>Ga0214471_10000001_pt1 | contig 906465 bp, 856 predicted proteins | sample RVTome_5_FD_207665 | JGI IMG/M metagenome (GOLD analysis project Ga0214471, IMG submission 207665) | Soil microbial communities from uranium-contaminated site in the Upper Colorado River Basin, Wyoming, United States - RVT142D155 | ecosystem: Environmental > Terrestrial > Soil > Contaminated... | reverse complement strand
AGCGAAGTGATGGCGTTCGAGCACAGGGTGAGTCTCCTTCCAGGGCATCGCCTCTCCTCCCACAGGGGTCGGAGAAGTGTCACCCATGTGCCCGGACATCTGTCACCTATGTACCCGGGTTGTACCCACGCGCGCTCTAACATCGCGTTGCTGCTGTCAACCACAGGCCGGTCGGTAGCGGCCGCTCCGCGGCCGCGTTCAATTGGAGTGGTTGCAGCAGAACGCAATCGTTAGAGCGCCGCTAGTCCTGCATCGAGGTCGGGCGTATTTTCCTTCCGGGGGATGGAACGGATGACGATCTCACTTCAGCTTCCAGACGACGCTGAGCGCCGCCTCGCAGAGGCCGCGCGGCGCCTGAATGTACCGGTCCAAGATCTGGCGGCCGCCGCCGTACGGGATCTCGTGACGCAGCCGGTTCAGGATTTCGAGACCGCAGCCACGCGGGTCCTACATTAATCACGAGTTGTATCGACGCCTCGCCTAGGTGCGCTACCTCAGCCTGGGCGAGGTGCTCGAGCTGCATCGGCGAATCATCGCGGCGACGGGGGGAGCGCGTGAAGCGGTCGGGCGCTCACGTTGCAAGGAGTCGATTGGTTTGTCCGCCGAGGAGTGACTGTGAATCGTTCAGTTGCCGCGCAAGCTGCGCTGACGTTCGCCCGCCGCTTACGCGCTAGCCTAGACGGCAGCCGGGAACGCTTGCCAGGCCCCGCCGAAGCCCCATAGACTTCGTGTAATGCCGACAGTCTTGCGGTCGGGCCCCTACCGCCTCTTCTTCTATTCGGACGACCGCGAGGAACCGCGGCATGTGCATGTCGAGCGGGATGACTGCCGCGCTAAGGTGTGGCTCGATCCCGTTCGGTTGCACCACAGTACGCGCTTCGGGCGTTCCGAGCTCGGGAAGGTCGAGGCGCTCGTCCGGGAACACGCAGATCAACTGCGGAAGGCGTGGGATGACTATTTCGCCGACTGAGATCCGGCAGGTGATGGCGCAGGGCGTGCGCGTCACCGAGGATGCGCTTATCGTGGATTTGACGGACGGTCGCACGCTCTCGGTTCCGCTGGCCTGGTACCCTCGCTTGGCGCACGGCACGCCGGCAGAGCGTGAACACTGGCGCCTCATCGGTCGCGGCGAGGGGATCCACTGGCCCGAACTCGATGAGGACATCAGTGTGGACGGTCTTCTCGCTGGCCGGGGCTCGGGCGAGACACAGGCCTCGCTGCAGCGGTGGCTCCGCGCCCGCACGGCTGCTGGCTAATCAGCGTTTGCTGCTGCCGGGCGCGTACGCTCTATAAGGAAAAAAGGTTTGTGCGCCTGGCGGCGGCGCCCGCAACGCGCGGACTGCCGGTACGCCAGCCAGCGAGTCGCCCGCAGCAGAAACGCGTGCCGTTAGGAAGCGCTTTCAGAGTATGACGAGCCCGCCTGAGATCATCATGCCGCAGCGCCCGGTGAGCGATCGGCCCCTTGATGACGCCATCGCTCTGGCGGCTCTCCGAGAACAGTTCCCTGACCAAGGGTTTCGGCAGGCGCAGGCGCTGGGATCGGGCTGGGGTACGGACACGTATCTCGTCGACCAGCGGCTCGTCGCCCGTTTTCCTCGGAACGCAGAACTGGCCGCCTGGGTCGACCGGGATGAGGCACTGCTTCGGTACGTTGCGTCTGCCGTTGGCCCCGCGTTCGCAGTCCCAGAGGTTAAGCACCGGGGGAACCCTGGGGAGTACTTCCCACACGGATTCCTCGTGTGTGCGCTGGTTCCCGGCGTCGGTGCGGATCACTTGGGACGTACGTACGACGAAGCGTTGATCGGGGACCTCGGGGCGGCCCTTGCCCAGATCCATTCGGCGCCCCTGGAGGGAGCGAAGGAGTTGGGACTGGGTCAGGAGGCTTGGGATAACTACCGGGGCCCCCTCCGCTTCATCCACGGCGACTTCAGCCCCGACAACTTCATGGTCGACCCAGAGTCCGGCCACTTGAGTGGGGTGATCGACTGGGGCAACGCCGCGATTGGCGACCCCGCCTTGGACTTCGTACCGCTGGTGTTGTGGGTTGGTTGGGAGGTCACGCTCGGAGTCGTGGCAGCCTACGGCCTTCCGGCAGGGCCTGACTTCGTCGAGCGCATCCGGTTTCACGCGCACGTTCAGGCACTCCAGTGGTTGACGGATACCATCAAACGGCGCGTGGATCCCGAGGTACATCTCTCGTGGCTGAAGAATGCCTTCGAACTCCGGAGCGCTTCCTCACAGGGAATGAGGCTGTGTGAAAACTGGCGGTGGGCAAGGGATGATCGTGAGTTTGCGAGCGGCGGCGTCATATGAGTGTTCGAGAGCGAGAAAGCCCTTCGGCGGGGCGCTCCGGGTCGGGAGCAGGGTCTTGGTGGGGGGTCATCGAGCAGAAAGGACGGGAAGCCCGGTTGACGGGCTCAGGGTGCCGGAGCCCTCGTAGCGCCGATATGGACTTCGGTTACAGGGGAGCGGATGGGCGGGCACATTGGGGAAGCAGTACAAGTGAAGTGGAGGTTATGCGGCCCCGACTACGCACCCTGCCGTGCCCAGGTTCGAACCTTGACCTACGTATATCGTCGTAGTATACATCTCCCATGGCGGTCCTTCCGGAGTACTTCCCGGACCTCACGGGCTTTCAGTGGGACGCTGGGAACTCCGAGAAGAATTGGCTCGCTCATGACGTGACACAGGCCGAGACCGAACAGGTCTTCTTCAATCGTCCGGTCTTGATCATGCTTGACTTCGCGCACTCGCATGTTGAGGTGCGGCATTACATGCTGGGCAGAACCACTGCTGGTCGACGCCTGACGGTCGTCTTTACGGTGCGCGACACTCTCATCCGGCCGATCATGGCGCGTGACATGAGCCGTCGCGAACGCCGCCTTTACGCGGAGCGGGAGAATGCCGAAGAAGCGCCTTAAGCCGATTCCTCGATTCCGTAACGAAACGGAGGAGCGGGAGTTCTGGGCTACGCACGATACGGCGGACTACATCGACTGGTCCAAGGCGAAGCAGGCCGTCTTCCCGAATCTCCGTCCTTCGACCGAGAGCATCTCGCTCCGGCTGCCAGCTCCGCTTCTGGCTGACCTCAAAGCGCTGGCGAATGAACGGGATGTCCCCTACCAGTCGTTGCTGAAGGTCCTCTTGGCCAAGCAAGTGCGCCGCGAGTACGCCGAGGCCGGGCAGCATAACCAGCGTTCGCAGCCGGCGAAGGCGCGGCCCGCGCCGAAGAAGCGACGGAGCAAGACGTAAGCTGGCGCCGCGCCTTCGCGGCTGAAACGCACGAGGTTAGGCAGCGAAGGAGCGTCTTATGAATTGGCAATGGTGGACGCGGAAACTTCCACTCGAGAACGACCAGGATGTGCTCGCCCGCATCGGGTTTCGATTCCTTTGGGCGACCGCGCCGTATTTTGCTCTGACGTATCTCTTTGGAATCGGCCCATTCGGTGATCAACCGCAGGCGCTTCAACGTTTTCTCGCGGCGTTCGTCTTCGTAATTCCACTCTTGGGCGGGGTCCTGGATTGGCTGCGCGTCCATCATCGACTGAACAGCCGGGAAGATAGTTGACAGATCGTCCGGGGACATGGTTAACACTTTTTCTTGAGGGAGGGGGCCCCGGTAATGGTGTGGGTCTCGTCGTCGAAGCGGCCGAGGAGGGTCTCGTAGTAGACGATGCTCCAGAGGCCGTCAGCGATCTGTTCGAGCCCGATGTGTTCGTCGTTGAGCGCTTGGCTCAAGCAGTGTTGGCCGGAGTGGAGGCAGAAGGTACCGGCGCTGCGAGGAGGTCAGCACGACCATGGTGTACACGCATGTTCTGAACCGTGGCGGGCTCAGGGTGCCGGAACCCTCGTAGCGCGGATATGGACTTCAGTTGCAGGGGAGCGGATGGGAGGCATGTTGGGGGAGCGGTACAAGTGAAGTAGAGGTTAGGCGGGTGCGCGCTTGCGGTCCGCGATCGTTCTTTGGAGATTGAAGACATGGGCAAACGAAGCGCGGATTACCGGGACCTCACGATTCCGGAGCGCCTGCAGCTGGTGGAGGAGATCTGGGATAGCATCGCCCACGATGCGAAGACCCTACCCCTCACCGCGGAACAGCGTGCCGAGTTGCACCGGCGGTGGGCCGAGCATGAACGGGATCCAGCCGCTGCCATCGCCTGGGAGCAAGTCCGAGACGAGTTGTACGGGCGCGGCGGGTGACGCCGCGCGTTGTTTTTCGGCCCATCGCGCGGGCCGAATTGCGACACGCGCAGCGTTGGTACGAGGAAAAGGTTCCGGGGCTCGGCGTTGAGTTTGCCAAGGCTGTGGATCGGGCCATCGACACCATCACGCAGTACCCCTTGGCGTTCACTGAGGTGGAGCCCGAGTTTCGGCAATGCGTCATGCCGCGATTCCCATACTCCCTGATCTATCGTGTCCGCGAGTCCACCATCGTCGTTGTGGCGGTTCACCACCAGAGCCAAGACCCAGACACATGGCGTGGGCGCACCGCCTAACCCGGCGTTTGCAGCTGCCCGCCGGTGATTCGGCGGCAGCTGAAACGCGGGCCGTTAGACAGCAGCACGAATGCATGCCCTTATCGGACGAAACGATCCGTGCCCCTGTGGCTCTGGCCGCAAGTACAAGAAATGTTGCCTCGGTACGAAGGACCGCAGTGTCGTAACAACGCCTGGAAATGCCGAGCACGAACAGATCTCCCACAAGAAATGAAACGAATGACCCAAGAACCAGAACGCCTAACGAAATGGAGTCTTTCGATCTTACTGCCACTGCTCTTGCTTGGATGTCTGGCAAAGCATGGCTCAGATGAAACATCCGCCACAATTGTCGAGCAGATCGATATTGCGCCGGTCTGGTCGGTGCACCGGACGGGGCCGCCCGAACTCCTTACCCGCGACGGTCGTCAATACGTCGCCTATTTCGATCATGATCGTTTTCTCACTGTGGCCCAGCGGGAACTGGATTCAGGTCAATGGCTGTATCACCGCTTTCCCGTGCAGAGGGGTTGGCCAACGGGTCGTCATGCGAAATTGTCTCTCGCCCTGGATCGGCATGGCTACATACACATCACGGCCTACCGGCGCGGACTTCTGCAAGAACCACCAATACCACCGCGGCCAATCTATTACCGGTCTGTCGCTCCCCATTCAATAGATCAGTTTGAGCGGCTATACATGGTCGTGGAAGACGAACGTACGGATTATCCCACTTTTAGCACCAACGACGGAACACTCTATTTTTCGTTTCGCGATGGTGAGAGTGGACAAGGCGATCAGCACTTCTACCGCTATGACGATGATAAGAGGCAATGGGAACGGGTGCTTGACACTCCGCTGCTCGATGGACGTGGCGAGATGAGTGCCTATGTGCATGGAGAAGGGTTGCCGACGCCCGGTCCGGACGGTCGATGGCATTTACTCTGGGTATGGCGCAATACGCCAGATCATGCCACCAACCACTCGTTGTCCTATGCGCGGACAATGGGTAGTGATCTTACTGAATGGGAATCGGTGAGCGGAGTTCAGGTAACGCCACCCTTTACCAGTGACAATACCGAGCTACTGGTTGACGGCACACGTCCGGGCGGTGGACTGAGCAATGCGCTGAACGCCATGAGCTGGGATTCCAAAGGAAGGGTGGTGATCAGCTATCACAGGTTTGACGAATCGGGCGCCAGCCAGATCTACAATGCCCGGTTTGATGGCGATGAATGGAGCGTCATTCCGGCGACCCGCTGGGACTTTGTGTGGGGTGAATCCTACTCCGGAACGGGCTCCCTGAATATTGCCGGCACTCTGCGGATGAGTGCGATCACACCGGGCCGAAATGGCGAACTCACTCAAACCGTTTGGAACCGAGATGAAGGGGGAGCACTTGTGGTGCTCGACGAGGAGTCACTGCAACCGCTACGGCTGGAAGCTCCGCGACAAATCGAATGGCGGCGAACACTGATGCGGCCGGAATCCGATTTTCAGGTCATGCCGATTCCCGATCTACGAAGAACAGGTGGACCCATGCAGGTGGAGCTTGTTCCCGACACCGAGGGAACGGATCTGGGCGGGAGTTCCTATGTTCTGCGTTGGGAGCACGGCGGTGCAAACCGCGACCGGCCAGTCCCGAAACCGTGGCCCGAGCCTACGATGTTGCGGGTTTACAAGATCAGCAACGCAAAGTGAGCCACCCGGCGACACCAAGAGGGTCGCCGTAGCTTTGGGAAGGACGTCGTTCGTTTCCGCGACTGGCCGAACAACGGTTCGTTCGGCATTGTACTGGCAGATTTGCGAGTTGCTCGCCGGTCAGGCGCGAAGTCGTTAGCCGGACGACAACGAGTGCAGGAGACTCACCAGCCATGAACGCGACCCCCGCCAAGTATCAGATGCCACGATCCGCCGTGGGACATCCTGGAGGTGTACGGCCTTGCGTTCACTCCGGCGAACGTTCGGCGCCGTGTGGAGTGGACGGCATGGGAGCCGATACCGCGTTTGGCGGAGCCGCACGCTACATGCGATATTACATGTCATGAGCAAGGACCCGCGTACGCGAAGTGTGCAGCGCTACCGTGAGCGCATGAAGCGGGCGGGGTTGCGGCTCGTGCAGTTCTGGGTCCCCGACACGCGGGCTCGTGGGTTCGCGGAAGAGTGCCGCCAGCAAAGCCGGGCGGCGTCAAGACGGCGACGTGCCGAGACCGAGATCATGACCTGGATCGAACAGACCCGGGACACGGACGGCTGGACCGGTTGAGGCGGGGCGATCGGGTTGTGGTGGCCGTACCCGGCGACTACGGCAAATCGCGCCCGGCGCTGGTCGTGCAGGCCGACTTTTTCAACGAGACCCACGCCAGCCTGACGGTGGTGCCGGTGACGAGCACGCTCGTGGACGCCCCATTGTTTCGTCTGACGGTGGAGCCGTCGCCGGGCAATGGCCTGCGGTCGCTGTCACAGCTCATGGTTGACAAGGTAACGACGGTGGCGCGGGCTCGCATCGGGCGGCGGATCGGCCGTCTCGACGATGACATGTTGCAGCGCGCGAACCGCGCCCCGGCGCTCTGGCTGGGGATCGCGGCGTAGCGTCAGCCCCACCTTGCCAGGTAGTCCGCCGGGCCGCCGGATCACATGCGCTTGCGGCGGTCGGGGGAATCGACGCGGTGCCGACCCGAGGCCGCCACGCGGCCGACGGGAGGCGAGCGGATGCCCCATCGACCTACAACCTACTGATAGAAGCTCCGATGCGCCGCGTAGGAATCGAACCTACAACCTACTGATTAAGAGTCAGTTGCTCTGCCAATTGAGCTAGCGGCGCGCGGGGGCAATCTCATCATTCTCCGGCCGCGGCGCAACGCGCCGGTCGCGCGTGGGAATCGACGCGGTGCCGACCCGAGGCCGCCCCGCGGCCGACGGGAGGCGAGCGGATGGAGCATGCGCGGCAGCGGATGCTCCATCAACCTACAACCTACTGATTAAGAGTCAGTTGCTCTGCCAATTGAGCTAGCGGCGCGCGGGGGCAATCTCATCATTCTCCGCCCGCGGCGCAACGCGCTGCTCCGGCGCTGCTCCGGCGTAGGGATCGACGCGGTGCCGACCCGAGGCCGCCCCGCGGCCGACGGGAGGCGAGCGGATGGAGCATGCGCGCCAGCGGATGCTCCATCAACCTACAACCTACTGATTAAGAGTCAGTTGCTCTGCCAATTGAGCTAGCGGCGCGCGGGGGCAATCTCACCATTCTCCCCCCGCGGCGCAACGCGCCATCGCGCGTAGGAATCGACGCGGTGCCGACCCGAGGCCGCCCCGCGGCCGACGGAAGGCGAGCGGATGGAGCATGCGCGGCAGCGGATGCTCCATCAACCTACAACCTACTGATTAAGAGTCAGTTGCTCTGCCAATTGAGCTAGCGGCGCGCGGGGGCAATCTCACCATTCTCCCGCCGCGACGCAACGCGCCCGCATGGTGGGCGGGCGCTAAGATCCTACTCTGCAAATGTGAAGCTGTTCGAGAAGATCGTGTCTGTCTCTTGAATACTCATGCCCCAGACGCGCATTCCAAATCGATACGGGACTCCGGACTCGACCTGCAACGGCGTTCCCTCCTCGACGTTCCAAGGGCGGAACGACTGCAGACCCACGCTAAACTGAGCAGTCGTCCGAGGACCTAGGAGCTCAAGATCGCAGATACCTGAGGTGCCGTCGACGGCCACGGAGATGCCTGCAACACTCTCCCATCCCTGGTCGGTCTGCCGTTGTATCCACATCCAACACCAGGAGTACCTGACGCTCTCGAATGGGTCTCGGTTGGCCAACGCCAAAGGGCTCACGTCGTTCAGGCCATAAAAGGTCTGGTCCGTCGAGAGTTCAAGCTCCGGGAAACCCGCGTCGGTGGGGTTGGTGCACGCCCCTGCCATAAGGACCACTGCCGCGACGCGCAGGATTCGCATCTTCATAGTCCGCTCCCTCGCGACTGATTACGCAGAAACATTGCTGCCCGCCTCGGGTATGCCCTGCCCTTCCTCAGCGACGCTGGGGAGCGGGGCGCTGAGACGCTACTCCGTGAAGGTGAAGGTGTTCGAGAAGATCGCATGCTCCTCCGGGGCGTCCGTGTTCCAGAACCTAAGTCGGAATCGATATGGCACCCCGAGTCCAACGTAGAGGGGAACCCATGGCTCATCGTCAGCGGTACTGAACGCATGTGGGGCGACTGAAAACTGAGCCGCGCTGCGAGGACGAACCCGCACCTTTTCGCAAGGGTCGGACGGGGAGGCGACGACAGTGGCGAGGTAGGCAACGTCTTCCCATTCCCCGTCCATCCGCTGTTGTATTCGCACAAAACACGGGGAATAGAGGAACGTATCGAACGGGTGTCGATTGTTCAGTTCCAATCCACTCACGTCGCCGAAAGTGTAACACGTCCGGTCCGTTCGCAGTTCGAGGACATCCTCCGGATTCTGGATATCTGTACACGCCGCTGTCATGAAGATCATGGCCGCGACGCATCGCGTCCGTGTGTTCATGTCGGCTCCCTTCCGACTCGCGTCGTAGACGTGCGACCCAACTCCGAACGCCTCTCACACAGGATACTCCGTGGTTCCAGCCAAGGTCACTCCGCCATGAACTCGATATGAGCCTCATCCTCGCCCAGCTCATATGTGCCCCAACAGCGCCCGGTCACTGCGCCGGCACGGTATACTCGACCGTGATGACCGAGTTCTGGACCCCGGAAAGGCCGATCACTCGCACCGTCACCTCTCCAGCCTGACCAACAATGACGTTTGCGGTGCGCGGGCCACTTATCCCGGCGTCGGGACAGGCCGTGGATTTGATATTCTTCAAGTCATACGGCTCAATGACCACCAACAGCCCGTCCTCGGTCACGACGGTGCGTCCGTCCTTGTCACAGATTACGCGTAGGGTCATGACAGAAACCGGCGCTGGCACCCCGACGTCAAAGTGGTCGGGCAGCGTCACCTGCACGCCCGCCAAATCCCATTCGATGACACTCCGGACTTCTATGTAGTCGTCGGCGCACGCCGTCACGCTGACCAGCAGCGCCGCAACGAGCACCCCGATTCCAGCCCGTCCGTACTCAGTCATACGGTGGCTGACTCACGGTCACTACATCCCATGATCGCGAGACCGACCAAGACGGTGACAAGCGCCAGTCGTTGCAGGGAGATCCTTGCCGCGAATCGCGGCACGTGACGCTGGGTCGGGGCTGACATGGCTCACTCCTCCTTGGACGCACTGTTCCCGGGAGGAGGGGGTCCCCGTTCAGGGGCACCTCGAAGATATGCGGTCGTCTACGATCGGTACAAGCCCGTACTGAGGCACTACCCACCGATTCGAGACACTTCGACCTCCCGCTCGGCCCTCGGAGACCGCCGACACCCGCTGCACGTGATCGGTCCTGAGTCGCAGCACGAACACGTAGATCCCGAAAAGGCCGAATCCCGGCACGAGCAAACCATCTCGGCGTTCATCGTCGCGGGACCCTCCGGCGCTGCCTCGGGTATGCAATGCGGCTATCCCCAGGTTGCCCCCCCCATCGATGCGTTGACCGTGCTGCGGAACTGAAAGGTCCTTTCAAGAATGCCTCTATCATCGGTGAAGACAACGTGAACCTCGCCCCGGTGCTGCTGGCATCCCTTTCGATATTCGCGCAGGACACGACCACCCAAGACAGCGTGGTGCGCTTGCGCGAGGTCGTCGTCAGCGCCACCCGGTCCACCGAAACCGAGCGGATCGAGCAGCCGGCAGCGGTGTCGGTCTCGGTGCCGTCCGGCGCGAAACGCGCAGCCTCCAAGGTGGCCGCCAATCTCCTCGACGAGGTCACCGGAGTGCAGGTGCAGCAGACGTCGGCGGGCCAAGGCGCGATCATCCTCCGGGGGCTCATCGGCAATCAAGTGCTGCTGCTGGTCGACGGGGTACCGCTCAACAATGGCACCTATCGTGACGGGCCCGGCCAGTATCTCGCCACGATCGATCCCGAGACCATCGAGCGTATCGAGGTCATTCGCGGGCCCGCGTCGGTCATGTACGGGTCCGACGCCCAGGGAGGCGTGGTGGATCTCATCACGCGCCCGCACCCGCTGGGGAGCGGACGCAGCGTCCGGCTGGCCCTGAGCGGCAACACGAACGACCGGGGGTTCCGCACCCGGATTTCGACCGGCATGCTCACGCCGAAGGTCGATCTCAGCTTCGGCGGCACGTTCCAGACCTTCGGCGACGCGCAGGCGGGTGGCGCGCTCGGCCGCCAAGTGCCCACCGCGTTCGACGCCTACGGCCTCGACGGTGCGGTCACGTTCCGGCCGAATGCCCGGCACGGCCTTACCGCCGTGATGCAGCATTTCCGTATGGACTCGGTTCCGCGCTACGACCGGGTTGTGGATTTCCGCGCCCCGGCGAGGGGATCGGATTTCTTCCACGTGTTCGATCCCCAGGCACGTCAGCTCACGTACCTGCGCTACACCCATCGACCAGGGGGAATGTGGCTGACGCGACTCGAGGTGACCGCCAGCCTCGCCATGCAACGCGAGGCGCGCAAGCGGATCCGTCTCGACGGCGGCGTGCCCGACTCGATCCTCACCACGTGGCACGACGATGTCTATACGCCCGGCATCGCGGTCGTGGGCGGGAGCATGGCCATGGTGGGGCCGCGGCTCGTGTCTTTCACTTGGGGTATGGAGGCCTACCGCGACGTCCTCCGCAGCAGCGGCTCGCGGCAGAACCTGCTCGATCAGTCGGTCACGCCGCTGCCGGACGGCAACTATCCGAGCGGCGCGGTGGCCGATCGCCTCGGCGTGTTCCTGTCCGCGGACGTGCAGCTCATCGAGCGGCTGCTCCTTTCGGTCGGCGGGCGCTGGAGCCGGTTCCGCAATGAGGCGGACGTCGGCGCCGACTTTGGCGGCCTCGTGGAAAACCCGAGTTCCGCCCTCACGGGCCAGGTGGGGTTGGTGCTGGCGCCCGCCACCGGCTGGCGGGTGGCCGCACGTGTAGCGGAGGGGTTTCGAGCACCGAACCTGTACGATTTGACCCGCGCGGGACCCGTCCCGGGCGGCGTGTCGCTGCCCAATCCGGATGCAGTCCCGGAGGTGGCGCTGAGCGGCGAGCTGTCGGTGCGGTACAGCGGTCACGGGTCGGCGGTGGAGGTCACCGGTTATGTCACGCGCATCCGCGATTTCATCGATCGCGCACCCGGCACCTTCCAGGGAGACACGCTGTTCGATGGTGAACGAGTGTTCCAAGGGGTGAACATCGGCACCGCGCGGGTGCGGGGCGTCGAGGCGGAGGGCGCGCACCGCATCGGCCCGGTGCGACTGCGAGCGACGGTGCTCTATACGATCGGTGATCAGGTAGGCGCGAGCGGCATCGACGAGCCCATGGCCAAGATCCCGCCGCTCGGTGGCACCGCGGCGCTTCAGTGGCAGGGCAGTGGCTTCCCTGCGTGGATCGAGTACGTGTTTCGCTGGGCGACGCAGCAGGACCGGCTCGGGTCCCGCGACCTTGGCGACCCCCGGATTCCTCCCGGCGGCACCCCGGGATACGCGGTACACGGCGTCCGCGCGGGCTTGACTCTGTCCGACGACATCGACGTGTCAGCCGGGTTCGAGAACATCGGGGACACGCTGTATCGCTCGCATGCCAGTGGGGTCGACGCGCCCGGACGTCACCTGTGGCTCGGGGTGGCCTGGACTGGGAGCTTCTAGCGTCGCGTTCCACAAGATCGTTCATGGATTGACGGCGGGCCAAATGCGGCCCCGGAGGGCGCGTGAGCCCCCGGCGGTCACGGCACCGGCGCCGTGGAACGCTCGGTCGTCGCGGTTACCCGGTGTCGAGTCCGCGCGGGGCGGAGCGCCCAGAGGGGACGCGTTGGCTCGCTGCCTAGTGCATTGAACATCTGGGACAGCACACTAGCCCGTTGTCGGGTTGCGTCGGGCATTGGGCGCGATGATATTGTCCGCGCCCGGCGGTATCGTCTAGAGGCCCAGGACGCAGCCCTCTCAAGGCTGAAACACGGGTTCGAATCCCGTTACCGCTATCACTCTCCTACGCCAGCCCGCCCCCATCGTCTAGCGGTCAGGACACCACTCTTTCAAGGTGGGGACAGGGGTTCGACTCCCCTTGGGGGCATTCCTGAAAGGCGTTGTCTACTACGGACTTCGTCACCTTGGCGCGATGTGTGGGAGTGTGGGTAGCCGTCAATATCGGGCCTATCGCGCGCGCGTTTCTCCCCCCGTTCAACCTGATCGACATAGCCTTGTCATGCGGTCGGAGGTATGGCGCAGCTGATCCAAGTTGGTGAGATGTCCCAGTTACGTAGGGTCGTGCCTCAAAAAGGGCCTACTCCGCCCTGGCCGCCGGTGCTAAAGTTGTTCTTGCTTCTGTGCGTCCACATGGGAACATGAGACCGACCACGCGGATGGTGCCGGTTACGGGGATTGTCCTACTCGGCCTCCTCCTCATCGCGGGTATGACACGCGTTGCACTCTCCCAGGGCCCAATCGTGGTCACTGGCACTCCGCCGGACGCGTGCACGGATTGTATCACGATCACGCCGACCGTCACCCTCGGCACGGACGATGACAGGGGGTTCCTGACCGCCTCGGGGGCCGTGGCGATGGACTCACTGGGCCGCTACTGGGTCGCCCAAATGGAAGATGGGATCAAAGTGTTCGGGTCGGACGGTCAGTACGAGCGGATGTATGGGCGTGCTGGTCGCGGTCCAGGAGAATTTGGCAACCCGTTCGTGATGATCAGTCGGCACGACACCGTGCACATCTTTGATACCCGCACGGCGCGCCATACGGTGGTGACAACCGGTTTCCGGATCCTGCATGAGTCATCGTTCGTTGGACCAGTGTTCAGCGTCGCGGTCATGGACTCCGGTGGGGTCGCCCTCAACATCGCCTCGCGCCTCCCCCAGCTGATCGGACTCCCGATCCATCTCGTTCCCCCGCTAGGTGGGGCGATCATTCGGTCCTTCGGCGCCGACTCGGCCGAGTACTTCAACGCCCGCGCGTCCTGGCCCGGCCGTCGGGCCCTTGCGCCTGGTGGCGGGATGACGGTGTGGGTCGCCCGGCGGCAGGCGTACCGACTGCAACTCTGGGACACCGCCACGGGACGCAAGCGCCGCGAGATCGTGCGCGACGTCGATTGGTTCGAACCGTACGATGATTGGTTAGCACTATCGAAGGATCGTCTGCCGTTCCCGTACATCGAACAGATCTACCGTGACGATGCAGGTCGCCTCTGGGTGCTGGTGACCATCGGCGATCCGGGATGGGCCGACCATTTGGAGCCCTACATCTTGCCCGACGGCCGCAACCTGCCCCAACCCGCTTCGTGGGATGGCGTGTACGACACCATCGTGGAGGTGTTCGATCCGGATTCTGGGAAACTGCTGGCGACACAACGGATTCCCGTCATGCTGATCGGGCACGTCGAGGGGGACTTGGTGATCAGCCGCTCGGAGACGCCGAAGGGCGGATTCCAGCTTCGCGTATGGCGAATGGCGCTCACACAACCCTAGGAGAAGAGGTGACCACTGCGACAAATCTCTGCGCTTCTCTTTCCCGGGATCCTACTGGTGTTTGCGACGCCCGCGCCAGCCACGAACGAAGGGCCGTCAGCGATCGAGTGCGGCTTCTGTGACTACTGTATCGGTGGCGTGACCACCAGTACGTGCGGCGCGTGCCACAACGACAAGAAGATGATCCCGGGGTGTGTCCACGGCGACTGCGGCGATCTCGCCGACTGCTCCCCCGGCCTGACCGGCGACGCGGACGACTTCGCGGATGTCGAGGAGCTGGCCGCTGCCCTGCAGCACGGCGATGAAGATCAGATTCGCTCGGTCGTTGTGAGGCACGCGGACCATCTGTTGGTCGATTCCGATCGGCACGCGGTTGCGCTGCTTGGTGGGTGCACATCGAAAGCCCTGGTGGCCCACATCCCGGTGTCGCCCGACGTCGAGGCCCTGTTGATCGCGCAGTACACTCTGGCGTCCGTCGACATCCTTGACGCCCGGGGCTTGCTGGAGGTCAGGGAAGCGCCGGCGGCAGCTGTGGAAGCATCATTGAATAAGTAGAACGATGCGGTGGTTCGGCGCCGCAGTTTGCAACGGTCCTGTCGGCCCCACCGGGCCGCAGGACCGGCAGCCGAGCACTCTGGTCGTGCGCGAGCTCGAGAACGTCGGGTAGCCGCTCGCGTCGGACCGCCACACGGATCGCTAGATGGCGACCGCGCGGCCATTTCTCACCACCGCTCTCGAACTTGGCGAAGATGTCGGCCCGACCCTGACCTCCCGGGAGGCGGGGCTCCTATGATAGGGGATCAAACACTACCTCTCGGTGGTGAAGCAGCGGTGAACTCCGTGTCAACCAGCGACGGGCGGAGATGACCCTGCAAATGGCTGCTTTGGTCGCGCTGGTAGGCGGGCGCCTGACCGACGAAGGAGAGTCAGTCCTTCACCATCTCGCGCATATTGTCGCCTGTGGTTTCGGCCGCCTATCGGGGGCCACGGGGTGCAAACCATCCGGACATTCCGTAGTATTCTCGGGCATTGGCGGACACCCGTGCCCTTGAGCCGAGGGTTCGACTCCCCTTGGGGGCATTCACCGCGGCGAGGTCGTCATGACGTTCGACCCCATCACTCCGCTTCCTGCCCGGCGCTATGACGAGCCCCGCGACGCCTCGCCGCGCTCGCGCGGCGTCGCGCTCGTGCTGAGCGTCCTCGTCGGCTGGTTTGGAGCGCATCGCTTTTACGTCGGCAAGACCGGTACGGGCGTGCTTCAAGCGCTCACGCTCGGTGGCCTCGGATTGTGGACGTGTTACGACATCATTCTCGTCGCCGCCGGGGCGTTTCGCGACGCCAACGGCCGCCGCATCGCAAACTGGGGCGAGGAGGAGACGCCTGCGGCCGGTAGCGTGGACGCCCGGCGACTCGCCATGCTGCTCGAGGAAGTGGAGCTCAACCGGGGGGAGATCGCCGACCTCGCGGAGCGCGTCGATTTTGTCGAGCGCATGCTGGCGCGGCAGCGCGATCGCGACCGCTTGCCCGGGGGGTGAGCCCCCTTCACGGTTGACGCGCGCCGTTAACGGCGCTATTCGCAATCGATGGCTGGACCACCCCCAATCCGACCAGGACAGCAGTCCGCCGACGCGGAATTCGAGCGACTGAGTCGCCGAGTGCGCCTCGGCATAGGCGCCCTCGTGTTGGTCACGATGGTGGGTGTGCTGGGCTATGTGTTGATCAGCGGCGGCCAGCACGGCCTGGTCGATGCCGTCTACATGACGGTCATCACCCTCACGACCGTCGGCTTCACCGAAGTCATCGACATGTCCGGCAACCCGGTGGGACGCGTGTTCACCATCTTCCTCCTGCTGGGCGGTATGGGGATCGTGGCGTATACCGTGCCGATGCTCGCGGCTCTCGTCATCGAAGGCCAGCTTCACCACATTTTCCAGAGACGACGCATGCAGAAGACCATCGCCGAAATGACCGACCACTTCATCGTCTGTGGCGACCGCGGGTCGGCGTGGTATGTCGCGCAGGAGCTCGCGAGTACGCGCCGGCCCGTGGTGCTGGTGGCACCGACCGAGGAACTCTACCACGAAGCGGTGGAATACATCGGGGAGATTCCCGGCGTGGCGGGTGACCCGACGGATGACGACACGCTCGCCGCAGCCGGCATCGGCCGCGCCGCCGGCATCGTCTTCGCCCTTCGCGAAGACAAGGAGAACGTGCTCGGCGTGCTCACGGCGCGCCGCGCCGCTCCGGCGATCCGCATCATCGCCGCGTGCCAATCGACGGTGAATGAACCGAAGCTCCGTACCGCCGGCGCCAATGCCGTGGTGAGTCCCGCGCGTATCGGCGGGCTGCGCATGGCGTCGGAGCTTGTGCGGCCCAAGGTGGTGTCCTTCCTCGACCAGATGCTGCGGGAGAAGGGCGGGAGCCTGCGGGTCGAGGAGGTCACGGTGCCCGCCGACGCCAACGTGTCAGGCCACACCCTGGGATCGCTGAAGATCGACGCGATCGACGGGGTGCTGCTCCTCGCGGTGCGGCACCCGGAGGGGGCCTTCGCGTTCAAGCCAGGCGACTCCCTACCGATCGAACCAGGCATGACGCTGATCGTGATGTCGGACGCCGATGGCCAACGCCGGCTGCAAACGCATTTTCACCACGCGACGGGCACCTATCCAACCGTGCGCACGCAGGGATGACGAGGCGAAGGGAGCAGCCCCATGCATAACGAGGCCGTCGTCCTTACGGTCATCGGCGTCGTCGGCCTCCTGCTGGTGGCGGCGGCGGCCTCGATCGGGTTACGGCGCATCAACCTTCCCTACACCGTGGGCCTGGTCCTTCTGGGCCTCGCGCTCGGCGCCGTATCGGATCGCTTCGACGCGCTGGAGCCGATCCACAGGCTGACGCTCTCGCCGGAGCTGATTCTGTTCGTCTTCCTCCCCACGCTCATCTTCGAGTCTTCGTTCAACCTCGACAGCCGGCTGCTCTCTCAGAACCTGGTGCCGGTGTTCGTGCTTGCGGCGCCCGGGCTGCTTCTCTCGACCGGGTTGGTCGGCGGGATGGTCGCCTGGCTCACGCCGCTCGACCTGGGGCCGGCCCTGTTGTTTGGCGCGCTCATCTCGGCCACCGACCCCGTCGCGGTCATTGCCCTGTTCAAGGAGGTCGGAGCGCCCAAGCGCCTGGCGATCCTCGTGGAGGGGGAAAGCCTGTTCAACGACGCGACCGCGATCGTGCTCTTCGGGATCATCCTGAGCGTCCTGGCCGGCGGCGCCCTCACCGCCGGCACCGTGGGCACCGGGATCGTCGAGTTCTTCGTCGTGTTCTTTGGCGGCCTGATCGTCGGCGGTCTCATCGGCTATCTGATGGTGCGCTCGATCGCGCTGGCGCATGACGATCCCCTCGTCGAAGTCGCCCTCTCGACCGTTGTCGCGTACGCCGCGTTCATCGCCGCCGATCACTACCTCCACGTGAGCGGCGTGATGGCGACGGTCGGGGCCGGGATCGTGGTCGGCACCATGGGCGCGACTCGCTTCACCCACGAGGTCCACGCCTACCTCCATCAGTTCTGGGAGTACGCGGCCTTCGTCGCCAACTCGTTGATTTTCCTGCTCGTCGGCATTTCCGTGAGTGTGAGCGGACTGGTGGAGCATGCGGGCCCGATCGGCTGGGCGATCCTGGCGGCGATGGTCGCCCGCGCGATCACCGTGTTCGGCCTGGTCCCGGTCGTGACGCGCCTGCCGGGAGCGGAGCCGATCGACGGCCGCTATCGCACGGTGCTGTATTGGGGCGGCTTGCGGGGCGCCGTTGCCCTCGCCCTCGTCTTGAGCCTGCCGGAGAGCTTCGCCGGGCGCGAGCTGATCGTGGCGCTCGCCGTGGGTGTCGTGCTGTTCACGCTGCTTTCCGGCGGGCTCACCATGGCACCGCTCATCAAGTGGTTGGGGCTCAACAAGCCGGGGCTCGTCGAGCTGGTCGCCGCCGCGCAAGCGACGGTGGCCGCCAAGCGCGCCGCCCTGGAGCGCGTGCAGCAGCTCGCCACAGCCGGTCATTTCTCCAATCGCCTCCTGGGTGAAATCGAGGGCGAGTACCGCGAGGAAGTGAGCGGGGCCGAGGCGGAGCTCACGCGCCTCCGCGGCAATTGCACGGACGACGAGATGCGCCTCGTCCTCTGGTCCGAGGCGCTGACCACCGAACGGACGGTCTATCGCGAGGAATTCGAGAACGGCGCGATCTCGGAGCCCGTGCTGCGCGAACTGGAACTTTCCACCGACCTGCGCCGCGACCAGCTGAAACGCGGCGAGGTGCCGAGCGGCATCGATTCCGTGAGTCCGCTGGAGGTGCGGCTCGCCCAGTGGCTCATACGCTTCCTCGTTGTCGTCAGCCCGCGGAGCGCGGCGGTGCGACGGCATCGCATGCGGGCGCTCGCGGCCCATTACGAGCGCGATCTCGCGGTGGTCGAGGCGAGCCGCCGCGTCGCCGCGCAGCTCAGCCATTTGAGCGCCCTGGGGGGGATCGGCCCGGAATTGAGCGAGCAGTGCGCACAGGTTTATCGCCACGCCGGCCAGGAGGCCATGCAGCGGATTGACGACGTGGCGGAGCACTTTCCCGAATACGTCCAGGAGGTGCAGCAGCGAACAGCTCGGAGGATCGCGCTGGACGGTGAGGGCGACGCGATCGACGACTTGGCGGCGACCGGCGGCATCCCCCAGTCCGTCGCCGGCACGGCGCAACGCGGCTTGCGGTCCGCGCGTCGGGCACTGGCAACGAGTCCGGTCTCCGCGCTCGAGCCCAAGCCGGAGGAGATTCTGGCGCGGGTACCGTTCTTCGCGGAACTCGGTCCCGAGGACTTGCAACGGGTGGTGGACGCACTGGTGCCGCGCCCGGCGCTCCCCGGAGAGGCGATTATCTCGCAGGGCGAGCGCGGTTCCTCGCTGTTTCTGATCGCGCGTGGCGTCGTGGCGGTACTGATCGCCCCGGCGGGTGGAGAGCCCCAACGCGTGGCCTCGCTGCACGCCGGAGACTTCTTCGGCGAGGGAGCGCTCTTATCCGCGGAACCGCGGAACGCCACCGTCCGCGCCGTCACGGGATGTCAGCTCTACGAGCTCTCGAAGAAGGATGTCGATCGGATCTGTACGCTCTGCCCCGCCGTGAAGGACGCCCTCATGCGGGCCCATGCGGAGCGGCGGCGGGCCAGCGCGGCGGGGCGCCAGCCTCGACTGTCGGGGCACTACGAGGTGTGAGTGGACGTGAAACGTGAAACGTGAAACGGGCGACCGTGCGATGGTGCATGCGGTGATCCGCGGATGCGGGGGGCTGCCACTGAAGGTCTCATGGCTCACGACCGGCCGCTGCTTCGCTGCACCTCCGCCCACCGGAAACACCGCACCACGTGGTCGTTCACCATGCCGGCGGCCTGCATGAACGCGTAGCAGATCGTCGACCCGACGAACTTGAATCCCAGCTCCCTGAGTGCCGCACTCATCGCGTCCGATTCGCGTGAGGTCGCGGGGATCTGCTTCATCGAGCGCCTCCGGTGGATCTTGGGCGTCCCATCGACGAACTCCCAGATGAACGCATCGAACGATCCACGGCGCGCCTGCACCTCGGCAAACCGCCGCGCATTGATCACGGTGGCCTCGATCTTCTGCCGGTTGCGCACAATGCCGGGATCGCGCACGAGACGTTCGATGCGCCGCGGAGTGAACCGTGCGATCTTGGCGACATCATAATCGACGAACGCCCGGCGGAAGCCCTCGCGCTTGTTGAGCACTACGGCCCACGACAAACCCGCCTGGAACGCATCGAGCACGAGGTACTCGAACAGCGCCACATCATCGTGGAGCGGCACGCCCCATTCCTTATCGTGATACGCGATCATGCGCGGACTCGACAGACACCAGGCGCAGCGATAGGGAGAGGCAGGAGCGACGGATGGAGTACCTGGCATCAGGAACGCTCAGAATCGAGTGGAGTGCGCATCACGAATCACGAATCACGAATCACGAATCACGGATCACGGATCACGAATCACGAATCACGTTTTCACTATCGAGTCCACCACGCCCTCTAGCGTCGGGAACTCGGCGATCGGGGCACCTCCCACACCGCGCTCCTCTCCCTTTCGATTGATCCAGCACACGGGAACCCCCAGCCGCGTTGCCGGGGTCACGTCGTGAAACCAACTCTGGGCCACGTGCAGCCACGTGGCCGATCCGATCACGTCGCGACACGCGAGAAAGTGTCCTGGCGCCGGCTTGTACGATCGAATCTGCTCGGCCGTCACGAGAAAGTCGAACACCGGCGGCAGTTGCCGCAAGGTGCCCGCCAGCAAGTCGTCGTCCACATTGGACAGAATGCCCAGGCGCAAACCCGCGTGGTGCAGCGATCGCAACGCGTCCGCGGTGTCGGGAAACGGAGGCCACGCGGGCAGGCTCTCGGCAAGGAAGGCCCAGTCTCGCGGACCCGCGTCCCAGGCGAGGTGATCCGCCACACGGCGGGCCGTCTCTGCCAGCACCTCCTTGTACACACGGAAGCCGGCCGCCTGCACCTGCGGCTCGACGGCCGCGTAGGCGCGGAGCACCGCCTCCCGGTGCCGGGCCTGATCGACGCCCCAGGCGCGAGCGAACGCCGCGCTGATGCCGTCCTCCCAGTCGATCAAGGTCCCGTAACAATCGAATGTCACGACGTCGAAGTGCATGAGCCAACCTCCAACCACACTGAAGAGCGACCGTGTTGCTCGGTTGAGTCCACCAGTCTATCATCCTAGCCGCTCCACCAAACACATGACGATGCCCGGTGCGGCCAACCGCGCCGGGTGTGACCGCCGCCGCCAGTCCTCCCACGCCTGCGGCGTGCTGAGGAGGATGGTGCCCTACACCGTGCACCGCGGGCGTGCCAACACCGCGACCGTGCGGCGGGACGGTTCAGCCCGACAGGCTGTGGTTATTGGATGAGAACGTTTCTCCTAGTCGTTGCCGTTCTCCAATTCGGGTTCCTCGTGGCAACGTTTGCGCTGCTGGTGGTCCGCCGCCAGGTTGACCGGGCCAACGCGCGGCGCCGGAACGCGGAGCACGCACGACTCACGCAGATCGTCTTGGCGGCCCTCGGCGGCGGACCGCTCGAGCCTGCGCTCGACCACATCGATCAGTCGCACTTCGACGCGGTGGCCGCGGTGCTCTACCGTCACGCGCGGCCGACCGGCGACCCGGCGTGGGAGCGATTGGTCCGCGGCGCGCGGACGACGCGCTGGTTCGGCACGCTGCGGGACCGCTACGTGCATTCGCGATTCTGGTGGCGCCGCCTGGTGGGGGCCCGTTCCCTCAGCATCGTTGCCACCGCCGACGACCTGGATATCGCGCGCGCCCTGGTCGCCGACAAGCACCCGGCGGTCAAACTGGCCGCCATCGCCATTCTCGATCGGGCGCACGACCCCGGCCTGATCGAGCTGGTCCTGAACGAGGCCATCGCGTCCAAGCGCGTGGTCCGCGGCTACATGTTCGACACGCTGACCGGCTTGGGGAGGGCCCTGACTCCCATCCTGTCGGCTCGGCTCACCCACCCGCGCTCCACCTTCGAGCTGCGAGACTTGATCCGCCTCGCCGCGTCCACCACCGATCCCGAGTTGCTTGACGAGGTCCTGGCACTCAAGGACCACGCGGACCCCGAGGTGCGCGGAGGGGTGGCCCGCACGCTGGGAAGCTACCCCGGCCCTGCGACCCGCGATGCGCTCCTCACCCTCATCGGCGACGACGCCTGGCAGGTGCGCACCAGAGCCGCCATCGCGCTCGGCGCCGTTGGGGGCGCCCACGCCGCCGATCCGCTGAGCAAGGCGCTGAGCGACAACAACTGGTGGGTGCGCCTGCGCGCGGCCATTGCCTTGCGACGTCTCGGTGACGTCGGCGACGCGCACCTCGCGAGGGCGCGCGACGGGGACGACCGGTTCGCCGCGGAAATGGCGAGCTACGCCATGGGACTCACCGAGGCCGCCGTGCAGGACTACCTCGCGTGACCGACGCCCTTTACCTCTTCGTCGCGCGGCTCGTCGGGTTCGTCGACGACACGGTCATCTGGTACTTCCTGGTGGTGAACTCGTTCTACGCCCTACTGCTGATCCTCTCGATTCCGGAGCTGTGGAAACACTGGAAGATCACGCGGCAAGAGGATCTCGAGTTGTACCTCGGCTCCGAAGCGCTCACACCCATCACGATTCTGATCCCGGCGCACAACATGGAGGCCAGCATCACCGAGAGCGTGGCGGCGCAGATCGGGTTGGAGTATCCGCAGCACGAGGTCGTGGTCGTCAACGACGGATCGTCCGACGGCACGATGGAACGCCTCCGCGGCGTGTTCGATCTCTACGAAGTCCCTCCCGCATTCCCGGCCAAGCTGCCGACCAAGACGGTCCGGGCGTACTACCGTTCCCATCGGGAGCCGCGACTTCTCGTCGTCGACAAGGAGAACGGCGGCAAGGCCGACGCTCTGAACGCCGGACTCAATGCCGGGCGCTATCCTCTGGTCGTCGCCGTAGACGCGGATACCATCGTCGCGCACGACGCGCTGCTGCGACTCGCCCGGCCGTTCTTGCTCGGCGAGAACGTCGCCGCGGCAGGCGGGACCATCCGCGTAGCGAACGGGTGCCGTGTGGAGAACTCCCGCGTCGTGGAGGCTCGCGTCCCCCGCGGAGTGCTCTCCGCCATGCAGGTTCCCGAGTATCTCCGCGCTTTTCTCTTCGGCCGGCTCGGCTGGAACAAGCTGGGGGGAAACCTGATCGTCTCCGGAGCATTCGGGCTGTTTCAGCGCAGTTACCTGTTGGCCATCGGTGGATACACGTCGGGGAACGTCGTCGAGGACCTCGATCTGGTGGTACGTCTGCACCGGCATCTCCGCGCCGAGCGGGTGCCCTACCGGATTCCGTTCGTGCCCGACCCCGTCGCATGGACGGAGGTGCCGTCCGACCTCCGCACGCACGCCCGGCAACGCGAGCGATGGCACCGCGGGCTGGTCATCACCATGCTCTCGAACTTGAATCTGCTGTTCAATCGCAAGTTCGGCCGGATCGGGTTCATCACCGCCCCGTTCTTCTTCTTCGGGGAGATGCTCGCCCCCGTACTCGAGCTGTTGGGCTACCTCGTGACCATGCTCGGCGCGGCGCTGGGGATCCTCAACGTGCAGATCGCACTCCTGTTCCTCGCCGTGGCGCTTGGGTACCAGATGCTGCTCTCCATCTGGGCGGTCATCCTCGAAGAAGCCACCTTCCGGGTGTACGGGAGAGTCGGCGACTTTCTCCGCCTCGTGCTGTATTCCATCCTGGAGCCGTTCGGCTACCGCCAGCTCACGGTCTTATGGCGCCTGTGGGGGTTCTGGAACGCCCTGCGGGGGTTGACCCACTGGGGCGAAATGCGGCGCAAGGGGTTCCTGGAGGGATAGACCGCCGACGGCGTCGTGATGGATTGTCGATCACCCACCACGCGCTCCGCCGAGGGACGGAAGCGTCTCATCCGAGGCGACTCGTCCAATCCGCGCCGATGTCGTATGATCAAAGAGGCGTCTCGCGCGCGCCAATCGGCATGACGGCATGAGGAAGGGAGGGCAAGATGGGACTGGACATTACGTATCTCGGCCATTCGGGCTTTCTGCTGCACGACGGATCCACCACCGTCGCGATCGACCCGTTCATTAGTGGCAATCCGCTCGCGCCCATGCGCGTCAAGGACGTCTCGTGCCAGGCGATCGTCATGACGCACGGTCACCCGGATCACATGACGGATACCGAGGCGATCGCCAAAGCCAACCGAGCCACGGTGTTCGGCGCCTGGGAAATCCACGAGTACCTCTCGGCGCGTGGGATCGCCACGGAACCCATGAACCACGGAGGGAAGGTGAGCGCGGATTGGGGCTGGGTCGCGTTCACCCAGGCGGTGCACTCGTCCTCGTTCCAGGGCCAATACATGGGCGCCGCCTGCGGCGCCGTCATCGACATGGGCGGCGTCCGGGTCTATCACTGCGGCGATACGGATCTCTTCAGCGACATGAAGCTGATCAGCGAGATCTACAAGCCCGACATCGCCATGATCCCGATCGGAGATCGCTTCACGATGGGACCGGAACTCGCGAGTCGCGCCGCGGAGTGGATCATGCCCCGGGTGGCGATCCCGATTCACTACAAGACCTTCCCGCAACTGGTGCAGGACGCCGAAGGATTCCAGCCCAAGGGGGTGGCTGTCAAGGAACTCGTCCCGGGAGAGCCCTGGAGCTTCTCCTAGGCTGCCGTGTCCCTGCCGGCGCCTACTGGCGGCGCCGGTTGCCGCAGCACATACTCGAAGGGTCCCCAACCCGGGAGCGAAGCCATGGCTTCCGTCCGAGAGATCCTCTCGCGCAAAGACAGCGCGGTCGTGACCATCGCCCCCTCGCGCTCGGTCACGGAGGCCGCCCGCTTGATGAACGAGCATGGCATCGGCGGCCTTGTGGTCAGGGAAGGCGACACGGTCGTCGGCATGTTCACCGAGCGCGATATCCTGCGGCGCGTCGTGGCGGCGGAGCTCGACCCCGCGCAGGTCGACGTTGGCACGGTGATGACGACGCCCGTCATGAGCGTGCGGCCGGACGCGCGGCTGGAGGAATGCGCGGCTCTCGTAACGGAGAAACGGATCCGACATATCCCCGTCATGGACGGGGCGAGTCTGGTCGGCATCGTGACCAGCGGCGACATTCTCGCCTTTCAGGTGCAGGAACAGCGCGACACGATCAAGTATCTCAACAGCTACGTGTATGACGTGAGATAGCGGCGGATCGCTGGGGTGGGGCTCCGGACCTGACGCCCGACGGCGGCGCTCCTTATTTTCCGATCCGTGCCCTCCGCTCCCCATACACTCGTCGCTGCCCTGGCCGATCGCTACCGCGTCGAGCGGGAGGTCGGGCGTGGCGGTATGGCCACGGTGTACGAGGCGCATGATTTCGTCGACTGGCTGCGCCGCAAGTTTCCGTGACCCAACCCGTCAACGTCGCGGAGTACGAGCAGCTCGCCAAGGAGCGTATGGCCCCCGGCGCGTGGGACTACATCGCGGGGGGTGCGGGAGACGAGATCACCCTGAAGCGCAATGAAGCGGCGTTCAGCAAGATCCCGTTGCATCCCCGCGTTCTCGTCGATGTGGCGCACACCGATACCTCGACCGAGCTTCTCGGCGCGCGGCTCACGATGCCGATTCTCCTCGCGCCAACGGGCTTTCAAACCCTCAGCCACCCGGACGGCGAACTCGCCTCGGCGCGCGCGGCGGCGGCGCAGGGAACGGTCAGCGTGTTGAGTACGCTGTCGGCGTTCACGATCGAGGAGGTGGCGGCCGCCGCCACGGGCCCGCGGTGGTTCCAGCTCTATTGTTACCGCGATCGGGGCGTCACGCAACGCCTCGTCGAACGCGCCGAGGCGGCGGGATTCGTCGCGCTCTGCGTCACCGTCGATCTCGCGAGGGTCGGGCAACGCGAGCGCGATCTGCGGAGCGGTTTTCAACTTCCGCCGGAGGCGCGTCCGCGGAACTTCGATGGTCTCATCGACGATCGGGCTGCCGCGTCAGGTCTCGGGTTTGCCGAGTATATCGGCACGTTGGTCGATCCCTCATTGACGTGGGAGATCGTCGACTGGCTTCGCTCGGTCACCACCCTCCCGATCGTGCTCAAAGGCATCATGCGGGCGGACGACGCCCAGCGCGGGGTGGACGCCGGAGTGGACGGCATCATTGTGTCCAATCATGGAGGCCGGCAACTGGACACCGTTCCGGCCCCGATCGACGCTCTGCTGATGATCGGGATGGTCGCGCGAGGCAGGATGCCGGTGTTGGCGGATGGCGGCATTCGTCGCGGCACCGACGTGGTGAAGGCACTCGCGCTCGGCGCCGCCGCGGTGCTCATCGGGCGGCCCTATGTTTGGGGATTGGCGGTTGATGGCGAAGCCGGGGTCGCTCGCGTGCTGCAATTGCTCAAGGCCGAAACCGAACTCGCCATGGCCCTGTGCGGCTGCCCCACCGTCGGCGACATCGATGCAAGCCTGGTCACCGGGCTGGGCTGGCAGGGAGATGGGCGTCAGGCCTAGGGCCGGCTCCCGCGCCACGTGAGCGTTGAGCGGCATCGTCACGAGTGCTCCCGTGAGCAGCGACGCACGGTATCCCGGGCCTCGCATGGTCCCCGCCCGATCGTGGACGATCCTCGATCGGCCCCCGGCCGGCTCGCACGGAGGCCGACCTCATGTTAGCCTACCGTCTGTTCCACAACCGGGATCGCGCCATGCCTCGTCATGTGATTGGACTTTTCCTCGCCGCCCTCGTGGCGGCCGCATCGCCTTCGACCGCGCAGGAGATGCAGTGGGAAGACTACGAACCGCGCTCGACCCTCGTGGTACCGGCACATCCGACGACCGCGTCACGGTTCCCGTTCGTCGATGCTCACGCGCATCCGTCCGCCCGCATGACCCCCGAGCAGGTCGACCAGCTCGTGGCCGAGATGGACGCGATGAACATGGCGGTAATGGTCAATCTGAGCGGTCGCTCGGGAGCGGACCTCGAGCGGATCATCGCCAACCTGCGGGGCCGGTATCCGGATCGCTTCGTCGTGTTCGCCAACCTCGGTTTCGACGGCATCGACGACCCCGCATGGGGACAACGCGCCGCGGCGCAGCTCGCGGCGGACGTGGCCGCGGGCGCCGCGGGCCTGAAGATCTTCAAGAACCTCGGCATGACGGTGCGAGACGGGGCGGGAAACCGCGTCGCCACCGATGATCCGCGCCTCGATCCGGTGTGGGCCAAGGCGGGCGAGCTCGGCGTGCCGGTGCTCATTCACACCGCCGATCCTCATCAGTTCTGGGAGCCGCAGGATCGGTTCAACGAGCGTTGGTTCGAGCTCAAGGAACGCCCGGGGCGGATCCGTCCACCGGATCGGTTCCCCCCGTGGGAAACCCTGATGCAGGAACAGTGGAACGTCATCCGGCGACACCCGAACACGACGTTCATTTCGGCACATCTTTCTTGGCTCGGCGGCGACCTGGACCGGCTTGGGCGCCTGCTGGACGAGCTCCCCAACATGTACACCGAGATCGGTGCGGTGCTCGCGGAACTCGGGCGCCAGCCACGCCACGCACGCCAGTGGCTCGAGCGGTATCAAGATCGCGTGCTCTTCGGCAAGGACGCGTACGAACCGTCCGAGTACCACGTGTACTTCCGCACGCTCGAAACCGCCGACGAGTATTTCGACTACTACCGCAAGCGGCACGCGTTCTGGAAGCTCTACGGCCTGGAGCTTCCGGACGACGTCCTCCGGAAGATCTACTACGGGAACGCGCTGCGGATCATCCCAGCCCTCCCGCGGGAGCGGTTCCCACGGTAGGCCCGTCCGACGTGGCGCCGGCCGGGCGGGACGGGGACACCGGGACCACCGCGATCGTGCTGGTCGACTCAGATGACCGGCCCGTCGGCACGACGGACAAGTTCTCGGCCCACCGCAGCGGCGCCCTGCACCGGGCGTTCTCTGTGTTCGTATTCGATGCCCGCGGGCGGATCCTCCTCCAACGTCGCGCCCGCACCAAGTACCACTCAGGCGGGAAGTGGGCGAACTCGTGCTGTGGCCATCCGACGGCGGGCGAGCCGACGGTGGCGGCGGCGGAGCGACGCCTCTGGGAAGAGATGGGAATCCGTTCGAGGCTCGCGGAGGTCGGGACGTTCGTCTATCGCGCGGAACTGGATGACGGATTGATCGAGCACGAACTCGATCACGTGCTCGTCGGGCACCATGCGGGCACCCCACACCCCGACCCGCGCGAGGTCGAGGCCTGGCGCTGGGCGCCACCCCCGGACATCCACAAGAGCCTCCAGGACACCCCCGAGGAGTTCGCGGTGTGGTTCGAGCGTGCGCTCGCAATCGCCCTCCGCGGCGCATAACCGTCCCCGACGTGAGGCTCGCGGCGCAGGTCATTGAAGGCGGCCTTCGTGAACCGGCCCGTGCACTCGGCGCCCAGATCTGACGCCACCTCATGCTCGCCCAGGGCGCACCGAACTCCCTATCACCCCCGACCTCGACGAACTCGTGCTCGCGTGTCTGGCCAAGGACTCCGCTCAGCGCCCCGCATCAGCTGACCAACTCGCGCGTCGCCTCGACGCGTGCGACGTCGGCACACCCTGGACGCGCGAGGACGCGGAACGGTGGTGGCGGGCGAACCTGCCGGAGTTTGACCGCTCCCCACCGACGCGATCTAGCTCGCGCGCGCCGCCGCCGCCGGAACGTTCACGAGCAGGACCCGCCGCGTGCATCCCTTGCAGCGGAATTCGAGCACGACCTCCACGCCCTCGCCCCGCGGCCAGTCCACCGGCGTGAGTTGGCCCTCACAACGCGGACACGGCAACCGCACTCCAGGCGTGACAATGAGCCGGGCGATGACCGCCTTCTCGGCAAGCGTGTAGTCGTCCGGCCGACGTCGTCTCACGTGCTCGGTCAACATCGGTGGTCTGCTGTCTCGCCACATGGGGCCTCCTCGCGCCAGGTGCGGCATCGCGCCGCGACTCCCATGCGGTGCAATCCCCGGGCCACGGGATCCTCTCGGTGACGTACGTCACAGTGGACCATCGAGCGCACGATCGCGCCCGCTCCGGACGTTCGGACGCGGCGCGATGCCGGGCGAGTGTGCGAGACCCGCCGCGTTCGACACTCGACCCCGAGCCCCCCCTCGTCCCAGTGGCATACGAGTTGCCCTAAGCTCTTGTCTCTTGGTCTCTGCCCTTGCGCTCCTGGCCGGGGATATCGAGCTTGAGCCGTCCAGTGCGACGGCACCAACGAATTGGGAGGCCGCTTGTCGGAAGTCCTTGTCGGGGAAGCACATGACCGCGTACGATTGACCGATTTCACCGTGGAGCGCACCGGCAAGAGGTGTTCGGGCCGCGTGCAAGTGTCGTGGAACGGCGCGGGCACGTTCGTGGGGGAGGCGGAGGACGAAGACAGCGACCTCGGGCGTCTGGGCTGTGCGGCCCGCGCAACAGCGGCGGCGCTCGAGCGGGCCGTTGGAGGTCGGGCCGTCGTGGCGGTGGACGGCGTGCGCACGATCTCGGGCTTCGAGACGGTGCTCGTCGCGGTGGCGGTGTCGTTCAGCACCGAGACCATGGACGAGCGCGTTTCGGGCTGTGCGCTGGTCAAAGGCCAACCGGGACGCGGGGCGGTCCTCGCGGTCCTCAGCGCCACCAATCGCCTCTTGGCCCGGGCGTTCGAGCGAGACGCCTAGTGTGCCCCTGGGGCTGGCCCTTCAGAAGCCCACCGTCAACCCCAACCGGATCACCACGTAGTTCGCGTTGCTCCGGATCGGATACAGCGTGGCCGATCCGTCCGGGTTGTCCACCAGCCCGCCTTCGTTCAGGTACACAACGCTCCCGTTATAGACATATCGGGTCGACGCACCGAGAGCGATGGGATGGCGACCGCTCGACACGCGCCACGTGAATCCGCCGCCCAACGACAGTTGGGTCGTCCAGTCGTCGAAATTCGTCGTGGAGGCGAAGTCCTCGAGGGTGGCCGAGCCCGAAACCGAGGAGATCGTCGCGAAGTATCCGAACCCTGCGGTGCCGTACGCATACGGACGAAACCGGCCCCGCAGCAGCGTCACCTGGGGGCCCAACCCGAGCCCGAAAATCATGTTGTCGGTCGTCACGTCGACGAGGATGCGCCCAGTCGTCGGAAGCAGCGGCACTTGAAACCGCTCGTGACCATACAACGCGAACCCGCCGTCGAACCGGAGGCCGATGTGCCTTCCCTGATCGAAATAACGCAACAGGGACAGATCCAGACCGCCGCCCGCGTCAATGAACTGCTGGAACTCCCCGACGGGAATCAGGCCGGCGAGGTCGATCCCGAGTTCCCACCGCGTCGGCTCGAACGCCCGTTGCGCCGCCAAGGGTCCGACGATTCCAGCTCCCAGAAGGGTCACCGTCATCACAACGCGCCAACGCCGCCGTCGCACCATTGCTCCTCCCCGAGTGGCTTGCGGGTTATTACACCGCGATTTGCGAAAGAATGCCAAGAGAGCTTGCAACGCTAGACGGGATGATCGTCGGATGTGTACCTTGCCAGTGTCGGGACGGAGGAGAATCGTGGCTGATTACCCCGGTGCGGCGGCGGCGCTGGCAGAGAAGTACCGGTTCAGCCGGGAGATCGGTCGGGGAGGCATGGCCACCGTGTTCCTGGCCGCCGATCTTCGGCACGGTCGCGACGTGGCCGTCAAGCTCCTAGCCCGACCTGTCCTCGGGTGTCGTATCCGCGCTGGGCGCGCACGACGCCGCCATGCTCGTGCCAGCCGCCCTGGGAGCGGCGGGAACCGCGTGGCTGGCCGAGCGTGGTCTCACCCACACCGTAGCGATGGATCGCCAGTCGGAACTCGATCGGCTGGCCGACCGGCGGGTGGAAATAATGGAGAAGGGCGGTTAGCGGGACGCGGGTGGGACCCGTTGGTCACCGACTTCCTCCATCGCGATCAACTCCGCGTCAGCGAGGTTCTTGAGATACAGCAGTACGTCCTCCGCGCTGACCGTCCCATAGTAGTGCGCTCCGGCCTCACGAGCCTCCGCCGCGACATACCGAAAGATGTCGAGACCACTGCGCGCGCGATCCACGGCGGCGAGAATTTCGAACCGCATGAGGCGGTGCAGACCGTCCACCGCCGCCGGATCGTCACGCTTGGCGAGAAACTCGACCGGTCCGGCGATGAGGTAGGGCTGCAACCCCTGCAACTCGACTTCGGCGGCCGACAACTCCCGTCGTGGCGGTCGTCGATCGGTCACACGTCTATAGGCCAGATCCACTTCACGTTGCATCTGTGCCTGGCGTCGTGAGATCGCCTCGCCCAGTTCCGTCGCGGCCGCGGTGCCGCTCGATCCGATCTCACCGAGGGATGCCGCCGCGAGCTGTTCGCGCTCCGCCGCGTAGGCCACCTGGTCGCTCGCCATGTGGTAGGCCGCGGCTTTGTCGGCGGCGGCGGCGATCCAGGAAAGGGCGAGACGGAGGTTGTGACCCATTCGCGCCATGCCCCGGCCCGCCGTGCTTGCCGCCAGCACCGCGACATCATCGTCTCCGGCCGACGCCATCGCGAACGCGATCAAGGCCACCGACGCCGCGCTGCGCCCCAGCTGCGTGGCGTCGATGTTCCACAGGTCGTCGTCGCTCGAGTGGATGAAGCGGTCCGGCATGTTCGTGAACGACACGGCGGGGATCCCAATCGGTGCCTCGAGAAACGTGGCGTGATCGCTGTTCGAGTGGAAGAAGATCGTCGCGGCGTTGAAGCGATGCTCGCTCCCGCGCAGCGCCACGTGCGGACGGGGATACATCGGAATCCCGGCCTGCGACTGCGACAGTTCATACGTGTTGCTCGCGACCATGAACTCCACGATCTCTTCGACCACGTCGTTGAAGAAGTGAAACCGACTCGCCGGAAGTCGCGTGACATTCTGCTTGCGCATGACGTCCTGGGCCTGGTTCGCCCCGACCATGTCCTGATTGATGTTCACCCACATCGTGTCGGGTGCGTTGGGACTGTCGTGGAAGAACTGCCGTTCGCTGCCGATCTCGGTGACCCACCACAATCGGATGTTGCGGCGCGGGCGCGGAATCTTCCCTTCGGCGATGAGCCGCGTGAGCGCCCTGCCGATTTCGAGCAGGTTCGCGGACCCGCTCGCATCATCGTTGGCCGAGGTGGCTTCCTCCTGCAGATGGCCGGTCAGCACGATGTCCTGCATGGCCGCCGGATCGGTTCCGGGGATGAGCGCCTGCACCATCACCTGCCAGGGTTCCGACCCCTGGCTCGACGTGAACGCCGCATCTACCAGCGCGTGGACGCGAAGCGGCTCGTCCGCGGCCGCGATCCGCTCGCGCAACGCCAAACCCTGTCGCGTCGAGAGGTTGAACGCGAAGGTGTACGTGCATTCCAGCGAATCTGAACTCGGAAGGTGGTTCCACCGAAGTTGGTCTGGCCGTCCGAGCCCCGCGCTTCCCACTGTGCCGGAAGGCGTACCCGTCGGCTCCGGGAAGACGATGACACCCGCCGCCCCACGGTCGCACACCGCGCGCGTCATCACGCCCGCAACCGCTCCGTGGGTGAGCACGACCTTTCCAGCGATGTCCTGCGCATCCAGCTCCGTGTCCGACCCGCCGCCCCCATCGACCAACTCGGCCTCCACGTCCGCGGCGCGGCTGTAATCCACCAGGTGCAATGCGGACTGTAACGTGCTGGCAAGCCGTTCCGGCTTGTCCCCCACGATCCACAGATCGGCAAATCGCGCGTTCCACGGCCGTGTCGTGGAAGCCTGCTTGATCAGGTGGACGTCGGCCAATCCGTATTCCCCGGCCATGCGCTCCATGTACTCGGCCGCCGCCCATAGTCCGTCGGACCCCGCTCGCGCGCGGTGGTGGAGTTGTGTGAGGTACCGCACATGCTCGAACGAAGCATCGCCCGAGACCTCCTGCAGGATGAGCTGCGTCTGCAGCGGGTCGAGGATGGGCAGCTCCTGGGCAACGGCGGAGCCGAGCGGCAGCGTGAGCAGCGCGAACGTCAGCGAACGGCGGATCATGATGAACTCCCGAAAACGCGTTTGGGGAAAACTAGCGGGTGTGCTGGGTGTCGGACACGCCGGTGCTGGATTCGGTGGCTGGGATGCTGAGACGGGGGTTGGCTGCGGAGGGATGCTGGGACGCGGGCGCGCGGGGATCGAACCGTACCCCGTGCCCCCTCCCCTCGCGCCCTCTGTCACTGTCTGATATCTTGGGCGCTTCATGGCCGACTCCTCCCTCGACCGTCTCCGCGCCGCGCTCTCGGGTCAGTACGCTATCGAGAAAGAGATCGGCTCGGGCGGCATGGCCACGGTGTACCTGGCGAGGGACGTGAAGCACGATCGCCAGGTCGCCATCAAGGTGCTGCGGCCTGAGCTCGCCGCGGCGCTCGGTCCCGACCGGTTCCCGCGTGAGATCAAGATCGTAGCCCAGCTCCAGCACCCACACGTGCTTCCGCTGCACGACTCCGGCGAGTCGGAGGGATTCCTCTACTACGTGATGCCGTTCGTGGAGGGCGAGTCCTTGCGCTCCAAGTTGGACCGTGAGGGGCAGCTGCCGATTCACGACGCGATCAGAATACTCCGCGAGGTCGTGGATGCGCTGGCCCATGCCCATGCGCGCGGCATCATGCACCGCGACATCAAGCCTGACAACGTGATGCTGTCCGGGCGACACGCGATGGTCATGGACTTCGGCGTCGCCAAGGCCGTGAGCGACGCCGGTGGAGAGAAGCTCACGACGGTGGGTGTCGCCGTCGGTACCCCGGTGTACATGTCTCCCGAACAGGCGACGGCGGAGGGACACCTGGACCACCGGTCGGACATTTACGCCGTGGGCATTCTCGGGTACGAGTTGCTGACCGGCAAGCCGCCGTTTCACGGCAAGACCGCGCAGGCGGTGCTCTCGGCGCACGTGTTGGAGAAACCGGCGCTGGTCACCGAAGCGCGGCCCAGCGTGTCGCCTCGCTTAGCCGACCTGATCGCGCGGTGCCTCGAGAAGAACCCCGCCGACCGGTGGCAGACGGCGGAGGAATTGCTGGCCCAGCTCGAGGGCCTCGGCACGCCGAGCGGTGGGGTGACCCCAACGGACACGCGTCCCGTGAAGGCCACGACCGCACGCGCCCCCACCGGAATGTCCCGGCGCGCGTGGATCGGCTCGGCGGCGGCGGTGATCGTGCTTGCGACCGGCTTCGGCGGTTGGATGCTCTTGGGTGGTGAAGGCGGCGGCAGTCGACGCATCGAGACGATAGCCGTGCTCCCGATCCTCGACATCTCCGGATCGGATCAGGTGTTCATCGACGCGATGCATGACGCGCTGATCGGATCGATCGGGCGACTCGACATCGTGACGGTGGTGTCGCGCTCCGCCGTCATGGCGTATGCCACGAACTCCAACGTCACTGAGGTGGCGGCGGCACTGAAAGTGGACGCGGTGTTGGAAGGATCCGTGTTCCGGGCCGGCGAGGTGATGCGCATCAACGTTCAGCTCACCGAGCCCAGATCGTTGCGGCACATCTGGTCGCAGAGCTACGAGCAGAACGTGACCGATGTGCTGGCGGCGCAAGACTCGGTCGTTCGTCAGATCACTACGGAAATCAGGGCAGCCCTGGCCAGCCAAGGCACGGGCGCTGGTACCTCCCAATAGGAGTCGGATGTCGATGACGTCGAGGATTTCGCTTGTGTTGCTGGCGGTTTTGGCTGCCGGGGCATGTGGGACCGAATCACCGGAAGACGCGCTCGAGCGGATCACGCTTACACCGCAACCCGGCAGCTACTCGAACGGGGGGTACTCACCCGACGGGAGCCGTGTGGCCTTCTTCCGCTTCACGGGGGATACGAATGAACTGTGGACGGCCGCCCCGAACGGAAGCGATGCCGTGCGCCTCTACGCCGGGCCGTTCGGCGGCCAGGCTTCGTGGTCGCCAGACGGGACGACGCTCGCGTTCTGGGCCGCCGAGTCGGCCGCGCCCGATATCTACACCGTGCCAGCGGCCGGCGGACCCCCGATGCGCTTGACGACCGAAAGGTCGGAAGAGTATTCCCCCCGCTTCTCGCCCGATGGATCGCAGATCCTCTACCAATCCAACCGCTCCGGTAGTTCCGACCTCTGGCGCATGCCGTCCACGGGCGGCCCGTCGCTTCAGCTGACGAGCGGGGCGGGCAACGAGACGGGATTGTGGTCTCCCGACGGCACCCGATTGGCTATCGAAGGGTGTAACGAGGGCAACTGTACCATCTCGATGTTGACCCTCGACGGCGGCTCAGTGCAGCAGATTACGACCGAGGGTTTCGAGTTCCTGGAAGAGTGGTCGCCCGACGGGACGGAACTGCTCTACGTTTCCACCCGGTCTGGGCTCCTCGATATTTGGGCTGTCCCGACTGCTGGCGGAGCGCCGAGGCAGCTGACGCGTGATATCCGAGCCGATTGGCGACCGCGCTATTCGCCGGACGGGAGATGGATCGCGTACCATTCGGAGCGAGGCGGCCAGGACGACGTCTGGGTCATGCCCGCAGCGGGAGGTGAATCCCGGCGGGTTACGAACGACCCAGCCGAGGAGTTTGGCCTGGAGTGGACACGGGATGGCACGGGCCTCACATTCGGGTCCTCCGACCAAGTAAGTCATGTCTTTGTGGTACCCGCCGCAGCGGGCGAGCCACGCCAACTGACGGCCGGAGTCGAGGACAACTACAACGGCCGCATCTCGCCGGACGGGCAGTATGTCGCGTACGGCGGGGAACGTGGCGGCGGCGACGACATCTTCATCGTCCCGGTCACCGGCGGCGAGGCCCGCGGACTGGCAACGAACGCCACCGATGAGTATGCCCCCCGGTGGTCACCCGACGGCTCGAAGATCGCCTTCGGGTCCAGCGCCAGTGGCCGGGGCGCCATCTTCATGATCCCATCCGCGGGTGGCGAGCGAGTGCAGATCTCTCCCGAGGGAGCAAACTCATTCGACCACGGGTGGTCTCCCGACGGCGGCACCATCGCCTTCCTCTCCGACGCGGCGGGCGGCACCGGCAAGCTGATGACCGTCCCGGCATCGGGCGGCACAGCCACGCTCGTCACCGACATGGATGTTTATGAATTCGACTTGAGTCCTGACGGTCGCAGTGTTCTCCTTGTCTCGGCGGTCACTCCCGGCGGGCAGACGGCGGCGCTCTATCGTCTTCCCGCGAGCGGCGGGACGCCAACGATCCTCACAGCCGATGTCGAAGCGGCGTTTAACGGCCGGTGGTCGCCGGATGGCACGATGATCGCGTTCTCCGGCACAGTTGACGGCGTGAACTTCGAGATCTTCGTGATGGATGCCGACGGGTCCAACCGGCGCATACTCGCCGCCCACCCCGCGCACGGCGAGTGGGTTGCTGCCTGGTCACGTGACGGAGCGGAGGTCTTCTTCCGTACCAACCGCAACGGGAACAGCGACATCGCCGCGGTCTCGGTTGCCGATGGAACCGTTCGCATGCTGGCGGCGTCGGAGATGAACGAGGAATTCAACGATCTTTCGAAAGACGGGTCAACCCTCGTGTATACCGCCATTCCGACGGATAACTCGTTGGTGACGGTGAAGGTGGATAAGCTACTTCGGGGGGGCGGGCCAGAGTAGGCGCGTTGTTCGGCGGGTAAACCCGCCGCTCGGCGCCTAACGGCGGCACGCCCTGAAGGGCGATTCGATCCCACCGTCGTTTACGACGGACCGCCGCGTTGTTCGGCGGGTGACGCGCCCGTCCGCGAACGCGGGCGGTGCCCGGCGAAGCCGGCAAGCGGATCGAGGCCGCTCAGCGGCCGCAGATCAACCCGCCGCTCGGCGCCTGACGGCGGCACGCCCTGAAGGGCGATTCGATCCCTGACCCACGGCTAGTCCGAACTCCTTCCCTATCCCCCTTCGCCGCCCTAACTTCGCGCCCATGCGGCCCCGGCACGTTCTCCCCCTTGCGGTACTCTTGGCGTTTCCCGCGCGGCTGGTAGCGCAAGAGTCCGACACCACGATGCGATCCACCCGGGACGGCGTGTACACCGAGGAACAGGCGGAACGTGGCGAAGCACTGTACACCGACGTCTGCCTGGAATGCCACAAGCCACGCGAATTCGCGCGCGGCAGTTACCTGGAGGAAAACTGGGTGGGCCGGACCCTGGTCGACCTGTATTGGTTCCTACGCGACAACATGCCCGAAGACGCTCCTGGGTTCCTCCGGCCGGAAGAGTACGTCGATGCCATCGCCTACATTCTGAGCAGCAACCGGCTCCCTCCGGGCGATAGCGCGCTCACCACTGACGAAACACGACTCGCACGCATCCGGATCGAGAAACGCGAGCGTTCTACCCCTTCACCGAGTCGCCCGCGCGACTGGTGGAGGCATGAGGAGAGATGATGACACGCGACATGACAGGCCTGAGATTGGCGATTCTGGTGACCGCGCTGTTGGCCGTGCCCGCCGCGATGGCCGGGCAGCAACGCGGGACTCCCGCGGGTGAGTGGCGTTACTGGGGCGCGGACGCCTGGAGCACCCGGTACTCGCCGCTCGAGCAGATCAACGCGGACAACTTCGAGGACCTCGAGGTCGCGTGGCTGTGGCGCGGGGACAACTTCGGCCCAGAGCCCTCGACGCTGCTGCGCTCGACACCGCTCTACGTGAACGGCATGCTCTACACGGTCGCCGGGTCGCGCAGGACGGTGGTGGCGATCGATCCGGCGACGGGCGAGACCGTCTGGACCTTCCGCGAGCCCACGAGCAAGCGGTGGGAAGACTCGATGCGGAAGGACTACGGCAAGGGGGTCGCCTACGGCGAGATCGACGGACGCGGCGTGATCTACGTCGTGACCCCGGCGTTCCTTTTGCACGCGCTGGACGCCGAGACCGGACGCAAGATCGAGTCGTTCGGTGACTTCGGCACCGTGGACTTGTTGGATGATCTTGGACCGTGGCCCCACACTCCGCAGGATGGCCTGCCTCCCGAAATCGGGTACATCACCAGCTCGTCACCACCCATCGTCGTCAACGGCGTGATCGTCGTGGGCAACTCGCACGAGCAGGGCTACTACGAAACGATGAAGGAAAACGTCCCCGGCAATCTGCTGGCGTACGACGCGCGCACCGGGGCCCACAAGTGGACCTTTCACGTGATTCCCCAGCCGGGTGAGTTCGGGCATGACACGTGGGAGAGTGACGCGTGGTCGTACACGGGCAACGTGTCGACGTGGGCGCCGATGTCGGCGGATCTCGAGCGCGGGATCGTCTACGCGGCAACCGACCCGCCGAGCATCGACTACTTCGGCGGGTTCCATCCCGGCAACAACCTCTTTGCCACGACGATCCTGGCACTGGACGTTCAGTCCGGGAAGCGTCTCTGGCACTTCCAGACGGTACACCACGACATCTGGAACTACGACAACCCGGTTGCGCCGAGCCTGGTGGACGTCACCATCGATGGACGGCGGGTCCCGCTTCTGGTGCAGACCACGAAGCAGAGCTTCGCGTATGTGTTGAACCGCGTGACGGGTGAGCCGATCTGGCCGATTGTCGAGCGGCCGGTTCCTCAGTCCGACGTCCCCGGCGAGCACACGTCGCCGACGCAGCCGTTCCCAATGCGGCCTGCCGCATACGAGATGCAGGGGCTTACCGAAGACGACCTCATCGATTTCACACCGGAGTTGCGCGCCAAGGCGTTGGAGGTCATCTCGCATTTCCGGATCGGACCACTGTTCACTCCACCGGCATTGCCCGATTCCACCAAAGGGATCCTGGCGTCGATTCACTGCCCGGGCGCGAACGGCGGCACCAACATCCCGGGGGGCACCGTCGTGGATCCCGAGACGGGTATCCTCTATACCGCCACCGAGAAGGGGTGCAGTGCACCGCGGCTGCAGCCGGGCACCGCCGTCGACCCCAACTCCAACGTACAATGGGTGACGGTGGGGCCCGGCGGCGTGACCGGAGTGGACGGCCTGCCGCTGTTCAAGCCTCCCTACGGGCGCATTACCGCCATCGACATGAACACGGGTGACCATCTTTGGTGGATACCAAATGGCGATACACCCGAGGAGATCAGGAACCACGAAGCCCTACGCGGCCTCGAGTTACCACGCACGGGCACGCGCGCGCACGCCACTGCGCTCGTCACCAAGACACTGCTCATGTACGGTGAGGGACGTGGTGCGCACCCGTTGTTCCACGCGGTGGACAAGCGCACCGGCGAGGAGCTTGGCGTGGTGGAGATCCCCGCGCCCACACTCACGGCACCCATGACCTACATGCACGACGGCGTGCAATACATCGTCGTAGCCGTGGGAGGCGGCGGCATGGCGGGTTCGCTCGTGGCGCTGCGGCTGTTCGAGTGACTTCGACGCCTAGGGTCTGATGCCGAACGCCGAACGCCTGTCGTTCACCTCGGTATCTTGTCGTCCCGCATGGCTGCGTGATACACGAAGGTCGCGAGCACGATCGCGGCCTGCTGCAGATCCGTCTCCCGCACGCGTTCGTAGAAGTCCGTGTTCGTGTGATGCGTGCGGACGTCGTAATCCACGTAGTCCTGCACGGCGTTGAAGCCGGGGATCCCGGCGACGTTGAACGGTACGTGGTCCGTCGACCCGATACGATCGATGACGTTGCGCCGGGCCCCGTGCTCGCGTAACGCACCGATCCACACGTCGAAGATCCGGCCTGCCGGCACATTCTCCTCAAGATACCATCCGTAGATCGGACCGGTGCCCGGATCCACGTTGAAATACACGGACACCCGTTCGCGAGCCACGGCGTTGGTCTCACCCTCATAGTGTCGCGCCACATGGGCGCGCGCGCCGAGCAATCCTTGCTCCTCGGCGCCCCACAACGTGGCACGCACTGTTCGGCGCGGCTGGATGCCCAGCGCCTTGAGGATCCGCATTGCCTCCATCACCACCGCCACGCCGTCCGCATTGTCCGTCCCTCCGGACGAAGAGTGCCACGAATCCAGATGCGCACCCATCATCACGACCTCGTTCCCGACGACCGAATCCGTCCCGGGAAGGTCCGCGATCACATTGTACGAGTTGGAATCCGCGTCGTGATAGGCCACATCCACCGCAACTCGCAGCGTCAACGGGTCACCCGCTTGCAGCATCCTCACCAGCAACCCGTAGTGCTCTGAGGCAAGGATGATGGACGGCACGGCATCCGGGGGCGTCGTGCGGCGGCCCAGCACGAACATCGTGCCGTGCTGGCCTTGGGACGGCTGGAGCATCGCCGCCGCGCCGACCTCCCGCAACAGCGCGGATAACGCCTGTCGATCCACCGGGCCTTCCGCGCGCAGCGTGGGTGGCGCGCCGATCCGTGCCCGGCCCTCAGACTCGGTCGGCTGCGGGCGGTCCGCATCGATGAACCCGGGTTGAGGCCGCGTCGCAAGCACGATCCTTCCGCGCAGCTGGGCCGCGCGAGCGCGCACCTGCGCCTCAGTCCAATCGCCGATGTACACCGGCGCCCCAACGACCATGCCTGCCGTCGCAGCGCTCCACGCTTCCGGATACCCGACCAGCGGGAAGTACCGCGGCGCCGTCATCTCGAGTGTGAGTCCCTGCAGCGACCACCCACGCCCAAACGCGAACGGCTCCAACTGGACGTTCTGCAGCCCCCAGTCGCGGAACCGGTCCGCGGCCCATGCGGCTGCCTGATTGTAGGCGGGCGTGCCCGCCAGCCGAGGTCCGATCGTCGTCGTCAGGTAGGTGAACAGCGGCCTCACCCGCGACCCGGCGCGCGCCTTCTCCGCGATCCGGGCGATGATCGTCGTGTCGACCGGCTCTTGGGCTTGAAGGGTCGGTGCGCACACGAGACACGCGATCAGTAGCGGAACGTTCATGGTTCGGTTTCGTCTGCGAGTATAGTCAGTGGTCTGTCGTCCGTCGTACGCGGTTCGTGGTCGGTGACCAGCCTCTACGGTCTCCCATAACTGATCCGGTAGATCATCCCCGCCCGATCATCCGATACGAGCAAGGACCCATCAGGCAGTTCGAGTATGTCCGCCGGCGTGCCCGACGCGCGACCCGCCCGCAACCAGCCATCTGCAAACACTTCGTACGCCACCGCTCGTCCGTTCTCGATCGTCACGGTCGTCACGCGGTAGCCGCTGGGCGGCACGCGGTTCCACGAGCCGTGCTCGGCAATGAAGATGCGTCCCCGATACACGGCGGGGAACATCGACCCGCGATAGAAGTGCATGCCCAGGCTGGCGACATGCGGATCGAGCTGCTGCACGGGAGGCGTGAACTCGGCACAGTCGCGCTGATCGAACTCCTCATCTTGAAGCACGCCGCCGTGACAGTACGGGAATCCGAAGTGCGCGCCGGGTTCCGCCACGCGGTTCAACTCGTCGGGAGGCGCATCGTTGCCGAGCCAGTCCCGGCCGTTATCGGTGAACCACAACTCGCCGGTTCGCGGGTGCCAATCCAGCCCGACGGAATTACGCACCCCGCGCGCGACGATCTCGACCGTGCCCGCGTCGAGGTCGGCTCGGAGGATCGTGCCGAAGCGCTCCTCCCCGCGCTCGAGACAGATGTTGCACGGAACCCCGACCGTGATATAGAGCCATCCGTCCGGCCCGAACCGGATGTAGCGCCATCCATGCCAGTTCTCTTCCGGCAACCCGTCGAGCACCGTCACGGGCTCCGGAGGATTCGCGGTGCGCGGCTCGATGGCGGCGTATCGCAGAACGCGTCCCACCTCGGCGACGTACAGATCGCCGTCGCGTACGGCCACCCCATTCGGCATGTGGAGTTCACGAGCCACGGTATCCACGACGTCCGCGACGTTGTCCCCGTCGGTATCGCGCACCGCGTACACGAGACCCTCCCCCCGGGTACCTACGAAGACCGTGCGAGCGTCCCCGAGCGCCATCGAGCGAGCACCACGCACGTCGGGGGCATACACGTCGATGGAGAACCCTGCGGGAACCGCCAGCGTGCTCACCCGTAGGGAGCGAGGGAGCCGCAAGTACAGCACGCCGCCCAGGATCAGCACGAGCACGGCGAGCACGAGGTTGCGAACGACGCGATAGGTTGGGGCGACGCGAGGCATCACGAATTGTACCGTGCACTCCCCAACCTCGCACGCGCGGCGCCGCCGGACGGTCCCTCGCCGTCGCTGGGACTCCACGCTACCTTCCCCCGGATTCCAAGCGAAAACCCTGACAGGAGACGGACATGACGCATCGACGATGGGGAGCGATTGGTTACCTGTTGCTGGCACTCGGGGCCACCGCCGGGTGTGCTCGCGCCACCGCGACCCCGGCCGCCCCGAGTCCGCAGCAGGGAGAAGGGCCCTCGACGTCGCGGTTGCGCAGTCCAAACGGACCCAAATCGTACCGTGACGTCATCACCGACAAAGCCGAAACCGACTCGGGGTTGTTCATCGTGCACTGGGTGGACAACAAGCTCTACTATGAAATCCCGGTGAGTCGGCTCGATGAGGAGATGCTGTTGGTCAGTCGGGTGGCGCGAACGGCCGACGGTGCCGGCTACGGTGGTCAGAAATCCGCCGAAGAGACCGTCCGGTGGGAACGTGCTCGGGACAAGATTCTGTTCCGGATCACCGCCCACATCAACGTTGCGGACGATTCTCTCCCCATCTCGCGAGCCGTTCAGGCATCCAACTTCGAGCCAATTATCCAGAGCTTCGACATCGAAGCCTATAACGACGATAGCACGAACGTCGTCATTGAGGTTACGCCGTTGTTCGCCACCGACATACCCGTTCTCGGGCTCAGTCGGGGACGGCGGACCGCGTATGGTGTGCGGCGGCTGGACCCGAGCCGATCTTACGCGTCCAGCGCGAAGAGTTATCCGCGCAATATCGAGGTGCGAAGCGTCCTGACCTACGATGCGGCGACTCCGCCCTCCAACAGCGCGACGGGCGCCGTGTCGCTCGAAATGAATCACTCGATGATTCTCCTTCCCGAGAGCCCGATGCAGCCCCGCATCCGAGACGACCGGGTCGGGTTTTTCAGCGTCACGCAGAACGACTACGGACTCGACGTGCAGCGTGCGGTGTCGCGGACCTACATCACGCGCTGGCGCCTCGAGCCCAGCGACACCGCGGCCTGGCTGCGTGGTGAGTTGGTAGACCCCATCAAGCCGATCGTGTATTACATCGATCCCGCAACGCCTGCGAAGTGGCGCCCCTTCCTCAAGGCGGGCATCGAAGACTGGCAACCGGCATTCGAGGCGGCTGGCTTCAGCAACGCCATCATCGCGCGTGACCCGCCAACCCCGGAAGAGGATCCGGAATTCAGCCCAGAGGACGTGCGGTATTCCGTCATCCGCTATCTCGCGTCGCCGGTACGAAACGCGTCCGGCCCGCACGTCCACGATCCGCGTACCGGCGAGATTCTCGAGAGCGACATCAACTGGTACCACAACGCCCTCGGACTCGCGCGCAATTGGATCCTTGTGCACACGGCCGCAGTCTTCCCCGATGCGCGCGGCGTGCAGTTTCCGGATTCGGTCATGGGGCACGGGATCCGCTGGATCGCGGCGCACGAGGTCGGGCACACGATTGGACTGCAGCATGCGATGAAGCAGAGTTCGGCCTACCCGGTCGATTCGCTGCGCTCCGCAAGCTTCACGTGCCAATTCGGCACGGCACCGTCGATTATGGACTACGCCCGCCACAACTATGTGGCACAGCCGGGGGATGACGGGGTCTGCCTGTGGCCAATGGTGGGTCCGTATGACAAGTTCGCGATCGAGTGGGGCTATCGTCCCATCGTCGACGCGGACTCTCCCGACGAGGAACGGGCCACCCTCGATCGATGGATCGGTGAGCACGCGGAGCCGATGTACCGCTACGGACCGTCCCTTCCGTACGATCCCGGATCGCTGTCCGAATCGCTTGGCGACGATCCGATCAGGGCAAGTGAGTACGGCATCGCCAACCTGAAGCGCATCGTCCCCAATCTCCCGAACTGGACGTTTGAGGGGCTCGAAGACTTCGGTCAGCTGCAGGAGCTCTACGACGCGGCCCTCGGACAGTGGAACAACTACATGGGCCACGTGACGGCAATGATCGGGGGTGTGTATCGCACTGCGCGTGTGCAGAACGAAAACGCGCCGGTGTACGAGTTCGTGCCGGCCGAGCGGCAGCGAGCGGCCATGCAGTTCCTCTCGGAGCAAGTGTTCACCACTCCGATGTGGATGTTGGACGAGACCATCCTCACGCGCATCGAGCATGCCGGCGCCGTGGAGCGGTTGCGCCAACGACAGGTGGCGGCAGTCAACCGCGTGCTCGATCCGGCCCGCATGCAGCGTCTCATCGAAGCGGAAGCGCGACTGGGGAGCTCGGCCTACGGGTTGGGCACCATGATGAGCGACCTGCGATCCAGCGTCTGGTCCGAGCTCGCCGCCGGCCGGTCGATCGATACGTATCGACGTAACCTCCAACGTGGCTATCTCGAACGCATGGCGTGGCTCATGACGGAGGAGCCGCCGACGCCTCCGGCGTTCGCGGCGGCGTTCATCACCGCCGTCGATGTGAGTCAGTCCGACATCCGACCCTTCGTGCGTGGTGAGCTGACGGCGCTGCGCGGCCAGATCCAGCGCGTGTTGCAAGGCAATCTGGACCGCGCCACGCGGTACCACCTCCAAGACGCCGTCGTGCGTATCGACGACATCCTGGATACGGAGGAGTAAGGCCGTAAACTTCTTGGGTGTTGGGCCCTCCGTCACGAGACCAAGGGCCCGACACCCAAGCCCTATTTTCTCTCGAAAATGATGGCGTGAATATCGGTGGTCCCGATATTCTCGACTCGGTGCGTCCATGGCCCATGGGCCATGACGTGTCCATCCGGCACCTCGGCTTCCATCGAATCGTCCCCCACCTCGATGCGGGCCTTGCCACCCTTGATGAAGTACACGACTTCATCGGGATGAGAGTGTTCCGCGTCTCTGACACCCGCGGGTAGCGTCATCTCCACCACGCGCACCTGATCGTCTTCGAACAGGAGCTTGTACTCGTTGGGTGAGACCTTACATGGATCGATGTACGTCATACACTCCTCCAGCGAGGGAAGCAGGGGTATTGAACCTGTCCCGTCGGATCGCATGTCGCCGGTGTGGTCGTGGCCGGTCGCAGCGCTCGACTATAGATTAGGGCCCTGCCAAGCCATCCCGCGACAGCGTTATCGGGAGAGCGTGTTTGCCGGTCGCCAAAGTCGACAGAGGACATCGTGAGGGCCGCCCCGGATGGCTGGAGCGGTGGCTGTGGCCGTTCACGTCGTACCTCACGACCAACATCAGCGCGATGCTGCTCTGGGTGCTGTTCTTCGTCCTGAACCGCACGACGGTCATCGGACGAGAGCGCGTGGGCCACCGACACAACACGCTCCTGCTTTCCAACCACCAGTCGATGATCGACAGCTTCCTGGTGGGCGGCGCGGCTTATCTCCCGTGGTCATGGATCAAACCGAGCCTGATTCCGTGGAACCCCGCCGCGATCGAGAACTTCTACAAGAGCAAGTTTCTCGCATGGCTCGCGTACAACTGGCATTGCATCCCCGTCCAGGAAGGTCGGCGTGACGTCCGCGCGCTGCGCCACATGGTGGACGTCCTCCCGACGGGTGTGCTAACCCTCTTCCCGGAGGGGACGCGCACGCGCGATGGATCGATTGGCAAGGGCCGCGCCGGGGCCGGAGTTGTCGCGCTCACCACCAAGGCACGTGTGATCCCCGTGGCCATCGAGGGCATGCAGGACGTGCTCCCGATCGGCCGGATCGTGCCCCGGGTCTTCAAGCGCTTGTACGTGTCCTACGGTCCCGCGATCGAATACGACGATCTCGCCGTCGGTGAACCGACTCGCGACCGAGCGCAGCAACTGGTCGATCGCGTCATGGAATCGATCGGCCGCCAGCACCAGGACCTCCGCCGGCTCGCCGGCAAGCCACCGTTCCCAAGTGACCCGCCGCAAGGAGCTCATTAAGAGGCGCTTGCGGGGCCTGCGGTTGAGGTTGGTGGCGATGCGGTGGCAGTCGTGCTGGGTGAGGTGTGCCAGGCGCGGGCGGTTGGGGAGGTGCGGGTCGACTGGGTGGGGAGGGAGCGGATCGCTCGCGCGCCGCGCGATGGTCGTCCGCGGTCCCGCGAGGCTGCCGAAAAGCGGCACGCCGTGCGTGGCATTCGTAGCGCTGGTTCACCCGCTTTGCAGCACTATCCGGTATGTCCAGTTCGCCGGGCACCCGACCGCAGCTGCGCGCGGAGGTACGCGGGGCGTGTCGTCTCCGCCAGGTATCGCGGCGTACCGCGCAGGCCTATTTGTCCTGGGTGCGGCGGGAGCTGCAGGGGCTTGGTGACGTCAGCACGGCGATGATCTATGCGCATGTGCTGAACCGAGGCGGGCTGCGGTGTGGAGCTCGGCGGATCTGCAGGTCGCCGAACCAGATTAGGCGGTGGCGGATTGCAGGGGTTGGGGGCAGGGCGGTAGACTGATCCATCGAGACGGAACGCAACTGACAATCAAGTTAGGCTGCGCTGTCCCTGCTCTGGAAGGATCACGTATGGCGATGAATCGGGGCAGGATTCTTGTGGGGGGAGCCGTGTGGGCTCTCGTCTATAATGCCATCTGGGGCGTTGCCGGACTCGGGTTCATGCAGCGTGAATGGACTGAGGCTGCAGAGTCGAGTGGTAGCACCATGCCATGGACCACCGAGTTTTTGCTCATGTGGGTGCCACTCACATTGCTGTTCGGCATCGCAATCGCGGCCTACCTCGCAAGCGTGCCCGGACAGCGTGCTGGGTTGAAGCGCGCGGTCGCAGCGAGTCTGGCTCTCTGGATCCCAAGTACGGTTGGCATGCTCGCCTGGGCCAGCCTGTCGCTGCAGGTCTTTCTTCTCGACTCTGCGGTCAATTTACTCGCAGCGCTGTTGGCGTCTTTGGCCGCTGCGTGGAGCCTCGTGGCTCGTCAGCGCGCTCTGGCCGATCTGAGCGAGGCGGGATAGGGTCAGCTTGATGACGTGCCCCAGTGTGGGGTGTGAATGGACGCTCGTGGTCGCAGCCTAACACTGCTTGCAGCTGCCGAACGCGGACCTGTCGGTAGCGGCGGCTGCGCCGCCGCGTTTTCTTTGAGCGTTCGCAGCTGAAGCTTGTCGTTAGGCCGCCTCAGGCCGCAACCACGCACCGAAGCACGAACTAGCCACCCGTTGAGTTGGGCACCACTACAGGCCTTGACCGCATTTCCTCGGGCCTGTGACATTCGTCAACATGGTGATGCGTTTCTACCTCGACGACAGCGAGCGTGACGGCGTCGTGGCTGTTGGCGGCTATCTCGCGACGGGCGAGCAGTGGGAGAGGTTCGAGGAGGAGTGGGGATTCCGCCTGCGCCAGGCCCAGGTGCCGGCTTTTCATGCTACGGACTTCAACAACCGGCAGAAAGCCTTCAAGGGATGGGACGACGCGAAACAAATCCAGTATTCGAAGTATTTCACCGCTATTGCCGAGAAGCAGACTGAGCTTGCCATTGGGCGGGCCGTTGAAACGGCAGCGTACGATGAATTGGTTGCCCCGCTTCTCACTGAGATGTGTTGGACGCCGAATGGTCGTTTCCCTGCCGTGATGTGGTGTGCGCGGACGTGCATAGAAAGCCTCGTCGCAAAACATGATCGGTTTCTCCGGCCCGGAGACTCACTCGAGGTCGTCTTTGAGCGAGGAGGGAGAAGCGGCGAGGTTGTGAGTTACCTGCGTGGCCTGAAGCGACGGTGCAGCGACCCAAGAGGGTGGACCCAGCGAGTTACCCTCTTTGACGTTGCTCCCAAGTCAGTCATGCCCCTCCAAGCAGCGGATCTCATCGTGCATGAAGGCATGCGCTCTGTTCACGAGAAGCTGGAGCCAAGCGGGCGGCTCATCAGAAAGAGCATGTTGCGGTTAACCCACAGTCAACGCGTGGAGGTGAATGTGTTCACGCGGCAGGACTTGATAAGGGCAATCCCAGACATAACGACGCGAATCGGCGAGTGCGAGAAGCAAAGCAGGAAGAACTAAGAGTCCTCGTCGGTCTCGACCCGCTGGGCGAAATCACCGGCGTTGCCTACGAGCGCGGGTTCGTCACGGGTATCATCATCGTCACGACACCGCGGGGTTGGGCGTGGAGTTGGGGTCAGTGCACGACGCGGCGGATCCCGTGGGGGCCATCGCGGGTGCCGAGGCGATCGTGGTTTCGGGAGGCAACACGTTCGCGCTCCTCGCGGCGCTCTACGATCGTGGTCTCCTTGACGTAATGCGCCGGCGCGTGCGCGCCGGGGTGCCGTACATCGGATGGAGTACGGGCGCGAACCTCGCGTGCCCGACGATTCGCACCACCAACGACATGCCGATCGTGGAACCGCCGAGTTTGGACGCGCTGCATCTCGTGTCATTTCAGATCAACCCGCACTTCACGGATGCATTGATTCCAAATCATGGTGGAGAGACACGATCCGAGCGCCTCGAAGAGTTCTTGGTGGCCAATCCGGACGCGACCGTGGTCGGGTTGCGCCAAGGCACCCTGCTCAGAGTTGAAGGGGCCGGAAGAGATCGCACCGGGAGTGGTGGCCGTGTGACCGCAGCCCGCGGGGTCGAACCGAATTCGGATCGGGTCGAACCGAATTCGAAAGGAGCCACACCGAGTTCCGGATGGGGCGATCTGAATTTCGGGTGCCGCGGGACGGATTCGGTTTACCGTTCCCAGAATTCGGATCGGCCTGACTGGTCTTCCGATCGCCCCGTCCGACATTCGGATCGGCACGCGTGGTTTCTGGATCGACACACTCGCTTTTCGGATCGACACGCCCGGTTTTCGGATCAGCACACCCCGGTCTTCCGATCGCCCCGTTCGGTCTTAGGATCGCCATATCCGGTTTTCGGATCGGCACATCCGGTCTTCAGATCGCCGCGTCTGGATTTTGGATCGCCGCGTCCGGTTTTCGGATCGCCGCATCCGGTTTTCGGATTGCCGCGTCCGGTTTTCGGATCGCCGCGTCCGGTTTTCGGATCGCCGCGTCCGGTTTTCGGATTACCGCATCCGGTTTTCGGATCGCCGCATCCGGTTTTCGGATCGGCATACCCGGCTTTCGGATCGGCACACCCGGTTTTCGGATCGGCACACCCGGTTTTCGGATCGGCATATCCGGTATTCGGATCGGCACACCCGGTTTTCGGTTTGCGACGATCGAAATTGGGTTTGCGACGATCGAAATTTCGGTTGGCACGTCCGAAATCGAACTTGAAAGCGCTGTAAGTCGATTGGGGACAGCGTCTTACGGATGCAGCAGGTAACTCGACGCTGCTTCAACGGTTCCTGTTTCAGCGTGCAACGCCAGTTGCTCACCAGCGGCCCGGCGTTTGGGATCCGATGCTTCGCTGGGGACGGGAGTGCTCCCCGCGCCGGTCGATGCTTTTGGGAGCGGCAGATCCTATTGGGTCCATCGAAACCGGCGGCCATGACCGGCCCGATGTCACCGTGGTGACAATCCGTATGTCGCGCGGCGGGCTACAGCCGCCGAACAGGCCGCCTGGAAAGACGGCTCTCGCCAATTGGACCGGCCTCTATTCGCTTGCCTCGGTCGAAGCGATTCGGAACAGGTCGTCCACCCCCACTCCCAACGCATTGGCCAGCTTCAGGGCCAACAGGACGGACGGCACCATACGTCCCCCTTCGATCGCGTTGACCGATGCCCGCGTGATTCCTGCGAAGCCTGCCAGTTCGGCCTGCGTCAGGTCCTTCATGGCGCGATGCACCTTGCGCGTATTGTCCAGCTCCCGATCACTCTATCCGGAATGTCCAGTGCGCGGGTCCCCGAGCGCAGCTGCGTGCGGAGATACGGGCGGCGTGTCGTCTCCGCCAGGTATCGCGGCGTACGGCGCAGGGCTATCTGTCCTGGGTGCGGCGGGAGCTGCAGGGCCATGGTGACGTCAGCACGGAGATGATTCATGTGGTGAACCGAGGCGGCGTGGTGGTGCGGAGCCCGGCGGATCTGCTGACGGGCGATCCAGAATAGGCGGTGGCAGATTGCAAGGTTGCGTGCCCAGCGGTAGACTGATCCATTGAGACGGAACGCAACTGACAATCAAGTTAGAATGCACCGACAGGTACGCTAATACCGTGTTACAGGGCATGTCCGGAAGCAACAGGGTTCAGCGAGAGAGGCGAAACATGCTGCTGTTTCCGAGGCTGCCGGGACGGGCATCAGCCCGAGAGTGGATAAGGGAGAGATGACTCCCCCAACCAGGAGGGAATTCCTCCAACTTGCCGCAGGTTTGTTTCTTGCTGGTTGCGACCGATCCAGGGAGATCAAGGTAGGATTCACTCAGGCGTCAGGAGTTGTTCCCGTCCAGGGGGCTCAACTCCGGTATGTAATAGAAGGGGAGGGGATTCCTTGCCTGGTTCTCGGGCATTCCGAAAGCCAACGGTTATTGCTCTCGCAGGCCCTGCGCCGCCAGTTCCGATTCTACTTCTTGGATCTCAGGCACGACGCCGAATCCCAGAATACCCTGGACGTGATTCAGGTCACGCTCGACACGTACCTCGACGATATCGACACAGCACGCCGCATACTGGGTTTGGAGAGGATGGCCCTCTTCGGGCATTCCCACCACGCCCTCATCGCCCTCGAATACGCACGGACGCATCCCCAATTCGTGACCCACGTGATCATCACTGCCTGCTCGCCCCGTACCGAATGGGGTGCTGGGGACAGATTCTGGGAGTCGGATGCGTCAGAGGAGAGGAAGGCGATCTTCGAGCAGAACCTCCTCGAAAACCCTGAGGAAATTCTGGCGAGCCTGGCTCCGCACGAGAGATGGGTCCGCACCTATGAAATTAGAGCTCCGAAGCTCCTCTACGATCCAACGTTCGACCTATCGCCACTCCTTGAACCGGTGCACAATGACACCGAGGTCTTCCTTCATCTGCAGTTGGAGATTCTCAAGGACTACGACGTTGCAGCGCGTCCCGGGCAGATTTCTGCTCCCGTGTTTCTTGCGTTGGGGCGTTTCGACTACGTCTCTCCATACACCCTTTGGGACGATAGGAGAGAGGTGATCCCAGGTCTTTCTTATCACCTTTTCGAGAGGAGTGGTCATTTCCCGATGGTCGAAGAACAGGAGTTGTTCGATCAGGAGCTTTTAGAGTGGAGCAACCGCTCGGTCACCTGATGATTCTCGACCTTGGAGCGGAAACGTCCTGCAACACCCGTTTCCCGCACGGCCCTTGGGCCGTCACGCTGCGCTCCGCGTCGGGAGCCGGTTGGCCAGTTGCACGTACTGCTGCCGGCGGCGCGAAGGTGACCAATAACCGGCGGTTGATCATACGCGCCGGTGCGTCGTTCAGGAGGTGCATTCTAACGAGGGCGTGAAGCTGACGCGGAATGGCGCGAGGATTGGACCTCGGCACATCGGCCGCGCAGCTTACGCCCAAGACGTTAGACCGCTGCGAGCAACAAGTGCGAGAGCCAACGGGATGAAATGACACTCATCGGTTGGATCCTTTGGATTCTGACGGCCTTGGTGTTCGCCATGTTTGCGATCGAGTCCCTCGATGGTCCCCGGCTCATTCGGATCGGGAGACGTATCATCTCGCTAGGCCTCCTTGCCGTTCTCGTCGGTACGGTCGCCACTGGCGTCTCAAAGCTCCATCTGCTTTGGCTGGTTCCCGTCGTGGTTTTCGGCGGGCGTGCACTTGCCGGGTTCATTGTCTACAACCAGACCCGCAGACGCGTCCAGGAGCACCTTGCTGATATCGAGGAACACGGTCGCGGCACAAATGACGGTTAAGGCCTCCGGCTTCGAAGTGGCATTCCAATCATGGCTAGTTCTCACAAGCGGCGGCGCCTCGCCTCACCGTGAGCGACGTGAACAGCCGGGATGATGGGTAACACAAGTGTCCGGGAACATAGGTAACACTTTTTCCTGAGGGATGGGGCCCCGGTGATGGTGTGGTCTCCTCGTCGAAGCGGCCGAGGAGCGCGTTGGTTAGACATGACTCGATCGCTCGCCTACTCGCTTACCCTGCCACCGAAGTCCATGATCGTCGGCACGTGCCGCTCCGCTTCCAGAAACCGCACCATGTCCCGCGCGCTGACGGCGGTCGTCATAGCATTGTCCAAGGGGTGAAAGTTTATCGGATCCCCCTCGAGGACTACCGTGTCCAGTACCACCTGCACCGCGTTGGTCCGATCGTTCATCACGGCGAAGGGGTTCACTGCGCCGGGAGTGACGCCGAGGTAGTGCATCAGGCGCCGCGGACTGCCGAACGAGAGCCGCTTGCTGCCGAGGCGGCGCGCGACGTCGTGGAGATCCACGTCACGATCGGCTTCGCACACGAGCAGCCACATCCGTTCTTTCTTGTCGCGCACGAACAGGTTCTTGGTGTGGACGCCGGGCAGCTCCCCGCGCACCGCCCGCGCCTCCTCGACGGTGTACACGGGCGCGTGCCGTCGCGTGTGATGCGCGATACCAAGCTCGTCGAGTCGCCGAAACAGCTCGGCGGGCGTGGCCGGGGGGCTGCCGTCCAGCAACCGTGCTTCCACTCCGCCCGCCCGATCCTCAGGCACGCTTGCCAACTCGGTCCGCCGCGCCCGTCACCGCCGCGTTGGCTCCCAGATCGGACTCCGCTCGCGCATCACCGCCTTGACCCACGCATGCACGCCGGCGGCGACGCTCGAGACGACGTACGCGGGGATGGCGACAATACGCGGCGGCGCCGCGCGTCCGCGCCATGTCAACCCCGCCAGGGCCAGGACCACCACGGCGGTGAGCGCGGCGATAACCCAGCGCGCCCAGTCATAGGTGACGGCGAGTGCCACGAGCGCCGGCAGCGCAAGCACGGCAGCCGGCGGGACCAGCCAGCGCGCGAGCTTGTGGCTCAGGAGCTTGAAGGCGAACGCACCGTAGCGAAACGGATTCAGCAGAGAGCGTTTGAAGTACAGCGTGTCGAGCCCCCGCGCCATCGTCCGCACCTTCCGGCGGTATTCGCTCCCCAACGATGGCGTGCGCGGGACGTAACAGACCGCGGCGGGCACCGAAACGGTTCGATACCCTTGCTCGCGCGCCACCAGCGGAGCCGCGAAATCACGGCTGAGCGCCTGGGGCACCATCGTGCCATGAAGATCCTTCCGGCTCGCGAAGAAGCAACCCGACGCGCCGACGATCCCTCCCGCCGCCGTTTCCAAGTCGCGGATCATCATTTCGTAGTTCACGTATCGCGTCTCGCCGACGTTGCGATCCTCCTGGTCACCGACGCTCACGTCGCGACCGGACGCGATTCCGACCGAGGGATCGCGGAACGCCGCCACCAGCGGTTTCAGCGCGTGCCGGTCCACCCGCACGCTCGCATCCGTATTGACGACGATCTCGCCGCGGACCAGAAACCGGGACGCGTTCTCCGCCGCCGTCTTCCCGCCCCGCTCGGGCAATCGATAGAGCTCCACGCCACGGTCGCTGAAGGACTGGGCTATCGCGTCCGTGTCGTCGGTCGACGCGTCGGACACGACCAGGATCTGCAGTCGATCCTCGGGATAGTCGAGCGCCAGCAGGTTCTCGATCGTGGCGCCGATCGCCCGTGCTTCGTTGTACGCCGGCAGGACGATGCTCACGGTGGGCCAGTGCTCGCCCTCGGCGGAGCGCTCGGCCCTGGCGCGCCGCCCGCGCGCGGCGAGGTACAGCAGCAGCGGGTAGCCGACATAGGCGTAGAGGCCGAACGCGGCCGGCAGGACCACCAACCCGATGACGACGGTGTCGATCACGCCGCGTTGCGCGAGCGTAGACGCGCGCCGCCGTAGACCCCGATCATGCCCAACACGGGATTGAGCAGCGCGATCCAGACGGGTTGCCGCGCATTGCTCATCGCCTCGACCATGGTCACCGTCGCCGGGCGCGCCCCGGTCGCTTCGGGACCCGCGCCCAACAGCACTGGGAGCGCAAAGAGGATACCCAGCACCAACACGACGACGATGAGCACCCTGGGACCGCGCGGATCTCTTGCGATCGCTGCGCACACGTATCCACCGACGACCGCCGCGATGACGCCTACGATGACGCTGGCAGCGAGCCACGCACCGGAGACCTCCCAGGACCCGGGAACGAACGAAGCTTCGGCACCCAACAAGACCCACGCGAGCGAGAAGAGTGCGAAGACGCCCACGACCATGACCACGTATCCCGTGATGACGCTACTGATGACGCGACCCATCGGATTACCTCCACGGCATTGAGCACGAACCGAAGATAGGTGATTGAGCGGTCACACGGGACTGGAGCGAGGGCACGCGCAATCAGGTTGGCCGGCGTGTTCGTGTCGAGGGCTACCGCGCTTCACTGATCTCGAGCAGGTGACCGTCGGGATCGCGGAAAAAGGCCCGCGCTTCTCCGCCGCGATCCACCGGCGGCGTGAGAAACGCGGCACCTCGCGCCGACAGTACCTCGTATGCCGCCTGACAATCGGGCACCCGAACGGTCATGGCATGGCTGACCCGGTCGGGATCGGTCGGCGGTTCGAACGTGACCGTCGGCTTGTCAGCCGTGGGATCCCCGCCGGTCACCAAGAGCAACCATGCGCCGGCGAACTGGAGCACGCACGACGTCCCTCCATACTCGCGGTAGACGGTCGCCCCCACCACGTCCTGGTAAAACCTCCGTGCGCGCCGCATGTCGCTGACGACGAGAATGTGTGTGAGCTCCATGCCGTCGACGGGGAAGTCAGTCATGTGCGGTGCTGGTCGTCATCGTGCGGCTCCCCGTGCCGGTAAGTAGTGCCATGAGGAACACGCCCGCTGTCACGGCAGTGGCGATGGGGAACACAAGACCGCCGAGCAGGCCGTACAGCACGCCACCCACCAATAGCCCCACGATGGATGCCACGGCCGACGAGCTCCCGGCGATGCCCTGCACCGCCCCCTGTATCGACGGGCGAGCCGCCTTGGAGAGGATCGACAGCAACGATGGCCACATCAATCCGTTCCCCACGGCGAGGAGAGCGGCGCCGGCATAGAGCGTCGCGGTCCGGATCGAGGCAAAGAACGCAAAGCTGACCGCGAGGATCGCGCTCCCCAGCAACAGCAGCGTCCGGTCCGAAACTGCGACGCTTGTGGATTCGGGCTCCTGGAGCAGCACGCAAGGGTTCGACTCAGGCAACCGCACGGCAATGATCACGGTCCCGACGACGGAGATCACGAATGCCGCCATGACCGGGAGGGTCTCGCCCAGCGCGGTCGCGCCGAGCACACCAGCGAGTGCCGGTCCCATGATGAACCCGAGGTTCGACGCCACGGACATCTTCCCGAATGCAGCGCCCCGCTCGCTCTCGGGGGTGATATCTGCCAGGTATGCGTTCGCTACGGAGACGTTCCCTCCCGTGAGGCCGTCAAGAGCCCGCGCGAGAAACAGCACCACGAGCGGCACGGTCAACGTGAAGACGCCAAGGGCGGCCGAATTCACGGTGACCATCGGCCGAGCGGGAATGGCCAGGGCGATGAGGAAGATGCCCCACGAGACCAAGGTGCCGATCTGGCTCAGGAGGAGAATCCGCCGCCGCCCCATGCGGTCGGACCACCGGCCCAGGATCGGTGCTCCGACGAGTTGGAACAGGGAATAGGTTGCCCCCAACACTCCGTAGATCACCGCGTTGCCGCCGAGGCGCGTGACGAGATACACGAGAAACGGCAAGACAATCCCGAATCCCAGCGTTCCAACGAAGTTGACAGTCAGGATGGGGAGCAACTGAACCCGGGAGGGGACATTGAGCGCGCCCACGACCAGTTCGCGTCTCCTACTTGAGCGAACTGATCGTCAGCTTGTAGCCGTCGGGATCCTCGACGGAGAAACTGCGCGTGCCCCACGGCATATCTCGCGGCTGCGTCGCCAGCGTGCCACCGCGCGCCGTGATGTTGGCCGCCAACTCGTCGATGTCCTGCGCCGTGGAACAATACAGCCGGAGACCTTCCCCCTTCACCTTGCCCTGTCCCTCGGTGTTGCCCTGGACGATCATCAGGTGCGTGTCGCCGGCTTTGAACATCGCCCCGAGTTCCTCGCCCTCGTGCTGCCACGTCTCATCCACCACGAGTCCCAGGACCTCGGTGTACCACGCCACGCTGGCGCGGAAGTCGGCGACCGTGAGCGCCGGCGAAATCGTGCGGAAGCGCAAGGACTCCGGCTTCTGGCGGAGCGGCCGCGCCCCGGCATGTTGCGTATGGTCGGTCACCGCCTGCCTCCAACTGGTTGCTTACACGACACAAGCATACCGCCAGAACAGATCACCGCCAGCGCCCAGCGCCTAGTAACTGTAATGCTCCGGCTTGAACGGGCCGTCGACGGGGACCCCGATGTAGTCGGCTTGCTCGGGCGTGAGCCGCGTGAGGCGGACCCCCAGATGCTCCAGGTGAAGGCGCGCGACCTCCTCGTCGAGCTTCTTGGGAAGCCGGTACACCTTCCGGCCGTACTGCTCGGCGTTCACGCAGAGCTCGATCTGGGCCAGCACCTGATTCGAGAACGATGTCGACATGACGAAGCTCGGGTGTCCCGTGGCGCAGCCGAGATTCAGTAGACGCCCTTCGGCCAGCATCAGGACGCTGCGCCCGTCGGGGAATACCCACTGGTCATATTGCGGCTTGATGTTCCGCCGCGCGACGCCGCGCTTCTTGAGGCCGGCAACATCGATCTCGTTGTCGAAATGCCCGATGTTCCCGACGATCGCCTTGTCCTTCATGCGCGCCATCATCTCGTACGTGATGACGTCGCGATTGCCCGTGGCGGTGATGAAGATGTCCGCGGTCTCGACTACATCCTCCAGCCGCGTGACTTCGTAGCCTTCCATGGCCGCCTGCAACGCGCAGATCGGGTCGATCTCCGCAACGACCACGCGGGCGCCCTGCCCCTTGAGCGACTGGGCACAACCTTTCCCGACTTCGCCGTACCCCAGCACCACCGCGACCTTGCCACCGATCATCACGTCCGTCGCACGGTTCAACCCGTCGATCAGGGAGTGCCGGCAACCGTAGACGTTGTCGAACTTGTGCTTCGTCACCGAGTCGTTGACGTTCATCGCCGGGAACAACAGCGTCCCGGCTTCTTCCATCTGGCGCAGCCGCAGCACTCCGGTCGTAGTCTCCTCGGAAACCCCCTGAATCCCACGCGCGGTGTTGTTCCACCGTGCCGCATCGCGAGCCAACTCCTCTCGCAGCAACTTCAGGACGGCTTCCCATTCCTCCGAATCGTGCTCGACATCGAAGTCCGGCACCGACCCCGCATCCTCGAACTCCTTCCCCTTGTGGATCAGCAACGTCGCGTCCCCACCGTCGTCCACGATCAGATCGGGACCGGTGCCGTCGGGCCACAGCAACGCCTCGCTCGTGCACCACCAGTATTCGTCGAGCGTCTCACCCTTCCACGCAAACACCGGAACGCCCGTCGGAGACGCCGCGGTGCCATGCGGACCCACGGCGACCGCCGCTGCGGCCTGGTCCTGGGTCGAGAAGATGTTGCAGCTCACCCACCGCACGTCGGCACCGAGATCGCTCAGCGTCTCGATCAGCACCGCGGTCTGCACGGTCATGTGCAGACTGCCCATGACCTTCTTCCCCGCGAGCGGCCGCTCTGCCGCGTACTTCCTTCGCAATGCCATCAGGCCGGGCATCTCGTGCTCGGCCAACTCGATTTCCTTACGGCCCAACCCGGCTAGGGTGATGTCGGCCACCTTGTATGGGAGGCGCCCCGCCTCCGCGGCGAGCGCGAAGGGGTGTGCGGTCGGACTCACAACTGTGCTCATCGTCTCTACTCCTGTTTGTTTGCCACCGCGGCAAACAGGTTGGGGCCTCGTGCCTCGGGCGCCGGGGGCAGCACGATGATCCGCACCTGGTCGAATCCGGCTCCCTCGAAGAAAGTTGTCACTTCGTCCTCGGAGAATCCAAGCCATGCATGCCCCATCTCGCGCCGATACTCGGCGCGATCGTGGGGCACCATATCCACCGCCACGAGCCGCCCGCCTGGACGCAAGCACCGCGCAGCCTCCCGCACGGCGTCGGCCGGACGCGCGAGGTGGTGCAATACCAGCATCGCCGTCACGGCATCCAGCACGCCATCGTCGATCGGCAGACTCTCCAATTCACCGCGGCGCAGCTCCACGTTGGGGAAACGCGCGAGCCGGGCTTGCGCCACCTCGAGCATCGCCCGAGACGTATCGACGCCGATCACATGACGTACGTGACGCGCCAGGGCCTCCGTAACCGCCCCCGAGCCGCATCCCAGGTCCGCCATGCACCACGAAGACGGCAGCAGGCTGAGCAACGCCTCCAGGTGGAACTGCTGCCCGAACAGCTCGGCGCGCAACGCGTCCCATCGCTCCCCGCTTTCATCGAAGAACTTCCGCGATCGGGAACGCCGGTTCGCCAGCACACTCAGCAACCGCTCGCGATCGGCGGACCCAACCCGGCTGTCCGCCAGTTCCGCCCTCGCGAGATCCCACAGCTGCTGCGCCGTCGGCTCCAGGTCCGACACGGTACCGCGATACAGCCGGTGGGTACCGTCCCGCCGGGATTCCACCCAGCCGCGCTCGTGCAAGGTCTTGAGATGGCGGCTCACGGTGGATTGGGGCAGCTGAAGCACCGCGCACAGATCGGATACGGTGAGCTCTTCCCGATCCAGCACGAGCATTAACCGACTGCGCACCTCGTCCGAGAGCGCATCCATGTGGTCGAGCAGACCGGCCGCCGTCATCATATATATCCGTCCATGCGGATATAAGGATATATTGGGATATCCGGGTTTGCAAGAGAGCGAGTGGGAGGGTAAGAGAGTACGGGCGCTACTCTCCTACTCGCCTACTCCTCCTACTCCTCCCTCAACACGATCGCCGGATCCGTCCGCGTGGCGCGCCGCGTTGGGATGAGTAGCGCGATCAACGCGACGGTCACCAGGAACACTGCGAACCCGGCATACGTAACCGGGTCGGTTGGGTTCACCCCGTACAGCATGCTCGCGAGCAACCGGGTGAGGCCATACGCTCCCACCAATCCGAGCACAACGCCGGTGGAGGTGATCACCAGTCCCTGCCACGCGACGAGCCGCAGGACGTCACGCGCGGCGGCGCCCAACGCCATGCGAATACCAATTTCCCTCAGGCGATGAGCGACCTGATACGAGACCACGCCAAAGATGCCTATCGCCGAAAGGAGGATGGCCAACGCGCTGAACGCGGTGAGGAAGCCACTCACGACCGCGGTGCCGGCCATCGCGTCACCGACGTAGCCCTCCATGGTTTCGATGCTATAGAGCGGCACCTCGGCATCGAGTTCCGTGATGACGCGTCGTACCTGCTCCGTCAGCGCGAGCGGCTCCCCTTGAGTCTTTGCAACGAGATACATCGAACTGCTCCAGCCCCGCAGGCTCTGGTCCATCGGCACGTAGATCTGGATGCGTGAGGGATTCTCGAGCTCATAATGCCTGACATTCCGCGTCACGCCCACGACCGTGCGAAACACCCGCGCGCCGTCCGACCCATGTCCTTCCCCTTCGGTCTCGAACGTCACCCGCTTGCCGATCGGATCTTCTCCGGGCCAGAACTGTCCCGCCATACGCTCGTCGATCACCGCGACGAGCACGCTCCCCTCGCGGTCCGCATCCGTGAATCCCCTGCCGCGGACGACGTCGACACCCAACGCATCGAAGTACTCCGGCGAGACGATGTAGTACAGGACCGAGCTGACATTCTCCGGCTCGATAGGCACGCCTTCCGGGTAAATACCGTTTTCCCAACTGTTTCCCTGAAGCGGGATGATGTTGCTGAACGCGGCGCCGTCCACCCCGGGAAGCGCGGCCACGCGGTCGCGCGCCTCGCGATAGAACGTCCACGCGTCTTCCTTGGCGGGATAGCGCAGGGTCGGCAGTCCGATGCGCGCGGTGAACACGTTGTCTTCGACGAAGCCTTTCTCCACCTGCTGCAGCCTTCTCGTGCTTTGCAGCATGAGACCCGCCCCGATCAACAACACGAGCGACAGCGCGACTTCGGCGACGACCAGGGCCGACCGCATCCGCTGCCGGCTCCCGCCCGCCGCGCCGCGGCCGCCCTCCTTGAGTTCCGCCGAGAGCCGCGGCGCCGACCCGCGCCACGCCGGCAGCGTGCCAAACAGCAACCCCGCGCCGATGGTCAACAGGAACGTGAACACCATCACCGTCGCGTCGATCCCCACGCGTCCGGCGAGCGCACTCGGGAGATCGCCGGCGATGGCCGGCGTCATCACCCGGACGGCCGCGAACGCGATCGCGACGCCCAGCAGGCCGCTTATCGCCGCGATCAGGAGACTCTCCGTGAGGAACATGCCGAGCATGCTGCGGCGGCCCGCGCCCAGAGCCATCCGAACCGCGACCTCCCGCCGTCGCGCCTCACCACGAGCGAGCAACAGGCTCGCCACGTTGGCACAGGCAATCAGCAAGACGAAGACGACGGCTCCCATCAACACCCAGATCTGGCGCTGTACGTCGCCCACGTAGAACGTCGCGAGCGTTTGGAGCTGGGCGTGCGACTGCCGTTCTCCCTCGATCTCCTCGATCTCACGCACCACGCGGTCCATGTCGGCCTGCGCCGCCTCGAGCGTCACCCCCGCCCGCAGCCGGCCGATGCCCCACGACCCCTGCGAGCAGCCGCGCTGGTCCCAGCACAGGGACTCGGCGAAGAACCCCATCGGAACGAACACCGCGGTGCGAGACGTCGGGAACACGAACGGCTCGGGCAACACGCCAACGATCGTGAACGACATCCCGTCCAACACGATGGACTGTCCCAACGGGTCGTCCACACCGCCCAAACGGTCTTGCCAAAACCGATACGTGACCACGGCAACCGGTTCGGCGCCAGCCCAGGTGTCGTCCGAGGGGATCACCCGCCCGCGGAGTGGGTCCACACCGATCGCCTCGAAGAAGTCACCGAGGATGAGGCGGGTTTCCACCACTTCAGGGCGGTCGATGCCCGTGAGCGTGAAATTGCGGTTCATGATCGCCCCGAACGACTCGAACGTGCGATTCCGCTCGCGCCAATCGCGGAAGTTCGGGATGGAGAGTGAGATCGAGTAGCCGAGCGGACTGATGACGTCCGGCACAACGATTCGCTCCTGATCGCGCACTGGCAGCGGTTCCAGCAGAACGCCGTTGACGATGCTGAAGATGGCCGTGTTCGCGCCGATACCGAGCGCGATCGTGGTCACGACGATCGCGGCAAATCCGGGACGGCGAAGCAGAGAACGGACACTGTGGCGGATGTAGTGGGGCACCTGGGACATGCGGGAACCTCGTCGAGAGGGCTACGGCTGTTCGACACCGGGCCGGGCCAAACCGTTGGAACGCCGTCTTCCACCCGCCGCCGACCCGCAACTTCACAAAACTTTCAGCCTGGCTTCACCTACGGCAATCCCCGCCAGGCGACGCTGAGTCAGCTGCCGATGCTCGCCGCGATGATCCTGTTCTCGCTGCAGAGCTTGTGGCTCCTCGCCCAGCCCATGGTGATGCGCACGGCCATGTGAGAGACCGCGCTGCTGGAGAGCGCCGATCATCGCTGTCGCTTTTGCGCCCAGCCGTTCCATACCCACGGCGTGCTGATTCACGGGGTGGGGAGTATGACCCCGTCTGGCGCGCCCGATTCGGGTGTGGACGTGCGGCTTTACTCCGTCGGGCCGGCTTACCGACCCCCAACCGCAACGTCCAGGAACGCGTGCGCGTACAGCATGTAGCGCCGTCCCGAATGCAGTGGGTGAGGGACGGGCGTCCGATCGACAGGCCTGGGCGCCCAACATCAGGCAGAACGGAAGGGTGGATGCTGTATTTCGGACCTGAGGCAATGATGCCTCTCGCCTCGGCACTCGCGGCCGGGGCCGGAGCGCTCTTGATAGCCGGGCGGCGCACGGTGCAGATCTCCAGAAACGGTGCCGTCCGCCTGCGAAACGGCCTCATCCGTTTCCGCACGCGCTTCAAGCGCCGGACACGGGCCCAAGCGCCTCGCTCCCACGACGACGAGTCGGACCGCAGTTCGCCCCTCCACCACCCGTAGCGGATCCGATTGACCGGCACGTTCGTCGTAAGGCAGCCCAACGCGTTCGGCGCACAGGCTGGTGAAGTGCGCCGGACCGCCAGCCCGCGGTGCATCGCGTGAGTCGCCGGACACGACGCCCGCCGAGCGACGCGCGCGCGGTGACGTCGGACCGCCCTGCGGAGCCGATTGGGTCCGACGCGGCCGTCCGTCCGCTCACGGCGGGCCAGACCCTGAGGCTCGCAGCGAGCGCGGGCGTTCTCACCGGAGTGGCGGAGGTGCTGTGGGTGTCCACCGCGATCAGCGTCGGCGTCCAGGTTAGGCTGAGCGCGCATTATGTCTGGATGGTCACCGCCGCCGATGTCCTCTTTGCCGTCGCGGTCGCGCTGGTGCTGTTGGCGCTGAGCCGGTGGCGGCCGCGCGCGCGATCGCCGCGTGTCGTGGCGGGCGTTCTCGTCGGCCTGGCAGTCTGGGAACTGCTGCTCCTTTTCGAGTCGCTCTACCCGGCGGCCGGCGCGGTGCTGGCCGCGGGCATCGGGGTGACGGCGGCCCGCATGGTGGGAAAGCGAGTGGCCCGGACCGCATATCGAATGTTTCCGATGGCAGCACTGGGTCTTGCGGTGATCGTCGCCTGGCTCGGGGTACGAATGACCCTGAGCCTCCATGCGAGCGATCGCGCCGCGCTCCGCGCCCTGCCCGTACCGCGCGCCGACACGCCCAACGTGCTGCTCCTCATTCTCGACACCGTCCGCGCCAAGGGCCTGCTCGCCGACGGTCGGTACACGGTGCCTCAGCTTCAGTGCCTCGCCGAGCGTGGTGTGAGCTTCGAGCGCGCCATGGCGCCGGCGCCTTGGACGCTCCCCTCGCACGCGAGCATGTTCACCGGCTACTGGCCCAATGAACTCTCGGAGCGTTGGGACCGCGGCCTCGACGCGACGCATCCGACGCTGGCCGAGGCGCTGGCCCGCCGCGGCTACCGGACGGGAGGATTCGTTGCCAACGTCTTGTGGACGACGCGCGCGACCGGACTCGGTCGCGGATTCGTCACGTATGACGACTACCCGGTGAACCTGGGCCAGGTGCTGCTCAGTTCGTCCCTCGGTCGGTTTCTCGCCGGCAACTCGATGCTGCGCAAGCTGGCGGGCCACCACCAACCGCTGAACCGCAGGTCGGCGGCGGAGGTTTCCCGGGCGTTTCTCGCTTGGCAGCGGCAGCACGACGATCGTCCCTTCTTCGCGTTCCTGAACTTCTTCGACGCTCACGAGCCGACCTTTCCGCCGGGGTACTCCGGATCGCTGTTCTGGCCCGGCCGCCGCTGGACCGACTTCGAGCACTTCGCCTCGCTCATGGTTGGTGAGGCGGCCGTGATCCGCGACAAATGGACGCAGTCGGCGGAGGAGACCGACATCTTCGCCTCCGGGTACGACGCCGCGGTGCGCGCCGTCGATGCGGAGGTCGGCAGCTTGCTGGACGAACTGGAGCGTCGTGGTGTGTTGCGGAACACCGTCGTGGTCATCACCAGCGATCACGGCGAACAGCTCGGGGAACATGGACTCTTCGAGCACAACAACAGCCTCTATCTCCCGGCCCTCCACGTGCCCCTGCTGATCCTGCCCGCCGGCGGTCGGCAGTCACCGATCAGCGTGCCGCAGGTCGTGAGTCTTCGCAACATCCCCGCGACCGTGCTCGATCTGATTGGGGAGTCACCGAACGAGTTCCCCGGCCGCTCCCTCGTCCCACTCTGGCGCACCTCCGGGGACGGCGACCCGGCGGCGGTCGCCGGCGACACCGCGTTCGCCCACCTGGTGGGTGGCTACATCGGCGACGACGGGCGTCCCTCGTGGTATCCCGTGAAACGCGGGCGGGAAATGTTCTCGCTCACCACGCGCAGGCACCACTACATACTCAGTGGTGACGGGAGCGAGGAGCTGTACGACTGGCAGAACGACCCGGCGGAATCGGTGAATCTTGCCGGACGAGAGGATGCCGACTCGCTCGTCGCGCCCTTCCGTGGCACGCTCGACGCAATGTACCGAGTTCGCTAGCGGTCCTCGATCAGGGGGTCGTGGTCTCCCCCAAATCAGGATAGAGCTCGGCAAGCGGAAACGTCGTCCCCTGAAGCTCCGCGGCAGACCATGCCGCGATGCCGCGTCGCACGGGCTCGGCCACGGCGCGGTGGCGCTCCTTATCCCCACGAACGAACAGCGTGCGGTCGACGGCAAAGAGCCTGGGGGGATGCATCTCAAACATCTCTTCGTGTTGGCGCATATAGTCGAACGAGCATTTCGCCACGACGCGGTGGAGCTCGTCCGCCGTCATCGGTTGCAGATCGAGCCAGGCTGCCACCCGCTGCGCGAGCGACGGGAGGTCATCGAGCAGCTCCTCGAATCGCAGGAACAGGACGTTGTCGCATCGCTCCGCACGGTTCCACCATCCGCGCACATGTTCCGTCCACGGCCCCCACCACATCTCCTCGGAACAGAACCACGCCTCGAGCGCGTCGAGCGTGGGAGCGAACGGTCCGGCGTTCGTCGCGACGAAATCCACGCAACTCGCGAAGCACGCCACGGGATGTCGCACGACGTACACGTACCGCGCGTGCTCGTCGAACGGGCACAGGTGCGCCGGAAGGTGGGTCTTGATGATGCGGGAGGGTCGCTCGTCACCGATGCGTGGGGCGTCGGCGACCGGCACCCCCGTCTCGGCCTCCAACCAGGGAGACACGCTGTACAAGGCCCGTCCCGATTCCACCAAGTCTCCGGCGCCGCGTTGCAGCAGTTCATACACCAAATGCTGCAACCACGTCGTCCCGCTCCGCATCTGCGTCACGATGAAGACGTCCTCGGGTTGGGGCACATACCGTGTGGCGCGCTCGAAGCTCTCTCCACTGCAGGTCCCGACCGGCCCCGTGATTCCCAGGTGTCGAAAGCTCACCTTCGCGAGGACGGCGCGTGAGAACCGGCTGATCAACCACGCCAGCGGGGTGAGGAGGCGCGAGTGGAAGCGCAGCCGGCGCTTGACGCGCCTGCGATGCTCGAGCGACAGGCCCAAGTAGGCGAGCCCCTTGATCTGGCGTTCCTGCCAGTAGAGCACCGCGGCCAGGTAGCCGACCGCGGCGAGCACCGCGAACGCGGCAGCGAGAATCGTCGGGAGCATCGCAGGCGATCGCGACCACTACCGGAAAACGATGCGGTCGATCAACCCTGTTCGTCTATCGGTCAGCGGGCCGCTTCGGCCATGGCGCGCCCTGATTGGCCGCCGGCACTGGCCCGACGCCGCGATATACGAACCGCTGCACGCGTTTCCCCTCGTACGTCTCGGTTGTGAAGATGTTGCCACGCGAGTCCGTCGCGATCGAGTGCACCGCAAAGAACAACCCCGGCTGGCGCCCGCCGTCACCGAAGCTCGTGAGGACTTCGAGCGAGGCGCGATTCATCACGTACACTTTCATGTTCTTGCCGTCGGCGATGTACATGAAGCGCTGCGCCGGGTCGCGCGAGAACGCGATGTCCCAGGTCGACCCATCTCCGAGGGTAAGTGGCGCGATGATCTTCTCCGTGACGAACGTTCCATCGGCGCGAAACACCTGGATACGATCGTTGGGACGGTCGCACACGTACACCAACCCGTCGTTCGCCGGTTCCGCGCAGTGCACCGGGTTGCGGAACTGCTGCGCCGGCGGCGCGGATGGGTCGTACGGCCCGAGATCGGTGTCGTCCGGCCGGTGACCGTACGCGCCCCAATAGCGCTTGAACGCGCCCGTGGTCGCGTCCAGCACCACGACCCGCCGGTTACCGTACCCGTCCGCCACGTACGCTTCGTCGCCCGCGGCATCGAACGAGATCTTGGCCACCCGCCCGAAGTGCTCCGTGCTGTGACTGTTGACCGGTTGGCCCGGCATCCCGATCTGCATGAGGAAGCGGCCGTCGCGGGTGAACTTGAGGATGTGGGAATCCGACTCGCCGTTGCCGCCGATCCACACATTGTCCTTCGGGTCGATCGTGAGCCCGTGATTGGACACGGGCCACGTGTACCGCTCGCTCGGTCCACCCCACGTGTTGACGAGGTTCCCCTCCGGATCGAACTCCAACACGGGCGGCGCCGGCACACAACACTCGCCGGTCGGCGGATCCTGGGCGGCGCCGAGTTCCGTGCGCGCGTTGCCGTTGCCCCGATGCACGATGAACACATGATCCCGGGAGTCGACACCGACGCCGATCGCCGAACCCAGGATCCAGTGGTTGGGCAACGGCTTCGGCCAAAACGGATCCACCTCGAACAGGGGAGCCTCGACCGTGGCCTGCCGCGCGGCGCGCTCGATCGCGCCCGATCCGAACCCCAGCAGGCCGATCATGGCGACGAGTCCGAAGCCAAGGACAAAGGTGCGGTGCGGCATCGATTGCTCCGGATGAGGGGTGGACGGGGCCTCGCCTGTCGGGCGTCGCGCGATGCGGATAGACTATCTCTCTTTCCCGAGTCCGGCAATCGGCAGGAGGCAGTCCGCATGGAGGACGCCCGCACGGGGGATCGCAGAACGTGATCCGGAACCGCTCGAGCACTCGCGGATCCACGGTCATCGTGTCGCTCTGGCTCGCCGCGATGTTGCTGGCGCCGCCGGCGCCGCGGGCCCATGAGATTCCCAGCGACGTCATGGTGCGAATGTTCGTCAAGCCCGACGGCGATACGCTCCGGGTGCTCGTTCGCGTCCCTCTGATCGCGATGCGGGACATCGATTTTCCGGTGCGCAGCCCCGACTATCTCGATATCTCGCAATCCAGTACTGCGCTGTACGACGCGGCCGAGCTGTGGATCGCGAATTACCTCGAACTGTATGAGGGCGGCTCCGAACTCACCGCTCGCCGGATCACGGGCGTCAGGGTGTCGTTGCCGTCGGACCCCGCGTTCGGGAGCTACGAATCGGCGGTCGCGCACCTCGGATCGACGCCGTTGCCCGACGCCACGGACCTGCCCTGGCAGCAGGCCATGCTGGACGCGCAACTCGCGTATCCGATCGGCGCGGCCGAATCGGAGTTCTCGATTCGCCCCGCCATGGCGCATCTCGGACTCCGAACGGTGACGGTGTTGCGCTTCCTGCCCGCGGGAGGTGCGGAGCGTGCATTCGAGTACACCGGCGACCCCGGGCTCGTGCGGCTCGATCCCCGCTGGCACCAGGCCGCGTTCCGCTTCGTCGCCCTTGGCTTCGAGCACATCCTCGACGGGTTCGACCACCTCCTGTTCTTGCTTTGCCTGGTGATTCCGTTCCGGCGCTTCTGGTCCCTGGTGCCCATCGTCACGTCGTTTACGGTCGCGCACTCTCTCACGCTCCTCGCCTCCGCGTTCGGCCTCGCTCCCAACGCGCTGTGGTTCCCCCCGCTCATCGAGATGCTGATCGCGCTTTCCATCGTCTACATGGCGATCGAGAACGTCGTGGGCGCGAAGCTCCATCGCCGGTGGATCGTCGCCTTCGGATTCGGGTTGGTGCACGGATTCGGTTTCTCGTTCGCCCTGCGCGAAACCTTGCAATTCGCGGGATCCCACCTGCTCACGTCGTTGGTGTCCTTCAACGTCGGGGTCGAACTCGGGCAACTGTTCGTGCTGGTCATCACCATTCCGGCCCTGGAGTTCCTGTTCCGCCGGGTCATGTCCGAACGTCTGGGCGCGATCGTGCTTTCGGTGATCCTGGCACACACGGGGTGGCATTGGATGACCGAGCGGGGGGCGAGACTCCTGCAGTATCAGTTCCGCTGGCCCGCCATGGACCTGATGCTCGCCGCCGCCGTGATGCGGTGGCTCATGCTGGCACTCATCGTCGGCGGCATGCTCTGGGTGTTGCGGGGAGCGTTCGGGCGCCTCGCCGCGCTCACGAAGGCGGCGAGTGCCTAGCCGGCCCACCGCGGACGGGTAAATTGTCACGTCCTCCCTCTCCGACGAGGAACAGCACGATGATGCACGTGGGCTCCCGCCCGTACGGGCTGCTGGCCGGATTGATCGCTGTCACCGCAATGGGCGGCGACCTCGCCGCGCAGATGACGGCACCGAACCCCTATCGCGCGGTGGAGGGGGTCTGGGCTCCGCTGCCCGACGGCCGAACGTGGGGAGCTACCAGTGCGGTGTACCCCGCGCCGGATGGTCTGTCGATCTGGGTCGCCGAACGCTGCGGAGCCAATTCGTGTGTGGGAAGCGGTCTCGATCCCATTCTGCAGCTGGACCTGTCCGGCCGCGTGCTCCGGAGCTTCGGCGCCGGGCTGCTCGCGTGGCCGCACGGGATGTTCGTCGACCGCGACGGCAACGTGTGGGTGGCGGACGCGGTGGGGTACGCGCCGGTCCCCGAAGGGATCGGGCATGTGGTGCGCAAGTTCAGTCCCGACGGCGAACTATTGCTGACACTGGGCACCTCGGGTGTGGCGGGGAGCGGGCCCGACACGTTCACCAAGCCCTGCGACGTGCTCGTGGCGCCCAACGGCGACATCTTCGTGGCGGACGGTCACGATCCCGACGGCAACCATCGCATCGTCAAGTTCGCGAGCGACGGCACCTATCTCATGGCGTTCGGTGCGGAGGGCAGCGGGCCTGGTCAATTGCGGTTCCCTCATGCCTTGGCCATGGACTCTCAGGGGCGGCTGTTCGTGGGCGATCGTTATAACAGCCGGATCGCCATTTTTGACCAGAGCGGCAAGCACCTTGCGAATTGGACGCAGTTCGGGCGGCCGAGCGGGCTCTTCATCGACAAGAACGACATGCTGTACGTCGCGGACTCGGAATCCAACACCGCCCGCAACCCGGGATGGCGCCGCGGCATCTACATCGGGAGCGCGCGCACCGGCTGGGTGACCGCGTTCATTCCCGATCCCGAGACGGACCCCGACAACCGGGGTACCAGCGCGGCAGAAGGCGTGGCGGTGGACGCGCAGGGCAGCGTATATGGCGCCGAGGTCGGCCCGAGGGTGTTGCGGAAGTACGAATTGCAGGGACGGTAGGAGACGATCAGAGACGCTTCCATGGGAGGTACAGATGACGAAGCTTGCGATGGTGCTTGCCCCGCTCCTGCTGCTGGGCGTGCAACCCTTGGCGCAGCGACCGCAGACGCCGATGACGTTCTTCATCACCAGCGTCGGCCCTGGCAACGGCGCAGATCTGGGAGGCCTTGCCGGAGGCGATCGGCACTGCCACATGCTGGCCGAGGCGGTGGGAGCCGGGGATCGCGAGTGGCGGGCCTACCTCAGCACCATCAATGAGGGCGGCAGCGCGGCTGTCGATGCCCGCGACCGGATCGGCACCGGCCCGTGGTACAACTCCAAGGGCGTGATGGTCGCCGAGAGCGTGGCGCAACTGCACAGCGACGCCAACAAGCTCGGCAAGGAGACGTCACTCACAGAGAAGGGTGGGATTGTCAACGGCCGCGGCGACAGCCCCAACATGCACGACATCCTCACGGGGTCGAACCCGGATGGCACGGCGTTTACCGGCGAGGGCTACTCGAACTGCGACAACTGGACCAGCAGTGGTGAGGGCTCGGCGCAACTCGGTCATCACGACCGCACGGGGGGTGGACAGAATCCCACCTCGTGGAACTCCGCCCACGGCTCGCGAGGGTGCGGCCAGCAGAACCTCCAGGCCACGGGAGGCAACGGGTTGTTCTACTGCTTTGCCAGATGAGGCAGGCTCTTCTGGGATTGTCGCTTGATCGTCTCCTGTCAGAACGGTGAGTTGTTGCCGGTGAACTCCCCAACGCGTTCCACCGTCAGCTCCCGCGTGAACGTCCGGTCGCCGATCTTGAGCGTGAGCGTATAGGTCCCGGGCTCCACGACGGGCCCTCCCCCCGCGCCGCCGCGGCCACGAAACATGCGGAAGAACGCTCGGGTGCTCTGTCCCGGCGCAATGATCTCGCCGAGTTCCCGCATCTGGCTGAAGCTCCCGAATCCGCCGGGACCCGCGCCCGTCTGTTCCGCCGGGCGCTCGACGAATGCTTCCGGATCCCGGCCGCCACCCCCTCCGCCGCCCGTGAACGCACTGATCACGGCCTGCGGATCGGTTTGACCGGTGAAGATCCCCGTCGAACGTCGTACCATCATCGAATCCCAACCCGCCTCGATCAGCGAATCGGCAACGAACTTGGCACGCTCGGCCATCTTCTCGCGCTGATACACCGCGTACGGCGACGGTGCCTCGGGCGCGGCCGCCTGGCCACGCATGTTCCACCTGACCGTATGAATGCCGGCTCCGGCGGGTCCCCTCACCGTGTTGACCACTGCACCGTCGGCGTTGGTGACGGTGATCTCGACCTGGGGACCGCGTTGGCCTCCTTGCCCACCGAATCCCGGACCCCCACCGGCGCCGGCCTGAGTGGGCGCCCGCCGCGCGGGGGCTCCGGCTCCGGCCCCCGCACCTTGCCTGGCAGGCATCGCCCGGGCCGCCGCCCCGCTCTCCCCTTGGGCAGCCCCGGCTTCACGTGCCGGCATCTGCAGGCCCGCGGCAGCTTCCCCACCGGCACCCGGCCCCTGGGCGGCGGCCTGGGCCCGGACGGAGTCGAACGCGGCCTGAAGCTCGGCCGCGGCCTGCTCACCGATGTAGTAGCTCACCTCGGCCACGGCGCCAGGGGTTGGCCGCTGGAACCAGAACTGCGCGTAGAACTCACCACCGCGCGGCGGCATGCCGAACTGGAACGCGGGCTTTGGATCGAACAGCGCTGCGCCGTCGGCGACCACGCGATCGGACAGCCCCTCGAGCGGAGCGATGTCCACGATCCAAAGCGATCGACCGTGCGTCGCCGCGATGAGCTCGCGGTCGCGCGGGTGGATCTCGAGATCGTGCACCGGAACGGCGGGCAGACCCTCCATGAAACGCCGCCAGGACCGGCCGCGGTTCGTGGACACGTAGGCGCCGAGATCCGTACCGACGAACAACAGGTTCTCGTTATGCGGATCCTCACGGATCACGTGCACGTAATCGAGCGAGCCCGTGGGCAAGTTCGACGCAATCGATCGGAACCGTCGTCCACCGTCGTCCGTCACATACACGTACGGCGTGAAATCGTTGGTGCGATGGCTATCGAAGGTCACGTAGAAGCGATCGATATCGACGTGTGACGGCTCGATCCTGCTCACGTACGTGTTCTTCGGCACGCCGCGGAATCGATCGGTCAGATCGCTCCAGTCGCCACCGTCGTTGCGGGTGATCCAGACCCGGCCGTCGTCCGTTCCCGCAAACAGCATCCCCTGCCGCAGGGGCGACTCCGCCAGGGAAACGACCGTCCCGTACGTTTCCGCACCGGTCGCGTCCGTCGTGATCCCCCCGGTGGTCGTGAGGCTGATGGCGACCTTCTCGGCGTCGTTGTAGCTGAGGTCCGGCGAGATCGGCGTCAGCGTGTCACCCCAATTGGTGCTCTTCACGACCATGTTACCGGCCGCATAGAAGTGGCGGCGGTCGTGGACGGACTGGAAGAACGGCGTGCTCCAGTTCCAGCGCATGTCGTACGCCGCGGAGTCGCGGGACGCGCGCGTTCGCAGGGATTGGATTCGCGGGTCGCCTTCCGGCACCCCCTCCTTCATCAACGTCACGATGGTGTCCTGATAGGGTCGCCAGACCGCTTCCCAATCCGGCCGCACCAGCGAGGTGCGCTCACCGGTGGCGAGGTTGCTGCGACCCATGTTGCCGCCCTGCGATTCCGACCACACGATGTTCGGATTCTCGGGGTCCTGGGCCGTGAAGAACCCGTCGCCGCCGCTGATCGTCGCCCAGTGGTATTTCCCGATCTGCCCGTCGGCGACCCGGCTCGGACCGCACCACGTGTAGTTGTCCTGCAACCCACCACACACGCGGTAGGGCACGTCCATGTTGTAACTGACGTGGTAGAACTGGCCCAAGGCCATGTTGTTCAGGTACTGCCAGTTGCCACCCCGATCGTAGGTGATCGCGACCCCGCCGTCGTTTCCGAGGATGATGCGCTCGGGATCGTTCGGGTCGATCCACATGGCGTGATCGTCCGTGTGGACGCCCACGGCCGTGGACCCGTACGTCTTGCCGCCATCATCCGAGAACTGGAGCGGCACCGACGAGAAGTAGACCCGATCCGGGTTCGACGGATCGACCCGCACCATCGAGTAGTAGAACGGCCGCGTGTTGATGTCGTTGCGCTTCTCCCACGTGGCGCCGCCGTCCTCCGAGCGATACAGGCCGTTGCCGCCCGTGCCATCCGCCTCCTTCTCGGCTTCGACCATCGCATACATGACGTCGGGATTGCTGTGACTGATCGCGAGCCCGATGCGGCCCTTCATCGCGGTCGGGAACCCGCCGCCCACCACTTCGGTCCACGAATCACCGCCGTCGGTGGACTTCCATAACGCGCTCCCTGGCCCGCCGCTCTGCAGGAACCAGGGGCCGCGGACACGCTCCCACGAGGCGGCGAACAGCACGTCCGGATTCCGCGGATGCATCGCGATCTCCACGAACCCGGCCTTGTCGCTGATGAACTTCACCAGCTCCCACGTCGTACCGCCGTTCGTGGTGCGATACAACCCGCGCTCGGGGTTGGAGTCCCAGGCGTGCCCGAGCGCGGCGACATACACGATAGCGGGGTTGCTCGGGTGCACGAGCACGTGACCGATGACCTGCGTTTCCTTCAGCCCCTTGTACTCCCAGGTCATGCCTCCGTCGGCCGACTTGAAGATCCCGCCGCCGACCGAGATCGAATTGCGCGAGTCTTCCTCTCCGGTTCCGGCCCAGATCTGGCTGGGATCGCTTGGCGCGATGGCGATGTCGCCCATGGCCACCACCCGTTGCTCCGTCCATGCGGGCCGGAACGTGATCCCGTTGTTGGTCGTTTTCCAAATGCCGCCACTGGCCGCGGCGACATAGAACGTCTTGGACGGGCTGGGGACTCCTTCCACATCCGTCACTCGACCGCCCATGTTGACCGGCCCGATCGACCGCCAGGTGAAGGCGGACAACGCCTCGTCATCGAGTGGTTGGCTCAACTGACCCTGGAGTCCGCCGGCCGCGGAGGTCGCGACCGCCACGGCGAGAATGAGGCTTCGCTTCATCATCCGAGTGTCCTCCTGAGTGCTGCCGCCCGAGATGCGGGCACGGTACATGAGGGTTCCGTATCGGAATACGCCGTAAGGGGAGGATTTGCTGGGGGCGAACGTAGCCGTCCGGCCGCGCCCCTGCAACGATCGCAAGAACCCCGCGCTCAGGCCTTGCCGAGCACGCGATTGGTGGCTCCCAGCACCGCCAACGCCGCCGCCCGCCCGCGATCGTCTTCGGTTTGACTGAGGCCAAAGAGCGTGCGTTTCTCACCACCCGCGCGCAAGCGAAGCGAAACGGCCACCGCCGGGCCCTCGTCGATGGTGAAGGCGCTCACGTCCTTCAGCCGCAGATCTTCTTCCGGGAGCCCCAGCGCCTTCTGCAACGCCTGCGTCGTGGCCTTGGCAACGCTCCACAGGTCGTGCTCGGCGCCGGCGTGCTCGCCGACGCCCTCGTATGTGCGGTTCGCGCGATCCGCGAGTACGACCGTCGCACGCGATCGGTCGGCGTCGAGCGCGTCCAGCCGACACTCGACGAAGAGCGTCCGTTGTTCGGTGCGATCGGTCATCCGAATCCCTCCAGGAGCAGTGCCCGCGGCCGATACCGGCGATCCATGCGTGCCACCACTATACGCGCGCCGCGCGCCATCGGCCAGCGACGCGGGGTGAAGCGAGTAGCGAGACCCGTGACTACCTTTGTAGAGACTTTCACCGTAGGAGGGCCGATGAAGATCCTCGCCACCATCGCGGCGCTGTGCCTGGTGGGCGGCACGGCCGCGACGCAGCAGCGCGAGCGAGTCTTCCCCTTCGAGTACCAGACCGTCCGACTGGACAACGGGTTCACGGCGTATCTCATCAAGGCCGGAGCGCCCGGACAGATCGCGTACTACTCCATCGTGCGTACGGGAAGTCGGGACGAGGTTGAGGAGGGGAAGTCGGGGTTCGCGCACTTTTTCGAGCATATGATGTTCCGCGGCACCGAGAAGTACCCGAATTACGACGCCATCACGAGCGCCATGGGCGCCGACCGGAACGGGTTCACCAGCAGCGACATGACGGTGTACTACCTGGTGACGGCGTCGGAGTACCTCGAGCAACTCATCGATCTCGAGGCCGACCGGTTCCAGAACTTGCGCTACAGTGAGCCGGATTTTCGAACCGAGGCGGGGGCCGTGCTTGGGGAGAAGATGCAGAGCATCATGAGCCCCTTCAATTACCTGTACGAGCGCCTGAGCGAACTGGCGTTCGACAAGCACACGTATCGGCACACGACCATCGGGTTCGAGCGCGATGTCCGGGCGATGCCCGAAGGGTACGAGTACAGCAAGTCGTTCTACCGCCGCTTCTACCGCCCCGAGAACGTCGTGCTGGTGCTCGTCGGCGACTTCGACCACGCGGAAGCGGAGCGGTTGCTGCGCGCGCACTATGGGAGCTGGCAACCCGGCTACGTGACACCGGACATCCCGGTCGAACCCCCGCAGCAGGGGGAACGGCGCGAGACGATCACCTACCCCGGTCGCACGCTGCCGACGCTCACGCTGAACTACAAAGCCCCGGCGTGGAGCGCCACCGATCGCTCGGCCGTGGCGCTCGAAGTGCTGGGCGACCTCGCCTTCGGCTCGACGTCTCCCTTGTATCAGCAGCTCGTCATCGACGAGCGTATCGTGCAGGGCCTCGGCGGATTCTTCGAGCTCCAGCGCGACCCGGCGCTCGCCACGGTGTATGCGGCCGTGCTCGAGGAGGCGAACGTCCCGCGTGTCGAGCAGCTGATCGCCGAGACGATCGCCGCGGCAAAGACGCAGCTGCCCGACGCGCAGCGGCTGGCGGACACGAAGCGGGCGCGGCGCTACGGGTTCCTCATGGGACTCGAGACCGCCGGAAGCGTCGCGAGTGCGACGATCTCCTTCGTGGTCAACACGGGAGGCATCGAGGCGATCGACGACTACTACACCACGCTGGAGGCGCTCACGCCCGAGGACATTCGGGACGCGGCGCGGCGCTACCTCATGAACGAAGCCAAGACCGTCATGACGATGATGCAGGCGACGGGAGGTGACCAATGACACGCTTCATGATGGTGCTCGCGGCGGCGGCCTGGGGTTCCACCGCGACCGCGCAAACCGACCGGTTGATCACGCTGCCGGAACCCGAGTCGCCGTTCATTGCGTTCAACATCTGGGTGCAGGTCGGATCGCAGAACGATCCCGAGGGCAAGGAGGGCCTCGCGTCGCTCACCGCGAACTTGCTCAGCGACGGCTCGACGACGACGCTGGATTATCAGACCATCCTGGCGCGGCTGTATCCCATGGCCGCCGGGTATGGGGCGAACGTGGACAAGGAAATGACCGTGTTCACCGGTCGGGTCCACCGCGACAACCTCGACGAGTACTACGGCCTCTTTCGCGACGCCCTGCTGCACCCGGCGTTCCGCGAGGAGGACTTCAACCGGGTGAAGACGCAGACCCTGGCGTTCCTCGAACGCAGCCGCCGCTACTCGCGCGACGAGGAACTCTCCAAGGACGTGCTGTTCTGGGCGGCGTATCGAGGGACACGATACCAGCACCCCTCCGAGGGCTACGTCGAGTCGGTCCGCGACATCACGCTGGACGACGTGCGCGCGTTCTACACGAAACACTATCTCCGTAACGGTCTCGTGGTCGCGGTGGGCGGCGGGTATCCGACCGGATTCCCCGCCAAGGTGCGGGGCGAGTTCGACGCGCTACCGCAGGGGGCCGTCGCGCGCGTCCCCGCCCCGGAGCCGGCGATGCCCGACGGTATCAAGGTGATCATCGTCGAGAAGCCGGCGGACGCGGCGCCCATCTCGATCGGCGCCCCCACCCCAGTGCTGCGCGGCGGGCCGGACTACTGGGCCATGGTCGCCGCGGCATCCTGGTTCGGCGAACACCGCAATTCGTTCAGCCGTCTGTACCAGGTGATCCGGGAAGCGCGGGGCATGAACTACGGTGACTACGCCTACATCGAGGCGTTCCCCCGTGGCTACACGACCCAGCAGCCGCCGGTCAACATCGCGCGGCGCAGTCATCTGTTCGAGATCTGGATCCGCCCGATCTCGCGAACATCGCCCACGGATTTGCATGACCGCACGCTGTTCGCGACGCGCGCCGCCCTGAGGGAATTCAACGCCCTCGTGAGGAACGGCATGACGGCCGACGCCGTGGAGGCCACGAAGCGATTCCTCCACAACTACTCGGTGAAGTACGGCTCCACCATCTCGCGGCGACTCGCCTACGCAGTCGACGATGCGTTCTATCGTCTACCCGCGCCGGGGTACCTTGCCTCCCTGCGGCCAGGGATCGGGGCCTTGGATCGGCAGCAGGTCAACGCCGCGATCGGCAGGCAGCTTCAAACGGATAACCTGTGGTTGGTATTCGTGACGAGCGATGCGGAAGGGCTCAAGCAGAAGCTGTTGAGCGGTGCGCCGACCCCCATCACGTACGCCGGTGAGAAACCGGCCAGCTTGCTGGCCGAAGACATCGAAATCGCCGCGTATCCGATACCGGTCGACGCCTCGGATATCACGATCATCCCCGTCGACGAGATCTTCGAGCGGCGGTGATCGCACCGCGGGTGGGAGCCGGGCGGCGCCGGTTCCCACCCGTGGCCGTACTCTCCTTCCCCCTTGCCGCGCAAGAACTCACGGCGCATAGCGACTGGCGCCCACCGTCCAGTTGTCCCCCCCCGCTCGCTTGGCCCGATTCGCTCCGCACGCTGCAGTGCTCTTGTTGGTGAGATCGTGACCTGGCGGGGCACTGACGCGTGCATCCGCGACTCGGGCCGGCGCTCGCGCGACCTCTCCCACGCCCAGTCCCGGCTTCTCCCCTTCCAGCGTCCAACGTCCACTGTCCAGCGCACCGCGTACGGCGACCCACCGTCCAGCGTCCCTCGCCCGGCCTACCGGCAGATCGGGCACATCGCCATCTCCGGCGCCCGCCCATATCTTAAGGAGACGGGACCGAACGACAGGGTCGTGTCGGTGAGGACGATGGTGAGCGTCATCTGCGCCCCGGTGACCTGGCCGATGAAGCGTGCGGGGTGGAGGATCCCCAGATCCACGGGGTACGCGTTGACATTGTACTCCCCCAAGACATCGAAACGCCCGAACTCGTCGGTGAGGATCCGCGCGTGCACGTCACCCTTGGTGCACCCCACGTGCGCATGGGCGCTCGTGTCGGTCACAATGAACCCGGCATCGTCGCCGCCCCACGTGCCGACCAGGGATCCCTGGGGCGGACCCAAGCCGCCACCGAAACACGCGGCCACCGATACGGCAAGGAGGAGGGACAGGACGCTACGCATCAATAGATATTACCCTCGCGGGGACGGTGGGGACACAACGCCTCCCACTCCCCGACCCCTGAGCCCAGACGCGCGACTCACAAACCGCGCGTCCAGCGCCCCGGTGTGGTCAGTGTTCCGCTCCCGTGTCCCATTCCTCGTTTTAGGTGCGGGGCCGGCGGCGATCACGGCGTCCGCTGTCGTCCGTACCAATAGGTCCGCGCGAACCGTTCAAGTGACTTGCCTCGGAAGAGGAGGGCCGACAGCCCGCGCGCGAGCATCGGGAAGTAGTGCCAGTCGCCGTGCTTGTCGAACTTGCGGGTGGACGCTACCGCCTTGGCCGCGCGCACGCGAACGAGCCGCTGGCCGCGGCGGCGGCCCACGGCGCGGAGGTCCAGCAGGAAGCGGACGTCCTCTGCGAGCATCAAGTTCTCGTTGTAGCCGCCCACCGCGTCGAAGTCCTCGCGTCGGCAGAATACGACACCGGTGTCCATACCGGTGAGCCACATCAGCGGCAGCATGAGCGCGAACGTCACGGCGAGGCCGAGGGACATGCGATCGAGGGTGACGCCGGTGGCCCCCGCGACCGCCCTGCCGGTCGCGAGCACCCGATCGATGGCGTTGAACGTGTCGGGGTGGATCCGCGCGTCGGCGTCCACGAAGCAGAGCACCTCACCGCGGGCGACGCGGGCGCCGCCGTTCCGCACCGCCGCGATCACGCGCTTCTCGACCGCGACCACCCGGCAGCCGCGGCTGCGCGCATACTCGGCCGTCCGGTCGGTGGACTGGTTGTCCGCCACGATCACCTCGATCGCCTCGATGCCGCCCGCGTATCGCTCCCGAGCCCGTTCCACTGAGTCGACGAGTCGTGGGAGATATGCCTCCTCGTTGTGAGCGGGGATGATTAGGGAAAAGCGGGGACTTCGCATCGCAAAGACCTCCTTCGATTCAACGATATTACACCGGCTCCGGTGGGCCCGCTGCCCACCGCACGCTGCCCGTTGCCCCGTTGGCCGCTGCCTCCTTCCAGCCGTTTGCCTAGCGCCGACGCGACCCAACCGTATTCTTGGCTGATGGCCTCTTCCCGCCGTCTCTCCAAATCCCGATTCACCGCGGGCCTCCAGTGCCACAAGCTCCTCTGGTGGAAGGTGCACGAGCCCGAAGCGGTGGAGCTACAGCCCGACATCGTATTGCAGGATCGATTCGATCAAGGCCGCGAGGTTGGCAGGCTCGCCACGGCGCACTTTCCGGGCGGCAGGGTAATCCAGCTCGATCGCGGCGATCTCCAACGCGCGGTCCGGGACACGCGGGCTGCGTTGGACGCCGGGACGCCGTCCATCTACGAAGCGAGCTTCTTCGAGCACGACACGTTCGTCGCCGTGGACATCATCGAGCGGCTGAACGGAGGCTATCGACTGATCGAGGTCAAGTCCGCGTCGTCACTCAAGGACGAGCACATTCCGGACGTCGCGGTGCAGTGGTACGTCCTCGGCCGGGCGGGCCTCGACGTGGCGGCTGCCGAGGTCATGCACTTGAACAACGAGTTCCGGCATCCCGATCGGGGGGAATTGCTGGCGCGAACCGACGTGACCACCCCGGTGGACGAGTGGCTGGGCCGCGTTCCCGCCGAGTTGGACGCGCAACTCGCCGTGCTCGCGGGTCCGCTGCCGGACGTCGCCATCGGCACACATTGCTTCGACCCGCGGGACTGTCCGTTCCTGGAGCGGTGTTGGCCGCAGGATCGCAATCACATCAAGAAGCTGTACAACGTGGGTGCGAAGACCGTTGAGAAGTACTTCCTGCAAGGGATTCAATGGATCTCGGACATTCCCCCGACGCAGAAGCTTCCACCCGCCGCGCGGCGGCAGCTCCGGGCGCTGGCCGAGGATCGGCTAATCGTGGAACCGGGACTCGGCAAAGCGCTGGAGCCATTCGACTGTAAGCTCGGCTTTCTGGATTTCGAGACCATTTCACGGGCGGTGCCGGTGTGGCCGGGCATGGGGCCGTGGCATCAGGCGGCGGCGCAGTTCAGCTACCACGAGGCGAAGGGCGACGGCACGTACTCCCATGCGGAGTTCCTGGCCGAGGGTCCCGAGGATGCGCGGCCCGCGCTGGCTGAAGCGATGCTCCGGGCGACCGCGAACGCCGAGCGGGTGGTGATGTACTCGCACTTCGAGAAGACGCGCATTCGGGAATTGCAGGAGGTTGTGCCCGATCTCGCCCCGGGGCTTCGTGACCTGGAGGAGAAACTGATCGATCTCCTGCCCGTGGTGCGGAACTATGTGTACCACCCCGACTTCATGGGCGGCTTCGGTCTCAAGTACGTCTTGCACCCACTCGTGCCCGCGCTGACGTACGACGATCTCGTGATTGTGGATGGGTTGGTCGCGAGTGTGGAGATCGCCCGGCTGCTGTTTGTGGCCGGAAAGTTGAGCCCGGAGCAGCACGAGAAGACGCGCTACGACTTGCTCGAGTACTGCAAACGGGACACCTGGGCCACGGTGAAGTTGGTGGAGCGGTTGAGGGAGCTGGCGGGATAGGCGCGCCGGGCTCGTGCAGCGGGCTACGTGCTTCGTGCAGCGGGCAGCGCGCAGGGTGAAGGGTGCAGAGTGCAGGGTGCAGGGTGCAGGGTGCAGGGTGCAGGGTATAGGGTGCAGAGTGCAGAGTGCAACGTGCAGCGTGCAACGGCAGTGTGCAGCGGGCAACGTGGGGCGTACGTCAGGCGTTCTTCTCGAGCCATTTTGCGCGCGTGACGGCGCTGGCGCGGGTGACCAGCTCGTCGTCCCGTTCATCGCCAAGGTCTAGCGCCCATCACCGTCAGAAATCGAGCGGAATCGAGCTGGCCGGGTAGCCTTGTGGTACCCGGACCCTTTAGGAGCCGTTGAGACCGGAGATCTCGCCGGTCGTCCGCGCCGGTGCTATGCTTTCCAGCGCCATGGGCGAGACGCGCGTTGACCTGCTGCACCTGCTCGAGGACCTCCGCGATGCCTACCCGGGCTCGCTCGAGGAGACGATCCTCACCGAGATCGTCGCCAACTCGCTCGACTCGGGCGCCACACGCGTCGCGTTTATCACCGATCAGCCCGGCGCCGCCCTCACGGCGACCGACGACGGGCAGGGGATGAACCGGCGCGAGCTGCGGCGCTATCACGACCTCGCCACGACGTCCAAACGGCGGGGCCGCGGCATCGGCTTCGCCGGCGTGGGGATCAAGCTCGGACTCCTCGTGTGCGAGACGGTGCTCACCGAGTCCCGCACCCGTGAGACCCACGTGGCGACGCTCTGGCACCTCAAGTCCCGCCACAAGGCGCCGTGGAAGTGGGTGGACCCGCCGGGCCTTGTCGCGGAGCACGGCACGGCGGTCCGGCTCGCACTCGGGAATCCGCTGTCCGAGCTGCTCGATGAAGCGTTCATCGAGACCGCGCTGCGCCGTCACTTCGAGCCGCTCTTCGACCCGACGTTCGACGCCATGCTCGCCTCCGCATATCCCCACGGCATCGCGTTTCACGTGAACGGCCGAGCACTCGAGCGAGGTCCGCCGGCCGGCGAGCGGGTCGCCGTCGCGATCAAATTGCCGCGCAAGCGCAAGCCGGCGGCCGCGGGATACGTGTTCCATGCGGGCGCGACGTTGGCCGAGGCGGAGCGCGGCGTGGCGATCAGCACGCTCGGCAAGGTGATCAAGCGCGGCTGGGACTGGTTGGGCATGACGCCAGCCGACGCCGATGCCATCGGCGGCCTCATCGAAGCACCGGCCCTGGCCGAGTGTCTCACGCTCAACAAGGCGGACTTCATTCGCACGGGACCGCGCGGCGCCACGTACCTCGCCTACCGCAAGGCGATGCAGGAGGCGCTGTCCGAGCCGCTCGCGCGGTGGGGTGAGACCCGCGAGTCCGAGGAGACCAAACGCCGGCGGGCGCGCCCACTCGAGCGCGACTTGAAGAAGGTGCTGGCCGAGTTGGCGAGCGCGTTTCCACTCCTCGCCGCGCTCACCGATCGCCGGCCCGGAGGCCAGCGCCGCCTGCCGTTGGGTAGAGACGGCGGGGTGGAGATGGGAGCGGATGCACTGTCACCCGCGCCCACGCCGGAGGTTTCCGTGGCCGGGGACACCCCCGGCACCACACCGGAGCCTGCGGAAACGCAAGAGCCAGCGGCGGAATCTCCCGAGCCTCCTCCCGAAACCAAGGCCGCCCTATCGGCCGGCGGGCGGCCCCGCCGCGCCCACCTGGGCCTCCGGATCGATTTCGACAGCCGGCCCGACGACCCCACGCTCGGCCGCTTGGTCGAATCCACCATCTGGGTGAACGAGGCGCATCCCGCCTATCGCCGCGCCCTCGCGTCCCGCTCGCAGGGCTACCATCTCGCCCTCACCGTCGCCATGACACTCGCGCCGCTCGCCGTCGAGGCGGCGCAAGTGCACGAGTTCGTGACCGTGTTCCTCGAGCGATGGGGGGAAGAATTGTGAAGGTAGTGAGCGCGGTGGAGCTCTCACGCGAGCGCCGGTCCGAGTCGCGGACACACGCGTCAGTGCCCTGCCCGGTCACGATCTCACCGGCAATAGCACTGCGGCGTGCGGAGCGAGTCGGGACAAGCGAGCGCGGGATTGGGGCTACGGAAGGGTAAAGACTCTCACTGTCGGCAGCGCTTCGAGGTCCACCACCCGCCCACCCGTCATCACGAGCGAGAGCTTGCGAATGTTGGTGATGTCGGCGAGTGGATCGGCGTCGAGGAGGATCAGGTCGGCGAGCTTGCCCACCTCGATCGTGCCGAGTCGGTCTTCCATACGCGCGGCCTTGGCACCGTTCAGCGTCGCGGCCTGGATAGCCTGAATGGGCGTCATCCCCAGTTCGACCAGGCCTTCGATGCCGAGGATCGTGCCGACGCCGTGATCCTGCCATTCGGGCTTGGGCCCGCGCGCCAACTCGGGCGCGGTGCGACGGTAGTTGTCGGTCCCGACGGTGGTAAGGCACCCCGCGGCGATCAACTTCTCCGCGTTCCGCCGCCGCATCTCCATGGACTCCCCGCTCTCCCAAAACGCATTCCACACCTCCTGCTGCGACCGTTCGCGGGGCATCTGCCTCCCCACATGCCCGGTCCTCACCGAGTCACCCTGCACGCTGCCCACGGCACGTTGCACGCTCTTCAGATGCTCCTTCCACGGCTGCCCCGTAATCGTGTTGGACAGCATCGAGCAGATCACGCCGCGCTCGACGATATTGGAGACCAAGGAGTCCGGCATGCTCTGCCCAGCGCGCGGCGTCGCGGGCATGATGATCTCCGGATGCTGGATGAGATCGATGCCGGCCTCCACGGCGAGTCGCAAGCCCTCGCTGCTGGTCGCGTGGGTCTCAGCGACGAGACCCCTCTTGTGGGTCTCCTCCACCAGCACGCGCTGCTGCGCCGGCGAGAACCCGATGAGCGACGGTGCGCTGAAATGCGCGGTGCCGCCGTACTTGAGGAAGTCCGTGCCCTTGTCGAGATACGCGTTGATCGCCACGCGCAGCTCCTCAGGCGTCATCGCCATCAGCTCCTCGCCCGCTCCTTGCGCGATGGCGTCGTTCATCCGCTCCTGAAAGAGACTCAGCTCGTCCGACGGGATGAGACTGAACGTGAGCGAGAACGGACCGCCCCATCCCGCGATGTTGCCCGCGACGAGGATTCGCGGGCCCAGTACGTGCCCCGCGTTGATGCTGTCGCGCACCCGGCGGATCGGCTCGAGCACGCCGTAACTGTCGCGCACCGTGGTGACGCCGCGCTTGAGTTGCATCTGCGCCGCCTCCAGCACCACCTCGTGCTGCCGATGCTCGTACCGCACCAGCGTCTCGTGCCGGTCGGTCGTGTTTCCGCCGTAGAGTGAGAGATGCACGTTGGTGTCGATAAACCCGGGGAGGAGGTACTTGCCGGTTCCGTCAATCCGACGGGCGCCGCGCGGGATCCGCACGTTCGCCCGCGACCCCACGCCCGTGATGTGCTCCCCCTCGATCAGGACCACCGCGTCCGGCATCGCCTCCGCTCCGGTGGCGTCGATGACCGTCGCGCCCACGATGGCAGTCGTTTGGGCAACGAGGCGCGCTGGACGGGGGGTGCTGGAAACGACAGCGAGGGCAAGGAGTAACAGAATCGCGCGGGGCATAGGGGCTCCTTTGGAGACCGTCGACTGACGACGTGCGACGTACGATGCACGCCGCTCAACCTGGGGGCTAGACGCACGCTGCACGACGCTGCACGCTGCACGTTGCACGTTGCACGTCGTTTCACGCTTCACGCTTCCCCCTTCCCGCGTACGGCGCACAGCGCACCGCTCCCAGCGTCCCCCTTCCCGCGCCCCGTATCACGTGAATAACCGTCTCCGCCTCCCTCGCCCCCGTCATCAACGTGAGCGTCCCGCGCACGGTGTAGCGGCCCGGCGGCACGGTCTCCTGAAACTCCTCGGCGAATTCGAGTCGCTCGCCGGGCTCCAGTTGCTCCTCGCCGAGCATCTGGATGAAGCTCATGTCCGCCGACCACCGCCACAGCGTGTCGCCGGTCGCGGAAAGCACGACGAAATCGTAGCGCTGGCCCGAGCTGAACGGGAGCGTGACCGTGGAATCGCCGCGGTTGGTGACGACGAGTGTGAGCCGCACCGGCTCGCCTACGGTGTATTCCGTCTTGTCGGTGCGGACGGCGACCTCGATCGTCGAGCCGCGCGACGCGTTCGCATCCTGAGGGGATTGGACCGCACCGGCGGCGTTCGCGTGGGCGGCCGCGGCGCTCCCCGCGACGGCCCCGGTCACCATCGCGACGCGGGCGGCCCATCGGGCCCCGGCTCTTTGCGTGCGGCCAGGGGGTGCACGGAATGGCACGCGTAATCTCATTGACAGGAGATGCACAGCGGCGCCAAAAAAGTGAAGGGGTGAAGCTCGCGGGCTTCACCCCTTCCTGGCGGTCAACAGTGCCGGGCTACCGATGTGCGATGGCGTCGGGGTTGCCGTCCGGATCATTGCACGCGGTGCCGTCACTGCGGACATTCCCGAGCAACAAGAGGCCGGCCACGTGCGGCGCCGCCATGGAGGTGCCGCTGAACGTCGTCGTGCCGCCGCCCTTCTTGGTGGACAGCACGCCCACACCCGGGGCGGCGAAATCGACGGGCGGGTTCCCATAATTGGACCACGACGGCATGCAATCGTTGTCGCCGATGGCCGAGATGGTGTACACGTTGGCGTGATCGACGCGGGCGGGCGTATAGTTGTTGGCGTTCGCGCCGCTGTTGCCGGCGGCGATCGAGAACCGGATGCCCTTGCCCGCCGCGTCTTTGATGGCGTTCTCGAGCGTCGTGTTGGACCCTGAGCCGCCGAGGCTCATGTTGGCCACGTCACCACTCGCGCCGTTGGCCGCCACATGGTTGACGCCGTTCATAACCCACTCCCACGTGCCGCTGCCGCCGTTGTCGAGCACGCGGACCGCGCACACCCACGCGTTCGCGGCGACGCCCACGACGTCCGCGTTGTTGTCGATGGCGGCGACCGTGCCGGCGACGTGCGTGCCGTGCCCATGCCCGTCCTTGGGGCTGTTCTTCCCTCGGGTCACGAAGTTCGCATGGCAGTCCCTACTGGTGTTGAGATCGGCATGACCGAGGTCGATCCCGGTGTCGATGATCCACGCGGTCTTGCCAGTGCCGTCGCCCGAACCACCCACCCGGGTGATTCCCCAAGGGGTCGTCTGGGCCGAGGGCGGATCCTCCCCACCACCACCGCCGCAACGCGGGTCGCTCGGATCGGTGTCGCACCAGGGTGGCGCGTTGGGCCGGACCGGGAAGATGAGGCTCACCGGGCCGTCCCGTTCGACCAATGCGACACGTGGATCGCTCCGGAGCGTGCCCAGGAACCGCTCGGGCACGACGGCCGAAAAGCCGCGGGCCGCGTGCTCGCGCACGTGCCGCAGCGTAAACCCACCGGATCGTGCCAGCTCGCGCGCGGTACCCGGCACGTCCGTTACGTCGCCGGTGAACGTGACGAGGTAGATCGGGGCACCCGCTGACTGCGCGAAGTCGGGCCCGTCCGGAGTTGGAACCGCCGTCGGTTCGTCGCTACACGCGGTGACCGCAAAAACCAGCACTGCTCCCAGACCAAGGATACGACGCATGCTTCCCCCTTTGGGAACTGTGGCGGCCGGATGCCACCGGCCGCGCTCGAGCCTATGTTCTGTTAGAATATTTCACGGCACACCGCCAGAATTCTGTGCGCCGGCTCACGGATTAGCATAGCCTTCCCCCGCCACGAGGGCAATCCGGTACCCTAGCAAGATGCGGGCCGGGCACACTGGACGCTGGACTCCAGCCGCTGTACCGTATGCCGCGCCCGTCGCTCCGGAAACCTCCCCGACCCCGAACCCGTACGACCTTCCATGCCCCTCCTCCAAGATCTCCGCCTCGGTCTCCGCTCGCTGCGCAAGGAGCCCGGCTCGGCGGTGATCACGAGCGTGACGCTGGCCCTGGGCATCGGACTCAGCACGGTCGCGTTCAGCCTCATGTACGGCGTCTTCTTCCGCGGGCTCGACGTGCCCGACGCCAACCGTCTCGTGCTGGTGTATCGCACCAACCCGGAGCGCAACATCGACTTTATGGGCGTGACGATGCACGACTTCCACGATTGGCGGGACCAGCAGACCTCGTTCGAGGGGCTGGCCGGGTTCTCCACCAGCACCGTCAATCTGAGCGGCACCGAGGGGCCCGAGCGCTACGACGGGGCGTTCGTTTCGGCCAACGTGTTCGACGTGCTGGGCGTGCGACCTATCGTCGGGAGCACGTTCCGCCCGGGCGACGACGACGCGGGCGCCCCGCTCACGGTGGTGCTCGGCTACGACGCGTGGGCGACGCGGTACGAGTCGGATCCACGCGCGGTGGGTCGTGCGGTCACGGTGAACGGCGAGCCGGCTACGATCCTCGGCGTCATGGAGAGGGGGTTCATGTTCCCGCACGACGAAGAGCTCTGGGTCGTGCGGCGCGATGACCGGGCGGAGCACCCGAATCGCTCGGGTGGCTCGTTCCGCGTGTTCGGGCGCCTGAAGCCCGGAGTGACACAGGAGCAGGCCGCGCTGGAGATGGCGCTGATCGCCGAGCGGCTCGCCCGGGAGTACCCCGAGTCCAATGCCGGCATCTCGATCCGATTCCGGACGTTCATCGAGGACGACACGGGGTCCGAGCTGGCCGCGGTGTTCGGTGCGATGCAGGTGGCGACGTTCTTCGTGTTGCTCATCGCCTGCGCCAACGTGGCGAATCTGCTCATGGCCCGCGCCACGCTGCGCACCAAGGAGGCGGCGGTGCGCACGGCGCTCGGCGCATCCAGGCTGCGCGTGGTGATGCCATACTTCGGGGAGACCGCCGTCCTCGCGGGCGTCGGCGCCGTCCTCGGCATGGGGATCGCGTACGTGGGCGTGGATCTGTTCGACCGCGCGACGCAGGGGGTCGGGAAGCCCTACTACATGGAGTTCGCGCTGGACCTCCCGATCCTCGGCTTCGTGGTGGCCATCACGGCGTTCACCGCGCTGGTCGCGGGGGCGGCGCCGGCACTCCAGATCCTCAAGACCAACATCAACGAGACGCTGAATGACGAGTCGCGCGGCTCGTCGGGTGCGCTCGGGGGACGGTTGGTGAAGGTGTTGGTGACCGCCGAGATCGCGCTATCGTGCGCGCTCTTGATCGGCGCCGGCCTCATGATCAAGAGCCTCGCGATGCTCCGGAGCTTCGATTACCCGTTCGCCACCGAGAACGTGTTCACCGCCCGGCTCGGTCTCTTCGAGCAGGATTACCCGGATCGGCAGGCGCGCCAAGCATTCTATCAACAGCTCTATCCCCTCCTGGAAGCGATCCCGGGGGTGCAGTCGGCGGCGCTCACCACCTCCCTCCCGCTCAGCGCGGGATGGATGATGATCGGAATCGAGGGCGAGACCTATCCGACGGATCGGGATCACCCGGATGTCCGCCGGGCGATGGTGACACCGGACTACTTCCGCACATTCGGCGTCACGGTCTCCGCCGGACGCGACTTCGATCTGCACGACGACGCCGAGGGCGCGCCCGTGGCCATCGTGAACCACGCGTTCGCCGAGCGCTTCTTTCCTGGCGAAGAGCCCCTCGGGCGGCGGTTTCGGGAGGGGACGTTGGACAGCATACCGACGTGGATCACGATCGTCGGCGTGGTGCCCGATATGCAGATGCAGGGAATGGACCCCGAACGGCCCGACCCGACGGGATACTACGTCCCGCTGTTCCAGCGGGACGCGGGTTTCGTGAGCGTGACCGTGGCGAGCGGCGGCGATCCGCTGGCCCTCACGACCCGCGTGCGCGAGGCCGTACGGACCCTCGATCCCAACCTCCCGATCTACTTCGTGCGGAGCATGCGTGGCGTCATCGAACAGGAGACATGGTTCTATTTTGTCTTCGGAACGCTGTTCATCGTCTTTGGCGCCGCCGCGCTCCTCATGGCCACGGTCGGCCTCTATGGCGTGCTCGCGTTCTCGGTGAGCCGCCGCATCAAGGAGATGGGCATCCGCATGGCGCTAGGCGCGAGCGCGCGTGACGTGATCAGCCTCATCATGCGGCAGGGCGGCAAGCAGCTGGCCGTGGGCCTGAGCATCGGCCTGCTCCTGGCCTTCGCGCTCACTCGCGTGATCGGACTCCTGATCTTCGAGGTTTCACCGCAAGACCCGCCGGTGTTTGCCGTGGTGATGCTGGTCATCGCCGCCGTGGGATTGCTGGCGAGCTTCATCCCGGCGCGCCGGGCGACCGCCGTGGATCCGATGGTCGCGTTGCGGTACGAGTAGCGGCCGCGCAACCCCAAAAGCCAGCCGCGCGACACTACCGCTCGCTCCACCGTCGGTCCATCTTCCTCTCCCACCGCACCCAGGATGTTCCCCACGATGGTCGAGCCGTCCAGCCACCCCTCCACCCTTCGAAGAATCCTGCCGTATGGTGTCGCCGCCGTCTTCACCCTGCTGGCCGCCCTGGGTATCCGGGCGTACATGGCCAACGCCGGAGCACCGGCCCGCACCACGCGAGTCACACCCCTGCCGGTGAGCGAAGACGAGGCGATCACCGACGTTGTCCTGGCGCCCGACGCCTCGTTCCTCGTGTATCGTCGAGAGAGCGATTCCATCGCGCCGCGGCTGTGGCTCAAACGATGGGACGGTTCGGCGTCCGCCGCGATCCCGGGCACGGAGCAGGCGCAGCGGCCGCGGGTGTCCCCGCGCGGGGATGAAGTGGTCTTCCAGCACGGTGGCGACGGCTCCATCCGTGTGGCCTCGCTCACCGGCGGCCCGCCACGAACGCTCGTGGACTCCGCCTGGTGCTGCCCGACCTGGGAGACCGATGGATTCGTGTACTTCACCCAAGCGGGCAGCCACAGCATCGGTCGGGTGCCGGCATCCGGTGGCGCCGCTGAGCAGGTCACGCGACTCGGTGACGGAGAAACGGGCCACTATCTGCTGCGTCTCCTGCCCGGTGGCCGCTCCGGTGTGGTCACAGTCGGAGGAGTCGGCACGTTCGAGGTGAGTTCGGTTCGGCTCGCCACGGGCGAGCTCGAACCGCTGGCCTATGGAACCGAGGCGCGCCACACCGCCTCCGGCCATCTCCTCTGGCTGGCTCCCGGGGCAAGGACGCTCGTGGGTGCGCCGTTCGATCTGCGCGCGGGCGTCCCCACGGCCTTGGCAACGCCGGTGCTGACGGTCAGCATCGCGAGCATGTTCGACTTGGCCCAGAACGGCACGGCGATCTACCAGCCACCGCCCCTGCTCGTCGACGGCGAGGAGGTCGTGTGGGCGGATCGGACCGGGTACGTCGTGGGCGTTGACGAGGGATGGGTCGTGCGCAGCCCCGGGAACGTGGAGAGCGTCGCCACGTCGCCCGACGGCACCAAGCTCGCGTTCGCCATTTTCGACGGCGAGCGAACCGACATCTGGATCAAAGACCTTACGGACAGCGGCTACTTCGACCTGACATCCGACGGTGAGGCCAATCGTCGGGTGAGCTGGACGGCGGACGGCAGGTCGGTGGTGTTCGTCCGCGAGGATCAGGGCGTGCAGGGCATCTGGTCGGTCCCAGCGGACACCAGCGGTGCACGGGAACTCCTCGTCACCGCCGAAGCGTTGCGCGCCGACAGGATTCACGACCTGGTCGGCGCGCCCGGCGGGTGGCTCGTGTACGTCACCGGGCACGGCAGGGGCGATCTCGATCTCCACGCCATCCGGCCGGGAATCGATCCGGCGCCGCGAGCACTCCTGACGGGCGAGTTCGATGCGGCGGCGCCGAGTGTTTCACCGGATGGGCGCTGGCTCGCCTATGCATCCGACGAAACCGGGCGGGTGGAAGTGTATGTGAGCCCGTTTCCCGACGTCGCCGATGGCAAGTGGCAGGTGTCGACCGCCGGCGGGTCGGCCCCGCTGTGGGGGCGCGACGGGCGTGAGCTCTTCTACCACGATCCGACGCTGGGGATGGTCGCCGTGGACGTCGCGACCAGCCGCGGGTTCTCCGCCGGCCCCCCACGGTTGCTGTTCGCGCTCTCGGTTACGCCCTTCGTCTCTCCCGCGGACCGGCGCCTCTATGACGTGACCCCGGACCGCCGCAGCTTTGTGATGGTACGCTCCGCGTGGGATCCGACGCCACGTATCGTCCTGGCACGCGATTGGTTCGACGAGCTGGAGGAGAAGGCGAGAGCGGGAACGAAGGAGGGTAGGAGAGTAGGAAGGTAGGGTGGAATGCGCACACCGTCCTCTCAGCCCCCGTGGGCCGTCGCGGCTCGTGTTGGATCGTCGTTGGCGATGGTGCTCTGGTGGGCGGGACTGGGGCTCGAAGCCCGCGCGATGCAGCAGCACGTGGATACGGCCTTTCAGCCGTCGGTCACGATTCCGACCTACGTTGTCGGCACCGGGCCCTTGGTCCTCGTGGACGAGGCACACAACAATGCCCGGGCGCTGGACAGCGCCTATCGCCCGTTTGCCGAGGTGCTCCGGCAGGATGGCTATCGGACCGACGCGCTGCGCGAGCCGCCATCGGCGCGCGCCCTCCAACATGCGAGCGTCCTGGTCATCATCAATCCCCTACACGACACCAACGTGGACAACTGGACCCTGCCGACTCCCTCCGCTTTCTCAACCGCGGAGATCGCGGCGATACGCGCGTGGGTCGAGGACGGCGGGTCGGTGCTGCTCGTGGGCGATCACATGCCGTTTGCCGGCGCCGCCGCGGCGTTGGCCGAGGCCCTCGGATTCGAGTTCATGAACGGATTCGCTATCGATACGTCCGCGTGGGAGCCGCTCGTGTTCCGGCGCGGGGATCGGAGCTTGGCCTCGCACCCCATCACCGAAGGACGCGGCGGCGCCGAACGTGTCGACTCGGTCGCCACGTTCTGGGGGTTGGCGTTCCGGCCGTTGGATCCGGGCGCCACACCGCTCATGACGCTCGGGCGCGGTGTGATCTCGTACAACCCGCTGGAGGCGTGGCGTTTCAACCCGGACACACCCAGCCCGCCGGTGGATGGTTGGCTACAAGGCGCCGCGCGGGGCTTGGGCGCAGGGCGCGTTGTCGTCCTGGGCGAGGCGGGCATGCTGTCCGCCCACGTCTCCGGTCCCAACCGTGTACCGGTCGGGATGAACGCCCCGGTCGCCAGCCAGAACCAACAGTTCGTGTTGAACGTGATGCACTGGCTTTCGAGAGGGTGGCCGGTTGGCCACTAACGCGCGGGCCCCGGCCTCAGCTGCAGGACGATGACCTGATCCACGGCCTCCGGATCGCGGGGGGGCAGCCGTAACGTCACTCCGCCGTCGCGCTCGATGAAACCCACCGGCGCGCCGTTCTCCAGAAGGCTCGCGCCGCCGACCGGGTGCGGCAGGGACGGCAGGGCCAACTCGGGGTCGGTCCAATTGAGCACGTGGACGTACACGGTGTCCGCCCGCTGCGTCGTGACACCCCACGGCCGCGGAGCCAGCGGGCCGCCGCGAGTGCCGTAGACGCTCGCCCCGTACCGTTCGAGCCATGCACCCACACCGCGGAGCCGCTCGGCCTGCGCCGGCTGAATCGTCCCGTCCGGCATGGGACCGGTGTTGAGCAAGAAGTTGGCGTTCCTCCCCGCCGCGTTGACCAGCATGCGCACGAGCGTCGACACGGACTTGAAGTTCCGGTCGGTCAGCCGGAAACCCCACGCATCGCCGATCGTCTCCGACGTCTCGAGCGGCAGCTCGCGCGACACGGCCGTCGTGTTCCACCCCGCGGTGTTGCCCCCCGGCAAATCCTTCTCGAACGTCTGCACGTCTTCGCCGGGGAGCGGGGCCTGGTGATGGTTGGGAATGATCAACGCCGCGGGCTGCAGCTCGTGGATCATCCGGTACGTCCGCTCCAAACGCCACTCGGCATCGGGCCGATCCCACATGCCGTCGAACCACACGCCGCCCAACGGACCGTAGTTGGAGAACAGCTCGCGTAGCTGCGCGTCCATGTAGTCGAGATAACGATCCCAGTCGCCGCGCTCCTGCCTGCCGGCGCGCAGACCGGTCCCGCCCCGCGGGAAGTAGTCGGGGTGGTGCCAGTCGAGCTGCGAGTAATACACGAACAATCGGAGCCCATGGCGCCGGCATGCGTCGGCGAGTTCCCGCACCACGTCGCGACCGAACGGCGTCCGGTCCGTCACATCCCAATCGCTGACACGGGAGTCGAACAACGCGAAGCCATCATGATGCTTGGTGATCAGCGTGATGTAGCGCGCGCCGGCGCTCCGGGCGAGGGCGACCCACTCCTCGGCGTCGAACTTCGTGGGGTTGAAGTACGGTGCGATCTGCTCGTATTCCGCGACGCGGATGCCGCGGTTCTCCATCACCCATTCGCCGTCCATGAGCAGGCTCGAGATACCCCAATGGATGAACATCCCGAACTTGGCGTCCTGGAACCAGGCGCGGGCGGCGAGGTTCTCGGGAGAGGGCACGTACGTGTTCTGTGGCAGCAATGGGGCGGGGAAGAAGGCGAACACGACCAACATTCGGAGGATGCGCATGCGTGCTCCGGCATCAGGTGGTGCTCGAATGTGCGCGCCGGGTGGCGGTCGTGCCAGGCGCGGGCGAGAACGAAGCGCACGGACGCCGCCGCCTCAACGAGGTGACGTTGTTGATCGGGTTCGGTACCGCACTTTAGATCCTAAGCGGGCGGGTGGGAGTGAAGGTCGGCTATGGCCGTTCACCATCGCCGAACCGGCTACTCGTACCTTAGCGCCTCACACGGGTCGATCCGCGTCGCCCGGCGGCCGGGCAACACCGTCGCCCCCAGCGCGAACACCAGGAGAATGACCGTCACGCCGGCAAAGACCGCCAAATCGAACGGGCTCACACCGAAGAGGAAGTACGACAGGCTACGCGTCGCCGCCGCCGCGAGCCCAAGCCCGATCACCACCCCGGTGAGCGCCACCACGGCGCCCTGCCGGACGACCAGGGTGAGCACGTCACGCCGCTGCGCCCCCAGCGCCATGCGAACGCCCACCTCCTGCGTGCGCTGGGACACCCAATAGGCCATCACCCCGTACACGCCCACCACCGCCAACACGAACGCGACGAGCGCGAGAACGGCCATGACCTTGGCCATGATGGTATTGCCGCCCTCGGCCTGCTCGATGTGATCCGCGAGGCTCATGACCCGGTAGACCGGAAGATCCGCGTCCATGCGCAGGATCACCTGTCGGACGTTGTCGACCACCGACAGCGGATCCGCGGCGGTGCGAAGGACGAAGTACATGGAGAGCGACGGTTCCTGCAGGCCCGACAGGAAGGTCATCGGTCGAGGGTCCTGATCGACGTCCAGCGTGGTGCTGACGACCCCGACGATCTCGCGCGTCTCGCCCCGCAGGTCGATGTGCCGGCCGATCGGGTCTTCGTGTGGGAAGTGCAGGTCGACCAACCGCTGATTCACGATGGCCACCGGCGGGGCGTCCAACCGATCGCCCTCGAGCAGCGCGCGACCCGAGCGCATCGGGATGCCCATCGTCCCGAAGTATCCCGGAAAGACGCTGCGGACCTCGGTGAGCGGGCGGTCTCCCGGAGTCGGGTACTCTTGTCCCGAGATTCCGAAGAATGAGTTGCTGTTCCCCCACCGCGGGAGGATCGAGGTGCCACTCGCCGAGTCCACACCCGGGATCGCGCGCAGCTGGGGCAGCAGCTCCCGGTAAAAGCCCGTCACCGCCTCGTCGTCGGCATACCGCTGTGCGGGCAGCGACAGTCGGAACGTGAGCACGCTCGCGTCATCCCAACCCGCGTCGTCCGTCTGCAGTCTGAGGTACCCTTTCACGAGCAGCACCGATGCCACGAGGAGTGTGAGCGCCAGCGCCACCTCCGCCACCACCAGGCCCTTGCGCAGCCGGTCCGCCTTGGATCCCGCCCTTCCCCGTCCACCTTCCTTGAGGGCGTCCCCGGGACTCGAGCGGCCGGCCTGCAATGCCGGTCCCAGCCCGAAGATCAGGGCGGTGAGCAGGGTGATCACCAGGGCGAACAGGAGCACGCGTCCACTCAGCCCGATGTCTTCCACCCGGGGAAACCAGGGCGGCATGAGGGCCACGAACCCGCGAATCCCGGCGATCGACGCCGCCACCCCCACGGTGCCGCCGAGGAGCGAGACGATCATGGCCTCGGTCAGGAACTGGCGGACGATCCGTCCCCTGCCCGCCCCGAGCGCTCCGCGCACCGCGATTTCGCGGCCCCGCCCCGCCACGCGGGTGAGCGTGAGGTTGGCGACATTGGCGCACGCGATCAGGAGGACGAACGCCACCGCCACCGACGACACCAGGCTGCCGGTCCGAAACGGCGGGGAGAAAATCAACTCGCGCAGCGGTCGGGCGCCGGCGCGCCACCCGTCGTTGCTCTCCGGATACGCGGCGGCCAACCGATCGGCGATCGCCGCGGCCTCTTGGTCGGCCTGTTCCAATTCCACTCCCGGCCGCAGTCTGGCGACCGGAGCCAGGAAATGGTTGCCCCGGACCTCTTCTCCGGTGATCGGAATCGGCGTCCAGAGTTCCGCCGTGCTCTGGGAGAACCGGAACTTGGCCGGCAGGACACCGACGACCGTGTGGGGCTCCCCATCCAACAGGATCGTCCGGTCGATGACTTCTCGTTCTCCTCCGAAACGCCGCTGCCACAGCTCGTAGCTGAGGATGGCCACGTGGTGGCTGCCGTCGCGTTCCTCCTCGGCAACGAACGTGCGACCGAGGAGTGGCTGCACCTGGAGCACCTGAAAGTAGTTCCAGGTGGTGCGCTCGCCGTCGGCGCGTTCCGGCCGATCCCCCCCTGAGATGTTGAAGCCGCGACCGTAGGAGAACGCGACGTCCATGGTGCGGCTCTGCTCGCGGATATCGAGAGCGTCGGGGATCGACATGGAGTTGTACATCCAGCCGCGATCGGGCACGCTGCTGAACACGTGCAGCAGCCGGTCGGCATCGGGATAGGGCAGCGGGCGCACCATGAACACATCCACCGCGCTGAAGATGGTCACGTTGGCGCCGATGCCGAGGCCCAGGGATATCACGGCGACCGCGACGATGCCGGGACTCTTGCGGATGACTCGGAGGCTGTAGCGAATGTCGGCGAGGATGGAATCCATGTGCGCGCCCCTCTTCCACGTCCAATCCGTCGTTGTCCCGACGAGTGCTTGACGGCGGAGGTTTCAGGGGCGAGTCGATTCAGTCCCGCATCTTCGACTCGTTTTTCACCACGAGGGCTCCGGGCCACGGCACGCGCCTCGGCCTCACCATCAGCCACGGGATCGTTGTCCAAAAGCACGGTGGCCACCGTTCATGCGCGCGTACGACCGTCCGTGCTCGGGAGCGCCCGTCGGTTTACCGACAGACGGCCGAGCCGCGACTTCAGTCGTGGCTTCTCGGGCGTCGACGGCAGGAGGGTGGGACGGTAAGACGGTAGGCCACGGGAGAGCACCTACCGCCTGACCGCCTGACGGGCTACAACACCGCGCGTACGATGTTACTCGGCAGACCTTCCCCGGCCTTGTTCACCGCAATCACACGGTACTCGAACTCCACGCCGGCTTCCTGGCCGTTGAGCATCACTTCGCTCTCCATGGCCATCCCGACGTCGATCCACCCACCACCCGCACGCTTCCGCCGCTGGATGCGGTAGGCGCCCACTTGGCCGCCGTCCGCCGGCTCCTTCCAGTCGAGGAACACCCAGTCGGCGCCCTCGCGGATCACCTCCAGGGTGCGGGCCTGACCCGGCACGTCACTCGGCGTGCCACGGCGCGGAGCGGCCCACCCCAACAGTTGGAGCTTGCCGTCGCCGCTCCGCGCGATGTTCTCGGCGTACCGCAGGTTCATCTTCATCTTGTCCACCAGCGCCGTCAGCGTCTGGTTCTTCGCCGCGGTGCCCTGTTGGGCGGTGGCCGACGTTTGAATCGCGGCCTCGCGCGCGGCGTTGTACTCGGCGAGGCTCGTGTGGATCTCTTCCGCCCCGAACGGGGGCGCCGGGAAATCCTCCGGGTGCGTTGCGAGTCCGTTCGCAAGGTCGTGTGCCAACCGCGCGATATCGGCTTCGCGATGAGGAAATGTCGCCATAACGCAAAACCATCCTTTCCTTTCTTGGGTTCGTTCCATCCCGGTTCGGTAGCACCGGATTTCTCCAGCGAGAGTGCCGCGCGACCGTCAGCGGGGGTGGGCGCGCTCGCGTCCAGGGAGATCGGTCGGACGACCGGGGTGGCAGGTCCAACGCCCCGGCTGGCGCGCCGCCCGCCGCAATCGAGGTTCCCCGGGCCAGAAATGCCGCGTTTCGGCTCCCGGATGTCGCATTTCGGCTCCGAGATGTCGCATTTCGGCTCCGGAATGCGGCATTTGAACGCCGGAATGCCGCGGATCGGGCCCGGAATGGGACATTCGTGGCCCGGAACGCGGCATCGGAACCCTTAGATGCGACGTTTCGGCTCCGGAATGCGACGTTTCGGCTCCGGAATGCGGCATTCCGGGCCCGATATGCGCCGTTCCGGGTCCGGGAAGCCGCATTTCCGCGCCGAGTCGGCGCGTCGGCGAGGCGATCTTCCCTGCTCTTCCAGTCCATCTGATGGCTCACGGCCTCCGCTCCTCCCACGAACACGTCGTCCGAGTGATCCGGCCCGTGCGGCACGCCCGGACCGATCGGGCCAGTTGGCCCTCTTATTGTTTATAGACGGAGAGGGGTTGCAGTTCGGGGGTTAACCCGTTGCAGCGGTAGGTGTTAGCTGGCCGGCTGCGGAGCATGTACTTACTGCAACCCCTGTCAGCGGGAAGCGTGAGCACCGGTCGGGGCGCTGGCGTGCCCCCAAACCCGATCCCGAGCTTCGCCGGGGCTAACTCGTGTTTTGGTCGGTCGACGGGAAACCGACCGTGAAGATCCGCCACGTGGCGATCGTCCGGACCCGGAGAGGCCGAGCTCGCGGACACGCGAAGCCAGCTGACCGCTGCGGTGGAAGCGAATGCGGCGGCGGTGTCACACACCGATGCGATCTTGAGCGACTCGGGGGCGACACCCCCGGAACTCCGGGCCGCGGTGCTCGCTGAACGCGCCGCGTGGGAAGTCACGGTCGACAAGCTCCACGTCACGCTGGCGAAGACGACGGCGATCCTCGACAACGTGCGTCAACAGAACGTGCTGCTCGCCGCGTCGAACGCGGAGCTCACGACGCAGCTCGTCAGTATCACGCCGGATTGGGAGACCGCCGAGCAAGGCTGGGCGCGGGCTGCGAGTCCGGGCCTCTTCCGGCGGTTAGAGATCAGTGCGCCGCTTACGGCGTTGGGGTTTGTGGCAGGGCTGGCGTTTGGATTGGTGGCCGGGTCCTAGCCGCCGCGCTTCGAGTACGCTCTGCTCTTCCTCGCGAGGCTGGGGTTGGTGGTCCTACTGAGCGGGCGCTAGCCTGGAACGAGCTCAAGAAACGAATCCATCGCATCGCCGCCATACGAGAGACCTGTGGATTGCATTTCTGCTGAACTTGGCAGCCGCACGCTTGGCGGTGGCATAGTATCGCCAGCAGCCAACACGTCCTTCTCGTATGCTCGACGGGCATACATCAAGAGAAGCTTTGCTTCCTGAATAGTGTCCCCCTGCGCCACGCAGCCCGGCAGGTCAGGGTGCTCGGCTACGTAGCACGCCGACCCGTCCGTCAGGTAGTCCGGGTAAACCACAATGGGATAATCGGCTGTCATAGGTATCCGTCCGCGGTCAAGTCTTCCTTGACGCTTTGCAAGATTCTGTCCACAAGCCGCCGTGGAATACTGTGCTTCTGCATCATGAATGTCCAGCGCCGTCTCCAGCGGGGATGTGTGAAGACGGTGGTCCAATCGCCCGGGTAGTCGGTTCGCACGTAGTCACATGCCTCCAGAAAGTTGCCCAAGTCTGTTATATCCGCACCGCTGGAGTCTTGTTCCCAGTCGACGAGCTGCTGGAGCACCGACGCCACATTCATGGAACGGAATCGAGCGGCGGAGTCTCAGGTGCTCTAGTAGGCCTTTCTCGTCGGGTGATTAAGAAGGTCACCGTTTGCTTAAGATCGCCGTTCACAAAAATGTGGATGTCATGTGCCCCCGTGCGTTTGAACTGCATGTTGTGGAGTTGCATGATCTGGCCGATTCGCGGCCGTTCTCCGCGACGCGGTTGCTCGGGTGCATTAATGACCATCTCTCCCTTCATGGTGAGGAACTGGTTCCCGCCGTCGGCATCCACGCCCTTGATCTCAACCGTATGCTTGCGACCGAACTCCGCGTAGCTGAGCTCGAGTTCGAACGCCAAGCACATGAACGGATGGCGCGCAGGCAACTCCCCGACGTTGATGTTGGAGAAGATACCCATCACGCTCAGCTTGCCTTCCCGAGAGATGGATGCGTAATCACAGAGGTGCGCGAATCTCACGTCCACGTTCCATCCTCCAATCTCAGGTCTCTCTCCCCTCTCCTGTCCCACCGCCCTGGTATAGTGCAGCAGCGCCTTCCGAATCTCGACGGCGGCGCATAGGTGCGGCCACCTCGAACGCGGCCTCGTGCCAGCGGATCCGCCAGACGGGAATGAGCCAGAGATCCATAGGCGGCAGGATAAGAGGCGAGTGTCAACATAGCGTCAACTCACTGCAGTCGTCGGATGAGGTGATGACAATTGGGATGCGCAGGGATCGAGAAGGCCGTTGGATCCCCTGGCTCGGGCCAGTATCGCGCACGATGTCCATCGTATACGAGCTGCACCGCCACGATTTGACCCTCATGTTGGGAGCATTCAGCCGGCTCCCCCTTCGGTTCCGCGCCACGGTAGATCTCGCACCTCGTCACGCCCTCGGCGAGGAGCCGAGCGGCGAACCCATGTACATACCAAGTGCTGAATTCAGTGAGGGCCAGGCGTTCAGCAGCAAATCCAGGGTTGATCGTATACGTGCGGTCGACACCCTTCACCGTACGTCGCCCTGTGGGGTTCCAGTAATGAGGCTGACTCAGCGCCGGACCCAACGTGACTTCTGTTCCCTGCCGGATTGCATCCCTCATATGTCCGGTGAACGCTGCACGGCCCGCCGCGGAGAGGTCCTTGCTCCGATAGGGGCGTCCGCCGGCTTCTTCGGCTTCGAATTCCCGGAGCATCGATTCGCGAGTGGTCTCGTCTAGTTCTTCATAGTTCATCGTCATGGTATCCCGCTCTCCAAATAGGCTCTGGGCCCAGTGGTCCTCCGCCACGACCAACGGCGCGCCGTAGCTCCTACTAGATGCTGACACCCCGAACCTTGGCCCGCTCGTCCACCATGAGGGCGCGAAGGGCAACTCGCTGTCCGCTCTCGTTTCGCGTTTCCCAGATCACCATGCAACCGAGCCTATGGTCGCCCTTGGCGACCTTCGCTGCGTACTCTCTCGGCACGTAGCCGACATGCAGCGTCTGGCTCGCGTTCCATACTGCCACTGCGTTAGGATCGTGCGGGTTGTCCGGCTCGGGGACTAACTCGAGCACTTGGCCCGGGGCGAAAGAGGGATCCTGCAGCGCGTCGTGATGGTACGAGACCCCGACGATCTTGACGGACTCAATCCCGTGGCGCTTCGGTAGTGTCTGCCAACTCAGCCGCTGCCCGTCCGACACTCTCCGGACCACGAACCCTCCCCCCTCATCGTCGTCTCGCGGCTCGAGCTCGTAGTCGGCTTCCTCTGGTGCGCTGGGTGCGCTGGGTGCGCTGGGTGCGCCAAGGAGTCGGCCGAAGAAACCCATAGGTCAACGCCTTCCCCATCGATCGAGCGGCGACGGCTGCCTGTGGAGGTCGAGCTCGGTCACCGTGGCCGAGTCTCCGTCTCCGTGGGTGGGTTCGTCCTCGAGCGGGAGGTCCAGCTCGAGCGGAATCCGCTCGACCGTGTCCGTGCTGGACTCGGCGCCACAGACGGGACATGGCTGGTCCCTCATTGTACCATCACTCCTCACAAGCTCCGCTCCCAGTGGTTCTTGGCCAACTAGGACTTGCCTCCTGTTAGCGCCGCTGCCAGAAACACTGCCCCACAGATTGTGCACGCTTCGCCGATGGTGAGCATTTGAAGGTTGACGGTCTCCAAGAATCCGACAGTTGGGTTCAGAAGGGTATACCCTCCGTAGCCCCCGAGAGCGAGGCCGAGCAGCGCAGCAACTATGCGGCCAATGTCCACACTCGCGACGGACGGCGTTTGTGCAGCATTCATACTGCCTCCTCGGCTTGGTTCTCGCGTGTGATCCCCGCCCGCTTCCGCTCGGTTTCCTCCTCCCCAGTCTCTCCCCCGGTTTCGACGTAGCGCATGAGCGCAGAGCCGACGCGTGTCACGCTACCCTCCGAACCGACCAACCAGGCTGTCCAGTAGCTGCTGATCTCCTACCGTAAAAGACGCACATCCCCACAGAGGTTCGCCGCTCGCGTCATCGAGTCTGCGGACTTGCACATGGAATTCGGCCGCTGAGGGCACCTCAACTGAGGTCCATTCTGATGCAAACAAACCCGGCTCTAGTCGCCAACTGGCTCGCTCTCCAGCTTCAAGGCCCCCGGGGATCTGATAGTTGAAGTTCTCTTCGATCCAAAGAACGGACCGGCCTTCGGTTATTGCCCGACCACGGAAGTAGGCTTTGGAGATCGGATAGAGAGTGCCGTTCTTCACCGTGAGCTGGATGATGGCTTCCCGTCCCATAAAGCCGTCCTGTTGGGTCAACCGCGCCGACACCACCCGAAAGGCGTCGAGAGAGTCCGCGACTGCCTCGAAGCGCGCGCGTGCATCGCGGAGGGCGGCGATCTGCACCGGAGCGTACTCTCGGTCGTAGATCTCTTTAACCCGATCAATCCCCCGCTTTCCCACCATGCGGAATCGGGATCCACAGCTGGGCTAACCCGGCACCCATGTGGGGACCATGCTCTCACAGTACGGAGGTCCGCACGTTCCGGGTAGGCCCTCTTGGGGGCACGGCCCTACCAATTTGGGACATTCGGGCCGCGATCAGCCTGTTCGGTGCCGGTCCTCGCTTGGGCGTAGTGCAGCAGCGCCTCCCGAATCTCGACGGCCGCGCAGATGCGAGGTCATCGCAAGGCCATGGCGTCCTCTCACCGACGTCGGATTCACCACCACCTACGCCGAGGACGTCCGAAGGCCTTGGGCCTCCTTCGGCGAAGATCTCGATCAGCCAACCGTTCTCCGCTGCGAGCGCGCGAAACCGGGCGGCGGCTCTACGTGCAAGCATTGGCCTATCTCGCAATAGGCAAAGCATCCCAAGTGCTAGAGGGCCGAGCCCCGGTCGCAAAGGGCGCCTGGGAGCTTGGAGAACAGTGGTGCAAGTAGTGGGCGGGCTCGATCAGAGCTCGAGGTCGTCCTCGAGCGGATGCAGTTCCGGGTCGGAGGACTCGAGCACGCGGTCCAACAGCTGCTCGAGCTTCTTGAGGCCGCGGCTGACGTGGCTCTTCACGGTCCCGACCGGCAGGCGCAGCGTCGTGGCGATGTCGCCATACGTGCGGCGCTCGATCACATGGTATTCCACGCACTGCCGCTGCACGTGCGACAGGCTTTGCAGCGCGAGCTCCACCTCCGCGCGCAGCTCCGGCGTGCCGGGCGTCGTGAATTCGGTCAGGTGCGGCGTGCCGATGCCGGCCGCGTCGACCGCGTCGAGGGTCACCCTGTAGGGCAGACTCAAGGAGTCCGGCGATCTCGCCCGGACGTGGTCCACCGCCGTGTGGTAGGCGATCGCCCGGAGCCACGCCGCGAAACTGTTCTCGGGCCGGTAGCTCTTGAGGAACATGGCGGCCTTGAAGAACGTGTCCTGCGTGAGTTGTTCGATGTGCTCCGCGGTCATGACGTGGCGGCTGATGATCCACTGGACGCGGTCCTTGTGTCGGGTCACCAGCTCGGTCCACGCGCCTTGTTCGCGTGCGAGCGCGAGGGCGGCGATCTCCTGATCGCTCATCTCCGAGAGGGGCCGGCCCCGGCTCATGGGCGCGTGGTCGGACAGGTCAGCGGGTATTGCACGATCTCCAAATAAGGCGGGGATGCGCGCTGCTTTCAAACTGCACGCGTAGGAGAGCGGACTGGCGGACAGGCGGACAGGCGGACAGGCGGACAGGGGACTGGCGGGAAGGCGGACGGAAGAACGAAAGGAGATACGACCATCTCCTCCCGCCCTACCACCCGTCCCTCAGTCCGTCTCAGACGCCGCTCCGCCGTCTCCCGGGCGCCGCCGAATACCCTAGCCGCCCCTCTCCTCAAACTGCATCTTGAAGCGCACACAACGCCGGAGCCTCCCGTCCCATGGCCGACCTCACCGAACGCCTCTCCACGGCCCTCGCCGACCGCTACCGCATCGAGCGCCGCCTCGGCGAAGGCGGGATGGCCACGGTGTACCTCGCCGAGGACCTGAAGCACGATCGCAAGATCGCGCTCAAAGTCTTGAAGCCCGAGCTGGCCGCAGTCCTCGGCGCCGAGCGGTTCGTGCTGGAGATCAAGACTGCGGCGAGCCTGCCCCGCGCCCGCACGCTTGGCCACATCCCATCCTTCGCCAATGCGTGACACCACGCGGGCGGCTGAGCAGATACGGCTCGACGCGATCAGGTGCGTCGCGCCGATCCAACGCCTCCGGCAAGCGCTGGAGCTGAGTGAATCGATGCGCGCGCTCGCGCTCTCGCGGCTCCGGGAGTTGCATCCGGATCGGACGGAGATGGAGCTCGTTGAGCTGCTGATTGGCACTCCACTGATTCCGCCGCCTGCGTCAGGCCGCACAACGTGACGGCAGTATCGCTCCTGCGGTCGGTGGTTGCCGCGCTCGACGCGACTGGCGTGCCCTTTATGCTGACGGGGTCACTGGCGGCGGCCTATCACGGAGCCGGCCGGGCCACGATGGACGTGGATCTGGTCATCGATCCCACCGTGGCACAGCTGAGCCGACTGGTGACGGTGCTGGCGGGAACCGGCGCGTACGTCTCGCCCGAGGCGGCGGAAGAGGCCTTCGCCCATCCCTCCATGTTCAACGTCGTTGACACCACCAGTGGTTGGAAAGCGGACCTGATCATCCGGAAGCACCGCCCGTTCAGTGAGGTGGAGTTCGAGCGCCGCCAGGCGGCCGAGTTCGAGGGGTGCCCGCTGTGGGTGGCGAGCGTGGAAGACGTGATGGTGGCCAAGCTCGAATGGGCCAAACTTGGCGGCTCGGCGCGACAACTCGAAGATGTCGGGGCCTTGCTCCGGGTTCATACCGGGCACCTGGACCGTGCGTACCTCGATCACTGGATCACCGCACTTGGCCTCACAATGGAGTGGGACCAGGTCGTCCGCGGGGACTCGGCATGACCGACCTCACCGAACGCCTTTCGACCGCCCTCCCCGATCGCTACCGCATCGAGCGCCGCCTCGGTGAAGGCGGCATGGAGCCGCAGATCACGCAGATGAACCCGGATTCGTGCGATGACTAAAGCGACGTCGCCTTTGTCGGTCGCTTCGGCGACAGGTGCCGAGCCGCGGCTTCAGCCGTGGATCCTACGATGACGGACCTCACTGCACGGTTGTCCACTGATCGAGGAGATTGATTCGATTCTCTACGCTTTCGCCGAATCGCATCCGCGTTGTCCAGGATTGCCGCAATTCGACGCTGCTCGGCGAGGGCTGGAAGCGGGATACGGGAGCCTCGATCTCCGATGACGAATGTTGGTCGGCGTGGGGGATGCGAGGCGGGCGGGTTCGCCAGCTAGCCATTTTGACGCCGGGCGGGAAATGACACGCGACCCGTTTCTGAAGATGCGGCACTGCTGCGCAGGTTACCGGATAGCATCCCGTGCCTGCAGGCGCATGAGCTTTAGGTCTCCTTCGATTTTGCAGGTGAGCTAGAGCCCGGCTTCAAGGAAGGGGCACCCAGGTAATGCGCCTCACCTCATCGGTCTCAACTTCCGACTCTTCGCTCGTCAATCGGATCAACACCGCGGCCAACCGACAGCACCTGACCATCCGGCAGCCCTACCACTGGGGCGAAGCAGACACGCACTTCTACTCATGAACGACGTCGCGCAGATCCTCACCGGCATGAGGGAAGCGAGTCGCAAGGACGTAATGGAGCGCCTCGTCCCAGTGGTCTACGACGAACTCCGCGGGCTGGCCCGGTCTCAGCTCCGCGACGAACACCCCGATCACTCACTGCAAGCCACGGCACTGGTACATGAGGCTTACCTGCGCCTGTTGGGCGGGAACCAGCCGCCCTGGAACGACCGGAGTGACTTCTTCCGGGCCGCCGCCGAGGCTATGCGTCGCATCCTCATCGAACACGCACGCAAGCGAGGCCGGATCAAGCGTGGAGGAAACCGGGTTCGAGTCGAGCTGAGCAGTGTGGATCTGGCGAGCGAGCAGGATCTCGACGAGATCTTGGCCCTTGACGACGCGTTTCAGCGCTTGGAAGAACAGGACAGCAAAGCGGCCGACAGTCGGAGCCTGGTCTCAGGGGCAGCCGCGGCAGCCCATCGTGTTACCAGGGACGTCCAGGCTGTGCGTGGTGTGGCACTGAACGGGGAGGGTTCGCGGCGGGGGATCAGCGGGCTACACATCGAGGTCCGCCGCCGCGACCTTAGCCTCCAACAACGCATCGGCCGGGTTTTCAGTGTAGAGAGTAGGCAGTGTCCACTTGAGCCGGGATGACCGCAAAGCTACCAGTCACCTGTATCGTCGCCCCCGCACTGCTGCTTCCCTCATCGCCCTTGCCTGCGAACGTGAGGTGACCCTCTACACGTTCGGTCGAAGAATGTGAGATGGTCACGGTACCATTCACCCCAGAGAACGCAGATGATTCCCCCCCGGCGAACGCAGCTGGCCGCGAGCCATAATACACGTTGAACGCACCGTCAGGCGGCCTCAGGACCGAGCCGTCGTATTCAGGTGAGAGGATCGAGTAGGTCCCCGGCTTGGGCGGCCCGTCGAACACTCCCTCCAGTCTGAACGACTGGCCCGTCGACGATCCGAAGCCCGACGAAAGCACCAAGAACTGCGGACTCCCGTCCTCGAATACACCGAGGTACAGCGAGCCGCCCCCTTGGTAGTCGACCGACATAGCGCCCTCCACTCGCGCCGTGAAGTACGCCTCAAGTGATGAGAACGACGGCCCCAACTGATTCTGGCACGCCGACAGCATGGAAAGTGCCGCCACGACACCTAAGTACAGGCGAGTACGCATTGTTGTCGCTCCCTTCCGCGAGTCGTTCCGCCCCGACCGCCGCGTCTTCTGCCGGCCCCGGCAAGATGGCCGCAACTTCGGTAAGGGCCGGTGAAGAGCGGATGACGCATTCTCCCAAAAGAGTTGGAATCACCGCGCCGTCCTCGTCGCTCCACGCCGACTAACTGGGCACCAGTCAAGCCTCGGCGTGGATTGGCGACACCCCGGACGTAATACACAAACGATATGTCAAGCCAACCGAAGAGGCACAGTTGCAGGCAGCTGCCTTCTTGCATTTGCGGCGGTTTGAACCGCAACAAAACAGCAACACCCCCCAAGAAGGCAGGAGGTGTTGCCGATCTAATCCCTTATCTCACAACCGCTTGTGCAACAGGCCCGGCAGGACTCGACTCGTCAAGCGGCGGCGAGGGCGCGGCAGCGGACGAGCCGACGGTTAGAGCGAGTTCCGGTCGGTGCCTGTATATGACGAAGGCCGCGCATGCGCGCGGCCTCGTCATAACAGGCCCGGCAGGACTCGACTCGTCAAGCGGCGGCGAGGGCGCGGCAGCGGACGAGCCGACGCTTAGAGCGAGTTCCGGTCGGTGCCTGCACATGACGAAGGCCGCGCATGCGCGCGGCCTCGTCATAACAGGCCCGGCAGGACTCGAACCTGCAACCCCCGGTTTTGGAGACCGGTGCTCTACCAGTTGAGCTACGAGCCTACGCCACCCGTCCCCGCCCCACAGGCGCCGAGAGCCCTTCTCCCGCGAGGATTCTAATCGACAACTACTGCGAGGTCCACCGGAACCGCGGTTGGGCCCTCATCGGTGGCAAGGCCCCACGGTGCGGCTACCGACGCCGAAACCACCGGACGAGTCGCCGAGCCCGCCCCACAACGCCACGGTGGCCGATCGTCGCAACCCGGATATCTTCTCCCGGATAGCAAACATCAGCGTGTGAGGTTGCCATGACGCTGTCACGTCGCGCTGTCCTCAAACTCGGCCTCGGAGCCGGCGCGACCCCGTTGCTGGCTCCGCTCGCCGGGCTCCCGGACCGTTCGCACGCAGCATGGCCTCGGACCGACGAGGCGCTCCGCGCGCGACCGTTGGCGCTCGCCAACGTCCGGCTCCTCGGCGGCCCGCTCAAACACGCGCAGGACCTGGACGCGGCGTACCTGCTCCGGCTCGAACCCGACCGCATGCTGGCCTACTATCGCGAACGGGCCGGGCTGCGCGCCAAAGGGGAGCCGTATGGCGGCTGGGACGGCGGCGGCCGAAATCTCACCGGACATGTCGCCGGCCACTATCTCTCCGCCGTGAGCCTCATGTGGACCGCGACCGGCGATGCACGGTTCAAGGAGCGCGCCGACTACGTCGTCGCCGAGCTCCAGGCGGTCCAGGACGCGCACGGGGACGGATACCTCAGCGCGTTGGAGGGAGGCCGGCGCGCTTTCGGCGAACTGGCCCGCGGCGAGATTCGATCGGCGGCGTTCGACCTGAACGGCGAGTGGTCGCCGTGGTACACCCTGCACAAGACCTATGCGGGCCTCCGGGACGCGTATCGCTTCACCGAGAACCGCACGGCGCTGGAGGTCGAACGCAAGTTCGCCGAGTGGGCGGAGCGGACCCTGGCGCGGCTCGATGACGCGCAGATCCAGCGCATGCTCAACACCGAGTTCGGCGGTATGAACGAGGTGATGGTGGATCTCTACGCCGACACGGGCGACGAGCGCTGGCTCACCCTCTCCTACAAGTTCGAGCACACGGCCTTCATCCGGCCGCTCCAGCGCCATCAGGACGACCTGGCCGGGACGCACGGCAACACGCAGGTACCCAAGCTGATCGGCTCCGCGGACCGCTTCGCGTACACCGGGACGGCGGCGGACCTCATTGCCGCCGCTTTCTTCTGGGACCGGGTGGCGCGGCACCACAGCTTCGCCACCGGTGGTCACGGAACGGACGAGTACTTCGGACCACCCGATCGGTTGAGCGGACGGATCGATGGCCGGACGGCGGAGTCGTGCAACGTGTACAACATGCTCAAGCTCACCCGACGGCTCTTCGCCATCCGACCCGACGCCCACTACGCCGATTTCCACGAACGGGCGCTCTTCAACCACATCCTCGGCTCAATCGATCCCGAGGATGGCCGTACCTGCTACATGGTGCCGGTGGGACGCGGCGTGCAGCGTGAGTATCAGAACATGTTCCGCAGCTTCACGTGCTGCATGGGCACCGGGATGGAAAGCCACGCGCTCCACGGCGACGGCATCTACTACGAGTCGGGTGACACGCTGTGGGTGACACTGTACGCACCCTCCACGGCGGAGTGGCCCGAGGCGGGCGTTGGCTTGACCATGGATACGACGTTTCCCGAGGGCGACCGCGCGACGCTCACGGTACGCGTGGCGGCGCCCAAGTCGTTCACGCTCGCGCTGCGCCGCCCCTACTGGGCGGGCGACGGATTCGAGGCGAGGGTCAACGGGGAGACCGTGACCGTCGGCGCCGTCGCGGCGGACGCGCCGGAAGAGACCCGCCGGGTCCGGCGGCAGTACGACACGGCTGACAGCGCCAGCACGTTCGTCGAGTTGACACGCGTGTGGAAGAGCGGCGATCGAGTCGAACTGACGTTCCCCAAGACGCTCCGGCTCGAGCCCCTGCCCGATAACCCGCGGCGCGCCGCGATCCTGTGGGGCCCACTGGTCCTCGCGGGCGACCTGGGGCCGGAAGCGGAGCGCGGCGGCACGGTGAAGGTCCCGGTGTTGGTTGCCACCGAGCGGCCCGTGGAATCGTGGCTCAAGCCGACCGGCGGCACGCCGCTCCGGTTCCGCACCGAGGGCGCGGGACATGACGCCGATGCGGCGGGCGCTCCCCGCGACGTGGACCTCATTCCATTTTATCGTCTGCACCGCCGGACGTACGCCGCGTACTGGGACCTCTTCACCCCGGAGGAATGGGAGGCACAAAAGGCCGCGTACGTCGATGAGGCGGAGCGCCTGCGAGCGCTCGAAGCGGCGACGGTGTCGTACCTCCAGCCCGGCGAAACCGTGTTCGAGCGGGAATTCAACTATCGCGCCGGCGACGGCGCCGTGCCGCAGCGGATCATGGGCCGCCCGGGTCGCCGCGGCACCGACTGGTTCTCCTACGACTTGCCCGTGGATCCATCGCGGCCCCTCACCCTGATCGCCACCTACTACAGCGGTGACCGCCGCGGCACGCCGGCGGAATTCGAGATCCTGGTGAACGGCGCGCGCATCGCCGACCAGGTCGTGGAACTCGGCGATCCCCACCAGTTCTTCGACGTCGCCTATGCCGTTCCGGCGGAGCTGGTGCGCGGCATGGACAAGGCGACGGTGCGGTTCCAAGCGAAGGAGCGCAGCCAGATCGCCACGGTGTTCGGGCTCCGCGTGATCCGTGGCGATGTGCCTCGCTGACGCATGAGTCCTGCGGTACTGGGCCTGCTGGCCCTGCTCCAGACACCGGGCGCTCAGCCCGCCGGAACGGACACCGTGCCGACGCTGGGACTCGAGCACGGGCTCGTACGCCTCGAGACCTCGTCGTTCGAACTCGACCTGGTTCGTGCATCGCAAACCGTCGCGGCGCTCCGGCCAAAAGGAGCCGGCGGGTTTGACTTCACACCGAGCGACCGGCTCGAAAGCCGGAGCCGAAACGGCTTCTACCACCTGGGCGATCTCACGTTGCAATGGCGCGTCGGGAGCGCGGGACCGTGGCGGAACGCTTCGACGGCTTCCCAGCGGCGTCCGGTCCGGTGGCTCGATGCGTCGCCGCCGGTGTTGGCGGCGGCCGACCTCGGGCCGACGCTGCCGGCCGACATTCCCCTGGCGGTTCGTCGGTACTGGGAACTGGACGGCGGGCGCCTCACGCTCCGGTTCGAGCTGGAGAACACGACGGCCGAGCCGGTCGACATCGGCGCGCTCGGCATTCCCCTCGTGTTCAACAACATTCTCACGGATCGCTCCCTCGACGACGCACACGTCATCAACTCGTTCTCCGACCCGTACATCGGCCTGGGTGCGGGCTACGTGCAGGTCACCCGTTTGCACGGCGGCGGTCCCGCCCTGCTGGTCGTGCCCCATGGCGACACGCCGCTCGAAGCCTACGGTCCGCTGCTCGATGAGCGCACTCGGCGCGGGATCACGTTCGAGGGCTTCTACGAGTGGCTGGCGCACAGCAAGGCGTTCGCGGATTCCGCCTGGGCCCGGGCCGAGCCCTGGAACCCACCCACGTGGGCGACGCTCGCGCCCGGGGCGCGCCGATCGTACGGCGTGCAGTTCGTCGCCGCCGAGAACATTCGGGACATCGAGGCCACGCTGCTCGCCGCCGGGCGGCCCGTGGCCGTCGGTGTGCCCGGGTACGTGCTCCCGATGGACATCGAGGCGCGGTTGTTCCTCAAGCATCGGGCGGGGGTGGCATCGCTCACCGTGGAGCCGGCGGATGCGCTCGCCGTCACGGAGTCCGGGTCGACGCCGGCCGGCTGGCGCGCGTACGACGTGCGGGGCCGCCGCTGGGGGCGGGCACGCCTCACCGTCCGGTACGCCGACGGCCTGCACCAGACCATTCATTACCGGGTCATCAAGCCGGCGGCTCAAGTCGTGGCCGATCTGGGGCGCTTCCTCACGACCGAGCAATGGTTCGACCGTCCCGACGATCCGTTCGGCCGTGCCCCGTCGGTCATCAGTTACGACTACGACCGGCGCCGCCAGGTGACGGAGGACAATCGCGCATGGATCGCGGGCCTAGGGGACGAAGGCGGCTCAGGCTCGTGGCTTGCCGCGGTGATGAAGCAGCTGGTGCAACCCGATCCGCGGCAGCTCGGTCAACTCCAGCGTTTCGTGGACGAGGTCCTTTGGGGTGGACTGCAATACGCCGACGGCGAGCTAAAGTACGCCGTGCGGAAGAGCATGTTCTACTATGAGCCCGACTCGATGCCGGAGGGCACCTACGGCGACAGCGTGCGATACGGCGGCTGGTCGAGTTGGTCCCGCGACCACGCGAGAAGCGTGGGCCGTTCGTACAACTACCCGCACGTCGCGGCCCTGCATTGGGTGCTGTATCGCCTGGCGCGCCTTCACGACGGGCTGGTGACGAATCATTCGTGGGAATGGTATCTGGAGCGCGCCCACGAGACCGCGCAGGCGATGGTGCGGCACGCTCCGCAGCACGCCCGGTTCGGTCAGATGGAGGGCACGGTCTTCGTCCTGATCCTGCTCGACCTCAAGCGCGAAGGGCGGACGGCTGAGGCCCAGGCACTCGAGGCCGTCATGCGGCGTCGGACCGAGTCGTGGCGCGCGCTGGGCTACCCGTTCGGCAGCGAGATGCCGTGGGACTCGACCGGTCAGGAAGAAGTGTACGCGTGGTGCCGGTACTTCGGCTTCGACGAAAAGGCGATGGTGACGCTCAATGCCATCTTGGGCTACATGCCGACGGTGCCGCACTGGGGTTACAACGGCAGCGCGCGTCGCTACTGGGATTTCATGTACGCGGGCAAGCTGCGCCGCGTCGAGCGCCAGCTCCACCATTACGGGTCGGCGCTCAATGCGATCCCGGTGCTGACGGAGTTCCGCGACCACCCCGACGATCTCTACCTGCTGCGTGTCGGATACGGCGGGCTCATGGGCGCCTTGGCGAACATCACCGGGGAGGGCTTCGCGCCCAGCGCGTTCCACGCCTATCCCTCGACCCTGGCGATCGACGGCTATTCGGGAGACTACGGCCCCGGGTTCTTCGGGCACGCGGTGACCGCTGGTACGTACGTGACGCGCGACCCTGAGTTCGGCTGGCTGGCCTTTGGCGGCAACGTGACGGTTGACAGAGCGGCGGTGCGCGTGGAGCCGCTGGACGCCGATCGTTCCCGCATCTACGTGGCCCCGTTGGGTCTGTGGTTGACGCTCGATGCCGGGAAGTTCGCCGAGCTGGGAATCGCCGGTGACGTCGTGCGCCTGTTCCTGGCGCCGGCATCGCCATACACCCGGCGTGCGTTGCTCCGGATCGAGCAACCCGCGCGCGTGGATGGTGTGGGTCCCATCGCTCCCGCGGGCCGCTATGCCACGGAACGCGGCGCGTATGTCATACCCTTGAGTGACGAGCCTACCGAGGTCTTCCTGCGGACAAAGCCATGACACGATTCTCTGAAGATCAACTCGCGTTCGCGCGCTCCAAGCGGGCCTACATGGACCGAGCCGAATCCATCGAGTTCCTCCGGACGATGGACATCAAGATGAGCGTCGGGCATTGGTCGGCCGGCGATTTCTACGACCGCTTCGCGCCGCCGGGCTATCACTCCGACGACCCGTCGTTCTCCAGCGACTTTGCGTCGCAGTGCCGCCGCACGCACGCCGCCGGAATCGGCGCGATCGAAATCCATCAGCACGTGTTCGAGAAGGCGCTCAACGGCGACATCGACTGGCCGGCGCTGGAGCGCGCGCGCGACGGGTTCCTCCCCGAGCTCGGGCTCACCGTCACCGCGTGCAACATCAACACGTGGAGCAATCCGACCTTCCGGTTGGGCGGCGTCTGCAACCCCGATCCGGCGCTTCGGCGGGCCGCGCAGGAGGAAATGCGCAAAGCGATCGAGATCTGCCGGGCACTGACGATCCCGGTCATCAGCGTATGGCCGGGCTCGGACGGCGCCGATTACCATTTTCAGATCGACTACCTGGAGTCGCTCGGATGGTTCACGGAGGCGCTGGTGACGATCGACCGGGAATGCCGCGAGGCGGGCATCCGCCTCAGTATCGAGCCCAAACCGTACGAGCCGCGCGAGTTGTACATGATCATCCCCACGGCCGCGTCGGCGATTCTCGTCGCGCAGCGGGTGAATCAGACGAGCGGCGCGACGAACTGCGGCGTGACCATCGACTACGGGCACCAGAAGATGGAAGCGACGACCGCCTCCACCGCCTGCGATCTCGCGGAGTACGCGGGCGTCCCGGTGCACAAGTTCGACATCAATGACGCCCGTCAGGGACGCAATGATCAGGATTGCATCTTCGGCACGCTGTCCCTGCCGGAAGCGGTCGAGTATCTCTTCACCACGTTCGTGCGGGACTACCGCGGCTATTATAGCCAGGACCAGTTCACCTACCGCGACGACCCCACCAGGTCGATGGAACGGAGCATGGTCAACTTCGCGAACCTCTCCCTGAAGGCAATCCGGATCCACGACCACCGCGAGGCGCTCGGGCGCGCACGGGCGGCCGGGACGGCGCCGGACGTGCTCGACATCGTGAGCCCCATCCTCGTCGGCTGAGCGTGGCCGACGCCTACACCATCGGCATCGACTACGGCACCAACTCCGTACGAGCCGTAGTGGTGAGCTGCGCGGAGGGTCGCGTTTTCGGCACGTCCATCTACGACTATCCGTCGGGCGTGGACGGGGTGCTACTCGATCCGCGGCAACCCCACCTCGCGCGGCAGCATCCGGCGGATTATCTGGCGGGCCTCGCGGCGTCGGTAACCGGCGCCGTGGCCGAAGCGACGGGAGACGGCGCGTTCGTACCCGAGCGCGTGATCGGCATCGGCGTCGACACGACCGGTTCCACGCCGATCCCGGTGGACGAGCACAATCAGCCCCTGGCCATCGATCCGCGTTGGCGCGACAACCTGGCGGCATATGCCTGGCTGTGGAAAGATCACACCGCCGCGGAGGAGGCCGCCGCGATCACCGATGCGGCGCGGCGGTTCGCACCCGAATACCTGTCGCCGATCGGCGGGACATACTCGTCCGAGTGGTTCTGGTCCAAGATCTGGCACTGCCAGAAGGTGGCGCCCGCCGTGTCCGACGCCGCGGCGAGCTGGGTGGAGCTGGCGGATTTCATCCCCGCGGTGCTGGCCGGCGTGACCGCGCCGGACCGGATCGTCCGGTGCGTGTGCGCCGCCGGTCACAAAGCGCTGTACGCCGACGCGTGGGGCGGCCTCCCCTCCGCCGGCTTCCTGGCCCGGCTGGATCCCGCCCTCGCGGCGTTGCGCGCGCGGCTGTACAGCAAGGCGTACGCCGCCGACCGCGCGGCCGGTACGCTCGTCCGTGCTTGGGCCGATCGGCTCGGTCTCCGAGCGGGGATCCCGATCGCCATGGGTGGGTTCGACGCGCACTACGGGGCGGTCGGCGCCGGGGTCAAGGCCGGCACGTGGGTCAAGATCATCGGAACCTCGACGTGCGACATCGCGGTCGCCCCCTCCGACCAATCGGTTCCCGACATCCCGGGGATCTGCGGCATCGTGCCGGGCTCGGTCATGCCTGGCTACTACGGGATCGAGGCCGGGCAGTCCGCCGTCGGCGACCTCCTCAAGTGGTGGGTCGAAGGCGTGTGCAAGGGCGGCGAGGCCCTCCACGCCGAGTTGACGCGCGAGGCGGCACGGATCGCGCCGGGAACGTCAGGGCTTCTTGGGCTCGATTGGAACAACGGCAACCGCACGATCCTCGTCGATCCGCGGCTGACCGGTCTGCTCATCGGACAGACGCTCCACACGACGCGGGCCGACGTGTATCGGGCGCTGATCGAGGCGACCGCGTTCGGCGCCCGTGCCATCATCGAACGCGTGCGCGAGTACGGAGTCCCCATCGAGCGCGTCGTCTGCTGTGGCGGCATCGCCGAGAAGAACGACCTGTTCATGCAGGTGTACGCGGACGTCATCGGCATGCCGATGCTCACCGCGGGGTCCCAACAGACCCCCGCGCTGGGCGCGGCGATCGCCGCCGCCGTGGTGGCCGGGGCGAAGCGCGGCGGGTACGACTCGTTCGAGGCGGCGCAGGAACGCATGACGGCGCCTGGCAGCCGCGCGTTTACCCCCAGTCGTTCGGCGGTGGCGATCTACGACGAGCTGTACGGGATGTACCGGGAACTGCACGACACGTTCGGGGGGGTCACCCGAGCCGGCACCGATTTGCCGTCGCTCATGAAGCGGCTGTTGACCGTCCGCGAGCGGTGGTCCGCCGCCGCCGGGGCCGCGGAGCAGGCGTCCTCGTGAAGCGCGCGCTTGCCGAGCTGCGTGCTACCGCACACCGCGCCAATCAGGCGCTGGCCGAGGCCGGCCTCGTCATCGGCACGTTCGGCAACGTCTCGGCCGTGGATCGCTCCGCCGGCGTCTTCGTGATCAAGCCAAGCGGCGTACCCTTCGACCAGCTTCTGCCGTCGCACATGGTGGCCGTCTCACTCGAGACCGGTGATGCCGTGGATGGCGACCTTCGCCCCTCCTCCGACACGCCGACCCACCTGGAGCTGTACCGGTCGTTCTCGTGCGGCGGCATCGCCCACACCCACTCCGCGTGCGCCGTCGCCTTCGCACAAGGCGGCCGTCCGATCCCGTGCATGGGCACGACCCACGCTGATTACTTCCGCGGGGACGTTCCCGTCACCCGCCCCCTCACGTCCGCGGAAGTGGCGGAAGCGTACGAGCGTCATACGGGCCTCGTCATCGTCGAGACGTTTCAGGCGCTCGACCGTTCCGCCGACGAGATCCCCGGCGTCCTCGTCGCGGGGCACGGTCCGTTCACGTGGGGCGCCGACGCGTTGGCGGCGGTGGAGCACGCTCGCGTCCTCGAGTATCTGGCGCGAGTCGAGGTCATGCGTTTGGTCGTCGGGCCCGACGCCCCCCGGCCGGCGAGCTACCTGATCGACAAGCACTATCGGCGCAAGCACGGCACCGACGCCTACTATGGCCAGCTACCCAACGAGCGAGATCGATGAGCACTCTGGACTGGTTGATCATTGCGGGATACTTCGGTGTCCTCGCGTGGCTCACGGCGTGGGTCTTGAAGCGCCGGCGGGACACGGCGGACGACTATTTCCTTGCCAGCCGCAACCTTGGCTGGTTCGTCGTGGGAGCCTCGATCTTCGCGTCGAACATCGGCTCCGAGCATCTCGTCGGATTGGCCGGCGCGGGGGCCACGAGCGGCGTGGCGCTCGCCCACTACGAGCTCCATGCCTGGTGCCTCCTCGTGCTCGGATGGGTGATGGTGCCGTTCTACGCCCGCAGCCTCGTGTTCACGATGCCGGAGTTTCTGGAGCGGCGGTTTTCGCCGGCGGCGCGCTCGGTGCTGTCGGTGATCTCACTCGTCGCGTACGTCCTCACCAAGCTCGCGGTCGGGATCTTCGCCGGCGGCGTGGTGTTCGCCACCCTCCTGCCGGACGTTCGGCTGCTCATTGGCGGCCTCACGCTCAACAGCTTCTGGCTTGGATCGGTCCTGGTGGTGGTGCTCACCGGAGCGTACACGGTGCTCGGCGGGATGCGAGCCGTCGCCTACACCGAAGCCCTCCAAACGCTGGTGCTCGTGCTCGGCTCCATGTTGCTCACGGGCTTTGGACTCAAGGCGCTGGGCGGATGGGGCGAGTTCCGGGCCGCGCTGGACCCCGATCTGTTCAACCTCTGGAAGCCGTTGGTCCCCGACGGGATGGCCGGCACCTGGTCGCCGGTGATCGAGCCCGATCGCATCGCATGGTATTTCAACGGGAACTACCCGTGGTTGGGCATGCTGTTCTGCGCTCCGATCATCGGCCTCTGGTACTGGACCACGGACCAGTACATCGTGCAGCGCGCGCTCAGTGCCCGCAACGAGCGGCACGCGCGACGAGGATCGATCTTCGCCGCCTTCCTCAAGCTCCTGCCCGTGTTCATCTTCATCATCCCGGGCATGATCGCGCTCGCGCTCGCCAAGACTGGGCGCGTGGCCGGACTCAGTGGGATCGTCGACGCGCAGGGAAACGCTGTCGCGGACGCGGCACAAGCCGCCTTCCCGCTCATGGTGACGACCGTGCTGCCCGTGGGCATTCGCGGCATCGTGGTCGCCGGCTTGCTGGCGGCGCTCATGAGCTCGCTCGCGGGCGTGTTCAACGCGAGCTCCACGCTGTTCACGATCGACTTCTACCAGCGGTTGCGCCCTCAGTCCACCCAGCACCGGTTGGTCTGGGTGGGACGCGTCGCCACGACGGTCATGGTCGCTATCAGCTTGCTGTGGATTCCGGTCATTCAAGGGTCGCGCGGGCTGTACGATTACCTGCAGGGCGTGCAAGGGTATCTCGCGCCCCCCATCTTCGCGGTGTTCTTTCTCGGCGTGTTCTTCAAACGCCTCAACGCCCAGGGCTGCCTCGCCGCCCTGATCGTCGGATTCTCGCTCGGCGCCTTCCGTCTGGCGGTGGACACGCCGGTGACCCTCGGGCTGGGCACCATGGCCGACGGCTATATGTCCGGATCGCTGTTTTGGATCGTGAACAACACGTACTTCCAGTACTACAGCCTGTTCATCTTCGTCGTTTCCTCGGCCGTCATGATCGTGGTGAGCTATCTCACTCCCGCGCCGGCGGCCGACCGCATCGCGGGACTGACGTACGCCACCGTGTCCACCGAGGATCGTGCGGCGTCGCGCCGAAGCTGGAACCGGTGGGATGTGGTCAACTCGGGCATCGTGCTGTTCCTGATCCTGCTCGCGTATCTCTACTTCCGGGGGTAGGCGCACGCGGTGAACCGAGCCGTCATTTGGGACCTGGACGGAACGCTGGTGGCGTCCGCCGAGCAACACTGGCAAGCGTGGCGTGAGATTCTCGCAGCCGAAGGCATCTCGATCGGCTATGAGCAGTTCCGCGCGACCTTCGGCCTCCGGAACGAGGAGTACCTGCCGAGCTGGCTGGGGCCGGGGGCGTCGCCGGAGGACGTGAAGCGTATCGGCGACGCGAAGGAAGCGCGCTACCGGAGGCTGCTCGAACGCGACCGGCCGGTTCCGTTACCAGGCGCCATGGAGTGGATCGAGCGGCTGGCGCAACGCGGCTGGCGCCAGGCCGTCGCCACGTCGGCGCCCAGACTGAACGTCGAGGCCGTCGTCGCCGCACTCGCATGGGTCCGGTATTTCGGAGCGCTCGTCGCCGCCGAGGATGTGCGGGCGGGCAAACCCATGCCCGACGTGTTCCTGCTCGCCGCGCGCCGGCTCGACACGCCCGCCCGGCGGTGCGTCGTGGTGGAAGACGCCGCGGCGGGAATCGCAGCCGCCCGGCGCGCGGGGATGGCATGCATCGGGGTGGGCCCGCACGCTGTCGCGTCGGCCGATGTCGCCGTTTCGACGCTCCTCGACCTCGACGACGATGCCTTCGATCGACTCATCAGCTCCCGACCCAAGCGAGCGCGCCACTGACACGGTACAGTGACTGGTTGGAGACCGCTGTCGGCCTTGAACGCTCCGCCCACGTCGTTCAACAACCCCACTAGCTCGTCGACGGCCTTGTCGCCAAACCGGTCGTAGAAGTCGCGGGACGACTTCGCGGTCACTGGCATGTCCCAACAGTCAACGTACGCTCGTGCAGAGCCCGGGGACCAATTGCGCGCGTACGGAGGCCCCTTCCACGCGCGACGCGCCGCGCACGGTGTGCCGCGTGGCTGGACGCCTCCGCGCGGCGCACCTACATTCTCGGAACTCCACGGGCTGCGGGCTCCGTCAGTGCGGTTTGGTGTTCTTCGGGTTCCTCCAAGAGCGTCGCCGTCGCCGCTGCTCGGGGATCACTATGGGCAGAGCGTCAGACTTCACCAGACTCTACCGGAAATGGTTCCACGTCGCCTATGCGGCGGCGCTGGACGTGCTCCGGTCCCCCACCGATGCTGAGGACGTGGCACAAAGTCTGTTGACGCGCCTCTGGCACACCGGTGCCTGGCGGACGATCGCGCACCCACGGCAGTTCTTCCGCGAAGCTGGTCGCAGGGAAGCGGTGAGCCTGCTGCGCCATTGGCATGCGCTTCCGTGGACCGTGCCGCTCGACGCCGTGTCGCTCACCAGGTTGAAGAGTGTGCTGCCGCTGCCCGACGACCGGCTGGAGCGGGCGGAGCGACGCGCGCTTGCCGTTGGGCTTATCAAACGACTGCCGCCCAGGTGTCAGGCCGTGTGTGCGCTGGTGTTCCTGGGTGGCTTCACGCATCAAGACGCAGCGCATGCCCTGGGGATCACGCCCAAGGCAGTGGAGAAACAAGTTGCGCGAGCTCACCGGCTGCTCCGGCAGCTGGCTGCGTCGACAGACAAATCTGAGGTGTCCCCTTTCGTGGACAGGGGGGGTGAGGCGGTTGGTGCGTCTATGGAAGTGTAAGCCACAGCATCAACCGCAGGCCCAGAAAGGAGCTTTCCGTGACTACCTCGGTTCGGCTAGTCGTGATAGCGCTGTCGGTCGCGCCGATGGCCCAGGTGGCTACGCGCGTCCAGCCAGGATCCAGCAGCCAGCCAAGCTGCGTCGTCGCGCACAACTGGGTGCAGACGCACTGGGACGCGCTCCCCACGTCGTACGACGCGTATACCGCCTATCCCGTGGCCTGGCAGAAGGCGATCTATGCCGCCCTCGGGCCGTCGGAGCGGGTGTCCCTGTGGCAGACGCATCTGGATCGCGTCATGGCCATCGTGGACTTGACGGCCGAGCAGCGGTCGTTCTTGGCCTCGGCCAAGGAGAGTCTTTCGCCGATCATCCTCCGGGCTGACCAAGGGGCCGCGCAGGAACTCGCGACTCGGGCAGAGCAGGTGATGGGAAGGGATCTCACGCGTATCGCGTTCTATGACGTGGGTGATCTGGAGAAGGCCTCATCGGCGTCCTCTCCGGATTGCTCTTGCAGTAGCAACAGCGAGTGCGCGCAGGGACACATATGCAGGTCCGGGGATTGTGCGGTTGCGCAGAATTGTGGGGCGTTCCACCTGTTCGATTGCACCGGTCTTTGCTATAGTCCGGAATAGCACGTCGAGGGGTCGGAACCGAGCCCGCCGCCTTATAGGGGTCGATGGCGGAGTTCTCACCGCCCGCGGAGGAAGCACATGGCCGGTAAGCTCAGCATAGAGCAACTGCCTGGGCTTCTTGTTGCCGTGAGCCTGGTGGCGGTGGCGTCTGTCCAGGGCCAGACCCGGCAGCCGTTACGCGACGACCGTACCGCACGACCCGTCGAGGTTCATCACCTGGCCACATTGCGGTTTCAGGACGTCGCCGCGTTTGCTCCCGATGTCCTGACGCAGGTCGTCCGCCTGCCCGGCAGCGGCTGGGGCGCCATCTCCTACTCGTTCGGCGGGAGCATTGCCTTGTTTTCGGCCACGGGCGCTCCCACCGGCATGCTGGGCAGGCTCGGCTCCGGCCCGGGGGAGCTCAAACAGGCGCGCTTCGCGATAGGCCTCGAGAAGCAGCTCTGGGTCATCGACAACGGGAATAACCGCCTTATCGCGTTCGCATCGAATGGCTCCCTGATCGGCGATCGTAGGCTCCCCGGTTCAACCATCGTGTGGGCGCAACCGTCGGCGGATGGCACTGGGCTGCTGCTGTCCGGCTACTTCCCCAACCACCATGCCGTTGCCCTGGTCACGATGAACGCGGCAGACGACCGGTTCGGCGGGGATCTGGGCACCAGCCCGAACGCCTACGTCGAGCAGCATGTGGCAGCCGAGACGCCGTCCGGCGAGGTCTGGGCCGTGGCCCGGGCCGGGGGTAACGTCGAGATCCTAGGGGCTGACAACCTCGAGACGCTCGCGTCGACCCAACTGCCGGAGGACGTGTCTTACCCGGTGAACCGTCCGGGGCCGGTTGACGTCTCCAGGGAGCGCCCTGCCCCCGAGGTTCTCGGCGTGATGGTCGATGCCGACGGCATCCTATGGATCGCCACGTACGCTGCCGACGCGCATTGGCGACCCGGCGCGAGTCCGCGAGACGGCGTCGACCGAGTCTTCGACACGCTACTGCTGGCGGTCTCCACCCCCGACCGCACGATCGTTGGTGCCCAGCGGCTGGATCGAGTCTGTCTGGCCATCGTCGACGGGCTCATCTCGTGCACGAACGAGGAAGCGCAGACCATTGATATCTCACGCTTGAGCCTCAAGCGGTGAATTCGGCCTGAGCGTCGGCTGGCGAAGGAGCCAACATCATGAACCAGCCCGGAGATGGCAGGTCCGCCTGGACCGCTGTGGCGGATGTGGCTACGATCGTCATCGCACTATGTGCGGTGACGGTCACAGTCATCGCCCTCAGATCCCAACCCTCCCAGCCCGCGTCCTCCACTGACCCGCCGGATCGGGTGTTGTCCGAGGCCGAGTGGTCCCAGGTCGCAGCGCAGGGACACCGGTTAGGGCCCACCGGCGCGCCGGTTCGCATCGTCGAGTTTGCGGACTACGAGTGTCCGTTCTGTCGAAGGCTGGAGAACACCTTGAGGGCTGTGCGCGCCGCGTACCCTCGTGAGGTGTCCCTGGTGTACCGAAACTACCCTTTGCCATACCACGGACACGCGTATCGGGCTGCAAGGCTGGCAGAATGCGCCGCGGATCAGGGGCGTTTTGTCCAAGCACATGACCTGCTCTTCGATGCGGATCTGACCGCGTTGAAAGCGGGCGCCTTCGCACACCAAGCGCAGGTGCCGGATAGCGCCCGGTTCGTCACATGCAGTAGTCGCACCGACAGTGTGCCCGAAATACGGACTGACATCGAGGCCGCTCAACAGCTTCAGGTGGACGGCGTTCCGACGCTGATCGTGCAAGGCACGATGCTCGCGATGGCACCCGACTCGGCCACGCTGTTCGCGCTCGTAGACCAGCTCCTCCAAGGCGGCAAACGCTAGGTGTGAGTTGCCACCCGACCCACACCGGAGGCCGGCGATGATCAGGAGCTAGGCGCGAGGCCAAGCCTTTGGCCCGGCCGCTGCTTTTCTCTCCCCGCCCACAACACACCCGCGCGTTATATTCCCCTCGCTAGTATCGCGTCCCGGAAATTGCTTCACATAGTCTTTCGAGCTTCTGGAGAATCGAGTCGGCGGTTGCGGTCCAGACGAACGGATGGGCGGATGGGTTGTAGTGCTGTTCGAAGGTGGCGATTCTGGTCACGAGTTCTTTCACCGATCGGAACGAGCCGCGCCGAATGGCCTTTTGCGTAATGATGTTGAACCAGATCTCGACCTGGTTGAGCCAGGAGGCGTAGGTCGGCGTGAAGTGCAGCTGATACCGCGGGCGGGCCGCCAGCCAGCGCGTGACCTTCGCGTGTTTGTGGGTGGAGTAGTTGTCGACCACGAGGTGGATCCGGTATTTCGGAGCGCTCGTCGCCGCCGAGGATGTGCGGGCGGGCAAACCCATGCCCGACGTGTTCCTGCTCGCCGCGCGCCGGCTCGACACGCCCGCCTGGCGGTGCGTCGTGGTGGAAGACGCCGCGGCGGGGATCGAAGCCGCCCGGCGCGCGGGGATGGCGCCCATCGGGGTCGGCCCGCACGGCGTCGCGTCGGCCGCTGTGGCCGTTGCCACGCTGCTCGACCTCGACGACGATGCCTTCGATCGACTCATCAGCTCCTGACGCAACCGAGTGCGCCGCTGACACGGTACAGTGGCTGGTTGGAGACCGCTGTCGGCCTTGAACGCTCCGTCCACGTCGTTCGACAACCCCACTAGCTCGTCGACGGCCTTGTCGCCAAACCGGTCGTAGAAGTCGCGGGACGACTTCGCGGTCACTGGCATGTCCCAACAGTCAACGTACGCTCGTGCAGAGCACGGGGATCAATTGCGCGCGTACGGAGGCCCGTTCCACGCGCCACGCGCCGCGCACGGTGTGCCGCGTGGCTGGACGCCTCCGCGCGGCGCACCTACCTTCTCGGAACTCCACGAGGTACCGCCATGACCCCCAAGACCCGGCTGTCGCTGGTGCTCGGGTTCGCCATGACCCTGGCGACCGCCCCGGCCGTTGCCCAGCAGTCCGCCTCACCCGCGGACCCGTTCCTCTGGCTCGAAGAGGTGGAAGGCGACCGCGCGCTGGCCTGGGTGCGAGAGCGCAACGCCGGGACGGTGGCCGAACTCGAAACCCATCCGTGGTTCGGCGCGCTCGAGCGCGAGGCGCTCGCGATCATCACGTCCGACGAGCGGATCGCTTACCCCAACACGCGTGGCGACCTGGTCTACAACTTCTGGACCGACGCCGAGCACGAACGCGGCATCTACCGCCGCACGACGCTCGCGTCGTACCTGTCCGGAGTGCCGGCGTGGGAGACGGTGCTGGACATTGACGCGCTGGCCGCGGCCGAGGGGGTGCCGTGGGCGTACGGCGGCATGACGTGCCTGGCGCCGGACGAGCGGCACTGCATGCTGAGCCTGTCCCGCGGCGGGTCGGACGCGGTGGAGGTCCGGGAGTTCGATCTTCAAACCGGAACGTTCGTGGAGGGTGGGTTCTTCCTTCCCGAGGGCAAGAGCTCCGTCGGCTGGGTGGATGCCAACACCCTGCTCGTGGGGACCGACTGGGGTCCGGGCTCCCTTACCAGCTCCGGCTATGCGCGGATCGCCAAGGTATGGCATCGCGGCACGCCCCTGGCGGGCGCGGAAGCGGTCTTCGAGGCCGACACGTCGCACGTGGCCGTTTTCGTGGGGTCGTTCGAGACGCCGCGCGGCACCATGGCGGTCGTCTACCACCGGCCGAGCTTCTTCCGCGGCACGATGCACCTGCTGCGGGACGGGGAGCTGGTCCAGCTGGACGTCCCGACCGACGCCGATCCCGGCTTCGTGAACGACCAGCTCACGGTCTACGTGCGGGACCCGTGGACGGTGGGCGGCTTGACCTATCCCACCGGCGCCGTGATCGCGATGAACCTCGACGCCTTTCTGGCCGGCGACCGGAGCTTCCGCGTGGTGGTCGAGCCGGGGCCGCGGACAACGATCCAGGGCGTGAGCCCGACGCGGGACTACCTGCTGGTGCGCGTGCTCGACAACGTGCGCGGGCAGCTGTGGAAGTACCGGCTCGCGGGCGATCGCTGGGTGGGCGAACAGGTGGACACGCCCGATCTGGGCTCGGTCAGCCCGGTGGACGTGGACATCCACTCCAACCGGTTCTTCTTCACGTACTCCAGCTTCCTCCAGCCCACCACGCTGTACGTGCATCACGACGACGGCCGGGTCGAAGAAGTGCGTCGCCTGCCGGCGATGTTCGAAGCGGACGGGCTCGTGATCGAGCAGCACGATGCCACTTCGCCCGACGGCACGCGGGTGCCCTACTGGGTGGTGCGCCCTGGCGACCTCGCGCTCGAGGGCCAGAACCCCACCCTGCTCTACGGGTACGGCGGGTTCGAGATCAGCATGACCTCGAGCTACACCGCGACGGTGGGGAAGGCGTGGCTCGAGCGGGGCGGCGTGTACGTGGTGGCCAACATCCGGGGCGGCGGTGAGTTCGGCCCCGCCTGGCACCGGGCGGCCCTGAAGGAGCACCGCCAGCGGGCCTACGACGATTTCCTCGCCGTGGCCGAGGACCTCGTCGCGCGGCGGATCACATCGCCCGGGCATCTCGGCATTACGGGCGGCAGCAACGGCGGCCTGCTGGTGGGGGCCGTCATGACCCAGCGGCCCGACCTGTTCGGCGCGGTGGTGATCAACGTGCCTCTGCTCGACATGCGGCGGTACAACCGACTGCTGGCGGGCGCCAGCTGGATGGCGGAGTACGGCAACCCGGACCTCCCGGAGGAGTGGGCGTACATCTCCCGCTACTCACCCTACCAGAACGTGCACGAGGGGCGGACCTACCCGCGGCCGCTATTCACGACCACCACCCGGGACGACCGGGTGCACCCGGGCCACGCGCGCAAGATGGCGGCGCTCATGGCCGCGCAGGGACACGACATCCTGTACTACGAGAACGTCGAGGGCGGCCACGGCTCGGGTGTGACCCCGGAGCAGCAGGCCCGCATGCACGCGATCCGGTACACCTATCTGTGGGCGCAGCTCGGAGGGGCGCGGTGATGATACTCGCGCGGGCGGGCGACGGGCTGGTCCCGGGATGAAGCCCGGGCTCGGCGCCAACTCATGCCCTGAAGGGCTGGGGATTGAGCAACGTGCCTATACTCAGGACCGACAGGGACCTGCTGTCGCACGCGCAGGCGGGGGCCTCGGTGGAACTCAAGCCAGGACGGCCCCGGCTCACGCCCTCCATTCGCGTCGCTCTGGAGGACCTGAAGCTCGACCACCTCGCCGTTCTTTGTCCGCGGGACGTGCGACACACACTGCACGAGTGTCCGCGCGGCCTTCCGTTCCTGTGACCTTCCACACGTCCCACGGGTATCCATAGACGACCACAGGCGGTGCGCTGGGTGGGAGGTGTCGATGACGCGCGTGTTGAGGCGATTGGCCTTGGGAGCGGTGGCTGTCACGGCGGGGGCCTGTGGCGGGGAGTTCGGCCCCATCAACGATCTGCCGCGCGAACTGAGCGTCGCCGAACAAGCGCTCGTGGACGCGGACAACCGGTTCGCATTCAAGCTCTTCCGTGAGATCGTCGCCCAGGAGGAATCCGGCGCGAACGTCTTTGTCTCACCGGTCAGCGTCGCCATGGCGTTGGGCATGACCTACAACGGTGCGCGCGAGGCCACACGCGACGCGATGCAGGCGTTGCTCGAGCTTCAGGGGATGGACCTTCAGCAGGTGAACGAGGCCTATGCAAGCCTGATCGCCTTGCTGCGCGGCCTGGATCCCGCCGTCGAGTTCCGCATCGCGAACTCGATCTGGCATCGGCTCGACCTTCCAGTCCGGCAGGCGTTCATCGATCTCAATCAGCAGTACTTCGCCGCACAGGTCACGGGACTCGATTTCTCGCTCCCCAGCGCCGCTCCAACCATCAACGAGTGGGTGAACGTCAACACCAGCGGGCGGATCACCGAGATCGTGGACGATCCGATCGATCCCGATCTGGTGATGTTTCTCATCAACGCGATCTATTTCAAGGGGGACTGGACCTTCCAGTTCGACAAGCGACTCACGTCATCGGAGAGCTTCCGGCGGGCGGATGGATCCGAGGTGACGGTCCCCCGGATGAAGCACGAGGGAGAGATTCCGTTCCACTACACGTTCGACAACGGTGTGCAGGTGGGCGACCTGGCCTACGGAGGCGGTCCGTATCGCATGACCGTCGTGCTGCCGCCGGATCCGGGGGCGCTCGATGCCCTCTTGGCCGACCTGACGCGGGAGCGCTGGGATCAGTGGGTGAGTGCGCTGGACTCGATCGAAGGGTACGTCGAACTGCCGAAGTTCACCCTGGAGTACGCGGTCGAGCTCAAAGACGTGCTGACGGCGCTCGGCATGGGGGTCGCCTTCCGGGACGACGAGGCGGATCTCAGTGGGATCGCGATGGAGCCCGGTCAGCTCTTCATCAGCAAGGTCAAGCACAAGACGTTCGTGAGCGTCGACGAGGAGGGCACCGAAGCAGCGGCGGTGACGTCGGTTGGCATCGTGCCCACCAGTGGCCCGCCCAGCTTCATCGTCGATCGCCCGTTCTTCTTTGTGCTGCGGGAACGACTGTCGGGGACGATTCTCTTCATGGGGAAGATCGCGGACCCCAGCGTCCTAACCCCGAACTAGGCGTCGTTTCTCAGGAGTTCGGCTGGTCGCGGAAGGCGCTCACGCGCTCAACAGCTCCCGACCACCGTCGGGTACGTTGTCGTCGAAAAACTCATGGCGGCGCCGCACACGCGTTCTTTCAACGGGGACTCCCGCAGCTGGGCATCACGTTCCCGCCGAGACGCTCCTCCGCTTCTGGACGGGCTGGCGCACTACCGGATCGGATGAGGAGGTGAACCACGGTTCATGCGAATCTCATGCCGTCCCACGCGTTGGCGGATCAGGTTGCTTGTCGGACTTCTCAAAGGTTCTCATATGTTGTCCCGGTTCTCGGTATTGAGCTTGTCGCTCGCGCCGCTCGCGCCGCTCGCGCTGAGCGCCTGCAGTGACAGTGCATTCGCCCCCGCGCTCACCGCGAGCGTCGTGTCCGTCGCGCCCACGGGGGGTTCTACGGGCGTCGATCCCAACGAGCCGATCGTAGTGACCTTCAGCCACGCGATGCAGCCGGGCATGGAACAGTACGCCGCGCTCCACGAGGGGGACGTGACCGGGCCCACCGTACCCGGCGCGTGGGCATGGTCTGGCGACCGCACCACGCTGACGTTCACTCCAGCCGCGCCTCTCAAGCCGCATACCCAGTACACGCTCCACCTCGGCGGCGGCATGCGCGTGACGGACGGCGGCTTCGTGGACTACGGGTCGTGCGTGGGACAACACGGTGGGCAGTGGGCCACGCAGCAGATGATGACCGGTGGAATGATGTCCGGTGAGAGCATGATGGGGTCCGGGTGGCGCCACCCCAGCGGCGCCTACGGCATGGTGTTCACCTTCACAACGGCCTAGCAACTGCCGACCGGGTGATCACACCAGCGAGCGCACCTCAGGTCTTCATGTCGTGCTCTGCGAGGGCACGCCATGCATCCGCGGTATCATCGCCCCGGAGGTTGGGGAGGTTCGAGGTGGCCGCGTTCGAGCGCCCGTTCCGGGCCGACCGGGGCCGGCTCCTACGCGAGGTCGTGGAGGACCTCGCAGGTGGGCCTGGCGAATGCGAGGGTCCGCCGGCTGGTACTGGGCGAAGGCAGCCTTCACCTGCGGCAGCAGGTCCCGCTCCAGGAACCGCGTGACTTCGGCGCTCCTGGCGTGCATCACCCGGTAAAACCGAAGTCCAGGTCGGGCTGGTCGAGCGGGAACAGCTCCTTCAGCAGGGTCTTCAGCTTCTCGTACTTCTGGGTCATCGCATTCGCCTCAGGGTTGCAGCCAGTCGGTAACCGGGCGCGACAGGAACTCGTCCAGCGGGATTCCATCCCCGCCCACGTCCCGCACCGTGCTGAAGACGCCGCTGACCGTGTCCGCGACCGACGTGAAGACGCCGACCAGCGCGTGCCCGAGCGCGGTCCATCCCGTCTGGACGGCCGCGATCGGCGCGAGGAGGATCTGCTGCACGCACTGCTTGGACTCAGGACCGACAGGGACTTGCTGTCGCACCCGAAGGCGGGGGCCTCGTGGGAGGGGTTCGCCGTTGACGAGACCCTGAAGGCCGTTCGGCCCGACGGCGCGTACTTCTGGGCCAAGCACACCGGGGCTGAGCTGGACCTGCTCGTGTTCCGCGGCAGGCTGCGGTTCGGGGTGGAACTCAAGTTCCAGGACGCCCCCCGGCTCACACCCTCCATGCGCGTCGCTCTGGAGGACCTGAAGCTCGACCATCTCGCTGTTCTCTATCCGGGGAACGTGCGCTACACACTGCACGAGCGGGTGACGGTGGTACGACTCTCGGCCTTGGCCGAGGGAGACGCCACCAGGCTCTTCCCGCTCCGCGCGCGCCCACGGCGCGGCCGGAACCGGCGCCAGCTTCGCTCTCGAAAGGCCTAGAAACAACAACGCCGCGCCGGGATGGCGCGGTTTGTGGCCCCAGCAGCGCTCGGTGCGCCGCTGAGGATGGTAAGGAGGGGTCCCTTGCCATCCCCGACCTCCACCACCATGGTCCCCCAGCTTGGAACCCGGAAATGGAGGAGGCCCCGGACCGTCGCCTCGGGCCCTCATCAGCGGCGAGGTTCCCCAAGGGGCTAGCGGCGACCGGCCCATGCACGCCCGCGAGAAGGCGAACCCACCAGAACCGGATGAACCAGGAGCTCGGCGGTCGAGCGGCCGGCATTCCCTGCGTGTGTCTCGTGTTCGACGACGCGTACCACTACGAGTCTTGCGCGCTCGAGCGCCAGCGGTACGCCTCGGCGGCACTGATCACGAAGGGCAAGCGGGCCGCGTACGACAGAGGACGTAGCACGACAAACAGGAGACACGCGGCGGCTTGGCGAAGGCTGGACTCCACGCCGGCGCACGGTAGCTTGCGCGAAAGGAACCCCCAAGTGAACGCCACCGACACGGTCATCGCCGTTCCGTCACGGGCGGAGCAACCGATCCGCGCCGAGATATTCGGGATCGAGCGGCTGGAGCAGCACGCCGAGAGCCTGGCCGCGGCCCAGCGCACCACCGGGAAGCCCCGCAGGGGACGGCAGCTCCTCCCCAGGGTCCGCGAGAACGGGCGCGTGCTGGTGGCCGCTTACCGCAACATCGTCGAGGCGGTCCAAGCCAAGCGCGGGATCGCCCCGGCCGAGGAGTGGCTGCTCGACAACTTCTTCGTCGTGGACGAACAGCTCCGGGGGATCCGGGACCACCTCCCGGGCGGCTACTACCGTTTGCTGCCGAAGATCGCCGAGGGCCACCTCGAGGGATATCCGCGCGTCTATGGGTTGGCCTGGGCCTACGTGGCCCATACCGACAGCCGGTTCGAGCTGGAGACGCTGCAGCGCTTCGTGCGGGCGTACCAGCGCGTCCAACCGCTCACCATCGGCGAGATCTGGGCGGTGGCCATCCACCTCCGCGTGGCCCTGGTGGAGAACCTGCGGCGGCTGGCGGAGCAGATCATCGGCGCCCGCCACGCGCGTGCCGCGGCGGACGAACTGGCGGACCGGCTGCTGGGCCTGAGCGGCCGGCCGGCGGAGGACGTGGACGATGTGCTGGGCCTCCTGGGCGACGCCCCGGTGGTGAGTGGTTTCGCGGTGGAGCTGGTCCAGCGGCTGCGCGACCGGGACCCATCGGTCATGCCGGCCCTCGTCTGGCTCAACGAGCGGCTGAGCGCCCAGGGAACCACGGTCCCCGAGGTCGTTGCCCAGGAACATCACGCCCACGGCGCCGCCAACGTCACCGTCCGGAACATCATCACCAGTATGCGATGGATGTCCTCCATCGACTGGTTCGAGTTCTTCGAAAGCGTCAGTCTGGTGGACGAAGTCCTGCGTGCGACCCCCGGGTTCACGGCTATGGACTTCGCGACGCGCAACGAGTACCGGACCCAAATCGAGTTGCTCTCCCGCGGTGCGCCGCGATCGGAGATCGAGGTGGCACAGGAGGCCGTGCTCCTGGCCCAACACGCGACCCGGGCGCATGAGCCTCCGGATGGGGCTCGGGCCGGCGTTCCGGAGACCGAGCCGCGGCTTCCGGAAATTCCCGAGCGAGCCGAAGAGGATCCGGGGTACCACCTCATTGGCGGCGGCAGGCGGGCGTTCGAGCGACTCCTGCGGTTTCGCGTGCCGGTGCGACTCCGGCTCCACCGCGCCACCCGTGCGCTCGCCACGACCGGGTACCTGGCCGGGATCGCCGCGCTCACCGCGCTCGTGCTTGCCGTCCCTTTGGTCTTCATGTGGAGGGCGGGGGCGAGCCCGTGGAGCCTCGTCCTCCTGGGAATCCTCGGGCTGGTGCCTGCCTCGGATGTCGCGCTGTCGCTCGTCCATCGTCTGGTGCCGGTGCTCGTTCCACCCAGGCTGCTCCCCAAGCTCGAGCTCGCCCGGGGCGTGCCCCCAGAGCTGCGCACCGTGGTCGTCGTGCCCACGCTGCTCTCGAGCCAGGCCGACATCGAAGAACAGCTCGAGCGACTCGAGGTGCACTTCCTGGCGAATCCCGACGGTGACATCTTCTTCGCCCTCCTCAGCGACTGGGCGGACGCGCCCCGCGAGAGCATGCCCAACGATGCGCCGCTCCTCGCCGCGCTGGCCGCCGGCATCGAGCGCCTCAACGAACGGTATGATAGCCCTCCGGGAGCGGGGGAGCGCTTCCTCCTGCTGCATCGCCGGCGCCTCTGGAACGAGAAGGAAGGCAAGTGGATCGGCTGGGAGCGGAAACGCGGGAAGCTCCACGAGCTGAACCGACTGCTGCGCGGCGCCACGGACACCACGTTCATTCCGATTAACGGACGGGCGCCCACGGTGCCCGACGGCGTCCGCTACGTCATCACCCTGGATGCCGACACCCGGCTTCCCAAGGGAACCGCCTACCGCCTGGTTGGGGCGATGGCGCACCCGCTGAACCGGCCGCGCTTCGACGCGCGCAAGGCGCGCGTCGTCCAGGGCTACGCCGTGCTGCAGCCCCGCATCACGCCCTCCCTGCCGACGGGGCCGCGCAGCACGACCTACCAGCGGATCATTTCGGGGCCCGGAGGCGTCGACCCCTACGCCGCCGCGGTCTCGGACGTGTATCAGGACCTCTTCGAGGAGGGATCGTACACGGGCAAGGGGATCTACGACGTCGACGCCTTCGAGCTGGCTCTCGAGGGGAAAGTCCTGGCGAATGCTCTCCTCAGTCACGATCTCTTCGAGGGTCTGTTCGCGCGCGCCGGGCTCGTGACCGATATCGATCTGTTCGAGGAGTTCCCCGCCAACTACGAGGTGGCCGCCCGCCGCCACCATCGCTGGGTGCGGGGCGACTGGCAGCTCCTGCCCTGGGTCCTGGGGCACGCACGCGACGCGCAGGGACGGAGACTGAGGGTCCCCATCCGGGCCCACGCCCGCTGGAAGATGATGGACAACCTGCGCCGCAGCCTCGTGGCCCCGTTCCTCCTGTTCATGGTGATGGCCGCCTGGGTCCTGCCAGGCGCGCCGCTCCTCCTGTGGACCGGCCTGTTCGTGGGCGCCGTCGCGCTGCCCGCCTTCATCCCGGTGTTCGACGGCCTCATCCCCCGACGACGGGGAATCTCCAAGCGCAATCACTTCCACGCCGTGGGCCACGACACCTACGTCGCCCTGGCGCAGACGCTCCTGGCCATCACGATGCTGGCCCACCAGGCCTGGCTCATGCTCGACGCGGTGGCGCGCACGCTGTGGCGGCTGTACGTGACGAAGCGGAATCTCCTCGAGTGGGTCGCGGCGGCGCACCAGGAGTACGGCGTGGACCTAAAGCTCTGGAGCTTCTTCCGCCACCTGCGCTGGGGGGTGGTCCTCGCCGCCGCGGCCGGGACGCTCTGCGTCGTGCTCAATCTGGGCGCGTGGCCCGTCGCCGCGCCGCTCGTGCTCCTCTGGGTGCTGTCGCCCGTGCTCGCCTGGCGTATGAGCCTGCCGCCCGAGGTCCCACGGGAACAGATCCTCTCGCCCGGGGAAACGCGCACCCTGCGGCTGATCGCCCGTCGCACGTGGCGCTTCTTCGAGACGTTCGTGGACGACGGGAGCCACGCCCTGCCGCCGGACAACTTCCAGGAAGATCCCGAGCCGGCCGAGGCGCCTCGCACCTCGCCGACGAACCTGGGGCTCTATCTTCTGAGCACGACGGTCGCGCACGACTTCGGCTGGATCGGGACGCTCGACATGGTGGAGCGGCTCGAGGCCACGCTGAAGACGATGACGAGCCTGCGCCGCCTCCGCGGTCACTTCTTCAACTGGTACGATACCAGGGACCTGCGGCCGCTGGATCCCATGTACGTGTCGACGGTCGATAGCGGCAATCTGGCCGGGCATCTGATTGCGTTGGCGCAGGCGTGCCGCGAGCGCATGGACCGGCCGCTCGTCGGACCGGAAGTCCTGGAGGGAATCCGCGACGCGCTGCAGCTGGTGCTCGGGTCGGCGGAGCGGGACGAGCACCCCGAGCGCACGCAGACGGTCACGACGGCGCAGCTGCGCGTCGCCGCCGAGGGGATGGCGGCCGGCCTGGACGATCCTCCGACGTCGCTTCCCGCATGGGTCCGCCGGCTCGCGGAGCTGGACGCTCAGGCGGAGATCCTGCTCGACATCGCCCGCACGCTGGCGAGCAACGTCGAGGAAGGGGCCCGGTCCGAGGCGCTGGTCTGGGCGCAGGCGGTGCGGAACTCGGTCCGGAGCCACGCGCGCGACCTGGCCACGCTGGTGCCGTGGTGCACGCGTCTCTGCTCCAACCCCCCGGCGGCGGCGGAAGCCCGGGCGCACAACGACGACGCGGCGGTGCTCGTGTCCGCGGCCGATGCGAATCCCACCCCGGCCGGGGTCCCCGAGCTCTGCCGCGCGGTCCAGCAGGTGATCGAGCAACGCGTCGGCGAGCCGGAGAGCGAGGGCCGGCGTCGGTTGCTCGAGGATCTGGAGGCGTCCCGCACGGCGGCGGCCGCCCTCGAGCATCGCACGTCGGGCCTCGCGCTTCAGGCCGAACGGATGGTCCGGACCATGGACTTCCGCTTCCTGTTCGACTCCTCGCGCAAGCTGTTCTCCATCGGCTACCGCGTGGCCGACGGCACGCTCGATCCCAGCTGCTACGATCTCCTGGCCTCCGAGGCGAGACTGGCGAGCTTCGTGGCCGTCGCCAAGGGCGACGTCACGCCGCGGCACTGGTTCCTGCTCGGCCGATCGCTGACGCCGGTGGGACGCGGCGCGGCCCTCCTCTCCTGGTCGGGGTCGATGTTCGAGTACCTGATGCCGCTGCTCGTGATGCGGCAACCGGCCCTGAGCCTGCTCGACCTCAGCTGTCGCCTGGTGGTGCGACGGCAGATCCAGTACGGCGCGGAGCGACGGGTTCCGTGGGGCGTCTCGGAATCCGCGTACAACGTTCGCGACCTCAAGTTCACCTTTCAGTACTCGGATTTCGGCGTGCCCGGGTTGGGGCTCAAGCGGGGGTTGTTCGAGGACGTGGTCGTCGCTCCCTACGCCACCGCCCTCGCCGCCATGGTGGATCCCAGGGCAGCCCTGATCAACTTCGGCCGGCTCGATGCAGCCGGTGCGCTCGGCGGGTACGGCTACTACGAAGCACTCGATTACACGCCGTCGAGGTTGCCGGAGCAGGAGCGGGTGGCCGTGGTCCGGGCCTACATGGCCCATCATCAGGGGATGACCATCGTCTCCCTGGGCAACGTGGTGCACAACGGCCGCAGCCAGAGCCGCTTCCACGCCCATCCCATGGTCCAGGCGACGGAGCTGCTGCTGCAGGAGCGAACACCGCGCTCAGTGGCCGTGGCCAGGCCACGGGGCGAAGAAGTGCAGGTGGCCGCCCACGTGCGCGACCTCGTGTTGCCGACCCTGCGGCGGTTCGAGTCGCCGCACGATATCACGCCGCGTACCCACGTGCTTTCCAACGGCCGCTACACGGTGATGCTCACGGCCGCCGGCTCCGGGTTCAGCCGGTGGCGCGACCTCGCCGTGACTCGCTGGCGGGAGGACACGACGCGCGATAGTTGGGGCACCTTCATCTTCCTGCGCGATGCGCAGACCGGTGAGATCTGGTCCGCCGGCTTCCAGCCGAGCGGCACCGAAGCGGACCACTACGCCGTCGTCTATTCCGAGGACCGGGCCAAGATCAGACAGGCACACCGCTCTCTGATGATCACCCTGGAGGTGGTGGTTTCCCCAGAGGACGACGCGGAGCTGCGCCGGCTGGCGGTGACCAACCTCGACAGCCGGGACCGCGAGATCGACGTCACCTCCTATGCCGAGGTCGTGCTGGCTCCGCAGGGCGCGGACATGGCCCACCCCGCCTTCTCGAACCTGTTCGTGGAGACGGAGTTCGTTCCCGAGCTCGCAACCCTGTTGGCGACGCGGCGCCCGCGCTCGGCGGACCAGCCCCACGTGTGGCTCGCCCACCTCGTGGCGGTCGAGGGAGGGACGGTCGGCGCGCTCCAGTACGAGAGCGATCGCGCACGCTTTCTCGGCCGTGGCCGGGGGATCCGGACGCCGCTCTCGGTGATCGACGGAGGGCGCCTGTCGAACACGGCGGGCCCGGTGCTGGATCCGATCGTGAGCCTGCGGCACCGGGTGGCGCTTCCCCGCGGCGAGACGGTACATCTCGTGTTCACCACGCTGGTGGCGCCTTCCCGGGAAGAGGCTCTCGAGATCGCCGAGAAGTACCGCCAACCGGCGACGTTCGAGCGGGAGAGCTCGCTGGCCTGGACCCAAGCCCAGGTCCAGCTGCACCACCTGCGGACGAGCCAGGACGAGGCCCACCTCTTCCAGCGCCTGGTCAATCGCCTGCTGTACACCGATCCCACGTTGCGCGCGTCGACGCAGGTATTGACCGGCAACCGCACCGGTCCCTCCGGGCTGTGGGCGTACGGCATCTCGGGCGACCTTCCCATCGTGCTGGTGCGCATCGAACGGGACGAGGAACGAGACGTCGTGAGACAGCTCGTCCGGGCGCACGAGTACTGGTACTTGAAAGGCATCCCCGCCGATCTGGTGATCCTTAATGCGCAAGGGACCTCCTACGTGCAGGATCTCCAGGAGTCCCTCGAAGCATTGGTGCGGACGATCCGATCGGCGGTCGGCCACGAGCGGCGCGCCGAGGATGGAGGCGTCTTTCTGCTCCGGGCCGACCTCGTTCCGGAGCGAGACGAGATGCTCCTGCTCGCCGCGGCGCGGGTCGTGATCCTGGCGAGCCAGGGCACGCTGTCCGAGCAAGTGGTGCGAGTGCAGCGGGCGAGGCCAGGACCGGTGCCGCCGCGCCTCGGCACGCCGCGCGAGACGGCCGAGACCGTTGCCGCTCCCATCCTTGAACTCGCGTTCTTCAACGGATTGGGGGGATTCACGGCGGACGGTCGCGAATACGTCACCGCGCTCGGCAAGGGACAGTGGACTCCGGCGCCCTGGATCAACGTGATAGCGAACCCGGAGTTCGGGTGCCAGATCTCCGAGTCCGGCTCGGGCTATACCTGGTCCGTGAACAGCCGGGAGAACAAGCTCACGCCCTGGTCGAACGACCCCGTGAGCGACACCCCGGGGGAGACGTTCTACGTGCGGGACGAGGACAGCGGTCTGGTGTGGGGCCCGACGCTGCTGCCGATCCGCGAGGAAAGCTGGCCCTACGTAATCCGCCACGGGCAGGGTTACAGTCGCTTCGAGCACGCCTCTCACGGCATCGCCCTGGAGCTGCTACAGTTCGTGCCGCTGCGCGACCACGTCAAGATCTCCCGCCTCACCCTGGAGAACCGGTCGAACCGCACACGGCGCCTCGGCGTCACCGCGTATACCGAGTGGGTGCTGGGCGTCGAGCGGAGCCGCTCCGCACCCTCCATCGTCACCGAGGTCGACCCCAAGACCCGCGCCATGTTCGCGCGCAACGCGTTGAACGAGGAGTTCGCCGACCGGGTCGCGTTCGCTGACCTTGGGGGACGCCAGACCTCCTGGACCGGAGACCGGCTCGAGTTCCTGGGCCGGAACGCGAGCCTCGATCATCCCTCATCCTTGGAGCGGGGCGCGGCGCTGTCGAGGAAAACGGGACCGGGCCTGGATCCGTGCGCGGCACTGCAAACGAAGGTGGAGCTTGAGCCAGGGGAGCGAGCCGAGGTGCTGTTCCTGCTGGGCCAGGGGAGCAACCGTGAGGAGGCGCGAGCACTGGTCGAACGCTACCGCACGTTGGAGTGCGACACGCTGCTCAATGAGGTCCAGGATCACTGGAACCGTGTGCTGGGCTCGGTCCAGGTAGAGACTCCCGATGCCTCCATGAACCTCCTCCTCAACCGCTGGCTGCTCTACCAGACGCTCTCCTGCCGCATCTGGGCCCGCTCGGCGTTCTACCAGTCGAGCGGGGCGTACGGATTCCGCGACCAACTGCAGGACGTCCTCGCGCTGGCGGTGGCCAGGCCGGACGTAGTGCGTGAGCACCTCCTCCGGGCGGCTGCCAGGCAGTTCACGGAAGGGGACGTGCAACACTGGTGGCACCCTTCCACGGGACGCGGCGTCCGGACCCGGATCTCCGACGACCTGCTCTGGCTACCCTACGCGGCGAATCACTATCTCACGACCACCGAAGACTGGGCGGTGCTCGATGAGCGAGTGCCGTGGCTCGAAGGGAGAAGCCTGGAGGAGCACGAGCAAGAGGCGTACTTCGTGCCCAAGCAGTCAGAGGAGCGAGCGACGTTGTACGAACACTGCGCGCGGGCCCTGGACCGGAGCCTCGCCGCGGGCAGCCACGGCCTTCCCCTCATCGGGGCCGGGGATTGGAACGACGGCATGAACCGTGTCGGCCGCGAGGGCCGGGGCGAGAGCGTCTGGCTGGGCTGGTTTCTCCACCTGAACCTGACCGAGTTCGCCCGTATCGCGGACCGTCGTGCGGATGCTGCGCGTGCGGAACGGTGGCGGGAGCGCGCCGCTGCGCTCCAGGTCGCGCTGGAGGGGGCGGCATGGGATGGAGAGTGGTACCGGCGCGCCTTCTTCGACGACGGCACGCCGCTCGGATCGGCGGAGAGCGACGAGTGCCAGATCGACTCCATCCCCCAATCCTGGGCGGTCCTTTCCGGGGCCGCCGATGAGGAGCGGGCACGCCGGGCGATGGAGAATGTGGAGCGCCGGCTCGTCCGGTGGGAGGACCGCCTTGTGCTGCTCTTCTCCCCGCCATTCGACAAGACCCCTATGGACCCTGGATACATCAAGGGATACCTCCGCGGCATCCGGGAGAACGGCGGGCAGTACACCCATGCTGCGATCTGGTCGGTCGTGGCGTTCGCCATGCTGGGCGAAGGAGACAAGGCCGTCGATCTCTTCAACCTGCTGAACCCGATCTATCGCGCGAGCCGTCGAGCGGACGTGCACCGATACAAGGTGGAGCCGTACGCCGTACCCGCAGATGTCTATTCCGAGCCTCCCCACGTCGGACGAGGCGGTTGGACGTGGTACACCGGGGCTGCGGGTTGGCTCTACCGCGCGGGCGTGGAGTCGATCCTCGGATTGCGGAAACGCGGTTCCGCCCTCTGCATCGATCCGTGCATTCCCCGGAGCTGGAAGCGCTTCGCGATCACCTACCGTCATGGCGGCACCCTCTATCGGATCGCCGTGGAGAACCCAAAGGGAGTGTGTCGGGGAGTGTCCCGGGTCAGCCTTGACGGAACCCCGCTCCCGGGAGGAGAGCTCGTGCCTTTGTGCGACGACGGTGGCGAGCACCGGGTCGAGGTAGTACTGGGATAGACACGCTCTCCTGCGCGGGTCCGCGCCGCGCGCCTGCGCCTGTTCTATGGCCCTGGCCAGATCCTTGTCGATGCCGCCTTGTCCGCCGGCTGGTACTGGGCGAAGGCAGCCTTCAGCTGCGGCAGCAGGTCCCGCTCCAGGAACTGCGTGACTTCGGCGCTCCTGGCGTGCATCACCCGGTAGAAACCGAAGTCCGGGTCGGGCTGGTCGAGCGGGAACAGCTCCTTCAGCAGGGTCTTCAGCTTCTCGTACTTCTGGGTCCTCGCATTCGCCTCAGGGCTGCAGCCAGTCGTTAGCCGGGCGCGACAGGAACTCCTCCAGCGGGATTCCATCCCCGCCCACGATCAATGTGCGACTGGGCTTGAACGCCTCGCTGAACGCGGCCAGGCCCGGGAAGACATCCGGCGCGCGACCGCTCTTGACCTCGATGGCAACGACGGCGCGGCCGGCCCGGAGCACGAAGTCCACCTCGCGATTGCGTTCGCGCCAGTAGTAGACCTCGCAGGCCCCGCCGGCTGCGGCGTTGGCCAAATGCGCGCCCACGGCCGATTCGACGAGGCGCCCGCGGAACTCGTGGTCGGTCCTCGCTTCGAGCGGCAAGAGTCCGGACTGCGCGGTCAGGAGCGCCGTGTTCAGCACTTGCAGCTTGGGACTCGAACCCCGCTGGCGCACGGCCTTGCCGGCGTACTTCTGCAAGCCGGTGAGTAAGCCCGCGGCGCCGAGAAGATCGAGGTAGTGGGCCAGCGTGACCGTGTTGCCGGCATCCTGGAGCTGGCCGAGCATCTTGGTGTAGGACAGGATCTGTCCGGAGTGGCGGCACCCCAGCTCGAAGAGGCGGCGAAGCAGGGCAGGCTTCTCGACGCGGGACATCAGCAACACATCCCTCGCGATCGTCGTCTCGATCATCGATTGGACGACGAAGCTGCGCCACCGTGGCGGATCGTCCGTCAGGTGCGCCGCCCCCGGGTATCCGCCGAAGTAGAGGTAGGTCTCGAGATCCCAGCCGAACGCGTTCCGCATCTCGGCGAACGACCAGTGCCCGACGTGGATCGTCTCGAACCGCCCGGCGAGACTCTCCGTGAGCCCGCGTTGCATCACGAGCGGCGCCGATCCCAACAGCACCACCCGCAGCGGCCGACGGTGCCGGGTGTCCTCGTCCCAGAGTCGCTTCGCGGTCTCGGACCATCCGGCCACCTTCTGCACTTCGTCGATCGCCAGGATCGCGCCCGCGCCGCCTGGGCCGGAGGCCATGGCCCGGGCGTTCTCCCACTGGGCCGTGAACCAGGCCGTGTCGCGGACGGACGGCTCGTCGGCCGATGCGTACAGCGACGGTGTCGCGAGGCCGTGGAGGGCCTGCTGGACGATCGTGGTCTTGCCAGCCTGGCGCGGGCCACCGACGAACTGGATGAGGCGCCGCAGCTCGGTGAGCCGTTCGCCCAGCACGCGGGCGTGGGGTCGCTGGTATCCGGGAGAGGGAGGAAGGCTGCTCATTGGTGTTGGCAAACTTACTCACACGCCTGAGTAATCTGCAAGCACGAACTTGACTCGCTACCAGCGTCTGAAGTTGCCTCTGCCACGGCAGTCGGGCCCGGACTTGCCGAATCAGCGTGTTGCCGTGAAATTGTAGCTATGAAAAATATCACAGTAGCCCTCGGGGAGGACCTCTACCGCCGCACACGGATCCGTGCGGCTGAGTTGGGCACGTCGGTCACTGCCGTCGTGCGCGAGTTCCTGACCGAGTTCGCCGGCGGCGAGACGGACTTTGAGCGCCGCAGGAGGTTGCAGGACGAGACGATAGCGTCGATTGGGGCGTTCCGGGCAGCCGACCGGTTGACTCGCGAGCAAGCGCACGAGCGTCATGCGCTTCGTTGACACCAACGTGCTCCTGTATGCCGCCAGCACCGCGCCGGACGAGCGCCCGAAGAAGGATCGTGCCCTGGCCATCCTCGCCACCAGGGACCTCGCACTATCCGTCCAGGTGCTTCAAGAGTTCTACGTTCAGGCCACACACGCGCGGAGAGTGGAGCGGCTCTCGCACGAGCAGGCCGTAACGCTTATCGAGTCGTGGCTCCGCTTTCCCGTCATGGACGTGTCCGTCCAGCTCATGCGCAGCGCCCTCGCGGCCGCAGTCCGATGGGACATTTCCTACTGGGATGCCGCCATCGTGGAAGCGGCCCGCGAGGCGCGGTGTCCGACGCTCTTGTCCGAAGATCTTCAGGACGGAATGGATTTCAGCGGCGTACGCGTTGCCAATCCGTTCCGCTGACGACGAACGCGGAATCCCCCCGCACGCCGGCCGCCTACCGCAGGGTGGCTGACGGGAATTGAACCCGCAACCTCCGGAGCCACAGTCCGGCGCTCTAACCAATTGAGCTACAGCCACCACGAGTCGCAGATCTCGCTGATCCGCGCAGATCGCCCCGCTTGAGTCCTACCTCCCACCCCACCGAGCCACGTCTGCTTCCCTGCCGGCCATCCGTGGCCAAGCGGCGCAACGTAAAAGATACCACGCGGAGGGGTCAAGCAGCCCAGAACACCGCTGCCCAGGCCCGCCACCGCTCGTCGCCCGGCACTGGCCCCCCGTCCAGCCACCCGATTGGCACGATCCCCTGCACCGCGTTGACCAGGGCCGCCGGGCAGCCCACCAACGCCTCGGCGAAATGCGTCCCCTGCTCCACGGCAATTCCTTCACGTTGCGCCAGTTCCTGAAGCCGCCACACACCGATGCTCGGCAGGATCCCCAGACTGAGCGCTGGCGTCCGCGCCACGCCACCATCGAGCCACACCACGCCGAACCGGGCGCCTTCGGCCAGATACCCCCGCGAGGTGCAGAGCAGTGGCTCCTCCGCGCCACGCGACCGGGCCTCCCGCATCGCCGCGTCGAATTGCGACCGCTCCACCAGCTTGTGCGGATACCCCCGGTGGCGCGATCGCACAACCACGACGCGGGGCGCGGCAAGCACCGTGAACGGCCGGTCGGACCAATGCAAGGCGCGCCCGTCCCAGCTGACGCGCAGTACGTGATCCGCCGGCAGGGCCGCCGCACGGATTGCGGCGAGGTCCGCGATATCCGGCGGGCTGGCGAGTCCCAGCGCGCGACTGGACGCTCGGAGTCGGTTCGCGTGGCCGCGCGCGAAGGGCACGCCTCCATTGTGCACGCGCATCGTCTCGAACAGCCGAGGGATGCCGCCGGTCACACCCCGCCCGCTCCCAAGGCCTCGCACACCGCCGCGGCCTTCCGCAGACTCTCGCGCCACTCGCGCGCCGGGTCGGAGTCCCACACGATGCCCGCGCCGGCTTGCACGACGGCGGTCCCGTCGCGGATCACCGCTGAGCGAATGAGAATGTTGAACTGCATGGCCTCCGCATCGATCCAGCCTAGGCTCCCCGTATAGGCGCCGCGCGCGACTGGCTCCAACTCCGCGATCACCTCCATGGCCCTGATCTTGGGAGCCCCCGTGATCGTGCCGCCCGGGAAGAGCGCGAGCAGCGCATCCGCGGTGCTGCAATCCTCCCGGAGCGCGCCCGTCACCTCGCTCACGAGGTGGAAGACGTGAGAGTACTCCTCCACCACCTCAAGCTCACGCACCGCCACGGATCCGTACCGCGCCACCCGTCCAATGTCATTCCGCGCCAGATCCACGAGCATGCGGTGTTCGGCCCGCTCCTTCTCGTCCAACCGCAGTTCCCGTCGCATGGCGCGGTCGCGGCGCGGATCACCCGTCTTCTTTCGCGTGCCCGCGATCGGCCGCGTCCGGACCAGCCGCCCGCCCGATCTCCCCCCACCAGCCACCGTCGCTCCGACTTCGATCAACAGCTCCGGCGAACTGCTGGCGATCTGCCAGTCGCCGAAATCGGCGAACCCCATCCACGGCGAAGGGTTGGCCGCTCGCAGGCGCACGTACGCGTCCCACGCGGCAACGGCAATGCGAAATCGCTGCGCCACGGCCAGGTTCACCTGGTACACGTCCCCGGCGGCGACGTAGTCCCGCACGCGGCGCACCGCGTTCTCGAATTCCGGCTGCGCAAACGAACGGTCCACCAGCGACGCGCCACGCACGATCGGCTGGCCCCGCCGGCCAGCGGAGGGAAGCGCATCGATGTCTCCGGCGATCGCGACACCAGCGGCGAGGTCGACCACGACCTCGTGCTCGGGAACGAAGAACTCCGCGACAGGCTGATCGACCAGCGGACGGCGCCGCACGGCCTTGGGCGGGAGTCCGGCATCGTACGCCAGCACCCCGTAAGCGCGGCGCCCGTCGCGCTTCTCCAGCCACGACATGGCGTCCAGCGGATCGGCGCCCCAAGAAAGACGACATCGATCCGTCGCTCCCCACGCGAGCCGCGCGACGCCCGCCCGGTTCGCGCCACCCTCCAAGAACACCAGCGGCCTCGCCAGGCTGGGGATCGCCGCCACGAGGCGATCCGCAAGCGGTTGCGGCACCTAGCTCAGCGGACCTTGCCCTGTGCCGCGACGGCGGCCTGCGCCGCCCGCACGGCCTCGGCATCTCCCAGATAGAAACTGCGCACCGGCACGAGGTCGTCGGTCAACTCGTAGACCAGCGGGATGCCGGTGGGGATGTTGAGCCCCACGATCTCCTCGTCCGTGATGCCATCGAGATGCTTGACCAACGCCCGCAGACTGTTGCCGTGCGCCGCAATGAGCACGCGCCGGCCCGACCGCACCACCGGCGCGATGGTCTCATGCCAATAGGGAAGCATCCGCGCCACCGTGTCCTGGAGACACTCCGTGAGCGGAAGCTCGCTCTCGCTAAGCGACGCGTATCGTGGGTCGCCGCCCGGGTGGCGCTCGTCATCGGGGGTGAGCGCGGGCGGGCGGATGGAGTAGCTCCGTCGCCAGATCTTCACCTGGTCCTCGCCGTGCCGCTCCGCGGTCTCGACCTTGTCAAGTCCCTGCAGCGCCCCGTAATGACGCTCGTTGAGCCGCCAGCTGTTGTGGACCGGGATCCACATCAAGTCCATCGCGTCCAGCGTCAGCCACAACGTTCGAATGGCCCGCTTGAGCACCGACGTGTACGCCACGTCGAATACGAACCCTTCGTGCTTCAAGACCTCGCCGGCCGCGCGCGCTTCCGCGACCCCCCGGTCACTCAGATCCACGTCGGTCCAGCCGGTGAACCGGTTCTCCCGGTTCCACACACTCTCGCCGTGCCGCAGCAATACCAGTCGTTTCATTGCGCAACCTCGCCACACGTTCCCGGGCTACCTCGGCCCTCCACTGGGGCCGCTCGAAGGTTACCGGCCACCTCGGCGGGCAGCAACCATTTCCGGTGCAACCCTTTTCTCCCGGGATGCGTCTAACCGGAACGAAACCCCATGCGGCGGCGCCCGTAGGGAACCCTGCCACCCGAGACGGTCGCCAACGGAGAACCACGAGCGATGGACCTGCGCAATCGAATCCTGACCCCGACGGCCGCGACGCTCGCCGCGTTGGTCACGCTCGCCGCCGCCGCGGCGCCAGCCGCCGCGCAGGAGGTTCCGGGTGGCTCCGCGGGCGCTCGTCGCGCCACCGCGCGGACGCCCGCCGCCTACGCGGCGCGCGCGGTCTCCGGCACGCAGCATCTGGATGGGGTGCTGGACGAAGCGACGTGGCGTGACGCGACCCCCATCTCCGATTTCACCCAGCGCAATCCCAACGAGGGGCAGCCGGGCACGGAGCAGACCGAGGTGCGCGTTCTCTTCACCGACGACGCGCTCTTTATCGGCGTGCGGGCGTGGGACTCTCAGGCGGATGCGATCGTCGGACACTTGACGCGTCGTGACGAGATGTCCCCGTCGGACTGGTTGGGCGTGGCCATCGATTCATACCACGACCGCCGGACGGCCTTTTACTTCAGCGTGAACGCCGCCGGTGTGAAACGCGATGTGTATATCTTCGATGACACCAACGAGGATTCCTCGTGGGATGCCGTGTGGGACGTCGCCACGTCGCGCGACGCCAACGGATGGACGGCGGAGTTCAAGATCCCGTTCAGTCAGCTCCGGTTCGGTGCCGATGACACCGGATTATGGGGATTCAACGTCTACCGTCGCATCAACCGGCTGAATGAAGAGCAGTATTGGCGTGTGCCGCCCAAGGACCAAACCGGGCTGGTCTCGCGCTTCGGCGACTTGTACGGGCTGGACGGTATCAAGCCGCCGCGCCGCGCCGAAGTGATCCCGTACGTGTCCGGATCGGCCGCGTGGTCGCGCGCCCAAGCGGGCAACCCATTCGCCACCGGCCGAGACGGGACTGGCGCGATAGGCGCCGATCTCAAGCTGGGGATCACGTCAAACTTGACGCTGTCGGCGACCGTGAATCCGGATTTCGGCCAGGTCGAGGCGGATCCGGCCGTGGTGAACCTCTCGGCGTTCGAAACGTTCTTCCCGGAGAAGCGGCCGTTCTTCAACGAAGGGCTCGACATCTTCCGCTTTCCCATCGGCTTGGGCGACGGGGACGGCGAGAGCGAGTCCCTGTTCTATACCCGACGCGTGGGTCGCGCCCCGCAGGGCTGGGCTGACCCGCGGGGGGGCCATGCCGAGTCGATAGACCGGACGACGATCCTCGGCGCCGCGAAGCTCTCGGGCAAGACGGCAAGCGGATGGACGATCGGGTTGCTGGGGTCGGTCACCGCCGAAGAAGAGGCGCGCGTGATCGACGACGCCGGTCTCGATCACATGGATGTCGTGGAGCCGCGCACGTCCTACGTGGTCGGGCGACTCGCGCGCGACCTTCGGGGAGGACGGACGCAGATCGGGATCTTCGGAACGGCGCTCAACCGCAGTCTGCCGGACAACCTCAACTGGTTGCGCGGATCGGCGTACACGGCGGGACTCAATCTCACCCACCGTTTCTTCGACGAGGGCTGGGTGGCGGAGGGCTGGATGGTCGGGAGTCACGTCCGCGGATCCGCGGAGGCCATCGACCTCACGCAGCGCTCGTCCACACACTACTACCAGCGGCCGGACCAGACTCACGTCGACTACGACCCAACGCGAACGTCGCTGTCCGGCTTCGCGGGTCAGTTCAACATCACGAAAGTCAGTGGCAACTGGCGCGGCGGCACGGGCGTGGATACACGATCGCCCGGCTTCGAAGCGAACGACCTTGGGTTTCAGCAAGACGCCGATCGCACCATCGCCTACCTCTGGCTGAACCGGCGCTGGCTTCAGCCCGGCGCCGTGTTCCGCACCTTCAACATCAACTTCAACGGGTGGGGTGGATGGAGTTATGGCGGAGAGACAGTTGCCCGCGGCGGCAACGTCAACCTGAACTGGCAGTTCCTGAACTACTGGCACGGCTTCATGGGCGTCAACCGCGAGTTGTCGGCCACGTCGCGCGGGGCGCTGCGAGGTGGACCGTCGTTCATCCGACCCGGTTCGTGGAACGGATGGGCGGGCTTCGGGACGGACTCACGCAACGCGATTCGATTCGGATTCAACGTCTCGGGCAACGTCGAGGATCAGCGCGCCGGTCACAGCTACGCCGTGAACCCCTTCGTCGCATGGCGCCCGGCGACCAACCTGGACTTCATGCTGGCTCCCGGGTTCGTGAAGCGGTCGACGGCGTGGCAGTATCTCTTCCAGACGGACGCCCTGGGGGAACCGCATTACGTATTCGGGGATCTCGATCAAACCATCGCGCGCATGACGCTGCGCGGCAACCTGACGTTCACGCCGACGCTGTCGCTGCAGGTGTACGCGGAGCCGTTCGTCGCGGTCGGTGATTACACGGGCTACAAGGAAGTGGCCAATCCGCGCGGAGCGACGTTCGCCGATCGGTTTTCGCCCTACGGCGCCGACCAGCTTCTCGATGACGGCGCGGGCGGCGTGGCCGTGGACCTGAACGGAGACAGCAGCCCGGACATCGGCATCGGCAATCCCGATTTCACCGCCGTATCGTTCCGCTCGAACGTCGTGCTGCGTTGGGAGTTCAATCTGGGCTCGACCCTGTTCTTCGTGTGGCAGCATGGCCGCTCTGACTTCACCAACGACTCGGACTTCCAGCTCGGCTCGAGCATCTCGGACATCTTCCGAGCGCCGGCGTCGAACACCCTGCTCGTGAAAGTGAACTACTGGCTGGGGCTGTAAGACGACTCTCGTCCTGGGTCGTCCGCGCCCTCGAGGCACGCGGCCTCCCCCTTCCCTTCGTTCCCGTCGTTCCCGTCCGGCGCGGCCTCCGCGCCGCCGTACCGGGCCTTATCTTTGCCTATCCCTCAGAAGGACTGCAACATGACCAGGAATCCTCTGGTTCTCGCGGCGGGGTTGGCGGTGCTGGTGGGGTGCGAACCAGCGGCCGAGCGATCGTCGCTCCAGGACAAGGTGGACCAGTACGCCACGGTGAAGCTCGCGACTGATCTGGACCAGCTCTCCGACGGTGAACGCGCGATGATCCCGCTGCTCGTCGAAGCCGCGCAGATCATGGACGAGCTGTTTTGGGACCAGGCGTACGGCAATCGCGATTCGCTGTTGGCATCGATCGAGGATCCCGGTGTGCGCCGCTACACGGAAATCAACTACGGCCCCTGGGATCGCCTCGCGTCGAACGCGCCGTTTTTGGACGGTGTCGGCGCCAAGCCGGCCGGCGCCAACTTCTACCCGCGGGATATGACGACGGCGGAGTTCGCAACCGCCGTCACCACCAACCCCGCATTGCAGAGCCTGTACACGCTGGTGCGGCGGGGCCCGGCGGGGGACCTCCTCGCGGTACCCTACCACGAGGCCTATGGCGACCAGCTCGCCCGCGCGGCCGCCCTGCTGCGCGAGGCCGCGGCGCTAGCCGACGACGCCGGGCTGCGGCACTACCTCGAGCTACGCGCGGAGGCGCTGGTCACCGGGGAATACCTGGCCAGCGACATGGCGTGGATGGACATGAAGCACAACCGCGTCGAGGTGGTGATCGGACCGATCGAGACGTACGAAGATCAGCTCTACGGGTCCAAGACGTCGTTCGAAGCGTTCGTGCTGGTGAAGGACATGGCGTGGAGCGAGCGGCTGTCGCGCTTCGCTCAGTACCTCCCCGATCTCCAGCGCGGGTTGCCGGTCCCCGACGAGTACAAACGCGAAATGCCCGGCAGCGACTCGGATCTCAACGCGTATGACGCCATCTACTATGCCGGCGACGCGAACGCCGGTTCGAAGACCATCGCGATCAACCTCCCGAACGACGAACGCGTGCAGCTCGCGAAGGGAACGCGACGCCTCCAACTCAAGAACGCGATGCGCGCCAAGTTCGACGAGATTCTGGTGCCGCTCGCGGACATGCTCATCGCGGAGGATCAACGCCGGCATGTCACTTTCGACGCATTCTTCGCCAACACGATGTTCCACGAGGTCGCTCACGGTCTCGGCGTGAAAAACACGCTGAACGGCACGGGAACCGTACGAGAGGCGCTGCGCGAAACGGCGTCATCCATGGAGGAGGGCAAGGCGGACATCCTCGGCCTGTACATGATCACCCGCCTGCGCGAGCAGGGTGTCATCGCGGAAGGCCTGTTGGAAGACAACTATGTCACGTTTCTCGCCAGCATCTTGCGCTCGGTGCGCTTCGGCGCGTCGAGCGCGCACGGGCGGGCGAATATGGTGCGGTTCAACTTCTTCAAGGAGCAGGGCGCCTTTGCCCGAGATCCCGACACGGGGACGTATCGGGTCGATTTCGACCGCACCGCCGAGGCGATGGCGGCCCTCTCGCGCCTGCTGCTCACCCTACAGGGGGACGGCGACTATGACGGCGTGAGAGACCTCATCGCCACGAAGGGGGCGATCGGGCCGGAGCTCCAGGCGGATCTGGACCGGCTCGCGACCGCGGGAATCCCGGTGGATATCGTGTTCGAGCAGTAGCGGCGGCGCTAGTTCTTGATCTCCACCTTCACCACGACGCTCTCCCGTGCCGCGTCCAGCTGCACCCTCGCCTCTTCCATGGCTCGCTGCGCCTCCTGCATCGCCTGCTGAATCTCGGCGTTGATCTGGTCCATGTCGACGTCGACTCGGATCTCATCGCGCCGGGCATTCCGTACCTGGACACGGAGATTCTCCCGCAGCTCGCGCTTCATCCGGGTGAGATCGCGTTGCAGGTCCGTGCAGGCCTCGACGTGCGACCCGCTCATGTGAGCGCAGGGTAGGTCGCCGGCGTCGAGATACAACGCTGCCTGATGGCCCATGCCCTGGAATACCACGGAGCCGAACCGCACCAGGCCGTCCGCCGCCACGTCCTCCGCCGTCACACAGTGCACGGCGTGCCGGAACCCCATCGGCCCCGACTGATCGAACGCATCCGGATCGAACCGGAACGAGCACTGCGCATAGTCGCCAAGCCCGTCAGCGCCGGGCCGCACCAGGATCAGCAGGCTGTCGACGGCTCCGGGTTCCGACCGCTGCACCACCACGGTCTGCAGTTTCCCGATCCGATCGCCATCCACATACATCGGCAGGAACCCGATGTTCATGGCCACAGGCTCGGCACTGTGCTCGAAGTTGTCGGCCCACGTCTCGATCGTGTGCTTGATGTCCTGAACCCCGCGGACCCCCCGCGAGATGGCGATCCCAGCGAGGACCACGATCGGTGCCACTACGGCAATGAGTGCTCTGCGCATACGTACCGTCCCACGGTGTGAATGGGTTCTGGCCTCCCTACGACGACAGCCCCTCGGTGGTTTCGCACCACCTGCCCCCCTACTCTCCCACCCTCCTACCCTCTTGCTCTCCCCACCTCCTACTAGCCGAACCGCTTGCCACATCGCATGTTATGGATTGCCATTACCCCAGGAGCCCCCCGTGCAACGACGCGCTTTTTTTCAGACCAGCCTCGCGGCCGGACTCGCCGGAGCAGGGCTGGCCGCCGTGCCCAGCGTGGCTCACGCGGGCGCCAGACGCCAGAGTGACTCGATCCGGCTCAGCTCCAACGAGAACCCGCTGGGCCTCGGGCCCAAAGCTCGACAGGCCGTACTGGACGCTTTGGTGGACGCCAACCGATACCCGGGAGCCGTGCGCCGGCCGCTAATCGAGCGCCTGGCCAGTCGCCATGGCGTCACCGAGGGGGCGGTCGTGCTCGGATGCGGCTCCACGGAGGTGCTGCGGGTGGCGGTCCACGGGCTCGACGCGACCCGGGTCGTCGTGGCGAACCCCACCTACGAGGACGTCGAGAGCTACGCCGGAACGCTGCCGGCATCGGTGCACGCGGTGCCCCTGCGGGCCGACCGGTCGCACGATATCCCGCGCATGCGCGCGCTGGCCGATGAGGCGGACGGTCCCGTCGTGATTTTCCTGTGCAACCCGAACAATCCAACCGGGACACTGACCTCGAGCGACGAGATCGACACCTGGATAGCCGGCGCTCCGGACCACCACTACTTCCTCGTGGACGAAGCCTACTTCCACTTCGTCGACGACCCGTCCTACCACACGGCGATCCCGTGGGTACACCGTCGCGCCAACGTGCTGGTCGCGCGGACGTTCTCGAAGGTGTACGGTATGGCGGGGCTCCGGCTGGGGTACGGCGTGGCCCATCCCGATCTCGCCGCGCGCCTGAACGCGTGGTCGACGCGCAACAACGGGAGCTACGTGGCCTGCGCCGCCGGACTTGCGAGCCTGACCGACCCCGATTTTGTCGAGCAGAGCCTGGCCGTCAATCGCCAGGCGCGGACCATCGCTCGTGAATGCCTCGACGACCTCGGTCTGACATACTTCCCGTCGCACACCAACTTCATGATGCACGAGGTCAGGGGAGACCTCGACACGTATCGTGACCGGATGCGAGAGCACGGCATTCTCGTCGGGCGGAAATTCCCGCCGCTGTTGGGTCACAATCGCGTGTCGATGGGGCTTCCCTCCGAAATGGACCGGTGGGCGGAAACACTGCGAACATTCCGAAAGGAAGGTTGGGTCTGATGAAAGCGATCGTTGCAGCCGGAGCATTGGCGCTCTGCGCCGCGGGGGCCGCGCAGGCTCAGGGCACGTTTCCCGATCAGGGAGAGCGCGCGCCCGTACGGCCGTTGTTTGCCAGCGACGACATGTTGGAGATCACCCTGGCAACTGAGTTCAAGCTCATCAATCGTCAGAAGGAACGAGAGAATGAGGAACGCCCGGCGCTGCTGGTGGTCCACCGCGGCGAGGCCGCCGACTCGTTCGAGGTGGATGTGCGTGCGCGAGGGAATTTCCGCAAGCGGACATGCAGCTTCCCGCCGCTGCGCCTGGACTTCCAAACAAGCGCGGTGGAGGGCACCATCTTCGAAGGGCAGGACAAGGTGAAGCTCGTGGGGCACTGCGAGACCCGGCGTGCAGACTATGAGCAGTACGTCCTGCACGAGTACCTGATCTACAAGGTGTTCAACTTGTTCGACGAGCTGAGCCTCAAGGCGCGCCTGGTCAAGTTCAACTATGTCGATACGGGCGACAACGACCAAACCGTCACGAAATACGGGTTTCTGTTGGAACCGATTGCGGACGTGGCGGCTCGCAACGGCTGGGACGTGGTGGAGGCGCCGGTGATCCCGCCCGATGCCGTCGAGCCGAACATGGGTGTGCTCGTCGACGTCTTCATGTACTTCGTCGGCAACACGGACTACGATCCGTTCTTCGCCGAGCCCGACGAGGAGTTCTGTTGCCACAATATCCAGCCGATCGGCCGGTCCTACGGCCCGGTCTTTCCGGTGCCCTTCGATTTCGATTTCTCCGGCGTGATCGACACGAGATACGCGACGCCCGACCCATCCCTCGAGATTCGCTCGGTGCGCGAACGTCTGTATCGGGGGGTGTGCCGGCCGATCGAGCTGCTCCAGCCGGTCTTCGCGCGGTTCAACACTCTGCGGCCCGACATCGAGGCGCTGTATCAGAACCAGGGAGGCCTCGACGCGCGTGGCCTGCGGGATACCATGCGGTATATCGAAGACTTCTACAAGACGATCAACGATCCGCGTCTCGCGGAACGTGAGTTCGTGCGCACATGCCGGCGCTCGTGATCGAGCATGGATAGCCAATCGCGCCGGTCGCTGACCGGCGTCGTGCTTTACTATGTCGTCCTGCTTGGCGGAGTCTGGGCGCTGGTGACCTACGCGCCCGGACTCGCGGATCTGCTGTCACTCGGGAAGATGCCCACGGTGGCGCCGATGGCGGTCGATTTGACGACGGCGCCCAGCATGGGTCTCGTGGACACCACCTGGCTCGGCGCGGTCACCGCCACCGTCGGTGCGCTGCTGCTGATGTTCCCCGTCGCATGGATCTACATGATCACCAAACGGCATCTGAGCTACGACGCGTCGGTGGTGCAAACGCTGATCATCCTGCCGATCGCGATCGCCGGTATCCTGATGATCGTACAGCAGACCTTGGCGCTGGCGTTCAGCCTTGCCGGCGTCGTCGCGGCCGTGCGCTTTCGCAACACGCTGAAAGACACTAAGGACGCGGTCTACGTGTTCCTCGCCATCGGCGTCGGTTTGTCGGCCGGCGTGCACGTGTTCACGGTGGCGTTGACGATGTCGCTGGTGTTCAACGCCGCCGTGCTGGGGTTGTGGTACTTCAATGTGGGGAACATCTACGCGACGCCCGCCGGCGCCAAGGCGAGCGGCGAGAGCGCCTTCCACGGGCTCGTCCGGGTGACCGCGTCGTCGCTCGACGACGCCGCCCGCATGGTCGAGGGCATCCTGACGGCGGACGCCAAGAAGTGGCAGCGGGTCGTGGACGACGAGGAGGGCGGGCTGGCGTATCTGGTGCAGTTTCGCAAGAAGAAGAAGCCCGCCGACGTCGTGTTGGACACGCTCCGCACCAGCGGCGCGGCCCTGGACCTGGATGTCGCCTATGAGCCGTACGAGTAGTGTCGCATCCTAGGAGGTCGCCGCACAGTGGCGAGTGAAATCCGACTCGACGTTCCCGACCAGGACACGCTGGCCCGCTTGTCCGGCATGGCCTTGCCCCTGGGGCTCCGCGAGGGTGCCGCGCGTCGCGACGCGTTCCGCGACGTGTTCTACGACACGTCGGACGCCGAATTGCGGGAGCGGGGAATCACGGTCGTGGTACGTCACCGATCGGACGACACGCGAGAACTCAAGCTCGCCCTGTCGGGAATCGGGACGGCACGCGTCGAGTATGCGGCGGAGACCCCCGAAGCCGACGCAGCGGCGATCTTCAGCGGTGATTCGGATCCTGCCCGCCGATTGCGAGCGCTGGTGGACCCGTCGCGACTGGTGCCCTGCCTGGAGATGAGCATCGACCGTCAGGTGCGCACCGGCCGCAAGAGCATCCTCCCGCTCCAGCAGTTCGAGTTGGCGTGCGAGTCCCTCACCGCCCGCGGCGAAGAGGCGAAATCGGAGTTCCGCCAGCTCGTCATCCGGCGGCTGCGCAACGGCGGGCCGTCCCTCGAGGCCCTGGCCGCCGCGTTCGCCGAGCCGCTCGGGCTTCGCGTCACGCTCGACGATCCCTTGACCCGCGGGCTGCAATCACTCGAGTCCATCGAGAGCCAGGCGCTCGCGAAAGCGGTGCAGGAACACCATGAGGTCACGGTGCTCGCGGTGGAGTCGGGGCGCATCGCGCTCCAACGCGCGCGTGACGACCTCCGCCTCCCGTTCCGCGCCGGCGTGGGCGAGGATGCGTGCCGCGAGTTGATGCGCGAGGCGTTCGGCAGCGGCGAGGGCCAGATCGTCAAGCTCGGCGTTGTACCCGCGACGCCGACGCGTCCGGCGCTCGAGGTGTGGCTTGCACGTCGCTTGAGTCGGTCGGTGGCCGCATCGTCATCCGCGTATCAGTGGTTCCTTCCGGCGGAGATCCTCGAACGCATCGGGTCGCCGGTGTTGCGCGACCCGCGGACGTTGGGCGCGCTCACGATCGCGTCCCGTTCGGAGGCGTTGCCGGAGTGGTCCGCCGGGGCGCGCGACGGGTGGCGGGTTGAGACGTCGCTCCCCACGGACGAGTACGCCGTCTCGTCCAGACAAACGCTCACTGCGCTGCAGGTGCCCATTCTGCGCGAAGAGGCGCTCGACGTGAAGACGCGCGCGCCGGAGCAGTACCTCAACGCCGAACTGAGCTGGCTGGAGTTCAACCTGCGTGTGCTGGCCCTGGCCGAGGATCCGTCAGTGCCGCTGCTGGCACGGGTGCGTTTCCTCGCCATTTCCAACATGAACCTGGACGAGTTCTTCCAGGTCAAGGTGGCCGGGTTCAAGCAAGCCGCGGCGATGGGGATCACGGACCTTTCCGCCGACGGGTTGACGCCCGCCGAGGCGCTCGACGCGCTGCTGATCCGGCTGCGGGCGTTCATCGAGCGCCAGTACCGCTGCCTGGAAGTGTTGCTCCACCGCGACCTGGTCGCCGAGGGCATCGAAATCCGGCCGTGGGCGGAACTCGCGGAAGACCAACGCGCGTACCTGCGAACGTACTTCGAGACACAAGCGTTCCCGCTGCTCACGCCCCGGGCGATCACCAGGGCGCCCGGGCATCCGTTCCCGATGATCGACGAACTGCACATGACGCTGGCGCTGTTGGTCATGGATCCGGCGACCAAGCGTACGCAGCTCGCGCACCTCAAGGTGCCGGACTCGCTGCCGCGCTTCGTCCGCCTGCCCAACACGGACCATTTCGTCGCGTTCGAGGGAATCGTCCAGGCCTGCGCCGGCTCGCTGTATCCGGGTCGCGCGGTCGAGGGCGCGTACCCGTTCCGCATCGTCCGAGCGGGCGATATCGACCTGGACGAGCGGTCGGCCGCGAGCTTCTCCCAGGCGATCGAAGAGCAGCTGCGCCGCCGATCGGTCGCCCCGGTCGTGCGGTTCGACGCGGTCAAGAGCATCCCGAAGACGATCCGCGACACGCTGCTGCGGGAGATGCGGTTCGAAGACACCGGGCAGGCCGGAGGGTTGACGGAGGGGGACGTGTACGACGTGCCGAGTATCGTCGACTTGAGCGGCTTGATCGACCTCACCAAGATCGACCGTCCCGAGCTCGACTACCCCCCCTTCACTCCGGCGCGTCCGTTCCCGACGAAACGCTCGGTCTTCGATTGGATCGACGAGGGCGACCGACTTGTCCACTATCCGTACGACGAGTTCGGCTCCACCTTCGAGCGCTTCATCGTCGAGGCCGCCGACGATCCGGACGTGGTCGCCATCAAACTGACGTTGTACCGCCCCGGAGGCCCGTCGCAAATGGGGGACGCGATCCGACGAGCCGCGGAGTCCGGCAAGGACATGTCGGTCTTCGTGGAGCTCAAGGCCCGCTTCGACGAGCAACGGAACATCGCGTGGGCCAAACAGCTGGAGCGGGCCGGCATCCACGTCGTGACCGGGCTCGTCAAGTACAAGACACACGCCAAAATCGCGCTGGTCGTGCGCCGCACCAATGGCGAGCTCCGGCGCTACGCGCAAATCAGTACCGGCAACTACAACCCGGGCTCGGCCAAGCTGTATACCGACATCGGCCTCTTCACGACGGACGAGGGCATCACGTCGGACATCAGCACGCTGTTCAATGAACTCACCGGCTCGACGCTGGCCCCCCAGGCCACGTACGAGCACCTGCTGGTGGCGCCGACGAACATGCGCACTCGGCTCCTCGAGTTGATCGAGCGTGAGATCGAGCACGCACGCAACGGACATCGGGCCCACATTCGCGCCAAGATGAACGCGCTGGCCGATCCCACCATCATCGAAGCGCTGTACCGCGCGTCGCAGGGGGGCGTGGACATCGACCTAGTCATCCGGGGGTTCTGCGTCCTGCGGCCGGGAGTCCCGATGCTCTCCGAGCGCGTTCGAGTGGTCTCCCTACTCGGCCGATTCCTCGAGCACGGCCGGATCTTCTCGTTCCACAACGCCGACGAACCGGAGTACTACATCGGCTCGGCGGACTGGCGCCCCCGCAACCTCAAGCGGCGCGTCGAGGTGATCACGCCGGTCCGTGCCCCCGACCTCAAGGCGCGTCTCGACCGCATCCTGCAAGCCGAGATCGATGACGCGTTGGCGTGGGAGTTGGGGTCGGACGGCACCTATACGCAGGTCACCGCCCCCACCGGGATGGAGCTCGTAAGCGCGCAGGAGCTGTTCCTCAGGGAGGCCGCGGAACGTACGGCATCCGTGGTGGGATAAGACCGTGGCGCGGAACCGGACACTCGCTGTACCCCATGAGGGACACTTTCGCCGATTGAAGAACCCTAACAGGATGTCAAACAACGACTTAACCAATGGCACGTATCTCGCAGTTTGGCTGGGTGCGTTGGCGCGAATCGCGCCGCGAGCGTAGCTTGGCACAAGCCGGAGGCGCCCATGCGTAATGTCCCACTGCTCGCCGCTTTGGTGGGCACGACACTCGCCGCACTCCCGACCGCCGCTTCGGCGACGCTCGAGGATCCTCCGATCCGGATCACGCTCAACAAGCGCGGCGTGTTGGAGCGGGGAGATCGCGTCCGAGCATTCATCCGCACCGCGGAGGACGGGTACGTGTTGGTACTCCACGCGGAGCCCGACGGGCGCATTCGCGTACTCTTCCCACTGGATCCCTTCTACGACGACTATGTGCGCGGTGGAGACAAGCTGGAGATTCGCGGCCGGGGTGACCGGGAGGCGTTCCGAGTGCTCGAACGTGACGGCGTGGGTACGGTGTTCGCCGCCTATTCGCGCGACCCGTTCACCCTGGGTGCGTTCATCCTCGCGGATCACTGGGACTATCGGGCACTGGACGAATGGCGCATCACGGGCGATCGCGATCCGGAAGGCGAGCTGATCGCCCTCGCGCAGGAGATCACGGGCCAGACCTTTTTCGAGTACGACGTCCTCCAGTACGGCGTGGGTGTGTCGTACACGGCGTACCGCAACACCGTGTTCCAGTTCTCGGCGGGACTGGGATGGGGGTGGTCACCCTACTATTGGGGTCGGCCGGGATTCGCACTGAGTTGGGGCATCGATCCGTGGTATCCGCGGTACTACTGGGCGTCGCACCGGCGCTGGGCCTCGCTGCACTTCTGCGATGGATTCTTCTATGACCCGTGGGCCTGCAGTCTGGCCTACACGTATGGGGGTCTGTGGAACGATCCGTTCTGGTACTCGGGCTATTACGGATACTGGAATAGCCCGACCTATTGGGACTACTACGGTTACGCACCGTACGGGTCCGCCTACGCCTACCGGCAGCGTGATCGGGTTCGGTACACCTCGACGCGGTTTGGACCAGCGGCTTTGGGCGGTGGCAAGTATACGTTCAAGTCCGGCGTACAGTCCGGGTTGACGGGCGGCGTTGGGATGCGCCAGCGCGCTCCCGAGGGATACCGCCTCGCGGAAGGACGGCGCGGCCTCGCGTCGCCGGCCGCACCGACCGCGGCCGGCCGCCGCGTCAGCGCGCCGACATCAACCCGTACCGTGTCCAGTCCCACTGCGACGACCCGGCGGACGGTTGCACAGCCTCGTACCGTGCAGCCCGGCGGCTGGGGCATCACGAACGGCCGCCGTGTGGTGGAGGCAACCGGCAACAGCGGCACACCCGCCCAGAACGACAGCCCGGCGCCGCGGCGCGCCACCGGCGGCGCCACGACTCAGGCCGGCAGCTCTCCGGCACGAGCTGGCACGGTGCGGGTCGTTCCCGGACAGCAGGCAGGTGAGGAGCGACGCCGCGAGACGTCGGATCCCGGCCCGAGTGTCCGCCGGCCGGCCAGCTCGACGGCGGCTACCCCTGCCACCCCGCGACGCGTGACGAATCCCGACGCGGGAACGCAACCCCAACGGGCTACGACTCGCCCGCGACCGGCCACCGTGCGGCAACCGGCCCAGGCGACGCCGAGCCCGCGGCCGGCCGCGGCGCGGCAACCGGCACGCACGCCGACGCGCGTGACGCCGACGCGAGTCCCGCGGCCGAGTGCCAGCAGTGCCCGAACACCGTCGCGGCCCGCGCGCGCTACCACCTCGGCGCCGCGGAGTGCACCGCGGCCGGTGGCGCGCGCCAGCACGCCGCCGCAGAGAGCCTCAAGCCCGGCACGTGCGGCGCCGCGACGCCCGAAGCCGTAGAGCGGATTCGCACGGCAGCTGTAGGAGTTCTCGTTGGTAACGCGAGATCAACCTCGCGTATACCGCGACGGCATGCTACTATCCCGGCCCAGGACCGAACAGGCCATCGTAATCCGAACTCACAGCTGTGCGAGGAGAAGCGTTCATGTCGGCTGTCAAGGTTGAGCATTTGGTGGAGAAGCTCGAGGGGTTGAAGCGGGAGATGGATGCAGGTTTGTTGCGACACGGCGAGTACGACCAGAGGCTCGCGCGCATCATTGGCGAACTCCGCGATCGTAAGCTGGATGCCGATCGCGACAAGATCTTCAAGACCTTGGACGACCTTCTCGCCCGCGGTGTCATCACACCCTCGGTCAAGATCCACTTGCAGGCACGCCTCGGCCTGGACTAGGCGCGCATCCCCCAACGCCTCCGCCGTGACCCATCGCCCGTTGGAAAACCGAGTAGCTTCACCCCTATGGCAATGGTGTTGTGACCACATGCGACCGGAGATAACGATGCGCAGCGTTCTCGTGAGTGCCTTGTTGGTCGGGGCGATCGGATCGGCGGCCCACGCCCAGTCGGTTGGCGTCGGCGTCAAGCTCGGCACCCTCGGTATCGGCGGCGATCTCGGCGTTCAACTGCACCAGCGCATCGGAGTTCGCGGCGGGATCGGATTCACTCCGTACACGCCCGCGTTCACCATCTCCGAAATCAAGTACACCGTCGATCTGCCGTCGCCCCAGATCACGGGTATGCTCGACCTGTTCCTCGTCGGCCCATTGCGTCTCACTGGCGGGATCCTGGTATCCACACCCGACGTCATCGTGAACGCCGACCTCACCGGCTCGACGACGCAGGCTGACGTGGGCGGGCAGACGTTCACCGGATCCGACGTCGGGGTGCTCACCGGGGTCATCATCAACAAGGACCTCGCGCCATATGCCGGCATCGGCATCGGGAGAGTCGGCGGCAAGGGGTTCGGCTTCTTCATGGACATCGGTGTCGCCTTCCAGGGAAAGCCGACCGTCGACCTGTCGGCCAGCGGTGGCACGCTTGCCGGCGACCCGATCTTCACCGCGGCGCTCGACGCGGAAGAGGGTCTCGTCGCCGACGCGGTGGACCTGGTCAAGTATTGGCCGGTGGTGCAGCTGGGGTTTCGCTACGGCTTCTGACTGGAAGACCGCGGCGTCGTGTCCCAGGAGTTCGCTGTCTGGAGCGTGAGTCCCGGGCGGGCCGGCGGGAGCGTTCGCACCAGGGTCGCGGCGTCGCGGCGGGCCCGCAGGCTTCGATTCCCCGCATCGTGGGGTGTGGCGTCCGTACGTACGGCAGCGAGGGGAGGAACCGTCCCGGACTCTTCTTCGGAGGGCTCGTGGGACGCAACGCGTAAGCGAACGTTGGGGCGAACCCTCGAATGGCGGGCTGGTCCTCCTCCTCCGGAGCGGCCATCTTAGCACACGATGTCGAACACACTCTCACGTCTCAAGACAGCCATCGCCGAGCGCTACACGGTCGAATCGGAAATCGGCGCGGGCGGCATGGCCATCGTGTACCTGGCCCACGATCTCAGGCACGACCGCAAGGTGGCGGTAAAGGTATTGCGGCCCGACATCGCCGCGACGCTCGGCGCCGACCGGTTTCTTCGTGAAGTGCGGATCGCCGCCAACCTCACGCATCCACACATTCTCGGGCTCCACGACTCCGGCGAGGCGGACGGCTTCCTGTTCTACGTCATGCCGTACATCGAGGGCGAGTCGCTCCGGGATCGCGTCTCACGCGAGGGCGACCTGCCGGTCCACGAGGCCGTACGGTTCATCAAGGAGATCGTGGACGCGCTGGGGTACGCGCACGCGCACAACGTCGTCCATCGCGACATCAAGCCGGACAACGTGCTCGTGTCGGGCCGGCACGCCATGGTCACGGACTTCGGTGTCGCCAAGGCCGTGAGCGAGGCGACGGGGCGCGACAAGTTGACCACCGCGGGAGTGGCGCTCGGTACGCCGTCGTACATGGCACCCGAGCAGGCATCGGCCGAACCGCACATCGACCACCGGGCGGACATCTATGCCGTCGGGGTGGTCGCCTACGAATTGCTCACCGGTCAGGTGCCCTTTACCGGCCACACGCAGCAACAGGTTCTGGCCGCGCATCTCACGGAGCAGCCGCGTCCGCCGAGCGATTTGCGACCGTCGCTCTCTCCGCTGGTCGACCAGTTCGTGCTCAAGTGCCTGGAAAAGCGTCCCTCGGATCGATGGCAGAGCGCCGAAGAGATGCTTCCGGTGCTCGAAGCGCTCAGCACGCCGAGCGGTGGCATGACACCGACGAGCGGCACGGCGCCGATCGCCCCGCGGGCACGGCCCGCCGGGTCGAGTGTGCGCGTGGCGGTCGCGACGGGCGTGGTGGCCGCCGTCGCGATCCTCGGATTCCTGGGCTGGTCGTCCTTGCGGCGGCGCGCACCCGTGGTCGCGATCGCAAACATCCGCCAGGTCACGCGTGCCAATGTCCTAGAGCAGGATCCGGTGATCTCACCTGACGGTGGTGAGGTGGCCTACATGGCGGGCGGCGAGATCTTCGTGCAGGACCTGGAGGGTGGCCGACCCATCTCGTTGTCTGGGGGGCCGGCGAGTCTGCGGCTGCCCCGCTGGACCTCGGACGGGCGCAGTGTGGCCTTTACCGAGATGACACCCGAGGGTGACGGTCAGCGGGCGGTGCTGGTTCCGCGCTTCGGCGGAACGGGCCGCGGCATCGGGGGTGGCACGCTATGGGACATTCGGGACGGGCACACGCTCTGGACGCGACGCGACAGCCTGGTGCTCGAGACGCTGGACGCCCAGACCGCGCCGACCCTCGTCGTCGAGACGACGGGCCCCTACTCTGCCGCCCTCTCACCGAACGGCAGGACGGTGGCCTACGTCACAGGGAACCAGGACTACGCGCTGATGAGCATCCCCGGCAACATCGCACCCAGCACGATCTGGACGGTGCCGGTGGGTGGCGGTGAGCCCGTGGCGGTCACGACCCGGCAATCGCTCAACGCGAGTCCCGCGTGGCTTCCCGACGGGCGCCATCTCCTGTTCGTGTCGAACCGTGACGGCCCGCGCGATCTGTATGTGGTGCGCGTGGACGGCTCCGGCCGCCCGCGAGGCGAACCGCTGCGTGTCAGCACGGGACTCGAACCATACTCGGTCTCCGTGTCGGCGGACGGCACGAAGGCCGTGTACTCACGGATTCAGATACGCCGCAACGTGTGGAGGTTCCCCCTGGGCGCGAGCCGGCCGTTGTCGGTTCGTGACGGACAACCCCTCACGGCGGGGAACCAGATCGTCGAGAGCCACGCGCTGTCACCAGACGGCCGGTGGCTCGCGTTCGACGCCAACCTCGAGGGCAATCAAGACATCTACGTCGTGCCCGCCGAGGGGGGCGAGCTACGTCGCTTGACGACGGATCCCGCCGACGACTTCAGTCCGAGCTTCTCGCCCGACGGGCGCCGGATCGCGTTTCACTCCACGCGCCATGGCACACGCGACATCCTGACCATCGACGTCGACGGTGGCAACCTCCGGCGGCTCACCGACCATCCCGAGCAGGAATACCACCCGGCATACTCACCGGATGGCCGCCATCTGGCGTATAGCTCGGCGGAGCGAGGCGGGCGCTGGATCTATGTCATGAGTCGCGATGGGGCCGCGGGCGATTGGAGCGCGCCGCGCAGACTTTCGCGCGGACCGGACACCTTCCACGCGCGGTGGTCCCCGGACGGGCACCACATCGTGGCGCATACCTCGTCCGCTATTGTCACGCTCGACCTGGAGGGCAACGAGAAGATCGTGGTGTCCCAGGAGGGCAGCGGTCTCTTGAGGGCAGCGTGGGCGGAGTACTCCCGCGATGGGCGCACGATCTACTTCCTCGGCAACGACGCTGGGGGGTCCGGGCTCTTCGCCGTCCCCGCCAGCGGCGGCCCGCCGCGGCTCGTCATCCGCTACGATGACCCCGGCAAACCCGTATGGCTCAAGGCGACGATCGGTAACGGCGTGGCCTATCTGTCCGTGGGCGAATTCGAGAGCGATGTCTACGCGATGGACTTGGAAATCCACTGAGGCTCGGGCGCGCGGCGCACGGCGTGGTATCTTGAGGTTGCCCCACGACCGCTAACCGAGACCCAAGCAACGATTATTGAGTGACTGCCCCCCTCCCCGGAAACGAATGATGCGACGCCAACTCGCTGGCCTGATCCTCACCGTCCTGCTGCTCCCCATGTACGTCCAGGCCCAGGAGCCACGACTCGGCACGATCGACTTCCCGAGCTCGGGCAATGCGGCCGCGCAGCCCCACTTCAATCGCGGCGTGCTGTTCCTGCACAGCTTCGAGTACGAGTCGGCCGCGGAGGCGTTCCGCCAGGCGCAGCAGGCCGACCCCGGGTTCGCCTTGGCGTACTGGGGAGAGGCGATGACGCACAACCACTCGCTGTGGGACGACCGTGACACCGCGTCCGCCCGGGCCGTGCTGCGCCGTCTGGCCCCGACGACAGCGGAACGGCGCGCGAAGGCCAAAACCGAGCGCGAGCGGATGTACCTGGACGCCATCGAGCAGCTGTGGGCCGAGGGATCCAAGGCCGAGCGGGATACGGCCTACATGCTTGCGATGGAGGACCTCACGCGCCGCTACCCCGACGACGTCGAAGCCAAGGCGTTCTACGCCCTGTCGATCCTGGGGCTCAGCAACACGACGCGGGTGGTGAGCAGCTACATGCGGGCCGCGGCAATCGCGCAGGAGATCTTCCGGGATCATCCGAATCATCCGGGCGCCGCGCACTACATCATCCACTCGTTCGACGATCCGACGCACGCGCCACTCGGCCTGCCGGCGGCACGCGCCTACTCGCGCATCGCCCCGGACGCCGCCCACGCCCAGCACATGACGACCCACATCTTCGTCGCGTCGGGGATGTGGGACGACGTCGTGTCGCAGAACGAGGTCGCGGCCGGGCTCACGTCGTGGGGACCAGGTCATTACACGTCGTGGCTTACGTACGGCCTGCTCCAGGCGGGGCGCTACGAGGAGGCCGCGCGCCGCCTGAACGCCGCGCGAGAACTGGCCGCGCCGCGCGGCACCGCGGGAGCTAGATCCTACCTTGCGTTCATGCGCGCCTACCACGTCATCAACACCGAGCGCTGGCGGGATCCCTCGCTGGAGTGGACCATCGCGCTCCAGGACGGGTGGCCCCGCGCGCGCGTCGCCGACCTGTTTCTCTCAGGATACGCGGCCTTCAAGCGGGGCGAGATCGAGCGAGGGCAGAAGGCCCTGCGGGACCTCGGGCAGCTCGTCCAGCGCCTGGGCGACGATCCCGTCATGCAGGTGCTGGCGTCTGAACTCGAGGCCGTCGCCGCGCTGCGGGCGGGTGATCACGCCAAGGCGGTGCGACTCATGGAGCGGGCGACGGCCATCGAAGACAGCATGCCGGCGGAGTACGGTCCCCCGGACATCGTGAAGCCGTCGCACGAGTTGTACGGCGAGCTGCTCATGGCCCTGGATCGGCCGGTCGATGCGCAGCGCCAGTTCGAGCTCGCGCTCATGCTCGCGCCCAAACGCGCCCGCACCCTCGTGGGACTGATCCACGCGGCCCGCGCGGCTGGCGACACACGCGCCGTCGAACGCGCGCGGGCGGCGCTCGACCAGGCGTGGCACGCCGCGGACCCGGAGCTGGTCGCGCCCCGTAACCACCGGGGCGGGAACTAGGAAGTCGGAAGCCTCAGGCGATAGCGCACTACTCTGAGCACGTCCAGGTCGTCGCGCGTCACGGCCCACACCTGCTCGCCGCGGAACACGGGCTCCGGCGAGGTGGCGAAACCCACCGGCGTCGTGACCTGCCCGAGGTACCGGCCATCGGGCTCGAACACGACGGGCTCCTGAAACCGGATCTGTGGACTCCCCGTGCGCTCCTCTTCCACCGCTGCCGCTTCCTCGCTCACCCGTGCCACACCCGTCTGCGAGATCTGCACCCAGATCCGCTCGTCATCGGCCACGTAGAGGCCGCGGACGGGTGGCTTCGTGTCGGGGATCGGCGGACCGTTCCACCGCCACCCGGGAAACTGACTGCGGAAGTTCTCCGTGATGCGGCGCTCCTGCTCCTCGCGCTCCTCGGACAGAACCGATACGGGCGTGAAGTTCTTCTCGATTCGGAGCACCCCGTCGTGGCGGAACAGGTCGACGCGATACGCGGTGGTGAGGCTGCCGACGAAGTAGCCGGCCGGACTGAACGTCCAGAGACTGGTCGGACTGAAGGGAACTCCGGTACTGCTGGAGTTGTTCTCAGTTCTACCCGACACTTGCGGACGCCCGAAGTCCCAGGTCGGGGCGAACAGTGTGTCTCCGGGCTGGCCCTCCGGCGTGAGCGGCACGAGCGCATAGGTCCACTCGGTGACATCGGCCGTACGGTCGGCAAGCACCATGGTGTACGTGTTGTCCCGCGCGTCGCGGAAGAGCTTGCGACCCGTGTTAAACCCGCCACCGCTCGGCAGGCGCCAACTCGTCAGGGCAGCGCCGTCCGGCCCGTAGATGTTCATGCGCACGTTGCCGGGGTCGCGTTGGACCACCCGGCCGTCCGACAGCACCGCCAACCCACCGTCCGGGTTCTTGTACTCGCCGGGCCCCCCACCCTGCCGTCCCAGATCGAACAGATGGTGTCCGGCGGCGTCATACTTCCTGAGCACCGGTACCTGCCGGTCCATCACGTAGATCGCCCCCGAGTCGTCCACGGCCATCGAATAGATCGAGCCGAACATGTAGGCGTCCTCCCCCTCCAACACCCCGACGCTCATCTCCAGCTCCAGCGTGGCGACGCCGCTCCACACGCTTCCCCGCTCGGTGCGGACGCGTACCGTGTCGCCGATGGTATCGACGACCACCACGTGTGGTTCGCGTCCTCGCCGTTCACTCGTCCCGCCACAAGCGATGCCGCTGACGGCACACGAGGTGAGGACCAGACGGGCGAACAATCGATTCTTGGGCATGATCCAGCCGAACTGGTTGAGGGTCTACCGTAGGAGACGGCCGGAAGCCCCGAAGGGTTGCATGGTGGATGCCGCGGCGCGAAGCCGGCCGGGCTCGCCACCGCCCCGGCGCTCGTTCAGGGCACGCGCACGCGCACCGCGAACAACGTGTCGATCGGTATGACTCCAACCAGCACGGACTCGGCGACGATCACGGGGATCGAGTCGAGATCCATCGTAAAGAGACCTGAAAGCGTGCTGTACCACGGAAAATTGCCCGGAGGCAGTGAGTCGGGAATCACCAGGTGCAGCCGCTCGCCCACGAACGTTCCGTCCACGCTCTTGCCCGCCACGTCCTTGGGCAGCCACGGCGGAGATCCGAATCCGCCCGGACCGGGGGTGAACCAGGCACCATCGAGGAAGCCTGCGACATCCGTGCTGTCGGTTGTCCGGTGGAGATACAGGCGAAGCATGGCGTCAACCGCCTGCGTATGGATCGTGACTTGATCGGCGATCGTTTCGATCGTTTCGATCGTTCCCGTGATGCGGTACAGGCCCTCGCGCGGGTCGTCGAAATCCGCCACCACCCACAAGCGGCTGGTCGCGGCCACGGCACTACCGAAGACCCCGAAACCTCCGGTCAGGCGATTGATGAACCCGCGTCCCGTGAACTCGTTGTTCGACGAGCGGGAGAAGTCGAAATAATTGGTGTCGGACAACGTGAGCGTAACGATGTACGAGTGGCCGCCACGGAAGACGTCGTCGCCCGATCCCGACACGAACACGTCACGCGCCGAACCCGCCAGGAGAAAGGCGGTGGTATCCACCTGAACCTTCGTGCCGTAATCCGTGAGGTCGCCGTTGCGACGCACGTCGAGCTGCAACAGCCGGCCGGCGATCGCGTCCACTCCGAAGCGGAGCGTGTCGCGGTCCCGGTTGAACGACAGCACCGAATCGCCGCCACCGAGCGCCACCGAATCGTCCCCGACCGCCAGATACGCACCGTTCATTCCCGGGACGCGGGTCACTCCCGAGACCGTGCGGCCGTCGGGCGTCTCGACGGTCAGCTGGAGCCGGTCGCCGGGACGCATCGTGGGACACCCCTCCGGCGCCCAATAAATCCCGGCGGCCTGAGACGTGCCGGCGTCACCGAACTCCACGGTCGAGCCGCAGGGGTCAGCCGGAAAGTCCAGGTTCGTCACGGCGACGTAGGCGTTCTCGACGGGGATGAGCGGCCCCCGCGGCGGCAGCGGCACCGCCGACGTGTCCCCGCCCGCCACCGTGCCGTCCAGCGACCATTCCACGATGACGAACTGATACGAGAGATCCGGACGCATCACCGCGGACACCACGACAATCGCTTCGCCGCCGGGAATGGCGACGTCCTCGAGCACGCACCCCGCAACCCACACGGTGCCAAGCATCAGCGCGGCTCCCGTCGCGGTCAACCGTCGCCGCCTCACCACTTGAACTCCAATCCGACGGTCGGCAGGATCGGCAGCTGGGACCATCCGGACCGTGTCGGCGGCACCGCGCCGAAGTCGTACGTGTAGGCGAACACGTTGCGCCGGTTATAGGCGTTCACGACGTTCACGTACGGGCGCCAGACTCCGCCCAGCCAATTGAACTGCCAACGGACACCGACATCGAGCCGCGCGTAGTAGGGATAGCGCTCTCCGTTGACGGTCGTGCTCACGACCTCCTGATTCGGCAGCTCGAAGATGTGCAGGTCGGCATTGTACTCCCGATGGATCCACTGACCCACGACGCCCGTGTACGGCAGCCCCGACCCATAGCCCCAACGCACGCTCATGGCGCTGCCCAGCGGACCGGGAGCTTGTACGACCACATTCAAGGTGTGGCGGCGGTCGTGCGCGGGCACGAACGACTGGCCACCCACGCGGCGCTTGGTGTTGGCGTAGCTATAGGACACCCACCCGCGCACGGCGCCCACGTGTCGGCGCACGAGGACGTCTACCCCCCACGAGTCGCCCGTGGCGACCGTAAACTCGTCGCCGCGTACGCGTGGGTCGTCCGCCTCGTTGCGCAGCGGGAGGTTGGCGTATCGCTTCGCGTAGCCCTCGACCGAGAGCGAGGTTTGCCGGCCAAACCAGCGCTCGACGCCGAGCACCAGATGGTCTGCCCGCGCCACGGGCGTGCGGGCGTCCGCGCCGATCCAGAAGTCGAACAGCGTGATCGGGACTTCCTGATCGCGAATCGAGTGCAGGGCCTGGTAATAGCGACCGACGGACCCGGTGAGCGCCAGATGCTCCGTGAGGAACGCCTTCGCGCCGATCCGTGGCGAGACGCCGGTGAAGCCCGCGCCACCCTTGACGTACTCCACCCGCACACCCGGCCGCAGCAGCACCCCGGGAAACGGCCGCCACTGGTCGTCCAGAAACGCGAACAGCACCTGTGGTCGATAAGTCAGATCGAGCACCTGGCCGCTGAGCGTGAGGTCACCGAAGTCGTACGGAATCTTGCGGCCCGAAATCAGGACGCCGTCCGGCACGTTCAGATTGACCGATGCGTTCAAGTACGTGTAATCGATGCGATGGTCCTCGACCCCCACACCGAGCTTGACCTCGTTGGCCTCGGTCAGATGGAACGCCGCCGCCGTGCGCGCGCTGAGCTGCCGCACGGTGTTCCGCGCGTCCATTTGGTCCGGTACCAGCGCGAACCGGGTTGCGAAGTGACTCACATCCACGTGGTGCTCGAACATCACCGGCCCGAGCGGCTGCACCCACGTCACGCCCGCTAGGCGGTTCCCCCAGGAAAAGGCGATGTCCACCCCCTCAGCTCCCGCGTCCGCCTGCGCCCATGGCAGCTTGAGCGCATCGCGGCCCCAGTACCCCGTCGCCGCGACGTGGCCGCGACCCACCGGGATGGTGAGCTTGGCCATCCCGTCCGCGAAGTAGTAGCCGAACGGGGCGTCCGAAAACGCCGCCGCGAGGATGTCCTCGAACGTGCGGCGACCGCCGATCATGAACGTGGCGCCGGTGCCACCGATGGGGCCCTCGACGAGTCCACGCATCGAGAGGACCGATACGGCCCCCTGCATCGCCATGCGCTCCGCGTTCCCCTTGCGGAGCTCGACATCCATCACGCTGCTGAGCCGCCCGCCGTAGCCGGCGGGAAACCCGCCGGTGATGAGGTCCACGCGCTCCACCGCGGACGGATCGAAGGTGCTGAACAGCCCGCCGAGGTGGAAAGGATTGAACACCGTGATCCCGTCGAGGCGGGTGAGGTTCTGGTCGGCCTCCCCACCGCGGACGTTGACGCCCACGCTGTAGTCGTTCTTCGCGACGGTGCCCGGCAGGAGCTGCGCGACCCGCGCAACGTCCGGCTCCGCGATCATCGGCGCGTTCGCGATTTCCACCGGATCGAGACTCACCGTGCTGGTCTGCGCCAACTCCTCGAACCGCTGGCGAGCCGGCAGGGCCGCCTCGGCCACGAGCGGGCTCATCTGGACGGCCCGAGAACGGAGGTACACCACAATCATGCCCACGCCGGGCCCGACCTCGATCGTGTCGGCGCGTACGCCGATGCGATCGAATGCCAGATGCACGGTGGATCGCGGGACGCCCGAGAGGGTGAACCGACCCTGCGGCGTCGTCTCGGTCGCCGCGCCGGTCCCCACAACCCTGACGTGCACACCCGGCAGCGGTGTGCTGTCGGCGGCGGCGCGAACGATTCCTTCGAGGGTGCGGGTTTGCTGGGCCGTGCTCGGGCGGGCGGCGAACGCCGACGCCAGCACCAGCACAAGCACCAGCATCCGCCGTCCATTCATGCGAAGCCCCCCCACCCGGGTGTGAATGAAGTTTACCCTACCGCGTATGCGGGGGTCCACTGAAGTGGGCCGGCGGTCACGGCTTGGGGCTCGGATTCCGGTAGGTTCCCGGATTTCAAGGCGATTCCCCACGATCTGCACGGAATCGAAGGTGGTCAATCCGAGTGGTTCGCGGTGCGAAGTGGCATCGGAAGTGGCACCACGCACGAGGTGCTCAGAACTTCCTGTTTTTACTTGGAACGCTTTGTCAGCTTTGCCAGTGTGATCTCCCTCGTAGTTCCGTCCACCCACTGGCGCAGCCGGTCTCGCTGATCATCCGTCAACGGCAACAGATTGATTAGCCGCACGAGGCGGTTCGGATCGACTAGCCTTTCGCGGAGCAGGATGCGGACGAACTCCCGATCTCGCTCACGGAACGCGGCGAGCTTGCTTGCGGCCAAATCGTGAGCTTCGAGGCAATACCCCGTGGCGTCAGCCGTATTCGGGCTTTGGACCTTCTTCGTTCTTCCTTGCCAACCGCGAGGTAGCAGCGCTGTCGCGATGGATACGCCGTGAACATAGAAGCCGTACGTCGCATGGAACTGCGAACCTTCTCCAAGGGCGCCGTCAATCTGGTCTACCAACTCGGGGCGGTTCTTCGGGTCAACGTCAACTTCGATCGACATGCGTAGGGCCTCCGGCGCATCCGGGTGCTGCCCCAGGATGCTCTGGGAGCCGAACACCCACAGTTCTCCGTCCCCGACCACGTCGCAGGCGGCGCGGATTGCGTGCTCGAGTTCTTCCCGCGTCACGATTTGCTCCGCCTAGGCGTTGCCTGCTCGCTTGCAGCCTGGAGAAAGACTAGTGGCATAGATTGCCTGAGCCTCGTTGCTCGCTCGCTGCGGCCGACAAGCCAGTGCTGGAGTCGCGGAACGCTCATGCCGTCGAGCAGCTGCAGCCATTCCCGAAGCGTCTTGGCCTCGGGGGGCGATGCAGTTACTAGCCTATTCGTAACTTCATCTCGGGCTCGCCGAACCAATTCCGGTCTTCGTTGCAGTGCTTCTGCTACTCGCTTGGCTCGGTCACGGAGCGTTTCATCCACCGCAGCATGCGACCGTCGTCCGGTGCCAGTCCCAACTCCCTTGAGCCTGTCGGGCAAAGTCCCTTGTAGCATGACGAGGTTGCCAGATTCTGAGAACGCCCGTGCTTCCATAGCCTCAAGGTCCGGCTTTGTCCAACCCCGTACGTCTATCGAGACATCTTCGTCGGACGTCACGCGAGTGACGGCCTCACGGAAAGCGTCCGTCAGGGTGTCTATCTGTCCGCTGGACGCGAGTAGACCGACTTCGATGCCGGCGCTATCCTCACCAACACCTTCACGTAACCACACCGCTGTCGCAGCCTTCGCGTGTTTCTTGGCCAGCGACCTGAGTCGGCTCAAGAGTCGGTCGAAGCGCGTCCTCTCGGCTTCAAACAGCTGTGCCAATGCCGGTGTGAGCGGGTTCTCTTCGTTGAGTCGCACTTGTTGCTGTAGACCGGTCCCCACGCGCTTCACTACGCCAACTTCCACCAGGCGTTCGACAGCCAGTTGGGCCGCGCGAAGATGCTCCCCTGCCCGGCGAGCGACCTCCCGAACCGCCATGGATTCGCGAGTCTGCTCAAGCACGCGTAGGATGCGGACGTGACTCTTCGTGCCAAGGATCGTGTCCCAGGGCGTCCGCAGGTTGGTATCGCTCGACCGCTTCGTAACCATGTGGGACCTCAGAAATGCGACTAATACGTTAGTCGAACGACTAATACGTTAGTCGCACAACCAGCGGCTGGCAACCCCCTTATCTGGCTACCTCGGGAGCGTCACCGGGAGTGGCTCCAGGTCACCCCTGCCCTTGACTTTGGAGCACCGACACGGCGTTCTCACGCGCACCTTACCGCGCGCCACAACGCCTTCGAACGGATAGTAGTTCAGCCGGACTTGGCCCTCGAATGCGGCCCCCATGGATGGCGCGGCGTGACAACCTGATTGCCGCGGCACCACGGTTCGGACTCGAGCCCGGCGAGGCAGGCGCGATCATTGACCGGATGAAGCAGACAGTGCGGCGGCACTGGCGTGAGGACGTACGCCGCAGGGGAGGCACCGAAGGCGACTGCAAGGTCATCGAGCCCGCGTTTGCCTATCCGGGATTCGAATACCCGACCCATCGGTCATAGGAACCGGCACCACGAACCGGCACCACCTCCCGGATCATGGGCCTGGGTGCAGTTGACGCGCGTTGCCCGCCCGGCCACAGATCGCGGGTCGAACGAGTAACGAAGCGCGCCCGACAGCCCGATTCGAGACCCGCTCTGAGGCCGCCACGCGGCGCCCCTTGCGCCGATCGGCGCCCGGGATCACATTAACCTTATACGTTAATGGTTTCTGGGCGCGCGCCAATGGAAATCCTCTTTGCGACCCGGAAGCTCCAGAAGGCGTGCCAGGACGAGAAATCTTTGCGGCGCACGTGGGGCGCAGCTGGGCCGATCGTGGGACGCCGCCTTACAGAACTGGCTGCGTTCGAGTTGCTGGCTCACGTCCCAACGACACCACCGTGGCGTCGCCATCAGCTCAAGGGAGACCGGGAACGACAATTCGCCGTAAACGTCGGCAAGAGCTTGAGGCTCGTATTCGAGGTTGCCGACGACCCGATCCCCCGCGACGATCACGGGGGCATTGACCTGACTAGGGTAACGGCGATTCGTATCCGCGAGGTGACGGACTATCATGGCGACTAATCAAGTACTCGGATTCCGACCGGCGTACGCATTTCCGCCCGGCGATACGCTCGCGGAAGTGCTGGAAAGCCGCCCGATGAGTCAGGCGGAACTTGCCGAGCGCACAGGGCTGACCCCGAAGACGGTGAACGAGATCATCAAAGGGAAAGCACCGGTGACACCGGACACGGCGCTACAACTCGAGCGGGTCCTTGGCCTGCCTGCCAGCTTTTGGAACAATCTCCAGCGACGCCTCGATGAAGCTCGGGCGCGAGAGGCAGAAGCGGATCGCCTCAGACGCGCGATACAGTGGGCAGGCCGGTTCCCGTTGCGTACGATGGCGAGGTGGAAATGGTTGGATGTTCCAAGAGATCAAGTAGATCGAGTGCGGGCGGTCCTCAACTTCTTTGGCACCGCCACGCCGGACGCGTGGGAAGCGCGCTGGACGAGTATCAAGGTTGCATTCCGTTCCGCTAACAAGTTTGAGGTTGATCAGTACGCGCTTGCGTGCTGGCTTCGCCAAGGCGAGATCGAAGCGGCAGCCATTGAAACGGAGCCATACGATGCGGAGGCTTTCCGTGACGCCCTGGATGCGGCGCGAACGCTCACAACGTTGCCGGGTGTCGACTTCGTGGAACCGCTTCAGCGAACCTGTGCCGGTGCAGGGGTTGCCGTCGTATTTGTCCCGGAGATTCCACGAATCCGCACATATGGTACGACTCGCTGGGTATCGCCGCACAAGGCGCTCATTCAACTCAGCCTAAGACAGAAGAGTGACGACCAACTCTGGTTTTCGTTCTTTCACGAGGCGGCACACATACTCCTACACCCCAAGAAAGCGGTGTTTCTGGAGCAGCCAGACGGTCAAAACGAGCTTGAGCGAGAGGCAGACGAATTAGCCGGAGAGCAGCTGATACCGGCAGCTCGTTACGACGAGTTCATCGAGCAGGGCGAGTTCGATGCGGAGAGCATCGTGCGGTTTGCATCGGACATCGGGATCGCGGCTGGCATCGTGGTTGGGCGACTTCAGCACGACGGCCACGTACCGTACAGGACGTGGCTGAACGACCTAAAGAACCGCTACCGCTTCGCTGAGGAGTGACGACCGGACGGTTGAGAGAGCAAGGAGCCAAAGCATGGCAAGGTTCAATGCTAACGAATTCACACGCAATGCGTCGCAGCGGTGAAGCGCGTATTGATGGAGTGCACTCAGGTAGCGCGCACCACCGAATCCCGCTCCTCTAAGGCCGCAATGTCCTCAGGCGGCACCTCGACAACGCGTCCCTCGTGCCAGATGGCAAGCGGTATGCCGAGTTGCCGGTGGCGCTGCATCACGCGTCGCCGGGCTCGTTCGATTGCCTGATCAATGGCAGTCCCGTCTCGCACGATCGCCGGAATGTCCTTCTTTGAGCGGTCAATCACTGTTCGTCCTGCTCAAGTTGGCGTCGCGCGAGTTTCCAGCGCTCGGGATCGAGGATGGTCGGCTCACGTACCCCTTCGCCGTGTGCGATGAGCGGCCGACCCACGGTAGCGCTGCCGTCGTAGAGTCGCCACATCGTCACACTCGGCCGGTACAGTTGGTCAAAGTTCCTCAGGCTCCTCCGGAATCGCCGGCGGATCACCGACTCCGGCACATCGTGACCGCCGGTCCGCACCCGCAGGCGCACGCGAGCGACCGCCAGATCCGCCGATGGCAACCACAGGTAGAAAATATGGCGTTCATAGCCTCGGGCCGCGAGGCGTCGCAGGAATGTCGCAAGCGTGCGGCCGGAGAGCGTGCTTTCGAGCGCGAAGTCCTCCTCTCGTTCCGCCAGCTCCCGGGCGCGCGCCAGCATGATTCTGCCTGCCTCAAACGCCGCATCTTCAGGGCGGAACCCGGACAGCCCTTCGGCGATCACGTCCACGTTTACGAACGAGTGGACTCCCACCGCATCTCTGAGCAGGTCCGCGGCGGCGGAGGTCTTCCCCGCCCCGTTCGGCCCCGCAATCACGATGATCTGAGGCGCAGAACTCGAGGTCAGGACCGCCCCCGCTTCCTCTCCGGCACGTACTCCATCAGATCCCCCACCCCACACTCCAGTGCCTCGCAAATCTTTTCGACCGTCGCAAACTCCACCCGCTCGGTCTTCTCGAGGTACAACGCGTTGATCGTCGAGTAGCCGAGCCCGCTTCGCGCCTGAGGCTCGGTCTGCGCCATACCCCGCTTCTCCAGCAGCTCCCGCAGCCGCACTCGGATGGCCATACCCCGCCCTGTTCTGGGGTCAGCACCAAGATATCCCACCGGGCGAATATCCCCAGCCCCTCCGACCCATTCTGAAACGCCCGCGCCTATCCGGCAGCCCATGGCATACGCCATTCTGACGCATCTGCGTCTGGAAGGCAGTGTCGGTTTGCGCCCTGGGGCCCCGGGATCTCCGCTAAGTCGTTGCCCCAAAACTTCCTGGCACACCGCCGGTCTTCGGGAACGTTTGTTGCCACCGTCGGCGCCATGAGTCCGCCTCCCGAGTCCGCTACCACCTCCGACGAGCGTCTCGTCGAGCTCGCCCTCGAGGGCCACCAAAGCGCCTATGATGAGATCTGGCGCCGGCACGAGCCCGCCGTCGCTCGCCGCATCGATGAGCTGGTCCGTGACTACGACGTCGCCCAGGACCTCGTGCAGCTCACCTTCCTCCATGCCTTCGACTCGCTCGAGCAACACGACCCCACGCGCAAGTTCTCCGCGTGGCTTGGCAGGATCGCGTACTCCACCACCATGGACCATTTCCGCAAGCGGCGGCGCGACCGCGACAAGGGGCGTGACACCGTGCCACTCCCCGACGGGCCCCACAACACGCCGCCGCGCGGAACGGTCGGCGCGTCCGCCGCCCCATCCAGCGGTCGGAGCCTCGCCCGCGAGGCGAAGCTCGCCGCGCGCTCCAGCGTGCTGGAAGAGGCGATACGAGCCCTGCCCCGCGCCCAGCGCCACTGCATCAGGCTCCAGTTCTTGCAGCGCCAGAGGCAGAAGGACATCGCCCGGATGCTCGGTCTGCCGCTCCCGACCGTCAAGAGCCACGTACGCCGGGCCCTCGACCACCTCCAGACCATGCTGGAGCACCAGGCCGAGTGGCTGCTAGTCAACTCTTCGCCGTCAGATCCCTTCTATACGCCCGACCCGACGATCTGAGCGCTACCCGCCAATTCGTTTCGCCACAACCGCTTATCCCACCAGCCTGCATCCCGCCGGCGATTCTGGCGTCTATCCGGTGAGGCAACGAGGAGGCTTTGGACATGCAATCGGGGTTGGGGCACGGCTCGCCGGAGGTTCGGTACGGTTTCCCGAAGCGTCGGCACGGCTTTCCGAAGCGTCGGCACGGCTTTCCGAAGCGTCGGCACGGCTTTCCGAAGTTTCGGCACGGCTTACCGGACGTTCGGCACAGCTTACCGAAGTTTCGGCACGGCTCGCCGAAGTTTCGGCACGGCTTGCCGAAGTTTCGGCACGGCTTACCGAAGTTTCGGCACGGCTCGCCGAACGTCCGGCACGGCTTGCCGAAGCGTCGTGACCGGCAGCCGAGCGTCCGCGCGGTGTCCCAAAGCTCCGTACCGATGTGTCGAGGTGCCGGCCTGGCCAGCCGCAGCTTCGACGTTCCCGGCCGGGGTCCGGTATCGCGGACCCGCGGCTTCCGTTCACCATTTTCAACCGAAGGAGGTACCACCTATGCCGCGGTTTCCAGAATCCGAGGCGGAGATCCTCAAGCTGGGACGCTTGATCGTCGAGGGTCTCCGGACGGCAGAGAGCGATCTTCCGTCACCGCCGGTGCCGGCGGATGAGCTCGCAGCCAGGATCGAAGCGGTCGACACGGTCGCGGCCGCGACCGTGGTGGCCGAGTCCACGCTCCGTGACCAGCATGCGGTCAAGGACCGCGAGCTGGAGTCGCTCGTGGACGGGATGAAGGCCAATCTGAAGTACGCCGAAGTCGCATTCCGCGACAGGCCCGGACGACTCAATCAGCTGGGCTGGGGTCCTCGGCGCGCAGGAACCTCGGTCGCGGCTCCGGGTGAGGTTCGTGACATCCGGATCGTGAACGAGGGCGACAGCTGGGTCATTCTCGACTGGAGCGCGCCGGCGAGCGGCGGCGAGGTCGCGGCGTACACGATCCAGCGCAGGAAGCGGGACGGCGGCACCTGGGAGGACATCGGGACGTCGATCGGCACCAAGCAGCTGGTGAGCAACCAGGCGCGCGGCGTCGAGTTCGAATACCGGGTGATCGCCGTCAACAAGGCCGGCAGCGGCCAGCCGAGCGCCACCGTGGGGGTGGTGCTCTAAGGGAGAACACCGCGCGCGTGGTCAGGTGACTGCCGTGAGTGCACGGCGGGCCGCGGGAACCACCGTCCCAAAGGCCTCGGGTTCGATTCCCGGCGCGCGGTCTCAAACCGACGCGGTATGTTACGGGCGCGGAGGCGCACATGGACTTTCCCGGATTGGGCGAGGCGCTGCCCGAGAGCGAGGACGCGATCCTCGCCCTCGCGATGCGCATGATCGAGGCGATGGAGCGGGAGCCCGATCGGTTTCGCCGCGCCCCCCACTCTGCGGGCGATCTGAGGGCCGCCGTCGAGAAGGCCCGCGCGGCGCTCGCCGCGAGCGACGCCGCCGAGGCGGCACAGCGGGAGGCGCTCACGAGGAGCGAGCAGGCCCTGCGGGCGCTCAAGGACGGACTGCAACGCGAGCTCTGGTCCGTCGAGGTGGAGGTGCGCGGCGAGCGGGAGAAGCTGAGCGGACTCGGCTGGGGCGGCAGCGAGGCCACCGACCGCGTCGCGCCGGGTGCGCCGCGTGACCTCACGATCGGCTCACAGCACGGTGTGAACGTCGTGCTCGAGTGGCGTCCCCCGGCCGACGGCGGCCCGGCGGCCGCATACCGGGTGCAGCGCCGCAAAGCCGGGCGGCCCTGGCGCTACGTCGCCACGGCGGAGGACAACGCGTGTCTGCTGAGTGATCAGCCGCTCGGCATCGAGATGGACTACCGCGTGGCGGCGGTGAACAAGGCCGGGACCGGCCCCCCAAGCGCCACCGTCACCGTGCTCTTGTAACCGCGCGCCGCAGTCGGGCACTCCGATAAACGACGGCGTACGCGGACCGCATCGGCGATGGGTGACCCGCTAGCCCATTACCGCGCGGTGGATCCGCTGGAAACTGCGGCGAGGGAACTCGAGCAAAATCACGCCAACGACATCAACACTTGAATCCTTCGGAGCCAGAGCCAATCGATTTGTCCGACCCGGACTCCCTCCAGTCCCTCGCGCGGTCGTTTAAGACACTGCTTGGTGCAAGCAGAGTCGAGCACGCGTTGCGAGCAGTCCAAAGGGACCCGTTTCACCCACCGCATCTCGATGTCCTCCGTGGATTCGCCCTCCTCCAGGAATGGACTGCAGCTCTGGCCGAATCCCGAGAGCCGCCCGACGCCGCACTAATGCTCAAGTTCGGCATGGTAGCGATGACAGTTCGAGATGTAAGCCAATACGCCGGAGCCGGTGCTTGGCTCCGAGAGCTCTCACGTCACGCGTTTCATTCGGACCCCGAACTCTTCTACGAGAAGCTCTTCGAGGGTGAGGTCGCCAAGTATTGGACGGATCGTATTGCCGGTGCTGGCCCTTCAGCCAGATTCGGCCGACCATCCGGGCATCCGGACCTATGGCTAACCCTGCCGCCGCCGCGAGGCATCTCGTTTCCCACTGAATGCAAGCGCATACGCAGGAGAGGTGACAAGGAAATCAGGGCCGAAGTATGGGCGAGCGAACTTGAAATCGCCATTCAAACGTTGGTTGGCCGTCATTTCCCAATGAAGGTCATTACTTGGCTGCACGAACAGGCGTCTGCGATAAGCACGTCCGAGATCGTCGCCCTGATCGACGAGATGGCCAGCGCGGGGAGTGCGACGGGCAAATGGACTACTCGGGTTTGCAGGCAAGGGACCTTTCAAGTGTCGATGGCCCCATTAGGGCGATACGGTGAGTTTCAGCCGCCTCCTCTTTCGATCGTTGACGTTCCGGCCACGGGTATCCTCAAGACGCGATCACAACTCAAGAAGACGAATGACGGCGATCGGGTTCGCATGAAATCGATCTTGTCAGTTCGCTCAGATCTAGCGCGCGACCGGATTGGAAGCGTCCAGGCAAGCGTTAGGAAAGCTACTAGGCAGTTGCAGCGGGCGGACCCATCTGCCTTAGTTGGAATCATCGCAATCCGGATTCGCCCACCGCAGGATCTTGGCGACCTCCTTGAAACCGACCAAGTCATACGAAGCGAACTAGTCCGCATCCGTGCAAATCACGTCTGTTTGGTGATTGTCTGTTGGGACGAGAGTGAGGGAGACGTCCGCGACCTAGACTCCTCCGAGCAACGAGGTGTGGAGAGGACCATCAGGTACAACTTCAGACCCTACTTCATCCAGAATAGGGTATCCGGAGTCTCCCTTGGCCTTGACTCGTACGACGGGTTCTTTGGCGACCTGGAGTCACCTGTAGTTCGCGATCCAAGCGACGGAAGCATTAAGCCCGTTGATCCTCAAACGTGGGCAGTGTTGCAGGGCGGCGGAGATCTGCCAGAAGCAGTCGTCAAGGGCCAGCAGCAGCTCCCTGATCTTGACGAGAGCAAAGATGCAGCGACCATGTTTCTGAAGTTTGGTCGCTCACTTGCCAATCTGAACTCCGATCAAGCCGTCACGTTCCTCCAGGCTGGCAGCCGACACTTCCGCTGTTTCATTGACCGCACCCACCATCTTCGAACATTCGAGATCGAGAATGCTTCCCCCAGGAGAGTGGCCACTATCGATCTTCGAGCCTGGGCCGATAAGGACGAGCTTTGCTTCTCTGTTGAGTGGGACCCCAGTGGATTCCGGGTTGGGATATGGAATCCCGAGGAGACTCAACAGCTGTGGGTAAGAGCCTGCCGCGTGCCACAAGTGCGAATCTCTTCACCACTCGGGACGACAACCGCCTAGAGTACCATGAGTCACAAAGCACGGAACGTGATAATCTCATTGCGGTTGGATCGATCTGCTTCGGTGATCCGGGAGCATCTTGTCGATACAGTGGACACTCCCGCGGGACGCTACGGCTGGCCCTCTGGACTCATGGCCGGCATGCTGAAGACAGTTCAGAATCCGCACCTACCGGAGGAAGTTCGCATGATGTCTGCGGCGATACTGCTTCATGGTTGGTTTGCCCCGGCGTCGCCGAGTACCCGGACTCCACCACTCCGTCCGCCCGTCCGCCCGTCCGTCAATGGGCCAGGGAGGAGTTGAACCCTTCGACCTCACGCTTATCAGGCGGATCAGGCTAGGGTGTCGATTCCGGCAAGTTCTCGGATTTCAAGGGGATTCCCCACGGTCTGCACGGAATCCAAACTCACGAAACCGAGGGGTTCGCGGCGGGAAGTGACACCGGAAGTGGCACCACTCTCATGGCGCGCCGTGCGGCCGAAGCTTCGCCTCCAAAAGCCTAGCCCTTGCGACCCAATGCTGATCCCCAAAGCCATCCAGAATTTCAATCGCCTCCCCCAAAAGAAGCGCGGCTTCGGACTCGAGACCCTCGTCCATGAGTTGCTCGACTATATTCGTTGAGATTCGTGCGACCCAGTGATCATTCCCCAGTCCTACAAATGTATCTCTCGCTTCCCGGAATGCGGCCAATGCACCTTGGGTGTCACCACAGGCCTGCAGCACGCTCCCGTACGAGTTAACGCCCTTCGCTAAGTGCTCGAGTTCTCCATGCTCTCTGAATACGGCTAGGGCGTTTTCCAAGAGAGACAGAGCGTCGTCGTGCTTACCGCTCGTGTGCAGCGTCACGGCCCTGTTGTGCTTCGCCCAAGCCTCGTCCACTGGTCGCTCTAGCTCTCGGTAGATTTGTTCCACACGGCGATTTTCCTCGACTGCCCGCTGAGCATAGGCAAGTGACATCGCACCATTAGACTCCACCGACCGCTGCTGGAAAACCGCCGCACGGAGGCGGTAAAACGAAACCTCAGTGGCGGGCGTGATCTCGGCGAGTTGAATCCTTTGCTCGATCTGAGCCAGGAGGCTTTCAGCTTCTCGGTTCCTCCATTGTTCAGCCGGAATGCAAGCAAGCTTCAGAAATGCTTGGATCTGAGTGTCCGCTGTTGGGGATGTGCGTCGAGCGACCTCGTACGCAACCCGCGCGTCCTCGGAGTCACCAAGTAGGTCGTGGAGGAGATCCCCAAGTATCAGCGCACGCTGATTCGGCGCAAGTCGTTGCACAAGCCCATCGAGCGTACCCAGCCAAGTCGCCGTCGGTTTCGATGGGGCGTCAGAAAACCGTTCCGAGGAAAGTGAACTGAGTACATCCGGCGGCCTGCATAGCACTACCGTGCGATTCGCCCGCGCAAGCATCCGGTCAAGGGAATCCCCTAACGCCAAGTGTTTGGGGATCGGGGATCCGTCGTGTAGCAGCCAGAGCCACTCATTCTCGAGCGTGTTCAGGAACGGGGTAATATCCTTGTCGCGGTCACTGTAGCCTACAAAGACAAACGGTAGGTCAGCAGCTCGGTGTAAAGCCGCGCGCTTCCACTCCTCCAGCGGCTTGCCCACACGCGCGAGCGTGAGCTCGATGGTCTCCGGTTCATCAGCACTTCCGTGAAGTTTCACAAGCGTCCGCCCACTCGGCAGTAGCCCCTGTTGCGCTCCGTGAGTCAGCACTGAAAGAGCGCCCCCTCGCTCTCCGCGAGCCTCCTGAACGCGTTGGAAACCGCGCTCGAGGAGGAGGTCAAAGTTCGTGGTGAACACAATTGGTACGGTGCCAGTTACGAGTAGATGTCCAATGCAAAGGTGGTACCAGGTGGGCTGACCGTCAGTGAAGATCGGCGCGAGGTAAGCTGCGAAACCCGGACTGTGAAACTCGAAGAGTTGAAGCACGCGCTCCAGCATCACATGTTCCGCTTTTGCGTTCCAAACGGTTGACCTCCGCCTGTGGAGAGATTCAAGCTCACCGCTACTAATCGAGCGGATCAGCTCCGCCTTGAGCTGATTCTGAAGTGGGAGACCAGCATCGGCGGATATGCCGGCACCGACGAATAGAACAAAGCGCCCAGACCTCAGCCTCGCCAGCGCGTCCTGAACGTCGCCCTCCGCAAGCACCTGGATCCGCGTCTTGGGAGAGCTAGGGTCACCGGTCATGCCGTCTCCGAATTCATGGGCTTGCGCAGCCTGGAATCACGTCGTTCCGTGTCGATGGCCTTGCACAACCACCACCGCGGTACCGCGTGTCCTGTCCCTTCCCGCCGTCTGTCGACCACGCCAAGACGTCAGCCGCTGGCACCCCTTTCGTGCAGGAACTGGGCAATCCGGCGAGCAACGTCCCGAGGGCTGATACCGGTGAACGCGACTCCGAGCGACAATTTCTGCACTTCGACAACGTCAAGATGAACCTCGCCCAACATCCCAACCACCCGCCAGCCGCCGTTGGCGTTCGCTTCCAATCGCAACCCCTCGGCATCGATCGCGTTCTTCCAAAGCTCGGGCTTAAGTACAGCGGCGAAGAACACCTGACCGGTCATTAGTGCCGCCCGAGCGCTTCGATTGATCGGCCACAACGGGATGGGTGGGACGACGGCCGCCCACTCATCGTCACGGTGGTAATCGACCGAGGTCCTCACCCCGCATTCCCGACCAAAACCCATGAACTCCAGGCCCTCTACAGCTCTCAGGAGTTGCTCACGGGCGTCACCGCCATCTGCCGGTGCGAAGTGGCACCGGAAGTGGCACCAGGGTGTGGTTGTCGCTGCCAACATCACTTAGGCCGTCGCTTCAGACGGGCCGAGCTGAGTTCTCTTGCGGTACCATCTACCCATTCGCGCAGCCTGGTTCGCTGGTCGTCCGGAAGGGGGAGCAAGTTGATGAGCCGGACTAGACGATTCGGGTCGATTAGTCGTTCGCGCAGCAAGAGCCGCACAAACTCACGATCCTTGTCACGGAAGGCCGCAAGCTTGCTCGCGGCGAGATCGTGCGCCTCGAGGCAGAATCCCGTAGCATCGCCCGTGTTCGCGTTCCGGACCGTCCTGGTTCGCCCCTTCCAGGCCCGCGGCAGAACCGCGGTCTCGATAGAGACTCCGTGCACGTAGAAACCGTGGGTCCGGTGGAACTGGGACCCTTCCCCGAGCGCCCCATCGATGCGGTCGACCAGGTCGGGACGGTTCTTGGGATCAACATCGACCTCGATCGACATACGCAGGGCCTCAGGGGCCGCGGGATGTTGAGCCAGGATGCTCTGGGACCCGAACACCCACAGCTCGGCATCTCCGACCACATCGCAGGCAGCCCGGATTGCGTGCTCCAGTTCTTCCCGAGTCACGGTTTGCCTCGCGCCGAGGCCGCCTGTTGGTCAGCAGCTTGCAGAAGCACTAAGGGCATAGACTGCCGCAGCCGGGTTGCCCGTTCACTGCGCCCGACAAGCCACTTTCGGAGTTGTGGAACGCGCATGCCGTTGAGCACATCCTGCCACTCGCGCAGGGTCTTGGACTCCTGCGGCGGTGCCGTCGAAAGGCGTTTCGCCACCTCATCACGGGCCTTGCGCACAAGCTCCGGATGCCGCTCGAGTGCTACTACCGCGCGCTTGGCACGTTCGAGGAGTGCCTCGTCGGCGGCCGCGTGCGATCGGCGAGGGACCCCACTGGGAGCGTCCACCACGGCCTCGGGCAGCACACCCCACAACAGAGTCGGTTGCCCGGTGGCGGACAGCGGGGACCAGGCGAGAGCCTCAAGGTCCGGCCGCGTCCATCCACGCACCTCTATGGAGACATCCTCGCCACGCGCGAGTTCGGCCACCGACTCACGAAGAGCGTCGGTCAATGCGTCGACTTCCGCGCTTGGCGCCATCAGACCGACTTCAAGTCCACTGCCATCCGGCGATACGCACTCCAGCAACCAAATCGCGGTCGCATGGCCCGCATGTTCCTTCGCCAGCCTCTTGAGTTCGTTCACGCAGCGTTCGAATCGCGTGCTTTCGGCACCAAACAGCTGCTCCAACGCCGAGGACAGGGGATGCTGTTCGTTGAGCCGAATCTGCTGCTGTGTGCCGGTTCCAACGCGCTCTATGATGCCAGCATCAACCAGCCGTCCGACAGCCAGCTGGACGGCCCGCAGGTGCTCCCCCGCCCTGCGAGCGAGTTCACGAACAGCCATCGATTCGCGGGTTGCCTCCAGTACCCGGAGGACTCGGACGTGACTCTTGGTGCCCAAGATCGTGTCCCAGGGCCTTCGAAAGTCGCTGAGTGTTCCCTGCCTGGTGACCATAACGGGCCCTTGGATTGTGACTAAACCATTAGTCGAACGACTAAAACATTAGTCTCGATCATACCGGTAGACAACCCCCCAAAGGCGACACTCGGTGGAAGGGGTCATCAGCATTCGTGTACGGACGGGCGGCAGCTAGAAACAGGTACTTCTCATGACGCAGGTCTTCGCAACCCACGCCGGCCCATTCTCACGCAGGACGAGTTCGACAAGATGCTCGAAGCAGCACCCACCGTGAGTTCGTCCATGTACACGCTGCTCGTACTCGCGAACGAGACCGGGCACCGAATCAACTCGATCCGTCTGCTTCGGTGCCCGGACATCAATTTTCAGGCAAACACGATTCGCTGGCGCGGTGACCAAGGCAAGATCGGCCACGAACACGTGACTCCGATGGTCGAGGCTGCTACGTCCGCGTTGCTAAGGGAACGCGGTAGATGGTGCGGCAAGGGCGATGGCCCGCACTGGGTATTCCCCGCCCCGGGCGATCCGACCCAGCCAATGTCGCGCCACCTCGCGCGTGACTGGTGGGAACGGACGGAGAAGGCAGCCGGCATCGCTCGCGTCTCTGGACGCGGGTGGCATTCGCTCCGGCGGAAGTTCGTGACAGAGCTCAAGGGCGCGAGCTTGAAGGACCTGTGCGCGCTCGGTGGCTGGAAGGCTCACAACACGATTCTCAAGTGCTATCAGCAGCCTGACCCTGATGCCATGCGATTCGCGCTGGAAAACCGAGTTACGTTGAGGAAGGCGTAGGTCGGAGCGCGCGAAGTCCAACCTGCTAGCGCTTGCGGGCCTGGCGCTCACGTTCGTGAACGAGAATCTCCCGGTAGGGAACGCTCCAGTCCTCGCCGTAAACCTCCGCGATGAGCTGTACGTGGTCCGCCCCCGCCTCTTCCTCTAGGCTGGACAGGTATGCAAGGAAGGCGTCTCCTGTCTTACTCGAGAAGATACGGGTCCCAAACGGCGCAAGCTTGGCCCGCAAGGGTTCCTCCCGAAGCAGTCCGGCACACTCGTTGTCCAGAAACATCGCGTCGCAGTACGGTAGGAAGCTCGCGATTGCCGTGATATCGTTCCACATCCCGGGGCTGGGTGGTCGTCGTTGCCCGCTGGCGGCCTTCCGCGCGATCGCTGCCGTGAGCAACGCGGAAATGTCGTTCGCTGGTGCATCAAACGCGGCCTCCGAACACAAGAACTTCAGGACGACGCCCAAGGCGTCTTCTCGAGCGCACCCGGCTTGCTCCGCCACATGCATGAGCACCGGGACGACTTCGGCATCAAGCCGGGGGTTCCACACCTCTTCGTCAAACGGAGCGTGGCCAGCAGCCACACGCTGCATCAACGCGACGCGCTCTTGGAAAAGGAGGAGGAAGTTCTCGGCGTGCCCTCGACGCTCGAACCGGTACCAGTCGTCGAAGCTCTTACCCTTTTCGGTTTGCCACTGCTCAAAATATCGGAGCATGGCGGCATGCGAGCGGTCCTTCGCTGCACGTTGGACCTTCGGGTCTGCGTCCAAGCCCGCGAGGTTCACGGACAGACGAATGCGCTCCATCCACTCGTCCGGATTGCCGTGGAGCACGAGACCACGCTCCAGGTCGTAGCGTGGGGCCTTCCCGGCTAGGACGGCGCGGAGGGCAACACCGAGTTGATGCTGGTGAATGATCACCGGATACTCGAACGACACGCCGTTGCCGAGGTGTTCATAGACCGCGCGCAGCATCGTCGGGTGGCTGGCCAGTGCGGATTCCTTATCATGCAACGTCGAATTCGGACACACCATCAGCTGGAGCTTGAACGCGCGCTCCAGAGCGTCGAACAGCCTGGCCGGAAACGGACCCTGCGGCGCGGTAGTCGCGGCCCAGACCGGGTCGAGCGTTTTCGCCATGTTGCTGTAGACCATCTGGTCCAGATACACGATCTTCTTCCGGAGCGCGGGAAGCCGGCGCGTTTCCGTATGCCAGCATGCTCGACACCGACGGGTTTGGGCCACACCAGAGATCATGAGTGACCCGAACTCCGCCCCTCCGCACTTTGGACACTGGCGGAACGGTGCCGTGATGAACATGCGCGGGTCGATGCGTACGACGGTTGCCATCGTCGAAAGTTAACGACGGCCAGGCAAAGGAGGGGTTGGGCGCGTACCAGCCGCAGGTGGTGATCAGCCCGGGTCGGAACTGGAACCCCCAACTGGCACCACGCCCTCGCCAACCGAAAAACACAAAGCCCCGCGAGGCACCGAAACACCCCACAGGGCTTGAAGTTGCACGTCAATGGGCCAGGGAGGAGTTGAACCTCCGACCTCACGCTTATCAGGCGTGCGCTCTAACCACCTGAGCTACTGGCCCGGCTCGCCCTTCTTCGGGCGGCTCTAAAAGTACGTGGTACCGCCTGGATCCTGCACCCCACCCTGTGGCAGCACGGCCGGAGCGCATCGGCACCAGGTGGACAGGTCGGAGGGCTCGGCGCGATCGGCGATCTCTTTGGCCTCAAGTCCGACAACACGCTTCTCATCAAGATCAGTTACTGGGCGACGCGTGTGGCGCGGGTCGCGTGGTGCCACCCATCTTGTCACCATGTCCCTGTACCTCGGCCTCGACTGCAGTACCCAAAGCCTCACGGGCATCCTTCTCCAGGTTGAGGCCAGCGAGAAGCACGTCCTGTTCCGGCATACGCTGCAATTCGACGCGGAGCTGCCAAGCTACGGGACGAAAAACGGCGTCCTTCCCTCGTCCGATCCCGCCGTGGCAACCTCGCCACCGGCTCTCTGGGCCGCGGCATTGGATCGATTCATGGAGATCCTGACGCGGCGGGAGAGAATCGATCTGAGCCGATTGCGCGCCGTGTCGGGCGCCGCTCAACAACACGGCAGCGTATACCTCAACGGCTCCGCCACGGAGCGTCTTCGTGCACTCGACGGCAAGAAACCGCTTGCCGCGCAGGTACCTGAAATGTTGAGCCGCACGGAAGCACCGATCTGGATGGATACGAGCACCATGACGGAGTGTGCCGAGATCACCGCGGCGGTGGGGGGCACGGAAGGACTGCTGCAACTCACCGGATCGCGGGCCTTTGAACGGTTCACCGGTCCACAGATCCGCAAGTTCTCCAAGCGGCACCCGTCCGCCTACGCGGCAACCGACCGCATTCATCTCGTGAGCTCGTTCCTTGGCTCGCTCCTGACGGGGGCGCACGCGCCCATCGATCACGGTGACGGCGCCGGCATGAACCTGATGGACCTCCGCGCCAAGGCGTGGTCCGATCGAGCCGTCGAGGCGACCGCTCCGGGCTTGGCGGCCAAACTCCCTCCCCTCGTTCCGTCACACACGGTCATCGGTCAGATCTCTCCCTATTGGACGGAACGGCACGGGCTTCCGTCGTGTGACGTCGTCGCGTGGACGGGAGACAATCTCGCGAGCCTGATCGGTGTCGGTCTCGTCGATCCCGATCGTCGCGCGATCTCGTTGGGCACGAGCGATACGGTGTTCGGGTTGCTCGGGGATTTGCGCGTGGATCCGTCGGGCACCAGTCACGTCTTCGGAGCCCCCACCGGGGGGTACATGGCGCTGACGTGCTTTCGGAATGGCTCCCTTGCGCGTGAGCGTGTGCGGGATGCCTACGGTCTGGACTGGGAGGGCTTCTCGAACGCGTTACGAAGCACGCCCGCGGCGAATCGTGGCGCGATCATGCTGCCGTGGTTCGAGCCCGAGATCACCCCCCCGGTCTCCCCAGCCGTGGTCCATCGGTTTGGTCTGGATACCACCGATGCGCCGGCGAACGTGCGCGCCGTGGTCGAAGCGCAGATGATAGCGATGGCCATCCACACCACCTGGATGGGTTCGCGAGCCAGCGGGATTCACGCGACCGGTGGTGCCGCTCAGAATCGCGGGATACTCCAAATCATGGCGGACGTCCACGAGGCCGACGTCTATCGCTTCGCGATCACGGACTCGGCCGCGCTCGGTGCCGCGCTCCGCGCGTACCATGCCCAGGAACTCGCCGCGGGCCACGCAATAACGTGGCAGGACGTGGTCGCCGGCATCGCGGTGCCCGATGTTTCCAGTCGCATCACGCCGATTCCCGAACACGTGGGGAGGTACCGCGACCTCCGGAGGGTGTATGCGATGCGGGAAGCGGAGGCCCTCCGCCATGTGCCTCGGCGGTGACCTTCGTCGCGGCTTCGCCTTGCTGCCTTACCCTGTTGCCTCACGCCGACTGCCCACCCAACTCGCCCACCGGAGCGCCAAGCTCCGACCGCACGCCCGGCGCGCGCGCTGCCCACTCGGGCTACCGTCCCCGGGACGCATGGTACACCACGATCCGCGGAGTCGGCGCCGTCCGCTCCCCGGACCCTCGCCATCCGGACGCACCCGCGTGATCAACGGTCGTTAGTCCCAATCGTCGGGCCGACGGGTGCCGCGCGGCTCGTCATCGTCGTCGAACTCGTCCTCGTACTCGTCGTACTCCTCGTACTCTTCTTCCTCCTCCTCCTCCTCCAGCTCCTCGTCCTCTTCGAAGTCGTCGTAACTCGACTCCGGATCCTCGTCGTCGTCGCGCATCAACGAAACGAATGGCGCGTCCGACGCATGCCAGGGCAGCATGGTTCCTCCGTCGCTCCGCTCGAAAGGTGAATCCCTACGAGCCGCTCGCCGCCCGAGTGCGGCGTGCGGCCTTCTTCCGCTCGACGGCTTCCAACGCGCGTTTGCGCAGGCGGATCGCCGCGGGCGTCACTTCAATCAACTCGTCATCCTCGATGTACTCGAGTGCCAACTCCAGCGTGATCACCCGCGGCGGCTCCAGCTGCACCGTCCCATCCGACGCGGTCGTACGCATGTTCGTCAGTTTCTTCCCCTTGGTGACGTTGACGTCCAGATCCCCGGGGCGTACGTGCTCCCCGACGATCAATCCCTCGTACACGGGCGTCCCAGGCTCCACAAACATGGTCGCCCGCTCTTCGAGGTTCCAAAGGGCATAAGCTACGGCCACCCCTTCCCGATCCGCCACCAGGACCCCGCGATTGCGGCCCGCCAGCGGCCCGGCCCACGGTCCGTACTCCAGGAACCGATGGTGCATGATCCCCTCGCCGCGTGTGTCGGTGAGGAACTCGCTGCGATACCCGAACAGCCCGCGCGCCGGGATCCGAAAACGCATGCGGCTGCGCCCGTTCCCTGGGTTCCGCATCTCGATCACCGCGCCGCGCCGGGGCCCGAGCTTCTCGATCACGGTGCCGATGACCGCCTCGTGGACATCGATCACCAATTCCTCATACGGTTCGAGTCGTTCGCCATCCGGCCCCACTCGCGTGATCACCCGTGGACGGCTTACCTGAAACTCGAACCCCTCGCGCCGCATGGTCTCCATCAGAATCGCGAGATGGAGCTCCCCTCGCCCGGAGACCGTCAGCACTTCGGGCTTGTCCGTATCCTCGACCCGCAAGGCGATGTTGCGCTCGAGCTCGCGATACAGCCGGTCGCGTACCTGCCGGGTCGTCACGAACTTGCCCGCCCGGCCCGCGAACGGCGAGTTGTTCACCATGAAGTCGACCGAGATGGTGGGCTCCTCGACGGCGATGCCGCGAAGCCGCTCCGGACATTCGGGCGCGGTGAGCGTCGTACCGACCTCGACGCCGTCCAGACCGGCGAGCGCCACGATGTCGCCCGCTTCCGCCGACTCGATCTCGATGCGTGCCAGTCCCTCGAAACCATACAGCCGGACTACCCGGCCGCTTTCGGCATCCGCCACCAGCCCCGGCTCGCCCAGCGGCAGCAACGCCACCTCGTCACCGAGGTGGACCCGCCCCCGCTCGATGCGGCCGATGCCCATACGACCGACGTACGTGGAGAAATCGATCGTGGAGATGAGCATCTGAAACGAGCCGTCCGCGGTGGCAGCCGGCGCGGGCACGGCCGTCACGATCGTCTGGAACAACGGAGTGAGATCGCCGCCGCGATCCGACGTCACCGCTTCCGCCGTAATCGCGGCGACGCCCAGCTTGGCGGAAGCGTACAGAAACGGCGCGTCCAGCTGCGCGTCTGACGCCTCCAACTCGATCAGCAAATCGAGCACCGCGTCGTGGACCTCGTGCGGGCGGGCGTCGGGCCGGTCGACCTTGTTGATGACGATGATCGGATGCAGCCCCAACGCCAGCGCCTTGCGCATGACGAAGCGTGTTTGGGGCATCGGGCCTTCGGCGGCGTCCACGAGAAGCAACACGCCGTTCACCATGCGCAGAATCCGCTCCACCTCCCCACCGAAATCCGCGTGTCCGGGCGTGTCGACCAAGTTGATCTTCACGTCATGCCAGCGCACCGACGCGTTCTTGGACAGGATGGTGATGCCCCGCTCCCGCTCCAGCGGATTGGAGTCGAGCACGCGATCCTCCACCTGCTGGTTGGCACGGAACACGCCGGCCTGGCGCAGCATCTTGTCCACGAGCGTGGTCTTGCCGTGGTCCACGTGCGCGATGATCGCGATGTTACGGATTGATGGGTGGAAAGACACGGGCGGGTGCCGGCGAATGCCTGGAGATCCTCAGCTGCGAGCGCGGTAGGCGGTGGGCCAGTATAGATAGGTCAGGGGCGGGACGCAAGCCGAGCGGGTGTCACCGCACACGCGTCCGCCGCCTCACCCGCCCACCCGTTCACAAAACGGTCACCGTCGGACACTCGTCGCCGCGCTCCAGTTGCATGGTCACGTGATGAATGCCCAGGCCGGCCATGCGATCGTGGATCGTCCGCAGAACATGCTGGCCGGAAGCGGTGTTCCCGACCACGGCATGCGCGCTCATCGCCACCACGCCGGACGTCAGCGTCCACACGTGAAGATCATGCACGTCGCTCACGCCGGGAACCGTGGTCAGCTGTTGCTCGACCTTCCCGAGGGGGATGTGCTTGGGCACGGCCTCCAGCAGGATGTCGACCGCTTCCCGCACCAGCCGCCACGCCCCGATCAGGATCAGCACCGCGATGCCCATGGAGATGATCGGATCCGCCGGGGTCCAGCCGGTCGCCAGGATAATCCCGCCCGCGGCGAGCGTCCCGACGGACGCAAGCAGATCGCCGAGCACGTGCAGATACGCTCCCCGCACGTTCAATGAGTGACGGTGATCGGCGTGCAGCAGGCGGGCGGCAACGACGTTCACAATGAACCCGGCTGCCGCGACGGTCACGAGCAGACCGCCGCGTACCTCCGGCGGCTGGGCGAGCCTCCCCACCGCATCCCACACGATCAGGCCGGCGAGCACGAACAGTGCGGTACCGTTGACGAGCGCCGCGAGAATCTCGAGTCGCAGAAACCCGAACGTCTTCTCGGCGGTCGCGGGCCGGCGTGCGATCCACATCGCGAATAACGCGAGTCCGATGGCGGCCGCATCGGTGAGCATATGCCCGGCGTCGGCCATGAGCGCGAGCGAGTTCGCCACGACCCCGCCCGCGAACTCCACCAGCATGAACACGGTGGTCAGCACCAACACCGTCATCAAACGCCGTCGGGAACGCACGCGTCCCGGCGTCGCATGACTGCACTCGAGGGCGCGATCCGACGGCTGGACGGTACTCACGACGCGGCGAGTCCTCGCGGGCCCGCAGCCCCGGTGTACCTTTCTCCTCGACTCGTCATGGACAGCATCACCCTCTCGTCATTCCTCCTGCGGCTCGCCGCCGTGGTGGTCCTCGTGGCGGCAAACGCCTTCTTCGTCGCCGCCGAGTTCGCGCTCGTCGCGTCGCGCCGAACCCGCCTGGACGCGCTCGTCAAGCGGGGCGACAGGAAAGCTAAGCTCGCCCGAAAGGCCGTTCAATCACTCGACAAGTACATCTCGGGCACCCAGCTCGGCATCACCGCCGCGAGTCTGGGCCTCGGCTGGATTGGCGAGCCGGCGCTCGCTGGAGGGATCGAGCACTTCTTCGGGCTCCTGCCCGGCCCGCTCGACCTCGTGGCCACGCACGCGGTGGCCAGCACGATCGCGTTTCTGGGGATCACCTTCCTCCACATCGTGCTCGGCGAGCTCGCACCGAAGGCGCTGGCGTTGCTGCGCCCGGAGGACACGAGCCGCTGGGTGGCCGCCCCGCTGATCCTCTTCACGGTGGCCACGAATCCATTCATTTGGGTGCTCAACGGGTCGGCCAACCTCCTGCTCCGTCTTTTCGGGCTGCGGGCGCCGTCGGAAGCCGAGCGCGTGCATCAGCCGGACGAAATCATGATGCTCGTGCGGCAGACCCAGCGCGCGGGCCGGCTGGACGGACAGGATGCGCGGATGATCGAAGGGGTGTTCGAATTCACGGAGAAGACCGCGCGCGACGTGATGACGCCGCGCACGGAGGTGAGCGCGCTTCCCGGAAGTCTCACCGTCGAGGCGGCGGCACGTCGAGCGGCCGAGGTGGGGCGCTCGCGCTACCCCGTGTACGAGGAGTCGATCGACAACGTCACCGGTGTCGTGCACGTCAAGCAAATTCTCGCCGCGCTGCGCGGACGCCCCGACGAGCCGCTCGCGGCGATGGCGCGTTCTCCGCTGTTCGTTCCCGGCACGCGCGAAGTGGAGGACGTGCTCACCGACATGAAGCGACTGAAGTTCCAGATGGCCATCGTGCTCGACGAGTACGGTGGCACCGCCGGGATCGTGACGATGGAAGACCTGCTCGAGGAGATCGTCGGCGAGATCTATGACGAGTACGATCGCGCCGACCCGCTTCCTAAACCCTCAGCTGACGGTGTGTCGCTGCCCGGCGAGACGGACATCGAGGACGTCAACACCCTGTACGGCCTCGCGCTGAGCGACGCGGACTATCAGACGATCGGAGGGTACGTATTCGGGGCGCTTGGGCGACTGCCCAGGACCGGCGATCAGGTGATGGCCGGTGCCGTCCGGTTCGAGGTCCTCTCGATGGACGGGCGGCGCGTCGAGCGGGTCAGAATGGTACTCCCACCCAAACCCGCATCATCCGCGCCAGCCAGCTAATCGCGTTGGCGCACCAGCGCTGACGCGAGCTCGATCGCGGCACGCATCGATCCGGCGGACGCGCGGCCCGTTCCCACGATGTCGAACGCCGTGCCGTGATCCGGCGCCGTCCGGATAAAGGGGAGCCCGAGCGTCACGTTTACTCCGCTTCCGAAACCGGCCACCTTCACGGCCGTCATTCCGACGTCATGCGTGGGGGACAGTACGGCATCGAATTCGCCGCGCAGCGCGCGGACGAAGACCGTATCCGCCGAGAACGGACCGGCCGCACCGAGTTCGCGGGCCGCCGGCCGGAGCACGCGGTCTTCCTCGTCGCCGAACAATCCGCCTTCACCCGCGTGGGGATTGAGCGCGCATACGGCGATCCGCGGTTCCGGGATTCTCCACCAGTCCCGGAGTCCCGCGAGAGTGGTTCGCCCTACGCGCACGACGAGATCCACCGTGAGCGTGTCCGGCACCTCCCGCAGCGGGAGATGGGTGGTGACCAGCACCACGCGCAGTGTACCCGCCACCAGCATCATGGCGACGTCGGTCACGCCCGCGAGGGACCCCAACCATTCCGTTTGGCCGGGAAAGTGGAAGCCGGCCTCGTGGAGCGCGCGCTTCTCGACCGGACCCGTGGCGAGGGCATCGACGTCTCCCGCCAAGGCCATGCGCGCGGCATGCTCGAGCGCCGCGCCGGCCACGCGTCCGGCGGTCACCGCGTCCACCGATGCCGGGTCGGCGTCCGAGAGCGCGGCTTGCGCGTCCACCGCGACGGTCTGGTACCGATCGAACGGCGCCAGCTGACGGCTGGCTCCCAGCACGACGAGGTCCGTGTCCGGCGGCGGGTCGCGCAGCGCTTCGGCAACTACCTCGGGGCCGATGCCCCGCGGGTCACCCAGTGTTACCGCCACTTTCGGCCGCACGGCGACCTCAGGGCCGAATGTCGATATACGTGGCGCCGCGGAGGGTGCGCAGCAGCCGATCCAATCCGTTCTGCTTCGCCAGCGAGCTGCGCAGAACGTCGCGCACGTCTGCGTACGTGAATTCCCCGCCGGGTCGCAGGCCATCCAACGCCACGACGGCATACCGCGGCCGGGCGCCGCTCGGATCCAGATCGATCGGGCCGATAAACGTGCCCGGCTGCGCGTTGGTCACGACCGTGGCGTATTGCGGGGGCAAGTCCTGTGTGGAGGCGTCTTCGATCACTCGCTGCTCGAGTGGGTCGTGGTGGATGCGCGCGAGCGAATCGAACGACGCCCCTTGCTCGAGTTGGCTGCGGATGTCCTGCGCCTTCTGGCGCGCTTCGGCCTTGTTGAGCTCGGTCAACGCAGGAGTGATCAAGATGTGCCGCAGCAGCACTTCGGCGGGTTGGGAGCGCTGGACCTGCATCACGTGGAACCCGTAGGCACTCTGGACGGGTGACGAGACCACGCCGGGTCGGAGCGCGAACGCCGCTCGCTCGAACTCTGGCACGTACTGTCCCCGGCGAATCCACCCCATCTCCCCACCTTGCGCCGCTGAGCCCGGATCGTTGGAGAACTCCCGGGCCACGGCACCGAAATCGGCGCCGTTCCGGATGGCGGTGGCGAGACTATCGGCGAAGCGATACGCGCGCAGCAGCTCGGCGGAGTCAGCGAGCGTCCGGACGACGATCTGCCGAAACGAAACCGTGGGAGGCCGCTGCGGACGCTGTCCGCGCGTGGCCTCGAAGTACTCTCGCAACTCGTGCTCAGTGGGAGGCAGCGGTGTGATGTCGCCCCGCTGCGTCAGCTTCTGCTCGTACTGCTCCCTCAGCAACTCGCGGCGTTTCTGCTCCGTCATCCAGCGACGATAATCGTCCGCCGACGCGAAGCCGGCGGCCCGGAGATTGCGCTCGTACTCCATTTCGGACGCGAACCCCGCGCGAATCTGTCTGAGCGCCGGCTCGATCGAGGCCTGCAATTCCTGCTCGGTCACCTCGATCGCCGTGTCGGCCTCGGCGGCCTGCACCAGCAGCTCATCGTCGATCATCCGTTCCAGGATGGTGCGCCGCAGCGCCCGCAGGCTGTCCGGGTCCGTGGGGACGGTTTCGCCCTGCTGCCGCAAGACGTTGATCTCCTCCTCGAGCCGTGTTTGCGTGATCACGGACTGCCCGACCACGGCGACGATGCGGTCGACCGGCGCGTACACGGGCCCCTGCGCCCACACCGGCATCCCCAGGATCGACAACCCAAACACCAGCATGGCTCCTCGCATCATCGCAACCTACTTCGGCAGTCGGTTAGGTGTACGCGGCTCGAGGGTCATCGCCATCCGTCCGTCGCGCGCCAGCGCCACGGTACGGTCCAACCCCCGCTCGGAAACGACCCACCCGCTACGCCGTCGTAACGCCGTCGCGAGGAAGGCGGGCACGACGACGACGTCATCGAGGCTGCCGAGGATGGTCCGCACGTAGGCGAGCACGGCATGGTCCGCCGCGCGCGGCGGCGCCGAGATGCCCCCGGACGAGTCGATAACCGCACTCAACCCGAGCGCGGACCGGACCCGGGCGACGTCCGCCGCGTAGAATCGGCGGACATTCACCATCGCATCGTCCTCCATCTGAATCCCCGCGCGCTGGGCTTCGAGCAGCAGAATCTCGTTGCGGATCATGGATCGGGCCATCGTACGCAATGACTCGTCGCCCGCCGAGCCCACCAGCGCCTGTTGCTGCAGCGGAAGAACCTGGAGCCACTGCACGAAATCGGAGACCAGAAAACGTCGGTTCCGGTAGCGGCCGATGAGCCGGCGCGAATCGAGCGCCCGGAGGGGCGCCCCCGCCGCCTCACGCATCGCCACGGGCGCGTCGTCCTCGATCGTCACCTGCCACTCGTCCAGCAGCTGGTCGAGGAACCGCGTGGTGAACTCCTGCTCCAGCGCCTCCCGCAACCCTTCCGTGAACTCTTCGCGGGCCTGGCGCAACGTCCGCCGTCGCACGATGTGAAACCCGGCCTCGGACTCGACGACGGGAGAGATCTCGCCCGGTCCCAGCGTGAACGCCACCTCCGCGAGCTCCGGCGCCACCTGCTCCCGCCGAATCACGCCGAGACTCCCGCCGTCGCGCCGCGCGCCAGGATCGTCGCTGCGCTCGTTCAGCACCGCCCACGCGACTCCCGACGCGGCGCGTGCGCGCAGACGCTCCGCTTCCGCACGTGCCCATTCCCGTTCCGCCGCGACATCGCCCCCCGCGGCGATGAGGACATGATCGATAAGTCGATACTCCCCGGCCGCGAAGGCGCTGTCGACCATGCTTGGTTGGAAATGCACGCGTTCGTCGAGCAACCGCCGATGATACACCTCGACGAGCGCTTGCTCGATCTCGGGCCACATTGTCTGCTCGACCAACGCGGTGTCCATGAGTGAATCACCAGCCACGACGCGGTGCGCAAACAACGTGTATTCCACCCAGCGGTGCGCCAGGCGCTCGACAATGTCGCGGGCAATGGGCAACCCCTCGGCGTCGGCGACGATCGACGCGAGCGCCTGCACCGACAGACGGGAGCCGTCGGCTTCCGCCACGATCTCGCCGCGGTCGAACACATCTCCGGGGCCGCACGCGCACACCAGCGCCACGGCACAGAGGGTGGTGATCGTCGTCGGTCGGTTCATGCCTTCTCGTCTTCGAGAACAGTTGCCAGCGCCCGGACCAACCCCGCCCCGGTGGAGAGTCCACCCAAGCGGCGAAGTCGCAAACTCAGCGGGACCGTCTGCCGCACCTCCGCCGCGAACTGCACCTCATCCAGCGCGGCGTTCAGTCGCAGCAGGCGCGGCGCGGCTCCCGCCCGAAACCGGATGCGGGCGGCGTCACCATGGATGGCGATGGCTTCCAGTCCCACCGCTGACCCCAGGAGGCGCAGCTCGCTCACCAGCAACAACCCCTCAGCCTCGGCGGGCAACCCCCCGAAGCGATCCCGCAGCTCCGCCCGGAGGGCCGCAATCTCGTCACGCGTGACGACCCGCGCCAGCCGGCGGTAGACGTCCAGCTTGGCGTCCTCGTCGGGAATGAACGCGTCCGGCAGGTACGCCGATCCGTCCATGACCACGTCGGCGAGCGGCCGGTCCACCGCCGCGCCGGTGTCCCGCAGCGCGCGCACCGCGTCGGCGAGCCATCGGAGATACAGATCGATCCCCACCGCATGCGCGTGGCCGGACTGTTCCGCCCCCAGGAGATTACCCGCCCCACGCAGCTGGAGGTCCCGCAGGGCGATGCGATATCCCGACCCCAGCTCCGTGTGGTGCTCCAGCACCTTCAGTCGTTCCTCCGCCTCGTCGTCGATCACGTCGGGCACCAGCAGGTAGCAGTACGCGCGCCGATGCCCTCGGCCGACGCGCCCGCGGAGCTGGTAGAGCTGCGCCAATCCGACGTGATGGGCGTTGTGCACGATCATCGTGTTCGCATTGGTGACGTCGAGGCCGGATTCGACGATCATCGTGGCTACCAAGATGTCGGTCGCTCCCGCGACAAAGGCGCGCATGACCGCGTCGAGATCCCGCTCCCGCATTCTCCCGTGCGCCACCGCGATACGCGCGCGCGGCGCAAGGCGACGCACCCGTTCGGCAATCGACTCGATGGTCTCGATCCGGTTATGGACGACATACACCTGGCCGCCGCGATCCAGCTCCCGCGCGATACTCTCCTCGATCAGCGCATCGTCCCACGGCTCGATGAAGGTGAGCACCGGAGATCGATCCCTCGGCGGGGTCTCGATGAGCGTGAGATCCCGCAGCCCGAACAACGCCTGATGCAGCGTCCGCGGAATCGGCGTGGCCGTGAGTGTCAGCACGTCGACCTGCAGGCGCAACTCCTTGAGCCGCTCCTTGTGGCGCACGCCGAACCGATGCTCTTCATCCACGATCAAAAGGCCCAGTTGATGGAACGTCACGTCTTTGGATAGCAGCCGATGGGTGCCGATCACGATGTCCACGGCGCCCCTCGCGACCGCTTCGATGACCGCTCGCTGCTCGGCCGGGTTGCGAAAACGCGACAGCACCTCGACACGCACCGGATAGTCCGCCAGGCGCTCCCGAAACGTGCGCGCGTGTTGCTCGGCCAGAATCGTCGTGGGCACCAGTACCGCCACCTGCCCGCCCGCCTGCACGCTCTTGAACGCCGCGCGCACGGCCACCTCCGTCTTGCCGTATCCCACATCGCCCACGATCAGACGGTCCATGGGATGTGGCCGCTCCATGTCACGTTTGGCCTCCTCGGACGCGAGCCGCTGATCGGGCGTGTCGTCGTAGAGAAACGACGACTCCAACTCCCGCTGCCATCGCGTGTCGGGCGGACAGGCGAACCCCGGCGCCACCGCCCGTCGCGCGTACAGGTCCAACAGCTCGGCGGCGAGCTGGCGAATGGCGGTCTCCGTGCGCCGCCGCTGCCGCTGCCAGCGCGTGCCCCCGAGTCGGTGCAGCCTGGGAGGCGCCACATCCTCAATCGCGTCACCGGTGCGATACGGCTCGAGCTGATCCAGGCGATACATCGGCACGTTGAGGCGATCGCCCCCCTCGTACTCAAGCACCGCCACTTCCAGGGTGAGCCCTTCACCCACCGTGATCGTCTCGACACCACGGTAAACGCCGATCCCATGATCCAAGTGGACGACGTAATCGCCGGCCTTGAGCGCTCCGACGCCCGCCGCACGCAGGGCCTGCCGGTAGCGACGCGGCCGCCGGAGGCGGCGCGCCCGCATGAAGATCTCGTGGTCCGTCAGGACCAGGAGGCTCGGAGCCCGGTAGCCCCCGCTCAACGAGCCGAGGGCGAGCGTCAAGCCCGAAGGCAGGCGCCCCGCGCCGACGTCTCCACCTAACAACTCCTCCAAGCGCTCAAGTTGGCCCTCATTGTCGCACAGCACGATCGTCGGGACGGTGTCCGCGAGCCGGGTCAACTCCGCAATGCGCCGCGCCACGGCCGGTGGTGCACTCAGGCCGAAGTCGATCGCCGTGTCGCTCATCCCGACGCGAATGCGCGGAAACGCGGCCTGTTGCCGCTCGCACCGATCCGGCGCACTCACAATCGCCTCGCGACTCTCCACGTCCTCACCGCGCCGTCGCGCCAGCAGCACGTGACGCTCGGCCTCATCCCACAACCGGCGCAGATCGGCCTCCTCGACGTCCGCTTCGCGCCACACCACGGCGTCCGGCGGAAACAGCTCGAGCAGCGTATGCCGCTCGGGCTCCGCCGGCTCCGCCGCACCATCTACCAAGCGCACCGGTAGAATCGTGACGTCGTCGAACTCGCCGGCCGAGCGTTGCGAATCCAAGTCGAACGCCCGCACTGAGGTAATGTCATCCCCCCACCACTCGATGCGGGTCGGATCCGCCATGCCAAACCCGTAGACGTCCACGATCCCACCTCGCACGGCAAACTGCCCCACGTCCGTCACCGACGGCGTCCGCGCGTACCCCATGCCGTCCAATCGGGTCACCAGGTGCGACAGCGCTCGATGGTCCCCCGGTCGCACCCGCAGTTGCTGGGTGAGCACGGCACTCGACATGCGGCTGCGCTCCGCCAGCGCGCGCTGCGTCGTCACGACGACGCGCACGCCGCCGCTCGCGATCGCCGCGACGGTCTCCGCTCGTTCCCCCGCGATTTCGAAGTGTGGCTCTTCCTCCCCAAGCGCCTCACGCTGCGGATACAGCCGCACGCCACCGTCCATCAGCGCGAGGAGATCGCCATGCCACCGCTCGGCGTGCGCCGGCGACGCCGTAACGATCACGAAGATGCGCTCGGGCAGCGCACGGGCGAGACCGGCGACGACCACGGCGCCACTCGAGCCGACCAACCCCGTCACATCCCGCTGGACGCCGCGACCCGGAAGCGCCCGCACGAGCGCACGAAACGGCGTCGAGTTCGTGATCGCGTCCAGCAGCGCCGGCAACATCAGACCTCGCGCGACCGTCGGCCGAGGGTTGCGACGAGCAGCTCCGCCACGGCAACAAGAAGCGCCGCGACCAGTAACAGCGATGAGAGATCGGCCCGCCGAGCGCCGGCAAACAAATCGCGGTCGAGTGCCGTCGCGTCCACCAAGCGCGCGCCGGGCCCCAGTGCCGCCCGGGTGAGCGCCGCATCGACCGTGCCGGCCGCCGACTCGCGCGGGTCGTGATTGACCTCCAACGCGCCGACCGTATCGCCCCGCGCGCCGGCCACGTAGTACACACCGGGCTCCGACGGGCTGCGGATCCGATTGTCCGGAGCCACCGGCCACCGCGCGTCACCAGCCAAGAGCGCGCGCCCTCCCGCCGGCAGGCCCACGACGTCCCCGGGTCGCCCTCGCACGATCCATCCGCTCCCGGCCCCGACCCGGTTCACGAGCGTATGCACGAAGGGAATGAACCCCGCCCGCACCACGAGATCCGTCCATTCCGGGTCGAGCCGACTGGCGACGAGCACGACCTCGCCGTCGCGCACGAGCCACGGCTGCCCGCCGGCAGTCGCGAGAACGTCCCCCCCTGTCCCGCCGAGCGCATGCCTCCGGACCAACGTGGCGCCCTCCAGGCCGGGAAAATCGTCCTCCAGGATCCACGATCCTTCGAGCGTCGGGCCGAACTGCCAGCGAATTCCCCGCGCGCTGAGCGCGCGGTTCACCGCCCCGAGCAACGCTGCATCCGCGGGAGGCAGAACGATGGCCGGTGCGCGCTCGAACCGATCCGCCACGCGGACGTCGTCACCCGCGCGCACGTGACCCGCCTCCGCCAAGACGGCCATGGCTTCGGGAAGGAACGACCCGACGGCGGAACCCACGGCCACCCCTGGCGGAGGATCGACCCGCACCGCCACCCACCAGCGATCGTCGGCCCGGAGCTCGTCCGGATCGAGCACGATCTCCGCCGCGTGCCACCCGCTGGACAGCTCCGCCTCCAAGAGCGCGACCTCCCCCGGTCGGGCCACCGTGCGCGCGATCGTGCGTCCGCCGATGACGAGCTCCACGGCAGAGCGATCGCCCGAGCCTCCGACCGCCACTGACAGCGCGTGCGACGTCCCTCCGGCCAGTCGTTCCACCCCCACGGAGTCGATTCCGCGATTGGGCGCGTCGGCCGCAGGTCGGAGTATCAACACCGTCCGCTCGCCGATCCCCATCGCGCCCGTGAACGCCGTCGCCTGACCATCGCTCAGCACGACGATCTCGCGCTGCGGCTGCGGCGCCTGGTCCAGCGCGCCCGCGAGTGCCTGCACCGCTCCAGTGACGTCCAGGCGACGCGCGACGGGTTGCAGCGTGTCGAGGAGAGCCAGCGCCTGCGCTCGGGTGAACGGCGTGACGTCTCCGGACGCGGTCGCCATCCAGAGCCCGTCATCGAGCGTGAGGCGCGCGACGATCGAGCGACCGAGTCCGGCGAGCGCGGACCACCGCGTCGTGCCTTCCGCCACCGTGCCCGACGATAGGGAGTTGTCGAGCACCAGCCCCAGCGCCGTGGGATCGTGCCCGCGTCCACGGTCGAATCGCACCACCGGCCGCGCGGCCGCGAGCACCAGCAACAGCAAGACGGCCATCCGCAGGATGAGCAGCAGGAGGTTTCGGAGCCGCAGCCTGCGACTGTGCTCCCGCTCGGTGGCCACCAAATATCGGACCGCGGGAAAGACGACGAGCGGTGGGTGCCGGCGATCCAGCAGGTGCAGGAGCGGCGGGATCCCAACGGCGACGAGGCCGAGGAGGGCGAGTGGCTGAAGAAACCCCATTACCCGAGGTGGGGTCGCGCGGCCGCGGCGCGCCGCAGCACGCTCCCAAACGGCATGTCGGTCAACACGTGGTGATACCGAATGCCGCCGCCCCGACAGGCCGCGCGCCATTCGACGATGGCGCGTCGCACCGTCTCAGCGTACATCGCCCGCAGCTCGCGCGGCCGCGCGACCACGTGCCCGCCCGTCTCGGGATCCTCGAACCGCGCTTCGGGCGGCCCTTCCAACGTGCGCTCGCCCGGGTCCATGATATGAAACACGGCGAGCTGATGCCCGCGGTGGCGCAGGTACTGGAACGCACGCAACGCGAGCTCGCGCTCGAGCAACAAGTCCGAGACGAAGATCACCAGGCCGCGCCGCCGCAGCAGTCCGACCACCCGCTCGAGCGCCGGCTGCGCGGCCGTCCCCTGTCCCGGCCGCAGATCCGCCAGCGTGCGCAACAACTCCCACCACTGCTTGGCTCGGGCACGGGGCCTGACGATCGCGCGGATTTCATCGTCAAACGCGATGAGGCCCGTCGCGTCTCGTTGGCGGAGCATCACCAGAGTCAGGGCGGCCACCAGCCGCTTGGCGTACTCCAACTTGGACAGCCGCCGTTCGGCACCCTGCCAATCCATGGAGCGGCTCACGTCGAGCACCACCATGGACCGCAGGTTGGTTTCTTCCTCGTACTGCTTCACGAAGAGGCGATCGGATCGCGCCAGCATCCGCCAGTCGAGGTACCGTAGCTCGTCGCCGGGCTGATAGGGCCGGTGCTCGGCAAACTCGACCGAGAACCCATGAAATGGGGACCGATGGAGACCGCTGAGGAAGCCCTCCACCACCCCCTGTGCGACGAGTTCGATCCCGCCGAGCTGCGCGACCTCGAAGGGGTCCAGCAGATCGATGCGTTGCTCAGCCACGGACGAGCACGGTCATTGGCCTCCCGGCGCGCCACCCGTCCCCGATGGAGGACGATGCGATCCCCGGTCGGGGCGCGAGGTCGTTGCGTAAATCACTGGCAGACAAGATTATAGCAGGCCGTCACGATGCGGCACAGGCTATGCTGCTCGACCCAGGGGGGATATACTCGTGACGCTCAAGCCGGCACTCGTGAGTTTCGCTGTGGCGACCCTGCTGGTGGGCGGCGTCCACCAACCGACGGTGGCACAGCACGCCGCCCCTCCCACCATCCATCTCACACTCACCGGCCCGGACGTGTTCGTCGAAGAGACTCCGGTCCTGGCGTCGTTCACCACCTCGGCCGACGCATACGTTCTGATACTCCGCATCGACACTGACGGCCGCCTCACGTTTCTGTACCCGATCGAGCCCGCCGGGGACACGCTGATCGCCGCCGGGGTCTATCCGGTAGTCGGCAGTCCCGCGAGTCACGCCACCGTTTCCTTCGTGGTGGACGAGTACCCCGGGGTCGGATATCTGTTCGGGCTCGCCAGTCGCGATCCGTTGGCCCTCGAGCCCTTCGTGCGCCGCGCGACCTGGAATCGCCACGCCCTGTTCCCGGGCGGGCGTGTGCGCGGCGATCCCTACGTCATCTTCGCGGAGATCGCCGAGCGGGTACTGCCCGAGGACTATGGCGACTACGGCTATGACATCCTGCCGTATACGGTCGGCGAGCGCTATCGTGTGCCGCGCTTCACGTGCTATGGCTGTCACACCGGAGCGGGCTACCCGTGGCGCGACGACTATCAAGAGTGGTGCGCCACGTTCCGCGTGGATATCCTGGCCGATCTGTGGAGCCGCTTTCCCACCGCGTTGATCGGTGGCGGTTTCCCCGTGGCGCCGGACGTCCTCCCGGCCGCCGTGTTCGTGTTCACGCGACGCCAGAGCCCGGTGGCCGCGCCCGGCGAGTCTCCGTCGCCGCATCGCGGCGGGCGGGGCGCGCCAGGACCGGTCGGCGCCCTCATCGGTGAGTTGATCAAAGAAGCAACGAGTCCCGACGCCACGCGCGTCGGCGGCGGCGTGCCGGCACGCCCGGGGACACCTCGACCCAAGTTGGATCGCCGCACGACGAGCCCCGAGCCGGCGTCTCCCCCGCCCCCACCCCCGCCCCCCAAGCCGCCAGTGCGCCGCGAGGGAATGCCCTGATCGCGGTGGGCTTGCGCGCCGCGAGCGCGCCCTCACCCTTACAGCATGCCCGCAACCCTGTCGGACAAGGAACTGCTCGCCCGGCTCGTGGCATTCGACACCACCAGCGAGCTGAGCAATCGGCCCTTGGTGGATTTCGTCGCCGCGTACCTGGACGGTCCTGGAGTCAAGGTGGTTACCCATCCGTCGCCGGATGGACGCAAGGCCGGACTCGTGGCCATGTGCGGCCCGGCCACGGATCCGGGACGCCGCGACGGGGTGATGCTGTGCGGCCACACCGACGTCGTCCCGGCGGACCAGCGTGCCTGGCACTCCGACCCGTTTCAACTGGTGGAGCACCAAGGGAACCTGGTGGGGCGCGGCACGTGCGACATGAAGGGCTTTCTCGCGCTTGCCATCAACCTCATGCACCGCGCGCGCCACCGGGCTCTCGCCAGGCCGCTTGCGCTCCTCCTCACCTACGACGAGGAACTGAATACCACGGGGGTGCGCGAGTTCCTCGCCACGTGGCCTGCCGAGCGCGTGCTTCCGCGCGATGTCGTCGTGGGCGAGCCGACCGAGTTGGAGGTCGTGCACGCGCACAAGGGAATGCTCGACCTGCGGCTGGATGTCGAAGGCGCGGCGGCCCACAGCGGCTATCCCCACCACGGCCGCAACGCCATCGAGCCGGCCGCTCGGGCCATCACCGCACTCGGTACGCTCCGGCAGGAGTTGGAGCGGGAGCGCCCCGCCAACGCGAGCACGTTCGCCGAGGTGCCGTACGCCGCCCTCAACGTCGGGACGGTACGGGGCGGAGTCGCCGTCAACATCGTGCCCGACGGGTGTACGGTGGGGTTCTCGATCCGCTTGCTCCCGGGCATGGATCGGGCCGACACGGTGAATCGCGTCCAGGCAGTCGTGGAGCAGGCGCTCGCACAGACGCCGCATCGGATCCGGATCGTGAGCGAGAGCCCTCCCATGTACACGGAGGCCGACGCGACCGTCATCACGGACCTGCTGACGTTGACCGCCAAGTCCGCTCCGGGAACGGTGTCGTACGCCACGGACGCGGGGTGGCTGCAGACAGCCGGCCATCGCTGCGCTATCTTCGGCCCGGGATCGATCACCGTTGCGCACAAGCCCAACGAGTACCTTCCCCGAGAGCAGTTTGAGGCCGCGGCCACCATCCTGACCCGCCTCGTGACGCGCCGTTGCGAGGCGGCCTGACACACCGGCGGGCGTGATGCCCGCCCGAAGGACCACGATGACGCAGCCACTCCTCGAATGCGTGCCCAATTTCTCCGAAGGCCGTGACGGCGCCGCGATCCGGCGGATCACCGATGCCATCGCGTCCGTGGACGGCGTCACGCTGCTGGACGTGGATCCGGGACACGCCACCAACCGCACCGTGGTGACGTTCGTCGGGGCGCCGGAGCCGGTCCTCGAAGCAGCGGTGCGCGGCGCCGCCACGGCGCGCGAGGTGATCGACATGCGTCATCACCATGGGGCGCACCCGCGGTTCGGCGCGCTGGACGTGTGTCCGCTTGTGCCCGTGGCCGGCGTATCGATGGAGGAGACGGTCGGCTACGCGCGGGCGCTCGCGCGACGTTTCGGGGACGAACTGGGCCTGACGGTCTACTGCTACGAGCACTCGGCGACCCGGCCTGACCGCCGCAACCTCGCCGCGGTGCGGGCCGGCGAGTACGAGGGCTTGCCGGAGAAGCTCGCCAAGCCCGAGTGGGCGCCGGATTTCGGACCCGCCACGTTCGATCCCGGGTTTGGCGCCGTGGCCGTGGGCGCCCGGGACTTCCTCATCGCCTACAACATCAACTTGAACACGACCTCGACACGCCGGGCCAACGCGATCGCGTTCGACGTGCGCGAGAGGGGGCGGATCAAGCGCGCCGGCGACCCGCTGACCGGAGAGATCGTTCGCGACGAACACGGCGAGCCCGTGTGGATTCCGGGGAGCTTGGCGGCCGTCAAGGCCATCGGCTGGTACATCGAGGAGTACGGCATCGCGCAGGTCTCGATGAACCTCACCGACATCGGCGTGACGCCGCTGCATATCGCCTTCGACGAAGTGTGCCGCCGGGCGGACGCGCGTGGCGTGCGCGTGACGGGATCGGAAATCGTGGGGCTCATCCCCCTCCGGGCTATGCTGGCCGCGGGCGAGTACTTCCTGGAGAAGCAGCAACGATCCCTGGGCATTCCCGACGCGGAGATCATCAAGATCGCCGTGCGATCGCTGGGACTCGACGGTCTCGGTCCCTTCGACCCGCGTGAGAAGATCATCGAGTACCGCTTGCGAGACGAGGCTATGCGCCGTTTGATCGATCAGTCTGTTCAGGCCTTCGTCGACACGACGTCGTCGGAGGTACCCGCGCCCGGCGGTGGGTCCGTGGCGGCCCTGGTCGGGGCGCTCGGCGCGGCCCTCGGGACGATGGTCGCCAACCTGTCCTCGCACAAACGGGGCTGGGACGACCGCTGGAGGGAGTTTTCCGACGCCGCGGTCGAGGGAAAACGATCCGTCCAGCGCCTCCTCGCGCTGGTGGACGAGGACACCGCGGCGTTCGACGCCGTGCTCGCGGCAATGCGCCTTTCCAAGGACACGCCGGAGGAGCGAGACAAGCGCGCGGCCGCCATCGAGCGGGCCACCCGGCAAGCCACGACGGTGCCCTTTCAAGTCATGGAGGCGGCTCTGGAGTCTATGGTCGTGATCGGGCGCATGGCCGAGACGGGCTTGGCCTCGTCCGCGTCCGACGCGGGGGTCGGAGCGCTCTGCGCGCGTGCGGCGGTTCGGGGAGCGTACCTGAACGTCCTGACCAACGCGAGCAGCCTCACGGACCGCGGGTTCGCGGAGGAAATGCTGCGAGGTGGAGACGCGATGCTGCGGGAAGCCGAAGAACGCGAGCGCGCGGTGTTGGCGGTCGTGGAAGGGCGGCGCTAACGCGCCACGGGCGGAGTGCGGGCGACCGTTATATTCTGCCATGCGTCGCGAGTTCATCCGCAATTTCTGCATCGTCGCCCACATCGACCACGGCAAGTCCACCCTTGCCGATCGCTTGCTCGAGGCCACCCAGACCGTCGAGCGGCGGCGCATGCGGGAACAGGTCCTGGATACGATGGACTTGGAGCGGGAGCGGGGCATCACGATCAAGCTCAACGCCGTGCGCATGCGGTACGTCGCACGCGACGGCCAGGCGTACGAGCTGAACCTGATCGACACGCCGGGCCACGTGGACTTCACCTACGAGGTCTCACGCTCGCTCAATGCCTGCGAAGGCGCGGTGCTCGTGGTGGACGCCAGCCAGGGCATCGAGGCCCAGACGATCAGCAATTTGCTCCTGGCCCTGGACGCGGGGTTGGAGATCGTCCCCGTGATCAACAAGGTCGATCTGCCGGCCGCGGAACCCGAGCGGCGAGCGGACGAGATGGCCGAGCTTCTCGGCATCGATGCCGGCGCGGTCTTGCGCGTGTCCGCAAAGCAGGGCGACGGGGTTCCCGACCTCCTCGAGGCGATCGTGCGACGGATTCCCGCGCCCACCGGCGACCCGGATGCGCCGCTGCGGGCGCTGATCTTCGACTCGTACTACGATCGGTATCGCGGCGCCATCCCGTCGATCCGCGTTGTCGACGGTGCCATCCGACGGGGCATGGACATCGCGTTCGGCACCCATCCCGAGGACCGGTATCAGGTGGACGACGTCGGGTACCTCCAGCTCGGCCAGTTGTCGTGCGAGACATTGGAAGCCGGCGAGGTCGGTTACGTGATCGCCAACGTACGGGGTGTGCAGGAAACCCGCGCCGGCGACACTGTCATCGACGCCAACCGTCCCGCGGCCATCATGCTTCCGGGATACCGTGACGTACATCCTATGGTGTTCGCCGGGCTCTATCCGACCGACACCGACCAGTTCGAGGAACTCCGCGACGCACTCGAGCGCCTGCAGCTCAACGATGCCGCTCTCAAGTACGAGCCCGAGACCTCCGTGGCTCTCGGCTTCGGCTTTCGCTGCGGGTTTCTCGGCCTGCTGCACATGGAAATCGTCCGCGAGCGCCTGGAGCGCGAGTTCGGTCTGGGCCTCATCACCACCGTTCCCAACGTCGAGTACCACGTCTACAAGACGGACGGCTCGATGGATCTCATCGAGAATCCGACCAAGATGCCCACGGGATCGACCGTGCAGCGCATCGAGGAACCCTTCGTGACCGCGCGAATCACGAGCCCCACGGACTACATCGGCGCCATCATGGCGCTCGGGCAGGAGCGCCGGGGCGAGTATCACGGCATGCAGTATCTGGACCCTCACCGGGTGCAGCTCGACTGGTCGTTCCCGCTCGCGGAGATCATCTTGGACTTCTTCGATCGGCTGAAGACCGTCACGCGCGGTTACGCGGCGATGGATTACGAGCCCGCGGCCTATCGCGCCGGCCAGCTCGTCAAGCTGGACGTGCTGATCAACGGCGATCCGGTGGATGCGTTCTCGGTGATCATCCATCGGGACAAGTCCCTGGAGTGGGGGCGCAAGATCGCGAGCAAACTGAAGGACCTCATTCCCCGCCAACTCTTCGAGGTCGTGATTCAGGCCGCCATCGGCTCGAAGATCATCGCACGCGAGACTATTCGGCCGTTGCGGAAGAACGTCACGGCCAAGTGCTACGGCGGCGACGTGACCCGCAAGCGCAAATTGCTGGAGAAACAGAAGGAGGGTAAACGGCGCATGAAACAGGTGGGCACCGTGGAAATCCCCCAGGAGGCGTTTCTGGCAGTTCTCCAGATCGATTGACCGAATGAGCACGAAATACATTCTGGGCGTCGACGTGGGTGGGACGAACGTCCTCGTGGGCACGGTATCCGAAGACGGCCGCGCCGTCGCGGGGGTCGTGAGCGAACCGACGCGCACGACGGGCGGCGCGGACGCCGTGGTCGAGCAGATCGCCGCGATGGTGAAGCGCTCGCTGGCGCAGGCCGCCGGTGAGCTTGGCGTCCCCGATCTCGCCGTCGAGGGCCTGGGCATCGGCGCCCCGGGTCCGTTGGATACCGAGCGGGGCGTGGTCATCCTCACCCCGAATCTCGGCTGGCGCGACTACCCGCTGCGCGACCGCGTGGCCAGCGCCGTGGGACTGCCGGCGGTGTTGGACAACGATGCCAATTGTGCCGTGCTGGGTGAGACCTGGCAGGGAGCGGCACGCGGCGCCTCGTGCGTCATCGGACTCACCATCGGCACCGGCATCGGCGGCGGGATTGTGCTGGACGGACGGCTGTACCACGGCGCGAGCGACATCGCCGGGGAGTTCGGACACATGACGATCGACTCCACGGGGCGCCGGTGCAATTGCGGCAACTACGGGTGCATCGAGGCCTATGCCTCCGGATCGGCGATTTCCGCGCGCGCCGTGGAGGGGATCGAGGCGGGCGCACAGACCCGCCTGCCCGAGCTGGTCGATCACGACCTGTCGCGGATCACCGCGGGGATCGTGTACCAGGCGGCGGCCGACGGCGACGATTTCTCGCGGGAGGTCATTCACGACACGGCCCGATTCCTCGGCGCCGCGGTCGCGAACCTCATCAACATCTTCAACCCCGAGGTCGTCGTCATTTGCGGGGGGGTGACCGCCGCCGGCGACCAGCTCTTTACGCCGCTGCGTGCCGAGGTCGCCCGCCGGGCGTTTCGAGCGGCCGTGGACGCGTGCCGCATTGTCCCCGGCCTGCTGCACGGCACGGCGGGCGTCGTCGGCGCGGCCGCGGTGTTTCGGGCCAAGACGTGGGGACCCTCGTGAAGCGACTCGGCGTGATCGGCACGATGGTGTGGGACACCATCTACCGGGTGGGGAGAGACGAGCCGGAAGAGGAGTGGGGCGGTATCGCGTACGCCCTGGCGGCCCTCGATGCGGCGCTGCCGGCTGGATGGGAACTGGTCCCGCTCGTCAAGGTGGGCCGCGACTTGGCGAGCCGAGGGACCGCGTTCCTTCGCGGCCTCGAACGTTGCGCGCCAACAGCCCGTTTCATCGAGGTGCCGGAGGCCAATAACCGCGTCACGCTGCGGTACCGTTCACTCGAGCGGCGCAGCGAGCAGCTCGTCGCGGGCGTCCCCGGGTGGCACTGGAGCGAGCTGGGCCCCTTCGTGCAGGAACTCGACGCCATCTACTGCAACTTGATCTCGGGATTCGAACTCGATCTGGCCACCGCGATGCGGCTTCGGCACGCATTCCGGGGACCGATGTACGCGGATCTCCACTCCCTGTTGCTCGGACTCCGGGCGGACGGCACGCGCGCCCCGCGGATCGTTCCGCGGATCGCCGAGTGGTTCGGCTGCTTCGACGCCGTGCAGGTGAACGAGGCCGAGATGGCGTTGCTCGGCGACGACCCCCTGGCGGTGGCCGCGACGGCATTCGACGCGGGCGTCCGACTCCTGGTCGTGACGTTGGCCGACCGCGGCGCCGTGTATTTCGCGCAGGGGGAGCCCGACCTCTCGGCCTTCCCGCGCCCGACGGCGGCGGGGCCGCTCCGCACCGCGCGCCTCCCGGCCCAGCTCGCGGCGGACGTACGGGATCCCACCGGATGCGGCGACGTATTCGGCGCCACCCTCATGGCCCAGCTCCTTCGGCAGGCGCCTATCGAGGAGGGCATCCGCTCCGCACACCGCGCGGCAGCGCGGAACGTCGAGCATCTCGGTGCGACACACTTGCGTGCGCACCTGCGTGGCGAGATCCTGCACCGATGACCAGAGTCGTTGAGGTTCCCGGTTCCTTCCACGATCGCACGTTCGATCAGCTGGCGGGCGGCATTGGCGGGTGGGACGACAAGCTCCTGTTCGATGCCCACGCGACGCAGTGGGCGTCGCCCTACGGGCTCGTAGGGCTCCTCACCGCCGGACAGCACGCGGCCGAAATGTCGGGCCATCGTCCCCTGCTGACGATTCCCAGCGATCGTGACGTCGCGCACTACTGGGCGAGAGCCGGCTTCTTCCAGCACGCGACGGACTGGTTCGAGGTCCACGGCAAGGTGCCGCGCGTCGCAAGCAGTGAAGCTTCTGACGTCCTCCTCGGTGTGACGCCGGTGCGCGGCACCGACGATGTCCACTCGGTCGTCGAGACGATCCAGCAACGCGCCGCGGTCATCCTCGGCGAACTGGGTCTCGAAGCCACGGCCACGTTGGGGTTCGCTATGGCGCTGTCGGAGGCGTGTCAGAATATTGTAGAACATGCAGGAACGTCGGGATGGGTCGCCGTGCAGGCCTATCACTGGCGCAAGCGGTTGGGACGTCGCGTCGTCGTCATCGCGGTGGCGGATGCCGGCGTGGGGTTCCGCCATTCCCTCGCCGCCACGCAGGCCGCGCGTTTTGGAGATCGCTGGAACGACGCCACGGCCCTCGAGGCCGCCCTGTTTCACGGCGCCAGCCGGTTTCGCGATCCGGGCCGCGGACAGGGGTTGGCGGGGATCACACGATATGCGAATCGGTGGGAAGGCAAGGTGAGCGTGCGATCGGGGGCGGCGCGCATCGCCGTCGTTCCCTCGTGGGACGACGACGCGCCGCTGACCGAGGGAATCCCGGCCTTTCCGGGAACCCAAGTACTCATCATCATTCCTGCGCAGCAGACCGGGTGAGTTCATGATGAAGATCGACGTCAAACAGGTGCTGGCTCGCACGGTCTCCCCGCTCTATCCCGACCTGGTCACTCGTCCAACCGGCCAAGCCGTGCGAAACGGCATCGAGCATGAGCTCGCCGACACGCCGACCCTCGCGGAGGTGGCCGTGATCGACTTCGGCACCGTTCGGGTCCTGGACATCTCGTGCGCGGATGAGATCGTCGGGAAACTGCTGCGGGAGCACGGGGCCCGGTACTTCGTGTTGTGGGGGCTGACCGAAGCGCACCGGAATTCGATCGAACAGGTGTTGGAGCGGCATCAGCTGGCCGTGGTCGGGCGGGACCGGAACGGGCGGGTGCAGGTTCTGGGTCCCGTGAAGGATGCCGTGCGCCGGGCGTTTGGCCTGCTTGCCGATCGCGGCAGCGCGGGCGCCCGCGAGATCGCCGACCACCTCGGGGTGCCGCGCGACCTGGCACTCGCGACGATCGAAGAAATGGTCTCGCTCCGGATCGCGCAGCACTCGGTCGACGACTTGGTGGCGATCCCCGCCTCATGACGAAACCGACCAAGGGGCCGTCCACGCGGGCGATTCACGGGACCCCGCGACCTCGCCAGGATCACAGTCCCGTCGTCACTCCGGTGTATCAGAGCAGCACGTTCGTCCAGCCGATCGGCTCGACCGCCGAGCCGCTCTATACGCGGTACGGCAACAATCCCAATCAGGTGGTGCTGGCCGAGAAGCTGGCGCTGTTGGAGGGCGCCGAACGGGCCATTTTCGTGGCGAGCGGGATGGGAGCGACGGCCCTCGCGCACCTCGCCGTGCTGCGACCCGGCGACCACTTGTTGGCGAGCCGCTGGATCTACGGCGGGACGTACAAGCTGTTCTCCGAGCAGTTCGGCAAGCTCGGGATCGAGGTCAGTTTCATCGACCCCGAGAAGCATCGTGATTGGCGCCGCTCGGTGCGGGACAACACGCGGGCGGTGTTCATTGAGACTCCGACGAACCCGTTGGTGCGTGTCCTCGACATCGAGCCGCTCGCCGAACTCTGTCGCGAGCGCGGCATGGTCTTAGTCGTTGACTCGACCTTTGCGTCACCCATCAACCTGCGCCCGCTGGAACACGGGGCGGACGTCGTCATCCACAGCGCAACGAAGTACTTGAATGGGCACTCGGACATCATCGGCGGCGTCGTGGCCAGCAGCAGCGTCATCGTGGAAGAGGTGCGTTCCCTGATGCAGGTCTGGGGACAGGCACCGGACCCCCACGCCGCATGGCTGGCGGAGCGGGGACTCAAGACGCTCGCCCTGCGCGTGGCCCGCCAGAATGCGAACGGTCAGGCCTTCGCCGAATGGGCCGCCGCGCATCCGACCATCCTGCACGTGGACTACCCGGGACTGCGCACGCACCCCGACCACGCGATCGCCCAGCGCGTCCTCGACGGCATGGGCGGCATGGTTGGCATTCGTCTCCCGAGTGGCAGCGCCGCGGAGATGTTCCTCCAACGCCTTCAGCTCGTGACGCATGCCCCGAGCTTGGGCGGCGTCGAGACGCTGATGTCGGAGCCGCGGTACACGTCCCATGCCTCGTTCACGCCCGCGGAACGCTCGGCACTCGGCATGCCGGACGGCTTCATTCGCGTCAGCCTGGGCATCGAGGACATCGACGACGTGATCGCCGACTGCGAGGCGGCATTGCGCTCGCTCACCGCGTGATCCAGTTTCGCAACGTCTTCAAGGCGTATCCCAAGGGCTCCATCGCCCTCAAAGACGTCTCGTTCCGAATGGAAAAGAGCGAGTTCGTGTTCCTCACCGGCCATTCCGGCGCCGGGAAGTCCACAGTGCTGCGCATGGTCTACGCCGACGAGCCTCCCACCGAAGGCGAGGTGCTCGTTGCCGGGCGGCTCCTCTCCCGACTGCGACCGAAGGACATCCCTCAGCTACGGCGGCGGCTCGGCATTGTCTTTCAGGATTTTCGACTGCTGGAAGAGCGCACCGCGGAAGAGAACGTGGCGTTCGCCCTGGAAGTCACCGGTGCGAGCCGGGTGGTGATCACGTCGAAGGTGATGCGGGTCCTCACGCAAGTGGGCCTGGCCGCCAAGAGCCACCTGTACCCGCGCGAGATGTCGGGCGGCGAACAGCAGCGCGTTGCCATCGCCCGCGCGCTGGTCAACGACCCGCTGGTTCTCCTGGCCGATGAACCCACCGGCAATCTCGATGAGCGGGCGACGCGGGGCGTCGTTCGGCTGCTCCGCGATATCAATGCCACGGGGACGGCGGTGATCATGGCAACGCATGACCTCGACGTCGTGCGATCCGCATCCTGTCGCACGATCGAGTTGAAGGATGGCGCCCTCGTCCACGATTCGGGCACGATCGCCACAACCGAGGACGAACTTCCATGAGGCTGACGATTCGCGAGACGCTCTTCGCCTTCACGCGCACGCCCGTGCTTTCGCTGCTCGCCATCGTTACGATCGGATTCGCGCTGTTCGTCCTGGGGTTGTTCGGGCTCGTGGCCGTCAACCTCCGCGAGGCCCTCACGTCGATCGAGGAGCGCGTCGAGATCGTGGCGTATCTCACGCGCGGAACGCCCATTGAGGTGGTCACCGTCGCCATGGGGGACATTCGCGCCTTTCCCGAGGTCGCCACCGTGCGGCATGTCTCCTCCGACGAGGCGCTCGAGCAGGCTCGGACCCAACTCACCGAGTTCCAGGGGGTGTTCGAGGATCTGGAAATGAACCCGCTTCCGGCGTCGCTGGAGATCAGGCTCAAGCCCGGCAGCCGCGGCGCGGACGCTGTGGCCGAAGTCGCCGATCGCATGCGGGGATTCCGGTTCGTGGAGGACGTGCGGTTCGGCCGTGATTGGATCGAGAAGCTGGACGATCTGCGCAACATCGCCGGGCTCGTCGGCCTCGCGATCGGCGCCGGATTCATGGCGGCGGCCACGATCATCATCGGCACGACGATCCGCATGGCGGTGCTGGCGCGCGCCCGCGAGATCCAGATCATGCGCCTCGTCGGGGCAACCGACCGCTTCGTCCGGCGCCCCTTCCTGCTGGACGGCGCGATCAAAGGAACCCTCGGCGGCATGTTCGCCGTGGCGCTCAATTACGTCGCGTTTCTCATGGTGTCGGACACCTTGTTTCAGGCCCGGTTCTTTTCGTTCGGTCAGTGGATAGGCATCGTCCTGTTCGGACTGGTCGTGGGGTTCGGCGCCAGTGCCCTGAGCGTCGGACGCCATCTGTCAGCGGTCTAATGCGCGCCCCGGTTGGAGCCCTGGTGCTCGTTCTGCTCCTCCCCGGAATCGGCGCGGCGCAAGGACCGTCGGTCGTGCGCCAGATCACCGAGAACCAGCAGCGTCTCGATTCCATTCGTGACGAACGGCGCAGACTCGAGGAGGATCTGCGTGGCATCCGGTCGCGCATGTCGACGCTGACGAGTGAGCTGAGCAACATCGAGCGCCAGAAGTCGGTGACGACGCGCATCGTAAACGAGCTCGACCGGCAGACGCTGTCCATGCGGAATCAGCTGGATACGGTCACCCTGCAGCTCCTCGTGGCCGAAGACGCGCTGGCCGAGAAGAACGCCGTCCTGCGAGGGCGGCTCGTGGAGATCTACAAACGCGGGCCGCTGTACGCGTTTCAGGTCCTGCTCACGGCCGAGAGTTTTGGCGACCTTCTGAGCCGCTACAAGTACCTCTACCTCGTGTCGCGGCAAGATCGCGCGCTCGTACAAGAGGTCGTCGAGCTCCGAGATCGCGTCGGAGACAACCGCAGCCAGCTCGTGCGCATCGAACGGACCATCACGAATCAGCGGGACGAACGCACGCAGGAACTCCGACGGTACGAGACGCTCGAGCGGTCGTCGGCGCGCGCACTCCAGCAGGCCCAAGCGACCCAACAGCGCACCGCGACGAGGATCCAGACCCTCTCACAGGCGGAGCAGGAGTTGGTGGACCTCTTGACCGAGCTCGAGCGTGCCCGGCGCGCCGCAGTCGCCCGTGGCGATCTCCGGGTGGCTGAGGCTTCCATTACACGAGCCGACCTCGGGAGCCTCCAATGGCCGGTCGAAGGCGGGCGCGTGGTCTACCGCTTCGGCCCCGCCCGGGGGCCGGACGGAACCGAGATCCTCTATCAGGGCATCGGCATCGGCGTGCCCGTCGGCACTCCCGTCACTGTCGTGGCTGATGGGCTGGTGGAGATCGCACGACCGCTCAACACGTACGGGCTCACTGTGTTCGTCAATCACGGCGGTGGCGTGTACACCGTGTACTCCTTCCTCGGCAGCATCCGCGTGGTCCAAGGCCAGTATTTGAGCGCCGGATCCGTGCTCGGCACCTCGGGCGGGCAGACCTCGGATCACGGACCACACATCGAGTTTCAGATCCGCCAGGCGTCGGGTGAGAGCAACAACCCCATTGCCCTCGATCCGGAAAACTGGCTGAGGAGAAGGAGATAGAACGAGGGTAGGAGGGTGAGAGAGGAGGAGGGCAGGAGGGTACTGCCCGCCTGATCTCCTTGCCCTCCAACGCTCCTACCCCTCCTGCCCGCCTGGCCCGCCTGCCCACCTGCCCACCTGCCCGCCTGATCTACTGCCCGCCTAATCTCCTGCCCCGCCTGATCTACTGCCCGCCTAATCTCCTGCCCCGCCTGATCTCCGCTCCTGTCGCCTGATCTACTGCCCACCTGCCCTTCTGCCCTCGTGCCCTCGTGCCCTCGTACCCATGTGCCCTCTTACTCTCGGCTCACAAGAGTTGCGCATTTCATACAGTTGTATTACATACAAACGTATGAATTACGGTGAGACGCGGGAGCGTTTGGTCCGCACAGCCATCGAGCTCTTTGCCCAACGCGGGTATGACGGCACATCCATCAGGGCCATCACCCAGGCGGCCGGAGCCAACCTGGGGGCGGTGACGTATCATTTCGGATCGAAGGCGGCGCTGTTCGACGCCTGCCTCGCCCTTGTGGTGGCGCCGTTTCGTGACCGCATCGCTGCCCATGCCCGGGCGCCGGGAGCGCCGCTCGATCGGATCGACGGCATCCTCAGAACGTTCTTCGACTACCTCAGCGAGCAGCCCGCCTTGCCCGCGTTGCTCCTCCAGGTACTGGTGACTCCTCGTCACATGCCCGCGGCCGCGCGCGAAGGATTCGCCGCCAATCACGCCGCGATCGCCGATCTGATCGCGGCCGGTCAGCGCGCCGGCTCCATCCGCGCGGGAGATCCGAGGCTCATGGCCCTAAGCGTGGCGACGCAACCGGTCATGCTCACGCTGGTGCGCCGCGTGCTCAGCCAGGCCATCGGTGTCGACCAGGACGATGCCTCCGTGCGCGCACAGGTTGTTGACAGCGTCGCCACCTTCGTGCGCGCGGGGCTGCGGTCAGGAGTGGACACACCATGAACTCACGATGTCGCGTCGCGTTCGCGGCGCTCGTGCTTGTGCTGCTCGCTCCCGGGATGACGGCGGCGCAACTCCCCGAGATCTCGCTGGCCGATGCCGCGCGCTTGGCCCTGGAGTGGCACCCGGCAGCGCGTGCCGCCGACGCCACGGAGCGGGCCGCCGGCGCGCGGCTCGGGCAGGTGTCGGCCGACCGGTACCCCAATCTGGCCGTCGAGGGATCGGCCGTGCGGTTTCAGGAACCGATGGTCGTGTTTCCCATCCACGTCCTGGATCCATCGAGGCTCGAGTTCAACAGCATGCTGATCCAGAGCTCGCTGCATCTTGGCTACACGCTCTTCGACGGCGGCGGCCGCGGCTCCACGATCAACAGCGCCCGCTCCGACCTGGCGGGGGCGGCCGCGGCCCGCGCGGCGACGGAAGCTCAAGTCATCATGGCGGTGACCAATGCGTATCTCCGGGTGTTGTCCGCGGACGCGGCGTTGCACGCCTTGGATCAGCGACTCGCCGCCGTTGAGGCCGAGCGGCAGCGGGCTTCCCTGCTCTCCGCCGAGGGAGCGGCGGCCGCGGTGGAATCGCTCCGCGCGGCCGCGGCGCTCCAACAGACCTTGGCAGACCGCGCGGAGGCGACCGCAGAGTTGCGAACGGCCACCAACGAGCTTGCGCGACTCACGCACATCGCGGCGGAGCAGCTGACGCCCGATCGGCTGACGGACCGGGGCACCGGCGGCGCGGACGTGCCGGACCGCGGGTGGGTCATCACGCGGCTTGCCGAGGGCAACCCCGTGCTCGCGCAGGCGCAGAGTGAAGCCACGGCCGCCGATTGGATGCGCCGTGCCGCGGCCGCCGCCTGGTTCCCCCGGATCGACCTGATCGGCGGATACACGCTGTTCGGCAGCGCGTCAGGCAGTTTCACGGGAGAATGGCAGGGGGGTGTGCGGGTCACGTACCCGCTGTTTGCGGGAGGCAAACGCCCGCGCGCGATCGCGGCCGCGGCGGCGCGCGCGGAAGCGGTCGACGCGCGGGTGGATGCCACGGAACTGGATCTCGAGCGCGGCGCCGATCGCATCCTCGCGGCGCTCGCTTCGACCGCCTCGCGCCAGACGGCCCTGGAGGCCGCCGAACGCCATCTCGCGGAGGTCGTGCGCATCGAGCGCCTGGCCCTCGACGAGGGTGCGGGCACCCAAGCGGAGTACTTACGCGCGGAGGCCGAGCTCAGTACGGTGCGCGCGACCGTGGCCCGAACGCGGCATGGAGCGATCGCCCTGCGGGTCGAACTTGCCGCCCTGACTGGCGAATTGAGCGTCGCGTGGCTGGAAACGCTCACGGGAGTTGACCGATGAAACGATCACGCCGTCTGCTGGCTTTGCCCGTACTTGCGCTCTCAGTCTTCGCGGTCTGGTTCGCCTTGCGCACCGATGGCTCGCCGGGAGTCATCGAGCTGTCCGGCACCGTCGAGGCCACCGAAGCCGCCCTGGGGTTCCTAGTGCCCGGCCGCATCGACCGGATCCTGGTGGCCGAGGGAGCGCGCGTCGAAACCGGCGACACCCTCGCGACGCTCGACGCGGCGGAACTCGACGCCCGAGTGCGCTCGGCGGAAGCGCAGGCCGCGGCGGCACACGCTCGCCTGCGGGAGCTGCGGTCGGGGTTTCGGTCCGAGGAGGTCTCGCAGGGCGAAGCCACCCTGCGCGCGGCCGAGCGTCGCGCCACCGAGGCGCGGACCGAGTACGAGCGCGCCACCCGGCTGTTCGCCGGCGGCGCGATCAGCGCGCGACAGCGTGACCAGGCCCAGACCATGCTCGAGGTCGCCACGTCGGATCTGCAACGAGCCAGCGAACAACTGGACATCTTGCAACGGGGAGCGCGCGAGGAGCAGATCGCGGCGCAACGGGCGGTGGCGGCGCAGGCGGACGCGCAGGTCGATCAGCTGCGGGCTGCACGCGAACAGGCGACGATCCTCGCTCCCTTCACCGGCGTCGTGGCGATTCGTCACCGTGAGCCCGGCGAGACGGTCGCTCCCGGCACCGCCGTGGTGACCCTGCGCAATCCGGCGGACCGCTGGGTGCGCGTGTACGTCCCGGAAGCCGATTTCGGGCGGGTGTCGATCGGGACAGCGGCAGAGATCCGCGCCGACCCGTTCCCCGGTCGCGTCTTCGCCGGGTTGGTGCGCTTCATGGCCGACGAGGCCGAGTTCACCCCACGCACGGTCCAAACGTCGGAGGAACGTGTGAAGTTGGTGTTCCGGGTCAAGGTGCACGTCACGGGTGACAGCCTCTTCGAGCTCAAGCCCGGCTTGCCCGCCGACGTGCGGCTCCTGACCGATCAGCCCTGACCACCATGACCGCGCTTGCCGTGTCCGCGCGCGCGCTCACCCGGTCGTTTGGCTCAACCCTCGCCGTCGATCGCGTAAGCTTCGACGTGCAACCGGGCGAGTTATTCGGCCTCGTGGGACCCGATGGCGCCGGCAAGACGACGACGCTCCGCATGCTGTCCGGAGTCATGCGACCAACGAGCGGCGACGCGACGATTCTGGGCGTCAGCGTGACCCGGGACCCGGCCGCAGCACAATCACATCTTTCCTATGTTGCGCAACGTTTCGGTCTGTACGGCGACCTCACCGTGCGGGAGAACATCGATTTCTACGCCGACCTGTACGGAGTGCCGACGGCGGACCGCGCGCGCCGAATCGATCGGCTGTATGCGTTTTCCGGCCTCGGCCCCTTCGAACGCCGGCTGGCGGGCGCCCTGTCCGGGGGCATGAAGCAGAAACTGTCGCTCTGCTCCGCACTCATCCACGAACCCGCCCTGCTCGTCCTGGACGAACCGACCTTCGGCGTCGACCCCATCTCGCGGCGCGATCTCTGGCTGATCATTCACGAGATGGTGGCTCGGGGCATGACGGTGGTCGTCTCGACCGCCTACATGGACGAGGCGGAACGCTGCGACCGTCTCGCCATGCTGCATCATGGACGTCTCGTCGCCGCGGACACGCCAGCCGCTCTGCAGCGCCGTTTGGAGGGACGACTGTTCGAACTGCACGTCGATCGCCCGCGCGCAGCGCGCGACATCCTCCGCACCGCGACCGGCGTGCGTCGCGCGACGTTGTTCGGCGACGCCGTCCACGTGACCCTGCACCCCGGCGTTGCGTGGGAGCTCCTCGTCGCGCAGGTCCGTGACCGCGGCGTGCACGTCGGCGACGCCGGTCCGGTCGAAGCGTCGTTGGAGGACATCTTCATGGAACTCGGCGCGACGGACGCCACCTGACGATGCCCGCTGTCGAGGTGAAGGGCCTCACCCGGACGTTCGGAGACTTCGTCGCGGTGGACCGCGTGTCGTTCTCGATCGAGGGTGGCGAGATCTTCGGTTTTCTCGGACCCAACGGGGCCGGCAAGACCACCACCATCAAGATGCTCACCGGACTGCTGGCGCCGAGCGCCGGCTCCGCCAGAGTGGCGGGTCAGGACGCGGGCAGCGACACACGGGCGCTCAAGCAACGCATCGGGTACATGTCGCAGCTGTTCTCTCTCTACGGTGATCTCACCGTCTCCGAGAACATCCGCCTCTTCGCAGGCCTGTATGGCGTGCGCGGAGATCGGTTCCGCGCACGTCGCGCGTGGGTGCTGGAGATGGCGGGGCTGACGGGGCACGCCGATCGAATGACGGGACAGCTTCCCCTGGGGTGGAAGCAACGGCTGGCGCTCGGCTGTGCCGTTCTGCACCAGCCTGAGATCCTCTTTCTCGATGAACCCACCTCGGGCGTGGATCCGGTCTCTCGCCGGAACTTCTGGGACCTCATCGACGAGCTGGCTGCGGGCGGGACCACGATCCTGGTGAGCACGCATTACATGGAGGAGGCCGAGTACTGTCATCGCTTGGCTTTGATGCACCAAGGCCGCCTGATCGCCCTCGACCGGCCACGCAATCTGCGCCAGGACATGCAAGTACCGCTGTACTCTTTGCGGACAGACGATCCAGCGCGCGCCGTCGCGGCCCTGCGGTCTCTCCCGGGCGTCGCCGACGCGGCCATGTTCGGCCGGGCCTTGCACGTCACGCTGGACGATGACACCGATGCCGCCGCGCTTCTGACCGAAGGGCTGCGGGCCGCCGGGCGAACCTGCACTTACCTCGCGAAAGTGGCGCCGTCACTGGAAGACGTGTTCGTCGATCTCATCCGGCGTCACGGAGGAGTCCGGGCCTGATGGAGTGGCGACGCACGTTCGCCATGGCGCGAAAGGAGGCGACGCAATTGCGGCGGGATCCGCGAAGCCTCACGCTCGCGTTCCTGCTTCCGCTGTTCCTCATCGTGTTTTTCGGCTACGCCATCTCGTTCGACGTACGCAACCTCGAGCTCGCGATCCTGGACCACGATCGCTCCGCGCCGAGCCGGCAACTGCTGAGCGCGTTCGAAAGTTCCGGTTACTTCACGGTGGTGGAGCGGCTGGAACGCTATGGCGACGTCGAGCCGCTCCTCGGGCGCGGCGGCGCGCGGCTGGTGCTGGTCATTCCGCCAGACTACGCCGTCGCCCTCGGGGCGGGTCGCCCTGCTCGGGTGCAGTTGCTGCTGGACGGGGGAGACGCCAACACGGCTACGATCGCGCAGAACTACGCCGAGGTGATCGTGAATCGCTACGCGGCCGACCTCACCGGTGTCGTCACCGCTCCGGTCGTCGCCGAGACCCGCGTGTGGTACAACGAGACGCTCGAGTCCCGGAACATGATCGTCCCCGGCCTCGTCGCCGTGATCATGTCGATCATCGCGGCGATGCTCACGGCGCTTACCATCGCCCGAGAGTGGGAGCGGGGCACGATGGAACAGCTGATCGCCACCCCGGTGCGGCGCGGCGAGGTCATCATCGGCAAGCTGCTTCCCTATGCCGCGATCGGCGCGTTCGACGTTGCCGTGGCCGTCATCGCCGGCATCGTACTGTTTCACGTGCCCTTCCGCGGATCCGGCGTCCTGCTGGCGGTCCTCACCCTGCTGTTTCTCGTCGGTGCACTGGGGTTCGGGATGTTCCTCTCCGCCGCCGTGAAGTCGCAAGTGCTCGCGACCCAAGCGGCCATCATGACCACGTACCTCCCAGCGCTCCTGCTGTCCGGGTTCATCTTCTCCATCTCCTCCATGCCGTTGGTGTTGCGTGCCCTCACCCACATCGTCCCGGCCCGCTACTACGTGACGGTGACCAAGGGGATCTTCCTCAAGGGCGTGGGGCTCGGGGTACTCTGGCCGGACGCGGTAGCCTTGGTGATCTTCGCCTGCGCCGGGCTCGCGCTCGTGTTTCGGGCGTTCCGCAAGGAAATCGCCTGATGCGACCGTCCCTGCAACGGATCGGCGAGCTGGTACGCAAGGAGGTCCGCCAGCTGCTCAGAGATCCGCGCGCCCGTGCCATCATGTTCGTGGCGCCGGTGATCCAGCTCATCGTCTTCGGGTATGCCGTCAACACGGACATCCCCAACACCGCAACCGTGATCGTCGATCACGATCGCACCGCGGCGTCCCGGCGGCTGATCGACGCGTTCCGCCAGACCGGCTATTTCACGATCGTCGCGCAACCCGAGCGATCGAGCGCGTTGTCCGATGCGCTGGACGACGGAACCGCCGTGGTCGGCATCGAGATCCCGATCGGGTTTGCGAGCGGCCTTGGCGGACACGAGTCGGCCCGAGTACAGATCGTCGTGGACGGCGCGCAGTCAAACAGCGCCACCGTGGCCGTCGGCTATGCGCAACGCATCGTGCAGGCGTTCGGCGCCCGCGAGTCGGGCGGTCGGGAGCTTCCGGTCATAGCGGAGACGCGGGCGTGGTTCAACCCGGCACTCGAGAGCCGGACCTACAACGTGCCGGGCGTCATCGGGGTCCTGATTCTTCTGATGGCCCTGTTATTGACCTCGCTTGGCGTCGTGCGGGAGCGCGAGCTGGGGACCCTCGACCAGCTCATGGTGAGCCCGCTCACTCCCGCCGAGCTGATGGTGGGCAAGACCCTGCCGGTCGCCGCGATCGCGCTCGTCGATATGATCCTGATCTCCGCGATCGCCGTGTTCTGGTTCGATATCCCCCTGCGAGGATCGCCGCCGGCTTTGCTCTTGGCGGTATTGCTGTACATCGCGGCGGGCATTTCCATTGGGGTTCTGATCTCGACCGTTTCGCGCACGCAGCAAGAGGCTTTCATGGCCTTATTCCTCTTCCTGCTGCCGTCGATCATCCTCTCGGGCTTCTTCTTTCCCATCTCGAGCATGCCGCGCGGCTTTCAGTGGCTCACGCTGCTGAACCCCGTGCGCCACTTTCTCGAGATTATCCGAGCGTCGTTTCTCCGAGGCGCGGGGATCGAGAGCCTCTGGCCGCAATACGTGGCGCTCGGCGTGCTGTCGGCGGCAGCGCTTACCGCCGCGATCGTACGGTTCCCCCGCGCGATACGCTCCTGACGGCCACCCGATGCACCCGGTATGTTTCGCAAGGCGTCATGATCACGACCAAGGGGAGCCGCGAGATGCGTGGGGCGCTCCGCACGATGGTGCGGACGCAACTGGCGGCACGCGACATCACCGACCGGCGGGTACTCGCGGCCATGGCCACCGTGCCACGCGCGGACTTCGTGCCCCGCATGATGCGCCCGCGCGCCTATGACGATGGCCCCCTTCCAATCGGGCACGATCAAACGATCTCCCAACCCTATATCGTCGCGCTGATGACCCAGTTGGCGGGCATCACTCGGCATGCCCGCGTGCTGGAGGTGGGCACGGGCAGCGGCTACCAGACGGCCGTGCTCGCGCGGCTCGCGGCGCACGTATGGTCGGTCGAGCGGATTCCGGCGCTCATGGAAACGGCCGCCAAGATCCTGCGACACCTCGCCGTGCACAACGTGACGCTGGTGTCGGGCGACGGCGCCGCGGGGTACGGGCCGGCGGCGCCGTACGACGCGATCGTCGTCACGGCGGCGGCACCGGCGGTGCCGCGGACGCTCGTGGAACAGCTCGGTCCCCACGGACGGCTCGTGATTCCGGTGGGCGACCGCGAGCTGCAACACCTGTGGGTGGTGGGGCGCGAGGGCGAGCGCATCCGGCACCGCGAGGCGTGCGCGGTGCGATTCGTTCCGCTGGTCTCGCCAACCGCCTTCGACGGGTGAGTCGCCAGGGGGATCCCCGCGACCGATGCACCTTTCCCGGTTCCGGGGTATCATCCTCACCGGACAAGCGCCGGGATGGAAGGTTTCCCGGGTTCCCTGGATTGGAGTGCTGTATGAAGCGCGCGGTTCGTGTGCTGCTGATCCTGACCGCCCTGCGGGCCTGGGCCGTGCCGGCGTTCGCCCAGAACGCGGCGACGGTGCCGCGCATCATCCTGTTCATCGGGGACGGCGTCGGGACCGGGCAATGGACGGCCGCCGCCTTCGCGGCCGACCGACTCGCCGTCCATCAGTTCCCCGTCGTCGGCCTCGTGGACGTGCGCCCGACGGACCAGAAGATCACCGACAGCGCGGCCAGCGCGACGGCGTACGCCACGGGCGTGCGGACGTACAACGGCGCGATCGGGGTGGCTCCGGACTCGACGCCGGTTCCCACGATTCTCGAACTCGCGACGGAGCGCGGCCTCGCGACCGGCCTCGTCGCCACCTCACGGATCACCCACGCCACCCCCGCGTCGTTCGCCGCCCACGTGCCGGATCGGGGCATGGAAATGGAAATCGCCCGGCAGATGATCCAGGACCACGAGATCACCGTCATCATGGGAGGTGGACGAGCGTGGTTCGACGGGAGGAGGCGCCCGGACGCGCGTGACCTGCTCGCCGAGGTGCGCGCGCGGTACACGGTGATCACGACCCCGGAGGCGTTGGAGGCGGTTGACGCCACGGGTATGGACCGACTGTTCGCGCTGGTGTCGGAGGACCACATGCCGGCCGCCGTCCAGGCGATCCGCAACCACGGGAGGCGCCCGGAGGCGGACACGGGAGCCGGTGACGAAGGCGGCGAGACGTGGCTGCCACTGAGGATCCCCACGCTCGGCAAGATGACGTCCGTCTCGCTCGACGTGCTGGATCGCGACCCCGACGGGTTCTTTCTCATGGTCGAGGCGGCGCAGCCCGACTGGCGCAGTCACGGCAATGAACCACTCGGCGCCGTCGTCGGCGAGATGCTCGACTTCGACGGCGCCATCGCGGCGGCCCTCGAGTACCAGCGACGCCGGCCGGAAACGCTGATCCTGGTCACCGGCGACCACGAAACGGGCGGCCTCGCGATTCAGTACGGCCGCGGAGGGTCGCTCGTCGCGGCGTACACGACTGGCGACCACACCGCGCAACTGATACCGTTGTTCGCCAAGGGCCCCGGCGCCGAGCGGTTTGCCGGGGTGCACCATTACGACGAGGTCGGCAGGCGGCTCCTGCAGTATCTCCAGGATCGCTGACCCCGTGGAACTCTCGTGTTCCTGAGGACGTATACACCTTCGCGATGACCACACCCGCTCGACGCCGCTGCGGCGCTTCACTCCTCGGGATCTGGCTCCTCGCCGCCACGGCGGCGCCACTCGCCCATGCGGAGACGGAAGTGCTGACGGCGGGGGCGGGGCTCGAATCCGGTCATTCCGACAGTTGCGCCGTGCTGCACGTCGAGGGCCGGTGTCTCAAGGTCACCTCCGTGTTTGCGGGAATCGACCTGGCTCCCACGAGCACGCTCGGAAACGGCGGCGAGGGTGTTGCCCGCCCCGCGAAACCCGCCGCAACGTACCCTCGGGCACACGTCGATCCTCATCCCTCCCGCGCCCCGCCCATTCGCTAGAGTCCAACACACCGGCAGTCACGCAGCGCACGACGCAACTCGGATGACGGAGGGACAGCCCATGCGTGGGCTACGCACATGCATCATGGCACTGGGGGTTCTGGCCATGACCGAACCCGCCATGGCACAAGAGTCGAACGATTCCGTACAGGTGGAGCTCGCACGCCTTCGGGCCCGGCTCGACTCGCTACAGCGGGTGATCGAAGGCCTCGTACGCGCGGCGCGGGACACCGCCGCGGCCGGCGATGAACTCGCTCGATTGCGGGCCGCCGCTCGGACGGCGGCGCAGGAGACGGCCCCCCCTCCGGTCGAACAGCAGAGCCGCACGCGGAATCTCTCAGCGCTGAATCCCGAGATCAGCGTCACCGGAGACATCGTGGGGTCCTACGCCGATCCCCCTGGCGCGCCCGGCACCGTCACGGGAACGCCCCGCGAATTCGAATTCTCGTTCCAATCGGCCCTCGATCCGTACACGCGCACCAAGATCTTTCTCACACGGGAGGAGGACTTTCCCGTTGCCGGCCTCCCTGAAGACACCGTGGAATCGCCCACGGACGGCATGGTGGTCGAAGAGGCCTATCTCTACTGGGTCGGTCTTCCGGGAGGCCTGGGACTCAAACTTGGCAAGTTCCGGCAGGAGATCGGCTTGTATAACCGGTGGCATACCCACGCGCTCTTCGAAGTCGAGCGACCCCTCGCGACCCGCGTGTTCCTCGGCGAGGAGGGGTTGGCGCAAACGGGTGCGTCGCTGCAGCTTCCCTCGCTCACGCTCGGGCCGGCGACACAGACCCTCACCCTCGAAGCCACCACGGCAGGGAACGAGGCGCTCTTCGACGGTGGCGGCGGGCTCAGCTACCTCGGTCGTCTTACGACTTTCTGGGAGGCCGGCAACGGCATCTACTTCCAGCTCGGCACGGCGGGGGTGGTCGGCACGAACGACGAGTCCGACCTCGCGTCGCGCCTCCTCGAGATCGATGCACAATTCCGCTGGGCCCCACCCAACCGGGCCCTGTACACCGATTTCCAGCTCAAGGGCGAGTGGTACTTCGCACAGCGCGAAGTGGCGGGGGTTTCCACCGGCGCCCGGGGCGGCTACGGTCAGTTCAACCTCCGCTTCGGGCGCCGCTGGGTGCTCGGGACCCGCGTCGATTGGGTCGATCCGTACGATCCCGCGCCCAACCTGTTCCAGATCGCCCCGAGTCTATCATGGTGGCAGAGTGAATGGGTGCGGTTGCGCGTCCAGTACATGTTCCTCCGGCCACAGCAGAGCGCGGGAAGTCACAATGTGCTGTTTCAGGTGGTGTGGGCGATGGGTCCGCACAAACACGAGACCTACTAGTGTCGCGTCGCAGGAAGTCCTTGGCACATACGCACGCGATTCGGACACGAACTCCTGGGACGGGCCACTAGGCCCGGAGAGCGAATGACGACCATGGTGTCCATGCGGCAACTGATGGTGGCGGCGACAATGGCGGCGGCGCTGCCACTTGCGGCACACGCCCAGGATCGGATCCGCGTCGTGGCGACGCTGCCGACCTATGCCTCCATTGCCCTAGAGATCACGGGCGGCCTGGCGCAGATCGACGCGATCGCTCGCGGTGACGAGGACGCGCACTTCGTCAATCCGCGTCCGAGCTTCGCGGCGCTCATTCAACGCGCGGATCTCTTCATCACCACCGGCCTGGATCTCGAGCTGTGGGTACCGGTGCTGCTCGATCGCGCCAACAACCGCCGCGTGGTTGAAGGCGCGCCGGGCCATGTGGTAGCCTACGCGGGCGTCAAGCTGCTCGACGTGCCGCAGGACGTGTCGCGGTCGGGTGGCGACGTGCACATTTACGGCAATCCGCACCTCCACAGCGACCCGATCAACGCCATCATCATCGCGCGCAACATCCTCGCGGGGCTGGAGCGGGTCGACCAACGCAACGCGGCGACCTATCGCGCCAACGAAGCACGTTTTGAAGACCGCGTGGTGCGGCGCCTGTTCGGCGACCGGATCGTGGAGATGCTCGGGGCCGAGACCCTGATCGACCTGGCGCGCACCGAGGACTTCTGGGCGTTCGCCGAGGCGAACACCTATGAGGGCCGTCCCGTGACGGCGTATCTGGGCGGGTGGCTTGCCAAAGCCCTCCCGCTGCGGGGTCACCCGGTCGTGTGCTATCACAAGAACTGGGCCTACTTCAGCGCCCGGTTCGGCGTGCCGTGCGCGATGTTCGTCGAGCCCAAGGCGGGCATCCCCCCGACCCCCGGTCACGTGCGCGACGTAATCGACTTCATCCGGCGCGAGCGCATTCCTGCACTGTTGGCGGCCAACTACTTCTCTCGGAGCCAGGTCCAACAAGTGGCGGTCCGCGCCGGCGTTACGGCGGTCTACGTGCCGGAACACGTGCACGGCGCTGAGGGTGTCGACGACTATTTCACGCTCGTGGACACCTGGGTCGACGGGCTCGTGAGCGCGTTTGCCAAGGCTGGATCTCCATGAGACCGTCGTCCCGATCCGCGCGGGAGCTTCGGGCATGATCGACTTGATGCTTCCAGCCTTTGTGGCGGCCATGATCATCGTCGGGATCCACTCGTACCTGGGTGTGCACATCATTGCCCGCGGCGTGATCTTCGTGGACCTCGCGCTCGCGCAAGTGGCCGCGATGGGCTGGGCGCTCGCGGAGCTGGGCCTCGCCCAGAGCGTGAGCACGGCCACCGGACTCCCCGAAGAAACCGCGGCGTACATCGTCGGCCTGGCGGCGACGCTCGTGGCGGCCGCGCTGTTCTCCATGTCCCGCATGGACAATTCGCGGATTCCGCAAGAAGCCATCATCGGTATCGTGTACGTGGTCGCGTCGGCCGCGACGATCCTGCTCGCCGCGCAGGCGCCGCGCGGGGCCGAACACGTCGAGCAACTCCTCACCGGAACGCTGTTGTGGGTCACGTGGCCCAGGATCTGGAAGACCGCGGCGCTCTACCTGGTGCTCGCGGCGGTCCATTGGGTGTTCCGCAAACGGTTCATGCTCATCTCGCTCCACCCCAAGGAGGCTATCGCCCTGGGATACCGTGTGCGCCTGTGGGATTTCGTGTTCTACGCGCTCTTTGGGCTGGTGGTCACGGCCTCGGTCTCGATTGCGGGGGTCCTGTTGGTGTTCAGCTTCCTCGTGATTCCGGCTGTTATCGCGTTCCTCTTCACCGAGCGCTCCGGGCCGCTGCTCATCATCGCGTGGTCGACCGGCATCGTCGCCACCGTCGTGGGGCTCGTCGTCTCCTATCGTGGAGATCTCCCGACCGGCCCCGTGGTGGTGCTGGCGTTCGGCGCCGCGCTCGTGGTTGCCTTCGCGGTCAAGGTGGTGCTGGGCCTGCGACGCGCCTGAGAGCGTCGGGCCAGGAGTCGTGCGGTCGGACGGGCGGGACACGAACGACCCGGGCATCTCCAGAACTGCGACACCGTAGAGGTCGGACCAAGCCCAACTGAGTATGTTTATAGTTTCCCTCCGCATGGGGGGCACGAGCCGTGAACCTGGTGAGATAGTCATGACGAGAAGCGACGAGGCAGGGACGGCGCGGGGCGGACGCACGTTGGCGGACGGACTCCAGGCCCATGGCGCCGTCCATTGGAACTTGGCACCCGCGGCACTCTACGAACACGCCATTCGTCGCGGTGAAGGGCTGATGACCGCGCGGGGACCGTTTGTCACCGACACGACACCTCACACAGGCCGATCGCCGAAGGACAAGTTCGTCGTCCGTGAGCCATCGACCGCCGATCGGATCTGGTGGGGGAACGCGAATCAGCCCCTCGAGCCCGAGCAATTCGCGGCGTTGCACGCGGCTACGCGCGCCCATCTCGCGGAGTCCCGCGATCTGTTCGTCAAAGACCTGTTCGCCGGCGCCGACCCGCGGCACACCCTGCGGGTGCGGTTCGTGACCACCAACGCGTGGCACGCCATCTTCGTGCACAACATGTTCCTCCGCCCCACACCGGCCGATCTCGTTGCATTCGAGCCGGACTTCACCGTGCTTCACGCGCCCGACCTCCAGGCCGATCCCGCCAAGCACGGCACCCGCTCGGGCACCTTCATCGCGCTCCATTTCGCCGAACGCCTTGCGTGTATCGGCGGCACCCGCTATGCGGGCGAGATGAAGAAATCGATGTTCACCGTGCTGAACTACGTATACCCAACGCGGGGCATCCTCTCGATGCACTGCTCCGCCAACGTCGGACCCGACGAGGACGTCGCCTTGTTCTTCGGCCTCTCGGGCACGGGCAAGACGACGTTGTCCGCCGACGCGACGCGCGGGCTCATCGGCGACGACGAGCACGGCTGGAGCGACGATGGCGTCTTCAACTTCGAGGGCGGCTGCTACGCGAAGGTGATCCGCCTCTCTCCGGAAGGCGAGCCCGAGATCTACGCCACCACCAGGATGTTCGGGACCATTCTGGAGAACGTTGTGCTCGATCCGGAGACGCGTGAGATCGATTTGGACAGCGATGCGATCACGGAGAATACCCGCGCATCGTACCCGATCCACTACGTCCCCCACCACGTGGCGGAAGGGCGAGCCGGGCATCCCCGCAACATCGTGTTCCTGACGGCCGACGCGTTCGGCGTGCTTCCCCCAGTGGCGAAGCTGACCAAGGAACAGGCGATGTATCACTTCCTCTCGGGCTACACCGCGAAAGTCGCCGGCACCGAGCGGGGCGTCACCGAACCCCAGGCGACGTTCAGCACGTGTTTCGGCGCCCCCTTCCTGCCGTTGCAGCCCAGTGTGTACGCGACAATGCTCGGCGAGAAACTGGCCAGACACGACGCAAAATGCTGGTTGATCAACACCGGGTGGACGGGCGGGCCCTATGGGGAGGGCCGCCGCATGAACCTCGCCCACACGCGCGCGATGGTCAGCGCGGTGCTGAACGGAAGCCTGAATGAGGTCGAGTCCGCCCCGCACCCCGTATTCGGCGTGGCGGTGCCGGGGCGCGTACCCGGTGTACCGAGCGGCGTCCTCGACCCGCGCAGCACGTGGAGCGATCCGGCGCGCTACGACCAGGCGGCGGCAAAGCTCGGGCGCATGTTTCGAGAGAATTTCGTCAAGTTCGCCGCCGGCGTCTCCGACGCCGTGCGGCGCGCCGCACCCACGGGCTAATCATGGCCGGCGCGGGCGCTTTCGAGGTCATCCGCGACCCGCTGTGGAACAACATCCGGATTGATCGGGAGGCGCTGGCAGTCCTCGACAGCGAGGCGTTCCAACGACTCCGATACGTTCGTCAACTCGGGCACGCGTACCTCGTGTATCCGGGTGCGACGCACACCCGCTTCGAGCACGCCCTCGGCACCTATCACCTCGCGCGGCGTGCGCTGTCGCTCTTCAGCGATCGCGGCGAACTCGAAGGGGTCTCGGCCGAAGAACACATCGTCATTCGACTGGCCGCATTGCTTCACGACGTGGGCCATTACCCGTTCTCCCACGCACTCGAAGAGGCGGGACTCCCGTCGCACGAGGTTCTGGCACGCGAGCACTTTGCCCGGCCGCAACTGCACGACGCGCTGCGGCGCACCGGGTTGCCGGACCTGCCCGAACGCCTGAGCGCGCTGATCGGCGGGTCGAGCCCCAGCCCGTTGCAAGGCCTGGTATCCGGATCCATCGACCTCGACAAGATCGAGTACCTCACCCGGGACGCCCGGATGTGCGGCGTGCCTTACGGCACCGTGGACGTGGATCGCTTGCTGAACTCGCTGGCGGTGGTGACGCGTCCCGACGGCACGCGGGGTGTCGGCGTGCATGCCAAAGGGCTGAGCGCGCTCGAGTCGCTGCTGTTCGCCAAGTACCAGATGTACCGTAACGTGTACTGGCACCACGCGGTGCGGAGCGCCACGGCCATGTTCAAACGCATCGTGCGCGCCTCCATCAGCAGCGGACACGTGGAGCGCGACTGGATACCCTTCTCGACCGACGAGGAGCTCATTCAGCGGCTCCGCAGCTCGCCCGACGGCAAGCTCGTGGACCGGCTGCACCGGCGGCGCCTGTTCAAGCGGGCCCTCGACGCCTCGGCTGACGAGATCCCGGCGGAGGCCGCCGCGTGGATCGCCGGCGACCCCGACCTCGTCGAGCTCGCCGAGAACGAGCTCGCCACCCGCGCGGGATTGAAACCAGGGGAACTCCTCCTCGACTACCCCGCCAAACCCGCCATGCTTGCCGTGGATCTCCCGGTGCTCACCAGAGATGGCCGCGTCGAGCAGCTCACCGGCCAACGGGCCGCGACGTTGCTCGGGATTCAGCGCGTGGCGGACGAGTTGCACACCCTCGCTCGGCGACTGCGGGTCTTCGTCGCCCGGCCCGTCGAAGTGCGACGCGACGACGTGTTCGGGATGCTCAGAGAAGTAGGAGAGTAAGAGAGTAAGAGAGTAAGAGAGTAGGTCGTACTCGCTTATTCCCCAACTCTCTCACTTTCTTGCTCTCGCCATTTCTTCCGCCAGGGCGCGATAGTAACGCGCTTCTTCCTCTCGGCCGTCGTCGTGCATCAGCAGCGCGACGCGCTCGAGGGCGTAGAGAATGGGAACGATGTGCTCGGCCACGATCGGGCCGAGGGCCGCGGAATCGGGCGGTGGGCCGGGGCTACCGGCCGGGGGGTCGGCCGTCATCGTGCACCTCGACGGCGTCTATCTTGACGATGATGACTGTCACGTTGTCGAGCCCGCCGCGTCGATTCGCCTCCGCCACCAGCGTGTCCACCAGCGCACCTGGCGAAGTCTGCGCCAGCATGATCGAAAGAAGCTCGTCGTCCTCGAGCATGCCCGTCAGACCGTCCGAAGCTAGCAGATACATGTCACCCAGTCGCACCGTCCCAATGTACGTGTCCGGCGCAACGTCGGCGTTCGCCCCCACACAGCGCGTGATCACGTTGCTATACGGATGCGTGCGCGCTTGCTGTGGCGTCAGGTATCCCGCGTCGACCTGTTCCTGCACGTAGGAATGGTCCTTGGTCAGCTGGAGCAGCTCCCCATCGCGCAGCACGTAGGCGCGACTATCGCCCACTTGGCCGATGATGTAATGCGGTCCGTTAATGATCATCGCCGTCGTGGTCGTCCCCATTCCGCGCTTCTCTTCCTCGACGAGCGTGCGACGGAAGATCTCCCCGTTGGCCTCGATGATCGCCTCACGAATCACGCCGGCCGCGTCGTCATCCTCCCGCCCCACCACGTTGTGCAACGCTTTGCCGACGATCCGCACCGCCATGTCGCTCGCGACTTCGCCTGCCGCGTGCCCGCCCATCCCATCCGCCACGATGAACACGCCTTGACCCGGCTCGAGAAGAAAACTGTCCTCGTTTCCGGATCGCACCACGCCGACGTCCGTGCGGCCGGCTGACGTGTACCGTACCGTTGTCGTCACGTACCGGACGACCCCTCACCGCCACGCTCGCGTAGCATCTTGGCGATCTCGCCGGCGTTGAGCACGCTCGTCGAGCTTCCCTTCGGCGCGTCGACCGTGTCGTCGGTGGGTTCGAACACCAGCGAGACATCGCCAAACCGAATGAACGCCCCGGGAGCCAGCGGCATCTCGCCCTCCACCCGCTCGCCATCCACCATGGTTCCGTTGGTGCTCTCCAGGTCCATCAGGACCCAAATGCCCTCTCGCCGCTGCAGCTTGGCGTGCATCGTCGACACGCTGCCGTCCGTAATCACGACATCGTTGTACTCCGCGCGCCCCACGTTCACGATCGGAACCTTGATCGGGAACCGCTTGCCCTTCCACTCACCACTCCGCCCAATGAGGTACGCCAGCGGCGTGCCGGGAGGCGGACCGCCGGGCTTGGGCGCCGCCTTGGGAGCGGCCAGTGGCGGAGGAGCCGGCGGCGGCGGAGCCGGCGGTGGCGGTGGGGGAGCCGCGGGCTGAGACCCCGGCCGGCTCATCGCGGGCATCCCGTGCATCGTATTGCTCAATCGTTGTGCCGCACCCGGCGCCGCGGCGGGTGGTGGCACAGGCGCCTGCCGAGCCGGCGGTGCCGGCGGCGGGGGCGGAGGCGCAGCACGATGGGGTTCCGGAGACGGCTTCGGCGGGGCCGCGGGCGGCGGCGCCGGCGGGGCCTCCATTACCGGCGGCGCGGGAGCCTGGACTGGGCTCGGAGCGGGCGCGGCCGGCACCGGCGGCGGCGCGGCCGGAGCCACGTCGGCATAGAAGCGGAACTCGTGATCCCCGCACTGAATCACGTCTCCCCTCGCCAGAACATGTTGCTTCTCCACCCGGGTCCCGTTCACCAACGTGCCGTTCGTGCTGGTGTCGATCAGGAGATAGCCCTTGGGAGTCGCCATGATCTCGGTGTGGCGCCGCGACACGCTTCGCTCCGTCAGGACCACATCGCAGGTTGCATCGCGCCCAATCACGACGGCGCCTCCGGCGATGACGTACTCTCGACCGTCCGTCAACGACACGAGTCGCCCGCCCGTCCCGGCCGTGGGCGCCCGCCCTGCCGACGCCTTGGCGGCGACGGCGGCGGCGAGCATCGATGGATCGACGGCGGCCACGTACTGGGTGCTGCCACTCTGGCGCTCATCCACGAAGCGAAACTCGTGGCCGCCCACCGTCACCTTGTCCCCGTGGAGCAGCGGTGTTGGATTCGGCCCCAGCGGGACGTCGTTCACGAGCAGGACGAGCGACGCGTCCGCCTTCCGGACCGTCGTCTGACCATCGGGCTGCGCCCGAACCACGGCGTGGCGAGGCGCAATGTTCGCCCCAGCGAGCACGATCCCAGCCGACGGATCGCTGCCGATGGTCAAGTCACCAACCGGGAGGGCGTGGCGTTGCCCACCGCTCTCGAGGAAAGACATCGCGCTCCTACATGATGTCGGGAAGTCTCAGGGTGCCAAAGTTAGCCGGCCCACGGAGGGCGTGCAACACGATTCCTCCCCCCGGCTAGGGACCGTTGGGGGCCCCGGCATCGACCTCCATCACCCGCTCCTCCGCGAGCTTGAGCCAGCGCCAAAACAGGATCGAACCAAGCCCCACGGTCAGGTAGCTCCCGATGATGCGCCACATCAGAATGTACGACGGCGTCAGTTCTCGGGGGACGTAGATGGACATCACCGCCGCCGACAGGATCTCCGCCAGGCCGGACCCCCCCGGCGTGGGCGCGAAGTACAACAGGAACACGATGAGCGTCTGCAGCAGCAACACGTCCACGAACGGCGCTTCGATGCCCACCGTCCGCAGGACGATGTATCCGGCCAAGAGCTTGTTGGCGTACGCCACCGCCGTCAGCACGACCGCGACGCCCAGTGCCAACCACCCCCGTGGGCTGAGGAAGGCCACCATCGCCGCGTGCAGCTGGTCCACGCCGTCGCTCAACCCGGCCACCCGCTCCAGCAGCCCAGGGCTCGCGCGACCCTCGAGCTTGGCGAGCAAATATCTGAGGAATGCGCGCACGAGCCCGGGAAACACGAAGATGATGAGGATCACAACCCCCACGCCAACGAACCCGCCAAGACTGAGCCGGAACAGGTCCCGCAACGACAACGCCCCCAACACACCATGCTCCTCCAGCGAGCGGCCGGCGCCAAGGAAGATCGCGACCGGACCGGCGACCGCGAAAAAGAGGATCGTCGCCACGAAGCTCATGAACGTTGCAATGGTGCCTTCGGGAATGGGTGTGCCGTACCGCTTGAGGACATAGATGCCGACCGGTCCTCCACCGGCTTGCGACGGGGTGAGCATGGTGGCCCACGCATTCAGGCCGGCCGACAGGACGCATCCCTTGAGGCTCACGACGGACCGCAAATGGCGCAGGAGCACGAAGAGGCGCACGCCGCCGCCCATCCAGTCCGCCGAGGCGAGGGCCAACCCCAGCAGCAACCACGACCAATGGAGGTTGAGGGTGGCCTCGATGAAGTACGGCAGGTTGTTCCCGTACAGGAGGATGCCCGCGAAGCCCACGGCCGATACGACCGCGAACACTTCGAGGCCGCGACGTAAGAGTCGGGGGGCTATGCTCTTGTCCATAGAGACTCGCCAACGTAGGGGCATCCGGGAACCGGCGTCAACGTGGCAGTTGAGTCCGCCCGGCCGGCCCGGCTATGCTTCGCCCCGATGCCGCTCGCCAACATCGTCGTCCATGGGGCCCGCCAACACAATCTGCGGGGCCTCACCATCTCCTTCCCGAGGGCGGCCCTCACGGTGGTGACGGGGCCATCGGGATCGGGGAAGAGTTCGCTCGCCTTTGACACGCTCTACGCGGAGGGCCAGCGCCGCTACGTCGAGTCGCTGTCCACCTATGCCAAGCAGTTCCTGGAACGGATGGCTAAGCCGGCGGTCGATTTCGTCGACGGGATCTCGCCGGCGGTGGCCATCGAGCAGAAGAACCCCACGGTGTCGAGCCGCTCCACGGTGGGCACGGCAACCGAAGTGTACGACTACCTGCGGCTGCTGTGGGCCCGGATCGGCAAACCGCATTGTCCGGCGTGCGGCGCGCCCGTGACGACCGACTCGCCGACCACCGCGACCGACCGACTGCTGGAGGCGTATGCGGACGAACGCGCGCTGGTGACCTTCCCTCTCCCGCGCTCGACCCGGGCTTCCCACCAGACCGTCATCGAAAACCTTCAAGCGCTCGGGTTCGTACGGGTGGTCCTCGATGGCGCGGTCGTGCGGATCGACGAGGTTCCGGCCGGCGGTCATCAGCTGGAGGGTCCCGTGCTGGTGGTAGTGGACCGCATCGCCTGCACGGTTCGTCACCGAGCCCGTTTGGCCGACTCGCTGGCGACCGCGTTCGCGGAGGGCGAGGGACACGCGGAAGTCGTGCTCGCGGGCACATCGGTGCGGTTCTCCGAGCACCCGCGCTGTGTCGCCTGCGGCACCCCCAGCCTCCCGCCGTCGCCGGCCTTGTTCTCGTTCAACAGCCCGCGGGGCGCCTGCCCGGCGTGCAACGGGTTCGGGGCCGTGTTGGAGTACGACGAGCGTCTGATAGTCCCTGACCCGACGCGAACCCTCAAGGACGGCGCGCTCGACCCGTGGGAGAAGCCGCGGTACACCCGAAAGCGCTCCCTGTTGCGGGAGACCGCGCGCGGCGAAGACATTCCCATGAACGTCCCGTGGGAGCGTCTTTCGGCACCGCAGCGGCGCTTCCTCCTGCACCAAAAGCGCGGTCGATTCACGGGGGTGATCCCGTTCCTGCGCGCTTTAGAGCGCAAAAAGTACAAGCAGTACATCCGGGTGTTTCTGCGGCAGTATCAGCTGGCAAAGACCTGCCCCGCGTGTAACGGAGCTCGCCTGCGTCCGGAAGCGCTGGGATACCGCATAGGCGAGCAGACCATCGCGCAGGTCAGCGCCCAGACGGCCGAAGAGCTCCTGACATGGCTGGCCGGCCTGTCCCTCTCGCGGTTCGAATCCGGCATCGCGGCGACCATTCTCCGCGAGATCGAAGACCGCGTGAGCTTCTTGCGCGACGTGGGGTTGGGGTATCTGACCCTGGACCGCCAAACGCGAACGCTCTCGGGCGGTGAAGCCCAACGCATCAGTCTGTCCAACGCCCTCGGCTCTCGCCTGGTGGACACGCTCTACGTCCTCGATGAGCCATCCATCGGGCTGCACCCGCGTGACGTGGGCCGCCTGCTCGACCTCCTGCTCCGCCTTCGGGCAAATGGCAACACCGTCGTCGTGGTGGAGCACGATCCGGCGACGATTCAGGCGGCGGACTACATGGTCGAATTGGGCCCCGGGGCCGGCGAGCACGGGGGCGAACTCGTGTACGCGGGCCCACCCGCCGGTGCCGCCGCCGCGGGGACGCTCACCGGCGCGTACTTGTCGGGTGCCAAGCAACTCCCGGTGCCCAGCGCCCGGCGTCGTGCCGGGCCCCAATGGCTGGCGATCCGCGGCGCGCGCCTCCACAACCTCCACGGCGTCGATGTCGCGATTCCGCTGAACACGCTGACGGCGGTGACGGGCGTATCGGGTTCCGGCAAATCGACGCTCGTGCACGACGTCGTGTATCACCATCTCACCGCGCGACTCAAGGGACGGCACGGCGCCAAGGAACACCTGGGAGAAGTCGTCGGCGCGATCGAGGAGATGGACGGCTGGGAGCGTTTCACCGAGGTCGTACTGATCGACCAGTCGCCGATCGGACGCTCGCCCCGCTCGAATCCCGTCACGTACGTGCGCGCGTTCGACGACATCCGCGAGCTGTTCGCCCAGCAGCCGCTCTCCAAGGCGCGCGGCTACTCCCCCGGCACCTTCAGCTTCAACGTGGACGGGGGACGCTGCCGGGCCTGCGAGGGAGCCGGGCACGTCCAGATCGAGATGGTGTTCCTCGCCGACGTGTTCGTGCCCTGCGAGGCGTGCGAAGGGACGCGCTACGAACCCGAAGTGCTGGACGTCCGCGTCAAGGGACTGTCGATCCATGACGTGCTCCAGCTCACCGTCGAAGAGGCGATGCGGCGCTTTCGGCATCAGGAACGGCTCGGCAAGGCGCTGTGGCACCTGCAACAGGTCGGGCTCGGCTATCTCCGGTTGGGACAGCCCGGCACGACCCTCTCCGGCGGCGAGGCGCAGCGCTTGAAGATCGCGCGGCGCCTGGCCGGGGCCGGCAAGAAGCGCGGTCGAACCCTCTACATCCTGGACGAGCCCACCACGGGTCTCCACATGGATGACGTGCGGACGCTCGTTAACGTGCTGGACCGACTCGTCGACGCCGGCAACACGGTGCTCGTGATCGAGCACAACCTGGACCTGATCAAGTGCGGGGATTGGGTGATCGACATGGGCCCCGAGGGTGGGGACGCGGGTGGGCGGGTCGTGGCGTCGGGCACGCCGGAACAGGTCGCGGCGTCGGAGACGCACACGGGGGCGGCGCTTCGCGGTGTCCTGGAGAGCGCGGCGAAGCGGGCTGCTGCGGAGCAGCGGTCAGTCGTCTAGCAGCTGGGTGCGGCGGGCAGCGGGCAACGTGCAGCGGGCAGCGGGCAGCGGGCAGCGGGCAGCGGGCAGCGTGTCGAGTCCCTCGCACCCACGACCCCTGCTTGATCACCTCACCCCAACCGTATAGACTCCGGGCGCCTTCCGGAGTAGCTCAGTTGGTTAGAGCATCTGACTGTTAATCAGAGGGTCGTGGGTTCGAGTCCCACCTCCGGAGTTCACACACGCGCACCTTCTTCGCCAGCCGGCGGAGAAGGTGCTTCGTTTGGGGGGCCGGCCCTTCAGCCATGACCCACTCGAAGTTCTCCATGAGGGCGGCTAGCACCTTCCGGTCGAGGCGGGAGATGTCGGAAGCGGGAGCAGATGCTTCGTACATAGGACGTGGGGGGTGAGTCGGGAGTGGACGTTCCAAGACCAGTAGTCTCGGTTTTCTACCGAGATTAGGTATCGGACCGTGATCGCACCTCGTCGGGGTCGGCCAGCCGGTAGCTAGTGCTTCGGCCGCCGCCCTCGTTCTTGTCGAGAACGCCGCGCTCCAGCAGTTCCTTGATGTCGCGCAGCGCCGTGTCCTGGGAGCACTTGGCTAGACGGCCGTACTTCGACGTGTTGAGATGCCCCTTCCAGTCGCGCTCCAGCATTCGATTGATGACCGTGCGCTGGCGTTGGTTGACCGGCTTGGTGTTGATCCGTTGCCAGAGCCTGGCCTTGCGGAGGACCGAGGCGAGCATGGTATCGGATGCGTCGATGACGCGATTCAGGCATCCGAGAAACCACGCCAGCCAGGATGTGATGTCGAGCGATCCGCGCTGGGCGGATTCGAGCTGGAGATAGTATTCCTTGCGTTCCGCCTCGATGCCTGACGACATGCTGTAAAAACGATCCTTCGATCTGTCAGCTCGTGACAGCGCCATCTCGGCAATCGCCCGCGCGATGCGACCGTTTCCGTCCTCGAAGGGGTGGATCGTCACGAACCAGAGATGCGCCACGGCGGCCGTGAGCACCGGGTCCATGTTGGACGAGCGGTTGAACCAATCGAGCAATCGTTCCATCTCTCGGGGAAGACGCTTTGCATCCGGGGCCTGGAAATGCACGCGCTCCTTGTCCATCGGTCCCGAGACGACCTGCATCGGTCCGTGCTCGTCCCTGCGCCACGCGCCGACGGTGATGCGCTGCATCCCACTCCTGCCCGTCGGAAAAAGCGCCGCGTGCCACCCGCAGAGCCGGTCATCCGTCAGGGGGTGCTCGCAGTTCCGGGTGGCATCGAGCATCAGTTCCACGATGCCCTCGACTTCCCGTCCGGGCTTGGGCAGTCCCGCTGCGTCCAGGCCGAGCCTGCGCGCAATCGATGATCGGACCTCGTCGGTATCGAGTTGCTCGCCTTCGATGGCGGACGACTTGACGATTTCGCTGGTGAGGGCGGTGACACTGGCCTCGGTCCGCAGCTCGAATCCCAAGGCCTCCATCTTGCCGAGGTGCTTGCCCTGCTTGTGACGGACGGCGGCCAGGGTGAGAGCCAAGGCCCGCGTGTCCCAGGTGAAATCCGGCCAGTTTGGCATCTCGTGAATATAGGCCATAATCCAAGCAGCTTTTGCGGAGATAATAACTGATACTCTCCGCAGCGTCAATTATTCTACGTACATTATGCGGAGAATATGCCCGCCATTCTCCGCACAAGGTCTCCCAGGCCGAGCTCGACGCCCTGCGCAAGCCGGTCCAGCAGGCCCAGGGCGCGCTCGAGAAGGCCCAGGGCGACGCCAAGGCGTTGGCCGAAAAGGCACGTAGCGTGGTCGCCGGGGCGAAGGACGCCTACCGGGCCGCGCTCGCTCCCTACCGGGAGGCCTGCCGCAAGGCGGGCGTCGACTGCGAGTACGAGGGCGGCCGGAGCGCGAACGTCTCGGAGAAGGTCTCCTTCCTCGTGGAGAAGACCGACAAGGGCGTGCCGGGTGATGGTCAAGGGCCAGCCCAAGACCGAGGAGGTGATCCCGCTGGCGGCGCTCAAGGAGTCGATCAACAAGGCCGTCTACGGCTATACGGACAAGCACCTCGGCCCCAAGGAGGAGATCGGCAACAAGGGCGCGGCCGCTGTCGAACCGAGCTGGCGCCGGCCGCCGGTTTGTCGGAGGGCTACCTGCGTCAAGCTCTCCACCATCTCACCAGGTCCGGATGGCTGGTCCGCCTGCGCCAGGGACTCTATGCACTTTCGACGTCGGTCCCCGGCGCCACACCGGCCCACGAATTCGAAATCGCCATGGCCCTGGCCGATCCGGCTGCGGTCTCCCACTGGTCCGCCCTGAACCATCATGGCCTGACGGAACAGGCACCCCGCAAGGCCTTCGTGCTCACGACGATCGAGACCGCGGTTCCCCGGGCGAGAGGCGCCAAGGCGAAGCAGGCCCGGGGCGGTTACCCTGTCGACGGGATGGTCTACCAGTTCATCCAGGTTAAGCCCGAGCGCTTCTTCGGCACGGGGAAGGTGTGGATCGGAGAAGCCCGCGTGACGATCACCGATCCAGAGCGTACGCTGCTCGACGGCCTCTCGATGCCACAGTACTGCGGCGACTTCGCCGAGGTGCTGCACGCGTTCGAGGCTCCCTGGGCGGCTTGGGCTTACCCCGGCGCGGCGGCCACGCGGCGCGTCAAGGTGCCCACGTTGCCGTTTTCGAACGCCTCCTTGGGCCCCAGGGCGATCTCGACCGTCTGTTCGCGGTAGGCGGCCACGGGCGCGCCGTCAGGGCCGTCTAGGGCCACGTGTACGATGCGGAACCAGACCTCGGGCTCGGCCCACCCCCGGCCGGATCTAATACTGGTACATTCGGGGAGTTTGTCAGTTGGTTTTCGGGGACACGGGAAACGCTCGGTCGGCTGGCCGGGCGCCGTGTTTCTCGGCAACGTACAAGGGACGTACCCCGGCGGTGGATAGGATGCTCCTCTGCAGGAAGTGTCACAGCGGCAGTGGCTGTACCAACGCCAAGTGGTGCGAGCAGAAGTTCACCTTCGGCCCCGTTTCATATGGGCTGTGTGACATCTGCCATAACAGGGATTTCAGGGGGGCGAACGCTGATCAACGTCAGGAGCGCGTGAAGTGTACGTCTGGCGATTACTCCGAGCCATCGGGCACGCCAGAGTAATTGAGCCTATGGGGTGGCATGACCGCGACCGCTCCCATTGCCCGCCATTGCGGTCCGCATCAGCGTCGCGTCGCGGCTGTCGCGAGTAGCGGCGGTGAACACCGCTGACGCGTGCCCGCCCACGGGCCACCCTGTCGCAAATCTACGCGCCCACACCGCGTCTTCACGTACACGCAGTATCCGCCAGACGCAGAATTCCGTTGCCCGGCCAACGCGGTCGGTGCCGAACTGCAAACGCAGATCGCATTCCCGACAGCGTGGTGGACCGCCGTCCGACACCCTCCCGGCGCGTTCCAGTTTCAGCCGCGAGCGGTTCACTCTCTTCATGGTGCTCTCTCCGTGGTGCGAAAATGAAGGGGGTCCCTGAGGTTCTGTAACTCGCGGTAATAGTACAGCGGCGTCGGCCGCCTGCCACGAAACTTCAGCCTCTTCAGAAAGTCGACTTCCTCCGCCGTCGCTGTGCCGCTGAGGGACGGATCCTCAAGGAATCCCTTGAGCCCAAGCTCGTCGCCAAGGTGCTCTGGAGATTCCACTTCGACAAACTCAAATCGCTTCACGTTCCCGGCGATCACTCGGTCTGTCAGAACGATGTCCAGCGCGAACGTCGCCAGGTCAATGTCCCAGGATTCAATCAGCGGATCCAGGAAGGAGACGCAATTCTCATTGGACAGATGGAAGATGTCCGTGTCGAGGAACTCGAGAACGATGACGCGCATCTCTTCGTAGCTCCGCCCACCCAGTTCCGCGACCGTCCGGACCCAGGATTCGTTCTCCAATTCTTGTTGGGCCAGTCCCTTGACCAGGTCCAGCAGCTTCTGGGTGACCAGGCGTTCGAGTTCGCCAAAGGGCTGCTTCTCGAAAACCGCGCGGAGGTATTTTTCCCTGCGGGGGTTGCATTTGCGGAGGATCAGCTCACGGACTTCCCGAAACAACGCCGCGGGCTCCTCCCCCAGTTCCTTCTTCAATTGCTCCTTCCGCTGGTGATCGGCCAGCGTCGCGAGCTCTCCGCTGGGAAGCTTTAGGAACTTGTCCATCTTCTCGTAGATGTCGGTGCGGTTCGGCGCCGGAGGCGTTCGCTTCCCCGTGAGCAACTGGGAGATGTACGAGTCGGTCACCTGTGCGGCTTGGGCGAGATGTCGCTGCTCCAACCCCAATTCCTCCAGGCGGTGCCGAATGAGAAGCGGGACGTCCATGGGAATACTCCTCGGGGCGCGGGTCACTGATTGATCAAAATAAGTTAAGTAAGTTGACTACTTTGCCATGTGTACTTGACAAGTTAAGTACATGTACGTAAACTTAGCAAGTTAAAACTGTATGCAGTTAAGTCAAGCGCACGATAAGCAAGGGGGCACGACATGTTCATGGTTACCCAGCGACACCCGATGCTGGATCTGCAGTATCACCTGGAGCACCGTATCGGTCGGATCTTCAACGAGCCGCTCGGCACCTCCGAGTGGTCCGGACCGGGGGCCGAGACGGCCGCCTGGCTGCCGGTGGTGGATATCTACGAGGAGCCCGACGTGGTCCACTTGGTGGCAGAGCTGCCCGGGGTGAAGCCCGAGGACGTGATGATCTCGGTCGAAGGGAACCGGCTGACGATCAAGGGCACGAAAAAGCCGGTGGCGGAAAGGGCCGAGAAGGTCCATCGTTATGAGCGGACCTATGGCGCCTTCGCGCGGGAGTTCAGGCTGTCCGTCGCGATAGATTCCAGCATGATCAAGGCGACCTACGACCTCGGCGTGCTGACCATCACGCTGCCCAAGGCGGAGACGGCCAAGCTCCACCAGATCAAGGTGGAAGTCGCGCCTGAGAAGGTGTTATTGACGGCCTGACCTTATACGAGTACGAGGTTGCCAAGTCGACCGGTCTCGCCAGATCGTGGGCGGCAACCAAAAGGCGGACCGGTCTGTTCAGGGTCGGAGGAGGGCGGCATGGTCCGCCCTCTTTCTCATCCCGTTGACGCATGCTGACGGAGCACGCCGGGGTTCGTACCGCCCTCGCTTTCCTGGACAAGTGGGGCGGCCCAGCGAAACACCCACCGCTTCTTACTCGAGCAGACCAAAGCATTAACCAACATGAGTTAAATACTGCGTCACACAGAGATCGCAAGTGGCGATGTACTTGACAAGTATAGTACATCACCATATGTTATTGTCTAGTAAAACACATATTGTTAACCAGACAGACTGAATCATCAACAACCAAGGAGACCGAACATGTACGCACGAGAAGTTTCCATCCAGCTCAAGGTCAATGCCGGCGCTGAGTTCACCCGGACGATCGAGAAGGACGTCCTGCCGCGACTGCGGAAACAGACTGGCTTCGCGGACGAGCTCACGTTCCTCAATCCGAACGGCAAAGACGCGGTCGCCATCAGCTTGTGGGATCGCAAAGAGAGCGCCGACAACTACGCGCGCGACACGTATCCCCAGGTGCTGAAGGGCCTGACGGCAGTGATTGAGGGAACGCCTGAGGTTCAGGGCTACGAAGTTTCCAACTCGACCTTCCACAAGATCGCCGCGCACAACTAGGGCCGACCACTGTTCGGACGAGGGGGGCGGCCTGGGCCGCCCTCCTCCTCTTAACGGCTCACGTGAACTGAGGGGGTAGGACCATGGCCACTTTACCGAAATCGCCCATCAAGACGAAGCCGAAGATCGAGATGCTGTACATTTCCGACACCGCCAAGGAGAAACCTCATCAGCAGGGCGAGATCATCGCCATCGGTCCCCTCCTCCTCTCAACGGCTCACGTGAACTGAGGGGTAGGACCATGGCCACTTTGCCGAAATCGCCCATCAAGACGAAATCGAAGATCAAGATCCAGCCCCTCGCAGACCGGGTGGTCGTGCGCCCGCTCGAGGACACGGAGCGGACGCGCGGTGGCCTGTACATTCCCGACACCGCCAAGGAGAAACCTCAGCAGGGCAAGACCATTGCCGTCGGTCCCGGCCGCTTCGAAAAGGGCGAGAGAGTGCCGATGGAGCTCGAGCAGGGGCAGAGCGTTCTCTACGGAAAATACAGCGGCGCCGAGGTGATGCTCGGCGACCAGGAAGTCCTCATCATCAAGGAATCCGACGTCCTCGCCGTGATCGGCTGAGCGACTGGAAGAGGAGCATACTCATGGCGAACGCGAAAGAACTGCACTTCGACATCGACGCTCGGGCGCGCCTGAAGCGGGGCGTGGACCAGCTGGCCGACGCGGTGAAAGTGACCCTCGGGCCCAAGGGCCGGAACGTCCTCATCGACAAGAGATTCGGCAGCCCGACCATGACCAAAGACGGCGTGACCGTCGCGAAGGAGATCGAGCTACTCGATCCGGTCGAAAACATGGGCGCCCAGATGGTGAAGGAAGTGGCGACCAAGACATCGGATGTGGCCGGTGACGGCACGACCACCGCGACGATTCTCGCCCAGGCGATCTTCCGGGAGGGGTTGAAGAGCGTGACCGCGGGCGTGAACCCGATGGCCATCAAGCGCGGCATCGACAAGGCGGTCGAGGTGGTTGTGGCCGAGCTGAAAAAGCTGTCGGCGCCCACCGTCGGCAAGAAAGAGATTGCCCAGGTCGGCGCCATCTCCGCGAATACCGATAAAGAGATCGGTAACCTGATCGCCGATGCCATGGAAAAGGTGGGCAAGGACGGCGTGATCACGGTCGAGGAGGCCAAGGGATTGGCGACCGAGCTGAAAACGGTGGACGGGATGCAGTTCGACCGCGGCTACCTCTCCCCGTACTTCGTCACCGACCCCGAGAAGATGGAAACCGTGCTGGAAGACGGGTACGTCCTGATTCACGACAAGAAGATCTCGGTGATGAAGGACCTCCTGCCGATCCTGGAGAAGGTGGCGCAGACTGGGAAGCCCCTTCTCGTCATCGCTGAAGACATCGAAGGTGAGGCGCTCGCTACCCTGGTGGTGAACAAGTTGCGGGGCACGCTTAAGGTGTGCGGGGTCAAGGCGCCGGGCTTCGGTGACCGGCGGAAGGCGATGCTCGAGGATGTCGCGACGCTCACCGGCGGCAAGGTGGTCAGTGAAGAGGTCGGCTTCAAGCTGGAGAACACCGTGCTGGGCGACCTCGGCCGCTGCAAGCGGATCGTGGTGGACAAGGACAACACCACTCTGGTCGACGGCGCCGGCAAGCGGGCCGACATCCAGGGCCGGATCCGGGAACTCAAGGCCGCCATCGAGAAGAGCACGTCCGATTACGACAAGGAGAAGCTGCAGGAGCGCATGGCCAAGCTGGCCGGCGGCGTGGCCGTGATCAACGTGGGTGCCGCGACCGAGACCGAAATGAAGGAGAAGAAGGCCCGGGTCGAGGACGCATTGCACGCCACGCGGGCGGCGGTCGAAGAAGGCATCGTGCCGGGCGGCGGCGTCGCGCTGCTCCGGGCCCAGGCGGCATTGAACAAGATGAAGCTCGGAGATCCCGACGAGCAGGTGGGAGTGGGAATCGTCCGCCGCGCCCTTGAGGAGCCGATCCGGATCATCGCGGCCAACGCGGGCGCCGAGGGTTCCATCGTCGTCGAGAAAGTACGTTCGTCGAAGGAGAAGGCGTTTGGGTACAACGCCCAGACCGGCGAATTCGAGAATCTGGTCGCCGCCGGCGTGATCGATCCCACCAAGGTGGCGCGGACGGCGTTGCAGAACGCAGCCTCCGTCGCCAGTCTCCTCCTCACCACCGAGTGCGTGGTGGTCGAGGAGAAGGAAAACGGGGCGTCCTCGGCCATGCCCGGCGGCGGCGGGATGGGCGGCATGTACTGAAAATGCGGGGGGGATTCACGCGGGCGCCGGGGCCCGCGGGCGTCCTGATCATGGGCGCCTGCTCCAAGTACTGTTGAGGGCCTCAACCCTAGTTGATCAGTTGTTCGAAAGCTTGGAGTTGCGCAGCCGGACGTTCCATCTGCGCAATAGGCCGCAACGCCCGCTCGCTGATCGCGGGGTGGCGGACCACGTCGGGCGTGGACCGGGCGGTCCACCCGTGCAACCATCACAAGTGGACCGGAACCGTGATGGCGCTAGCATCGGGATGGCGATAAGTCCGATGGGAGCCCCGCCGAGCCAAGTCGACGCGGCCGGGAGCTGGGTGAGCTTGCCACGGCTCGTGTCCAACTCCACATTGGGCTAACTCACAACGGGGCAAACCCCGCGAAAGCGGGCGACGCAAAGCCACGGGTCCTCGCCTCCTCCGCGACGCCGAACCTCGACGCCACGCAGGTGTCAAGACCGCCGAGCTGCTGACACGCGAGCTCGGCGCTCTGTTCGTCGCACGCTCTCTCGAGGAGACATCCATGGCGCCTCCCACCATGGTGGTGGGTTCCGCGACCGTCCCGGTTTGTTCGACCCGTCCGGCGTCGCCGTTCCTCGGTGCGATCGTATCAGCCCTGATGTCTGTCGCGTGTGGCGGCCCCGAGCCCCTCACGGTCGACATGCCGCTCCACCTCGAGGATCACGCCGAAGCGGCGACCATCACGGGCTCGGAGTTACCGGCTAACCCACCGCGGCCCGTCGAGTGGCGCTTCGATCAACCGCAGCCCAATTGGAGAGCCACGCCGTTGTGGAACCCTCCGTTCGGCACGCCCACGCTGGCGCGGACGGGCGAAGGTCTGCGGGTCGCCCTCACCGATCAGACTCGGTTCCCCACTGGCCCCCTGCGTGGGGTGATGCACGTCGCGCTGCCGGACTGGGACCGCGGAGAGTGGACTGATGTCGTGATCCGCGCCCGCGCCGACAGCGCGAGCACCGTCAACCGCCTGGGCTTCGGATTCAACCTGCGGGAGGGGCGGGGGCCCGCGACCAACCCCCAGCCTGCGTTCCAGTTCCAGGGCCAAGCGGGCCCAGTGGTGCGGGACGGGACGATCCAGACCTACCGGCTGCGAGTCGGCGACGGGGCGCCGGCGTTTCGTGGCCCATGGCGACAGCTGGCGGTCTTCTTCGGGACAGACGGCGAGCCGGGGAGCATCGACCTACTCTCGGTGAGCGTGGTGCCCAAGGGGGCGGAGTACGCCGATTCGTCGCACGGCGTGAGGCCGGTGACCATCGGCGAGCGCATCCGTCGCACGCTCTATGTGCACGCCCCGGCGCGCTTCAGCTACTGGGTGCGGGTGCCGGCGGGTGGCCGGGTGGATGCTGGTGTCGGCGTGCTGCACGCCGACGACTCGGTGATGTTCCGCGTGAGGGTCAACGCCGGCGGAGCAGAAGAAACGCTCTTCGAGGAGCGGTACGCCGACGCCGGGCAATGGGGTCAGCGTTCCGTGGATCTCGCGCAGTACGCCGGTCGGACCGTGACGCTCACGCTCGAGACCGAGGCCGACCAACCTGGCACGGTGGCGTTCTGGGGCGCGCCCACGGTGAGCGGCTCGGCCCCCGTCGCGGGCAATCGGCCGAACGTCATCTTCTACGTGATTGATGGCGGCTGGGCCGACGACATGAGCGTGTACGGCTACAACCGCCGTACGACGCCGTACCTCGAGCGCCTGGCGGCGGAGGGCGTTGTGTTCGAGCACGCGTACAGCACCGCGAGTTGGACCAAGCCGTCGACGATCACCTTCATGACCTCGCTCCACAACAGCACCGTCGTGAACGACATCGACATGCAATTCGAACCGTTGCCGGCCAAGGCCGTGCCCATGGCCGATCATATGCACCGGGCCGGGTATCAGACGGCGGTGTTCACTTCGAACCCGTGGGCCGGCGCGATCAGCGGTCTAGAGCGCGGCACGGACCTGATGCGCGACGGCCGCGCGACGCGCGACTACACCTCATCCGTCGAGCTGCAAGACGACTACTGGGCATGGCGGGACGCCTATCCGGCGCAACCCTATTGGGTCCATTTCCAGACCACCGATGTCCATGAGTACGAGGGTACGCAACCGGCGCCGGTGGCGCCGTTCTCCGGCATGTACGTCACCGCGGGACGCCGCCGCGAGTTCTTCCATGAGTGGGAGCGCTTCAACGCCGAGCGGGCTCGTACCCCATCAGAGGGATCCACGGCCGCTTTCAAGAGGGGGGCGTTGGAGGCTGCGGGCGTAGATCGCGTCGGTTTCTTCGAGACGATGCGCGCCCTGTACGACGAATCCGTGGCGCACCAGGATTACCAGATCGGCCGCTTGGTAGAGCGCCTGCGGGAGCGTGGCGAGTGGGAGAACACCCTGCTTATCATCGCGGCCGATCATGGCATCGCGGCCGCGCTGTGGGACCTGACCGCGTTCATACAGGGCACGATGCCGCCGCCGTGGAACGAACCCATTCTGCGCTCGAGCATCTCGCGAGTGCCGTTGATCTTCGTTTGGCCGGGACACATTGAGGGCGGCCGGCGGTTCGAGGATCCGGTCTCGATGATCGACGTGCTGCCCACCGTGCTCGACCTGCTCGGGCTGCCTCAGCCCGACATCGCGCAGGGTCAGTCGCTGGCGCCGCTGCTGCGCGGTCTACCAGGGTGGGAGGCGCGTCCGGTCATCCTGGAAGAGGTCAGCTATAACCGTCGTGCCAATCGCCGCGAGGGGTTGATCGAGATGATCGACGGGCGCTGGGGCGCGTCGTTGCAGCTTTTCCACGCGGAGAGTGACTCGGCGAACCGGCGTCCCTGGCCGCTCCTGCTCTTCGATGTGTGGGCCGATCCGCAGGCCCTTCACCCCATCAACGAGCAGTATCCCGATCTCGTGCAGAAGTACACGGGGCTCCTCGAAGCTCAATGGACGGCGCACCAGGTGCTGGCCACACGTTTCACGGGTAGGGATCCGATCGCGCTCACGCCCGAGCAGCTGGAGACGCTGCGGGCGTTGGGGTACATCCGATGAAACATCGTCCGAGCGTCTTTCTCGCCTTGCTGTGCCTCGGCTGCGGGCCCGCGCCGCTCAGCGTCGACATGCCGCTGCATCTCGAGGATCATCTCGACGTGGCGACGATCACCGGCTCTGACGTGCCGGCCAATCCGCCGCAGCCGGTTGAGTGGCGCTTCGATCAGCCGCAGCCAGACTGGAAGCCCACGCCGATGTGGAACCCCCCGTTCGGTACCGCCGTGTTGGCCCCGACCAGCGAGGGGCTGCGGGTCACCATCACCGCGCGCACTCGGGCCCCCAATGGTAACCCGGGAGCCCTGATACACGTCGACCTGCCGGACTGGGACCGGGGGGACTGGGCCGATGTTGTCGTCCGCGCCCGCGCAGACAGCGCGAGCTCTGTGAGAGACGTGGGCTTTGCATTCAACCTCCGGGAAGGGCGGGGGACCGCAGCGGACCCTGGGTGGCCGTTCCAGCTGGCGGGTGGAAGCAGTCCCATCGTGCGGGACGGCATCGTCCACACGTATCGCCTGCGGGTCGGCGGCGGCAACCTCATGGGACCGTGGCGGCAGCTGGTGGTGGGGTTCGTGACGGACGGCGCACCAGGATCTATCGAGCTCCTCTCGGTGAGCGTAGTGCCCGCGGGAGCGACGTATGCCGAGGCGCCGCACGGCGTGCGGCCGGTGACGGTAGGCGGGCGCATCCGGCGCGCACTCTACACCCACGTTCCGGGCAGCATCGCGTACCGGGTGCGGGTGCCGGAGGGGGGGCGGCTGGACGCGGCGCTGGGCAGGCTGGGAGGCGAGGACTCTGTCACGTTCCGAGTAGGGGTCCGATCCGGCGGAGAGGAAGAGACGCTCTTCGAAGAGCGCTACGCCGACTCGGAGCAGTGGGCCCAGCGATCGGTGGACCTCTCGGAGTTCGCCGGGAAGACTGTCACGCTGACGCTTGAGACGAGCGCCGAGCAGCCGGGCACGGTGGCCTTCTGGGGCGCGCCCACCGTGAGCGGTGCGCGCACCTCGGAGCGCCCCACCGTCATCTTCTACGTCATCGACGGCGGCGGCGCGGACCAGATGAGCCTGTACGGCTACAACCGGCGCACAACCCCCAACCTGGAGCGGTTGGCCCGAGAAGGCGCGGTTTTCGAGCATGCCTACAGCAACGCCTCATGGACCAAGCCGTCCACTGCCAGCTTCATGACGTCGCTCCACAGCAGCGTGCTCGGCAACGTCGAAAGGTTCGACCCGCTGCCGCCGGAGGCACGCACCATGGCCGAGCGGTTCCACGCCGCAGGATATCCGACCGCGGTTTTCACTTCTAATCCCAATGCCGGCTCCGTGAGCGGCCTGGAGCGGAGCGTCGATACGTTCCGCGACGAGGGGTGCTGCAACCGTGGGCCCGGGAATGGGAAGTCCGTCTCGTCGGTGGAGCTGCACCGCGACTTCTGGGAGTGGCGAGAAACCGCACCCAGCGAGCCGTTTTGGGTCCATTTCCAGACGACGGACGTGCATAGTCCCCACCGGCCCGCAGCGCCGTTCGCGGGCCTGTTCGCCCCCGGCGGAGAGGCGCAGTTGGCGCGATGGGATTCGACTCTCCGGACCGAGCCGGACTGGCAGCGCACACGGTGGGCCGAGACCGGTATCGACCGGATTCAGTACTGGGATGCGCAACGATCGGTCTTCGACGAGACCATGGCCCACCAGGACTATCAGCTCGGCCGTTTCGTCGAGCGGCTCCGGGAATCCGGGCAGTGGGAGAACACCCTGCTGATCGTTGCCGCCGACCACAGCATCTGGGCCGGCAGCAACGATTTCCTTACGTACATGCAGGATTCACTGCCGCCGGACTGGCAGATGCCGATTCTTCGTTCGAGCATCTCCCGTGTTCCCCTCCTGTTCATCTGGCCCGGACATATCGACCGCGGCCAGCGCTTCTCCCAAGCCGTGTCCATGATCGACGTGTTGCCCACCGTGCTGGAGCTAGGTGGGCTGCCGCCCCTTGAAACGCTCCAGGGCCAGTCGCTCGCCCCGTTGCTGCTGGGGCGAGACGGGTGGCGTCCACGGCCGGTGATTTTCGATGACTTTCGGAGATTCCCGCGCACCGGCGAGCTGCGGGGGCGGATCGAAATGATCGACGGCCGCTGGGGCGCCTCGCTCTGGATCGGACCGCCGGAGGACACCCAGAACCACCGTCCCACGCCGCTGCTGCTCTTCGATGTCTGGAACGATCCGTTGGCCCTCACGCCCGTGAACGACGAATACCCGGAGCTGGTGACCGAGTACACCGCACTGCTCGAGGAGCAGTGGGAGGCACATCAGCTGCTGGCCAGGCGGTTCACGCCCGGCGGTCAGGTGGAACTGACACCCGCGCAGCTCGAGACGCTGCGGGCACTGGGGTACATCCGATGAAACATCATCCGAGCGTCTTTCTCGCCTTGGCGTGTGTGGGCTGCGGCGGTCCGCCGACGCTCAGCGTCGAGATGCCGCTGCATCTCGAGGATCATCTGGAAGCGGCCGCCATCACGGGCTCCGAGGTGCCGGCGAATCCGCCGCAGACCGTCGAGTGGCGGTTCGATGAGCCGCAGCCGGGATGGAGAGCTATGCCTTCGTGGAATCGCGCCTTGGGCATGGCTGCGCTGTTGCCGACTGGCGAGGCGTTGCGGGTCACCGTTACGGAGAGGACTCAACACCCGAATGGCCTCCCGGCGGCCGGGATCTTGGTCGACCTGCCGGACTGGCATCGTAGCGATTGGGCCGATGTGGTCATCCGTGCGCGGGCCGACAGCGCCAGCGGTGTCAGCCGCATTTGGCTGACGTTCAATTGGCGGGACGAGCAAGAGACCGCAACGCGTCCTTGGCCCCCTTGGCAGGCCACGGGCGTCAACTCTCGTATCGTGCGGGACGGCACCGTTCAGACGTACCGACTTCGGGTCAACTGGTCGGAAGGGGAGCAACCGTGGCAAGACCCGTGGCGACAGCTTGGCCTCTGGTTCGGGACAGGCGGTGAACCCGGGAGCATCGAGCTCCTCTCGGTGAGCGTCGTGCCGAAGGAGGCATTGTACGCTGATGTACCACAGGCCGTGCGGGAGATCGATCGAGAAGGCGTGCTTCGTCCGGCTTTCTTTACGCACGCGCCGTCGCGGCTGGCATGGAGGGTCAAAGTCCCCGAAGGTGGTCACCTCGGCGTGGCACTCACCACCCTCGATGCGCGCGTCCCAGTCACCTTCTCGGTGCTGGTGTCTTCCGCGGGCGGCGATACGTCGATCTTTCGCGAGGCACTCGCCGACGACACCAGGTGGGACGAGCGGGGCATCGACCTCTCGGGCTTTGCTGGTCGGACCGTCGAGCTCATTCTGCAGACTGAATCTGACCGCGCCGGTCAAATCGGATTCTGGGGTTCCCCGATCCTGAGCGGTGCTCCCGGTTCCGCCGCACGCGGTAACCGGCCGCCCAACGTCATCGTCTACGTGATCGATGGCGGCGGTGCTGACCTGATGAGCTTGTACGGCTACAACCGCCGCACCACCCCAAACCTCGAGCGACTGGCGGCCGACGGCGTCGTGTTCGAGCGGGCGCACTCCAACTCGGCCTGGACCAAGCCTTCCACGGCCTCGTTCATGACCGGGCTCCAGCACAGCGCGCTCGGCGGATTCCGCGGCTACGGGGATCGGATCCCCGACGCCGCACCGACCATGGCCGAGCGCTTCCACACCGCCGGCTACCAGACCGCCCACTTCACGTTCCACCCGAATGCCGGGCGCGGCAGCGCGCTGAACCGGGGCGTCGATCGCTTCCAGGATAACAACCCTCCGGGTGAGCGGTTCGCCGAGTCCTCGCGGTTCCTCCCAGCCGCGTTCTGGCACTGGCGGGAGACGTTCCCTGGGGGCCCGTACTGGGCACACTTCCAGGTGACCGACGTGCATGAGCCCCAGATTACGCTGCCCCCGTTTGCGGGAGTGTTCGTGGATGCCGAGCGGCGGGAGCGCTTCATGGGGAAACCGCGGGCGGGAGACGGAGACGGATACTGCTCGACGTGCGATGGCTGGCTCCAGAGGCTCCGCAGGGTACCGGGATGGGGCCGAGCCGATCGCGGAGAGCTGTCGCTCGCGGCCCAGTACCGCGAAACGCTGGCGATGCTGGGGATCGACCGGATCGAGTTCTACGACATCCAGCGCGGGCTGTACGACGAGACGATGGCGCGTGTCGATCACGAGCTCGGCCGCTTCATTCACCGCGTCAAGGCCGCCGGCGAGTGGGACAATACGATCCTGATCGTTACCGCCGACCACGGCCACCCGGCAGGCAGCCACACCCGCTTCGGCCGCGAGCTGTTCGATCCCGTTCCCGCCGAAACCGAGGGCGCGTTCCTGGACTCGTATCGGACCCGGGTGCCGCTCGTGATCAGCGCGCCCGGCCGGCTGCCGGCCGGGGTCCGGATCCGCGAAGCCGTGTCGCTCGTGGACCTGATGCCGACCGTGCTCGACCTCGCGGGGCTTCCGCCGCTGGAGCGCACCCAGGGCCGCAGCCTGGTGCCGCTGATGCGTGGCGATCCGGATTGGGAAACCCGTCCGGTGATCCTCGAGCAGATGGAGCGTGATGTACGAACCGACGAGTTCACCGGGCACATCGAAATGATTGACGGTCGGTGGGGCGCCTCGCTGGAGATCTGGCCCGAGCGAGCGCCGGGTGAGCCGCCCGTGCAGCCGTCGCGCTGGGAGGCCAAGGCGCGGTTCCACGTCGATGGCGCGCCACGACTCCTGCTCTACGATCTCTGGGAAGATCCCTTCACGCGCCAGAATGTGAACGATCGCTATCCGGACTTGGTGGAGAAGTACACGCGCCTGCTCGAAGAGCAGTGGCAGGCGCACCTGGCTATGGCGGCGCTGTACCAGCCGGGCGGCAGCGTCGAACTGAGCGCGGAGCAGCTCGAGACGCTGCGGGCGCTCGGGTACATCCGGTGATGCGCCTCGGGAACCAACGGTGAGGGTGGCAAGGCACACTGACTGAGAGGAGCAACACCGTGCACCATGCGACCACGCAGTTCCTGAACGCTCACCGGATATCTCCGCCGGCGGGTGTGCTGGGAGCGAGCCTGCTCTGTTTCGCGTGTGGCGGGCCTCCGCCCCTCATCGTCGACGCTCCGCTTCACCTTGAAGAGCACCTCGACGCCGCAACCATCGTCGGCTCCGAGGCGTCCACGGACCAGCCGCAGCCCATCGAGTGGCGCTTCGACGAGCCGCAGCAGAGCTGGAAGCCGGTGATTCCGCTAAGCTCGCCAAGGACGCCAAGAACGCCGGCAGACCTCACCCAAACGGCAGACGCGCTCCGGGTCACACTGACCGAGGCCCCCACGCGGCCCCCGAACACCCGATTGGGCGGCGGCATCTACAGCGACCTGCCGGACCTGAACCGCGAGGACTGGGCCCATGTCGTCGTGCGCGCGCGAACGGCCGAGGAGATCCCTGGCTTCGGGATCTGGTTCAACCGACGTGAAGCCTCAGATACGGCCACGGCGCGTGCCAATCCGTTCCGCTTTGCAGGCGATAACGCGGTCGTGATCAACGATGGCTCCGTCCAGACCTACCTGCTTCGGGCTGATTGGTCCGGCGACTGGGAGGAGGGCCCCCTGCGCCAGCTCGCGCTCCTGTGGGGTGCCGAGGAGCCCGCGAGCATCGACTTCCTCTCGATCAGTCTGATCCCCAAGGGCGCCAATTACGCTGATGCGCCCGCGGGCGTGCGCGAAGAGTCACGCAACCGCGTCTACCGGCGCGCCGTGTACACCCACGCGCCGGGTCGGCTGGAATACCGGGTGCGGGTTCCCGAGGGCGGCCGGCTCGATTTCGGCCTGGGTGTGTTGCGGGACGACGCGCCCGTGACCTTCCGAATCACCGCACGCTCTGGAAGCGACGATCCGGAGACCCTGTTTGAAGAAGCCTACGCAGACAAGCAAGGTTGGGGGCAGCGCTCGGCCGACCTATCCCATCTGACGGGCCAAACAGTGACGCTGGCGCTCGCAACCGAGGCGGAGCGGCCGGGCACGATCGCGCTCTGGGGAGCGCCGACCCTGAGCGGCGCGGGCAAACCCAGTCTCCCCAACGTCATCTTCTACGTCATCGACGGCGGCGCCGCGGATTTCATGAGCGTCTATGGCTACAACCGCCGCACCACCCCGACCCTCGAGCGTCTGGCAGCCGAAGGCGCGGTCTTCGAACGCGTGTACAGCAACTCCTCCTGGACCCGACCCTCGACTGCCTCGTTCATGACTTCGCTCCAGAACAGCGTGATGGGCGGCCTGCTGAATTGGAACGATCCGGTGCCGGAGGAGGCTGTGACCATGGCGGAGCATATGCACCGGGCCGGCTACCAAACGGCGGTCTTCACCGCCAATCCCAACGCCGGCACGCTGAGCAACCTCCAGCGGGGGGTCGATCTCTTCCGGGAGAACTGGGAGGACTTCGCCTACTTCGGGGGCCGGAACCATAAGGAATCCTCGCGATTCCTGCACGAGGGCTTCTGGGACTGGCGGGAGGCGTACCCGGCCGAGCCCTTCTGGGTGCATTTCCAAACCACCGACGTGCACGAGGACTTTCCCGCCGTATCACCCTTTGCCGGTTTGTTCGTGGGCCCTGATGAGAGGACGACGTGGAGCGAGTGGCAGAAGCGCCTCGACGAAGCTGGGGGCGGCCATGGCATCTACGGAGAAGCCTGGGCCACGACGGGGATCAGCCGGACGGCATTTTTCTCCCTCCACCAGGGTCTGTACGACGAGACGATGGCGCACAACGACTACCAGCTCGGTCGGCTGGTGGACCGACTCAAAGCCGAGGGCCAGTGGGAGAACACGCTGTTGATCATCGGGGCCGATCACAGCACCGACGCCGCGATGGATGACATGGGGATCGCGCTCGCCGACTCACTGCCGCCGCGCTGGGGCCAGCCGATGTTCCGGCCCACGATCAGCCGCGTACCGTTGATCGTGGTCTGGCCCGGTCACATCCGGGGCGGACAGCGGTTCGACTCGCCCGTATCCATGATCGATGTGCTCCCCACACTGCTCGACTTGGTCGGACTCCCAGCGGCCGAGATCGGGCAGGGACAGTCTCTCGCTCCGCTTCTCCGCGGCGAGGAAGGGTGGGAGGCGCGCCCCGTGATCCTGGACGAGTTCGATGTGGATCGGACGACCGGCGAATTGCGGGGGCTGATCGAGGTGGTCGACGGCCGGTGGGGCGCGTCGCTCGAGATCAACCCGGACCCGGAGACGCCGGAGGAACGGCGCCGGCCCGTGCCGCTCTTGCTGTACGATCTCTGGAACGATCCGATGTGCCTGCGCAGCGTGCACGCGGCGTGGCCCGAGCTCGTGGAGAAGTACACGGCGTTTCTTCAGGCCCAGTTCGCGTCGCACCAGGCCCTGGCAAAGTTCTTCACGCGGTCGGGCGATGTAGTGCTCACGCCTGAGCAGCTCGAGACGCTGCGAACCCTCGGCTACATACGATGACCTCCGGGACGTCTCGATGCTGGAATGGCCACGGGATCACCGTGGTCCGCTGGTTGGTGGGCGCGCTGTGCCTCGGCTGCGGCCCCGCGCCGCTCACGGTCGAGATGCCGCTCCATCTCGAGGACCATCTGGAAGCGGCCACCATCACGGGCTCGGAGCTGCCGGCTAACCCGCCACAAACCGTCGAGTGGCGCTTCGACCAGCCGCAACCGGAGTGGAAGGCCACGGCGCTATGGAACCCTCCGTTCGGCACGCCTACGCTCGCGACGACCAGCGAGGGTTTGCGGATCACCCTCACCGACCAGACGCGCGTTCCGGATGGCCGACATGGTGGGGTGATTCACGTTGCCGTACCGGAGTGGGACCGCCGGGACTGGGCTGACGTGGTGATTCGCGCCCGTGCCGATAGCGCGAGCTCCGTCAACATGGTCGGGCTGGGGTTCAACCTCCGCGACGGGAGAGGGACGCAGGCCAACCCCCTGCCGCCGTTCCAGTTCGGGGGCCAGAACAGTCCCGTCGTGCGGGACGGCACGATTCACACCTACCGGCTACGGGTGGGGCAAGGCGCCGGCGCCTTTCAGGGCCCGTGGCGGGAGTTGGCGCTCGTTTTCGGGAGCGAGGGCGAATCGGGGAGCATCGAGATCCTGTCGGTAAGCGTCGTGCCCGCAGGTGCGACGTATGCCGATTCGCCGCACGGCGTGCGGCCGGTGACGATTGGCGAGCGCATACGCCGGACGCTCTACACGCACGCCCCGGGGCGCTTCAGCTACCGGGTTCACGTGCCCGAGGGTGGGCGGGTGGACGCCGCCCTGGGAGTGCTCGGCAGCGCCGACTCCGTCACCTTTAGCGTGAGCGTCCGGGCGGGCGGAGACGACGCGATACTCTTCGAGGAGCGGTACGCGGATCCCGACCAGTGGGCCCAGCGCTCGGTGGATCTGTCGCGGTTCGCCGGCCGGACGGTCACGCTCTCACTGGACGCCCAGGCCGAGCAACCGGGCGCGGTGGCCTTCTGGGGCTCGCCGACGGTGAGCGGCGCGCGCACCTCGGACAGGCCCAACGTCATCTTCTACGTGATTGATGGTGGCGGCGCGGACCAAATGAGCCTCTACGGCTACAACCGCCGTACCACTCCGAACCTCGAACGGTTGGCCGCCGAAGGCGCGGTGTTCGAGCACGCCTACAGCAACTGCTCTTCCACGCGCTGCTCGACGCCCTCCTTCATGACTTCCCTCCAGATCAGCGTGCTCGGCGCCCCCGACCGGTGGGAGCTGCTGCCGGCCGAAGCGCACACCATGGCCGAGCGCTTTCACGAAGCGGGCTATCCCACGGCGGTCTTCACGTCGAATCCCAATGCCGGCACGATCAGTAGCCTGGAGCGCGGCGTGGACGTGTTCCGCGATCAGGGCGTCGCGGCGGATGCCGGCTCCTCCGTGGAGCTGCACCGCGAGTTCTGGGACTGGCGAGAGGCCTCTCCCGGCGAACCCTATTGGGTCCATTTCCAGACGACGGACGTGCATGGCTCCACCAACAGGGCGCCCGCACCGTTCGCGGGTCTGTTCAGCGCGCCTGAAGACCGGGCGCGATTCGCGCGATGGGACTCGACCCTCGGGGACTGGCGGCGCCGGAACGCCGCACGAGTCCAGACCGAGCGCGACTGGTGGCGCACACGGTGGATTGAGACGGGCATCGACCCTAGGCAGTACGCCAACCTCGAGCGCTCATTCTATGACGAAAGGATGGCCCACCAGGACTACCAGCTGGGTCGTTTCGTCGAACGGCTCAAGGAGACCGGCCGGTGGCAGCATACCCTGCTCATCATCGCCGCCGACCACAGCATCGAGTCAGCCACCGGTGATTTCCTGGTTCCGCTGGCGGATCCGGAGCATGACTACTGGACCACTCTCCGCTCGAGCGTCACGCGGGTGCCGCTGCTGTTCGTCTGGCCCGGACGCATTACCGGGGGCCAGCGTTTCTCGCGGCCGGTCTCAATGATCGATGTGTTGCCCACAGTCCTGGAGCTGGTCGGGCTGCCGCCGCCGGAGGTGCTCCAGGGCCAGTCGCTCGCGCCGCTCCTGCTGGAGCGAGCCGGGTGGCAGTCGCGGCCGGTAATCTTCGATGAGTTCGAGAAGGACCCGCGGACGGGCGAGCTGCGGGGTAGGATCTCCATGATCGATGGTCGTTGGGGTGCCTCGCTCCGGATCGGACCCGCGCCCGAGGACCCGACGGACCCGACGAACCACCGGCTGCTCCTGTTCGATGTTTGGAACGATCCCCTGGCGCTCTGGCCGGTGAACGACGCGCACCCCGAGTTGGTGGCGAAGTACACCGCGCTGCTGGAGCGGCAGTGGGAGGCCCACCGGCTGCTGGCCCAGCGCTTCACGCCGGGCGGTAGAATGGAGCTCACGCCCGCGCAGCTCGAGACGCTCCGGGCGCTGGGGTACATCCGATGACGCACTCGATCACGCCTTGCCAGGGCGGCAGGGTTCCGGTGTGGCCGGCCTGGCGACACGTCGTAAACGACGTCCCATCCAACCGCCCTTTAGGGCGAGTCGCCGCAGGCGCCGAGCGGCGACGCCGCTTTCCTTGACGTGGTAAAATTACGCGGTATTTATGCCATATGTTTGCCCGTCGGTTGCTCCCTACCCTCCAGCGCTCGAGAAAGAGCGTGCTCCTCCTCGGGCCGCATGCTCCGAGGTAGGCGTCCACCAAGCCGACCGACCGCTCCGCCAGCGTGTCCAGGCTGCATGACCGGCTGCATGACCGAGTGATTGGCTTGATAACACATCATGATGGTATTAGAGTACCATCATGCTGCGATTCCAGATCCAGTTGACGGAGGCCCAGCACGGCGCGCTGAAGCGGTGGGCGGACCGGCTAGGTATCTCGTTCGCGGAGGCCGTCCGGCGGTGCGTGGCGGACCGCCTGGCCCGCGAGGAAGCCTCGGCCACCAAGGCCGACCGCGTCCGTGAGGCCCAAGCGGTGGTTGGGAAGTACGCCTCCGGGCGGTCCGACGTCGCGGAGCGGCACGACGACTACCTGACGGACGCGTTCGACGGGTGAGCGTTTTCGTCGATACGTCCGCCCTCTACGCCCTGTTCGACCGAGACGATCGTGGCCACCCTGCTGCGGCGGCCGCATGGGCGGACCTGCTGTCCGGCCCCCGCCCGCTCGTCACCTCCGACTACGTCTTGCTCGAGACCGTGGCCCTCGTCCAGCGACGGCTCGGTCTCGCGGCCGTACACGACCTGGATGACCGTATCGTTCCGCTCCTGACGGTCCGGTGGATCACGGAACCCATCCACCGCCGCGCGATGACGCGGCTGCGACGGACCGACCGGCGCGAGGTGAGCCTGGTCGACTGCAGCAGCTTCCTGGTGATGGAAGCCGAGACGATCCAGGAGGCGTTCGCGCTCGACGACGACTTCGCTGCGGCGGGCTTTCGCCTCCTTCCGGCGCCGGGCTGACCCGGAAACTCCGCGACCCTCTCGATTCGCCACGCGCTACGAAGTCCACTGGAGACGCTCGGGCCGCTGCGTGCATACGGAGATAGACATTGGTATGGGGGCCAAGGGTGGGAGGTTCGGACGTATGGAGGTTCGGCCGTGTGGACGAAGGCGGCCGACGGACTGGGGAGGGCCGCCGTTGACCGGGAACAAACGAGGTATTACCATGCTGGCAAGGAGTAATACCAATGGAGCCACTGACGCTCAAGATCCCCCCACGCCTTGCCGCAGAGCTCGAAGCGTTCGCGCGGTCGCGTGGCGCGTCCAGATCGGCCGTGGTCCGGGAGGCGATCAAGGAGTATCTGGGCCGCGCGCGAACGCCGTCTCCAGCGTCATGCCTGGACCTCGCCCGTGACCTGGTTGGCACCGTCGAGGGTCCGAGAGACCTGGCGACGAACCCCAGACACCTCAAAGACTACGGGCGGTGACGACGGTCCTCCTGGATACCGGGCCCCTCGTATCCTTGATCAACCGCCGCGAACGTCATCACCAGTGGGTGGTGGCCGTGTTCGGCGAGCTGGCGCCTCCATTGGAGACCTGCGAATCGGTCCTGTCCGAGGCATGCTTTCTCCTTCGGCGATTCCCTGGCGGCACCGACGCCGTGATGGCCCTGGTCGAGCGCGGCGTCGTATCACCGTCCTTCAGACTCGTAGAGGAACGCGCGCGGGTGGGTCGGCTCCTCAAGCGGTATCACGAGACACCGATGTCGCTGGCCGACGCATGTCTCGTCCGTATGAGCGAGTTGATCCCGGATAGTGCGGTGATGACGCTGGACGCGGACTTCAAGATCTACCGGCGGCACGGGCGAGAAGTGATTCCGTTGATCGCGCCGGAGCCGTCCTGAGAACGGCGAGCGAGGCGGGGCACGCGCGCCCCGACAGCCTAGCCGCGGGTGCGGTACAGCGCGGGATCGATCGCCGCGGCCATCGCTTGCACATCGCGGCGACCGCCCAAGAACCGGCTCACACGAGCGGCCTCGCGGGTTGGGTGAGCCACTGCGTGAGTGTAGGGCACATCGAGGACTTCGAAGCAGGGCCGACTGCGGAGCACGCGCTCGACATGGCGGAGATGATCTTCGAACTGCCGTTCGAGCGCCGCCGGGTCCGGACTCGTGGGCTCGGCGCGGCTCGTCAGCATTTTGTCCTGCGACGCGAGGACTTCGGCCAAGTCGCGACGCATGAAGATCACCCGGTAGTTGTGGCCTTCAGGCAGATACGGCAGGAGGTGCGAAATGATCTTGATGGCCTTTCCCCGACACTCGGTCAGCCACGGGTGACGATCGGTCTTGTCGAGCGACTTAACCCGCTCGAGCTCGAAGTAGCCCTCGGGGTTGCTGGGATCAGCGGCCCGGATTTCATCGGTGACCAGCTCCACCCCACCCGCTCGCAACATCTTCATCATCATGGATGTGCCGGAGCGGGGCAGCCCAGACACGATGACGATGGGCCGTCCGAAGCGGACCCGGCGATACAGCCTGGCGGGAGGGGATCTCATGGTGTGAGGGCAGAATACGCCATGGTCGGTAGATGCCGCCAGGCCGCCTGACTCGCACCGCACAGGTCGCGACCGCGGCCGGCCTTCTCCTGCTGCTGACGCCCTCGGTGGCCGCGGCCTACGTGGGCCCCGGCGCCGGCTTCGCGTTCATCACGTCGTTCCTGGCCGTGTTCGTCTCAGGACTGCTGGCCTTGGTGTCCCTCCTGCTCTGGCCGTTCCGGGCGCTGATTGCGCTCATCCGCGGGCGCGGGCGACCCAACGCGCGCGTTCGGCGGCTGATCATCGTGGGTCTCGATGGCCAGGATCCCCGACTCACCGATCGGTTCCTGCAAGAGGGCAAGCTGCCGAACTTCCAGCGACTCGCCCGTCTCGGCTGTTATCATCGCCTCGCGTCGACGTTCCCGTCGGTCTCTCCGGTGGCGTGGTCGTCGTTCAGCACGGGCACGCACCCGGCCCGCCACAACATCTTCGACTTTCTTAGCCGCGACCGCCGCACCTACCTGCCGGTGCTGTCTTCCGCGGAGATCGGCAAGGTGAGCCGAGTGCTCCGGTTGGGTCGCTTCCAACTGCCACTGGGTCGCCCACCCATCCGGTTACTCCGCAAGTCGGAGCCGTTCTGGACCATCCTCGGACGGTCCCGCGTCTGGAGTACGATTCTGCGAGTCCCCATCACGTTCCCGCCGGATCGTTTCTACGGCGCGCAGCTCAGCGCCATGTCCGTCCCGGACCTCTTAGGGACGCAGGGCACCTTTACGCTCTTTACCACGCGAGGGACGCACGGCGGATTCAAGGAGGGCGGCGTCCGCGTGCCGATCACGCTCGAGGGTAATCGGATTCGCAGCACCCTGCGCGGGCCCGGAAATCCCCTGATGGTCGGAGAGCCGCCACTCGAGGTCTCATTGGAGCTCCGCATCAACGGCATCGCGAAGACGGCCGATGTCCGCCTTGGCACCGCTCGCCTCACGCTGCGTCGCGGCGAGTTGAGCGACTGGGTGCCGGTCGGGTTCCGGGCGGCGCCGGGCATCACCGCCCGCGGGATCTGCCGGTTGATGCTGACCGAGCTTGATGAACACGTCTCGCTCTACGTCACGCCGATCAACCTCGATCCCGAGAAGCCGGCGATGCCGATCTCTCGACCGGCGTATTACGCCCCCTACTTGGCCAAGAAGTTGGGGCCGTTCGCCACGCTCGGTCTGGCAGAGGATACTTGGGCGCGCAACGAGGGCGTGATCGACGATGGCACGTTCCTGACGTTGACGTACGACATCGACCGCGAGCGCAGGGAGATGTTCTTCGCGGCCCTGGATAAGCTGCGTCGTGGATCGCTGGTGTGCGTGTTCGACGCGACGGATCGCATCCAGCACATGTTCTGGCGGTATTTGGAGGACGGGCATCCAGCGCTGCGTGCGGGCACGGACCAGAGCAACGACGGCGACCAAGCGGGCACCACCGGCACGACGCCCGGTGCACCTCCCGAGCACCATCAGGCCATCGAGCGGCTCTACGTCCACAACGACGCGCTCGTCGGACGCGTACTCGACCGGCTCGAGCAGAACGACGTGCTCATGGTCATTTCCGACCACGGGTTCACGTCGTTCCGCCGCGGGGTCAACATCAATCGCTGGCTGTTGGAAAACGGTTACTTGGCGCTGCGCCCGGGCGCGGACGGCACCGCCGAGTGGCTGCGGGACGTGGATTGGTCTCGCACGCGCGCGTACGCGCTCGGCCTCACGGGCTTGTTCTTGAACGTGAAGGGCCGTGAAGCGCAGGGGATGGTCGAGCCGGGGAACGAGGCTGCAACGCTCAAGGCGGAACTGATCGCGTGCCTAACCGGACTGGTGGACGAGGAGGCCGGCACCGTCGCCATCCGCGAGGCCTTCGATCCCGCGAAGCTCTATCGCGGTCCCTACCTGGACAACGCGCCGGACGTACTCATCGGTTACAATCACGGCTACCGCGTTTCCTGGGATTGCGCGACCGGGGTGGTCGCCGGACGCGTCTTCGAAAACAACGTTAAGGCCTGGAGCGGCGACCACTGCGTCGACCCGCGGTTAGTGCCGGGCGTGTTGTTCTGTAACCGCGCGATTCAGGCGGTCGATCCCGCGTTGGTGGACATCGCGCCCACCGCCCTCTGGCTCTTCGGTCTCGAGCCGCCCGCGCATATGGACGGCAAGGTGCTGTTCCGCGATGACGCGTAACGTACGCCTCCGCTCACTCTTCGTGGCCGCCGCGCTCGCTGCGGGAGGCTGCGAGCGGGGCGACGAGGTCGCGCCGGGCACGCGCGTCGTGGTCCTCGGCTTCGACGGAATGGATTACGCCCTCACGGGCCGGCTACTCGAAGAAGGCAAGCTGCCGCACCTGGCGCGGCTGGCTGCGGCGGGCGGGTTCCAACCGCTTGCCACCTCCGTGCCGCCGCAGAGTCCGGTCGCGTGGTCCGATTTCATCACCGGGCTCGATGCCGGCGGCCATGGAATCTTCGACTTCGTCCACCGCGACCCGGCAACGATGTTCCCCTATCTCTCCACCACGCGCACCGAGCCGCCGAGCCGCGTGCTGCGCCTGGGCAACTGGCGGCTGCCGCTGAGCGGCGGCCGGGTGACCCTGCTGCGATACGGCACACCGTTCTGGCAGGCGCTGGAAGAACGAGGCGTACCCGCTTGGATCATGCGCATGCCGGCCAACTTTCCACCTTCTGGCAAGGCGTCGCGCGAGTTGAGCGGGATGGGCACGCCGGACATTCTGGGTACCTACGGCACGTTTTCCTTTTATACGACATCCCGGGAGCCGCCGCCATCCGATTTCGCGACCCAGTTTCACTCGGCACCGCTCGAGGATGGCGTCTTCCGTGGCAAACTGCGGGGACCGCCCGACCCGTTCCGCGGCGATGGTGTCGAGTTGACGGCGGACTTCACGGTGTACGTGGACCGGGAGCGGCCGGTGACGAAAATCGTACTGGGCGAGACGGAAGCGCTGCTCATGGAAGGTGAGTGGAGCGACTGGTTGCCCGTGACGTTCGAGCTATCGTTTCCCTTGCAGAAGCTCAGCGCGGCGGTCCGCTTCCATCTGATTCAGGCGCTGCCGCAGTTGGAGCTTTACGCGACACCGGTGAACCTCGACCCGCTGCGGCCGCCCATGCCCATCTCGACGCCGTCGAGGTTTGCCGGCGAGCTGGCAGGCGCAACCGGGCGGTTCTACACCCAGGGCATGCCGGAGGACACCAAGGCGCTCACGGCCGGCGTGTTCGATCGGGACGATTTCCTGACGCAGGCGGCGATCACCGCGGCGGAGAACCGGCGGCAGCTTCACTTCCTGCTGAGCCGGTTCCGGCGCGGTCTGCTCTTCTATTACTTCGGCCACATCGATCAGGTCTCACACATGTTCTGGGCGCCGCGCGACCCGGGTCACCCGGCGCACGATCCGGTCGCGGACGCACGGTACGTCGCTGTGGTCGAGAATCTCTACATCCAGGCCGACAGCATTGTGGGCGAGGTGCTCGCGCGGTTGGGCGGGGATGCCACTGTCATGGTCATGTCCGATCACGGCTTCACCTCATGGAAACGCGCGTTCAACCTGAACACGTTCCTTGCGCGGCGCGGCTATCTCGCGGTAGACGGCGCCCGGTCGGACAGCGCCGCCGCCTACTTCCCTGGCGTGGACTGGTCACGTACCCAGGCATACGGCCTGGGACTGAACGGCCTCTATCTGAATCTGCGGGGGCGGGAACGGTTCGGGTCGGTGCCGCCGGATCAGCGCCGGCTCATCGCCGGCGAGCTGAGCGCCGCGCTCCTGCGTGTGACGGACCCGGCAACGGGCGCGCCGGTGGTGGCGCGCGTCTACCACCGCGACCAGGCCTACCGGGACACCGGCCAGCTGGAGACGGGCCCGGATCTGATCGTGGGTTATGCGGCGGGATACCGCACCTCCAACGAGTCGGCCGTGGGTCAGGTGACGGCGGAGCTGATCACCGACAACCTGAGCGCCTGGAGCGGCGACCACGCCATGGCACACGACGCCGTACCGGGGATCCTTCTGAGCTCCAAGCCGCTCAGACATCCGGTCACGTCATTGCGCGACCTGGCGGCCGCGGTGCTGGCGGAGTTCGGCATCCAGGGCTTCCCCGCCGGAAGGAGGTAGCAAGCATGTTTGGCAGGAACGTCAAGGTGGAGAAAGCACTCCTCGTGAAGGCGAAACGGTACGCGAGCATCGCGGGCTACTCCTCGGTGGAGGAGTTCATTGCTCACGCGCTGGAGAAAGAGTTGGCCAGGCTGGACGATGCGCAGACCGAGGACGAAGTCCGTCGCCGGCTCAAGGGACTCGGCTACATCTCGTAGATGTGGATCCTGAACAGCGCGCTCGGGTGGCTCCTCGACGGCCTGCTGCTTCCCTTCCGGGAGCTCCCGGCTGCCGTCGGTCTTGCGGTCGTATCGGTTGTTGCCGCGGTGGGAATGTTGCTGGTCTTCAAGGTCACCTCCGACCAACCGCGGCTGGCCAGGACGAAGCGACGTATCCAGGCGGCCATCCTCGAGATCCGGCTCCTCAACGAAGACCCGCGCTTCGTGATGGCGGCGCAACTGGACGTGCTGCGGCACAGCGGAGCCTACCTCCGGCTCACGTTGGTGCCGCTGCTGTGGATGGCGCTCCCGCTCGTGATCCTCATGGCCCATCTCCAGGCGTACTACGGCTACCGCGGGCTGCAAGTGGGCGAAACGGCGATCGTGAGTGCGAAGGTGCGCGAAGCGGCGACTTTCTCGGTGGCCCCGGCGTTAGTGGGCGACGCCGGCCTCGTCGTAGAGACGCCGGTTCTCTGGATTCCGTCGCTGCGGGAGGCGGACTGGCGCATCGTGGCGGCGGAGCCCGGCGAGCACGAACTGCGGCTCTCGGTGGGCGATGCGGTGTTGACCAAGACGGTGCTGGTGTCGGGCTCGCCCGGGCGAAGATCGGCGAGGCGGCCGTCGCCGAGCCTGCTCGATCAGCTTCTCTATCCGTCGGAGCCGCCCCTGGCCGGCGGCGCGACCGTTGTCGCGATCAAAGTCGGGTATGCGGCGGGCCAGGTGAGCCTCCTGGGGTGGAAGACACATTGGATCATCGCCTTTTTGATCATCACGCTGCTGGCGGCGTTCGCCCTGCGCGGTCCACTGCGGGTCACGTTCTGACGCGGTGGGGCCGTCCCGGCGTGGGCCCCGATGAGGGTGACCCCGTTGCGTGGCTACGCGACGACCATCCACGTAAGGCTCCCGCACCCCGAAGCGCTAAGTGACCCATGAGTCAAGCAAGGCCAGCCCACGCAACCGGCGGGCCGGCCGACTGCCTCGGGCGGGAGGGCTGGCTTGTTCGCGGGTAGAGCCGGGATTGGCCGGAGCGTGATGCCGGCGGTACATTACACCCGAGCCTTCGGGCAAGGCGATGGAGTTCGCCTTAAACCGTCCCCCGCGGACTGATGACTCCTGCCCAACCCTGAATGGGAGGAGTCTTTTTCATGCCCGTGACCCCGCTGAGCGAGCGCCAACGGCCTCCGGAGCGCTGAGCCGATGCTCCCCTACGTCGGCTTGGGAGGACTGCTCGGGACGCTCGCGCGGTTCGGCCTCCAGGGGTGGCTCCAAACCGCCATCCCTGGCGACGGGCGATTCCCCATCGGGACGCTGGGCGTCAACGTTCTCGGCTCGCTCGCGCTAGGGTTCCTGATGCGATACACGACCGGATCCGCCCTCGCATCGCCGGAGGTGCGGGCGGGGCTCACGATCGGGTTCTGCGGCGCCTTCACGACGATGAGCACGTTCGGGTACGAAAGCCTCCAGCTGCTCGGCGACGGCCAGTTCGGGCGAGCTGCGGCGTACATGGGTCTCACCCTGGGCGGCACCCTCCTCGCCGTGCTCGTCGGCGCGGGCCTCGCGGAGCGGCTCCTGTGAACGGAGGGACGAGGTGACACGGCGATTCAAGGGCGAGCGCACCCTGATGCGCATCTTCATTGGTGAGCGCGACAAGTACCGCGGACAACCCCTCTACGAAGCGCTGCTCCATCGCCTGCGCGAGCGCGGGCTTGCGGGCGCGACCGTGATCCGCGGGGTCGCGGGCTTTGGCGCGAGCAGCACCGTTCACACGGACAAGATCCTCCGCCTCAGCATCGATCTCCCGCTCATCGTGGAGATCGTCGAAACCGAGAAGACCATCCAGTCGATTCTCCCCGACCTCGACGAGATGATCGGCGGCGGGCTGATCACCCTCGAGCGTGCTCGCGTGCTCATGTATCGACCCGACAACGTGCGTGCCAGTCAACGGGAGCTGCATCGGATCGAGGGGTTGGAGCCCGGGCCGGAGGGGGCGTAGGCGCACCATGCCCGAAGAGCCGAGGCACCCAACGGCGCACCGGCATCTCCTGACCGAGAACCAGCGGCGCCACCTGCAGATTCGCTTCACGGGCCTGCTGGCCGAGGCTGAGGAACTCAGCATGTGGGCCGGCGGTGCCGCGGTCGCGGATAACCTGTGGACCGGCGAGTTGGTGGCGGAGCTCGAGCGCCTGACGGGCTCGCTGCGAGCCGCCGCGGCGCGGCTGCGTCTGGATGTTGACCGACCCGTAGTGAGTCCGGAGCGCCACGTCGCCTCCTGGGCATCGAGCTGGTGGGCGGAGATCCTGGAGTGCCGCCCCCGGTCCCTTCGCGGCTACGGGGTTGTGGAGCCGGAGCTGGAGCGCGAGCTGGGGCCGGTGGTGGACGAGATTGCGGCGAGCCTCGTCCGCGTCCGCTCGCTGGTGCGGGCGGGGTCCGCGGAGCGGCGCGAGGTCACCGACTAGCGCCTGCCGGGATTCTTGGCCAGCGGCGCACGCACGGCGCCGTGCCCGCGTTGCTCGCTCGCTATCGAACAGGACTCGACCCCTTTCTGGGGGCGGAGATCGCCGCGGCCCTCGGCCGCATCGGCGGCCCCGAGGCGCGCGCGGCCGGGCGGCCCCGGGAGGCTAAGGGGTCGCCCACGTCCTCACCGTCGGAGGTGAGCGCCACTTGCGGTCAGGCGATTCTGAAGCCGTAGCGATCGCTCCAGGCCAGCAGCCTGACGCGGTCGCCGACCAGCTGCTCCGTCCTCACGAACTCCAAAGCGTCCGCTGCCCGGTCGAAAAGGGCGAGGGCGAAGAGCGCGTTATCGTGCCGGCACAAGTAGCTCAGGCCGTCAGGCCGATCCGCGTGCTCCCACAGGGCGCGCGCCATCTGCTGCGGGCCCTCGTACGGGGGCAGGCTACTCGTGATGTCGGCCGTGCAACCGAGGCGCGCCAGACCGGACCCGTAGAGGGAGACCAGATTAAGGCCCCGCCGCAGGCGAAAGGTGGTGAGGCGTCTGGGCGATAGTTCGTCACGTGTCACCAGCCTCACGGGCGGCTTTCGCAGCAAGGTCTCGACGAAGCTCGCGGTCGCGTTCTCGCCGAGAAAACACACGCGGAACTTCCCGAGCGGATCGTGAAACCGCTGAGTCGGCGGATCACCCGCGGCCGGGCCGAAGAACGGCTCGGGCGTGCCGTCGAAGTGAATGCGCGTGAGTGTCGTGCCCGCCCCGGCAGCCTCCGTCGGGAGGGATGCCGGGAGCGATCGACGCATCAGAGACCCTGCTCGCCCACGCTGGCTACGAGCTGTCTCACCTTCTGGTCGTCGCCGGCCGCGAGCGCCTCGAACCCGGTTCGCCCGCCCAGCACCTCGGGTCGGGCGAGCAGCAGATCCAATTGCATCCAGGGATCGCGGATGCGAAACTCCGCGAGCACTTCGGGTAGACCGGGCACGACGTCCCGAGGACCGAACTGCGCCGCCGGATAGACGACATCCCCGCTCGGGAGCTTGAGGGCGAGCAGGGAGCCGTGACGGCGGCGCTTGTCAACGGCCGCGCGTCCAATGCCGAGGAGTTCGCCGACGTCTGCGGCGGAGAGCGCGCCGCCGGCCTCGTCCAGCAACGCACGCTGGACCCGGGCGCCCCGCAACAGCGCCGCGGCCCACTGTCCTTCGATGGAGTCATCCAGCAGGACGCCGGCCACGACGTCTGCGAGCACCTCGGGCCCCGTCGGCTCGGAGAGCGCCCGCTCGAGAAGCCGGGTCGGCGCCTTCGCGATCGCTTCGCTCATGAACTGACCTACCCTCGCGCGCGCGGCGCGCTCGATCGCCGCTCTTTCCGGCCGTCGCTCCCCCGACACGCCGGGCTCCACTGGGAACAGCGGTTCCGCAACAGCGGGCGCGGCTCCCGTTGAGAGCTGGTGCCTCAGCAGCCTAAGCTTCGACTTCAGGTGGCGGGTTTCGACAGCCATACGGCAGGCGGCCAGCAGCTCGGCGGCGATGACCGGCTTCCGGATGTGATACAGCGCGCCCCCGCCAATGCGCGCCCTCGACGCCTCGGACTCCTCGCCAGTGGACATTAGGATGACCGGCGTGTCGGGATCGAGCCTGTCTAACGCCTCCACAACGTTCATACCAGCCAAGTCCGGCATCTGGATCTCTGTGATCACGAGTTGGGGACTGTGCCTCGAAATAGCGTCGAGTGCTGCCCGCCCACTGTCCACTACCGTGACCTCAAAGCCCTCGGTCGTAAGGAGATCGCGGACCAGATCTCGAATGGCCTCCTCGTCCTCGACGACGAGGATCGGGCGCGGGGAACTGGCGGCCAAGTCGTAGGTGTGCATGAAGCACCTCGTGCGTTCGCTGTAGCGTCAGTTACGATAGTGACATATGCTAACTACGTCAACCATGCACTCGTGGTCTAGGTGAGGGGAAGGCCTGAGCCCTCCGCCGGAACGGCCTTGACACGGCCTGTCAACTATTCTATTGATTAATTGAACTAATCGCCATCCGACACCCATGCACGCACGCGATTTCAAAGACGCCGTCTTCGACCAGTTCGCCCGGATCGCCGCGGCGTTCGGGAGCCCGAAGCGCATTGAGCTGATCGACCTCCTGGCTCAAGGCGAGCGCCCCGTCGAGGCGCTCGCCCGGGAGGCCGGCCTCACCATGGCCAACACCTCCCGCCACCTCCAGGTCCTCAAGGCGGCGCACCTGGTGACCCCCCGCAAGGACGGGCTCCAGGTCTTCTATCGGCTCTCCGATCCCCTGGTGCTCGACGGCTACCGCGCCCTGCAGCGGCTTGCCGAAGCGCGACTCGCGGAGATCGGACGCCTCGTGGAGGACTTCTTCTCGAACGTCGACGGACTCGAACCCGTCGATCCGATGGAGCTCCGGCGACGCGGTATGCGCCGTGACGTGGTAGTGATCGACGTGCGCCCGCCCGAAGAGTACGCCGCCGGCCACGTCGCCGGCGCGCTCTCGGTCCCGCTGGCCCAGCTCGAGCGACGTCTCGCCAAGCTGCCCAGGGACAAGCGCATCGTAGCATACTGTCGTGGGCCCTATTGCGTGCTCGCGGCGGAAGCCGTGCGGCGGCTCCGCAGCCGCGGATTCCACGCCCTGCGTCTCAAAGACGGCTACCCGGAATGGCGCGATGCCGGGCTGCCGGTCACCGCCGGCCCGGAGTCCCCCCGTCGCGCCGCACGGTCCTGACCATGCACATCCTGATGATTCTGAACGATCCGCCCTACGGGACCGAGCGCACGTACAACGGCCTCCGGCTCGCCCTCAATCTCCTGAATAAAGCCGAGGGCGTGTCGGTCACCGTGTTCCTGATGGCGGACGCGGCGGCGGCGGCGAAGCACGGACAGCAGACGCCGAACGGCTACTACAACCTCGAGCGGATGCTGCGCGGTATTCTCGGCCGCAACGGGGAGGTGCTTCTCTGCGGCAGTTGCATGGACGCGCGCGGCATCCGCGACAGCGACATCGCCGAGGGCACCCGGCGCAGCAGCATGGATGAGCTGGCCGCCCTGACGGCGTCGGCCGACAAGGTACTGGTATTCTAGGCACGAAGGAGACACGATGCGGGCACAGACGGTTCTCATCCTGGGAGGCGGCGTCGGCGGTGTGGTGGCGGCGAATGCCCTGCGCAAGCAGCTTCACCGGCGTCACCGGATTCTCGTGGTGGACCGGGAACCCAGGTTCACCCTCGCCGCCTCGTTCCTCTGGGTCATGAACGGCACACGGAAGCCGGAACAGATCTCGCGGCCGCTGGCGCGGCTTGAGCGCAAGGGCATCGAAGTGATCCGCGGCGAGGTCGAGCGGATCGACGCCGCTCGGAAGCAGGCGGTCGTGAACGGGCAAACCATCGAGGCCGACCACCTCGTGGTGGCCCTCGGCGCGCAGTTCACGCCGGAGGCCGTGCCGGGCCTGGTCGAGTGGGGCCATACGTTCTGCACCCTGGACGGGGCCACCCGCCTGCGGGGCGTGCTTGAGGACTTCCGCTCGGGACGGGTACTTCTGCTCACGGCCGCACCAGCCTACAAGTGCCCCGCGGCGCCCTATGAGGGAGCGATGCTCATCGACGCGCTGCTCCGGAAGCGGGGCGTCCGTGGTGCGGTTTCCATTGAGCTGCACTCGGCGGAGCCGGCCCCCATGGGTGTGGCCGGCCCCGAGGCCTCCGCGGCGGTGCGGGCGATGGTCGAAGGCAAGAAGATCACCTACCGGCCAGACCACCAAATCACGCGCGCCGACTCCGGTCGGGCGACCTTCAGTGACGGGGCAAGCGTGGATTTCGACCTCATGGTGCACGTGCCGCCGATCGCTCCCCCCCGCGCGCTGGTTGGCTCGGGGCTCGTGAACGAAGACGGTTGGGTGCGCGTGGACCGGCACACCCTCGAGACGGAATTCCCCGGGGTCTACGCGGTGGGCGATGTGACACTCATCCCGCTGGCCATGGGGAAGCCGCTGCCGCGGGCCGGGGTGTTCGCCCATGCGCAGGCCGAGGTGGTCGCCCGCTGTATTGCCGCGACGGTCGCCGGCAGGGAGCGACTGGTGCGGTTCGACGGTCGCGGCGCGTGCTTCATTGAGACCGGCGACGGCAACGCCGGGTTCGGGAGCGGTGACTTCTACGCGGAGCCACGGCCAGCGGTCCGCATACGGCGGCCCGCGTGGTACTGGCATGCGGGCAAGGTGCTGTTCGAGAAGCAGGTGATGTGGGGGTGGCTGTAGACATCACCTTCGATCCCACGACCTACAGCGCGTGGTTCGATTCCCTTCACCCCCCGGACAGCGCGTCCTGACGCGTGGCGGAGAGGCCGCGGTTGCTATCTCCTCCATCAAGATGTCCAGCCCGAGGCCGCCGTCATGGGCCGGCGCCTCGGGCTGGACGTAGCGAGCGTCCACGAGCTTGACCGGCGCGGCCTGTCCGACCGCGAACAGCTCCGGCTGGCGGCGACCGACGGGCGCGTACTGGCGTCCTCAGCAGCACGCTACGCCTGAAGGTCCGCCGGGCGCACCGTGAAGGGGTTCGTGATACGGACCCCGCCGAGTTCCTGACCCTCTTGGAAGTCTTCGGTGAGCAGAAGCCGACAGCCCGCACGGCTGGCAGCCGCGACGATGAGCGCGTCCCACCACGACAGATCGTATCGTTCCTGGAGCGTCCACGCGGCTTCGATCACGATCCTATCCGCCATGACGGGCTGCCACGCAAAGAGCGTACGTACGTCGTCCCGCGCTTCGGCTCGACTCAGCCCAGGATTCAACTTCCTCGTCACGGTGACGTAAAACTCGTGAAGCACTTGAAAGCTGACCCGGCCGGCCCCCACCTCCCACAAGTGTTCCAACCACAGGGCTGCTGCGCGCTGCTTGTCTGGCACCGCTAGGTCCCGAGCGTACACCAGCACATTGGTATCAACGAAGATCGGTTCGCTCATGCAACTCTTCGCGGCGTGGGTAGCCTCGGCCCGTTTCACTTAGGACGGTGGGTGCGCGACCTAGGTATCGCTGCATGGCGAGCCCGTATTCCTCTTCTCGATGCATCGTTTCTCGCAACATTTCGCCCACGAGCCGCGACATGCTGGTATTGCGCTCGGCGGCACGAACCCGCGCCCATCGGGCGACCTCTTCGTCAAGGGTGATGGTAACGTTGCGCATACACGAGACTAGTGCTACACGATGTTCGTGTCAAGCCGTACTCTCAAGGCACGGGCGCCGAGCCTGGCGGCGCACGGGATCGAGGTCCATTTCGACGCCGAGGCTGCGCTCCATCCCGTGTCGGCGGTCAGGGTCGAGATCGAGCAGGTGCTGAGCAACCTCCTCACAAACGCCGAGCAGGCGATCCACGAGGCCCGCGGGCACGGCACGCTCCACCTCGCGACGCGGAACGCCGAGGGCTCTGCCCAGGTTTCCGTAGCGGACGACGGCCCTGGGATCGGCCCCGATCACCTGCCTCGCCTGTTCGACGCGTTCTTCGCCACCAAGCCGGTGGGCGTGGGGACGGGACTCGGTCTGGTCATCGCGCGACGGGTTGCCCACAGTCATGGCGGGGACCTGCTCGTCGAGTCGACGCTCGGCCATGGCGCCACATTTACGCTGCGCCTGCCCGTCGCCGCGCGCGACGTGCCGAAGGTGGGGGCAGCCACGAAGCCGGCCGACGGCACACCATCCTTGACGGGCAAGCGAATACTGATCGTCGACGATGAGCCCTCTGTCCGCACAGCCGTACAGCGGATTCTGGCCGGGGCGGGAGCGGATGCGGTGACGGCCGGCGAATCAGAGGCGGCCCTGCGCACGCTCGACGGCGAATCCTTCGACCTGATCTTGTGCGACGTGCATTTGGGGCAGCGGAACGGGATTGACCTATATCACTCCGTCGTGCGCCGTCACGAGCACCTACGCCGCCGCTTCTTGTTCATGACCGGTGACGTTCTCAGCCTCGAATTTCTGGAGTTCTTCGAGGCCACGCAGCTCCGGCATCTGGCGAAACCGTGTGAGCTGTCCGAGCTACTCACTCTGGCTGCTCAATCCGTCGCATAATCCGTAAACCGGGTGCGTGACACCCGGCCATAGCCCCTACCCATCGTGAGCGCCGCGGCGAGGCCAGTTTCGGCATTCGCGCCTGCTAACGGGTTGGGTAGCTGAGGACGTCATCATCGCTTCGAGGGAGGCACGAACGATGCGAAACCAGACATCGGGCACCGCCCAGCCTGGGCGACCGCGTCGAGGACTGTTACATCCGCGGTGTTACCGATAGAGGGGGAAAATCGCCGCCAGCGCCGCGAACTCTCCAACCCTGGGGAGAATGACCCGGATCCGGTCGCGATAGGCCCCCAGGCCCGCCACCAGCTCGCCCACCGCGCGGTCCTCCAGGCTTGCCAGTCGGGCCAGGTCCAGCACCACTCGATCCTTCCGCCGCACCAGGGCCGCCTGCAAATCGGCGACGAACCGTCCGGCTCCGGCCGCCGTGAGCCGCCCATCGAGCAACACCCACACCGTCGAGTGGGGTCGGCGCTCCACCTGGATCGAGGGCCCCGCCGAATCCTGACCGCGCAAGCGTTCCCAGGCCCGCCCGGGGGAGACAGAGGCGCCCGACATCCTGAACGTATGCCGCACGAGCGGTGGGTGCTGGAAGAGGTGCAATCTGAGCGTCAGTCCCGTCCAGCAAGCCAAGCCTACTGCCGCCAGCGACTGGAGACGCTCCATCCACGAGGGACTCCCCAGCGCCGCGTGGAGCCGCTCTTGGAGCGAGCCGATCCAACGCCGCACCTGTGCCGACGGCCCAAGTAGCCTTCCCACCAGGAACAGGGGGTACGCCTGCCTCAGGTCACCCGCGATCCGCTCCGCCTTGGCGCGGAGAAACCCGCTCGGGGACTCCCGGAGTTTGAGATACCCGTCGAGCCATCGCTCCACGGAACGGTGCAGGACCGGTCCCAACCTCTTGAAGTCCTCCTCAAAGCAACGCCGCTGCGCCGCCTCGATCTGGTGGGGCGTCATCGATGGATGGCTGACCATCGCGTAGAAGCCGCTCCCCCGTCGATAGAACAACTCGGGATCCTCGGCCACCGCCGGTAGGAGTTTCCCCTCTCGGACCACTTGGTCGTAAAAGGGAGTGCCGGGACACGGGCCGTAAATCAAGAACTGTGTGAGCACCGGTCTCAACGCGAGGAGGCCCGACAGTTCCTCTTCGATGATCTCGGGCGTCTGGTACGGGAAGCCCACGATCATCGAGGCCAGGATGGTGATTCCATGCTCCCGGTACTCGCGAAAGATCTCCCCGACCGGCCGGCCCATCTGTTTCGCATAGCCTGACCGCGTTCCCTCGTAACCGATCCACATCCCATCGATGCCCATCTCGAGGATCTCGGTCACCGTGTACCGGCTCAGGGCTCGGATGCTGGCGAACACAAAAATCGAGAGAGGCCTCGCGCCCCGGAGAACGCATTCCCGGAACTCCATCGCCCGGCGACGGTTCAGCAGAAAATCCTCATCCAGGATCAGGATGGAGATCCGGGGATCGACCTCCAGGTAGCGTTCGATCACCCGGTAGATGTCGGCCCCTGTAGGAAGCAGGCGGATGTGCTTGCGCTTGAAGAACGCCGAGGTGCAGCAAAAGTCGCATCCGTTGGGACATCCCAGACCGCCGAACACGATTCCCGTCCGCGACACGTCCTTCCCGAACACCCGGAGGGGGTTGATGATCAGCGGATGGCGGTACGGCATCGGGATCTCCGATTCGCCCAGCAGGCGCCGCATGAACCCCACTCCCTCCTCGCGGCAGATATGGTCGCCGTACGGACGAAGCATCTCGTCCGGCGCTACTGTTCCGTACCCGCCCAGCACGATCGTCGACCGCGGCGAATGCCTCCGGACGAGCGCCACAACCTCCTTCATGCGGTGGTACGTGGCCAGCACGAACGACACCCCCACGACGTCGTACCCGCGCTTGAGCTCCCGCACGAGTTCCTTCCGTGAGGGATACTGGAGCACCGTAGTCGGGGCCTCGAGGTTCTCGGCGATGTACTCCAGCGAGAACTGGACATGATGAGAACGGGGGCTGAACAGCCCTTGGGCGCGGGTTACCTGCTCGTGGAGCAACTCGTACCCAACGCTCGGGGAATCGCCATGGCGAACCCCAAGGGGACGGCAGACGCTCGTGAGCAGGACCTGGTGGGTCATCGGTTGACAGCCAGGCGCTCGTATGCGGCATCGCACGCCCGCGGACCGAACATACGAGTCAACAGTACTGGAGCGCGGGATTCCGACGGATGCCGGACGGGGGCGAGCGAGTTCGTCGGCGCTACGTCGGTGTTGCAGTACCGGGCGACGACATCCGGATCCTCGGCCACCTGCTCCAGCGACCGGTGCTGGTCCACGTTCGCCCGGTAACACGCTTCACAGGCGAGGTTGCACTTCATCGTCGGCTCGAGCCAGGCAATCGCGTTGTCTGGCAGGCTCCACGGAAGCCGGTACAACTCTCGGTGGTTGAGTGCGGCCGTCATAGCATCCGTCCCGTCACGTCGGTGAAAGCGATCGAGTGGTCACAGGGCGACTCGGTCCGGGTGGCGCCGACGGAGTGCGAACCGAACCGAGGACCTACCGTATCGAACGTCGCGACATTCACCAGCGTAAACTGTATGAATAGCGAGCGACACGATTAAGGAATCGTGAAGACGTCGTGAATCGAGCGTTGCCAAGGATCTCTACCTCCTTCCCCCTTCCCCCTCCCCCGCACAGCGCAGAGCGCACCGCTCGCTCATCTCCCGTCGTTCTCAATCACCTGTCGAATATCCTCCAAACCCTGCTCCATCCGTTCCATGTGGGTGCGGAACGAGAGCACGCAGATCCGCATCAGGTAGCGACCCGCGACCGTGGTACCCGTGATGTACACGCGGCCGCGACGATTGACGGCGTCGAGCGCCTTGCGATTGAGTGCATTGGTGTCCGCCTCCGACAGGCCGGGTCGGACCACGCGAAACGCCAACAGGGAAAGCTGGGGCTCGGCAACGACCTCCACATCGGGCAGGGCACGTAGTTGATCCGCCGCCCACCGCGCGAGATCCAGCTTCTCCTCGAGTTGTTCCCGGAACGCCCGTGCGCCCGCGAGCTTGAATGCCAACCACACGCGAAGACCGCGAAATGGGCGGGACAGTTCGGGCGAGTGGTCGCAGAAATCCACGAACTCGCTCGCGTCCTGCATCGGCGGCAAGTACTCGGCCTCCAGCGCGTGCGCCCTCCGCAGCCGTTCGCCCTCTCGCACGAGCAACGACCCCGTGCCGTACGGGAGGAACAACCCCTTGTGCGGGTCCAACGCGACCGAGTCAGCGCGTTCGATCCCCCGCATCGCCCACCGGCCCCGCTCGGTCATCAGAAAGAACCCACCGTACGCAGCGTCCGAGTGCAGCCACATCTTCCGGCGCGCGGCGACATCCGCCAGGGCCAGATGATCGTCCACGGCACCCGTGTTGGTGGTGCCGGCGCTGGCGGCGATCAGAAACGGGTGAAGGCCGGCGCGTCGATCGGCGTCGATCGACTCCTCGAGGACGTCCACCCGGATACGGAACTCGCCATCGCTCGGGATACTGCGGACATTCCGCGGGGGAAAGCCCGCGAGGACGGCTGCCTTGGCGACCGAGTGATGAGCTTGGTCCGACGTGTATAGCGTGCCGTCGAGAAACCGCTCCGGCAGCATCGTTCGCCGAGCCGTCACGATCGCCGAGAAGTTGGCCAGCGAGCCGCCGCTCGTGAGTATTCCCCTCGCCTGTGCCGGGTATCCGACGATCCCGGCGAACCAGCGAAGCACGTCGGCTTCGAGTTCGGCCAGCACCGGAGCGGCTTGCCACACGCCGACGTACCGATTGGTGGTGTCGGCGATCAGATCGGCGAGCGCCGCGTGGAAGATGCCGCCGCCGGGAATGTAGGCCAAGTAGCCGGGACCGGCGGTGTTGAAGCTCACTGGCACCCAGTCGCGAAATAGCGTGTCCAGCACCTCCTCGGCGTCGCTCGCCTGCTCCGGCAGTGGCGACCGAGCGGCGCGGGCACGCTCGTGTCCGTCACCCCACACACCAGCGCTTGGCTGCTCCGGTAGCGAGGTGACGTGCGCGACGATGCGGTCCAGCGCGAGACCCACGAGCCGTCGCATATCCGACTCGGAGAGCTCGAGCGGTCGTTCGGGGGACTGCGTCATGGATCAATCGTAATTGCGCGACGCCGGTACAACCATGATACCCTGCCCCATTACACTTTCGTGGTTATCGTGCCACCTTCAACCGAGGCCGGCTCAGAACCCGGGAGTGCCAAGCAATGCGTCTTCTCACCCATCGTCTGATCTTGCTTGCCACGCTGCTCTTTGCCGCCACCGGCCTTGGAGCCCAGGAGACAGCCGTGGCGCGTCCATTCGGGACCCTCCGTGACCAAGCGGAGTTGCAGCAGCATTGGCTCGACGAGCGACTGGCAACCGTGTTGCCGCGGGTAATGCGCGACCACGACGTCCACATGTGGGTCATCCCGATGCGGGAATACAATGAGGATCCGGTCTTCCGTGGCCTCAAGGGACCCACCACCTTCGCCGCGCGACGGCGCTCAGTCTACATCTTCTTCGACCGCGGGCCCGATGCCGGCGTCGAACGCCTCGCGATCGGAGGCACGTCACAGGGTGGGGCCTACGAGGTGTTGCGCGCCACGCAGCGCGCCCCCGACGGACGCCCACGCGAGTTCTGGGGACCCGACCAGTGGCAAGTCGTGGCCGACGCCATCCGCGAGCGCAACCCTCGTAACATCGCCGTGAACATCTCGCCAACCCACAACTTCGCCGACGGCCTCACTGCCGGCGAGTGGGAGCAACTGCGCGGCGCGCTCGGGCCCCTGGCGGAACGCGTCGTGCATGCGGAGCACCTCGCCATCGATTTCCTCGGCGTGCACGTCGAGTCGATGGACGCTACGTACCGCGACATGGAGGAACTCGTTCACGAGATCATCGCAACGGGATTCTCCGAGCGGGTCATCACGCCCGGCGTGACGACGACGGACGATGTGGTGTGGTGGTTCCGCCAGCGCGTCAACGATCTGGGCCTCGGGACATGGTTTCACCCGTCCGTCGAGGTGCAACGCCACGGCGCCGATATGGGAGACTCGGTGGCGCCCGTCATCAGGCAGGGCGATGTTCTGCACTGTGACTTCGGCATCACCGCGATGGGGCTGAACACGGACACCCAACACATGGGCTACGTGCTCCGCGACGGCGAGACCGACGCCCCCGCCGGGCTGTACGCCGCTCTGCGGAACGCCAACCGGCTCCAGGACCTCACCCTCAAGGAGTTGCGACCGGGGCGCACGGGCAACGAGATGCTGGCGGCGATTCTCGAACGGATGCTCGGCGAGGGGATCAACGGCACGGTGTATTCGCACCCGATCGGCTTTCACGGTCACGGCGCGGGGCCCCTTATCGGCCTGTGGGATCGCCAGGACGGCGTGCCGGGCCGGGGCGACGTACCCGTCCGGGCCGGCGTGTGGTACTCGATCGAGTTGCAGACCACGACTCCGGTTCCGGAATGGGGTGGGCAACCTGTGCAAATGGCCCTCGAAGAGGAGGCGGAGCTGACGCCCGAGGGAACCGTACGCTGGGTCCTGAGTCGCCAGGAGCGGTTTCACCTCGTGCGGACGAGCGGGGGCCTATAACCTGGAGGTGACGCACTTCACGGAATTGGCTTGCGCTCGGCTGTAAGTTGGGTCGGCTACGAGAGCAGATCCCAGGAACCTGGACCAGCGTCGGAGGTTATAAGATGTTTAGCTATAAGAACTTACGTGTGTGCTCAGTCGCGATTCCGTTGCTGGCGGCAGGATGCGCCGACGGCACCGGCCCCACGACCGGCACTGTCAACGTCATGATGCAGCAGTCGAGCGCGGTGGCGCTCGCGGCGAACCCAGGGCCCTCGTTCGTCACCGCCAGTCCGATGAGCGCTGTGGCGCCCGACCAGGTCACCTCGCTCGTGTTGATCATCGAGGAGGTCCAGTTCCTGCCCGTGGTGGAAGACACAGTCGAGGGGCAGGAACCTGAAGAGGCCGCCTGGGTGTCGGTCGCCGCGAGCGACCTGACGATCGACCTGATGGCTCTTCCCACGGACGCGGAGGCCCCGCAGCAGGTGGCCGTCGGCGAGTTGCCGGTGGGCGCCTACTCCGGTGTGCGGTTCGTCGTGGCGAGCGCGACCATCGTGTTCTCGTCGACGCTGACTGTTGGCAACACCCAGTTCGTGGCCGACGCCGAGCATGCCGTGAAGGTGCCCTCGGGAGTGATCAAGACGGATCTCGCGCTCGACGTGGTCGCTGGAGAGGGGGAAGGACAAGAGAATACCGCCAGCTTGTTGTTCGGCCCCGACGCCAGTTTCCAGAACCTGACCGCCACGGGGAATGGACAGGTGATTCTGAATCCGGTGCTCAAGGCGAAGCTGCCGTCGGAGTAGCACGACTCCCGCGGGCCTAGCGCGGCGCGCCGTCCTTGCAACGGCACGTCGCGCTTTGCATTTCCCGCCACGCCGGGCGTCGGTAAATTCGATCGCCATGACGACCATCTATGAACTCCCCACCCCCGCCCTGCTGCTCGACCTCGATGTTTTGGAGCGCAATCTGGAGTGGATGGCCGCGCGCTGCCGTGCCCTGGACGTTGCGCTGCGCCCGCACATCAAGACGCATAAGTGTATCGAAATCGCCCAACGCCAGATCGCCCTTGGGGGCCAAGGAATCACCGTCGCCACCCTCCAGGAGGCACGGGACTTCGCTGACCACGGGTTTGCCGACATCACGTGGGCGTTTCCCGTGGTACTCAGCCGACTCGAGGAAATCCAGCGACTGGCCGATCGAATCACCTTGCGGGTGGTTGTCGACTCGCACACGGCCATCGACGCCTTGGAGAGCCTGCGTTGCCCGCTGCACGTCTGGCTGAAGATCGACTGCGGATACCATCGGGCGGGGGTGGCGCCGGACGACCCGATCGCGGAAGCGCTCGCGGCTCGGCTCGCCGCCTCCGATCGGCTCTCCTTCGACGGGCTGCTCACGCATTCCGGACACGCGTATGCTGGACCGGGCCGCGCTGAGGCCCTGGCGGCAGCTCGGGAAGAGCGCGACGTGACCGTGGGGTTCGCCGAACGGCTTCGCGCGCATGGCATCTCGGTGTCCGCGGTCAGCGTCGGATCGACCCCCGCCATGCGGGCGATTGACTCGCTCGATGGCGTCTCGGAAGCGCGGCCCGGCAACTACGCCTTTTTCGACTACACCCAGGTCACGCTGGGTAGTTGCACACCGGCGGAGTGTGCCCTCACCGTCCTCGCCACCGTTGTGTCCAGCCGACCATCTGCCGATCACGCGGTCGTCGACGCTGGCGCCCTTGCCCTGTCCAAGGACACGGGCGGCAAGGGCACCGTCCCCGGCACCATGGGTGAGACGTATCGCGACTACGCCCTCGGCGTGCTGCACGGCGGGCAGCGGCTCATTGCGCTGAGCCAAGAGCATGGTGTCATGCGAGGATCCTTGACGGTCGGGGAGCGGGTGCGCATCCTAACCAACCACTCCTGTTTGGCCGCCGCCTGTTTTGACGAGTATTGGGTGGTCCAGGGACCCGACGTGGTGGACCGGTGGCCCATTCTGCGCCACCGGTGACCCGAACGACGGCGGCGGGGTATACGGAGGTGCCGGTGTGGCTGTTCGCGGGCCCGTGGATCCCGGCAAGGCCGCGGGAGTATTACCGGTCCGGGAGTCGAACATCAGTGAACGGACAATTAACTGCGTGGAGTTCAGTAAGTGATCAGCCTACTTCTTAGGGGACCCGGACGACGTGCGGTGCTGGCGTGGGCCGTGTTCGTCTTGGCGCTGGGGATCGCTTCGGCGTGCTCGGACGCGCACGCGCCACCTTACATCACGCCCAACGACACCACTACGGACACGAGCCACAACGAACAGGGGCTTGTCCTGCCGGTGCAGGACCGGGAAACCCGCGGATAACGCCCGGAAGACTGGGACGGTAAGAGCGTAGCAGGGTAAGGCCACTGAGGTCTTACCCTGCTACGCTCTTACCGTCCCCCCCTTCGTACACGACGGCACGACCCACCTCGGCACAAGTCCAATCAAGCAAGTGAGTGAGTGCTCACTATGTAGCATTGTTCCCTCTGTGACTGTCGCATAACGCAAACGAATGCAACGGTTTGCACCAGAAGGTATAGGTCGATTGGCCATGCCGAGGGTAAATTATAGACCATGTCGCTACGACCTCTGTACGGCCACGAGCCCATCCGGGCCAAGATTGCCGGCTCCATTGCTCGCGGGCGGTTCCCGCAAGCCGCTCTGTTCGTGGGTGGGCGTGGGGTCGGGAAGCAACGGCTGGCCCTGTGGACCGCGCAGGCATTCCTCTGCGACGGCAGCGGAACCAAGCCCTGCGGCTCGTGCATCTCGTGCCGGCAGGTGGTCGCTATGGGGCATCCCGATGCGCACTGGTTCGTCCCGATCGAGCGACTCCAGACCGCCGATACCGACCGGCAGATGGAGGAGGTTCGCGGGCTGCTGGCAGCCGACGTCGCCGCACGGGTGGCCGACGGCCTCTGGGCCCCTCCCGAGGGTATGGTGAGCCACCCACTGGCGTCTATGCACGTGCTACAGCACATCGTCTCGCGCACGCCGTTCGCGGCGCCCCGCAAAGTCATCATTCTTGGCGACGCCGAGCGGCTCGTCGTGCAGGAATCGAGTCTCGAGGCGGCAAATGCGCTGCTCAAGGTACTGGAGGAGCCGCCAGCGGACACGACGATTATCCTGACGGCCGAACATCCGCACGCGCTGCTCCCAACGATCATGTCCCGGCTGGTCCCGCTTCGCGTCCCCGCCCTGCAGGAGACCGACTTGGAGGCGTTTGCCAAGGCGGAACTCGCCTTGGAAGGTCCGCGCCTCGAGCGTCTGGTACCGCGTGCCCGAGGGTCGATCGGGGAGCTGGTTCGCTTGGCACAGGGTCCCAATGCGCCTGAGGAGGCCGCTGACGCGCTCTGGGAGTGCGTCCGGCGTGGCGATGGAGCCTGGTTGGCGGAGGCCCTGCCGCGCAACCACTATGGCGCCCGGGGCGAACTGCAGCCGCTCCTCGACGCCCTGGCGCGCCGGATCCGGACGCACACCGCCGAACTGGCTCGCGGCGGGAATCGCGAGGCCATCAAAAACTCGATTCGGGCGCTCAAGCGCGTCGAGGCGGCTCGGGCGGAAACCCGGGTGAACGTGAACCCGCAGTTGGCGGTCGCCGTCTTGGCCGGAGAACTGGAGCGGCTCCTGTGACGCTGACGCACGTGGACGACGCCGGCCGGGCGCGAATGGTCGATGTGGGAGGCAAGCCCGTGACGCTCCGAACCGCTACGGCCGAGGGGTGGATTCGGATGGGAGCCGAGGCGATCGCGATGGTGGAGGGAAACACGGGCCCCAAGGGTGCCGTACTGTCTACCGCGGAGCTGGCCGGGCTGTCCGCGGCCAAGCGCACGGCGGAGCTGATTCCTCTGTGCCATCAGATCCCGATGGACCGCATCGAGGTGACGGCCCGGACCGAATCCGAGGTGCCGGGCGTGGTGGTGCGGGCCACGGCGCAAGCGCAGTGGCGTACGGGGGTCGAAATGGAGGCGCTGACGGCTGTTAGCGTTGCACTGCTCACCGTCTACGACATGGTGAAGGCGGCGGGGCACGACCTGGAGATTGGTGGAATCCGCCTCCTGGAAAAGTCGGGGGGTACGCGGGGAAACTGGGCCCTCGAGCAAGGGAGTTCAGCATGACCGAGCGCACCACCACACCGAGATGGTCGAGCGCTTTTCAGGCGCGGACCGCCACGCACCGTCTCGTGCTGAGAGGGGCGTGGATCGCCGTCGCGGTTACCGTCGCCGCCTTCGCCGTGGGGATGCTCGCTCCCAGGAGGGCCCAGACGGCCGAAGAGGACATCTATGCCGGCACGGCGCTTCGCTCGCAGTTCAAACTGCTTCGCCAATCCCTGGACACCACGGCCGGCGAACTGGAGCTGGCACGGCTGGAGTTGCGGCGCGCCAAGGCGCTGCTCGCCTACTCGGCGACGTACCAGATCCCAGCCGATCTCGCGTCGTTAGTCTACGACACGGCGCTCCGATCCGGCCTCGACCCGGAGCTCGCGTTTCGTCTGGTGGCAGTCGAGAGCAAGTTCTCCCCGCAGGCGCGCAGCTCCGCCGACGCGCTGGGACTGGCGCAAGTGCAGTTGGCCACGGCGAGGTTTTACGACGACAAGATCACGGAGCAGGCGCTGTTCGATCCTGAAACCAATCTGCGGATCGGCTTTCGCTACCTGCGGGACCTGCTGGGCGTGTACGGGGACGTGAAGCTGGCCTTGCTGGCGTACAATCGAGGGCCCTCACGGGTCAAGAAGCTGCTCGACGAGGGACGCGACCCGGGCAACGGGTACGCGTCGCGGATCATGGCCGGTTACGGAACGGGGACGCCCTAGCGGGATCGGGCCGTCACCTGCAGGCGCTGCCCCACGCGGAGCACATCGTCCTCGAGGAGATCGTTCCAGCCTCGCAGATCCGACACCCGCACGCCGTATCGCTGCGCCAGGCCCCACAGCGTGTCACCACTGCGCACCACGTGCACGCGCACCCCGGTCACCGCACTCGTCGGCCGCGGCGCCGCACCGCTCGTCGCCCGAACGCGTGCCGCCTTGCTCACCGGCACGACCAGCCGCCGACCGATGCGCAACCGCGCGGGGTCGATGTTGCCGTTCGCCGATCGCAGGAGTGATACCGACACGCCATACCGCTCGCCGATTTCGGAGAGCGTCTCACCTCCCCGCACCACGTGCTCGAGAAAGTTGACGCGATCGGACGGCGGCAGCGCGGCGTACTGCTCGATGACCCGCGCGCCCGTGCCGCGCGGCACGCGCACGACCGCGCGCTCGTTCGGAGGCGTGACACCGCGGACGTAATGGGTATTGAGATCGACGATCGCGGCCACCGCCGTGTCCGCCAGCCCCGCGATCACGTCCAGACCGGTGGCATCGGGGACTGTCACCTCGTCAAAAACGTACGGCGGATACTCCGGGATGCTGTCCGGATCGAACCCGTAGGCCGTCGGCGACTTTGCCAACAGCGCGGCGGCGATGAGCTTCGGAACGTAGTCCCGCGTCTCCGACCGCAAGTACCTGCGGTCGGAGAGATCGAAGAACGTCTCGTCGGAGAGTGAATCCACCCGCAGCCGGCGGATCCCCCGTGTCACCCGACCCGAGCCACCGTTGTACGCCGCGGCCGCCAGATACCAGGATCCAAACTGGTCGTTCAGGTCCGCGAGATAGGCGGCGGCGGCCTCCGTGGCCTTGAACGGATCGCGTCGCTCGTCCACCCAGGTGTCGATCCGGAGCCCGTAGCGCTGCCCCGTGCCTCGAATGAACTGCCACATCCCCACGGCGTTGGCCCGGGAAACGGCCGTGCTGGAGTACCCGCTCTCGATGAGCGCCAGATACACCAAGTCCTCTGGTACGCCGCGCGCGCGAAACCTGGCGCGGATCATTCCCTCGAATCGTGGCAGCCGGCCCAGCCAGATATTGAACCGCTCCCGGGCGGGGCCCTGGAAGTACTCCATGTAGTACCTGACGCGTTGGTGCGCGCCGAACGACACGACATCGATGTCGTAGCTTGGCATGGCGCTAGCGGGTCCCCCTTCGCTCGCCAGCGCGAGCCCCTGCTCGAGGGCACTGGAGTCCGGGAACGTCACCACGCCGTACACGTGAGAGGCGTTCTTGCCCAGGCTGCCGAACTCCATCTCCCGCAGAGCATCCAGAACCGCGTTGTCCGCGGCCGGGTTGTCGAGCGAGTCGTTGGCGGCCTCCGGCAGACCGTCATGGACCTCCGGGGCCGGTTCGGGGATCATCGCCACGGGGCCCGGCGGGCCGGCCGCTGCGCAGCCAACCACCGCCGCGCCAGCCAGCGCCGCGACAACGCCTCGGAGGTCACCGTACGAAGATGGCATTCCCCAGCACCCGGTTCGTGGCGTTCAACACGGCAAGCGATGCCCCCCGCGGAAGGTCCGTCTCGCGCAGACACGACCCCACCAACCGCACGGCTGGGCCGCCGTTGTGACACGATAATGACACGATCACGACGGTTGCGTCAAACGCGCGGACCGCCTTGACCCCCAACAGTTCGAAGCGCAGGGCGCCCTCGACCGCGTTTTCCAGCGCCGCGGCCGTTGCCACCGCCGCGCAGCGCAACTCGCCGGTCGGAGATCCGGAGCCCTCCGCCTCCCCCACGAAATCCTGCCCCGCACCCCTCACCAGCACGACTCGTGCCCGACAAGACCCGTCGGACCCTCGTGTGAAGTCGAACGCCGCGAACTTGACCCGCTCTCGGCGCATCGGATCCGCGCCGCTACCGGGGGTCAGAGCGGAGCTCCATCGAAACGAACCTCCAGCTGACCGGGGATCTCCGCCCCTTCGAGCGGATGGAGCAGATCGACATCCAGCCGTGGCTTGCCGGCGTCATCGAGGAGCACGGAGATCAGCAGGATCTGCCCGTCGTCCAGCGTGACCCGCAACGCGCGACAGTCGGTGCGGATCTCCACGTCCTGGACCGTGCAGCCTCGGAGGCGGCTCACTGCCTCGACGATGCGGCGAAGGTCCTGGACGGAAGCAACAGACACGGGGAGGCGTCGCCTAGGAAAGGTGTTGCGCGATCACCTGCCGCAACGTCTCGTCGGGGATCTTGTCTGCCGCGTGAAACAACGACGTCTTGGAACTCGATTCGAGTGGGTAGTCGGCCCAGAACACCCGCCTGTTCTCGCTGCTCCGCTCGCGAAACGACAGGACAAGCTGCCATACCTTTTCTTGCGGTCGCATCTCGGCCACGGCCTGCACGTGCCACACTTCTCCACCGTTGTCGAGTACTCGCCAGGCCATGCCGGGTCACTTTGTTGGGGTAGCCGCGAACGGCCCGTTAATATGCCGCGCGCGCGCGCGCTGGGTCAAGAACGCGCCCCGTTGCCGGCGAAACGCAACCGCCTAGTGTGGTAGGACGAGCATCACGCCGACCGTCGCTCCCGGCGGTTTGCTCCCGAGACCGAGCTGAAACAGGGTGTACCGCGTCAGGCGAATGAGTGCTCCACCAATCACGTTCACCCGATTGCCCGACGCTGCGGGGTCATCCACCAGGTAGAACCCAAGGTTGCCGAGCGTCTCACTGGCGTCCCAGTACTCCCGGTAGTGCCGCTCGCGCGTGTAGCCGGCCCCGCCGTACACGGCCAGTTCCTGGCTGACCGCGTAGACGAGACCCACATCCACCGTGGACCACTCGCTCGATTGCTCAAACAGGAAGTCAGCGTTGGTGACTTCGGCTTCCTGAACGGTCACACCCGGGAGATAACCCGGATCATCCGTGAGCGAGCGAGTTTCGAACCTCGCATCAATGTAGACACCGAACCCCCCAAGCAGCTTCGGTGTGACGTACAACGCCGAGAACCCCAAGAAGTTCGTGGGGATGTGCGCGGTATAGCCGACCCCCACGTGGGATGAGTTCTTGAGGTCGGGGATCGTGATGGAGCTGCGCTGGGCCTGCACAGTTCCCACCAGGCAAAGGCACAGCAGTGCCGACCCCAGCAGAACGGAGCGTGGATTCACTCCCACGTGTACCTCCCACTCAGTGTGTTGGTCCAAAGAACGGAGCGTGGATTCACTCCCACGTGTACCTCCCACTCAGTGTTTTGGTCCATTGCCACCATGGGTGGCCGGCACCGGCAAAGTCTACCGCGTCCGCGCCGGGGTTACAAGTCGCTTCGGGACCCTCCAAAACTCAAGGAGTTCCCGCGGTCGTGGAACGGTCTTGCGCTCACCGGCCGGGAACCCTAGGCTTCATGAGAGGTAAGCCAACAGGGGCCAACCGGATCGAACTGACATGAGCCGCAGAGCACACCTCCCAGCGTCCCTGGCCGCCCTTCTGCTGCTTGGGATGGCCGCCGCCGGCGCCTCTCCAGCACAGATTGTGCTGGAGGGGCGCGTGTTGGACGACGAGTCCGAAATCCCGCTGGCGGGCGCCCGTGTGTACCTCCTCAATCGCTACAGCAAGCTGGTCAAGCACACGGTCACCGACGATTCGGGGCACTTCCGCTTCGACGGGGCCGATCGCGGTTGGTACCGCCTGGAGGTCTCGGCGGTTGGCTACCGCCGGATGGTGGGGCCACCGCTCTGGTGGACGGTGGACCACGAGTACACCGAGTTCCAGATCCGGCTCACCCCGCACGCCGTGCTGCTCGCGCCGGTGGAAATCGTCGCGCTCTCGCCCATCAGTCGGAGCCCCATTTTCGAGAATTTGGACTTCCGGCGCACCCGAGGCTTCGGGATTCAGATTTCGCGTCGGGAGATCGAGGAGCGCAACCCCGCCCGCCTCACGGACATGCTGCTCGAGATCCCCGGCGTCTACTCATCGCGAACCGGATCCGGGGCGCGGGGGCGTCAGTTGTCCATGGGCCGCTCGCTATTCGGCCCCGGTGGAGGCTCCTGCCCCGTCCAGATCTTTCTCGACGGCATGCTGGCGACTCGCGACCGCCCAGGAGGGGACATCCAGGTGGACGATCTCGTATCCCCGTTGGATGTGGAAGCGGTCGAGGTGTTTCGCGGACTGAGCAGCGTTCCCCCGGAGTTCCTGACCCCCGAGGCACGTTGCGGCGTGATCGCCATCTGGACGCGGCGGTCCCTGCCTTGACGCGACCGGTACCGCGTGTTGGGAGGTTGGCGCTCGCTGCGCTCACCGTCACGGCATGCATCAATCTCAACGACACCAACGAGCCGACGAGGATCTGGGAAGCCACGCTGGTCCCCGAGATCGCCTATCCGGACCTGACCGGTCAGGTTGCGGTCATCTCGAGTGCCCTTGGCACGCAGATGGGGATCGGGATCGCCGGCGCCGAGTTCGGGTCGGTGCACGCCTGGTCGCTGTGGCTCGGCACCTGCGCGGAGCCCGGAGTTCGGTTTGGTGGCCCCAGCGACTACCCGGACCTGGAAGTCACTATCTCGGGCACCGTGGAAACTGAAGCCTTGTTCGGCGCGCGGCTCGATGCGACCCGCAACTACTCGGCGGAGGTGACGGTCAGTGCCGCGGATTCGTCGCGAGTCGCCTGCGGCGATCTCGTCCTGACCCAGTAGTCAGCCCCCAAGGTCCCTCCGATCCGGGGGGGTCAGGTACACCACGATCGCGCCCTCGATGTGGCGGTCACTGAGTCCGGGAAGCCTCGCGGCCGCGGTGGATCCGTCCAAGTACCGCACCTCCCACACGCCGTCGACCCCCATGCGCCTGAGCTCGTCGACGTCCCCCAAGTACATCTGCTCCTGGAACACGACGATTTCAGTCTCGACGTTGATACTCCGGATGCCACCTCGCACCTCGAGCCAACGAGGCCGCAATCGCTGAATCGCGTCGTACAGATTCCGCGCTCCCGCTTCGTCCAGCTCGGCTCTGGTGAGTACGTTGGAGAACGAGCGTGGCACACCCGAGGCGCCCGCTCCCGGTGCACACGCGATGAACGCCGGCGCGATGGCCAGCAAGAGGGCTCGCTGGATCGTGATCATGATGACCTCCTCGCAGTGGTCGCTGTCCAGGACGGGCGGAAGTGCCCCGATCCCGTCGAGTGCGACATGGTCCTCACGATCCCTTCCGAACGGTCGCGAGGAGTTCGATAGATGATGATGGCCCCCTCCACGTGGCGATCCCCGATCCCCAGGAGGGTCGACTGCGCGGTGGTACCGTCGAGATACCGGAGCTCCCACACCCCATCCGTCCCCATGCGTTCGAGCACGTCCTGGTTGCCGACAAACGACTCTTCCTCGAATACCACAACCTCGGTTTCGAGGTTGAAGCTGCGCCTACCGCGGCGCACCTGGAGCCACCTCGGCCGCAGCTGCCGCACCGCATCGAACAGGTTGCGCGTGCCGACCTCCTCGAGCTCTGCGTGCGTAATCACGTTCGAATAGGGGCTTCTCAACGTTCCTCGGGATGCACCCGCACAGGCCGCTACCACGAGAAGAATCGCCCCAAGAAGCGCGCGCCGAAGTTGGAGAGACATACGATCGCCTCACACCGGCCAGAGTCGTGTGACCCAGAGAACCGTGTCGAGATACCCGGCGGCGTTCCCAAGGTGCCGATAGCTAAACCTAGGCCGGCAGTCCACCACCGACAAGCGGAACGTGCGCTCGCCTCCCTGCCTCGGAGCCACGCAGACTATCAGGGGATAAACTATTGGGTGGATACGGGAATCGGCCAGTCGCGTGGCTGAGACCACTCACAATCGGTCCCGGTGGGGCGCGCTGACTGGAGACGCGGTGTTCGTCTGGCGCTCGGCGGCGCCTCGTCAGGATCTGACCAACCACAGCTGAGCACGCAAAACCACGTGCAAAAAACAGGGGCCGCACTCACGTGCGACCCCTGTGTACTACGCTCGCTTCGCAGCGAGCTTACTGCCCCGTCCTAGTACCCGTACGTCCCCACCGGTGCGGCCGACACACCGCCGACACCACCGAAGTTGTAGGGCTTCTGACCGAGGAGCTGCATCTCGGTGTACGGCACCGGGAGCTGCAACCGGCTTCCCTCCATGAGGTCGCCCCAACCGCGTCCGTCGATCCAGAAGTGGATACGCAGCGTCCCTTGGAACATCGACTCCATCCGGGACTCCCACTTCAACATCTCCCACAGATTGCCGCAGCTCCCATTCGGGAGCTTCGGCACGCAATCGGCGTTCGCGCCGTTCGCGTCTGTGGCCGCAAGACCGTTTGCCGTGCGGGTTGCGTTCACGAAATTCGCGACGTCCGTCATGGTGCCTTCGCCACGGAAATTCGCCTCGGCAATGAGCGCCTGCAGATACTGCACTTTGATCCACGGGAGTTGCGCATCGCCGTCATTCGAGTGGGTCATGAACGGCTCGCGGGTGTTGTAGTAGTACGACCAACGCCACGTGCCACGATCCGGGCGGAACCAAATGCGCGACCCGTCGGCCCCGATGCTCACCGAGTAATATCCGTCGGCATTCCAGGAGAACCCGTCAGCCCGCAGCTCCTGCATGGCAAGCTGTTCGGCCTCGTCGGCACCCTGCGGAAACCGGGTGTCAGGCGTCACGATGACAAACGGCTGTTTGTCAGGCGTCGCCGTGTTGATCCAGGTCTGGTACGCCCCGGACTGGTCGGCCATCCCGAGGACCCAGTTGTTGGTCATGTTCCATCCGGGGTAGTTCCGATAATCCACCCCTTCATCGTAGAAGTCCGTCGCTCCTGTCCACGTAGAATGAATGGTCCAATCCGTGGTGACACCCTTGTTGGCATCACTCTTGACCGCGGCCCAATCCACGTCAGCCCGCTCCGTGGGTGTCCGAGCCACGCCAGCGCGGAACATGGCCTTCAGGGAATACGCCATCTTCGCCAGTTCGCTCTGCGTGACAGCATTACTCAACCACGTGTCTGGAATCGTGAAGCTGCCCGTACCGGCCAAGTCGGCGGCATCCTGCAAATATCCAAGGGCCGCTGTCATGACCGCATTGTAATCCTGCAGCACCACGGTGGTCGGGTCGATCGTCTCATCATAGACGAAGCCCGAATCATACAGCAGGGCAATCGACCCATGCGCGACGCCCTGTATGAACTTGCCGTAGGCCTGCGCACGCAGATTGCTGCTGCCAACGACCTTGTCGAGGTCCACCACGTCGTCTTGAATCTGCTTTAGACCGTCGCGGAGGGCGGCAATGGCCCGGTACGCTTGCGTCCAGCCGTAGGTCAGATTTCCGACATCCTGGCCACCAGCGATGTTATCCGTCGGCACACGTGGAATGCGAGCCCAGGACTCCATGCCGGCGTTGCCCCAAGGCGCCACGTGCTCGGCTGCCACGTTGCTCAGCGCCATCGTCGCCCCACTGTACCCTTGGAAATTAAGCCATCGATTGAATGCACCGGCGATCAGTGCTTCGACGTCGCCGGGCGTGGCAAGCGCGCGTGAAGCGTCGGGCGCATTCGGATTCTGCACCTCCAGCTCCAAACAGCCCGCCATACTCACGAGCATCAGGGTCGCGAGACCCGTCATTGCTCGACGCCTAGTGTTTCGCAACATAGGTTCGTTCCCCTTTAGAAGTTGATCGTGATCGCACCAGAGAACGACCGGAAGTTCGGATAGTTGTATCCGTCCACCCTGGCGATCGCGGCCGACCCCGTGTCGCCGCCGCTCTCACCCACTTCGGGATCGTAGCCGTCGTACGACGTGAAGGTCAAAAGGTTCCGGCCGATCAGGCTGAGGCTGACACCCTCGAGGGCCTGGAGCGGGCCAAGACGGCTCAACACGTCACGGTCGATCCGGTAGGTCAACGACACCTCGCGCAGCTTAGCAAAGCTGCCGTCCTGCACGAAGTAGTTGTCCGGCGACAGCCCCGTGAGGCCGTACAGCTGGTTGTAATAGCCCAAGGGCTTCTGCTGCTCGAGCGGCAGGCTCGGATCCTGCACCATGATCCCCGAGTAGCTCTTGAATACCGCCCACTCCTGCGGCTGGTTGTAGAGACTGATGCCCGGCAGGTACTCGAGCAGTCCGTACAGGGACAGCCCACCCCACCGGAACGTCGTCGCCACGCCGAGGTGATAATCGGGCGTCGCCTTGCCAATCGGCAGCAAGCTCGTGGTGTCGCCCGAAATCGGGTCGAGACCATAGCCGACGAACGGGCTGCCCCACTTGATGGTGCGGTTCTGGCCGGCGAATCCGAACGTGGGACCATCCGTGCCCCACTGCGGGCTCGTCAAGCTCCCGCCGGGACCAACCCACACGAGCAAGCCGTCGTCGTTCACGACGAAGTCTGTATCACAATTCGCGGCTGCTGCATGGCCCAGCAACGCATCACACGACGTCGCATAGGTCTGGCCGTAAAACGTCCCGATGGCCTCACCCTCGCGCGCGTAGAACACGCCACCAAGGCCCTGACCGCCCACGCCATAGGTAAACGGCGGGACGTCGAGCTTGGTCATGACCTGTCGGGTGCGGTCGAACAGCACCTTTGCCGTCCAGGACATGTTGCGCGACTGGATCATCTGCACGTCAAGGGAGGCTTCCCACGTCGAGCTCTCGAGCGTCCCGGCATTCCGCCACTGGCTCGTGAAGCCCGCGAATCCGGGGAGCGGAATCTGAAGAATCTGGTCCTCCGTCACCGTCTTCGCGTACGTCACCGTCAGACCGAACCGGCCGAACATGAGCAGGTCGATTCCGGTCTCGAGCTCCTTCGAATACTCGGGCTTGAGGTCCTTGTTCCCCAATGCGATCGGGGACACGGAACCGGCCGAGACACTGTACGTCTCGTACTGCGCGTTGAACCTGGGACGACCACCGGCCGTACCGTACGCGAAACGCAGCTTCATCTCGTCCACGCCACCGATGCGCAGGTCTTCGGATACGCGCCAGGCGCCCGCGAAGCGGTAGTACGTGTGGCGGCGCTGGTCGGCGCCGAACAACGAGCTGCCATCGTTCCGGATCAGCCCGTCCAGGATGTAGCGGTCCTTGTACTCCCAGTTGGTGATGGCGAAGTACCCATCCGACCGCTCCGGCTCCAGGCCGTTACTCGCGGCAATGTAGTCGGTCTCCGTGTTGCCGATCGTCGGAACGTCGGCGACGATGAAGCGCGTGCCGGAAGCATTCGTGTACTCGTAATCATTGAGCTCCACGAGGTAGCGGAGCTGTGTGTTTGTCGACAGATCGCCGAAATCGTAGGACAGTGTCATGTCGACCGCGGCGTTGAACGCCTCGGTCAACGAATGCGACCGCGAGATGGCGCCGCCCTGCGTATTGGCATTGGGCGTCTTCGACTTATACCCCTTGAACCTGATGCTCTGGCTCTTGTAGTCGAGCCGGTCGTAACTCACGTTGCCGTCAAAGGACACGAACGACACCGGCCGCCAGCGAACGTTGGCGCTCGACAGGAAGCGCCCGCGGTACCCAAAATTGTTGTCGTTCAGCGTCCCGTAAATCGGGTTGGGGCTCTCGCTGTTGAACGGGTCCGGATTGAACCAGACGTCATTGGGATCCTGCGTGCCATCCGCCAACAGGCGCGGCTGGGCCCATATCGGGCACACTCCAGTCTCCGGACACTTGTTCAAGGCCAGGAGGTCCACGCCCGCCGGCATCCGGGTCAAGTCGAACAGCGAACCGCTCGCATTGTCTTGCTTCGAACGACTGTAGAAGGCGCTCGCGCCAACCTTGAACGCGTCGCCCAGCCGCTGATCCACGTTCACGCGGAAGTTGTTGCGCCACAGGCCATCCTGGCCCGTCATGACGCCCTGCTCCCGCAGATTGCTGTACGACGCACTGAAGTTGGTGCCACCGGAACGGCCTTCCGCGGAGAGGTAGTGCTGCATGGAATTGCCACCGTCGAAGAACCGCTCGACCTGGTCGTACGTCGTGCCCGGCCAGGCCTGATTCATGTAGGTGTTCCACTCGCTGGCCGACGCGCCAGCAGCGGCGCCTTGACCGGCGTCCTGAACGTTGGTGCAGTACAGGTAGTCGCACTCATTCCCGTCCCGGTCGATGAACTTGGTGCCGGCTTCGTTCATCAAGTGCTGGTGCCGGGTCGCCAGGTTGAACTTGCCCGGCAGTTGGTTCACGCCGAATTCGGAGCGAAGCGTGAACCGAATGGTCTCACGCGGCAACGTGCGGCCGCGCTTGGTGGTGATCTGCACCACACCATTCGCCGCACGGGACCCGTACAGCGACGCGGCGGCGGCGCCCTTCACCACCTCGATGGTCTCGATGTCCAACGCGTCAATGTCGGCCACGCTCGACCCCAAGATCACACCGTCGACGATGTAGAGCGGATCCTGCGACCGCCCGTTGGCGTCGATCGACGTCGCGCCGCGCAACAGAATCGTGGGCGCCGACCCGGGCCGCCCAGACGCGTTCGCGACAATGGCGCCGGGAACCTTCCCCTGCAGTGCCGACAACGCGTTGGATGCGGGCACCGGCAGGTCCTCCGCCTTCACCTGCTCGACGCTAAAGGGCAGCTTCGCCCGCTGCGTCTCGCCCAACACTCCGGAGATGACGATCGCGTCCAAACTGATCACCGACGGGTTGAGCGAGAAGTTGACCGTCTGCGGCAAGCCGGCTGCCACGCGAGCATTGGTCACCGTTCCCGCGCCAAACCCGAGCACCGAAGCCTGGAGCGTGTAGGTCCCCACCGGCACGTTGGCAATCCGGTAGAACCCACTTTCGTTAGTCGTTGCAGACAGGTCCGTTCCCACCACGATCACCCGGACACCGTTGATCGGCGCCGACGTCTGAGCGTTGCGCACCGTGCCCTCAACCGAGCCGGTTTGCGCGTCCGCCACACTGGCGACGCTCATCAGGGTGAACGCGGCGAGGACGAATGCCTGACTGCATCGCTTGAACCACGAACGAGGCATATCATCCTCCTCCACTAAGGAAACCGTACGACGGGACAGCCGGCCGACGCCCGCCGCGTACCACGGTCAGACATCGTCGACCCCCGACACTCGTGCCAGACACCGAAACGCTACGCCACCGCTTGAGTTACCCCACGCGGTACTTCACGCAATTGTCGGCAGTCGGCACACATCTCAGTTGTCGTCGAGTCGCGGGCGTATGACCCAACTTCCAGAGGAGGGGAGTCGGGCCACCCGCGGTCGATTAGGTATACCCGCTCGTCGCGGGTTACGTCACTTCCTGCGCCGAAAAAGATTGTCCGCGAAACACTGGGTGTCAAGGAAGCCACGCCAACGAAACCGAAGATTTCCCGAATCGCTTGTCCCGCGCACTCTCGATGCAGCCACGCTAGCGCACGACTTTGAGCGAAAAATGGACGGCCAGCCAAAACCGAAACCACGTGCTGGCCCGCCCGGTACCGCTGTAGGGGATCTTGGGAGGGGAACAGTCCCCGCTCAACCGGTAGTCGTTGGCGGGATAGAACGGCGCGTAGCACAGGACCGCCGGTCCGCCAGGCAGCTTCGAGCACTGCCCCACGCTCTCCGGCAACGACGTTCCCGCCTCCAGGGTGTTCAGGCAGTTGTACCACGCCTTCTCCCCCCGGAAGCTGTAGTCGCCAAACCGCACGCTCCCCACCGCACCGCCGAATTCCGCCGATACCTGTGTCGCCACCCGCCAGATCACGCCCCCTCCGCCACCAAACGACACCCCGGTTGCCGAAAGACCCATCGCGCGGTGGTCGACGTGCTCTTGCGCCACTCCCACCTGCGCGGCCACGAACGGCGCGAATCTGGGGGAGAGGGACTGCAGCATGAAGCGCGGCTCCACATAGACGTGGAGCAGCCCGTACGGGTAGTCCGCCGGCTGGATGCGACGCCGGCTGATGCGCGCGCCCGCGCGAGCGAGCAGGCCCCCGCCAAACCCGTAGGTCACGAACCCCTCGACCGCGGCGGCGTTCTGGATCGCACTCTCGCCGGCTCCACCCAACCCATCGAACGCTATGCCCGCGCCGATGCCGAACCCCGGATCCAACGCCTTGTCGCCCAAGAGAGGAGCCCCCGCGTCCATCGGTCGTGTCGGCTCGAGTTGCAGCTCGAGCACCACGCCCGCCACACCGGTGACCTCGTAGCCAAGGTAGGTCAGCGAGCGGAAGCCCAGGGCCTTCACCTCGAGGTCGTACAATCCCGTCGGCACTTGGGCGATCGCGAACTGACCCCGCCCGTTCGTCACACCCACCAGGTCCGTACCCACCACCTCGACACGCGCCTGCATTACCGCCGCTCCTGAGCGCGCGTTGCGGACCGTACCAGATATTTGGTTCCCTTGAGCGTGCAGCGCCTGGGGGGCAAGCCCCCACAGCAGCGCCATCACCACGGCCACCCGCGTCCGCAGTCTCGATTCAGCGACGATTCCGAGCATGATGTAAGTGACCAGCCCCGTTCCACCCGAAGATCTAACCCGATGCCACCGTATCCCGTACTGGATTTTACCTCACAATGCGTAAGAAAGCGCGGAGGGAGGATGGCAGGACTCTGGCCAATCCGCCCGGTGTTCCCCATCTTTGCCGAGCACGACGGAGATCGCGTCCCGACTCTCAGCCGCGCCCGACAACTAGGGCCCTACCCTCACTCCAGGAGACCCCATGGCTATGAACACGCAGAAGATGGTCGTCGGAGGCATCGCGGCAGGCGTCGTGCTCTTCGTGCTCGACTTCGTGTCGAACACGCTCATCCTTGGGGATCGCATGACGGCGGCGATGGACGCCCTCAATCCGGCGCTGTCCGCCAACATGGAATCCACCAGCGCTTTGGTGACGTTCGCGATCATCGATCTGGTCTTCGGCCTCGCGCTCGTGTGGCTCTACGCCACCATCCGTCCCAAGTTCGGTCCCGGCCCCAAAACGGCGGCGATCGCGGGGGTGTACTTCTGGCTCGTGACGGGCATGGTGTGGGCCAGCCTCGTGGTGATGGGGCTGTTCTCGTGGGGCCTGTGGTTCATGGGCGGAGCCACGTGGCTGGTGACGGCGCTCGCCGCCGCCATGGTCGGCGGGAAGCTCTATAACGAATAAGAGCCGCCAAGGACGGTGCGAGCCGGTGGGGGGCGATTCGGGTGCGTCCTCTGCCGCCTCGTGCCCTCGTGTAACTCCCCGCTTTCGCTTTCACTCCTCGGTGCGGCGTGTCGGCCATCAACTTAGGACCCCGCTCGTACCACCGCACCGTCCTACCGGCATACCGCCCGTCCATGACCGGGCTGGGGATCGACGCGGTGCGGCGGTGAGGCCGCGCTCAGCGGCCGACCCGACGCGAGCGGACGGAGTGACGCCGGAAGGCGTGCGTCCATCAACCCAGGACCTCCGATGACCGGGGAGGGTCTCGAACCCTCGACCTACGGATTAAAAGTCCGTTGCTCTACCAACTGAGCTACCCGGTCGTGGTGGGCATTATAGGGAGTCGGTAGGAAAAGTGAAACAAATGTGAGATCGAGTCTGGGGCTGAAGCCCAGGCTCGCCACCGGTGAAGCCGCATCGTCGCCGATGCGGGTTTTGCAGGTCTTGACCTACCCCGGGCCGATCTGCTCCCGCTGCTTGGTGAGCAACCGCTCGGCAAAATCGATGCGCTCCTCGAGGTCGGCCATCTGCTCTCGATACCGCAACTCCATCTCGACCAGGCGCTCGTCGACCCGACCGTCCCGCACGCGCTCCACCCGAGCAGCCCGCAGCCGTTCGATCTTGTCTCGGTACCACGCCGGAATCGCGGAGACGGCGACGATCAGCGCACCCGTCACACCGGCCACCGACTCCTCCTCCGCCGCGATGCCTAACAGGATGCCGCCGAGCGCCAGCCTCAGCAGGATCGGGACGGCGGTCTTCCACCACGGACGCGCCGCGGGCGCACGGACCGCCGGGAGCGGCGTGGGCGGCGTACCGGTCGCCACAGGGTACGCGCACGCCGGGCACAGCGACGCGCTGCTGGAAACCTCCCGGCCGCACTCCGGGCACGCGATCAATGCCATTCGACTACACTCCTCGCACGAGAGGGTCCTCCCGTACGATAGCGTCGCGGCTCGCGCTTCGTCAGAGGACGGCGCGGCGCGGCGACGCGCTGACGCTCGTCCGCTGAGTTCCCGCGGGACGCACCGCGCGGCAGCGCTCCTCGAAGACGACGCGCTCCGCCACGGCAAAGATTCCACTCCCTGGAGATACCCGCGCCGAGCACTCGCGCTCGGGTTGGGCGTCAGGCTCACACTGAGCCCGACGTGATTGGTGGCGAACGCGAAGGCGTGGCGCACCAACAGCAAGTACAGAGGCTCTCGATCCGGATTTCCCTGCGAGAATCGCTCGAACGTCACCACGTTCGAGCGACGGGTTCCGGACGCTCCGAGGGTCTCCCGAGGGAAACATGCGCATTTCCCCTCTGAAAAAGGCTTGTCATCAGAGGAGAACGTCTTACTTTGGAGTCGTGGCAGGGGCTGGCTGTCACTCCATCTCACACCCTCAGAGGTGCACATGGGCGCGAAGAAGAAGGCCGCGAAGAGACCCGCGAAGAAGAAGGCCGCGAAGAAGAAGTCCAAGCGGAAACCAAACGCAGCATTCATGGCGCCGGTGATGCCGGATGCCAAGCTCGCTGCGGTTGTCGGTGCCAAGCCAATGCCGCGCACCGAGCTCACGAAGAAGTTGTGGGCGTACATCAAGCGGAAGGGCCTCCAGGACAAGAAGAACCGTCGCATGATCAACGCCGACGCCGCGCTCAAGGCCGTGTTCAACGGCAAGGCGAAGGTCAACATGTTCGAGATGACCAAGTTGGTGAACAGGCACGTCAAGTAGCATCACACCGTGCGGTGCCGCCTGGTGCGGCACCGCACGGGTCGTTGGTCCGTTACAGCCACTCCAGCCCCCGCAACCCCAAGGGGGTCGGCGCGCTCGCCGGCCCCCAACGCGGCTGTACCGCGGCGGACCGACTGCCTCGATTCGATACGCCGCTTCTGGGCGCCGCGTGCGCTTCTTCGCGGTCGAAGTCTCTCCATCCTATGCGGTTACGTGACCGGGGGCGTCCTGGCATCTCCCCTGCACTAGCGGATGCCACGACAGATGTGTCCCGACTTCCTGGATTGGAGAATCCCGATGCGCACCGCCACGACACTTCCCTTGATCGCCACCTTCGCGCTCCTCACCGCCGCCTGCAGCGACGGCATCGGGCCGAGCGGCACACCGCAGCTAGCCCTGTCTTTCAGTGTCCTCGCCGTCCCATCGGCGGCGATTGGTGCCGACGGACCGCAACTCGCGGCGGACACGCTCGGGGACGGCACCAACGAGCTCGTCATCAGCAAAGTGGAAATCGTGCTGCGGGAAGTCGAGCTCGAGCGCGTCGACGATGACGCGTGCGAAGGCGCCGTCGACCACGACGACTGCGAAGAGTTCACCGCGGGTCCCTTGCTCCTCGATCTACCGCTCGGCGGTGCGATCGATCAGCTCGTGACCATCTCGCCGGATACCGGCACCTATGATGAAATCGAGTTCGAGATTCACAAAGTCAGTAGCGACGACCCCGAAGACGCCGCGTTCCGCGACCTGCATCCCGATCTGATCGGCACCAGCATCCGCGTGCAAGGGACCTTCAACGGCCAGTCATTCACCTACGAGACGGATCTCGACGTGGAGCAAGAAACCGCGATCGCACCCCCGCTCGTCGTGACCGAGGCCGGTGCCGACCTCAACGTGACGGTGCGGGTAGACCTCAATGGGTGGTTCCGCAACGGCACCGGAGCGCTGCTGGACCCCGCCACTGGCAACGAGGGCGGAGCCAACGAGGGATTGATCCAAGAGAACATCAAGCAGTCGTTCGAGGCCTTCGAGGACGACGACCACGACGGCGATCACGATGAGAGTGATGACGACTGACCAGCGCGGCGGGGCCGGCCCAGCGGCCTGCCCCGCCGACCAGTATAGTAGCTTTCCTGACGAACCCCATCCACCGTGATAGGATCACACGCATGAGACGAGTACTGACTTTCTTGCTGCTTGTCCCGGGCCTGTCAGCTTGCCGCGAAACACCCGTGGCGCTGTTCGGCAGCGTCGCTGTCTCGTTCGCGACAAGCGCAACCCCGGCGGTGCCGCTCAGCCCAATCCCCGCGCCGCGAGTCGACACCGTCACCGCGGGCGCCGATACGCTCGTGATCGAAAGCGTCGAACTCGTGTTGCGCGAGATCGATTTCGAGCCGGCCCTCGTCGCGGACTGCGATCTGGATCCCAAGCCGGACGGCTGCGAGGAGGTCGAAATCGGGCCGGTGCTCGTCGATCTGCCCCTCGTTCCGGGTGTCGCGCAACAGTTTGACGTGCAGATCCCACCGGGCACCTACGTCGAGATCGAGTTCGAGGTGCACAAGCCAAGCGACGACGATGCCGCCGACAGCGTCTTTCTGGCGGCGCATCCGGAGTTCGCGGATTCGAGCATCCGCGTCCGCGGTACCTTCAACGGCGCCGCGTTCAGCTACACGACCGACCTGAACGTCGAGCAGGAACTGATGCTGGCACCCCCGCTCGACATCGTCGAAGCCGAGGCCACGAACGTGACGATCTTCGTCGACGTGTCCACCTGGTTCGTGACCGCGGCCGGGGCGCTGGTCGACCCCGCCACGGCGAACAAGGGCGGGACGAACGCGAACCTGGTGCGCGACAATATTATCGGTTCGTTTCGGGCGTTCGAGGATCGCGACGGCGATGGGGACGACGGAGACGAGACGCCCTAACAATGCGCACGCCGGTGGTGGCGGTTCTCCTGCTGTCCGGCTCGTTCGAGACCGTGTGGGATGGATTGGCCGAGGACTGTGGGGCAGTGGCGCGGCGGGTGGCCCCCGACGAGCCTCCGCCGTCGGACGCGGCCGCTGTCATCATTGCCGCGGGGGGTGCAGAGGAGGAGGCCCTGGAGACCCTACCCGCCATGGAGCGCCGCCGCGGGCAGGCCCTGCTCGTCGCCGGCGCCGCTCCATCGCATCGCATTGCGGCGGAGGCGATGCGGCGCGGGGCAACCGACTACTTCGCGCTGCCCGAAGACCTGGGACCGCTGCGAAGGGCATTGGCGTCGGCGGTCGAGTCCCACACGCTTCGAGCCGAGAGCGGAAGGGACACGGCGGACGCCTTCGCCCCGATGATCGGAACCAGCCACCAGCTGCAACGCGTACTGGGGGACGCACGCCGGCTGGCGGCATACGATGGCGTCACGGTGCTGATCCAGGGAGAGACCGGCACGGGTAAGGAGCTGCTCGCGCAAGGGATGCACGCGGGTAGCCCGCGAGCCGACGGCGCCTTCATCGCGGTCAACTGCGCGGCGATCCCAGAGACGTTGCTCGAGAGCGAGCTGTTCGGACACGAGCGCGGTGCGTTCACCGACGCGCACCAGGCCAAGCCCGGCCTGTTCGAGGAGGCGGACCGCGGGACGATCTTCCTCGACGAGATCGGTCACCTCCCACTCGAGCTGCAGGGCAAACTCCTCCGCGTGCTGGAAGACGGCCACATCCGGCGCGTCGGCGGCACGCGAACCCGCCGAGTGGATGTACGCGTGCTGACCGCGACCAACGTGGACCTCGTTGCCGCGGTGCATAACGGTCGGTTTCGTGCGGACCTGTACTACCGCATCAACGTCGTGCGGCTGGAGCTTCCCGCGCTGCGCGAGCGTGGCGACGATACGATCCAGCTCGCGGCGCGTTTCGCGCTCCAACTGGCTGAGCGTTACGGTCTGCCGGTCCCGCCGATGACACCCGCCGTGACGGCGGCGCTCCGAGCACACAGCTGGCCCGGCAACGTCCGCGAATTGCGTCACGCGGTCGAGCGGGCACTGCTCCTCTCCCCGGCGGGCACGCTCGATCCCTCGCACTTCGTCAATGCGGCGGTGTTCGCTTCCGCGCCGACCGCCGGTGCGTCGCTGCCGTTTCCCGCCACCCTCGACGTGATCGCGAGGCGTGCGGCCGCGCTGATGGTCGAGCGGTGCGAAGGGAACAAGAGTGCGGCCGCGCGCGCCCTGGGAATCTCACGCGCGCGACTTCAGCGGCTCCTGGACGCGGCGTGGGAGGCCTCGTGAGCCGCGCCTCCCCGACCCCGCTTGACGACCCCATGGCGGGCGCCCGGTCCGCGGTGCTGCACGGGAAGTATCGGCAGGCGATGGACGCGCTCGACGCACTCCCGGCCGAGGTGCGCGGGTCGCCTGAGGCACGCTTGCTGCTCGCGATGGCCTCGTGGAGAAGCGGCGACTATCAGCGAAGCCGCACGGCGGCCCTCGAGGCCGGCGACGGCTTCCGCCGCGGCGGTGATTTCGACGGTGTGATGCGGGCGGACAACGTGGCAGCGGCCGCGGCCTTCGCACTGGGCGACCTGGATGCGGCGGAGCGCGGATTCGAGCGCACCATGACCCTCGCCGACCGACGCCATGACATGCTGATGATGGGAAGGTGCGCCAACAATCTCGGCAACATCGCCTACTACCGCGCGGCGGCGCTCGATGCGCTCAGTCACTACCGGCTTGCCATCGCCTCGTTCGAGGGCCTGGGGTTCACCCACGGACTGGCGGAGGCGTGGTTGAATTCGGCGCTCGTGCTGCGCGAAGCCGGCGACCTCGCGGCGTCGCGTGACGCGGCGGACCGCGCGATCGGTCTGGCCGAGTATGCCGGCGCGGCACGGCTCAAGGCGCAGGCAATGGCTGCGGCGGCCGAAACCGCGCTGGAAGCCGGAGACCTCCCGCTGGCCCTGTCGCTGTGCGGCCGCGCGACCCGGCTGGCGGAAGCCGAGGACGATCTTCTCAACGTGGCGGACGCCGAACGGATTCGTGCACGCATCGATCGTCGGCGCGGGAGGCTGGACGAGGCATGGGCTTCGGCCGAGCGTGCGGTCGCCATCGCACGGCGGCTCGGGCACCTGTGGTCCATTGCCGAGTCGGAAGCTGAGTTAGCGGAGCTCGCCCTGACGGGGGGTCGGAAGGAGGAGGCGATGACGCGCGCGGAGCACGCGGCGGAGGCGTTCGGCCGATTGGGTTCAACGACCCGCGCGAACGCCGTGCGGCGGCTGGTGCGCGAGAACTCGCTACAGTAGGCGCGGCTGCGCGATCGGCGAGAACGTCACCCGGTGGTGGACGGTCGGTCCCTCACTGTCGATCGCTGCCAGATGCTCGGGCGTCCCGTACCCCTTGTTGAGCGCCCACCCGAATGCCGGGTATCGCACGCTCAGCTTCCGCATGAGCGCGTCGCGCGCGCACTTGGCGAGCACCGAAGCGCCGGCGATCGAGAGACAGAGCGCGTCACCGTCAATGATCGCGTCGTGCGCGCACCCGAGTTCGGGAATGGGCAGGCCGTCCACGAGCACGTGATCGGGCCGGCGTGGCAGGCGCTCCAGCGCGCGCCGCATGGCAAGTGCCGTGGCGCGGCGGATGTTGAGCTGGTCGATCTCGCGCACGGACGCCGCGCCAAGCGCCCATGCTTGGGCCGCCTCGCGAATCGCCCCTGCCGCGCGCGTGCGCTGCAGGGGCGTCATGACCTTCGAGTCTCTCAGCCCTTCGATCTCCGTCACCCCCGGAGGGAACACGACCGCGGCGGCCACGACCGGCCCCGCCAGCGGTCCGCGTCCCACCTCGTCGAGCCCGGCGACGACACGGCGCCCTCGGGCCCACAACGCCCGTTCGCGCTCGAGCGTCGGCTCGATCACGCTACGACTCTTGGCGCTCCCGGATGCGGGCGGCCTTCCCGGACAGTTGCCGCAGGTAGTAGAGCTTGGCGCGCCGCACGCGGCCGCGCCGCACCACGTCGATCGACGCCACCCCCGGGGAATGCAGCGGGAACACCCGCTCCACCCCGACGCCGGCCGATACTTTGCGCACCGTGAACGTCTCGTTCATGCCGCCGCCCCGACGCGCGATACACACGCCCTCGAATGCCTGCAGCCGCTCCTTGTCACCTTCCCGCACCCGCACCGCCACGCGCAGCGTGTCGCCAGGGCGAAACTCGGGAACGTCGCCACGCAGTCCTTCGCGCCGAATTGCCTCGATCTTGTTCATCGCTCTATCCTCATTCCGGCGGCTCAGGGAGCCGCTGTTCGGCCTCGTACACAGCCCACAAATCCGGGCGACGTTCGCGCGTCAGCCGTTCCGCTTCCCGTCGCCGCCAATCGGCGATGGCCCGATGATCGCCACTCAGCAGCACCTCGGGCACCTCGTGACCGCGATACTCGGCCGGCCGGGTGTAGCTCGGCGGACTCAGCAGCCCCTCGTAAAACGAGTCCGTCGCGGCCGATTCGTGATCACCCAGCGCCCCGGGGAGTAGTCGCACCACCGCGTCGATCACGCACAGCGCCGCGAACTCTCCACCGGACAGCACCGCATTCCCAACCGCCACTTCGATGACCTCGGCGCGCGCGGACACGCGCGCGTCGACATCTTTGTAATGCCCGCAGAGGAACGTTAACTCCTCGACCAAACTCCACCGCACGGCGTCGTCGTGGCGGAACTGCTTCCCCCGCGCCGACAGCAGCACCACCGGCCCGCGAGGCTCGAGCGCGTCCAGGGCCTCGAAGAACGGCTCCGGCTTCAGCACCATCCCCGCGCCGCCCCCGTACGGGTAGTCGTCCACCGTCTGGTGCCGGTCGTGCGCGAAGGAACGCAGCTGCACGACACGCGGCTCCACCAACCCCGCCCCCACCGCCCGACCAATGATGCTCGTCCTGAACGGCGCCTCGAAGAGCTCCGGGAATAGCGTGACGACCGTGATCCGCATCGTCGTCTTACAAATCCAGCAGCCCGTCGGGCAGCTCCAACTCGATCGCGCGCTCGGCACGAACGATCCGCTTCAAGAGCGGAGCGCGAAACGGCACCAGGATCTCACGGCCGTTCACGTCGATCGAGAGCAGCGTGCCTCCGGGTGCCTCCAGCAACTCCCGGGCGACACCGATCGTCTCGCCGCCGGCCCGCACCACCGCACCCGGGATTTCATGGAAGTACAGCTCGTCGTCCCGGGGAGGACTCAAGGTCTCACGCGCCACACCCAGCAACCGCTCTCTCCACCCCTCCGCCGTCGATCGATCATCCACGCCGGCGAGCTTCAACAACCATTGCCGTTGATACGCCCGGCTTCGTTCCACCACCACCGGCTCGTCAACGGCATCCCCCGCTTCATCAATCGGTGTGAGATGACGACCGGCCGCGAACAGACGGTCCGGATCGTCCGTCAACACCCACGCCACCAGCTCACCGTGCAAGCCGTGCGGTTTGCGGATGCGCGCCACCGCGAGGTGGGCGGCGTCCGCCATGAGGCCCTCTACTCCGCGGGGGGTTCGGGCACCGCCGCCGCCGCGGCATCAAACACGCCCGCCCGCTTAAGCAGCGAGCGAGCCGTGTCCGACGGCGTCGCGCCCTTCGCGAGCCACGCACGGGCCTCCTCGACGTCAACCTTGACGGTGACCGGCTCGCTCCGTGGGTTATAGTGCCCGATCGTCGCCACAAAGCGGCCGTCCCGTCCCGCCGTGCTTTCGGCGACGACGAGCCGGTACTCTGGGTGCTTCTTACGCCCGACGCGACGCAAGCGAATCCGTGTTGCCATGCCTCTTACCTCGACAGTTGTTGCATGACGCCCGCCATGCCGCTCCGGCCGCCACGCTTCATCAGTTGTTGCACCTGTTCGAACTGCTTGACGAGCCTGTTGACCTCCTGAACCGGCCGTCCCGCGCCCCGCGCAATCCGCACGCGGCGCGACCCGTTCAGCACTTTCGGCCGCCGTCGCTCCTCGGGTGTCATCGACTGGATGATCGCCTCCACATGTTTGATCCGCCGTGGATCGACATCCGCTTCGGCCATCATCTTGGGACTCATCCCGGGAAGCATCCCCAGGAGGCCTTGCAACGGGCCCATCTTCCGCACCTGCTGCATCGCGCCCAGGAAGTCCTCGAGGTCCATCCCCTTCTTCGAAGACGCCTTCCGCGCCAACCGCTCCGCCTCATCCGCCTCCATCGCACGCTCGGCTCGTTCGACCAAGCCCACGACGTCGCCACGCTGAAGGATCCGCCCGGCCATCCGGTGCGGGTCAAAGACCTCGAGCGCGTCCGTTCCCTCCCCAATTCCCACGTATTTGATCGGGGCGCCCGTCACGCCGCGAATCGAGAGCGCCGCTCCACCGCGCGCGTCGCCATCCATTTTGGTCAACACGACGCCGGTGACGCCCACGCGCTCGTGAAACCCCTGCGCGATGCGCACCGCGTCCTGACCCGTCATGGCGTCCGCGACCAAGAGCACTTCCCTGGGCTGCACCGCTTCCTTCAGCGCGCCCAGCTCGTCCATCATCGCGGCGTCGATCTGCAGCCGCCCCGCGGTATCGACCAACACCGTGCGTGCCCGCGTCGCCACCGCCGCCGCGACGCCTTCCTTCACCAGCGCGACGACGTCTTCCGTCGCTCCCCGCCCGCCTGCCCGCCTGCCCGCCTGTCCGTACATCCCCACGCCTATCCGGTCCGCCAGCTGGCGAAGCTGCTCCTCCGCCGCTGGGCGGTACACATCAGCCGCCACCAGATACGGAGCCTTCTGCTCCCGTTTGAGACGGGCGGCCAACTTGGCCGCCGTGGTCGTCTTGCCCGAGCCCTGCAACCCTACCAGCAGCATAACCGTGGGCGGCACCGCCGCGAACTGGAGCCCAACCACCTCCCCGCCGAGGAGATGCACCAACTCGTCGTACACGATCTTGACGAGCTGCTGCCCCGGCTTCACCACCTTCAGCGCCGGCAATCCGACGGCCTTGTCCCGCAAGCGCTGCACGAACTCACGGCTCAGATCGTACCCGACGTCCGCTTCGAGCAGCACACCTCGGATCTCCCGTACACCCTCACGAACGTCCTCGTCCGTGAGCACTCCGCGGCCACTCAGGCGCTGCAGGACCGCGGTGAGATTCTCCGAAAGTGCCTCAAACATAGAGCCTTATAAAATAGGCTATGCAGGCAGGATGGCCAAGTGGGCGTTACAAGACGCGAGGGCCGCTCCCGTCCTCTACCCTCGCCACATACAGGGCCGCCGACAGGTCTCCGGTGATGTTGACCGAGGTGCGAAGCATGTCGAGGATGCGATCGACTCCGAGGATCAGTGCGATACCGGTTTCCGGCACGCCCGCCTGCCGCAGCACCAGCGCCAACGTGATGATCCCGGCGCTCGGCACTCCCGCGGCGCCGACCGACGCCAGCGTGGCCGTGAGGACCACCGTAAGCTGCTGCGTGACGCTCAAGTCGATTCCAAAGACCTGCGCGATGAACATGACGGCAACGCCCTGATACAGGGCGGTCCCGTCCATGTTGATCGTGGCGCCGAGCGGCAGGACGAAGCCGGCCACCCGCGTCGAGACACCCAGCTCCTGCTCCGCCACCCGCATCGTCACCGGGAGGGTGGCATTGGAGCTCGACGTCGAAAGCCCCAGCAGCTGCGCCTCGCGAACGCCCTTGTAAAACTCGGAGGGCTTGCGGCGACCGAGAAACCGGACAGATAACGAGTACGTACCGAACGCGTGGAGCAGTAGTCCGGCGACGACCGTGAGGGTATAGAGCAGCAGACTCCTGAGCACGTCGAGCCCGAATTGCGCGGTGACGGCCGCGATGAGCGCGAACACGGCGTACGGTGCGACTTCCATGATCCAATTGATGATGACCATGGACACTTCGTTCACCGCGTCGAAAAAGCCGACAAACGCCTGTTTGCGTCGGTCGTCCAAGAGCGCGGCAGCGGCCCCGAACAGGATGGTGAAGAAAATGAGCGGCAGCATGTCACCGGCGGCGGCGGCCTCGATGGGGTTCCGCGGAATGATCGAGAGCAGCATGTCCACCACGCCGGGCGCCTGGTCGGCCAGCGCGATCCGGCCGGCGGCGTCTCCGCCGTACTCCGCGAGCAGCGCCTGCTTGCTCGCCTCCGGAATACGAGAACCCGGCCGGACCACGTTGGACAGGATGATACCAATACTGACGGCGACGGCCGTCGTGACCATGTAGTAGCCTATCGTCCGGCCGCCGATGCGTCCGAGCGCCCGCAGATCGCCGAGGCTGGCCACGCCGACGATGAGACTTGCCACCACGAGCGGAATGACGATCATGGTGATGGCGCGGATGAACGCGGTCCCGACCGGAGCGAGCGCCGCGAGGACGTCTGCCCCAAGGGTCCATCCGGTCTTGGCACCGACTACGTTCATGCCGATACCGGCGACGGCGCCGGCAATGAGTCCGATGGAGATCTTGGTGTACAGTTTCATGTCAACTCGCGGATTGCGGTCTCGGCACTCGAGGGAGCACACCCACTGTGGCCACTGAAGCTTCGTTGGTGCATGCGCTCGTGACGATCGCGTTCGGGGCGATCGCGGGCGGTACGACCAACGCGGTCGCCATCTGGATGCTGTTTCACCCTTACGAGCGCCGGGGCCCGGGGCCGTTCAAGTTTCAGGGCGCCGTGCCAAAAAACAAGGCCCGACTCGCGAAGACCATCGGACGCACCGTTGGCCAGCGGCTGCTCAGCGCGAAGGACTTGACCCAACAACTCGGCACACCCGAAACGCGGGCGGCGTTCGATCGCGCGGTGGACGGGTTCGTTCACGCGCTGCTCGATCGCGAGCGCGGCCCCATGCGGGAGAGTCTCCCGGAGGGGTTGCGCGGTGAGCTCGACGACGCCGTGCGTGCGATCGGCAACGTGATTGCAGATCGCACGGCCGAATACCTGCGGAGCGACGCGTTCCCGGGCACCGTCGCGGGTCTGCTGCAACGCGCCCGGGACGATGTGGCCGACCGCCCGGTGGGAGAGGTATTGACCGATGCACGGCGCGAGGCGATCCGGGACCGCGTCGAACATTGGGTGTCCAACGCCGCGCAGAGCCCGGAGCTCGAAAGCACGATCCGCTCCTGGCTCGAGCGCCAGTCCACGCGACTCGCCGGCGACGACACTCCACTGCTCGACCGCCTCCCGCCCGACCTGGTGGCGGCGGTGGAACGCGAGATGGCGGGCTACCTGCCGCTCGCGATCGATCGGCTCGCGGCGCTGCTGCGCGATCCGGAGTCGCGCGCCCGACTGCAGCACGCGCTGCACCAACTGTTTGAGCGCTACGTGCAGGATCTGCTCCTGCACGAGCGCATCGTGGCGCGGCTGATCGTGACCGAAAAAACCCTGGCCAAGCTGCTGGACACCGTCGACCGTCAGGGACTCGACCAACTGACGGCGCTGCTGGACGAGCCCGAAATGCGCACCCGGGTGGCCCGGAGCATCAACGACGCGGTGGTCAACTTTCTGCGCCGCCCGCTGCGCGAGCACGTCGAGCGCCTCGGACCCGAGCGCGTCCAGGGAATCATCGACACAGCGGCACACCACATCACGGCCGCCTTACGTGACCCCACGACGCGAGGCTACGCCATCGAGCGCCTCGACCGCGCGCTCATCGCGGCGGAGCATCGCACGTGGGGAGAGCTGCTCCAGTACCTTCCGCCGGACAAGGCGGCCACGTGGCTGGCCGACGCCGCACGCGCGCCGCGGGTACGGACGTGGATCTCCGACGGGGCGGTGCTGGCGTTGACGAGCCTGACCAACCGGCCGCTCGGTCGGCCGGCGGACTGGCTGCCCGAGGGCACGCCCGATCGCCTCGCGAGGGACCTGAGCCCACTGATTTGGTCGTGGATTCAGGAACAGCTTCCCGAGGTCATCGAACAGGTCGATGTCCAGGGAATGGTCGAACAGAAGGTCCTGGGGTTCTCGCTCGCCCGCATCGAGGAGATCGTCCGCAGCACAAGCCAGAAAGAGCTCGACCTCATCGTCCGGCTGGGGTACGTGCTGGGGGCGATCGTCGGGTTCGCGGCCTACGGAATGTCCTTGCTGCTCCCGTAGACGCCTACGGCGCTCGGGCGGTGACGGCGGGCACGCGGTCCCATCCGTTCCACTCCCGGGGGCCGTCCACCACGCCGACCGCGGCCTGCCCACCCAGCTCCGCGCGCTGGAGGCGCATCTCGCGTCCCGGCCGCGTCCGCCAGTACCGCCGGATCAAGGTCGCGAACCGGTCGGCTTGATCTGCTCCGTCCCACACACTCCACCACACGAGCGCTCGATCGCCGGGCCCCGCGTCCAGGACCGCATACCGGTCTCCGTCCCATCCGAACGCTCCCGCGCTGCCGACGCTGCGACTTCCCGAAAGCTCCCACAGCAGGAGCCCGGTCTCGAACTCCCCCAGATCATCCTGGAACCGTACCGCGTCGGCGGCAAACGTGAGTTCCACGGGTCGATCTCCGTCTGCGTAGCGATCCCCGTGGAGCACTTGCTCCGTGGTGATGGGCAATCGGTCGCCGAACGGTACGGTGTCGGGGAACTGCTGGGCGAACCGCTGCATGAACGTCGCTCCCCCGACGTAGGGAAACAGGAGCGCCTCGCGAATCACGAGGGGGGCCGAGGTGAACACGGGGAGCTGCGCGCGCTGCGACTCGATGGCGTCCCGCACGAGATCCTCGAAGTCTCCCAGGGCGGCCAGATTGTCATCGCTCACGAGGAGGCGCAGCCCGGCCCACGTCGCCTGACCCTCCATCACCGCCTGCGCCGCCGTACTCCGATCGTTGGGCGCCCGCGGATCGAGCAGCGCCCGCAAGTCCACGTATTGCGCCTGCAGCGCATGCACCAGCTCGTGGCCCAACGTGAAGGTCACCAGGGTCGGGTCCGTGCCCTCGATCATGAACAGGGCGTTGGAGTCGGGATCGAAATAGCCCGCCACCTGCTCGCGCAGGAGCTCCTCGTACAGCCTGGCCACGTCCAAGGAATCGGGGATGAGACCGAACAACCGGTACGCCACCGTGACTTCCTCGACCCGTTCGCGCGGGAGATCCTCGGCGATGCGGTTCGCGATGTATTGCGCGACCTGCGCTTCGGTGCGCACCTCGAGCCTCGGCCGTTGCTTGAACGGCAGCCCCACCACCCGCTCCACCTTGGGAATGAGCGTGGTCGCGGATTCGTCGATCACCTCGCGAAACGAGGGTTCACTTTGACCGCAAGCCACCAACGTGGATGCAAGGAGTCCGACGAACCGACGAAACACTGAGACCTCCCACGGGTTGGTGTGCAGGCCCGTGGAAGGTCTCGGAAGCAGGCGCCGCGGTCAACCGGGCTGCGCCCGGCCTCCCCGGCCCCGCGCTCAGCGCTCGATCAGCCGGATCGACCCGTTGACCGTCTTGAGCTGAAGCTGGCCGCCCCCGTTGCCGATGCGCCCGCTCAAGCGCCGTGGACCCCAGCGGCCCTGCACGGTAAGCGGGAAGTCGGTGTGCATGGCCCCGTTCACGGTTTCGGCACTGACGTCGGCCGCCAGACCCGCGGGCAGCATCAACTCGATGGACCCGTTCACCGTATGGAAACTGAGCGTGCCGTCCCACGTGGCTTGTCCGATGGACGCCGTGATCCCACCGTTGACGGTGCTCGCCTCGGCCTGACCGCTGGTGCTGACATCGATGTCGCCGTTCACCGTGCGGAGATAGGCATCAGCGCTCAGGTCTCGCGCCTCCACGTCACCGTTGACGGTATTCCCTGAGAAGTGCACTCCGGCGGGCACCAGCACCCGGAACTGCACTTCGGTGTCGTTGCGATCATTGTCCTGGTTCCGCCCACCGCCGGGCTCGCACGTGTTCTCTCCGCGCCGGCTGGGGTACACGGCGCAAATCGTTACACCGTCGCTGTGCTCCACGACTTCGATGCGGACATCGTCCGGGTCGCCCCGACGGCCCTCCCGCTTCACCGCGGTCACGCGCGCCTCATTGCCTTCCGCGGCCGACGCGATCACCGCGCCGTTGATACCGCGGATCTCGAGTGTCTGGCCACGGGCCAGCCGTCCACTCCACTCGAAATCCCCCTGAGCTGTTGCGGCTTCGCCTCCAAGCGAAAGCCCGATGGCCCCAAGCGCCATCAGCACCGGTACTGTTCGCATCACCATTGCCCCTTTCATTGTCGAGTCTCGCCGCTAGTCGTTGGAACCTTGCCGCAGCCGAATCTGACCCGCGAACGACTCGAGTTCGATTCGAGCAGCACCATCGCCCAACGTGAATTGGAAGTTGCGACCGCCGCCGAGCACCTCACGCAGCGTCACGGGGAAGTCAGATTCGAATCCGCCCGAGAACGTCGCGACGGACACGGTCGCGCTCACTGCGCGCGGCAAGTACAGCACGATGCCGCCGTTGTGGGAGCGCAGTACGTACCGGCCGTCCATCGCCACCGTTCCGTCGTAGTGCACGGCACCGTTGACCGCCGTGACTTCGACCGATCGCGAGGCAATGCGCTTCATCGTGATGGCACCGTTGACCGTTTCCGCCGTCAGCGGCCCGTCATGCCCGTCCACCTCGATCGTCCCGTTCGTGGAGTAGAGTCGCAGGTTGCCACTCGTTCCCGCCACGCGCACTCCGCCCTGGACCGAGTGCAGATTGATCGCGCCCGAACCGCCCGAGAGCGTCACGGCCCCGTGCACGGTCTCCGCGTTCACGTCGCTCCGCACACCCGCGATGTCGATCGAGGAAAACACTCCCTCCACATCGATGGCCAGGCGCGCCGGCATCGTGATGCGGATGTTCAACGACTTGCTGAAGAAGTCGTGTCGCTGGGTCAGACGGATAGTCTGCCCAGAGCGCGACACGCCGAGCGCCTCCGCGCCCGCATCGGTCGACACGCTGATCACGTCGCGATCCCAGGTGCGCACTTCGACATTACCCCGCTGCGTGTTGACGACCATGCGGGAGGCACCGGCGGCGGTGAAGGTCGTGTCGGCTGCTCCCGTGGCCAGCAGGGTCATCGCGGATACGGTCAGTAAGGCGCTCATCGTGGACTCCGGTCAGCCCGCCGCACTAACGAGCATGGCGGCGCGGTTGAGCAGATGCACCTTCATCCGCAGGGTCGCGGCAAGGTGCGCATTCAAGTATCGGTTCGCGGGATCGGTCCGCAGCGCCGCGCGAGCTTCGTCGATGGCGCGGTCGATCGTCGCCAGGTTCTCCTCCAGCACCCTGACCGTCGCGGAGTCCAGCTGGCCGCGGTGCTCGGAGAGCACCTGTTGCAGCCCCGCGATGACGGTCGAGACGTCCGGCTCTCCGACGGTGGCCGCCGCCGGCGCGACGAACCCCGGTTCGCCGCCGTCAATCGTGGAACTCACGGGCGCCGCGCGTTCCGGAGACAGCCACCACATGCCCGCCGCGCCGGCCATCACCAGCGCCACGCCCGCCGCCGCGAGCTGCGGCATCGAGAGGGCGAAACGACGTGTTTCCCGGACCGCGCGACGACTCGCGAGCGGCACCACCATGTCGCCGCGAATGCGATCGTGAATATCGGGCCACAGATCGCGCGCGGGTGCATGATCCTCCAGCGCCCGCGCCCGGTGCATCACGTCCGTGAGCTCGGCGACGGCCCGCCGGCACGGCTCGCACTCCGCGAGATGCCGCTCCAACTCCAGGCGCTCGCTCGTCTCGAGCTCGTCGTCGACGTATTCCGAAAGCCTGCTCGACCAGCGGTCACCCATCGTTCCGTTCTCCTTACCTCGTCAAATGCCGCCGCAAGATGCTGCGCGCGCGATGCAGCTGCGCCTTCGAGGTGCCGGGCGTGACCCCGAGCAGCTCGGCGATCTCGCGATGCTTGTATCCTTCCACGTCGTGCAACACGAACACCTCCCTCGCTCCATCGGGGAGATGCGGGATCGCGCGCGCGAAATCGAGCCGCAACTCCGGCCGTTCCACAACCCCGCGCGCCAACTCCGCATCCACACCCGGCTCCTCCCATCGCTGCCGACGCTTCCGGCTCGCACGGCGTCCCAACAACGCGTTGACCGCCAACCGGTGCAGCCACGTACCGAACGCCGACTCCCCCCGGAACGACCCCAGCTTCTCCCACGCGCGGACGAACACGTCCTGGGTGGCCTCGTCCGCATCGTCATCCGGGCCGAGCAGCCGCCGGGCAAGACTGTACACCCGCGACAGATGCGCCCGATACAGCCGCTCGAAGGCTTGCGCGTCTCCCGCGGCCGCCAGCGCCACGTCCGCTGCCTCGGCGTCCCGGGCGGTAGGTGTCGGTCCCTGCGTCAGGAGAGCCTTCCTCGGTCCGAGTGTCCCGCCTGCAACGAATTGGATGGGACGGCCTTGAAAAAGGTTGGGAGCGCGGATCTACCCGAGCGCCAAGCGGACATACCAGGCCCAGACGGGCTCACCCCACAGGTACACCAGGGCGGCGGCCCCAGCGAGGAACACGCCGAACGGCACCAGTCGGGGACGGAGGAAGTACATCGGAACGAAGACGATCGTCCCAAGGAGCGCACCGCCGAAGACGGTCATGAGCACCCCTCGCCACCCCACGAACGCCCCGACCATGGCCATCATCTTGATGTCTCCTCCACCCATCGCCTCCTTCTTGAAGGCCAGCTCTCCCAGCCACGCGACGACATAGAGGAGCGAGAACCCGACGGCCGCACCGATCGCGGCGGCCAGCAGTCCGTCCAGCCCCCCTCCCAAGGCGAGAAGCAGTCCGAGAATCAACCCGCCCCAGGTGTACTCGTTGGGAATGAGGTAGGTGCGAGCGTCGGTGACCGCGATCCCGAGGAGTACCGTAAGGAACACGGCAGCGGTGAGCCCCTCGAGCGTGATGCCGAAGCGCCAGACCGCTCCGGCCCAGAGGAGGGCGACCGCCAGCTCCACGAGCGGATAGCGAAGGGAGATCCCCTCACCGCAGCGGCGGCATCGGCCGCGCAACAGAATCCACGATACCACCGGCACGTTGTCGTACCACGCGATGGGGGACTCGCATTTCGGGCACCGGGAGGGAGGGCGTACCAGCGACTCGTCTGCCGGTAGCCGCACGATGCACACATTGAGGAAGCTGCCGAAGATGGCCCCGAACACCCCCGCGACCGCTATCGACACCCACCCACCCTCAAGCACGTCGGATCTCATGCAGCAGGATGCCCGCGGCAACCGCCACGTTGAGGGACTCCACACCCCCCGCGAGCGGCACGGCCACGATCTCGCCGGCAATGTCCCGCACCCCTGGCCGGATCCCCGCACCCTCGTTCCCGACCACCACGGCCAACGGCGTGGATCGCGCCACCCGCTCGATCGGGACGCCTGAGGGATCGGTGACCAGCACGAGCACGCCCGCGCGCCGCACCCAGCTCCGGAACTCATCATCGGACAGCTGCACCGTCGGGAAGCGGAAGGAGGAGCCCATCGCGCCCCGGACCACGCGCGGGTTACCGAGCTCCGCCGTCCCCGGAAGCAGAATGGCACCAACCGCCCCCAACGCGTGGGCCGTGCGCAGCAACGCACCGACGTTGCCGGGATCCTGAACCCCGTCAATGACGAGGACCGGCTGCCGCGGCGCTGGTTGCAGGGTCGCGAGGTCCCAGCGCGGCGGCTCCACGATCGCGAGGATCCCCTGCGGGGCCTCGGTCGAGCAGACATCGGCCAGCTCGCTCGCCGCCACCTCGTCGATCGGCACCGCATGGTCGGCCAGCCGCCCGAGGATCATCGCGTCCGCCGGGCGTCGTTCCCGCTCACCCTCGACCAGGACCCCGCGAAAGGCCAGTGCCGCGTCGAGCGCCTCTTCCACGAGTCGCCACCCTTCCACCAACGCAAGCCTGCGGCGTCGCCGCGCGCGGCGACGATGGAGATCCCGAGCCAGCGAAAGCAGATTAGAGCCCATACATTCCTCTCGGCGGTCCAATCATACTCTCAGGCGGCAAACCGCGAAATGAAGATCGCGTTGACGATCGCCGGATCCGACTCCGGCGGCGGAGCCGGCATCCAGGCGGATCTCAAGACGTTTCAGCGGTTCGGGGTGTTCGGCACGTCGGCGGTGGTCGCCATCACGGCCCAGAACACGGTGGGTGTGTCGGAGGTTCACCCGGTGCCCAGCGGGATCGTCCGGGCACAGATCGCGGCGATCGCCGAGGATCTGTTTCCCGACGCCTGCAAGACCGGGATGCTCGCCACGGCCGAACTCGTGGCGCTGGTCGCCGACGCCCTGCAGGCACGCCGCTTCCCCAACTATGTGCTGGACCCCGTCATGGTCGCCACGTCGGGTGACCGCCTCCTCGACCAAGACGCCGAGCAGTTCGTGGCAAGCCGCCTCGTTCCGCTGGCCACCCTCATCACCCCCAATGTGGACGAGGCGGCGATCCTCTGTGGGCGCCCGATCCGGACGGTGGAGGCCATGGAGGACGCGGGCCGCGTCCTGCTCGACGCGGGCGCCAGGGCCGCGCTCATCAAGGGCGGCCACCTTGCCGGTGACCCGGTGGTGAATGTGCTGGTCTCGCCGGCCGGCATCGAGCGATTCACCCATCCTCGCATTCCAACCACCTCGACGCATGGAACCGGGTGCACGTTATCCGCGGCGATCGCGGCAGGGCTCGCCTTGGGACGGGATCTCCGCTCGGCGGTCGTGGCGGCACTCGATTTCGTGCACCGGGCCATGACCGCGGCGCCCGGACTCGGGCGCGGCCACGGCCCCTTGAACCACATGGTGCCCGCGGGCGGGATGGATTGATGACCCAGGTACTGGATCCCTTTGTCCCGCCCGGTCGTGGGCTCTATTGCAATCGCACGCTGAATCTGCGGTCGATCCGCGCGATCGGATACGACATGGATTACACGCTCGTGCACTACCGGATCGACGAGTGGGAACAGCGGGCGTACAGCCACGTGAAGCAGAAGCTGCTCGCGAGCGGGTGGCCGATCGAGGACTTGCGGTTCGACCCCTCCCTCATGGTGCGCGGACTGATCCTCGATCTCGAGCACGGCGACGTGCTGAAAGCGAACCGCTTCGGCTACGTGAAACGGGCCTTCCACGCCACGACGCCGTTGTCCTTCGACGAGCAACGGCGGCGGTACGCGCGCACGCTGGTCGATCTGAATGACGACCGCTGGGTGTTTCTCAACACCTTGTTCTCGCTGTCCGAGGCCTGCCTGTACGCCCAGCTCGTCGCGTTGATGGATGACGGCGCCCTCGCGGGCATGCGGAGCTATCGGGACCTGTACCGGACGGTGCGCACGTCGATCGACGACGCGCACATGGAGGGCGAGCTCAAGGCGGAAATCATAGCCGACCCCGATCGGTTCGTGGAACTGGATCCGGACACGCCGGCGGCGCTGCTGGACCAGAAGCAGGCCGGCAAGCGTCTCATGGTCATCACGAATTCCGATTGGCTCTACACCCGGCATATGATGGCGTACGCCTTCGACCGGTTTCTTCCCGGCGCCATGACGTGGCGCGATCTGTTCGACCTGGTCATCGTGTCGGCGCGGAAGCCGGCATTCTTCCGGGAACGCGCGCCGGTTTTCGAGGTGGTGAACGACGCCGGCCAGCTCCAGCCGGTGCCCCGGAGTATTGCGCGTAACGGCGTGTACGTCGGCGGGCATGCGCGGATCGTGGAGGAGTTCCTCGAGGTGTCCGGCGATCAGATCCTGTACGTCGGCGATCACATGTACACGGACGTGAGCGTCTCGAAGAACATGCTGCGCTGGCGCACGGCGCTGATTCTGCGCGAGCTCGAACAGGATGTGGCGGCGGTCGTGGGATTCGTCGGAAGTCAGCAGCGTCTCACGGAGCTTATGCGCCGGAAGGAACGGGTGGAATTCGAGGTGAGCCACTTGCGTCTGGCGCTCCAGCGCATCAAGGCGCGGCTGCCCGGCGCGCCGAAACAGTCCGTCGCGGCGATCGAAGCGAACCTCACGGAGCATCGGGCGACCCTCGCGGAGCTGGACGTCGAGATCGCGCCGTTGGCCACGGCGGCGGGACGTCTCGGCAATGCACGCTGGGGGCTGCTGCTGCGCGCGGGGAACGACAAGAGCCATCTCGCGCGCCAGGTGGAGCGCTACGCGGACGTGTACACATCGCGCGTCTCCAACTTCTTGTTCGAGACGCCCTTCGTCTATCTCCGCGCGCCGCGAGGCACGTTGCCGCACGACGTCGAAGGCAGCATCGCGTTCCCGCAGGAGGAGTCGGAGTAGCCGGCTACGTCTCGCCGACGCGCGCGGGGCGCCGCAACACCAGTGTGGCCGCTCCCCCGCGGAGTGGGAGAAGCGTGAGCAGCACGCCGCTGAAGGCGTAGAGGATCGCGCTCACTGAGTCCCCGACGGCAGCGGCCCGCCCACCACGCGTTTCACCTGGCGGCCTCGGGGCAGAATCTCGGTCGGCGACACGCGATTCAACAGCGCCAGCCGCTCGAGACTGACCTGCGAGGGATAGCGCTCGTTGAAGGCGGCGAGCGTGGTCCCCCGATCCAAGGTACGCATCTCGATGCGGAGTGGCTGGACGCCGAGCGCGGCGCGATCCGCTAATTGTCCGAAGGACTCAGCGGTCCGCTGGATGGCAGCGCCGTGGGTACTCCATCGGGTGGCTGCGGCGAAGCCGACGATCTGGTAGATCCGTCCGTCGTAGGCGATGGCGGTCACCATGCCGCGGAGGGCTTCTTGTTCGGACTCGGCGCCAAAGCTCGCGCGAGACGCCGGCAGTCCGCCAACAGCGAGAGAACTGACGGATCCAGCCTGGATGCCGTCATGCGCGAGGAACGCTCGCACCGCTTCGTCGGTCGAGGTCGCGTTCGCAACGCTGAGTTGCAGGAACGCCGCCTTGTCCTCACTCTGCGCAACCACCGCCGTCTTTTGGTTGGCCGTGGCCCATCCCGAGGGAAACGACAGCCGAAACGCCAGGTCCGGGTGCAGGAACTCCCCTTCGCGGAAGAAGCCCTCACGCGGATTCGCGCCATACAGCATGCCGTCGAGCCTACCCAGATAGGACTCCCGATTCACGGTGGTCCCCAGAGGTTGTGGAAGCTCCTCGATGAGCCGCTGGATGGTCTGTTCGCGGTTGACGGGATCGGGGTGGGTCGACAGCCACGTGGGCAGCCGATCGGCGCCCGATTCCCCGCTCACCGCGTTGAGCATCGCATACACCTTCGGCATCTCATGCGGGTCGTATCCGAGCGCCGTCATGTACCGCAGTCCCAACCGATCGGCCTGGCTCTCGTCATCCCGTGAGAACTTGAGGAACATCAGCTGCATGCCCGCGACGGCCAGGCCGGCATAGTCCGCGACTTTGGGGACGAACACCACTCCCGCCACGAGCCCGACCTGCGCGAGCTGCATCTGACTCATCTGGGCAGCGGTGTGCCTCGCGGTGACGTGCCCGAGTTCGTGGCCCATCACCGAAACGAGCTCGGCCTCCGACTCGAGGTACACCATGATGCCGCGGGTCACGTAGTTGAAGCCGCCGGGCAGCGCAAACGCGTTGACGGTCGGATCGTCCAGTACCCGAAACGTCCACGGCAGCTGCGCTCGTTCCGACTGTGCCGCCAGTCGCTCGCCCAGGCCTCGCACGTACCGCTGCACATTGGAGTCGGGGACCAATCCGTAGCCGGCCACGATCTGCGGATCGGATTGCCGCCCCATCGCGATCTCCTGGCTTTCGCTGACGAGCATCAACTCCCGGCGACCGGTCGCCGGATTCACGGCGCAGGCGGCCAGTGCGGTAAGGAGCGCGACGGGGTGGCGACGGATCCAACGAACACGCTTCGGCATCGGGGATGAGCTCCGAGAATCGACACGAATGAGGCCGCCAAAATGGCCCATCAATAAGATGCGGGCGAGGAATCCAAACGTCGATCCCTCGCCCGCATCTTGGAGCGCGGCTCGCTAGCGACTGCTCCCGCTCAGAATCTCCCGGAACAGATCGAGCACGCGGGGGTCGTCCCGCTGGCCCAGCCAGAACAGCGCGCGCTGCCGGATCCTGGGGTTGGGGTGCTCCTTCGCGAGGCGGATCAACGCGGGCACGGCCTGCGCGTCCCGTTGCTGGGACAACGAGAACACGGCGCGCTCGCGCAGCGCGAGATCCGCCGTGTCGTCGTCCACGAGGGCTTCGAGCCCTTCCACCGCCTTGCGGCTCGCCGCCTGTCCGACCCAGAACACCGCGGCCTTCCGCGTTTCGTCCGGCACCGCGTCGTCCCGCGCCACATCCAGCAGCTCCGGCCAGATCTCGACGCTGTCGGCGAGTTGCGCCGGCATGATGGCGTCACGCCCGACTTCGGGGCTGCCGGTTCGCACCAGCGCCATCAAATACCGTGATGCGGCCGATGAGCCCACGGTCCCGAGGTCCACCGCGTCGCTCCGGGACCGCCAGCGACCGCCCACGTAGGTCTCGAGCTTCACGGTGCGGCCTAGTTCGCGAAGCAGGACCACACGCACCGGACCGTGGTCGCACTCCCCCTCCCAGTACTCACTTCGGTTCTCACTGAAGTTGATGTTCCGCCCATTGCCACACACACCGTCGCGCGCCCGGAACGAGAATCGCACCACCCCGTCACGCACCGGCGCGACGCGGGCATCCAGCGGGGCCTGCCCCGCGGCGGCGCTCGCGCTCAGCGCGAGTGCCGCCGCCAGTCCGAGTCCACCGATCGGGGATCGCATCACGGATTCCGGTTGATGATCCGCAGCAAGAACTCCGCCGCGCGTGGGTCCTTGGACTGTCCCAACCAGAAGATGGCTCGCGTTTGGAGCGCTTTGCTCGAGCTATCCTCGGCGATCTTCATCAATACGTCCACCGCTTCCGGTTCATTGCGTTGTCCCAGAACGAAGACGAGTTGCTCGCGCATATCGGGATCGTCCATGCCCTCATACAGCGCGTTCAAGTCGCTGATCGCCATGGCCCGGATCTGGCCCATCCAGAACAGCGCACGCTTGCGGAGCTCCATGTCCTCACGTGGGTTGAGCGCGATGCTCCGCAGCCACTCGGCGTCGCCTCCGCCGCTCTGCGCCACCGCCATGAGGATACGCTCCTTCAACGACCGCTCCTGCACCCGACCGTACACCTGTTTCAGGAACGCCTGGTTCTCGCTCGAACGCTGCTGGCTCAAGAACACGATGGCCCGCTCCTTCATCGCCAACGGTGCATCGTCGCGCTCGACGTACGCGCGGAGTGCCACGCCCGCCCGCGGGCTGCGGTGCTGCGACAGCGCGAACACCGCCCGTTCCTGCACCCGCGTATCGTCCGACTCACGGAGAATCGAATCCAGCGCGCTGACCGCGGCCTCGGTCGGCACCTGCGACAGCCACATCACGGCTTCGGCACGCACCTCCGGACTTGGGTCCGAACGCGCGACGCTGAGCATGATATCCTCGGTCTCGGCCGTGCGCTTTTGCGCGATCAGGAACACCGCCTTGCGTCGGAGGTCCAAGGACCCTTCGTCTCTCCGCTCCAGCACCTGCTTGAGAATCGGCACAGCACGCTCCGCGTCCATCTGCATCAAGGCGTTCAATGCCGTGATCCGGATGTCGTCCTCCCGGTCCGCGCGCGGTGGCCTCGGGGCGTAGCCCGATGGCGCTGGTGTCGGCGACACCGCTGGTGTCGGAGACGGCGCGGGCACCGGAGCATCGGCTGTCGGACCGGGGGGTCTTGTGGGTGCCGGAGCGGCTGGAGGGGCAACCGCACGGGTCAGACTCTCGGCGGCCCGGGCATCGCCCATTTGTGCCAACTGGCCCTCGATGCGCGTCGCCAGCACCTCGGCATCACGGGTTACTCGCGCATCGGGATGCTGCCGCTCCAATGCTCTGAGCACGCTCAGCGCGGTGTTGAGTTCCCCGCTCGAGCCGGTGCGGTACCGCGCAAAGGCCTCCCAGTAGTAGGACTCGGGAGCGTACCCCGAGCGCGGATAGCGACTGTAGAGCGACCGAAAGAGCTCGGCGGCGCGCATGTATTCGCCATTGTTCAGCGTGGCGCGTGCCCTGCCATACAGCGAGTCGGCCGGGTCCTGCGGCAGCGAGGAAACGACGGCCAACGTGATGGGGGCGGCCTCCACGGCGGCGGCGCTGACACCGGCTGGAAACGCCCCTCTCTGGGCGTGCGCCGCCGGCGGCGCGACGAGCGCCAGCAGGGCGTAACGAGCGATGAACTTCAGAGACATGCTGTAGACTCCTTATAGTGCGCCGTCGGCCGAGCCGACAACGGTCTGGAGGCGGAGCATCACGCCACGCCGTCGTATGGAATCGTCGATCAGATCCAGTTCCCCACCCTGGCGCTGTTCGAGGAATTGCGAGATTTGTGCAAGGACGAGTTCGAGATCTTCCAACAACCGGCGGAACGTCGCATCGTCCGCGGCGGGGGAGTCGAGCAGCAACCGAGTGGTGGACAGCAGGTCGCGCGCACCCTCTTCCGAGACCTGGTCCGCGCGTTGCGCGCGCGCGTCCTGCTGAAACAGCGCAAGGTACGTCTCGACCCGATCCAGGTGCTGAACGGTCGCCCACCGGTAGACCCCGGCAGCCGACGCTCCGTTCTCGGCCACCGGCGGCTCGGTCACGGGAGCGCGTGTTGGACCGGACAACCGCCCAATCCCGACACCGATGGCGAGCACGGCGGCGATACCAATGCCCCACCGCAAGGCGGGATGGATACGCAGCAACGCCGCGTAGCCTCGTCGCTCCGCCGCGCGCACCCGGCGCGCGTCCTCAATCGCGGACCACATCTCCTCCCGTGGGGTCGCCGGCGGGGCGTTGTAGTGTTCGGCCATCTCACGCATGGCGCGCTCCAATCGATCGTCCGTCATGTGGCCCACTCCTGTGCAAACGGCGCCAGCGTCTCCCGCAGTCGCGCTCGGGCGCGTGACAGCTGCGCCTTGGTCGTTCCGACCGGCACCTTGAGCGCCGCGCCGATCTCCTCGTGGGTGTAGCCCTCGATGTCGTGCATCACGAACACGGCGCGGTACTTCGTCGGCAGCCCCTCGATCGCGCGCCGGAGCCGTTCCTTCAGATCCGGCTCGGCGATGCGGCTCTCCGAGCCCACGCCGACGGCGGCCTCGAGATCCACCTCGCGCTGGCGGAACCGTTTCACCTTCCGCAGTCCATTGAGAATCACCGACATCGCTATGGCCCTCAGCCACGTGTGAAGACTCGCCTCGCCTCTGAACTGGTCGATCCGCTCGAACGCCCGAACGAACGTGTCCTGGGTGTAGTCGCGCGCCAGCGACTCGTCCCCCGTCATGCGGTACGCCATGCGATAGATCCGATCGACGTGCGCATCGTACAGCGCCCGCTCGGCCCTTGGATCGGCCGCCCGTACGCGGGCGACGAGTTCCTGTTCGTCCACCGTACCTCGAGGTTCGGTTTTCCCTGCCACCCTAACAGACACAACCTGAAAGGAAAGGGTTGCGCCCGCCACGGACGATGGCGTAAGCGATTCAGCAGTAATAGCTTGTGATTGAAACTCGGGCGTGGCACAAGGCGGGCGCTGCTGCGGTTGGCGTGCCGGGCCGACAGCGCCAGCGTCGTCGATCAGTCGAACAGGCCCCGCTGTGCAAGCCGAGCGGCGTCCGGTCGAGGCCTATCAGCAATCTCGGCGTCGGTCAGGCGCTCGGCAGCTCGGCCCTTCTCAGTGATTGCCCAAACACCTCGCTTGGAAGCGTCGGCGTACCCGGCAGGTACCAAGTGGTATCGAGCCCAGCCAACCTGGTTGTCAAAACGCGACTGACCGCTCGAGAGTCACTCTTCCAGAACAGAATCGTCCACCTTCATAGACGCTGCCACAGCAGAGCGAGCTCTCGTCGGCATCGGTCACCCTACCCGAACCCGCTTGATCCGATCCAAGTCGCGCGCCTCGACTTCCTGCGCGTGGAACAGATCCCAGCGGAGCTGCAGGTTCATCCACAGGTCCGGCGTCGTCCCAAAGAACTTGGCCAGCCGCAGCGCGGTGGCGGGCGTAATCCCGCGCCGCCCGTTCACCAACTCATTGACCCGCTGATACGGGACCCGGATACCATCGGCAAGCTCGCGCTGCGTCAGGCCCATGGGATTCAGAAACTCCTCGAGCAGCATCTCGCCAGGATGCGTCGGTGCCCGGTGGGTTGGAATGCGAACCATGACGAACTCCCGGCTTCCGCCTAGTGGTAGTCAACGATCTCGACACCCGTGGGTCCCTGGTCCGTCCAGACAAAACACAGCCGGTACTGATCGTTGACCCGAAGACTGTGCTGGCCCGCGCGGTCTCCCTTGAGGGCCTCCAAGCGGTTGGCGGTTGGCACCCGCAGATCGTCGAGCTTCCCGACGGAATCCAGCAACTCGAGCTTTCGCCGGGCCACCTTCCAGAGATGACCAGGGCACGTCTTCCGCGCCCGCTTGCTATCCGCTCCGTTGAAGATGTCCTCGGTGCCGGCATCTCGGAACGAGCGGATCATGATACCATGATAGCACGGTAGTCATGCTATTCGCAACTCTGCGCGGGCACCTGGGCCGCAGTTCGCCTGGCAGATTTCGTACATCTCCGAGCAGTCTATCGCACACTCCATGTGGCAGGAACCAAAAGGTCGCGCGGTGGCGCGAGACGGGAGTCGCGGGCTGAGGAGCCCGCACTCGGCCGCGGAGCCAAGCCCTCAAAGGGCTGGGGAAAGCCGTCACGCTCGGTGCCCTTCAGGGCGTGGGTTGTGGCCGAGCGCGGCTTTCAAGCCGGGACTCCCCCCGCGTATTCGAGTCGCGGGCTGAGGAGCCCGCGTTCGGCCGCGGAGCCAAGCCCTCAAGGGCTCGTCCCACACCTCGCCCATCGCGGGGCAGCTCTGGCAAGTCTAGATTTCACCGTATCATGACTGCAGACCCGCACGCAGAGGACGCTGCGTCCCTCCGTCAAGCTTGGTGTGTGCGCGTTGTCCCCCTCTCGGCGGTCTCGGATGACGATCTGGATCTCAGCACGACCGCGGAAGAACGCCTGAGGTTCGTCGCGGTGCTCACGCGCGAGGTGTGGGCGCTCACCGACGCGCCCGAACCAGTCTACGACCGAGCACACATGCCGATCCGAGTGGTGACGCGTCCCCCGGACCCCGGCGACCGCGGTCGATGAACGACGATTTCGTCGACCTGCTGCGAGCCCTGCTGGACAGCAACGCACGCTTCCTCGTGGTCGGTGCCCACGCCTTGGCCGTCCACGGGGTACCGCGGGCCACCGGAGATCTGGACGTCTGGATCGATCGTGAGCGGCCGAACGTGGAGCGCGTGTGGCAGGCCCTGGAGCGATTCGGTGCCCCCGTCGCCGCGCTGGGTGTCACGGCGGAGGATCTCCGGCAACCAGAGATCGTGGTTCAGCTCGGCCTGCCCCCGCGGCGGATCGACCTGCTCACGAGCGTCACCGGCTTGGACTTCGGTGGGGCGTGGGCCACGCGCGTCACGCACGATGTCAGCGGCTGCGTCGTACCGTTCCTGGGCCGTGCGGCGCTCATCGCCAACAAGCGGGCAACGGGGCGCCTCAGGGACCTGGCAGACCTGGAAGCGCTCGGTGAAGATCCGCGTGGAGACACCACCGCCCCGGACTAGCCGGGCCGGGCCGCGTGGGGCAGTGTATACCGCTCCAAGTATTGGAGATCCACGTCGTCTTTTCGCACGAGGTAGACCGACGTGCGGCCGAAGCCCGCGAGCCGCCGCCCGGCCGGCAGCCGGATGCGCCGGACGAGTTGCCCACGCTCGTCCACGACATCGACGAGCGGCACGTCATGCGCGCCTACCGCACGCTCGATCCACAGGCGGCCGTCCGGCGCAAAGCGCACCGGCTCGGGGTGCGTTAGCACATGATAGACGAACGGCGGCAGGTACCTCGGCCAGGATACGTTGGCCGGCGGCGCTACCGGCCGTCGGACTCGAGCCACACCGGTCGGTCCGCTGACGATGGCTTCGGCGGAGGTCGGTCGCTCGGCGAGCCACTGCCGTTTTAGGTCGTCCGAGACCTCGACCCGATCGTAGGGTATGTCGGGGCCGATCGAGACGTGTCCCGGAGAATCCACATAATCGACGTGGTACGGCTCCGGATACACGATCGCCACCCGCCCGTCCGGCGACACGGCCCATTGTTGGCTCGTGCGGAAGGCGGCGATGGGTGCAGCTCGCCCAGGGTGGGGCGCGAAGAGAGTCCCGGCGATGACCCGCAAGGCAGGATTCGTCACAGCATCCAGGAATGCCACCGTATCCCGCGTGGCGGATCCGCCACGCCATCGCTCGATCGCCGCCGAGTCCGCGGGTACCAGTTCGCCGGCGGGCGTCCGTACGATGGGTTGCGCAAGCGCATAGAAGTAACCGCGGCCGTCCGTGACCGCTGGCGGGATGAGCACAATGCCGACTGAACTGACCGAACACTGAGCGCAGCCGCCGCTGTACAGAAAGCGCACGAATTCGGCCTTCGGGCCCAGGAGCATCAGTCGCCCGCGCAACCCGTCCAGAATCGCCGAACTGTCGCCGGGGAGCGCGAAGATCTTCGCCGGACCTCGGTACTCGCCCGGCCCGTCACCCGCCCGCCCCAGCTGCTCCACCGACGTCCCAGACGCATCGATCAGATACACCATGCTTACCCCGGCATCCACGACGATGACGCGGCCATCGTGCAACTCGCGGATGCCCGTCACGTTGGTGAATCCATACTCAAGAGCGGTCCCCGGAACCGTGATGGTGTCTTCCGGGATCTCCTGCGCGTGAGCCGGGGTCCACAGCAACACCGCGGCGAGAGCGAGGGCCAGGCCTTGCGCCACCAAGGTCATGGTTCCACAACGCGCGTCACGGATTGATGGCGCTCGGAGGTGCACAAGGCCGCTGGCCGATCTGGACCTGCACCACCACAGGGACTGCTCACCTACAGCTCCGAGGAGACATACAACGAGGCATCGCGTTAATTCGGCTGAATACAGTTTATTACGTCAGATCGCGAGCGGGACAGACCCCGATTGGGGCGCCACCCTACCGATTTGGGACACTTCGCCGCCTTCCGAGTTTCAGGAAGGCACTAATCCCTGGTGAGGATGTTCGGCGGGCCGCCGAGGTTACATCTCGACAGAGCGCTGCAACCGCGCGGGGAGTCAGTCGCGAGCTGAGGAGCCCGCGCTCGGCCGTGGCGCCAAGCCCTCAAAGGGCTGGGGAAAGCCGTCACGCTCGGTGCCCTTCAGGGCGTGGGTTGTGGCCGAGCCTGGCTTTCAAACCGGGACTTGACGCTCGAGCTTAGCCCGACGACGTCCTCAACACTCCGCGAACGACGGTCTCGAGGTCGCGAGATATCCGCCCGCTGGCCTCCAGCACCTCGTGGTGGGAAAGCCGGGCTTCGGTCAGGCCCGACCCGAGGTTGGTGATCGACGAGATACCCAGCACACGAAGACCTCGCGCCCGAGCCGCGATAACCTCCGGCACGGTAGACATGCCGACGGCGTCCGCGCCCAGGCGCTGGAGCATGCGGATTTCGGCGGGCGTCTCGTAGCTCGGCCCGAGGACACCGCAATACACGCCCTCGTCCAGCACGATCCCGTGCTCGCGGGCCACGGACCTGGTTGCCTCGCGGAGGGCCGCGTCGTACGGTGAGGACATGTCGGGAAACCGTTCTTCGCCGCCCAGCACCGCGCCCATCAGTGAGTTGTTCCACATCAGATTGACGTGGTCGGCGATCAGCATGAGGAACGGCGGTTGCATCGTCGGCCGCAGGCCACCGGCGGCGTTGGTTGCGATCAGGGTGTCCACGCCAAGTTGCGCGAACGCCCGAACCGGCAAGGCCACGGTATCGGCCGAGTGTCCTTCGTACAGATGGAAACGGCCTTGTTGGAGGAGCACTTCGACCCCCTCGAGCGTGCCGGCGACCAGTTGACCAGCGTGGCCGGTCACCGCCGCCTGTGGGAACCCCGGGATCTCGTGGTACGGGATACTCGTCCGATCGTCGACGTCATCCGCCAGGCCACCCAATCCCGATCCCAACACGATCCCGACCCGTGGATCCCGACCGTCCAGCCACGCTCGCATCGCCTCCGCGGCGAGGTCGACCTGACGCTGCCGGTCCGTCACAGCAGCATCCCGGCCAAGCTCGCGCTGAGAAACGCCGCGAGGTTTCCGCCGATCATCGCCCGCAGGCCGAGGCGCGACAGATCGCCGCGCCGCTCCGGAGCGATCCCGCCGATCCCACCGATTTGGATGGCGATGGAGGGAAAGTTCGCGAAGCCGAGCAACGCATAGATCGCGATGACGGAGGCCCTGGGCGACAGCGCGCCCGGTTCGGCCAAGATGCCCGCGAGCTGCAGGTACGCGATGAACTCGGTGAGCACGGCCTTCACCCCGATGAGGGATCCGACAATCCCCGCTTCGGCCCAGGGCACGCCCATGAGGAACGCCGGCACCCGGAGGATCAGGCCCAACACGTACTCCATGGAAAGCCGGGGCAGGCCGATCAGCCCTCCGGCCCACGCGAGGACCGCATTGATCAGGGCAATCAGCGCGACGAACGCCAGGAGCATGGCGGCGACGTTGAGCGCGAGCTTGAGCCCCTGTGCGGCGCCGCCCGCCGCGGCATCGATCACGTTGGCGGCATCCCGCTCCACACGCACCGCCATCGCGTCGCTGGTCACCGGCTGCTCGATCTCGGGCACCAAGATCTTGGAGATCAGGAGCGCCGCCGGCGCATTCATGACGCTCGCCGTGAGGAGATGTCCGGCAATGTCCGCGAAGTACGGTGTGAGCATGGCGACGTACGCCGCCATGACGCCGCCGGCGATCGTGGCGAAGCCACCCACCATCACCGTGTGCAGCTCGGACGACGTCATGCGGCCGATGAACGGCTTCACCAGGAGCGGCGCTTCGGTCTGTCCCACGAAGATGTTGCCGGCCACCGAAAGGGTCTCGGCGCCCGAGGTCCCCATAACGCGTTGCATCGCCCAGGCGATGCCGCGCACGACCCATTGCATCACGCCGAGGTGATACAGCACCGATGTCAAGGACGCGAAGAAGATGATGGTCGGCAACACGCTGAACGCGAAGAACGCGCCGGTGTTGGCCCACAGTGCTCCCGTCGTCAGTACGGAGCCGTCGGCGGGCGCTCCTTGGGCGATACCGACCGGAACGTTGTTGGCGACGAGATTCCCGAAGATGAACCGCGCGCCTTGCTCCGAGAATCCCAACAACTGCGTGAACGCCGCATTGGCGCCCCGGAAGAGCGTGCGCCCGACACCGGTCTTGAGTACGAGGAATCCGAACAGCGCCTGGAGACCCAGTCCCAGGCCCACCAGGCGCCAGGGCACCTTGCGGCGATTGACCGACAAGCCCCATGCGGCGGCGAGGATCGCCCCCATGCCGACCAGGCCCATGAGACGCGGCACGAGCGGTGTGTCCAGTGACTGGCGAACGTCCGCGAGATTCTGACCGACCTGCAGCAGGTACAGCGTATTCATGCGACGTCCGCAAACTCGCGCTGGAATCGTCGGCTAAGCTCCTCGCGCTCCCCCGTGGGAAGGAATGAGTGTTCAACCGCGTTGATGATCACACGTTGGATTTCCGCGCGCGTGAACCGCAGCTCGGTGTGCGCCAGCCACAACTCGTCGGTGAGCGACGTGGCATCCATCAATCGGCTGTCCGTATTGAGGGTGACGACGCCACCGCGATCCATGTATCGCCGGACCGGATGGGCCGCCACCGACCCGACCGTGCGCGTGTGCAGGTTGGAGGTGAGACACACCTCCAGCGGAATCCGTCGCTCGATCAGCTCGGCTTCCAGCGCCGGGTCCTCGAGCAGCCGGGTGCCATGCCCGATGCGTTGCGCCCCGCACACGTGCACGGCCTGGCGGATCGACTCAGGGCCGTCACCCTCCCCCGCGTGGCACGTGCGGGCCAGCCCGTGCGCCGCCGCGTACTCGAACGCCCGCGCGTGATCGGCGGCCGGGTGGCCTCGTTCCGAGCCGGCCAGGTCGAACGCCACGACCCCATCGTGCCGGTAGTCCACGGCCGCGCGTGCCAGGTCCTCCGACACGGACGGCGGCAACGTTCGGAGCCCGCAGATGATGACCCGTGCCACGGTCCCCGTCTCGTCCTGCGCCCGCCGCAGGCCGGCGAGCGCGGCCTCGATGGCCTGCGATACCCGCATCGCGCGATGGAGGGCCGGGCAAAACCGCACCTCGACGTACCGCACGTGCTCCGCGGCCGCATCGACCACGAACTCGTACGCGATCCGCTCGAGCGCGTCGGGCGTTTGCATCACCGCCAGGGTGAAGTCGTAGCGCCGGAGGTATTCCTCGAGGCTGTGCGCGTGCCGCACGAGCATCGCGTCGGCGAGCCCGCCCGGCGTATCGGCCGGCACCGCGATACCTGCCTCGCGGGCGAGGTCCAACATCGTGTCCGGGCGCAGACTGCCATCGAGATGGACGTGCAGCTCGGCCTTGGGAAGCCCGTGGACTTCGGCGCGGGTCAGCGTCACGCCGGTCCGGCTCCGGGCCGACGGGCCGATCGCACCAGCCGATAGATGGCTCCCGGATACACGACCGCGTCGGGTGCGATAGCTCGGCCCACGCCGTCCGTGACATAGGCGGCGCCTGTCTCGAGCAGGGCGTCGAGCGCCCGATCGACACCGCGCACGAGGTCGCGAACCGTCTGTCCGGACCCGACCGCGCGCGGCTCCCCGTCGAGAAACACCCGCACGTCTCCCGGAGATTCAGCGGAGGGAACCATGAGGGGCGCAATCTGCGCGGCGTGGCCACCGGACGCAATGCGACTCGGCTAGATATCCGGCTGCTCCGAACCCCGGTGGCGCACGACCTCGCCTTCGACCATGAACACCGCGTCCTCCGCGATGTTCGTCGCGAGATCGGCGATCCGTTCGAGCTCCTTCGATGCGGACAGGTATGCCACGGCACGTTCGACGGTCGCCGGATCTTCCTGCATGCGTTGCTGCAGAGTGTCGAACATGGCGCGGTGGATATCGTCCACCTCGTCGTCCATACGACCCACCGAACGCGCCAGGCCCGTATCGAGATTCACGTGAGCGTCCAGGGCGCTGCTCACCATCTTCTGCACCGCATCCATCATACGGTGGAAGTCGGGGGGGAAGCCCAGCGGCTCGCGTTCCGCCAGAAAGATCGCGCGCTCGGCGATGTTGACCGCCTGGTCGCCCATGCGCTCGAGATCGTTGTTCACTTTCATGACCCCGATCACGAACCGCAGATCGCTCGCCACCGGCTGATGCAGCGCGAGCACCTTCAGGCATTCTTCCTCCAGGAGCACCTCCATCCGGTCGATCTCGTTGTCTCGACCGATCACCGCTTCCGCCAAGTCCGCGCGACGTTCCGACAACGCGCGAATCGAGGTTTGGGCCGCTGCTTCGACTTTCGTCCCCACCTCGAGCAACGACTTCCTCAGCAGGTCCAGATCCCGCTCCAAGTGCTTGGACATTCCGTAGCTCCCTCTATCCGAACCGGCCGGATACGTAGTCTTCCGTGCGCTTCTCCTTCGGGCGGGTGAACACCTGATCGGTCTCGCCGAACTCCACCAGCTTGCCCGTGTCGAGAAAGGCCGTGTAGTCCGACACACGGGCGGCCTGCTGCATATTGTGCGTGACGATCACGATCGTATAGCGCTCGCGGAGCTCGAACAGCAAGTCCTCGATCCGTGACGTCGACACCGGATCCAACGCCGATGCCGGCTCGTCCATGAGCACGATCTCGGGCTGCAGCGCGAGCGCACGCGCGATGCACAGGCGTTGCTGCTGCCCGCCCGAAAGCGACAGCGCCGACTCGTTCAGCCGGTCTTTGACCTCATCCCAGAGCGCGGCCTTTCGCAACGCCGACTCGACCAGCTCGTGCAAGTCGCCCTTGAACCCGTTGATCTGCGGCCCCCACGCGACATTGCGAAGGATGCTCTTTGGGAACGGGTTGGGCTTTTGAAACACCATACCAATCCGGCGGCGTACCTCGACGGCATCGACACGCGGTCCGTACAGGTCCACCCCGCGATACAGGATTTGGCCTTCGAGCCGTGCCGAGAGTATGAAGTCGTTCATCCTGTTGAACTGACGGATCAGCGTGGACTTGCCGCAGCCCGACGGTCCGATGATCGCCGTGATCCGCCGCTCCGGAATCCGGACGTTGACCTCTCGGATGGCGGGCTTGTCCCCGTAGCTAATCGTGACGTTCCGCGCCTCGAGGATCGGCACGTCGTTCGCCGTATCCGCGGTCAGGGCCGGCTCGGTCACGCGCGGTTCCTCTGCGATCTCTGCCGAATGAACACCGCGGCGGCATTCATCGCGAGCAGGGCGGCAAGCAGCACCAGGATGCCCGCCGCCGCCAACTGATGGAATTCGGGTTGTGGCCGCGATACCCAGTTGAAAATCTGGATAGGCAACGCCGTGAAGGCGTCCATCGGCCCCTCCGGCACAAACGCCACATAGGTGAGCGCGCCGATCATGACGAGTGGCGCCGTCTCACCGATGGCCCGGGACAACCCCAGAATGGTGCCCGTCAGAATCCCGGGAAGCGCGGCCGGGATCACATGGTGTCGAATCGTCTGCCACTGCGTGGCGCCGAGCGCATATGATCCCCGGCGGATCGAGCCGGGGACCGCCCGCAGCGCCTCGCGGGCTGCAATGATCATCGTCGGCAGGATGAGCAAGGTCATCGTGAGCGCACCGGCGATGACGGACCTGCCCAGGGCCAGCCAGCGGACGAACAGGACAAGCCCCAGCATTCCATACACGATCGACGGCACACCCGCCAGGTTCGCGATGCTCACTTCGATGATGGTGTTGACGGGACGCTTGCGCGCGTATTCCTCGAGATACACGGCGGCGGCCACACCGAGAGGCACCGAAATCGCGGCCGTGAACGAAATGACCCAGAGGGTGCCCACCAGCGCCGACTTGATCCCGGCCCGCTCGGCGAACCGGGATGGGAAATCCGTGAGGAACTGCACGTCCAGCCACGGGAGGCCCTCACGAGTGGCATGCACCAGAAGCACCACCAACACGAAAAGCGAGAACCAGGTGGTCGCCAGGCACAGCAGCCGAAAGAGCCGCGAGCGACGACGACGACGCAGCAAGGTCGGGGGCGGCTCGAGCATGCCGCTCACTCGTACACCTCCCGGAACCGTTTGAGGATGCGATGGGCCCCGACGTTGGCAGCAAGCGTGATGAGAAAGAGGAGGGCTCCAACCGCGAAGATGGTCTGGTATTCGACCGTCCCCGCCGGCGTGTCACCCAGGCTCACCTGCACGATATAGGCGGTCATGGTCTGGACGCTTTCGAGTGGATTGAGCGTCAGATTCGGGGTGGCACCAGCGGCGATTGTCACGGCCATGGTCTCACCCACAGCGCGTGACATGGCGAGGACGAACGACGCCATGATGCCGGACAGCGCGCCGGGGATCACGATGCGCGTGGACACCTCGAACGGCGTGGCGCCGACCGCGTACGCGCCCTGGCGCAACGCGTCGGGGACGGCTCGCAGGGCATCGTCACACAGCGACGCCACCATGGGCAGGATCATGATGCCCACCACGATCGACGCGCTTGCCGCATTGAACACGCCCGTGCTCGGCACGACCCCGCGCAGCAGCGGCGTAATGAACGTCAGAGCGAAGTAGCCGTACACGACCGTGGGGATACCGGCCAGGATCTCGAGCACCGGCTTGATGATGCTTCGGGCCCGCGCGGACGCATACTCAGACAGGTGAACCGCGCTGGCCAACCCTATCGGCACCCCGATCAGCCCGGCGCCCGCCACGATCAGCATCGTCCCGCCCACGAGCGGCAGAACGCCGAATGACCGCGGTTCGAGCAACGGGGTCCAGCGGCGACCGAAGAGAAAATCCCACACGGGGACGTGCGCGAAGAACCGGGCCGTCTCCGTGGCCAGCACGATGACGATGCTGAGCGTGACGACGACGGAGAGCAGGGCACAGAGAAACAGCACCCCCTTGATGCCCTCCTCATGCCATCGCCGGCGCGACCCCCGCAAAAGGGCGGCGACACTCGGCACGGGCGCCAGCGCCCGTCCCTTCACCACGATCGATTACGCTCCTGCACAGGCCCCGGCGACGCCACGCTAGAAGTGCAGGTAGGTCTGCAGCTTCACCGAATACTCCGTGGCACCTGTCGCGGGAGACCAAACATCCAGGTTGGCCGCAATCTTGTTGCGGCCCGTGAAATACACCACGATCCCGGGGGTGAAGAGCCATCCGTGATCGCCGCCCGCGTCCGTGTTCGGGTCCGCGTAACTCACACGGCCCACGGGTTCCACGGCGGACACGAACGGATTGCCTGCGACCGGGATCTTGTGGGTCAGGATGCCTTGGGTCGTCACGAACGTGCTCGGCTCGCCCGGGGCGAGATTCCTCCAGTTGTCGCCGGCGGCGAATCCAACCTGCGCATGGAGACCTTGGGAGTAGTTGCCGTACTCCACGTCGCCACCGAACGCCGCCGCTGTTTCCGTGCCGCCACCGCCATTCAGGTAGTCGTGCAGCGCCACGTTGGCCCCGAAGCGCAAACCCGTCAATGGACTCACGGTGAGGCGGCCGCTGTACGACTTCGGCCCGTTCTCATCGGAGACGTTCGCTCCTGTCCCGTTCGTCACGCTGGCGGCATACCCGAAGGGACCCGCGGTTCCGCTCACCTCGAGCCCGATGTCACGGTCGGAGTATTGCAGCTTTTCGGTGAGCCTGCTGAAGGAGCAGGTCCCACCCGGTCCCGCGCAGGCATCGATACCACGCACCCCGCCCGCGCGCTCAATCACGAGAATCTCGGTCGAGCTGGTCAGCTCGAACAGATCGAACGGCCGCTTGAACTGTCCGACCGTGGCCCGCACGTAGGGGCTGAAGTTCAGCCGCACATAGGCGTCCTTGAGCGCCAGCTTTCCCTCCCCGTAGTCGGGTTGGATGCGCCCGCTCACCAGGTCGTTGACCTTGACGTCGGCGGTAAACCGCACTCGGCGCATCAAGAAATCGATGGACCGTTCTCCCGCCACCGACGTATGATCGGATTGGGCGTGCACGCGACCGGTCAACGTGATCTCCATGGCGCGCGACTTGACCTGCACCTGCCCTGCTGCGGGGCCGACGCCAACCGACACCGCGCCGAGCATCAGCGCGGCCATCGTCCGCCACCTCGTGTAGCCATTCATGCTCGATTCCCCCAGGGATTTGCGTTGAAGGCCCATTCAGCCTCCGAGAATCTCCACCAACGTCTTGCCCTTTGTGGCCCCCCCAAACACGGAGCCGGTGACCCGATCCTCGAAACGCCGTAAGGCCATGGCGTACACCTCGTCGGGCAGCGGTACGTAGCCGACCTCGCTCACCAACTGCGGGGCGTTCTCCAGGTAGAACCGCACGAACGCCTGGATCTCCGGTCGCTCGGAGGCCGTGGCGCTGACGTAGATGAAGATCGGACGTGACAACGGCGCGTACGTTCCGTTGTTGATGGTCACGTCGCTCGGGAGCACGGGGCCGTCGCCGCCGTCGATGGGTATCAGCTTGAGCCGGTCCCGGTTCTCGGCGTAATACGCATACCCGAAAAACGCGAGCGCGTTGTCGTCGCCGGCCACTCCCTGCACCAGGACGTTGTCATCTTCACTGGCCGTGAAATCGGCTCGTGACGCGCCGGACGTTCCATTGATTGTCTCGGTGAAGTAGTCGAACGTCCCCGAGTCCGTGCCCGGACCATACAGATTCACCGCCGCGTCCGGCCACGACGCTCGCACATCGCGCCACGTGCGAACGGTGCTCTGTGGATTCCAGATCGCGTTAAGCTCGGCGACCGTGAGGTAATCGACCCAGGTGTTGTCTGGGTTGACCACCACGGAGAGTCCGTCGAACGCGACCGGAATCTCGATGTACCCGACGTCGCCTTCCACGGCCTGGGTGGCCTCGGAAGCCTTGATTGGGCGCGACGCATCGTTCATGTCGGTCTCGCCAAGCACGAACTTCTTGAAGCCGCCGCCCGTCCCGGAGATGCCGACCGTGACACGGACATCGGGGTGCAGCCGCTGAAATTCCTCAGCCACCGCCTCGGTGATCGGGAACACGGTGCTCGAACCATCGATGCGAACCGTGGCGGGGCCGGCGGAGCCGGTTTCGCCCCCGCCACCGCACCCGGCGACGGCCGTCAACAGGACCGTCGCGAGAATCTTGTCGTACTGCATGTTTCGCTCCCCCTGCTATTCACCAGGTCGTATGCCAGCACGCCTGAGCAATCAGACGTGCAGGCGAAGCTAAAGCGATAGTGTGAAGACGATGTAAAGAGCCCGTAAGGTTTTCGGTCTATACCGGCACGACCGCCGTGGGCAGGCTGACCGTGAAGACGCTCCCGGATCCGGGCGCACTGTCCAGGTAGACGGACCCACCGTGGGTTCTGCATACGTGCTTGACGATCGACAGACCGAGTCCTGTACCACCCAGCTCGCGTGAGCGCGCCTTATCCACACGATAGAAGCGCTCGAACACCCGATCATGATGCTCGCGTGCGATGCCCACGCCGGTGTCTCGCACCGCGATCTCCGCGGACCCTTCCACCAGGCGGAGGACGACGGACACGCTCCCACCCGCCGCGGTGTACTTGAGCGCGTTGTCGATGAGGTTGTTCACGACCAGGCCCAGAGCCTCCGGATCGCCGTCCACGGGCACGGGGTCGGCCGGCACCTCGACGCTCAGCGTGACACCTCGCTCCGCCGCGTCGAGCCGATAAGGTTCGACCGACTGCCCGACGGTGGCTCGGAGGTCCAGGGGCTCGAACTCCGGCCGTCCTCCGACGGACTCGAGCCGCGCCAACGTCAGGAGATCCGACACGAGGAGTGAAAGTCGGAGCGCCTGATTCTGGATCCTCCCCAGGAATCTGCGGCGGGTATCCTCCGGCATCTCCACGTCGCCCACGACCGTCTCGATGAGTCCGCGGATGGCCGTGATCGGTGTCTTGATTTCGTGCGACACGTTGGCGACGAAATCGCGGCGCACGGTCTCCAGTCGCCGGAGGTCGGTGAGATCGTGCAGCACGGCAACCGCGCCGACCGTCTCCCCCCGCGCACCTCGCAGAGGTGACCCGAGCACTTCGATGGTACGGCGCTGGCCATTCGCCTCCAGTTCCACCTCCCGCCGCACCTTGGCGTCCTCGTCTATCGTGGTCTCGATCGCCTCGCTCACCCCCTGCGCCCGGGAGACCTGCCACAGGAACTTGCCGGTCCCCGCGGCCGCCTCCGCGCCAAGAAGGTCGCCGGCTGTGGCATTCAGGTGGAGGATTCGCTGCTGCGCGTCAACGGCGACGACGCCCTCGGCCATGCCGCCGAGGATCGCGCGGAGCTTGCGGCGATCCTCCTCGATCATCGCCAGCCGCTCGTCGAGGGCACGGGCCATGGTACTGAACGAGCCGGCGAGCCGCCCAAGCTCGTCCCGCTCGGTGGGACCGGTTGGCACACGGACGCCCTCCTCGCCCCGCGCGATGCGTTCCGCCGCGCGCGTGAGCGTGGCCAGGCGGTTCGTGACCCGAGTCGCGATCCAGAATCCGGCCCCCAGCGCCAGGAACGTGGCGGCGACACCTGCCATGATGATGATGTCACGCAGTCCGTCGAGGCGCGAAGCGAAAACCGCCAGGGACAGACCGGCCCGTGCATAGCCCAACCGCTGGCCTTCGTCGTCAACCGCTACGGCGACATACATCATGTTGGCCGCGATCGTCCGGCTGAATCGCACCGCCGAACCGCGGCCCGTCCGGCGTGCTCCGACGACTTCGGGCCGCGTTGCATGGTTGTCCATCGTGGCGGGATCCTCCTCGGACTCCGCCAACACAAGCCCGTCGTCGCGAATCACCGTGAGCCGCGTGTCCGTGCCGGGAGCGATCCGGTCAAGCTGGGCCTGGAGCGCGGACGCATCTCCCGATCGCAACGCCGGGAGCGCCAGCTCGCGGATCAGGAGCGCCTGGCGCGTGAGCTCGTCGCGCGTTGCCGCCTCGAAATCCGCCCTCAACCATCGCGACGTGAGGCGGCCCGTGACGACCGCGCCGAGGAGCACCACGACCATGAAACCGCCGAAGAGCTTCCAGAAGAACAGGGACCGCGGCATGTCAGAGACCTTCCGCATTGAAGCGGTATCCCACGCCGCGCACGGTCTCGATCGCGTCGCGGTACTTGGCAAGCTTCTTCCGAACCGAGCGAACGTGCACGTCGATATTGCGGTCGATCACGTACGCGGCGTCACCGATCACCCGCGTCAACAGCTGACCCCGCGTGAACGCCCGACCCGGCTGCGAGGCCAGCAGATGAAGAAGGCGCAGTTCGGTCGGCGTGAATTCGATGCGGGTCCCGTCCAGCAGCACCTCGTGCCGCACGGCGTCGATCACCACGTGCTCGAACACCACGCGCTCGTCGCCGCCGTCGACTCGCCTCCTCGCTCTCCGCAACACGGTTCGGACGCGCGCCACCAGCTCCTTCTGCCCGAACGGCTTCGTCACGTAGTCGTCGGCTCCCACCCCCAAGCCCAGCACGACGTCGGACTCCTCACCCTTGGCCGTTACCATGATGATCGGGATGTCCCGCGTGACCGGATCGCTCTTCAACACCCTGCACACCTCGACTCCGTCCCTGCCGGGCAACATCACGTCCAGCAAGATCAAGTGCGGGGCCTGTTCGCGGGCCAATCGAATACCCTCGTCACCGTCCCGCGTACTAAGGACCTTATACCCCTCGCGCGACAGCCCGTAGTCCAGCACGTCGAGGATGTCGGCCTCGTCTTCGACGATCAGGATCTTGATGAGGGGCATAAGCACTTCCAGCCAGCACAGACCAGGTGATCAGCGCGCGCCGCTCCCATGCTTTGCGTCCTCGGTACCAAGCCGCGAGTCATCGCAAATGTACGCGCCGCGGGGCCGCCGCAGTATCTCGTCACTAACGGCCCTCGAACGTCCCCACGATGACCCGTGCCGCGCGACGATGCGCCGCCAGCAGTTCCGGCTTGGCAAACAGCCTGATCAGGACTACCCCGGCGACGAACCCGCCGACATGCGCCATGAACGCCACCCCTCCACCAGAGGCACCCCCACCCATCGCAGGCAGCGAGCCGAGGAGCTGAAGAAACGCCCAGTACAGCAGCATGAGATAGGCGGGCACGACCGCCGTCGTCACGAAGAATCCCAAGAAGATGAGCATGTGCACGCGCGCCCTCGGGTACAGCACCAGGTACGCCCCCATGACGCCACTGATGGCCCCCGATGCTCCCACCATCGGGATCGCGGCACCGGGGTCCATCATCATCTGCGCCCCCGCTGCCAGCAGCCCGCACACGATGTAAAACGCCACGAACCGCCCGTGTCCCATCGCGTCCTCGATGTTGTTCCCGAACACCCACAGGAACCACATGTTGCCGATCAGGTGGAACCAGCCGCCGTGCAGAAACATGGACGAAATCGGCGTGATCCAGTGGGCACTCCCGAGCCGGCAGCCCAGTTGTGGTCCAAGCGGGACCACGGTGCCATCGGCGACGCGGCCGAGAAGCTCCCCGGCAACGAGGCCCCATCGGCACACGGACCGAGCCAGCGCGGGTTGCGACCCCGCCCCCTGCACCAGCACCCATACAAGGCTCGTCGCGACAATCAGTCCGACTGTCACGACTGGCGTGAGGATGGTCGGGTTCTCGTCCTTATAGGGGAACACTAAGCGTCGCCTCAGAACCGTTTAACACGTTGATGTACAACATTTTACACGCCAGCCGACCATGTGATGACACCTGTCATTGTGGCATGTTTCGGTGGTACATGGCTTGCTCCGCGACCTAGGTAGGTCTTCATGCATCATCTCATGTTGCCACCAAGGAGACGGCGATGGCTAAGGTAATCGGGATCGACCTGGGAACCACCAATTCGGTGGTGGCGGTCATGGAAGCAGGCGATCCGGTCGTAATCCCCAACTCGGAGGGTGGGCGGACCACGCCGTCAGTGGTGGCGTTCACGAAGGATGGCGAACGACTGGTCGGGCAGGTTGCCAAGCGGCAAGCCGTGACCAATCCCCAGAACACGGTATTCTCAATCAAGCGCTTCATGGGGCGCCGCATCGACGAGATCAAGGAGGAGGCGAGCAGGGTTCCCTACCCGGTGGTGTCCGGGTCCGGCAACTTGGCCTCGGTCGAGGTTGGAGACAAGCGGTATACCCCGCCTGAGATCTCAGCCATGGTGCTCCAGAAGATGAAGCAGACGGCGGAGGATTATCTCGGGCACGCCGTGGAGAAGGCCGTCGTGACCGTCCCAGCCTACTTCAACGACGCGCAGCGGCAGGCCACCAAGGACGCGGGCAAGATCGCGGGCCTGGAGGTGCTCCGAATCATCAACGAGCCGACCGCCGCCGCGCTGGCGTACGGCCTCGAGAAGAAGAAGGAAGAGAAGATCGCGGTCTTCGACCTCGGCGGCGGTACCTACGATATCTCGATCCTGGAGCTGGCCGAAGGGGTCTTCGAGGTCAAGGCGACCAACGGAGACACGCACCTCGGTGGCGACGATTTCGATGACCGGGTCATCAAGTGGCTCGTGGACGAGTTCCGCAAGGATCAGGGCATCGACCTTTCGAAAGACCCCATGGCCTTGCAGCGGCTCAAAGAGGCTGCCGAGAAAGCCAAGATGGAGCTGTCGAGCCGAACCCAGACCGAGATCAATCTCCCGTTCATCACGGCGGACCAGTCCGGGCCCAAGCACCTGAATACGACCCTGTCGCGTGCCAAGTTCGAGCAGCTGGTGGACGACCTGATTCAGCGCACGATGCCCCCAATGGAGCGGGCCCTCAAGGACGCCGGGCTCACCACGGACAACATCGACGAGGTCATCCTGGTCGGTGGCTCGACCCGGATCCCGAAGATCCAGGAGATCGTGACCAACTTCTTCGGAAAGGAGCCGCACAAAGGGGTGAACCCGGACGAGGTCGTGGCGATTGGCGCCGCGATTCAGGGCGGCGTGCTGGCCGGCGAGGTCAAGGACGTGCTGTTGCTGGATGTGACACCGTTGTCGCTCGGCATCGAGACGCTCGGTGGCGTGACGACGATCCTCATCCCGCGCAACACGACCATCCCGACCAAGAAGTCCGAGGTGTTCTCCACCGCCGAGGACAATCAGACGACGGTCGAGATCCACGTACTACAGGGCGAGCGGGAGATGGCCATCAACAACAGGACGATTGGCCGGTTCCAGCTCACGGGGATTCCGCCGGCGCCCCGGGGAATGCCGCAGGTCGAGGTGACGTTCGACATCGACGCCAACGGGATTCTCCACGTCTCGGCCAAGGACAAGACCACGGGCAAGGAACAGAAGATCCGAATCGAGGCGTCCAGTGGCCTCTCCGACGCCGAGATCGATCGCATGGTGACCGAAGCCGAGCAGCATGCGGCTGAAGACCAGGCCCGCCGGGAGGAGATCGACACGCGCAACCGGCTTGACGCCATGGTCTACGACGTCGAGAAGAACATGAAGGAGTGGGAGGACCGATTGGACGAGTCTCATCGGTCGGCCTTGACCACGGCGCTCGATGCGGCGAAGGAGGCGTTGCGCTCCGGGGACAAGGCGCGGATCCGAACGGCCTCCGAAGGCCTCCAGCAGGCCTATTCCGCCGCCGGGGCGTCGCTTTATCAGGCGGCGCCAAGTCAGGAGGCGGACGCAGCGGCGGCGCCGGGCGCGGACGCCGGCCAGGCCGCAACACAGGAAGACGTGGTCGAGGCGGACTACGAGATCGTCGACGACACGAAGTAGGTAGGTGAACTCCGATCGCGATTTGGGTTACCATAGCAGTACAGAAAGTTGGAGGAGATCAGTCACAATGTCCCGTACACGCGCATGGATGAAGGTGGCATCGTTTGGCGGCCTTGCGGTCGTCCTCGGTGCCGCCTTGCTGTCACTCGCCGATCTTCCCCGGTCCGGGCTGGCGCAACAGCGGCCGACGGTCTTGAGCAGCGCACCCGCGCTGGAGACGTCAGCAGCGCCGGTGCGTCCGGCCCAGCCCGTCGTGGATCTCGGCAATTCGTTCGTTGAAGTCGCCGCGGCCGTGAAGCCGGCCGTGGTCTACATTCAGGCCGAAACGCGCGCGCAAGAGCGCGACACGCCGGGAGGCGAGTCGCCGTTCGAGCGGTTCTTCGGGTTCCCGCCAAACGAGCAGCAGCGCCCGCGGATGGGATCGGGGAGCGGGTTCATCCTCTCGGCCGACGGCTATATCATGACCAACAACCACGTCGTCGAGGGGTTCGATCGACTGGACGTGACGCTGCCGGACAAGCGGCAGTTCAAGGCGCGGGTCATCGGGACGGACCCCAACACCGACGTGGCCGTCATCAAGATCGACGCCACCGGTCTCACCGCCGTTTCCTTGGGTGATTCCGACGATCTTCAGGTCGGTGAGTGGGTGTTGGCCATCGGCAACCCCCTGGGACTGCAGTTCACCGTCACGGCGGGAATCGTGAGCGCCCGGGGCCGTCCACTCAACGACCTTTTGGGATCGGAGTGGTCGATCGCCGACTTCATCCAGACCGACGCGGCGATCAACCCCGGGAACTCCGGCGGACCGCTCGTGAACGTGAACGGCCAAGTGGTGGGAATCAACTCCGCCATCGCCAGTCGCACGGGCACGTATGTGGGCTATGGATTCGCGATCCCGATGAACCTCGCGCGCACGATCGGCGATCAGCTGATACGCGACGGGAAGGTGACTCGGGCGGCGCTCCAAGTGCAGATCCGCCCGGTCACTCCCGAGGACGCGGAATACGTCGGGCTCGAGGAGATCCGCGGCGTGGTGCTCCAAGGCTTCTCGAACGACGACAGCCCGGCGAAGGCGGCGGGGATGCTACCGGGTGACGTGATCATCGAGGTGGATGGGCGGCTGGTCGACTATATCGCGCAACTTCAGCAGCTCGTCGGATTCCGCCGCCCCGGCGAGCGCGTTCCCATCACTGTGATGCGGGCCGGAGGCGAGCGGAAGACGTTCAACGTGCGACTCGCGGAAGCCGCGACGACGCCCGACCAGACCCGCGTCGCGAGCGCGCGTCCCGAGCATGAGGACGCCTCCACGGCGGGGCAGAAGCTGGGCATCGCCGTCGAGCCGCTGAACGATCGCTGGGCGGCGCGGTTCACCGACGATGCGACCGGGGTCGTCGTGACCGATGTCGATCCCGACGGGCCCAGCCGCGGTAGGCTGTTCCCGGTCGATCAGGCTTCCGGCATGCTCACGCTCATCACGCACGTTGAGGGCACGAGAGTGAAAACGCCGGCTGACCTGAACGAGGCGCTCAAGTCCGTGCGAGCCGGCAGTGTGGTGTCCTTGCGTGTCGTGCGCGCCGCACCGGATCAAACGGGACGCCTCGTGACGCTGCCAGGGGTCGTGCGCGTCCGCGTCAACTAACTTCGCGCGCCATGGTCGCTGGCCGATCGACGATCGGCCAGCGACCATGCGCCTTCACCCGCCGGCGGTCGGGGTCACCCGATCAGGCGATCCACCACCAGCAAACCCAGCATCGCCGGCAGGTACACGACGGTCGCGCTGAACAGCTGCCACGCATGCGGCGTGGATCCCGACCGACCCGCGCGGACCGTCGCGAACACCACCCACCCCCCGAGCAGCAGCGATCCCACGACGTACGCGAGCCCGGCGTTCCCCGTGACAGCCGGGATCAAGCCAATCGGGACCAGCGCGGTCCCGTAGGCGAGGGCCTGGCGGAACGTCGTCGCTTGTCCCGCCGTCACGCTGAGCATTTTGAGCCCCGCGCGCGCGTAGTCCTCCCGGAAAATCCACGCAAGCGCCAGAAAGTGCGGGAGCTGCCAGCAAAACAGTAAACCAAACAGCGCCCACGCCGTCGGATCGAGACCGCGGCCCGTGGCGGCCCAGCCCCCGAGGATGGGCAGCGCGCCCGGGACGGCACCGACCAGCGTCGCGAACGACGATCGGCGTTTGAGGGGCGTGTACGCGAGCACGTAGAGGACGAGCGTCGCCGCGCCGAGCACGGTGGTGAGTGGTGTGGTGAACGCGGCAAACCACACGATGCCGGCGATCCCAAGCGCGGCCCCGAGCACCGCCACGAGACGCGGGCTCATCCGGCCGGCCGCCAGCGGTCGATGACGCGTGCGGTCCATCAGGCGATCGATATCCCGTTCGAGCACCTGATTGAGCGCGTTGGAGGCGGCGGCCACTGCCGTGGCCGCCAACAGCGTGTGGAAGAGCGTGAGTCCAGCGAGGGCGTCCGGGGCCGCCAGATAGAATCCGGCGGCCACGGTAATCAGCACCCACACGATGATTCCAGGCTTGGTCAGCTCGGTGAGATCCGTCCACCGGGAAGGAGCGGCGGTACGCCCCATTACGGTTTACCGCTCACTGGGCACAGGTCACCCCACCGCGAGCACGCCGAACAAGAAGAGGAGTGCAATGGCCACGCCCACGGCGATCATGAGCGGGACCACGAAGATCGCGGAGAACAAGCGGTGATCCTGCCTCAGGTGCATGTAGAACATCACGACCAGCGCGAACTTACTGGCCGACAACACGATCAGTGTGGGCGCGAGCACCGGTTTGAGACTCGGCACGTAGTACACCCCAACCTCGACCACGGTGATGACGGTCAGGATGGCCGCCACGACCAGGTAGGTGCCGGCGGTAGCATGTCCGCGCGCCGCGTTCTCATGTTCATTCATGATCCGAACCTACTGAATGAGGTAGACGACCGTGAAGATCACGATCCACACGACGTCGACAAAATGCCAGTACAAGCCGGCGAGCTCCACCAGCAGGGCCTTGTCCGGCCCAAGCTTGCCCTGAAACGAACGAAACAGCAGCGTCAGCAACCAGAGCACACCGACCAGCACGTGGCCGCCATGAAAGCCGGTCAGCGTGAAGAACGTCGACCCGAACAAGTTGGTCTGCAGCTTCAGGCCTTCCTGCACGAAATGAGTGAACTCGTAGGCCTGGAACCCCAGGAAGATCGCGCCGAGCGCGGCGGTCGTCGCGAGCCACACCCGAGCCCAAAGCCGGTCCCCGCGGGCCACGGCGGCGAGCGCCAGCACCATCGCCAAGCTGGACATCAGCAGATCGAACGTGCTCACCGACGTGAGCGGGATGTTCAAGATCTCGGCGGGCGTGGGTCCCGTAACACTGCGACCCTTGTACACGAGATACGTGGAAATCAACGAACCGAACAGCAGACATTCCGAGCCGATGAACGTCCAGAATGCGAGCTTCCGCGAGTCGAGTCCGGTGCTCGTGGGGTGATGGGCTACGGCGTCACTCATCTCATGCCTCGAACGGCTCGAACGCCCACGCGAAAATCGCCACGACGACGATCGCGCCGCCACCAATCGCGAGGATTAGAGCCTTCAGGAGGGCACCCGTGGCCAGGACCACGATGCCCGCGGCGGCCACGAGCGGCCAGTACGACCCCGGCGGCAGGTGGATCGGCTCGGGCGGCACGTCCGGAATGGCTTTCATCTCGGTCCGCGACCATCGTGGCAACCGGCTTACGACTTCCGGGATGGCCGTGAAGTTGTACGGCGGTGGAGGGGACGGGATCGTCCACTCCAACGTCGCGCCGCCCCACGGGTCCGCGCCCGCCGGTTCCTTCCGCCTGGACCACCACGTATTGAACAGGAACACCAGCGCACTCGCGCCCACGATGAACGCACCGATCGTCGACACGAGATTCATGGTGTCGAGGCCCAACGCCGTGTCGTACGTATAGATGCGGCGCGGCATGCCCAGCAGACCGATCGCGTGCATCGGGAAGAACGCCAGGTTCATCCCGAGGAGCGAGAGCCAGAAGTGGAGCTTGCCGATGCCGTCGTTGAGCTTCCAGCCGGTGATCTTGGGCCACCAGTAGTAGATCCCCGCGAAGATCCCCTGAATGGCACCACCGTACAGCACGTAATGAATGTGCGCCACGACAAAGTACGTGTCGGTCTGCTGGAGGTCCGCGGGCGCGGAGGAGTGCATCACACCCGACAGACCGCCGATGATGAACATCGCGATGAAACCGATCGCGAACAGCATCGGCGTTTCGAGCCGTATCCTGCCGCCCCACATGGTGGCGATCCAGTTGAAGATCTTCACCCCGGTCGGTATCGCGATCAGCATCGTCGTCGCGGAGAACACCGAGTCCGCGACGCTTCCCATCCCGACCGCGAACATGTGGTGCGCCCACACTCCCCACCCGAGCAGCGCGATCAGGAGCCCGGAATACACGACGACCGCGTACCCGAACAACGGCTTGCGCGAAAACGTCGGAATGACTTCCGACACCATCCCCATGGTGGGGAGAATCAGGATGTACACCTCCGGATGGCCAAACAGCCAGAACAAGTGCTGCCAGAGCAGGACGTCTCCGCCGGCGGCCACGCTGTAGAAGGTGGTGCCGAACGTGCGGTCGAACATCAGCAGCACCAACGCCACCGTGATCACGGGGAACGCGGTGACGATGATGAACTGCGTGATCAACGCCATCCACGTGAACACGGGCAGCCGCATCATCGTCATGCCCGGCGCCCGGAGGTTGACGATCGTGATCAAGAAGTTGATCCCCGCGGCGATGGACGCCACGCCCAGGATCTGCAGGCCGAGGACCCAGAAATCGATGTTCAGGCCGGGCGAGTATTGCAGCGACGTCAGGTTGGCGTAGCCAAACCAGCCCCCATCGGGAGCCGCACCGAACAGGAAGCTGGCGTTCATGAACAGACCGCCGAGCAGGAACACCCAGTAGCTGAACGCATTCAATCGCGGAAACGCGACGTCACGCGCGCCGATTTGCAGCGGGATGATGTAGTTGAAGAACGCGGCCGACAACGGCATGATCGCCAGGAACACCATCGTCGTGCCGTGCATGGTAAACAGCTGATTGTACGTTTCGGCGCTGACCAGCGTATTGTGGGGCGACCCCAATTGCGCCCGAATCAGGAGCGCTTCCAGCCCCCCGACCAGGAAGAAGAAGAACGCGGTCACGCCGTACAGAATGCCGATCCGCTTGTGATCCGTGGTGGTGATCCAACTCCGGATCCCCGAACGGGCCTGAGGCGCCTCGATGGCGAGGGCGGCGGTGGCCATGGTCGGCACCTCCTACCGCAGGCTCGTGAGGTACGCGACGAGCGCGTCGATTTCGGCCTCGCTCAGCTCGATCTTCGGCATCAGGCTCCCGGGCTTGACCACCGTGGGATCGCGGAGCCAACGCGTCAGTCCGTCGGCGCTCATGGGGAGAATCCCCCCGGCAATCGTCCCGCGACTCGCCAGGTGCGAGAGATCGGGCCCAAGCACGCCCGCGGACACGCCCTCGATCGCGTGGCAGGCGATACAGGAGTGATTCGCCGGCTGCCGCACCTGTCGAAACGCCGCCAGTCCGGCGCGCTCGGTTGTCGCCGCCGAGTCGGGCGCCGGCGGCGCTGTTCGCTGACCGGCAACCCAGGCCTCGAAATCCGCCGGCGCGTCCACGACCAGGCGCAACCGCATGTTGGCGTGCGATTCCCCGCAGAACTCCGCGCACTGTCCCATGAACTCGCCGACGGAGTCGGGCGTGAACGCGATGCGGGTGACGCGGCCCGGCAGCACATCGCGCTTCCCGCCGAGTTTAGGCGCCCAGAAGGAGTGGATCACATCCGCGGAGGTCATCCGCAGCGTGACCGTGCGGCCCTGTGGCACGTGCATCTCGTTTGCCGTCGTGACCGCCAGTGCCGGATAACGGAATTCCCACCACCATTGGTGACCGATCACCTCGACTTCGAGCGCCCCGTCGACCGGCGCGCCGGTGGTTTTCAGAATGGTCTGGATCGACGGAACGGCGATGAACACCAGAACGACCGCGGGTGCGAGGGTCCAGGCCATCTCCATCAAGGTGTTCCCGTGCACGACGGCGGGGTCCGCCGCGCCGGGCCGATCGCGGAACTTCAGCACCGCCACGACCAGCACCGTTTCGACGATGACGAACACGGCCACGGCCCACCAGAAGATCGTGCGCGAGAGCCCGTCGATCTGATACCCGAAATCCGCCGTCGGATGCAGGGTGGATTGCGGATAGTCACCGGCGCAGGCGGCCAGCATGAGTGCGAGCGCCGCAAACGCGACCCCGATGGACCGTCGGTTGTTCATATCCCTTGGCGTGGCGGTAGATTTGGGGAATTCAGCGGCGAATGGTAGCCGCCGCGGCCGGGGCGGTCAACCGATGAAAGCCGACCACCCCGCCGATAATTCGCGGCGAGAGACCGGTGGCTGTGAGGAGAGGGGACCATGTCAACTAACACATACGGTATGCAGATCAAGCTGGACGCGCCACACGGTCCAACGATGGCGCGCGTGCGAGAGGAGCTGGCGGTGGAGGGATTTGGGGTCATCACCGAGATCGATGTGCGCGCAACCTTCAGACAGAAGCTGGACCTCGAGTTCCGCCCCTACGTGATCCTGGGAGCATGCAATCCGCGGCTCGCCCACGGCGCACTCTCAACCGAGCTCGAGATTGGACTCCTCCTGCCTTGCAACGTCATCGTATATGAGGACGACGACGGGGGCACCGTCGTATCCGCGTTGGATCCCGAGCGGCAACTACAGCTCAGCGCCAACCCGACGCTCGCGCCGGTGGCGGCCGATGTGCGGAGTCGGATGGAGCGCGTGCTCGAACGTCTCGTGACCTGAAATCCCCTCAGGAGGGAGCATGACCGCGCAGCACCAGTTGACCGATCGCCGGCGTTTCCTTGCGTATTGCTCCGCCATCGGATTGGGCGGCGCCGTGCCCGAGCTGTTGTGGGCGCGCGCGCAGGACGAGGGAACGATCACCAAAGACATGCTGGCACATGCGGAAGCGATCGCCGGTGTCGAGTTCACGGACGCCGAGCGCGAGCTGATGCTGGACGGCGTCAATCGGAACCTCCGGGCCTACCGCCAGCTCCACGAGACCGCGATTCCGAACGAGGTGCCCCCAGCTCTGGTGTTCAACCCCGTGGTGGCCGGGCGGACGGTTCCGGCGGGGGCCCGCCGCGCGCGGCGTACCCGGCCGACGACCGTTCTGCGGCCGGACCGGCTGGAAGACGTCGCGTTTTGGCCGATCGCCGATCTCGCCGAGCTGATCCGCGGCCGCCAGGTCTCGTCGGTGGAACTGACGACGATGTACCTGGAGCGGCTGCGTCGCCACGGCCCGAAGCTCGAGTGTGTCATCACGCTCACGGAGGATCTCGCGCTGCGCCAGGCCCGACGTGCCGATGCCGAACTCGCCCGCGGCACGTACCGCGGTCCGCTACACGGCATCCCGTGGGGAGCGAAGGATCTGCTCGCAGAGGACGCCTACAAGACCACCTGGGGCGCCAAGCCGTTCCAGGATCAACACATCGATTATGACGCCACGGTCGTACGACGCCTCGAGGACGCCGGCGCCGTGCTGGTCGCCAAGCTGACGTTGGGAGCCCTGGCATGGGGTGATGTATGGTTTGGCGGGCAGACGCGGAATCCCTGGAACACGGAGCAGGGATCGAGCGGCTCGTCGGCCGGCTCGGCGTCGGCGACGGTCGCCGGCCTGGTCGGCTTCAGCATCGGCAGCGAGACCCTGGGATCCATCGTCTCCCCGGCCACGCGCTGCGGTGCCACCGGACTGCGTCCCACCTTCGGACGGGTGAGCCGGTGGGGCGCCATGGCGCTCTCGTGGAGCATGGACAAACTGGGGCCGATCTGCCGCTCGGTCGAAGACTGCGCGTTGGTGCTGTCGGCCATCTACGGTCCGGACGGGAAGGATCCCACGGTCCAGAATGTGCCGTTCGCCTGGGACAGCAGCGTCGCCATCACGAGCCTGCGCATCGGCTACCTGAAGTCCGCCTTTGAACGCGAGCCGCGCAACGACCGAGAATCCGGCTTAGCGGCGTTCGATCGCGCGGCGCTCGGCGTGCTCCAGGGTTTGGGTGTCGATCTGATCCCCCTGGAGTTGTCGGACGAGTTCCCGGTGGGCGCGCTGAACATCATCCTGAACGCGGAGGCGGCCGCGGCGTTCGACGAGCTCACGCGCAGCGGCCGCGACGATGAGCTCGTCCGGCAGATCGCGAACGCCTGGCCCAACGTCTTCCGGCAATCCCGCCTGATTCCCGCCGTCGAGTACATTCAGGCGAATCGCGTCCGCACCATGATCATGCACGAGATGGACGCCATCATGGACGGCATCGACCTGTTCGTCACGCCGTCGTTTGCCGGCACCGTGCTCCTGACCACCAATCTCACGGGACACCCGGCCATCTCGCTGCCGAACGGGTATACGGAGAACGGGTCGCCGGTCAGTCTGTCCTTCATCGGTCAACTGTTCCGCGAGGACGTCCTGTTGGCGGCGGCAAAGAGCTATCAGGACGCCACCGGGTTCCATCGTCGCCATCCACCAGCGTTCGCCTAGGAGCCTGTGAGCGCTCCGGTCGTTCGGGTCGACAACCTCACCAAGGTCTACCGCTCGCGGAGGGAATCCGTCGTCGCGGTGGACCACGTGAGCTTCCGCGTGGAGCCCGGTGAGATCGTCGGGCTGCTGGGTCCCAACGGCGCGGGCAAGACGACCACGATCAAATGCCTGTGTACGCTGGTACGCCCCACGAGCGGCACCGTCGCGTTGGGCCAGGTGGACGTCGTGGCGCACCCGGCACGCGCGCTCGAGAACGTGACCGCCGTGCTCGAAGGCAACCGCAACATCTACTGGCGCCTCAGTCCACGCGAGAATCTGGAGTTCTTCAGCGGGCTCCAGGGCATCTCCACCAGGAGTGTCCGCCCCTACATCAACGAGCTCATCGACCGCTTCGCCCTCGGCGACAAGCGCGACGTGGCGGCCCGCAAGCTCTCGCGGGGGATGCAGCAGAAGCTCGCCGTGGCCTGCGCGCTGGTGAAACGCACCGAGGTGCTGCTGCTCGACGAGCCGACACTGGGACTCGATGTCGAAACGTCCCACGAGCTCCGGTCGGCCCTCGTCGCCTTGGCGCGCGACGATGGGCGCACCATCGTCCTGTCGTCGCACGACATGAATGTGGTGCAAGACATCTGCGAGCGCGTGATCATTATTCATGAGGGACGGGTCGTCACCGACGATCGCGTCGCCAATCTGTTGCAGGTGTTCCGGGCGCGCGCGTATCGCATCCGACTGGAAGGTGCGATCAGTGACGCCCAGGCGCGGGCGCTGCACGAGCGATTCGATATCGTACATACCCGCGCGGAGGACGGCGGGACCGACATCGAGGTCGAGCTGTTCGCGCGCGATCAGATGTACGACCTGATGGACGTGCTGCGGGCCGGTGGGAGCGTCATCGAGAGTATCGACCGCGAGGAGCCCAATCTCGAAGAGGTGTTTCTGTCCATCGTGCGAAAGCGGGCCTGAGTGCGCACCCTGGTCATGACGTGGGCCATGGTCAAGCGCTACGGCATCGAGCTGAAGCGCTACGCGTTCAACACCCTGTCGATGCTCGTGTCCTTCTATCTCATCTTCCTCATCCTCTTCTTGGGCATTCGCAGCTTCGCCGGCGACAGCCCACAGTTCGGTGAGGCGCTGCCCGGTATGGTGATCGGGTTCACGGTCTTCTACCTGGTCGTCTATGCGTACGCTGAGCTGTCGTGGGTGCTCATTGCGGAGGCGCAGCAGGGGACGCTCGAGCAACTCTCCATGTCGCCCCTCGGGTTCGGGCGAGTCATCGTAGCGAGGATCTTCGCGGCGCTGGCGTTCCGCATCGTCGTGATGTTCGCGCTACTGGTGATCATGATGGCGACGACGAGCCGATGGCTCCACGTCGATCTCCTGACCATCGTCCCCGTGCTCATTCTCACCGTGGCGAGCGTGCAGGGCGTCGGGTTCGTGATGGGCGGCCTCGCGTTGGTCTTCAAGCAGATCCAGGCCGCGCTCGGCATCCTGCAGTTCGTCTTCGTCGCGTTGCTGGCGATTCCCTTGGAGCAATTCGGCTTCGCGAAGTATCTCCCCCTCACCTGGGGCACCCACCTGATCGGGCGGGCCATGGTCGACGGCGAGCGCCTCTGGCAGATGCCGCCGCGCGACCTCGGGGCGTTGGGCGTCGTCGGCATCGGATATTTTCTGGTTGGGTTTGCCTGCTTCAAGGGACTCGAGCGGGTCGCCCGCAGTCGCGGTCTGCTCGGTCACTACTAGGGCGGTCACGGTGCGTCAGGTCTGCGTTACACGATACGGTCCTCCCGGGGTGCTCGCCGTCCGCGAGCAGCCGGATCCCGAGCCGGCCGTCGGACAGGTGCGCATCGCCGTCCGGTTTGCCGGGGTGAATTTCTCCGATTTGCTGGCGCGAGTGGGCTTGTACCGCGATGCCCCCAAACCCCCGTGCGTGCTCGGTTACGAAGTGAGCGGCGTGGTCGACGCGGTCGGAGGCGGGGTCGACTCGTCGCTGATCGGCCGGCGGGTGCTCGCCGCCACGGACTTCGGAGGCCAGAGCGAGTTCGTATGCGTACCCGCCTCCCTGACGTTCCCGACACCGGAAGGTGTGAACGACGACGCGGCGGCGGCCATGATCGTGACGTACCTCACCGCTCATCACCTGCTGAATCGGCTCACGAGCGTGCAGTCCACTGACACGGTCTTGATTCACGCCGTGGCGGGTGGGGTGGGCACGGCCGCCGCACAGCTCTGCCGCATCGCCGGCGCCCGGGTCATTGGCACCGCTTCGCCCACCAAGCACGAGTACCTCAGGGAGCAGGGCATCGCGCCGGTCGACTACACGCGACCCGATTGGACCGCGCGCGTCGAAGATCTCACGGACGGGCGGGGGGTCGACATCGCCCTCGATCCGATCGGCGGTGCCTCGTTCCGGCAAAGCTACCGCCTGTTGGCCCCCGGGGGGCGCCTGCTCTGCTACGGCAACTCCGCCATGTCGCGGCCCGGGAAACGAAGCATCGGCCGGGCCCTGCTCTCGCTTCTGCAAATGCCGCGCTTCGGGCCGGTGCGCCTCATGAACGAGAATCGCGGCGTGCTGGGCGTGCACATCGGCCATCTCTGGGGCGAGCTCCGCATCCTGCGCCCGCAGATGGAACACTTGCTGGAGCTGCTGGCGGCCGGGCACATCGAGCCGGTGATCGATCGCGTGTATGCGTTCGATGAGGCCGCCGCCGCCCACGAGCGGCTGGAACGGCGTCAGAACATCGGGAAGGTGCTGCTGCGACCGTGACCGCGTGGCTCGCTACCGTACTCCTGGCCGTCCTGGGGACCGCCGGCCCATCGGAGCCGGTGGAGCCGCTGGAGCTGCGGGCCATGACGTTCAACCTGCGGTACGGCACGGCGCAGGACGGCGCCAACGCCTGGCCCGCGCGGCGGCACCTCGTGATGACGACTATCGAGCGGAACGATCCCGACATCCTGGGCGTGCAGGAAGCGCTGCGCTTCCAGCTGGACGAGATCGCCGTGGCGTTCCCGTCCCTCAGCGAGCTGGGCGTCGGCCGGGATGACGGTGTCAGCGCCGGCGAGTACTCCGCGATCTTGTTCCGCAGCGACCGCCTGACCGTTGCCGCCGGCGGCACCTTTTGGCTGTCCGACACCCCCACGGTTCCGGGGTCCGCCACCTGGGGCAACCAGATCCCGCGCATCTGCACCTGGGCACGTTTCGTCGACCGCAAGACCGCGCGTCCGTTCTACGTATTCAACCTGCATCTCGACCATCAATCCCAGGCCTCCCGCGAGCGCGCCATCGAGTTGTTGTTGCGCGAGGTCCGCGACCGCGCGTTCGACGATCCCGTAATCGTGATGGGGGACTTCAACGCAGGGGAAAGCAACGCCGCCATCGAGCGGCTGCGCGGGGGCACGGACCCGACCTTCCCGTTTCGCAACAGCCTCCGCGTGCTCCGCCCGACGGCGGACTCCGTGGGGACGTTCCACGGGTTCCTTGGGACCACCGGGGGCGACATGATCGACGCGATCTTCCTGTCCCCGCAGTGGACGCCGCTCGAAGTGGCCATAGATCGGTGGCCCGGCGCGATCCCGTACCCGTCCGATCATTTCCCGGTCACCGCCACGCTCAGGCTCCCGGACTAGACCATGGAACGCCACGAGCTCCACGTGCGCCGCACCGCCCGCTATTGGACGCTCGGGCCCGAAACCGGCGCCCGCGCCATCTGGATCGTGTGTCACGGATACGGTCAACTGGCCGGTCCGTTCCTCGAAGCGTTCCGACACTGGGACGATGGAAGCAGGCTGGTGGTCGCACCCGAAGCCCTGTCGCGCTACTACGTCGACCACGCCGCGCGCAGCGTGGGGGCGACGTGGATGACGTCCGAGGAACGCCTCACCGACATCGACGACTACGTCGCCTACCTCGATCAACTCCTCGACGTCGTGCGTCCGCGCGCGGAGAATTCGGCGCCCGTGCGGGTGCTCGGGTTCTCCCAGGGTACACATACGGTTGCGCGCTGGGTCGCGTTCGGACGCGTCCAGCCGGCACAAGTGGTGCTGTGGGGCGGCGGGCTCCCGCCGGATCTGGATTTGGGGGGACCCGGGAAAAAGCTCGGGGCATGCGGTCTCACGATCGTGCTGGGCCGCCGGGACGAGAACATCTCGGCACAGGCCATCGCCCGCGAACGACAGCGGCTCGACGAGCACCACACCCCCTACACCCTGCTATGGTATGATGCCGGCCACCGACTCGATCGTGAGACGCTGCGCGCGTTGGTTGACGGGGCCTGAGGTCGTGCCCCAGAATCTCGTTGCGTGGACCGCGAGTTCCCGCGGTCCCGGCGGGAGGGCCACATTGACCATGCTGGAGATGCCATGAGAAACCCTTTGCCGATCGCGTTCGTCATTCTGGCCGGGGCGGCCGCGCCGCTGGGAGCACAGGAGCCTGTCTCGTGGGGCGCCGGCGACCCGGCGTTCCATACGTTCTCGATCGCGGCGGTGGATACCCTGACAGGGGAAGTCGGTGTCGCCGTCACCACGCGCGTGGCGTGCGTGGGCAATGGCGTGCCGTGGGTCCGTGCGGGCGTTGGAGCGGTGGCCACGCAGGCGTCCACCCGCGTAGCCTACGGCGGCGAACTTCTCGACATGCTGGCCGCGGGGACCTCCGCCGCGGCGGCGCTCCGGACGGCCGTGGCGGCCGACGACCGATCCGCATGGCGTCAGGTGGGAGTCATCGGTCTCCACGGAGGAAACGCCCAGCATACGGGCGACAGCACGAGCGCGTGGGCCGGCCACCGCGCCGGGGCTACCTATGTGACGCAGGGCAATCTCCTCGTCGGCCCCGAGGTGATCGACGCCGTGGCGGAGGAATTCGAAGCGTCCGACGGCGAGCTCCGGCACCTCGTCGATCGGTTGATCGACGCGCTCGCCGCCGGACAGGCGGCCGGCGGCGACGCGCGGAAAGGCCGCGTGCAGTCCGCCGCCGTGGTGGTGGCGGACTCGCGACCGGGCGTGTCGCGCAGGCCGGACGGCATCACCGTCAACATCAACGTCTGCGAACACCCGACGCCTGTCGCGGAGCTGCGGCGGATTCATGACGTGATATCCCAGACGCTCGGGTATCGGCCGCTCCATGAGTTCTCGGGGCGAGACGTCTGGCAGCTCAAGGTGATGCTCCACGCGCTCGGCCTCTACCGGAGCGACGTGGACAGCCTAGCGCCGACGGCGGATGAGTTCCGCTACGACAGCGCCGCGATGACCGCCGTCGACGCGTTCCGCGAGAGCATCGGTCTCTCTACCCCCGCGCTGGGATCACCGTCCGGGCTCGTCGATCGGACCACCATCGACGGACTGTGGGATGCGCTGGAGCGCCGGGGGCTGGCGGACGACGTGCGACGCCGGCTGCTGCGATGGACGCAGATCTCGCGCTAGCCCGGCGGGAACGCGGCCACGGATCGGGGCCGCGCGGCTAGAACGGCCCGCTGGCCTCCGCACCCTCGATCTCCACCTGGCAGAGCTCGAAGAACTTGCAGTAACGGCAGTGGGACGTGTCCTCGCGCAGGGGGAACGCCTCGAGCGGTCTCGCCTCGTTGGTGTCCGGGTCGGCGAGATAGGTCCGCATCATCGCGATGCTGTCGAGGATCTCCTGCTCTTCCTCGCGGATGGCCGGCTCACCCAGTTCGACCGCTTCGGCATTGCCCGTGAAGAGATACTCCAGTCGCCCCGCGATGGGCCCGGGCTTCAGATCGGCGCGGCTCGTCACATAGAGCGCGTAGGTGCGCAGCTGGAGCGGATGGAGGTCTTCATCTTCCTGCCCGGTCTTCCAATCCACGACACGATAGACGCCGTCTCCGGCGCGATACAGGAGATCGGGCTGGGCATACACCGTGTGTCCGCGCAGCGTGAAGAACTCGGGACCGCGATCCACCTCCTTGACCTCGACATACGGCGCTTGAAGCGCCTCCCGGTAGCTCTGCGACTCCAACAGGTTCTGGAGACACGTCACGAGCTTCTCCTTGATGCGCTCGATGAGACTCTTGGGAGGTCCGTCCCCGTAGTAGAACTCGTGGAACATGGTGAGGCTCTTGGGGCGACGCTTCCAGTCTTTGAGTCGCTTGGACTGCGCGTAGGCGCGGTTGAGCAGTTGACGACCGGCGGTGATGAGCTCCTCGGCCGACAGCGGTCTTTCGCCTCCCCGCGCACCGCGGATGGCGTCCGCCGCGAGGTCGTGGACCACGCCGCCGAGGAACTCGTGGAACGACTTCACTTGCTTGAGTCGATACGCCGCGCGCGCCAGCTCGTCGGCCTCGTCCGTCCATCCGTTGTGCGATCCGTAGTACTGCCAGTAGTACTTCCGCGGACACTCCCGGAACATGCTCCGACGGCTCTGCGACCAGGAGAAATCGGGAAACGGCCGTACCTCAAACGCCATGGAGCACTCGATTCACAATCCGATCCAGTAGTTGACCTTGATCATGAACATGTTCTCGGAGGGGGCCGAGAACAACGCCCCGATATCCCGGCGGAAGGAGAAGTCGCCGACCTGAGTTCGATCGTGTTGGCGACGCTGCCACACGAAGAAGATCGTGGATCCCGGCCGATACTCCCATCGCAGCACGAGATTGCCCACGAGCGACCGCACGTTGAAGTCTCGATCGCCGAACGCGTAGTCGGAGGCGCCGTCGCCGTCCAGATCGATGTGCCGCGTGTTGTTTTCGTCCACACACGTCGCGCCGCCAGTACAGACGTTCGTGCCACCCGCCAGGGCGTGCACGCCTTCGGTGAACGCGAGAAACCCAAACGTCTCCGGCGTGCGCAGCTGTTTGTACGCGACGTACTCGCCGGACGACACCAGCGGCTGCGCGAAGAGTTGCAAGCTGAGCGACGGCGTGAAAGCGATGTCGAGTCGGGTCTCGAACGAGAACTCTGTTCGTTCCAAATCCGCAAACACATAGCGCGAGCCGTAGGTGGCCGCATACGGGACGGCGTCGGATCTGCCGATGTACTGTGCGCCGACCGTGCTCCGGCTCCACTCGGGCTCGATCTCGATTTCCACTTGAGAACTCGGCCGATACTCCAGCGACAGACTGACACCGAACTCCCGGCCGGATCTCTGGTGCGCCCAATCGTAGTTCACACTCGACCCCACACTCAGCCGCCTGCGACTATCCGTCTGTAACTCGAGGCGCCCGGAGTAGGATCGGGGGTTGGCCATGAGCGGCCCGCCCCGCGTCGCCGTGCGATCCATCGTGGTCGGCCTGACGTTGGCACTTGCCTCGAACCGCCAGTAGTTGAGGAACTCGAGCTCGCTGCTCACGTTGAACGAGCCACCGACATGCGCGCGTCGCCAGGAGGTGAGGGACAGCGCGTCCTTCAACGCATCGTGGCTCCAGTTGTGATAGGTCGAGAACGTGACCTGGTAGCTCCGGAACGACTCTCCCGGTTCGATCTCCTGGTAGCGGATCTGCAGACCACCGTCGAGTACCTCCTGGCGGCTGCTGAATCCCAAGTCGTTGATCTCGAATCCCGGCGTGACTTGTGCCGCCCAGATCGATCCGGTCCAGTGCCGCCCGCGTCGCTTCTCCACGGTCATGCGCCAATCGAGCCCGGTCATCGAGGTCGCACTGGAATCCAGGGATACCCACCGAGAATCCGGCCGCTGGAAATAGTGGTTGCTCGATTGCTGGATTGCGATCATGGCGGTCGAGTCACCGCGAATGTGACTGCCGGCGGCATACCCAAAGAACGCCCAGCCACGGTCGGCCCATTGCAACTCCCAATCGACCCCGAATCCCAAGGCCGCTTGCGGGAGAAAGTCGAACGTCCCGTCGGCGGGGAGGCCACGACGAAGCAGGGTCGTCATGGCGCCGATCGTGGACGCACCGCCGTTGAAGTCCTGTTGCACTCGCAACACCCCATAATCGGTGCGGGGCTCCGCCATGAACACCCGCACGCTATCCCCGGCGGCGAAGTACCCTCTTCCCCGTTCCAGCTGGGTGACCGCGGCCAACGCACCCACCGAGGTGCCCCCGGCGGTGCGACCCGTGACCTTCGCCGCCCCGAGAATCGTGACGGCTTCCGTCACGTCGGAGAACTCCGCGTCTTCCGGAGAATCACCGTGCGGACTCCGTCCGATCCGCCGGCTGTAGAACAGCCGATTGCGTCCACCCGACAACTGGTAATCGAAGATCTGCGCACCCTCGACGAAGAACGGGCGTCGCTCCTGAAAGAACGTCTCGAACGCCGAGAGGTTGATGACCGCCGGATCCGCCTCCACCTGTCCGAAATCCGGATTGACCGTCGCGTTGAGCGTGAACTGAGAACCCAGCCCAACGCGGGCATCCAGCCCGGCGCTCGCGTACAACTCCGGATTCGACGCGAACGGGTCGCCCGTTTCCACCGGACTCGCGAACGCGCTCGACAGGACATACGGACGCGCCTCGAGCCGCCGCGCCGGGCGAGTGATGAGGATTCCCTCGATCTCCCCGAACTGACTCACCGTTCCCCGCTGGAGCCGTGACATCAACGAGAAGTGCGACACCTCGTTGGTCCGCAAACGACGCCGAATGAAGTTGACACCCCACGACTGGACCTCGTCCGCCGACTCATACTGCATTTGCGACAGTGGGATGCGGATTTCCACCGACCATCCCAGCGAGTCCATCTGGACCGCGGATTCCCACACGGCGTCCCACGCATCGTCCTCCTGGGAATCGTCGAACCAGTACTCGTCGCGCTGCTGGTTGGCGGCACTCACGTTGAAGAGGTACGCCGTGCGACGGTCACGGTTGGGGTCGAACGCAACCTCGAAGAAATCGAACTGTCCGAAGCTGTCACGTCGCATCAACTGCCGGGCAATCGTGTGCGGCTCGCGATCGAATAGGCGGGCGCCGACGTAGATCGCGTGATCGTCGAAGAGAATCTTGACTTCGGTTCGCTCCGTCGCGGGCGCGCCCTCCACAGGCAGGCGCTGCACGAAGTCGCCCGCGACCGGCGCATCTGCCCACGCGGCCTCGTTCAGCCGTCCATCGATATGGACTGGAGTCACCCGCTCGACGGCTCGCGTGCGTCGCGCGGCCGCGGCGCTCTCACCCGCTGCTTGCGCGGACAATGCACCTGGCACGGCCCACGCGAGGGCGAGACATACTCCACCAACCGATGGAACGAAGCGCACCAGACTCGACCCTTTGATGGCGATTCACCGGTATGCAATGCCCAAAAACCCACTCGGAGATTCGGAGTCGGCGCGGAGCGGCTCCGCGAGGGCACGGCGCGGTCGTAATGATAACAGCCCGGTTAACCGGAGTTCGAGGGGCGGCGGCGCTGCACGCTGCTTCCACGAATGGGCGGCGCCGTGGGCCCGGACGCACGGCGGGGAGCGCATCCTTGCACGCGCTCCCCGTGGGGCTGCAGGTTCGGATGAGCCGCGATCGCGCCGGCCAGGCGCGTCGCGGCTAGCGCGTGGCGGCGCCGAGCAGCGCGCCAAGCACCAACGGAACCCCCGAAGCGGTCGAGATAACCCAGCCGCCCAAGCCGGCGACCATCGCCCAGAGTTGCCCAAGAATGGGAACCCACCCGAGCAGAACGCTCAAGAGTCCCGCCAGGATCATGAACAGGAACGCCGGGAGGATGGCCGCGAGCAACGCCGCCCCGATCGTCCCGGCTTTCCGTCCACCGACGAATCCCGCGATAAACGGCCCGAGCATCGGCATCCAGGCCAGCGCCACCGACAGGCCCAGCATCCAGCCCATCCCGGCCATGACATTCCCGCGACCTTCACTCATGCAAACCTCCCAGTGGTTCACCTGTGAACGTACTACCTACGGACCGGGCCGCCACCTGGTTTCGCCATCGCTGGACAGTCCGCCCCGCACCGCCGACCTTTGGGACCGATGTGGCTTCTTCCCGTCTTCTCGTTCGCCGGCCGCCTCGCGGGGTCGATCTACTACCGGCTCACCGTGGGCGGGCAGACGGTCCCGGGGAGGGGCCCGGTTCTCCTGGTCGCCAACCATCCCAACTCCCTGCTCGATCCCGTTCTCGTCATTGCGGCGTCCCGCCGCAAGGTCCGCTTCCTGGCCAAGGCAACCCTGTTTACCGACTCCAAGGTCGGCTGGCTCGTGCGGGGATCGGGCGCCATCCCGGTGTACCGCCGGGCCGACGATCCGCGCCAGATGGCGCGCAACGAAGAGATGTTCCAAGCAGTGCATCAGGCGCTCGCTGGAGGGGCGGCGGTCGGGATCTTTCCCGAGGGCCTCAGCCACAGCGAACCGTCGCTCGCTCCCCTCAAAACCGGCGCGGCCCGCATAGCGCTCGGCGCCGCCCGCCGCCTGGACCGGTCGTTTCCCGTCGTCCCTGTGGGCCTGGTGTTCCGGTCCAAAGACGTGTTCCGCTCCGAAGCGCAGGTCGTCATCGGTCCTCCCATCGCCTGGGACGATCTGGCGAGCCGAGACGCGGACGATGCCCGGTCGGTTCGCGAGCTGACGGACCGGATCGCCACGGCCCTGCGACGCGTGACGGTCAATCTCGATGAATGGGAGGACCGCCCCATCGTCGAATCCGCGCTCGAGGTGTGGGAGTCGGAGTTCGGCGGCACGGGCGATCCGAGCGAGCGGATCGCACGGACCGCTGAAACCACGCGCATCCTGCACGCGCTGCGAGCGCGACCCGACGGCGCACATCACGCCCTCATCGAGGCGGTGCGCCAGCACGCGATCCGCCTGCACCGCCTGCGACTGGGCCCGCGGGATCTCGCGCGGGACACGACGGCCGGGGCCGCCGTGCGTTGGAGCGCGCGCCGGCTGGCCATCGTCTCCCTCCCGGCGGTGCTGATCGCCGTGGCGAGCTATCTCATGTTCTGGGTTCCGTACACGATCACCGGGCGCGTGGCGGCACGCATGCAACCGGACACCGATCAGCGATCGACCTACAAGCTCATGGTCGGAACGGCGGTCTACGGCATCTGGCTCGCGGCGCTGGCGAGCATCGGGGCGTTCGTGATTCACCCACTGGCGTTTCCCGTCATCGCCCTGGGCGTGCCGGCGCTGGGCATGCTGGGTCTCCGGATCCGCGAGCGATGGCGCGGCGCATGGGCCGACGCGCGGAGCTTCCTGTTCTTGCGCACCCGGCGGAAGGCGGTTCTCGCCCTCCAGGAGAAACAGCGGCAGTTGGCCCAGCGCCTCGATCAGGTCTATCGCCTCCAGGCTTCGCCGGACACTCCGCCATGACCGCGCCCCGCACCCGCGCGGGCGCTACTCCCGCTCCTTCGCCCCCTCGCCTTCGGTACCCTCCGCCATCTTCTCGAAGAACTTCGCCCCACCCGCTCCAGCCATGCCGAGCACGCCGGGGAGGTTCAGGGAGTCCGCGAGCCCCGACGGCACCACCATCAGCGAGCCACGTTTGACGATGCTCTCGTACAGCATGTTCATCGCTCGCAACTGCATCGCCGTGGGGTTCTCGGCATAGCTCTTCGCAGCTTCGACGAACTTCGAGGCGATCTCGGTTTCCGCGGTGCCCAGGATGATCCGGGCCTGCCGCTCGCGCTCCGCCTGCGCTTGACGCGACATCGCCTCCTCGAGCGCCTTGGGGATGATCACGTCACGAATCTCGACCGACTGCACCTGGATGCCCCAATCGTGCATCTTGCGATCGAGCGTCTCCTGAAGGCCTCTGCCGAGTTCCTTCCGCGACTGAATCAACTCCGCGAGATCGTGCTTACCGATGGCGTCCCGCAGCGCCGTCTGCGCGGCGAGCACCACCGCGGTTTCATACTCCTGCACCTCAAGCGCCGCCCGCTCGGCGTCGTAGACGATCCAAAAGGCGATGGCGTCCACGTTGACCGGCACCGTGTCTTTCGTCAGGCAGGACTCCGCGCCGAAATCGGTCGTGCGTATGCGCTGATCGATGTGATAGGTCACCCGGTCGATGATCGGCACGACGAAGAACATGCCCGGCCCGCGTAACCCCCGATAGCGGCCCATGCGAAGGACCACGGCCTTCTCCCACTGGTCGGCGAACTTGATCGACGATCCCAACGCGGCCGTGACGAGCACGCCCAGTGCCACCGCCACTCCGACGGGGGCGAGCGCGAACGTCACCGCCCCGACGGCGGCCCCGGCGGCGAGGCCCGCCGCGACGGCCGGAACCGGATAGCGCGTATCCGTGGGCGACGACGGGGGACGGCGCATCACCTTGGTCGACGACTGCACGGGAACGACAATCATGAGACCCCCTCGCTGTCCGGTGCGGGCTCGGCGGGCTGCTCCGCGATCGTATCGCTCAGGTCATATCGCGTGAATCCCAGCGCTTCGGCCTCCCGCACCGCTTCGCTCGCGATCGCCGCGAGGCGCTGGTATCGCTCGCGGACCTCGGCATCGGGCGCGTCGAGACTCACGAACGTGCCCTCCCCCGCGCGCACCGCCACCACGCCCAGTCGCTCGAGTTCCTGATAGGCCCGCTCCACGACCTTGGGGCTCGCGCCCAACTCCACCGCCAGCTGCCGGCTGGTGGGGAGGCGCTCGCCGGTCTCGAGCACACCCTCGACGACCGCCTCCCACACATGATCGACGATGCGGCGGGACAACGACGTGTCCCCGCCGGAACCCAGGGACAGCGCCAGGCGGCGGGTGAACGCGGACGGCGACAGCTCGGTCAATGGCCCATCAGCCTGTGAGAACTTGCAGAAGGATAGGTTCGGGGCCCTCGTCCTGCCAGCCGGGTCGAATCCCATCGCGCCCGTCGTCCGTAGGGCTCATCGCGGATAACTTCCCAGCGCATGACGGAAGACTTCACGGCCGATTTTCTCGCGCTCCAGGACGCACTGGCAGGTCGCTACTCCATCGAGCGGGAACTCGGTCGTGGCGGCATGGGCATCGTGCTGCTCGCGCGCGACGTGGCACTCGATCGACTCGTGGCCATCAAGCTCCTGCCGCCCGACCTCGCCGCGACCCCGGAGCTGCGCGATCGATTCCTGCGCGAGGCGCGCACGGCCGCGGGTTTGTCACATCCCAACATCGTGCCGATTCACATCGTCGAGGAGCACGGCGACTTCGTGTTCTTCGTGATGGGGTATGTGGACGGGGAGACGCTGCGGCAGCGCGTGGAACGCGCCGGGCCGATCAGTCCGCGCTATGGCATGAAGCTGCTGCAAGAGGTGGCGTGGGCACTCGCGTACGCCCATCAACGTGGCATCGTGCATCGTGACATCAAGCCCGACAACATCATGATCGAGCAGGCCACCGATCGAGCGCTCGTCACCGATTTTGGGATCGCTCAGGTGGGACCGGCGCAACAAGAGTCCACGGGAGCCGTGATCGGAACGGCGCGGTACATGAGCCCGGAGCAGGCGTGCGGAGACCCCGTGGACGCGCGCAGCGATCTCTACTCGCTCGGCGCCACCCTCTTCTACGCCTTGACCGGCCGCGCGCCGTTCCAGACCGCGAATGTGCCGGCGCTCCTCGCCCAACAGGTAGCGCGGCCCGCCCCGGCCGTCCGCTCGCTGCGCGCCGAGATTCCCGCGCGACTCGCGGACGCGATCGACCGCTGTCTCGCCAAGGCGCCGGAGGACCGCATACAGGGCGGTGACGATCTGGCGCGACTCATCGGCGAAGTGCGGGGCCGCGAATTTCGCGCGCCCCCGCTGGTGCGGAGCTTCGTGCGCAACGCGGAAGTGTCCACGATGGTGCTTCTGGCCGCCGCGGTGGCCGGGCAGGGAGTGGCGGTGGGTGACGCCGGCGTGCAGGTGGCGTTCGGTGGGCCGGGAATCATCGGTACGATTCTCCTGGTGGGGCTTGTGATGCTTGCCCGCCGGCTCCTGCGCGAAGGCTATGCGTTCGAGGACATTCGCGAGGCGCTGCTCGCCGAGGCGCGGGTGCAGGAGGAGGAAGCGGAGATCGTTCTCAGGCGCAAGTGGCTCCGCCGTCTCGACAGTGTGTGGCACCGGCTCTGGGCCGGCCGCTTCGGCCGCTGGTTCTTCAAGGTCGCCGGCTGGGGGATCGCCCCGCCGACGCAACGCGTCCTCCCGTCCAACGACGCCACCGAGCTGGTGCTGGGCAAGGCGGCGGAGGAGGCGTTCGATACCTTGGCGGCGGGGGACCGCCGGCGGCTGGGCGACGTTCCCCAGGTCATTCGCCAGTTGGAGCACAATGCCGAACGGCTGCGGCACCGGGGGGATACGGGCCAAAACCTGACGTCGACCGTCGCCGCGCTCGAGAAGGTGCGTGTCGCGCTGCTGCGACTGCGCGCGGGTCAGGGATCCATCGACGACCTGACACTCCACCTGGAGAAGGCTCGGGACATCGGCGAGCGGGTGGAGCGGGCGTTGGCGGCGCGGGCGGAGGTCGACGAGTTGCTCGCAGATCCCAAGTGAAGCCGCCTGTTGCGCTCCTTCTGGGGCTCGCGGTTGCGTACACGACGCCTCGCATACTGGCGGCTCAGGAACCGGCTGACTCGTCGACCGACGAATCTGCCGCCGCCAACACCTTGGTCCCGCTTCCCGCGGTCTTCTATCAGCCGGAGACCGGAACCGGCTTTGGACTCGTCACCACGTACTACTTCCGAATCGGAACGGGGCGGACCCTCAGCGATCAGCCGTCCAGCACGCAGCTCATCGCGGTCTACACCACCAAGAAGCAAATCGTCTTGCAGCTCTCGTCGCAGCTGTACACGGCGGAGCGGAGGAACTGGATCTTCGGCCAGCTCGACTTCTCCAAGTTTCCCAACAAGTATTGGGGCGTGGGCAACGCCACACCGGACGGAGCGGAAGAGGACTACACACCGCGCCTCCTCCAGGGCAAGATCGAAGTGCAGCGTCGGATCGCGCCCGCGCTATACGTCGGCGCCTCGGTACAGGCGGGCCATCGGGCGGTTCTGGCGCGCGTGGACACCGGATTGCTGGCGACCGGGGAGGCACCGGGTTCGAGCGACGGCCGGATTATCGGCGGCGGCGTGCTCGCAACCTACGATACGAGGAGCAGCGTCATCTATCCTCGGTCGGGCAGTCTTCTGCAGTTCCGCGCTTCGGGCTACAGCTCGGCGATCGGGAGCAGCTACGACTTCGCGACGTTTACGCTGGACCTGCGCCGGTACGTCACGACGTTCCCTTCGCACGTCGTTGCCCTGCGCGCGTACGGAATCGCCACGACCGGCGCGCCGCCGTTCGACTTGCTCCCGCAGGTCGGCGGCGACGTGCTGCTGCGCGGGTACTTTCAGGGACGTTTCCGCGACCGCAATCTCGTGGCACTACAGGCCGAATACCGCGCGCCGTTGATCTGGCGGATCGGCATCGTCGGGTTCGGAGCGGCCGGGCGCGTCGCGAATCGGCTCGACGCCTTCGCGCTCGACGGGGTCAAGGTCTCAGCCGGCGGCGGCTTGCGTTTCCTACTCTCGCGGCAGGAAGGCCTGAATATTCGCGCGGACTTCGCCTACGGGTTCGACGTCAAGTCGAGCGGGTTCTATCTGGCCATTGGTGAGGCGTTCTAAGAACGTCGTCCAGGCGCGCGGTCCTCACTTGGCGGGAAGCATGATCCACCACGGATGCTGGTTACTCTCAGGGTGCGCGACGCCGATGGTCCACCCGCCGCTGTACCGGCTGTCCGCGGGCGGCATGAACGTCACAACGTACTCTCCCCCCGGAAGCTCCGGCGTCTGAAACTCACCGTTCTCATCCGTCAGCACGGAGACGACCTCCGGGCCCACTCCGACCGCATCGCCCTCCGAGTCAACACGGGTGTACACCGTCACCTGGACGTTGGGCAGGCGTACCGTGGTGTCCAACGTGTCGGGTCCGGGGTCGTACCCCATAACGCCACCGCGAAAGGAACCGGGACCGTCGATCGGCTGCGTAGGGCCGCTGTCGTTGGTACTGACGGCCTCGAGACCCGCAAGGACGTCTTCGTTGCCCGCGGTGGGCGGGTCGGCACACCCCGCCGCGACGAGCGACGCGACCGCGAGTGCGGCCGCGGACAGGGCCAAGCTGGAACCACATGACTGGGCCATGGGTGCCTCCCTTTCTACGACTGTTACCCCGGCTCGCGCTCCCGCGTCACACCCCGACATCCAGTACATGTGGCGCCAGCAGTGGCTCGGCCCCCTGCGCCTCGCCGCAGCACGCTCCACCCGCCTTCACCGTGCCAGACCCACCCCCGTTCATTACCTTGTCCACACGACGCGGCCGTGGCGGAATTGGCAGACGCACCAGCCTTAGGAGCTGGCGGGGCAACCCGTGGGGGTTCAACTCCCTCCGGCCGCATTTCCGGCATTCCCGCCAATCGAGCCCGAGCAACCGCGCCGCATTTCCGCCGAGCACGGCCTCCTCATCCGCGTGCTCCAACCCCAACGCGGGATACTCCGCATCGTCTCCGCAAGTCTCCCGATCTGATGCAAGCAATCGCTGCCCGCCAATAGATGATTCGAGATAAGCGAGGGTGAGCACTGCGCCACCGCGGAGGACGACGGTGATTCGATTGGCAAGCAGCGAAAAGCATGCACGGATTCGGATACGACCGACTTGAAAGGGATCACCAGACTGGCTCTGCAATTCGTCTTGGTGTTACACGACCGCGGTGCAAAGATGCCAAGCCGGCCGTCGCACCGAAGAAGCCCCCGGCCGGAATACCTTCAGTCTGAATCTCGCCCACCGGGCGTTCGGGGCGTCCCAAGCCCGCCAGCCATTGGGCTGGCGGGCATCGTTCGGTGTCCTTTCCCCGACCGAGAAGCGCTTTCCACCACGAATGTCCCAAAAACGACACTTGCTGCGCCAAAAAGGGCCTATGCGCCGGCGAGTCCTTACCCCAGTTTACAAAGTGTGCCATGTTGCCAGCGCCACGCCGATGACCGGAACGGCCGTCTCAAGGACCGACGCCGGGGGGCCTCTGCCCCAACCTCGCCATCGAGGCGGGGCTGGCTGACCTCGTCGTCTCGGGCGAGACGGCGGCGGAACGCCTGGCCGAGCTGGTCGGGCCCGCGAATAGCCGCGCCGCGGACGCGCGAACACGGAGGTCATGAGTGCCCGGGACACCACGGCGACCCCCGGCAAAACAGGTGAAGGCGCGCGCGACCCAACGGCCGCGGGTGCTGCACGTCGAAGACAGCCCAACCCAGGCGGAAGCGATCCGGGCGTGCCTCGACGACGGCGGCTACGACGTCACGCTTGCCCGGAGCGGCGCCGCAGCGCTCGACGTGCTCGGCGGTCAGACGTTCGACGTCGTGATCAGCGACATCGTCATGCCGGGCGACGTGGACGGCTACGAGCTGTGCCGCCGCGTGAAGGCGGGCACCCAGGGCGACATGCCCGTGGTGCTGCTCACCAGCCTATCGGATCCCATGGACATCATCCGCGGTCTCGAGGCGGGCGCGGACAACTTCCTCACCAAGCCGTGCCAGCCGGACCACCTGTTGGACCGTCTGCGCGAGATCCTCGCCACCCGGCAGAGCCGCGCCCGGGGACGGGTGCGGGCGGGGGTCACGGTCTATTTCATGGGCAGCCAGTTCACCATCACGTCGGATCGGGAGCAGATCCTGGACCTCCTGGTCTCGACGTTCGAGGACGCCGTCAGGCAGAACCACGAGCTACGGGCGCGCGAGGAGAGTCTGGCGCAGTCGCAGCAGTCCCTGGCCTCGCTCTATGGGATCGCCGTGGATCTCAACGCCTGCAACACCGAGGCGGAGGTAGCCGAGGCGGCGCTCACCCACGCCGTGAAGATTCCGGGCGTGCGCGCGGGCTGGCTCGTGCTGCGGGATGGCGACACGGGATTCCGGCTCGCCGCTTCGCGCAATCTCCCGCCGGCGCTCCAAGCGCCCGGTGCAATGGACGGCGACTGCGCGTGCCGGCGGCGGCTGCTGGCGGGCGAATTGGACCAGGTGACCAACATCATGGAGTGCGAGCGGCTGGCGGCGGTCAGCGGCGACACCCAGGGACTGCGCTTCCATGCCACCGTGCCGCTGTGGATCGGCCGGCGGACGGTGGGCATTCTGAATCTCGTCGGCAACGACCGCGGGCTGGTAAGGGACGAAGACCGGCCGTTGCTGTACGGCGTGGGAAACCAGATCGCCACCGCGCTGGAGCGCGCCCGTCTCATGCAGCACCTGGAAGCCATCGTGGAACAGCGCACGACGGCGCTGCGGGAGCGGGAGCACCAGCTGTCCTCGATCTACGAGACGGCCGCCGACGTCCTGTTCCAGCTGGCCGTGGAACCGGGCGGCACCTACCGGTTCAAGTCCGTCAATCCTGCCTTCCTCACAGTGACCGGGCTCAAGCCGGAACTGGTCGTGGGCAGGCGCGTGGACGAGATCGTTCCGGAGCCCTCGCTGTCCGTGGTGCTGGCGCACTATGCCGAGGCGATCCGGGAAAAGCGCGTCGTGCGCTGGGAAGAGACGTCGGTCTATCCCACGGGCGAGCTGACCGGCGAGGTGAGCGTGGCGCCCGTGTGCAACGCGGCCGGCGAATGCACGCACCTGGTGGGCGCGGTGCACGACGTCACCGAGCGCAAGCGGGTGGAGACGGCCCTGCGCCAGAGCGAGGAACGGTTCCGCAATCTGGTGAACGAGGTGAACGACGGGTTCTTCGTGACCGACGAGCAGGGACGCTATACGTACGCCAACCGGGCGCTGGCGCTGATCCACGGATTCAGCGACCCCGCGCAGTTGATCGGCCACGGTATCCTCGAGTTCGTCGCGCCTTCCCAGCGCCACCAGGTCCAGGCCCAGTATCGCGCCGGCATGGCGTCAGGCAAGCACCCGGAGTCCATCACCGTCGACATCGTCCGACCGGACGGCCAAACCGCCGCTGTTGAGGTCAAACCGGTGGCGGTGTACCAGGGCGAGCGCCCGATCGGCACCCGCGGGGTGGTGCGCGATATCACGGAGCGCGTGCGGGCGGAGGAGCAGTTGCGTGAGGCCGCGCGGCTGCTCCTGGCGTCCCAGCGAGTAGCGCACCTCGGGTCGTATCAGCTCGATGTCGTCAGGGGCACGTGGACTGGCTCCTCGGTGCTCGACGAAATCCTCGGCATCACCGATCCGGCCTTTCCCAGAGACACGCCGGGGTGGCTCACCCTCGTCCACCCTGATCAACAGCAGGAGCTGGCCACGTACTTCACCGACGAGGTACTTGGCAAGGGACAGGGGTTCGACCGGGAATACCGCATCATCCGGCCCAACGACGGTGCGGAGCGCTGGGTCCATGGGCTTGGGGAGTTGGTGAAGGACGCGGATGGCCGAGTCGTCCGGATGATCGGGACCATTCAGGACATTACCGACCGGAAGCGGCTGGAGGACCAGTTCCGCCAGGCGCAGAAGATGGAGGCCGTGGGGCGGCTGGCGGGCGGCGTGGCGCACGACTTCAACAACATCCTCACGGCGATCATCGGGACCAGCGCCCTGATGCTCGACTATCCCGCTGCCACCGGCCCGCTCCGGGAGGACATCGTGGAGATCCAGCGCGCGGCGGATCGCGCGGCCACACTGACCCGGCAGCTGCTGGCCTTCAGCCGCAAGCAGATCCTCCAGCCTCGCGTCCTGAGCCTGAACCACGTGGTCGAGGATATCGAGAGCATGCTGCGGCGCATCGTGGGCGAGGACGTCGCGGTCACAATGCACCTCGCCGCGGATCTCGAGTCCGTGCACATGGACCCGAGCCAGATCGAGCAGATCATCGTCAACCTGGCGGTGAACGCCCGTGACGCGATGCCGCAGGGCGGGACGCTCTCGATCGCCACGCAAAACGTCGAGCTGGACGAGGGGTATGCCGAATCGCATGCCAGCGTCAGCCCCGGTGCCTACGTCATGCTGGCGGTGAGCGACACGGGTGTCGGCATGGGCGACGAGACGAAGGCCCACCTGTTCGAGCCGTTCTTCACCACCAAGGAGGCGGGCAAGGGGACCGGCCTCGGACTCGCCACCGTGTACGGCATCGTGAAGCAGAGTGGCGGCTCCATCTGGGTGTATAGCGAGCCCGGCCGGGGAGCGACGTTCAAGATCTATCTGCCGCAGGTCCGGGAAACACCCGAGCACGTGCGCAAGGAGCCGGGAGAAACGCCGGCCGGTGGCGCCGAAGTCATCCTGTTGGCCGAGGACGACGACAGCGTCCGGGCCCCCACGGCGACGATCCTCCGAAGGCAGGGGTACACCGTGCTCGAGGCGGCGAACGGGCGTGAAGCCATGGCGTTGGTGGAAACGCACCAGGGTCCCATTGACCTGATCCTCACGGACGTGGTCATGCCCGAGCTGGGCGGCGTGTCAATGGTCGAGCAGCTGCGCCCCCTCAGACCTGAGGTCAAGGTGCTGTACATCTCCGGCTACACGGACGACGCGATTGCGCGCCAGGGCTTGCTCCGGCCGGGAGCGCACTATCTGGAAAAGCCGTTCACCCCGGTCGCACTGCTGCGGCGGGTGCGCCAGGTGCTGGATGCCAGGTCATGAAGTGAGTCCCGGATGAAGCCCCGGGACTCGACCGACCGCTCAGTGACACTTCGCCACCCCCGCATACGCGTCACCCCGTCGCGTGGGCGCTTGTGGTGCAGTCGTTCGACTGCTTCAACTGGCGCCCTTCATGTCGCCACGCCGGTGCTGTCACAGGTTGGGCAACTCGAATACCAGTACCGACGCTTCACCACGCGGCGCCATGTACAATCTCCGCCGCGACGGGTCAACTGCGAAGTAGCCGGTGTTCGGCAAGCCCTGGAAGGTTACGCGGCGGCGAACGGAACCATCGCTCCCGCGCAGCACCAGAAGGAGCCCGTCATCCTCGTCTGCCGTGTTCAGCAGCAGCCACAGGTCGTCCCCCACCGTCGCAGCATCGATGACGTACTGAAGAGAGTGAATGCGGGACGGGTTCTGCTCCTCGATGTTCTTGCGCACGAACGCCCCTCGGGCCGAACGAAGCACGGGCTCGTCCATCGGGCGCGTCCAGAGAAGGCTCCCGGCGGCATCGTACCGGCGCACTTGGGGCTCGGCAAGGAACGCGAGATAGAGGGAGTGGTCCGGGGCCCAGGCAGCCGTGGCCCGATTTCGAAAGGCATCCGGGACGCGGCCGTCCCGGATCGCGGTCTTGATGGCGGCGAAGTCATAGAACGTGACCGGTGGCACAATTGGCTCGCCGAAGGACCCAACGCGGTCGCCCACAGCATCGAGCACGAGAACCATCGCATTGTCCAGGCCATCGATGGTGGCTACGAGCGAGCCGTCGTTCCGGAAGTCCCGCCCGCCACCGAGGCCCGGGGAGTCCACCCGGTACGTCCGCACTAGTACACCGGCGCTGTCGAATACCTGTACCCGATTGCTCGCGGCGTCGAGCACCCGCACCGAGTCCGCGTCGGCTCGGACGATGTACGGCATCTCAAACTCGCCGGGACCCGAACCTTCCCTGCCAATCGTCCTGCGCGCCGTACCGTCGGGGCTGACCACCAGCACCCGCTTGAATCCGTAGTCCACGACGTAAACATCCCCGTGCGGCGAAACGGCCACGTCATACACGCCGCCGATCAGCTCCGAGGCGGTGGCGACGAGCGTATCCATGGGCACGAGCGCCACCGACTCGCCGGCGCTCGGTCGACGAGCATCCACGCAACTTGAGATCGTGGTGACGATCAGGACGGCAACTCCGGCCGTTCGGAGCGGACGACGTAGCGTCATTGGAAAGACATGGTCAGACCCTGATCGGAACTCTTGCATGGGAATCGTCGTTTGTAGTGGGTTCCGAGCGCCGTCAGCGGCGAGCTGAGCTCGCCGCGAGGGGTGAGGTATCGTCTCTTGACAGGGCACTTCTTAATGGTGTTAGACGGTACACAACTCACGCGCCATAGCCGCACACTCCCATGCGGGGTGAATTCACGACGGGCAAGTACACGTCTTCTTCCGCGCACGGATGCTGCTCCGCATGCTCGTCGCAAAGTACGCAGGGGCTCGACTCGCTACAGAATGGACAGACCACGCTCGCAGGCTGCGTGCACTCCTCGCAGCTCCAGGGCAGAGGATCGTTCCGCGCCAGTAGCCGAACGGCGGTCCGACCCAATGAACCCTGCCGTGTGCCCAGAACGCGTCCGCGTAACGCGGTAGTGCTTCCGAAATCGTACTCGTAGAGAAACACCTGACCCTTGTCCCCGAGCGCCACACCGATCTTGGAGCGCATCGCCGGCTCGCGCTGCCCCGTGCGAAAGGCGCTCATGTGACCACAGCACTCCAGCCACACACGGCGGAGCAGCGCGTCCAGCTGCTGCAGCGTCGCCTCCGCGCGCGCTTCGACGTAGAGCCAATAGCGCGGATCACCCTCCGCTTCGACCTGGACCCGCACGAGAGATATCGGCTGGCCTGGCGCATCGTGGCTGGCGGCGCAGCTCAGGACGTGGCGGCTCATCTGGGCCTTTGATGCTCGCAACTCGCAGAGTTCACAGGTGCCCGTGTTGGTGCGCGGCAGTTGTCCCTCCGATGTGCAGTCTAACGCATCTTGAGAGCGCGCCCCTTGGTGGTAGCATGGAGGTGTCGAAGTCCCAGGCACCCCGGCGAGGAGCGTCAGCATTCCGGATACAATCTGTTGAACTGAGCCGCTGCGCGCTATGCGCTATGGGGATTGTTTGGCGGGGAGCTGCTGGCGATTGACGGCAGCACGTTTCGGGCGGTGAACGCGCGGGAGCGGAGCTTTACGCCGGCCAACCTCGCCAAGCTCCAGCGGGAGATCGACGAGACGATCGGGCGGTATCTCAAGGAGCTGGAGCGCCAGGATCAGACGGAGGCGGGGACTGAGGGGCCCACGGCGGCAGGGCTCCAGGAGAAGATTGCGACGTTGCGGGCGCGGCAGGCGCAGTACACCGCGCGGGAGCAGCAGCTCGCCGGCTGCTTCAGGGTCCGGACCGAAACTGGCGTTCACTGCTCGCCGCCCGCCAGTTTTCACACAGGCTCTTTCGTTGTTAGACAGCGCCCAAGGACGTCACGTGCTCAGCGCCGCTTCCACCGCCTTCGGGTGGCGGGCCGCGACCCGCAGCAGTGCGCGCGCGGGCCCCTCGGGCTGCCGGCGCCCCTGCTCCCAGTTCCGCAGCGTCGCCGGGCTGACCCCGATCATCAACGCGAACTCGGTCTGGGTCTTGCCGAGTCGAGTCCGAATCGCCTTGACGTCCGCCGCGCGCACGGTCGTCACGCGGCTTGGGGCCAGCTCGCCCCGCCGAATGCGGCCCGCCTGCCGGACGCTTTTCACCAGCCGGTCAAAGTCTCGCTTCTTCATCCGAACTCCTCGCGTACAATCTGCCGCAGCACCTTCAGCTGCGCCGCCGTGAGATTCTCCTGCTTGCTCTTCGGGTAGGCGTACAGCATGAGACACATCGGCTCTTGGGGCTCCCAGTAGTAGATCACGCGCACACCCCCGCGCTTGCCCCGTCCGGCGACGCCCCAGCGAATCTTGCGAAGGCCACCGGTGCCGCGCATGATCGCGCCCTGCGCTGGACGCAGCGCCAACGCCACCTGCAAGCGTCGATACTCCTCATCGGCAAGAAGCGCGGTGATGTCCTCCGTGAAGACCGCAGTCTCGACGAAGCGCATCCAGCAAACTACGCCATTGGCGCAGTGACCGCAAGAGGGTCGGAGTCGGTCAAACTACCTGGGCGCTGGTAGAGTCGAACCCGAGCGCCGTGGCGGTAGGTAGGACCTATCCGTTGGCTCCCATTTCCTGGCCTGACGGTGCTAGCGTACAACCTCAAGCGCGTGTTGAACCTCGTGAGCGTTCCGCGACTGTTGGCAGCCCTCGCGTAGGCGGGGCTCCTCGGCGTTGCTGCTCGCTGACCTCCGCCAGGATCCTCATCCCGCCCCGGAGCGCCTCGCCGATGGGTTTTTTGCGCTCTCGAGCACTCACATGGCGCCCGCACTCGCAAACTCACGATCATCCCTTACCACCGCGAGTTTTCACACAGGCTCAGCACACGTTAGCCGGCATATCCACACACGCCCATGCGGGGCGAATTGACGACCGGCAGATACACTTCCTCCACGGCACACGGGCCGCACGGCGGGGGCGGAGACCGTGGACGCCCTGAAGTTCCTGGCGCGAGTTTGCGGAGGGCCGCAGTCGTAGCGGGCGGCTCATACCTGGATCGGCAACGTCCGTATTCTCCGACCCGTGAGCGTGAACACCGCGTTCGCCACCGCAGGCGCGATCGGCGGCGTCCCGGGCTCACCGACGCCGCCCTGCGCGTCCGCGCTGGGTACGATGTGCACCTCCACGGCGGGCATCTCGGGCATGCGCAACATCTGGTACGTATCGAAGTTGCCCTGGACGACCCGCCCGTTCTCGATCGTGATCGCGCCGTAAAGAGCCGCGGTGAGCCCGTACACGATCCCGCTCTCCATTTGCGCCGCCACGGTGTCCGGATTCACCACGGGGCCGCAATCCACCGCGCACACTACGCGATGCACCCGGAGCTGGTCGCCGTCGAGCGAGACCTCGGCCACTTGCGCCACGAACGACTCGAACGACTTATGGACCGCGACGCCGCGCGCCCGGCCCGTCGGAAGCGGCGTTCCCCAGCCGGCACGGTCCGCCGCGAGGTTGAGCGCCGCCAGGTGGCGCGGCGCGTTGGCAAGCAACCGGCGCCGGAACGCCACCGGGTCCTTGCCCGTGGCATGCGCCAACTCGTCCACGAACGTCTCGACCACGAACCCGTTGAACGAGTGGTTCACCGACCGCCAAAAGCCGACGGGGATACCTGTCTCAGCCATGACATAGTCCACCCGCACGTTGGGAATGGCGTACGGGAGCTCCATCGCGCCCTCGACCGCCTCCGGATCGAGACCGTTCTGCACCATGTCGGGGAACACGCGGGACATGATGGACTGCGCCACCACTCGGTGCGTCCACGCCGTCGGCCAACCCTCGGCGTCGAGGCCGGCGGAGAGAACGTGAAAACTCGCCGGGCGGTAGAACTCGTGGCGAACGTCGTCCTCGCGTGACCAGACCACCTTAACGGGCGTGCCGACCGCCTTCGAGATCTCCACCGCCTCGGCGATGAAATCCAGCTCGAACCGCCGACCGAATCCGCCGCCCAGGTAGGTCGTGTGCACGGCAATGGACTCGGGCGGCAGGCCTGTGATCTGGGCCGCGACTTGTGCGCAGCCGCCCTGAAACTGCGTCGGTGCCCAGATATCGCACCCGTCGGTGCGCACGTGCGCCGTGGCGTTCATCGGCTCCATCGTGGCATGCGCCAGATACGGTAGCTCGAATTCCGCACTGACACGCTGCGCCGCACGGCCCAACGCGGCCGACGCATTGCCGTCGGTGCGCGCCGGCACCGCGCGGCCACGGGCGAGACGGCGGAACTCGGCACTGATGCGCTGGCTGGATTGGCCCGCGTTGGATCCCTCGTCCCACGCGACGTCGAGCGCGCGCCGGCCCTGGGCAGCCTGCCAGTACCCGTCAGCCACGACCGCCACACCGCTCGACATCTGAACGACCTGGCGCACGCCGGGCACGGCGCGCGCCGCGGAGTCGTCGAACCGCACCAGGGCGCCGCCAAACACGGGGCATCGCTCCACCTGGGCCACGAGCATTCCCGGCACCTGCACATCGATCCCGAAGCCCGCGGTCCCGGTGACCTTGGCGGGCGTGTCGAGCCGCTTGATCGGCTTCCCGATGACCGTGAAGTCGCGCGGATCCTTGAGCGGCACCGCCTGAGGCACGGTCAGAAGCGCAGCGCGGTCTGCCAGGCGGCCGTACCCGATGCGCCGGTTGCCCGACGGGTCCACCACCTCTCCGTTCTCGGCCCTAAGGCTTCCCGCATCCACGCCCCACTTTTCGGCCGCGGCGGCGATCAGCATCAGGCGCGCCGCCGCGCCCGCCTCTCGCATCGGCTGCCAAGCGGCCCGGATGCTGGAGCTGCCGCCCGTGGCCTGCATGCCGAACAACCGATTGTTGTACGCCGCGTCGGCAGGGGCGAACTCGATCCGGATCGTGCTCGGATCGACCTCCAGCTCCTCCGCCACGAGCATCGGCAAGGACGTAACCACGCCCTGCCCCATCTCCGAACGGTCCACGAGCACCGTGACCGTGCCGTCTGTTCCGACGCGCACCCACGCGTTCGGACGGAAGGCCTCGAGGTCGACCTCTTCTCCGGCGCACGCACCGATATGAACGCCCAGCACGAGTCCGGCGCCCACGGTGCCGGTCACGCGCACGAAGTCCCGGCGCGTCAGTATGATCGTCGAGGGCATGTCACGCCTCCTCCGCCGCGCGGTGAATCGCCCGGCGAATGCGATTGTACGTGCCGCACCGGCAGACATTGCCCCACATCATCGTGTCGATATCGGCGTCGGTGGGGTTCGGGTTTTCCGCCAGGAGGGCCGCGGCGCTCATCAGCTGGCCCGACTGGCAGTAGCCGCACTGCGGCACGTCTTCGGCGATCCACGCGCGTTGGAGCGGGTGATTCCCGTCTCGCGAGAGACCCTCGACGGTGGTGACCCGGCGGTCCGCCGCCTGGGAGATCGGCGTCGAGCACGAGCGGATCGGTTGGCCGTCCAGGTGTACTGTGCACGCACCGCACAGCGCCACCCCACATCCGAATTTGGTGCCCGTCATGCCGAGCGCGTCGCGCAACACCCAGAGAATCGGCGTTTCCGGGTCGACGTCCAGGGTCTGCCGACGGCCATTGATCGTCACGGTGATGGGGGCAGTCATGAACCGGCTCCTTGGGGGCGACACGAATCAAACCTGTGGTGCGTATCGTGAGACCGGAAGACCCCACGGAATCGCGCCGGGCTGGCGGCGCTCGTCGTGCCACCGGCCGCGGATTCACCGCACGCCCACCGACGAGTGGAAGACCTCGGCGACGCCAACCCCGGCTCGCTCGAAGAAACGATCCTGAGCGGGCTGGGTGCCCCTTGAGCAGGTCCTCGGCCCAGCGCAGACTACTTGCTCTTGGGCCCGACGGTCCCTTCGACCTCGATTACGATGGTGTGCAACGAGAACAGACCGCCTCGGGCGTCGGACCATAACACGCGGAACCGACCGCGGTCGTCGCCCACGATCCCATAGTAGTCCGACCGCGCAGAGCCATTGGCCAGACTCTTACAGGCCGGCGCGTGGGTTAGACGCGTCTCTCGGAGAAAAGTGTCCCCGCCATCCAGTGACGCAAGAAAGTAGATGTGGCTGCAATCGCCGCCCGGCCGTGGTCGCGTTTCGGGCCAAACGAGTCCCAGAACTCCACGCCCGTTGACCGTGGCGGCCATGAGGCGGGGAGTGGTAAGAGTATCACGATGAACGGAGAAGATGGGCCGCGCATCGGTCCAAGTCGCCCCGCTATCAGATGAATGGGCGACCAGGATCTCACGCGTGGCCCGTTGCACGCAGACGTAATAGAGGCGGTCACGAAACGGACTCGAGGAGGTGTCTGCGACAAGCCAGGAGAACCACATCCCGGAACTCCCGGAACTCAGAGTTTCGCACGCGTCGCCTACGAACATAGGATCCGAAAAGTGATCGTCGCCGGGCCGTAAACGCACCACCCACGCGTGATGCCGTTGTAGACGCCGTCCGTCTGCAGTCCTGTTCTCAACGAAGGAGGCGAGGAGCGATCCGTCGGAGAGGATCGCAGCCGTCTGTGCTCCTCGCATCAAGTTGTTGGGACGGATATACAGCGGCAGATCGAACGTCTTGCCGCCATCGCGTGAGCGGCTGATCGCGATGCTGGCGCGCCGGAATTCTGGTCCGTCGAACTGGGTCGACATGACATAGAGCCAGTTGCGACGAGCGGCATTCCCGTCAGCGATGGCTGTTGGGTGGTCAGTGACGACGCCAAGCCCCGTTGGTTGTTCGTCCCACGTTTGCCCTCCATCCGGAGAATGGTAGACAACAGGTCCGGCACTGAATTGGTACGGGAGCTTGGGGTCTCTACCAAAAGCAACAAAGACCGCCTGGCCGTCGGGCGTTATGGCTACCCATGGGTCGAAGCAACCAAGCAGGGGCAAATCGTGGCGGGTCCACTCGACGCCGCCGTCCAGCGAAAGGAATGTGGTGCAACGAATGTTCCCTGCAGGCGCGTCCCAAGCCATCGCCGCGCCGAGGAGGTGCCGAGAATCCGTGGGATGGATTGCGAGCGTTGGCTCGACAAGCGGTCGATCAGGCAGGCCAATCTCGACAGCTGTCTCGCTGCCCACTCGGATGGCCTGCGCGGTGGCACGTCCGCCGAGCGTCAGCAAGACGGAGCCAGATGCGATTGTGGCAACAACCCACTGACGCTGGATAGCGCGCATGCGAACGACCCGATGACTTCCTTTGAAAACGTACGCGCCCGGCAGCATTTCCTCATTATGCCGCAGCCTTGACACGGTGGGCTCACTTGTACAGACTTTCTGTACAAGTCACCCAAAGGCCCTATGCCCGTGAAAGTGAGCTATAGCCACGCCCGCGACAACCTGGCCAGCCTCTGGGATGAAGTGGAGGACTCCCGGGAAGCGGCGGTCATTGAACGCCGCGGTCACGAGGACATGGCCCTCATCCCGGCGGACGAGCTGGCGAGCCTGCGGGAGACGGCCTACCTCCTCCGATCCCCGCAGAATGCCGCGCGGCTATTGGCCGCCCTGACCCGGGCGCGACGCGGCCGTACGCCTGCGAAAGACGTCCCCACGCTCCGGCGAGAACTCGGACTCGTGGAGGAATCCTGACCGAGCGCGGCAAGCGCAAGGCGGTCTTCCAAGACGAGTTCCTTGAGGATCTCCGCTATTGGGTGGACACCAACCGGAAGATGGCCCGACGAGTGCTGGACCTGGTGGAAGCGACGCTCCGTGACCCGCATGGCGGGATCGGCAAGCCGGAGCATCTCAAGTATCTCGGCGGCGCCGTCTGGTCCCGACGTGTCAACGACGCCGATCGTCTGGTCTACGAAGTGTTCGCGGACCGTATCGAGTTTCTCCAAGCACGTTACCACCACGGTTGACCCGGGCCTCGCTCGCCGCAACGCAAAGTTAGGCGCAGTGGCCAGCCACCACCTCCGCATAGGAGCGAAGAATGCCGCCCCAGCCGCGCTCGCCCGACACCGCTTCTGCCATGTCGGTCCAACCGTCACCGTGACGCTGCAGCTGCGAGTGAACAACGGTCACCGTCGTAGAGTCCGCCCCGGACTCCGTAAACGTCACGTCGACACGGCTTGCTCGGCGGGGGTCCGCATCCGGAACGAAGCCGCGGCCAATCTGCCACGACAGTGCCAACCGCGCGGGTGGCTGCCAAACCTGTACGATGCCCCAACCGCATTCGATACCGTCAGCAGTTCGCTCGTACCAGAGACCCCCCACTCGCGGCTGTAGGACGACGTCCGTCCGCTCAGCGCTGCCAAGCCGATATGAGTGTGGCCACCAGGCATGGCAGTGCTCGGTGAAAACCCGAAATGCTTCTGCGATCGGCGCCTCGACGGCTATGCTCTCGCGTACAACGCTGCGCGGGTCATCGTTCATATATCCTCCGGCTTGACGCCCTCCAACACTGTGACGGCGACGCCTGTCACGGCGCATAACGTCACGCGCTGAGCCGCAGCGCCCAGCGACAGTTCGGCGCCGTCGGCTCCCGCGCGCGAGGTTAGACAACCGAATCCGTTACATGCGGGCCGAAGCTTCAATCCGGATACGTTCATGCACGAGTACTCGCACGGGCCTCCCCCCGTGCCGGGCCGGTGTGTGCCGGCAACTGGCGGCGATCGCTGTGGCCGCCTCAATGAGCGCGTCAGGGATTCGGTCCTGCCCCGCTCCGAGGTCGGGCATATAGGTCACGGCCGGCGACGGCTTCACCGCCTTGCTAGGCGTCGTTTGCCGCGAGCACACCGTTCGGCGTTACGTGCTTCGACGTGGCGGCGAGTGTCGCCGTACGATATCGCAACACGATAACGACGGCCCATACGATGACCAGAGTGCTCGTGACCGCAGCCGCGAACCCGCCTGCATTCGGTGACGCGGACACGAAATTGAACGACGCGTGCCACAGCACAACGGCCAGCACGCTACCGTGACTGCTGTTGTACAACCACGTCAATACGATGGCGCCTGCGAGAATACCGAGAAAGAAACCAGGCAGGACCCGCAGACCCAGCGCCGCGTAGCTGGGGACGTAGAAGAATGCGGGCAGATGCCAGCCGGCCCACGCGATGCTCAATAAGACACTACTCGTTAGCGCGGAGTGTGTTCGTTGCAGGCGCGGAAGAGCAAAGCCTCGCCACCCGAGTTCCTCGCCCCACCCATTGGTGACAAGCCATAGCGCCCATGCCCAAAGCCCCAAATCAGGAAGGAAGTTGACCTGCCCCAGCGCTGTCCATGTCGGCGCGGACTGACCGCTGACGCGAGCCGCGAGCTGGGCGGCTGCGAACAACAGGAGGGGCGATAACAAGCCGACGAGTAGCCACCGCCCGGACTGCCAAAAGCGGCTCGGTTGATCCGTACGGAGACTGCCCGGCCGCGCTCGACGAAGGAGCTGGGTGGTCGCCAGCGCCGCAATCGCCGGCCCTAACCCTGACAGGTAATGCAGCGCGAAGGGCAGGCGCGTCGCCAGATGCCCCTGCGCCTGCAAAGCGAGCGGAACCGCGATGGCCCAGGAGCAGACGTACGCCAGCACGTAGTACGAAGAAACCGGATATCGCTCCGCTAAAGAGGTCAACCTAGCCTCCGGCCGCAGCCTTCCAGGGTGCCCTTCAATATGCGCCGCCGCCCAACGTCCTGCCGCTCAGGCGCGAGCGGTGCAACCGTTACGTTCAATTCAGCCACGACCATCACGCGCTGCTCATCGCTGGGGGGACAACCCATGGGGGTTGATTGGCCGCGACCGCCAGCGGACGCTGTGCCCATCCGCTCGCTCGCGCTTCACGTCACGTCCCTCCGGCCGCATTCCCGCTAACCAAGCCCGACCAGCCGTGCCGCGTTCCCACCAAGTACGGCCTCCTCATCCGCGTCCTCCAACCCCAGCGCGCGGATACTCCGCATCATCTCCGCAAGACTCCCGATCTGATGCGGGTAGTCGCTGCCCGCCAGCAGATGATCGGCGCCGGCAAACTCGAGCGCGAGGCGGAGGGCGCGCACGTCGAAGTTCACCGTGTCATAGTAGAAATTCCTCAGATACTCGCTCGGTGGCCGGTCGATGTGCGCCCGGCAGGCGCGGAACGCGCGATAGCCCCGGTCAAGGCGCTCGGCCAGATAGGGAATGGCCCCGCCGAGGTGGGCCAGCACCCACCGGATGTTCGGGTACCGCTCGGCCACGCCACTGAACACGAGACTCGCCGCCGCCAGCGTCGTGTCGAACGTGAACCCCACCAAGGGCATGAGCCAGTAGTGCTCCAACGCTTCCACGCCGACCGGAAACGTCGGATGGATGTAGAGCACCGCACCCAGCGCGTCGGCACGGCGATACAGCGGGTCGAACGCGGCGTCGCTCAAGGCGAGACCGTTGGCGTTGCTGAACGGCATCGCACCAGGCAAACCCAGTTCCTCTATCGCGCGTTCGAGCTCGCTCACGCACGCCGCCGGGTCATTGAGCGGCAATGTCGCGAGCGCCGTGAACCGATCGCCACGCTCCCGCACGATCGCGGCCAACGCGTCGTTGATCTGCTTGGCGTACGTGACCGACTGCGCCGGGGGGTGCAGCAGTGTGCCCGGCGCGGTGAAGGAAAGGACCTGCATATCGACCCCGGCGTCGTCCAGTACGCCGAGCCGGTAAGTGATATCGCGGTGCCCCGGCACGGCGATATTCGCGTCTCCCGGAGACCGCAGCACCGGATTGCCGTCCGCGTCGTCGGTGACGGTGATGGGGCCGCCGTCATGGCGCAGGGCGTCGATGTAGGCGGGGGGGTAGTAGTGGTTGTGGAAGTCAATTACGCGCACCGAGGAATCCTCCTTTGGCGTCGCGCCATCGGGTCCACACGAGAAACACGGGCGCCCCAGCGGCGACCAGCAGCAGGCCCGTAAGACTCTCGACGGGATCCGAGACGATCTGATTGAACACGATGACGGCGCTCGCCGCCACGAACACCAGCGGCGCGACCGGGACGAACGGCATGCGATAGGTGGGCTCGTAGTCCGGACGCCGCCGGAGCACCAGCAGGCCGGCGGCCATCAGCGCGAAGAACGCCCATTCGGTATAGATCACCCGGGTGAACAACTCCCGATAGGTGCCGGTGACGACGAGTACCGAGGCCCACAGCGCCTGCACGACGATGGCGCGATGCGGCGTTCGGAACCGGGGATGCACCTCGCCGAACCGCCGAAACAACAGGCCGTCCCGCGCCATCGAGTAGTACACCCGCGGGCCAGCCAGAATGATGCCGCTGAGAGCTCCAAAGGTCGAGAACACCACGAGCCCGGACATGAACGCGGCGCCGCCGGTGCCGATCACGGCATCGGCCGCGTCCGCGGCCACCCGACTCGACGCCCGCACGGCCTCGACGGGAAGCACGTAGACATACACGACGTTGAGCAGCAGGTAGCACACCGTGACGGTCCCGACACCGATCAGCAACGCTCGCGGAATGGTCGTTCGCGGCTCGATCGTCTCGTCCGCGGCGTAGGTGACCATGTGCCACCCGCCATAGGCAAACAGCCCAGCGATCATCGCCAGCGCAAACGTCTGGAATGACGGCGCCGGAGCCGCGACTGCCTCCGCGCCGGACGGCGAGGCCGCCTGCCCGCCGAGCAGCAAGCCGATCACGATCATGACCGCGATGGCGAGGACCTTGCCCGCCGTGAACGCCGTCTGGACGATGCTGCCGGACCGCACACCCACATAGTTGATGGCGGACAAGACCAGGATGCCCGCCACCGCCACCGCCCGCGTGCCACTGGCGTCGAGAGGGATGAAGAACGCCATGTACCGGGCGAAGATCACGGCGATCGCCGCGATGATCCCCGAGTGCATGCTCCAGAACATCCCCCAGCCCCAGAGGAACCCGACGGACGGCGCATAGGCCTGGCGGAGGAACTCGTACACACCCCCGCTGCGCGGGAAGGCCGAGGCGAGCTCGGCGGTGACCAGGCACCCGAGCAACGTGAGAACACCCGCGAGGAGCCACACCAGAAGGATGCCGCCCACCGTCGGGACTTGGCCGGTGATCTCCGACGGCTGCACGAAGATGGAGGCGCCGATGATGGTCCCGATGACCATCGCCGTGGATCGCCACAGGCCGATGGTGCGGCGCATCCCGGTCGGCGCGGTCGCCACGATCACGGTGCTTTCGTCGCCTCGTGCAGGGCCGTGCGTCCGTCTTGGTGACCGAGGGGACTGCCGGGCTACCCGCCGCCGGCGGGAGGCAACGGCTCCTCACGATAGAGCCTGCCGACGTTGGCCACGAACCGCGCCAGAAACAGCCCGAACATCAGCGCGACCGCCGCCCCCATCACCCAGTCGGCGCCCGTACGCAACGCGGCGAGCGACCACGCGCCGCTGGACGTTCCGATGGCCAACACCGTATTCGCGACGATCAGCAGGATCCTGGCCTCGGTGGGACCGAGGACGCCGTAGGAGAGGCGAAACTGGCCGAAGACCTGCGCTTCGAGGTAGACGTTGATCGAAAGCACGAGATAGCCGGCCACGAGAAGCATCGCCCATTCGAACGATACGAGTGGAGACAACCCGAGACAGGCGATGATCACGACCGTGGCAAACGCGTCGACCGCGTGATCCAGGTAGAAGCCGAAGCGGGGCCGTTCGACCTTCCGCACGCGCGCCACCGTCCCGTCCAGGCTGTCCCCGAACCAGTTCACCACGAGCAGGACGGTCGCCATCCAGAGCCAGCGCGTGTCCCAATTGGTGAGGTAATAGGCTCCACCCGTGCCGAGCGCCCCCAGTACGCCGATCGCGGTCAGATGATCGGAGTTCACGGCGGCCGGCATGCGGCGGGCCAGGGCGACCAGGAGTCGCTTCTCGGGGCCCGCGAGCAGAAAAGTCATCTGGCGATCACCGCCAACGGCCATAGGACGCTCCTTGAGCAACACGCGTTCGGCGAGGGTCGGCCGACCTCGACCCGACGACCCCGGGGACAGTGTAAGCTACCGTCACGACGGCGTTTCGCCGACCACCCGGCGCCCGGGTGCCTGCCTCGCGGTCACCCGGTGTACATTTCCCCTCCTGGCAACCCAAAAAGATCGAGAGAGCCCTGACAGGATGACGACGGTAGAGACGTCCGCCAACGGGACGGCCGACATCGCGATCAGCAGGCTGGGCGAAGAACCCGGCACCATCACCATGAAGGTGGAGGTCGGGGTGGCGCGTGTGCGTGCCACGGAGCAGAAAGCCGCCGCCGTGCTGGCCAAGCGCGTTCGGCTTCCGGGGTTTCGCAAGGGCCGGGTCCCCGTGCAGGTCGTGAAGCGGCAGTTTCGCGACGCGCTCCGGGAGGAAGTGGTGCGGGCGGTGATCGGTGACAGCTGGCAGCTCGCCTTGGATCAGGAGAAGCTCGCGCCGATCGGGGACCCCCGCGTGTCGAACGTCAGTTTCCGGGATGAGGCGCCGCTCACGTTCGAGTTCCAGGTGGATGTGAAGCCGGAGATCGTGTTGGACCGGATCGGCGGGTTCATGTTGGCCCGCCCGAAGGTCGAGGTCAGCGACGCGATGGTGAGCGAGCAACTCGACGAATTGCGTCGCCGGCGAGCGCCGTGGGTGCCGGTTGCGGACGGCCCGCCGGCCATGGGAGACATGGTCGAGGTCACCCTGGCGACGATCGAGGGCGAAACGGCGGATGCCGAGCCTCGCCCGTATCAACTCGTCCTGGGCGAAGGACAGGCCATCCCCGAACTGGAGGAGCGTATCCTCGGCATGACGCCCGGGGACACCAGGGAAACCACCGTGCGGTATCCCGAGGATTTCTCGGACGAGACCAAGCGGGGGCAGACGCGCACGGTGCGGATCACGCTCCGCGAGGTCAAGCGCCAGGAGCTTCCTCCGCTCGACGACGCCTTTGCCCGTGAAGTGGGTGAGTTCGATTCGCTGGATGCGTTGCGGGCGGCGATCGGGCAGGATATCGCAGCGGCGGCCGCGCGGGACGCCGACGCCGACGTGCGGCGCCAACTCGTGGACGAGATCATCTCCGCGAACGCGCTGGAGGCACCCAGGGCGCTGGTGCATCGGGTGCTCGGAGGGTTTGCCCAGGCGTACGAGGTTCCCGACGATCGGCTGGAGGAGTTTGCCCGTGAGTTCGGGCCGATTGCCGCGCGGCAGGTGCAGCGGGACCTCATCATCGAGCACGTGGCGACGCGCGAGTCGCTGGCCGCGACCGAAGAGGACCTGGACGCCCGCATCGCGGAGATCGCGGCGCGGCGCGGTGAAGAACCCAAGGCGGTGTACGCCTCACTCCAGAAGGCCAAGCGCCTGCGGGAGCTGGAGCACAGCATCACCGAAGAGAAGGTTTTTGACTACCTCCTCGCTCAATCCACGGTCACTGAGACCTAACCCAATCGGACAGCGTTATGGCAACGATCTATCCTCCGTACGTGATCGAGCGCTCCAGCAGGGGCGAGCGAACCTACGACATCTTCTCGCGGCTCCTAATGGATCGCATCGTGTTCTTGGGCACGCCGATCAACGATGACGTGTCCAACGTGATCATCGCGCAGCTGCTGTTCCTCGAGGCGGACAATCCCGAGCGCGACATCTATGTGTACATCAACTCGCCGGGCGGGATCATCTCCAGCGCGCTGGCCATCTACGACACGATGCAACACATTCAGGCGCCGGTGAACACCATCTGTATGGGCCTGGCCGCCTCCGCGGGATCGTTCTTGCTGGCGGCGGGCAAGCCGGGCAAACGCGCGGCGCTGCCGCACTCGCGGATCATGATGCACCAACCCTCCGGCGGCACCCAGGGAACGGCGGCGGACATCGAGATCCAGGCCCGCGAGATCCTCTATCTGCGCAATCAGCTCAACGAGCTCTATGCGCAGCACACCGGGCAAACCAGGCAGCAGATCGAGTTGGACATCGATCGTGACCGGTTCATGTCGGCCGAAGAAGCCAAGGAATACGGGATCATCGACAAGGTGATCCAGCAGCGGGCGGACTTGGAGGCGAGCCCCAGCGCTTGACGGTTTTCCAGGCCTGTTCCATACTAGGCCCGGAGAGGACACATGGCCCAAGACAAACATCTGCGTTGCTCGTTCTGCGGTAAGTCGAAAGACGCCGTCCGGAAGTTCATCTCCGGACCGTCGGTCTACATCTGTAACGAGTGTATCGCGCTGTGTAACGAGATCCTGGCCGAGGATGAGGAACGGGAGGTCGCGGAGGCGATTACCCAGGTTCCGACGCCGAGCGAGATCAAGGAGGTGTTGGACCAATACGTGATCGGGCAGGAACGGGCCAAGAAGGTGCTGTCGGTCGCGGTGTACAGTCATTACAAGCGTATCAATTCCTCTTCGGTACGTGCGGGCAGTGACGTGGAGCTGGAGAAGTCGAACATCCTGTTGATCGGACCCACGGGCGTCGGGAAGACACTTCTGGCGCAGACGCTCGCCCGCATGCTCGACGTCCCGTTCACGATCGCGGACGCCACGACGCTGACCGAGGCGGGCTACGTCGGCGAGGACGTGGAGAACATCCTCGTGCGGCTGCTCCAGGCCGGCGACTTCAACGTGAACGAGTGCGAGCACGGCATCGTGTACATCGACGAGCTCGACAAGGTCGCCCGGAAGAGCGAGAACCCGAGCATCACCCGGGACGTGTCCGGTGAAGGGGTGCAGCAGGCCCTGCTCAAGATCCTCGAAGGCACGGTGGCGTCGGTGCCGCCTCAGGGCGGCAGGAAACACCCGCAGCAGGAGTACATCCAGATCGACACGCGCAACATCCTCTTCATTTGCGGAGGAGCGTTCGATGGACTGGAGAAGATCATCGAGGCCAGAACCGGGCGACGCCAGATCGGGTTCTCGAAGGAAGAAGTCGAAACGGGCCAAGCGGCGGCGGTGCTCAAGAACCCGTATCGGGACGTGGAGCCAGACGACCTGCTGCGCTATGGACTGATACCCGAGCTCGTCGGACGGCTGCCGCTCGTGGTGGCGCTCGATTCGCTCGACGAGGATTCGCTGGTCCGCATCCTGCTCGAGCCCAAGAACGCCCTCACCAAGCAGTACGAGAAGGTGTTCGAGTTCGAGTCGGTCGGATTGACGTTCGAGCCCGACGCGCTGCGTGCGGTGGCCCAACGGGCCCTCAAGCGTGGAACCGGGGCTCGCGGGCTCCGCGCGATTCTCGAGGAAGTGATGGTCGAGATCATGTTCGACCTGCCGAGCCGACACGACATCCGCGAGGTCGTCATCACCAACGAGTGCATCACCAATGGGCGCCCGCCCCTGATCGTCACCGAGCGGGCACGAGCCAAGAAGGAAGCCTGACCGCGGTCAGTTTCGTCGGCAGTTACCCCTCGGCCGACTTCCGGACCGTCCCCCCCCTGCCCGAGATCGCGGTCCTCGGTCGGTCCAACGTGGGGAAGTCTTCCCTCATCAACGCCGTGGTCGGCCGGCGCTTGCTGGCGCGAACCAGCGCGCAGCCCGGCAAGACGAGGTTGTGCAACGTGTTCAACGTCGCGCAGCGGTTCTACCTGGTGGACCTCCCGGGCTACGGGTACGCGCGAGTGTCCAAGCGCGAGCGCGAGCGGTTCCTGGCGCTCATCGCCGGGTATCTCGAGGAACGCGCGGCCCTCGTCGGAGCGGTTTGGCTGCTCGACGTTCGCCGCGATCCCAACCCCGACGACCAAGCGATGGCGGACCGGATGATGGCGCGAAGTCTCCCGGTGTTGCTCGCGATCACCAAGGCGGATAAGCTCCCCGTCGGACAGCGCCTGGACCGAGCCAGGCGCATCCGCATGGTCGTCGGCCTCTCGGAGAACCAGTGTTTGCTCACGTCGGCGCGGACGGGGGAAGGTATCGACACCCTTCGCGCCTCCATCGACGCGCTGGTCGAAGCGGTGCGCCCCCGATGATGCGTCGCGCGGGCCGGGCGATTCGGCTGCTCCTCGTCTTGGGCCTCGTGGGGGCGTCGCCGGCCTACGGGCAGGACCTCGAGGGCGTCGCCCGAACGGACCTGCCGCCACCCGGCTTCGGTACACTGCGCCAGGAAGACGCATCCGTCACGCTGCAAACGGCTACGGTCGAGATCCAACTGCTCTTCCTGGACGAGCGCGTCATTCGACTGCTCGCCACCGATACCTACGACGCGCTGCACCGGCTGGCGGAGACGCGCGCCGACTCCGTCGACTCCGTCGCGCGCCGCTACGGACTCCGGGACCCCACGCTGGTGCTGGTCACCTTCTTCGGCCGTCAGGATCGGGCACGGTTCGAGCCCGAAATCCTCACGGTGGTGAGCCAGAACCGCCTGTTTCGACCCATCGAGATCCTCCCGGTGTCCCCGATATGGAACGGGCGCCAGCTGAACCAACGAGAGACCGCCGCGGCCGTGTACGTGTTCGGCGATGGCATCCGCGTGCTCGACCCCTTGACGGTGTCGTACGGCCAAGTCGAGAGCGACGTGTGGGAGCGCGTCGTACGCCTGCTGGATCGCGAGCGCTCGTCCGTGTTCGCACGAGCGGCGCGGCGCATCCCCTAGCGCGCTTCAGCCCCGGCGGTGCCGCCGGCCGCGTCCTTCCGTCCGGGCGGCGGTGGGCCTATTCTGCTACGCGCGAGGTTCCCTCCTCCCGGAGACCACGGCATCCATGGTGTTACGGCCCCTTCGCAAGCTTCCACTGCCCGACGCGGCTGAGCGCGCGTACTCGTCGTGGCTCGGCGAAATCGAGGAACGCCTGTCGGACCCCGCATGCGACCGCTACGCCCTCTGCCGCGAGGTGCTCCGCGAGCTCTACTTTCCGCACCTCGGGAACTACGAAGACGTCGCCGCCGATCCGGACACGCCCGCGAGCACGAGGGCGGCCCTCCTCGCGCTGGATCCCCACAACATCACACTGGAGCCCGAGTACTATCACGAGATCGACCCGGCCAGGTATGCGCCGGTCAAGCCGCTCCTCTGGTTGTGGCAGGCGTTCGATCGGTCCATCCTGGGCGGCGGCAACGTCGACGTCGGCGTTCGGCTCCGTCGCATCCTGGCGCGGCATGTCTTCCAGCGATGCGGGAAGAACTTCAAGTGTTTCCAATACGTGGAGTTTTCGTTCGGCTACCTGATGGAAGTCGGCGATGACGTCGTCGTCCACCGTCACGTGCTGCTCGACGACCGGGGCGGCATCGTGTTGGGCAATCGGGCGTCGGTGGCCGACTACGCCAACATCTACAGCCACACCCATGCGCTGGCCGATCAGGTCGATGTGACCGACGCCCAGGTCGTCCTCGGCGACGGCGTGCGGGTCGCGTACCACGCCACGGTGCTGGCCGGCGTACACGTTGGCGAGCAGGCGATGGTCGGGGCCGGCGCGGTGCTGACCAGAGACGCGAAGCCGTGGCACCTCTACCTTGGCGTCCCCGCCAAGGCGGTGCGGATCAAGCCCAACGCCCCACCCGACATTCAGGACGCCACGCAAGGCTAGGCCGCACGCCGTTGGGCCGCACGCCGTCCTCGGGCGGCGGACGAGCGCTCAAGTGTGGAACGGACCGGAGTGGCGGCGGGACCGCGCCAACACCGCCTGCAGGCGGGCCGAAAGCGCTCGCGCCCGGAACGGCTTGGTCAAGAAATCGTCGGCGCCCATGGCGAAGACCCGTACTTCGTTGTCCTCGTCCCCTTTGGCGGTGAGCACGACGACGGGGATGTCCGCCGTTGCCGAACGGGACCGCAAATGGGACAGCACACCGTAGCCGTCCAACCCCGGGAGGTTCAAGTCCAATACGACGATGTCGGGTGCATGCCGGTCGATCTGATCGAGCGCCTGGACCCCGTCCGCCGCTTCCGTCACCTCGTATCCATCGCGCTCGAGCAGGTCCCGCATCACGCGCCGCAGTTGATCCTCGTCGTCCACCAGCAGCACCTTCGGGCCGCGCACCTCCTCCAACTTGCCGCCGACGGCGTCGAGCAACTCGAACTCCATGCGATCGCCGGAATCCCCCCCCACCTCGGCCACCCCAGCGGATCCACTCGTCTTCGCCGCGCCGGTCGCTCCTCCACTACGGCGGTCAGCGACGCCGCGGCCGGCCACCCTGCCGGACGCGCGCGGGTGCTCGGCGCTGTCACGACCCGGTTGCTCGTCTTCCGCCGGAACATCCACGACCCGCAGTAACTCCTCTATCGTCGAATCGCCCCGCAACACGTGCGCCAACCCGCTTTCCCACAACGTCCGCATGCCGCCGCGCCTGGCGATGTCGGCGATCGCGTCGGCCGACGAGTTCGCCGAGATGGCCCGCTCGACGGCAGGAGTCACGTTGAGAATCTCGACGATCGAGAAGCGACCCTGATACCCGGTCATCGCGCATTCCGGGCACCCGACCGCCCGAACGAGCGGCGTGTCGGGAGGAATCCAAGGATGCAGCTTGTGCGGGATGGCCTCGACCCAAACCTCCTTGCAGACGCTGCACAGCCGCCGCATCAGCCGCTGGGCGATCACACCGCGCAGCGCGCTTGCGATCTTGTACGCCTCCATCCCGATGTCGACCAGCCGGGTCACCGCGTTCGGAGCATCGTTGGTGTGGAGCGTCGACAACACGAGGTGGCCGGTCAATGACGCCTGCACCGCGATCTGCGCCGTCTCGCGATCGCGAATCTCGCCCACGAGCACCACGTCAGGATCTTGACGCAAGATGGAGCGCAGCGCCGCCGCAAAGGTGAGGCCGGCTTTCTGGTGCACTTGCACCTGGACGATCCCCGGCAAGCGGTACTCGACCGGGTCCTCCACCGTCACGATGTTGACCCCTTCGCTCTTCGTCAGCTTGATGGCCGAGTAGAGCGTCGTCGTCTTCCCGGATCCCGTCGGGCCCGTCACGAGGATGATGCCGTCACGGTTCTCGAGCAGTTCGCGGATGGCCCCTGCCTCGGCCTCGTTCAGGCCGAGCGCATCGAGCTCGAGCACGGTGCGCGATGCGTCGAGGACACGCACGACCACCTTCTCGCCCAGCGACGCGGGCAACGTGGACACGCGAAGATCGACCGGGATGCCGTTGAGGGCCACGCGCGCCCGGCCGTCCTGCGGGCGCAACCGATCCGCGATGTCCATCCCCGAGATGATCTTGATGCGGGAGATCAGCGGGAGACCGGCCGCGCGCGGAATCTTCATCACTTGCCGTAGCACGCCGTCAATGCGGTAGCGCACCGCGACTCCGCCCTCTTCGGGCTCGATATGGATATCGCTCGCCCGTGAACTGATACCCTCGGAGAGAATCAGATCGACCAACCGGACCACGGGGCGCTGGGAGGCCTCTTCCGCCGAGACGGAGATATCGTCCAGCTCCTGATCGACCTGCTCGTGGCGTATCTCCGCGGCGCCCTCGAAGCCCTCCAGGAGATGCCCGATCGCACTCACCGGCCGGTAGAGATCCTCGATTTGCTGGGCGATCTTGCCGGGGCTGGCCAGGGAGATCCGCACCTCTCGCCCCGTCGCGAACGCGAGCGTCTTCTCGGCATCCAGATCGAAGGGGTTCGCCGTGGCGATCTCGAAGTACGAGTCGGTGACGTGCATCGGCAGGATCTGATACCTGCGCGCAACCTGTTCCGGCACCAAGTCGCGTGCCGATCGCTCGCTTTGCGTCACGTCGGCAAGCTTCAACCGAAACCGCGTGGTGAGGCGCGCAAGCAATTCCTCGTCCGTGATGAGTTCGGCTTCGACGACCATTCGCCAAAGCGAGGCCTGCTCATCCCCGACGGAGGATTCCGCGGCGGACGCCTCCATCTCGAGAACCTTCTCCTCGCCGATGAGGTCGACCACGGTCGGTCGCAGCCAAACATCACGAAACAGCGAAATGACGAACCTCCCGCAGACTCACCAGGTGTAGCCAATCTTGGTGAAACCTACCCCAAGCCGAAAGGGCGTGCACCAGACAGCGAACTCCAGGGACACGAAACTAGAGAATGCCCCACAAGTCGCGCCGGACGTCAACCACAACGCCGAGCGCCGGGTCTCGCAAGCGCATACCGACATCCAACCGCAACAGGCCGTGAAACCACTCCAGTCCCAAGCCGACCGCCGGTCGCACGCCTCCGGTCGGCATCCAGGGCACGCCCGGAACGACGCCCCCGCTCCAACCGGCCGACACGAACGGGGCCACGACGAGTTGGCGCCCGGTCGAGGCAAACGGTCCGAGGGGGATCGCGGGGAACGGCACCGGGACACGCCACTCGACGGACCCCAGAAGCTGCGAGCGTCCTCCCCACCGGCGGAACGTCTCCCCGACCATCGTGCCGCGCCCACCCCACACGAACGAGCGGTGCGGCGGGAGCTCCTCGGACCCCCACCCGGCGGTCCCCCGTAGCACCAACGCGGTTGGCCCCAGGGGCAGCTGCGCGCGGCCGTCACCGCGCGCGCGCACGTAGCGGACGCCGGGAGCGGTGCCCAGCTCCAGGTCCAGGCGACCGCTCCACCCGGCATTCAGCGACAACGCCGGCGACCGACGTTCCAGCGTGAGGCCTCCGCTCCACCACGTCCCCGATCCGAACTGCGGGTTCGCGCGGTACGTGCCCGTGATCGGTGACGCCGCCACCGCCACGCTGCCGGTCCGCTCGACGGCTCCGCGCGCCGTGACGCGCCCGCGCGCCCCAAGGACATAGCCAATCCGCATCTCGATGCGTTCGGACAAGTAATAGTCTCCGTAATCCAAGCCCGCTTCTTGGGCCAAGATGGAGTTCAACACTGGTGAGATGACCGGCTCGTCCCCAGCGTCCGTGATTGCGCGCGCCCCGGACGCTTGCAGCGTCCAGCGACCTGCGTCGAAGGTCAACCGCAGGCGAGCCTTGACTCGGTGGTCGGCGAAGCCGAACGACCCGCCCGCACGCATCTCCAGCGGCCCTCCGCCCGGGCGGACCACCCCGCCGAACCCCAGTGCGAGGCCCTCGACCCGGTTGACGTGCAGCAAGTCCGAGATCGACCCGACGCTGGGACGCACCGCGGCAATTCCGGACAGGACTCTGGCCCCGGCGACGGCGCCGATCTCCTCGCGGACGACCTCGAGGTCGAAGGTGGTGACCGGCCCCGTGGCACGCTCGATGGCCTCGGACAGTGGCTCATCCCAGCGATACGCCAGGCGCTCCTCCGGCGTGGCAGCCACAATTTCCTGACCGTGGAACAGCGAGTCCGGCAGACCGCGGTTGACCGCGTACGCGTCGATCTCCCATCGGCCTCGGATGATTCCTCGCGCGGGCAGGTCGAGCCACGCCGTCCGTCGACGGATCTCGATCTCCTGCCGTCGTGGGAGCCAATAGCGGCCCTCGAACAGGCCGTTCTCCAGCACGATGGTGATGTCCTCGAGGGTGTCGTCGAGATACGCCACCCGCGTGAAATTGAAGCGAAACACCACCAACTCCGCGGTCTCGACGTCCACGTACACACTGCCAATCACCCGCGGGAGGCCGAACTGCTTGGGGCGAACAACGATCTCGTGCACCTGCACGGTACGAGCCGGCAGGCGTAGCGTGATCGGGGCCTTGAGGGCAAAGTCGTACAACTCCGGTCCATCCGGTCCCAGCGGGTGGGGCACGTCCCGCACCTCGTCGCCCTGCCCCAATCTGATGCGGTTACTGAAGTTGTTCTGGACGATCCCGAGGTGGTCGCGGTGGTACTGGATGTCGGTGGGGAGATCGACCTGATCGCGCCGGCCCACGATTCGTTGCTTGCTGCTCGCCGGAGCGCGCCAATACACTTCCAGGGCCAGCTCGTCGGCCTTGACGAGCCGTGGGGGTTCCGCCAGTCCTTCACCCAACTGTGCAAGAAAGAAGACAAACCCGTGAGCACGCGCCTGATAATCCTGCAGCGAGGTGTCGGCCAGCCGCTCCGCGCGCCGGGCCATGGCGCGTCCCACGAGCACCATCGCCTCGTCCGTGTTCCACTCTTGAGCCGCGAGTGGCTCGGCGAGAAGTACGCTCGCGACGACAATCGCCGCCGCCATGACCGATCGAGGCATCGGTCGGCAATATCACGGGCGCTGCGGCGGGCGGCAACGGCGGTGGTGTGCGGCGCGGCCGCCGCGTGCGTGGACCTCGGCCCGATCGGCCAGCAGACGTTGGACACGTCCGAGCTCCTGATCTTGCCGTTGCAGTCGGGGGCGCCGACCGTGGCGGCGGCTTCCTTCACGGTACCAAACGGCCAGAGCAGCACCCATCAACTGCTCCACACGGACGCGTTCAACACCGTGTACTTCGAGATCCGCGTGCCCGCCGGCGCCTTCGCGAGCGTTAACGGTGATCCGGTTTCCCCCACGGGGTCGGTCACCATCACCGTGCAACCGCGGCCCGGAGCGTATGGATTCACACTGTCTCCCTCGGGCGTGGAATTCGTCTCGGCCAGCAGACCGTCGGTCCTGCTCTCGTTCGGCCAGTATGGCGACTTCAGCGCGGCAGACGGGTCACCGACGTACCCGAGCCGAGTGGATTACCTGGACGCCCTGAGTCTCTGGCTGGAGGTGTCCCCGGGGCGGTGGCAACGCGTGAGCGGATCGGGGGCCCAGGGTATCGACGAGCTCGGCGCTACCATACGGGAGCCGGGTTCCTATGTCGTGGCGGCGCCGCGATGACGCTGGACACGACCTACGAGGCGTTTCGCGCCGCGGCTGAGCCCGGTCATCTCGTGCCGGTGGCGCGGGAGATCTCCGCGGACACCCTAACCCCGGTCGCGGCTTACGCCGCACTGGCCCGGCCTCCATTCGGATTCTTACTCGAGTCGCTCGTGGGTGGGGAGCGCTGGGCGCGGTACACCTATTTGGGGACCGAGCCTCGGGAAGTTTGGCGGTATCAGGGTGGCAACGTCGAGCGGTGGACGCCGGCGACCGGCTGGCAGGCGGCCGGTGCCACCGCGGATCCGCTGGCGCACGTCGGGGCGATGCTGCGGCATGTGCGCGCCGTCGCCGCCCCCGGCCTGCCCCGATTCGTGGGTGGGGCTGTGGGGTTCTTTGCCTACGACGTCGTGCGCAGCCTCGAACGTCTTCCGGCCGGGCCGCCGGACGACTTGACCTTGCCGGACGCGGTGTTCGTGGTGGCGGATCGTTTGGTCATCATGGACAACGTGCACGCGAAGGCCGTCGGGATCGCCAACGTCGCGGCCCCGGACACGACCGACGAGGCATCGTTGCGCGAGGCGTTCGACGGTGCGCAGCAACGCATCACGGAATTGGTTGATCGCCTCGATCGCCCACCTCGACTTCATCCGCTGTCGTTGCATGCGACGGATCCGGTTGCGATTTCGTCGCCCTATGCACGCGACGCGTTCGAACGCGACGTGCTCGTCATCCAGGAGCACATCCGCGCGGGCGACGCGTTCCAGGTCGTGCTGTCGCGCAGACAAGACGCGCGGTTCACCGGCCGCCCGTTCGACGTGTATCGCGCCCTGCGCATGTTGAACCCCGCGCCCTACCTGTATTACCTCGACCTCGACGGCCTGCAGCTCGCCGGGAGCTCCCCCGAGGTGCTGGTGCGAGTCGAGGACCGTCATGTGACCTTGCGCCCGATCGCGGGCACGCGCACCCGCGGGACGACCCCGGAGCACGACGCGGTTCTACGCGGCGAGCTGCTGTCTGACCCCAAGGAACTCGCCGAGCACACGATGCTCGTGGATTTGGCCCGGAACGACGTGGGGCGCATAGCGGATTTCGGCTCCGTGGCCGTGACGGCGTCGCACGCGGTCGAGCGGTACTCGCACGTGCAACACATCGTCAGCCAGGTGGAGGGCCGCCTGCGGCCCGATGTGGACGCCATCGACGCCTTGCGCGCGTGTTTCCCGGCGGGCACGGTTTCAGGAGCGCCCAAGGTGCGCGCCATGGAGATTGTCGATGCGTTGGAGCCGACCCGCCGGGGACCGTACGCGGGCGCGGTGTGCTACATCGGGTGGGGTGCGCGCGCCATGGATGCAGCGATCACGATTCGGACCGCCGTGCTGCGTCCCGGGTGGGCCCACGTCCAGGCCGGAGCGGGCATCGTGGCCGATTCGGAGCCCGAGCGAGAGTTCCTCGAAACCGAACACAAAGCCGGCGCGGTGCTGCGCGCTGTCGCCATGGCAGGAGGTTCGCCAAGCACAGGGGCCCCGGATATATTCCCCTCCCCGGAGGGATCGCGGTGAACGCCTACAAGTTCCTGAGCACGGCTGGAGACCAGACCATTGACGTGAAGCCAGGCCAGACCATCGTGGTCGGGCGTGCCGTCACGAGCGATTTCCCCATCTATGATCCAACGGTCTCGCGCAAGCATGCGGAGATCTCCATCACCGACCACGGCGGCGTGCACGTGCGCGACCTCGGCTCCGCCAACGGGACGTTCGTCAACGGGCAGCAGATCACCGAAATGGTGGCCAACGGCGACGATGTCGTGACGTTTGGGAAGGCCGCCTTCAAAGTCGTCGAGGTCGTTCCACCGGCACGCCAGGCACCGGCGGCGAAGGAACCCGGGGCACGGCCTCCGGACGCGACCATCGTCCGCCAGGTTGCCATCAAGGACCCGCGCAAGGAGTCGGCCGAGGTCCGCAAGAGCGGCGCCCACGCCATCGACCGAGCGATGAGCACTCAGGAGGCTCAGGCTCAGAAGCTCGCGATGCTGCTCGACATCTCCAAGGAGCTCTCCAAACAGCAGGAAGTGGACAAGCTGCTGGGTAAGATCGTGGACATCTGTTTCGAGGTCATGAGGGTCGATCGCGTCTCGATCATGCTGCTGGAGGGAGAGGTCAGCGCGCAGAACCTCGTGCCGCGAGTCGCCAAGAACCGTCTGGGCGACACCGGCGGCGTCAAAGTGCCGACGACCATCGCGCAGCGGGCGGTCGAGGAACGTCTGGCGATCCTCTCCGACAACGCCGCGGCGGACTCACGGTTTGGCGGCGCCTCGATCGTCATCCAGAGCGTGCGCAGTGCCATGGCCGCGCCGCTCATCAGCAGCAATGGACGGGTGCTCGGACTGATTTACGTGGACAGCCAGACGGCCCTCAGCTCCTTCGGCGATGAGGACCTTGAGTTCCTCATCGCGTTCTCCGGCATCGCGCAGGTCGCGATCGAGAACAGTCAGCTCACCGAGCGCATTCAGCGCGAAGCGGTGGTCCTGTCCAATTTCCAGCGGTACTTCGCCCCGGACCTCGCGTCGCAGATCGCCGGCCAGGCCGAGGCGGTGCAGCTGGGCGGCACCAAGCGACCGGTCGTGGTGTTCTTCTCCGACATTCGCGGCTTCACGTCCATGTCGGAGACCATGAATCCGGACGAAATCGCGTCGCTGCTCACCGAGTACTTCACGGAAATGGTGGAGATCGTGTTCGAGCACGGCGGCACGCTCGACAAGTTCATGGGCGATGCGATCATGGCCCTCTGGGGCGCCCCACTCTCACGCGAGGATGACGCCGACCGCGCCATGCGTGCCGCCATCGAGATGCAGGAGACCCTGACCAAGCTGAATCAGAAGTGGGCGCAGGAAGGACGCTTGCAGCGTGTCAACATCGGGATCGGGATCAATTTCGGCGAGGTCTTCGCCGGCAACATCGGGTCCGATCGGCGGCTCGAGTACACGGTGATCGGCGACGCCGTCAACGTGGCCTCACGCTTGTGCTCCAAAGCCGGGCCTGGGGAGATCATGATCTCCGAGCCGTTCTACGCGTCCCTCAAGCGGCCCCCCGAGGTGCAGGCGCTCGACTCCATCCAGCTCAAGGGGAAGGCGCAAGCTGTCCCGGTCTATCGGGTGAAACGGTAGGGCGCTCCGACAGCCGCCAGCAGTTCGACGACGATCCGCAGCGGCAGACCGATCACACTGAAGTAGTCCCCGTCAATCCGCTCCACGAGCACGGCGCCAAACCCCTGCAAGCCGTAGCCACCGGCCTTGTCCATGGGTTCACCGGAGTCCACGTACGCGTGGATGGTCTCCTCCGACAGGCTGCGAAACCAGACCCTCGTCACGTCGCAGCGCTCGTGCACCGTCCCGTCGCGCACCACGGCGACCGCCGTGATTACGCGATGCGCTCGGCCGGACAGCAGCGCTAGCATCCGACGGGCGTCCCGGACGTCGACGGGCTTGCCAAGGATCCGCTCGTCCACCACCACCAGCGTGTCGGCGGCGAGCACGATGCGATCGGGGTGCTCGGCGGCGACGGCCGTCGCCTTCAACCGAGCCAGACGCACGGCGAGCGACTCCGGCAGCTCGCCGGGTTCCGGCGTCTCGTCGATGCGCGCGGAAACGACCTCGTGCGGAATATCCAGCATCTCGAGCAGCGTGTGTCGCCGCGGCGACCCGGAAGCGAGGATGATCACCGCTCGAGCAGCAGGGTGACCGGTCCGTCGTTCACCAGCGACACGTCCATCGCGGCGGCGAACACGCCGGTCTCCACCCGCAGCCCTGTCGCTTGCAACGACTGCACAAAGCGGGAGTACAGCGGTTCCGCCACCGCCGGTGAGGCCGCCGCCACAAACGATGGCCGGCGCCCCTTGCGGGCGTCACCGTAAAGCGTGAACTGCGACACGACGAGCACACTCCCGCCGACCTCGGTGATCGATCGATTCATCTTTCCGTCGTGATCCGGGAAAAGCCGGAGGTCTCGAATCTTGTCCGCCATCCACTGGACCTGAGGCGGTGCGTCGTCATGCGTGAACGCGACGAGGAGAACGTATCCGCGGCGGATGGACGCGGATACGGCTCCATCGATCGCGACCGCCGCTTCTCGCACCCGCTGCAGCACAACCCGCACGGGTGCGCCGTCCTATTCGACCGTCACGGACTTCGCGAGGTTGCGCGGGCGATCCACATCGCAGCCCCGGCGGACCGCGGTATAGTACGCGAAGAGCTGCAGCGGCAGCACCGTGAGCACCGGCGTGAGGAAGTCCAGCGTTGGCGGAATCGTCAGCGTGTGCTCGGCGAGCGCCGCGATCTGCTCGTCGCCCTCCGTGACAACCGCAAGAACCTTCCCGCCGCGCGCCCGCACCTCCTCGAGATTGGACACGATCTTCGTATGCACCGCGTCGTGCGGCGCCACGAAGACTACCGGCATCATCTCGTCGATCAGCGCGATCGGCCCGTGCTTCATTTCAGCGGCGGGATACCCTTCCGCGTGGATATACGAGATTTCCTTGAGCTTGAGCGCACCCTCGAGCGCCACAGGGAAATTGTACCCCCGACCCAAGTACAGCGCGTTCTGGGCCCGCATGAACGTCTCCGCAATGCGCTCGACTCGCTTGGCCCCTTTCAGCACGAGCTCGACCTGTTCCGGCAGGCGCTGCAATGCGCGAACGATCTCCCGCCCCTGCAGCACGGAAAGCGCCCGGAGCCTCCCCAACCGAAGCGTGAAGAGCGCCAGCGCCACGACCTGCGAAGTGAACGCCTTGGTGCTCGCCACACCGATCTCGGGACCCGCGTGGATGTAGATGCCCCCATCGACGTCGCGGGCGATGGAGCTACCGACCACATTGACGACGCCGATCGTCCGCGCTCCGCGGTGTTTGGCCTCCCGCAGCGCCGCGAGCGTGTCGGCCGTCTCGCCGCTCTGCGAGATCCCGATCACCAGCGTGCGTTCATCCAACACCGGATTGCGATAGCGTAGCTCGGAGGCGTACTCGACCTCGACCGGAATCCGCGCCAGCTCCTCCAGCATGTACTCGCCGATCAGTGCCGCGTGCCATGACGTGCCGCACGCGGTGAGCACGATCCGCTCGATCGCGAGCAGCTCCTTGTCCGTCATGTTCAGTCCCGAGAGCTTGGCCGTTCCCTCTTCTTCGAGGAGCCGACCTCTCAGTGTCGTGCGGATGCTCTCGGGCTGATCGAGAATCTCCTTGAGCATGAAGTGGGCGTACCCGCCTCGCTCGATCTTGCCAAGATCCCAATCCAGCTCCACCGACGGCTTGTCGATCTCGGTTGAATCGAGGTCCAGCACCTGGTGCCCGTTGGGGCGGAGGACGGCGATCTCGCCATCGTCCAGATACACGACTGTGCGCGTGTACTCCAACACGGCGGCCGCATCCGACGCCACGAACTGCTCGCCCTCACCGACGCCGATCAGGAGTGGAGACCCGTTGCGGGCGACCACCAGCACGTCGGGCTCGCGCCCGGACATCACCGCGATTCCATAGGCGCCCTCGACCTCACGCAGGGCCGCGGCGACCGCGTCCACCAATGAGCCGCGGTAGAACTGCTCGATCAGATGCGCGAGCACCTCCGTGTCGGTCTCGGATCGGAACGTATGACCCCGCTCGACGAGCGCCTCACGCAGCGTGGTGGCGTTCTCGATGATGCCGTTGTGCACCACCGCCACCGTCCCACCACAGTCGATGTGCGGGTGGGCGTTGGCCTCGTTGGGCACGCCATGCGTGGCCCACCGGGTGTGCGCGATTCCCAGGAGCGAGTGGAGCTTGAGCGGCGCCAGATGCTCGCGGAGCCCGTTGACGCGACCGGCGACTCGCTCCACGTGCAGACCGCCGTCGCGCAAGACCGCGACCCCAGCCGAGTCGTACCCTCGGTATTCCAACCGGGCCAACCCGTCGAGCAGCAGCGGCATGGCGTTCCGCCGACCGACATAGCCTACAATCCCGCACATATCAGCTCCGTCCATCCAAGGTGGCGCGCGCCCGCTCGATCAACTCCTGGGCGTCACGTGCGTCTGGGGCCTCGGCAATGAGCCGGATCACCGGCTCGGTCCCCGACGGTCGAACGTGCAACCAGCGCCCACTCCACGCAAATCGCAGGCCGTCTTGCCGGTCAACCCCGGGAGCATCGAGCGCGGACTCCAGCTGTTGGTAAATCTCATCTAACCGGTTCGCATACTTCATCTTAGCTTTGACAATAACATACCGCGGCTGGCCAGCCACTAGACCACTGACACTCCGTCCGGACCGCGCGACCAGGTCCAGAACGAGGGCTGCGGCCAGCGGGGCGTCCCTCCCCAGATGGAAGCTGGGCAGCATGACGCCCCCGTTCCCCTCTCCTCCCACCACGGCACCCCGTTCCCGCAGCCCCCTCGCGACATGGGCCTCACCCACCGGCACCCGCACCACCATCGCCCCAAAGGGCTTCGCGGCATCATCGACTACGAGCGACGTGGACAAGTTCACCACGACCGGTCCCACACGCCGTTCGAGCACCGTCCGAACCGCGAACGCCAGGGTGTAGTCTTCGCCGATCGGCCCACCGGTTTCGTCCACCAGCGCCAGCCGGTCCCCATCGGGATCCACCGCCATACCCAGGTCGGCGCCCGACGACCGCACGAGCTGCGAGAGCGCGCCGAGGTTCGCGGGAATCGGTTCCGGCTCGCGGGGGAACTGCCCGTCGGTCTCCAGATCCATGCCGATGATCCGGCACCCCAACCGATCGAGGAGCAGGGGCATGATCGCGCCACCCACGCCACGGACACAGTCCAGCGCCACCGTCAACTGTCGGGCGCGAACCGCCGCGCCGTCCACGTAGGGCACGCGCAGCACTCCGTCCACATGCCGTGCGATCGCCGTAGTATCCTCGACGAGCGTTCCTCGCGGTGGATGATCCGGCGCTGGCGGGCCGTCCGCCAGGGCAAACAGCTGGCGCGCGCGGTCGCGATCGAGGAACAATCCGTCCTCGCCAATGAATTTGAGTGCGTTCCACTCGATTGGGTTGTGGCTGGCCGTGATGACAATCCCTCCGGCGGCGCGATGGTGCTCCACGGCCAGCTGCACGGTCGGCGTCGGCACGATGCCACAGCTCACGACGTCCATGCCAAGGGCCTGCAGCGCGGCCGCCGCCGCGGCCGCGTATTCCTTGCCCGACGCTCGGGAGTCCCGTCCCAACACCACTACCCGGCCATGCGTTCCACAGAGCACGCCGAACGCACGGGCATAGCGCGCGATGACGGCCGGCGTCAGATCGCTGCCCACCAAGCCGCGAACCCCCGAGACCCCACGCATCAACGTGCCGCTCACCGCGACCATCTCCGATCGTGTAAGTGCATTGTGCAACCATAGTTGCTCCCTGTGAGGGCAGCAACTCGGGATGTTGCCGAAAGCGATTCCAGACGTGTACGTTCACCCGGCCACGAGAACCGAGCGGTCATGACTCGTATCTTCGACGACGATCTGGATTTCGCACTACCCACGCGCGCCGTACACGCTGGGCAGAAACCCGAGGAAGTCACGGGCGCCATCATGACGCCCATCTTCCAGACATCGACCTACGTCCAGCCGGCACTGGGACGGCACACGGGGTTCGAGTACGCGCGAACCCGTAATCCGACCCGCGACGCCCTGGAGCGCAACGTCGCCGCGCTCGAGGGCGCGACTCATGGATTCGCCTTCTCGTCGGGCCTGGCCGCGACCGACGTCGTGCTCAAGCTGTTGAACACGGGTGACCATGTCATCTCCGGCGAGAATGTGTACGGCGGCACGCATCGTCTGATGACACAGGTCTTCGAGCGGCTGGGGTTGCAGTTCAGCTTCGTCGACACGAGAGACCTCGACGCAATCGCGGCCGCGTGTTCCGCCACGACCCGCATGGTGTTCGTCGAGAGCCCGACAAACCCCATGATGCGCTTGACCGATCTCACGGCCGTCGGCAACCTCTGTCGCGATCGCGGTCTCATCTTCGTGGTCGACAACACATTCGCGACTCCCATCTTCCAACGACCGTTGGAGCACGGGGCGACGCTCGTGTTGCACTCCACCACCAAGTACTTGAACGGACACAGCGATATGGTCGGCGGCATCGTGTTGACGAGCGACGACGATCTCGCGGGGCGCCTCGCCTTTTTGCAGAATGCCGCGGGCGCCGTACCCGGGCCACTCGACTGCTGGCTCGCGCTCCGCGGAACGAAGACGTTGCCACTCCGCATGGAGCGCCACGATGCCAACGGGCGTCGACTCGCCGCATGGCTCGCCGAGCACCCGGCGGTGCGGCGCGTGCACTACCCCGGGCTCCCCGATCATCCGCAGCATGAGTTGGCGCGGCGGCAGATGCGTGGCTTCGGCGGGATGATCTCATTGGAGCTTGGGACCATCGAGCACGCGCGCACGATGGTGGAGAATCTCCGGCTCTTTGCGCTGGCGGAGTCGTTGGGCGGCGTGGAGAGCCTGGTGGGACATCCCGCATCCATGACCCATGCGAGCGTGCCCGAAGGTTTGCGACAATCCATGGGGTTGAGCCCGGGCCTGGTGCGCCTGTCCGTCGGCATTGAGGACGCCGATGATCTCCAGGTAGATCTCGACCGGGCGCTGCGTGCCGCGAGCTAGCGTCGTGTCCCAGGCGACTCTGACGGTGCATACTGAAACCGGCCTGCCCCACGGCCGTACGGTGAACCGACTCTATCGTTCCGACGTACGGAGGCACACATGACCGCGACCCCGATGAACCGTCCACAGACCGTGCTCGAGAACATCTCGGCGGTGACGTGGGAGCACCCCGCGGATCGAGCGGCGCTGCAGACCTTGCGCTCGGTCCCGGGATTCAACGAGGCCGTCAAGAAGATCGTCGGATTTTTTGGCGACCGTGGCATTCAGTTGATCTTCCAGGCGAATGCCGTGCGCGTCGGCCCCACGCAGTTCCCCCGGCTGCACACGCTGATGACCGAAGTGAACACCACCATGGATTGGCCCGAGCAACCCCCACTGTTCGTGACGCAAACACCGCTCGTCAACGCCAGCGCCGTCGGCGTCGACCATCCGTTCATCGTGATCAACTCCGCGACATTGCGGCTGCTGGACGAACGGGAGACACGCGTTCTGCTTGGCCACGAGTTGGGCCACGTCATGAGCGGGCATGCGCTGTACCGGACCGTCACGCTGCTGATCCTCCTGTTCGGCTTTCAGAACCTGCCGTTCTTGGCCGGGCTCGCCCTGCTCCCGATCAAGCTCGCGCTGCTCGAGTGGTATCGCAAAAGCGAGCTGTCGTCCGACCGGGCCGGCCTGCTGGCCAGCCAGGATCCCGAAGCCGCCCGCAGCATCTTCCTGCGCCTAGCCGGCGGATCTGAGCGTCACGCCGAAGTACCGTTGCTCGAGGGCATGAATCTCGACACCTACATGGAGCAGGCCCGGGAGTACGAAGCGTTGGGCGGACCACTCGATGCCATCTACAAGTTGCTGAATACGGCGGGCATGACGCATCCGTTCCATACCCTGCGGGCCGCCGAACTGCAGCGTTGGATGGATGGCGGCTCCTATGAACGGATCCTCGGCGGTGAGTTCGTGCACCGTGGCACGGAAGAGGACCGGCGGCCCTTGGGCCCTGACCTCGGTGAGGCGGCCCGACACTACGCGAAGGGCGCCAAGGAAACGGTGACGCAGGTGGCCGACGCCGCGCGCCGCGCAGCCTCGGCGTTTTCGGACGCCATCAAGGAGCGGACGAAGCCGTGAAGATCCTCGTCGTAGGCGGGGGCGGGCGCGAGCACGCGCTCGCCTACGCCTTCGCGAAGACGTCCACAGTGTACTGCCTGCCCGGGAACCCCGGCTCGGCAACCGTTGCGACCAATCTCCCCGGCTCACCTTCCAACGCAAGCATCGTGATCGACGCGGTCCGAGCGCACCACATCGACCTCGTGGTCGTGGGGCCGGAAGCACCGCTGGCGGCCGGCCTCGCCGATGCTCTGAACGCCGCGGACATCCGCGTATTCGGCCCATCCGCGCGCGCAGCCCGCATCGAGTCTTCCAAAGCTTATGCGAAGGATCTCATGCGCCGCGCCGGCGTACCGACGGCCACGAGCCGCACGTTCACCGGCCTGGCGGACGCGCGGGTCTACATCGAGACACACGCCGAGCCGTTGGTGGTCAAAGCGTCCGGCCTGGCGGCCGGCAAGGGTGCGATCGTGTGTGAGACCAGGGCGGCCGCGCTGGCCGCGGCCTCGGAGATGTTCGGAGGGCGCTTTGGCGACGCGGGGAGCGAGGTGATCGTCGAGGCGTTCCTCGAGGGTGAGGAGCTATCGGTCCTCGCGATCACGGATGGAGAGCGCGTGATGTTGCTCCCACCCGCCCAAGACCACAAGCGCCTCGGCGAGGGCGATCGCGGGCCCAATACCGGGGGCATGGGAGCGTACACACCGGTGTCGATCGCGACACCGTATCTCCTGGACGCAGTTGTGACAAAGGTGATCGACCCCGTGCTGCGCCAAATGATGACGGAGGGTGACAGGTTCAGGGGTGTGCTCTACGCCGGCCTGATGTGCGGAGCTGACGGCGAACCGGCCGTGGTGGAGTTCAACTGCCGATTCGGCGATCCCGAAGCGCAGGTTGTGCTCCCGGCCGTGCGCGCGGATTTGGCCGAGCACTGTTGGCGGGTGGCGGCCGGTGAGCCTTGGTCCCCTCGGGAGCGGCTGCCGGCCGAGCGGGCGGTCGTCACAACGGTCATCGCGGCCGGAGGCTACCCGGAAGCCCCCCACCAAGGGGCGGTCATCAGGATCCCCGACCATCTGCCGGAGGCGACATTGCTCTTCCACGCAGGCACGTCGCGGGATGCGGGGGGCACGCTTCGGGCCGCAGGCGGAAGGGTGCTGTGCGCTACCGGACTGGGCGACACCGTGGCCGAGGCGGCGATGCGAAGCCGCCAGCTCGCCGCGGCGGTCTCGTTCGAGGGTGCCCAGTACCGCCGCGACATCGCTTGGCGGGAGGTCGCCCGTGCCGGAGCTTCCTGAGGTAGAAACCCTCGTACGGGAACTCAGGCCACAGCTGGTTCGCAGATCGCTCACCACCGTCCGACTCCATCACCGCGACGTCGTGCGGGGCGTGAGCGCCACGCACCTCCTGCGCGTGCTCGAAGGCAACCGCGTCCGAGCGGTTCAGCGCCGGGCCAAACATGTGGTGATCACCCTGACGTCGGGTGACCGACTCGTGATCCAGCTTCGCATGACCGGCTCGTTGCTCGTCCATGGACGCGCACTGGACGCCGAACGGCGCCGCCATGTCGTCCTCGAGGCTGCCATAGGTCGCGGTCGTTGGTTCGTGTTCCGGGATGTTCGTCGCCTCGGCACGCTGCAGCTGTTGGACGAGCAGGCGTGGGCTGCCTATACTGCGCGCATCGGCCCGGAGCCGCTGGACGCGGGTTTCGACCTGAACGCCTTCGTGCAGTGCATGAGCGGAACCCGCCAGGCAGTGAAGAAGGCCTTGATGGACCAGCGGCGCCTTGGCGGAGTCGGCAACATCTACGCGAATGAGGCGCTATTCCGTGCACGCATCGATCCTTCGAGGCCGGCGGATCGCATCGATCGACGAGCGTGGCGGCGTCTCTTTCGCGAGGTTCGCGCAGTATTGCGCGAAGGCATCTCGGCTGGAGGAACGACCGTGCGCGACTATCGCACGAGTACGGGAGCCACGGGCAGCTACCAGCACGTTCTCCGGGTGTACGGCCGACCGGGCGAGCCGTGCGTCCGGTGCCGCACGGCGCTCGTGACCACACACGCCATCGACGGGAGGGCCACGACGTTCTGCTGGCGCTGCCAGGGGGTGGACGTCCGGTGAAGATCGCCGTGGTCTTCGACACGCCGCATGTGGGTTGGGCGGACGAGGACTTCAAGCGTGAGGTCGCGGCCGAGGTCGAAGAGCCCGAATACGAGATTGCCGAAGCCCTCCTCGCCCGGGGTCACGATACCCGGCTCATCGGCGTGCACGACGACTTGACCCATCTCGTGGAAGAGTTGCGCGACTTCCGGCCCCACCTGGTATTCAACTGCGCCGAGGGATTCGCCGGCCAGTCGAACTTGGACTACGTGTATCCGGCCCTCTTCGAGGCCGAGGGTCACCCGTATACCGGCTCGCCCCCGATATGCCTCCTCACGACTCGCAACAAGGCCATGAGCAAGAAAGTGCTCGCGTACCATGGGGTGCGCGTGCCGGGGTTTGCCACGTACATGCTGGGCGAAGTACCCGACGCACCGCCGCCGCTTGCCTTTCCCCTCATCGTCAAGCCGCTGCAGGAGGACGCGTCGGAGGGCATCGCGATGGCGTCGATCGTCCAGGATGTCGCAGACCTGCGAGAGCGGACGGTGTGGGTGCATGAGCGGTTCCGGCAACCGGCGATTGCCGAGGAGTACATCGAGGGCCGCGAACTGTATGTCGGACTCGTGGGCAATGGAGCCAATCTCGCGATATTGCCCCTCGTCGAGCTGGTGTTCGACAACGACAGCACCCGTCCCGAAGAGCGTATCGCCACGAAAGCGGCCAAATGGGACGTCCCCTATCGGGAGCGAAAAGGCATCAAGAACGTCTTCGCCCGGCCGATCGCCCAGTCCGCCAAGGACGAGATCCATGCCGTGTGTCGCGCCGCGTTTCCCGCGCTCTGGCTCCGTGATTACGGCCGGCTCGACGTGCGACTCACCGGCGACAACCAGGTATGGGTGATCGAGGCTAACGCCAATCCCTTCATCAGCTTCGGGCACGACATGGCCAACGCAGCGGAAAAGGCCGGCATGGATTACTATGCGTTTGTCGAACGCCTTGTCATCACCGCAGCGGAGCGCTATGGCCGGACGTAGAGCCCGACGTCGCCATCCCACTCCTCGCCCCGAGCTTCGGTGTCGGTGCGGGCAATCCCTCCAGCGATTCTGGTCCTTCTGCCCATGGTGCGGCCGCAACCAGACGTGGGCAGACGAGCCACCCACCACCGGCGCCGAGTGCTACCAGTGCGGATGGATGGTGTCGGACAGCCATGTGTACTGTCCATGGTGCGCGGCGCACATCTTCGAAGAAGGCTATTCCGCCGTGACGCCGCTCAAGGCCCCCAAGGGATTTCGCTTCGACGCTCCCTGCGACTGGGGCTGCGGTGGAGGCGTCCAGTACCCCATGCCCTACTGCCCCTGGTGTAGTGGGGAGCAGGACTGGCCGGCTGAGGACTTCGAAGGCAGCTGTCCGCACTGCGACCGTGGTGTCGACGACTGGATGAGCATCTGCCCGTGGTGCGGCTTCGACGCCACCGGTCAGGACTTGATCCAGCGTGCGCTCACTCGGGTACGGCGCCTGCTGCTCGTCGCGCGCATACGCGATTGGGGGTACCGCATTCTGCTTCGCCCGGGCGTCTCCGGCGTGGATCCCAAGGCTCCGAAGATCGTCGAGATCGATCGGGATTATGTCGTGAACACGCGACGCGAAGAAGTGCCTTGGACGCTGCTGGTCGGCCTGCTTTGCCACGAACTCGGACACAGCTTCCTGTACTACCATTGGACGCTGACGCGCCGCCCCGAGTTCCGGCGCATCTTCGGTGAGGTCAACAAGGCCTATCGCGTGAGTGACGAAACTTGGGTGAATCTCGCGCGCAAGCGGGTGAGTTCCGTTCGACCCGAGTATGTCACGGCCTACGCGGCCACGCATCCGTTGGAGGACTTCGCCGAAACATTCAGGCTGTACGTGCAGCGCCGTGGCAGGATGCGGGAGTTGCTTGCCGAAGTCGGCCGGGCCAACAAGGATGTGATCGTCTATGAGCGGTTTCTGCTGCTCCATCGGTTCGTGCGTGCGCTGAGGGGATGGCAGTAGGCGCGCTCACTCTGGGGCTGCAGGATCACGCGCTCCTGCATCGCCGAGTCAAGGCGTTGGCCGAGAAGCGGCCCGGCGTCTATCGGATGCTTGACGCCACCGGTCAGGTGGTGTACGTCGGCAAGGCGAAGGAAATCCGCACGCGGCTCCTGTCGTACTTCCGCGCCCGCTACCCCGAGCAGAAGGCCGCACGCATTCTCCACTCGACGGCGGACATTCAATGGACCTACGCTCCGTCGGAGTTTGCCGCGTTGCTGCGGGAGCTGCGGCTCATCCAACGGCACCATCCCCGCCACAACGTGCGCATGAATCGGCTGCGACGAGCCGGCTTCATCAAGCTGTCGGACGGACCGGCCCCGATGCTCTACGTGGGCCGGTCCGTGGGCGGGAGCGATGTTCGCCACTACGGTCCTTTTGCGCAGACCAGCCAACTGCGAGACGCCCTCCTGGTGCTGAATCACCTGCTTGGGTTGCGAGACTGCGCGCTCCGCACGGCCATCGCCTACGCCGAGCAGGGGGACCTGTTCTTGCCCGACCGACGGGCAGGCTGCATCCGGCATGAGCTGGGTACCTGCACGGCCCCGTGCGCCGGTTTCGTGTCCGAAGCGGAGTATCGCCGGCGGGTCGACGTGGCGACCGCGTTCATCGAAGCACGGGCGATCGAGCCGCTTGATCAGGTCGTGCGAGCAATGGATCGGGCGAGCGATTCGCAGAACTACGAGCTCGCGGCATGGTGGCGCGAGCGATTTGACGCGCTCACCTGGTTGCTGGGCGCGTGCGCGCAGGCGCACGCGGCCGTCGAAGCCTTGAGTTTCGTGTATCATGACCCGGGAACGTTCGGCGACGATCGCGCCTATATCATCGTGCGTGGAACCGTGCGGGAGAGCGCCGCGAGCCCTCGCACCCCGATCGAGCGCGAAGCGTTTCGTTCACTGGTGAGCCAACATGTCGGCGCTCGTGGCAGCCCGGGCCCGATTCCGGTCGAGGCCATCGACGAGACGCTGCTGCTCCTCAACTGGTTCCGGCGGCGACCGGGCGCCATGCGCCGAACGGTCCCGCTCGAGCAGTGGCTCGGGGAGAACTGAGCGCCATGGGTCTCTCCGTCCTCATGATCCTCGTCGGCCTGGCACTGCTGTTCGCCGGCGGACACTGGCTGGTCAAGGGTGCCACCGCCATTTCCCTGCTCGCCCGCGTCTCGACGACGGTCGTCGCGCTCACGGTCGTTTCCATGGGCACGAGTATGCCGGAGCTCGCCGTGAGTCTCACCGCGGCCCTCCGCGGCTCCACCGATATCTCGTACGCCAACGTCGTCGGGTCGAACATCTTTAACGTCGGCGCGATCCTCGGGGTCGCCGCGCTCATGGCCGTGATCCCCGTGCGGCAGCAGACCCTGCGGCTGGAATACCCCATCATGTTCGTCGTCTCGCTGCTCGCCCTCGCGTTTGCGCACGATCGCGTCGTCGACCGCCTCGAAGGGTTCGTGCTGATGACGCTGCTCGTGGGGTTCGTGGGACTCATGATCGTGCTGGCTCGATCGGAGGTGCATACGGCCGAGGAGTCCGAACCGCGTGAGCTGCGACGCCGCATGCACCTGCGCAACGGTCAGTCAACGGCGTGGCTCAGAAGCGCCTTCCTGGTCGCCGTCGGAATCGCGGTGCTGGTCGCGGGAGCGGAGCTCTCGGTGCGGGGGGCGGTGACGATCGCCGAAGTCATGGGTATCGAGGAGCGGATCATTGGGCTCACGGTGATCGCGATGGGCACAAGCTTACCCGAGCTGGCAACCAGCGTCGTGGCCGCACGGCAGGGAGAATCGGAAATCGCGCTCGGCAACGTGGTGGGCTCCAACATCTTCAACTTGCTTGGGATTCTCGGCGTCACTGCGGCGATCGTGCCCGTGCCGGTGAACGCCCGGGCGCTTGCGCTCGACAACTGGGTGATGCTCGCCTTCGCCGCCGTCATGCTTCCCATGATGCTGTGGCAGCGGCGCGTGTCCCGAACCGATGCGACGATTCTGCTCGCCGGCTTCGTCGTCTATATCGCGTTCTTGATCATCTGGGGGTGAACCTCAGCCGCGCCCGAGCGACACGATGCGCGCACGGGGTGGAATCCCCGGCTCCAGCTCCATGATCCCCACGGACGGTGGCACGCCCAGGCGGGGTGCGCCGGCCGATCCGGGGTTCATCACCGTGACCGTCTTGTCCACGAGTTCGAGACACGGTTCGTGGGTGTGACCGAAGACGATGATCTCCCCAGCCGGGAACATGGCGTGCAATCCACCGGGCGTCGGCTTGCCGAGTTGATCGCCGTGCGTCAGCACGAGCATGAAGCCGTCGAGTTCGACCTCCACGGTACGCTTGCACCACCGGCGCACGTCCCAAGTATCGGTGTTGCCGTGAACCGCCAGCACCGGCGCGAGGGTCTCGAGGTCGCGCACGATCTCGATCGGGCCGATGTCGCCCGCGTGAAGAACGAGATCCACAGCGGCGAACACGTCGAGCACCTCGGGGTGCAGATACCCGTGCGTGTCCGAGATGACGCCGAGCCTCACTGCTCTATGACCGCCACCGCGGGACGACCTCGGCGGCGATGCCCATGTGGTCGAGGATCCGCTGCACGATGAAATCCACGAGGTCCTCGACCCTTCCGGGGCGGTGATAGAACCCCGGCGCGGCCGGCATAATCGTGGCGCCCGCTTCCGTGAGCGCGACGAGGTTGCGCAGGTGAATCAGCGACAGCGGCGTCTCACGGGGCACGAGAATCAGCGGCCTGCGCTCCTTGAGGGTGACGTCCGCCGCCCGTTCGACCAGAGATCGGCTCGCGCCGGCTGCGATGCCAGCCACGGTGCCCATGGAACACGGGCAAATGACCATGCCGGCGCTGCGCGCCGAGCCGGAGGCCGGCGTAGCCCCCCGATCAGTGTCGTCGTAGACTTCGATCGACGACCAATCACCGCCCGTCGCCCTCGTAAGTTCCTCCAACGACCGGATACCGGTTTCCGTCTCGAGGAGACGCCAACCGTGGCTCGACACTACGAGTCGCACGGAGACACGGGCTTGGGCGAGCGTCTCGATCAGTCGCACGGCATAAGGCCCACCCGACGCGCCGGTGACCGCGACGGTCCAAGGGTTGCCGCTCATCGCTTTCTCCGGTTCGGAGTGGGGGTCTTGTGGGGATGCCGCTGAGGTCCCAAAGGCGCTGGTGGTCGGGTCGCACCTCGCCCGTCGCCTCGCTTGACCCTCGAGCCAACCCGCTTCCGTCCCGGCCGACCGACCGTTCGCTTCATAGCACGCGATCTCCCAACGCGAACACCAGGACGACGAGGCTCATGACACCGTTCATGCGGAAGAACGCGGCGTCAAGATGCGTCAGATCTCCCGGGCGCACCAGCCGATGCTCCCACGCCAAAAGCCCCGCCGCGACGAGCACACCGAGGAAATACACCGCGCCGAACGGCGTGAAGACGCCGAATGCTGCCAGCATCGCGATGGTGGCTCCGTGCAACTGCTTCCCCACCAGAATGCTCCGGTGCTCACCCAGGAGCACCACGGCGCTCCGCAAGCCAACCCTGCGATCGAAGTCCTGATCCTGCAGCGCGTAGAAGATGTCGAATCCCGCCACCCATGTCAGGACGGCGAACGCCACCACCAGGAGGGCCAACCAGGGTGCGTCCCATCGGCCCGCGACGGCCAAGTAGCCGGCAACAGGGGCGATGGCCAAGCTTCCGCCCAGCCAGAGATGCGACCAGTGCGTGAATCGCTTCGTGAAGCTGTAGCCAAGAATCCACGCGAGGGCGAGAGGGCTCAACGCGAGGCATACGGGGTTGAGCAGAGCGGCCGACCCGACGAAACCGAGAGCGGCGACCACCACGGCTACCCAAGCCTCCCGAACCGATAATCCTCCCGCAGGGAGCTCGCGCAGGCTGGTTCGCGGGTTGGCGGCGTCGAAATCGCGATCGACGATCCGGTTGAAGCCCATCGCGGCGAAGCGCGCCGCCGTGAACGCCACGGCAACCAGTCCGAGGACACGACCGGAAACCACATACCCGAACGAGGCATACACGACCCCAAGGAGTGCGAACGGCAGGGCGAACACCGTGTGCGGAAGCTTCACGAGGTTCACGTACCGCACGATCCGCGAGCGACCCCGATAGGTCTGGCCGTCGATCGCGCCCGCGTGGGGGGACCGGGCGGTCTGCGCGCCGGTCACGGTTCGCGTCTCAACCGGAGATCGATACCCAGCTCGTGCCACATCGCGTCCACCCGTGCCCGGGTCTCCTCGTCCATCGCGATGCGATCAGGCCATTCGCGGTCGAACCCCTCCTCTTTCCACTTCCGCGTCGCATCGATTCCCATCTTCGACCCGTATGTGAAGGCCGCCGAGGAATGATCGAGTACATCGACCGGCCCGAGCGTGAACCGCACGTCCCGCTGCGGATCGATGTGGTTCAACGCCACCCACCATGCCTCATCCGGATTGCGTACGTTCACATCCCGGTCCACGACCACGATCATCTTCGCCAGCGACATCAATCCCATACCCCACAGCGCGTTCATCACTTTGTGAGCCTGCCCGGGATACTGCTTGTCGATGCTCACGAACACGAGGTTGTGAAATATGCCGTACGCCGGCATGTGATAGTCGACGATCTCTGGAACGGTCAACCGAAGCAGCGGCAGAAAGATCCGTTCCGTCGCATGCCCGAGATAGAAGTCCTCCATCGGTGGTGGACCCACGATCGTGGCTGGGTACACCGCATCGGTTCTCCTGGTGATCGCCGTGACGTGCACGGCGGGGTAGTAATCCGCCAGGCTGTAGAATCCCGTGTGATCTCCAAAGGGGCCCTCCAGCACCAGTGGCTCCGCCGGATCGATATACCCCTCGATCACGATGTCGGCTTCGGCGGGCACGAGCAGCTCGTTCGTCACAGCCTTGGCGAGACGTACCGACTTCCTCCTCAGGAAGCCGGCGAAGATGTATTCGTCGACATTCGGCGGCAGCGGCGCCGATGCGCTGTAGATCGAGGCCGGATCACCACCCAACGCAATCGCCACCGGCATCGTCTCTCGACGCTCTGCCATGTCGCGCCAATGCGCCGCGCCCACTTTGTGGCGCTGCCAATGCATCGCCAGCAGATCGCGCGCCTGCACCTGGATCCGGTACATCCCGACATTGCGTGTCCCGGTGCGTGGATCCCGAGTGATCACCTGCGGAACCGTGATGTAGGCCCCCCCATCACCCGGCCAGCACGTGAGATGCGGCAACCGACCGACGTCGACGTCGTCACCACGCAGCACGATCTGCTGGCAGGGCGGAGCGCCGGTGGTCGTGCGAGGCGGGAATCGCGCGATTGCGGCGAGCTTCGGCAGCAGCGCCAGCTTCTCCCTCCACCCATCGGGAACCCTGAGTTGCGTCAGTTCCTGAATGCGGGTACCCACGTCGTCAAGCGAGTCGACACCGAGCGCGATGCACATTCGGCGCGACGATCCGAACAGGTTGATGCCCACAGGGATCTCGCTCGCACTGCCATCTCCCAACAGGGGGCGTTCGAACAGCAACGCGGGTCCGCCCGCGTCGCTCTTCATGCAGCGGTCCGCGATCTCGGTGACCTCGCGATCGACGGATACCGGACGGCCTATGCGTACGAGCTCGCCCGCCTGCTCGAGCGCCGCGATGAACCCAACCAACGTATCGATCGTCACAACCGCGCTCCCCAATGAATCCACGCGATGCCGAACGTCAGCGGCACGTACCGCACATCGCGGAATCCGACATCGCGCATCAACTGAGCCAACCGATCCGGGGCCGTAAACGACGCCACCGATTGCGGCAAATAGGAATACGCCTCTTTATGTTTGGAAACCCAACGGCCGATGTGCGGAAGCACGTGGTCGAAGTAAGTCCGAAAGACCCAGCGGATCGGCTGGACCACCGGTGTCCCGAACTCCAGGATCACCAAACGAGCGCCCGGACGCAGCACGCGTTTCATCTCGCGCAATCCGGCCTCCAGATCGATGAGGTTCCGCACGCCGAACCCCACCATGCACCCGTCGAATCCCGCGGTCGGAAACGGCAGCATGAGGGCGTCGGCACCCACCGGACGCACGGCCGGGGACTTGGCGCGACCGAGCCGGAGCATCGGCACCACGAAGTCCGCCCCGACGACATGCCCCTGAAACCCCGGGCGGGCAGCCAGTTCCGCCGCAAGATCAAGCGTTCCGGCGCAGGCGTCCAGATAGCGGCCGTGCGGAACCCGATCCCACTCGAGCCGATCGACGGCCTGACGCCGCCAGCGTCGATCGAAGTTGAGACTGAGGACGTGGTTCAGCAGGTCGTAACGCGGCGCGATCGCCGTGAACATCGCCTTCACGTACGACCGCTTCCCGTCGCCCCCCGAGGACACGACGGCGGAGGGGGTCGGCTTCATAGGTCGCCAAAGATACTGGCCGGCTGGAAGGTGCCGCAACGCTGGAGCGCTCAGGTAGCTTTGAGGGTTCATGCGCGGACCTTCTGAGCTGGACTCCGTCTCCGACCACCAACTGGTCACATGGGCCCTGGACGGGCACGAGGCCGCCTACGCCGAGCTCGTGCGCAGGTACGAACGCCCCGTGTTCTCCCTGATCTATCGGATGGTGCGGGATCGTGAACTCGCGGAGGACCTGACGCAGGACACGTTCATCAAGGTCCTGAACGCTCTCGATCGCTACAACGCCGCATACAAGTTCTCGTCCTGGATCTTCAAGATCGCGAACAACGCGACGATCGACCAGCTGAGACGGCGCGAACTGGACACCTTGTCGCTCGAAGGCGCCCCCCAAGCGACCAGCCCCGAGCAAGTGGAGGCCACCGCGCTCCAGATCCGCCACAGCGGCGAGTCTCCTCTGGAGGAAGTGGAAGCCCGCGAGTTGGGCGGCCAGATCGAGCGGGCCATCGCACAGCTCAGACCCGAATATCAGTCCTGTATCATCCTGCGACACGTCGAAGGCAGGCCCTACGAAGAGATCGCCGACATCCTGGACCTACCTCTCGGCACAGTAAAGACTTACATCCATCGAGCCAGGAACGAATTGAAGGACATTCTGGGAGAAATCCACGGGTGAAACCGGACGAAGGGACGTCCGTATGGGAGGATGATATGAACGACCGATTGCGGTTTGAACCGGCGCCGGCGGAGGAGGATCCGATCCTTCACGATTATCTGTCCGCCCTACCGAACCTCGCACCGAGGGTTTCCCTGGAAACCAAGGTGCTCACCCACGTGTGGCGAGCCCCACCCCGGTGGGTGGGGCAGCTGCAGCGACGGTGGGTCGAGTCGGTGGAGACAGGCCGAGTTTGGTTCGTGCTGGGAGCGTTGGCCGCCGGGAGTCTGATCCCGCTGGGTGTCGCGGCGGGGCTCACTATCGCGTTTGCCGATCAGATCGGTGCGTTGGGTACCTGGATGGTCGCTCGGTTCGGCCCGAGCATCGCTGGAGTGTTGGCGGCCTACTGGGCTAGCTCCACGCAGTCCGTTACGTCGTGGTGGGCCGCCAACGTGCCGCTCCACCTGGGCGCTTGGGTCGGTGGCGTGGCCGGCGTGTCCACGCTCAGTGCAATAGGACTCTTCTTGACTCTACGACGTGGGAACAAAGGCGTGGGACTATGAGACCTCGGACATTCGTGCGAATCCTCGCCGTAACGGCCGCGGCAGTCGGGTTGCCGAACGTATTGGCGAGTCAGCAAGAGGTGGTTGGACACGATGTCATGTTGTCCAAGTCATCGACGTCGGTGGCCTTCGAACTGGCCGATGGGACGTCTCGCCTGATTACCGTCGGGCATGGACGGGTGATGCTGGACGGCGCTGAGGTGGCGACGTACGAGCCGCGGGGAGCGTTCGAGCAGGCATGGCTCGAGCTGGTGACCGCCCATACGGGGGATATGGCGGGCGAACTGCTGGCAACACTGCGGGCATTCGCAAGCTCGACGGTGAGCGGAGGTGCAGAGGCGCAGGCCGCCTTGGCCGATGCGCTCAATGGTCTGGACGCGGCGCCCTTGACCGACGCGGTGGTTGTTGCGCCTCGGGCGCGGGATGGGCGGATCGAGGTGGTGATCCCGAAAATCCCGCCGCTCCCGGACATCGTGATCCCTGAGATCGCCGTGTCACCCGGTGGACGCAGCATGCAGATCGTCGAGAGTGGATCAGCTCAGGTCGCCGGACCTTCCATCATCGGATCGGTGGGTGCCGGCGCGGCCAGTCTCGTGGGCGCGCTCATCGCGATGACTCTCATGGGCTTTGGGTATTTGGTGTTCGCACCGCGCCAACTCCGTGCCGTGAGCGATACGGCTTGGAATTCCTTTGGACGGTCGTTCCTGGCCGGGATGTTCGCTCAGCCGCTGCTGCTGCCGGCGTTCGGTGCGCTGATGGCGGCCCTGGCACTCACCGTCGTGGGCATCCTGTTGATTCCCCTGGCGATCCCCGCCTTCGCGCTCGCCGTGTTTCTGGGCATCACGGGCGGGTACCTGGCAGTCGCCAGGAGCGTCGGAGAGATCTACCTGCGGCGGCGCAACCACGGAGTCACGCCGTCGGAGCCGTGGGTCGAGTTGAAGTTCATCTGGTACGGTCTCATCGCGCTGATGTCCATCTGGCTTCCGGCGATCCTGTTCGGCTGGATCCCGGTCGTCGGACCAGGTTTCATTGTCCTGGCCGCGGTGGTTACCTGGGTGATCGCTACCGCGGGGTTCGGCGCGTCCATCATCTCGCGGGGCGGGATTCGGGGCACCGTGATGCGCCGGCTCGACCGGACGCTGAGCGAGGGTGACTACTGGGCGGACACCGGGTCGTTTCGCAGCGCCCGATCGATGGTGGAGCGCTAGCGTGATCTTCCGCCGGTTTGCCCTCGGGGTCGGGCTCGTCACCGGGTTCGCCCTTGCGGGGTCGCTTCAGGCCCAGGACTGGCAGGTGCTCGCGCGATCCCGCCAGGTTCGCGGAGAGGAGAACCTGCGGGTCTCCGTGGAGTTCGCCTCGGGGTTCGTAGCCCTCCGCCCGAGCGTGGCCGGCATACTCTACCAAGCCGAGATGACGTACGATGCGGATCACTTCGATGCCAAGATCCGCTATGATGCCTCTGCCCAACGTTTGAACGTCTCGCTCTCGACTCGCGGCACCGATGCCGCCATCGACGTCGACGAAGACTCTCCACAGCGCCTCGGTCTCGCGCTTGCGCCCGACGTCCCGATCGACCTTGAAATGACGATGGGCGCCACGGCTAGCGACATCGAGTTGGGAGGAATCGCGCTCCAGCGGGCCGAAATCACGACCGGTGCGAGCGAAACGACCATTCAGTTCAGCGAGCCGAACACCATTGCCTGCGAGCGGTTCGAGACTTCGGTGGGGGCGGCTCGACTCACGATTGAGAATCTCGGCAACGCCGGTTGCGCGCGGATGGAGGTTCGTGGCGGCGTCGGCGACCTTACCGTCGACCTCACCGGCAGCTGGGGAACGCAGAGAAACCGACTATCCATCACGGTCGGGTTGGGCCAGCTCACGATCCGCATCCCGACGGGTTTGGGAGTCCGCGTCAATCTCGATCGCTTCCTTGCGAGCTTCGATCGCGTCGGGTTCAGTCGCCAGGGGGGCTACTACATATCCGACGGATACGACAGCGCGCCGACAAAGCTGGACGTCGATATCGAAGCCGTGTTCGGAAACGTGGATGTCGTATGGCTCGACGGGCGCGGACGCTAGCGCCTGACTCACCCGCGCAGCACCACCTTCGTACCGATCCCCAACCCCAGCACCGTGTCCGCTCGTCCATCGCGCACCGCGATTTCCACGGTACCGCCAGAGCCGAGGAACGCCACCGCGTCTCCCGAGGTGACGTCCCCGAACGTGCGGGCCAAGGGTATAACGACGGTTCCGGGCAGGCACACCGAACGCGCGCTTCCGAGCAATGATCCGTCGATATTGGTGACGAGCGTCCCGAAGCGATCGACGTAAATCACTTCGCCCCGTACGGTGTTGCCCTTGCGGCTCACCTTGGGAAACTCGATCCGCACCGGCTTGATTGCCGACTCACCCAGGTACTCGAGGGACTCGCCTTCGGCGATACGCGCCGCCGCGGGAGCAAAGAGATCTCGACCGTGAAAAGTCGGCGCGGCCCCCATGGGCACCGAAAGCGCCACGATCTCCACCGGCTCCTCGGCATCGAGCGCAGGTGTCAAGACCCCGTTGTCCGGCCCGACAAAAAAGTGGTCGGCAGCCGCGACTGCCAGCGCTCGGCGAGAAGTCCCGACCCCGGGGTCCACCACACACAGGTGCGTCGTGCCGGGGGGGAAATGATGCCATGAACGACCGAGCAGATAGGCGGCCGAGCGCACATCGCCCAGAGCGATGCTGTGAGAAACATCGACAATGATCACGGCGGGATCGCGCGACAGCAGGATGGCCTTCATCTCGGCGACATAGCTGTCGGCGGTACCAAAATCGGTGAGCAGCGTGACGATCGGGGCCATCCGCGTGCCGCTCCTATCCGGTCATGATCGGGAGTGCGACCCGTTTGCCACCGGTGCGATTGACGATCTCCCGCGCCACCCCAGTCAACGCGACCGCGGCCGGCGACTCTGGCTGCGCGACCACGATCGGGCTCCCGGCATCCGCCTGGTTGGTCATGTCCGCTTGGAGGGGCACCTGCCCCAGCAGCGGCACTCCCAGTTCCTCCGCCAGCCGCTGTCCACCGCCAGAGGTGAAGATCTCGCTGCGGTCACCGCAGTGGGGGCACACGAAGTAGCTCATGTTCTCGACGACCCCCAGCACCGGAACTCCAACGCGCTCGAACATCTTGGCGCCGCGCAGGGCATCGCCGACGGCCATCTCCTGAGGCGTGGTGACAATGACAGCGCCGCGTATTTGAATCGCCTGCGACAGTGAGAGTTGGGCGTCACCCGTTCCGGGCGGCAGGTCGACGACAAAGTAGTCGAGCTTGCCCCACTCCACGTCCTGGAGAAACTGCGTGATGATCTTCGTGACGATCGGGCCACGCCAAATCGCCGGCATGTCGCGCTCGATGAGGAGGCCCAGGGAGATCAGGCGCACCCCATAGCGCTCCAGGGGAATGATGCGACCGTCCCGCACGCCGGGCTTTTCCGTCAGCCCAAACAGGCGGGGAATGTTCGGCCCGTAGATATCGGCATCCATCAGCGCGACTGCCTTACCCGCCTTCGCCAACTCACACGCGATGTTGGCGGCGACGGTGGATTTTCCCACTCCACCCTTGCCGCTCGATATCGCGATGATCTGACCAAGATCGGGCATGGCGGACACCGACGGTGCCGGCCGTGCGGCCGCGCCGGCCGGCACCGAGCCCGGCGGAGCTCCGCCGGACGGGGGCCGCACGGGCTCCACCACGTCGACGTGCACGTGCCGCACCCCTGGCACAGCCTTGACCGCCCGGCGAGCCTCTCGTACCAACCCCGGGGGGTCGTCACGAGTGAGCTCGAACCGGAACGACACCTCTCCGCTCGGCGAGACGGTCAGGTCCTGCACCATACCCGCGGATATCACGTCGTTATCGACACGCGGATTGCGGATGTTCGTGAGCGCTCCGGCAACCGCCTTGGTGAGTGAGTCAGTCATTCGCACGAAATCATAGAAGGAGGGATCTCCAGACTCAACGTGAATCGCCGGTGAGCATGGACCGGGCCACCTCGAGTACCCGTGCCTGGACTTCGCCGAGCGACCCTTCCAGGCTCGCACCCGCGGCCTTGCGGTGCCCACCCCCCCCAAACCGCTCCGCAAGCGTCGCCACGTCAACGTCACCGACCGACCGGAACGATACTTTGATCCGCGCGTTTGCCAGCTCGCGGAATAGCAGGGCCAGTTTCACCCCAACCACCGACCGAGGAAGCTCCACGACTCCGTCGAGGTCCGTGGGATCGACGCGATGGCGCTCGAGCGCGCCCGGGGGCACCGTGACCCACGCGATCCCCGGAGGATCTTCCACGACCAGGGTCGAAAGCACCTCGCCCATCAACCGCAGCTTCCCCTCGGGCTCGCTCGCGTAGACATGCCCGTAGACGTCTTCGGGATCAAGACCGTTGCGGAGCAAGTCCGCGGCGATCTCCAGCGCCCGCGGGCTCGTGTTGCTGAAACGGAAACCACCCGTGTCGGTGAGGATCGCCACGTAGAGACCCAGCGCTGCTTCCCGGCTGATCGCCCAGCCGGCAGTCCGCGCGACGTCGTACACCAACTCCCCGGTCGCACATGCCGTGGGATCGATCAAGCGTGGCCCGTCGGGCAGGCTCTGCGGACTCACGTGATGGTCGATGCACACCACCGGCACTCTTGAGGCTTCGACTAGGCGTCCGAGATCTCCGAGCCGGCTGACGTGAGAGATGTCCAGCACGACGACAACGTCGGCGCGCTCGATGGCTCTGCCACCGTCGCGCGATCGGTCGACGCCATCGAGGCCGGCAAGCAAGAAGTCAAAGCGACTGGGGAACGGCGTTGGATTAGCAATCTCCGCCTTCACCCCGAGGTGGGCCAGCAAATGCCACAACCCGACCTCACTACCCGTGCCGTCGCCGTCGGCGTTCACATGCGTCGTCATGACGACTCGCGACCCGGGCTTGAGCGCGTCCAGAATCGGTCGCGCCGCAGCTTCCCGGGCCGCTGGCACGGCCAGCCCGACCGGGCGTGCGCCTGCAAACGTGTCGTGGGTCATGGGCCACGGAACTTACGGTGGGACGACCCGAAAGCGAAGCATGCACTTGCTCCGGCACTCACCACATACCCATCTTGTTGGGTCCTTTTTACGGGCCGCTGCTCATGGAAATCTTCGATCGGATCGTCGCGACACTGAACGGATGGGTGTGGAATCTTGGGGTCCCCATCAAGGGCGAGATCATACCGTTCGTCGTGATGGCGTTGCTCGGAACCGGCGTATTCCTGACGCTGCGATTGCGCTTCATCCAGATTCGGCGCCTTGGCCACGGGTTCGCTGTCACTTCCGGCAAGTATGACGACCCGAACGAACCCGGGGATGTGTCCCACTTCCAAGCGCTCACGACCGCGCTCTCGGCGACAGTTGGGATCGGCAACATCGCGGGCGTGGCGATCGCGATTCACTGGGGAGGGCCGGGCGCACTGTTCTGGATGTGGGTGACCGCCGCCCTGGGAATGGCGGTCAAGTACACGGAGGTCACACTCGCCCAGCACTATCGCGTGACGGAGGAAGGCGCGAGTCGGATGCAGGGAACGGTCTCCGGGGGGCCCATGTACTACATCGAGCGCGGCCTCGGACCCGCATGGAAGCCGCTCGCGGTGTTCTTCGCGCTCATGCTCGGGTTCACGGCGTTTCTCACAGGCAACGCGGTTCAGGCGAACACGGTCGCCGACTCGATGCAGACGACGTTCGGCATCCCCGCGTTCGCGACGGGAGCTGCGACGGCCATGATCGTGGCGACGGTGGTGATCGGCGGCATCAGTCGCATCGGGCGGGTGACCAGCGTGCTCGCCCCCCTGATGGCGGCGATCTACGTGCTCGGGGCGCTGACGATCATTGTGACTCATCTTGACGCACTGCTGCCCGCCATTACGGACATCTTCCGCGAGGCCTTCAATCCCACGGCAGGCGTGGCCGGTACCGGGGTTGGTGCACTGCTCGTCACGATGATGTGGGGGGTGCGCCGGGGTCTGTTTTCCAATGAAGCGGGCCAAGGATCCGCGCCGATCGCACACGCCGCCGCCCAAACCGACGAGCCCGTTTCCGAGGGCGTCGTTGCACTGCTCGAACCGTTCATCGACACCATTGTGATTTGTACGATGACCGGTTTGGTGGTCGTGATGACGGGTGTGTGGAACGACCGCCAGCCAACGGAGATCCTGCTGACGGGCGGTGATCTCTCCTACGTTTCGCGGGACGCCGACCTACGTCGCGCCGCGCTTCGGACGGCCGCACCGATCCAGATCGTCGACGGGTACCATGCCAACGTCGCCCCCGGTGCGCCGCACGTCGCCTGGCACGAGGTGGAGGTGGAGCGCCTGTTCGTCGATGCGGCGTTGTCGATTCCGTTTACCGGAACGATCACGCCAGCCGGCGACGGCAACCTTGGTGTGGCCCGCGCGGCCGACGGCACGGGGTATGGATCCCTGTTCGGTGAGGCCGTGGAGAGTGGCGCACCGCTCACGGCATGGGCCTTCCAGCGCGGGCTCCCGGGCAACTGGGGCAACTTCATCGTCCTGGTGTCCGTGCTGTTGTTCGCGGTCTCCACGGCCATTTCGTGGAGCTACTACGGCGATCGATGCGCGAACTACTTGTTCGGACCGAAGGCCATCTTGCCCTACAAGATGGCGTTTGTGGCTATGCACTTCTTCGGGGCGGTGGTATCACTACAGGTGATTTGGGATCTGGGCGACGTGGCACTTGGCATCGTGATTCTGCCCAACCTCTTGGCCTTGATCCTGCTCTCCGGCAAAGTGCGCGACCTCACCAACAGCTACTTCGAACGCGAACCGTGGCGCGAGAACTACGAGGTACACAAACACGTCGTGGAAGCGCGGAGGGCGCGACACTAGCGGGAAGGGATTCGGCGGGGGGCGTGCGGTTGCTTCCCCCCCCGCCGCCTGAACCTCACAAACTGTAGTTCGGCGCCTCCCGCGTCACTACGACGTCGTGGGGATGCGACTCGCGTAATCCCGCCGAGGTCACCTGGAGCATTTCCGTGTCGCCGTGCAGTTGATCCAGGGTGCAAGCGCCACAATACCCCATGCCACTCCGGATCCCCCCGACGACCTGGAACAGGACGTCCTCCACTGGACCGCGATAGGGCACCCGACCCTCGATACCCTCAGGGACCAACTTGCGCAGCGAGGCCTCGCCCTCCTGAAAGTAGCGATCGCCGGATCCATCCTGCATCGCCGAGAGGGATCCCATGCCGCGGATGGTCTTGAATCGCCGCCCTTCGAGCAGAAAGCTCTCACCCGGACTCTCCTCCGTTCCGGCGAGCATCGAGCCCAGCATCACGCTCCCGGCGCCACAGGCCAGCGCCTTGACGGCGTCGCCCGAGTACTTGACCCCACCGTCCGCGATGATGGGCACGTCGCCCGCTCCTGCGACGGAATCGAGAATCGCCGTGATCTGCGGCACGCCGACGCCCGTCACCACGCGCGTCGTGCAGATCGAGCCCGGTCCGATACCGACCTTGACGGCATCCGCCCCGCGCTCCACCAGTGCACGCGCGCCTTCCTCGGTGGCGACGTTCCCGCCGACGATCTGGGCGTTCGGAAAGCGTTCGCGGAGCTTGGCCACGGCGTCCAAGACGCCCTGCGAATGGCCGTGGGCGGAATCGAGCACGATCGCGTCGGCACCCGCATCGAGCAACGCGCGCGCGCGTGGTTCCGTCTCAGACCCGACGCCGACGGCCGCGGCTACGCGTAATCGACCATGCTCGTCCTTGTTCGCGTTGGGATGCTCGCGTCGCTTGATGATGTCCTTCACGGTGATGAGCCCCCGCAGCAATCCAAGTTCGTCCACGACCGGGAGTTTCTCGATCCGGTGCTCGCCGAGCGTGCGTTCCGCCTCGTCCAGAGTCGTGCCCACGGGGGCAGTGATCAAGCGATCCTGCGTCATCGCCTCGCGGATGGGTCGGTCCATGTTCCGCTCGAACTGCAAGTCGCGATTGGTGATGATCCCCACGAGCTTGCCGGCGTCATCCACGATGGGAACGCCCGAAATCTTGAATCGGGCCATGAGTCCGGCAGCCTCGCGGATGCTGCGGTCCGCGCCGAGCGTGATCGGGTTGAGGATCATCCCGCTCTCGGATCGCTTGACCCGGTCGACCTCCGCCGCCTGCCGATCAATCGGCATGTTCTTATGAATGACCCCGATGCCGCCGGAGCGAGCCATGGCGATCGCCATACTCGCCTCCGTGACCGTGTCCATGGCCGCCGAAATGAGCGGGATATTGAGCGGGATGCTGCGAGTGAATCGACCGCGCACGTCCACCTCGCGCGGATGGACGGCGGCGTGCCGCGGCACGAGCAGCACGTCGTCGAACGTGAGTGCATACCCCGCACGTAGCCGACTCACCGACCGGACCTCCTCCACCCCACGAATGGCAACACCCACCACGGCTGCCGGGCCGGGCGGGTGCGAATGCCGCAATTTCCTCGTTCCATGAACGAAGTTACAGCACGCTCCAGGGGAGGGTCAAGCCGGCTCTTGGACCTTCGGCTCGGCATCCAGGATGCTGTCGCCGGCAGTCGGACCGGGGCTCGGCGACGCCGCGTCCTTGGCGGCCGGTTTCGGCGACACCTGCGATTGCAGCTCGTCGGCCATGGCCTTGCCGGCGGACGCCAGATTGGACACGACCTTGCCTGCGACCTCGAGGACCCCGGCCGCTCCCTTGGCCGCCGTGGACGCAAACTCGCCAGTGCCGAGGGTATCATCGATTCCACGAGCGATCTTCTCGACGGTGGAGACCGGCCTCCGGCTCCGGTTGTACCTGGACTCCAGAAACTCTATGTAATCGAGCAACTGCCGTCCGGCGTCATCCGACAGCGCGGTGAGACGCCCAAGGATCTTCTGCGTGATTTGCTCGTCCATCGAACCCTCCTAAGGCTCCCTGACATCCATGGCTATGAGCTGCAGCACCGGGTTGCCCAAATAGCGAGACCGCCCGGCCCTCACCCTCCCCACTACGACCAGATCGGTCAGAGGTTGCAACCGTTCGATGGCGGCGGCTTGATCGTCGTTGAGCACGACGTACACGAAGCCCGTCTCCGGCCGGGGGCCGCGCGCCAGCATGTAGCGGGCCCCGTTCGGGATGTCCATCCGTACTTCGTCGGCGACCTGCAGCGCCACGTACTGTAGTGTCCACTGCAGTACCTTGCCGACGAACTCTTCGGGCCGAGAGCGGACCTCCGCGCCACTGACCCCCACGAGTACCCCCGGCGATCCTGGGCGTAGCGCGTCCTCACGCACCCATCCCTCGACTTGCACCCGCACCCAGTCACCGGATCGGGCCAGGATCTTCGTTGGCGTGTCGGGTTGCAGCGTCCCGCGCACGTCGCCTTCCGGAACGCTGACAATCTCGGTCTCCGTCGCCAGCAGTGCCCGATCCAGGCTCGGACCCGTTTCCTCGACGGCCGACACACGGCCCGGCGGGGCCACCACCGGAACGGTCGCGGGCCCTCTGGCTTCCAGGGATTGGGCCCACATCCATCCCGAACGACGGACGTGGACCCAGTTGCCCCGGCGTTCGACCTCCTCGAGCAAGCATCCAAGCTCGAGCCGCGCCAAAATCTGCCCGTTCGGTTCGTCCCGGAGATTCTCTCCGGTTGCAAGGGTCACCGAGAGATCAAACCCCGGCCCCGGTGACGCACCGACGGAGCGGGACCAGATCCACCCCTCGAGGGTAACTGGAATCCAGCGGCCTCCTGGACCGCCCTCGAGGACAGTCCCGGGACGTACCGAGCCGAGGATCGTGGACGTGGTCGTTGAGTCCCGTCGGAAGTTCTCTTCTTGCCGCACGCGGAATTGTTGCGCTACGGCGGCCCCCCACGGTACACAGATGCCGAGGACCACCACCAACAAGGCTGGTAGCCGGAGATGACCGTGCGTAGATTGCCTGACCCGCATCATGTCAAAGATCGGAACGTACTCCGGGTGAAGTCAAACTTCGTTTTCACTATCATCCTCGCCGCATCGACACTCACCGCCGCATTGCCTGTGGCGGCTGCGGCGCAGGTCGGCCATGCGCCGAACGCGTCTCCGTACCATTACATCCCCGGCATCCGGAGCGTCAGTCTGACGGCGGGCTACGTCTGGGGCGACGTCGGGCGCGCCGGGGTCGGGCCGTCCAACGGCATGCTGATCTCCGCGCGCGCCGATATCCGGTTGAGCGGCGCCGTGGGAGTGACGTTGAACGGCGGCGTGTTGGCGCTCGAACGCACGGTGATTGCGCCACAGGCGCCGCTGACGGAACGTAACCTCGGCGTCCACCGGCAGAGCGTGCCGTTCGCCGATCTCGGCCTGGAGCTGCTCTTGACCGGCCGGAAGACCTGGCGTGGGTTTGCCCCATACATTGGCGGGTCGGTCGGCGTCGGCGTGTCGCAAGGCGTGCCGGAGGAGCAAAGCGGGTTCTCCTTCGGTAGCAAGTTCTTCCTCATTCCCAATGCGGGCGTGCGTTACCACTTGTCGGATCGCATCAGCCTCAATATGGAGATGCGTGACATGGTGTGGCGCCTCTCATATCCCGCGGAGTACTTCCAGGAAGGAGAGGATGGCAGCGCGCCGGTGCTGGACAAGGCCGTGCATCGGAACAAGGAGTGGACCGACCACTTCGTTCTCACCCTCGGGCTGGCGTACGGGTTCGGGTTCTGAGCGGACCTGACTCGGGCAGGCCCCTCTGGACACCGCCGTGCGCAGCGCGGTGCTAGCGGGCGGAACAGCCCGTCGCTTCGGCGGAATCCCGAAAGGACTCGAGACCGCCGGTGACGCGACCCTGCTCGAGCGGGTGCTACGCGTCGTGCGCACGTGGGACCCGGCACCCACGCTCGTCGTCAGCAACGCCGTCGCCGGCCGAGTGACATATGACGGTCCGATCGTTCCCGATGCGCGCCCAGGCACCGGAAGTCTCGGGGGCCTGTTCACGGCGCTCCAGCACACCGCAGACACAACGTTGGTCACGGCCTGGGACATGCCTTTTCTGTCCACAGGCCTCATTGCGGCCCTCAGCGACGCTCTCGCCGAGTTTGATGCCGTGATCCCTGGGAGCGATGGCCCGCTGGGACTGGAGCCGCTCTGTGCCATCTACCGACCGAGTTGCCTCCCGTCCATCGTTCGAGCGCTGGATCGGGGGGACTATCGCATGATCGGTTTCCACCAGGACATTCGGGTTCATGTGGTCCCGCTCGAGTGTGTACGCCCGTTCGGTGACCCCGAAACCATGTTCTTCAACGTGAACACCCCGGCGGATCTCACCCGAGCGAGAGAGATCCTCCGAGACCACCCCCAGTCGGGCCTCACCCATGCGTGAGGCGGCGACCTTGCTGTCGCCGGCTGAGGCTGCGCGACGGATCCTGGACGCGGTCGAACCGCTGGACTCGGAGACGATCCCACTCGGCGACGCACCTGACCGGGTCCTGGCGAGTGATGTCCGCAGTCCGATCGACGTCCCGCCCTGGGACAACGCCGCCATGGACGGGTATGCCGTGAGGAGCAGCGACCTCGATGAGGGGGCTCGGACCGACACGCCCGTGACGCTCCCGGTGGTCGATCACGTGCCGGCAGGTGGAAAATCACAGGTCACCTTGGGGGCCGGACAAAGTGTGCGGGTCTTTACGGGAGCCCCCATCCCGGCCGGCGCGGATACGGTCGTGCGTCAGGAGGACGCGACCTCGATCGGCGGGGCCTCCGTGCGGATCGAGCGGTACCGAGACCTTCGCCGCAATGTGCGGCGTCGCGGAGAGGACATTCCTGCTCAGGCGACGGTATTGCGGCGCCACGCCGAACTCGGGCCTGCCCAGGTGGGCGCCCTGGCCGCCGTTGCCTGCGACATGGTTGCGGTGGTGCGAAGGCCGACCATTGCCGTCATGGCCTCAGGCGACGAGATCGCCGACCTCGACCAGAAACCCGCGATTCTGCGCGGGGAGCGTATCGCATCGTCGAACTCCTACGCGCTGGCGGCCGCCATCGAGCTCGCGGGCGGCACCGTACGCCACCTCGGCATCGCCAAGGACGATCCCGGCGATATTGCCACACGGCTCGCCCGGGCGGCCGGCGCCGATCTCATTGTGACGACCGCCGGCATGAGCGTCGGGCAGCACGATCACTTGCGGGAACTGCTGCTCGCACAGGCAGATGCAGCCGGGTTTTGGCGCCTCCGGGCGCGCCCCGGCGCACCGGTTGGTTTCGGTCGCATTGCAGGAGTCCCTTGGATCGGGCTTCCGGGCAATCCGGTCAGCAGCCTGGTGACGTTCGAGTTATTTGTGCGGCCTGCACTGCGCAAGCTCGCCGGGCATAGCGCGTGGTTTCGGCGGCCGGTGCTCGTCGAGGCCGCGGAGCAGATGGCCACACCAGGGCGCTTGCAGCATTTCCTGCGCGTGACGCTGGAGCCGACCGGCGACGTTCCACTGGCACGCCTCACCGGGCCGCAGGGCTCCGGGATTCTCTCGTCCATGGTCCTCGCGGACGCGCTCTTGATCGTTCCTGAGGACCTCGAGTCAGTGGAACCAGGCACGCGCCTGCCGGCGCTTCCCTTCACCGGCTGGGCTTATCTCACGGCCGCGCCCTACTGAAGGCAATCACACTCCCGGGCCGCTACATGCGCTTGTAGGCCGGCCCCGATCCTCCCTCGCGCGGCTCCCAGCGCGGTCCGACAACATCGGTGGCCTTGCAGTCAATGCAGTTGGGCGGATTGACTCGGAGCTTGCCGTCCACGACCTCATAGACACCGGCCGGGCACAGGCTGGCATAAAACTCCGCCACCTCCGCCGGCACGTGCTCAGCCGCCGTGAGGTGAGACGGAATCGTATCTCTGGTCTTGTTTCCCGACTTGAAGACGGCGTCCACCTTACTCACCGTGAGAGCGCCATCGGGAACGACTTGGACTGCACCGCCGGGCCGGCGGGGCTCGTCCGCGTCAGCGTGCGTTGCGATGCGGCCTCCGGGAATCCGGCCGCGTGTCAACTCCATCAGACCGGCCTTGGCCCCACCGATCACGAAGCCGCTCTTGAAGGCCAAGCGCATGTTGCGAGTACGATACAAGTCCTCGCGAATGTAGGAGGCGTCCACGAGGCGATCGTACTCGGCCAGCTTCGTGGCCGACGTATCGCCCGCCTTGAGCCCGGCGAAGATCGCCCGGGCCGCATACACCCCCGACTGCATCGCGTAGTGAATACCCTTGAGCGAGGGCACGTCCACGAACCCCGCGGCATCACCCAACAGCACGATGCCGTCGCCCGAGCGACGCGCCGGAAGCGCGTAGAATCCTCCCTCCGGAATGGTCTTCGCGCCCCATTCGATCAGTTCCCCACCCTCCAGGTAGCCTCGGAAGAGCGGGTGGAGCTTCAGGCGCTGCAGCAACTCGTGCACGTCGAGTGAGCGGTACGGTTGGTCCAGGCCAACCACCAATCCCAGAGCCAGCACGTTGGGCTCGAGGGGGTAGAGGAAGCTCCCCCCAAATGCGGCGTTGGGGAGTGGCCATCCCAATGTGTGAATCACGCGATCGAGCGGCGTCTTGGTCTCCCACAGCTCCTTCACGCCCAGCGCATAGATCTGCGGATTCGCCCGGGGGATCTGCTGCCACTGCATGTAGGCCTGAGCCAATCGACTGCGCGTTCCGTCCGCGAGCGCCGTGACCTTCGCGACCACGTCGGCCGCGGGCGTGTATGTGGCGAGCTTCCCACGTTCGCGATCCAACCCTGCTGGGACCGTCCGGACACCGGTCACGCGCCGCCCATCCGTCAGCAGGGCTCCGGCCGGGAACCCCGTAAAGACGTCCACTCCCGCCGCCTGCGCCTTCTCGCCGAGCCAACGGACGATCTCGCAAATCGACGCGACACGATTGCCTTCGTTCCGCATGGTGGGCGGCGTCGGGACGCGCAATGCCCGTCGTTCGGTCAGACCGTAGACCGACTCTCGCTCCACCGCGGGACCCAAGGGGAACTCCGACGGGTCGAGGTCCGGGAAGAGCTCACGAAACGCTCGGGGGTTTACGACTGCGCCTGACAGATTGTGCTCGCCGAGGGACGCGGCCTTTTCCAGCACGCCGATGGAGAGCGGACCGACCGCGTCGTCCATGGCCGCCAGACGCGCGAGTTCGAGGGCGCCAGCCAGCCCTGCCGGTCCGGCCCCGACGAACAACACGTCGACGTCGATGCGCTCCTCCCCCGGGGCGTCTGGCAGGATCAACTGGTCAATTGGAAGGCCCGGTTGGTACACCGCGGGAACGAACCGGTCAGACACGGTCGATCACCGTGCCTTCAGCTTTCTGATCTCTTCCGTGAGGCGGGGCACAATCGAGAAGAGATCTCCGACCACTCCAAAGTCGGCCACTTTGAATATCGGGGCATCTCTGTCCTTGTTGATCGCGACGATGACCTTCGACGAGCGCATCCCGGCCAAGTGTTGAATCGCGCCCGAGATACCGATCGCCACGTACAGCTGCGGACTCACCGTCTTCCCGGTTTGGCCGACCTGCTCGGAGTGGGTTCGCCATCCGGCATCTACCACGGCCCGCGACGCGCCGACCGCACCGCCGAGTACTTCGGCCAGTTCTTCGATGAGCTTGAAGTTCTCGGGTTCCTTCAGGCCGCGCCCTCCCGATACCACGATGCTCGCCTCCGCGACATCGATCGCGGCACGCTCGGGCTGCTCCACACGAACCGTCTTCGCCTTGCCCTCCACTACCGGCAGGGGCACGTCCTGCACCTCCGCCCCTCCGTCGGGCGCGACGGGCGCGGCGGGCGCGAAGGCATTGGGTCGCACCGAGATCACACACCGCTCAGCGGTGATCTTCACCCGAGCGACGGCCTTGGCCGAATATACCGAACGGGTAACCACTAGGCCGTCCGTCACGTCGATCGCCAGGACATCGGCGGCGAGCGCGCATTGGAGTCGCGCTGCGATCCGCGGCGCCAGGTCCTTGCCCATCGCGGTCGCCGGCACCACGACGAAGGCGGCATCACTGAGTGCAGCCTGTTCCGCCACCACCGCGACGCAAACTTCCGCCTGGTACAATAGCACGGCATCACCGCCGGCCCGGAATACACGATCTGCTCCGACACGCCCGAGCCCGGTCACATCCAAGTCGCTCGGGCCGATCGCGAGCGCATGGACCTGCCCTCCTTGGGCACTCGCAATCAGGCGACCCGCGGCCAGGGCCTCGTGCGACACGTTCTTGATGGCGCCGTCGCGCTGCTCCAGGACTACCAGCACGTTCGCCACTAGAGCACCTTCGCTTCGTTGCGGAGTGCCTCGAGAAGCGCGGGGACGGCATCCGGGCCTTCTCCGACGATGCGTCCCTCGGCGCGCGCCGGGGGGAGCTCGAGACCGATCACCGCGAGCCCCCCACCACCCAGCGCGACGTCCTTGATCTCGAGCGGCTTCTTTTTCGCCATCATGATGCCACGCAAGGCAGGGTAACGCGGCTCGTTCAGCCCCTTCTCCGCCGTGAGAACCGCGGGCAACGCGAACTCGACCACTTCAACGCCACCCTCAATCTCACGGCGCGCAGTGCCGCCGTCCCCAGACCACTCGATCGACGACACCGCGGTCACACACGGCACACCCAACAGCTCCGCGACCATCGGCCCGACGCCGTGGTGATAGTCATCGATGGCGAGCTTCCCGAAGAGGACCAGATCGAACGAACTCGCGCCCAACTCGTTCGCGAGTGCGCGCGCCGTCTCAAGCGGATCCGGCGGCACCGCCTCGCACCTGAGTAACACGCCGCGATCGGCACCCATGGCGAGTGCCGTACGGATCGTCTCCTGGCTGGCATCGCTTCCCAGGGACACCACGACGACCTCGCCACCACCGGCTTCCTTCAGGCGGAGAGCCTCTTCGACCGCATACTCGTCATAGGGATTCAGTACGAACTTCACGCCGGCGTCTTCGATCGAACGACCGTCCGCGGCGACCTTGATCCGCGTTTCGGTGTCCGGCGTACGCTTCACGCAGACAGCGATCTTCACGACCACCTCAAACCCACGATTGTTGCGGTAAGACCCGTTTCCCGGGATGGGGACGGGAAGCTACCCATGTGCCCAAAACGTCGCAACGCTACAACCAATCTCGCCGTTTGAAGAACCACACCAGTGTGCCGCCTATGGCAACCATCACGCCCCAAACGGCCCAATACCCATATCGCCAATGCAGCTCCGGCATGTTCGCAAAGTTCATCCCGTACACGCCGGCGACGAACGTCATGGGAATGAAGATAGTCGCGATAATCGTGAGCACCTTCATGACCTGGTTCATGTGATGACTCATGCGTGACATGTGGAGATCGGCAAGACTCAGCGTCAGTTCCCGCAGGGTCTCGGTCGATTCCGCCATGCGGACGGCGTGGTCCGCCACGTCCCGGAGGAACGGCAACGTGGTCTTCTTGATCAGCGGAGAATCACCCCGCAGGAGCGTGTGGATCAAATCCCGCACCGGAACGACGGTGCGGCGCACCTGCAGCAGCGCACGGCGCACGGCGTGGATGTCCCTGAGCGGTTCACTCACACTGTCGTCATCGACGAGTTCGTCAAGCTCCTCCACCCGATCGCCGATGCGCTCGAGGGCCACGAAGTAGTTGTCGACGACGACATCCAACAGGGCGTACAGGAGGTAGTCCGCTCCCGCCTTGCGCACCCGTCCCCGCGCATGCCTAATGCGGTCTCGGATCGGATCGAAGACGTCGCCCCTGCGCTCCTGAAACGTCAGCACCACGTTCGCCGTGAGGATCAAGCTGACCTGCTCGCTGTCCACGGCGTACCCGTCTTCCTTGTCTTCGGTCACCATCAGCATGTGGAGCACCACGTACAAATGGTCCTCAAACTCATCGACTTTGGGTCGCTGGCTGGTATGTAAGACATCTTCCAGCATGAGCGGGTGCAATCCGAAGTCCGCTCCAAGAGCTTCGACGACATCCGCGCGATGCACCCCCTCGACGTTGATCCACGTGACCCCCCCGGCGCGAGCCAGCTCCCGGCAGGCGGCCGCGGAATCGACTTCGACTTCTTCGAACTCGTCTGGACCGTAGCGGATGACCGTCAGCCGGACCGGGCCCGTACCTTCGGACGTGCTGACGTCCAACGATCCCGGCGCCGTCCCAACCCGACCATACCGTTCGAACAGTCGTTGCATTAGGCTACTCCCCTGAATCGAGCGCCGCGTCGGCAAACCCGACTCGCTGGTGGCTGCCGTCGCAAAACGGCTTGGTTCGCGAGTGTCCGCAGCGACACAACACGAAGTCTTCACCGACCGGGATCGCGTTCCCCTCGTGATCGACCAGCGCCACCGCGCCCTGGACACGATACGGGCCGTCCTTCCGCACTTTGATCGTCGCCATGGATTCCCTCCAATAATCAGCCCAGCCGTCGAGTCGCGGCGAGCAGTTCGTCGAGCGGTTGCGTGTTCAACACGTCACTCGGGCTCAACCAGGCGCGCCGGGCCTGCTCGATGCCATAATGCATGAGATCCAGGTCCCGCACCCGGTGAGCATCCGTGCTGATCACGACCTTGACCCCCAGCTCCTTGGCGCGCATCAGGTGCGTGTCGCGGAGGTCAAGGCGATCCGGGTGGGCATTCAATTCGACCGCGACCCCGCGCTCGGCGGCCGCCTCGAGTACGGTATCGACATCGAACACCATCGGATCGCGACGGTTCAAGAGGCGACCCGTGGGGTGAGCCAGCACATCGACCCGGCTGTGCTCCAGCGCCCGTGTAATGCGAGCCGTTTGCTCCGCTGACGGCAAATCGAGGCGCGAATGCACCGACACCACCACGAGATCGAGCGCCTCGAGCATCTCGTCCTCCAGATCGAGCGAGCCATCTGCCAGGATGTCCACCTCGACACTGCGCAATATGCGGATCTCGGGATGACGCGCCTGCACCTCCTCGATCTCGACCCACTGCTGGCGCATTCTGGCGGCATCGAGTCCGCCGGTCATCGCCAACGCCTTCGAATGATCGGTAATGGCGAGGTACTCGTACCCCTTGGCGCTGCAAGCCCTCGCCATCGCCTCGATGCTCTCCGTGCCGTCCGACCACGTGGAGTGCATTTGCAGATCACCTCGCATGTCGGCCAACGTGATCAGGGAAGGGAGCGCGTCTTCACGCGCGGCTTCCAGCTCGCCGCGGTCTTCACGGAGTTCCGGAACGATGTACGGCATGCCGAGCGCCTCGTAGACCTCTCGCTCGTCTCGACCGGCGACGCACTCGCCGGCATAGGGGTCGTCATCTTGCGCCTGCGCCGGGTCCACCTTGAACACACCGTACTCGGAGATCCGTAGGCCTCTCGCCACGGCCCAGGTCCGCAGTTTGACGTTGTGCGCTTTGGAGCCGGTGAAGTACTGCAGTGCGGCGCCGTAGCTCTCGGGCGGAACGGCCCGGAGGTCGACCTGCAGACCGCCGCCAAGCCGCACGGTGGCCCGGGTCCCCCGCGCGCGTTCCACTGCCCGGACGTTCGGATATCGCGTGAAATGTTCGATGACGGATTGACCATCCGTCGCCGCTACAAGAACATCGACGTCACCCACCGTCTCCACCCGCCGCCGATAGCTGCCCGCAACCTCGACACACAACGCCTCCTCGCACCCGGCGAGATACTCGAGCAGCGGTTGCACCAACTCGTCCACGTCGCCGAGCGGGATGCGAGCCCCCCGTCGACGATACCCTTCGATTGCCCGGAGGATCTTGTCCTGGGACTTCGCCCCGAACCCCCTGAGCTCGGCGATCGCTCCGGACCGGGCCGCCTGCTCCAAGGCATCGATCGTGGTGATCCCGATGGCTTCCCACAGCACCCGCACTCGTTTTGCTCCGACGCCAGGAAGTCTGACGAGCTCGACCAGGCTGCGCGGGATCTCATCAGTGAGTTGATCCAGCATTGCGAGGCGACCCGTCGTAACCAGCTCCGCGATGTGACGCGCCAGATCCTTGCCGATCGCGGGCAGCTCGGTGAGATCCGTCCCTTCGGCGACAAGCTTCCGCATGGGGGTCGTGTGTGTCTCGACCGTGCGGGCCGCGTTCTCATACGCACGGATCCGGAACGGATTGGCCCCCTTGATCTCGAGCAGAGTCGAGATCTCGTCCAGGATCGCCGCAATCTCGACGTTCTCCACGTTCAGATGTTGGCGCCGTGCCGACGCAGCAGCGTGAGGAACTCGTGCTCGTCCAGCACCGGCACGTTGAGCTGGCGCGCGGTTTCGTGCTTGCCGCCCGGGTCGGCCCCCACCACCACGAAATCCGTTTCGCCGCTCACCGCGGAGGTGACGCGTCCCCCCAGTTGCTCCACCACGCGCTTGGCGTCGTGGCGCGAGAGCCGCTGTAGACCGCCCGTGAACACGAACTTCTTTCCGGTCAGGGGAGTTCCTGCCTCGAGGGGCTCTGCCTGAGCGATGTGCACTCGGCCGTCCAGCAACTGTTCCAGGATTCGGCTGTTGCGAGCATCCCGAAAGAATTCGGCGATCTGGTGGGCCATCTTGGGGCCGATGCCCGGCACCGCCTCGAGCTCGTCTTCCGTTGCGGACCTGATCGCCTGCAATTGCCCGAAATGCCTCGCCAAGGCGCGGGCGACGGTCACGCCGACCTCGGGGATACCAAGCCCGTACAGCAGGCGCGCGAGGGTAGGGCGCGCGGCAGCCTGGATCGCATCGATCAGGTTTTGGGCCGATTTGGTCGCGAAGCCGTCGAGCTCCACGAGCTGCTCGACTCGAAGATCGAACAACTCCGGGAGGTGTCGGACCACGCCGGTGGCGACGAAGAGCTTCGCCGATTCCTCACCCAATCCCTCGATGTCGAGGGCCTCGCGGGATCCGAAATGCTGCAACCTCGCGGCCAACTGGGCGGGGCAGTCGAATCCGTTCGGGCACACGACAAACGGCCCGCGCTCCACGACCGCCGATCCACAGGATGGACACTGCGACGGCCAGGCGAAGGGCGCAGCGCGCTTGCGATCGGGTTCATCGACACGTTCGACGACCTGCGGGATCACGTCGCCCGCTCGCTGGACGCGCACCCGATCTCCCTCGCGAATGTCCTTACGCTCCAGCTCGTGGCGATTGTGCAAGGTCGCGCGGCTCACGGTTACGCCGCCGAGTTCGACCGGGCGGAGCAGCGCCACCGGCGTGATCACACCGGTACGACCGACCGACGCGATGATCCCCAACACGCGGGTCACCTCCTTGCGCGGAGGGAACTTGAAGGCGAAGGCCCACCGCGGGTGGTGTGAGGTCGTCCCAAGCAAGGCGCGTTGCGCGATGTCGTCCAGCTTGACCACGACGCCATCGATCTCAAACTCAAGATCGTCGCGTTGCGCCGCCAACTCGGCGTGACAGGCCAAGATCGTCGCCGCATCCGGCGCCCGCCACACGAGGTCCGTCGTCGGGAATCCCCACGCCTTGAGGCGTTCACGCGCTTCCCATTGCGTGTGCGGAAGCTCGCCGCGTGCTTCCAACACATCATACGCAATGATCTCCAAAGGGCGTTGGGCGGTGATCTGGGGATCCAGCTGTCGGAGGGCTCCCGCGGCGGCATTTCTCGGATTCGCAAAGGGCTCGGCACCTCCAGCGAGGAGCCCGGCGTTGAGCGCCTCAAACGCACCGACGCGCATCATCACCTCTGCGCGTACCGCCAAGAAGGATGGAAGACCCCCGGCGGGCCTCAATCGCAAGGGCACAGACCGAATCGTGCGGACGTTCTCGGTCACCCCTTCGCCGATGCGTCCGTCGCCCCGCGTCGCCGCACGCGTCAGGTTCCCCCGCTCGTAGACGAGCTCGACGGACGCCCCATCGAACTTGGGCTCCACGACGAACGTCGCGTCCGGCACCAGCCTGCGCACGCGGTCCGTGAAACGCTCGACCGCGGCCGGGTCGGCATCTGAATCGAGGCTCAACAGCGGAGCGGCGTGCTCGACGGCGGGGAACTTATCCAACACCCTCCCGCCCAAATGCTGGGTCGGAGAGTCCGGAGCAAGTAGGTCCGGGTGCTCGCGCTCGATCGCCTTCAGTTCCGTAAACAGTGCGTCGTATTCCGCATCGGAGATCTCCGGTGCGTCTTTGACATGATAGAGATAGTCATGGTGGCGGATGGCCGCCCGCAGTTCCCGGACGCGCTGTTCCGCCGCGACGCGACTCAGGCGCATGGCTCCTCGATCGGTGTGCCGTACCCAGTCCCACCCGATCCGGGTGGGGTCCGCTAAAGATGCAGACACCCCGCAGCGTGGCCAAGCGCGTCGCCGTCATCCTCGCGCGGCGATGTGCCGGACCGGTCGAAATCGCCGGACCATCTCGGCCGCGACCCGCTCGGCGTTCGCCAGAATCGTCAGGCTCGTATTCACGGCCAGCGACGATGGAATGATCGCACCGTCGCTCACGAACAGACCCGGGTATCCGAAGACCTCCCCCGTCGCATCGACGACACCCGATGCGCGCGTGTTGGCCATGCGGCACGAGCCCACCTGGTGCGCCGTCGAGAAGTGCAGGTCGCCGTGCGGCTGCCCGTCACCGCGAAGAAAGTCCGCCTTGATGAGCCGGCAACGGTTGCGATCGAAGATCGAGTTCAGGAGCGCGGTAGTCTCGTCGTAGTAGGTGCGAAGATCATCGGTGACGTCGAGATGCGGGACGACATCCCCGTCATTCCGTAGACGCAGCGTGCCAATGGGAGGCGTCATACCGAACGCCACGAGCACCATCAGTCGGCGGCGGCATCGCCGCATGAGCTCGAGATTGGCTTCACCCCAGTAGGACGGATGGCGGGGATCACCGTCGAGACGAATCCGTGCCGATGCCACCAGCTGGAGCGGCAGGGGCTTGGCGGTCGCGATGGTCAGTCCATGGGAGCGAAGAAACTCGTAGGAGATCATGCCCGGATGCGACCGACCCGTGAACAGGTCCCCGTCGGGCAGCTCGTCGCTCAGCAAGGCCGCAGCCTTGACGCCGCCGTTGAATGCCACATTCCTGCCCAGTTGATCGCTGAGATCCGGAAGCTGGCGGTGCGACCCCATCAACAGGCGGGCCGAACCGACCGTTCCGGCACCGAGAATCACGACCCGTGCCCGATACCGCCGGCGCTGTCCAGTAGAGCGATGCACGGCCAGCACTTCATATCGGAGCGGCAGAGTGTGAATCGGCCCGTCGGCCGCGCGGTAAGACCGATCGTCGATAGGGCGAATCAGCTGGGCGTCAACGTCGGTCTCGATCTGCGCCCCCGCCGACACGGCTTGCGGCAGGTAGTTCATGAGTAGCGTCTGCTTCGCCCCGTAGATACACCCCGTCACGCAGTACCCGCTGCCAACGCAGTTTCGCACGGCGTACCGCGCCCGGTCGCAGCTGTATCCCAGGTTCTTCATCATCGTGGCGAAGACGAGCCCGCTCCGCGGCACCTCGTCGACGGCGATCTGCTCGACGCGCAGCATCTGTTCCGCGATGTCGTAGAAGGGGTCCATCGCCGACCGGTCCACTCCCGCGGGCCATAGCCGCGCTCCATTCTGATCGACCTGCTCAAAGGCCAAGCTCGGCGCCCGAAGCGACACCATCTCATAAAATCCCGAGCCGCCACCCAACGCCTCGGCATAGGTGAGACTCAGGCCATCTCCCGATACCCCCTTCAGGTACTTCAGCAGGTACTCGGGGTCCTGTGTCTGCCGGAAGTCGCGGTTCGGATCGATCCTGGGGCCACGCTCAAGCATGCGCACCCGTAAGCCTGCCTTCGCCAAACGGAGTGCCGGCGCGGCAGCGCCGAATCCGGTGCCGATGACCAGGACGTCTGTCTCAATCGCTCGCACGGGACTCTCCTACGATGGGTTTCCATTCGCCGACAGCGGCGTCGGAAGGAACGCCTGCGGATTGGGATAGGTGACGGCCGCAAGCCCCTCGAATCGATATGGGCCGCCGAAGTCGATCTCGGTGCAGCTTCCGTCCTCGCACCACAGGCCGGCGTAGAACACGATCTGAGTGAGGAAGATTGCTCCGCCGTAGAGCCGCGCCGTCACGCCGCCCACCCGCAGGGCGTCCTCGATAATCCGCGTTCGCTCCGAGCGCGTCAGCCGCTCGAACGGCGTCTCCCGGCCCGTTGCATACGCACGGCGCGTGAGGTCGGACGCGAGAAACGGTGCGTACTTGGCGAGCGGAAATCGAGCATCTTGGTACGCGGCGGCCACCGCATGTGCGTGATTTCCGTCGCTGGGAACGACCGCATCGGCGAACCCGGCAAGCACTCCGCGCACGAGTTCCGGGTCGCTCTGAAAATCTTCCGGATACCACCGCAGCACAATGCGCAGCGGTGTGCAGGCAGCCAACGCGCCACACGCCCCTACTAGCGACAGCTGGGCAACCGCCCGCCGACGCGTGATACCCGGTCGAAAGCTCGTAGGTGATGGTGGCAGCGCCATGATTCGCCTCCTTGCGCTACCACGTTCGTCCCGCGATCCCAAGCCACCGTCAAGCGGCGCAAGGACCCGTCAAGAACGACCGGAGCCCCGGATCCGCATCAGGGATCCGGGGCTCCGGTCACCAGCGGAGGCGGAGGTTAGCCGCCGAACGCGTTGAAGCCGGTCGCCGCCTGTCCGAGCACCAGCGTGTGCACGTCGTGGGTACCTTCGTAGGTGTACACGCTCTCGAGATTCGCCATGTGACGCATGGCCTGATACTCGGCGAGGATACCGTTCGCCCCGAGCAGACGGCGCGTCTCGCGTGCGCATTCACAGGCCATATCCACGTTGTTCCGCTTGGCAAGCGACACCTGTTGGGGCGTCATCGTGCCCGCATCCTTCAGCCGTCCCAGCTGGAGAACCAGTAACTGCGCTTTGGTGATCTCCGTCAGCATATCTGCAAGTCGTTGTTGCTGAATCTGAAACGACCCGATGGGACGATCGAACATGATGCGGTTCTGCCCGTAGCTCACAGCCTCTTCGAAACAGGCCATCGCCGCGCCGACGGCCCCCCACGCGATCCCATAGCGCGCCTGCGTCAGGCACATGAGCGGGGACTTGAGACCGCCGCTACTGGGGAGCAAGTTGCCCTTGGGGATCCTGACGTCCTCCAGCACGAGCTCGCTCGTGTCGCTCGCTCGCAGCGACAGCTTTCCCTTCTGATCCTTCGCCGTGAAGCCGGGGAGGTCCGTGGGAACGATGAAGCCACGAATCGACTCCGGATCGTCCACCTTTCCGGTCTTGGCCCATACGACCGCGACGTGCGCCGCCGATCCGTTGGTGATCCACATCTTGGCGCCGTTGAGCACCCATGAATCCCCATCTTCTCGTGCCGTCGTGATCAAGCCGCCGGGATTGGATCCGAAATCCGGTTCGGTGAGACCGAAACACCCGATAGCGGCTCCACTGGCAAGCTTCGGCAGCCATTCCTTGCGCTGCTCCTCGCTACCGAAGGCATAGATCGGGTACATCACGAGCGCACCCTGCACCGACGCGAACGAGCGAATGCCGGAATCACCGCGTTCGAGTTCCTGCATGATCAGCCCGTACGCGACGTTGTTGAGGCCTGCACAGTCGTATTCCGCCGGGAGATTCGCACCGAACAAGCCGAGTTCGGCCATCTGCGGTACGAGCTCCATCGGAAACGCGCCCCTGATATAGTGCTCGCCGATAATCGGCATCACCGCTTCGTCAACCCAACGCCGTACGGTATCCCGTACCGCGCGCTCCTCCTCACTCAGCAGCGCTTCGACACCGTAGAAATCCACGCCCCGAAAAGCCACTTCGTCACACTCCCTTCATGCGGAGACTACACACGAAGCCTCAACGACCACCCGCGCTCCCAGAAAATAGTCTGCCTCGCCGCCGGCGTGCAGTGCACCGGCGCAGGTTCGCACGCGCGACTCAACGGACGGGCGCCGTGGCCGCGGGCCGGTTTCGCGCCCGCACCATCCGGGGGAAGGTGTTGACCTCCGTGCGCCGAAACAGTTGGCGGTCCAAATCCCAACTGTGGAACTCGACGTGAATCGCGTCGTCCTCGACGACCACGCGATTGAATACGGCGGGCCGACCCCCACGGGAGCGCATCGACAGGGTGCCCGCGCCGGACACGACCGTGCCGCCGAGCAACGTGGTCGCCACTTCCTGGTGGTCATGACCATACAGCAGCACGTCGGCGCCGGCACCAGCGATACGCCGTTCCGCTTGGCGCCACCGCGCGAGCCCCGTGCGACCGGAGATCGCTCCCGGCAGCACGTTGTGGTGTACCACCAGGATCCGCACGGTCGCCGGGTCCGTTTCCCGGAGCACGCGCGCGGCTCGCCGAATCTCCGCTCCGGCGAGGTGGCCTTTGACCGCCATGTCACGTGGACGCGGGGTCAGCGAACCCCAGGCGAGGCCATGCGAGGTGAGCACACTGGCGATCACCGCCTCGGGGAACCGCAAGGTGGGTGCGAGGTTGGGTCCGAAGTACGTCCCGTACTTCACATACTTCGCCCCGCCACCGATGGGTAGATACGGGCGCCACCACCACTGCACGTCGTGATTGCCGGGGATGACCATCACCGGCGCGGAACGCTCCAACTCCCGCACGAAGGCGCGCGCCGCTTGAAACTCTCCATGTCGGGCGCGCTGGGTGAGATCGCCCGAGACGACGATCGCACGCGGATCGAGATCGGGAACGAGGTCTTCGACCGCATGGATGTGCGAAAGATCGGCTTCAGCGCCGAAGTGCGGATCGGAGATGTGGACGACCGCGAAGGTCATCCGATCCTCCTCACTGAAAGTATTCCCGGAGGAGCCGACGGACCACCAGGTTGGTCAGGAGATACCACACGGCGACGGCAGCGCCACCCACCAGCCGCGCTGTGGGGTCCGCGGGCACGCGGATCCCAATGTAGACGGCCAGTGCGAGCGTGGTGACCATCGCCACGACTCGGGCAACGCGGGCGGCACGTCGCTCGATCTCTCGGCGACAGTCGGGGCAGAGCTCCCCCAACGGCAGCTCGATCTCGCGATGGCAACGCGGACACTCGTGTTCAACCAAGACGCCGAAGAACGGCTTCTGTAAATTCGGTCGTCGTAGCATTGCCCCCCAAATCCGGCGTCCGGACCTCCCTGTCCCGTAACACACCTTCAAGCGCTCGCCGCAGCCGTCGTGCCGTCTCGTGCGCGTCGAGATGCTCGAGCAGCATGCACCCCGCGAGCGCCAAGGCCGTGGGGTTCGCCACGCCGCGCCCGGCGATGTCGGGCGCCGACCCATGAACGGCCTCGAACATCGCGGCGCGCGCACCGATGTTCGCCCCCGGAGCCACACCCAGGCCTCCCACGAGTCCTGCGATCTCGTCACTCAGGATGTCGCCAAACATGTTCGTCGTCACGATCACGTCGAACTGCGTGGGGTCCAGCACCAGCTTCATGGCGGCCGCGTCGATGATGACGTCGCGCACGGCCACGCGCCCGCTGAATTCGTTGGCGACCTCGCGCCCCACTTCGAGGAACAAGCCGCTCACCGCCTTGAGGATGTTGGCTTTGTGACAGATGGTGACCTCCCGCCTTCCGTTCGCTTCCGCGTACTCGAAGGCGAACCGCACGATCCGCTCGCAACCGCGCCGCGTCACGATGGCGGTCGACTGCGCGACCGCCCTGGGGTCGTCCCCCACCTGAATCGTGGTCTCGAAGCCGACATACAGTCCTTCGGTATTCTCCCGAATCAGTACGATGTCGACGTCCTCGTAGCGGCCGCCGGGGATAATCGTCTTGGCGGGCCGCACGTTGGCATACAGGTCGAACTCCTTGCGCAGCGCGACATTCACGGATCGAAAGCCGCTACCTATCGGCGTCGTGAGGGGTCCCTTGAGCGCCACTCCCGAACGCCGCATGCTCTCCACGGTCGCGTCGGGAAGCGGCGTGCCGACCTCATTGAGCGCGGCGAGCCCACCCAATTGCTCGTCCCAGTCGATCGCGGCACCAGCAGCCTCGAGCATCCGTCGCGTGGCGCTCGTGATCTCGGGTCCGATACCGTCCCCAGGGATCAGGGTGACGGTGTGCGTCATTGAAGCCCGGGTGTCAGTACGACTAGGGCAGCTTGCAGTGCCGTCCAGGGTCCGGCGCCCTCACCGGCCACGACGCTGCGCCACCGAATCGCCCCACTCCGGAGATCGGGGATCACGAGATTGACCTGGGCGACGATCCGTCCCAGCGAGTCCCTGTCGAATGCGATCGCGGCGGGCACCAGCGCATACCGATCTCCAACGACTCCTGTCAGGTTGCGCATCTCGGAAACGAGGGGAAACGGTACGGACTTGAATCCCGGATTGCGTAGAACGGCGGTGCCCATCCGATCGGGGTCGCCGAGCATCCCACCTGCCCGGGCGGCCGCCTGTCGCAGCACTCCAGGCAGGATCCAGTCGATTTCGGGGGCGCGTTCCATCAGCGTCGCGGCCAAGATGCTGTCGGCATGGCGAAGGCGTTCCTCGCGACTGCCGAGCTCCGCGTCACCCCACCCCAGCGACGGCGCGGCGACGAGCAGCGTCGCCGGGAAGACCGCCACCTTTTGACCGGCAAGCGTGATGACGGGGAGCGGTTGCGAGGGCAGTCGCGCCGCGGGGTCGCCGCGCCGCGCCGCGCAGGCCGTCACCCCCAGGAGTATGCCGAGGAGGGCTCCCCCCCGTCTCAGCGATCCTGCCACTCGGGCTCCCGCTTGTCGAGGAACGCTGCCAAGCCCTCCTCCGCGTCCGCCAGCGCCATCAGGTCGCGCAGGTAGAGGTTCTCGGCCTTGTGGAGCGCCTCTTCCCACCCCGAGTAGTACGATTCGGTTTGCGCTCGCTTGGCGAGTTGCAGCACCGGCCCGGACTTGCTGGTCAGCTTCGCCACGAACTCCGTCAGACCCGCGTCGAAGTCGTCGTCTGGGATCAGGCGATTCACGAGTCCGTATTGCACCAGCTCTTGAGCAGGAATCTCATCGCCCGTGAGTATCCACTCCATGGCCTTCCGTCTCGGCGTCGCGCGCGGGAGGATCACGGACGCAACCGGCGGGAACAATCCGAGCTTCACCTCGGGAACGCCGAACCGAGCTGATTCCGTCGCCACCACCAAGTGGCTCCCGATCGCCAATTCGAAGCCGGCACCCAACGCCACCCCTTGGACGGCACTCACCGCGATCACGTCCAACAAGCGCATCGACTCGAAAATGCGGTGGAACATCTGCACCAACCGGCTGACCTTGTCGCGTGTGTGCTCCTTGAGGTCGATCCCCGCGCTGAAGGCATTGTCGTTTCCACGAATGACCAACACCTTCAGCTGCCGATTGCCACGCAAGCCCAGAAGCAGATCGTTGACCTGCTCCACCATCTCGATATTCATGACGTTGAGGGGGGGGCGATTCAGCCGCAGGGTGGCCACACCGCCCTCGTACGTCATGTCCACGAATTCCGTCGCCACGTCTTTCCTCGCGTGCAGAGCTGCGTAGCGCCGGCTGTGGCCCCGGGCCCCTGGGGACAAAAGGCCGGCGATCAGTGAAGGGTAAAGCCGCCGTCCACTAAGATAACCTGCCCGGTGATGTGGCGAGCTTCGTCGGAGCAGAGAAACACGACGACGTTCGCCACGTCCTCGGGCTCCGCAATGCGTCCCAACAGCGACACCTTTTCGGCATCCTCCAACACCTCCGGAGGCATGCTCTCGATCAACTCCGTCCGGACGAACCCCGGCGCGACCGCGTTGACGTTGATGTTGTACGCGCCCAACTCGACCGCCACCGACTTCGTGAGGCCCAGCAGCGCAGACTTGCTGGTCGCGAAGTTGACGACCCCGAAGCCCGGACGATAAGCCTGGTGCGACGCAATGTTGACGATCTTGCCGTAGCGCTGCGACCGGAAGTGCCTCGCGACGGCCCGAATGCAATTGAAGGATCCGGTCACGTTGGTATCAAGCACACTCTGCCAAGCGTCGGCTTCCATACGCCATAGCGACGCGTCGCGCGCCACGCCGGCGTTGTTCACCAGGTGATGGAGCCCACCAAGCTCGACGTGCGCTCGCTCCACGAACGCCTCGACGTCATCGCGCTGTCGCACGTCACAGCGCTCGCTGTAGACGCTCACGCCGCATGCCCGGAGCGCCGTTTCGGTAAGGAGCGCCTGCTCGATGATGTCGCGGCCCGGCAACTCGATGTAGTTGAAAGCGATATTCACACCGCGCCGGGCGAAGTCGAGCGCGATCGCCCGACCGAGTCCCGTCGCCGCACCGGTGACCAGGGCCGAGGTGCCTCGTAGTTCACGCCGCGCGGCGCGTTCGGCCTCCGGCCGCTCAGCGATGGCCGACCCCGATGAGCGGTTCGATGGATTACCGAAGTCTTGCGGGCCGTCGTAGCCGATGGAGCACCTGCCCGGTGATGCGAGGGTAGGAACCTACGCCCCCGATTTGGCCGCCGCCAGAGCTATGCGCGGGCGCGCCGTCGCGCCAATGCCGCCAGCGCCTCGAAGATCAGCCAAAGCTCGAGCACGAAGATCGCACCGCCCACCCCCAACAACACAGGCTGCCGATCGTCCCAATAACGCACGAGGTTCAGAATCATGGCCCACGTAGTCATCACGAACAGGAACGCCATCGGAGCCACGGTGATCCACCACCGCCGCTTGAGGCTGATCAGGAACATCGTGATCACCAACAGGCTCAACGCGCCGGTGAGCTGGTTCGTCGTTCCGAACAGGGGCCAGAGTCGCATCCCGCCGGCGCCCCGGTCGACGCCCAACGCGAGAATCGCGCAGGCCGCCACGGCCACGAACGTCGCGAACCATCGGTTCCGGGCGATCGTGACCCCGTACTCGACGCCCAACTCAGCCACGATGTAACGCTGCAGTCGCACACCGGTGTCCATCGTCGTCGCGGCGAACGAAATGACAACCACCGCGGCAAAGATTTCCGCCACGCGTTGTGGCAAGCCCACTCCCTGCGCAAGTTGCCCGACGCCCGTCACGAACGCGGTCGTGGCGCCCGCGGACGCACTGGCCCAACTCCCGTAGTGCTCGTGCCACCCGTCAACCCCAACGACCATGGCGAAGCCGGCGGTGGCGGCGAGAATCGAGGTCAGCGCGAGCGTGCCCTCGCCAATCGCGCCGCCGTACCCCACGTACCGCGCATCAGTCTCGCGATTCAGCTGTTTCGACGAAGTTCCCGACGCCACAAGTCCGTGGAAGCCGCTGATGGCGCCACACGCGATCGTGATGAACAGCAGCGGGAACCACCCAGGCGCGTCCGCCGGCAGGTGGGTGTTGATCGCCGGCGCCACCACGGGCGGATTGGTGAGCACGAGGCCGGCGAAGATGATCCCGAGTGCCACGAACAGCTGATGGCTGTTCACATAGTCGCGCGGTTGCAGCAGCAGCCACACAGGTAGCACGCTGGCAACAAAGGCATACACGAACAGCAGCACGACCCACCCGGCCCGGACTCCGTCGGTGCGGGCCGCTGCGAGCGGATCCGGGCCGGCCAACTGCGCCTCGGTGGGAGCAAACCCGACAAGGTCGGGGAGGTGGAACGGCGCGTACTGTCCCAACCAAATGAGTGCATACAGCACCACCAGCGCACCGAGAGACGGCCACAACAAGCCCGCGCTCGTTCGATAGATGAGCAGGCCGACGACCAGGGCCACAGCCAGGCTGCCCCACACCGGCAGGGCAGCGCCCGGGTTGGCAATAAGCAGATTGGCGATCACCACGGCGAACACTGCATTCACCAAGAGCAGCAGAAAGAAGATGATCAACAGGAACAGCACGCGGGCGCGCCCGCCGACGATGCGCTCGGCGAGCGTACCTATCGAGGTTCCTTTGTGACGCGTGGATATCCAGAGGGTGCCGAAGTCGTGCACCGCCCCCGCGAAGATCGTCCCCAAGACCACCCACAGGAACGCCGGGAGCCAACCCCAGATGACGGCGATCGCAGGTCCTACGATGGGAGCCGCCCCCGCCACTGACGTGAAGTGGTGGCCGAAGAGGACGTGCTTGTTGGTTGGCACGTAATCCACGCCGTCCTCCAACTCGTGGGCCGGCGTCACGAAGTCCGGGTCGAGTCGGTAGATGCGAACGGCGATGTACCGCGAATAGACGAGATACCCGGTCACGAAGGCCGAGAGGCCGACGGCCAACAGCGCGATCGAACTCACAGAGTCAAGCTCCGAAGGCACGGGACGGCATAATCTACCGGCACCAGCCCCCCAGGCGAGTACCGGTGTTCAGGGCGTCGGCGCAGGATCCGGTCGCAGCAGATCGACGACGCGGCCTAGCGCCTCCACACCACGCAGTTCGAACGGTTGTTCTTCGAGCATGAACACGGCTTGGGGATCCATCGCCTGCCGGAGTCGGTCGTTGTACCGCGCCTCATCGGTACCTCCCCGCAGACGATTGCTCACCCCTGCGGCGATCGGAATCCCATGCCGTCGCAGAATCGTCGCGGCGCGCTCCGTCTCGGCCACGGCCAGATGCTCCGCCATACACACCATGACGAACCCCGCCCGCGCCGTATCCAACAACAGCTGTCGCGTTCGCGCGAAGCGATCGCGCCGTTCGGCGAGCACCTCCAGCACGGGATCGACGGCGTCCGTTCCTTGGGGCATGCTTCCGGCAACGCGCCGCCACATTGCTGTCAACGCGTTTGCCTTGCGTCGCCTGCCGATCAGCGATTCGGTCCACGCGGTCAGCGACTCCGGCAGCCCAAGGAGGCGGAGTGTGTATCCAAGCGGAGCCGTATCGAACAACACTCGATCATAGGTGCTGCCGAGTTCGTCGAGGATGCGCGTGAAGCGATCGAACAGGGCCGCCTCCTCGGCGCCCGGCGTCAGCCGAGCGATATCGAGTTGCCGATCGACCTCTCCAGCCAGTCGGGGCGGAATGGAGCCCGCCATGCGCGCTCGCGCCGCGGCGACATACGCGTCGGCCTCCGCAGCCGGGTCGATCTCGAGCGCCCACAGCCCTTCACTCACGCACCGCGGTTCGGGACCCAGCGGATGCTCGAGTACGTCACTGGTCGAGTGCGCCGGGTCGGTTGATACGAGCAGCGTTCGATGGCCCGCCCTCGCCGCCCGCACGGCGAACGCGGCGGCGAAGGTCGTCTTGCCCACACCTCCTTTGCCGCCGAAGAACAGCACCTGGCGATCGAACGGGCCGAGTTCAGGCACGGCTCAGCAGCAGCGGAATCCCCCTTCGGGTGCTCGCTCCATACCGGCGCGCAGGTGCCACTGATGGAACTGCTCGATCAGCAGGGGATACAGCTCGAGGGTATACAACGGCAACGGGTTCGGAATCCCGATGAGATCGGGAAACGTGAGCAGCAGAAATGCGTCGCGCTCGTCGCGCACCTCCCTGTGGACCACGGCGCGATACGGCGCGAAGTAGATCCCCTCGTAGATATCGCGGAGAGCCCTCAGGCGGTCACGCAGCGTCGGGCGGGCGGGCGCCGCTGCCTCACCCATCGAGTCCGAGCCCCCAGCGCACAAGGCATCGCAAGGCCGCGAGATGCCCGCGAACGGCCATGGGATCGTAGTCACCGAGTCGATGATCGTGGCTCCGAATCCCGGCGCCGGTCGCGGACACCGGGTCGATGTGCCACAGGAGGTCCAACTGCGACTCTACCAGCTGGTCGAACGCACTGGGCGAGGACATCTAGCCTGACCCGCCTCCCGCTTCAGCAACGAGGCGATGACACTCGTCTTCCGACAGCACCCGATCGGCACGCTTCGCCGCTGCGAACAACAGTGCGCAGAGATGCTCGTCGTCGGCACTATAGCCATGCTCCGACAACCAGGACTTGACGTTCGACATACCTGACACCGGCGAGATTTCGATGACCTGCCGCGCTCCGAAGGATGCGGCCGGCACGCTCGAGTACACCCGATCCGCGAGCCAACTGTCTCCCTTCTCTTTGGCCTTGATGATGGCGGCCGCGTGGACCCCGGTTCCCGTCCGGAATGCGTCGGCGCCCATGACGGGGTAGTTGACCGGCAGCGGGACACCGATCGACTCCGCCGCCAGCACGCAGTAGTCGCGGAGCCTGGAGACATCGTGGCGATGGGCTCCCAGCAGGTGGAGATTCACGATCAACAGGTCCATTTCGGCGTTGCCGACCCGCTCCCCCACCCCCAGAGCCGTGGCGTGCACACGGTCCACCCCGGCCTCGATCGCCACCAAGCAGTTGATCAGCCCCATGCCGCGATCGCGATGCCCGTGCCAATCGATCTTGACGTCCTCGCCGGACGGGACAACGATCTCCTCGCGCACGAAGCGCACCAGTGCACGCACACCGTCAGGCGTGGCATGTCCCACCGTATCGGCCAGGCAAATGCGGCGCGCCCCCAGTCGAATCGCTTCGCCGTAGAGCCGCGTGAGCGTGTCCGGTCGCGCCCGCGTCGTGTCCTCCGTCACGAACATCACCGGGAGCCCCTCGTTCACGGCAAAGGACACGGCCTTCTCGACGGTCTCGAGGATGCGATCCAGCGTCCAGCCTTCGGTGAATTGCCGTATCGGGGACGATCCAATGAAGGTCGCCGCCTCGATGGGGATCCCGACTTCCTGACTGATGCGGACGATCGGCTCCACGTCGGCGATCACGGTCCGCGCGGCGCAATTGGGCGCGATCGGCAGGCCCTGGTCAGCAATCTCCCGCGCGAGCGCACGAACCGATTCCACCACCTGCGGTCCCGCACCGGGGAGCCCGAGGTCGGCGGCCACGATGCCCAGCTCCGCCATCAAGTGCAGTAATCGCTTCTTGGTCTCGATGGGAGGGTCTATGGCCGACGGCGACTGGAGGCCGTCGCGCAACGTTTCGTCGTTCAGATCGACCCGAGCGGTTGTCCAATCGAAGCCGCCTTCGGCGTTCCAGTCGAAGGTCAGGTTGGTCTCATCCATGACGCGAAGTGTGCTGGAGCGGAAACGGCCGGTCAAGCAAGCCCCCCGCCCCCCCTTGGGCCTACTCGTCGGGAACGCCCCCCTCGACAGCCTCCGCGAGACCCCGCGCCGTTACCCCTCGGTGGGATGCGTTCCACACCGGGATGCCCCGGCGGAACACGATTACCTGGGGTGACTCGTGCCGAATGCCGCAACGTCGCTCGATCTCTCGGGACAGCGAGACGTCTTCCAACACATCCAGCACGTACACCGGAATATCCGGACGATCCGTCGCAAACCGCTTGACTTGGCGACGGGCGGCCATACTCAGCCAGCACGCCGAACTGTGCTTGAAGACCACCACTGGACCGGCAGCCGCGACGTCGTCGAACACCTCCCGCGAGACTAGCGGGAGCAACACGGAACCCACTTCGTCATGAGGCCTCGACCATGCCGTCCTTCGCAACCACCATATTGTGGAGATTCAGTCGCTCCACGCACGAGTCCTCGCCGATGAGGGAATGCTCGACCGTCGCCTGTCGCACCACCGCGTTGCGCCCGACGATGACGTCTCGAAGATTGCTGTTCTCCACCACCGCACCCGCCTCGACGGTCACATTTGGGCCGAGGGTAGATCCGACGACCTTGGCTCCTGTTTCCACCAGGACCGGTTGTGTCCACGTGGCCTCCAATAATCGCGCCGCGGAGGGGGTGCGGTCCAACAGCACGCGATTCGTCTCGAGCACGGTGTCCACCTTGCCGCAATCGTACCACCCTTGCACTTCCAACGCGCGCAGCCGACACCCCTGATCGATCATGTACTGAAAGGCATCAGTGAGAAACCACTCGCCCTGTTGCTGCGGACCCCTCAAGGTCCGCTCGATTCCAGCGAACAGCGTTTCCCAGTCACGCACGTAGTAGAGGCCAATGTTGGCCAGCTTGGAGATCGGCTGGCTGGGCTTCTCGACGATCCGTTCGATATTGCCGTCGGCGTCCGTCACGACTACACCGAACCGTTGATAGTCCTCCACCTCTTTCACCCAGATGATCCCATCCGCGTCCGTCGTCGCAGCGACCGACAAATCGGCGTCGAACACCGTATCGACGAAGATGATCAGCAGCGGGCCGTCGATATACGGCCTGGCGAGGTTCACCGCTCCCGCAGTCCCGTCCTGGACCCGCTGCTCCACGAAGCGTGAGGGAATACCGTAGCGCTTGCCCGCATAGTCCTCGACTTGATCCTTGAGATGTCCCGTGATGAAAATGAGTTCCTCGATATCGAGTCCATCCAGTCGGTCCACCACATAGTCGAGGACGGGTCGGCCGGCCACGCGCAGCAATGGCTTTGGGACGTGCCGGGTGAGTGGCAGCAGGCGAGTTCCCTTCCCGGCCACCGGCAGGATGACCTTCACTTAGACTCTCCCATATCGGTCCTCGAGCCGCACAACGTCGTCGAGTTCCGGTGTGGATGCTTCGAGCAGGTCACTGGCTTGAATGGCCTCCATTTGATGCACGGTGTGCGGCGTGATGTGATAGCTCTCGCCGGGATGCATTCGCCGCTCCGTCAGCTCACCGTCCACCTGCACGCGAAAAATGATCTCCCCTCTGAGAAGATGGATCGTCTCGTCCTTCTTCTCATGGTACTGGAGGCTCAACACGTGTCCCGGCTCGATGTGAAGGATCTTGCCGACGTAGCGCTCGGTTTTTGCCCAGACCAGTTCGTAGCCCCAGGGCTTCTCTACGCGAAATGGCGCATCCACGGTCAGCGTGCTCCGGACAAATGAAGCTCGAGTGAGGGCGGCGCGGTCACGCACGCGCGAACGCAGCCGCCGCATCCAACACAACCCTCAGCCTTGATCACGGGCCTGCCTCCGTCATCCAGGCTCAGCGCCTTTTCCCCAACCGGACAAACCCGGGCACACACACCGCAGGCAATATCATGAAACGCGATGCACCGGTCCGGGTCGAGCTCGAGCCGGGCCATCCGGTAGCCTTCCCAGAGCCGTTCGGGGACCGTGAGCGCATCCGTCGGACAGGCCGCGGCGCAGGGCATCTCGTCACACACGACGCACGGCTGGACCATCGGATCAATGATGGGCGTCCCGACCGCGAACCCCGCCCCCGAAGGAGCCTTGATGATCGCCCGGACCGGGCATACCTCGATGCAATCGCCGCACCTGGTGCAGGCCGCCAGAAAGAGCAGTTCGGTCGCAGCGCCCGGAGGGCGAAAATACGCGTGGGGAGCCACGCGGCGTTCCGTGCGCCGCGCGACCTCATCGACGAGCCGCCCCACGGTGTCCCGGAAGAAGCTCCGCCTGTCGCCGGATGCGCCCGTGATGAACGGACTTTCCCTCTCGGTGGTCAAACCGAGACGATCTCATGCAGCGTGGGCGGTGCCACGACTCTCTGCTCCAGATTCATCATGACGCTCGGAAAGGTAGTGGCTTCCCCTTCAGTGAGCGACGCCTCTGGGATGGGAGACCGGTCCCACCCGGGTTGCCGGCATAGCGACAGAGCGACGCCCCCAAGCGCGTTGGGGCCCGCCCTCGGGACACCGGGGTAGATTACGTGTCCCCACACCGGCGAGTGTGATGTTCGCACTGAACGTTGTCGCGTTACTCCTGCAGCTCCAGATCCCCCAGCCGGTCGGGTACGTCAACGACTTCGCCGGGGTCGTGCGGGCAACAGATGCTCAGCGCATGACGGCCCTGATCGAGGAGGTACGAAGCAAGTCGGGTGGAGAAATCGCGGTGGTGACGCTCCCCGATCTCCAAGGACGCCCGGCCATGGAGGTGGCGCGCGACATCGGCCGGCAGTGGGGCGTGGGCGCGCGGGGTGGGCCGGGCGACCGGGCTCGGAACGCCGGAGTCGTGATCCTGCTCAAGCCGGGAGCGCGACCGGGTGACGGCCGGGCTGACGTCTTCATCGCGACGGGCCTGGGCGCGGAGGGGTTCATCACTGACGCCCGCGCAGGCCAGATTCGGGACGCGATCGGACTGACGGCGGTGAACGAGGGGAGCTACTCGGCGGGACTCCTCGCCGGCACCTGGCTCGTTGCCAACCAGTACGCCGAAGAGTTCGGATTCGAGCTTAGTGGTGTGGCCCCACCTCGCTCCGTCCCGTCCCCGACATCGGGCGGCTCGTACGCGTGGCTGCCGATCCTCGTATTCTTCATCTTCATTCTGCCGCTGATCATGCGTGCGTCTGGCCGCGACCGCCGGTATTGGCGTGGCCGCTCAGGACTGCTGCCGTGGATCATGCTGGCTCTGCTCAGCTCGGGGGGGAGGAGAGGCCACGGCGGTGGATTTGGAGGCGGCGGCGGCTTTGGTGGTGGCGGGTTTGGCGGGTTTGGCGGCGGCGGCGGGTTTGGCGGCGGCGGCGCCGGAGGGAGCTTCTAGCGTGGTAAATGACCGGATGAAGGGCTTGGAGCCTTTTGGGGCGGAGCTCGACCAGCAATTGGGTGACAACCTCGTCGCGTTCTGCGTGTTTGGACCGGCGGTGCGACATGACGTGGACGAACCCGACCTCAGCACCTTGCTCGTCGTGAAGGACGCGAGCCCCAAGGCCCTGCGCCCGATCGAGCAGGCGGTGCGGAATTGGACCAAGAAGGGCAACCCACCGCCCCTGATTTTTGCCGAGGCGGGGTGGCGCGCTTCCACCGACGTGTTCCCCATCGAGATCGAGGACATGCGGGAGGCCCACATCGTCATCCGTGGCGTCTCACCGTTTGACGGCGTGCGCACCACACGGACCGATCTCCGACGGGAGTTGGAGCGCGAGGTCCGGGGAAAGCTGCTCCGGCTCCGGACGGAACTGGTGGCCGCAGCCGCCGATCCGAAGGCACTCGAGGGATTGCTGCTCAGTTCCGCCGGTACGTTTTTTGTCCTGTTCCGCGCCGTGCTGCGCCTCGCCGACCTGAAGCCGCCGCAGGAGCGCGAGCCGCTCGTGTGGGAGACGGCCGCCACGGCCGGCATGGACGCGGACGCGTTTCCCTGGATTCTCGACAGACTTGGCGGTCGCCCGTGCCGTAACCTCGAGGCGCACGATGCCGTCGGTGACGTCTACTTGGAGCAGATCGAACGCCTGGCACGCTTCGTCGACACGTTCGACTCCGCAGTGCCGGGAGAGGAGAATTGAACATGCGTCGCTGGTATGTCGTTCCGTTGGCCGTTGTCGCGTTGAGCGGCTGCGGCTACAACCGCATCCAGGAGCTGGACGAGCAGGTGAGCGGGTTTCAGGGCCAGATCGAGGTCGCCTTGCAGCGCCGCATGGACCTCATCCCGAACCTCGTAAATACCGTCAAGGGCTTCGCGGCTCAGGAGCTTGCGATCTTCGAGGAAGTCAGCCAAGCCCGCGCCCAGCTGGGCGGCGCCGTGCAGAGCGGCGACCTCGCAGCAATGGCCACGGCGAACCAGACGCTGACGGGAGCCCTCGGTAGACTCATCGCCATCGCCGAGGACAATCCGGAGATCCAGTCCAACGAGAACTTCCTGATGCTGCAGGATCAACTCGAGGGCACCGAGAACCGCATCTCGACTGCGCGGCAAGATTACAATACGGCGGTCCGCGCGTACAACGCCTACATCAGGAAGTTCCCTCAGGTGCTCACCGCAAAGGCGATCGGCGCGAGCGCTCGCACATACTTCGAGGCCGAGGAAGGCGCGGCGGCGGCACCGACCGTGGAATTCTGAGTCACGGGCCGCCACGGCCGGGCGCGGCACCTATGTCTCGCCACCGACCGCGCAATCGTTATTTGATTTCCACCGCCGCCGCCCGCTCGATTTCTTTGACGAGCTCCACGTGGTCGGCTTCCTCGCCGAGGACCGCACGCGCCTTGCCGTAGACCGCCTTGGCCATGCCGATCGCATCGGACGGCACGCCGGTATCGTGCAGTACCTGTAAAGCGATTCCGACGTCCTTGTCGAGGAGCGCCAGCCGGAAGGTGCGCGGCCAGGCGCGACTCACCACCCGTTGGGCCATGAGGTTCTCGGTCACGTTCGAGCGCCCGCTCGATGCATTGATGACCTCGAGCGCTTTGGCGGCCGGGACCCCAAGCTTGACCAGTGCGGCGAGTCCCTCGCCAGCCGCTTGGATGTTCACCGCCAAGAGCGCGTTGTTTATGGCCTTGAGTGCATGCGCCGTTCCCACCGGCCCCACATGCACGATCTTGCCGGCAAACGGCGCCACGAACTCCTTGGCCCGCCCGGCCTGCGCTTCGGGTCCACCGAGCATCACCGTCAGCGTGCCGGCGACCGCCCCGCTCGTGCCACCGCTCACCGGTGCGTCTACAAACCCGACGCCGACCTCGTCCAAGCGGGCAGCAAGCGCCCGTGACCCCGCGGGATCCCCGGAGGTGCAGTCAATCACCAGCTGTCCTCTCTGAAACGCGCCGAGTACTCCACCCAAGACCGCCGCGACCTCCACCGAGGTCGGCAAGCAGGTGATCACGACGTCGACCCCCGATACCAGTTCGGCCGCGTTGGCGGCCTGGCGACCCCCGTATTCCGCGACGAACGACGCGGCGCGAGCGGCCGTCCGATTCCACACGGCCGTGTCGAACGCGTCGACGACGTGTGCGGCCATCGGTCGCCCGATGGCACCAAGTCCGATGAATCCGACCTTGACAGCCATTGACACCTCCCCCCGCAGTGGTCCGTAAATGATACGAGCCCCGAACCGAGGTTCGAGGCTCGCCAATCACGCGGCGCCGGACCGCGATCAGCCGTTCAGCATCTTCCGACGCAAGTTCACTATCCGGCGGCGCAGCGATCCGTCCATGATGCGATCCCCCACGCGGACGACCATCCCGCCCAAGATCGCCGGGTCGGTGCGAAACGCCGGGATCGCCTCCTTGGCCAGGAGCGTTGTGAGACGCTGCTGAACAAGTTGCCGGAGGCTCGCGTCCGGCTCGCGCGCCAGCGTCACACCCACTGGGATGCGGTGCAGTTTCTCGTCGACCAGTGACGCGTACTGCCCCGCGATGGCGGGGAGGAGACCCTGTCTACCGCGCTTGATCACCGCCCCCAGAAAACGGCGGAACGGCTCTGGAGCAAGGCCGCGCAGGGCGCCATCCAGAATCCGTTGCTTGACCGGCTTGGAAACCCGCGGCGACGCGAGCATCACGCGGACGGTGTCATCAGTCTCAACGACCATGGCTAAGGCCGTGAGGACCTCCGCGTAGCGCTCAGTCTCTCCGTGACGCTCTCCCACGAGGAACAGCGCGTCGGCGTAGTTGCGCGCTATGGTCGGCTCCCTCACCGCGCGCGCTCCAAGGAAGCGAGATACCGCTCGACGAGCCGTCGATCGGCGTCAACGTTCATCTGCTCCCCCACGAGCTTGGTCGCGGCGGCGAGCACCAGGTCCACGGCCTCCTGGCGCAACTCGGCGATGGCGTGCTCACGCTCGCCGGCAATATCCTGCTTCGCCCGGTCCACAAGTTGCTGCTGTTCGTCCCGCGCTTTGGCGAGCAGCTGCTCGCGTTCTTTCTGCGCGAGGGACTTCGCCTCGTTCAGAAACGCCTGCGCTTCGTCCTTGGCGGACGCCAACAACCGCCGATGGTCCTCCAGCGCCTTCTGGGCCTCGACATTCGCGCGTTCCGCCGCTTCGAGTTGCTTGGCAATCTTCTTCTCGCGCTCCACCGTGAGCCGCAGGATCGGCGGAAACGCGTATTTCCGCAATAGCAGGAAGAGCGCACCGAATACCAACCACGTCCAGATGATGAGGCCGGGCTCGAGCGCGAACGGTCCGCCCAACCCACCCGCACCCTCTTCGGCCAGCAATATCAGGGCAAACAGTGGCATAAGAGGATCAGCCGACGATCTTGCCAACAAACGCCATGATAACCGCGATGATCGTGGCTCCCTCCATGAGGAACGCGATCAACAGCGCCGTACCGCGAATGTCGTTCGCTGCTTCCGGCTGGCGCGCAATCGCCTCGGCGGCCTGGCCACCGATTCGACCCAACCCGACACCCGCGCCGACGAGCGCCAGGCCGATACCCAGCCCCACGCCGAGCACCGAATAGTCCGCGACTACCGGCTGTGCCTGCAGCAGGAGATTCAACATGTTCAGCATTGCCACTCCTCAGATCGTGGGGAGATCATCGTTGTCGTCGCGCCAGCTGCGCCATGGGCCGCCTCTCCCGAGCGACCCGGCGCGCCATCCCGCCAACGGTCTCGTCGACCAGCGGGTCTCCCCGGCCATCCGGCCAGGTACCTTGCGGGAGGAACGCGGCGCCAGAACCTCCCCTCCTACACTCCTACTCTCCTACTCTCCTACTCTCCTCAATGGGCGTGCTGGTTCACGCCGATCAGTACCGCCGTAATCAGCGTGAACACATAGGCCTGCACGAACGCAACGACCAGTTCCAGCACCATGATCGCCAGCACCATCGCCGCCGACGCACCGCCGATCGCCCACCGCCACGTCTCCACGTGACCGAACAGGAAGATCATGCCAAACAGCGCGAGGATCGCGAAGTGTCCGGCCGTCATGTTGCCGAAGAGTCGGACGCACAACGCGAGCGGCTTGACCAGTTTGCCGAGCAGTTCGATCGGCCCCAGCATCACCGATAGGACGACGGCCCCAGCACCACTCATCCCCGGTACGACCGGGAAGATGGTGTGCATATAGCCCTTGAATCCCAGCTTCAGCATCCCGCTGACCTCGATGACCACAAGGGATAGCAGGGCCAGGCCTGCGGTGACCGCGACATTGCCGGTCGGGGTCGCGCCCCAGGGGACCAATCCCAGCAGGTTGCAGTACAGAATGAAGAAGAAGAGCGCCATGATGTACGGCGCGAACCTGGCGCCGTCGTGCCCGATCGAGTTGATCGCGATATCGTCCCGAACCCACAGCGCGATCCCCTCCAGGGCGTTCGCCACCCCCTTCGGCGCGCGCTCCCCGGCACGCTGCTTTTCGAGACGGCGACCCGTCCACCACATTGTCACGAACACGAGGAACGCTGCGAGGATCATGTACACGACGTGCTTGGTGGGCGTGAGGTTGAATTCGATCGGCCCCAGGTGCATGTCCGGGAAGATCTTGCCCCAGGTTACATGAAACAGCGGGCTGAAATCGAGTCCATACGCGTCCGCGGTGTGATGCATCAGGAGTTCCCCGACGTCCACCCCCTGCTCGGCCGCGGCCGTTCCGACTGCTTCTGCGTGATCTTGTATCATCCCAGTCGTTTGCGCAGCAAGTTCATTTCAGTTGCCATGAGCGGGAGCAGCACTCCCAAGTACGCGATCGCCGTCGGCAGCGCCGGAAACAGGCTCTCCTTCGTGAGCACGGCCAGGGCAAACACCACGACCCCAGCCAGGCGAAGCGCCATCCCGCCCACCCAGCGCAGCATCAGCTTCCCGAACGGTGCGTCGAGCGCCGATCGCAGCAGTGCGACTGCCAGCACATGAAGTACCGTCGCGAGCCCGCCGAACACCAAGCCCGGAGGCACCCCAACCCAACCCCACGCGATCCAGAGCACGCCAGTGACCGCCGCTGTCAGGAGCAGTCCGACCGCGGCATCCCTCACGACGGTGCTCCATCGCCGTCATCGTCGTGCTCTTCTCCGTCGATCAGACTCCGATAGATGCTGACCGTGGCCAGCGTCGCCCCGCTCAGCGCCCCGATGATCATGAACAACGGCAGCGTCCCGAGCCACCGGTCCAGCAACCAACCGATGCCGACGGACGTCAATACGCTCGCAGCGAACATGCAGCCCAGCCCCGACAGTCGGTAGGCCTGCTGCAGATTGCTTTGAGACTGGCTTCCGGGGCCCATAGGCGCTCGGAAAATCACCCCGTGCGAGGGGATTCGCAAGCGAACTCGCTATGGCCTAGCGGGCTCCGAAACTCTAGGATTACAGGGTTCCCGCACGGGGAACCTGCGAACCTCGTGGGGGTGAAACAACCCCCTGTTGGTCAGACACGTGGAGGGAATGTGAGCGCACAGGCGGTGACGCAGGCCCGAGAAACGCAGGCTACCGAGTTGCTGGAGCGGCTCGCGGGCGCCCGCACGAGGTTGCTCGAGCAGGTGCGCCAGCGAATTGTGGGACAGGAAGAGGTCCTCGAGGGCATCCTGACCGCATTGGTATCCGGCGGCCATGCGTTGCTGGTGGGGGTTCCTGGCCTGGGGAAGACCCTCATGGTGTCCACCATCGCCGAGGCTTTGCGACTTCAATTCGCGCGTATTCAGTTCACGCCCGACCTCATGCCGAGCGACATCACGGGCACCGAAGTGCTGGAGGAGGACCATGGAACCGGCAAGCGGAGCTTCCGGTTCGTGAAGGGGCCCATCTTCGCCAATATCGTATTGGCTGACGAGGTCAACCGCACACCGCCCAAGACACAGGCCGCATTGCTCCAGGCCATGCAGGAGCATGAGGTGACGGCGGCGGGTGAGACCTATCCGCTTCCCGAGCCCTTCTTCGTGCTGGCGACGCAGAACCCGATCGAGCAGGAGGGGACCTATCCCCTGCCCGAGGCTCAACTCGACCGCTTCATGCTGGAACTGTCGGTGCGGTATCCCACCCGGGAGGATGAGGAGCGTATCGTGGAGACGACCACGACCGACGACACCCCTGGCGTGACACCCGTGTTGAGCGCGGACGACCTGCAGGAGATCCAGCGTTTGGTGCGGCGAATCCCGGTTCCCAAGCCGATTGTCCGGGCAGCGGTCGCGCTAGCCCGGATGACGCGGCCCTCGGACCCGCTCGCGCCCGCGTTCATCAAGGAGTACGTCAGTTGGGGCGCCGGGCCGCGTGCATCTCAGTACATGGTGCTCGGCGCCAAAGCCCGGGCCGCGCTTGCAGGACGTCCCATGGCCGATCTTGAGGACGTCAACGACGTGGCGTTATCGGTGCTGCGTCACCGGGTGGTGGTGAATTTCGCGGCCGAGGCGGCGCGGCGTACCGCGGAGGACATTTGCCAGGAACTGATCGCGTCCGGAAACTGGATGCGGTCCTAGCCGCAGGAGAACGCATGGGGCAGCCAGTTGTACATTGGGAGTTCTGGTCAGAGGACCCGCAGAGGCTCAGCGCCTTCTACTCGGCCGTCTTCGGCTGGGAGACCACCGATCTGCCGCAGATCGACTACCACTTGGTGGACACCAAGGGCGGCACCGGCATCAATGGAGGGTTCATGACCCCCAAGCAGGGCCCCTGGCCCGCCAAGATGTCCGTCTACATCGACGTGCCCAACGTCGAGGAGTACTGCCGGAAGGTGGAGGCCGCGGGCGGAACGATTGTCGTACGACGGCAGGAAGTGGAGGGTGTTGGGGTGCTGGCGCTCTTCAACGACCCCGACGGACGAATCGTCGGTGTCTGGCAGCAGGCACCTCAAGAACCCTGATTCGAGCCCGCCTCCGGGCGCCGGCCTCGTTGTCGCACGGGCAGTGGGGATGGGGACCCCTCACGGACGAGAGGGAAGTTGGTCTTCTAGGACCAAGGCTGGGCCATCGTGTGTTGATACACGCATCGCGCCACGATCCGCGCACCACAAATCGCGATGTAACTCCCTATTGCTCAATGTGTTGATTGTCACTTGACACTCGTCGATAGAGTAATAAGCGTTACCAATGTCTCCGTTCCACGTGAAGCTGTTCGGCCATCCGGATCTCCTCGACGGCGCGGGGAATCCGGTGCCCTTCCGGGCCCGGAAGCACCTTGCGGTGCTCGTGTACTTGCTGATCGAGGGACGGCGCAGGCCGGTATCGCGCGGCAGGCTCGCGGCGTTGCTATGGCCCGATGTTCCCGAACGTCAAGCGTTCCATTCCTTGTCGCAGGCGCTCTCCGAACTGCGCGGTCTCTTGGGATCCCACACCATCACACGCGGAAACAGACCCGTTCGGCTGGCGGAGGCTCCCGCCAGCGATCTTGACCAGCTGCGTGAAGGCTGGGCGATCGCGGACTCCCTTTCCGAGCCGCTGTTGGAGTTCGACGCCATCGCGGGCGTGGAGTGGGCACATTGGATTGACCAGGCGAGGGCTCATTGTCAGGAGTCCGCTCGTCGCGCGCTGTCCGCGCGGCTCGAGCGACATCGCGCTTTGGGGGAGGTACGGGTGGTCAGTGAGTGTGCCGCCGCGTTGTACCAGGTCGATCCGTTGAGCGAGTCGGCGGCGACCGCGCTTGCCGAACAGTACTTGCTCGAGGGTCGGACCCGCGATGCGACAGATCTCTTGCACAGGCACGCCGACCGCTGTCGCCGGGAGACCGGGGCGGACCAGGGGGCGGTGCTTCGGTTGCTGCAGAGGATCCAGGCGGACAGCCGGCGGAAGATCGAGGTCGAGCCGCCGTCGCGTCTTGCGCTCTCGATACCGCAGGAGGTCGTCATCGGCCGCGAGCGAGAATTCGCTTGGCTCGAAAGTCATTGGCAGGCCACGTGTCTGGACGGGCCGCGCGCGGTGCTCGTACACGGCCCACCGGGAATAGGGAAGACCTCGTTGCTCGAGGAGATGACCAAGCGCACGGCGGCGCGTGCTTGGCCGGCGTTCATGGTGGGGTGCGAGGAAATCGGCAGGGAGATTCCTTTCGCCACCACCTCGGAGATCATGCACGCCTTTGCGAAGGACGCGGCGGTGGGCGGAACGGACCCTGCGTGGCTGGCGGAGGCGGCGCGCGTCACGCCGAGTTTACGTCTTCGCTACCCAGGGATCCCGGAACCGCCCCCCGCCCCACCGGAATCGGTGCAGATTCGCGTTGCCGAGTCGCTGGTCCGCATGCTTGACGCCGTCGCGGAAGGGACGCCGGTACTTCTCGCCGTGGACGACATCCATCAGATCGATCCGACGAGTGGGGAGGTACTCCACTTGTTGCTTCGGCGACTGGACGGCCGTCCGCTTCTGCTCGTGGGAAGCGCCACCACGGCATTCGGGCCCTATGGAGAAGGCGACGATGGATCCTACGCAGACGCCCGACTAACGTGGGCGGACGCTCTCACACTGTCTGCGATGTCAGAAGACGACATAGATTTGATGCTGCAGCAAGTACTAGAGGGCAGCCAACTCCGCACCCCAATTCGTCGGGTGATTTCCCGTCTCGCGCAAGGGAATCCGCACCTCGCTGAAGCTCTCGCAAGGGACTGGGAACAGAATGACCGTGACTCACTAGCCGCATCCGAGTTCCGCGGTCAACGCATCTCAAGCGAATGGGCACCACCACCGACGCTTGTACAAGCACTGTCGCGGCTTCGAACGGGGCTCTCCCAGGGAGCTCACCGAATCCTCGCTGTGTTGGCAGTCGCAGGTCGTAGAATCCCCATCAAGGTGGTGTCGGAGACGCTTGGCACCCCTCTCGCAGACCTTGAAGCCGACATCCAGTTCCTACTCGGCCGTGGCCTAGTTCGATCTGCTGGGGGCACCCTTGCAATAAAGAACGCAGTGCACCGTGCCGTGGTCTACGCTCAAACCGGTCCTGAGCTCCGAGATCACATTCACCGACGGATTGCCGCGTACGTGATGGTGCAAGCATCAGAGGGATTTCAAGACCAGTTGGAGGCTTCCCACCATCTTGAGCGAGCCTCCAGGCTCGGAGAGGCAGGAGAACTAGCGCTCGGAGGTGCACGCGCTGCGATACGGTCGGGAGCGCCGTTGGAAGCAGAAGGTGCTCTCAGGCGTATCTTGGAGAGAACCCCTGACGCGACCCCGTTAGCACTCCGGATAGAGTTGGCACGCTCACTTGCGCAGCAGGGCAGGTATCACGATGCTCTGTTGGAAGTCAATAGACCGCATAGCATCAGGATGACTCAGGAAGAGAATCTGATTGCTGCCCTCGTACGGGCGGAGAGCCTACAGCGAGGCCGACTCGGGGATGATATCGCGATACAACAAGCGGCAGCGGAGGCACTGCATCTGGCGGAGGCGTCTCGCGAGTCCCCACTCCGCATCGAGGCAATCCAGATCGCTGCTGAGGTGGCAGCGGAACTAGAACACGACACAGTACTAAGCGAGCTCGCACAGTCGGCAACAGAGCTGGCGGAGGAGTCTGCAGACTCATCGACGCGAGCCAGTGCGCAGGTAGTAGCCGGATTCTGTTACCTGATGCAAGGAGGTTTCGAAGAGGCGGCGCTGCTCTTCCGAACTCTGTCGACTGCCCTCTCTGGTTCAGATCACGACCTTGAGTTACGGCGAGCGTTCACTGGACAGGGAATCGCCGCGACGGCACTCGGATATTGGCGTGAAGCCATTGATAGCTTTGATGCGGCAGCTAGAATCTCCGAGCGACTCGGAGACAACGAGTCGTTGGTCAACTCACTGTGCAACCTCGCGGCTGTTCAGAACGACATAGGCCTTGGACAGGGAGCAGATGACATCTATCGGCGCGCATTCGAGGTTTCTAATGACGGGATTAGTCCCAGACGTGACGCTGAACTCGCGATAAACGCAGCTGGCCGCAAGATCACGATCGGCAACTGGGCAAGCGCATCAGAACTCATAGCAGCAGCCAGGACTCACGCCAGAGCAAGTCAGCTTTGGCGGCTTCTGTTCGACACTTTCCTATTGGAAGCCGATCTGCACCTGGCCCAAAGTGACCTTGAGTCAGCAGTGAGGTGCTTCGAATCCGCAGAGCGCGTACGATCGGGCAGAGCGACAAAACTGGCGAATGCCGGACGCTACGAGCGTCTCAAGCGCCAAGTGCAGTTAGTGAGTAACAGCATTTGGGAATCACTTCGTGGATTCGAGACAAGAGCACCGATGAAGATCGCAGACCGGTTGGAAGTCGAGACGTTCTGTTCCTGGATGGATGCCGGACGTCCGACAGAGGGACCTGGCTTGGAACGGGTGTGGGAACCGCTAGTGCAGGTTGGATTGCCGGGACTCCAACAATATCTCAGCCGCGTGCTGTGTCTCGATGTGAGCCAACAGCTTTACTCAGATGCTATCCTAAGCGCAGGAGGTTCTCCGAGAGGTTCCCCCTGATGTCGATGAGGTGCTACACGATCGACGAGCCGCCTTATCATCGCGCTGCGTCTGAAGGCCGCTACCAGGCGAGGATCAAACTGCCTACCTGATTGGCGCTCGAGCTCCTCGACAACGTGGTCATAAGTCAGAGCTTTACGATATGGCCGATCCGTTGTCATCGCGTCAGTCGTATCTGCGATCATGATGATCCGAGCGCCTATGGGTATATCATCGCCTATCAGTCCGTCCGGATACCCGGAACCATTGAAGCTCTCGTGGTGGTGTCGCACGAACCTCTGAACGGGACCCCGGAGATTCGAGATCGTCCCGACGAGTTCGGCACTTCGCTCCACGTGGGTCTGCATCAAGGCCCTTTCCTCGGGCGTCAGGCGCCCTTCCTTTCGAAGAATGGGCGCGAACTCCTCGTATATCTTGCCCACATCGTGCAGCAGCGCGGCTGTGGCCACGCTGTCAACATCCCTGAACAACAGACCCATTGAGCGGGCGAGAAGGCGCGCAATCTCAGCGACTCGCTGCGAATGCCCGCTGGTGTAGGGATCCCGGGCTTCTATCGCTTTCACCATGAGGTCGAGCAGTTCTCGGTTCGTTTCCTGCAACTGCACGTTCACCAGAATCGTGTGTCGCAGGAACAAGATCGGTACCACGATAATCGCGATGCCCAAGACACCGAGTTCCACATACAGCCACGCGATTGCCAAACCGAGGGCACTGGCGACCAGATGATACCCAGCGAGGCCCCACGTATTGCTTATCCAAACATCGGCGAAACGGCGTCCCTCACTTATGGCGATAACTCCCGACACCGCGCCAGAGTTCACTACGAAGAACCCAAATACTAGACCAAGGAAGGGGATGATGGCCTCGTTGAGGCTCTGCAGAGGGAAGGTGCCGCCCAGTGCAAGGTACAAGAAGCTCCCGGCGAGAATCGCAAGCACATGCTGGGCAATATTGAAGGCAGCCTTAACGAGTGGCTTGCGGAGAACGGTCTGAGCGGCTGCAAGGCTCACCCCAGTAACCAAGCCACCCCACAGCGGCCCAAAAACTAGCACCGCTCCCATATACACGATGAACGAAATCGTGCCGTGCGCAGTACCGACCGCAAGTCGGTGTTCGGCGACTTGAAGACCAAACCCCACAACCGCATACACTGCCGCACCGATCATCGACTCCGCAGAAGCTGGGCTCCTGGCGATCAGCGTTGACGCCGAAAGCGCCGCAACCGACAGCACAACGATCGCAGAAACGTAGACTCGGACTAGTCGGTTCAGACGTTCTGCCCTCATGAAGAATGGAAGGGGGCCCTGACGGAAGAGACTTAGCCCCACACCTGTCCGCTTGCGGCGAACAACCGGGCCAGAACGCTGAAAAGGGCGGTCAACCATCCGAACGTCATTGAGCCTCACCTCCTCTCGGGCAGCCATTATGACTGCGTGGGAAGTGGCATACCCCGCTACGGTACGCCCGAGGCTCCGCTCGTCCTAGCTCAAGCTCATCTCTGCTCTGTCAGCGGTGGCGGTCTCTTTCGGGGGCCCCCTGTTCCTCCTTTCCTAGCCACGCACGAGTACCACACGTCGGCACCGGGCGTCGCGTCGATGTTACTCCGTGCGATCGGCCGGATCCCCGCGCGTCTGCAGCCACCGGTTGGTGGCATCGAGCACGGACAAGACGGCGGCCTGCTCTCCACGATCGGTCGGTACGGCCGACCCCGACAGCAGGACGGTATGCCGTCCATCGATGGCACGCACACCCGCAATCATGACTTCCGACTCGAAGGCATCGATCACTCTGATCCCCTCGAGCTCTATCGTTCCATCAGGGAGATGACGGTCTAACAGGGCGACCGTTGCGCGCGCCGCACCCTGCACGCGCGACCGCTCTGTGTCCGCCACCTCTTCTTCACCGGAGACTTCCGTGCCGCGCACCAACAGCGTCACCCGCACCTTCACGCGCAACGACGCGGTCGGCTCGACCTCCAGACCCCGAAACACGATGTCGCGCCGGAGGGCCTGCTCGAGCACGGCCGAGCGCTCCAATGCCTCGATCGGGCGCACCTCGGCCGTCTGCGCGATGCTGATCTTGCGGTGGTCGACCTTCAGACCAAGCTGCGCCAGCAGGGCGCTTTCCACATTACGGACCATCTGCTTGGGTGACGCGCCGGCCTGCCCGAGAATGTGCACGCCCGTGACCTCACCGATCGGCGACACCTCGACCCGCGCCGACAGAACGCCTTGTAGGCTCGTGAGCAGGTTCTCCGCCCGGCGCACACCCCACGGATCCGGCGCCGGTCGCTTTACCGGCACTTCGGCCGGCACGTCGGCGGCGCTCGGCTCGCGCTGCGGCTCGCTCAGACTCAAGGCTTGCTCCACGACGACACCCTCGAGAACCCTCCCGTTCAAGCTTCAACCTTCACCGTTGCTCGTGTCGCTCGGTCGACCCCCAACCATCCCCCCATCCGAATCCTCATCGTCCCACGACAGCGCAACATAATTGCCGCCAGCGGCCTTCGCTCGATACACGGCCTGATCGGCCACCTCGAGCGCGCGCGGCGCATCGATGTCCTCCTGTGGCGTGAATCCCGCTCCGCCGATCGACACCGTCACCGCGCTGTTCGCATACCCCATCGAACGACCGATCCGCTCCACCCGCTCGCGGATCACGTCGCCAACATGCCGCACACCATCCCGGTCGGTGCCCACGAGAATCACCACAAATTCGTCGCCACCATACCGCGCCGCAATATCCGTCTTCCGCACGACCTTCGCGATCTCGGCCGCCACGGCTTTCAACACGCGATTGCCGGCCTCATGACCGTGCAGATCGTTCACCAACTTGAACCGATCGAGATCCAAGAACAACAGCCCGAATGGCTCTCCGTTACGCTTGCTGCGCCAAATCTCCTGGACCAGTCGATCGCGCAGCACCCGATACGTCGAAAGACCAGTCAACTCGTCCACGGCCGCCTGCCGTTGTGCCTCCCGCGCCCTGCGTTCCTGGTGCGGCGGGCATTGCCGAAGCGTGGCCCGTCCCTCCAGATACACACGCGCGAAGTCCGTGCACTTGGTGAACCCGCACCCGCCGCAGTCCCAATGTGCCCCACTCGGCGCCGTGCCAATCTCCTCGATCACGCCGGCGATGTCCTCCGTCGACGGCTGCTTCCCGTTCACGTGCGGCCGGAACTTGGTCCGAACCTCGACGTCCAACCCCGGATCCAGCACCGGCAACGCGCTCCGCGGCGGCTCGATGTACTGGGCCAGACGGCGGCGCTGATACACCTCCTCGCGCGGACCCATCAGTGGATGATCCAGGCAGCCCTCGCAGGGCAGGATATCCACGAAACCCAAGTCCACGCCGTCCACCGTCACAGCCCGCGCAATGACGTCCAACCCCCCCATGCCCCGGACCTTGCGGAACCGGCGGCTGGCCTGGCGCTCCTCCATGAGCACGGTGAGCGGCATGCCCCCCGCCGTACTCAGATGCCGCTGGCGCACTTCCGGAATCCGCTCGAAGTACGCCTCCTGTTCCTCCACCCGTACCCCTCGCCGGATGAACAACTCCTTCAGCTCCTCCAGCGTCACTACCGCATCCACGGTACCACCGGCCTCGGCGATGCACACGCCCGCATACACGATCGGCACTTCCGCCCCAAACAACTCCCGGATGTACTCGGCCTCGGCATCCAGCGGCGTCTTCACCGGCGCCATATACGGCACCAACTCCGGAAACTCCCGCCTCACCCGCTCCACGATGACCGGACACGTCGAGCGAATCATCGTACCCCACGACGGATCCGCCATGAGGGCGCGGTACTCCTCCGCCACCAACTCGTCGCCGACCACCCCCCGAAACACCGTCCGAAACCCCGACGCGTACCCCGCGTTCACCAGCTGCTCGGGCGCGAGCGGGTGGAAATACACCTCCGTTTCCACGCTCAGCACCAGCACCGCCTCCCCCGACTCAGCCAACGACACGGCCTGGGCCAAATCCCCGTGCGCGTCGATCGCGTCGTGCGGGCACGCCGTCACGCACACCCCCGCGCGAATACAGACTTCATCCACGATCCGGACGGCCTCCTCCGTGATCGCGATGGCCTGAGACGCACAGGCCCGCACGCACGCGAGGCACCCGACGCAGCGGTCGTTTACTTCAAACCGCATCCGAGCATCCTCGACCACGCCGCTGGGTCAGTCCACGGCCGACTACTATGGCACCCAAATGCATTTCTGTCAACAGTTTGCCACGCCTCATATAAAGCTTTGCTTCATGCGACCATCACCAGCAGCAGCCACAGAACCAGCCTCGTAACTGTTGCACGTACGCCACATGAGGCTCTGGAGCCTTTGCCAGCGACCGCCCCGTAGAACGGGGCGGCCGCAGATCGCCAGAGCCCCAAATCCCTTGATCTCCGGGGGGTTTCCCCCGTTGATCCATAGAAGGGCAAGTTCTGTGCTGTGATTCCCCGGGGCGAGCCGCAGTCTCAGGCGAGCCCGAACTCCTTGATCTTCCGGTACAGCGTCCGCTCGCCGATACCCAGCCCCTCGGCCGCCTTCCGACGGTTGCCGGCCGTCTCCTCCAGCGCCGCTTCGATCGCCGCCCGCTCGACATCGCTCATCGTCATACCCGACCGGTAGAGGACCAGTCGCTCGGCCGACGGCCGCGGCTCCAGATCGGCGTCGACGGTGTCATCGAAATCCCCGACGTCACCCACCAGTCGCCCAGACGATTCCACCTCGACGACCTCCACGCGCTGGGGCTGATCGATTCGCCTCCGGAGTTCCTCGACCTGAAGCTTCAGCTCCACCAGGCTGCGGAAGATGAACTCCAGTTCCTTGCCCCGCGTCCCGTCCCGCGCGGGCGCCGACACGCGTACCGGCAGGAACCGCGTTCCGCCCTCGCTGACATCCAGCGGGATGTCGGCGGCGCGGATTTGTCGCCCCGGCGCCAGTACGACCATGCTTTCGAGGAGATTGCGCAGTTCGCGGATGTTGCCCGGCCAATGCGCGTTGACGAGAATCTCGAGGGCATCCGGCGCGATGCCAACGAAGGTGCGCCCATGCTCGAGCGACAGCTGCCGAATGAAGTGGTCGACCAGCATGGGAACATCCGCCTTCCGCTCGCGCAACGGCGGCAGGTAGATGCTCAAGACGTTCAGGCGATAGAAGAGATCGTCCCGGAAGTCGCCGACGGCCACTGCCTCCTTGAGCGATCGGTTGGTGGCCGCGATCACGCGGACGTCGACACGAATCGCGGTGGTACCGCCCACGCGGAAGAACGAGCGGTTCTCCAACACCCGGAGCAGTTTGACCTGCACGGAATGCGGCATCTCGCCGATCTCGTCGAGGAAGATCGTGCCTTCTGACGCGAGCTCGAATCGACCGAGTCGTCGCTCGGCCGCACCCGTAAACGCCCCCTTCTCATGTCCGAACAACTCGGATTCGAGCAGGGACTCCGGCAGCGCCGCACAGTTGACCGCAATGAACGGCTTGTTGCGCCGCGGGGACAACGCGTGAATGGCCTGCGCCACCAACTCCTTGCCGGTACCGGACTCGCCCTCGACGAGCACCGTACTCGAAACGGGGGCCATCTGCTCGATCTTGACGAGCACCTCCTGGATCGCAGAGCTCTCGCCGAGAATGCCGGTCCGCTCCTGGAGCCTCCGCCGGGCGATGAGGCGCTTGCCGAGCTGCACGACATCCCCGGGCTCCACCGGCTTGCGCATCCAACGGACACCCCCAAGCTCCCGGGCAATCTGCTGTGGGTCCGGATCGGACGTCTCGAGGAACCCCAACACCACCGAGCCGTGCTCCCGCGCCAGGCGCGCGAGCACCGCTGCGGGCCGGTCATGCAGCGCTCCGGTGAGCACCACGAGATCTGGTTGGGCGGAACGGAATACCGCCCGCCCATCATCGCGCGAGGAGACCAGCGCGGTCTGGAATCCCGCCGCCTCGAATGCGGCGTTGACGGGAACCGCGCTCTCGAGGTCATCCATCGTGAGGAGTACGCGGTCGCTCATGCGTGGTCCGTGGGCATCGCACGAGCAATCCGCACGGCGTGTTCGAGAAGCGGAGCAATCACGTTCAGACCATCGCGCACCCCACTGGGGCTCCCGGGCAGGTTGATGACCAGAGTCGTCCCGCGGAGGCCGGCCAGCCCGCGAGCAAGCGCCGCGCGCGGCGTGCGGTGTTGCCCTGCGGCCCGAATGGCCTCCGCGATACCGGGCACCTCCCGATCGACAACCGCCCGGGTGGCCTCGGGCGTCACGTCCCTCGGCCCCAGACCCGTGCCGCCGCTCGTGAGCACGACGTCGACGTCTCCACCGTCGCACCACGATACCAGATACCCCGCGATGAGATCCGACTCGTCCGGGACGACCGCGCGTTCCTTCAGCTCGTGCGCGTTCTCGGCAACCCATTCGGCCACCAGTTGGCCCGATGTGTCCTCACGCGAACCGCTGGCGCATCCGTCAGACACCGTCAACACCGCGATCCGCATGGACATCCGCGCCTCAGGCAATTTGGTCAGGATCGCTTGATGGATCCCGCCGTGTAGAATGGCAACCCAACCACTTCTCCGGGGATACGTCGGCCGCGGGAATCGACCTCCATGACCGTGCCCGCGCTCGTGGAATGCGTCGGCAGGTACGTCGTGCCGATACCGAAGCCCAGCGTTGGGCTGAATCCGCCACTGCGCACGGAATCCACCAGACGGCCGCTTAGATAGACGCCATATCCCGGCCGGGGAATGGCACCTCGCCCCTCACACTTGAACCCCACGAGCTTGCGCTTCGCGCCCGCCTGTTGCACGGCCTGAAGCGCGCTCAATCCCACGAACGGCACCCCCTTGTTCAGCTTCACGATCCAACCCAACCGCGCTTCATACGGGTTCACCTGATCGTCGATGTCATTGCCGTACAGTGGATACCCAACCTCGAGCCTCAGCGAGTCACGCGCACCGAGGCCGCATGGAACCGCACCATCAGGCGTCACCAGCGCCCGCCACACGCGCTCGGCGTCCTTCGCGCGGAAGTACAGTTCGAACCCGTCCTCCCCCGTGTACCCGGTGCGTGCGATGAAGCACTGGGTCCCTGCCACCTCGCCAACGGCGAAGTGATAGTACTCGATCGTCGTGAGGTCGATCGGCGTGAGCGTCTGCAACAGGGCTTCGCTCTTGGGCCCCTGCACGGCGAGCAGCGCGACGCTGTCGGAGATGTCCTTGATACGAATGTTCGCTTGGCCTTTGCGCTCCACGATGTGTTGCCAGTCCTTCGCCAGGTTGGCGGCGTTCACCACCAGCATGACCTTGTCGTCGAAGCGATAGGCGATGCAATCATCGATAAATTTCCCCGCAGTATTGAGCAACGCGGTGTACTGTGCCTGGCCGTCACGGAGCGATCCGAAGTCGTTGCAGGTGATACGGTTGACGAATGCATTCCGGTCGGGGCCGGAAATCTCGAATTCGCCCATGTGCGACACGTCAAACACACCTACTCCCGTACGCACGGCGTTGTGCTCGACCGTGATGCCCGTCGGGTATTGCACCGGCATCGAGTAACCGGCGAACGGAACCATCTTCGCCCTGAGGGCGACATGGACCTCATAGAGTGGCGTTTGCTTGAGTTCCGACCTACTCATGCTCCTCCTCCCAACAAGTCGACCATGAGGGCCTTTTGTACGTGCAGGCGGTTCTCCGCCTGGTCGAAGACGCGCGATTGTGGCCCTTCGATCACGGCCGCGGTGACCTCCTCACCGCGATGCGCCGGGAGGCAATGGAGGAAGATCGCCTCCGGTGCCGCACGAGCCATCAGCGCTTCATCCACGACGAAGCCCTCGAACGCCGCTCGTCGCACTTCGGTCTCCCCCTCCTGCCCCATGGATGCCCATACGTCCGTGTTCACGACATGAGCGCCACGCGCTGCGGCGGCTGGCTCACGATGGAGGGACACCGTCGTGGCGGCCGAGGCCCGCTCGAAGATCTCTCGGTCGGGCTCGTATCCCTTGGGACAGGCCAGCCGCAATTCGAATCCGAGGAGCGCCGCCGCGTTCAGCCACGAGTTGGCCATGTTGTTGCCGTCACCGATCCACGCTACCACCCGGCCTTCCCAACCACCCACCGCTTCGCGAACGGTGAAGAGATCGCTGAGCACCTGACAGGGATGCAGCAGATCCGTCAGTCCATTGATGACCGGTACCGTCGCGTACCGAGCCAACTCCACGACTTCCGCGTGGGCGAACGTGCGGATCATGATGCCGTCCACGAAGCGCGATAGCACACGGGCCGTATCGGCGATCGGCTCGCCCCGCCCGATCTGAATGTCGTGTCCCGAGAGGAACAGCGCATGCCCTCCAAGCTGATACATCCCGACCTCGAAGGAGACGCGCGTCCGGGTGCTGCTCTTGGTGAAGATCATCCCCAGGGTCTTGCCGGTCAGCGGGCGGCCGGACACCCCGCGCTTGAGCGCCGCGGCACGCTCGAGGATCCGCTCCAGATCCTCGCCGTTCAGGTCGTTGATGCTGAGAAAGTCCCGTTTGGGCATATCTGCTGCCGGTGTGAGTCATTATGACAGGCCAGCAGATACTAACCCGAGCGGCGCTGGGGTGTAAAGGCGTGCGGCTAGAGGATATACCGCCGCAGGTCCTCGTCTTCGACGATCCTCATGAGCCTGTCGCGCACGCCCTGCTCGTCGAACGTGATCGACTTTTCCGGCACATCCGGCAGGTTGAACAGCAAGTCGTCGAGCAACGTCGTCATGACCGTATGAAGCCGGCGCGCCCCGATGTTCTCCATGCGCTCGTTCATGAGCATCGCAATGCGTGCCAGTTCCGCAATGCCGTTCTCACTAAAGGCGAGCTCGGCACCCTCGGCCGCGACGAGCGCCTGGTACTGCCTGACCAGCGAGTTCTCCGGCTCCGTCATGATCCGCACGAAGTCGTCGCGCGACAGGGATGACAGTTCCACGCGGATCGGAAACCGCCCTTGCAGCTCGGGGATGAGATCCGACGGCTTGGAGACGTGGAACGCGCCGGCCGCGATGAACAACACATGATCCGTGCGCACGTACCCGTAACGCGTCTGCACCGTCGAGCCTTCAACGATGGGCAGCAGGTCGCGCTGTACACCTTCACGCGACACGTCCGGCCCGGCCTGGCCACGCTCCCCGGCGATCTTATCCAGCTCGTCGATGAACACGATCCCGTGGTTCTCGACGCGGTCGAGCGCCTCGTACACGACGTCGTCCATATCCACGAGCTTGCGAAGTTCCTCGTCGATCAGAATACGACGCGCCTCGGCCAGGCGGACCTGGCGCTTCTTCGATCGACGCGGCAGCATCTCCTGCAGGACTTCACCCACATTGATGTCCGGCCCTTCCATACCTTGCTGGAACGGGAGCATGTCCATCAGCGGGTGGAGTTGTTGCTGCACTTCGATTTCCACCTCCCGCTCTTCGAGTTTTCCATCCTTCAGCAAACTCCGCAACTTCTCTCGTGTGCGTCGATGGCGATCGAGCGACACGCCCTCGGCCTCCCGAACCTCCCCCTCCGACGACACCACGAACAACCCGTGTGCCTGCTTTCTGTCGGCTTCGTCGTCGACCGGCGGCGCTGGAGCGGTTTCGGCCGGCGGCGGCGGGAGGAGCAGGTCCAGGAGCCGATCCTCCGCACGTGTCTCCGCGGTCGGAAAAACCTCATCCTCACGCTCGGCACGCACCATGGTAATCGCGGCATCCACCAGGTCCCGGATCATGGACTCGACATCACGCCCGACGTATCCGACCTCGGTGAACTTGGATGCCTCCACCTTGATGAACGGTGCCCCCGCCAGGCGCGCCAGACGCCGAGCGATCTCCGTCTTTCCCACGCCCGTCGGACCGATCATGATGATGTTGTTCGGGAGGATCTCGTCACGAATCCCTTCCGGCGCCTGCTGACGACGCCAGCGGTTGCGAATCGCGATCGCGACCGCCTTCTTGGCCTCGTCCTGCCCCACCACATAGCGATCGAGTTCCGCCACAATCTGGCGCGGCGGGAGTTCCTCGAGCCACGGTGTGGGTTCGGGTTTTGTCGCTGGCACCTCAATGTCAGTGGTCGGTTGAGGCTGCTGCGTCATGCTGTCATCTCCGGACCCCATCGCGAACGGGTTACTCCAGCTCAAGCACACTGATGTTGTGGTTGGTAAACACACAGATCTCAGCGGCGATCCGCAACCCATGCTCCACAATGGATCGTGCGCTGTGAGCCGCATCGGGCAGCAAGGCTCGGGCGGCGGCCAGGGCGTAGTTGCCCCCGCTGCCGATGGCGAGGATGCCGTCATCGGGTTCAATCAACTCACCGCCGCCGCTCACGACGTAGGAATGCGTCGTATTGGCCACCACGAGGAGCGCTTCCAGCCGGCGGAGCACTCGGTCGCTGCGCCAGTCCTTGGCCAACTCCACCGCGGCGCGGGACAGGTTGCCGGGAAACCGCTCCATCTTCTCTTCGAACTTCTCAAACAGCGTGAACGCATCGGCCGCAGCACCGGCGAACCCCGCCAGCACCTTGCCGTCCGACAACAGCCGCACCTTGGTCGCGTGCGACTTCATCACGGTATCGCCCACCGTCACCTGTCCGTCCCCACCGATTGCCACCTTCCCATCCTTGCGCACACACAGAATGGTCGTGGCGTGCCATGCTTCGCTTGGTTTCATCGACCGCTGCTCCCTCGTTTCCGCTACGCGCGCGGATGAGCCTTGTGATACACTTGCTTCAGTCGCTCCACACTCGTGTGGGTGTACAGCTGTGTTGTACTCAGCGACGCGTGACCCAGCAACTCCTGCACCGCGCGGAGGTCCGCTCCCGCGTCCAACAGGTGCGTCGCAAAACTGTGGCGCAGGGTATGAGTCCTTATCCCAGCCCGTTCGTCGGCCGTCCGCAGGAACCGGCGTACGATTCGTTGCACGCTCCGTGACGCCAGGCGCGTCCCGCGGCGGGACAAGAACACGGCACGCGCCGCCTCACGTGGTGGTCGCCGACGCTCCGCCAACTCGTCCCGCGCCGAATAGTACCGCCGGAGTGCCACCGATGCGTGAGAGCCCAGCGGAACGATCCGCTCCTTTCGTCCCTTGCCCCTGATCTTCACTTGGTCGGAGACAACGTCCACGTCCTGCAATCGCAGCCCGGTGAGCTCTGAAAGCCGCATCCCGGTGGCGTAGAACAGTTCGAGGATGGCTAAGTCGCGCAACGACAAGAAGTCGTTTCCCGCGGCGGCGCGCTCCGCACGGGCGAAGATCTCCTCGACCTGCCCGCGGTCCAGTACCGCCGGGAGGCGCTTGTCCAGCTTAGGGAGTCTCAGGCCCGCTGTCGGGTTCGTCTCGAGCCCATATCGCGACTGCAGAAAGCGATAGAACGTCCGCAGCGCCGAGAGTGCGCGGGCCGAGCTGCGTTTGGCGAGGCCCCGACGGTGCAGGTCTCCCAGGAACCCGCGCAACGCAAGCCGATCGACGCGGCCCCACGACCACGCCCGTGCTCCGCCGTAGAAATCGTCGCAGAATCCCTCGAATGCCCGCAGGTCTCTCAGGTATGCCCGCACGGTGTGTTCCGAATCCTGTCGCTCTTTCTCGAGATAGGCGAGAAACTCGGCGACCTCTGGGCGGTCCGATGGCCGGGACGATTCACGGCTCCCGCCGGTCACGTCACCACCGAACGCAGCGTTGCGACGAACGCCTGCATCGAGTCGAGCGCACGAGCGGCCATGGCCTCCTTACGCGCCCGTTTGTCTCTGATCGGACGGTCGAGGGGCGGCAGCAGGCCAAAGTTGGCATTCATCGGCTGAAAATGGGCTGGATCCGCTTGCGTCACGTAGCGCATGAGTGCGCCGAGCATTGTCTCAGGTGGCGGCATCGCAGGATCCGCTCCCGCAACCAGACGCGCCAGGTTAATACCCGCGAGGAGTCCCGTCGCGAGCGACTCCGTGTACCCCTCCACCCCCACCAACTGACCCGCGAACAGGAGCCGGTCGTCGTCAGGAGCAGACAGGTGCGGCGTCAGCGCGGCCGGGCTGTTGAGATACGTATTGCGGTGAATGCTGCCAAAGCGGAGAAACTCCGCTTCACCCAGTCCCGGCAGCTGCGTGAACACCCGCTTCTGCTCCGGGATTCGCAGCCGAGTCTGAAACCCCACGAGGTTCCACATCTGTCCCGCGCGGTCTTCCTGCCGCAGCTGAACGACGGCATAGGGATCCCGACCGGTCCGCGGATCCGGGAGGCCAATCGGCTTGAGCGGTCCGAACCGTAGTGTCTCCCTACCCCGCCGTGCCATCTCCTCGAGGGGCAAGCAGCCCTCGAAATACGGCACGGCCTCGAAGTCGTGTCCCACAAACTGATCACCCTCGATCAGGGCGTCGACAAAGGCCTCGTACGCATCACGGGTGAGTGGTGCGTTGAGAAAGTCGTTTCCCTCACCCTTACCATAGCGCGACGACCGATACAGCTCGGCGTGACGCAGGGACTCGCGGCTGACGATGGGCGCAATGGCGTCGTAGAATGCCAGCGACTCCAGCCCAAGCCGCTGCTGGATCACTGCGGCAAGTCCGTCGGACGTGAGTGGTCCGGTCGCGACGACACCCGGCGACGGAAGTTCTACGACCTCCTCGCGCATAACGGCGATCCGCGGGTGACCCACGATCCTCTCCGTGACCGCCGCGCTGAACTGCTGCCGGTCAACGGTCAAAGCCGCTCCACCGGGAACCCGGACCTCGTGCGCAACCTCAATGAGCAGACTGCCGATCAGTCCGAGTTCCGCCTTGAGAAGGCCGTGAGCGTTGATGATCTCAAGGGACTTGAAGGTATTGCTGCAGACGATTTCGGCGAGGTCACCGGTGCGGTGCGCCGGCGTCTGCAACCCGGGACGCATCTCGTAAAGCTTGACGTAGGCCCCGCGCTCGGCGAGCGCCCATGCAGCCTCGCAGCCGGCGAGCCCGCCGCCGACGACGGAGACCGTGGTCACGCGTCCGCGGTCGCGGGCTCCTCCGCAGCGAACTCGTGCTCGCACTTCAGGCAACGGTAATACGGACCCCGCGCCTTGGAGCTGCGTTGCTCCACGCCCTCGTTCCCGCATTCAGGACATGTGACGGCAACCGGACGATACCAGGTCACGAAGTCACAGTCGGGATATCGCGTGCAGCCGAAGAAAGACCGGCCTCGACGGGAACGGCGCTCCGCTATGTCGCCCTCCCCGCACGTCGGGCACGTCACTCCGAGCGGCACGGGCTTGGTGTGCTTGCACGCAGGGTACCGCGTACACGCAAGAAACTCACCGTAGCGCCCCGTCTTGATCACCATCTTAGCGCCGCACACGGTACATATCTCATCGGTGGGCCGGTCAGGGATCTTGTCGCCCTTGAGCGGCTTGGTATGGCGGCATTCGGGATAGTTGGTGCACGCAATGAACGGCCCGAAACGACCAGATTTCACCGACAGCTTGCCACCGCACTCGGGACACGGCTCCTTCTCGAGATCGGCCACGTCGTAGGCTTCACGGATCAACTGCACCGGGTCGGCGGATTCCAGTGCCTTGGCAAACGGATCCCAAAAGTCCTTCAATACCCTTTGCCACTGCAACGCCCCTTCTTCGACCTTGTCGAGTTCCAGCTCCATCTCCGATGTGAACTCCACATTGAAGATGTCCGGAAAGCGCGAGACCATGACGCGCGTGACCGTTTCTCCGAGGTCGGTCGGATGAAACCGCCGGCTCTCCATGCGTACGTAGTCGCGATCCCGCAGCGTCGACACGATGGCGCTGTAGGTACTGGGCCGGCCGATGCCGAGCTCCTCGAGCTTCTTGACGAGGCTCGCCTCACTGAAACGTGGCGGCGGCTCGGTGAAGTGCTGGTTCGGCGTAATGGCCTTGACCCGCGCCTTCTCACCCTCGGCCAAGTCCGGGATCGGCGCGAGATCCTCGAAGGTCTCGGCGTCTCCTTCCTCTTTCGCCTCGGCGTAGAGGACGTGATAGCCGTCGAAGACCATCACCGACCCCGTGGCGCGGAAGAGGTATCGGCCGATCGCAAAATCGATGGCCGTCGTGTCGTATTGCGCCGGCGTCATCTGTGACGCGACGAACCGCCTCCAGATGAGCTGATACAGCTTGAACTGGTCGGGCGACAGGTGTTTCCGCACGTCCTCCGGTCGTCGCGTCACGTCCGTCGGGCGGATGGCCTCATGCGCATCCTGCGCGCGCGCCGCCGCCTTGGTCCGGTACACGTTCGGTTTCGCGGGCAGGTACCGCTCGTCGTAGTGCGCCAGGATGTGGGCTCGGACCGCCTCCAACGCGACCGGAGCAACGCGCGGTGAGTCGGTCCGCATATACGTGATCAGCCCCACGGCACCCTCGGGGCCCAGGTCGATGCCTTCGTACAGATCCTGGGCCGCGCGCATGGTGCGTTTCGCCGCAAACCCCAGGCGCTTGGATGCTTCCTGTTGCAGGGTGCTGGTGATGAACGGGGGTGCAGGGTGCTTGCGGCGGCGGCTCTTGTTGACCGCGGAGACGACGAAGGGGCTCCCCGTGACCTCGTCGACGACCGCGCGCGCCGATCGCTCGTCGTCGAGTACCGGCTTCTTCCCGTCGATCTTGTGCAGCTTGGCCGTGAACTGCTTCCGTTTCGCCTCGAGCTCGGCCTCGATGGACCAGTACTCCTTGGGCACGAAGGCGCGAATCTCCTCCTCCCGCTCGACGATCAACCGCAACGCCACCGTCTGCACCCGTCCAGCCGACAACCCAGTCTTGACCGTCTTCCACAGCAGCGGGCTGGCTTTGTACCCAACCAATCGATCGAGAATTCGGCGGGCCTGCTGGGCCTCCACTTTCTGCTCATCGATGCGCCCAGGGTTGGCAATCGCGGCCTGCACAGCGTCCCTCGTAACCTCGTGGAACAACACGCGGTGGATCCGGTCACCGTCACCCAACTGCTCGGCCACATGCCACGCGATCGCCTCACCCTCGCGGTCGGGGTCCGTCGCGAGAAAGACCGCCGAGGACCGCTTTGCGATCTTCTTGATCTCGGCAAGTTGCTTTGTCTTTCCTTTGATGGTCACATATTTCGGCGCGAATCCGTTGTCGACGTCCACACCAAGTTCGCGTTGCGGGAGGTCCCGCACATGCCCGACGGTCGCCTTCACCGTGAAGCCTTGGGGCAGATACTTGGTGATGGTGCGCGCCTTGGCCGGCGACTCCACGATGACGAGGGAGCCTCCACTGCGCGCCGCACCCGTCCCCTCCGCGCGTGTGCGCGGAGCAGCCTTCTTCGCCGCCCGTTTCTTGGTTGTGCGCTTCTTCGTGGTTTTGGTCGCCATATCCTCGTGGTCCAGATTCGATCCCGGGGTCCGACACCTACGAAGGTAGCGGCACCAGTCTCAACGTTGTCTCAACCCAGCCGCGTCCGAAGGCTCGTATGGCCTAGACGACACCCGAGGTGCCTCTAGGCCATTCGCGTTAACCTGCTTTCCCGCAACGAATTGAGACTGTCTCAGGCCGCTCGGTCCGGAGACCGAGGCGCGCGCATTATTACCACCACGCGAGACGCCGCGCAAGCGTGACTATCTGCTCGGCCACGCCGGAGCGGTCCCGACGAGTGCTGTCGAGCCTGGCGTGCGCTCGTTGATAGAACGGCCCGCGGTGCGCAAGCTGGCTGCGCAGTCGCTGCTCCAATTCCTCACCTTTGAGCAGCGGTCGGTCGTCGATTCCCCGCAGCCGGCGCGCCGCCGCCTCCGGTGTCACCTCCAACCAGATCACCGTGGCGCGCGGCAGGACATACTCGAGGTTGCCGGGCTGCGCCGCCCACCCGGCACCTGGCGACACCACACCAGGCGCCTCGCCCAACGCGACCTCCACCGCTTGGCGCTCCAGCTCGCGAAACGACGTCTCTCCCCTGCGGCGGAACAGCTCCGCGATGGTGGCGCCCTCGCGCTCCTCGATGCGCCCGTCGATGTCCGCGAACGGGCACTCCAGGCGCCGCGCCACCTCGCGTCCCACCGACGTCTTACCCGAGCCTGACAGCCCGACCAGAACGATATGGGTTCTCACCAACGTGCGCTGAGTTGCGCCAGGTACCCCGCGAAGTTGCGACGCATTTCACCCAGCGAATCGCCCCCGAATTTCTCACACATCGCGTCCGCGAGCACGAGCGCGACCATCGCCTCGGCAATGACGCCCATCGCGGGCACGGCAGTGACATCGGACCGCTCCGACTGCGCGCGGACGGGCTCACCCGTCTCCAAGCTCACCGTCTCGAGGGGTTGACGCAGCGTAGCGATCGGCTTCATCGCCGCTCGCACGACGATCGGCTCCCCGTTTGTTATCCCAGCCTCGAGCCCGCCCGCACGGTTCGATCGCCGCTGGATCCCGCCCGTGCGCGACGACGCGCCCCCTCGGGCGATCTCGTCGTGAACCCGCGATCCCGGCAACTCAGCTGCAGCAAAGCCGAGTCCGATCTCGACGCCCTTCACGGCGGGAATCGACATCACAGCCCGTGCGATCCTTCCATCGAGTTTACGGTCCCACGAGACATGCGATCCCAGCCCGAGCGCCACTCCGCGCGCGACGATCTCGGCAACCCCTCCGAGCGTGTCGCGAGCCGACTCCGCGGCATCGACAGCCGCTACCATCGCGTCCGACGTCGCCGCGTCCAGGCAGCGCACCGGAGACGCATCTGCCGCAGCGTTCAGCGGCGTCGGCCACGCCTCCACCTGGGGCGCCCGTACCGCTCCGAGCGCCACGACGTGACTACCGATCTCCACGCCGAACTGCGCCAGCAACGTTCGGCAAACCGCTCCGCAAGCCACGCGCGCCGCCGTTTCGCGTGCACTGGCGCGCTCGAGCACGTCGCGCGCGTCGCTCCGCGCGTACTTGAGGCTCCCGGCCAAATCCACATGTCCCGGTCGCGGGCGCACCACCTTGCGCCTGCGAGCGCCGGCATCGGGCCCGTCCGGCTCCGGCGCCATCACGTCTTGCCAGTTCTCCCAGTCCAGGTTCGCAATGAACATGCCGATCGGCGAGCCCAAGGTCTCGCCCTCCCGCACGCCGGCAAGGAACTCCACGCGGTCGCGCTCGATCTTCATACGGGCACCGCGCCCGTACCCCGCCATGCGACGCGCGAGGTCGCGATCGACGTCATCCACGCCGAGGGCAAGCCCGGCGGGGACTCCCTCGAGGATCGCCACCAATCCCTTGCCATGCGACTCACCGGCCGTCGTGAAGCGAATCATCATCTGGGGGGTGAAATGCCAAGCCCGACCAGAGGTCGGGCTTGGCATGCATACGAGTCCTGCGTCGTTGGACTACCGATCATCGCTCCCCATCACGCTGGGATCGACGATGCGTGGTGTGATCAGCACCAGCAGATCGCTTCGCGTCTCGTTGAGCGACGTGCGCCCGAACAATCGGCCCACGAACGGGAGGTTCTGGAGGAATGGGATTCCTTCCTTGGTCTCCCTCACCGATGTCCGAGTGAGCCCGCCCACGACCGCGGTCTGCCCGTCGTCGACCAGCAGTTGGCTGGTCATTTCCTGACGGCGGAACAGCGGCTGGCTGAGGAACTGTGCCACGCTCGAGTTGTCAACCGACAGCGTCAGCAGAATCTGGCGGCTGGCCGTGACATGCGGCGTGACTTCGAGGATGATGCCGGTGGCGACCAGCTCGACTCGGGCTGCGGCCTCGGTGCCTGCCGACGCGTCGACGACCCGGATCGGCACCTCGTCACCCACCTGCAGCCTTGCCTGCGTATTGTCGGACGTCGAGACCAGGGGCTCTGCCTGCTCATCCGTGAGCTGGATGGACTCGAGCGCCTGCAGGAACGCCGTGAAGGCGAAGCCACCCGTCGAGATCGAGTAGAGCAACTCCAACGCGGGCAACTCCACCTGCTGGTTGGCGTTCGCGACTCCGGTGATCGCCTTGCCGCCGAGGTCCACGGTCACGGCATCGACGCCCTCGATCAGGTCGAGGTACCGCTGCTGCACACCACTGGCGCCTTGGTGTCGCAGATCGTATTGGAAGCCAAGTTCGTTCAGCTTGGTCCGTTCGATCGAGATAATCTTGGCCTGAATCGACACTTGCGGCGTCTGACGATCCAATCGCGTCAGCAACGGGCCAAACACCTGCTCGTGCCGTTCCTGGGTGTCGGTAATGATGATGTCGTTGGTCTGCGTGTTGGCGACGATGGCCCCCTGCATCACCTCCTGCGTCTGGCCCGTCGAATCCGTCTGGATCACGGTGGCCACATTCCTCAGCACCTGGGCCAAGCTGTCCGCTCGGGCGAAGTTCACCGAATAAACGCGCGTGATCGTGGGCGCCGCGGTGGCACGCTTCGTCATGTTCTCGGGCGAGTCCACCACGATAATCCCGGTGCCGACTTCCTCTTCCGCAACCAACCCTTGCGATTGGAGGATCGCGCGGAAGGCCACATCCCAGGGCTGGTTCTTGACCTCCGCGGTGACCATGAGCGTCTGAATATCCTTGCCGACCACGATGGTCCGACCGCTGAGCTCGGCAAACGCCGCGATCACACCCGTGATCGGCTCGTTCTCATACGACGCGGTAACCACCGCCTGCTGGGACTGAGGGCCGGGCCGCGGCGCTTCCGGCTCCGGGACTACCAACTCCGCGGAGGGGGCCGCTGCCATGGCCGTCGAGGACCAGGCGGCGAACGCCATGTCCGTCCCGAAGGACAGCCGGATCGACTGATCGGCCACCTCCAGTTCGTAGTCGCGCAGCGCATCCAACACGAGCACGACCCGCACGACGTCCGCGTCGTATTGCGAGTACCGGACGTTGACGATGCCCGCTCGGTTCGTACCGTCGTACCGCGGCGCGGCGGCCCGCAACTGGGCGCCGCGTACGTCGATGACGAGACGCGCGGGGTCCGTCAAGGTGAAATCCGTGACGTCCACGTCGCCGCGGACATCGATGACCACGAGCGCACGCCCCGCTCCCGGCAGCACGCTCACGGCGGTCACTTCTCCCGTTGCCGCCACGGCCGGCGCCGCGAACAAGAGAAGGCCGGCAAGGGCGACCAGCACAGACCGCTTCATTGGTTCCCTCCCTGACTGCGACGGAGCTGCAGAGTGTCCCGCAACTCACGGCCGAATTCTTCGAAAGTGATGATCACCATCTGAGGACGAATCGCGGCAATCCGGACGCGTCCCAGCGGATCGAGGGCATCGCCGACACGAACCGTGTAGCGGTCCAACTCCCGTACATCGCGGAGCACCGCCACGCTATTCATTGGGTACTGCGCGTTATAGATGATACCCGTGACCTCGAGGTCCTCAGGCATCGGCTTCACTTCCCCCGTGGCCAGCGGCGACACGAAGGGGTCACGTCCTCCGCCTTGGTAGCGGAAGACCTCACGGACCAGCCCCGCGGGCGCTCCGGTGTCCGCCGGACTCCGAGCCGTCGCGGCCCCCTGACTCTGCGGCGCGCCACCGCCGATGGCGGCATCGTCCGGGGCCCCCGGCCCATCGTCCCCGCCCCCGCCAGCGCACCCGGCGAGCGCGAGCCCCGTGGCCAGGGTCCACGCGAGTGACTTACTGGCTCTCATCACCGGTGCCTCCGGCTGTGGACTTGACGAACGTACGTACTCGGAAGTTGGCCTCGAGCGGGGCCACTGTGGAGTCCGCGCTGGATCCGCCACCGCTTCTCGTGAGCCCCACCTCCTGGGGAACCATGATCCGCGGTAGCGACGCCACATCCGTCAGAAAATCGCCGAGGTCATCGAACTCCCCAACCACCGTGAACGCGATCCACCGCTCCTGGAACTGCCCACCCGATCCCACTCCACCCCCCGGCTCGGGGTCGAAGTTGCGGATCTCCACCCCGCGCAGGGCCGCCCGCACGGAGATCTCATCGAGCAGATCCGTGACCTCGCTCTCCGACGGCACAAGCGTCCGCATCAGACCAAGCCCGGCCTCGTAGCTCGCCACTTCCGCCCTCAAGTCACCGATGTCACCCCGCGCGAGCATCCGCTTCGCCCGCTCGACCTCGTTCTCGAGGTTCTCGAGGTTCTCCTCGAGTGCCGTGAGGCGCTCGTCGGCCGGCTGCTTCCAGTAGAGCCAGAACGCCGCCGCGCCCGCGATCGCGAGCACGCCCACCAAGCCGACGATCTGCTTACGTTCTCTATCAGATAGTGCCATCGCTCGCCTCCCCTACCGCGTGACCGATTCGCTGACCGGCACGGTCAGGATGAAGCTCGAATCCGCTTGTTGGAACGTCGCCACGAGCTCGAAGCTGTGGACGGATCGCCCGTTGGCGTCCACCGGCTGCACTCCGCCCGGTTCGACTCTGGAAATCCACGGCGAAGCCTGCAGCTGGCGAATGAACCGCGTGTAGCCTTCGATCTGGGACGCTCTCCCCGTCACCGTGAACCTTATCTCGGGCGGCGCGAGCGTGTCGACCGGATTGAATGACGCACCCGCGTTCACGACCGACTCGATCCACGTATAGTTGGGCAGCGCCTTTGCGACCTCGTCCATGATGTGCGGCCAGATATAGCGGTCGCCGTCGATATCCTGGATCTCCCTGAGCTCGGACAGCAGCACGGCCCGCAGGTCTCGCGCACGTTGCTGCTCCGCGAGCGCATCCGCGTGCTGCGCTGAGTCCTCGCGCGCCGCCTCCACCAATTCTTCAATACTCGCGATCGTGGCGTTCGTCTTAATAAAGAAGAACACCACAAAGACGAGGGCGAGCCCCCACACGATGCCAACCATCATGAGCAGCGGGTCCTTGACGCCGCCGAGACCACCGAGCAACGCGCCAATATCAAACGAGAGCCCGCCGCCTGACGGCTGTTTCTTGCCTCCGAGGAGGTTTATCTCGATACGCATCGTAACCTTCCGCGCTAATTGCGTCGCAGAGCCAAGCCCGTCCCCAACATCAAGAGCGGTCCCACCGTGTCGGGGTTCAGCGTGTCGAAGACACCGTCCTTCACCTGCAACCGCTGGAGCGGCGTCGCCAACTCCACGGGAATGTTCAACCGGCGACTGAGCACTTCGGTGATGCCCGGAATGCGGCTCCCGCCGCCACAACAATAGACCCGCTGGATGCTTCCCGCATCCCGGCTCGCCGTTTGGAGGAACGCCCCCGCGCGCTCCAGGCCCACCGCCAGCTCGTCGCCGCGATTTTGTACGTACGGGGCCAGATCCGGCGTGAGCTCGTAGCCCTGCAGCAGGTCCTCCGCATCGTCGGCGGACAGACCGCGCTCCCGCTGGAGATCCTCTCGGAAGAGCCGAGTGCCGACGCTCAGGTCCCGGTTGAGGAGCGGTATCCCGTCCTCCTGGATGTTCACGTTCGTTACTTCATGGCCGATGTTGAGCAGCGCGACCACTCCTTGCATCGCCTCGGGGTAGTTCAGCTCGAAAGCGTTGTGGAGGGCGAATGCGTCCACATCGACCACCGCGGCGTCCAGGCCGGCCTGGATCAGCAACTGCGTCTTGTCGTCCACCAAGTCGCGCTTGGCGGCCACCAACAAGACCTCCATCTGGAGCCCGGCGCCGTCCGGATCCAGAATCTGGAAGTCCAGCTCGACGGCGTCGATGTCGAACGGCACGTGCTGCTGGGCCTCCCACCGCACGACCTCCATGGCATCGGCCTGCTTCATCCGGTCAACCTGGATCTTCTTAATGATGACGTCGCGCCCGCCGACCGCCACCACAACCTTCTTGGCCTTGATCCCGTGCGTGCTGAGGAGCCCGCGGATCGCATCGGCCACCACGCCGGGATCCATGATCTCGCCCTCGACAATGGCATCCGCCAGCACGGGCGTCATGGCTACCCGGCTGAGCACGGGCTCGCCTTTGGAGTGGTCGATCTCGACCAGCTTGATCTGACCGCTGCCGATATCCAGCGCGACGGTCGACTTCGAGCCCCCGAGTCCGAAAAGTGCCATATCTACCGACCGTTAAAGGACATAAGAGGGGTGAGCGGCAGACTACAGTACCGCGCACCCCGAGATTTGTCAAGCTCTAACCTACTTTAACCAACACAGAACAAGTCAAGGAATCACCTTAACTTACGCCGATTGAGGGGACTAATAGATGTTCACCCAGGCCCGCTCATTGAGTGGCCAAGCCACCGCGCCGAACGCCGTCGCCTGCGCGATGGCGCAACCGGAATAGACGATATCGGCCGTTCCCGTGATCGAGTTGTTGTCGTTGGCGGTGATCACGTTGGCGGCTACGATACCACCATACACCTTGTTACCGGTGCCGGCAAACGAGACGGTTCCCTTCACGAGGATCGGTCCGTGCCACTCAAACCCACCCTGGATGTTGAGGTCCCCCTTTACGATCAGGACGCCCTGACCCCTTCGGCCGTTGACCGTGAGATCGCCATTGGAGAAGACCACCGGGTAGTAGTTCTGGCAGGCCGTGACCGGCTGTGTACCCTTGACCGCTACGTAGTAAGGCTCTCCCCAATTTGTCTGCACGCCGGTATCACACACGCCGCCCGTGGCCGACGGAACGGCCTGGACGTTCCCGCCGCCGGAAAAGTAGATGCTGGCCAGACTCTCCAGATCGTCGAAATACGTGTCGCCGAAGTGGGTCAAGGTCGAGTCGTTGATCGAACCATCTTCCGCGACATCCGGCGACCCGGTGATGTCCGTCGCTCCCTGCTCGCTCACGGAATCGGCCTCCGGGGTAAGTACACCGGGGAGTGTATCGGACGGGCTGGAGCACATGCTCCAGTTATCCGGGTTCTGGTCCTCGCCCTGAATCGTGACCGTTCCGTTGGCATTTACCTGTCCCTGGGTCTCGAGACTGGCGCGAATGTTGAGCTCCACGGGCCGGAGTCGTGTCAACATTCCAACCCGTTGCCGTGCCGTGCTGTCCTGGCTAAACCCTTCCGCTGAAACGAGATAGATCATCGAATCGAGGCGAAGCACGTACCCGCGGTACCACCCGGCACTCCCGGACACTGCCCCGCTGAACGCCAGGGAGTCCCCAATCGTTATGCGGTTGGTCACTGCTGGATTCCACAAGGCGACTCGCTGGGTCACGCCCTCCTCTGCCGCGGCAAGGGCCTGTTGCAACCGAATCGTGTTGCGCCCGACCCGGGTCTCCTGCATGCCAATGAAGAAGGCCGAAGCGACGAGCGCGCCAATGATGACCATCGCGAAGATCGCAACGACCAGTGCGATGCCGTGTTCGTTCTGCAGCCGCGCGGGCATATGACCCTCCTCGACGCCGCTAGCGCCGGTTGTTCCTCAGCGCGATGGACGTGATCAACGTGTCCACCACCAGGCGCAGGTCGCCCGCGTTGTAGACCGGTCGCGACGTCTGTCCGATGATCCTGAGATCGACACGCGCTACCTGCGTTTCGTCGGTGGTCGCCACCCCGTACTTGTCATAATAGACCAGCTGCAGGCCGTCGGCGGCCAGCGGGCCCAGAACGGGCTGAATCGAGCCGTAGCTTGAGCCGTCGTGCACCTGAGCACCAAGCCAGACGCTCCCTCCGGACGTGTAGGTGCCGACCTTCACCACCTCGAACGACCGGACCGGAGCGCCAGCCAGAACTCCCGAGAGTCCCCCCGCCGGCGTGACGTTATTCACCGTCACGACCGTACCGGCCGATGGACCCGGACAGGCCGAGGCACTCACCGCCAGACTGCCCACCCCGGCGTGGATCCAGGCGTTGTCCGCCCGAGATCCTGGGTTGCCTTCCGAGAAGATCACGACGGAATCCTGGCCCCCGGTTAGCGTTGTATCCAACCCGTATCGCGGCGAACCCCAAAAGGCGAGCACGTTCCCCGTGGGGGGAAGACACAGGAAGAACAACCCGCGCATGGCCTTGTACTCAACGTACGTCGAATCCGCCTCGATCACGTCGCTGTCGACGGGGTCGGTGGTACTCATCTCGCGCAGCTCCATCGGGAGCAACGCGACCGCCGTGCGCGTGTTGGCGTTCATCGCAGCCCGTTCGGCCTGCATCTGATACACGCGCTGACTGTTCGTCAGCGCCTGGTAGATCGCCACCCCCACGATCGCCGCCAAGATCATGGCGACGATGAGCTCGATGAGCGTAAACCCTCGGCGGTCCACGCTAGCGCTCCGAGCAGTACATGGTGGTGACGAACGTCTTTGCGCTGCGTCCCCTGAGCAGCGTGGGAGACTCGACGGCAACCGTCAGCTGCAGTGCCTTGTTGATGCCAGTGGCCGCAGGCGTCCACCGCAGAACGAACGTACCCAGCGTCTCCGAGCCGGCCACCACACTGTCGCACGGGACGCTCCGCAGCTTCTCGATGCGCTGGTGCGCCAAGGCCGTTGCCTCGGTGTCCAGCTGCCCCTGAAGGATGAATCGCGTAACCAGAGCGCTCGACGCCGCCACCGCAAGAATGCCCACCGCGAGAACCATGACCGCGATCATCACCTCGATGACCGTGAATCCGCGCTCGTTCCTCATCGGATCTGCCCCCACGGCGTGATCACGAGGTCGTCACCATTGCTGTCCCGAACGATTTGGATATAGGTGGAATCGGACTCCCTGCCGATCCCACGCGCATCGAAGCGGAACGATGCATTCGTGACGGTGATCGTGGCCTTGTACGACGCCATCAGATCCTGGACGGTCCCGACCGTATCGAGGACCCCGCTAACTGGGTCTGCCGTCAGCACGTAGACCAGATTCCCATCGAATCTCAGCGTGGTGCCCCTCCCGCTCTGCACCGCCGCGGCCCGAGCGGTCGCATGCATCGCCCTGATGGCATCGCTTGCACCGCGTACACCCTGCTTACTCAACGAGTCACCCAGCTTCGGGAACGAGATCGCCATCATGAGCGCAATGACCATGATGACAATCATCAGCTCCAACATGGTGAACCCGTGCTCGCCACGAGGTCGTAACATCATTGGCACCTCGACTTCAGGACCACCACAACCAACCAGAAGCGTGCCATCTCGACAACCGCTTGTCACACAACGAGTTGTCCGTTTGCGTGGCGGTCGCGAGTGTCGCAGGCCGCATGCGCACACCGCAACTTGACGCGCTGCAACAGTCAAGGTTGGGATAATCCGCGATGGTTGGCAAGGTACTCCTGCGGCGGCTCGCCCACCGTGATCCGTGACCCAACCCGGTCCTGGCGCAGTGCGGCTGCACCTAAGACGCTCTCTGACAACCACTTAAGGTCTACTGACAGGCTGCGGTCCCCTCACGAGTGGCTGGCCCGTTCGCTGTGTACGCCGACCCACCGAAGATGTAGCACTTCACGTTCGTCTGCTCGTGCGCAACGGTCGCCATCCACCCCCCCGTGGTAGCGGCAACGGCATACGTCGACACGCCGGCCGAGAGGCGAAACACGCCGGTCGTAAACGCGGTCGTATAGACTTGGTTGTCGAAGAGGTATCCGTCCTGCGCCGTGGCCATGTTCCGCAAATCGGACTTCATCGCGGCGATATACGCGCGCTCCTTCGTTGCACCGAACTTCGGAATCGCTATCGCCGCCAGTATCCCAATGATCACAACGACGATCAGTAGCTCGATAAGGGTGAACCCTCGAACACCAACATTCCTCATGCGTGCACCTCGGCGCCTGAATGGACGGAGGGCGGCAACAAGACAAAAAAAAAGGACCGGCGGGCTCGCCCGCCCGCCGGTCCTCGGTAGATCGTCCTACTGATCGCAGGACGGAGCCCCCTCACGGGTGGCCGTCCCGTTCGACGTGTAGGCCGTTCCGCCAAAGATGTAGCACTTCTTTGACGTCTGGCCGTGCGTGATCGTCGCCTGCCACCCGCCGGTCGTCGCCACAACAGCATACGTGCTGACGCCGGCCGATGTCTGGAACTGCCCTGTCGTGAACGTATTGGTATACGCAATGTTGTCCGCGAAATACCCTTCCTCCGCCGTCGCCAAATTTCGCAGATCGCTCTTCATCGCGGCCAAATACGCCCGCTCCTTCGTTGCACCGAACTTCGGAATCGCGATCGCGGCCAGAATGCCGATGATCACGACGACGATCAGAAGCTCGATCAGTGTAAAGCCCTTGCGGTCCATGCGGCTCCCTCCAGAGATGAGGACTCAGTTCTTGGGGCTCGTAGCGTGCTGCAAAGATGCAACATGCATGCCCCACACCGACCTATCGTCACAACACTATATTGGACAACACATTAGCCTATCGCAACACGCACTGACGAGGCCGCGCTGTCAATGACGTCCTCTCTCATTTTGCAGGCCGCTTGCTCAATACCAAGGGAACACTCGTCCCGCCGTTTGGCTAGGGCTGGCACCCCCAGGCCTGGAAGCGGCCAATGAGCGACGGAACCGCACGCGGCCCGAGTGCCTCAACCAGCGGCACCGCGCGTTGCAAATCCCAACACCACCCGGCCGTCGGCCCAGGTTGCACCGAGGAACCCACGAGGAGCGAGTCGACTTCGAGCGAGGCGCCACGGAAGTCCCCCTGCAAAGCGAGATTCTGCGCCGACGCCCAAGCGCGGATCCAAGCCGGGGCGGCGGCGGAGTCGAGCGCCACACGATACGCCCCGAGCAGAACCACGCTCGCACCAGCCCGGTCGAGCGCTCGCCGTGCCAGGCTCACCGCTGAGTCGGCACGTCCCAGTGCAGCCAAGGTGAGAATCTGGAGGTGCTCGATCATCGGGTCGCCCGCATGGGTCGCGGCGTTGGACTCGAGATAGCTCAGCGCCAGGTCGTACCGGTTCATCGCGTACGCCAGCTCCGCCACGTACAATCCGCCGCGTGGGTGCTCCTCGAACAGCTCGTAGGCCGCGATCCGTTCGCGCAGGGCGCGCGTCGAGTCGCCGGACTCCTCGAAAAAGGCCGCCAGACGCTGGCGTACCCGGTAACTGGTGGGAAGCGAGTACCGCGCGTCCGCCAGCAGGCTGACGTTGTCCTGCCAGACCGGAACGCGCTGCCACGCCACAATGGCCAGCAGGACGAGATATCCTGTCGCGACGGCGACCCCCGTCGGTCTCATCCGCCGGGCGAGTGCGGTCCAACCCACCGCCATCGCGAGTGCGGGCGCGAGCGCCGCGAGGTACAGCGTTCGCTCGGCGAGCACGACACCGGACACAAACAGGATGTTGGATGTCGGCGCAACGCTCAGCGCGCCGACGATCACGCCGGCCGACGCGGCTGGCCATCGATGCCGGCCCGCGATCACGACGGCGGCCAGCGCCGCGATCGTCACGACGGCGACCGTAGCGGGCCAACTCCACTCCAGCCGCACGGCGGTAACCCACGGGGCGTAATCGGACGCAAGGCGCAACGGCCACACCATGAGCCGAAGTACCTCGAGTGAGACCGGCAGCATGGTGGCCACGCGTTCACCCATCGACAGATCGGCCAGCGCCTCATGCGCACCGGACCCGACATATCCACCAACGACACCTCGCCAGACGAAAAGCCAGGACACGGTCACGGCGATTACGGCCGCGTAGCATCGGACAGATCGAATCGACGCGCCCTCGGCGGCCGCGTTCCGAGGGGTCAACGCATGGTCCGCGGCCAACAGGGCGATGGCCACGACGGCGTGCTCCTTGGATGACAGCGCCACGGCCACGAACGCCACGCAGGACGCACCCCAAGCGAATGCTCCCTTTGACGATGCGGCCGCTCGCATGCGTCGTGCGGAGAGCATCGCCCCCAGCAGACCGACGGCCGCCAGCAGCTCCGCGCGCCCCACGACATTGGCAACCGCCTCGACATGCACCGGATGGACCGCGAAGATCAGGGCCGCCAGTAGCGATCCGGCACTGCTCAACCAGACTCGCGCGAACCAGAAGACCATCACGCATGCCAGGACATGCAGGAGAATGTTCGTAAGGTGGAACCACCACGGTGCCCCGCCGAGCAAAGACCAGTCGATCGCGTAGGTGAGAATCGTGAATGGACGGTGCAGGCCGAGGACACGTAAGTCGCCCGGCCAGTACGGGGCAAACCACGCACTCAGGGCGGCGCCGACACTCTTGACCGCCGGATTCGACGGCAGCACGACGAGATCGTCTCCAGCAAACCCGTTCCCCAGCGAGCGCAAGTAGACCGCGGCGGCCACGGTCGCTGTGACGGCGCACGCGACACGATCGGTCAGTGGCCGCATCGCACCGCCAGGAGCGCAGGGCCGTCGGTGATCTCGAACAGCGGCTCCATCGAAGCACCCACCTCCGCCTGCCGCGCCAGCCAACTCGCCTGAGCTTGCGGGTACACCAAGCCCAGATGCGTGACACCGTCCTCGCAGGGTCGCCGCAGCGCGCGGACGGGCCGGTCAAGCCGCACCGACAGATGGGCGCGGAGGTCAGACGCGAGGACGGGAGGCTCCTCCACGCCGAGGATCGTTCCCTGGGCGAGCATGTCGAGGCGTACCGCCCCCGGTATCCCCTGGGGCAGGCGAATCCGGTCGCGTCCCTCCCACTGGTTCAGCTGCAGCCAACGGTTCGTCTCACGCTGGAGCAGCAGCGTACCGGCGAGGGCCAGGACCGCGACGCCGCCGGTCCACACCGTGCGGAACGTGCGCGCGCGCCCCTCGGCGCGCCCGTCACCAAGCCACTCCACGAGTAAGGGAATGAGCCACGGGAAGGCCGTCGCGACGGCGGCTTCTGGCACGCCGAGACCGACGCCGCCGATGAGCGCCGCCACACTCGCAAACAGAAGCACGGCCGACACGCGGCGGAACCGCGATACCAGCGGGCCGATCGCCAGCAACCCCGCGGCGAGCGTTACCCACATGGCCCACGACGGCAGCGACCCGACGCGCGTCGCGAGCAGCGTCTCTCCCGGATCAAGTCCGAACCGGACGAGAACGATTCCCCACCAACTCGCCACGGGGATGACACCGATCAGCGCACCCATCAGCGCCACACGAGTCGAGCGCCGCCACCAGGACGCGCCGACGGCAAGCGGCAGCGCAATCGCGCCCGGCCAGACGAGCGCCGCCGCTCCCGCAAGCACACCCGCCCCCAAGACCGCACGCTCACCCTTGTTCAGGCCGAGCCGAATTGCCGCCGTCCCGATCAGGAGCGCGAGTGGGTATGGACTGACCCGCAGGTCCCTCAGGAGGATGAGCAGCGGAGTGAATCCCAGGAGCACGCCCAACGCGGTCGAGGACCGAGTGGCCCCCAGCTGCTTTGCGGTCACGCCGACGAACCACGCCGCGCCCGCCGCGAAGCAGGCGTCCATCACCGCCAGAAGCGTGAGTCCTTCGGGGAACGCCGGCCAAGCGCGCGATACCACGGACACGATTAGCGGGTACAGCGGCGCCAGGGCACCTTCGGGCCACAACGACATCGCCTCCAGCAGTCCCGTCCCCGCCCGTAGCTCGCGCGCCATCGCCAGGGGCACCGCACCCTGGGCGAGCGCCAACGGCGCGACATCCAGTTGCACGGCGAGCGCAGCGACCCCGACACCCAACGCGGCCAGCAGCGACCACTCGCGTCTGCAGGCAGAGATAACGTGGCTCAGCATCCTGCTTTGGTCACTTCCGACCGAAGACTGTCAAGTGTGGCAGGCGGCACATCCAACCCGTACAGTTTGTCCATTGACCGAGCGGCACCTTCACACCAGCCGTCGGCCAATGCCGCGTCTGTGGCAAGCCACCAATCCTGCCAGCGACCCGATTCGAGCGCGACCTGAACCCGCAGCCACCGCGCGCCGCCAAATCCACCCAGCGCAACGAGCACGTCCGACTGCGCGATCTTCGCATCACGCGTTTCAGGATGGCGGGTCAGCAGTTCATCGGCGATCGCGGCGGCACTATCGAGCATTCCCGCCGCGAGATATGCCGCCGTCGCATCCGCCAACGGATACGCGACCACCGGGAACCCGCGATCCCCCAGCACGCGGTAGGCCGTGACATGAAACCGCGCAGCTTCCGCCCACTGCCCTTTTGCCCGCGCGACATCCGCCAATGATTGCCACAAACCGGTGTGGAGGGGGAAGATCACGACGGCGCCTCGCAGCAGCGAGTCCGCCAGGGCAAGGTCACCCCGGTCATAGGCAATGGACGAGGCAATCCACATCGCCCGATAGGACCGCGGGGCGTCGAACAGAATGCTCCGCGCCAGGATCTCTTCTTCACTCCACACCGGCGCGCGTGTGGCGCTGCGCACGACTCCGGCAACCAGGGCCACCGTGACGAGCGTGACGCCCACCACACGGTTCCACCGCAGGATTCGCGTCGCCCCCCACCCGAGGAACAGCCCGGGCCCTACGGACGCCATGTACAGGGTACGTTCCGCCAGCACGACCCCGCTCAACACGATCAGGTTCGCGACGATCAGTAACGATGCACCGGTCCACGCGGCGGCGAACAACATCGCCGGCGAGCGGCGACGCATACGGATGGCGGCGGCGGCCACGCCCACAGCAACCAGCAAGCCGACGACCCCGGCGGCCGTCCACGATTCGGCGGGCTCCACGGCGTTGGGGGAATAGTCGGCCGACAGGTGCAGGGGGAAGAAGAACAGGCGCACGTATTGAAGAACGACGGGAGCCATGACGACCAGGCGCCCACCGACAGTCAGCCCCTCGAGTCCCGGGGCCGGAAAGTCGCCAGCCAGATCGCCGAGAATCCCCGCCCGAACCAGCATCCAGGCTCCGGCGACCAACACGGAGGCGAACCACAGCGGTGCATGGTGACGCATTCGCTCACTGAACGGGACACCGACGCGGAGCGCACGGAACCAGTCGACCATCAATAGGAGGCCCGGCGTCGCAAAGGCCGACTCTTTCGAGGCCAGCCCGGCCACGAGCGCCAGGAGACTGCCGAACCCGAGCGTCGATGTCTTCCAACGGGCCATCCGGCCGTCGGCCAAGCCGTGCAGGTCGTAAGCAAGCACGGAGAGCAGTGCGAACAACGCGCTCAGCAATTCCGCGCGGCCAACGACGTTGGCCACCGCCTCGACATGCAGCGGATGGACCGCGAACACGGCCGCGGCAATCCACGCACCGTCGCCGATCACGCGCCTCGCCAACACGAACACGAGTAGTGTCACGACTCCGTGACACAACACGTTGACGGCATGGAACACGACCGGGCTCCCGTCTCCAAGAGACCACTCGACGGCAAACATGATCTGCGTGAGCGGCCGGTAGAGCGCGTGGTCCCACCAGGGCGCGGTGAGGATCTCGCGCCAGTTGGCGAGCGAGTGCAGCAGGGCCCGGGCGCGAATGACGTACACATCGTCGTAGACGAACTCGTACGTCACGCTGGGCAGAAACAGCGCGATGGCCAGCAGGACGACCGCCAATGCCGCCGTCCGGTCGCCGATCGTCCGCCCCCCGTAAACCGTCATTGGATCGCTGGTGTCACGCCGGGACTCTGCATGCGACGCAGTGCGGGGGGCCGTCGGGGTCAGCCGGATCAGGCGCATAGCGCCACATGTCCCAGCCCGCGTAACCCACGGGGAGTTCGGCATCGCGCTCGGACACCCAGCCGGCGTCGGTTATCCACGTCTGCATGATGAGAAATGCGGCGGGGACATCCGGTACCTGGAGAGCAAGCGCCCCGGTGCTGAGTGCCCGCACATGCAGCAGCTGCGCCATTTCGTCCGGATTGTGGGGATTGCGTTGGAACACCGCGACGGCAATCGCGGCGCAGGCGCAGGTGGCGAGCATCGCGAGCGTTCCCACGTACCAGACCGGCCGCAGGCCGCGGAGCCACGGGATTCTGAGGGGGCGTTTGCCCACCAAGAGGCGACCGACACCCAGGGCGGCGACGGCCGTCACCAGAGCACCAAGGCCCCACGATGAGAATTGGGGGGCCCAGAGCGGACCAGTGTCCGGTGCGCCGCTCCAATCGGGCCACGGCAGCAGCGGGAAGGCCAACGGCAGCGCACCGATGACGCGCCACGTGACGCGCGCCGGGCGTACCGTCAACGAGGGGCCTTACGCGGGGGAAAGAGATTGAACCGGAAGACGTGCCAAATCGCCGCGACGCCGTCGCGCCAGTCGATCTTCTTCCCCTCGGCATAGGTGCGTCCGCTGTAGCTGATTGGGACCTCCCAGATCCGTGCACCCGCGCGCGCGAGGCGTGCAGTGAGCTCGACCTCAATACCGAAACGATTGGATACGAGCGGGAGACGCTTCATCAAGTCCGCGCGCACCATCTTATAGCACGTTTCCATGTCCGTCAGATTGAGATCCGTGAACATGTTCGAGAGCAACGTGAGGAACCTGTTGCCCACCGAGTGCCAAAAGTAGAGCACGCGTCGTGGTCCGGCTTGAAAGCGCGACCCGAACACGGCATCCGCCCGATCGCTGAGGATGGGGTCCAGCAACTCCGGATACTCGCCGGGATCGTACTCCAGATCGGCATCCTGGATGACGATGACGTGACCGGTCGCCGCGGCAATCCCACCGCGTACCGCTGCGCCCTTGCCGCGATTGTCGTCGTGATGCAGCACCACGTCCACGATGCCCTCGGTCTTCAGACGGTCGAGGATCGCCCCCGTAGCGTCCTTGGAGGCATCATTCACCGCGATCACCTCGAGCTTCAGCGGCACCGACCGCACCCGTCGAATGGCGTCTTCGATGGTGGCTGCTTCGTTGTAGGCGGGCATGACCACCGTGACGCGCACGTCCTCGATGCGCTCCGGCAGCGGCGTCCCGCGGAACCCGACGTTACGGGACATCGGTCTCATAGCGAGCGAGCTTGCGATACAGGGTAGAGGGATCGATTCCCAGCACCTCCGCCGCGCGGGTCTTGTTCCCGCCTTCGGCGTTGAGGACCCACTCGATATAGGCGCGCTCGATCGTGTCGAGCGTCGGGTTCGGCTGCCGCGGCGCCGCGACCAAGTGCGGTCGCGGCGGTGCGGTGACGCGGTTCGGCAGCGCGTCAATGGAGATCGTCTCACCACGCGTCACGGTCATCGCGTGCTCCAACGCGTTCTCGAGCTCGCGCACATTGCCCGGCCAGTCATAGCTACCCACGGCCGTCAGGGCATCATCCGCAAGCCGCTTCACGGGCTCCGACCGCTCTTGCGCGGTGCGGGCGAGGAAGCCCTCCGCGAGGACCGGAATGTCCTCGCGGCGATCGCGCAGGGGCGGCATCACCAGCGTGATCACATTCAGTCGATAGTAGAGATCGGAGCGGAAGCTCCCATCGCGCATCGCGTGATCCAGATCGCGATTGGTAGCGGCGAGGATCCGCACGTCCACAGGCACTGCCTCCGTGCTGCCCACGGGGAGCGCCTCGCGCTCCTGCAGCACGCGGAGCAGCTTTACTTGAGTGGCGGGAGTCATCTCCGCGATCTCGTCGAGGAAGAACGTCCCCCCACGCGCCGCGGCGACGAGGCCTTCTTTGTCGCGATGCGCGCCAGTGAACGACCCCTTCACGTGTCCAAACAGCTCCGACTCGAGCAAACTCTCGGGCAGCGCGCCGCAGTTGATGGACAGAAACGGTCCGTCGGCCCGAGCGGACAGCGAGTGGATGTACCGCGCAATGACCTCTTTTCCGGTGCCGCTCTCGCCGAGGATCAAGACCGTGGATTCGGTCGGCGCCACTTGTTCGGCGAGTTGAACGACGGCTGTGAAACAGCTGGCCGAGCCCAACGGTCTGGCCCATCGGCTCTGGTCACGGCGGCGGATTTCTCGCTTGAGCGTCACGTTCTCACTGCGCAAGGCTCGGTACTCCGCTGCCCGGCGACAGATGGCCACAAGTTCATCGTTGGCGAACGGTTTCTGGATGTAGTGGTACGCCCCTTCGTTCACGGCCCGAATTGCGCTTTGGAGCGACGCCTGGGCGGTCATCAGGATCACGACCGTCTCAGGATCGGTTTCCTTCGCGGCCTGCAGCACGTCGATCCCGTTCACCTGGGGCATGCGGACGTCGGTGAGGACGATATCGGGCTTGCTGGTCTGGATCGCCTTGATACCCACCCGTCCCCCTTGCGCCGTGGAGACCTCGAAGCCCGAGTTCTTCAACAGAATGCGCAACGAATCGAGAATGCTCGATTCGTCATCGACGATGAGTAGGCGCGGAAGCCGTTCGTTCACGCCGCGACCTCGCTCCGAGAACTCGCCGGCAACAGGATCTTGAACTCGGTGCCCTGGCCGGGAAGCGACTCAACAAATACGACCCCTCGATGGGCTGCGACCGCGCGCTGTACGATCGCCAGCCCCAACCCCGATCCTCCTTTGCGGCCGGTCACGAACGGGTCAAACAAGCGGTCCTGGAGTTCCTCCGGAATGCCGGGGCCGTCATCCGCCACTCGCAACAGGGCGGCACGCTCGAAGCCCAACCCAGGCGGCAACTCGGCCGCGGTGGCCACGCGCGCTTCCACCGTCACGCGAGGCTCGGCGCTCCCCACCTGGACGGCGTTGAGCACGAGGTTGGCGACCACGCGGTGCAGCAGATCCTCGTCACCGTCAACGAGTGTTCCGTCGGCATGAACCGTAATCGTAGCCTCCTCCGGGCACTCGGGATGCCGGCGGATGACCGCGACCGCCCCACGCGCCAGTTCTCCGAGATCGATCGGTCGCGTGCTTTTCACTTGTACGCGCGAGAAATCCAAGAACTCGGACAGCAGGCGGCTCAGGCGGTCACTCTCCCGCACGACGAGCTCGGTGAGGAACCGCTCATCCCCATCCGCCTGCCGCATCACGCCCAGCTGCTCGATCGAGGATCGAATGGACGCGAGGGGATTGCGGATCTCGTGGGCGAGCGAGGCCGAGAGTTCCGCGACCGCCTCGAGACGCTCCGTGCGACGGCGGAGCTCGTCGAGCCGCTTCTGATTCGAGATGTCCGTGAAGATCATCGTCACGGAGGGTTCGTCCTGACCCGAGGCAATGGAATTCGCGGTCACCCCAATGGGAACATGCCGGCCGTGCGCCTCAATGATGCCATCCCGCCGGAGCGACCGCTGCTCCCCGCGGCGTGCGGCCGTTGCCGCCTCCACAAGCACGTTGGCGCGCGCCCCCACGCTGGCCGCCAGATCCGACCCGACGACGGCCACCGGATCGACATCGAGGAGCTGCGCTGCCGCCGGGTTCATGTAGATGATGGTACCGACGTGATCCGCGGTGATGACTCCGCTGGGGATGCTGGACAGAATGTCGCCGGCCTCCAGACGCAGCCGCCTGACCTCCTCTTTGAGGACCTCCCGCTCCTGGCCCATCTGCCGGAACCGTCCCCCGATGAGTCCCGTAGCCACAAAGACTCCCATGAACACGGCGATCTGTAGCCACACGGCCGTCGTGAGTTGGACCGGCTGCCACCGCGTGATATCGGCCAGATAGAGCAGGCTGGCGAGAATCGTGATGAGAACGCCGGATCGCAGCGGCATCACGATCGCGCTGGCCGCGATCACCAGGACATACAGCGCCGGGAACTGACTGGCGGGACCCTCTGTCAAGTGCACCACGGTGGTCACCAGCGCCAGGTCGAACAGTGCTTGCGTGTACAAGAATGTCAAACCGACCGTGCGCTGCGCGATGTGGCTGTACCAGAAGGACACGGCGCTCAATCCGACGCTGGCGATGGCCGCGATCGCCAGGATGAGGAGGGTCGACGGCTCCACCGACGCGAGCTTGAGGGCCGCCGCACCGAAGACGGTCACGGCGACGATAATGCGCCCCAGGTACGCCAACTGCAGGACGCTCAAGAACAAGGGGCTCGTCGCGAGCCGCTCGTGGGCTGCGGATCTTCGCAGGGCCGTGTCCATGCGGGGCAATATACCGAACCGGGATCCTATCGCACTCCATGTACGGACGGGGCCGCCTCCATTGAGAAGCGGCCCCGTCGGGGCTACAGACGTGCCCAGGGGCGCCTACCCCACGGCGTTCATCATGTCGAAGATCGGCAGGTACATCGCGACGATCATACCACCGACGATGACGCCCAAGAACACGATCATCACGGGCTCCATCAGCGAGAGCAACGCGCCGACGGACGCATCGACCTCATCGTCGTAAAAGTCCGCGATCTTTGACAACATCTCGTCCAGGCCGCCCGTCGCCTCACCGACGGCGATCATCGACGTCACCATCGGTGGGAAGACGCCGGAGCCTTCGAGGGGACCGGCGATCGTGTCACCGCCGGCGATCGAGGTCCGCGAACTCATCACCGCATCGTGGATCACGCGGTTACCTGAGGTTCGTGCCGTGATTTCCAGACCGTCCAGGATGGACACGCCGGACGCGAGCAGCGTACCCAGCGTTCGAGTGAACCGCGACACCGAGGACTTGCGCAGCAAGTCCCCGAGCACCGGTATGCGCAGCATGAGCCTGTCGATGGCGAGCTTCCCGTTGTCCGTCGCATACCAGCGCTTCAATCCGTACACCCCTAGGCCCCCGCCGATCAGTCCGAGCCACCAGTAGCTTCGCAGCATCTGACCGAGCCAGATCACCAGGCGGGTCGGCGCCGGCAGCGGCATTCCGACCTCGTTGAACATCCGCTCGAACGTGGGGATCACGAACACGAGGAGGATGATCACCGCCCCACCCGCGACGGTGAAGATCACCCCCGGGTACACCATGGCGCCTTTTACCTTCCGCACGATCGCGTCGTTCTTCTCGAGAAACGTCGCAAGACGGAGCAGAATCGTGTCCAGAATGCCGCCCGCCTCACCGGCGGCGACCATATTCACGTACAGTTGACTAAACGCGTTCGGGTGCTTCTCCAGCGCGTCCGCCAAGGTGTTGCCGCTCTCCACGTCATACACCACCTGCCTGGTGACGTCGGCAAGCGCCTTGTTGTCGGTCTGGCGGGCGAGGATGTCCAGCGCCTGCACCAGTGGAAGACCCGCGTTGATCATCGTCGCGAACTGCCGCGTGAAGATGACGACGTCTCGCGTGGGGACGCGGCCGGCGCGCTTCTTCTTTTGCTGCTCGCGAACGCGGATCACCATCATCCGGTTCTGACGCAAGTGCTTCACGACGTCTTCCCGGGTGGGAAGGTCGATCGTGCCGACTCGCTCCTCGCCTTGAGCCGTGCGCGCCGTATACTCGAAGACCGGCATCAGCTGCCTCCCAGTGGGGTTACCGTCGGCCAGCCATCGCGCGGGCGCCGCCTTCCTCGCCCGGCACCGGCTCGCCGACCATACGCAGGAACTCGTTCTGATCACTCGCCACTCGCAACGCCTCCTCCAGCGCGACCTCGCGGGACATGTACAACTGATACAGCGAGTCCATCATCGTCGCCATCCCGTGCTTCTTGCCCGCCTGCATCGATGACAGAATCTGGTGCACTTTGTCGTCACGAATCAACGCGCGGATTGCCGGAGTGCACACCATGATCTCCGCCGCCATCACCCGTCCCTTGCCCGTCGCGCGCTGCAGCAGCGTTTGGGTCACGACGCCCTCGAGCACGAAGGCTAATTGTGCCCGCACCTGCGACTGCTGGTGCGACGGGAACACGTCGATGACGCGATTAATCGTCTCCGCCGCGGAGTTCGTGTGCAAGGTGGCGAACGCTAAGTGCCCCGTTTCGGCGATGGTGAGCGCCGCCTGAATCGTCTCCAAATCCCGCATCTCGCCGATGAGGACGATGTCAGGATCTTGGCGCAGCGCGTACTTGAGCGCATTCGTGAACGAGTGCGTGTCCGTTCCCACCTCGCGCTGGTTGACGATGCATCCCTGATGCCGGTGGATGAACTCGATCGGATCCTCGATCGTGATGATATGGCCGCGCCGCTCCTTATTGATCTTGTCGATCATGGCCGCGAGCGTCGTCGACTTGCCGGATCCCGTCGGCCCCGTCACCAGCACCAGCCCGCGCGGGCGCTCGCACAGCATGCGCAGCACCGGGGGCAATCCCAACTCGTCGAACGTCTTGATGGAGAACGGGATCTGTCGAATCACCATCGACACACATCCCCGCTGCTTGAACACATTACCGCGGAAGCGTGCCAGATTCTGGATCCCGAACGAGAAGTCCAGCTCGTCCTCGTTCTCGAATCGCTTCTTCTGATTCTCCGTCAAGACGCTGTAGGCAAGCTGAAGCGTCTCCTTAGGGGTCAATGCCGTCTCCGACTTGGAGTTGCCGATGTCCCCGTCGACACGGAGCTTCGGCCGCTCACCAGCCGTGATATGCAAGTCGGAGGCATCGCGCTCGATCATCTCTTCGAGGAGTTCGCGCAGATTAGGTCCGCTTGCCTTCGCAGATTCGCTCATCGGTCTATCCCGCCGTTTCCTTGACAACTTCTTCGAGAGTGGTGATGCCCTTGCGCACCTTTTCGATCCCATCCATGCGCAGCGTGAGCATGCCCTCCTTGAGGGCCTGTTCCTGGATATCTGCCGCGGAGCCACCTTTGAGGATCACCCGCCGAATCGCCGGAGACAGCGGCATGACTTCGTAGATGCCCTGCCGGCCCTTGTACCCCGTCCCGCTGCAGGCATCACACCCTTCACCCTTGTAAAACGTGATTCCCTCGGCCTGCGCCGCCGTGAACCCCAGCGCTCCCAGCTCGGCGTCCGTGTACTTGTGTTCACGCTTGCACTGCTTGCACACCCGCCGGAGGAGGCGCTGCGCAACGATGAGATTGACCGCGCTCGCTACGTTGAACGGCTCGAGCCCCATGTCGATCATGCGCGTGATGGTCGACGGCGCGTCGTTCGTGTGGAGGGTCGACAGCACCATGTGGCCCGTGAGCGCCGCCTTGATCGCGATACCGCCCGTTTCGAGGTCACGGATCTCGCCGACCATGATGATGTTCGGGTCCTGGCGCAAAAACGCTTTCAAGGCCGCAGCGAAGGTCATGCCGATCTCAGTGCGGACCAACACCTGATTGATCCCGTGGATGTTGTACTCCACCGGATCTTCGGCGGTCATGATGTTGACCTCGATGCTGTTGACCTTCGAAAGCGCCGAGTACAGCGTCGTGGTCTTGCCCGACCCCGTGGGTCCCGTGACCAGCACCATCCCGTAGGGATTGGCCACCGCCCGCATCAGGTCCTTCTCCGCCTTCAGTTCGAACCCGAACGTGCTGAGATCGAGAGTCAGATTGCCCTTGTCGAGAATCCGCATCACGATCTTCTCGCCATAGATCACCGGCAAGGTCGAGACCCGGAAATCGACCACTTTCTTCCCCATCTTCATTTTGATGCGGCCGTCCTGCGGCACACGCCGTTCCGCGATGTTCAAGGCCGACATGATCTTGACGCGGCTAGTGAGCGCCGCCTTCAACTTGATCGGCGGCTTCATGATCTCGATCAGCGCGCCATCGATCCGATAGCGAACGCGGATCTCCTTCTCGAAGGGCTCGATGTGGACGTCGCTGGCCCCTCGCCTGACCGCGTCCGTCAGGATGCCGTTGATCAGCTTCACGACCGGCGCGTCATCGCCGACCTGAACGGGGGCCTCATCGTCGTCGCGCTCCTCGATGACCTCGAGATCCTCCTCCTCTTCGATCTCGTCCAGGAGGTTCTGGAGCTGGGCGTCCGTCGCTTCGTAGTACTTCTCGATCTGCGAGCGCAGGGTGTACTCACCCGCAATCACCGGGAAGATGTCGTATCGCGTGATGAACTTGAGGTCGTCGATGATGGTGACGTTGGTCGGCTCGGCCATCGCCACCGTCAGCGTCCGGCCCTCCCGCTTGAGCGGCAGCACGCTGTGTTTGATCGCCACTTCACCGGGAATGAGCTTGATGATCTTCTCTTCCACCGAGAAGCGGCCGAGGTCCACCGCCGGCACCCGGTACTGCTTTGCCAGCATCTTCGTGATCTCGATCTCGGGAATCAGACCGAGCTTCACCAAAACATACCCCAAGCGCGCCCCAGAACTGCGCTGCTCGTGGAGTGCTTGCTGCAGCTGCTCGCGGGTGATCAATCCCTCGCGGACGAGGAGATCGCCAAGTCGTTCGGAACTCGCGGCCGCTGTTGCCATACCTGCCCGTGTGGGGGAGGACTAGATGACACAACTCGTTAACACACAAGGAGCTAACGTACGGGTAAAGTACCGGCGGTCAAAGGGGTGTCAAGAGATTCCGACCAGTGCACGCAGCTTCTCGAGCGTTGCCGGTCCGATCCCCGGAACCTCCAGCAGCTCCTCAATCGTGCGGAATCGTCCGATGCGGGCGCGTAACTCGAGAATAGCGGCTGCCTTTGCCGGACCGATGCCCGGGAGCGCCTGGAGTTGCTCCTCGCTGGCGGCATTGAGGTTGAGTGGCCGGCGTTCCGCTTTCCTCGGGCGCGCACCGGCGACAGGAAGCCTCACGTGCGGCTGAATAGCGTCCAGGACCGCCTGACCGATTCCCGGCACCGCGCCGATCTCGTCCAGAGTCCTGAACGGGCCGCGCGCCTCGCGATGCGTGACAATCCTCGCGGCCAACCCGGCCCCGACGCGGGGAAGTCGCATGAGCTCGGACGCGGACGCGGTGTTCGGGTCAATCACCTCGGCCGGACCGAGTGGTCGGCTGGCTGCCTCGGCTCGCGCGGCAACCGAGTCCAGTGGAGTGCGCACTCCGACGTCCGACCGGTATCCCACCGCGCCCGGTGCCCCCGGAACGGCGACAACCCACCGGACCACGACGCCCAGCGCCGCCAGTGTGACCAGCAACGCGGCGGCTCGATGATCGCTGCGGTCCATGCATTGACGGTGAGGCCGGCGCCGCCCACCGACCGCACCCGCTCAACGCCGGACGTACCGCTCGAACGCGCTATCGCAGGAGGGCGACGGCCACGTCTCCCACGATCTGCAGGCTCTCCACCGAAATCTTGTCGATCGTGTCGTCGGGCGTGTGCCAATATGGGTAGTCCAGGTCGATGACGTCGATCGCCCGGATGCCGGCCCGCAAGAGGGGCACATGGTCATCTTCGATCGGGGTCCTCACGGTTGGACTAAACACGCGCTCGTACCCGAGTTCACGCGCCTTCGCCCAGACCCGTTCCACCACTTCCGGCGCACCGGCGAGGGAGTGGCCTTCGCGAAGGAATCGCAAATCGCGATCTCCCACCATGTCCCACACGACGGCAAAGAGTGGCCGGGCGGGCCCCACGGGGTGCGCCGCGTAATATCGCGATCCCAACAGCACGTCCGCCCGCACTAACCAGTCCCCATAATCCTCGCCATCCACGAACACGAGGTCCACTCCGACGCTCGGGGGTGCGCGTTTCAGCACGTCCGCCACCGCCAGCAGGACCGCAACCCCCGAGGCCCCGTCGTTCGCACCCGGGACGGGGCGGCTCCGGTCCGCCAGGTTGGCGCTCTGGTCCGACATCGGACGGGTGTCCCAATGCGCGACGTACAGAATCCGGTCGGGCCGTTCCGGCTGGAACGATCCAATGAAGTTACGGAGGGCCAGGGTGTCTCCCTCGACGGTGACGTGAGTGAACGCCTGCACAACCACGCTGTCTGCCCGCTCGCGCAACCGCGCCAACAGCCAATCACCCGCGTTGCGATGACCGGCGGTGTTCGGTATACGAGGTCCGAACGCCAATTGCGCCTCCACGTATCCCATGGCGACCGCGCCGTCGAACTCTCGGCGAGCCGTTGACCCGGACCCGCAGGCCAGCAGGATGAGCAAGAGACTCGTCATGCGTCGCTTCATTGAAACCGACCGGCAAAGAGGTTGACGTCGGCGAAAATCGACAGCACGACCTGCGAAAGCCGAGTGGCCGTGTGGCGCTGATCGCTCAAGACATAGCTAAAGGTAAGACCACCTCGTACGGTCTCGCTCAACCCCGTATCGACTCGCAAGTCGACCTGGTGTCGCCGGCTGTCTGACACAAGCCGGCACTCGCTGCTTCCCGCCCGTACCAGGCAGACGTCCTGGCGGGATGTCCCGAACGTGATATTCGCCCGCAGTTCGTCGCGGAGGCGGATCAGGCTCGTTGGCGCCCGGAACCGGAAGCGGGTACTGCCCGTCCACTCCCGCCGGCGGGTGAGCGTCACATTCCCCGCGGTGACCGACCGGCCATCCCCAAAGGCGTACTGCACGGCCGTCACCACGCCGCCTTCCCACGTGAGCGCGAGGGTCGGCGTGAACAGTACGGACGTGTTGGAGGTGGCAACCGGATCCACCGTGGGAAGCCGGCGATGGGTGACATCCGATCGTACCTCCCGATACTGGGTGCCCGCGCTGACACCGTTCAGAACCGGGCGGATTGCCAACGGGACCGGCACCGTCCAGTCGACGCCGAGGGACGGCCATTCTTCGACTCGGGACCGGAGTTCACCTAGCACTTCGCCCCGTCGGGCCCAGCTCCGCTGTTCCTGATTCCGATACAGCACGCGCACCGAGCCGCCGCCCGGCAGTTGTACCCCACCGTTGGCAATCAGCAACAGCGATTGACCCGCTGCCGTGGCCGGCACGCCACCACGTGCCAGGAACTGGTCCAGGTCCCCGAAGCCAAGCCGATACGACAGATCGGCGTCGGTCGGCGTGCGATCGAACGTCGATCGGAGCTCCGATCGGCGGGTGATATCGATCGGGAGAATGGCACCGAAGACCCGCGCCGGCACCGACCCCGGAGCGGCGAGATCGCGCACCATCCTTCCCCAATCGACCGTGACGCCCAGTTCCCGGGTCCGCGCGTTCCCGATCGTCTCAGGTAATCGGAACGCCATAGTATCCTCCGCGTCCGGGAGCGGATCGGCTCGATTCGGGTCACGGGCGAATTGAAACCGGCTCGAGAACCTGAGTCGCGGTCTGAGCCAGCTGGCCACCACCGGCTGCATGTCGAACGTTGTGGAGAACGAACTGGCGCGTTCGAACCCCACGTCGGTGCCGATGAGCGCCCCCCGCTCCTCCCGCAACAGCCGCCCCATTACCGTGGAACCGTCGTAGCGCTGCAAGTCCCGCAAGCTCGCCGCGGACACGGCCAGGCCCAACGATCGAAACGGTCGCACCCCAACCGCCGCCTCGTTGCGCCACATGTGTGTCAGGCCGGCGAGCCCCAGTGTGCCCGAATCACCGGCAAGCACCACCGGGACCCTGAACGCGAATCGATCGCGTTCGTTCTTCGTCAGCGTCGAGGAGAACACGATGCGGGACGGGTTCCACCGCAACCGGGCGGACCGTAGCGCGCGGCCGAACTCACTCTCGCGTATCCAGGCGGGGAATCGCTCCACCATGCGGGTCAGAAAGCCAGGCACGATCGGCACCGTCATGGGGCCTGGGACGTTCTCGTAGCTGATGCGCACCTCTCGCTCCCGCACGACCGCGGTGCTCAGGGAGGCCGTGAGATCGCCACGCATGTAGCGCCCCCTGACGCTCAGCGGGTCCACCAGCGCACGGAGAAGCGCGCTGGAAGCCGCTTTGGTCCGTCGAATCGAGGCCTCGTACGTCGTCACGCGTGACTTCGGCGTGCGCAGGCCGTCAAGTCGATCCGCCGTGATGTCGGTCCGAGGGACATAGAACGGATCGCTCGACGACGCGCTGTGGCGGATACTGATCGGGAAACTAAGGTTCCAAGACTCCGGGAGCAGACGGTCGGCCCGCACCAGCGCGGTCACATGCGTTCCGACATCCGCCACGTAGGACGGTTGCTCACCCGGCGCGCGGAACCGGTCATCGCGATTGCGGTACGCCACGTTCACTTCCGCAAAATCCGAGGCGGCAACGCGCAGGTCGATCGAGCCGGCCATCCCACGGTCGTCCACGACCTCGGTGAGGCGAATGTCGTCGACCCAGAGCTCGGTCTCGTCGATGACGCCTTGATCGTTGATTCGGAGAATGCCCACCGCCACCTCGGCCACCTGCGCGAGATTCGGCGGCCGCACTCCAGGATCACGCACGTGCACCAGATACGGCCCGCTACAGGCTACGTAGGCCGTCGTGTCTCCCCCACACGCCCCCCAACCGCCGGGCGGGTCTCCCCGCAACCACGAGGCCTCGAGCGCCGCCCGCAGGTCGAGCCACCGCGCCAGATCGATTACCGCTTCCGGTTCCCAGGTGTCGGTGCGGATCGGGACGCGGTACATGTAGAAGTTGGCCTCGTCGCGTCCCACCTTCAGATAGAACTCGAGATCGCCCGCGTTCCAGCCAGGCCCGCGCCCGCGCGCCCACACCCGCAGCGTCCGGTACGTCAGGAAGTTCTTGTCGGCCTCGTTCGCGAACCGCACGAGGGCCTCGGCGCGCTCGCCGACGCGGAGGTCTCGTGCAACGAGACGCAGCGCCTTTTCATTGACCTGCTGGGCACCAAACTGGAACCCGGCCTCACGCCGGTCAGCTAGGTCGTTGACGCCCGGCGGCGACGTGTAGCCCAAGTCGCGGTTCTCCGTGCTCACCGTCAGCACGGAAACCTCCCCGTGCGGCTCACCTTCTCGGCCACTCAGGCCCAGGATAGGCGTCGCGGCGCGGCGGACCCACGGCGCGCCCACGAGCCTGAACCGAGCCAACGCCAGCGCCACTTCCTCCTCCGCCAGACCCTGGTCGGGCACCGCCAGCGTCATCCGCAGTGCCTGGATCTGCCGCACGTTGGGAACGCCGATCTGGAGCGTGTCCGCACGGAACGGAATCCTATACAGGCGCCACGTGATCGCCCGCCCCGCGTCGTCGAAGTGGGTGACGCCGTCCCGCACGTAGTACTGCGGATCGCCGACTCGAAACACATAGCGGAACACGCTTTCACCCGCCGCGCCGACTGCGACGTCCAGCCGGTTGTCTCCGTTCAGATCCTCCGTGTCGAGCCGGCCGTTGCGACGCGTGCACGCCGCGCGGAGGCTGCCACGCGGTAGTGCCTCCAGTCCAAACAGGGTCTGAAGATCGCACAGCGGTAGCCCGTTCACATACGCGCCGGTGGACAAGTCGAGAATGGAATCGGCGACATCGCCGTGAATGCCGCGGTCGTCCACCACGGCATTGAAGACGTTGGTCAACGAGTCGCGCTCGGAATCCAGGCGACCCAATCCCTGCGTGCGTCGGCCCTCGAACACCGTGTCCGTTCCGACGATGCCGAACCGCTCCGGAACACTGGCCGCCACGTCCTCCATCACGGTACCGAAATCGAGCAGGACGACCGCGGCGTTGCGTCGTGCAGACCCGGCTCCATCTTCCAGCACCCAGAACTCGATCGACTCCACCCGCGAAAGGTCCACCCCCACCCCCGATCCCCCACCCAACGTCTGGGTGAGGCTGCGCCACCGGGGACCCGCGGTATGGGGCAACCGCCAACGCGGCCTGCCTGTTTGCGGGTGGGGTGCACCGCCGACCGTGTCCGGCTTCAGAGTCAACCACAGCACCGGCTCGACGCCGATCCCCGCCCCGGCCAGCACGATCGTCGAGTCGATCTGGCGCGGCGTGAACTCCAGCACCCCCGCTCTCGTGCTCACGGCGTTCTGCCAGACGAGCGGGACCGCATCGGCCGGGTCGAATCCGCCGGCGAGCGAGAGATAGGCGGGGCTGAGTCCCCTCGCCTCGGTGGGGGCACTCCCGAGCTGAAACTCCCGCTCGCGCAGGTTCACCGTGAGCGTCGCTTGCCCCTCGAAATCCTCCACGTACGCGATACCAAGTGGATTCGGATTGGGCTGGGACATGGCCAGCTCACCACTCAACGCGACGAAGGAAGGCGCGGTCGCGCGTAAGAACGGCAGCGCATCCATGACCTGGCTGACACCGTCGATCTGCGTTGCCCACTCCGCCCGGAGTGCTCCGACGAAGCCGGACTTGGGCTCGAGACCTAAGAAGGGTCGGGTGAAGCTCGTCCGATCGTTCTGCAACAGCCCCAACGCCTGGATCCGTGCGGTGGATCCGAGCTGATACGTCCCCGTGAAGCCCAACACGTTCTTGCGTGCCGGATCGAAGAGCTGATTCTCCTGGAATTGCGCGCGCACCGTCGTCGGACCGCTGAACAGCGACGGTGGGTCCAGGAAGCGCACCTGCCCGAGCGAGTAGTCGATCTCGTAGTCGCGGCCGCGCACGAGTTCCCGCTCGCCGACGAACAGTCGTTCGCTGCCTTCCCGCACCTGGAGGGCGCCCAGGGTAACCGCGGATCGATCGCCAGTGCCTGACGCCTCGTAGTTGAGGCTCAGCGTGAATCGCGTCGGCGGCCCCTGGGTGGCAAGGAGGTACGTCGGTGTGCGATACAACGAATCGTTGCGTTCTCCGGCCAGCAGCCGGCCGGCATCTCCGAACGGCTGCAAGTGCGGAAACACGACGAAGTGGTCGCGCAGCGGCGCCCCGGCCCCAGGGTCTCGCTCGCGCGGAAAGATCTTGTTGTACACGTCGAGCGCCGAGGGATCTGACGGCACTGCCAAGCCAAGCCGTTCGAGATAGGTGCCCTGACCATCCAGCGGCCGCTCCGATTCGTTAACCAGGATCACGAGGTCGACGGACGATCGAACCACGTCTGCTCCGCCCACCCGATAGACGTTCCGCAACTCATGGCGAAAGGTCGGCACGTCGGTGCCGCGTTGAGGTTCGTGAATCAGGAACAGAGTGTCCGTGCCCGACGCGTTGATGGACGGAAGCGTGCCGACGGTATCGCCCAGCGCCGTGACGTAGGACACCGCGAGGAAGTCCTGCGAGCCCAGTCGCGTCACGAGCGCGAACCACAGCCCCGAGGAATCGAGGTAGTAGTCGCGACCCTCTACCAGCAGCTCCCACGGAAACGGCCCTACCCGCTGGGGCCCGTCATCGCGCACCGCGACCGCCTCAATCCCCCCGAGATTGAAGTTCTCTTGCCCCGAGCCGCCTTGGGCACGCAAGCGGTACACACGGAGCGCCACCGGCTGGAGTTCCGGTGGAATCGGCACCGTTTCCAGCGCGAGAAGGTCGAGGGCCGGATATCCTGGCAGCCGCGCCGGATCGACCACCGCGAAGAACCGTGCGGTCTCGTAGTCCAGATCGCGAACCTCGACGTGAACGGGCTGCGTGGTGATCTCGCCGACCGTGAACACGCGTGTGCGCAGCGTCGAGCCGCGTTGCTGAGCGGCGACCACACCGAGTTCCAGCGCACCGATTTGCGCCTGTGCTTGGACGCCGAAGGCGTTGTTGGGCAACAGCGCGGCATCGACATAGCGAGATTCCGGAGCGCGGAACGTGACATTCCCGACCTCGACACGCTGCAGGAATTCGCCAGACTTCCCTTCGTACCATGCACCGATGTCGTTGTTGACGCCGAACTCCCGCTGGCTGTCGAAATCCACGTTCACGTGGAACCGATCCGAAACCACCCCGCCCGCGCGAACGCGGAATTGCTGATCGAAAGCCGGGGTGGGAAATCCCACGACGCATCCAGAGGCAGGATCCGCCACCACGACTTCGTCGCAGCGCGCGTTACGCAACTGATCGACGCGCATCTCGAGATGCGCATTCACCTCGAGGCCGATCTCCGTGAGGGGCTCCTGGCGATCCGGCGACAGCCGCGACGATCGGTGATGCGGGGCCGTGGCCGCACGGCGTCGCGCATCGCGCTCGGCTGCCACCACCGCCCGCACATCCGTCTCCCAGTCCGCGGCGATCTCTCCGCCATCGGACCGCCACGGCCGGCTCGGCCTCCGAGCGAGCCGAGGGAGCGTCAACTCGGCGGACGGAAACGTGCGAAGGGACACGCGGGGAGCGACTAAGTCTCGCGCCGCGGCAACGCCTGGCACCACAACCAGCACCAGCAGCGCGGCGGTCGCGGATCGGTGGCTCAACGGCACCTCGCTCCCTCTCTCGGGTATGCTTGTAACAGACGCCGGACGGCCATATAATGGCCATCCCCAACATCGCGATCACGCGTCGGATTCACGCTGCCATGTCGATCCTCACTCGCTACATGCTTCGGCTGCACGCCGTACCCTTCGTCTTCGCTTTCATCGCGCTGACGGGGTTCATGTTGCTGCACCAGGTCGCGCGTCGCATCGAGTTTCTGCTTGGCAAAGGGCTCCCGTGGACCGTTATCGCCGAGTTCTTCGCCCTCACGTTGCCCTACCTGATCGCCATGACCCTGTCGATGTCGGTGCTCGTGGCCGTGTTGTACGCCTTCAGTCGTATGATGGACGATCAGGAAATCACGGCGCTTCGTGCGGGCGGCATATCACTGGGTCAGCTCATCCGCCCTCTCCTCCTGGCCGCGACCGGCGTGGCCATCGTGGCGTTCCTCTTCAGTGATCAAGTCCTGCCCCGAACGAACCATCGCCTGCGCACCCTGATGACGGACATCTATCGCGCCAAGCCGACGTTCTCGCTCAAAGAGCACGTCGTCAACGAGGTGCAGCGTGGCCGGTACTTCCTCCGCGCGGCACAGATCGACCCGGGATCCTATTGGCTGCACGATGTGGCCTTGTACGACCTCCACGAGCCCGATCGATCCCGCGTGATTTACGCGGACAGCGGGCGCATCGAGTTCGCGCCCAACCAGGAAGACATGCAGCTCACGCTGTTCGACGGCACCATACACGAGTCCAGCCAAGACGACCCCGGCACTTTTCAGGACATCGAGTATGCGCGTCAAGTCTTGATGATGCGAGGGATCGGGAGCGAGTTCGTGCGGCGCGAGGACGACAACTACCGGGGCGACCGCGAGATGGGCACCTGCGGTCTGCGTGACGTCGTGCGCCAAGCCCAGCGCGACCGCCGAGTGGCGAGCATCACCGCCGTGGCCATCCGACGCAACACGTTACGGAGCCTGGTGGGGTTGCCCGAGCTGCCCGCGGACACCGCGCTCGGAGACCCCGCCCCCGGGGCCTATTGCCAGGCCATGGAGTGGATCGGCAGCTTCGTGCGCCCCGCGGAACTCCAGGCTCAAGAGGCCGGGGCAGTACGCCGGGCCCCCACGCGACCGTCCCAATCCAGCGCTTCCGTCACGCTCGATGCGCGACCGGGGCCGACCAACCGATCCGGTGAGACCCGCGTTCTCCTGGACCGGGCGCACTCGGCACGGATTCGGGGTGCCGTGTACGCCGTCGAGCTTCACAAGAAATGGTCGATCGCGGTGGCCTGTATCATCTTCGTCATCGTCGGAGTGCCGATCGCCATGCGCTTCCCCCGGGGAGGGGTTGGGCTCGTCGTCGCCGCGAGTATGGTCGTGTTCGCGATCTACTACATGGGTCTGATCGCGGGGGAATCACTTGCCAACAAGCTCATCGTGAGCCCGCCCGCGGCGATGTGGGCGTCGAACGCCCTGATGGCGGCGCTCGGCCTCATCGGCCTGTGGCGCATTCGGCGGAGCGGCACGCTCCCACGCAGGGCGTTGCCGCGCGGCGGCGGAGAGGCAGTTTCATGAAGCGGTGGGTACTGGATCGCTATCTCCTCCGGGAGTGGTCCAAGATCTTCTTGTTCACCGCGTTGGGATTCCCGCTCATCGTCATTCTGTTCCAACTCACCGACAACCTGGCATCGCACCTGGCACGTGGGTTGACCCCCGCCACGATCGCATCAGCCTATTTCTTCGATCTGCCGAACAACGTGTTTCAGGTGTTGCCGGCCGCAGTGCTGTTTGCCACCGTCTTCAGCATCGCCGCCATGGCGCGGCATTCGGAAATCGTGGCTTCGACCGCGGCCGGCCGCAGTTTCCGGCGAACGATGGCCCCGCTGCTGCTGGTCGCGGCGGTCGCGGCGGCGGCTGGACTCGTGATCGGCGAACTCGCCCCCAATGCGTCACGCCGTAAGCTCGAGATGCTGGGCGAGATTCGCCGGTCGAACGAGTCCAGCCGCCACAACTTTGTCTACCGCGCCGAAGAGGGTTGGAGCTACGGCGTGCGTAGTCTGAACATCCCAGAGCGCCTCGCCACCAACCTCGTGATGGAGCGCGAGGGATCCAGCACGGAGTATCCGACCCTGGCGATCCAGGCACGACGGGCGTCATATGACGACAGCGCGGGGCGATGGACACTGGTCGATGGACGCATGCGAATTCTCGGCGGCACGGCGTCGGAGATCCAGACATTCGGATTCGACTCCATGCGCGTGCGCCAGTTCACCGAGACGCCCGAAGATCTGCTGGTGGAGGAAAAACGTCCGGAAGAGATGCGGTACACCGAGCTCGGACGATATATCGCCGCTCTCGAACGCTCCGGTGGAGACGGGCGCAAGTTGCGCGTCGGGCAGGCCCTCAAGATCGCGGTGCCGTTCACGTGCATCATCATCGCCCTTTTCGGGGGCCCGATGGTCATGACCACTCCTCGTGCCAGTGGAGCGGCGGGCATCGCGATCAGTCTGGGTACGACCATCGTGTTTCTCACCTTGGTGCAACTCTCACGCGCGCTCGGCACCAGCGGACTCATGAACCCGACGGTGGCGGCGTGGATTCCCAATGCGGTGTTCGGCGTCGTCGGACTCGCGTTGTACGCGCGGGTGCGCACCTGACGCTTCGGCCCCGCCGGACGGGCCTTGGACGTTCCCCCTCGATGGCACCTGGCGACCGCCGACGCTACCTTGCACGCGGGTCGCCCTACGCCGTCATCCCGTTCCCCAACCTCCGAGACAGCAATGCAGTCGTACGGATTGTGGTCGATCGTGCCCCCAATCGTGGCCATCGCGCTGGCCATCCGCACCAAGCAGGTCTTCCTTTCGCTTGGCTTGTTTGTGTGGCTCGGCTGGACGATCATGAGCGACTTCAATCCCGTGACCGGACTGATCGCGTCCGTGGACACGTTCTTGACGTCCGTCACCGACGCCGACAACGCGCGAACCCTCCTCTTTAGCGTGCTGATCGGAGCCATGATCACGTTTACCCAGGCGTCGGGGGGGATGGGGGGCTTCGTGCGTTTCGTCGAGCGCCGTGGTATCACCGATTCTCGCCGCTCGGTGGGGCTCGTGACGGTCCTCGTGAGCATGGGGGTGTTCCTCGAGTCCAACTTCGGCCTCCTGGTCTCGGGTGCGGTGGCGCGTCCGCTGTTCGACAAGTGCCGGATCTCCCGCGAGAAGCTCAGCTACGTCATTGACGCCACCTGCTCACCCAAGTGCATCCTCATCCCGCTCAATGCGTGGGGAGCGTACGTCATCAGCCTGCTCATCGCGCAGGGTGTCGAAAACCCCGTGCCGATGCTAATCGCCGCCCTGCCGCTCAACTTCTACGCGATCTTCGCCATCGTGCTGGTGCTTGTCGTGGTTCTCGCCGGCTGGGACATCGGGCCCATGCGAGCGGCGGAACGACGTGTGCGGGAGGAGGGCAAGCTGCTCCGCGACGGTGCCAAGCCGATGGTGGCGACGGAAGTGGCCATGGCGGTGGCGAAGGAGGGCGTCCCGCTGCGGGCTGTCAACATGATCGTCCCGATCGCGACGATGGTCGCGATGGTCCCGGTGGTGTTGTGGATCACGGGTTCGGCGGCAATGGCGGCGAACGGCGAGACCGGGAGCATCCTCGGCGCGATCGTGAGCGGGAGCGGATCGAAGGCGGTGCTGTGGGGGGTGATCATCGGCCTGCTGGTTGCCGCCGTCGGCTACCGGCTGCAGGGCATCATGACGATCGGCGAGGCCAGCGAGCAGCTCATTCGCGGCATTCAGGGTCTTGTGCCCCTCGTGATCGTCCTGTCACTCGCGTTCGCGATCGGCGCCACGACGCGCGCGCTCGGCACCGGGGTGTACGTCGCACAGGCCGCCCAGGCAACGCTGCACGTTGGCCTGATTCCCGCCTTGGTCTTTCTGCTGGCTTGCTTCATCGCGTTCAGCACTGGTACGTCCTGGGGAACGTTCGCCATCATGATCCCCATCGTGATTCCGATGGTCGACTTACTGGGCCTCCACGCGCCGTTGATGCTCGGTGCAGCATTGGGCGGCGGGATCTTCGGCGATCATTGCTCGCCGATCTCCGACAGCACGATCGTTGCGTCGATGGCCTCGGCCACGGACCACATCGATCACGTAAGGACCCAGCTTCCGTACGCCCTGGTGGCTGCATTCGGCGCGCTGATCCTGTTCCTGGTGTTCGGATTCGCCCTCTAAGGGTCCCGCGGAGGCCCCAGACCCGCTGATCATCGCGGGACGATCAGTGCCATCTGGGGCTCGACCGGACTCACCTCAGGGCCGTTCACCGCCAACAGCACGTTGACCTCCGACCGCACCCCGAACTCGCCGGTCAGGTAGACTCCCGGTTCGATCGAGAAACCGACGCCGATCAGCAGTTCCCGTGTGTCGTGCGTCTCGAAGTCGTCCAGATGCGGCCCTGCGCCGTGCAGCTCCGCCTCGATCGAGTGTCCCGTCCGGTGCACAAACGCCTCGCCAAAGCCGCGACTCTCGATCACCCCACGCGCGACCCGGTCCAGGTCTCCGCCGGACACCCTGGCGCCGGTGGCGAAAGCGTCACGCAGTCGCTGAACAGCCGCATCTCGCGCATCCCGCACGGCGTTCCATACCTCGACGATCCGCGCATTCGGATCGTGACTCGCAACCCCCATCCACGTCTGATCAGCCCACACGGTGGTCGGCGTCGCTTTGGCCCATAGGTCCACGAGCACCACGTCGCCAGCCTGGAGCAGGCGGTCGGCTCCGGCACGCGGTTCGTAGTGGGGATCGGCAGCGTTGGGCCCGAATCCTACGATCGGCGGTTCCTCCGTGCTCAGGCCTGCCCGTTGCATCGCCGTCAGAACCTCGGCCTGCACCGCCGCTTCGCGCGCCGCCCCCACCTGCCCCACGACCCGCGCGATGGTGTCCCGCGCGATCGCAGCGATCGCCTCGGCAGCGTGGCGGTGGTCGACCTGCTCCTGCATCGACCAGCAAGCGGCGAACTGGGTCACGAGGGCGTCGGACGGAATGATGACGGCGCCCATGCGCGTGAGTAGTTCCACCAGGCCCGACGGAACCAAGTCGAGATACGGAACCGCGTTCTCCGGGGAGACCTCCATCGCGATGCGCCGTCCGCGTACCAAGGCCTGCAACCGATGGTGGAGCTGCTGCCAGGTGGTGTAGACATCCACCTCGCCGGGGAAGTCACCCAGCGCCGGGCGATCGATGTTGTGGGCGATGAGTTGCGCAGGCCCGACCGCCGGAAGCCAGAGGAACACGCGACGCGTCACCATTCCGTGCGCAGACAACAGCCGGTGGGCAATCGGGTTCACGCCGTGAAAGTCGTACACCAGCCATCCGTCGAGCCCTCGCTCCCGCAGCGCCTCACTCAACACCCGCTCGTCCAACTCCGCCAAGCCACTCATGTCTCATCGTCCTCGCCGAGGGTGTCCGTTGACCACACACATCGCTTTGCTCCGGTGTGTTCGCACCGTTCGTGCAGCACGGCGCCAGGAAACCCGGTCAGCTCCGTAAGGAGCCAACCCAGCGCCGCGCCGAAGAACACGCAGGGCTTCCCTGCCCACGGGGTGGAATCTCGCGCGAACGACGGCACGGCGCGCACCGCCACGACCCGCGTCGTCACCTCGAGCGCCAGCGCATCGGATGCCAGCCGGCGCACCGCGCGAAACGCCAGTCCGCTCCCGACCATACCCGGTATCGCGTGGTGCAGACTCCGGGCCGGAGATGGGCGTGCGAGCAAGTGGCTCGCCGCGAGCCGTCCCGCGTCGGCATACAGGAGGTCCGCATCAGCCCGCCGGCTGCACAGCGTCAACAGGCTGGCGATGTCAGGCGCTGCAACGCTACCGCCGTTGTGCGCGAGGGCCCGGTACCGGGAGATCTGCTGCGCCACGGTCCGGCTCGTGCCCAGCCGCTTCGTCACCAGTTCCCGCTGCACCTCCTCGGGATCATCCTGCTGAGGAGTGTCCAGCGCTTGCATCGTCTCGAGCAGACTCAAGGCGACGACGGCGTGAAAACGCACGGAAGTTGCATCGGTCACGTACGGTGTCGCTGCGGTAGATACGGGCGCGGAAGTTAGCGTCGGACCAAAACAGGAGCCACCCCTCCCTGTTGCCTCGTTCGGTCGGTCCGGCGATTCTAGGTCACCATGACCGAGAATACCCGACGATCGTTTGAGGCCGAAGCGCTGCCCCATTTGGACGCGGTGTATCGGGTCGCCCTGCGTCTTGCCGGCGACGAAACCCAGGCGGAGGATCTCACACAGGAGACGATGCTGAAGGGGTATCGCGCCTGGCCCGGATACCGCCAGGGGACCAATGCCCGTGCATGGCTTCTGACCATCCTACGCAACACGTTCATCAACGAGTACCGTCGCGACCGCAGAGCCGGATACACCATCGACATCTCGGCGATCGAGGAGTTCACGGTGTTTCGCGACGTGCAGGACGCCGACCCCGAGGGGTCCTTTTTCTCTCAACTCGTCGATGACGACGTCACCCGTGCCATCGATGCCCTTCCCGATGAGTTTCGGGAGACACTCGTGCTCTCGGACATCGAGGGACTACCCTATGCTGAGATCGCTCGGATCACCGACGTCCCGGTGGGCACCGTCAAGTCAAGGCTGTTTCGGGCTCGTCAGGCCCTGCAGCGGGAACTGTACACATACGCGGTGGATATGGGTTACATCGCGAAGCGGGAGGCACGCTCATGATCGATGAGCCTCGCGACGTCGACTGCCACACGGTTATCGAACGGCTCTATGAGTTCCTGGACGGCGAGCTTGACGACGATCGCGCCGCACAAGTCCGTCACCACCTCGAGCGCTGCGCGAAGTGCCTGGGACTTTCCAACTTCGAGGCAAGCTATATTGCGTTTCTCGAAGCTCGCGCGCGAGGCCAGGGAGCGCCGCCGGACCTCAAGCGGCGTATCCTGAATCAACTCCTGCTCGGCGACGACTCGGCGAACGAGTGACCGACCTCGCGGCCGCCGTCGCACTCGCCGTGTTGCTGGCGCTGCTTGGCCATCACTGGAGGTGGCTCACCCAGCGGGGGGCGATCGCCGCCGCCGCGATCGGCACACTGATCTTCCATAGTGCCGGTTGGCTCGGCGGACTCATGCTGGCATCGTTGTTCGTGAGCGGGAGCCTGCTCACCTATCACTCGTCGGGCGGCACTCTCCCCGGAGATCAGCGGCGGACAGGCCGCGGCGCCGCGCAGGTCGTCGCGAACGCCGGCTGGGCGGCCACAGGCGCCGCGCTCATCCGCATCTCCCCGCCGCTCGGCTGGGCCCTGGTGGGGGGAGCCCTGGCCGCCGCTCAGGCCGACACGTGGGCAACGGAGATCGGATTGCGCAGTGGCGCGCGCCCGCGCATGATCACCACCGGACGCTCGGTGACGCCAGGCACGTCCGGCGCGGTCTCCGCCGTCGGTTCGGTCGGTGGGGTGCTCGGGGCTGGGGTCTTGGCCGCGATCGCCTGGACCGGCCTGACGTTCTCGCTCGGGGCGTGGACCTTCGTGGGCGGGGTCGTCGGTTTCACTGCGGACTCCCTTATCGGGGCAACCATCCAGACCCGCTGGTCGTGCCCGTCCTGCCGTGCGACGTTTGAGCGCCCGGGACGCCATTGCGGTCGCCTGCTGGCGCATGACCGCGGGTTGCGATGGGTGGGAAACGACATGGTGAACGGGCTGGCGACAGGGTGCGGGGCATTCGTCGCCGCGGCTGGGCAACTAACGATGTGACCGCGCATCGCCTCCCGCGTGCATGCTGCGATTCCCGGCTTGGTGGGCGTCGAGTCCGGCGGGACGGCCGCGACCTGAGGGACCCGCCGAGTTCGTCGACGGCCAGGACCTCCTGGGACGGGACCTAGCGGAGTTTGCGGCTCCGATAGAACAGCATCGCCGCGTATCCCACCACGACGACCGCGGTCACGATGTACGCCGCCACCATGTAGGCCCCATTGTCAGGATAATTCATGAGCGGCCTCTTCCAGGCGGACGTCCTCCAGCACAGCAAGCCCATAGCGCACCGTCAAGAATCCGCCGTACAGCAACGTGAAGACAGCAAGCGACATGAGCAGCGTCACGAGCATGACCCCCGGCAGCGAGGGCGCTTCTGGCTTCATGATGACGGGTGCGGGATGCAGTGTGCGAAACCAGTACACCGTTAGATGGATGAAGGGCACCAACGCCAGCGCCATCACTCCCAACACCGCTGAGTACCGAGCCCGAACCTCATGGTCCGCTAGCGCGCCTCGGAGCACGAGGTATCCCACGAACAGCAGAAACAGAAACAGCGTTGATGAGAGCCGAAAATCCCAGGTCCACCACGTACCCCAGATTGGCTTGCCCCAAATCGGCCCCGTGGTCAGCATGGCGACGGACAGGGCAACGCCGACTTCCGCTGACGACATGGCCAGCAGATCGAGGCGACGGTCACGCATAAACAGGTATCCGACGCTCAAGAGCCCGCACACGGCAAAGGCGAGGAGCGACGCCCATGCGACCGGCGCGTGGACGTAGAAGATCTTCTGTGCCGGACCCTGAAACCGCTCGATGGGCGTGAACATCAATGCCCGTACGTAGACGATCACGAGGCCGAGCAGCGCGACTACGGTCAATACAGTTCCGCGTCGCACGGTTCGCAGTGCTCTCTCACGTCTCGTCATTCGGTGATGATGGCGTCGAAGAGTAGGAGTGCGAGGGCGAAAAAGACGATGTCGAATGCACCGAGTAAGCTAAGCCACCCGCTCATCTCCGCCAATGGGCGCTCCGCCAAGATGCGCCACGTGATCTGCACCGCACCGACAATGGGAGGCACGAGGAACGGCAACAACAGCACTGGCAGCATCACCTCCGAGAACCGTGTCCGCACGACCATCGCACTCAGCACGGTGCCCACCGCGACGAACGCCACCGTCGCCATGGCGATAACCGTCAGAAGCAACGGCACTTGCCGCCAAATCGCGATATCGTAGAAGACAACGAACAGCGGCAGCGAAACGAGCTCAACTACACCAACGAAGATCAGGTTGCCCGTGACCTTGCCGAGGAAGATGGCCGTAGGAGTGGCCGGTGAGAGGCGCAAGCCGTCCAGAGAGTGGTTCTCCCGCTCCACCAGGAACGCCCGGTTGAGCCCCAACATCCCGGCGAAGGTGAACGTGACCCACAGCGCACCGGGTGCGAGGTCGAACGCACTTACTGCGGTCGCGTCGCGCGCGAAGAAGAGGATCGCCAGCACCAGTACCGCAAACACCAGCGAAGACATGAACGCCGTCTTGGTGCGCCACTCGATGGCAAGATCCTTGAGGGCAATGGCCATCGCCGTGCGGGTGGTCATGGAGCCTCCACCAGCACCGCCTGATAGCGCTCGATGATCGCCCCGGCGTCGCGTCCGGCGACCGGTTCCCGCGTCGCGAGTCGGGTCGACGCCAGAAACGCGACGTCCGTAGCGATTGCGAGCAGTTCCACGAGTTGATGCGTGGCGACGATGATGGCACAGTTCCGCTCACGCAGCTCTCCGAGCAGACTCACGACGACCCGAGTGCCGCCGTCGTCCAGCCCGCTCAGCGGCTCGTCCAGCAACAGGACGGTCGGGTCATGCAGCAGGGCTCGCGCGATGGCGAGCCGCTGCAGCATGCCGCGGCTGAACGTCGCAATACGCTGGTCCGCGGCCTTCGCGAGGCCGAGGCGTTCCAGGAGCACCATCGGACGCGCCGGAGCCACGCCGTGCAACTTGGCAACGAAGCGCAGGTTCTCCCTGGCCGTGAGCGCGTCGTACAGCATCGTGTGATGCGCCACCATTCCAACCGCCGCTCGCCGTTCGATCCGACCCTTGGTCGGTCGAACGAGACCGGCGATGAGGCGAATCAGGCTGGTCTTGCCCGATCCGTTCCCACCCACGAGCAGAACCACATCGCGCGGTGCGACCGTGAGCTCCACCTCGCGCAGGATCCAACGATATCCGACGCGCCAGGAAACCCCAGTGGCCGTGACCAACGCACCGTCATGGGGCGAGGCGGGAACGTGGCTGTGTGTCATCACGGGCATCAATATATGCGCGCGGCCCAGTTCACAGTGAGCACTTGAGACCGCTTGACCCGCGGGTTTGAATACCTAGTCTCCCACTCCCTAACGATCCGGACGGGACCCATGACCGACCAACTGTCCACCTTGCTCCACGAGCAGCGTTCCTTCGACCCCCCGGCCTCCTTCAAGCGGCACGCCGTCGTCAACACCAAGCGAGAATACCGGCGGGCGCGCGCACAGCGGTTGCAGTTTTGGGCCGACCACGCACGGGAACTGGAGTGGATGGCGCCATGGAAGCAGGTGCTTCAGTGGAAACCTCCGCACGCGAAGTGGTTCGTCGGAGGGAAGCTCAACGCCTCCGTGAATTGCCTCGATCGTCACATCAGCACGGCTCGGAGAAACAAGGTCGCGATTCTCTGGGAGGGCGAACCGGGTGACCGACGAGCCATCACGTACTGGGAGTTGCATCGCGACGTCTGCCGATTCGCGAACGCCCTCAAGACGCTCGGCGTGAAGCGAGGGGATCGGGTGGCCATCTATCTCCCGATGATCCCCGAGGCCGCTGTCGCCATGCTCGCCTGCGCGAGAATCGGGGCGCCTCATTCGGTGGTGTTCGGCGGCTTCTCGGCTGAGGCGTTGCGGGATCGCATCAACGACGCGCAGGCGACGGCCCTGATCACCGCCGACATCGGCCACCGACGGGGCCAGCCGGTGCATCTCAAGGTGGCAGCCGACGAGGCGCTACGGGAGACCCCGACCATCCAGCATGTCGTCGTGGTGAGGCGCGACCCCCACGATCCCACCGCGGCACCCATGACCCCGGGCAGGGATCATTGGTATCACCACGTGATCAACGACGCGGCGCCCAGCTGCCGGCCGGCGCGGATGGACGCCGAGGACCTCCTGTTCATTCTCTACACGTCCGGCACCACGGGCCAGCCGAAAGGCATCGTGCACACCACGGGCGGATACCTCACGCAGGCCGTCGCGACCGCGCGTTGGGTCTTCGACCTGCGCGAGGATGACGTGTACTGGTGCACGGCGGATATCGGGTGGGTCACCGGCCACAGCTACGTGGTGTACGGCCCGTTGGCCCTCGGAGCCACCGTCGTCATGTACGAAGGGGCACCGGATTGGCCGGACAAGGATCGGACGTGGGAGATCGTCGAGCGCTACGGCGTCACCGTGCTGTACACCGCGCCGACAGCGATCCGGGCGTTCATGAAGTGGGGTGCGGACTACCCGAAACGTCGGAACCTGTCCACGCTCCGCCTGCTTGGCACCGTGGGAGAGCCGATCAACCCGGAAGCATGGATGTGGTACCACCGGCACATCGGCGGCAAGCGATGCCCGATCGTCGACACGTGGTGGCAAACCGAGACGGGGGGGATCATGATCACGCCGCTCCCTGGCATCACCCGGACAAAACCCGGGTCGGCGACCGTGCCCTTCCCGGGCATCGAGGCGGACCTGGTCGACTCGTCGGGCAAGGTCGTCAGGGAAGGGGGCGGGTTCCTGGTAATTCGGAGCCCGTGGCCCGGCATGCTCCGCACGATCTACGGGGATGACGCGCGGTTCAAGGAGCAATACTGGAGTCGTTTCCCGGGTATGTACTTCACGGGAGACGGCGCCAAGCGCGACCGCGATGGGTACTTCTGGATTCTGGGACGCGTGGACGACGTCCTGAATGTAGCCGGCCATCGCATCGGCACGATGGAGATCGAAAGCGCCTTGGTCTCGCACCCGGCCGTGGCGGAAGCGGCAGTCGTTGCTCGGGCCCACGAAATCAAGGGGCAGAGTGTCGTCGCATTCATCATTCTCCGCGCGGGCAACGACGCGACCTCAGCGCTGGTGGGCGAGTTGAAGGAACACGTGGCACGAAAGATCGGCGGCATTGCCCGACCGGAAGACATCCTCATCGCCGCCGAACTTCCCAAGACGCGGAGCGGCAAGATCATGAGACGACTGCTGCGCGACATCGCCTCCGGCCAGGCACTCGGCGACGTGACGACCCTGGCCGATCCCACGGTCGTCGCAACGCTGAAGCAGCGGTACGAAGAGACGGAGGAGTGAGCGCGGTTACGCCGATTCGCTGGAGGGCAACCGCCGGAGTCCCAGCAAAGACGTCACGAAAATGGCCACGATTATGGCAGCAGAGCCGAGGCACCAGCGGCACCAGGCGTGGAGAACGAATGCCTCGAGATACGTCAGGTAGGCGGTGAAGGCGACTCCCGCGCCACTCAGGACGGTGAGCGCCTGGGTCACCTCGCGGCGTCGCAGCCAGGTCTCCTGCAGCCCGAGCATGCTCGCCACGAGCAACATGGAATAGCCCACGAAGCCGTACGCCGCGACCGGAATCCCGAACAGCACCGCGAGGTCGCTGAATTGGACCGTTTGGCACCCGCCATCCGGCCCGCACGCCACCGGCCCAACCCACCCGATCTTCCAGAGCCACAGGTAGAGACTGACCAAGGCGCCGACGAGCGAGAGGACTGCCACCACCATTCGATGCTTCACCGCCCGCCTGCCGGAGCTTCCGCTTGTTCAACCAACTGCACCAGATTGGCGTACGAGATGCTGCCCGCCACCAACCGACCGCCGACGATGAAGCTCGGTGTCGAACCGACCCCCAGTGCGATACCGCTTTCCTTTGTTGCCGCGATGCGCGCCATGTGCCGCTGCTCAGCGACGCAGGTTCGATAGGCGTCGACGTCCACGCCGATCGTGCGGGCATACTGCTCAAAGATCCGGTCCGCCCGTCGCTCACGTGTCCACGTTCCCTGATTGAAAAACAGCTGGTCGTGCATCTCCCAGAAACGGTTCTGTTCGCCGGCACACGCAGCCGCGAGGTGCGCGAGCGGCGCCTTGTCGTGCCCAGGTAGCGGAAAATCGCGGAACGACCACCGCACGCGGCCGGTCGCCACCAACTTCCGGCGCACGTCGCCGCCGGTGAGGATGGCGAAGGTGGCGCACGCCGGACACTGGAAATCCGCGTACTCGATGATCTCGACGGGCGCAGAATCGCTGCCCATCGTATGACCCGGAAAGGCCGGGGTCGTTCCGGCAGGAACCAGAGTCACCGTCGGGGCGCTGACGCGCGAGTTGATGATGAATGCCGCGCCGGCTACAGCGATCACGGCCAATGCAACATAGAACGGCTTGAGATTCAACGGCTGCCCCATGGTTCGTCATCCTCCCCTTCTTCGGGACTATAGGGCTGAGAGAAGTCAGCGGATTCCGCGCGTTGAACGGCATCCTCCACAATCCGCCGGCTCTCAGCGATCTCCGGTGTATCGTAGGTACGCCGTACCTCATAATGAAACAGCTCGCTCCGCGCATCACCCATCATTCGGAGAAGCTCCGGGCCGGCGTCCAACAGCGCGGCGTCACCCTCGAGCGCGCGGATCCGATCAGCCAGCGCCCGGAGCAACTCCACGAGCTGCCTGGCCCGCTTCGGATCGTATACTGGTTCGGTCATTGCCCACTCCGCTCAAGGCGAGGGATTCTGTCCCCTCAACAAAAAGGGGACAAGGAATGTACATATACCCGGGAGCCGGAGTGTTTGCTTCCCCCTCGGGGCCTGGGTACAATTCACGCGGCTTAACCCACCCACCAGAGGGAGAATTGTGTGAACAAGAGGAAGTCCCCCGGTCCTGCAGGATCACCGATGCTCGACAAGGCGCGAGATGAGCTGTTCAGCCACATCCTCCGTTGCGAAGTCATGAGCGCCCAGAGCGAGCATCAAAAAGAGTGGTTCGACGATACGATGGAGTACATGGCGGAGCGCTATTCCACCCTATCCGAGGAAGAACTGGAGCAGCTGAGGACCTTGGGAGAGCGGTACGTACAGCCGGTCATCCCTCATGCTTCGGAGGTCGGCGCCAGCCGCTAGCTCCCGAACGACGAGGTTCACGCTCGGTTCAGCGTCGTCCGCCCCACCGCACCCGCCAACCGCCCGCCAGGCGGGCGCCTCCTGCGACCCCAGCCTCGAGAAACCACCCGCTCCTCCCGGCAGGTGCTGATTCAACGCCGAGGGTCAACGTCAGATACGGGCTGGCTCGGTCTCGCACCACCAGCGTCGACACCCCGCCACCAGCATAGGGCGTCACACCTGCGCGTCGAAATGGGAACAGGTGGTAGGACAGCAGCACCTCCGCCCGTAACGCCAGTGCCCCGTCCGACGCCCCAGCGGTGCCGGACACGGCAAAGCGCGTGCGCCCGGTCGGCCGCACCGCTACTCCGACCCCGGCGCCAATAAACTCGTCCCGTCGCAGCACCCCAACCGTCTGCAGCTGAAACTCCCTGATGGCCTGCGCCTGCAACGGGGACGCCACCACGAGAAGCACCGCCGCGACCCAGCTACGCAAGCACGACCTCATGCGTCAACTTGACGTCCGGCGCGAGCGTCTGAATCACGGAACAGTACTTGGTCACCGACAAGTCCACGGCCCGCTCGGCCTGCTCCTGTGTGAGCCCCTCGCCACGCATCGTGAACACCATCAGCATCGACACATATCGGCGGGGATGCTCCACGCGGCGCACTCCCTGCACGTCGATCGTGAGACGCTGCAGCGTGATTCGCATCTTGCCCATGATGTGCACGACGTCCGAGCCCGAGCAACCCGCTGCCGCAAGCAGCAGCGCCTGCATCGGGCTCGGCCCGGCCTCCCCCGCGCCATCCATGACCATGCTTGGTGAGGGGGGATCGACCCCGCACCCCGCGAATTCCATCCCGCGCCCGGTCCATTCCATGCTCACCTTGCGGACGTTGCTGACCCCAGTTGGCCTGCGTGTCATATCGAGCTCCCTCGCACGAAGTCGAGCGTGTCTGACGACCCCCGCAAACTCTCCAGGATCACCGGCTCCAGGCAACTCGACTGTAGTCGGTGATGGCGTAGAGGGAAATGGCGGCCGTCGCCCACGCGAGCGGCCGTGAGAGTTCGGAACCCGCCAGAAACGCGATCAACGTGAGCAGTTGCGCGACTGTGACCGCCTTTCCCCCGGCGCGGGCTGGCAGGGTGGTCGGTTTCCGCAGCATCCAACTGCCCAAGAAGCCGACGATCGCCATGAGGTCACGGACGAGGACGCCCAGCAGCTCGAGCGGTGCCAGGACACCCGAGCGGAACACGACCCAGAATGCCGCCATCATGAACACTTTGTCGCACACGGGATCGAGTACGATCCCGAGCCGAGACCCGCCAAGTCTTCGCGCCCACACCCCGTCAAACATGTCACTGAGTGCCGCGGCGACGACTACGCCCAGCCGCGCGCCCGATCCAGGAACGACCAGAAAGGCGATAGCGAGCGGAATGCGGGCGGCAGTGAGGAGGTCGGGCGGGCTCAGCAGGGGCTTTGCTTGCCGGGCCTTCATGGGACCTGTAGGTTGCAAGGAATCCGGCCAGCAACGGTCGGTGGAGGCCGCATGGATACTCAACTCATCAAGCAGGCGGCGATCTTCAAAGACCTCGACGAGGAGGAACTCGCAAAGGTCTCGGAGATCTGCAAGCCGCAGCAGTTCAAGTTCGGACAGTACGTCTTCAAGGAAGGGGAGGCTGGCAACCGCCTCTTCATCATCTCGCAAGGCGACGTTCGTATCTCCCGGCAGGTGCCAGGTTCGGGCGAAGAGGCGCTGGCGGTTCTCAAGCCGGGAGCCTGCTTTGGGGAGATGGCGGTGCTCGATCGGTCCGAGCGATCCACAGACGCGATCGCGAACACGGACTGCACACTGCTCACCATCACGCGAAGCGATTTCGAGCTATTGCTCGATTTCGATCGCGAACTCGCGTACAAGGTCCTCTGGTCCATCGTGCGGCTCCTGTGCGAGCGGCTGCGGATCACCAACGACAATCTGCGGTCGTTCTTGGCCATGTCGATGTTCTGAGGCTCAGCCTCGAGCGCTGGTCCCCCGCACCACAAATTCCGCGCGTTCGGCGCCAGCGAGTCGCTCTGACAGCGCTACCACATCCGCAACCGTCACCGCCCGGAGGCGCTCCGCGCGCTCCCCAGGCAACTCCAGCGTGTCGGTCACCCAAGCCTCCACAAGCTCGTCGGCGACGCTGGTCGCATGTTGGCGCGAGATCGCCAGCAGGCCCCCAGCGTAGTTGCTGGCGCGGCGGAATTCCTCATTGTCCGGCGGGGTGTCCGCCACCCCGCGAAGAACCTCGACGGCGGCCTGACGCGCCTCATCCTCTCGCTCGGGCGACGTGGCGACGTAGGTCAGAAGCGCGCCCGCGACTCTCGCCTGCCACCGCATCGCCGCGACCGTGTACGCCAGCGAGCGCCGTTCGCGCAATTCGTCGAACAACCGACCCGCCAAACCGCTCAGCAGCGCGCACAACACTGACAGATACTCCCGCTCGCGCGCGGTCGACGCCGCGGCGGGAAACGCCATAGCGAGCGCCGACTGCAGCTTATGGCGTTCCTCGTACGCGCAGTCGGCGCACCAGACCGGCGTGACCGGCGCGATCGGTTCCGCCGGCACGCCGGTCCACCGCAGGGCTTCGCTCACTTCGTCGAGTGCCGAGCTCGGATGTACGTCCCCCACCACGACGACTGCCGCCGGCGCGCCGTGCAGCTGTTGATGCCACGCACGAACCTGGTCGACCCCGAACTCCCGCACCTGCTCGGGCAGTCCCAGTGACGGCAATCCATATGCGTGAGTGGGATACGCCTGCCCCAGCACTTGCTCAAGCGGGTATTGGAACATGTCGTCGCGCGCCCGCTTGGCGTCGCCGGCCTGGAGTTCTCGTTCGACGGCCACCGCCGCCGGCGCGAACTCCGGTTGCTCCGCTACCAGCGCGACGAGCCGTACCGCATCCGCGAGCGCCTCCGCCGGCACGGTCATACTCCACCCCATGGCGTCCCGGCCCACGACCGGGGTGATCGCGCCACCGAGTCGTTCGGACGCCTCCGCGAGCTCACTCCCGTCCATGCCTCCCGCTCCGCGCACGGAGCAGCGTCCGACCAGGCGTGTGAGTCCGGCTGTCTCGCGCGTTTCGGAATCCGATATGCCCGCAACGTGCAACCCAACATTGACGAGCCCGGTCCCGCCGCGGCGGCGGACAACGACGTCGATGTTGGCCAGCCGGCGGCGGTGTACTGCTCCCGCATACTCGCGGTCCGACTCCACACTGACCGGAGCGGAGGCCGAGTTCGATGCGCGGTCACGAACCGTCACCGAAGGCAGCGACACGATCGGTGACGGCGGCGGCCACGCACTCTCCACGGCCACGCGGGCGTCAGACGGCAGATACAACGCGCCCGACACCTGTTCCGGCCCGAGGAACTGCGCCGTAACGCGCTGCACGTCCCGGGCGTTCACGCCCAACATCGCCGCGTACTGCTGATCCAGAATCGCCACGCCCCCTACCGCTTCAGCGGCGCACAGGGCGCTGGCGCGCCCGTCCACGCTCTCGAACTGGCGCGCCCACCGCGTGGCGAGCTGACGGCGAACGCGCGTCAGCTCGACGTCGGACGGACCGGTATCCGCCAGCAGTGTCACGTGCGCTAGGGCGGCGGAGGCCGCGCGATCCATGAGCGCCGCCTCGGTTTCCAGGCTGAGTGAGAACACACCGACCTCGGTCGGCGTGTAATGCGACGCGCCTACCGCGTTCACCAGCCCTGGCTCCCGCAGGCCCCGATAGAGGCGGGCGCTTCGACCGGTCGACAGCAGCGCCGCGGCCACGTCGAGCGGCGCCGCGTCCGGGTGCAGCGTATCCACGGTGCGCCATCCCATCGCGAGCAACGACCGCCCCACATCTCCGCGCCGAACGTCGAGCGCGGCGTGGCGCCCCGGCGGTTCCTGAGGAGAACCCTCGATGGCTTCCGTCGCCCGCTCCCACGCGCCGAAGCATCCCCGTGCAAGCGTCAGGGTCTCGTCTACATCGAGCGTGCCAGCGATACCGAGGATGACGCGGCCGGGCGCGTACCGTGACTCGTAGTAGTTGCGCAGGTCGGACACCGTGAGCTGACGCAGTCCTGCCTCCGTTCCGATGCGCCATCTCCGCATGCGATGCCGGCGAAAGAGAACGGCGAACAGGGCCTCGACCGTCACTGCCTCAGGCGAATCCTTCTTGCGCTTTGCTTCTTGAACGATCACCTCGATCTCCCGCGCAAGTTCCTCGGGGTCCAGGGCGGCATGCATGAGGGCGTCCGCCTGGAGGTCGAGGGCGCGTGCCAGTCCGCCGTCTGCGGAGGGAAGTACTGTGTAGTAGACCGTCTTGTCGTAGATGGTCCCGGCGTTGCAGTATCCGCCCAGTAGCTGCGTCTCCCGCGCGACATCTCCGGGGCCACGCCGGCCGGTCCCCTTGAAGTACATGTGCTCCAGTACGTGGGAGATGCCCACCCACTCGTCCGGTTCGTCGAAGTACCCCGCACGGACATGCGTCACGACGGCGACGACCGGGGCCGAGGTATCTCGCTGGACGAGAACGGTTAGTCCGTTCGGCAACACCTCACGGACGACATTGGCGGTCCACTGCATGGTCGGGTAAGGTAAGCACGGCGGCGCGACACACCACGGGTGTGGTCGCGCAGCAGCGCGGTCAGCGGACGATCTTCAGCAACCCCGCGGCCGCCACGCCTCGCACGAAGCTCTCGGCGTCCGAGATCGGGATCACGGCACCGCTCTCGCGCCGATTCCTCCGCGCGACCGTCTCCATGTACTGGGCGATCGACGTTCCCCCCCCGTCGCGATCGTCCATCTTCATCTGCAAGACGATCTCGTCCCAGGTCCCGGAATAGGTGACACCCGACCGCGTGCTCACGCGGTGAACTTCCGAGGGCGTCCGGCGCCGCATACCCTGAAGCTCGGTCAGCAACGTACCGAACAACTCCAGCTGGCGAGGGTCGCGCATCGATCCATCGGGCTGAATGGCCGCCACCTCGGCGAACAATTGATCCTCAGGCTCTTGTTGCGCCGCCAGCTCTCCAAGTCGCGCATGCCACACGCGCAACTCGGGATCAGCGGCTTGCAGCCGGTAAATGGACTTCTTGAGCTCCACCGTTCTCCACAAAGCCAGTTCGTCGAAGTGGTCGTCCGGGTCCGTTTGCTCGAAGTGGAACAGAGCAGCTTCGTATTCGCCGCGGTCGTACAGGAGATTCCCCAAGTAGATACGCGCTTCGGCGTGCGCCCCGTCGAGATCGAGCGACCGTCGCAGCCAGTAGAGCGCAATGTCCTCATCGCCCAGCCGGTGCGCCGCGTATCCGAGGCAGGCGGCCGCTTCGGAGGAGTCGTCGTGATACAGTACGGCCAGCTCGAAGAATCCCCGCGCGTGCCGCAGCATCCCCTCGCGAAACAGCGCGCGCCCAACCTGGAGCATCAGATCGTGATCTTCACCGAACCCCAGCGAGAGAACGCAATCGAAGCACTCCAGCGCCCCGGAACGATCGCCGAGCTTGAGCAAGGCCTCGCCCAAGCCCGCCTGCGCGTCCTCGTTGTCCGGGTCGAGCGCCAGGACACGCACGAAGGCGCCACGCGCCCACCCATATTCCTCCGAGGCCAAGTAGGCGTACGCGAGCCCGACGTGCAGTTCGACGGCATACGGATACAACGAAACGCCCTCGTGTAAGACACTGAGGGCCTCGTCATATCGTCCTTCTGCGTAAAGCTGGTGTGCCTGCTCCGCGAACTCGTCGGAACTGAGAAAGGGTTCCGCCACGGGCAAGGGCTCCGGTGGAGGTTGGGGTACAATATACGACGACCACAGATCGCACAAGCGACTGCGGCCGTCGTCCTTACTGCCCAAGCGTGGAGCGGATCAGTATCAGTTGGCTGAGCGTTCGTTGGTGGAGATGTGCAGGAGGTGGATCTTCCACACATCCTCCTCCGCATCGCGCATCCACACGATGGTGCCGCGGCCGGCGACGACCGGTCGCCGCCGGTTGTCGGCGCCGACGACGTCGGTTGAGTGGCCGAACGTCGTCAGAGCAACATCGGCACTCAACAGTTCCGTCGTCGGCGACTGCATCACGAAGTTCATGTACTGAATGTCTCTATAGAACGCGCGGAGCTGCTCCTCCTCCTGGTCGATGCCGCGCGACCTTGATCCGTTCCCTCGCATCACCACCAACGTTGGCGACTGTTCGTACATCGCGAGCAGACTGTCGATCCGGGCGTTGTTCATCAACCGCGCCCACGTTTCCACCCGGCCGTCGAGCTCCTGCTGGTATCTGAGTGCGTCGCTGCGCGTCATGCTGGGGGCCTGACACGCCATGAGAGCGGCACACGCCAAAACAACGAGCAACCTGGACCTCGGCATGTCGTGCCTCCATTCTTCGATGGCGACGGTGTCCAGCCTAAAAGGTAGGCTGCGGCCCGCATGCGTCAATCGGTGGTGTCCCGCCCGGCTGCGTGCCCCCCGACCACCCAGGCGCCGAACAGGGACGGACGTTTCCCGACTTGCCATCATGATCGACTCACCCGCGGGATCTCTCGCACCACGTTTCGGGAGCACCACTCCTGTGACACGGTTCTCGTCATATCAGAAACGCCTGTTCGTTTTTCTCAGCGTCGCCACCTTCTTCGAAGGTTACGACTTCATGGCGCTGAGCCAGATCCTCCCGAGTCTCCAATCGGAGATGCGCCTGGGCGACGCGGAGCTCGGACTGATGACCGCCACGATCAGCCTCGGCGCGATCGCCGCCTTTGGGCTCGTGCGGCTCGCGGACCGGCTGGGACGCCGCCGCATTCTCGCCATCACCATCCTCGGGTACGCGACCCTCACGTTCTTGACCGCGTTGGCGCGGGGACCGCTGGAATTCACCGCCTATCAGTTCACGGCCCGCGTATTCCTCGTCGCTGAATGGGCCGTATGCATCGTGCTTGCCGCGGAGGAGTATCCTGCGGCGCGACGCGGATTCGTGATCGGCGTGATCCAGGGATTCAACGCGCTGGGTTCCATCACGAACGCGGCGGTCGTGCCCGTCTTGCTCACGACGCCGTGGGGCTGGCGGACCGTCTATCTCATTGGGGTCGTTCCCCTGCTGCTCCTCGCGTACGCGCGACGCAATCTCCGTGAGACGGGCCGCTTCGCGCAGCTCGAAGCGCGCCGTACGGCTCCCCGTGGCAAGCTGTTGGCGATTTTCCGCTCGCCGTATCGCAATCGCGTGCTGCAGCTGGCACTCATCTGGGGGCTGACCTACATCTGTACCAACACCGCGGTGCTGTTCTGGAAACAATTCGCGGTGACGGAACGTGGGTTGAGCAACACCGAGGTCGGAGCCGCCATCGCCATCGCCACGGTCATCGCCCTGCCGTTCGCGTTCAGTGTCGGCAAACTCCTGGACGCGTGGGGTCGCAAACGCGCGGCGATACTCATCTATGGCGTCTGCGCAGTGTTCGTCGTGCTGGCGTTCCAGCTGCACGAGTTCTGGCAGCTCACGGCGTGCCTCGTGGCCGCCGTCTTCTCGGCCGTGGCCATTCTCACGCTCCTGAACACGCTGACGACGGAGTTATTCCCGACCCATATGCGCGCCGACGCCTTCGCCTGGGCCAATACCCTTCTCGGGCGCATCGGCTATGTCGCGGGCCCCCTGCTCGTCGGTGTCGCGGCGGGCCCCGTCGGATGGGGCAACGCCGTATCGCTCACCGCCCTCGCGGTCGTCACGGCCTTGATCCTCATTCTCTGGCTGCTCCCGGAGACGAAGGGTCTGGAACTCGAGGAGGCCGCCGCCCTCTAGGTGGCGAGGTGGGCGGGGACCCGGAAGGACCGGGCGTAGCGCCGCGTCCCAGGAGCTCGTTGCAGAAGACGAGTCACGGCGGGTCCCGCCGGTCCGCACGCTCCCCTCCGGACCCACCGTGACTCGTGATCCAGCAAAGAACTCCCGGGACGCGACGCTAGAGGGTCACGGTCGTGCCCAATCCCTCGGCGCGTGCGCGCTCCACCGCCAGGGAGCCGGCGACGAGATCCTGCACGGCGATGCCGACCGATTTGAAGACCGTGATGTCATCCGGTGACGTGCGTCCCCGAGCGACACGACGCACGACGTCGCCAAGTTCGATCAACTCGTCGGGCGTCAGGGCACCGACATCGATGGCCTCGATGATCTCACCGGCCTCCTCCATCACCGCCGGACGATAGTCCACCACGACCCGGGCCGCACCCAGGAGATCCGTTTCGATCTCGCGCATGCGTGGCGTGAACGACCCCACCGCGTTCACGTGCAGCCCGGGCCATCCGTGTGCACCCACGAGGACGGGGTACTTGGCCGCCGTTGCCGTGCAAACGACGTCGAAGCCGATCACCGCGGCCGAAGGGTCGTCGACCACACTCACCTCGGGCGGCGCCCACGAGGCCTCCCGCAGGTCACTGGCGAACATGTCGGCTCGTTGTCGGGTGCGGGACCATACCCGGACCTCCTTGATCTCGCGTACGGCGCACACCGCCTCTGCCTGGGTCCGTGCCTGCCGCCCCGCGCCGAGAATCCCGAGCTTGCGCGCATCACGCCGCGCCAGGACGTCCGTCGCCAAGCCGCTCGTGGCCCCCGTGCGGATTTCCGTCAAGCGCTCTGCGTTCAGCAGTGCGGCGGGTTGCCCTGTGTCCCGATCCAAGAGCAGGACGGCTCCGGACACCAGCGGCAGGCCTCGTTCGGGATTCTGCTCCACCACAGACACGATCTTGGCACCGAGCCCGAAGGGCCCCGGCGCAGCTCCCGGCATGACCAGCAAGACGGCACCTACACCGGTTTCCACGCGGGTTCGGTGGGGCAGTTCGACCTCGCCCGCGCTGAGCGCGGCAAATGCGGTGCGCATCGCCTCAATGGCCGCCCGCATGGGCAGTGCGGCGGATAGGTCCTCAGCAGACAGCGTCAAGATCTCCGTCATGTCGGCCCTGAGGTTGAGGTACGTTGGATCCCCTCCTGGTTGCCGCTGCTATTCAACGGGGAGGGGCGCTGTCGACTCCCGCCCGGTTCGCTCATCGGCGGCGGTTTCTTACGGTCCATCCGCCGGAGAGCCTGCGCCGACGCAGCTCCGGTTCCCGTGTATCAAGAGGGGAGCCGACCAACACGAGTCGGCTCCCCGTCTTGCCATGGTCCGCGCCTACGACCGGGTGAATTGTACCGTAAGGCTCGCGGGCTCCGTGTTGTCCTCACCGTTCGTCGGAGTGAAATCCCACTCCGAGTCCTCATCGAAGAGCGTCAACAGGTTACCGCTCGGATCCAGAGTGAAATCGAACGCTAGCGGGACTGCCTGCTCGAGCGTGAGCAATCCCAAGTTGTAGTCCTGGGCCCAGGTGATCGTGAACACGCCACTGGCAATCGAGGCCGTGCCCGCCACGCTGGCAGTCGGCGCGGGCGGAACCGTGATGGACCCGCTGAACGAGCCGCCGGATTGCAAGGTGATGGTTGCGCTGAAGCCAAAGGAAACTGCGTTGAACGTCACCGTTCCTGTGGCGTCATCTTTGTATTCCCACTTGGAAGCCGACCACGTGCCCGCCAGGTCGGCGATGGTCACTTCCGTGGGCCCTATGTCGCTACAACTCAGCGTGACGCCTGCCGTCACCGCTACCAACCCGAGCGTACGTGTCAATCGCATGGTATTCCCCCGTCCCGGTCATGGTTTGCTTGCCAACCGCCCGCCGGCGGGCCAGCTTCCCGCGGTAGGCACCACGGACAATAATCGGTGTCCGCGTCACTGGCGTCAATTACGCTCCTCAAGAGTCTGTCGAGGATCCCATGCTCGTTCTGCCCACGTTCGCCGCGGCCCTCTTGGCCACGACCCTGCCCCCCGGAGCGGACTCCGCCCATGCCTTCGTCAACGTGACGGTTATCCCGATGGATGCGGACCGTACAGTGGCCGGGCAGACGGTTGTCGTCCGTGACGGGCTGATCGTCGCGCTGGGTCCCACCTCGGAGACTGAGGTTCCCGGCGGAGCGGTGCGCATAGACGGATCCGGCAGGTACCTCATGCCGGGCTTGGCCGAAATGCACGCACATATCCCATCGCCAGCACGCGACGGAAGCCTCGCGAGCGCCCACGAGGTGCTCTTTCTCTACGTGGCCAATGGCGTCACAACCATACGCGGCATGCTCGGCCATCCGGCGCACCTCGATCTCCGACGCGAGGTCGGCCGTGGCGCGGTGCTTGGGCCGCGGATCTGGACGTCCGGCCCATCCGTGCGCGCCAACCTCACGACCGCCGCCGCCGGGGATTCGGCGGCGCTAATCACGTGGGAGGCCGGCTACGACTTCATCAAAATCCACCCGGGACCAACCCGGGAGGGATTCGACGCTCTCGTGCGGACGGCCACGCGCCTGGGCATTCCCTTCAGCGGACACGTGCCCGCCGATGTCGGCCTCTTCCACGCGCTCGAGTCGGGCTACGCCACCATCGACCACCTCGACGGCTATGTCGAGGCGCTCGTTCCTGCCGGTGCACGACCGGAAGGTACCGACGGTGGCTGGTTCGGCGCGAACTATGGAAGGGTTGTCGATCGAGCACGCGTTGTCGACCTGGCCCGGCGAACCCGGGAGGCAGGCGTTTGGGTCGTCCCCACCCAAACCCTGATGGACAGCTATGCCACGGACGCCACGGCCGACGAGATGGCGCAAATGCCGGAGCTCAGATACGTGTCATCCGCGACGCGCGCGGCGTGGATGCGGTGGAAGGAACAATCGTTCGCGAGCACCCCGTCGCCCGACGTGCGACGGGAGTTTCTCGCCGTGCGCAGGCAGTTGATCGCCGCCCTCCAGGACGAGGGCGCCGGATTGCTGCTGGGATCCGACTCACCGCAGGTGTGGAACGTGCCGGGATTCTCCATCCGACGTGAACTGGAGGCGTTGGTGGCCGCAGGGCTCACGCCATTCCAAGCGCTCGCCACGGGCACGCGAAACGTGGCGCGGTTCCTTGGCACCGAAGATCGGGCAGGCTCGGTGGCGGTCGGCAAGTGGGCGGACCTCTTGCTCTTGGAGGGGAACCCGCTCGAGCGCGTGAGCCATGTTGCCCGTCCGCATGGGGTGATGGTGCGGGGGCGCTGGATCGACCACCAGACCATCGCGCAGGGCCTCGCGCGGATCGCCGCGCAATACGAGAACTAGACGGTCAAGGCGCGATGATCGCCTTGGTCACACGCAACGCCGCAACATCCTCGAGCGCCCGGCCGGCTTCCGCGAGCCCATACCGCCCGCCGATCGCTTTGGCGAAGGGAAGCCGCTCGCGGTACCGCTCTAACATCGAGAGCGCTCTCACCACGTGACGAAACGCCGTGCCCCACTGCCCTCGCACGTCGGCGTGCTTGCGGTTGATCGCGAGGTGCGGGTTGATGGCAACCTCGCCGGCATCGGCGTAGTGACCCGCGACGACGTAGGTACCGCCATCACGCAGCAGCGCCAAACCCTCGGGAAGTGCTTGTGGGTTACCACTCGCCTCGATCACCACGTCGGCGCCACGGCCGCCCGTCAGTTCGTGAACGGCCGCCATCCGCTGTGACTGGTCGTCGGTGAGCGAGAGTGTGCGATCGGCGCCCATGAGGCTCGCAAGATCGCGCCGGCTGGCGGGCTCCCCCACCGCGCAGATCGCTCCGGCACCGCGGAGTCGAGCGAAGGCCACGGCCGCGAGTCCGACCGGTCCGGTTCCCTGCACCACGACCACGTCACCCATCGCGAGCGCACTGCGCTCGACCGCCGCGTACCCCGTGAACAGTCCACACCCGCCGCCGATCACCGTCTCGGCATCGAGCGACCCAGGCAACCGCAGCACGCGTACGCCCGGTTGCAGATAGATTCGTTCGGCCCATCCCCCGAACGGACCGTCGTCGACCGAATAGGTGATGCCGTACACGCGACGCGACGGGCACCGATTAGACTGCTCGGCAACCGTACAGTACCAGCACCGGCCACACACGCCATGAACGTCGTAGAACGTGACGACATCGCCGGCGCGCAGCGGTCTGCCCAAAGCATCATGGGTCACGTCCCGCAGCTCGAGGATCTGGCCGACACTGACGTGGCCCGGGATGATGGGATACGGCACGCCGGCGAGCTGACCGCGGTGAATGTGCACATCGGTCCCGCAGACTTCGCTCGCGACGGTCCGGAGCAGGATGCCTCCGGGCGCAACCACGGGGTCCGCGATCTCGCGCACTTCCATGGGCGAGAGCGGTGCCGGCATCACGGCGGCTCTGATAGGGCTCACCGGAGCAGGGTCACCACGTAGACGATCGCGGTCCCGCCGAGCAACACGAGCCCCGTCCAGGAAAGCGCCCGCATCCATGGACCTGGTCGATGTTCGGGAGCAACCTCAGGTCCGGTCACGGCTCGGTAGTTCAGCCAACCCAGTACGGGAGCGGTCATGAAGGACACGATGGTGGCGAAATCCACCATGGTGGTGAGCCCACTCACGAGCGCGATCACCACCGAGACCGTCGCGCCGCCAATGAGCGCGATCGCTGTCCAGTAAACGGCTCCTCCTTGTGTGGCGACGTCAGTGGAATCCCGCACCAGGCACAGCACCGAGCGCTCAATAGCGCGCGGAAACCCGTCCACGACCGTCAGGGACGTGGAAATCATCGTGGTGAGGACCGCCGCAATCACGACTGGCCGGAGCCATGCACCGAGCGTCGAACTGTACAGGTCCACTAATTGGGTCGCGAAGACCGGCCCCTGAGAACTGAACGCCTCCCCAGACCCGTACATCACCCCGGCTCCGAGAATCAGGAACGCAAACGCCAGAAGTCCCGTGCCCCCGTATCCGATCGCGAAATCCATTCGTGCCGCGGCGACCGACGCCTGCATGCCCGACGTCTCGTTCTTTGCCAATGTCCACAACGAGCTCCACACCGAAATGTCGATTGCTGAAGGCATCCAGCCCACGAGTGCGAGCAGAAACGCGAATGGCACGGGATCGATGTTCGACGTCGGCCAGAGAGCGGAGGTCCCCCACGGGACGCGAGGCACCGTGACGAGGGCAGCCACAACGGTGGAGACCGCGAGCACCGCGATGATCACTTTCACCGCCCGGTCCAGGAGGCGAAACCGACCGACTCCCAAGAGGCCCGCACACGCGCCGACGACGACGGCCACCGTGAGCGGCAGAGGCCACGAGACGCCGAGCACGAAGTTGACCAGGAACGCGGTGAACACCACCACGGCCGTTTGCACAATAACCGCGGTCGCCAGCGTGATTCCCAGGTACAGCCACAAAGCCCACCGGCCGATGCGAAAGTATCCTTCGACGAGGCTTCGTCCGGTGGCGGCCGCGTAGCGCGGTCCGTACTCGAAGAACGGGTACTTGAGCACGAGCGCGAGGAGGATGACTCCGGCCAGGGCGAGGCCGGCGTCCGCACCGGCTCGCGTGGACTGCACCAGATGCGACACACCGATCGCGGCGGCCGCCCAGAGCAACCCCGGTCCGAAGCCGCGCCAGAATCCCGGCGGAATGGGCACCTTCCTCATGGGCGGAAGTAATAACGACCGAACCGCTCGTCAGCGACCGACGACCGCCTCGCCGATCCCGTGGTCATCAGCCGGCGCCGATCAGTGTCCCCTTGCAGAGGTCCCGGTTCAGGCGAGCGATGAAGTCGAGGCTGATGCCTTTAGGACAGGCTGCCTCGCACTCTCCATGGTTGGTGCAGCTTCCGAAGCCTTCCTCATCCATGTGCACGACCATGCGGACCGCACGGTGGTAGCGCTCGGGTTGCCCCTGCGGCAGCAACCCGAGATGGGAGATCTTCGCCGCCGTGAAGAGCATCGCCGAGGCGTTGGGGCACGCGGCGACGCATGCACCGCAGCCGATACATGACGCGGCGTCGAACGCCAGGTCCGCGTCTTCCTTGGGGATGGGGATCGCGTTCGCATCCGGCGGGCTCCCGGTGCGAACGGAAATGTACCCCCCGGCCTCGATGATGCGGTCCAGCGCCGTCCGGTCCACCACCAGATCACGGATGATCGGGAAGGCTGCGGCTCTCCACGGTTCGATCCAGATCTCGTCCCCGGTTCTGAAGTGACGCATGTGGAGCTGGCAGGTCGCTGTGCGTGCTTGCGGTCCGTGCGGCACACCGCCGATCACGAGTCCACAGGATCCGCAGATACCCTCGCGGCAGTCATGCTCGAACGCCACGGGCTCCTCGCCGCGCTCGGTGAGCTGCTCGTTCAGCAGATCGAGCATCTCGAGGAACGACATGTGCGGGTTCACCGCCTTCATGTCATAGCGGACAAATGCACCCTTGGCAGCGGGCCCGTCCTGCCGCCAGATGTGGAGGACCAGATCGATCACTTGTAACTCCTGGTCGAGAGGGGGACGTGTTCGAAGTTCAGGTCCTCCCGATGCAGGCGCGGTCGCTCTCCCACTCCCGTGTACTCCCACGCCGCCACGTAAGTGAAGTGCTCGTCATCTCGCATGGCCTCGCCCTCTTCCGTCTGCGACTCCTCCCGGAAATGCGCCCCGCAGGATTCGTTGCGCTCCAGCGCATCGTGACACATCAACTCCGCGAACTCGAGGAAGTCCGCCAGCCGGCCGGCCTTTTCCAGCGCTTGGTTCAGCGTCGTGCCGGACCCCGTGACTTTCACCTCGGCCCAGAATCGCTCGCGCAACTCCGGAATGATCCTGAGGGCATCGCGCAGGCCGCGCTCGTTGCGCGCCATGCCGCACTTGTCCCACAAGACCTTTCCCAATTCACGGTGCAGGGCGTCAACCGACCTGGTACCGTTCACGGCGAGCAAACGCGCCGTGCGTTCACGCACTTCACGTTCCACGTCGCGGAACGGCGCCGCCTCGCTGCTCACCGGTTGGACGGGCTGACGAGCCAGGTAATCCCCGATCGTGTACGGCAACACGAAGTATCCATCGGCCAAGCCCTGCATCAGGGCACTCGCACCCAACCGATTGGCGCCGTGATCGGAGAAGTTGGCCTCGCCGATCACGAACAGCCCCGGTACCGTGCTCATGAGATTGTAGTCCACCCACAAGCCACCCATCGTGTAGTGCGGCGCGGGATAGATCCGCATCGGAACGTCGTAAGGATTCTCGCCGGTGATGCGTTCGTACATTTCGAACAGGTTGCCATACCGCTCCTCGATCGCGGAACGCCCGAGCCGCTCGATCGCGTCGCGAAATTCGAGATACACTCCGTTGGCAAGCTCTCCCACGCCGCGCCCCTCATCCACCGCTTCCTTCGCCCGACGCGACGCGATGTCACGCGGCGTGAGGTTGCCGAAGCTCGGATACAGACGCTCGAGATAGTAATCCCGCTCGCCCACCGGAATATCGCCCGCCGCACGCTTGTCGCCCGCCTGCCGCGGCACCCAAATGCGCCCGTCGTTCCGCAGCGACTCGCTCATGAGCGTGAGCTTCGACTGATACTCTCCGGATGGCGGGATGCAGGTTGGATGGATCTGCGTGAAGCACGGGTTCGCAAACAGCGCGCCGCGTTTGTGCGCCCTCCACGTCGCCGTGACGTTGCATCCCTTCGCATTGGTCGACAGGTAGAAAACGTTGGCATACCCGCCGGTTGCCAAGACCACCGCGTGGGCAGCGTGGGCTGTGACGGTGCCGGTGACGAGATCCCGCACCACAATGCCCCGGGCGTGCCCGTCCACCACGACGACGTCCAGCATCTCCGTGCGCGGATGCATCTCCACCCCGCCGCCCGCAATCTGCGTAGCGAGCGCCTGATACGCGCCCAGGAGCAGCTGCTGTCCCGTCTGCCCGCGTGCGTAAAACGTGCGCGACACCTGGGCGCCCCCGAACGACCGATTGGCCAGCAGCCCTCCGTACTCGCGGGCAAACGGGACGCCCTGCGCCACGCACTGGTCGATGATATTGGCACTGATCTGCGCCAGCCGGTACACGTTGGCTTCGCGGGAGCGAAAATCGCCGCCCTTCACCGTGTCGTAGAACAACCGCCAAACGCTGTCGCCATCGTTCTGATAGTTCTTGGCGGCATTGATGCCGCCTTGGGCCGCGATGGAGTGCGCCCGTCGTGGACTGTCCTGGAAGCAAAAGCACTTGACCTTGTAGCCGAGTTCGGCCAGGGACGCCGCGGCGGACGCGCCCGCGAGTCCCGTCCCCACGACGATGATGTCGTACTTCCGCTTGTTCGCCGGATTCACGAGCTTGAGGTCGAACTTGTGCCGGTCCCACTTGTCCTGAATCGGGCCGAACGGGACATTCGATCGAAGCTCCATACCGCGCCTTCCTCCGTCGCTACCCGATGAGACCGCTGAGTACAGCCAGCGGCATCAGCACGAACCCAACCGCGATCACCACGGCGACGACGGTCGCCAGCGGCCGCCGGAACTTGTTGTATCGCGGGTGATTGAGACCGAGCGTCTGGAACCCACTCCAGATGCCATGGAACAGGTGCAAGCCCAGAAACCCCATCACAATCACGTACGCGAAGGTGATCCAGGGCGATTGAAACGCCACGGTCACGTTGTGAAAGACACCGCCCTCGACGAAATTCGGATGCACGGTGCCGGTCGTGAAGTGCAGGATGTGCAACACGACGAACGCGAACAGCAGAATCCCGCCGATAAGCATCGTGCGCGAGGCGAAGGTCGAAGCATCCGGCCGGAGTCCACGCTGGTAACGCTCCGGACGCGCACGGCGGCTCTGTACTGCGAGCTGGACCGCGGCGACCACGTGCACAACGAGCGCCACGATGAGCACGATCCTCATGAGCCACAACGCCTGCCCGTGCGCGAAGACCGGTGCACCCATGTCTCGGAGAAACGCGCCGTAGTGATCGAGCTTTTCCGCGCCCTGAAACGCCTTGAGATTGCCGAGCATGTGGAAGAAGACGAACCCGACGAGCAAGACGCCGGTGGCGGCCATCAGGATCTTCTTACCGATGGAGGAGCGGTACAGCGTGAGCACCCTACGCATCACGTCTCCCCGAAGAGTGGGACGCGCTCAAACCGCACGCATGATACTCACGGGACCGAACACCGAAAACCCCTATCAACCCGCGATCCTCCCAATTCCCGCACGATGCTCTCCGCAAGGCGGGACGCCGCCACAGGTGCGTGCCTGAAGAACAGGTCCGGCTCGACCACTTCGAGTTCCATGATGAGGGGACGACCGGCGGGGCCTCGCACGAGGTCCACTCGTGCGTACAATGTGCGTTCGGGCAGTGAGGCCAGCGACGCGAGCGCGACCTCTCGCTCGGCCGGGGTGGGCTCGCGCAGCCGTTCCGCTCCCCCGAAGTCCGTGTGGACCCGAAAATCACCAGGTGGAGCGCGCTTCTCCACAGCGTGCGTGATTGCTCCGTCGACCAGCATAATCGACAGTTCACCCTCCGCAATCGACTCGAGATAGGGCTGAACGAGCATGTCTTCATGCGGGAGGATTCGGTCCAGGTGCGCCTGCCCTTGGTCGCGCGACCCTGGAAGCACCAGCATGGCGTACCGTCCAGTCTGCGCCACCGCGGCCTTGAGCACCGCGGTGTCCCAGCCCCGGCTACCCAGGACATCAGCGAGCACGGATCCGGACCCGCGCTTCAACAACACGGTGGGCACGATCGGAAGCGCGTGCGCCTCGAGGTCCTTGAGATACCCCTTGTGCGTGTTCCACCGCACCAGCCCCGCCCCGTTCCACACCCTCGTCATCCGAGCGACCCGAGCGACCCACGCCAGGAAAGCCTCACGCCGAAACGCGTAGTCCCAAACCGAGCGCAGCACGCACATCCCAACCGAGCGCCACGGGTAGAGGCGGTCCTCCCACACAACCGGCTCGACCGACACACCCAAATCTCTGAGGGCCGTAAGCAGCAGCCTGTCGTCGTGGTACAACCCGGGGAGGGCCGCGCAAGTCACCAATGCCACATCGGTCATGCGCGCGGAAGATACCTCGAATCGCGGTTGAGTTGCGTACCTCGATCGCTCGTCGGCACCTTGTCAGTTCGCCAACCGTACGAATCGTTATCGGGTTGACATGAGCGACAAACCGCGCGATGAAACCAGTGCCGTGAGACTCGACCGTTGGCTGTGGGCCGCGCGGTTCTACAAGACGCGCTCCCAAGCGGCTGAAGGAATCGATGGCGGCAAGGTGCAGCTGAACGGAGCACGCGTGAAGCGTTCACGGCTGGTGCACGTCGGGGATACGGTCCGCCTCCGCAAGCCGCCCTACGAGTGGATTCTCGTGGTCACGGCGCTTTCCGAACACCGCGGAGGCGCGAGCGAGGCCCAATTGCTCTACCAAGAGACCGTCGAGAGCGCGAACGCACGCGAACGAATCCGTCTGGGGCTCCGGGCGCAGGCGTCCGTCGCGTATGACGGCCGCGGCCGGCCCACGAAGCGGGAGCGCAGGGAGATAGATCGCATGAAGGACCGGCAAGACTAGTGCGCGCCATGGTGTTGGAGCAGCCAGGTCGGCCGTTGGCACTGGTGAGCCGGCCCCTTCCCAACCCCGGAGCGGGGCAGGTACTGCTCCGTGTTGTCGCCTGCGCCGTGTGTCGCACCGACCTGCATGTCGTGGATGGCGAGCTGACCGAGCCCACTCTGCCGCTGATTCCGGGTCACGAGATCGTCGGGTTTGTGGAGCGAGTGGGCCAGGGCGTCGCAGGCGTTTCGATCGGCGACCGCCTTGGTGTGCCGTGGCTCGGCTGGACCTGCGGGACCTGCCAGTTCTGCACGTCTGGCCGGGAGAATCTGTGCGACCAGGCACGGTTCACCGGCTACCAGCTTGATGGCGGGTACGCCGAGTTTACCGTGGCCGATGCTCGGTTTTGCTTGCCGATTCCGGACCAGTACGGGTCGGTCGAGGCAGCCCCGCTCCTCTGTGCGGGCCTGATCGGATTCCGGGCGCTCGCCGCCGCGGGGGACGCGCGACGGCTGGGCATCTACGGCTTTGGCGCCGCCGCGCACATCGTCGCCCAAATCGCCGTGCATCAGGGCCGCGAGGTCTTCGCCTTCACCAGGCCGGGCGACGCCGACGCGCGAGCCTTCGCCCTCGAGCTCGGGGTCACCTGGGCCGGGAGCTCGCTGGAGCCGCCGCCGCAGATGCTCGACGCAGCGCTCATCTTCGCCCCGGTGGGCGCGCTTGTGCCCGTCGCACTCTCCGCGGTGGTCAAGGGCGGCACGGTCGTGTGCGCCGGAATCCACATGAGCGACATTCCCGCGTTTCCCTACGACAGGCTGTGGGGCGAGCGAGTCGTCCGCTCGGTTGCAAACCTCACTCGCGCCGACGGCATGGCCTTCTTTCGGGTCGCACCGGCGGTCCCGGTCCGCACCTCCGTCACGACCTACCCGCTGGAACGGGCCAACGAGGCGCTGGACGACCTCCGGGCGAGCCGTATTCGGGGGGCGGCGGTCCTGGCTCTCGAGGCCCAGTAGCGGCCTTTTGACACCGCGACGCGCGGGCCACTATCTTAGCGCGAGGGCGGAACCGCGTGGTCTGACGAGAGGAGTCTGGCGCCGGGACCCGGTGGGCGCGGGTCTCTTCTCGTCGGTGTGTTCAGCCCTCGACCGCCGCACGAAGGTCGCGGTCAGGGATTCACCGTTTTTCGATGGGGACGTGAACAGCATGCGCATCACTGGCAAGGTCAAGTGGTTCAACGACGCGAAGGGTTATGGGTTCATCACGCCTAACGGAGGAGAGAACGACTGTTTCGTCCACTACTCCGCAATCGAGGGCTCCGGATTCCGTTCCCTCAAAGAAGGCGACACCGTGGAGTTCGAGATGGTGGACGGACAAAAGGGACCGTCCGCGCAGAACGTCACGAAGATCGAAGCCTGATTCCGACCCCTACCATAGCAGTCTTACTGTGCGCGGCTCCGCCCCGGGGCCGCGCGACACCGCTACTGGGCGCCGTACCCGGCACTCCGAGCGGAAGGCGGGAGTAGCACATGGCCAAAGAGGAGGCGATCGAGCTGCAGGGTACCGTGACGGAGGTGCTTCCGAACGCCACGTTCCGCGTTCTGCTGGAGAACGGACACAATGTCCTCGCTACCATCGCTGGAAAGATGCGACGCTATCGCATTCGGGTGCTGGCCGGCGACCGCGTGACCGTTGAGGTGTCACCGTACGACCTGAGCCGGGGCCGCATCACGTTCCGCTACAAGAACTAGGCGTACACACGCGACACACCGCAGGTAACTCATGACCCGATGGGTCGGCCGCCTCATTGTCATCAATGCGGCCATGCTGTTGGTCACCGGGGCGTACCCGCTGTTGGGGTTCTATCTCTCACTCAGTCCGGTACTCGTCGTGCGCCAGCCATGGACGGTGGTGACGTACATGTTTCTGCACGCCGATTTCATGCACCTATTGTTCAACATGCTTGGGCTCTTCTTCTTTGGGCCGCGCCTGGAAACCCGGCTGGGCAGTAGCCGGTTCCTCGCCCTCTACGTGGTGAGCGGACTCGCGGCGGCCGTGTTCTCCATCGTCTTCTCGTACAATGCACGGGTCGTGGGCTCGTCGGGCGCCGTGTTCGGCGTTCTGCTCGGGTTCGCCCGCTACTGGCCGCGCGATAGGATCTTCATTTGGGGGGTGTTCCCGGTCGAAGCCCGCTTCCTCGTCGCCGCGATGGCCGCCCTATCCTTGTGGCAGGGGGTCACGGGGTCCGGGGCGGGTATCGCCCACTTCGCGCACCTGGGAGGCTTCCTCGGAGGCTTCCTCTTCCTTAGGTTCTGGGAGAGCCGCTCGGCCGCCGCGCGTTTCCGCGCTCGCGCTCAGCCAGCCGCCCGACCGATGAGCCCGGCTGGAACCGATCTCGCCCGATGGAAGGGGATCGACCGGAACGGACTCCATCCACTCAACCGTGAGGAACTCGACCGACTGCTCGCGAAGGCACGAGACATAGGGACAGCCAGCCTCACACCTGACGAACGCGCGTTTCTGGAACGGTTCAGTGCCCCGTAAATCATCCGGCCGTCGCGGCCGCCGCGGAGGAGGGCCTCGCCGCTCCACCGAACAACCCGTCGTCATCGAAGGCACGGTGAAGGGCGTCCTCGACTTGACCGGGAAGGGATCCGGCTTCGTCCGCCGGGCCGAGTCAGGCTACTATCCGTCACGCAGCGACGTGCACGTCGGGCCGCGGCTGATCCGCCAGTATCAGCTCCGCACCGGCGACGAGATCGAGGGGGAAGTCGGCAAATCCGACGGACGCGGCAAGAGTGCCACTCTCGAATCGATCACGACGCTGAACGACCGGGATCCGGCCACTCTCACCCGTCGCCCGGATTTCAAGAGTCTGACAGCCGTCCACCCGCGAGACATCCTGCGACTCGAATGTGACCTCCACCGGCTGGGCACACCGGACTATACCAACCGTGTGATCGATCTTCTTTGCCCGTTGGGCAAGGGTCAGCGCGCGATGATCGTCGCGCCGGCCAAGGCCGGAAAGACGATGGTGATGGAGGCCCTGGCAGAAGGCATCGTCAAGAATCAGCCGAATATCCGACTCTATGTTCTGCTGGTCGACGAGCGACCGGAAGAGGTCACCGAGTTAGAGGCGTGCGGGTTTGGCGAAGTGATCGCGTCGACGTTCGACTTTCCCGCGGAACGGCATGTGGCCGTCGCACGCTTGACACTCGAACGCGCGCGGCGCCGGGTTGAGCAAGGAGACGACGTGGTGATCATTCTGGACTCCATCACGCGGCTCGCCAGAGCGCACAATACCGTCGAGCGCGGGAGCGGTCGAACTCTCACCGGCGGACTCGACGCCACCGCCATGGAACAGCCCAAGCGATTCCTCGGCAGCGCGCGCAATACTACCTCCGACGAGGGGAGTGGCTCCCTGACCATCATTGGTACGGCGCTGGTGGACACCGGTTCCAAGATGGATGAAGTGATCTTCGAGGAGTTCAAAGGCACGGGCAACAGCGAGCTCGTGTTGAGTCGCGAGCTCGCCGAGCGGCGGGTCTATCCGGCAATCGACTTGAGTGCCAGCGCGACTCGCCGGGAGGAGCTCCTGCTCTCTCCCGAAGCATTACAGGCGTCGCACTCGCTCCGGCACCGATTGGCCAGCCTGCCGCCCGTCGAGGCGATGAAGGAACTGCTCTCGCTCATGAAGAGCACGCCCTCGAACGCCGATCTCATCGCACGCATCACCAAAGACTGGTGAGTGACCACCGGCCTCGTCTCTCAGTCGGCGCGATCTTCATCGCCGCGGTCGGCGCCGGCGCCTTCAACGCGCAGCGCGCCGCCGTAGCCCAGACACCGCCCTGCGACGTCGAGCGGACCCCGCGCTCCCTTCCCCCGCTCTCCAGCCTCCTTGACTCCGTACGGCTCTGGCAGCAGGTGAGTGGACAAACCTTCGCCGCGCGACCCCGGGACGTGGTGGTATCCCTTCTCATTGGAGAATCGGGACGCCCTGTGGCCGCCTCCATCACGGATTCGAGTGCCTCCCCTGCCGTGGTCGAGGACGTGCGGACGGCCGTCCTCACCGGCGCGCGCAGACAGCCTCCCGGGGACGTGTGGGGAGTCCGTGTCATCGTCACTATCGGGGCCACTCCGCGTATCCGGTTGGACTACGCTGAGTTGTGCCCGCCGACGATCGACCCAGCGTCATTGATCACCCGCCCCGACAGTCGCTATCGGGTGACGCGCGAACAGGCGCGATCGATCATGCGCCGGGCCAGTGACTTCGAAATGTCTGTGGCCATCGATCGAGACGGTAACGTGGAGAACGTGTCGATCCTCCGCTCGTTCGGCGGCCTGCAGGCCAACGAAATCGCGATCGAGGAGGTCATGAAGTGGAAGTTCCGCCCACTTCGGATCGACAATGTTGCGGCAGCGGCGGTCCTGAAGATCGACCAGTTGAGGCTGATCGGCTTGATCGGCCTTCGACGGTAACTTCGTCTCTGCAGCGCACCTGACCCGGTGACCCCCACGCCTAGCCTCCAACGGTCATTGGGGCTCCTGGATGCCGTCGGGATTGGCATGGGCGCCATCGTCGGCGCGGGGATCTACGTTGTGTCCGGTCTCGCGGTCGAACTCGCCGGACCCACCATACTGATCAGCGTGATCCTGGCGGGCGTCGTCGCCACGGGCAATGCGCTCAGCTCCGCCCAACTTGCCGCGGCATTCCCCGTCTCGGGAGGAACATACGAGTACGGATACCGCCTGTTCGGCCCCTGGACGGGGTACACCGCCGGATGGATGTTCTTGGTCGCCAAGCTCACCGCCCTGGCAACCGTGGCCTTGGGTTTTGGGGCCTACCTCCAGTGGTTGACGCCGACACTCGACGCTCGCTGGGGAGCCGCCGCAGCGGTCGGCGGCTTCACCCTTCTCGTCCGGACAGGCATCCGCAGCAGCAGCCGGGCCAATCTGCTCCTCGTGACACTGTCGGTGGGTGCCCTGATCTTGTTCGTGCTCTGGGTGTGGCCCACCGCCGGACCGGACCGGCCTCCCCTCACCACCGAGGTCAACACCCTGACGCTCCGCGCGGCGGCGCTGATGTTCTTTGCGTACACCGGATTCGCGCGCATCGCGACGCTTGGAGAGGAAGTTGTCGACCCGCGTCACACGATACCGCGGGCCGTGGTGATCACCTTGGTCCTCGCTGGGGTGCTGTACGTCGCCGTCAGCCTCGCTCTGGTCAGCGCGGCGTCGGGTACGGCCCTCTCCGCCCGCGGCGCACCGCTGCTCTCCGTGGCGGAGGCCCGTGGGCAACCTTTACTGGCTCTCGTGGTTGTGGCTGGCGCGAGCGCCGCGATGCTCGGCGTCATTCTCAATCAGATCCTGGGGCTCAGTCGCATGGCACTGGCCATGGCCCGGCGAGGCGACCTCCCGACGGCACTGAGTCGCATCGACGCCCGCTACCGGGGCCCGACCGTGGCGACCTACGCGGTGGGAGTTGTGGGGGTGGGGTTGGCGCTGACCGGCATCTGGTCGACCCTCGTCTCCGTGAGCGCGTTCAGCATCTTGGTCTACTACGCGATCGCCAACCTGGCCGCGCTGCGCCTCGACCGGGGACGGCGCCTCTACCCCCGTATCGTCTCCTGGACGGGACTGCTTGGATGCGCGAGCTTCGCGGTCTCGTTGGCGCCGACTACGCTGGCGATCGGTATCGTCACACTGGCCGTCGGGGTGAGTCTGCGAGCGATCATACCCCGGCGCTCCGTGCAGTAGGAATGTCCGTCTTCCCCCTCCCGGAGGAACGTCGTGCCTCGCATCATCGCCCTGATTGCCGCGCTGGCGGCATGCTCCACCTCCCTCTCGGCGCAGTTTCCACCACGCTCCCTCGAGAACGTTCAGGTCTTCCCGCCGGACACGCCGCCGCGGGAGCTGGTCAACGCAATGCGCCAAATCACCATGGATCTCGGTGTCCGCTGCGTGCACTGTCATGTGGGCGAAGAGGGACAGCCGCTGTCTACCTTCGATTTCGCGTCCGACGAGAAGCGAACCAAGGAGACCGCGCGCGCGATGCTTCGGATGGTTGCCGCCATCAACGAAACGCACTTGGGGGGATTGGCGGAGCGACCTGAGCCCCACGTCGATGTGACGTGTGCGACGTGTCACCGCGGGTTGCCGCGCCCCCAAACGCTGGGCCAGACCTTGCGCGCGCACCTGGACACCACCGACATGACGCGAACGGTGGAGCACTATCGGCTCTTGCGGGACCGGTACTTCGGATCGGGTTCATACGATTTCGGTGAAAGCAGCCTGTCCGAGCTGGGCCAGCAACTCATCGCCGAGGAGCGACCGAGCGATGCGCTCGCAATGCTCGCGTTGAACGCGGAGTACTTTCCGGAATCGGCATCGCTCGTGCTGCTGATGGGGGACGCGTTCGCCGCGCTCGCAGACACGGTACGGGCAATCGCCCGCTACGAAGATGCGATCTTGAAGGACGAACGACTGCGCGGCCTTGCGACGCGCCGCATTACGGCCCTCCGTCGCGATCCCTGATCGCGCCGGTCACCGCGCAGTATATTGCACACGATGCTCCTACTGGAGGCGTGATGGCTCAACGGACAGCGACGGGTCGCGCAAAGGCGGCAGTGGCGCGTTCGCGCAACGCGGTGAAGCGGAGCGCCAGTCGTGCGCGCAAGACCACCGCCAAGGCGGCAACGCGGGCGCGTAAGGCAGTGGCAAGGGTGGCATCTCGGGCGCGCACAGCCGGCGAGAGTGCGGTCAAGCGAGCGAAGAAGGCGGCGTCGACCCCTCGAGGCAAGAAAGCCATCACGCTATTGAAGCGTACCGGCGCCGCCGTCGCAGTGGTCGGAGTCGCCGCAGCCGCGGGTATCGCCGCGCGCGGTGCCGCCAAGCGCATGGCGAAGAGCACCAAAAGACGTGCAACCAAGCGGCGCTAAGATGACGGACGAACGAGTCGAGACGGCCGAATATCAGGTTCGTGGCGATGGGTTGGTTGCCAAACTCAAGGAGATTCTGCACCAGGGCAACATCCGACGCATCATCATCAAGAACGAGGAGGGCAAGACGCTCATCGAGATTCCGTTGACGATGGGCGTGGTCGGCATTGTATTCGCACCCGTGTGGGCTGCGGTCGGTGCGATCGCTGCCCTCGCAGCCGATCTCACGATCGTCGTGGAGAAGGCAGGCGACTGAGTCCTCACGTCCTCGGATTCATCACGAGGTGGATGTCCAATGGGAAAAGGCCAGGCAATGATGCAAGAGCTCCAGGAGGCGCTCGGCGCTTTCGAGGACTCAGTGGTGCGGCGTGAACACAAGAGGATGCTGGAGAGCAAGGTCGCACTCCAGCAGGAAGTGGACAAGAAACGCCAGGCGGTGGTGGACGTCGTCGTTGGCCTCATCCGAGGCCAGAAGGCCTAGCGCCGACTCGTGATGAACACGCACCGAGCATAGATCTCTGCCTACGCCCCCAGGCGCGGTCTATCACGCGGCACGCACGTGAAGACGGACTCGTCTCCCCGAAGCGAAACTGTCGTCGCGTTGTGGCACGGGACGATCGGGCACCGGTCAGACCTGCTGGGCGCACTGTGAACGCATGAGTACCGCTGCGGATACTCGTCCTGTGGTGCGAGAGGACCGTGGCCCCATTACGATTCTCCGACTCAACCGCGGCAAAGCGAACGCCCTCGACGTGAGACTGTTGGGCGCGTTCGCCAGCGCGCTCGACGTCGTCGCGCACGATGGACACCGAGCGATCGTGCTCACCGCCGAGGGACCCATTTTCTCCGCGGGAGTGGATCTGTTCAAGGTGTTGGAGGGCGGAGATACGTACGTCACGGAGCTCCTTCCCCTTCTCGATCGCGTTCTCCAGCGGCTCTTTTGGTATCCACGCCCCGTCGTCGCGGCCATCAATGGTCATGCAATCGCGGGCGGGTGCGTCCTGGCCAGCGCCTGTGACCACAGGATCATGGCTGACGGTCCAGCGACGATCGGCGTTCCCGAGCTGCGGGTGCAGGTTCCGTTTCCGTCGTCCGCGATCGAGATCCTGAGGTTTGCCGTCGCACACGCCCACTTCCAGGAGCTGGTATACCTGGGGCGCACCTATAGCGTTGGCGAAGCGCGTGATCGAGGCTTGGTGGACGAGGTCGTACCGAGCGCCGAGCTGCTCGAGCGCGCTTGCGCGGCGGCTGAACGGTTGCACGCGATTCCCCCCAAAGGATTCTGGCTCACCAAGCGTCAACTTCGCTGGAGCGCTCGGCAGCGCATGCAGGACGGCGCCACCCGTACGGAGGCGGACGTGACCGCCCTCTGGCTCGCGCCCGAGACCCGCGCAGCTATCGCACGGTACGTCGAGGACCGGTTGGGGTCGGGCTCGCACAACGTGTGAGCCCAGCGGGCTCGGTAGGACGTAGCCTAGGTCATTTCCGACGCCGTCGGATGCTCGGCAGTCCGCACTCTCACGGCCGTCATCGGCCGACCAACGCGGAGTATGTTCGGAGCGAACCTGCCGCATGCGCGTTCAGCAGGTCGCCGGTCGAGCGCACTTGCTGGCGGCTGTAGTAGACTACACCATCGCGCGACGTGAATCCCTCGGGTCCTCCGCGGTCGAACACGCTGCGAACGATGACGCTTTCGCGCAATCGTGGCAGCCGCTCCAGATTCGCCGCGAACGCATCGAACGTGCCTTCCCGAAAGAGATAGAACTCCACGTTCGAGATATAGAACACCGACAACTCAATTCCGCCCGCTTGCATTTCCTCGGCAATCGCCGAGAGGGCATGTGACCCGGCTACATCCCCGACGACCGGGATCACGGCATCGCGCAGCTGGAGTTCGCGAACGACCTCGTAGCGGTGCGGACTCGCCAGGTAGTTCACCTGGCGACCTCCTCGATCGCGTTCCGCAAGCAGATCGCGATACGTCGGATAAAACGCCCGCGGTGGTCGACCAAAAGTCTGGAACGTCAGCGACAGGCCCGAGCGGATGAACGTCTGATGGAACCGGTCGATGGTCGCCCAGTCAGTCGAATCGAGCAGCACACCGAAAGTCGCGATACTACTGTCGGTCGCCACCCGGGTGCGGGCAACGATCGCCGCGGTCGAATTTGCCTCGTCGAGATATCTGACAAGCGCCGTGATATCCGCATCTCGCCAGGCCTCCACCGCGGCAGGTGGTTCGCGCCCGAAGAGCAACGCCAGGTACTCCACTCTCGTGGCAGCCAATTCGAAGAGTGCTTTGTACAGGAGATGCAGCAGCAAGTTGTCGCGCCGGATGTCGATGAGGTACGCCACCTCGGGCTCGATCGCGGCGATATATGAGAAGTTCTGATCCGGCCCTACCCCCAGGTACGCACCGCCGTGAATCCCCAGCGCCTCGATATCGTCGACCGCGTGGAGATACGAGCGCTCGTTCGAGATGAGGTTGTCGGTGTCGAAGAACCCACCTGGCTCGGACAGCGCTGCGGACCGGGTCGCGAACCCCTGCGACAGAGCCGCGTCCTCGGGTCGCGGCGCCGCGCACGCCAGAAGGCCCGCGAAAATCAGGAGTGACAGCCGCGACATCTTCAAATGATACTGCCGTCTCCGGCGCATGCGCATCTTGCGGAGACTCCAGCCGACGGGTTTCTTCGTGCCATCGACCCTTACCCATGACAGCGCGCCCATTCTCGAGACTCAGTAAGGCGCTCGGGCTTATCGACGTGTACGTCATAAGCACGGGCGCGATGATCAGTTCGGGGTTCTTCCTGCTCCCCGGACTCGCCGCATCGCATACGGGACGCGGCATCGTCCTCGCCTATCTCCTAGCCGGGCTCCTCATTGTGCCGGCGCTTCTCAGCCAAGCCGAGCTCGCTACGGCGATGCCGCGGGCGGGCGGCCCCTACTATTATCTCGACAGAACGCTCGGACCGCTGGTGGGAACGGTCCGCGGCGTGAGCACGTGGCTCACGTTGGTGCTCAAGAGCGCCTTCGCGCTGATCGGGATGGGTGCATACGTCGGGCTGGCAATCGACGTACCCATTCCCCGAGGCGGCACCGTACTTCACGACGGCGACCGGCTCACCATCATCGGCGAGCCCCACGGACTGCGCAAACTCGCACTGCGCTTCGGTCCCCCCGCTCGGTAAGCCTCGCTGTTGCTTTGCGTACGGCACTCGCCGCGACTCCTCCGTGACGAGTAGATTGACGAATGTCGATAGTTGTTTCGGACTCCTTGCGTTCGTGTGCTGGTCGATGACGCACGCTCGCCCGCAGGTCATCGTGCTGTACAACCACGTCGGCGAGGATGAGTACGAGAAGCTCAAAGACGTGGATCCTGACAGCCTCGCCTTCGTTCCTTCGTACGACATCGACGTCCCCACGGCGCTCGACGAGTACAAGGCCTTAGTTATAGGATTGCGTCGCGCCGGGTACCGCGCTCGCGCCGTCAACATCAAGGAGGACCTCAGGCGGCTCGAACGGACGCTGCGTCGCGGCCGGCCCGACGTCGTGTTCAATCTGATCGAACATTTCCATAATGACCCTGAGCTCGAAGCCTACGTGGCAGCGGTGTTCGATCTGCACGCCGTTCCGTACACCGGCTCACCTCCGTTTGCGCTGGCACTGTGTCAGCGGAAGGGACTCACGAAGCAGCTCCTCATGTCCCATGGCGTGCCGACGCCGCGTTTCAAAGTGATTCGATCGGAGGAGATCCCCAAACGGCACGGCTTGCGTTATCCACTCATCGTGAAGCCCGCCCGTGAGGACGCGAGTTCCGGCGTGGACCGGAACTCCGTGGTACAGGACGCCGCCGCGCTCAGGCAGCGGCTCGAGTACATGTTCACGGAATTCTCGCCGCCGATCCTCATCGAAGAGTTCATCACGGGGACAGAGTTGCACGTGGGCGTACTCGGCAACGATCCTCCCGAGGTGCTCCCACCCATCCAGTGGGACTTCTCCGATCTGCCCCACGACCACCCGGCGATCATCAGTTTCGCCGCCAAGTGGAATCCGCTCGACGAGGTCTTCCACCGCGTGCATTCACACTGCCCCGCCCGACTACCGAAGCGCGTTGTGAAACGTGTCAAAGAGGTGGCGCTCCAGGCGTACAAGGTCACGGGTGCGCGCGACTACGCTCGGCTGGATATCCGCTTGGATGCGCACAACCGGCCGTTCGTGCTCGAGGTGAACCCGAATCCCGATCTCACGGAGGGCGTGAGCTTCATGGAGGCGGCCGAGGTGGCGGGGCACACCTTCGAGGAAACGCTCGCGATGATCGTCGAGTTTGCTCTGGAGCGAAAGCCCGACCCCGAGGACCGCGTGCCCACGCAGGAGCGGGTGTTGGGAGGCGCGCTGGATGCGCCGTAGCCCGTGCAACCACCGTCTGAAGGCGTCTGACCGACGCGCCCTCAGGCCTGAGGAGGCGTAGCAGCATGCGGCGCTGCAGAACGCACCGGTGGGACAAGATCGAGCGGCTCGTAACAGGTGTAGCAGACACGCTTGAAGCTGCGCAGCGCCGTGAGCGTGACGTCGCTCGAGAGAAACCCCGGTCGCACCGGTTCGTTACGCAGAAGGTCCGTGCTGAGGTACTTCTTGTTGCTGTCGGGAAACACTGTGACGACCACCACGTGCTCCCCGAGCAGTTCGGTCACCTTCAGCGCACCCAAGAAGTTCGCCCCCGACGATATCCCCACACCGAGGCCCAGTCGGCTCGCCAACTTCTGCGCCATCAGAATCGCGTCGCCGTCATCCACGTCGATTACGTCGTCGATACGCGTCAGATCCACAATCGGCGGAATGAACTCGTCGGAAATTCCCTGAATACGATGCGACCCCACCTTGCGTCCCGTCCTGAGCGTGGGTGAGCTCGACGGCTCCAGCGCATAGACGCGGGTCCGTGGGTGCATCGAGCGAAGATAGGCTCCCACCCCCATCACCGTGCCCCCGGTGCCGACACCGGCGACGAACGCGTCTGGCTTGACGCCGCGCGCCGCCAGCTGCCACCAGATTTCCGGTCCCGTCGTGAGTTGGTGGGCTTCCACGTTCTCCGCGTTGGAAAACTGCCGAGGTAGGAACGCCGCCCCTCCCTGCTGTGCGGTCTCCTCCGCTCGCTCGATGCTGCCGAGAAATCCACCTTCCGCGGGACTCACCATCCTGATGTCTGACCCGAACGACCGAATCAAATTGATGCGCTCCGTGCTCATCCAGTTTGGCATGAAGATCGTCACGGGGTGACCGAGAGCTTTGCCGATGGCGGAGAACGAGATTCCTGTGTTGCCGCTCGTGGCCTCGATGATGCGCATCCCCGGCTGGAGCACTCCCCGCTCGTAGGCGCGCCGCACGATGTGCAGCGCCATCCGATCTTTCACACTGCCCGTGAAATTGAGCGTTTCCTGTTTGGTGAAAACGGAAACGCGGCGCCCGCGGAACACACATTCGATTTCAAGGAGGGGGGTATTGCCCACGAGGGCCTGGAGGCCCTGGATGCGACTCTCGACTTCCGGCGTCAGCTGTGACATTGGGTCCCCCACTCGGTGGCGCGACATACTGCGTCGAACATGCGGCCTCGGTGAAGTCTACGCGAGGTCGACAGACCGGCCGTCGGCCGCCACCGACACGTCCCACCCGAGTTCGGTGGTCACGGCATCGCGAAACGCCACCGCTGCGCGCGGTTCCGCGTGCACCAGGAACGTCCGGCGCGGCCGGGACTCGAACTCGCCAAACCATCGCAGCAATTCGTTCCGGTCCGCGTGCGCGGACATGCCGTCGAGGGTCTCGATCGTCGCCTTGACCTGGATTTCCTGTCCATGAATCCGTATGGTCTCCACCCCATCCTGCAGCGCCCGCCCACGGGTACCCGCGCCTTGGAACCCGCTCATCAGCACCGTGGTGCGTCGATCGGGCAGCCGGAGCCGGAGGTGATGTAGGATGCGTCCCCCGGTCGCCATACCACTGGCCGAGATGATGATCACCGGACCGCGCACGTCGTTCAGCGCTTTCGACTCCGACGGCGTGCGCGCCGTCCCGAACACCTTCGTCCGGAGCCGCCCGCCGTCCCCGCTGAACTGTCGTCGGGCCTCCTCATCGTGCTCTTCAGTGTGCTCGAGGTACAGCTCGGTCGCGTCGATCGCCATGGGAGAGTCGACGTAGACCGGGAGGATAGGAATCTCACCTGCGTCCTCGAGCGTGCGGAGCCTCCACAACAACTCCTGCGTGCGGCCCACCGCAAACGCCGGGATGAGTAACGCGCCACCCCGCTTCGCGCACGCACGCACGACACGCGAAAGATCTCCGTCGACGTCCGGCCCATGCGCTCGGTCGCCGTACGTGGCTTCGGACAGCAGCACGTCAGCCTCGCGAATGGGTTCTGGATCGCGGAGGATCGGTCGTCCCCATCGCCCCAAGTCGCCGGAGAACGCAATGCGCACGGGGTTGGGCAGAGCTTCGACCGTGACCGTCACGCTGGCCGACCCCAGGATGTGACCCGCGCGGGCGAACGCCGCCGAGATGCCGTCGACGACCTGGAACGGTGCGTGATAGACCCGCGGCGTCAGGAGCTCGAGTGTTCGATGCGCCTCGTCAACCGTGTAGAGGGGTAACGCCGGCTTGTGCTTGGCATACCCATGTCGATTCGCCCGGGCCGCTTCCTCTTCCTGCAGATACGCGGCGTCCGGCAACAGCAACCCAACCAGAGCGGCCGTCGCCGCCGTGCAGTAAATGCGGCCCGCGAAGCCTCGCTGCACCAAGACGGGCAAGTATCCGCTATGATCGATGTGGGCATGGCTCAAGATCACCGCGTCAACCTCTGCCGGGTCGAACGCCGGCATCTCCCAATTCCGCTGGCGCAGCGCCTTCATCCCCTGAAACAAGCCGCAGTCGAGCAGCACCGTCCTATCCGCCGATCGAATGAGGTGACGGGAACCGGTCACCGTACCGGCGGCACCGTGAAACGAGAGGGAAACCGTCACCGGTGCGCCGCGGCAACCCGGTCTGTTGCGGCGAGCTCGCGCATTCGTACGGTGCGACGCATGATCGCGTTCAGCTGGCGCTCGGTCCGCTCGGCGTCCACGATGCTCAGCACGAAGTCGTACGTCGCCGCCACGAACACGAGTTGATCGATTGCGCGGGCCATGACCTTCGGGGAAGCGATCCCCGCACGAGGCTGACCGCGCTGCCAGGCTCGGAGGTAATCGGGCAAGCTGACGGAGAAAAGGTCCGGCTCGCCGCCGCCGGACACGGCTCCAAGCTCCACGAGGGACGACGTGAGCTCGGCCCAGCGCCTGGTCAACTCCAGATTCTCAAATCGCATCAGCTCTCGGGCCCGCTCCAGCGTGAAGCTGGCCCGAACTCTCGTTGGGAGCCTTGGCGCCAGCGGGTGCAGATCATACAGATCGCGATCCCCGATCTCCGCATCGTGGTAGCGCCATTTGGCAAGCAGCGCCTCGCGCTCGAGGACTCTTACCACCGAGGGGAATCGGCTGTCGAAGAGCACGAACTCGTCGTCCTCCGTAGCTACCGCCGTCACCCAATGGTCCCATTGCTCGATGCACAGCAGGGTCGGCACCCCCGCCGTCAAATGGGCGACCAGCGCGTGGCGGGCCGCCTCACCTTCGTGAAACCGTTCCATCCCCAAATCGAACCCGAGCGAAGCCGCCGCCCGGCCAAGTTCGCGCTCGTCCGTGCCGGAGCAATTGGACCCGGCCACGCGAGCTAAGTCCCACTCCCGCACGAACCTACCCCACACCGCCAACGCGTGCTTCAGCGCGAACGGTCCACAAATCCAGGAATTGGGTTGTGGGTAGAACCCCATGCGATCGCCCACCAAAGGGGCTCAAATCTACTCAGCGGGGCAACTCGGCGCCGAGCGGCGGCCACACCATGCCTTGCATCCGTAACCATAGCTGGTCATGCGTCGCCCCCCCGGGGTCTCGGCACTTGGAGATGGTCGGGTCGCGCGCGCGATAGCCACCCGGAGCTCCGCCGTTTGCGGTCGCGCGCCCGCGTGCTTACGCTGAATACGCTGCGCCGACCCGTGCTGGGCGCCAGGAACTTCCGCCACGCCGACGCGTTGTAATGGTGTGCGAGGATCACGCCCGGCCTTCGATCGTTCTCCGCTGACAGGATAGGAGTTGAAGTGTCCCTACGACCAGTGAAGCAGATTGTCGAGGCCACACCCACCCTGGAAGGTGCCGGCGTCAAGCTGCGGCGTGCGTTCGGGTTTGGGAACACCAGTGAGTTCGACCCGTTTCTGCTGTTCGACGATTTCCGCAACGAGAACCCGGCGGACTTCCTCGCAGGGTTCCCCTGGCATCCACATCGGGGCATCGAGACGATCACGTATGTGCTGGCGGGGTCCGTGGAGCACGGAGACAGTCTCGGCAACCGCGGGTCGCTGCGGTCGGGAGACGTGCAATGGATGACCGCCGGCAGCGGCATTCTCCATCAGGAGATGCCACAGGGAGATCCCAAGGGCCGGATGCACGGATTCCAACTCTGGGCGAATCTGCCAAGGTCGCTCAAGATGACCGATCCGCGATACCAGGACATCGCTTCGGCCGATATCCCCGAGGTCATTGACGATGACGGCACGACGGTCCGCGTGATCTGCGGGGACTTCTGGGGCAAGACCGGACCCGTTGAAGGCGTCGCGGCCGATCCACGGTATCTCGACGTGTGGATTCCACCGGGCGCGCGGAAGACCCTGCCTGTCGAAACGTCACGGAACGCGTTCGCCTACGTATTCGACGGCAGGGGCAGGTTCCGCGACGCATCGGATCCGCGGGGCGTGCTCACTGAGCCGGTCGGCGACATCGTTGACGGGTCCGACGGCGCGGAGACGACCGCCCTCGAAGAAACGGGCAATCGGTCCCTGGTGCTGTTCGACCGTGGCGACGAGGTGACCGTGCAGGCGGGAGACGAGGGCCTGCGGTTCCTCCTGGTGTCGGGCAAGCCCATCGAGGAACCGGTGGCCTGGTATGGCCCGATCGTGATGAATACACGGGAGGAGCTGCGGCAGGCCTACGCTGAACTTCAGAACGGCACCTTTATCAAGCACCCGTGACACCTGTGGAGTGCCCCGCTCAGCCACACCGAGGTACGCGTCTCGGTTCATACAATGCCGAATGGCCCGGGCGCGTCGCGACCTTCGGATACGATTGCGATCGCCGGTGGCGATGCGCTGAACCGGCGTGCAGGTTTGCAGAACATCACAAGACGGATCAGGAAACTGCTCAACTGCCAACCGAGGAGGTTCGATGTCGATGACCATGCGGGGCCTCGACGGGAGCACGGTCTCCGTCGATGCGGCGAGCGTCGCGAGTCTGCAAGAGCAGCTGGCCGGCCGGCTGCTCCGGCCGGGCGATGAAGACTATGATGAGGCACGAACGATCTGGAATGCCATGATCGATCGGCGACCGGGGTTGATCGTCGAGTGCGACAACGCCGCCGACGTGCAGCACGCCGTCAAATTCGCCCGCCAGCACCGGGTGCTCGTGGCGGTACGGGGAGCCGGTCACAACATCGCGGGCAACGCCGTCTGCGACGGCGGCTTGATGATTTCGTTCGCCAAGATGCGGGGAGTGTCCGTCGACGCCGGCGCGCGTCGCGCCAGGGTGGAGCCCGGCGCGACCCTCGGAGATCTCGACTCGGCGACCCAGGCACACGGGCTCGCTACCCCTGTTGGGATCAACTCGACGACCGGAGTGGCCGGCTTGACGCTGGGCGGCGGCTTCGGATGGTTGAGCCGCAAGTACGGCCTGACCATCGACAACCTGTTAGGGGCGGACGTGGTCACCGCTGACGGCGAACTCATACGCGCGAGCGCGGACGAGAACCAAGATCTCTTTTGGGGCATTCGAGGTGGAGGCGGGAACTTTGGCGTCGTCACCTCGTTCGACTTCGCACTCCACCCGGTGGGACCCGAAGTTCTCGCGGGTCTGATCGTCCATCCATTCGCGGACGCGAGCGCCGTATTGCGCGCGTGGCGCGACTTCTGTGCTAACGCGCCGGATGAGCTGTCGGTGTGGGTGGTGATGCGCAAAGCACCCCCACTGCCGTTCCTCCCCGAGGAGGTACATGGCACCGAAGTCGTCGTGCTCGCCGCGGTGTACGCCGGCGATATCAAGGCGGGAGAACAAGCCCTCGCCCCGCTTCGCGCTCACGGCAAGCCGATCGCCGACGTCATCGGTCCCACGCCGTACGCGGGATTCCAGAGTGCGTTCGACCCGCTGCTCACCCCCGGGGCGAGAAATTACTGGAAATCGCATGACTTCCGCACGTTGACCGATGAAGCCCTGGATACGCTGAGCGGGTACATCGCCACGTTGCCGAGCCCGCACTGCGAGGTGTTTCTCGGACAGATGGGTGGGGCCACCAATCGCGTCGCCGCGGACGCCACGGCCTATCCCCATCGGGATGTCGAGTTCATCATGAACGTACACGGTCGGTGGGAGGACGCATCGGACGACGACCGCTGCATCGCGTGGTGCCGGGAGATGTTCGACGCAGCCGCGCCGTTTGCGACGGGTGGAGTGTACGTCAACTTCATGACTGAGGAAGAATCGTCGCGAGTGGCCGGTGGAGCCTACGCGGGCATTTATGATCGCCTGGGTCGCCTCAAAGGCAGGTACGATCCCGACAACGTCTTCCGGATGAACCAGAACATCGCGCCGATCGCGGACTGAGGAGGGCTGATTCGCAAGCGCGCACCTCCCGTCGGTGGTGACCGCGGGGGGAGCGCGCCGACGGCGCACGGTCGCGGCGTCGAGCCAAGGTGCATCGCGGCAAACCCCACGCACACTTCCTGGACTCGGCAACAGCCCGCCAGTCGCAGGCTTCAGTGCCGCTGGAGTGAGCGTGGGGCGATTCCCGCGCTTACCGAATTGCCCCGCAAAACATGAAGCGCGGTACTGGAGATGGCAAATCGAGCCTGGCAGGTTGCGGTGCGGTCGTGGATAAGGAACATGCCGTAAGACACACAGCGGTCATCGTCTTCAGACCGGCGTGGCCGACGTCATCTTGACAACGCGCGATGCCGCCCAGACTATGGCCATACCTACGGAATCGACCACCCGCATTCGGGAGTCACTGATGCTCCTTACCGCCAACGCCGCCCGCGCGATCGCGTTGGGCGTCGCCGCCGCTGCCGCGCTGGGATCCGCGTCGATCGCCGTGGCGCAGCAGTCCGAAGATCCCATCAACGCATCAGATCACCCCCTGCTCAAGCCGTTTCGCTGGCGCTCCATCGGACCGGTGGGTCAGGGTGGACGGGTGGACGACATCGCGGTGCGCCCTGACGACGCGCATACCTTCTTCGTCGGCTTCGCGACCGGCGGATTGTGGAAGACGACGAACAACGGGACGACCTTCAAGCCCGTGTTCGATACGTACGGCACCCATTCCATCGGCGACGTCGCGTTGGCCCCGTCCGATCCCGACATCGTCTATGTCGGCACGGGCGAGCCGAATAACCGCCAGAGTTCGTCCTTTGGCGAAGGCGTCTACAAGAGCACCGACGGCGGCGAGACGTTCACCCACGTGGGTCTTCTCGAGACGCAGTCGATCGCGCGCGTGCTCGTCCATCCCTCCAACCCGGATGTCGTGTGGGTCGCGGCCAACGGGCATCTGTTCGGGCCCAACGACCAACGCGGCGTGTTCAAGACGACCGACGGCGGCGCCACTTGGCGTAAGGTGCTCTTTGTCGACGACAACACCGGCGTCACCGACATCGTCATCGATCCGTCCGACCCCATTGTGCTGTTTGCCGCGACCTATCAGCGCCGTCGCACCGCCTGCTGTTTCGTGGGCGGCGGGCTGGGCAGTGGCCTGTGGCGCTCCGAGGACGGCGGCGAAACCTGGACCCGCATCGAGGGCAACGGACTTCCCCGGGGAACGATGGGCCGCATTGCGCTCGCCATGACTCCCGCCAACCCGGCGTTCATCTATGCGCAGATCGAGGTCGCAGCGGACCGCGAGGGTGCACTATCCGACGCCGAACGAGAGGAGTGGCGGCGGCTGGACGACGTGGACTCGTTGCCTCCCGATCCGCAGTGGGCGGGGATCTGGCGGTCCACCGACGGGGGTCGCACCTGGGAGTTCCGCAGCAACGAGAACGGGCGGCCAATGTACTTCAGCCAGGTTCGGGTGTCTCCCGTGGATCCGGACTTGATGTACGTCGTGGACCAGCGCGTGCACAAGTCACGCGATGGCGGCCGGACGTTTGAGCGTCTGGATGGATACGGGCATGTGGATCAACACGCATTCTGGGTCGATCCCGTCGACCACGACCACCTCATGGTCGGCAACGACGGTTCCGTGGACGTGAGCTGGGATCAGGGTGAAACGTGGGAGTCCCTGCGGTCGTGGGCCGTGGGCCAGCCGTATCACGCGTCGGTCGACATGCAGCGACCGTACCATGTCTGCACCGGGCTGCAGGACAACGGCACCTGGTGCGGACCGAGCTCCGTTCGTGCCGGACCCATCATTGCCGAGGACTGGTATGGTGCGGGTGGCGGCGATGGGTTCTACACGGCGATCGATCCGACGGACCCAACGGTGATCTACTCGGAGTCTCAGAACGGGTCCATCCGACGCGTCGACCTCCGCGACGGCCGGTCGGAGAGCATTCGACCGATTGCGCCACGAGAGGACAACCTGGCAACGAACATCGTCCCAACCCCACCGGTCGGTACGGAGATCCGATGGAACTGGAACACGCCGTTCGTGTTGTCGCCGCACAATCCCCACACCATCCATGTCGGCGGCAATCGACTTTTCACGTCGCGGGACCGGGGCGCGCACTGGACCATGTCGCCGGACCTCACGAAGAGCGTAGATCGAAACGGCGTGCAGATCATGGGCCTGCGGAATTCCCTCCCGCGCTGCCAGCAGGACGTTCGGGGTACGCGGTGCATTCTATCGAAGAACGACGGTGTCTCGCAGTGGAGCGCGATCGCATCACTCGCCGAGTCGCCCATTGTCCCGGGCGTCCTGTGGGTGGGAACCGATGACGGGAATATCCAGCTGAGTCGCGATGCCGGCGCCACCTGGACGGAGGTAAGCCGGAACCTGCCGGGTGGGACGACCCGTTACTACGTCTCTCGCGTCGAGCCGTCCTACCATGATGCTGCCACCGCCTACGCGTCGATCGACGGGCACAAGAGTGATGATCTCCGACCCTACGTGTACGTCACTCGCGATTTCGGTCGCTCTTGGACGAGTATCAGCGCCAATCTCCCGGCGTCCGGGAACGTCAACACCGTGCGCCAAGATCCACGCAACCCGTCGCTTCTGTACGTCGGCACGGAGTTCGGGCTCTTCGTCTCGCTCAACGAAGGCGCCAGCTGGCATCGTTTCATGACCAATCTCCCTGTCGTACGCATCGACGACATTCTGGTGCATCCGCGTGACAACGATCTCGTGCTCGCGACACATGGCAGGAGCATCTGGATCATGGACGACATCACGGCACTCCAGGCCGTGACCGAGGAGGTCATGGGCGCGGACGTTCACCTGTTCACGCCGCGCGAGGCCGTGCTGTGGAGACGCGACTTCCGTGAGGACCGCGAGGTACCCGGTGACAAACAGTGGCGCGGTGAGAACGCACCCGAGGGCACCTTCATCCAGTACTACCTCTCGGCGCCGAGCACTGGCGTGACACTTCGGATCACCGACCTCCGGACCGGTGAGGTCGTCCGTGACGTGGACGCGACAGGTGAGGGCGGCCTGAACCGCGTGCAGTGGAACCTGCGTGAGAATCCCGTGAACGAAAACGACCGTCAGGGGCCGCGCGTCCGCCCGGGCACCTATCGCGTCACATTGATGGTGGGCGGAAAAGAGCATTCGGCACTGGTGGACGTTCTGGAAGACGAGTGGATGATGAAGAACCCATAGGAAAACGGCGAATTCCCCGACTACCTCCCCGATCATCGTAGCAGGAAGAAGCAGGCAGTCCTACGAAGAACAGGGGGACACATGAAAACATCGGCAACCTTGGGAACGGGTAGGTCGATCGTTCCGGTCGAGGCGTTTTCCACCGACCCAGGCGTCCCGCGCGGGCGTCGCCCGGTTCTCTGCTGTCTTATGGTCGTGGCGGCCGGCTTGACACCGCTCCAGGCTATGCAAGGACCGGCCGACTCGTATGAAGCGGTGTACGATGCTTTAGCGGCCTTGCAGCCGACCACTCAGCAGGCGGTCACGAAGGACGTCGAGTTTGTGCGCGAAAGCGCGACGTTCCGTCTCACCGACGGAATCATGCACACCCTCTCTCCTGTGAACGGTCGCACCCCAGGTATCGTTTTCGCGGGGCTCGGAACCTTCAAGTTCGAGCCGGCCATTCCGGTGGAGCGAGAGGCGCTGGAGCGGCGAGTTGGATCACCGGTACTCGAGGTGTCCATTCGGGGCGTCGTGTTCCTTTTCGGCGACTCGACGTTGGAACAACTGTCCGCGCAGACCCCGTTCGTTGAGGGAGGCGTCGAGCGGCAGGCTCTGGGGTACGTTCGCGAAATGCTCGGTCTCCTCTTGGACAAGCGGAGCAAATCGTTTCACGAAGGCGCGCTCTCCACGTTCCTCAACGGACACCGCGACGACATGTTCTGCGCCTACGTGATCGCCGATTCGGGACCCTTCTTTTTCGAGGTTGCCGCGCACGAGTTTGAGCAGGTGCGCCTGATGATGAAGGCTCGGAGGGGCGAGCGACGCGGCGAACTCGAGGTTGTAAGCCAGTTCCGATCGGCAGCGTCACGGCGCAGCGTGGAGCTTCCCGGGCTTCGTGACATCCTCCGCGTCGATCGGTACGTCCTGAACGCCACGGTCATGAAGGACCTGGAATTCTTTGCGGCCGCCAAGCTGGAGCTGCAGGGCAAGCTGCCAGGGTACGCGTGGGTGCCATTCAATCTCTATTCCGGGCTGACGGTTGACTCAGTGACGTCCGGCGATGGATCGCCGGTCACGTTCTTCCGCGGGAAAGACGACGCGACGGTGTGGATCCACTTCACCCCGGCGCTCGCTTCAGGTGACGCTCGCGCGATGCAGTTCTACTATCACGGCGATCTCATCTCGGAGCAGGCGTCGTGGTACTATCTGCATTCGTCGGTGGGCTGGTATCCTCGATACCATCGGGCACGAGAACCGACGGCGTTCGACCTGACCTTCACATACCCGGACGGCTTGACGCTCGTCGCCGTCGGCGACAAGGTGGGCGAGACCCGAGAGGAACGCAACATCACAGGGCGTTGGGTGACCGATCTGCCAATCCGCTACGCCAGCTTCAACGTGGGTCGGTTCACCACGTACGAACTCAACTATCCAGGCATCCCCAAGATCGTCGTACTGAAGCAGCAGGAAGGACACGAGAACCTTCCCACGGAGTTTCTTACGGGCGCCGGCATGGAGCATGACGTCGGCAAGGACATCGCCAACGCCATGACGTTCTTTGAGTCGACGTTCGGCAAACCGGCCGCAGATCACATTTCGGCGACGGAGATACCCTTTGGCCATGGCCAGGGCTTCCCGGGACTCCTGCATCTCTCCTACGGGACATTTTGGGACGAAAAGCAAGTGGAGTTGAACGAGCTCTTCCGGGCACACGAGGTGGCGCATCAGTGGTGGGGCAACGGCGTGAGCTTCAGGACGTATCGCGACCGGTGGTTGGACGAGGGGTTGGCCGACTACGCGGCCTTGCTCTTCTTGCGGCACGTCGTTCGCAAGCCGAACGAGTTTGATGATGTTCTCGAGGAGTACCGCAAGGAGATCCTCAAGCGTGCAAGCGAGGCCGGCCCGATTGACTTGGGCCATCGAAATGCAACGAGCGACTCTCCCGAGGACTACAGCACGATCGTGTACAAGAAGGGTGCCTGGGTCGCACACATGCTTCGTGGCATGATGATGGAGCCGGGCTCTGAGAACGATGGCGCGTTCCTGGCAATGATGCGCGAGTTCTACACCGCTCACCGTGGTGGGCTCGTCTCCACGAACGATCTGCAACAAGTCGCCGAGCGCCACTTTGGCACGGGGATGTGGTGGTTCTTCGATGAGTGGGTGCGTGGGACCGCCATCCCGACATACGAGTTTGCCTATCAGGTCGAGTCCACCAGCGACAGCGGATTCGCTCTGCACGTGCGGGTCGAGCAGAAGGACGTGCCCGAATCGTTCGTGATGTTCGTCCCGCTGTCCGTGGAGTTCCCTGACGGTACCTCACAGTGGTTTCGCCTCGCGGTGAAGGACACGATCACCGAGGGCGTGATTCAGCTGGCGCGCGAACCCAAAGAGGTGACATTCAACGCCGGGAACGCGGTGCTCGCGCGGACAAAGAGCGTGCGCTGGTAACGCGCCCCGGGGAGGAGGGTGCGTCGAGCGACCTTACGTGCCGAATTCGGGGGTCACGGTCTCACCAAACCGGAGACCCAGGCTCTTCAGGTACGAGACGGCCGTATCGTGCGGATCGAACACCGTGTTCATGAAGAAGCGGAATATCAGGTTGTTCACGTAGCCGTCCTCGACGATTGTCACGCGCGTTCCCGAATCGGTGGGCTCGAGCGTGTAGGTCCAGCTGCCCCCAAAGGCCGCCGACTCGTCGACATCGATGCGCGTGACGAGACGTGCATTCGGACGCTCGTCCACCACCGCAAGCGCGATGGGGCCGGTGCTCGTGTGCTCGACCCACCGCTCGACCCCATCTTCGGCGGGGGCCCGCTCCACGCTATCGACATCCTCCCACCAGACCGGTAGTCGTTCGAAATCGCGGAGCACGGGCCATATCGAGTCCGCTGGCTGCGCGATCACCACCGTCGTCACCGCGCGATGGTTTCGTGGCATGAGCGCGCCACCGATGACAACGACGAGGATCAGGCCGGTGGCGATGAGACCTATGAGCAGGGTGTTCCGGGTGCGTCGTCCGGACATGGACACCTTGTCGCGAGAGAAGGAGAGAAGCTGTAATCGTGTCTTCCGGTTGGCAAGACGCACGTCTTTCGGCGGAGGATGTCACGTGTAAATCAACGAGTTGTCTGCCGTCCACGTATTCCTTATGAGATTCCCCCAGGCAGCGCTGTGAACCGCTCGCTGCATTCGCCCGCGCGCCACACCCATGACGAGGTCCCGCCGTGAGTAAAGCCCTGTTTCTTGCCATGCTCGGACTTGGTCTTCTGACGCTCCCGCTGTTCGCCCAGGAGGCTCTGCCGGCCCGTGTGTTTCTCGACTGCAACGCGTTCAATTGCGACTTCGACCACGTTCGCCGAACGATCACGTGGGTGGACTGGGTACGGGATCGCCAGGACTCGGACGTGCATCTGCTCGTAACGTTCGAGCGGACAGGCGGGGGTGGATGGCGCTACACCCTCGACTACATCGGCCGGGGGGACTTCGCCGGAGTTGAGAAATCGCTGGCGTATGTATCCGATCCCGATGACACCGACGCCGAGGTGCGAGACGGGCTGACGCAGACCATGGCGGTCGGGCTCGTCCAGTTCGTGGAGGGAACGCCGATCAGTCGACGGCTACACATCACCTATGAAACGGAGGAGTCGCGGCCACTCTCCGGCGCCGAACGAGACCCCTGGAACCTCTGGGTGTTCGAGCTCGGCGTGGATGGTTCCTTGGAGGGGCAATCACAGGAGAGCAACTACTCGCTCGGCGGCTCGATCGAAGCCAATCGCGTCTCGGAGCGCCTGAAGGTCAACATCGAGCTCGATGCGGACTACGATCATGACAGGTTCGAGCTCGATGATGGCACCGACGTGGTCAATACGTCCGAGCGCTACACCGCCGATGTCCTCGCCGTGTGGAGTCTTTCGGAACACTGGTCCCTTGGCGGCACCACGGTGGCCGACCGCTCGACGTTCCTCAACCGTGACCTGGCCGTCTCGGCAGGTCCGTCCATCGAATTCAATGTTTTTCCATACCGGGAGTCCACCAGGCGGCAGTTGACGATTCGGTACACAGCGGAATTGGCCGCGTTCAACTATGAGCTGGAGACAGTCGAGTCACAACTCAGTGAAGTGCTCGGGCTTCACCGCCTGCTGATCGGCATCGAGGTGACGCAACCGTGGGGAGAGATCTTCGGATCAGTCGAGGGAATCCAGTATTTCCATGACCTGGCGACCCATCGTATCAACACCGAGCTGCGCCTGGAGTACCGGCTGTTTCGAGGTTTCGACTTCGAGGTGTTTGCGGAGTTCGCGCGCATCAAGGACCAGTTCTACCTGCCCAAGGAGGGCCTCACCGAACAGGAGGTCCTGCTCCGACGGCGCCAGCGGGAGACGGATTTCCAGTTCGACATCGGCATCGGGCTCAGCTACCGCTTTGGATCCAGCTTCGCGAACGTCGTGAACCCCCGGATGGGCAGGTTCTAGACCGGCGATCGTCGAGCCGACAGTGCCGCTGATCGGTGGCGTACGGCGTCAGACGTGCTGATCGATCAGGATCGGGTTGCCACCCGGGTCGACCGCCACCAGGCTCGCCGGACTATTGGTGCCCTCGTCCGCTTCACGTTGGAGCTTGACACCTTGCGCCCTCAGCTGACGCTGGATGTCACGCACATCCGTGAACGTTTCGAGTGGGTTCGCGTCACCGTCCCATCCCGGGTTGGAGGTCAAGATGTTCTGCTCGAACATGCCCTGAAAAAGACCGATGATGTGCAGGCCATAAGGCCTCCCGCTGCTCGGGCGTGAGCTGGTCGATCGCCGAGACGATCGCGTCACGCATCTCGCTTCCAGCCAAGGCGTCGGCGGCGCGATCGGCCGCTTCCGTCGTAATCCGTTCCAGCACCACGTGCGCACGCCGGCGGTCTCGTGCGTTGTGACACTGATTGGTGAGGATGCGGAAGAACCACGCCCCGAAACTGGCTAGGGTCGCGGCAGGTTGCCAGTGCCTCGTAGGCCCGTATGAATGCCTCCTGCATGGCGTCCGCAGCCGTGTCCGCGTCACCGCAGGTCGCCGTGGCACACCTGGCGAACTCTTTCCGGTGGCGCTCCACCAGAACCCCGTACTCGTGCGTCGCGCCGTTGAGCACACGACGCGCGAGTTCGGCGTCCTCCCGTGCGGGCGAACGATTCAGCGATGCTCATTAGTGCCTCCATGACCGGGACGAGAGCACGGAACTACCTCCAACTGAGTGCCTTGCTCCATGTCGAATCCCACTCATCGATCGGACCAGACAGCCAATTCGTTGCCGCTCGGGTCGGTGAAATGAAAGCGACGTCCACCAGGAAACTCGAACGTTTCCCGGACGACCAGTCCACCGTTTTCGGTGACTTGGCCTTGGATTCCCTCCAAGTCCGTCGCGTACAGCACGACCAGTGGGCCGCCTTTCGACACTTCCGCTTCGGCACGGAAACCCCCGGCCAGTCGACCATCGGTGAAGCTGGTGTAATCAGGACCGTAGTCCGTGAATGCCCACCCAAAAACCTTCGAGTAGAACTTCTTGGTGTCGTGGATGTTCGTTGTGAGGAACTCGATGTAGTCCACACGGCGGTCCTGCTCTGTCTGGTTCATGAGTTGGTCTCCCTCGAGGTTTCCGCAGCTTGGTCCCGCGCCATGGCGGACGCGACCTGAGGTCAAGCAGCACGCGTCGAGAAAGCCAGCGCGCTAAGCGGCGACCCGTGATGCCCGACGCAACAATTAAGAATACCCCAACGGGATAGCTTCCGGCGAACAGTCACTGGTTTGTGATGCCCAGGGACGCTCGATTCGCACCGCCACCGAGGGGCTCGACGCGAAGCGCCAGCGCGCGCGAGCCCAGGAGGGGCGAACGCAAACGGCCGCGAACGCGGGGCGGGGAGGCTCGACGCGAAGCGCCAGCGCGCGCGAGCCCAGGAGGGGCAAACGCAAACGGCCGCGAAGGCGGCGCAGCCGGGGGCTCGACGCTACACGTCAGGTTGCGCGAGCCCAGGAGGGGCAAACACAAACGGCCGCGAACGCGGGGCGGGGAGGCTCGACGCGAAGCGCCAGCGCGCGCGAGCCCAGGAGGGGCAAACGCAAACGGCCGCGAACGCGGCCGTTTGTGATTGCCCCTCCTGGGCTCGAACCAGGACTCTTCTGATCCAGAGTCAGACGTGTTGCCAGTTACACCAAGGGGCAGAGTACGTGGAGCTGAGGGGGATCGAACCCCTGACCTCCGCATTGCGAACGCGGCGCTCTCCCAGCTGAGCTACAGCCCCGCTGCCAGACACCGTCTGGCGGGGTTGGGAGTCTAGAAAGCTCCCGGAGGGGAGTCAAGGCTGGTGGCACCACGTACCATCTTGCGCCTCTAGCCCGCTTCGTCCGGAAACGCCACCGCTATCTCCATCCCGTCCTTGGCGATGACCGTCGCTGGAAAGACCGCCGCGGCTTCCTCCCGCAACACCTCGGGCATAGCCGAGTACCGGGCTGACAAGTGTGTGAGCGCCAGCTGCCTGACCCCGGCGGCAAGCGCAACTTGCGCCGCCTCGACGGCCGTCGAGTGATCGGTCTCCCGGGCCCGATCCCGTTCTTCGTGCCCGAACGTGGCCTCGTGGATCAAGAGATCGGCTCCGGCCGCGGCGTCCACGACCGACTCGCAGGGCCGCGTGTCTCCGGTATACACCACCGTGCGACCCGGGCGCACCGCGCCAACGAGTTCGTCCGGACCGACACTCCTTCGCTCGATGGACCCGTCGGGTGCGGTCACGTCGAACTCCACGGTCTCTCCCTTGTGGATCTTGCCCCACAGCGGGCCCTCCGGGATACCGAGCGCCCGGGCCCTGTCAGGATCGAATCGGCCAAGCCGCTCGTGCTCGCGCAGCGCGAATCCCACGGCTTGCCTGCCATGCTCCACTCGAAACACTTCAAGCGAATACTCGGGTCGCCGCAGCACGTCCCCGGGGGCGATCTCGTGAAGCTCGATAGGAAACGGCGAGCGCTCGACACCAACGGCGAGCGCGGCACCCAGGATCTCGTGTGTCCCCGACGGTCCATACACGTGCAACGGCTCTGTCCGGCCCTGCAGACCAAACGTGCGGGCCAGTCCGATGAGTCCCAGGAAATGGTCGGCGTGGTAATGACTGATGAAGATCTCGGAGAACGAGAAGCCGACTCCGAATCGCATCATCTGCCGCTGCGTTCCCTCCCCGCACTCGAACACGATCGTCTCCCCCTCACGCACGAGTGCGATCGACGAGACTCCGCGCTCGACCGTGGGCCGAGCCGCGGAGGTGCCGAGAAAGGTGACGGAAAGCATGGATGGTGGTGGACGCTGGTCGCTGGTCGCTCTACAAGCTGGGCCCGGTGGCCGGTGGTCGGTGATCTCCGGTCCGTCGTCTCAAAAGAGCTTGATACTCCTAGGACCGTACCGGCCCGGGTTCTCACGAATGTCGTCGAGCAACGCGCGCATGGATTGGAGCAGATCGTGGAGGTCGTCGTGCAAGGTCCGCTCGTTCAACAGGAGACCAATGGTCCCGTCGGAGGTATCCACTTTCGCGAGTAACGACGCCAACGACGTGGCTACGAGCCCCAAGCCCTCCGTCATTTCGCGCACCCCCTCGGTGATTTCATCCAGCTGTGACACCGATTCACCAATTGCCGGATTGGCAAGAAGCGAGTCCAGCCGAGAAACCGCGGACTTCAGGGTCGTAATGGCCTGTGTCGCATCCGAGATCATGGGGCCGTCGCCCACACGTGCCATGATGTTCAGGCCGCGCTCGGCCGCTTCCATCGTGTGGCGGATCTGGTCGCTCATCTCCTCCGAGAAGAAGCCGCGGCTGGAGCTGAGCAGCGCATCCGCGCTGCTCGCCAGGCCAGTTGCCATGCCGGCGAGGTCTTCCTGCTCCGTCCCCGTCACCACCGCCCCCGCCGCCAGGGGCGTGTCGGAAACGCCCGGATGGTACTCGATGAACTTAGCGCCGAGGAAATCGAGCGAGCGTACGCTCGCGCTAGCATCCGACTTGGGCTGTACGCTCGGATCTACCTCGAGACTCAGGATGACCTCACCAACGCCACGGAGTCGGACGTTGGCCACCCGACCTACCTGTACGCCCGAAATCTGCACGGGGTCACCCTTGGTGACTCCCTGGATGTTCGAGAAGCGCACGTCAAAGGAAGACCCGGCGAGGCTTCGCCCGCTCAGCCAAACGAGACCGAATACGAGCAGCGCGAGCGCCGCGATGACGAAGAAGCCGACTTGCAGCTCCTGGCGATAGTGCAGGTCCATGGTGCCCTCAATCTACAGTCGGAGTGCCGAAATCACGCTCCAAGAACTCCCGCACGTTGCCGTCGCTGCTGTGCCGAAGTTCGTCCGGAGCGCCCACGGCCACGATCTTTCCACCCTTCAGTAAGGCGACGCGGTCTCCCACGCGAAACGACCCACGCACGTCATGCGACACCACGATACTCGTAACCCCCAGCTCGTCCTGTAACTTCTCGACGAGGTCGTCGATGATATCGGCGTTCACTGGGTCGAGACCGGACGTGGGTTCGTCGTAGAGCAGGTAGTTGGGCTGTCCGGCAATCGCCCGCGCGATCCCCACCCGCTTCTTCATCCCACCAGACAGGTCCGCCGGGAACTTGTCCGCGGTGTCGTGCGCCAGATTGACCAACTCAAGACACTCGTGCACCCGCGCCTGGCAATACTCCGCGTCGTTGTAACGCGACTGTTCCGTGATCCCAAGCCTGATATTCTCGTGCACGCTGAGCGAGTCGAACAGCGCCCCAAACTGGAAGACATACCCGATCCGCGAACGCAGACGGGCCAGGTCCTTGCGGGAGAGCGTTGGAACGCACATTCCGTCCACCCAGACCTCTCCGGCGTCGGGACTGAGGAGACCGTTGATGTGCTTGAGCAGTACGCTCTTACCCACGCCCGAGGGACCAAGCAGCGCAACGGTCTCGCCCTGGTGCACCGCAAGATCCACTCGATCGAGCACGAGATTCTGCCCGAAACGCTTGGTGACCTGCTTGAGTTCGATCACGACCCGCGACCCCACCCCGTTCCGGGGCGCGGCACGCGGAGCGCAGGACGGTGGGCGTCCATCGCCGTGGGCGTTGGACATCGGACACTCGGCATTGGACATTCCATACCGTGTCCACGCGCCTGCCCGCCAACGCCGTGCGCTTCAAGCGCCGTCTGCTTCGCTGGTTCCGTTCGGCGGGCCGAGCCCTGCCTTGGCGTGACACGCGTGATCCCTACCGCATCGTCGTCTCCGAGTTCATGCTGCAACAGACCCAGGTGTCGCGAGTCCTGGAGTACTATCCCCGCTTCCTTCGGCGTTTTCCCACCGTCGGATCGCTGGCCCGTGCCACTCCAGAACAAGTGCGGGAGGCGTGGGAGGGACTCGGCTACTACCGGCGCGCCGCCAATCTGCATCGTCTGGCGCGCACCGTTGGGGAGGAGCACAACGGCACAATTCCGTCCGAACCCAGCCGGTTGCAACAACTGCCGGGAATCGGCCGCTACACGGCGGGCGCTATCGCGAGCTTCGCCTACGAACAACGGTCCGCTGCCGTTGATACCAACGCTGCGAGAGTTCTGTATCGCGTGTTCCGCCCTCGTCACCGCCGGCGCTCGCGCGAACATGTGCTGTGGTCGCTGGCTCAGCGCCTGCTGCCGGGGCGTCGTCGTACCGCGTGGGAGTTCAACCAGGCTCTGATGGATCTGGGAGCGCAGATCTGCGTGGCGCGCCGACCTCGCTGCTCCGAGTGCCCGGTGCAGCCCGTTTGCCGAACCGGCGCTACCGGAGCAGGATCTTCGCAATGACCGCGTCCAGAAAGAGGATGAGCACCGATGCACTGACCACGGCCCCGGTCGTCGAGCGTCCGACTCCCTCGGCACCTTGCTGCGTGTTGAACCCTACGTAGCAGGGCACCAGAGTCACGGCCAATCCGAAGAAGAACGACTTGATCATCGAGTACCACACGTCCCACGGCTCGACCCAAAAGCGCGCACCGAAGGCGAAATCGGCCGTCCCGATCCAACCGCTGGACGCATACCAGCCCGCCGCTATCCCCATGGCCCCGGCGAAGATCACGAGCACGGGCATGAGGAGCGTGCCCGCCACGACCCGTGGAATCACGAGGTGCGAGACAGGAGACCGGCCGAGACTCTCCAGCGCATCGATCTGTTCGGTGACGCGCATTGTCCCCAACTCGGCGGCATAGCGGGCTCCGATGCGTCCCGCGAGCACCAGCGCCGTCAGCACGGGCCCCATCTCCAGAATGATCGACTTGACGATGATCCCCGCCGCGAAGTACACCGGAATACTCCCCGTGAACTGGTACCCCGTCTGCAGCGAGACCACCCCGCCGGCAAAGGACGCCGTGAGCAGCACGATGAAGAGCGAGCCGTATCCGACGTGGATTCCCTGCTCCACGGCTCGCGGGACCCAGATGCGCCACTCGACCAGGCCGCGGAGGATCTCGAACACCAGATTCGAGATTCTGCCCATGTGGCTCCCCACCCTCAGCATCCACCGGCCGAGAAGCTGCACAGGTCCGGTCCGCCGCAGGATGACCGTCTCGTACGATTGGGTGAGGCGCCATCCGGGCGAGGTCACCCTTGCACCTCGCACGACACCAGGCGATGGGTCACAACACCTTCCAGGCCAGCAGCGCCACCACGGCGAGGACACCGGCCACGGAGGATACGACCGCCTGCCGCCGCCGGTACATCTCGAACGCCGGGGGCAGATGGCCGTCGTTCGACGCGACGGCGAGACCGCCCATCTTAACCGCCGTGGGCAGCCCGACGAACAGCACGACGCCGCCGCCCGCCAGACCCGCGACAACCATCACCCAGAGCCGCGGCTCCCGCATCGCGTCGGCGTCGCCGTTGGTCGTGAGCCACATGCTGAGCACAATACCGGTCGTGACCACCAACATCGCCCCGATGCCGATCACCACGGTGTGCAGCCGCGCAAGTGCACGGAACATGCCTGCGCGGATGATCGGCGGCTCCTCTCGCGCTGCAAACGCGAAGAGCATGCCGGCCAACGCGCCGCCGATCCACATGGCCGAGCCAAGAAGGTGGCCGAAAAGCACCAAGGACATCAGGCGCGCGCTCCGTCGACAAGTTCCGGTGTCAAGGCTTGGCGGCCCGCGAAGCCACTGTCGATCTCGTGCCAATGGCCGATCTCGGCTTCCCCGAGCTTCCAGCACAGCAGCACGTCCCGGTCGTCGAACCGCGTGTAGAAATCGACGAGCCCACCCTCAAAGCCCTTGAACACGCAACCGACCTCCGTGAGTTCCTCGATCAGGGAGTTGATGCGACGGGCGATAGCGTCCACCTCCTCCCGCAAAACGATCTGTTCAGGAGTCTCGCCGCTCCCTGCGGTGGCGCCGGCAGCCAGAACCTCGTACTGCGAAATGCGATCGCGCCACTGCTGGTACTCCGCAACGATGTCCTCCACCACTCGACTCACGTACGGCAGCGTCCGATTGGCGTCTTCCACCGTGAAGTACTTGATCGACGAGTCGCTCGACATCGTTCGGCTCGATCTGCTCCGCCCGTGTCAGCCCCTGAGAAGGGCCGAGACGGCGAAGCCGAGGTAGTTACCGACGGCATAACCCAACAGTCCGACCGCCACACCGGGCACCAACCGATCCGTGTAGCCCTTGGCGCTCGCAAGCGCCATTGCCGATGCGGGGCCACCGACATTGGCTTGAGAGGCCACGGCCAGCGTGGCCAAATCGATGCGCAACGCGCGACCGACGCCGAAAAGTAACAGGGCGTGCGCGGCCACGACGACCACCGTGAAGTAGAAGACGGCCGGACCGACGCGGAGTATTCCGACTATCACCGACTGGGCCCCGAGACCGGCCAAGAACAGATGCAGAACGAGGTTGCCCAGCAGCGGGCCACCGGCCAGTGATCGCGCGATCGGGGTCTGCGCGGCGGTCAGCGCAAGAGTAGTGAGCCACAACACCCGAGGCACCCGGGGTACCGCCGCGACGAGCGAAGCGGAGAGCCACAGTACGCCGGTAACGAGCACCGCGAGGGCGGCGGTATCGCGCAGCGTCACCACCCGCCGGGAGTTGTTGAAGTCGTGACTCATGGTCGGTAGCGCCCGGCGTGGATCGGCCTCGTGCGCCGCGGCCCGCGGCCACCAGCGGCCGAGCACTGTCGGGATCGCGAGCGTCGCCATCATCCAGAGCGTGGTTGTCACATTGTCGGCAGCCACCGCCGCCGCGAACAGCTCGTCACTCGTTTCGAGCGCCTGTCCCACCGCGACCATGTTGACCCCACCGCCCGTGTAGGTCCCGGTGAACTGGCCCGCGAGCTTCCAGGTTTCGGGGCCGATCGCGTCTCGCAAGAAGAGCGCACCGATGATCGCACCCACGGCAGTGCCGACGCCGCCGAGGAGAAAGGCGACCAGCATACGCGGCCCGGCACGCCCCACCGACCGAACATCCACACCAAGCAGGATGAGCGTGATCGCCACGTTCACACCGATTCCACCGATCGCATCGTACGCCGACGACGCCGCAGGGAGGACGCCGACATTGGTAAGCAGTGCCGCGAGCACGATGGCAAGTAGCGCCGACCCGAGTGCCCGCCCAAATTGGAACCGCTCTTCGATCAGCAACGACCCCAGCACGACGACAGCCAAAGTGAACATCACGGCTGTCGGGTTCTGGATCATGACAGCCCGGCCGCTGCGATTGCCTTTGTCGTAGCCCGGAAACCCTCTTCGACATAAGAAACGACGTCCGCCATGGCAAACGTCGCCCGACTCCGACGCCGTGGACGCACGAGGAGCAATGGCGTATCCGCATCCTGCCATCGCGCGATCTCGGCTTCTGTCTGAACTGCCATCTGCAGCCGCATGGCGCGATTGTGGGCGGCGATGAGCGAATGGCCGTCTCCGGACCGCGTCTCGCCGAACCGCGACGGGCCTACGCTCACCGCCACGACGAGATCGGGATCCGACGCGAAGGCAACGTCCAGCGGAAGCGCCGATCGCAGGCCGCCGTCGAGGTATTCCCGGTCGTCCACCAACCCGGGTGGGTAGTACACCGGGAGTGCGCAGGAGGCATAGAGCGCGTCGATGAGGGAGACACGGACGCGCCCCCCGTCCCCGAACAGCGCCAACTCGCCGGTGCTGGCGTCCGTGGCGGTGACGGTGAGCGGCAGCGAGAGATCCTCGAAACGGTCCACCCCGACCAACTCAGCAATCGTTTCCCGCAGGGTGCTGCCGCTCAACAGGCTGCCGGCCCAGGGACCCCGCACGAGCGACCCCGATGGTCGCGCGACATCCGACCGCACCAACCGGACAATCCGCCCGAGCACGTCTTGATAGGACTGTCCAGCCGCGAAACAGGCACCGATAACGGCTCCCATGGACGTTCCGACGTAACGCGTCGGTACGAGCCCATGCCCGGTCAACGCTCGATACGCCCCGACATGAGCGGCCGCCTTCGCCCCACCACCACTGAAGACGCAGGCGATGTCGTGGAACGGCACTACGCCTGCCCCTCTTTTCTGCGCTCCCGGCGGCGGCGGGCGGACTCGAACCTGCGCATCTCTTCGTCCGTCTTCGGCACCACCGGCGGAATGGCACGAGGGCGCCCTTCGCTATCGATGGCAACGAACGTCAGGTGACAGCTGTTGGTATGGCGGCGCACTCCCGTCACGATGTTCTCCGCCTCCACGCGCACACCCACCTCGAGCGAGGTCTTGCCGACGAAATTCACCGATGCCTTGGCCACCACCAACTCGCCCAGGTGGATGGGCTCACGGAACTCGACCTTGTCCATGGAGACCGTGACGACCGCTCCGCGCGCGTGGCGGATCGCCGAGACCGCGCCGACCCGGTCGATGAGCGACAGAATCACCCCGCCGAACACGTTGCCCAGGTTATTCGCCATGTTGGGCATCATCAGTTCGGTCATGGTCGCGTGCGACTCGCTGACTGGTCGCGGCGTGAGGTCGTCGTCGGTCATGCGGCCTTCCGAGCGTCAGTAGTCTACCGGTCGAAGATAGCTCTCACGGATCGCGGAGCCGGACACGACGGCGGTGGTGGGGAGGTGCCGTTTCCAGTGCGTCCCGCCAAGCCGCCCCTGAACGAGGCGTATCTCCTCTGGTGTGAACCCGAACGACACCATTTCCTCGTTGGAGATCCCTACGAGGATCCAGTGGAGTATCTGGTCGGCCCGCTCATACGAAACCCCCAAGTCTCCTTCATCCGTCTGGCCAGGTTCTAGGTCGGCCGTGGCCGGTTTCTCGAGGATGGCGTCAGGGACGCGCAAGTGGCGAGCAAGCTGTCGCACCTGTGACTTGAACAGATCACCCAAGGGGTTGACGGGAGGGGAATCGTCGGCGTGCCAGGTGAAGTAGCCCAGCAACCGCTCGGTCTTGTTGCCGGTGCCCAGCGGCAGGGCCTGTTCCTTCGCCGACAGATCGAACAGCGTGATCATGCGCGTGCGGGCCATGACGTTGCCTTTGCGCGTCGCGTTCATCTCGGGGTCCACCGCTGCTACGAACCCGTCGACGGCGGCAGAGATGTCGATGGTGCGGATGGCGATCCCGAGCTCCTCGGCGATCGCCGCCGCATGCTCCAAGCTCTCCGTGCTCGACGTGCGGTAAGGCATGCGAACGCCCAGCACGCCACTCGGCCCGAAAGCGCGCACGGCGAGCGCAGCCGTCGTCGCGCTGTCCACGCCGCCAGACAGGCCAACCAACACACGGTCGAATCCCCGCCGACGACCCACCTCATCCTGCAAGAACGCTACGAGCCATTCCGCCAACAGCACAGGGTCGATCTCGAGCGGGCGCGCGGGCCGAGGTGCGCGCGCGCGTCCCGGCGCTCGAGACGAGGAGTCCAGCGCCGGCTCAGGAGGCCCGTCATACTCCGCGGACGCCAACAGCGCCGGCAGCTGCGTCTCGAGATCCGCCAGCAGCGGCAACTGGGCGCGGGCGCGCGTAATTTCGTCGAACGACAGGCTCGCCTGCACCAGCCCCGACTCGAACAGCGGACCGCGCACCATGATTTCGCCCCGCGGGTCCACGATCACCGAACTGCCAGGAAAGCCCTTCCCTCCCTCGAAACCCACCAGCTGTGCAAGCACCACGTACACACCGTGTTCCTCTGCGATCCGCCGTACCAGCCGCTCCCACCGGCGGACGCTGGCCGGCCGCGCCCGATCGTCGGCCCCGCGGTCCGGATCAGGCTCCGCGCCCCGGCCCGGAGCGGCGCTCGGCACCACGACGAGTTGCGCGCCCTGCAGCGCGGCGATCGTCGGCACGATGGAGTGCCAGGCGTCCTCGCAGACGGCCATCGCCACGCGGCCGAAGCGTGTGGGGAACGCCTGAATGGTCTTGCCGCGTTGAACGAACCGCTGCTCGTCAAACAGCCCGTAAGTCGGCAGGAAAATCTTGCGGTGCACGTGCACCACGGCCGCATCGGGGCCGCCCAGCGTGGCGTACACCGCCGCGTTGTAAAACCGGTTGCGATGAACCTCGTAGAACCCGACGACCACATCCAGCGCCGGAGCCCCCGAGAGTCGATGTTGCTCGGCAAGGTCGCGAAAGACCGCACCCACAGGAAGCGCAACCTCCGCGACGCCTCCCTCTACGAAATACCCCGAGAGTACCGTCTCGGGAAACACCACGAGGTCCGGGGGGCGCTCTTGCCCCGCCACCTCGGTGAAGACGGAACCGATGCGCCGGAGATTCTCGGCGTAATCCCCTTTACGTGGACGAATCTGTGCGACTACGACGTCGAGATGTGACACGTCATCAAGTTATGAGATCGGCGGAAGGCTTGACAGTCGGACGATGCGGGTCGCTCAGAACAGCTCGGCTTGTTCGCGCAACGCGCTCGGTCGGACGACCGGCAAGTGCAGCCGCTCCTGCATTGCGCGGGCGCTGTGAGGCGCATGCCCTTGGAACGTGTCGTCAAAATACCCGAAGATCATGTCCACCCGCGACCGCAGCAGCCGAACCACCTGCTCCCAGTGTTCGAGCTCCTGCTCGCGATCGAGCTGTGCTCGCGAGTAGTCAGTCAAACGGCGTCCTGTTCCCTCCCACCGCAGATACGCGAAGTCGGCCGTCGGCTCCAGCGCCAACTCGTTGGCCATCTCACGAGGCGTCCAGCGGGCATCCACCATGGCACAGGCCACCCGGTGCCGACGCAGGACTTCCATGGTCTGCGGGGCCAACCAACCCGGGTGCCGGAACTCGATGGCCCAGCGGAATCCCTCCGGCAACTCGGACAGGAACCCTCGTAGTAGGTCGAGACTCGCGTCCGACGGCCGAAAAGCGGGGCTCATCTGGAGCAACAGAGGGCCCAGCCGTTCCCCGAGTCCGGAAACGCGGTCCAGGAACCGACGTATCACCAGCTCGGTATCGGCAAGGCGCCGCTCATGCGTGACCTGCTGCGGGACCTTGAGGGCGAACACGAAACCCTCCGGCACGCCCTCGACCCACTCCTGAACCGCGGGCTCGGCGGGAATGGAGAACGCCGTGGATCCCACCTCGACCGTCGGGAATGCTCGGGAGTAGACCTCAAGAAAATCCCTGCTGCGCGTTCCGTGCGGATAGAACGGTCCGATCCACGAACCGACTTTCCAGCCCTGCGTTCCGATGAGGATCCGCGCCGGCATGGCTTAACGAGATTCGCGCACGCGGCGGTGGTGGTACATACGCATCTCGCTCACGAGCCCGTCGGTGGTTTCGCAAAACAACGCACCGCGGAGGTCCACCGGCTCTCCCGTGCGCCGCCGCCGAAACGTGCAGCGGAATTCCGCCGCGAACCACGGCCCAACCGTAAACACTTCTCCCACTCGAAAAGCGATCTCGGACTGATTGAGCGGGACATCTCGCCAGTACGCTTCGATGGCGGCTCTGCCGCGCAGCACCGCGTCGAAGGGGTCGGGCGCAAACACGCCGTCATGGGTGAAAACGGCCGCCATCCGCTTGGCGTCCCCCGCCATCCAGCCCACCCCGAACTCGTCGAGGATTTCGCGGTAGCGCGTATGCGATCCGACGGTTGCATCGATCATCCGGCCACTCCAGTGAGACCGCTTCCCCACGGTCGGGTCCGTAGAGAAGTTACAGCACGATGCACGGCCGGATAGACCCCGACACTCGGCGGCCCCGGGTGATCATAGACTGCGACCCCGGGATCGACGATGTGGTGGCCTTGGCCCTCGCCGTGCGTTCTCCGGAACTCGACGTCGTGGCCGTCGTCACGACGTACGGCAACGCGGCCCTGGCGGACACGACCCGCAACGCCCAACACCTCCTCGACCTCGCAGGCGCTCCGACGATCCCCGTGATCCCGGGCTCCGACAGGCCGCTGGAACGCGCCCAATTCTTTGCGGCAGACGCGCACGGACCGACGGGAGTGGGATACGCGAGCGTCCCGGAGGCCCCACCGTGTCCGCCCCAACCCCTCGCGCTGCTCGAATTGCTGGACCGGACGGCCGCGCCGGTGATGTTGGTCACGCTGGGACCCCTGACGGACCTCGCTCACGCGCTGACAGAGGACGCGGATCTGGTACGGAGCCGGGTCACCCACTACCTCGGCATGTTCGGCAGCCTCGAGCAGCGCGGCGACACCGGGCGATTGGCAGATTTCAATGCATGGTGCGATCCGGAGGCTCTGGCCATCGTACTGGCCGGTGATCTGCCAGTCACGATGGTGGGGCTGGATGTGACCCGCCGCGTGCACCTCACCAGAACCGAGGTCGGTCGCGTATCGAGCGGGGCAACCGACCTCGATCGCTGGTTGGGCGCCGCGCTGCGGTACTACTTGGAGTTCCACCACGCGCGGGGGCGCCATGACACGTGCGTGATCAATGACGTTCTACCAATCGGTCAGCTGATCGAGCCGTGTTTGCTCCAAATGGAGCGTCGTCGTTTGGTCGTTGACCTTGACGGCGGAGAGCGCCGCGGGCATACAAGGGTGGATGGCGGCGGCTGGGACACCGCCGTCGCGACCGACGTGGACATCGGGGCGATGCGCACGCTTCTTGGTAGAGTGTTCACAGGACCGTGGTCAGACACCCGGTAACACATCTCTCTTTGTGAGGAGCCGGAATGACACTGGGACAAGTTCGCGTAGCGGTGGTGGGGGCGGGTGAGATCGGGCGGGGGTGGGCCGCCATGTGCGTGGCTGCTGGTTGGCAGGTCTCCATCTTCGACATCGACTCGTCTGTCATGGAAATGGCGTCGGACGACATCGTGAGGCGAGCCCAGAAGCTCATCGAGCTCGAAAGGGCCACGGCAGATTATGTCGACAACGGCGTAGCCCAGCTTAAGGTCGGACGGTCGATCCTCCAGGCCTGCGCGGACGCCGAGTGGGTGATCGAGGCCGGTCCGGAAGATCTCCTCGTCAAGCAGCGCATGTTCGAGGCGATCGAGGGCGCGGCGAAGAACGCCCGCGTCATCACCAGCTCAACGAGCGCGCTGCAGATCAAGGACATCGTCGCCCGGTGCACGCGCCACCATCGGGCCATGGTCGCACATCCGCTCCCGCCGCCGGAGTTGATCCCCTTGGTGGAGATCGTCGCCGGCCCGGAGACGGACCACACCTACGTGGAGCTGCTCAAGGGGTGGCTCCGCGCCCTGGGCAAGATACCGGTGGAGATTCTCAAGGAGGTGCCGGGCAACGTCGCGACCCGGATCGCTGCCGCCGTGTGGCGTGAGGCAATCGACCTCGTGCTCGAGGGAGTGATTGGGGTGGATGACCTCGATCGAGCGGTGTCCGTCGGGCCCGCCGTGGGATGGGCTGCGGCGGGCCCGCACCTCTCCTACGTCCTCGCCGCCGGCGGGCGAAACGTCAGCGGGTTTCTTCAACAGCTGCTGCAATCTTATGAGGGAATCTGGGCCGATTTACCGACGTGGTCTCACCTCGAACCCGAGCAGCAACGGCGTCTGGTGAGCCAGATTGAGAAGGCGTACAGGGATAACGTCGACGTCATCCGGCCGGCCCGCGATCGGCGCCTCGCCGGGATGTTGCGTGGCCTCGAGCGGTCTCGAGGCCAAGCGGAGTGATGGGCTAGACGGCCACCAGCAGGCCGGTCGCGTACATCACGAGCAGTCCAACCAAGACGCCCCCCGCCGTCGCCGGGGCGAACCGGCTCGCACCGTCGCCCATGACGCGCCAGAGCACGATGACGACCTGGGCGATCGCTCCCGCCCCAATCGAGAGGAACAGCGTGGCAAAGAGGGGTGTGTAGGCCAAGCCTCCGATCCACGCACCGAGAATGGTGGGTGCCCCGGCCAGCAGGCCGAGCGCAGCGAGACGTCCGATCGCCGGCCGGTCACGGGCGATCGGCGCCACGATCCCCAGCCCTTCGGTCGTGTTGTGCAACATGAAGCCGATGATGAGGAACGCGCCCAGCGCCGCCTCACCCAACGCGTAGGCCGCGCCGATCGCCAGTCCCTCGCCCAGGTTATGGACACCAATGCTCAGCGCAATCAGCCACGCCACCGCCGCGCGGCCCTGCGCTCCCTCGCGCCGCACCCGCGACCGCGACACCAGTTCGATTGTGAGCAGTGCACCAAGCGAACCCACGGCAACCAGCATGGTTCCCTGGAAGGCTCCGCCCACCTGGGCCGCGGCCTCGAGCGCTTCGTGCAGCGCGTCAACCCCAAGGAACACCAACAGCCCGACTGTGAGGGCGAGCACGAAATTGAGCCACCGCTGCTCGAGGCGACGGAGCGCGGGATACCACAGTAGGCCGATCGCCACGGGTATCACCCCGACGTACAACCCGATCAGCGCAAACACACCAAAGAACCGGGGACCCACTTCCGGCGTGAGTTCGGCGACGGGGATCTCGTGCTCGAACGTCAATCCGGTGGACGAAAGCAGCACCACCTGATGGGCCTCGCCCTTGACCCACGGATACGGAACACTGATCGTCGCCCGGCCCAGCCGCACGATCGTGGGATCGGGCGCAATCTTGAAGTCCCAGAAAGCCTCATCGACCATTACTTGCGCGACCGTCACGGGATCGGGGCCACCGTTGACGACATCCACGTGGATTTCCCCAGGACGCAGGACGACGCGCTCGAAAGTCAGCTCCTCGACCGGCGGCACCCCGCGGCGCAGCGCATCCAGAAGCCCGCCTTGCGACAGCGACGCCACCACCAGTCCGAGCATGACGACCGGCAGCAGGATCAGGATCCACAGCGGAAACCGCCGCTCGGTCATACCGCCGGATCCTCGACCTGGAAGTGTCCCATCCAGCCGAGCTCGGCAAACTCACTCTGATGGGCGTGGAACATGTAGCGACCCGGCCGATCGTAGGTGAATTCAATGATGTGTCGCTCTCCCTGGCACATCATCAGCGTGTCGGTGAACTCGTGGGGCCGGGCCACGCTGCCGGTGCGATACACGTGAAAGAAGTTGGCGTGCAGGTGCATCGAGTTGATCAAGTCGAACTCGAGCACGTTGACCAGGTAGATGCGCTGCAGCTCTCCAACCCGCATCGGGATGGGGTTGTCACGATAGGCGAACGCCACCGTGTTGGCCGCATATACCTCGTTGGAGCCGTCCAGGTTGGTGTCGAACCCGTTCAGGACCATCACCATTTCGCGCGCCGCCGAACGTGGCGTCTTGGGATCGACGATGTAGACGCCGTACAACCCCTTCGCGATGTGCTTCTTGAGAGGGACCGCGTGACAATGATAGAGGTGAAGGCCGGCTGGTTCCGCGTCGAACTCGTACACGAACGAGCCCCCCGGTAACACCGGTTCGAACACACCATCCATGTCGGCCGGGTGAAACCCATGGAAGTGAATCGTGTGGGCGTGTGTTCCGAGATTCCTGAACCGTACCCGGACGCGATCGCCTTCCGTCGCGCGAATCGTCGGCCCCGGCACCTGACCATTGTACGTCCATGCCGGGTAGAACACGCCGGGCGCGACCTCGATTTCGCGGTCGACGGCCGAGATGTCGTACTCCCGAAGCGTCTGCCCGCTGGGGAGCGTGCTCACCGTTCCGTAGTCAAACTGCTCCAAGTAGCTCAGGGCGTCGAACCCCGTGCGAGAAACGCGTCCCACCGTGCCGGCCACCATCGGATCATGTGCATGCATCGCCAGCTCCGCCGCCCCATCCACCGTACGCCCGATGACGCCCAATCCAGCCGCTCCAAACGCGCCGCGCTTGAGCAGCTCTCGCCGGCTCATGCCATCCTTCGGACTCATCCAACCTCCTGACTCAGCATCGCGCACCACAGCGCCGACGCGAGCTCGTGGCCGATCACCTGATCCCGTTCGTGTCCTGGCTCCCCGTAACGCAACGTGACCGGCCCGCGAAATGGCTGACGGCCGATCACCGTGAACCGCACCCCGGGCCGCAATCCGAGCGCGCCAAGAAAACGGAGCACCGCGGAGTCGCGGTCGCCCACCCGGCGGAATTCTCCCGCTGCGGCGACCGGAAGATCCGTCAGCGGCACGAGATCCAGTTCCTCCATTTCCCCGTCGCGGGTGGGAATCGGCGCCCCGTGCGGATCGAATCCCGGATACCCGAGCGCCATTGCCATCCGCTCCACCAGCTCGTCCGAAACCGCATGCTCGAGCCGCTCGGCCTCCTCGTGAACCGAATCCCAGTCGTAGCCAAGCTTGGTGGTGAGGTAGGCCTCGACCACCCGATGGCGCCGTAACATGCGTAGCGCTGCGCGTCGACCTTTGGGTGTGAGCTGCACCCCGCGGTAGGGTAGGTGATTGAGCAGCCCGGACTCCGACAGCCGCTTCACCATGCCGGTAACCGAAGGCGGGGCCACGTCCAAAACACCCGCGATCGCCGAAGTCTGGACCGGGGTCTCCGGCGTCTCGAGTTCGAAGATGGCTTTGAGGTAGTCTTCGGCCGACCGGCTGATTCCGGTCGAAGTGGCGTGTGACGACACCGGTTCCTCTTAGAGTGATGGCTAAGAGGAATATTATGTGAGCCTAAATTACTGTCAAGCCACAGCGAAACCTATTGCTCGTCGAATATGGAGCTTACGATCCGGTAGGTCATTCCCCAAACTAGCTCCCCCCCAACCAGATAGGCCGGGACGGTGAGATCCGCACCACGCACCCGCACCACGGAGTGCCGCTCCGTCGCCCGGAGTTCATCCAGCGGAAACCACACGTGACTCTGAACCTCGTGAGTCGTGTGCAGGGGCGGCTGGTCATCGAGGCGGAACACGAAGGGGCGGACGAGAACCGGCGGAAGCACCGGCGTCTGGGGAGCCAGGTCGTCCAACTCGCCGACAACGTGACCCGCCGTCAACACGAGGCCGGTCTCTTCCCACGTTTCGCGAATCGCCGTCGCCAGCAGATCGTCATCCGTCCGGTCGCGACGACCGCCAGGTAGAGCCATCTGTCCGGACCAAGGGTCGCCAGGGTGTAGCGCGCGTTTGATAAACAACGCCAACGGCCCGGTGTACCTCTGTGCCGCCAAAACGAGTGCCACCGCCGCTTCGTGGCGGCCGGTTGGGTCGGCGCGTCCGGGCGGGCGGGCGAGTCGCCGCTGCAGATGGTCCGGCCAATGGAGATCGGTCACGAAACTTTCTCAACAAACGAAACGTGATGCCGGTGGCGGTGTATCATTGCCACAATCGCGCGTGGGACTATTGCGCGAGATCTTATATTCGGTGCAGTGCAGGCGGGATTCACACACCCAGGCAAGGAGGCGCGTATCAGAAGCTTCGGTGTCGGATTGCTCGCCATCGCTACTCTCGCGGTCGCCAGTTTCGTGTTGCGACGGCGAAGGCTGTCGATGGCCCTCGTGCCCGACCGTGGCAAGCTCGGAGTCGACGAGCTCTACGCGGCGGGGCTGTGAGAGTGAGGCGGGCGGCTTCGGCCGCCCGTCGTCTTTCTCGCATCACACTAGGTTCTCCACCATCCAGCCGACTGTAGCGTCCATCGCGTCGTCCAGCTCCGGAGTGGATTCCGCCCAGGGATGCCGCGCACCAAACGTGTGACTGCCGCCGGGAATCCTCCGATAGACAGCCGTTGCGCCAGCACGAGAAGCCAAGTAGTCCCCTTCCGCCACGGCAACCGTTTCGTCCAGTTCGCCGTGAAGGATGAGCCAGGGGGCCGTTACCTCTGCGGCGGCCCGCCCGATGTCGAGCCGCCCCGTGCCGTGGCGCTCCATGTCATCGAGATAATCGGTCGCGAGCGACAGAACCTCTCCCGTTCGGCTGTTGACAACGGGAAGCGTCCCCCGTGCTCTCCACTCGTCGATCGTCACATCATCCCACCGCCTCACGCGCGAGATCGCGGCCCAGGTGACGAGCGCTCCGCACGTCACGCCGCTTGCCACGAAGAGTATGGCCGTGCCTCCTCCGCGACTGTGTCCGAACAGTCCCATCGCCGTAGGCGGCCCGAGGCCCGGAACGAGACGTCCCTTCGAGAGTCGGGTCCAGATGCACGCGAGATCCTCCAGATCCCGCGAAATCGTGCCGCGAGCGAAGCGATCCGGCTCGCTAAACCGCTCGCCGTCCGGGCCTACGCCGGACCCCGAGAAGTTGATGGAAACACTCGTTATTCCGGCGTTGGCCAGCCGTGCGGCGATCCGAGGAAAGAAGCCCCAATCCTTGAAACCTTTGAACCCGTGGCAGATGACGACCGCCGGCCGATCGGTGCCGTCTCCCACCGTCCGAATGTCACCTCGCAGCGGCCCGCCGTCGGCCCCTTCCACCTCGAAGGCGCGCACGTGAATCGTTGCCATGTGGTTACTTTGACCTCGCTGAGCCTTTTCAATACATTAATCGACCTTGGCCAAATCTCCCGAGACTGACTGACACGATGGGACTGACGATTCGCCCATCCCATCCGGCACTGCTGGTCGTTCGCCAGGCCATTCGCCACGACCGCGAGCAACTCTTGCGGCAGTGGGTCGATTGGGTGGATCGGCGGATCGAGGACACACCGGGCCTGAGGGCCCCGACGGTCGAACGGCAGTTCGCCATTCTGATCGACATCCTGATCGAACTGGCCGGCCCCCTGCGGAAACAAGCCACCGAGTTGTGGTTCTCGGCTTGCGAAGAGTACGGGCGCACGGCCGCCGTGCGCGGGCTTGCGGCTGGAGAAGTCGTGGAGGAGATCCAGTACCTGCGGGAACTCTTGATTCATCTTCTCTCTGAAACCGTGTTCGACCTGCCGCCTCGGCAGTCCATGGCGGTCGTGCTGCGCATCAATCGCATGCTGGACCGTGGCATCGCCCACGCGGTGGTTGGCTATACGGACGCCCTCGTGGAGACGTTGCTGGATCGCAGCGGCGTTCCGGTTGCCGCCAGCGAACCCGGGGAGATGGTGGTTGCGGCGCGCGTCGAACATCTCGAGGAGGAGGTGCGGCGCCTCCAAAATCAAGCGGCTTGAGGCAATCCTAGCCAGATACCTCCTCGCCGCCATCGACATTGATCACGTTCCCGGTGATCCAATCGGCACCGGGATGGCACAGCGCCACGACCGCGCCGGCCACATCCTTCGGCGTGGTGAGGCGCCGGTGGGGATTGCGACGGGCCGCCAGCGCAAAGAGGTCCTCGCTCCCGGGGATCTTGCGCGCCGCCGGGGTGTCGGTCACTCCCCCCCGCAAGGCATTCACAGTGATTCGGTACCGAGCCAATTCCAGCGAGAGCTGGCGAGTATGGGACTCCAGAGCGGACTTGGCCGCCGACACCGCCCCGTAGGCCGGGAGCACGCGCGTCGACCCGGACGAGGTCATGGAGAACACGCGACCGCCGGGCGCCATCAAGCCGCGCCGAACCAGACTCTGCACCCAGTACACCAACGAGTGCGCCATCACATCCAGTGTCATCTCGATGTTGGCTTTGCTCAGGGCATCATCCCCGACGGCGGGCTTGAGCGTGCCGAATGCAAGCGAGTGCATCAAGACAGCCACGGTCCCGCCTCGCTCCGCGATCTCGCCGGCCAGCGCGTCGAGCACTTCCTCACGCTTGGCCTCGTCCGCGGCGTTGACGTTGAAGAAGTGCGAGCGCCTTCCCAACCTCTCGACGCGCTCGCGGATCTCGGCCACATGCTGTAATCCGGCCTTGCGATCGAGGTGCACGCCAGCTATGTCGTACCCGGCCTCGGCGAGAGCCCCGACACAAGCCTCGCCAAAGCCGCTCGAAGCACCCAGTACCAGTGCCCACCGCGGCGTCATCGTTTGCGCGTGCGTCACCCCGACCTCCGTGCTTGCGCAGAACCTTCGCGATCGCAGAACTTAGCCCATGAAGATTCACGTCGCCATCGCTATCGGACTGATCGCCGGCGTCGCGTTCGGACTGCTGGCGGCCGCAACCAATATCCCGGTCCTCGTCCAGATCGCCACCGGGATGGCGCCGCTGGGAACGGCGTTCGTGAATCTGCTCAAGATGGTGGTCATACCCCTGGTCGCTTCGACTCTGTTCGTCGGCGTGGCGGGGATGCGGAGTCTCAAGCAACTGGGTAGGTTGGGCGGCCTCACCGTGGCATTCTTCGCCGTGACGACCTTTCTCAGCGTGATCATCGGTATGATCGCGATGCGGTCATTGCTTCCGCTCGCCGGCGAGGCGGCGCGGTTGGTGACGGCGGGCGTCACGACCCCGGCTCCCGTGCTCCCGGGTCCGGTCGACTTCTTCGTCAGCCTCATACCCGAGAACCCGATCGCCGCCGCCGCCGAGGGCGCCCTCTTGCCGCTGGTGGTATTCACGTGCCTGATCGCCGCCGCGGTGGGCACGCTCGACGCCGAGCATCGCGATCGCCTGATCGGTCTGGGTGAATCCACCGTGCAGGCGTGTGTGAAGCTGGTGCACTGGGTGCTCTGGACGGCGCCGCTCGGCGTGTTCGCGCTCGCGGCTCCGGTAGTCGCCCAGGCAGGCTGGGCCCTGCTGCAGAGCCTGGCGGTGTTCGTCGTCGCGGTGGTGCTCGGCCTCGGTGTGTTCGTGCTCTTGGTGTACATCCCCGCGATCAAGTTCATGAGCCCCGCGGGGATCCGGGAGTTCTTCACGGCCGGCAGTGACGCCCTCATGATCGCGTTTGCGACGACGAGTCAGGCGGCGACGGTCCCCGCCATGCTCGAAGCCACGGAAAGGTTGCGGGTGCGCGGTTATACCGCCGGCTTTGTCGTGGGCCTCGGCGCCGCCATCGGGCGGGCGGGCAGCGCGCTATTCCAGGGCGCCAGCCTGATCTTTCTGGCTTGGCTCTACGACGTGCCGTTGCCGGCACACGGTATCGCGGTCGCGATCCTCGCCACGGCGCTGGCGTCCATCACGGTTGCGGGTGTCCCCTCGGCCAGCGTCCTGTCGCTGGCACCGGCTCTGAGCGCCGTTGGCGTTCCGCTGGACGGCCTAGGCGTCCTACTGGGTGTGGATCGTATTCCCGACATGTTCCGGACGGCCACCAACGCGGCCGGGACGATGACGGCGGCCTGCGTCACCGACCCCCTGATCCCAAGCCGTCGCAGCTCGCGCCCGGTGTCGCGCACGTCCGGCGCCATCGCGACCTGACCCGAGACCGCGGTGCCGTACCGTCTCATCGCCGACAGCCTGGTGCTCTTCCATCTCACGTTCATCCTCTTCGTGGTCACGGGAGGGTTTCTCGCCTGGCGCTGGCGACGGCTCGTGTGGATCCACGGTCCCGTGGCCGTGTGGGGCGCCCTCATCGAGTTCGTGGGCTGGGTCTGTCCGCTCACTCCGCTGGAGAATCACTTCCGCGTGCTGGCGGGGCAATCGGGCTACGAGGGCGGGTTCGTTGAGCATTACCTGATACCACTCATCTACCCGGCGGACTGGACCTTCGCGTTGCGGGTGCTCCTGGGCAGCCTCGTGGTGGCCACGAATGGGGTCGCCTACATGGTATTATGGAAGCGCCGAACCCGCGGCTCCTGACCCCCAACCAGATTTCGTGATGAGCTACCTGGACGCGCTACCGCCGCTTATTCCCCGTGAAGAGCTGTTCGGGAACCCGGTCAAGACGGACCCGCAACTGTCACCGGACGGGCGGAAGATGGCGTTCATCGCGCCGGAGGATGGGAAACTGAACGTGTGGGTGACCGACCTCGAGCGAGACGAGACGAAGACGGCTACGCACGACCGCGACCGCGGCGTGCGCGTGTATTTCTGGGCGCACGACGGCCGCCATCTCGTCTACCTCCAGGACGTCGGCGGCGACGAGAACTGGCGGATGCACGCCGTGGACCTCGAGACGGACGAGATCCGGGACCTCACTCCGTTTTCTGGCGTGCAAGTACAGCTCGTCGCGCGCGACAAGCGATATCCGCACGAGCTGCTCATCGGCATGAACAAGGATGACGAGCGGCTGCATGACGTGTACCGCATCGATCTTCGCACGGGGGACTTGACCATGGTTGCGAAGAACCCCGGTGACGTGGTGGGATGGGTGGCGGACGCTCAATTCGTCGTGCGGGCGGCGCTGGCGGCGCGCGACAACGGCGGCATGGCGCTGCGGGTCCGCGCCGATGGCGACAGCGAGTGGGAGTCCCGCATCGAGTGGGACGCGGAGGATGGACTGTCGAGCGGTCCGATCGGCTTCACCCTGGCGGGCGACGCGTTGCACCTCGTGGATTCACAGGGTGCCAATGCCGCGCGCCTCGTGCGGCTCGACCTCGCGACGGACGAACGGACCGTGCTGGCCGAGGATGCCCAGTACGACGTGAGCGGAGCGCTCGTGCACCCCGACACGCGGGCGCTGCAGGCCGTGTCCTTCACGCGCGCGCGTGAGGAATGGGTGGTGCTGGACCGCACGATCGCCAACGACCTGGAGCGCATCCGCGCGCTGAACCCGGGCGACTTCGCGATCAACAGCCGCACGCATGACGACAACGTGTGGGTGATCAGCTTCACCGAAGACAACCGGCCGGTGTCGTACTATCGCTACGATCGCCCGCGCGGCAGCGGAGAGCTGCTGTTCTACAATCGACCGCTGCTCGCCAAGCGCACGCTGGCGCACGTCCAACCCATCAGTCTCAAATCGCGGGACGGGTTGACCCTGCACGGCTACCTCACCCGCCCACCCGGAGTCGCCGAGCCAATCCCGATGGTGCTCGACGTGCACGGTGGCCCTTGGCACCGTGATGTGTGGGGATACGATCCGGAGGCGCAGTGGCTCGCCAACCGCGGGTACGCGTGTCTCCAGATCAACTTTCGGGGTTCCACCGGCTACGGCAAGGCCTTCTTGAACGCCGGGAACCGCGAGTGGGGCGGTAAGATGCACGACGATCTGGTGGACGCGGTGCGCTGGGCGATCGAACGGGGTGTCGCCGATCCGAACCGTGTCGCCGTCTACGGCGGGTCATATGGCGGGTACGCCGCCCTGGTGGGAGCGGCGTTCACGCCCGGACTGTTCCGCTGCGCGGTGGACATCGTCGGCCCCAGCAACCTCATCACCTTCATCGAGACCGTTCCACCCTATTGGTCCAGCTATCTGGAGATGCTGTATCATCGAGTGGGCCATCCGATAACCGACCGCGAGTTCCTCGAGTCGCGTTCGCCATTGTCGCGGGCGGAGGAGATTCGCATCCCGTTACTCATCGCGCAGGGAGCCAACGACCCGCGGGTCAAGCAGTCGGAGTCCGAGCAAATCGTCGCCGCGCTACGCGACAAGGGGATCGATCATCAGTACCTGCTGTTCCCCGACGAGGGACACGGATTTGCCAAACCGGAGAATCGGTTGAAGTTCTATCAAGTGGCCGAGGGTTTCCTCGCCAAGCATCTGGGCGGTCGAGCCGAACCCTGAGAGGAAGCGACCATGACACTTCGCATAGCGGCTGCCTTCACGGTGGGATTCCTGACCCTTGTGGCATCCCCCTCGACGGCACAGGAGACGACCGCAGCGGTGCGCCCTGCGGGGGCGGCAGTGATCGTGCGTGGGGATACGTTGTTCCGTCTCACCGGCGCGCTCGGGCCCTTTTCGCCCGAGGAGCGCGCTCGAGCGATCGCGGCGCGGATCGACAGTCTATCGCGAGATCCGGTGGGCGCACGACGCGCGATTACCATTGCCGACTCCGGCGGCGGCACCAATCTCGCGCTTGGATCGACGGTGCTGATGACGGTGACCGACGAAGACGCGGCCGCCGCCGGTGTTCCGCGGGCGACGCTGGCTGCTCAGCTCGCGCCGATCCTGCAACAGGCCATCGGAGGTGCTCGGGGCTCCACCTTCAAAGGGATTCTGCTCGGTGCGCTGCTGACCTTGCTTGCCACGGGCGGGTTCATCCTGCTGTTCCGCGGCATGAATCGGTTCTTCCCATGGTTGTACCGGAAGATCGACGGCTGGCGCACGACGATCATTCCGTCGATCCGCATCCAGCGGCTCGAGGTGCTGTCGGCCGCGCGTGCGGCGGACACCCTGGTGGTGTTCGCACGAGGACTCCGCATCGCGGCGATGATCCTCCTGATCTACGTGTATCTGCCCCTCGTGCTGGGCTTCTTCCCGTGGACCGCCGATTTATCGACCACGATCTTCGGTTGGGTCATCGATCCACTGCAGCAGGCGGGCGTCTCATTCATCAACTACCTGCCCGACATCTTCACGATCGCGGTCATCGTCGCGGTCGTGGTCTACGTGCTGAAGTTCATTCATCTGTTCTTCAATGGAATCAAGCGCGGGGCCATCACGTTTCCTGGGTTCTACCGCGATTGGGCGGAGCCCACCTACAAGATCGTTCGATTCGCGGTGCTCGCGTTCACGGCGGTCGTCATCGTTCCCTACCTGCCGGGTTCCGATTCAAAAGCGTTTCAGGGCGTGTCGGTATTCCTGGGCGTGTTGTTCACTTTCGGATCGGCCTCGGCCATCTCCAACCTCGTCGCCGGGGTGGTGATGACCTACATGCGGCCGTTTCAATCCGGGGACCGCGTCAAGATCGCCGAGACCGTGGGCGACGTGGTGGAAAAGACCTTGCTGGTGACGAGAATCCGCACGAACAAGAACGTCGACGTCACCGTGCCCAACGCCATGGTGCTGTCGAGTCACATCATCAACTACAGCTCGTCAGCCAAGCATCGCGGGGTCATTCTGCATACCGGCGTGACGATCGGCTACGACGTCCCATGGCGACAAGTGCATCAACTGTTGATTTCGGCGGCGGACAAGACTGAGGGCGTTCTCGCGGAACCCAAGGCGTTCGTATTGCAGACCGGTCTGGACGATTTCTACGTCAAGTATGAACTGAACGCCTACACCGACCGTCCGAACGCGATGTCGCGGACGTACTCGCTGTTGCACCAGAACATCCAAGATCGGTTTGCGGAGGCGGGGGTGGAGATCATGTCGCCGCACTACCGAGCGGAACGCGATGGTAACGCCGTGGCGCTCCCGCCGGCACCACAGCCGCGGACCGCTATGGACGGCCCAATCGCGGGGCAGTAGTCGTCCGGGCGTGCCGCGAGATGATTCCAAACCGGCGCCGGGTCGCGGCGTGTCGGTCGTGTATGTGCGTCCCGGCACGAGCGTCACGCATTTCACACATCGGCTCGTGCTGCAACGTCCCGACGTGGCGGTGCTGCTCATGGACCGCTACGAGGGCCGGAGCAAGTTTCACGACCGCAAAGTCGTACTCGATCACGGCGCGGCGGCGCTGTGGTACGTGTTCCCGGGAGCCTGGTACGACGTCGGCCGGTTCCACGACAGGAACGGGAACTGGACGGGATGGTACACCAACCTGTGTCGTCCCGTGGTGGTCACGGATGCGGGTTGGGAAATCACCGACTTGTTCCTGGACCTGTGGCAGCCCGCCGACGGCGGGCCGGCCACTTGGCTCGACCGAGACGAATACGAGGCTGCGAGGAACGCCGGCCTCATCGATGTGACACTGCACGGCACCATCGAGCGTGTGTGTTCCGAGATCGATGCTCGGGTGGTGCGAGCCCAGTGGCCACCGGCCGAGACCATCCCTTTGGATCTAGCGTCGGCACGGAGGCTTGCGGACGGGATGCGCTGACGTACGTGGAGTCCGAGCGCCCATGGGTTCGTCGACGGCGACGCGCGGATGCGATGAAATGACCCGCGGAGCGTCGATGCGGTAGCCTGGTCACCGTGGGTATGGCGTATCCTCGCCAGCACCCATGGCCCGTCGTGAACTCATCACCCTCCTCGAACACATCTCCGACACCGGAGACGTGGGCGCGCTCTTCCATCACCTCGGATATCGCCGGACAAGCAGGCCCGGTGTGGATTCCGCGCTGATCCTCGCCCGTCACGAAGCTTTTGAAGTTCACGTCGTTGCGACGGATTCGCCCGCGCACACGGTCCGAGTGCTCGCCCGCCGCCTGGGCACTCTCGGTACCCGCGCGCTGGCGGTGGCCTACTCCGACACCATGCTCGCAATCGCCGCCCCGCGGGCCGGCAAAGCCACCTCCACCAAGCCCTTGGTTTGCCGGCTATCCGCGCCGGCACCCACCGGTGTTCAGCGGCTTGCGGAGCTAGCTCCGGAACCGAGCGCGAACGCGCTCGAGCATTGGCTGCGGGTGGTACAGGTGCTGTCCACGGAAGACATTGGCCGGCGTTTCTTCCAGCGCTTCCAAGAATCGGTGGAACGCGTCGCCGCCGTTCTGGATGCGAAGCAGCCCGCGCGCGACCGCCGTTTGGTCGCGCTGATCATCCTCACCCGCGTGCTGTTCCTCTACTTCGTCCAGGCAAAAGGCTGGCTCGACAATGACAAACGATTTCTCTCGCATCAGCTCGACGCCGCGTTACGCGACGGAGTCGACTTTCACACGCAGTACTTCGAGCCCCTCTGTTTCGGCGTGCTGAACCGGGCCCCGGTGGATCGCACCTCCACCGGCCCTTGGACAAACATCCCCTATCTCAACGGCGGATTGTTCGAACCGCACCTGATTGAACGAAAGTTCGCTCCGGTGAACATCTCCCCTGGCATGTGGCGTGATTTGTTTGACGGACTGTTCGAGCGGTTTCGCTTTTGCCCCACTGAGGGCGAAGAAGCCGACGTGATCGCGCCGGACATGCTGGGCCACGTCTTCGAGCGCTTGATGGATCCCGCCGACCGGCGTGGCTCGGGCAGCTTCTATACTCCGGCCAATCTGGTGCGGCGCGTGATCGATGCCGCGTTCGAGGCACACCTGATCGGCCATGGGATCGCGAGTTCGTCGATCAACGCCCTAATAATCGACGGATCCGTCGTCGAACGCGATCGACCGGCGCTCGCCCGCGGTCTCCAAGCCCTGACCCTGCTGGATCCGGCGGTTGGTTCCGGTGCGTTCCTCGTAGGGGCGCTCCAGCGTCTCACCGAACTGCGGTCGCTGCTCGAGCCCCTCCAGCCGGTGGCGAGCATCCGACGCGATGTCCTGCGATCCAGCCTGTTCGGTGTCGATCGCAATCCGATGGCAGTGCGTCTGGCTGAACTTCGACTCTGGCTCACGCTCATCGCCGATCCACAGGTGACCGACCCCGCGGACGTCACGCCGCTCCCGAATCTCGACGGATTGGTGCGTCAAGGCGATACGCTCATGGATCCCGTCGCCATGACGGGGACGGCACCACGTTCACCCCAGCTCGCGCGGGCCGCGACGACGCTGCGCGCTCGCCGTGCCGCCGTGTTCGAGGCTCGGGGACATGGCCGAACGCCGGCGCTGCGTGCCCTGCGCGCGGCGGAGTTTCGGTACGCGGATCATGTGCTGGACGCGGCTCTCACCGCGACCGAACGGCGCATCCGCGACATCCGAAACGCAGCAGACAGCCCGGACCTGTTCGGTCGCCGCGGCATGCCGACCCGCGAGCAACGCCGCGACCTCGAATACCACGAAGATCGCCGGGATGAACTGACGTCCGCCCGACGACGGCTGCACGATCACGACGAAGTTCCGTTCTTCTCCTTCGGCATCCATGCCGGCGACATCATGGCGCGCGGCGGATTTGCCGTCGTCGCCGGCAACCCCCCGTGGGTCCGCGCCGAGCGCCTGCCGCGTGCCTATCGACAGCAGCTCGGGAAGCATTTCCGCTATTGGCATACTGCGGGCGGTCACGGATACGCCCATCAGCCGGACCTGGCGGTCGCCTTTCTCGAACAGGCACTTCGCGTGGCTGCGCCGGGCGGTGTCGTCGCGTTGCTGCTACCGAGCAAGCTCGCAACCGCGGGGTACGGGGCGTCGATCCGGGGCTATCTCGCTGAGATGACGACGATCCTGGCAGTTGAACGCATCGCCGATCACGACGGAGCACACTTCCAAGCCACTGCATATCCGCTGGCGCTCGTGGTGCGCAACACTCCGCCCGTGCTCGAGCACCGGGTTGCACCGAAGTTGGGCGGATCCGGCGCGATCCTCCAGCACGCGCTCAACTCCGAGGGACCGTGGCTCCTGCTGCCGGACCGGCGGCGGGACGCACTGAAGGAATTTCACGCTGCCGGCCTCGCGCTCGCCGAGTCCGCCACGCTTTCCCTTGGTGTAAAGACAGGCGTAGACCGTGTGTTCGTTGGTGAGCTGGAACGCCGCGACGGCGACCGCGCGCTCCTGCGCATGGCCCAGGACCACGTTTGGGTCGAATCTGCCGTGATTCGACCGGCGCTGCGTGGCCGCGACGTCCGGCAGTTCGGATGCCGCCAGGAGCGGGTGCTGCTTTGGGGGCACGACGACTTCGGTCACGTGCGAGCCTCGTTGCCACCCCTGGCCACCGAGTACTTCGCGCGCCACCTGTCGGCACTGCGAGCACGCGCCGACTACCAGACCGGTCCGACCTGGCAGGTGTTCCGCGTGCGCGCAGCCCTCGGCCCCTTCCGGCTGGTGTGGTCCGATCTCGCACGACGGCCTCGTGCATGCGTGCTCGAGCTGTGTGATGCGGTCGACACGATTCCTCTCAATACATGTTATGTCGCGACTTCACGTGACGAGACCGTGCTCCTCGCGGCGAGTTGTGTTCTCAACTCCACCTGGGGCGCTTTACATGTCCATACGACGGCCGACGAAGCGCGCGGCGGATATCGCCGGGTCAACGCGCGTGTCGTCGGATCGCTACCCACTCCACCACAGGCTCGTGCGGCTGCGCTCGCTGCGCTCGCGCGAGAAGCGCATGCAGGAAAACCGATCTCGACCCATGACCTCGACGAAGCCGTCGCCGACTCGCTGGCGCTTTCACCCGAGGCGCGGCACACCGTGCGCCGATTCGCCACGGATCTTGGCCGACCAACTGCACGTCGTCCGTGACGCGAGCGCCTGGTCGATCGCCCTGGGCACTCGGCGCGACCCGTCGGCTCTGACTGCTCACCTCGCATGCGCAGCGCAGGGCCCGGCGCTCCAGGGCTGGCGCGGACCGGAATGGCTGTTTCCGCATCAAGTACGATCGGCGTCCCGGGTACTTGGCGTGTTGCAAGCGTTCGGCGGCGCGATCCTCGCGGATGAGGTCGGCTTGGGCAAGACGTACGTGGCCCTTGCGGTCGCGCAGAGCTTCGCGACCGTCACGGCAGTCGTGCCGGCCGCGCTGCTCCCGCAGTGGCGGCGAACGGCAGGATTGGGCGCACAGGCCATCACACTGGTGTCGCTCGAAAGCTTGAGTCGGGGCGGCCGCGTACCTCGCTGTGACCTCCTGATCGTGGATGAAGCGCACCGCCTGAGAAACCCGCGCACCAAACGCTACGACATCGTCGCCCGCGACATCGGGCGTGCACGCGTATTGCTCGTCACGGCGACGCCACTCGTCAATCACCCGCGTGATCTCGCCGCTCTGCTCCGGCTCTTTCTGGCGGACAACGGCCTCGCACCGTTCGGCGTGGCGTCGCTCCAGTCTCCCACGGACGCACTTGCCCTGGGGCGTGCCGCTGCACCGGTGATCGTCGCGCAGGCGTCCACCGGGGTCGCGCTCCCTCTTCCGACGCTGGGCGATCATCCGGTCTGCACGCTCCCGCCGCTCACCCCCCATCGGCTTCGTCGTGTGCTCGATCGCGTCGACGCGCTACGCTTCCCGACGGTCGGGGGGGTGGAAACGAGCCATCTCCTACGCCAACATCTCCTGCTACGCGTCGCATCGTCGCCGGCGGCCGCGCGCGAGACGTTGCGTCGCCACTTGACCTATCTCGATCGAGTCGCCGTGGCCGTCGAGCAAGGCCAGCAGCTTCCGCGCGGTGTGGCTCGCCGGATCCTGGGCCCCGGAGATGACATGCAGTTGGAGCTCCTGGCGGCGTGCGACTGGGAGGATACACCGGTTGAGTCCGTCACGCGGGACGAGATTGCCGCCGAGCGACACCGCATCGACGAGCTACTACAGTTGATGCGCACCGATGGGCCCAACCCCAAGCTCGAAGCGCTCCGCGGTCTGCTGGCGCGACGCAAGGGCCAGAAGACCGTCGTGTTCGTGACATGCGTCGCGACGGGTCGCGACCTGGCGAGCCGGCTAAGGTGGCAGTCAGTCGGGTTCATCGGTGCGGGAACGGCCCGCATCGCCACCGGACCCATTCCGGTCGAGCGAGCGCTGCAACTCTTTGCCCCGCGGGTCCGGCATGCAATCGTGCCGCCGCATCTTCAACTCGTCACGCTCATCGCCACCGACATCATGAGTGAGGGAGTGGACTTGCAAGACGCAGACGGCGTTGTGCACTACGACCTTCCCTGGACACCGATGCGACTCGCTCAGCGCGTGGGGCGTGTCACGCGGATCGGAGCCCGCCACACTGCCACACACGTGTGGTGGTTCGCGCCCACTCCAGCGATCGAGCGCCGGCTGCGGCTCACCGCGCGACTGGATCGAAAGGTGGCGGACCAGACGGATACCGCCGTCGCCGTGACCAGCGGAGTCGGTCGCGCTCGGGTTCTCGGAACCCAGCTCGAAGCTCGAGCCGCGCTCGGTGAGGGGGTATCGGCACCGCCGACGGCCGATCCGTGTTTCGCCGTGGTTCGCGGACGAAGCAGTGTCGTGGCAGCGGTGGAGTGGCGCCTCGGCGCGACGTCGTCAGTCGACCTCCTGGCCATGGACGGCCGTCCAGCCGTGACGGTGGCCGACTATGTGCGAACGCGCATGCTGTGCGAGGAACTCCTGGCGGCCCGCTCATCTGTGGACCTTCCACCACCCCCGGAACTGCGTCGCGGCCTCGCGCACGTGCTCCGCACGCGTGCCTGGGCCGCTGCGGACTCCGAGACGGAAAGCACGGTCGCTCTCAGGCGGTGCGCCCTCGATCGCGCGGTGGCCGCGGGGAACGCGCGCGCAACGGAGCTCCTCCGCACCCTCGACAGGGTGCTCCAGGTCTTGCGTTTGGGGGTCCCCATCGGACCCGAGCGACGTCTACGGGAGATTCTCGCGGGGGAGGTGACCCCGTCGGCCCTGACGCAGTGGTTGCAACTCACACCGCGACCAAGGAGCCCGGTGTCGTATCGCATTCTCGCGGCACTCTTCGGTGACGGAAGCGCCGAGAAGTAGCGTCCCGGGAGTTCCTTGCAGAAGACGAGTCCCGGCAACGAACTCCGGGGACACGACGCCCGCAGGTTCACTTCTCCCCGTCCTGGAACGCCTTTGGCACCTCGTCCTCGTCATAGTAGTCCAGCTTGTGCAGGGGCATGACGACGCTCGACAGCACGTTGAGGACGTGACTGCCGATCCGTTTGTAGTACCGCGTCGCCAGGAGCACCGAGGAGGTCATGTTCGCATCGTAGGAACTGTGCGCGATGCGCGTCACAAGCACGTCGCAGCGATGGGTGAGATCTCGGCCGCTCCGAATCAGGCTGAACGCCCGTTCTCGGTCGGAAGACGAGAAGATGTCGAGGGTGTCGTTGAACGCCTCCTCAACACCGCCGCGCACCGCGCGCAACTCCGCAACGATGTCATCGTCGGGAAGCGTGCCTTCTTGAAAATCGAGTATTTCCGCGAGATTCTTGGCGTAGTCGCCGATCCGCTCGACATCCTTGACGAGGCTCATCAGCAACAGACAATACGGCAGGCTCCCCGCGTTCCCTGACACGGATAGATGGGCGATGACCTTCCGCCGGATGCCGCGTTGCAGTTTGTTGATCTGCACGTCGCCCGCATACACCTCGGTGCGGCGCGGCGGGGTCGCCGACCCGGTGAAGTACATATCTCCGGCGCTGACCGTCAGATCGTGCGCCCTCTGCAGCATGTCGCTGAACGACGCCTCCATCTCGCGAAGGGGCTCGGCGCGTTGAAAGAAGCTTATGAGTTCGCGAAGCACGATGGCTTCCTCCTGACTAGAAGAACCGGTTGAGCAGCGCGAAGATCGCGGGCACACCGTAGAACAGCCCGAGCACGTAGAGTAACGCGAACCGACGTGAGGCCACCGCGACGCCCGCCAGCCGCTCCGCCGCGAGCAGAGGCAGCTGCCGCATCTGAGGCAGCGGATAGATCAACAGCGTTCCCGAGAGATTGAACAACAGGTGCACGATCGCGATCGTCACCCCCGCCATCGCGTTCTCTCCGGTGGCGGCCAGCGCCGCCAAAAGCGCCGTCACCGTCGTACCGATGTTCGCGCCAACCGTGATCGGGAAGGCCTGCCGCAAGGTGATGACACCTGCACCGGCAAGCGGCACGAGCAGGGACGTCGTGATGGAGCTGGATTGCACCATTACCGTCACGACGATCCCGACGAGCAGGGACACGATTGCCGCCTGCTCGAGCCCCCGAGCCACCAGCGCCTCGACTCGCGACCGCATCGCGGTCCGCATGACCCGGACGAGCAGGAAGAGCGACACGAAGATCAGGACGCCGCTGACCGCGATCAGTAGTACGCCTTGCCACTGTCCAGAGTCCGTCACGAACGCCACGAGCTTCTTGATCGGCACCATCGCGGTCTTCAACGCACCCTTGATGGGACTCTCGTACTTGATCCCGCCCAGGCCCGTCACCACGCCGGCGAGAAGCTCAGCGCCATGGCGGAGGTATCCGGTCATCAGCTCGAGCGGAAGGAGAATCCCCACAGTAATAAAGTTGAAGAAATCGTGGCAGGTGGCGACGGCAAACGCGCGGCGGAATTCCTCCGGTCGGCCGATGTGACCGAGCGAGACAATGGTGTTCGTCACGGTCGTACCAATGTTCGCCCCCATGATCATCGGAATGGCATTCGCCACGGGCAGTGGGTTATCGGGCGCCGCGACCAGTCCAACAATGAGGGACGTCGACACCGAGGAACTCTGCACGATCGTCGTGGCCAAAATGCCGATCATGAGCCCGATGAACGGGTTGGATGTGGCCGAGAAGAAGGAGTCCAATAGGCCTGAACCGAGCGATTTGAAGCCGTCCCCCAAACCGTTGACGCCCAGGAGGAACACAAAGAGCAGGGCGAGGACCACGAGAGGTTTCGTGAGCGCGTTCCAGGCGGCCAATGGTGGCTGGGGGCGTACCGGGCTGGTGGTTGAGTGCACAGATCGGCGTCGCGGACGTTTCCGAATCGTGAACAGAGAGCGAAGGAACGGGGGAGGTAACGGCGCCGCAATTTGGCGCCGTGGAATACCTCGAACAAGAGTTGGATTTGCGGTAGTTGCAGGGGAAACTGACCCAGCCGCTTGGAAGGTTGCACCGTACTAACTTCGGGTTATATTCGGGTAGTATGACCGAACAAACGCCGAATATGATTCCCAACTGGCCTGCCCCACTATCTGACCCCACTCCCACCCCCACGTGTCCCGAGTGTGGTGGACGGATGTGGTATGGCTCCGCCTGCTGTTTCTGTCCGGCGTGTGGGTGGGGTAGATGCGGATGACCGCCACCGCCTTGCCGGTCCTGGATGAGCGAAGACGGGGTACCCGGTTCGTGGAATTATCCTGCCGCTCAATTCTCAATACTCCCGAATCAACCGGGATGGGATTCTGGTCGGCCAATCCTTACGTCGGCTGTGAATTCGGGTGCACGTACTGTTATGCCCGATACGCGCATCGCTACGTCGCCGAACGTGCGCGCGACGGGGGCACGCTCACGCACGACGAGTACGAAGATCTCACGCGACCGCACGGACTCGAATCGTTTGAGCATCGAATCTTCGTCAAACGCCGTCGATCGGTCGAAGAAGCGCTCGGGCGTGACTTGCGACGCCTCCGTGGCCGCACGAAGCGTGACGGCCGGCAAAGTCTCATCATTGGAAGCGGCACGGACCCGTACCAACCGGCCGAGCGTGTGTATCAGATCACGCGGACGATCCTGGAGCGGTTACGGCAGGAGCGCGGCATTCGTATCGGCGTCATTACGAAGAGCCACCTCGTTTGCCGGGATGCCGTGCTTCTGCAACAACTCGCACGCTCGCATGCCGTTTCCGTCTACATCTCCCTGATCAGTCTCGACGCCGCTGTCACGACACGCTTCGAAGCACGTTCCCCACGGCCGCACGTGCGGCTTCGTGCCCTCGAACGGCTGAGCTCAGCCGGGATCCGCGCAGGATTGATTGTCGCGCCGGTGCTGCCGGGCTTGACCGATTCCGTCAAGCAAATCGACCGCCTCATGCGAGCAGCCCGTGATGCCGGCGCGGCGTTCGTGCTTCCCATTCCACTACGGCTCTACCCCGACGCGCGCCACCGCGTGCTGCCGATCGTTCAGCAGTGGAATTCTGAGCTCGCCGATCGGTATCGGCAGCACTTCACCGCGGGGTGGAACGTCCCGGATACGTATGCGACGGCGATGCGCGCCCGGTTTCGTTCGATTGCCGCCCGGTATGGAATTCCCGACACCTCCACGGAGGACGATCCGACACCGGGTGAGGTACCAGCGTCTCCCGCGCAGTTGAGTCTCTGGCGATGAGTGGTCGCGCCATGCGCCCCAACAACCCGTTGACGAGCGAGCGTGCGGTGTGTCTTTGGATCGCGACCTTCCCGCTACGCTGTGAGCGCTTTCGACGACCCGAGTTGGAGCGGCGCCCGGTCGTGCTGGTCTCGCCCACGGATCTCCGGCGCGTTTGGCAGGTGGGGGACGTCGCCCGACGAGCAGGTGTGAGTGCGGGGATGACGGTCAGCCAGGCAATCGGTCTCTGCCCGGCCTTGGCGGTGCTGGAGCCCGACCCCGTCTACTACGACGAGCAGTTCACCCATCTGCTCGATGCGTTGGAAACCGTAAGCCCGGTCGTCGAGCCGGTGGAACTCGGGCGTGCCTACGTGGGCGTTGACGGCGTGGAGCGGCTCTATGGCGACCCATCGGGCCAACTCACCGCGGTGGCGAATGCCGTCGCGCGCCGGCCTGCGCTGGGACATGCCAATTGGCATGCGGTCGCGCGGTTGGGTTGGGGTCGCGGCAAGTTCACGGCGTGGGTCGCTGCCACTCGCGCGCGTCCTGGCTCCCCGATGATCATCCCCGACGACGGGTTCCGCGCATTCCTTGCAACACAACCGGTCGCGGTCCTGCCCGTCGGCGTAGAGACACACCGGCGGCTCCGCCGTCTTGGGCTCACCACGCTGGCCCATGTTGCCCGCCTCCCCGAAGTGGCACTCGTTTCGCAATTCGGGAAGGAGGGACAAACCGCATGGCGTTTCGCCAACGGTCTCCAGCACGATCCCGTGGTGGGTCACCGGCGGCCCGAGCCCATCGTTTTGACTCTTCAGCTGCCCGTTCCGGTCGCCGATCGTGCGATGCTCCTTCACGCGTGGCGGATGCTCACCGCGCGGGCGCTGCAGCACCCGCGCCGGAGCGGATGGCGTGTTCGCGCCCTGCGCGCACGCGCCATCCTCGAACATGGGGCATCGTGGCTCACTGAAATAACGCTCAAAGACCCCACCGCCGTCGCCGAGCACATCGTCGACCCGCTTGCCGCCAAACTCGACCAGTCTCCACCGACCGGTGCGGCGACACAGTTGGTCGTTGAGTTCACGACGTTCACGCCCGGCACGCAAGAGCTGCACCTCTTTGCGCAGCATGCGGCGAGCGCCGCGCGCGCCGGCAGGCAGCGAGCGCTTCGCACCGCCGCCCAGGAAATCCGGACGCGGTTTCGGCGCCCACTCCTCCATCACGTCATCGAGATTCAGCCATGGTCGCGGATACCCGAGCGCCGATACGCACTGATCGATTACGAGCCCTGAACACCCCCGTGCGTGCCACTGTGTGGTGCGACGACCTGGGGCATCCAGTCCGTGTCGCGATCGACGGTGAGACGATGATACGGGCAGTCGAGGCACTCGTCGAGCACTGGCGCATCGATGACGAGTGGTGGCGAAACTTCGTCTCACGTCGCTACGACGAGGTCGTACTGCAAGGCGGCAAGCATGTCGTGCTGTTCGAAGATCTCGTGACGGAAACCTGGTACGTGCAATCGCCCTGAGAGACAAGCACCCTCTTTCACAGGCGCGGCGGCGTTCCGACGCCACCGCGCCTGTCTCCGAGCCATGTATATCGAACTGCACTGTCATTCCGCCTTCTCGTTTCTCGACGGGACCACGCTTCCCGAGCAGCTCGCGCACGTGGCGTGTACCATGGGGTATCCCGCCCTCGCGCTCACCGATCATCACGGCGTCTACGGTTCCATGGTGTTCGCGCAGGCTGCCAACCAACTCGGCATCCAACCCATCACAGGAGTGGAACTCACGCTGCTCGACGGCAGCCATGTGACACTCCTCGCGGAGACCCCCACGGGCTACGCCAACCTTTGCCGCCTGATCACGGAAGCGCATCTTGGCCGTGACGATCGACGGGATCCGCGGCTCGATTTCGCTTCGCTCGAGGCACGTCATGAAGGCCTGATCGTGTTGTCCGGCTGCCGGCAGGGGATGCTGCCGACGGCGCTCGTCCGCGAGGGGCCGAGCGCCGCCCGTCGGCTCGCAGAACGCTGCCGTGCCGTGTTTGGACCCGAACGTTTCTTCATTGAAGTGCAGCGCAATGCGGTTCAGGGAGATCGACATCGCTGTCGTGCGCTCTTCGATCTTGCCGATGCCGTGGCGCTCCCCGTCGTAGCGACTGGAGACGTGCACTATCATCGCCGAGAGCATCATCGGCTGCACGATGCGTTGGTTGCGATTCGACATCGCACGACTCTCGACGGTTCTCATGAGGTGCGCAAGCCGAACAGCGAGTTTCATCTGCGGCCACCCGACGTGATGATGGAACTCTTCCGCGACCGGCCCGAGGCGGTCGCGCATACGCTTGCGATTGCGGAGCGGTGTACGGCCTTCGATCTCACCCGCGATTTGGGGTATACGTTTCCCGACTTCCGCGGCGCCGACAGCTGCCCTGCACCCCGTGCGCTCGCGGAACTCTGCCGTAGCCGTCTGAACGAGCGCTATTCCGCCACCTCGGACGAACGTCGGGAGGCGGAGCAGCGTTTGGAAGAAGAGCTCCGCCTCATCGCCCACCACAAGCTCGCCGGGTTCTTCCTGGTCTATAACGATTTGTTCGAGCTCGCGCGGGAGGTCGCGGCCGAGGTGCGCCGGGGCACACGTCGAGCGCGAGGCAATCTGCTTCCGGGCCGCGGGCGTGGCTCGTCGGTTTCCTCGATCGTGTGTTACTTGCTCGGGCTGTCACACATCGATCCGATCGCGAATCGCCTGTTCCTCGGCCGATTCCTGAACGAGACCCTCGCGTCCATCCCCGACATCGACCTGGACTTTCCGCGCGACATCCGTGAGGAACTCATTCGGCGCGTCTACCGGCACTATGGCGAGGAGCACGTTGGACTCGTCTGCGCCTTTCCCACCTATCGTATTCGTTCCGCCGTCCGGGAGCTGGGAAAGGCACTCGACCTCCCGATGAGTGACGTGGAGCAGGTCGCGAAGCTCGCGAGCCGCGGTAACGCCGACACGCTTCGCACCGAGATACACAAACTCCCGGAACTCGCCGCCAAACTCGACTCACCCTTGTGGACCCACCTCTGTGAACTGGCCGAGCACATCGCCGGTCTCCCGCGTCATGTCTCACAGCACGTGGGCGGGATGATCATCTCGAGTCGATCCCTCGTCGAACTCGTGCCACTCGAGCGGGCAGCGATGCCGGACCGGGTCGTGTGCCAGTGGGACAAGGACTCCTGCGATGATGCGCGATTCATCAAGATCGATTTCCTCGCGCTCGGCATGCTCTCCCTCGTCGAGGAAAGTGTCGAGTTGATCGCGCAACGGGAGGGCGAACCGCCGGATCTGAGTCGAATCAATTACGGCGATCGTGCGGTGTTCGATCAGATCTGCGCGGGCGACACGGTCGGCACCTTTCAGATCGAAAGTCGTGCACAGATTCAGATGATCCGCCGTACCAAACCGCGCAACCTCGAAGATCTCTCGGTCGAAGTGGCGATTGTTCGACCAGGCCCCATCGTCGGTGGCGCCGTGAACCCGTACGTGCGCCGTCGAGAGGCGCAGCGCCAAGCTCTCGCTGCCGGCGTGCTCTACACCCCACCGCTCGATCATCCGCTCCTGCACGAGGCGCTCGGCGAGACGCTCGGCGTGATCATTTTTCAGGATCAGGTTCTCCAAGTCTGCCAGGCCTTGGCAGGATTCACGGCCGGACAAGCCGAGGCGCTCCGCCGTGCCATGAGTCGACGTCGCTCGCGGGAATTGATGGAGTCCTTCAGCGACGACTTCATTCGCGGCGCCCGCGCCCGCGGTGTTCCTGCAAGCATCGCGCAACGCGTGTTCGAGCAAGTCGTCGCCTTCTCCGCCTTCGGCTTTCCAAAATCGCATGCTGCGGCGTTCGGGCTGCTGGCCTATCAATCCACTTGGCTCCGGCACTACTACGCCGTCGAGTACTACACGGCGCTCTTCAACAATCAACCAATGGGGTTTTACTCGCTGGATGCACTCACACGCGACGCGGGGCGGCATGGAGTGCGCGTTGTGCTCCCGGACGTCAACCGCAGCGACGTCTATTGCACGGTCGAGGACGATGCCCTCCGCATCGGTGTCGGCTTCGTCCGCGACGTAGGCTGGGATGCCGCCGGAGCCTTGATTCTCGAACGGGAGCGCCATGGATCGTTTCGCGGGCTCGGAGATCTGGTGCGTCGTGCGCCACCGGGATGTTCCCGCGACGCGCTCGAGAACCTTGTGTGGGTCGGTGCCTGCGATTCGTTTGGCTTGACCCGTCGCGAGCTATTGTGGCAGGTGGGACTCTGGTTACCACCCAAACACTCGATCGACCATCGACGACGTGTCCGACGACAACTGGAACTCCCACTCACGCATCCATATGAAACGCTCCGCTTCGGTGGCATCGGCCGGCACGAACGGGTCGTGGCTGAGTACACCATGCTCGGATTCTCAGCGAGCGACCACCCGCTGACATTGTTGCGTGCTTCCCTGCCACCGAGCGTCGTGCGCAGCGATGCGTTGGAACACCTTGAACACGGTACACCCGTGGAGGTGGCCGGATTGGTCGTCGCGCGACAGCGTCCCGAGACCGCCCGGGGGTTTCACGTTTGTCTTGCTGGAGGATGAAACGGGGATGATGAACGCGATCGTACGACCGGACGTGCACGACCGCGATCGCGTCGCTCTGCGCGGAGAACCGTTCGTGCGCGTCCGCGGCAAGCTTGCGCGGGAGGACGGCAACCTCAACATCATTGCCGACGCGGTGGAATCACTCTACGTCACGGATCGCCAGGACGCCACTCCGTCGGCGCCGACGCGTTCGCCACTGCAATTTCTCAAGGAACTGCGTCGCCACCCGCCAGGATCGAAGAACTGGGGTTAGCCGATCTCACGTCGCTTCCGTGGGAAGATCCAGCGCCCGTGTCTGCAGCACTCGCTCGATCGCTTCCCCAATCTTGTTGTTGGGTGTCGACGCACCCGCGGTGATCCCGAGGCACCGGGCACCATCGCCCAGCCACTGTTCTTTCACGACTTCCTGATCGACCCCAACGGGCTTGTGACGAATGTTGCCCGTCTCCGCGTCGATGCACGTGGCGTCCGCGATGTGATAGGTCGTCACCTTCCGCGACGCGATGCTGGCGAGGTTGCTGGTATTGCTGGAGTTGTAGCCGCCGATGACGATCATCATGTCCAGCGGCTCTTCGATGAGGTCCAACAACGCGTCCTGGCGTTCCTGGGTTGCCGAACAAATGGTGTCGAACGTGCGAAAGTGCGCGTCGAGGTGCTCCGCCCCATGACGCGCGGTCATTGCCTCTCGCAGCTTCGCGGCAATTGCAAGCGACTCGCCGGCCAACATGGTCGTCTGATTCGCCACTCCCACGCGCTCGAGATCGTGCTCGAAGTCGAATCCCGAAGAGACCTTGTGACCGAAGGTCTCGCGCATCCGGCTCACCGTCTCCTCCCCCCTGATGAACCCGCACAGGATCTCAGCTTCCGGCATGTGCCTGACGACGAGATATCGGCCGTCCGGATTCTTGGTGACCTGGCTGACCGTTGCTCGCGTTTCCTCGTGATAGTGCTTGCCGTGCACGACGGCCGTGAACCCGTCCCTGGCATAGCGCTCGACGCGTTTCCACACATTCAGCACCGAGCCACAGGTCGTGTCGACCAGCACGGACCCTGATTCGCGAAGCAGGTGCAGATCGCGCACCTGGACCCCGAACGCTGGAATCAGGACGACGTCCTCCGCGGTAATACCCGAGAAGTCGAATCGCCCGTCACCGTCGGGCAGAATGATCGCGATCCCCATGGATTCGAGCTTGGCGTTCACATGCGGGTTGTGGATGATCTCGCCCACGAGGAAGATGCGGCGGTCCGGGAACTTCTTGCGACTTTCGTACGCGTACTCCACCGCCCGGTCGACGCCATAACAGAACCCAAACTCCTTCGCCAGCCGGAAGGTGAGGTCCTCGACGGTGAGCGTGCCGCCCTGCTCCCGGATGCGATTCACCAGGTGACTGTGGTAGTCGTTCGTGAGGGTGCCAAGGATCTCCTGCTTGAGCCCGAACCCTTTGCGGAAGTATCGATCGGTCATGACGTCTAAAATCTAACTCCCGGCTCCCATACCGCCGCGGAATCCGCCGTCAGCCCGAGCGCATCGCACTGCTCGGGGCTCCGGCGGGTCACCCGGGAGTCGAAACTGCCCGCGTACTTCATCAGGAACGTCGTGCCCACTTCCTGCAAGTCCATCGCAAACTCCCCGGAGACACGCCGACCCGCTGCCCGCACTTCGACGGTTCCTCCCACGCCCCGCAACGTGAACCCTCTGCGGCTTGGCATCAGCAGCACGCCCACGTGCGCGACGGGTGGTGCCGCTGCGGAATCCGAATGGACGACTTGGTACACACCAGTCCAGTCGTCGCCGCGCGTCCGCACCAACAGAATCGTGCCCGACGTCGAGTCCTCGCCCATAATCTGGAGCACACCGGCCTGGGAGCACCAATCAGCCCGGGCGTCCCATTCGCGCTCGACGTCGTTGCGTCCCACAGCGCGCACGCGCAGCCGCCCGCGAGCCCGGGGAGGGATCGGCGGCATGGCAATAGTGTCGCCAGGCGTGGCCCCGATGATCGAGTAGTCGGTCTGATGCTCCGCTTGCCGGTCTCCCCCGCAGGCGACCGCTGCCGCAAGCAGGAACGGAAGCGCGTATCTCACGACGCCCCCTTGCCGACAACGCCGAGACCGCTACGAGCAGCTTCGCGCGTCCAAACGTGCGGCTCGAGCGCCTCCCGCAACTCCCCGGGAATCGGAACTGACCCCATCGATTGCCGGTCCGTACACACCAATACCTCGACGCCCGTCGCGGCCAGAGTTCCCAGATCAACGTGCAGGACGTCGAACCGCAGTTCAATCGAACTGCGCCCAAACCTGGCGACGTAGGCCGCGACGCGGAGTCGGTCGTCGAGATGTGCCGGATTCATGAAGTCACAAGACAGATGTACACGCGGCAGCCAAATGCCCAGGCGGTCGAACACTTCCCCGTACGGGACCCCGGCCATGCGGAACAGCTCCGTTTCGGCGATCTCGAAGAACCGCACATATGCACCGTAGAAGATGATCCCCGCGTGGTCGACGTCCGACCAGCGGACGTACTCATCGATCCAGAAAGGAGTTCGGTTCATGCGGGGAACGTAGGAGACGTGAACGGCGCGCGGTACCCTCGGTTGGGATCGTCCTCAGCGTGGCGCGCGAAAGAGGAGATCGAAGCGCACCTTGGTGGCCGGTCTCACCCCAGCCGCGACGTTGAACCGAAGCAGACCGTGCAGAATCGAGATCCCTCCACCCACTCCCACCAACGGATCGCGATCGAACGTGTCTCCCACGTCGACGAACACCACCGGCGTGAACGCCCCGCTGCGCGTGAGCGCCATGTCAAGCTGCACCGCCCACATCGCGGCACCTTGACGCGTCCCATAAGCGAAGCCGCGTACCGTCTGTGGCCCACCCAACCGCCACCGCGCCTGAGGCAGTGAGTCTCCCCTGGTAGCGGCGATCTTACCACCGATCTTGCCGGTGCGCTGCAGGAGGCGGAATCCGACCTCGGTGTGTACCCACCCGCGACCCGCGACAAGCGACCAGTCACTTGCGGCACCCACACCCGCACCGATGGTCATCGGGCCAAACCGACGATCCCACCGCAGTTCCCCGACACCAAACCAACCCTCCGTGACCGGCGGGTTGGGCTGGAAGATGCCGGTACCCCACAGATCCGCCACGCCGGATCCACTCGTCACCACCACGCCGTCGTGCCATTCGTATCCCAACCGGATCTCGAGGTTGCGCAACGCTCCCGCGTTCCACGTCCACTCCAATCCACCGCCCGCGGTCAGGAAATAGTCGGCATCGTCGTGCCCCGTGAAGAGCGCATTGAGTGAGTTGCCGACTCCCAACCCTCGCGTCCACGGTTCCACCTCCCTGAGGTCCCGATATCCCATGAAGTCGAGGCGGCCGGCAGGTCCGTCGTGCCGCAGCGTTACATTCGCGAGCGGTCGCAAGTCCGAGAGCCCCATGCGACCACTCACCAGCACGCTCGTGTGCGGCGTGCGGGGTCGGAACTGCATTCCAGCCCCCAGCGAGATCCCCTGGACGCGGTTGAATCGAACCACGTCACTGACCTGCTGCCAGGCAAGACCCAGTCGGCGACGTGCCGTCCACTCCGAGGGGAGCCGATCTTCGAGTGCCGCCAGTTCAGCCACTGTCTCTCGCAGACGAGCCTCCTCGACGGCATCGAAGCTCGTCGCCAGTTCCTCCTCCCACGCGAAGGAGGCAACCGAATCCCGGGGGGGAACTGTCACCTCCCACCTGCCGTCGCGCCAGGCCGCGCCACGCGAGTAGCCCAGCAAGTCGCGACGTTCCTCGCTCGGATCCACCTCACCTTCCCTATTCCACGAAGACTCGTCCTCGCCATCGGCATCCAAGATCGTGTCCGGGATCGCAAAGGCGAACCGCACACCCGAGTTCACCACGTAATTCCCGAACGTGCTCACCGCTCGGGCCGGAATCGTCAGGTTGACGAGCAACGGCACTTCGGCCGTTACCCCCAAGTACTGGCGCAGTGGCATCCAGTACTGGCTGTTGACCAGTGCGTACTCGAGCTCCGCCTCGAGCGTCACATGTCGCATCACTCGATCGTTGACCTTGCGTGCCTCCACACTGTCCTCGGCGGTGGGGTCCTCCGGAAGGTCCCACAGGTACGTTCCCAGGAAGAGCAGCCGCATCCGCACCACGTCACCCGTTTCGACGTCGAGCCACATTTGACCGGCAACGAGCGCCGGGGCCATGCGCCGGGGCTCCACTTTCACGCGGGCCGTTCGTACGGTGCGTCCCGGAAGGCGGAGCTGCGCCGAGTCGCGCACGGCAAAGCGGTAATGCTCTTCGCCTCCGATCGCGAGCGGATGGAGTGCGGCCACCGTCGGCAAGCCCATCAGACGGATGCTGTCCCCAAGGGAGCGTGGGATGAACCAGGGCCGGTCCATCAGGACCCGTCCGCGAAACTCGTCCCGCACGTCGTCCTCCGCCTCTCGTAAGTCGGGGAACAGCCGCAGCAGCGGCACCTTGGTACGCACACCGACCACGCGGATCTTGAGATCGTTGGGCGCCTGCCAGGCGACCTCCGCCTCGGACTCGTGCACCCACAGAGTCGTCAGCTTGGCAAAGCGGCTGCGACCGGCGGTGGCCTCGATGCGCGTGTGCACCGTCGCCTGGTAGTCGCGGACGATCGAGTCCTGCCGGAGGTGGCGCTCGCGTGCGCGGTAGTACAGGGCCTCCGTGCGCGCGTCAGCGAATGTCGCCGTGTCGCCCTGGGTAGCTGTGGTGAGAAGAGCTGCTAGTAGGATCGGGACCATCGCCCGCGTCCGTCACGGTCGAGACCGTACGCCTTGAGGCGACGCCACAGGGTGGTGCGGGAAATCCCAAGTCGCTGCGCGCTCTCCGATAGGCGCCACCCTGTCTGCTGCAGCGTCTCGACGATCGCATTGCGCTCCCGATCGGCGAGCGTACTCTCCGGTTCAGCACCGCCGTCCACCACCACGAGCTCGCCGATCTTCGCGTCGCCATCCCACACCCCCACGAGCTTGCCCCCTTGCGCGCTGAGCTGCGGCATCGCCTCAGCCGTAATCGGCAGCCGTACATCCAGGCGCTTGGACAGCGTCCGAGCGGACCGATTGGCGAAATGACATCGGCCGTCCGGTCCGAAAAAGAACACGCTCTGCGGGAGCGCGTTCAGGACTGCTCGCGCGGTTGCCTGGGGAAGATCGGCTGGCGGCGTATTCATGGTCAGATCATGGTGCTACAGGAACGTACGACATCCGCACTCACGGGTTTCATTTCGTGACCGCGAACATTCTGGAATGTTGACTGTAGGGTCAATATTGTGCGCTAGTCACCGCACAACGATATTGCTGTACGGTCAGTCAGTTAGGAGAACGGCGGAGGATATGAGTCGAAACCGGAGATCGAGAGACGAGGCGAGGGCCGCACTCGTCGAAGCCACCATCTTCGTGCTTGCCCACACCAACCCAGACGAGATTACGGTGGATGCAATCGCCAAACAGGCGCAGTGCGCAAAAGGGCTCATCGTCTATCATTTCGGGGGTAAGGCGACGCTGATGAGTGCGGCCATCGACCGATTGCAAGAACGCAGAACAGCCCAATGGGTGAGCTGCTTTGCCTCGGTCACTTCGATTCCTGATGCCATGGACCAGGGCTGGAATCTATTGACCAACGAGTCAGCACAAGGGCTGTGCCTGGCCTGGAGCCGCATTCCGGCCTATGCTGACCATATGGTCAGTAAGACCTTCGAGGGCTTCGCGGCGGCGCTGGGTGATGCGTATGCCGACCTCGCTCACCGTTCTGGCGTGGAGGCCAAGCTGGTGCCCGCGGAAGCCGGTTGGTGGTTGGGTTCGCTAATCCTGGGGATTGGAACGGCGTTGGCTAGCGGGGGCGATCGCGCCCAACTGCGCTCCGCCTACATGGCGTCATGGCTCGGAATGCTGGCCATCGCCGAGCAGGCGCTCTAGTGACGCCGGTTACCTCGATAGCGCCCGCGCACCGGGCGGGTCCTGCGAAGCGCGTTCTTTAGTTGCGGTAGGGAGTGCGCGCGGAGCAGTTCGTGCCGCCCCCTGTGAACGGCGAACACGATCCGCCGATCCACCTGCGGTAGATCGTCGGTCCTCAGACGCACCGCCTGTTTCTCGCGCAGTACCAGGCAGACGACCCCCTCGCCGCGGTCCAATTCGTAGCGCAGTGGCACCCGGTCCCCGAGCACCGGCACCGAGTCCGGCAGTTCATCCAACGTGGCGCGCTGGCCCTCAGAGACCGCCTCATCGAGTTGGAGCGAGATCGGCTGGGCAAGGAACTCGGCGAAGCTCGTCACGTCGGCCAGTTGGCTCGCTATACGTTTGCGTACTTGCGCCGGGTCCGCGGCTGGGATGGTCCCCCCGGAACGCCGCCAGTATTCGTCCAGCCGCCGAACAACCCTCACGATGTGCTTCTGTTGGACGTGTTCGGTCATGCCTTCTATCAGGCCGTCGGCGAGCGCGGTTCGGATGGCGTCCAGGAGCTGCGGCTCGAACTCGCGAACGGGCTGGTCCCGCCGATCGAGCACGAAGCCACAGTAGGTGAGCGACTCCGACGCGACCAGCCGCGCGCCGTTCCGCTCCCGCCGGTACGACACCGTCGGGCCCTCTCGCTGCGCGTAGCGGCGCATGAGTGCGAGCGGGATCGCGGTTCCCTCGATGGCTCCTCGCGGATTCCCAAACCGGTCCGCGAAATACCGGATCGGCCCGGCGACGGCACCTCCGGAGCACACCGAAGCGTCGGAGATGCGGACGCGGGTGCCATCCGCCGTCGCCCCGTCCATGATCAAGTCGAACGGCTGCACGCGGGCGAGCAGGTCCCGGAACTCGCGGGTCATCTCGCGATCGACGGGCGCCATCATCCCGGGCAGCGGGAGTTCGAGTGTCCGATACACCGACGCCATTCCGAGCGCCGCGTCCTCGATCGCCTTGACCAACACCCCGCGGTCCTCAGCCCATTCGTCGATTTCCGGTCGAAAGAGGTGCCGGGGCAGTTGATACACCTCGCCGATCTCACCGCACAGATTCAACGCCTCGGCGTACACGTTGTACGCGGTGAGATGGTCGCTCCCGTACACCTCGAGTCCGCTGAGGTCCGACTCGTCCCTGGTCATGCGATGCAGCGAGTCGATGCTGGCCGCGGCCGCTATGCACGGCACCAGGTGGTCAGGGGCGTGGACGAGCAACTCGGCCCAGGGCCGATCCACCGGCATCGCTTCGACGTCCCGTCCGTAGCGCGTGAGTCGGCCCTGCTCGATGATACCCCGACTCGTGAGACGGTCCACCGCCGCACGATACGCGAGGCGGTCCAACGGCACGGGAAGTTCCAGGTCGGTCAGATCCACCCCGATCGCCGCCGCCGTCAGGGCAACGCGCTCCGAGTCGCCGGCGAGTTGGAATTGCGGCGGAACCGGCTTAAGTGCGAAGAAGTCGATATCCCTGTCGGTGAGCAAGTGCACCTCGCCGCCCCGCACGCGACCGTGCACACGACCGGCCATCTGCAGGATCTCGTTGGGACCGAGATACTGGCGCGCGAGCACGTTGCGGCCCCCGATGACGCGATTCTGATAGCACGCGTCGTAGATGACCACCGTGTCGAGTCGATGAATGTTGAGCGCCGACTGCCCCGCTTGGGTCATGGCCAGGAGATAGGGACGCTCCGCCGTACCCTCGAGAAAAGGACGGATGACGCGGATCGGTTCACCACCATGGTAAAAGGCGGTGTTGAGCTCCGGCCATCGGTCACTTAGTTCAGCCGCCAGCCCTTCCACTTCCGAGCGAGTGGGGAGGAACACGGCCGCCCCCCGCCCCTCTCGTACGATCCGGCGCAAGAACTTCGTGTCCAAGAAATCCGCCGGCTTCTTGGCGGTCGTAGTGACGCGGGCGCTGAGCGCCGGGTCGAACACGCTGGATTCCAGCACGGACTCCGCACCGAGATAGGTTTCGTAGAATGACGGGTCGACCGTCGCGGACAGCCAAATGAAGCGACACCCGACCCGCTTGCCCAACGCCAGGCATAACTCGAGTTCCGCCGAGGTCTGGTGAATCTCGTCGACGACCAGCGTGTCTTGAGGCTGCACCAGGTTGTCCTGAAACCACCGACGCGCGATTCCGGTCGTGACGATCACGACGTTCCACGAGGGCGTGTCCGGTGTCGCCTCGCGTTCACGGTTCACAACTCCGACGCGCAACGGCGAGTTAACGGTCTCTTCGGCAATCAAGCGTATGGCCAGCGTCTTGCCGGTGCCGGTGCCGGCCACAATGCCGAAGCCCCGCCCTGGAGCCGCCAGCCGCCGGATCTCATCACCATGGGTGCGCGACAACACCGTCTCGATGACGAGGCCACAGGCGAGCTCGATGGTCTCACAGGACGCACGGGTCGGCGCAATCACCACGATGCGGCCGGTTGGGGGTTCGGCCTTGCGATACGCTTCCGGATCGGGCGGAAGGAGGTGATCCCGGACGTGCCGAAGCGACGCCGGATTCCGCGCTGGACTTCCGCCGTCAGTCACCCAGGCAGACGCCCAGGTCGCGTGCCGTCAGCACGCTATCCGCGTCGAGCGGAACGCCCTTGATGATGCCGAGCGCATCGTCCATGGGAACGGTCAGAATAGTCGGCGGGTCGAGCGCCACCATGTGACCGAACTGGCCACGCTCCACGGCCCGAACAGCGGCTGCGCCAAAACGGAGTCCGAGAAGGCGGTCGAACGTAGTGGGGGAGCCGCCGCGCTGCAGATGCCCGAGCGTGAGCCAGCGCGTTTCCTTCCCGGTTTCTCTGTGGATCATCTCAGCCACGCGCTCCCCAATTCCACCCAGGCGCGCCACTCCGCCCACGTCCGCGTCAGACTGATAGACGAGCGTGCCGTCGGCGGGCACGGCTCCCTCCGCGACCACGACGATACTGAAGTGCCGTCCGTGCGCTTCCCGCTCCCGCACCTTGGCCACAACCGACTCCGCGCGGAACGGAATCTCGGGAATCAGAATGACGTCCGCACCGCCCGCCAATCCTGAGTTGAGTGCGATCCACCCCGCGTGGCGACCCATGACCTCGACCACCATCACCCGCTCGTGGGATTCCGCCGTGGAATGCAGCTTGTCGATGGCTTCCGTCGCGGTGCGGACCGCCGTATCGAACCCGAACGTCACGACTGTCGCCCCCACATCGTTGTCGATCGTCTTGGGAACTCCAACGACCGGCATCCCCTGGCGCCACAGTTCCCGCGCGATGTGGAGAGTGCCGTCACCGCCGACCGCGATCAGCGCCCCCAGCTCAAGACTCTTGAATGTCGCGTGGACCTCCGCCGATCGATCGACCTCCACCCACTCACCGTCCGTGCGAAGTTCGGGCCAGCGAAACGGATTACCGCGGTTCGTGGTCCCGAGAATCGTTCCACCCAGATGGGTGATGCCCCGCACGTCGTCACGTCTCAGCGGGACGATCTGCGCGTCGCCGAGCAGGCCGCCAAACCCCCGGCGCACGCCAAACGCCTCCCAACCCCGATTCAAGGTGCCCACCACCGCGGCCCGAATGACCGCATTCAAGCCGGGCGCGTCACCTCCACCAGTCGAAATCGCGACTCGCATCCTCGCTACGTCCCGCGATGGTCCTGGATGGCATGGAGCACTTCTCCCGGCTCGGCATGTCGACCGGTCTCGATCTTGGAGTAAACAAGTGCCCCGTCGAGCGTCACTTCGAACACACCTCCAGAACCCTCGACCAAGACGACCTTCGCGTCGGGATAGGTCTCGCGAATCTCATCCGCCAAACTGACGGCCCGAGGACCGTAGTTTCAAACGACGCAATATTGGATCGTAACCTTCATCCTATTCTCCTCGACCGGACTACCGTAAGGTAATCTTGTCGGCGCGAGGGACCATTGGCATCGTGCCGTTAGCCCGAACGAGTTATAGATTGTGATCATGCCTCGTTTCCGCATGCCCATGACCACCGCACTGTTGTCGGCCCTGATCTCGACGACGCTCGCGGCCCAAACGGGCCGAGGAGGACAGGTCGAGATGGGCGCGTTTGGCTCGCTGACTCGGTACGATCCCACGGTCGTGGCAGCCGAGTCCGAGTTTGGCGCCGGCGGCTGGCTGGGACTGTACCTCACCCGGTTCCTGTCGATCGATGGCGTGGCAGGCCGGACGCAATCTCGCCTCACCGTGGGCGGCGAGCGACTCCAGGTCGTCCGTCTGGGCGGGACCTTGACGGGCCACCTGGGCACGCCGGTTGGTAACGTGTACCTCGGTGCCGGATACGCTCGCCTGTTCTATCGCGGAATCGCCCGGATCGATGACAGTGGGCTTCACGCCATGTTTGGGAATCGGATCTCACTCGGAGGTCGCACGGCGTTTCGGCTCGAAGGGCGATTGGACTTCGTTCCCTCGTCGGGGTTGGCTGCCGCGAGCGCTCGAGCAGTCAACATGTCGGTGGCCGCCGGGCTGTCTGTCTTTGCGTTCGGCGGACCGCCGCGAGACGACGACCGTAACCTCGTGGCGAACAAGCGTGACACCTGCCCCGGTACACCCGCCGGAGCCGTGGTGGACGAGAGAGGCTGCCCGGCAGACGGCGACGGCGATGCCGTCTTCGACGGACTCGACACATGCCCGGGCACGGCGGAAGGCGCCGAGGTGGATGCCGTCGGATGTGCCATCGACAGCGACGGGGACAGCGTCGCGAACGGTCGGGACATCTGCCCGAATACGCCCGCCGGCGCGGCCGTCGACGTGAACGGCTGCCCTGTCGACGGGGATGAGGACGGCGTGTTCGACGGGATCGATGCGTGTCCGGACACACCGGCCGGCGCAATGGTGGACGTGCAGGGGTGCCCGTTGGATGGAGATCGGGACGGCGTGTTCGACGGACTGGACCGGTGTCCGACCACATCGACCGGCACGCTGGTCGACGAAGCGGGCTGCGTGCTGGACTCCGATGGCGACGGCGTCGTCGATTCCGACGACGCCTGTCCCGATACGCCTGAAGGAACCGAAGTGAACGCGCTCGGGTGCCGCCTAGTCCGGGACCGTGACGGGGACGGCGTTCCAGACCCGGAGGACCGGTGCCCGGATACCGTAACCGGCGAGAACGTGGATGCCACGGGGTGTCCCTCGCTCTTCGTCATCGAGGAGGGTCTCGCGAGGCCGTTGGTGCTGGAAGGCGTGAGTTTCGCGTCTGCGCGATCCGCGCTCACCGAAGGCTCCTTCGCGGTGCTGGATCGCGTGGCGGCCTCGCTATTGGCCAACCCGAACGTGCGGATCGAGATCGCGGGCCACACGGACGCCACGGGCTCTCTCTCGGTCAACCAACGCCTCTCACTGGCACGCGCGCAGGCAGTCAAGGCGTATCTTGCCCGACAGGGCGTGCGACCCGATCGCATGGAGGCGCGAGGATACGGTCCGGATCGTCCGATCGGGGACAATAGCACGCCGGAAGGTCGAGAGCAGAACCGGCGAGTCGAGCTTCACCTGATCTCGAACCCGTAGCATCGAAACACCTAGGGATGACGCCACCCTCATGACCCTCGCGGGCGCCGCGCGAGCGCTGCTCGTCATCGCCATCTGGGCGGTGGGAACTGCGGACTCCGCACGGGGACAGACGGGAACGCATCCCGCCGTACCGCCGCTCCATGTGACAGGCGTACCCGACTACGCGGCCGAGCTCGCGGGGTACGTCGCGTTCGACGTGGCTGTTCCCCTTCCGCCGTGGCGCGCGCCGATACTCGGTCCCTTGCATCACGGGTCCCAAGTGCCGGTCTATGCGGTCGGCCGTTCGACCCTCGATGCAATCCCGATCCCACCGGCGCCGCGCGGAACCCCACCGGCCTCGGTGCGTGGCATCTATCTGAACGCATGGGTGTTCGGCTCGGACCGATTGGAGTCGCTTATCGCGCTCGCCGACACCACGGAGATCAACGCGTTTGTGATCGACGTCAAAGATGCGACGGGTTATCTCACGTTCCGCTCCGCGGTCCCGACCGCCGTTGAGATCGGAGCCAATCGCATGGTGCGCGCACCGGACATCCAGCGGCGGCTCGCACGCCTGCGAGACCAGGGCATTCACCCCATCGCGAGAATCGTCGTCGCCCGCGACGTTCTGCTCGCCACGGGCAAGCCAGGATGGGCAGTCAAGGACCGCCGCGGCGGACTCTGGCGCGACGGCTTGGGTGAGCCGTGGGTTGACGCCTACCACGATTCGGTGTGGATCTACGCAGCCGACCTCGCAGCGGAAGCGGTGCTTATGGGATTCGCGGAGGTCCAGTTCGACTACATCAGGTTTCCCGACGAGAACGCCTCACGGATGAGCAACGCCGTCTTTCCCGCGCGCCGGAACAACGAGAGCCGGCGCGCCGCCGTGCGTCGTCACGTCACGATGCTCCGCAACAGGGTTCGGGCCACGGGTGTTCCGTTCACGCTCGACGTCTTTGGTCTGACCACGAGCGCCACCGGGGACCTCGGGATCGGCCAGTTCTGGGACGATCTGTCTCCGCTCGCGGACGCCCTCCTGCCCATGGTCTACCCGAGTCATTACGGCCGGGGCGCATACGGCATCGGATTCCCCAACGCCGAACCTTACGAGACAGTCAAGCGCGCACTCGAAGATGGGATCCGACGCTCCGCCCCGATCGCGAACCGGGCGGAGATTCGGCCGTATCTACAGAGTTTCTCCATTCGTGGAGTGCGGTACACGGCGACCGAGGTCCGCGCGCAGATTCAGGCAGCGGAGGACCTCGGGATCACGGATTGGGTGCTGTGGAACGCGCGAGGTGTATATCCCGCGGCCGCGTTTCGACCCAAGCGCTCGCCGAACGACCGTCCCGTCGCCGAGGCTGGCGTCACGCCGGACCCGGAGCCGTCGCTTCGTCGGGATTCCAGGTCGCGATAACGCCGGCTACCGCGCTGGCCGCCGTCGTGTAGGGACTCGCCAAGTACAGTTGGCCCGGCCCCGAGCGCCCAGGAAAGTTCCGGTTGATCGCGCTCACCGTCACTGTCTCACGGTCGTAGGATACGCCCGGCCCGGCGTTGATACACGCACCGCATGATGGCTCGATGAACTCGGCACCGACCGCGCGGAACAACTCGAGATAGCCCCGTTCGTCGCAGTACCGCTTCACCTCCTGCGATCCGCATTGGATGAAGCACTTCACGTGATCGGGGATTCGACGGTTTCGGTCGAGAGCGTCCTGGAACACCGCCGCGTACATGTCCATGTCCGACTTCTTGCCGGCCGTGCATGATCCCGCGTACGCGATATCCACCTGGACCGGCTCGCCAAGCTCCTCGATCAGAAGCCCGTTACCGGGGTCGCCGGGGAGCGCGATCATCGGCCGTAGTCCCGACGCATCGATGTCAATGACCTTCTCGTACTCCGCGCCGTCATCCGAGTACAAGCCCTCGAGCATTGCGCGTATGGCGTCGGCGCCGGCCCCCCGCTCACGCACCAAGAACTCCACGGCCTTCGCGTCGGGGCGCACCAGGCCGGTGAACGCTCCCACCTCAGCCGCCATGTTGGTCATGGTCGCGCGCTCGTCGATCGAGAGCGCCTGGACCGCCTCTCCCGCATACTCCACGATCTTGCCGATCGCATGGCCGTGCTTGACATAGGGATGGCGGAGAATCTGGAGCATGAAGTCCTTGGCCGTCACGTTGACCGGCTTTTCGCCATTCACGCGAATCAGCACCGTGGGCGGCACCGTAATCCGCACGTCTTTGGTGAGCCAGGAATTGAAAATGGCGGTCGTACCGACCCCGAACGCTACGGCACCGATGGCACCGGCATGCGGAGTATGCGAGTCGCTCCCGATAATCAGATGACCCGGGAGCGCGTGCTGCTCGAGGATCTTGGAGTGACAAATCGCTTCTGAACCCACTGGAATCCCGTGCAAACCCCTTCCCGGCAACTCTCCATACAATCGGATGCCCTGCTGCTCCGCGAAGTCCTCCTGCTTCTTCTTGAGTTCGAGGGCTACGTCGAGCAGGCCTTGCGCCTTGCGCTCCTCCGTCATCGCGATCTCGAGGAACGTCAGATGGTCTCGGAAGAAGAACACCGACTCGGGATCGATGACCTTCTCGTCCTCGCCAACCAGGTCTCGCCACAAGATGGCGGACATCGGCGTCACGTATTCGTGGCTGAATCGAATGTCCGTGCGGACGAAGCCCTCGTCGCCCCCCCGCACGGCGACAACGCCGACGTCATTCCGCGAGAGGTCCTTCACCCAGTGACGGGCGATGATCTTCTCCCCGAGGGTCATCGGTCGCGGTGTCGCGTCCGGCACGGGGACCTCGACGTGCCCCTGGGCGCGCGCGACGTTGTACTGGAAGAGCCCTCCGTACTCGATGATGCCGCGGGTGATGTCTCCCACGCCGTCTGTGAACTCCGCGAGCGGGATCTCCTCCCCGGCTCGGAGCCGCCCGATCAGGTCGAAGTCGGTGCTGGTGAGGATGCCGAGGTTCTGGCAGTTCTCGCGATAGATCCGTTCGATGCTCTCCGCGATTACCAGCTTGATCCCGGCACACAGCTCGGCGTACGGCGACTGCTCGCGTGACGATCCCTTGCCACGTCGTTTCCCAGAGACCGAGCAGACGAATCCTCCTTGCCTGACGCTCCCACGCTCGATCGGGAACTCGTTCCCGGCCTTGAGCCCGAGATACGGGAAGTCACCGAGCGTGTCGTCGTAGTAGTAGCAGATGTACGCCGGCGTGATTTCGTCGGTGGAGATGTCGTCACGCAACGGAACATCGAGGGGCCATGGAAGATCCTCACCGCCGAGCTGTCGTCGCACGACATCGGCGTCGTTTGCCAGGAACAGCACTCGACCATCGAACTGAACCGTAGCCGGCAGCTTCGTCACCGGGCGCTTCATGACGTTTCGGGTCATAAGGATGGAAAGATAATCGGTGCCCCCCCCAAGTCCCGCTCCCTCCCACCGATCCACGGGTCTGGGCATCTTAGATTGTTCATGTGCATGCGGAAACGAATATACCCGCCCCGGCGGTCACTCCGAGCCGGTCGTGCGCGTGGCACCCCACGTATCTGTCAGGTATCGCATGGGGGCTCGGACGACACCGGCCAGGGCGCTGGGAACGCGCGGTGGACCCTCGGCCTTGGCGCGCGTACCGCCGGCCCGTGATTCGGGCGACGCGCCAACCATCCACGCTGGGTAGAGTCCGCCGGTTCGCGACGGTCCTGGCCGTCGTGGCGGCGGTCAGCGGACCGCGCGCTGTGGCGCAGTCCGCCACACGCACCGCGCGATACGAGCGGGTCGGCACGTTCGAGAATCGCCTCATCCGCGAGAGCTCGGGGGTCGCCGTGAGTCGCCGAGGCGGCGGCTACCTCTGGACGCACAACGATTCGAGCGATGAACCGGTGCTCTACCTCACCGATCTCCGTGGTTTCGATCGTGGGATGGTATGGCTCCGCGGAGCCAGCGCCGTCGACTGGGAAGACCTCGCTGCGGGTCCCTGTCCTGGAATGACGGACAAATCCTGCCTGTATGTCGGCGATGTTGGCAACAATCTCAAACACCGTGAGTGGATCGACATCTACGTGGTGGAGGAGCCCGCCGTGCTGGCCAGCGGGCGTGACACACTCGACGTCCTCAAGCACCTGCGCGTGCGCTTTCCCGATCGGCCGCGCGACACGGAGGCGGTGGCGGTAGGAGCCGATGGAACTCTGTGGCTTTTTCCCAAGGGACCGGGGCCGACTGACGTGTTTCGTATACCCCCGGCCGCCTTCGACCACGACACCGTTACGGCGATACCCGCGGGGGACCTCGGGTTTTTGCAAGTCAACGTGCTGGGGAGAGTGCTGACCGGAGCAGCCATTTCAGCAGATGGTCGTCGCATGGTCGCGCGCACGTACACGGAACTCTACTTTTTCAGAATGGGCAGCGATGGGACCTGGTCTCGCGATGGTTCGCCCTGTTGGCTCGGCCTGGCCGACGGACAGGGAGAGGGCGTCGACTTCTGGGCGGACGACCAGGTCGTGCTAACGGCCGAAGGGCTGGGAGTCGGCACCGGTCGCATCGGCCTCGCACGGTGTGACGGTGAACCGTAGTCGCCAGCGCAACGCGGCGATCCGCAGGATCGCCATCCACGTTCTCCTTTCCTGCGGATGGTCGGCGACTTTGCGGGCCCAGGCACCCCCAGACGTCACGGCGGAGGAATGGCGGGTCGCGGCCGATCTGTCGTTCCTGACCTCGCCAATCTTGCACGGCCGCACTGTGGGTAGCGCCGGCGCCGCGGTTGCCGCTCAGTATCTCGCCGCGGCCCTCCAGAGCGCCGGACTGGAGCCCTTCGCGGGTGACGGTTCGTACCTGCAGAAGACCGCTGTTCGGCGCGCGGGCACAACCGGATCGATCGTCATTGGATTCGGCCCTCGGACGGTTGCCCTCCGCGTCGATCAGGAGGTGTACGTTGCGGGTCGCGCAGGGCGTGTGACGGTGGACGGGGAACTGGTGTTCGTCGGCTACGGTGTGACGGCGCCGGGCGCGGGATGGGATGACCTCCGCTCCGTGGTACTCGATGGCAAAGTAGTGTTGGCCCTCGACGGCGATCCCGGTCTGGCAGGGAGTCCTCGGTTTCGTGGCGATACGCAGACGGTACACGGCATCCCAAGACAGAAGCTCGAGGCCTTCGCGCGGCTGGGTGCTGTGGGAGCCATCCTCGTACACGATCCCGCGACTTCCGTGTCGCTCGAGACCCGGGTGGCGCTCGACCCCACCGCCGCAGGCACTGTCGAGGTTCCTCAGGGCCTCGCATTCGTTGCATGGATCGATCGGCGCACGCTCACCGATCTGCTTGCATCGGGGAATCGCAATCTCGACGTCATGATTCGACGTGCCGCGCAACCAGGCTTCATTCCGATACCGGTTGGCGCGCACGCGGTGACAGATCTGAGCACGCACTTCGAGATCGTCGAAGCGGTCACCGTGGCAGCTCGCATTCCCGGCACCACCGCGCCTGAGGCAGGGTTCGTGCTCTTGGTCAGCCACTACGATGAGCACGGTGCGGTCACCAACGCTGGTGGACACAATGCCGGGATGCTGGCGGCTCTGCTTGCAACCGCTCGGCGAGTCAGCGGCGGCGCACCGATCCGCGGACGCCCAGTGGTCGTGGTTGCCACGCCGGGCGGTCACGTCGCCGGGCTGCGACAGTCCTTTGCGCGATCCGCTCACAGTGCCGTGATCCTCGATTACATGGGAGCGCCACGCCCGCCTGAGCCCGCCACATGGGGACAGTGGGAGTCTTCACTTGGCTCCTCGCTCAACCCGCTGTTGGATTCGCTCGCGCTCCCACACCCCGCACCCCGCTACGGTTTCGACATGGCCCCAGAGTTCACCGGGCTTGCAGTCCAAGGCGTGACGTCGTTGGCAATCACCGGTTCGGGGTCGCTGAGGTCGGCGCGAGACGAATCGCTCGACGAGCTGAGTCGCGCCGTTGCTGCAACTGCCAATCTGGCAGCCGCGGCCGTGCTCCGGCTCTCTGGAAGCGTCGAGAGGCCGACTTTTCTGCCGAGTTCCCTATTCCCGGCCGCATCTGGAGCGACTCCGCGACCCTAGTACTGGTCGAGTGGCGCAAAAGGCGCTATGTTCACGCCGCCTTGTCCTTAGCGCGGCAGGAGTAGGAACACTGGCTCTCCCCACTTCACATCGCGTTCCCGTCAGCTGGATCAGAGACCACGCTTGCGCACCGATCCGCTGGCGCACCGTTTCTGAGATCCTGCCTGACGGTGCCGCAACGCCTGAGGATATGGCGGCGTTGCGCGCCGAAGTGTCCGAATACAAACGAGTTACACAGACTGAGAAGAAGCAGAAGGCTGACGGTGTGTGGGCCGGCAACATGCTCGGCGTGGCAGCCTCGAAGGCGCAGGGCATCCGCGGAGTCGGAACAGTCGCGCAGTACCGCCATTTACTCGAGCTGGGCGTGCCACCGAACAGGCGCGCGCTCCGTCTCGCCGATCGCGTCTTCTACCGCACCCTCTCACGCGACGACGATCCTGCACTGGCGTTCGAGTTTCGCAAACCAGCCAGGACCAATCCTCGCTTGGCCGAGTGGGGGCGCCAGTTGATTCGGCAGGGAATCACCGCGGCTCTCGCTCGTGCCGGGTGGATCGAGGACCCCCGAGTGCGTGGCGCGGCCCACCGGACGGCCACAGATGTTTCCCATTTCTTGCGCAGCGAATCGGCGCAGAAACCGATCGTTCGCAAGGGATCGCGCAACATGCTGCACCCGGATGCGAACCCGCCCACCCTGTTCCTCGTGGCCACTGTTGCCCACATGCCCAACCTCCAGCGCGAGCGTGCTGGCTTTGTGGACCGACTCACCGCCTACATCACGCAGCCGGCGCCGCGAAGGACCTTCTCCATCATGGTGGGTCGAAAGGTCGTCAAGCCAACGGTTCACCTCTTGGGTGAACCGCTTGCCGCGGACTCGGCCGGACATCCCAAGGACCTGCCATTCGCACTTCACTGGATCGAACTCTTGGTGCGGCTGAAAATGCTCGAGCGCTCAACTGTCGCCATGCGAATACTCTCCCGCCTGCTGAAGGACTGCGACGAACGTGGAGTCTGGGCTCCGAAGAACCTGCGAACCATTCCGAAGAGTCCTTCCCGGCTGGCAGACTTTGCGTTTCCGCTCGAACTCGACGGCAAGACGCTCGAGCAGCGGCAGGCCGACGTGACGTTCCGGCTTTCCCTTATCGCCCGTCTGGCCGAATGGGACTTGAGCTACACATGAAAGGCGATTCCCAGTTTACGCGTGGGTGACTATTATGGTGGTAGTAACAACTACTACCAATGACACCCGACTTAACTCCATTCGGCTTCACGGCCACTGAGTCCGCCGCATACGTAGCGCTACTCGAGCTGGGCCCGGCCACCGGTTACCAAGTCGCTAAACACATCGGGGTGGCGCGAGCCAATGTCTACTCGGCCCTGGCAAGTCTGGTGACCAAACGGGCCGGGGTGGTGCGGGATGAGGAGCCTCGGGTGTTTCGCGCGACCAGACCGGAAGATCTGGTCGCAAACCTCGGCAGAGTTGCCGTCTCACGCATCGAGCTTCTCGAGCGGCAGATGGCATCGTATCAGGGACCCGGCACCCATTCACTCGAGAGTTTCTCGGGTGTGAGGCAGCTCGTGGAGCTTGCCATTCGACTCGCCACGCGCGATCGAGACGTCGTCCGTTTCTTGGGATCCGCAGTGACGGCCGGGGCGTTGCTGCCCGTCTGGCGCAAGCGGGCGGCTGACGGGCTTACGTCGGAGGTGTTTCTGACCGAAGCCGCCGGCGGGGCACTTCCGGTCTCAAGCATCCGGGTCGTCCCGTCCGCAGAGGTCAAATCCTGGTTCGGCGCGACTCCAGCCGTGCTTTCTTGTGCCGAGTCGGCGGTCGTCGGTGCCGAGGTCGAGGCTGAGCCGTCGGGCGTTTGGGGATCCACACCAGTGGTCGTCGGCTTGGCTAGGCTCGCGGTCGCCGCCATCGCTTAGCCATTCTCATTGGCGCGTGCATTGCAATAAGACCAAGCACTACCTACATTATGAATCAACCAAATGGTTAGATGATCGATGCCGCAGGAACTCGGTTCAAGAGAGAGAATACTATCGGCCTCGATCCGTGAGTTCTCGTCCCACGGCTATGCCGGCGCGCGGGTCGAACGGGTGGCCAAAGCGGCCAACGCCAACAAACAGCTCATCTACTACTATTTCGGCTCAAAGTCCGGACTCTACGCCGCTGCTCTCGAAGAGACGGTGGCCGGCTTGATTGGGCCGCTGGGAATCGGGGCGGATCAGGCAGGTCCCGACAGAGTCAGACGCGAGCTGCAGGCCCTCGCGGGGAGGATGTCGAAATCCACTCCTTCGGTCGCGCTGATCCTCCGGGCTCTGTTGGAGGCGGGCGCAAACGAGCATCCGCGCCGCTTGGTGGACGGTGTGCTGCGCACGTTGACGGATGCGATTTCGGAGGGGCAGGGGATCGGCTACTTCCGCGACGAGGCGGATCCGGCGGCGCTTGCGTGGGCGGCTTGCGCATTGGTCTTCGGAGACGCCATTCTCCGGATGACCGCCAATCCGTTGGACGGCACGCCCTCACTCAGCGGCCAACACGTCTCGGGATTGGTGTTACGGGCCTTGGAGTGGTAGAGAAAGCAGCCACGGTCAATTCCGCGACGGGACGAACCCGCGCTCAGTCAGCTCCTCGCTCTCGGCCGCTGGTTCGCCGTGGCGGAGCGCGAGGCCCATCAACTCGCTCAGATCCTTCACGCCGTGCACGGTGAGCCGGTCTCGTTCTGCTTGGGTCAGGTCCTCCAAGTCGGCCAGGTTGTCATAAGGCAGAATGATCTCGGTGATCCCGGCGCGACACGCCCCGAGGACCTTCTCTTTGACGCCCCCAATTGGAAGAACACGACCCGAGAGTGTGATCTCTCCGGTCATCGCCACGTCGTGCCGGACGGGGATCGACGACAGCGCGCTTATCATCGCCGTCGCCATCGTCACCCCAGCCGACGGCCCATCCTTGGGCACCGCGCCCGCGGGCACGTGCACGTGAATTTCCCGATTGGCCAGCCGGTCGTTGTCGATACCGAAGGTCTCGGCGTGGGACTTGGCGTACGTGAGCGCCGCCCGGGCCGACTCCTTCATGACATCCCCGAGCTGGCCCGTCATGACGAGATCCTCACGACCGTGCATGATCGCCACTTCGACGAACATGATGTCGCCACCGGCCGGTGTGTAGTACATACCGGTAGCCATACCCACTTGATCCTCCTGGGCCGCATGTTCCGGGTGTACGGTCGGTCGTCCGATCAGCGGTTCGACGGTATCGGCGCTTAACTCGACGGATTCCTTATCGCCGGCCGCGATCTCGCGAGCGACCTTCCGTGCGACCTTGCCGATCTCCCGCTCGAGCTGCCGCACACCAGCCTCACGCGTATACCCGGCGATCAACGTCCGCACGGCATCGTCCGACAAACTGAATTGCGTGTCGTCCAAGCCCGCATCCGTGAGCTGGCGCGGCACGAGATACTGACGAGCGATCTCCAGCTTTTCTTCCTCAGTGTATCCCGTGAACTCAACCATCTCCATGCGATCGAGCAGCGGGACGGGAATACTCTGCAGAAAGTTCGCGGTTGCGATGAATAACACCTCGGAGAGATCGAACGGGACACCGAGATAGTGATCCGTGAACGAGTCGTTCTGCGCTGGGTCCAGCACTTCGAGCAACGCGGACGCGGGATCTCCCTGAAAGGAGATCCCGAGCTTATCCACCTCGTCGAGCAGGAACACGGGGTTCTTCGTGCCAGCCCGCTTCATTCCTTCGACGATGCGTCCAGGCATGGCACCGACGTAGGTGCGCCGATGGCCCCGAATATCCGCCTCGTCGCGTGCCCCGCCCAGCGAGATCCTGACGTACTTGCGTTCCATGGCGCGGGCAATTGACTTCGCAATCGACGTCTTCCCCACGCCCGGCGGGCCAACGAACAACAAAATCGAACCCTTCGTTCCACGATCGTCTTCGTTGCCGATCTGGGCCTGTTCCCCGCCGTCACGCTGCTGACGAAGCTGCCGCACGGCGAGAAACTCGAGCACGCGGTCTTTGACTTCCTGCAGCCCGTAGTGATCTTCGTCCAGGATGCGCGCGGCGTCCTTGAGATCCAGGTGATCCTTGCTTCGTGTATCCCACGGGAGCTCGGCCACCGTCTCCAGAAACGTCCGAATAACCTGTGACTCCATCGAGTCCCGACCGGCGCGTTCCAGCCGCTTGAACTCGCGATTCACCTCACGGCGCGCTTCTTCAGGCAGCTCGAGCGCCAGGAGGCGTTCGCGCAGCTCCTCGAGCTCCGACGCCGAGTCCTCTTCCCCCAGCTCCTCGCGAATAGCCTTCATCTGCTCCCGCAGGAACATCTCGCGCTGCCGCTCCCCGAGCTCCTCCTGCACCTTCGACTTGATGTCGTCCTGCGCCTCCAACAACTCGATTTGCCGCTGCACGTGAATGAGCACCCGACGAAGCCGTTCCTCGACCCCGCGGGTTTCCAGCAGTGCTTGCCGTTCCGAGGGAGAGATCTCGAGATAGCCCGCCACCAGGTCCGCGAAGCGACCGGGCTCCACAACCCCTTCGAGCACCTGTTTGACGACGTCCTGCGGCAGGCCCGTCCGGATGCCCAACTCCGCCGCCCGCTCACGCACCTCCTTGTGCAGCGCCATGAACGCCGCGTCCTCGGCCTCGAGCGGCGGCAAGTCCGGAGCCTCCTGCACCACGGCCTCGATGTATCCGTCGCCTTCGGAGTACTGGAGAACCGTAGCTCGAAACTCCCCGTTCAGCAGGAGCTGCATGCCACCAAGACCGCGCTGGATCTGGCCGATGCGCGAAACGGTGCCGGTGGTGTAGAGCACTTCGGGTTGTGCCTGCTCGACGTTCTCGCGCTGACCGACGGCGAAGATCAGACGTTCCTCAGTCCGTAGCGCTGCCTCGATCGCGCGGAGCGTCCCAGGCCGACCAGCGCCTATTGGCGCCGTGACACCGGGAAACAGTACCGTTTCTCGCAGCGGCAGCACGGGCAGCCGTTGGCGCGGACTTTGGACTGGAAGTGTCATTGACCTGAACGCCTTTCTGGTTGGTCGCTGCTTGAGTCGAGGGCGCACGCTCCATGCCAACGAATCCCTGCCATTCCCTGCACCCTAGCGTCTCAACCCGACACGGCCACGCAGGTTCCTGCCGCCGCCGAAGGCGACGGAACCATACAACTGCCAATCTGGCCCGCTGGGAGCAGGACCGCGAGAGGCGCACCTACGAGGCTTTGGGAGCCTTTTCCAGGAGGGCCTTCAATTCCGAGTCCGTCATCTGTTCGAGGATGCCGGCGCGCGTCGTAACTTCGCGTACCGCCAGCGACCTGTCGGACTCGCAACTGAAGCGCACGATGTCCAACGGCCTTGGGAAGCCGCTCTTTTCCTTCTTGACGGGTATCAGTCCGGAGGTTCGGCCGACGCGCTCGGCCGTCCACTTGCGGCCATCGTCATCAATCAACCACCGCATCTGGCCTCTGGCTGGACAGGGGAGATTTGGTTGCCCCACTTCAGGGGGTACGTTAATGTATCCCGGCTTCGGAGCGGATGCCATATGGAAATCACGCCACAGGGCGAGCTCGCCAAGCGATTGGCCGATGTCCTTGCCGGCTCGTACGAACTCGAAGGCGAGATCGGGCGAGGGGGCATGGGCATCGTGTATGGCGCCCGTGACGTGAAGCTCCGCCGTCGCGTAGCCATCAAGGTGTTGCCGCCGGAGCTCGCTTATCGCGAAGAAATCCGACGGCGTTTCACCCGCGAAGCCCAGACCGCCGCCCGGCTTTCCCACCCCCACATCGTCCCCATCCACTCGGTCGGCGAGGAGGGAGGGCTGGTGTATTTCGTGATGGGATTCGTCGACGGAGAATCGCTCGCCGCCCGGCTGCGGCGGCGCGAGCGGCTCCCGATCGAAGAGGCTCGTCGCATCATGGCGGAAACTGCTGATGCGCTGGGTTTGGCACACAACCTCGGGGTGATCCACCGCGACATCAAACCCGACAACATCTTGCTCGAAGGCACGCGCCGAAGAGTGATGGTTACGGACTTCGGCATTGCCAAGGCGCTCTCCGCCGACTCGAGCGGCGGGGGCACGCTCACCGGTACGGGAGTGGCCATCGGCACGCCCGCGTACATGAGCCCGGAACAAGCGGCCGGGGACCGGGAGATCGATGCCCGAAGCGACATCTATGCGCTTGGTGTCGTTGCGTTTGAAATGCTCACTGGGCACATCCCCTTCAAAGCGCCCACCGTCCAGGGCATTCTCGTCAAGCAGGTCACGGAACCGGTGCCCGACATTCGGGCGATCCGGTCGGATTGTCCCGACGAACTCGCCTCGTCGGTCATGCGGTGTCTCGACAAGGAGCCGGAGAACCGGTGGAGTACCGCCGACGCCCTTCGCAGAGCGCTCGAGAGTCGGACCAGTGCTCCTTATCGACCCAGGTCTCCGCTGGCTCGCCGCCCGAGCCGCGCGCCGCCACAGCGTCCGGCCCGAGATCAGGAGTGGTGGGATTGGTTTGGAGAGGACGCGCGCCCCGATCGCCGGCCGCGGCGCTCTACGGCCAGAGACCGAAGCAAGAGCCCGCAACGGGCGCGGGCACCGTCCCCGCCTCACAGCGACCCCAGGGCAGCCGGAGAACCGTCGATTGTCCGCAAGTTCCGGGCGAGTCTGGCGTCCTATGCTTCGGTCAATGGCGGTCTGCTGCTGATGGTCGTGGCCACACCGCTGCCCGCCCCAGTGTTCCTACTGCCAGCTATAGGATGGGGCATCGGCCTCGCATCGCAGTACAGCAAGCTGTGGAGCGCGGGCTATAGCATGCGAGACGTGCTCGATCGCCCACTGGCTCCGGACGCCCTCCCGCCGCGAAACGCCCCGCCTGGGGCCGGTCGCGTGGCCTCGAGAGTGGTGCGCGCAGACGTTCCGACCGGTGAATACGGCGCATTTGCCGGCCAGATCGGTCAGGTCCGCAAGGACCGGCAGGCCATTCTTCAGGTGATGGACAAGCTGAGTGAAGGGGACCGCGCCATGCTTCCGGACGTCGTCGATACGGTCCAGGCGCTCGTGGGCCGCGCGGAGGAACTCGCCACTATGCTGCAGCAGATGGAGGGGGCAGGAGATCCATCGACGCTTGCGGGGCTCGACACGCGGATTCGCGAACTCGAAGAGCAGGCACCGGGCGCGGACAACGATCGCCGGCTCGATCTCCTCAGGCGGCAGCGCGCCACAGTTGCGGAACTGGTCGAGCGGCGCGGCCGGGTGGCCGCACACCTGGAATCGTGCGTGCTCGCGGTCCAGAACGTGCGTTTCGACTTGTTGCGGTTGAGATCGGCGGGCGTGCAGGCTGTCCTCAGCGACCTGACATCGGCCACGCAGGAAGCGCGCGCGTTACAAATCGACGTTGAGGCGGCTATAGACGCGGCCGGTGAGATACGCGACGCGCTGAGAGGACCTCCGCGCAGTTGAGTTGCACGCTTAATGTCGCGTCCCAGGAGTTCCTTGCAAGAAGATGCGTCCCGACAACGAACTCCGGGGAGCCGACGTTAGAAGGCGTGCAGCTCGCGAATCGCCGCAGCTAGATCCTCCGCTTGCGGCAGAATCACGTCCTCGAGTTCCGGGGCGTAGGCCACAAACGTATCGGTAGCTGCGACCCGTCGGACCGGAGCATCCAACCACGGGAACAGGTCGTCCGCTATCCGCGCGGCGAGTTCGGCCCCGTACCCCCAGGACAACGAGTCCTCGTAGGCCACCAGGACCTTACTCGTCTTGCGAACCGATTGGCCGATAGTCTCCCAGTCCACGGGATTCAGTGAACGCAGGTCGATCACTTCGGCGTGGATTCCTTCGGTCTCTTCGAGGGTCCGCGCCGCAACGATCGAGCGCTGGACCACGGCGCCGTACGCCAGCACAGTCACATCCGATCCCTCGCGCACGACCCGCGCCTTGCCGAACGGAATCATGAAGTTCGGTCCTGGGTTGGGCGCCTTGTTGTACGTCTGCCGGTACAGGTGCTTGTGCTCGAGGAAGATCACCGGATCTTCACATCGAATCGCGGTTCGAAGCAGGCCGTTGGCATCGAGGGCCGTTGCCGGGCAGACCACCCGAAGTCCCGGCACGCCCGTGTAGATCGCGGCCCCCGTTTGCGAGTGATAGATCGCCCCCCCCTTCAGGTAGCCGCCGTAGGTGACGCGAATGACGACCGGAGCACTGAACGCGTTGTTGCTTCGCCAGCGCATGAGCGCCAGTTCATTGCGAATCTGGTGGTAGGCGGGCCAGATGTAGTCGAAGAACTGAATCTCCACGACCGGCTTGATACCGCGGGTCGCGAGCCCGATTGCGCGTCCGACGATGTTCGCCTCAGCGAGCGGGGTGTTGTAGACGCGGTCGCCACCGAAGCGCGCCTGCAACCCCCATGTCACTTTGAATACGCCACCTTTGCCCTTTACCTCGCCGAGGTGCGCCTCGCGTGACGCGTCAGCAACGTCCTCCCCGAACACGACGATGCGAGGATTTCGCTCCATCTCGTCGGCCATACACTTGTTCAGCAGATCCACCATCGTGGTGGGATCACCCGAAAACTGCGGATCGTCTTCGGTATCGAAGTGCTCCGCCGTGGGGTCGGTGTCCGCCGAATACACGTGGTCGTAGATCGTGTGGGCCGATGGCTGAGGGGCGACTAGCGCGACTTCGGCAGCAAGTTCAACCTCCTCGTCTACTTGCGTGCGGATCGTCTCCAGCTCGGCCTCCGTCGCCAACCCCTCATCCAAGAGCCGCCGCGGAAACGTCGCGAGCGGGTCTCGCGCCGCCTCGGCCTCTCGTTCGCCCGACGCCTTGTACATCACTTCATCGTCAGACAAGGAGTGCGAGTAAGGTCGAATCACGTGCGCATGGACCAACGCCGGACCCGCTCGCGCACGACAGTGTTGCAAGGCCGTATTGAGCGCATCGTAGGACGCCAGCGGATCACACCCGTCGACTTCGGCGATATGGAGATCGGGGAACCCGCCGAGGAGCCGCGAGATGGACCCTCCCGCGGTTTGCACCTCGACTGGCACGGAGATGGCGTATCCGTTGTCCTCGATCAGGAAGAGGACCGGAAGGCGCAGGTTGCAGGCCGTGTTGAGCGCCTCCCAGAACTCTCCCTCGCTCGTGGTTCCGTCACCCGCCGAACAGAACACTACTTCATCGCGTGTCATGCGCTGTTCGCGATCCGGGATACGCTCGATCCGGTCGTAGCGGTACCAAGCTTCGGCGCATCCGACCGCCTGTAAGAACTGCGTGCCGGTCGGGCTCGACGACGACACGATGTTGAGGTCGCGATGACCCCAATGCGAGGGCATCTGCCGCCCTCCCGAGTTCGGATCGTCGGCGGCGCCAACCGCCGAGAGCAGCATCTCGGTTGGCGTCATGCCAAGAGCCAGACACAGCGCACGATCGCGGTAGTATGGATAGAACCAGTCGGATCCGGGACGCATCAGTTTGCCCGCCGCCACCAGGACACCCTCGTGTCCCGCACCCGAGATCTGAAAGAAGATGCGGTTCTGCCGCTTCAGCTGGATCTCTTTGTCGTCGATCCGACGCGACAGCAACATCAGCCGGTAGAACTCGAGCACATCACTCTTGGAGAGCCTCGAGGCTTGCCCACGACGCGCCTTCGTGGCGCGCTGTCGGGAGTGGGTCGGACTGGACACGGCCTCAAAGATAGCCGGCCGAAGGCCTCAGGCCACGGGCGCCCCTCAACGCAGTTTACCGAGCTTGCGCAATGCGCTCATCTTTTCCAGCGCGGAGTCCGTAGCCGAAGGCCGCAGGGTCAGCAGGCTGTCCCGCACGTCCAGCAGGACTTCGAGAATCAGTTGCTCGCGCTGGTAGGACGCGTCCAAGTCCGCCATACGCGTCTGGTCTTGCGCCTCCTTGGCTCTGGCGTACGCCTCGCGGTAGATCGACTCGAGGTTGCTCAGGATGCGGTCGCGTGAACGGGGGCTCATGGGGTGAGGCTCCTGTGGTCAGTACGCCATGGCCACCAGACCGCTGGCCACCTTCGGGATGAAGTATGTCGACTTGGGCGGCATCACCGCACGGGCGTCCGCCACGTCGAGCACGTGCTCCACCTTGGTCGGGTTCAGAAGAATGCCGGCCGCGACCTCGCCGCCGTCCACCGCATCGATCACCCGCTGGGAATCCGCCGAATATCGTACGGCGGCGCCTCCAGCCGACTCCCCCAACCGTTCGACGACCAAGGCATCGATCCGCGCGACATCGAGGGACGCCACCGACGGTTCGTTGGCAAAGGGTACCTCGCCCAGGCTGGCACCGGGCTTGAGCAACAATGCCAGCGTCTGCGAGGGCGTCAGCAAAACACAGGAGGTCCCGCGATCCCTCAATCCCTCGAGTTCGGCGCGCGCCTCAGCTCGTGAGCTCAGTTGGCGTATTTTGAAGGAGTCGCGCAACGCCCTGATACCCTCCTCAGGAATCGGCGGGCCATCGAGCATGCGGTGCGTGGCAAGCACCACGAGACCCGGGTCCTGCAAGGACACGATGAGCGCGGGTAAACGCCGCGCACTTGGGTACTGTTGGGCGAAGGCTACGGCCGTTTCGTATCGGTGGTGTCCGTCCGCGATGTAAAGACCTTCGCGTCCGGCAGTGGTGGCAAGGGCGTCTGCGCGGGATCCTGACACGCGCCAGAGCCCAACCGTCACGTCCTGGAGCGTCGCCTGCGTGGTCGGCGGCTCTTCGACAACCGCCTGAACCTGCTCCGCCAGCATGCCATCCGAGTCACGCGCCAGCATGAACAGCGACTCGAAGGTTGCATGGCTGGCCTCCAAGAGGGCCAATCGGTCGCGTTTCGGTCCGGCATGGGTTCGCTCGTGCGGGCGTACTCGCCCTGTGTCAAACGACTCCGCCGCTACGGCCCCAATCACGCCCGTACGTGTATGTCGCCGCCCGTCCGGGGTGGTGAAGTGCTGCCGCAGCACATAAACGCTGGGTTCGTCATCCCGGGCGAGCACGCCATCGCGTCGCCAGTCCGCCAGCACCTCGGCCGCGCGGTGGTAGCGGTCTTCATCACCTGCAGGCAGAATAAAGTGCACGACGTTGCACGGGTCCTGTGCCGCGAGCCGCTGCCGCTCCGTACCATCGATGACGTCGTAGGGCGGGGCGAGACACCGACTGAGATCCGCACGATCGGTATATCGTTCTCCTGGAAACGGAACGACCAGCGGCTCACCGCGCTCCTCGGCGATCATTGCGCCTCCGCCTTTTTCAGGCATCGTATCGATCGGTTCTGGCCCGGTGCCACGGCCGCGCCGCGGCCCCAGCCTCTCGCAAGAGCGTGTGATACGACAGCAGCCGGGTCGTGGCAATCTCGCCGGCCGTTACGGCTTCCAACACGGCACAGTCCGGCTCCGCCGCATGACGACAGTCGTCGAACCGGCACCCCGCCGCACACGCGGCGATTTCCGGGAACGCCTTCGCCACATCCGACGGATCCAAGCCCCAGAGACCGATGTCTCGCAGGCCCGGGGTATCCACGACAAACCCTTCGCTCCCGAACGGATGCATTTCGGCCGCCACGGTCGTGTGCCGTCCGACACCGGCGCGCCTGCTCACCGTTCCCGTTCGCAACTCGAGACCTGGCTGAAGCACATTCAACAAGCTGGACTTCCCCACCCCCGTGGGTCCAGTGAAGAGCGAGATACGACCGCTCAGCAAGGCGCGCAACTCGGTGAGGCCGCGTCGCTCCGGCACGCTCGTCAATTCCACGCGATAGCCAGCCGAACGCAGGGGCGCGGCAAGGGCGTTCGCCTCGGGATCGAGGTCGCACTTGTTGGCGACGACCACGACCGGGAGATCGCTTGCCGACGCGACTGCGATGAAGCGATCGAGCATCTGGGGATCCCAGTCCGGGTTGCGCGCAGATCCGACTACCACCACCTGATCCACATTCGCGGCGACCGCGCGGGCCTGTCCGTGTCCGCCGGGTGTTCGACGTCGGAGCAGCGACGTGCGGGGTTGGATCTCTTCGATCGTCACGGTCCCCTCTCCGTGCGCACGGTACCGCACGAGATCACCGACCAGCACGCGCGTCTCGACGCCGTGTTTGAGCCTCCCCCGCAACGATGATTCGACCAACCCGCCTGCGGTCTGCAGCCGGTACACGCCGCCCACGCGCGACAGAACCCGACCGACCCCGGTTACCAGGTGGGCCGCTCCGCGGCAACCGCAATGGCGGCGTCCAGCAACTCTTTGAGGCGGTAGAGGGTCAGCGCCAGCACGGCGTCTCGCGCGTCCTGCGGCGTCGCGCCACTCGTGATCGTCGGGGACTCCACGTGCCCGATCGGTCGATCGCCGTCGGGTGACCAGCGGACGAACAGCACCGCCCCTCCGTAGCACCCGTCGTCGTTGGGCGCTTCCTCCACGAGAACCTCCGCGGAATACGGGGCGCCATCACTTCCCTCGAAGGCCGGAGGCCGTTCGTGCTTCCGCAGATAGCCGCCGAGCGTGCTGTCGTCGATCATCGACCCGACACGAACTCTCGCATGACGCTACCCGCCATGAACGCGACGTTCCCAGGACGTTCAGCGAGGCGGCGCATGAGATAGGGATACCAAGCCGTTCCAAACGGGACGTAGACCCGCATGTTGTATCCATCCGCTCGCAACTGCTCCTGGAGGTCACGGCGCACGCCATACAACATTTGGAATTCGAACCGGTCGGCGCCGACTCCGTATTGTTGGGCGAGGGCCACCGCGCGGTTGATGAGCCGTTCGTCGTGCGTCGCGATAGCCGGATAGTTGCCGTCCTGCAGGAGTCGCTCGAGCAGGCGCACGAATGCCCCAGCGACCTCACGCTGGTCTTGCAACGCGATGGCATCGGGCTCCGCGTACGCTCCCTTGCAGAGGCGCACCCGCGCCCGCCGTTGAATCAACTGCTCGACATCGTCGCCCGACCGGTACAGATAGCTCTGGATCACGACGCCGGTGTGGTCGTGGAACTCCGGCTCGAGGGCGTCGAAGAACAAGCGCAGCGTGCGCTCGGTATAGTCCGATCCCTCCATGTCGATGCGCACGAAAGTGTCCAGCTCCCGTGCATGCTCGAGAATCGCCCAGATGTTGCGTCGACAGAGATCGAGATCGATGGCGAGACCGAGTTGGGTCAGCTTGACGGACACGTGGCCCTGGATTCCCGACTCGGCGATCGTGTCCAGCGTACGCAGCACCTCGTCACGCGCGTGGAACGTCTCGGGTCCCGTTGCGACGCTCTCGCCGAGAGCAAATCGAGCCTCCCGGTGATGTCGCGGCCATTCAGGGTGCGGGCCGCCGCAACCGCGTCTGCAACGGTCTCGCCCGCCACGAACCGAGAAGCGATACCCCGCCCTGCGCGGTTGCGCTTGAGGAACGCAAAGACACCGGGCTGTTCCGAAAGCCACAGGAACGTGCGTCGCAGCATTGCGGCGGTCAGGCGGTCGGGTAGAACCGCTCGCCGCGGTCGGCCATTCGGACGAGGTTGGCGGCCGGGGCGAAGCGTTCTCCATAGCGGCCCGCCAGTTCCCGCAACGTCTCCACGATCTTGTCACAGCCCTGCGCGTCCACGAAACGCAGCGGTCCGCCTCGAAATGGCGGAAACCCGATACCGAACACCGCGCCGATGTCGCCATCGCGCGGACTGCGGACCACCCCTTCGTCGACAGCCCGGGCCGCTTCGTTGAGCATCGTGTAGACCAAGCGGCGCGTTACATCCACGCGGGGCACATGGGACTCGGAGGCGGCGCCCACGATTTCGTAGATCGCGAGATCCACTCCTCGCTTCTTTCCACCTTCATACCGATAGAAGCCCCGACTGGACTTGCGTCCGAGGCGGCCCTCAGAGGTCAAACGCGCCAGGCCCGGCATGGCCGCGAGTCGATCACCAAAAGCCTGCTGGAGCACGTGGGACGCTTTGTGCGCCACATCGAGTCCCACTTCGTCGAGCAACGTGATCGGTCCCACCGGAAAGCCCCACTTGGTCATCGCTCGATCAATGGCCTCAACCGGTTCCCCTTCGGCGAGTAGTCGACCCGCCTCGTTGAGGTACGGCGCCAGAATCCGGTTGACCCAGAACCCGGGATGGTCCTCCACCACGATCACCGTCTTCCCCATCCTGCGACCGAAGTCGACTGCCGACACGGTGACCCAGGGGGCCGTCTGTTCGGTCACGATGATCTCAAGCAGCGGCATCTTCTGCACGGGCGAAAAGAAATGCATGCCCAGCATCCGCTCTGGATGTCGAGACTGTTCGGCGATGGAACGAATCGGAATCGTGCTCGTGTTGGATGCGATGATACAATCATCCCGCACGTGCTCCTCCAGCGCTCGCAGCACCTCGTGCTTCACCGCGACGTCTTCGAACACGGCCTCCACCACGAGGTCCACGCGACCGAACCCCTGCCAGTCCGTGCCACCGGACAGCAAGTTCAGCTTGCGGCGATACTCGGGTCGCGTGAGGCGCTTCCGCTTCACCCGGTCTGTGAGAATCGCCTGCGCGGCAGCGAGCCCGCTCCCAACACGAGCGAGATCCGTGTCCTGAAAGCGCACATCGACATCCGCCTGAAGCACGGCGACGCCTCCCACCGCTGCCCCCATGAACCCCGCGCCTACGATTGCGACGTCGTCTATTGACCTCGGCGGCGGGGCTTGTCCCCGCACACCCGGATCCTTCTTGAGCGCGGTGGTGGCGAAGAAGATCTCCACTAACCGACGGGACACGTCGCTCACCGCGAGTTCCGCGAAGAGGCTCGCCTCCATGTCCAGGCCCGCCTCCATGCCGTGCTTCATTCCCTGTTCGACCGCTCGGAGCGCGCCCATTGGTGCCGGATAGTGCCCCCCGGTCTGTGTCGCCACTGCCTTCCGGCTCATCCCGTACGCCAAGCGCCGCCCTAGGGGATTCCCATCTATGAGGGCATCGCGCAGGCTCCCGCGGCGGCGTTTGGGCTTCCAGCCTTCTCCCAGCCGGCGCGCGGCATCCAGCGCGGAGCGCTCTAGTACGGCCGGATGGACCAACTCGTCCACGATGCCCTTGCGCAGCGCACGTCGCCCGTCGAGGCGCTTCCCCGTCAGGATCAAATCGAGGGCCGCGGAGACACCGATGAGACGGGGCAGCCGCTGGCATCCACCCGCGGCGGGGAGAATCCCGATCTGCACCTCCGGCAGTCCGATCTTCGTGGAGGAGTCTTCCGCCGCGATGCGGTAGCTGCAGGCCAGGGCCGTCTCCAACCCACCGCCCAGACACGCCCCGTGGATCGCCGCGACGACGGGTTTGCCCAGACGGGCCAGACGGTTCACCAATCGCTGCCCCTCCCGTACGAGCTGATACGCCGCGTCGCGCGACTCGAGCGCAACGAACTCGTCGATGTCCGCCCCTGCAATGAACGATCCCGGCTTGCCCGAAATCAACACAGCGGCTTTGACGCTGTCGTCCGTGCCGAGCGAGTCGAGCAGGGCGTCCAGCTCGTCGCGCACCGCCCGATTGATGGTGTTCACCGGCGCGCCCGGCAAGTCGAGAACGATCTTGGCCACGCCATCGAGACGCTCGACGGTCAGTGCGGGTTCGCTCATGAACGCTCCAGCACCATGGCGAACCCCATCCCGCCTTGCGCGCACACGGAGATCAAGCCGAACTGCACATCGCGTCGCTTCATCTCGTTCGCCAATGTGAGCGTGATGCGTGCGCCGGTGGCGCCAAACGGGTGCCCGATCGCAATCGAGCCCCCCATGACGTTCAACGTGTTCCAGTCGATCTCCCCGACGGGATCCTGCCGCCCAAGCCGGTTCATGGCCCACGTACGCGACTCAAAGGCCTGAATGTTCGACAGGACCTGCGCCGCAAACGCCTCATGCATCTCCACGAGCCCCAACTCGGACCAGGGAATACGCGCGCGATCGAGCGCCTTGGGGACGGCAAACGCCGGACCCATGAGCAGCTGCTCGCCGGGATCCAGCGCCGCAACCGCGTATGATCGGATGAACGCCAGCGGCTCGTATCCCAACGCCCGCGCCGCCTCGTCGCTCATGAGTATCACAGCAGCGGCGCCGTCTGTGAGCGGCGAAGCGTTCCCCGCGGTAACCGACCCGTAGCGACGGTCGAACACCGGCTTGAGCGCCGCGAGTTGCTCGATACTGGAATCGGACCGCACACCGTTGTCGCGCGTCACCGGGTCGGCGCCGGCGACGAACACCGGCGCGATCTCCGCCGTGAGTCGCCCATCTTCGCTGCCGGCGTGGGCGAGCCGGTGACTCCGCAAGGCGAACTGGTCCTGCGCGTCTCGGCCGATCCCGTTCAGCTTCGCCATCTTCTCTGCCGACTGCCCCATCGTTTCACCGGTGGACGGTTCCGCAATCGCCGGCGTGACCGGTTTCAAGTCCCGTAGGCGGAACTGCCCAAGCAGGCTTACACGCTGGGCGATCGACCTCGCTCGACTCAGGGCGACCAGGAACTCCGCAAATCGCTTGGAGTGCTGGATCGGGACATCCGAGAGGCTCTCGGCACCGCCCGCCACCACCACATTAGCGCGTCCCGCGGCGATCTGGTCGCTGCCGATGGCGATCGCGGTGTTGGCCGAGGCGCAGGCACGATTGACGGACGCCGCCGGAATGTGCGCCGGGAACTGCGGCAGGAGGCTGACCTCCCTCGCGAGGTTGGGAGCGAGCACACTCGGAACGACCTGGCCGAAGTACATCTCGTCCACAGTCTTCCCGTCGAGGTTGGCGCGGTGGACGAGCTCGACGACGGCGCGGTGTGCGAGATCGACGGCTGGAACATCCTTTAGCACCGTGCCGGCCTTGCAGAACGGGGTCCGACACCCCCCGACGACAGCGACCCGTCGCCCATTCGAAGTGACCGACATCGTGCGAAAGCTAGCCGGTGCTCGCTGCACCTGCTAGGATGAGTTCACGGTGGTGCGGCGCGGCGCGCGGACCTAGGCGCTCGGGCGCCGAGCCAGGATGCTCCCGACCGCCATCGGTCGGCCGTCGAGCATTTCGATGACCTCACGCGCAAGCACGATTTCGAAGGGGAGCACGAGAGTCCACAACTCGCAGGGTTTCAGCAGGTGTTCGTCGGACGTCGGGCCCCAACCCAATTCACGTTGCTGCTCGGAGAATGTTTCCGCCATGAAATATCCACCCGGACGAACCGCATCGAGGAACGTCGACATCCGTGCCCGATCGAGGTAGTTGAACATCATGACGAGGTCGAAGGGACCCTCCGGAAGCGGATCACCGCTGAGATCTCGCCGCATCCACTCGATGGGCAGGCGCGCCTTCTTGGCCGCTTGGTCTGCCTGTTCCAGTGCGGCATCGTCGAAATCCACGCCAATCACCTTGGCCCCGCGCCCGGCTGCCGCAATCGCGTGCCGGCCTGAGCCGCAGGCAATATCGAGGACGCGCACGCCTGGCGCGATGACTCCCGCGTGCCACTGAAACCACGTACTGGGCATCCCCAGATGCTCGGGTCCTGACACGATCGTGGACGCTCCTTTTTCTCGCGCGGTTCGAGCCGCGGCCCTCATGGAGCTCGCAGCCGAGCCAGTCGACCTGCTCGTTATCGGCGCCGGGATCACCGGTGCCGGGATCGCACGTGACGCGGCGATGCGCGGGATGCGCACGGCTCTCGTCGACAAAAGCGACTTCGGGTCCGGAACCAGCTCCCGATCGTCACGGCTCATCCACGGTGGCCTACGCTACCTCGAGCACGGGCACCTGCGTCTCGTGTTCGAAGCCAGTCGCGAGCGCCGGATCCTGCTCCGCATCGCCCCGCACCTTGTCTGGCCCCGCTCCTTCATCGTGCCCGTACACCGCGGCTCGCGGCTGCCCCTATGGAAGCTGGCCGCCGGCCTGCTGCTCTACGATCTGCTGGCCACCTTCCGGAATGTGCGCTCCCATGAGATGCTCGGCAAGCGTGCGTTGCGACGAGCCGAGCCGGGCCTCAGGTCGGGAGGACTGCGAGGTGGAGGGCGGTACTATGACGCACAGTGCGACGATGCCCGACTGACCCTCGCGAATGTCCGCGACGCACACCGACACGGCGCCCTGGTGGCGAACTATGTACGGGTCGAGCGTCTCGAAACCGCCGACGGGCGGGTTGGCGGCGCACACGTCGAGGATCTCACGACGGGGGCGCGGCTTGCGATCCGGGCCCGCGTCGTGGTGAATGCCACCGGGCCGTGGTCGGATGCGCTTCGCGGAACAGACGAACAGGGACCTCAGCTTTGCCTGAGCAAAGGTGCACACGTAATCGTGCCCCGGTGGCGCCTGGGCAACAACGAGGCCCTCACCCTCACGTCGCCCCTCGACGGACGGGTCGTGTTCGTCGTTCCCGTAGGTGACTTCAGCTACATCGGGACGACCGAGACCACCGACGACACCAATCCCGATGCGATCCGCGCCACCGGGGCGGACGTGATCTACCTGCTGCGCTCCGCGAACGCGTTCTTTCCGGAGGCGCGCCTCACGCCAGAGGACGTGCAAGCCAGTTGGGCTGGCGTGCGCCCGCTGGCGCGAGCAGGAGCCACGGATCACCCGGGGTCGGTGTCACGAGAGCACCGGATTCTCGAGAGTGGTCACGGCCTGCTTTCCATCGTGGGAGGCAAGCTCACCACATATCGGGTGATGGCCGCTGAGGTGGTGGATCGGGTTGCGCGACGGCTTCATGAGTTGGACGGCCGTCCGGTGCCTCCACGAGCAGCCACCGACCGTGAACCGCTTCCGGGTGGCGGGTCGCGGGATCTCGACATCCTGGTTGACACAGCGACCCAGGAGGGCATCCCGCGGGCAACGGCCGAGTATCTGGTGCGCTGTTATGGGAGCGAAACCCCGGCCGTTGTGCGCCTTGCAAAATCGGATCCGAAGCTCGCTCGCCCGGTCGTGCCAAAGCGCCCCGTCATTTGGGCGCAGCTTCTGTATGCTATGCGCCGGGAGATGGCCCTGACGCTCGGCGATCTCTTCATCCGTCGCACCAGCCTCTACTACGAAGCGCCCGACCATGGACTCGAGGCGGCCGCCGAAGTCGCACGGCTGGCCACGGCGGAAGCCGACTGGGACACCGAACGCTGCGAAGCGGAACTCGCCGCCTACCGGCAACAAGTGGAGACGATGCTGCGGTTCCGCGCCGAACTCTCAGGTGACGCGGTCTAGTCATCAACGGGAAGCAGGGCAGCGCCTTGCGCCCGCCGGTCGCGGAAATCTCTGGACTGCTCGTAGGCCTGCCGTAGATCTCGGATGAGCTCCGCTCGCCGATCGTAGAGTCGTCGCGGGGTCCGCGGTGCGCACTTGGCAAGCGCATAGGACGCGACGATCGGCAGAGCGATGGTGCTATCGCAGTAGCACACGACGGCGTCCGGTAGCTGGTCGGGATCCACTTTCCCCCAACTGACCGCCTCCCCAGGTGTCGCCCCGGAAAGCCCCCCCGTGTCGGATCGTGCGTCCGTGATCTGGAGGTAGTAATCGTGCCCCTTCTCCTCGATACCGAGTACCTCTTGAATCTGGGGCTCCGTCTGCAACACGAAGTTCTTGGGACTCCCGCCACCGACAATGAACACGCCACTCTGGCCACCCTTGCGCTTCGCGTCCAACACGATCGCGGCCGTTTCATTCACGTCAGCGGACACGTCGTAGGCGATGGCGTGCCCTCCCAACGCGAGTTCGGCCACATTCATTCCAATCGATGAGTCGCCGGGAGACGACGTGTACAACGGCACTCCGTACTCGTGCGCCGCCGCCACCAAGGACTTGTGCGTGAGTCCGAGCGCTCGCTCCCGCTCCCGCACATACGCCCCGAGCCGGAAGTGGTATTCGGCCGAACTCATGGGCTTTTGGAACTCCGGCAGCTTGCTCACTTCTCGGAGGAACTCGTCCGTCTTCAACAACACGGCGTAGTCAAAGAACACATCGTAAATCCGCACCACGCCGTGTTCGCGGAGTTCGACGTCGTCCGCCACGTGCGTTCCGCGATGCATGGAGAATCCCAATGGAAAGTGCAGGTCGTGATACAGGTTCGCGCCGGTGGACACGATCCAGTCGACAAAGCCCGCCTCGATCAGTGGGATAATGGTCGACATGCCGATCCCGGCCGGCGTCATCGCCCCCGTAATGCTCATGCCCACCGTGCACGTCTCATCCAGCATGCGCGTCGTGAAGAGCTGGCACGCCTCGCGCAACCGGCCGGCGTTGTACGCGAAGAACGCACCGTCCACCAGTTCCGCGACACTCTCACCACCCTTCAGAGGCTTCGGGTTGATCCGCTTTCCAGCGAGGTACTGCCGCTTGTTCGCAGTCATTTCACCGGACCTTTCCACCGCCATCCAGCACGGCACGGCGTTCTTCAGCCTCGACGACGATCCTGACCACTTCCTTGGGGTCGTCAACAATATGGAACAGTGTCAAGTCCTCGCGTGAGATCTTCCCCTCTGCCGCCACGCGCGTCGTGAGCCAATCCACGAGGGGCCGCCAATAGTCTGACCCAACCAGAATGATCGGCGTGTCCCAGATCTTCTTGGTTTGGACGAGCGTAAGCGATTCGAACAGCTCGTCCATCGTGCCGAACCCTCCGGGAAAGAATACGAAAGCACACGAGTACTTCACGAGCATCGTCTTACGCACGAAGAAGTACCGGAAATGGACGACGCGGTCGAGATAAGGATTGGCCCCCTGCTCCTGTGGCAACTCGATGTTGAGCCCGATGGAGAGGGTGCCCGCCTCGCGAGCGCCACGATTGGCAGCCTCCATGATCCCAGGCCCAGCGCCCGTCAGCACCGGGAACCCGGCCTCTCCCAACAGGTGTGCGGTCATGATCGCGACCGTGTAGTAGGGATCATCGGAGGGCGTTCGGGCGGATCCGAAGATCGAGACGGCCGGCGCGAGGTCAGCCAGTTCCTCGAAGCCCTGCACGAACTCTCCCAGAATCCTCAGAGCTCTCCAAGGATCGGTATGGGTGAATGAGCGCCGCTCGGTAAACCGCGGAACCTCGAGCAACCGCTCGTCCGCCGTGAGGCGCTCGCTCGGACGAACCGTTTCAGGTGGCGAGGATTTCGATGGCTGCCGCATAGTCATCCGGTACGTTGTAGAAGAACGGTGAGAGGCGCACGTGCCCCGGTCGCGCGTCGACGATGATCCCCGCATCCCGGAGTTTCTCCACGGCGGCTCCAGGGTCAGGATGCCGGACCATCACGATCCCCGACCGCTCCTGCGGTCGGGCCGCCGTCGTGAGGGTCAGTCCGGCTCCCAGCGCTCGTGCAATCAGATCCTCGGTCAAGTTCGCTGTGGCGTCCCGCAAATGACCCGTTCCAATCTCCAGAACGATCTCCAGCCCTCCGCGCTGCGCGTAGACCGCTGCAAGTGCCGGTGTTCCGAGCTCGAATCGCCGGGCATCGGCGTGCCACTCGATGTGACTGGCATCGAAGGCGAATTGCCGTGCGTTGGCAAACCACCCCGTGACGGACGGTGTCAGGGTGGAGATGAGCTCGGAGCGGACGTACAGGAATACAATACCCGGCCCACCGAGGAGCCACTTGAGACCGCCCGCGCACAACGCGTCCACACCGAGTGCGCGAACATCCACCGGGAGTTGCCCGACGCTCTGATAGGCGTCGACAAAACACAGCGCCCCTCGACGGTGGGCCACCTCCGCCAGCGCCGCGATATCCTGAATCGCGCCTGTCGTGAAATAGACGTGGGAGGTCGCCACCAGCGCGGTCCGCTCGTCCACGGCGTCGGCGATCATCTCGATCGGTACCGTTACGCCATCCGGACTCTCGACAACGACGACTTCGACGCCCGCGGCCTGCTTCGCAAGCCACTGGTATGGCACCGTGGGAAAATCCAGATTCGTCGTGACGACCTTCGGCCGCGCCGTATAGTCGAGCAGTCCCGCGAGTACGGCCGTGGCCGAGGAAACCGACGCATGTAATGCGATCTCGGTGGGCGAGGCATTCACGACGGCAGCGTATCCCGCACGCAGGCCTGCGAGCGCATCCCACCACACGTCGTACCACGCGGAGGCACCGCACGCGTCCCAGATATCGAGATAGGCGTTCACCTCTCGCCGTGAACGATCGGAAAGCGCCCCGAGGGAGCACGTGTTGAGGTAGACGGAGTCACGGAAGATCGGAAACTCGCCCCGATATGCCGTCAGGTCCCGTGACTCGCTGACGTCCGCCGCGCGCATGTGCGCCAATATACCGGTCTGATGGAGGACGGATAGCTCGGTCAGCGCGCGCGAACGGCTCGCCGGACCAGGGAGTCGACGCTGGCCGCCGCCCATGCCCCTTCAAGGACAATGAACCCCAGCTGGCGATCGAGGATCGCCACTACCAGCAGCAGCAGTGATCCGATAAGGTTGAAGGAGAGATACGTCGCGCCGTCTCGCGGCCAGTGCTTGCGCTGGAGTGCGACGTATGCAATCAGGATCATCGCGGCACCGACAACTGAGACGCCTTGGATCGTCCAATGCATGAGCGTCCGCCTCTTGAGAAGAGCTGGTTCGGCCTGATACGCGGGCTGGCGATCCGCACCCTCGCGCGCCCGATGCTCGCGTGGGATCTACTGACAACGCTCTGGGCATTTCGCGCGCGCGATTGGTACCGCCGGGCTCCGTTTCTCCCGTTGCCTCCCGCCGAGTACATGCGGTGGAGAATGTACACCGCGTATGGGCGAGAGGATGCCGTACCTCCCGTCGACGACGTGGTTCGCTTCGCGCGGTGGCGTCGGTCCATTCTGCGCCGGTGAACCCGGCAGAGCACGCCGCTCGTGTCAAATCACGCGCGCGCGATTTGGGGTTCGATCAGGTCGGTATTACCGACCTCTCCGACCCACCACACGCGCTCGCGCTGCGGCGATGGCTCGACCAGGGCATGGCGGGCACCATGTCTTATATGCACCGCCAGGCGGCTCTCCGCAGCGAGCCGTGGCGCATCGTGCCCCATGCCACTCGAGCCGTGGTCCTCTCGAAGGGCTACTACGTCGACGACCCTCCCGCCAGGCCTGGCTGCGGGCGTGTCGCCAAGTACGCACGGGGAAGAGACTACCACTCGGCGCTTGCCGGCTCGCTCGAGAAACTCGCGACGTACATCCGGGAGCTCGGAACGGTGGACACGGTGACACGATGCTTCGTGGACGCCGGCCCCGTCCCCGAACGCGAACTCGCTCAGCGGGCAGGCCTGGGCTGGATCGGGAAGAACACAATGTTGATCTCCCCTGGACGAGGTTCCTACACATTCCTCGCCGCGATCATGACGGATCTGCAGCTCGCGGTCGATCCACCGTTCGAGGCCGATCGCTGCGGAACGTGCCGTCGATGCCTCGACGCCTGTCCGACCGGCGCGTTCCCCGAACCGCGCGTACTCGATGCGCGCCGATGCCTCTCATATCTCACCATCGAGAACCACGGCTCGCTTGATCCCGCACTGGCCCAGCTCATGGACGAGTGGGTCTTCGGCTGCGATGTTTGCCAGGAGGTCTGTCCCTGGAACGTTCGCTTCGCCACCGAGTCCAGTTCGACCTCCCCCCTGGAGCAGTCACAGGAGTTCGCGTGGCTCGAACTCGATGTGCTCTCCATCATAACCGACGAGGAATTCAGGACGCGATTCAGAGGAACGGCACTCGAACGCGCTGGTGCAGGTGGCCTCCGGCGCAACGCTCAACTCGTACGTGAGAACCAGCGACCCCACGCCTGATGTTTGACTCCCCCGATGCCGTCACGGACCCGGTCCTCCGATCGCGCCTGCAGGAGATTCAGGAACGGCTCGCTCGTGGCCTCGCGGCCGTGGACCCACACGGACGCCTTGAGGGCCGACCTGTGAAGTATCGAGTGATCGGCGGCCAGACGCTCGAGGTGATCTTCCGAGAGGTCCCGAGCGTCGATGAGTCGGACGTGCTGGGGGTCAGGCGACTCATCGGTCACCAGAGTTTTTGCCGCGTGACACCTCAGAGCGCCGAGACCCTCGAAGTGCGCTTCGTCGTACCGCTGACTACGGACGACTAGAGCCGCCGGCCGTACTCGGGCGGACGCGGTATCCCGACATGCTCCATCCCGTTTCTGGAAAATCGAGAGTGCTGAGGGAGTGGACGATGGCCGCGGCCCGATGGGTGGAATCCACCGCCACGAGTCCCGGGCGTTGCTGCATCGTCGACCGAAGCTCGGCGTCGCGCACGAGCCCGCTCGGCTCAATCACCGCGCACACAAACCCGCCATGGTTGCGCGGCTCGTCCATGTTGAAGGGGCCGTACGTCAGCAGGTTGCCAAGGGAGTACGCGATCAGTCGTCCGTTCCACCACTCGCCGGCCCGAAGCACGTGTGGCCCGTGCCCGACAATCATGGCCGCACCGGCTTCGGCTGCTGTGCGCGCAAAGGCTACTGGATTGCCGCGGTCCTCCCCGAGGAACATCTCGGTGGTGTCGCGCGTCCGTTGCGCGGAGGCACCCTCTGCACCCATATGCATCGTGACGACGACTCGGCCAAATCGCTCTACAGCCCGCCGCACGTGGCGTCGAACCGCGTCGAGGTCTCTGGGATCCGGTCCGGCCTGCGCGGTCGCGAAACCGAGAAATCCAATCGTGTCGCCCCCCACCGCCACCGGCGTGGCAAGCGTGTCGGCGCCTGTGACCCGTACGCCAGCCGACTCCAGGAGTCGACCCGTCTCGGCGAACCCCGCCTCACCCGCATCCATCGCGTGGTTGTTGGCCACATTGCCGACGACACGGCTGTTGACCGTGAACCTCGCGATGGCCGCCGCGCGGTCAGGAGGCTGCCGGAACGCGTAGCAGAACCTCGACCCGGCGCGGCACTTCGGTGGCACTGGACCCTCACCGATCGCGCCCTCCACGTTGACGAGCACGATGTCCGCGTCCGCCACGAGTGGCAGGAGGGGCGCCACCAGCTCAGCGGCATCCGGCAGGGCAGGCACATCGCGACCGATGCGCTGGGCGGTCTCGAAGGTCCATGTCGTGTCCAGGTCGGACCCAAGCATCAGGTCGCCGCCTCCGCAAACACGTAACGCCCGGGAGTCCGCGGAGTTCGTTGGCAACGATCCCTCGGTCTGCGCAGCCAGGCGCCCGGCACACGTGAGTGCGACAAAGCTGCCGATCGACAGCCAGAAACTCGGTCCGTGCCGTGCCTGACGTGGCGTCATTACAGCCCGGTCGGATGGTCTATGAACTCGCACGCGAGGCCGAATTGTGCTGCAACACGTTCACCGAGGGCGCGGACTCCGACCGTCTCGGTCGCATAGTGTCCGGCATACACCACGTTCATCCCCCACTCCTCAGCATCGAAATGCGTGTGGTGGGCGCCTTCTCCGGTGACAAACGTGTCCACGCCCGCAGCGCGAGCCGCAGCGATCATGTTGCCCGCTCCACCAGAGATCACCCCAACCCGGTTCGTCCGCGACGGCCCTGCGGCGATAACATGGGCATGCGTGTCAAGAGCGTTTTCCAGCTGGCCGACGAGCGTGCCGAGCTCGACCTGCACCGCGCCAACTACCCCAATGGTGACGCCTTCGAACTCGCCGAACCCCTCTAGTCCCTGGAGTCCCATCATCGCGGCGAGCAGCACGTTATTGCCGACCTCGGGATGCAGATCGAGCGGAAGGTGTGCCGAATACAGAGCCGTGCGCGACGCAAGGAGACGGCGCAAGCGTGCCGCGTGCCGGCCCGTCACCGGTTCGAGGCCAGCCCAAAAGAGCCCGTGGTGCACGATCAGCAGCTCGGCACCGATTTCAACCGCACGGTTAATCGTGGCCTGGCATGCGTCGACCGCGGTAGCAACACGCGTGACAGCCTTGCGTCCCTCGACTTGCAGCCCATTGAGCGCGTTGGGGTAGTCGGGGATCTTGTGGATACTCAGATAGGAATCGAGAAAACTTCGGACTTCATCAGTGGAAGCAGGCATACAGTCACGACACCGTTAATACAGTTACTGGATGGTGCTTCGACGCGTCCCGGCGTTGTCCGGATCTCCGGAGGCTACTGGCGAGCCCAGTTCCATCGCGTTGACTTCACCCATGCGTACGTGTCCGTTCACTTCGCCGTCCTCCTGGACCACGAGAGTCTTCGTGACGATGTCGCCGTGGACAGACGCTTGCTCCTGGATCTCCACACGGACCTCCGCGTAGATCGACCCTCGCACCGTTCCTCCCACGATCGCCTCACGCGTGTAGATGTCCCCATCGACCGACCCGCCCTTCGCAATCAGCACCTGCTGGGCTGCTCGGATACTGCCGCTGATCGAACCTTCGATCTTCAACACGCCGTCGGTCGCCAGTTCACCGACGATCCGCATTCCCACACTCACGATCGAGAGACCACCGTCGCGCGCGCCTTCGCGGCCGCGGTCACTTCCACTGGCGAACGCCATTGTCAGAGCTCCTCCGGGATCATGTGTCGTGGGTCGATCGAAGCACCATCGCGAAACACCTCAAAGTGGAGGTGCGGCGCGGTCGATCGCCCTGTCGACCCGGACAGCGCGATGACTTGACCGATCCTCACCGTCTCCCCTCGCTGCACCAGCAGCCGCGACGCGTGCCCGTACATCGTTTCCGTCGTTGGATTGTGTCGCAGCCGGACATACAAACCGTACTCCACATGACTCCTCGCGTCCACGACCACGCCGGCGCCCGCGGCGCGGATTGGCGTTCCAACCGGTACCGCCACGTCCATCCCACTGTGCGCGCCACCGCCTCGATCGGCATCCACCGGACCGCGCGTGACGACCCCCCCACCTTCAAGTGGCCACCGCAACGGACGCTCGCTCCAACTCCGCGTTCCCACTCGCTCCGACGGCAGGTCCGCCACAATTGGATACGCCACGGCCGGTGCAGCATCGAAGCGGGAGCGCGACGGGACCACGTCCCCGCCCAACATCTCGCGGAGTTGATCGTAGCTCCCTTCCACGGCTTCGAGCGTGGCCGCGAGCTCCCTAACCTGCGCGTTCTCCTGGCGCAGACGTTCGAGATCCCGGCTCAACCCTGGCACACGTGCCGCGGTGCGGGCGATCGGCGCGTACACAGTGCCCGCCACGACCACCAAGGCGAGAAAGACCGCGATTGCTGTGACACTGGCACGCGCAAGCCAGAGCGGCAGGCGCAACGAATGAGACTCCGGTTCCCCGTCTCGATGAAGCACGATGGTGATCGCGCGCCGTGGTCGACTCATTCCTCGTACGGCTCACCAAGGATGATCTCCAGGATGCGGGCAAGATCGTCCTGCGAATAGAAGTTGATCGAGAGCCGGCCGCTGTCCTTGCCGCGCGCGGAGATCGAAATGTCCGTCTGCAGGCGCCGACGGAGTGCGTCCTCCAAGCGGCGGACTTCGGGCTTGGCGCGGCGCGGTCCGCGCTTGCCTCCCTTGCGGCCGGCGGTCTGCGCCATGCGCTCCGCGTCGCGAACTGACATCCCTTGCTCCACGACGATCCGTGCGGCCCGCAGCACTGCAGCGGAGGAGCCAAGGGCGAGCAGGGCCCGCGCGTGCCCCGCCGAAAGCGCGCCGTCGTGAATCAGGCTCTGGACTTCGTCCGGTAGCTTGAGAAGCCGCAGTGCGTTGGTCACCGTCGTGCGGTCGCGGCCCACGAGATCACCGACCTCACCCTGTGTCACGGCGAAGTCGTCGATGAGGCGCCGATAGCCTTTGGCTTCGTCGATAGGCGACAGGGCGTCGCGTTGGAGGTTCTCCACCAACGCAAGAGTCAGCATCGTGCGATCGTCGACGTCTCGGATGACCGCCCCGATACGCTCCCACCCCAGCTGCTGCGCTGCTCGCACTCGACGCTCACCCGCAATCAGCTCGTAGGTGTCGTCGTGGTCCGCGCGGACAACGACCGGTTGGAGTAATCCGTTCTCTCGGAGCGAAGTTGCCAAGTCCTGCAACGCCGTGGGGTCGAAGGCCTGGCGCGGCTGGTAGTGGTTTGGGCGAATCGCGTTGAGCGGCAGCTCCCGGAGTTGGCCGCTGTCGCGTGCCCTCTCCACGGTGGTCGCTGAACCGAGCAGTGCCTCCAACCCGCGCCCGAGCCGCCGTTTGTTTTCCGTCATCAGCCCCTCGCGGCCCCGACGGCAGTCACTTGCGGGGAACCAAGGGTACCCGCCGCCGTGCGTCGGATCACCTCCTGGGCGAGACTCAGATAGCTCTGGGCTCCCACGGACTGCACGTCGTACAAGAGAATGGGCTTTCCGAAGCTGGGGGCTTCCGCCAACCGCACGTTGCGCGGAATCACCGTGCGGTACACTTGATTGCCAAAGTACTCCTTCGCCTCGGCGGCCACCTGCTTCGAGAGATTGAGCCGACTATCGTACATCGTGAGCAGCACGCCATCGATCGCCAGCCCGGCATTACAGTTCTGCTGCACCAAGCGCACGGTATTGAGGAGCTTGGAAAGTCCCTCAAGTGCGTAGTACTCGCACTGGATTGGAATCAACAGCGCATCAGCCGCCGTCAACATGTTCAGGGTAATCAGACCCAGAGAGGGCGGGCAGTCGATCAGGACGAACTCGTACTGACCGGCGAGGGGCCCGAGCGCCTGCCGCAAGACAAACTCTCGCCGTGCGCGACCCACCAGCTCGATCTCGGCGCCAACGAGGTCCTCCGTGGCCGGCACGACATCGAGGTGCGGGAAGTTGACGCCGCGCGCGAGAGCGGAGCTCAGGGGGAGTCCACCCACCAGCACATCATAGAGGGACACCCCCACATGGGATCGGTCCAGTCCGACCCCGCTCGTCGCATTTGCCTGCGGGTCCCCGTCCACCAGCAGCGTCGGCCGCTCAGCCGCGGCGAGCGAAGCAGCCAGATTGACCGCGGTCGTTGTCTTGCCAACGCCGCCCTTCTGGTTGGCAATCGCGATTATGCGTGTCATACTACCATAAATCGCTGTCAATCAATAGTTTAGCATATGCTACAACGCGACAATTTGACTCCATGGTCGTTGAGGGGCAAGAATATACCCCGGAGGGTGGGCCACCGCCACATCGGTTTCACGTGAAACACCGTTCGCGCATTCTTGGATGCTGCGGGTCTGCCAGCGCCCCTGGAGTGTTTCACGTGAAACCTCCGCGTTGCGCGCTGAGTCGAATGTCAGGCGGCTGAGCGTCCGCGCCTGATGACCTCGAGCACCAGGTTCTGCAAGTCGCTCGGCGATACACCCAGAATCCGCCCCGCTCTCGCCAGGGACTCGGGACGAACCGCATCGAGCTTGTGCCGTGCTTCCGTGCTCAGGCTCAGCAAGTCCAGGTATGGGAGGTCAGGCGGAAGTCTGAAATGCGCCAACTCGGTCATGCGTCCGGCCATGTCCCGCTCGCGAGCAAGATACCCCTCGTACTTGGCTTCGGTCTCCGCGGTCAGAAGCACTTCCGAACTCCAATCGTCCTCGATGCCGGCTACCCGCAGAAGGTCCTGCAAACGAACTCCGGGTCGCTTCAGAAGCTCGCCGAGCCTCCGACGGCCTCGGGGCCCAACGTGCCCGGCGTTTGATGCTGGCCCACTCACTTCCGACGTGCTCACCAACGCATCGCCGATCAAGTTCATCAGCCGGTCTTGCTCGGCGAGTCTCGTCTCGAGTGCTCGCTGCTCATCGGCCCGGAGCATACCCAGTTCTGACGCGAGCGGACCAAGACGGGGCAGGGCATTGTCCTGCCGCATCAACAAACGAAACTCCGCGCGCGACGTAAAGAGCCGATAGGGCTCATCTACGCCTTTCGTCACCAGGTCGTCAATTAGTACGCCGACGTAGGCGTCGTCTCTCCCAAGCACCACAGGTTCCCGGCCGGTGGCTACCCTTGCGGCGTTGAGCCCGGCCATCAGCCCCTGTGCAGCAGCCTCCTCGTACCCAGTGGATCCGTTGACCTGCCCGGCGAAGTACAACCTCCCCACGGCTCGAGACTCCAGCCATGGTGTGAGCTGGGTCGGCGGGTAATAGTCGTACTCGATGGCGTAACCCGGTCGCGTCATCCTCGCTCTTGAGAGTCCAGTAAGCGACTGCAACACTTCAACTTGCACTGATATTGGAAGCGATGTTGAGAGACCGTTAACGTACAGCTCGCTCGTGTCCAGCCCTTCCGGTTCCAGGAAGATCTGATGTTTGTCCGCGGTCGGGAACTTGACGATCTTGTCCTCGATGGACGGGCAATATCGCGGTCCTCGTGCAGCAATCTCGCCGCCATAAAGGGCCGACTCGTGCAGGTGCTGCTGTACGATTCCATGCAGTGCCGGACCTGACCAGGCAATCCAGCAGGGTCGCTGCTCGGGACGGGGGACGCGAACGTACGAGGAGAACCGGTAATCGGGCCATTCCCCGTCCTGCCGCGCGAGCAGCGAATAGTCGACCGTTCGTCCGTCAATCCTCGGGGGTGTCCCGGTCTTGAATCGCCGACATTCGACGCCGATCGCGTCAAGTTGAAGTGCAAGGGCAACCGCGGGTGGATCCCCGGCACGGCCAGCATCCACACGGGTTTGCGTCCCGATGTGAATGCGGCCGCGAAGAAACGTTCCGGCCGTCAGGACGACTGCCGTCGCCCTGTACTGCCTCCCATCCGTCGTCGTCACCCCGGTGACGGCGCCCCGCTCAAGCCGGAGTTCCGACACCATCCCCTGGACAGAATGAAGATTCGGCCAGTGCTCGAGGATCGACCGTGCGGCACGACGGTACAGTCCCCGGTCGCACTGGGCGCGCGGTGACCACACTGCTGGCCCTTTGGAGCGATTGAGCATCCGGAATTGAATCGTGGCGAGGTCGGTCGCTCGTCCCATCACCCCACCCATCGCGTCCACCTCACGCACCACCGTCCCCTTGGCGATTCCGCCGATCGCCGGATTGCACGACATCTGCCCGATGGTCTCGAGATTGGCGGTCACGAGCAGCGTCTGCGCGCCCGTCCGCGCGGCAGCGCATGCCGCTTCGATACCAGCGTGGCCGCCGCCGATCACGATGACATCGTACCGATCGAGCATGGCGCGGAAGATACTTGAGGTCCTGAAAAACGAAAAACGCGTGACGACCCGCGCCCTGGTCCTTACGCTATCGCGTGCGAACCCACCGCACGAGTTCTCTGATGTTCGGGCGTTTGCCGTGCATGAGGATCCCGACGCGGTAGATGCGCGCCGCAAGCCACGTGATCAACAGCAGGCCTAGCACCAGGAAGCCAATGGACATGGCCACCTGATCGAGCGGCACTTCTGCCGCGGCCCACCGCACGGGCATGGCGATCGGCGAACAAAACGGAATCAAGGAGAGTGCTATCGCTATCCCGCCGTCCGGTTGCTGCAGTATGCTGAGCATCAACATCGTGGGGATGACCAACAGCATCACCACTGGTGTCTGCGCCTGTCGCGCCTCAGCTTCGGTGTTGGACATGGCTGCGACTGCCGCAAACATCGACGCGTACAGAAAGTAGCCCAATACGAAATAGACCAAGAAAATGACGATCGTGGAAACCGGCACCTCGGGCATCGAGAACCCGCCGCCGCTTCCAGCGAGATCCACGCCGACCATCCCGGCAATCGCCTCACGTTGATCGATCATGATCTTGGCCGACACTCCCCAGATGAGAAACTGGAACAGTCCCACGCTTCCGACTCCGACAACCTTGCCCGCGAGAAGCTCGAAGGGTCGCAAGCTCGACACCAACACCTCGACGATGCGCGAGGTCTTTTCCTCCACGACGGAACCAAGGACCTGTACGCCGTACAACAGAATCGCGATGTAGAGAATGAACCAGAGCAGGTACGCTAGGAAGAACCGCGCTTCCCCTGAGTCCTCTGTGACCTTGCCCCCGCGGATGCTCACGGTCGTCAGAGACACCGGAATGGTGGCGCGCGCCACCAGCTCCGGATCCACCCCGACACGATTCAGCCGTTCGACAAGCACGATCTCGCGCACCGTCCGCTCGAGGACGCTCATGTCCGTCAGCGACGACACGTTTGCGCCGCGGTATTCGGCCTTGCCGTCCTCCACCGTGGCGTCGGTGAGGATGAGGAAGCCGTCTATCGCCTTCTCCCCTACTACCGGCACCAACGAATCTCCGACCGCCTCCAGTCGATCCAGCGTGACTGCGAGGCGCCTGGCTTCCACCGGCGCCCGACCGTTCAGTCGGTCCGTCACCCGCCGACCGAAATCCGAGGTGGTTACGTCGACGACGACGATCGTTCGTTGCCGACCGCCGCGGTCCGCGAGTAGGAGGGGAATGACGATCATGCCGCCCATCAGCAGGGGGCCAAGAATCGTCGAGACGATGAACCACTTGTTCCGAACGCGCTCAATGAACTCGCGACGCATGACGACCCAGATCTTATGCATCGACCACCTCCTGGGCCCGTGCACGCGTCGCGTCGGGCCCAACCAGATCGATGAAGATCTTGTTGAGCGTGGGCTCGGCGACTTGGAATTGCGTCACCTTGAGATCGGCCGACACCAGAGCGCGCAACAGATCCTGCGTCGTGGCGGTCGTTGCGAGTTCCACTTCCGCGTACTGCCCGTAATCATCCGCTTTCATCACCAGGCGACGGTTCCGAAACACCTGGTCCGTTCCCGCAAGTCCGCCGTCAACCGAAACGAGCACGTTGTGACCGCCATGCTGCCGCTTGATGTCCGATATCGCCCCGTCGACCACCTTCTCACCACGGGCGATGATACAGACGGCGCTGCACAGCTTCTCGGCCTGCTCCATGATATGCGTCGAGAACAAGATCGTCGTGCCCGTGCGCGCGAGCTCGACGATGATGTCCTTGATCAACACCGTGTTGACCGGGTCGAAGCCTGAGAACGGCTCGTCCAGGATCAACAGGTCCGGTCTGTGCAGGACGGTGGCAATGAACTGGACCTTTTGCTGCATGCCTTTGGACAGGTCGTCGATCTTCTTGCTACTCCAGTCACTCAAACCAAGTCGATCCAGCCATCGTGCCCCCTCGTCCTTGGCCCACGCGCGCTTCGCTCCCTTGATTTCGGCGAGGAAGACCAAGAGGTCCAGGACTTTCATCTTCCGATACAACCCGCGCTCCTCCGGCAGATAGCCGATACGATGAGCGAGCCGCCGTCCTCCATCACCGCCACCGAACAAGTCGATGCGACCATCATCCGGGGTGATGATGTTCATGATCATCCGGATGGTCGTCGTCTTGCCCGCGCCGTTCGGTCCAAGCAGGCCGTAGATCGTTCCACGCGGCACGTTCAGCGACAGGTTGTGCACCGCTGTGTGTCCGGCGTATCGCTTGGTAATGCCGTGAATGGCTACCACAGAATCCGCGCTCATTGTCTCATCCGCTCAGCCGGTGAAAGCCGGTCCAAGGTAAGTCCTTCAGACATCGCCGACCAGCGCGGCCACCCACATGCGGACTCGCCGCAGGCGTTGTACTGCACGCTCGACCGTCGCGGACCTGGCGCTACAGGGAGAGCTGCCGACACGTTGTCTGGGATCTGGGCGCGACGGGCGGATGCCGACCTTCAACGTGCTCCCGGTCGCGTCGGGAGGCAATTAGACCTGGTCTTGCAACCCCGGAAGGCGCACCAGCACGTCATTGCCGGCGATCGTCACCGACAGCAGGCGCAGCGGCTCGGTCGCCGGTTCCGCGAGGACCGCACCCGTTCGCACATCAAACTGCGCACCGTGTAGCGCGCACTCGATCACGTAGTCATCCACCATCTCGCCGTCACTCAGCGGGAAGTCCGCGTGCGAGCAGCGGTCCGCGCAAGCAAAGACCTGGCCACCGACCTTCACGAGACACAGGGTTTCGCCCGTAACGGTTTCACAGGCCTTGGGGGCGCCATCCGGGAGTTCGGATAGCATGGCCACTTTGGCTAGGCTCCCGTCCGTCATTCACGCTCCGGTGCTGGTTTCGTCCGGCTGCTCCATTGCCGCCTCAGTCGATGCGGCACCACTGCCCGCCAGCGCAGCGTGCAGCGTGTGCCAGGCGAGGTTGGCGCACTTCACTCTGGCGGGATACTGACGCACACCCGAGAGCGCCGCGAGCTTTCCGAGGGCCGCGGTTTCGATCGAACCACTCGGCGGCGTCGTGACCATTGCATGAAACGCCTGGAACAAGTCCAGCGCCTCTTTGGACGACTTGCCCTTCACGGCTGCCGTCATGAGTGAAGCCGATGCCTGCGAGATGGCGCAGCCGGTTCCCTCGAAACCGATATCGGCAATGCGATCGTCCTCCAGAATCAGGTACAGGGTCATCCGATCACCGCACAAAGGATTCGATCCCTCCGCCGAGCGATTCGCGCCCTCTAGCTTCCGGAAGTTTCGCGGGCTCCGGTTGTGATCGAGAATCACCTGCTGATAGAGGTCCCGGAGATCCATCACCGCCCGAACACCTTGCAGACTTCTCCCAGCGCGTCCACCAGCCTGTCCACGTCGCGCCGTGTGTTGTAGAACGCGAAGGAGGCCCTCGTCGTGGCGGGCACGCCGAGCCGGTCCATCACCGGCTGCGTACAGTGGTGCCCGGTCCGCACGGCGACCTCGTACTGGTCCAGGATCGTGCCGACGTCGTGGGCATGCACACCCTCGAGGATGAAAGACACCACGGCCGCCTTTTCGGAGGCCGTGCCGACCACCCGCACGCCCGGTACCGACTCCACCCGCGAGGTCGCGTAGCGTAACAGATCGCGCTCGTGCGCCTCCACCTCATCCCAAGGGAGGTCGTGTAGATAATCCAGCGCCGCTCCCAATCCGATCACGCCGGCGATGTTGGGCGTGCCCGCTTCGAACCGCGCCGGTGGCGGAGCGAAGGTCGTGCCCTCGAACGTCACGCGGTCGATCATCTCGCCACCACCCTGATACGGCGGCATCGCCTGCAGATGGGACGCCTTCCCGTACAGCACGCCAATACCGGTGGGGCCAAACGTCTTGTGCCCGGAGAAAGCGTAGAAGTCGCAATCCAGGGCGCGCACGTCAACGCGGAAGTGCGGTACGGCTTGCGCACCATCGACCAGCACGGGGATGCCGCGTTCGTGCGCGCGACGCACAATCTCGGCTACGGGATTGACCGAGCCGAGCGAGTTCGACACGTGCACGACCCCCACCAACCGCGTTCGCACCGTCAACAGCTCATCCAACGTCCCCAAGTCCAGCTCGCCGGTGTCCGTCATCGGAATCACCCGCACCCTTGCACCCGCCGCCTCCGCCACAAGCTGCCACGGCACGATGTTCGAGTGATGCTCCATCGTCGAGAGGAGAATCTCGTCTCCCGCCTCAAGCCGGGGTCGCCCGAACGACTGCGCTACGAGGTTGATCGCCTCCGTCGTACCGCGAACGAAGATGATTTCGTGCGGGTCGCGCGCATTCAGGAAACGCTGGACCGTCGCCCGCACGCGCTCGTAGGCAAGGGTCGCCGCGGCACTCAATCGGTACACGCCCCGGTGGATGTTGGCGTTCTCTTCTGCATAGTACTGCTGCAGTGTCTCCAACACCCGGCGGGGCTTTTGCGTGGTGGCTGCGTTGTCCAGATACGCCAGGGGTTGTCCGTTCCGCGCCTGGGCCAGGATCGGGAAATCCGCCCGAACCCTCTCGGCATCAAACGCCATCGTGTGGCGCCTGGGAACCGACACCCCGATGGTCGTCGACATCAGGCGGTCGCGGTATCTCCCGTCAGGGCCGCCAATCGCTGCTGAACGAGGACGTCGAGCCAGTCGCGCAGCCGCTGGTAACGGACACTGTTCAGGATTTCGGAGGCGAACCCATAGGTGAGGAGCTTGCGTGCGTCCGCGAGATTCAGGCCTCGACTCCGGAGATAGAACAGGTGGGTCTCATCAATCGGTCCGAGCGTAGCGCCGTGGGTGCACCGCACATCGTCGGCGTGAATCTCGAGTTGTGGCTGACTGTCGGCGCGTGCGTTCGCGGACAAGAGCAAGTTGTTGTTCGTCTGCTTCGAATCGGTCTTCTGCGCTCCCTGGCGTACGATGATCCGACCGCTGAACACCCCACGGGCGCGATCACCGAAGATGCCGTTGAAATATTCCCAGCTGTTGCAGTGCGGTTGGGCGTGGTCCAGCGTGGTGTGGTAGTCGACGTGTTGTCGCCCGCCAAGTCCGGACAGGCCGTTGAGCGTGCTCTGGGCTCCCTCGCCGCCCAAGACCGAAACCAGGTCCTGACGACTGAGCGCCGCCCCGAACGAGAACGTCACCATCGCGCACCGGGCATCGCGCGCTAATCGCGAATGGGTAACCGCCGTGTGATAAGCGTTGCCGGAGTCCCGCTGGATTCGATAACTGTCGAGTTGGGCGTTGACCCCAACGACATACTCACTGACCGGACTGGTCCAGTAGCGATCGCCGTCGCCGCCGGCGTGCGTCTCGACCACGGTTGCTTCAGCCTCGTCCTCGACCACCACCAACAGACGCGGAAAGACCAGCCCGTTGTCACCGGCCGATCCCACGTCCGTAAAGAAGAGCACTTGGATCGGCACGCTGAGGCGGACGCCGCGCGGCACGAACACGAAAGCCCCGTCGCTCAGAAACGCCGTATTCAGTGCGCCAAAGGGGGTTCGCAAGTCGGCACCCGACGTACCGAGGTGCTGCTCCACCGCCGGGTGCGCCTGGTCGAGAGCCTCCCGGAGACCCATGACGACCGCGCCGCCCGGGAAACTGGGCATGCGCGACAAGTGTGGAGCGACACGGCCATTCACGACCGCGAGCACGGCCGAGGTTTCGTCCGGAACCACGTGAGGGGATAGCGCCACCGCGTCTGCCGTCGATGCCCCGCCGAGGACTTCGAACACCGACTCGACCAGCGGCTTCACATCAGTGAACCGCCACGCCTCGTCGCGGGTGGACGGAAATCCCGCGTCCGCAAAACGCGCGATGGCGGCTGCTCGCTTGCCCTTCAGCCACTCCGGACTCGCGCCCGCGCCGTTGACCGCGAACGCTTCGTAAGCCGCTACATAGGCGTTGTGCGCACGTGAGCGATCGACTTGCTGGGCCATGGCGTCCCGGCTCATCCTGCCGCTACCAGTTCCGATTTGGTCCAATCGTAGCCCTTCGCCTCGAGTTCCAACGCCAGCTCCTTCCCACCGGAGCGCACGATCCTACCGTGCGCGAGCACATGCACGTAGTCAGGCGTGAGGTAGTTGAGGATGCGCTGATAATGCGTCACCACGATGAACGAGCGCTCCGGGCTTCGGAATCGGTTGACGACCTCGGCGACAGCCTTGACCGCATCGATGTCGAGTCCCGAGTCCGTCTCGTCCATGATCGCGAGTGATGGTTCCAGCACCGAGAGCTGGAGAATCTCGTTGCGTTTCTTCTCACCTCCGGAGAACCCCTCGTTGACGGCGCGATACACCAGGCTGTCGTCCCACCCTATCGCCTTCAACTTGGCATCGAGTAGCTCGGCAAAGTCGATGGTGTCCAACGGCTCCTCGCCCCGTGTCTTCCGAATCGCGTTCACCGCCGACTGCAGGAAGTAGGCATTCGTGATCCCGCGAATCTCCACCGGATACTGAAACGCCAGGAACACCCCGGCAGCCGCGCGCTCGTCCGGCTCCATCTCCAGCAGGTCGCGTCCACCGAAGCGCACCGTTCCGCTGGTCACCTCGTACGCAGGGTGCCCCGCCAGCAACTGGGCCAGCGTACTCTTGCCGGACCCGTTCGGCCCCATGATGGCATGGACCTCGCCCGGCCGAACCATCAGGTCGATCCCCTTGAGGATTTCGCTGCCCTCCACAGCCGCGTGCAGATCGTGAATCTCAAGCATGTGCTCGTTTCCCATGATTTATCCGACGCTCCCTTCGAGACTAATGCTCAGGAGGCGCGTCGCTTCGACAGCAAACTCCATGGGCAACTCTCGAAAAACGTCCTTGCAAAAGCCGTTGACAATGAGCGAGACCGCGTCTTCCTGGGATAGGCCCCGCTGCTGGCAGTAGAAAATCTGATCCTCACCCACCTTGGAAGTGGTCGCTTCGTGCTCCATGACCGCGGAGCTGTTTCGCACATCGATGTATGGGAAAGTGTGAGCACCACACTGGTCACCGATGAGCATCGAGTCGCACTGCGAGTAGTTCCGCGCGTTCGCGGCACCCTTCATAATCTTGACCTGCCCGCGATAGGTATTCTGGCTGTGCCCCGCCGAGATTCCCTTCGAGACGATCGTGCTGCTCGTGTTCTTCCCGATGTGGATCATCTTGGTGCCCGTGTCAGCCTGCTGCCGGTGATTCGTCATTGCCACCGAGTAGAACTCGCCGATGGAGTTGTCTCCCTCGAGTACACAACTCGGGTACTTCCAGGTTATGGCCGATCCAGTCTCGACCTGCGTCCACGAGATCTTGGAGTCACGGCCGGCACAGTGACCCCGTTTGGTGACGAAGTTGTAGATCCCGCCGACGCCCTGCTCGTCGCCCGGGTACCAGTTCTGGATCGTCGAGTACTTGATTTGCGCGCGCTCACCCGCGACGAGTTCGACCACGGCCGCATGCAACTGGTTCTCATCACGCATCGGGGCGGAACAGCCCTCGAGATAGCTCACATAACTGTCGTCGTCGGCCACGATCAGCGTACGCTCGAACTGCCCCGTCGCAATGGCATTGATCCGGAAATACGTCGACAGCTCCAGCGGGCACCGCACTCCCTTGGGCACATAGACAAACGAGCCGTCGGTGAACACCGCGGAGTTCAACGCCGCGAAGAAATTGTCGTTGCTCGGCACCACGGATCCCAGGTGAGCGCGAACCAAGTCCGGATGCTCGCGGATGGCCTCGGAAATCGGCAGGAAGATCACGCCGTGCTTGGCCAGCTCTTCCTTAAAGGTCGTGGCCACGGACACGCTGTCGAACACGGCATCGACGGCAACACCGGTCAAACGCTTCTGCTCGGAGAGCGGAATACCCAGCTTCTCAAACGTCTCGATGAGCTTGGGATCCACCTCATCCAGACTCCCCACCCGCGGTTGTTGGCGGGGGGCGGCGTAGTAGTGAATCGCCTGGTAGTCGATCGGATCGTACTTCACGTTGGCCCAGGATGGTTCCCGCATGGTCAGCCAGCCGCGGTAAGCCCGCAGCCGCCAGTCCAACATCCAATCGGGCTCGCCCTTCTTCTCGGAGATGAGCCTGATGATGTCTTCGTTCAGCCCACGCGGTGCGAGATCCGACGCGATGTCCGTGCTCCACCCGTACTTGTAGGCCTGTTGTACGTGCTGGTCGATCGCGGACGATGTCGTTGACTCCTGTGGGGTCACGCGGCCTCCGGCGTCTGTGAAGGTCCCCCTGTCACGGGCGAAATGGAGTACTGACAGGAGTTGCACCCGTCTGGAATGTATGAGTCGCGCTGCACGTCGCGCTGCAACACGTCCCGCAGGAAGTCCGCTTCTGCCGCACAGATCTCGGGGAATCGTTCGGCCACGGCCCGCACCGCACAGTGATGCTCCGCGAGGCGCACTTGGTCCTCCTCGAGTGACCAGGCCGCCATGAATCCCTGCTGGGAAAGTACGTCGACCACCGCTTGGACTTTCTCCTCGATCGACGCGTTGACAAGCTCGGCACGGAGCCGATCCGCCTGCGCGCGAAACCGCTCGGCGAACATCGCGCGGACGGCATCTCGCCCACCACTGCGGGCGATGTAGATGAGCGCGTCCTCGAGTGCCTGACTGTACTGCGTCGGGAACAGGGCCTCGCCACCCTCGGTTAGCCTGTAGAGGTACGTGGGCGCCCCGTTGCCTCGCTGTGCTCGTTCGTACAGCACGAGGCCCTCGGCTTCCAGTTCCTTCAGATGCCGCCTGACCGCGGTGGAGGATACGCGGAACGCGTCGGCGAGCTCCCTGGCCGTCAACGGCTGCAGGCGTTTCAGCTCGAGAAGGACGTCTCCCCGAAGGCCCTTGTGGCCCGCGAGGGCCGGTGTCATCGGGTTCATATGGTGATCATGCTAACCCCGTCCACCAGCTTTGCGCAACTAAAAGAACGATTTTGTTTGCGAAACGCCATGGAAGACAACCACCTCACGAGCTATCAAGCGAGCAACAGTCGACTTAAGCTATTGTTACGTAACCACTTAACAGATCAGATAGCATGGAGCGGCGCGTGCCGATACATTGAACCGTCAACTCGTGAGGTGCCGCGAACATGGCCGTACGGCCGATACGCCTGCTGGGCGATCCGATACTGCGTTACCAGTGCGACCTGGTCGAGGCGGTGCGATCGCCGGCCGCTCGCGTCGTGGCCGACGATCTTCAGGACACGCTACGTGACCTGAAGAGTCGCCACGCGATGGGCCGAGGTTTGGCAGCTCCGCAGATCGGCGCTCCCATGCGGTTGGTTTACGTCGAGGTGGACGAGCCCTGGTTCCTGGTGAATCCCGAGATCACAGACGTGGGGAGCCAGGATTTCCTCGTGTGGGACGACTGTTTTTCCGTCCCGAATCTCCTTGTGCGTGTGCAGCGGGCTCACCAGGTGTGTGTCGCGTACCACGATCTGGCTGGGAAGTCCCATCAGGTGGACGTCGAGGGCGCCATGGCCGAGTTGCTCCAGCACGAAATCGACCATCTCGATGGCGTCTTGCTTGTGGATCACCCCGCGGGGCTCGACCCGTTCTGTCTCAGGGAGGAGTGGAATCGACACTATGCCGGCGGAGGGCGGTACGGCTCGCCGTTCGACCGAGAAATCGGCCCGGGCAATGACCCACGCTAGCCGAGAGCGTTCAGGAATTCCCCAATCACTCGACTCATCGCGACGGGCTGCTCGAGTGCTATCACATGACCCGACTCGGGAATGACCACGAGGTGCGCTCCGGGGACAGCCTGTGCCATCGCCCGTGACTGCTCCGGTGAAATCAACTGGTCGTCCCGTGCGGCCAAGACGAGTGTCGGCACGGAGATCTGCGGCAAGAGATCCGTCGCATCGGATCGATCGCGCATGGCTCGAAGAGCTGCCACGAGGCCGGGGACCGAGGAGTTCGTGATCATGGTGCGCAGATGTTCGACCACTTGTGGCATCATGACGGCGGTCTGTGGCGCAACAAGCTTGGGAATCATCCGGTCCGCCAGGGCCCCGGTTCCCTCGGATTCCACCAGTTTGATGGTGGCGTCACGACCCCGTTTGGCCGCGTCGTCATCCGCGCTTGCCCTTGTGTTGGCAAGGATCAACCCACGGACCCGATTGGGATGACGACGCACCATTTCGAATGCGACGTACCCCCCCATCGAGAAACCACACACCACCGTGTTCTCGATTTCGAGTTGATCCAGCAGCTGAGCGAGGTCGTCCGCGTACCCGGATATGGTGGGCGTCCTATCCCCCAGCTGCGTGAGTCCCATACCACGCAGATCCGGCGCCACCCGACGCCAGCCCGTCAACGTGGCCACCAAGCGCCGCCACATCGTTCGATCCAACGGGAATCCGTGAACAAACAAGACCGCCGGGCCATCACCCTGGATGTCGACGGCCGTGTCGGCATCCTGAACGACCCGATGCTGAATCGCCGCGGCCTGCACCGAGGGGCGCGTCCCGAAGAAGGCACGTACCTCCGGCGGGACCTCGGTCGGCTTGCCATCGGTCCCGACGCACACGAACACAAACTCAGCCTCGGCCACGAGGGTACGGTCCCGATCGCGCCGTGCCACCTGGTGCAGAGAGAAGCTCGTCTTCCCGTGGTGCGTCAAACTCGAATCGATGCGGAGCACGTCACCCGGGTGCGCCACCGCATGAAACTCCGCCGTCACTTTCCGGACGGCAGCCCAAGCCCCAGCTCGAGCAAAGAGATCCATCCCGGGCCCACGCCTCAGCATCTCCCAACGCGCGCGTTCGAAGATCGTGAGGTACGCAGCCTGATTGACATGACCGTTGGCGTCGCAGTGATAGGGCATCACCGCAATCTCCACCGACGGAACTGGACTCACCGCGACACTCCTGTTTCGGACGGGCCGATGTGCTGTAAACTTACCGGGCGTGACGGGTTGCGGAACCGGTCGCACGCCGGCCTGGGCCGGAGAACGGACAATGCCCTCTTCGGTTAGGAGAGGAGCAGAATGACAGGATTATATTGTAGTGACACTATACTCATACTGACACGACAGTAATTTAACACTAATTGTGCTAACTGATTGTGAATAAGTGTTATAGCTTTTTGTCCACACCGACTCGACAGTGTGTCGATAATCTGGCGCTCGATGAATGAACGCGCAACAGACCATCACTTGGTCACTCACCGCGCGGGCCTCGACGCCATGGTCGGCGCTGTCGCAAACGCTGGTCGATGCGCGATCGACACCGAGTCGGCTTCGTTTCACCGCTACGCCGATCGACTCTACCTCGCGCAGGTAGCGACCGAGGATCGGGTGTGGGTCATTGACCCGCTCGCGGTCACGGACCTCGAGCCGCTCGGTCGATTGCTCGCCGATCGGAACATCGAGATCATCCTGCATGACGCGGACTTCGATCTGCGCACGCTGAATCGCGATTACGGGTTCATCGCCGCCAACGTGTTCGATACCCGAGTGGCGGCGGAGTTGGCGGGCGAACCGTCCGTGGGGCTTGCCGCGCTCCTCGAGCGACACTTCGGTGTGCGCCTCGACAAGCGCTTTCAGCGTGCCGACTGGTCGATGAGGCCGTTGTCGAAAGAGATGTTGGCATACGCCGCGGACGACACTCGGTATCTGGTGAAACTCCGCGATCTCTTGGCGCGACGACTCGTTGAACTCGATCGACTCGCCTGGGCCGAAGAGGATTTTCAGCGGATCGAGAGCGTTCGGTGGGAGCGGCCGGACGAGGCGCAGGCGTACCTCCGGCTCAAAGGTGCCAAGACCCTTTCGCCTCGACAGCGCGCCGCCCTGCGCGAACTGTACGCCTGGCGCGACGACATCGCATGCCGTCTGGACCGCTCGCCGTTTCGCGTGGCGGCGAACGACGCGCTCGTCGCGACCGCACGTGCACTGCCGACCAGCCCTCGGGCGCTGCGCGCAATACCCAGCATGTCGCCGGGGCTCGCTCGGCGCCACGGTAAGGCTCTCCTGGCCGCCGTGCGCACGGCGGTGGATCTGGGCGAGGAGAAACTCCCCGAACTGGAGCGGCGCCGGCGCGCTCCTCCCGACGAAGCGAGCCAGGCGCGCTTCGACAAGCTGCGGGCGTTGCGCGCACGGCGAGCCGCCCATGTCGCACTCGCTCCCGGTCTCGTTTGTCCGAACGCCGCGCTGATGGCGCTCGCGCGCTCGGTGTCGGACGGATCGCCTCCCGACTTCCAGGCGGCGGGCCTCAAGCGCTGGCAGCGGGACTTGCTGGGCGAGGACGAGCTGATACGGGCGCTCGAACCTGGCGCAGACTCGGCCGGCTAGAACCCCAGAAAAGCGCGAACCTTGGGCTCGATGCGTTCCGGGGTCCAGTAGGGCTCCCACACCAACTCAATCGACACCGTCTCGACCCCGTCGAGACTCTTTACCGCGGCGTCCACATCGCCCATGATCTGCCCTCCCGCCGGACACCCGGGTGAGGTGAGCGTCATCTTCACATCGACGTGGGCGTCGCTGATCGCGACGTCGTAAACGAGCCCCAAATCGACGATGTTCAGGCCGGCCTCCGGGTCTTTGACGCCGCGTAGCGCCGTGCGGACTGCAGCCTCATCGAGCACAGCATTCTCCTTCATCGCTGGTCCTGACATTGTACTCAACACCCGCTCGCGGCGCGACACGCCGCGTGAAACGCGACGGCCGCGTCCGCAACGGCGCCTCGCACTTCCTTGAGACGGCTGATCGATCGCCCACTCCGCGGTGCGTACACGCGGTTTGTGAGGAGAATGACGAAGAGGCCGCGCACCGGGTCGATCCATAACGACGTACCGGTGAATCCCGTGTGGCCGAACGTTCCGGGGGTCAGCAAGGTCCCGGTGTTGTCCGTGGTCGTCGTGTCGCGCAGCTCCCAACCCAGGGCGCGGTTACCGGCACCCGGAGCGGTGAACATCCGCACCGTCTCGGTTCGTACGAGCGTCACGCCACCAGTTGTCCCTCCTCCGAGAATCATCTGTGCAAATCGCGCCAGGTCGCTGCCTGTCGAGTACAACCCGGCATGGCCGGACACCCCCCCGAGGCGCGCCGCATTTTGGTCGTGGACCTCGCCGGCGATCGGGGTTCCCCGCCACCGGCCGACGGGGAGCATGCGGGATCGCCAGGCCCGCGGCGGGAGGAACCTGGTGTGCTCCATCGCCAGCGGTTGGAAGACGCGCTCCCGCACAAACCGATCGAGCGGTTGCCCCGCGGCGACCTCGACAATCCATCCGAGAAGCATCGCATTGAGGTCGCTGTAGACGACCCGCCCCCCCGGCGCCCACCGGAGCGGCTCGGCCATGACGCGAGCTCTTGCCTCTTCCGCCGTGGAGGTCAATTCGTGCAGCGGTAGGAACGCCCGCAAGCCCGACCGGTGCTCCAGCAGGTGCCGCACCGTCACTGCCTCTTTCCCAGTTCCGCGAAACGCCGGGAGATAGTCCTGCACTGCGCGATCGAGCTCCAGTAAGCGGTCGTCAACCAGCCGCATGACCGCGGTGGTGGTCGCGATCACTTTGGTGAGGGACGCGAGATCGACCAGCGTGCTTTCCGGGACAGGGACCGGTGCATCGGCGGCCCAGGTGAAGTGGCCAAAGCCACGCGCGAAGAGCACAGTGTCCGCGGTGCCGATGACGACCACGGCACCGGGGTATGCGCCGTCCCGGATGCCGGCCTCGACCGCCGCGGACACACGCTCGCTCGGAGTCACCTGCACGAGCGCAGCGAGGAGCAGAAACACGGTTGGAAGGGCGGGTTAGCGCCGAATCGGATCGCGCAGCGAACCAGGCGCCAAGGCATACAGCAGGCCCGCGGTCGCGCGGTCGCGGACCGTCAGATCGCGTACGCCGATCACCGGAAACATCACGTCCCGTGTGTCGTCCGAATGGCCCAGCCCGAGTGCATGACCCACCTCGTGCAGGGCGACCGCGTAGAGCGCGTCCTCCCCGACCGGGCTACCGACGCGATCTACTGTGGCGAGACTCACGATGGCGTGCTGGAGCCACCCTCCCGGGCCCCAGCGCACATCGGTTTGTCCCGCTCGGTACCACGGGAGCCCTCTCGCCCACCGCACCACGATGCTGGCGTCGCTTGCATCATCGACCAGCGCGAACCGTACCCGTGCCGCCGCCGCATCCTGCCAACGATCGAACGCCGCGAGCACCTGCGCGCGCCGACCTCCGTCCACCAGGGACGACGACTCCACGTAGACGGTGATGGCTGTTCCATCCACCAGCGACCAGCGTACCAACAGAGAGTCGTTCTGCACGAGGATGTGAGGAATGAAGGTCCCGGACTCGGCGATGCGGGCTCTCACCTCGGCCCGGTACGAATTGCGTTGCGCCGCCGCCAGTTCGGACCCGTGGCTCGAGCTGCCGGCCGGCAGAGGAGCGGCCGTTCGCAGGGGCGGGGTGCTTCCACCACCGAACGGCAGCACAGCCAGCACGATGAGGCAAATGCGCGCGGTCCGCATACAGTGAATATGTGCCCCAGGCTGACAGGCACGCCAGCGCCCGGTAGCTTTGAGCCACGAGCCGGCCTATCATTCGGCCCTTTCGGCCGAGATCCTCGAAGCCCTCCCTGGGTTCGGCCCCGTCGATATTCGCCGAGGGCGCTCCGCGACGAGTACTAAGTGAGTTTCAGTCCAGCAAATGCGATCATCCGCTATCGATTCCTGGTGATAGCCCTCTGGGGGCTGATCATCGGTATCGCTGTGCCACGAGCTGGCGTGGTACATGAGGGACTGCGCGTCGAGGGTGGAACCGTCGAGGGCTCAGACGCGATGATCGCGAGCCAGCTGATCCGGGAGTCCTTTCCCCTCCCGGTCGCGGATTTCTTTGCCGTGACGCTCACCGGGCCCGTGCCCATCGATGACACGCCGCACCGCGCCATTCTGGATTCCCTGACCCGGGTGGCCCGGTCCAGGTCCTACGTAAGCCACGTGGTGTCGTACTTGGACACGCCCGACTCGACGCTCGTCAGCGCAGATCGCCTCAGCACCTTCTTCATTGCCGCGATCCGGACGGACACCGCGCTGAGCTCCACCGACCTCGTCCCCGACTTCCGCCACCAGATGCATGACCTGCTGGCGCGGATACCGTGGGCCAGCAGCTACCGATCCGAGGTCACGGGTGGACCGGCGCTCGACTACGACATTCGCACGGTCTCGAAAGAGGACACGGATCGGGGAGAGCGCCGGGCTCTTCCCTTCACCGCCCTGATCCTCATTCTCTCGTTTGGCGCCATCGTCGCTGCCCTGCTGCCGCTCGGGATCGGTCTCGCGGTGATCGTTTGCGCCCTGGCGGTGGTGCAAGTCGTTTCGACGCTCTACCCGATGAACGTGTTCGTGCTCACGATCGTGTCGATGGTCGGATTGGGAGTTGGGATCGACTATTCGTTGCTCATCGTCACCCGTTTTCGCGAAGAGCTGAATCGCGGCCGCGGCCGCAACGAAGCCGCCCGCCGCACGATCGCCACCGCCGGACGAGCGGTGGTAACGAGCGGTCTGACGGTGGTGGTGGGATTTGGCTCGCTCCTGGTGACTCCGTTACCGGAAACCCGCTCGGTGGGTATCGGGGGTCTCATTGTGGTCACCGTCGCCGTGCTGCTGTCCGTCACCCTGCTCCCGGCCGCGTTGTCGCTTCTGGGAAGCGCGATCGACTGGCCGCGGTGGCTCGCGGGACGGCTCTCGTGGTATCACGCGTCCACCGGCTGGGAACGGTGGGCGCGCTGGCTGGCCCATCACCCGTGGCGGGCGATTCTCTGGGGAGGGTTAGCGGTCGCGATCGTCACGTGGCCGCTCACCCAAATCCGGGTCGGGCTGCCGCGGGCAGGGTGGTTCCCCTCCGAAACCGAGTCCACAGCCGGCCTGAACACGCTGGAGCGCATCGGCGCCCAAGGGGTGCTGCAGCCCATGCGGATCGTGCTCCAAGCGCCCGAAGGACAGCGCATCGTGGGGTCACGGTATCTGCGTGGGCTTCAGCGCCTTTCGGATTCCTTACGGGCTGACCCGCATATCGCCGAGGTACGCAGCGTCGTGGACATTCAGCGCGGCATGTCCGCACTGCGGTACACCATGCTGTACTCCAACGTCGAGGCTGCGCGCTCCCGGGCCCCGCAGTTCTACGCCGCCTACCTGGCCACCGATAACCGTACGACCCTGATGGATGCCTTGTTGGAAGACACGACGTCGTTCACGAGCTCTATGGACGTGGTGCGACGCATCCGGCGAATCGTCGCGGACGGTGTGCCCGGTCTCGATTCGGTCACGGTCTACGTCGGCGGCTTTCAGGCGTCCAGCGTCGATCTCCAGGATCGACTGCTCGCGCAATTCCCGGTGGTCATCGCCCTGGTACTCATCAGCACCGCGGTCATGTTGTTTTTCGCGTTCCAGTCTGTGCTGGTTCCGCTGAAGGCAGTGCTTATGAACTGCATATCGGTCGCGGCGACGTTCGGACTCGTGGTGCTCGTGTTTCAGGACGGTTTCGGCGCCCGACTCTTCGGGCTGGACGGTCCGACCGAAGCGATCTACGTCATCGTGCCGGTGTTGGTCTTCGCCGTCGTGTTCGGCCTGAGTATGGACTACGAAGTCTTCCTGCTCTCACGCATCAAGGAAGCGTACGACCGAACCGGCCGGAACGACCAGGCGACGATGGAGGGGCTTGCCGCCACGGCATCGGTGATCACCAGTGCCGCCGCGATCATGATCATCGTGTTCGGGGTGTTCGCGTTTTCGCGGGTGCTCGCCGCGCAACTCATGGGATTCGGCTTGGCCGTTGCCGTGCTGCTCGATGCCACCCTTATTCGCATGGTCCTCGTACCGGCCTTTATGCACATCGCGGGACGATGGAACTGGTGGCCGGGTGGGCGGAAAGACAACCCGCTCGAGACGGCGGAGTACCCGGTCAGCGACGCGGCAGGCGATGCTCGGCCAGATCCAGCGCGCGCTCCAGCCGGTCACCCTTGAGATCCCAATGCCAGGCGGCAACCCGTTCCCCGGTCGTCGGATCGCGAAGCGGCCGGTACTGCAGCCATTCCTCACGGAGGGTCAACTGTCGACCGGCCTCCAGCAGCGCCCGCCGATCGGCGGACACTAGGTGTGCCCAGCGGTCCCCGCGCAGCACAAAGCGGTGGAGCCACAATCCGCCCGCCAGCGCGTGCATGACACCCATGCGCCAGTAGCGAAACTCGCGCCACGCTACCCGCACTCGACAATCCCTTCCCTGGTCGCAAGGCCGATCGGCGCCGCGGTGCGGACGAACACATAGCAGCGCGTTATCGCATCGAACCCCTCCGCTTGTGCCGACCACCCGGTGTTCGTCGCCTCCATGATCTCCACCGTCACCCCGCCGCTCGACTGCCAGCCGCGGAGATCGGCCGGGTCGCCTGCATACACCATCTGATCGTAGAAGTGCGACTCTTGTGCAACCGCCAGGTTGCGCAGATCACTCTTCATCACCGACAGCGAGGCGCGCTCGCGAAACCGCTGCACCTGCAGGGCCGCGATGGCGGTGAGCAACCCGAGCACGGTCGCCACCACCAGCATCTCGATCATCGTGAAACCTCTATGGTTTCGCATCGTACCAGTTGCTGCCGCTCGCGACATCCACCACCAGAGGCACGTCGAGCGAGGCAGCCTGTTCCATCTCGCGTCGCACCCTGTGAGTTGTCCACTCGACATCGGAGACGGCGGCCTCAAGCACCAACTCGTCGTGAACCTGCAACAGCAACCTAACATCGTGCTGCTCGCGGCGGATCGCGGCCGCCAGCGCGATCATCGCCCGCTTGATGAGGTCGGCCGCCGACCCTTGGAGGGGCGAGTTCATGGCCACGCGCTCCCCAAAGGCGCGTACATTGTACGTGCGATCCCTAAGTTCGGGGATGTAGCGTCGCCGGCCATCGATGGTCTCGGCGTAGCCGACCGTACGCGCACGCTCGATACACTCGTCCAGGTACCGGCGGACACCCGCGAACCGTTCGAAATACAGCGCGATAAACGCTTTGGCGTCGTCCATGGATATCGCCAACTGCCGCGCTAGCGAAAAAGCTCCCTGCCCGTAGATGGTGGCGAAGTTGATGGTCTTCGCGCGCGCCCGCATCTCCGCGGTCACCTCCTCCGGGGTAACGTCGAAGATCCGTGCCGCCGTCTCTCGGTGGATGTCCCCTCCTCGTCGGAACGCCTCGACGAACATCGGATCCTTCGAAAGATGCGCCAGGAGCCGCAGCTCGATCTGCGAGTAGTCGGCGATAACGAATCGCCTTCCGGAAGCCGGCACGAAACACCGTCGAATCTCTCCGCCCCTCGCCGTTCGGACCGGAATGTTCTGGAGATTGGGGTCTGACGACGAGAGTCGTCCGGTGGCCGCGCCGACCTGGCTGAAGCTCGTGTGCACCCGACCGGTGCGCGGGTGGACGTAGGTCGGCAACGCTTCGAGATAGGTGGAGCGTAGCTTGGCAAGTTCCCGATACTCGAGCAGCAACCCCGGCAAGCGGTGGCCCTGGGCGGCAAGCTCGGCCAGTACGTCGGCGTCGGTCGAAGCACCCGTCTTGGTACGCTTGATCACGGGCAAGCCGAGCTTCTCGAAGAGCACGTGCCGGATTTGCGGCGTACTGTTGACGTTGAAGTCCGTTCCCGCCTCGTGGATGATCGCCGCCTCGGATTCGGTAAGGGCCGACGCAAACTCCGCCGAGAGGGCCGCCAGTCGCGCTTCGTCGAGTCCAATACCCCACCACTCCATCTCCGCCAGGACCTCGAAGAGCGGCAGTTCGATGTCTCTATACAGCCGCTGCACGCCGTGCGCGACGAGCTGAGGAGTGAAGCGGTCTTTCAGCGCGGCGATCGTCGTGAGCCGAACGCCGAGCACGGTCGCCGCTTCGTCCACACCCAGCTCCGCCGGCGGCCCGTCGGCGCGCGACGACCGCTTCGCGTCCGGCCGCGCACCAAGTTCGGTCGCGAGGTGATCGAGGGCGAGCGCCTCCAAGTCATGCGAGCGGCGTCCCGGATCGAGCACGAAGCTGGCCAACATGGTGTCGAAGCAGACGCCCCGCAGCGTGACACCGGCCCCTCGAAGCAGCAGACTAAGCCGTTTGGCGTCGTGACACACCTTGGCAACGCCGGTGTCCGCCAGCAACCGACAAATCGGTTGGAGCGCCGCATCCGCAAGCGGACCGAGGTTGGCCGGCGGCACTGCCAAGAGGTCTCCGCCGGGCGCGTGGTGAGTCAGCGGGAAGTACCAGCAATGATCGTTCCTACCTGCCAATGCGATCCCGACCAGGACGGCGCGCAGCGGGTCCGCTCCGGAGGCCAACGCCTCCACCGCAAGGGGTGCGCTGGCGCGTAGCTCCTCGACGGCCTGCGCAATGTCCTCAGGTCCGGCGGGTACCTTCGCAAGCGAGGTCACCGGGCCGGCCGCTGGCGATGTCGACGACGGTGCGCTCGCGTCCAGCCTTCCCAGGAGCGAGTGAAACTCGAGCTCGGCATAGAGCGAGGCCAACGCCGATCGGTCCGGCTCGCGCACTTTGAGCGTCCCCAGATCAAGAGCCACTGGCACATCGCGCCGGATCGTGACCAATGATCGACTCAGCTTGGCCTGCTCCTGCTCCGCCAGGAGCGCTTCGCGTGCCCGCTTTCCCTTCACCTCCACCGCGCGCGCCAGGATGGCATCCAGATCGCCGAATTCCTCGATCAGCTTCCGCGCGGTCTTGTCTCCGACGCCGCGCACGCCGGGAATGTTGTCCGACGCGTCGCCCACGAGCGCCAGATAGTCCACCACCCGGTCGGGCGCCACACCGAGGCGCTCGTGGGCGTTGGAGAGGTCGACGAACTGCTCGCTCACCGCCGCTGGGCCTCCGCGACCGGGGTTGAGCAGCACCACGTGCTCGTCGATCAATTGGTAGAAGTCCTTGTCACCCGACACGATGACAGCGTGAACGTTCTCGGCCACCGCTTGCTGCGCAAGCGTGCCGATGACGTCGTCCGCCTCATAGCCGTCCACGGTGACGAGTCGAACGCGCCAGGCCTCGAGCAGCGCGGCGACGCGTTCGAGGGAACGATCGAAATCTTCCTGGAGTTCGGCATCCAACTTCGCCCGCGTGGCCTTGTAGGCCGGGTAGTACTCCTCCCGAAACGAAGAGCCGGAATCGTGCACCCACGCCACGTAGTCGGGACGATGGTCCCGAAAGAGCCGCTCGAGAAAGTTCGCGACACCCCAGACCGCCGAGGTGTTCTCGCCCCGGCCCGTCCGGAGCGGTCGACTGATCATCGCGAAAAAAGCCCGATAAATCAGAGCGTACCCGTCAACCAAGAACAGCTTGGGGCGAGTAGGGGCAGGCATGGGGGAAAAGATACCGGAGACACGAGCGCCCCGCCCAGAGATGTCTGAGCGGGGCACGCGGCCGGCGCACGGCAGTGTCGTCAGACGCTATTTCACATTCTTCGCAAAGTGTCCGCGTTCTCCCGCCTGCACCTCAAACTCCACTTCCTGCCCTTCGGCGAGCGTACGGAACCCATCCGCCTGGATGGCCGAGAAATGCACGAACACGTCCGATCCGCCATCCATCGGCTCGATGAAGCCATAGCCCTTGGCGTCATGGAACCACTTCACCTTTCCCCGAGGCATGCGTTCCTCCTGAGGTGACGATGGTGCGTCCGAGTATTGTGCAAATGCGACCTATCCACTGTCAAGCAAGAACCCACAACGCGGCCGCAACCCCCACCGGGGCGACCAGATTGTCATTGAAAGGACCGGGCCAGCGCTCCAGGGTGGACCCCAACGCGGCGCCAGCCAGCGCCGGCACCATACCCCATCCGAGCACCGACATACAGGCGACACCGACGAAGAAGTGACTCCCGGTTCCCCACCAGGTCTTTGGTGCCGTCCCAACGTAGGACCCCACCGTCGCGGCCGTCGGGTCGGCCAACGCCGTGGCGAGGATCGCACCAGCGCCTGCCGGGGCCGGCATCCAGATCGCGATCGCATACCCCACCCACAACCATGCCGCACCACTCCACGCACGAGCCTCGCGAGGGCGGAACACCGGAAGCCATCCGGCAAGCCATGCATGCATGGCCGGCACGAGTATGCGCATCGTGTCGACGGCGACCGCGAGTGCGGCTATGGTCGTGACGGACCAGCGGAGCGCCGACCACGAGCCGAGCATCAGGACACCAAGGATCCCGGCCGTGGAGGCGTGCAGCAACCGACGTAAAGTCATCGAGCTCACGGCTCGTCGATGACCGCCTCTCCCGCCGGTGGATACAGCGCACGATAGATCGAGTGATTCAACACGACGGATTGCACGTACCCTCGTGTCTCGGCGTAGGGGATCAGTTCAATGAAACGATATGGGTCGCTCGCCTCGGGTAGTCGGATCCACCGTGCCACCGGTGTCCCTCCGGCGTTGTATGCGGCGAGCGCCGACACCACGCTCTCGTAGCGACGCAGCAATGCCGCCAAATGCGCGGCACCGAGATGGAGGTTGGCGTCGGCCACGGCAAGCCACTCCTTGTCCCACTCGACCCCCAGCTGGCGCGCCACCTGCACCGCGGTGCTCGGCATCAACTGCATCAATCCCCGCGCTCCCGCGCGGGACGTCACGGCCTCACGGAACGCCGATTCCTGGCGGACCACGGCAGCCAAGAGATAAGGATCGACCCCGTGCTCGATCGCCTCCCGCTCGATAAGCGTGCGCACGGGCCAGGGATACGGATAGATCACGCGCAGCACCCGCGCGTCGTGCAGCGACCGCTGGCCGGCTACCCTCCATCCGACGCGGATGCCTTCGACGATCCACCCACGTCCCGACAGTCCTTCCGCCAACTGGAGCGCCGCCTCCGGTTCGGTCACCGTATCCATCAGGTGCGTAACGAGCGTTCGGACCTCTTCGTCGAGACCCGCATCGCGCAGCACGTCCAGCTTCTGCAACGCCTCGGCAAGCCAGGGTCGTAGCGGCGGTGGCGGCTGCGTGGTGACGTTCAAGCCGGCAAGGCCCGCCGCCTCTCGGGCGGCCGTGCCGTAGTAACCAAGCGAGTCTTCGACGGCCAGGCGCGCCCAGTGCGCACGTGCCCCGGCGGTGTCACCGAGGGCCTGACGCGTCTGTGCAGTAAAGAACCGCGCCGCAAACCGCTGCTCCCCGCCAACGCCGATCTCCTGCCTGTACCAGTCGAGCGCGGCTGCGTGATCACCGTGGCGAAGGGCGAGGGCCGCGAGCTGGATGCGCGAGCGGGAACCATAGGTGTGACGCGGCCACGAGGTGGCAACCCATCGCAGCAGGGCGTTTGCGGCGTCTTGGGGCATGACGCGCATTGCTCGCTCGGCCACGAGGTAGGCGGCGATCGGTGCCTGGGACGCGCCTGGGTGTTCTCGGGCAAACGCTTCCAGAGCCGCATACCCCTGCGGCGCGCGGCCGATCGCAATGAGGAGCCGCGCTCGTCGGTACTCCGCCAGCGTGCCCTCGCCACCACCAGATTGTCGCGCCCGTTCGTACGCCGCGAGCGCAGCGGAGGGTCGACCCAACGCGGACTCTAAGTCCCCCAACAACCGCAGCACGCCCGCTGAGGAGTCGCCCGCCACGACCGCGCGCCGGATGAGCTCCACTGCGCTCCCGAGGTCATAGTTTCGGACGACACCGGCCAGTCGCGTGAGTTCGGACGATCCTGCCGGCGGAAACCCCTCCATGACGATGCGCGCGGCCGATCGCGAAATGCCGGTGTCGGCGTCGCGCAGCGCGCGATACAGTAGCGCCCGGGCTCGCGGCGTATCGCCTTGGCTTTGCGCGATGGCTGCGGCGTCGATGGGCCTCCCCGCAGACTCGAGCGCCATGATGGCCTGCGTGGTGTCCGCGTACCGGAGATAGAGGTCCGCGCGCACCCGGGCCACGAGCGGTCGCGCTGCGGGGGGCGCGCTCTTCAACTGTTCGAACGCCCTAACGGGATTGTCTTCCATCCTCGCTTGCCGGAGCGCGATCCAACCGCGTACGGTGCTCAACAGTGCAGCCGCCTGCCGATATGCGTTCCTCGCCAACTCCAATTCCGAGGCCGCTTCGTACGCGACGCCTGCCCGGGCCCACAACACCCCCTGGCGCGCACGCTCGGCGCGGGCCGCGGCCGCCGCTAGCAGCCGACCCGCCTCGGCCGCAGCGCCCGCCTGGCTGTAGGCGGCCGCACGCAACTCCAGCACGTCGACGCGTTGAGCCTCGAGGTCGCCCAGCACGTCCATCAGCTCGTGGGCGCGCCAGCCCCGTCCAAGCACGAGTTCCGCGCGAACCAACTCCAGCAGCGAGTCCGTGGCGCTGGCCGCCGGATCGGCGCGGGTTGCCGAGAGACCGCCAACCAGGTGCCAAGACGGGACCGGCGCATGCCCGCCCCCTTGAGCGACCAGCGCACTTCCCTGGGCACCCGCTGCCCAAAGAAACACGGCAATCATCGCAGCTCGGATCGTCATGGACCTCACCTCCACACAAACTCTCTAGCAAGCTTCCTGCCGCCGACTAACCGCCCGCGACGTCGGCCGTAGCGCGGGGGGGAAACTGCTCAGGGTCAATCCGCCCAATGACTTGCCCACCACAACGGGCCTGCCTTACTTTGGCCGACGCTATGGCGCAAGAAAACCTCTGCGGACGCACAGTGGCGGGCTACCGCCTTATCGATCTGGTTGGTGAGGGAGGGACGGCTACTGTCTACCGCGCCGAACACCCCGAGCGTGGAGTCAGCGCCGTCAAGATCCTCAAGCAACGCATGCGTAATGATGCCACGGCAGTCAAGCGCTTTCTGCGCGAGGCCGGCTACGGAAGCCGGGTAGTACACCCGGCGATCGTCCGCACGTTCGACTTTGGGGATGAGGATGGTCTCTATTACCTCGCGCTCGAGTGGGTGCGCGGCGAATCGCTCGCTGACTACGTGAATCGGCAGGGACGCCTCCCTCCGGAGCAGGTGGCCAAGATCATCAGTCAGCTCGCTGACGGACTCGAGGCTGCGCATGCGGAAGGCATTATCCATCGGGACCTGAAGCCGGAGAACATGATCTACGATCCGGAGTCCGGGACCGTAAAGCTGCTCGACTTCGGCATCGCGCGGGACGCTCAACAGGACGCCACCGAACGGCTCACGCGCACGGGTTTCTTTGTGGGCACGCTCAACTATGTTGCCCCGGAGGCCCTGTCCGGTGAGCTGGTCGGAGAAGCGGCAGACACCTACAGCTTGGCCACGATCGCGTATTATCTGCTGACTGGACGCCACCCGTATTCGGGTAGAACACCCCGCGAGATCTTCCAGCAGCTCCTCTCTCAGCCGCCCGTGCCGCTCAACGACGCCGTTGCCGGGTTGCGGTTCCCGGACGAACTCGAGGCCGTCGTCATGACGGCACTGTCGCGCGACCCGGCCGAGCGGCAGGACACCGTCCGGCACTTCGGAGAACAGGTCGTACACGCGGCCCGCCGCATATCGCCATCCAGTGTACCGCGCCGACAGGCCGCAGAACCGAAAACCGGATCCAAGGCCGACCAATCGAGCGGAATCGCCGGTAAACTGCGAACGTTCTTTGGCAAAAACAAACTGTAGTAGTAGCTCTAGCTACTACCACGCAAATTGAACGCTCAAGCACGAGAGATTCAGCTGGCCACGCTTGCGGAGATGCTGAAGGTTCGATCCGTGCGCACCGGCGATTTCGAGCTTTCTTCGGGCAGGCGGTCTCGCTTTTACGTCGACGCTCGAACGACCACCATGTCCGCAGAGGGCGCGGCGATCATTGGGAGGCTGGGGCTGATGGAGATCCGGGCTGCGGGCTGGGAGCCCCTGGCGGTCGGTGGACTCACGCTCGGCTCCGACCCCGTCGCGTACGCCTTGAGCGCGGCCAGCCTCGCCGACCCGCCCGTGATCAACGCCTTTACGGTGCGCAAGGCCACGAAGGCGCACGGAACGCAACGCCGCATCGAAGGCTGTTTCGTGGCCGATAGCCCCGTCGTGGTGGTCGAGGACGTCATAACGTCGGGAGCGTCGGCGCTCGACGCGGTCGCTGCGGTGAAAGCGGAGGGAGGTACGGTGCTCGGCGTAATTGCCTTGCTCGATCGTGAGGAGGGGGGAGCGGATGCGATCCGTGATGCCGGACTGGACCTGCGCATACTCGTTCGCCTGTCAGAACTCGGGCTCTGATCGCCACGGTCCCATCCCTTACCGACCCCGTCAGCCCGGTTGTCCCGGATCTCCCGCCCCTAGAGTAAATGGACGGAACGAGCCGAACGTGGATCGGTAAGGGAAGATCAGGGCCTCGCCAAATTCCCGGACGACTCGGGCGAACCCGTAGTGACGTCGGAATTCGGTAGCGCAGACACCAAGCGTCGAGCGCACATGCCGCCCAAAACTCTGAGGCGAAGAGAATTCCAACGCGTAGGCAGCGTCGGCGATGCTCCGGCCTGGCGCCTCCAGGAGTTCCGCCGCGTACGCCAGTCGGATTCCCACCAAGTACTGTTTGGGCGACGGAAGCCGGGCGCGGAGGAAGCGGGACATGAAGGTGCTCGGGGGCGATCCCAACAGCCGGCTGAGCTCCCGAACCGTCTTCACACCGGGCGCCACGCGTACGAGGTACTCAAAGAGTCGGCGACACTCCACCGTGGCCTGCGGACCGAGCGCCGGGACCAGGTGTTGAAGGATCCGCGCACCCGCCGCTGAAGTGGGGCTGGATACGACGGCGCGCAAACGGTGCCAGCCGTCCCGATCCCTGAGATCGATCACCCCTCGTACGCCATGGGCACCCAGATCCAGCAGTGTCTGAGGGGCGCTCAGGTCCTCGCGAGAGGCCATGACCGCGAGCGTCGAGACGTTGGGGAAGCTGCGCACCAGCTTCGCCAATTCCGGGAGCTGCTCGCTCGGGACCGCGTGTGGCGAGACGAGGACGGCCCGCACCGGTCGTTCGCGCACGCATCGGATCGCCTCGGAAACGGACCTCACATGGTACGTCTTGCAGCCGCTGCCGATGGCCGCGTCCAGCCGCGCTTGTGTGTGCGGCAGTACGATGGTCGCCACTGCAGCGCTTTGGGACAGCAACATCAGTGCATCCTCGATCTTCGGCCGCCGCAGGATCGAGTGGGGGTCTCAAATCCCAATCAACGCCGCCCCCGGCGGGTTGCGCGTCTGTCAACAGGCAGCCGCTTCTAGCTATCTTGCTTCGGGGAGTGGTGGGTGCGACGGTCGCGGTCCACGTTGGATCGAGGAAAGTCCGAACTCCGTAGGGCAGACTGCCAGGTAACGCCTGGGCGTCGAGAGGCGACGGTAAGGGCCACAGAGAACAGACCGCCTGCGACCTGGTCGTAGGTAAGGGTGAAACGGTGGGGTAAGAGCCCACCGCGCACCTGGTAACAGCGTGCGGCACGGCAACCCCCAGTCGGAGCAAGGCCAAATAGGCGGCGAGGTCCTGCCCGGACCGCCCGAGCCGCGGGTAGGCCGCTAGAGGTGTCAGGCGACTGCCACCGCAGAGAGATGACCGTCCGGCATTCGTGTCGAACAGAACTCGGCTTACGACCCACCACTCCACCCCACACGGGCGTGGTCGGCGAGCACCTGAGCGGGAGCGCAATCGGCGTGCGGTTTGACGGCAGGACCAGATTGATTCCGTGGGTCATCGCGGGTTGCCTCGCGGCGTGTGCCGGGCAGCCGCCGTCCCACTCACCCCCAGAGCCCGTCCCTCCCCAAGCGTTCGCCTACTCGCCGTTCACGGCCAGCTACCTATTCGTCTCCAGGGGCCACACGCGCCAGCAGATCCCGGGTGGGGAAGCCGCGAACACCGAATACGCGTTCACCATCGGGCTCACGGCTGCTGTGGCGACCGATGGAGAGAACTTAATGGCCACGGTGACGGTCGACTCCGTACCGATGTTGTCAGGGGCGGCCGCCCTTGTGGCGGGCAACATCACCCGCGCCGTCGGGAAGTCCGTTCGTGCCCGGATGCTCCCCAATGGCCGCCTTGTGAGTGACGACGCGCCGGATCCGGCGCTCGGTTCGTTGCCCCAGGTGGCCAGCCTGCTACAGGACTTCTTTCCTCGAATCCCCGAAACCGGTGTCACCGCGGGCGATCGGTGGATCGACAGCACCTCTAATGCCACGCACTCCAACGGACTGGACCTCACGACGGAGGCCGTTCGCACCTACGAAGCAGCCGATGGGAGCGATTCCGGCACCGGTGCGTTCCTCGAGGTTGTCGCCGAGGTCGTGTATACGCTGACCGGAAGTGGGGTCATGAGCGCCCAACCGATTGTGGTAGAGGGGGCCGGTGCGCGTCGCGAGCGGTTCTTTCTGGCAGCCAATGGCGCGTTTCTAGGCGGTATCACGCGAGATTCGTCCGCCGCGAACGCGACGATGTCTTCGATAGGTGTCACGATCCCCATCGTGCAAACGCGCACAGACACACTCCGCATCATTCCATGACGCGCCTCCGCGAGGTCTCCATGACTGCGGTGGCACTTGCACTGACCACCAGCGGGCTCTTCGGACAGGCTGGGCGACCGCACAGCGCGCACTACCTGTTCGTGGCGGCGGTCGATGACGCCCGGGCGCTGTGGGTGAACCCCGCCGGCCTCGGGGTGATACCCGAGTACTCCGTGACCCTCGACTTCACACTAGAGAGCGCCTCCACCGGCCGGCTGCGATTGGGTCAGTGGTCCGGGGCAGTGAACTCCCGCGGGTTCGGTTTGGGGTACCAGCGGGACCGTTTTGCGGACGACCCGTTCACCGCGGAGGTGGACCCCCTGTCGACTGGGGCATATCGTCTCGGCGGCGCGGTGCCGTTCGGCTCGGGTGCCATTGGCGCGAGTGTGTCGATGTATCGTGGCAACTCGGTGGGTACCGAGTTTGCGGGTGATGTGGGCATGCTGCTCGCACTTGGGCCCCGCTTCTCCTTCGGCGCCGTGGTGCAGAACGTTGGTCGCCCCGTGTTGCGCGCGACCAAGACGGCGATCAGCGGCACCGTGGGGGTGGCATGGTATGCCGTGCCGCAGACACTGGAGTTCGCAGCCGAAGGTCAGATCGTTGAGGGCCTAGCCGCCGCCAACACCACGGTCCGCTACAGAGCGGGCATCCACGTGTCCCCCGGGCGCTCGTTTCCAGTGTCGGTGTTTGGTGCATTCGACCTCGGATCCGATCCCGTCGTGCGGTCCCTCTTCATCGGCGTATCGCTGGGAGCGCACGAGCGCGTGGGTGTCACCGGGGCGGGCGTCCGGCGGGCGGCGGGCTTGGAGCTGAACGAATTCGGCGCGTACGGCATCGTGTCGCGCGGGCCGGAGCGACCCCACCCCTAAGGGCGTCAGTCCACGAGGCGCAGCGGCATCACCAGACAGAGATACGAGGCCGGATCATCCCAGCCTACCGGCTCCAGCGTCGCCGCTCGTTCCGGCGCCTTGAAGGTCATCCGGATTTCGTCCGTCGGCATGAACTTCAGAATCTCGAGGAGATAATGAGCATTGAAGCCGATCTCAAGCGGTTCGCCTTCGTACGTCAAGCTCACTTCGTCCTGGGCCTCACCCAGGTCAGGCGTGTTCACGCTCATGACGAGTTTGCCCGAGCTGAATTGCAGACGTACCCGATGGGTCTGGTCGCTGGCCACGATCCCGACGCGACGCAGGGACGAAGCGAGCGATTGCTTCTCCACGGTACATGACCGGTCGTTGTCGCGTGGGATGACCTGTTCGTAGTTCGGGTACGGACCCTCGATCAGTCGCGTAAACACCAGAGTCGTTCCACTGCGGAATCCCAAGTGATTCTCGCTCTTCGCGATCTCGATTTCGTCGGCGGGGCCGAAGAGCTTACGGACCTGTTCGAGTGCCTTGGGCGGCAGAATCAGGTCGGCCGTAGCCGCACCACCGCTGGCACCAACATCCATTCGCGCGAGACGGTGGCCGTTGGTCGCCACCATGCGCATGCGGTCGCCACGCAACTCCCAGAGCACGCCGTTCAGTATTGGACGGCTCTCCTCTGTCGACGCGGCAAAACTGACGTGGTTGATGAGCTTCTGAAGGTCGCTCGATGTGACCTTCCATGTGTCGTCAAACCTGACCGGCGGGAAGTTTGGGAACTCCTCGCGCGGGATGCCGAGCAGCTTGTATTTCGTGCGGCCGCACTCGAGGCTGATGCGCTGCTCGCCGGAAGTGGTGAATCGGATGGCGGCGCTTGGCAATTCCCGCACGATCTCCACGAGCTTCTTGGCCGGTACCGTGACGGCACCTTCCTTGTCGACATCCGCCGGCACGACGGTGCTCACGGCGATATCGAGATCGGTTCCTGACAGGCGAATACCAGCAGGAATGGCTTCGACCAGGATATTCGCGAGTACCGGAAGTGTCGTCTTCGACGGAATGGTCGCAGCGACTGCCACGAGTCCTTCCTGAAGGCGCTCCCGTGTGATCGTGAACTTCATGGCCGTCCCCATGTTCGTGGAAAGAGAAGACTACTAGTCACGTACCTATAATTATCTAGTAATAGTAGTAGAGTCTCTGGAAATCTTGACAGTCTGCACAACCCGGTCCGCCGTCACACGTTGCCGAGTTTCCCGAGCAGGGAAACTCTGGGGAGAGGTGTGGACAGACTCGTCCCATCCTGCCGGCGTCCACCATTGCACACAGTCTCCACAGCATAGTCTCCCCAATTCGCTCACACTGTGAGCGCCAGTTCGCGGCGCGCGAGATCCACGCGATCGCGGAACTTGCGGTCACGGTCCATCTCCCGTTGCACTTTGTCGAGGCTGTGGATCACGGTGGAGTGGTCGCGACCCCCAAAAGCCTGTCCAATCTCGACGAGCTGCATGCTCAGCAACTCGCGGGTAAGGAACATCGCCACCTGTCTGGGGACCGTGAGCGAACGCGTGCGCGCTTTTGACCGCAGCCCCTCAGGCGTAACCCCCCAACGCCGTGCCACGACTTCCTGGACCCGATCGACACTTGGCGTGCCCGAGCGGGCATCGACGGCTTCGCCGCCACCCTGCCGGATCTTGTCAGCCAAGGCCTCGCGGGCGAGTTCGATAGAAATCTCTCGATGCTTCAGCGATGCGAACAAGAGCAGCTTGATGATGCAACCTTCCAGCTCACGCACCGAACTCCGGACATGCTCGGCGATGAAGCGCAGTACATCGTCCGGAATCGTCAGCTCCAGATGATCCTGCTCAGCCTTCTTGCGGAGGATGGCGATCCGGTGCTCGAGGTCGGGCTGGCCGATATCCGCCACCATCCCCCATTCGAAGCGGCTCACCAGCCGGGACTCTAAGCCGGGGATCTCCTTGGGCGGGCGGTCGGACGTGAGAACGATCTGGCGCCCGCCTTCGTGCAAGGCGTTGAACGTGTGGAAGAACTCCTCCTGGGTCATCTCCTTGCCTTCCAGGAAGTGCACGTCGTCCACGAGAAACATGTCCACTTCGGTCCGATATCGCTTGCGAAACTCGACCATCGTCCGGCTATGGATGCTCTCGATGACCTCGTTGATGAACTGCTCGGCGCCCATGTACACCACCCGCCCCTCGGGATTGCGTTCCAAGTGAGCGTGCGCAATGGCTTGCATGAGGTGGGTCTTCCCCAACCCGGTCGGGCCGTAAATGAACAGCGGGTTGTAGGTCTTGCCCGGCGCCTCGGCGACCGCGTGCGCCGCGGCGCCCGCCAGCTCGTTTGACTTGCCCACCACGAACGTCTTGAACGAATACCGCTCATTAAGTGGCCGCGTGGCCTGTCGGCGCGGGGCATCGGCGCCGTCGCCCCTCGGGGCCACGAAAAAGTCCATCTGGGGGCGCTGAGCTCGTTCTTCCAGGACCCGGAATTCCAAGACGAGGGCTGAACCCACGGCGGCTGACGCAAGGCGCGTCAGAATCGGCGCGTGCTTGGACTCGTTCCACTCCACGGAGAACTGGTCGGGCGCACCAAGCACGAGCCGACCGTCCGAAAAGGCGATCGGATCCAGTGGATCGAGCCAGGTACGTACGGCTGGCTCCGGAAGTTCGCCGCGGGCAGCCTCGAGGAGGCGTGACCACGCTTGTTGGGCTGTCAATTCCATCGACAACTGCGAAATGCAGTTAGGTGGTGAGAAAGGGCGAGAGAGGTTACCACCCGCATGTGGAAAAGTCAACCTTGACCCAATACTCATATAGCGACTAGCTTTCCCGCCGCTCAACGCAGGGATTTCCAGGATGAAGCGCACGTATCAACCCCGCAACAAGCGGCGGACACGAAAGCACGGGTTCCGGACACGCATGAGCACTCGATGGGGCCGGGCCGTACTGAGCCGACGTCGCAAGAAGGGCCGCAAGCGCTTGTCGGTGCAGCTGCCGTCCAAGCACGGAGGGCGCTGACGGCCGAGGGGCTCCCTCGGATCCGGCGCCTCACGAGCGCTCGTGATATGCAAGCGGTGTTGCGCAACGGGCAACGCCGGCGCTTTCCCCGACTCGACATCTACTGGCGCGGCAACCAGCTAGACTACGCCCGCCTCGGTCTCATTGTGCCACTACACGGGAGAACGGCTGTGGAACGGAACCGGCTGCGGCGTCGACTCCGTGAACTCGCGCGGCGGAATGTTCTCCCGAATGCGGGAGCTATCGACATCATGATTCGGTCCGGTTCCGCTGCTTACGCCGCCACGTTCGATCAGTTGGCGGAAGATCTCTCCAAGTGGTTGCGCGCGCGCTCCGCTTGACCTCGCTCCCGCGCCTCGCCGCAGTAGGCGCGATCCGGCTGTACCAGGTGGCCGCTTCTCCGTTCCCGTCGCCGTGCCGCTACACGCCGACGTGCTCGACCTATGCGATCGAGGCGCTCGAGCGGCACGGTCTGCTGCGAGGCGGCTGGTTCGCCGTTCGCCGGATCCTCAGGTGCCACCCCTTCGGCCGCAGTGGTCCCGACCCGGTCCCGTGAGGCTTTGATGGAACGTCGCGTCTTGATCGGGATCGGCCTGATGTTACTGGTGGCGGTGCTGCCATCGATACTCTTCCCGCCGGAACCGCGGGCCCCGTCCGAGCAGCTGGCCGGCGATTCGGCTCAGCCGGCGGCCGAATCCTCGCAAGCCGCCGCCGAGCAGCCAGAACGGCAACGGGCGGCGGTATCTCCCGCGGCGACGGTCCGGATGCCGCCCCAGCCGGAAGAAGCGAGCGATATTCCGGAACGGATGGTGACCGTGGAGTCGCCGCTCTACCGCTTCACATTCGCCAGCCGTGGAGCCCGGCCGGTGGAGGCCACGCTTCAGGAGTACCGCTCGTTCGCGCCCGGCGACTCGGGGAGCGTGCAGTTGCTGCCGGACGAGTCGACCTTTCTTCAGTATGCGCTTGTGGTGGGCAACGATACCTTGCCGCTCGGGGAGTGGGACTTCGAGCCGTCGGCCGCTCGCCTGGACGTCGTGGACAGTAGCGCCACACTCGAGTGGCTTGGACGACGCGGCGCGATCGAGGTTCGGCTGCGGTACACGTTCGAGCCGTCCTCGTACGGCTTCCATGTCGAAGGGTCGATCGTGGGAGGTCCGGCGAACGCGGCGGTGAGCGGCGTACTGTTGTTGGGGTTGGGCCCCCGCATCGCCGGTGTCGAGGCGGACAGCGTGGACGATTTCCGGTCGTATGCCGTTGTGACCAAGGCAGGTAAGACGGAAAGTGTCAAGTTCAGCTCACTCGATCCGTTCGAACGGATGGCTCTCGACGGGCCCTACGAGTGGATTGCCATTCGGTCGAAGTACTTCGTCGTGTCCGTGATGACCCTCGCCGAAGGTGCTCCCAGGCTCGGCGGCGCGATTGCAACGGGAGGCCGTCGTACAGGGAGAACGGCGACGGACATCGACGTGGTGGCGACGCTGCCGGTGCCGAGCGGGAGTTTTCGATTTGCGGTGTTTGCCGGACCGCAGCAGTACCGCCGCCTCGCGAACCGCGGGCACGATTTCGAGGACATCAAACCCTACGGGGGGATTTTCCGTCCCATCATTCGTCCCTTTGCCAACTTCATCGTCCTCATCTTGTTGTGGATGCACGAGACGCTCAACCTCGCCTATGGCTGGGTGTTGGTTCTCTTCGGCTTAGCGGTGCGGATCTTGTTGTGGCCGCTGAACCAGAAAGCCATGCGATCGAGTATGGCGATGCAGGCGATCCAACCGGAGATGAAGGCGCTGCAGGAGCGGTACAAGAACGACCAGCAGCGATTGCAGCAGGAGATGATGAAGCTGTACAAGGAGCATCAGGTCAACCCCCTGGGCGGGTGCCTGCCGCTGCTGATCCCGATGCCGGTGCTGTTCGCGCTGTTCTTCGTGTTCCGCGAGACCATCGAGTTTCGAGGTGTATCGTTCCTGTGGCTGCCGGACCTATCGCGGGCGGATCCGCTCTTCATCATTCCGATCTTGATGGGCCTGTCAATGTTCGCGGTCACCAAACTGGGGCAACGCGGCGTGCCGCCGAACCCGCAGGCGAAAATGATGATGTATCTGATGCCGGGGATCCTGACGTTCGTGTTCCTGCGGCTCTCGTCGGGTCTCAACTTGTACTACGCGGTCAGCAACATTGCCAGCATCCCTCAACAGTGGCTGATCTCCAAGGAGCGCGAGCGGCGACGCCAGCCGTCTGGGAAATAGCGATACGGGCGGCCGCCGGGTTGTCGACCGGCCGTCGCGCGGTGCTCACCAGGTGCTGACCGACCCCATTGCAGCCCTGGGCACGCCGGCGGGGCGCTCGGCCATCGCGCTACTCCGCTTGTCGGGCGTCGGCGCCTTCGAAGTGGCAGGACGCGTCCTGGCCCCGTTCACGGTGGCTCCGGTACGAACCGCCAGACGCGCCCGGGCGCTGTCCGCGCCCGACGATGAACTCCTCGATGACGTGCTGTATCTGACCTACGCCGCGCCGCGCTCGTACACCGGCCAGGATATGGTGGAAATCACCACGCACGGGGGGCAGTTGGTTCCGTCCGAAGTGTTGGGGGCGCTGCTGCGCGCGGGCGCACGGCTCGCGTCCCCAGGCGAGTTCACGCGTCGCGCGGTGCTGAACGGCAAACTGGACTTGCTCCAGGCGGAGGCGATCGGCGATCTCGTCGACGCGACGGCGCCGGCGCAGCGACAGGTCGCCCTCCATCAGCTGGAGCGCGGGCTGACGGCGCGGATCGCGGCGCTTCGCGATCAGGTCCTGGAACTCGAAGCGCTGACTGGATACGACATCGATTTTCCCGAGGAGGACAGTGGGCCGGTGGCTCCAGAACGCGTGGAGGTGGCTGGCGCCACTCTGCGTGAGTCTCTGCGAGCATTGCTCGCGACGGCGGGAGACGGCATGCGGTTGCGGGAGGGCGCCTTGGCGGTCGTGGCCGGGCGTCCGAACACCGGGAAATCCTCACTGTTCAACGCGTTGCTCGCGGCGGAGCGAGCGATCGTCACCGACATTCCCGGCACCACGCGCGACGCGATCGAAGCCCATGCCGTGTGCGGTGGATTCCCATTCCGTTTGGTCGACACGGCGGGCCTTCGACAGACGGATGAGACGGTGGAGCAGCTTGGCGTCGAGGTGAGCCGGCGCTACCTGGCTGCTGCGGACATCGTGCTGTTTTGCGTCGAGGCTGGGCGCCAGTTGGCCGTGGACGAGAGGGCGTTCCTCGCGGAGTTGGCCTGTCCGGTGGTACTCGTCCGCACGAAGGGGGATCTGATTGGCCCCGTCGTTTCCGAGGAGGAGCTTGTGGTATCCGCGCGCACCGGCAGCGGGCTCGAGCGCCTGCGGCGAATGCTCGCCGAACGCGCCTTCAGTGCCCTGACTGACACGGGTGACAGCGCCACGGCGGTCACCCGGGAACGGCACCGGACCGCGCTGGTGCGTGCCCTGGACGAAGTCGAGGCGTTCATGGAGGCTCGGCGGTCCGGCGTGGATCCGGTCGCCAGCGCGACCCATCTCCGTACGGCTACCGGCGCGCTCGAGGACCTGATCGGTCCCGTGTGGACGGAGGACGTGCTGGAGCGAGTCTTCGCGACGTTTTGCGTCGGGAAATGAGGTGGGATAGCACCGCGCCGCTCAGGCCGTCTGAATACCTCGCGAGCGTTCATCGAACGCGAGGCAAGTCTTGGCCGACTGCCGAAGCGCGTGCGCAATACCCCGGTCGCCGACAACGGCTTCCACCATCCGCAATCCGAGGTAGTAGCCGGACCGCTCGGGAATGACACGTCCTTCGACAAAGCGCTGTGCCGCCGAGACGCCACCCGAGAGATAGCGAAGGCGATACCCCAGGCCACGCATGTCGAGGTGTTCGGTGATGGCACTCGTCAGAAACGCCTCGAGCTGTCTCAGGCGACGGTACTGGCGGCGCGGATAGCCGAGGTACTCCCACGGTTCGAATCCGGGCACCGCCTTGCGGGCTCCGGCCACAGCCAAACCCTCGTTCACGAGGAGCTCGCGCAGCGTGGCCTGTTGGCCGGTCGTCCAATAGTCGTAGTCGCCACCGTGCTCGGTCACCAGCGTCGCGAGTTCGGCCTCGCTGGTCGGGGAAGTGTACCGGACGGTGTGGGCGATCTCGTGCGCCAACCACAGCGGAACCAAGTCGGGTCGCAAACCCAAACCGAGGGTCTCATGGTTGGGCCGTCCCGTGAAGTGCTCTAGGCAGATGAACGCCACCCCCCGGCCATCGACCACCAACTCACCCGCGTTGGCGCCGCCGACCCCCACCATGAGGTAGACATCGTACTGCCGGTCGATCGCGAACAAGTCCTCACAACGTCGCATTGTTTCACGTGCCGTCGTCTCGAGGTCGGTGTTGTCCTGGAGAGTGAGCAGATCGCGCCGGTCCGCGCGCAGCGCCCTGAGCACCACTTCTTCGGCGTGCGGACTATCGAGGTCGAGGATGTAGTTGTGCCAGTACGCGGCGAGCACGGGTTCGTGCTCAAGGAGATAGCGGCGATACGCCTCCAACGGATCCGGTGCCTGGGCCGCCGCGAGAAAGTCCGGAATGAGGTTGATCAGCATGGAGGCGTTTCCAATTTGGAGTTCGCCGCCGTGACAGACAAGAGCTAGGGAAAATCGGAGAGCACGCGCTCGAGCGTCGCGACCTGATCCGGCTGGAATCCGAAAAAGACGATCTCCTCGAACGTCCAACGATCGGGTGATTCGTACACTACGTCACGCATGATGCGCGCGGCCTCGGCGAAGTCGAACCCGCCGACCCCGCTCCCAAGGACGGGAAAGGCGATGCGGCGGACCTCATATCGGGCGGCGAGGGCGAGACTTGCGGCGGTGCTTTCGCGGATCGAGTGCGCCGACACCGGCTCGTCGCCCATCGCGGCGGCGTGGATCACCCAGCGCGCCGCAAGCGTCCCAGCGCTGGTGATCGCGGCCTCTCCCACCCGAATGGGTCCGTGCGCGTCGCACTCGCGTTGAATTGTGGGGCCGCCCGCCTGCCGAATCGCGCCGGCGACGCCCGCGCCGAGTCGGAGATGGTTGTTGGCCGCGTTCACGATCGCGTCGCCGTCGTATGTCGTGATATCTCCCAGTCGCACGGAGACGGGAGGCTTACGGGGCTCCATGTCGAATCAGTGTCGCCGCAGTTGGCGGCTCATTTCATCCAGCAGGCGTCGCTCCGTGGGCGTGAGGCTCTCGAGGCCCGATCGGGAGATCTTGTCGAGCACGCGGTCCACTTCATCGTAGATGGAGTGCTCGTTGTCCGGCCGTGGCGCTCCGGCCGTTGCCTTCTCGCGCGGCTTGTCGCGCCGGCCCGCTTGTGGCGTGGGCCGTTGCGGACGTCGGATTCTCGGGACGGTCACCCGCTCGCGACGTGTGGTGACCGACTCCCACTTCAGGTAGACGAAGCCGAACAAGAGGCCACCGAGGTGCGCCAGATAGGCGACGCCATTCTGGGCGCCGAGGAGTGCGGACGCGAGATTGGCGACGACGAAGAATGTGACCAGCCACTTCGCCTTGATTGGGAAGGGCACGGGAAACACGTAAATCGGGGCGTCCGGCCAGTAGAACGCGAACGCCAGCGCCACGCCGAGTATCGCGCCCGAGGCGCCGATCACCATGCCGGCTGGCGATGAGAATACCATGGCGAGCGAGAGCACGGCGCCCCCAAGACCGCAGACCGCGTAATAGGCGCCAAACGCTCGGCTGCCCATACGCTCTTCGACGGCCGATCCAAAAAAGAAGAGCATCAGCATGTTCACCGCGAGATGGGGGAATCCCGCGTGCACGAACATGTAGGTCATCGGCGTCCACCACCGCACGAGCAAGCGGTCGGGTTGCAGGCCGAACAAGTCCAAGAACCATGGCCCGGTAAAGACCGTGATCCGCATCAAGTGCACGATCGCGTTGGCTATCAACAGCGATCGTACGCACGGCGTGAGCGCGAACGGTGACCGGGTGCGAGGCATCTCCCTACAATTCCCCTGACGTACTGACTTTGTTCCGGAAACCCCGGCGCCGCAAGGCCAGTTCCACCAAACGCGCACAGAGTGCCGCGAAGGGAACACCAGCGGCGGCCGCCGACTGGGGAAGGAGGCTGGTCGAGGTGAGCCCAGGTATCGTGTTGACCTCGAGGCACTGTGGCCGGCCGGCGTGGTCCAGGCGAAAGTCGACTCGTGATACGTCCCGGAGCTTGAGCGCTCGATGCGTCGCGGCCGCGAGCGCCTGGAGTTCCGTGGCAAGGGCAGGGGAGATGTCGGCCGGGAAGATCTCACGTGTGAGGCCCGGCGTGTACTTGCACTCGTAGTCGAACAGTTCGTGGCTCGGGAGAATCTCGCCCACTGCCAGTGCTTCACCGTCGAGCACGCCGACGGTCAACTCGCGCCCCGACATGAAGCGCTCCAGTAGCACCTCGTTGTCGATGGCCAGCGCGCGGTCCACCGCGGCCGGGATGTCCTCCGCGCGCTTCACCAGCGAGAGTCCCACCGTGGAGCCGGCCTTGGATGGCTTGACAATGACCGGCAGGCCGAACTGTTCGACGTCCGCGCTGTCGGCCGGCCACATGGTCCAATCCGGCGTGGGGATCGCGGCGTCGCGCATGAGGCGCTTGGCGATGTCCTTGTCCATCGCGAGCATGCTGCCGAGCGGGCCGCTGCCGGTGTACGGTACGCCCGCGTGATCCAACAGTGTCTGGACGCTCCCGCCCTCTCCGTCAGGTCCGTGGAGTACCAGAAACACAACGTCCGCGCGCACGATGGCCTCGTGTTCGTGGAATCGCTGCGCTCGCTCTTGCTCCGCGAGGCTGGCCAAAAGTTCTGGGGTCGGTGGTTCACGTCCGACGCCCCCACGGAGCAGCGCCGCCTCACCTTCCGGCCCCAGCACGCCGACGGCGGTGTCGAACACTCGCACGTGGTAGCCCGATGTGCGGAGCGCCGCTACAACCTGCGCGGCTCCGGCCAGCGCGACATCCCGTTCGTGGCTCGATCCGCCACTGAGTACGGTGACGTTGGTCCCGGTCGACACGGGCTAGCGCGCGAACGCTGTGTGTCGGAGCACGTCGTAACGCGTCACGATACCGATGATGCCCTCGTCGTCGCGCACGAGGACGGCCGGCGATTGGCGCGTCAGTTTGTCGAGGAAGCCGTCCAGGAGCGCGTCCGCCCGCACCTCGGGGTACGCGACCTCCATGACTTCGCGCACCGGCCGTTCGAGCACGCTCGGTTGCGCAATGGCAACGGCCTGCAACGCGCTCTCACTCAGGGACCCCACGCAGTGGCTGGCGTCGAGGATTGGCAGCTGTGACACGTCGTACGTCACCATGAGATTCAGGGCCTGCCGAACGGTTTGGGTCGGGGCGACCGTGACCAATGGCGGCGCGGAGCCGTCCTTTGCATCGAGGAGAAGGCCCGCCGTGACCTGTTTGGAGTCGAGCATCTGGTTTTCGCGCATCCACTCGTCGCTGTACAGCTTCGAGAGATAGCGTTCACCCGTATCGCAGAGGATGGCGACCACGAATGCCTCCGGATCGTCGATCCGGCGAGCGAGGTCGATGGCGGCATGAACGATCAGCCCGGTGGAACCGCCCACGAAGAGGCCTTCCTCCCGTGTGAGTCGCCGGGCCATTTGAAACCCATCGCGGTCACTTACGGTCATGAATTCATCGACCTGATCGTAATGCAACGTCTCGGGGATCTTGTCTCCTCCAATGCCTTCGACTTTGTACGGATGTCCCTGTGCCTTGCGCCCGGTGCGACCGAATTCGGCATAAATGGAGCCGACGGGCTCCGCGACAATGATCCGGATGTCCTGCCGCTGCTCCTTGAGAAAGCGTCCCGCGCCGCTCACGGTTCCGCCCGTACCAGCACCGCCAACGAGATGCGTGATGCGCCCGCCGCTCTGCTCCCAGAGCTCCGGACCCGTGGATCGATAGTGTGCTTCGGGGTTGGCTTGATTATAGAACTGGTTGGCGAGCACGGCATTGGGCGTGGATGCCGCGATGGCCTTGGCCTTCATGACGTAGTTGTCCGGGTGATCCGGCGGCACGGCGGTCGGTGTGATGATCACCTCGGCCCCAAACGCTTTCAACAGCCGGACCTTTTCTGAGGACATCTTGTCGGGCAACGTGAAGATGCAGCGGTAGCCCTTGATGACCGCGGCCAGGGCGAGTCCGACACCGGTATTCCCCGAGGTCCCCTCAACGATCGTGCCGCCGGGCTTGAGGGACCCGTCACGTTCGGCGGCCTCGATGATCGCGAGGCCGATCCGGTCCTTCACGGAGCCCCCGGGATTGAAAAACTCGGCCTTGCCGTACACGGGCGTACGGACATCCACCGTCACGCGGTTCAGGCGAATGAGCGGCGTCCATCCGATCGTGGCGAGCACGTCGTCGTAAGGCGTCGGGTGGGGATGCGTCACGGTCGAACTCCATCCGGCGATCGTTCAGGCAGGCGAAAGTGTACAGGTTGGAGGAACGATGTGGCGATGGGTTGCCCGTCGCGTCGCGCTGGCGCAAACGTCATGCGGGCGACACCGGCGAGCGCCGCGGAGTCCAACCCTGGGGTGCCACTCGCTTCCGCGATCTGCGTCGACTCGGCGACAAGGATGCCGTGTTCGTTCGCAAACAACCGGAGAATCACCGTGCCCTCGGCGCCTTCGTCGAAGAGAGCAAGCGGGTAGGACACAGGTGACTCGGCGTTGATTGCCACCGGAGGTTCGAAGCCGCGCTCGCGTGGGGCGATCTCGGGGGCCGCGTCCGGCGACTCCTGTCCACACGCGACCACGCACATCACCGCGGCCACGGTCGTCAATACCCTCATCCGTCGCCCAACCGTCGCTTCACGTCGATGAGCCATTGCAGTGCTTCCATGGGTGTCATCCTGTTCGGGTCGAGATGCCGGAGATCGTTCACGAGCGGGTGCTCCCGCGGCGCGAAGAGTCCCAGCTGCTGCGGATCGGGCGCCCTGGGCAGACGTTCGCCGGCGACGTGATGACCGGACTCGAGCAGGGCGAGGATCTCCTTGGCGCGCTCGATGGCGGTGGCGGGCAGCCCGGCCAGCTGTGCGACATGAATGCCATACGACCGATCGGCACCCCCAGATTCGAGGCGATGCAGAAACACAATCTCGTCCCCCACCTCTCGCACGGCCACGTTGTAGTTCCGTGCGTGCTGGAGCTCCTCCGTGAGCTGGGTGAGCTCGTGGTAATGGGTCGCGAAGATCGTCTTGCATCCCGTGCGATCGTGGAGGTGTTCCGTCGTGGCCCACGCAATGGCTACACCGTCGTACGTGGCGGTGCCCCGACCGATCTCGTCGAGCAACACGAGACTGCGCTCGGTCGCGTTGTGGAGAATGGCACTCGTTTCGGCCATCTCCACCATGAACGTGGACTGGCCCCCGCCGAGATTGTCGCTTGCCCCGACGCGTGTGAACACCCGATCGACAATCCCGATAGTCGCGCGCTCGGCCGGAACGAAAGCCCCCATCTGCGCGAGAATCACCGCCAGGCCGGTCTGGCGCAGGATCGTGGACTTGCCCGCCATATTCGGGCCGGTGAGGAGAATCACCCGCTCCGCCACATCCAGTCGAATGTCGTTGGCCACGAATCGTCCGGGCGGCAGCGTCTGCTCGACCACCGGATGGCGGCACTGGTCGAGGTGCAGGGTCAAGTCGTCCATGAGCGTCGGTCGAACACACCGGAGACGCGTCGCGACGTCGGCAAGGCCCGTGACCACGTCGAGCGTGGCCAGGAGCTTCGCGGACCGCTGCAGGGCCGGCAAGCGTTCCGCCACGGCGTCCCTGAGCACGGCAAGCAGCTCACGTTCTCGCTCCAGCGCGCGCTCCTCCGCACCGAGCACGCGCGCCTCGTAGTCCTTTAGCTCCGGGGTCACATATCGCTCGGCGTTGGTGAGCGTCTGGCGCCGTTCGTAGTCCTCGGGCACGGCCTGGCGGTGCGCCTTGGTGACCTCGATGTAGTACCCGAAGACTCGGTTGAACCCGACTTTCAACGACGTGATGCCGGTGCGTTGACGCTCACGCGCCTGGAGCGCCGCGATAAACTGTTTGCCGCCGTCCCGCATGTCCCGCGCGTCATCGAGTGCGGGGTCCGCCCCGGGCCGGACGGAGTCGGCCTGCCCCAGCGCCGCCGGCGGGTGGTCGACGAGGGTGCTCCGAAGCCGGTCGACGAGCGACTGGTGCAGGTCGAACCCGCGCGCGACATCCTCGAGAATGGCGCTGTCATGGCGCGACCCGAGCCCGTCGAGAGCGCTGAGCACGTCCGGCAACAGCAGCAGCGAGTCGCGTAACGCTCCGAAATCCCTGGGTGAGCCGCGACCGACGGCCGTCCGACCGGCCAGGCGTTCGAGATCGCGTACACCATTCAGCGCCTCGCGGAGGCGCTCGCGCCCTCGCGCGTCCGTGTAAAGGGTCTCCAGCGCATCGTGGCGCGCCTCGATGGCGGCGCGGTCCCGCAACGGAGCGAGAATCCACTGCCGAAGGAGTCGGCCTCCCATGGGCGTGACGGTACGATCGAGCACATCGAGCAACGTGGTGCCGGGGGCACTCGTCTGCAGCGACTCCACCAATTCCAGATTGCGGCGGGTCATCTGGTCCAGGGGCATCGTGGTGCCCGGTCGGTGGACCTGCGGTCGCGCCAGCTGTGGAAGTCCGGCAGGTTGGAGGTCCCGTGCGTAACGCAGGAGGGCGCCGCCGGCCCCCACCGCACTGGCGTCGCGTTCTGCGATCCCCAATCCGTCCAGCGTCGCGAGTCCGAAGTGATCGATGAGGGCCGCCGTTCCCGCGGCCGGCGAGAAGTCTCCATCCGGTCGGCGGCTGACCATCACGCCAGCAAATGGGCCGCCATGGCTCTCGGGCACCACCAATTCGCGCGGTGTGTATCGCGCGAGCACAGCTTCGAGGTCCGTTTCCTCCACGGACTCCAGGATGAATTCGCCAGTCGAGAGATCGATCGCCGCGAGGCCGACGGGCTCTCCAGGGTGCACTGCCACCAGGAAGTTGTTGCGGGTTCCATCGAGCCACTCCTCGGCCATGATCGCCCCGGGCGTGATGGTCTCCACGACGGCCCGGCGGACGACACCCTTGGCTGCCTTCGGATCTTCAATCTGTTCACAGATCGCGACGCGGTGGCCCCGCTCGATGAGCCGCCGCAGGTATTCATCCCGTGCCTTAACGGGCACACCGGCGAGTGGGACGTCCGCTGCGCCGCCGCTGTTGCGCGAGGTGAGCGTGAGCCCGAGTTCCTGCGACGCCAACTTGGCGTCGTCGAAGAACATCTCGTAGAAATCCCCCATGCGAAAAAAGAGAATAGCGTCCGCATGGCGCGCCTTGATCTCGCGGTACTGCTGCATGAGAGGAGTATCCGGGATACGCCCCCGGGACTTGCTCACCGCTCCTCCACAACGAAGGGGCTCCCACCGAACGTCCGTTGCAGGCGGGCGAGCATGACCTGCGCTTCCGCACGATCCGCGAAGCGCCCCACGCGCACCTTGAACAATCCGTCCGCATCGCGGAAGACGTGTGGGTCGAATCCCTGGCCAGCCACGCGCCGCATGAGTTCGTCGGCCGCCTGGGGCGTTTGAACGGCCGCAAGTTGCACGGCGTATACGACACGGCCCGTCGCCGCCGGGGGTTGCGGGCGGTCGGGAACCGGTGTCTCCTGCAACGCCGTGCATCGCTGCCGGTGGTACGCAATCCGGTTCTGTAGCTCAACATCTTCGACCGCCCCCGCCATGGCGTCGTCGAGATACCGGCACGCTTCGGCGAGGTTGCCCAGATCCAGCTGCGCGCGCCCAGCCCAGAAGTTGGCCTCGGGCACCGTCGTGCCGAAGGGATAGTCGGCGATGATCCGTTGGGCGGCCCGCCGGGTCGCCTCGAGGTCCCCCGCGCCGTAGGACTGTTGAGTGAGCCGCAGTAGAGCCCGCTCGGCCCAGGGCGATCGCGGATACTCGATACTGACACGGCGGAGATAGAAGCGCGCGCTGTCCAAGGTTGCCGCGACCACTCCCGCGGCGTAAAGCACCTCGGCATACGTCGAGTCGGCGGGCCGCGTACGCGCCAGGCGCGTCCGCACGAGTGCCCGGGCCGAGTCGCCTTGCCCTTCCGTCACCAAGCGCACCGCGCGGAGCAAGGCCGAATCCAGCTCCACCCGTGTCGAGTCTTGTTGCGCCTGCGCGGCACCGGCCGCCGCCAGGAGCGCCACCACAAACGCCAGTCGACCGATCGTCGCCATCACGCAGCTTCTCTTCGTCGTGCGCACGCCAACAGGCAATCGCGGAGGATACCCGCGTCCGAGCTCGTGCGCGTGGATTTGAGCTTTCGATCGGCCTCATATGCCGCCCGCACCGCGGCGTCCAGTTCAGACAGGGACCATTGGGGCGCGGCTTGCATCCACAGGTCCACGACCTGCTCCGGACGGCCGAGCCGCCACTCCAGTTTGGCGGACTTGAACTGACCGACGAGCTGCGCCGCTGGGTTCCGCCGCCGTTCCATCGTCAGGGTCGCCCGCAGTCCAAGCAAGTGCGTGCCGAGCGTCCCGATCAGACTGACGCCGGTGGTGCCGGACAACCCCAGAACCGTCTCGAGCATCTCGATCGCGCGGGCGACGTCCCGCATAAGCACGGAGCGATGCCAATCATCCGGCGTTTCGCCGCGCCGCACGCCCACGAAGACCGAAACCTCGTCCACCCCCACGACTCCCTCCGTCGCGGCGGACAGTTTGTGCAACTCACTGACGACGGTACCCAGGTCACCCTGCGTCACGGCGATGAGGTGATCGATGGCGTCCGCATCGAGGGAGAACCCGAGTGGCTCGGTTCGCCCCTGAATCCACTCGCGCAGATCGCCACGGCCCAGCGGATCACACCGTACTTGTCTGGTACGCCGACGCAAGAGGGCGGCCACCGGGTTCACACCACGTTCTTTGGGAGCCTCCGTCAAGACAAGCGTCGTGGTCGGCGACGGGTGCTCGAGATACCGCTCCAGCACCTGCCACACCTTGGCGTTCTTGCGCCATTGCTCGATGTGCTTGAGCACGACCACACGACGCTCCGCCAGCATCGGTGGCGTCTCCACGAGTGCGTGGAAGCTCTCGCCATCGACGTCCGCGGCCTGGCGCACGTCGACGTTGAAGTCGCGTGTCGAAGGGTCCGCGGCGCAGGCGATGATTTCGGTGATCAGCTCGTCTTTGAGCAGTTCCTCGGTACCGATGAGGTGGTACACCTGCGAGAGCGAGCCCCGCCCGATATCCCGCCGCGCTGCCTGGAAGGCGTCGGCCATAGGGCTGGAAGTTACGGGTGTCCGGGTCGCACTGAAAGCCCGGCCACCGGGCGTGTCAGGGAGCCTGAATGACGGGGACCAGGATTGGTTCGTCGGAACTCGTGGGTGTGTGCCACCCGCCGAACGCCGGCACCGCCAACTCATCCGTGTCCCGCGCCATCGTCGGCGCCGAGATCGGTAGGGTGGACACGACGGGTGACCGCGGCGGCTGATCCCTCGTGGCCGGGACTGCCAGGGCCACCAGGGCCGCGGCGACGACCAGGCCTGCCAGTGGCCCGCCGGAGAGCACGCGGCGCGGCTCGACTTCTTCGGCCAGTCGGAGATCGAGGCGTTCGCGGAATCCCCGGGACGGCCGGGGACCGTCAACCGACCGAAGGACCATCACCCCCCGGGCCAACAGTGCGTCGTAGCGGCGGCACCGCTCACAGCCGGAGAGGTGTTGCTCGAGACGACGGCGCAGCGCCGGGCCGGCGCGGTCGTCTCGGTAGTCCGAGTAGCAGGCGAGGAACTCTTGGCAGTGCATGAATCGGCCGTGCGGGTAGTACCCGCGCCACCGCAGGAGTTCCGGGACCCCGACGACCGAAACGAAGGGGAGATCCGCGGGATAGGCCCCGGGCTCCCCCTCCCCCACAGCCGGGCTATGTGACGATCAGTCGAGTCGCGGACCGATGATCTGCGCGAAGCGATTGCGGGCGCGGTTCAGGCGGCTCTTCACCGTTCCGAGATTGCAGCCCGTGATCTCGGCGATCTCTTCGTACGTCTTCCCGTCGAGTTCCCGCAGGACGAAGACCGCTCGATGATGCTCCGGAAGCGCCGCGACCGACTTCTCGACCAACTCTCGCAGGTGCCGCTTGCGAAACAAGTCATCCGGCCGATTGTAGGGATCCTCGAACTGCAACGGCCGGTGGTCGGCTTCCCAGTTCTTCTTGATGGTCTGGAATAGTACGAGTGGACTCCGACTGCGATTGCGGAGCTCGTTCTTGGCCAGATTGGAGGCGATCGTGTAGATCCAGGTGGAGAACTTCTTGGTTTGGTCGAAGCGATGCAGGTGTCGATGGACCCGGATAAACACCTCTTGGATCAGATCCTCAGCGCGCTCACGGTCACCGATCGTTCGATACACGAAGTTGAGTAGCCGTTTCTGATAGCGGTCGACCAGTTCGTCGAATCCACTCGTGTCGCCGGCGAGGTAGGCCGCGGCGACGCCAGCGTCGTCGAGTTCCGCGAAGCGTGTGCGCCGCCGAGTGAGGGGCGCAACGCCCCCCCGCGTTTGAGGTACCGCTGCTGCCGTCATCTGTGGCTCCCGGAGAACCCCCCAAAAGACTGAGAGTTCGCCTCATTCGGACGAAAAAATTCCCGCTCCGAACCTCCTCCGCGTGGCTTTCCGATCCACCCACTACACGAGCCCAAAGCGGCAGATTGCATGCCTGCCCACACCATCGCATGGCGAAAGTGATCTAACTCGCTCGGCCATAATGACTTGAGCGACTCGTGTACTCGCGAGTCTTGAAGGAAGAACTCCGGCACCTGTCCTCCCCTGAGGACGCCCAGGGGTCAGGTCGCTCGGTCAGCGCGCGAGGCGGTATCCGGCGACGAACAGCAGGGCCACGATCGTCTTCGCGTCGGTGATCTCACCGTCCCGGATCATTTCCAGCACCCGCGATATCGGCCGTGCCTCCACCGTCATCAACTCGTCCGTCGCGGGTCGCGCTTCGCCCGGGACGATTCCAGTGGCCAGAAAGACGTGAATGCGCTCGTCGGTGAACCCGGGTGTCGTGTGGATCGTGGTGAGGTGCTCCCAATGTTCAGCCCGGGCTCCGGTTTCTTCGGCCAACTCGCGGCGCGCGCAGTCTTCCGGTGCCTCCTCCGGCTCCAGGACGCCCGCGGGCACTTCCCAGATGCGTCCATCGGCTGCGTGGCGGTACTGGCGGAGGAGAAGCACGCTTGGGTCCGCGCTTGCAGGATCGACGAGGGCGACGATGGCTGCCGCCCCGGGGTGTCGGACCATTTCGAGATCGACCTCCCCGCCGTGGGGCATCCGAATCGTGTCCACGTCGACGCTGACGATGCGGCCGGAGTAGGCGCGGCGCGTTCCGAGCGTCGTGGGGAGCTGCTCGGGTGAATCACCCTCGAGTGGTGTCACGACGTTCCCACGGCATCGCGGGAGAAGACGATGATCAGCCGGTCGGGCGCGAGCGCCGTCATCTTGACCAAGTCCCAGCCCATCCTGGCGCGCTCGTTCAGCAGGTCGGTCACGAGTTCCTCGTCGTCCCTCGCACGAGTGGTCAGACGGAGCACGACCGATTGGTACTCTCTCATGCCACCTCCACGTCAGCGTGTACCCGAACGGCGGTCGCCGGGCTCCCCAAGTTGAATGGTCACGATTGAGCGCGCTTGCCTAGCCGCTCCCAAGGCGTGTCTTTATCTCAGCGGCGACGGATGACTCACGGGTGTGAGGTTCGGGTGCATGCGCGTAACGTAGAAGTCGGTGGCCGTAGCGTCGAGGGCGCGCGGTACGGCGGCGCCAAATGAGCCCTTGGCCGATCGTCCGGTTCGGATTGGGCATGTTCACCCTGGTCTTCGCCATCATCGGGGTCGCGACTGGGGACTTGCGCTGGTGGGGAGCCTCGGCGGTCACCGGCACCGCGTGGTGGGTTTGGGATCTGTTGGTGGAGCATGTGTTGGAGCCGCTTGAGGAATGGGTGGTGCAGGTGGCGAGCGGCGGGAGCTTGGGGGGAGGGGTCGGCGGCGATCGGCCATCGCTCGACGAGACCATCGCGTATCTCGAGCGCCACTTGGAGCGGCCGACTTCACGCCAGGTGGATATCAACTCGGCAATTCGGTTGGAGGAGATCTACCGCACGGTCAAGAAGGATCCTGGTCGGGCGCGGGCGGTCATCCGGACGGTGCGGGAGCGGTATCCGGATGCGCCCGAGCTGGAACGGTTTGGACCGTTCGAGGAGTAGCGGGGAGGGGTGCCGAAGACGCGGGTGCGTTGTATAATTCGCGCCCCGAGGCCAGGTAGCTCAGTTGGTAGAGCAGCGGACTGAAAATCCGCGTGTCGGCGGTTCAATTCCGTCCCTGGCCACTAGCCACGCCCCCAGGAAAAGACGAGTCCGGCGGGTCCCATACGACAGCCGGCTCGGTCGACGGGCCACCTCTGCCTGGGACGTGTGACGGATCCCGCGCCGAATACCGGAAAGACCCGAACCCGTCTTCGGTTCAGTTCCCGATCAATTTCCCCACATCCACCGTCGTGACGGCCGTCGTGCTCCTGCCGCGGATGAAGAAGATCGTCCCGCCGTCGGCAGACCACTCCGCCTCGCGCTCATGGAGGCCAGGCGTGTCGGTCAACCGTTGGACCGCACTGTCGGCAACGGTGAGAATCGCGAGATCGGAGGGAGTGGCGCCCGTCGTGTAGACGAGGCGCTTTCCGTCCGGTGACCAGTCATTGAGATCGTCCGTGCCGCCGAGGATCGGCCGCGCGGCAGCGGACGTGAGCGAGACGAGCGTCGCGCTGAACGTCCCGTCGTCCCGAAGCATGTTCAGGGACGCCAGATCGCCCCCCGGTTGGTCGTCGTCGGGGACGGCGGTTCCATCCCACAGCGACTGCATCGTGCCGTCCGTCGCGAGCAAACGTGTTTGCAGTCCGCCCGTGCGTTCATCGAGCACGCCGAGGAGAAGTTCGGGTCGACCGGGGATCGTCACAAAGGAGTTCACGTTGCCCCGGGTGGTGACCGGCGTCGGTTCACCCCCTTCCGGGCTGACGGACCACACATTGCTGAGCTCCGCGTCGCGGTCGGATTGGTAGAGGATCACCGAGCCATCGGCCGACCACTCGGGAGTTGCGTCCAATCCGGGGTAGTCCGTGAGCCGTCGCGGCTCACCGCCCGCCACGTCGACGATCCATATGTCCGGGCTACCCGCGCGGTTGGACGCGAACACGATCTGCGAGCCGTCGGGCGACCACCGAGGGGCTGTATTGCTGTTGCCGTCGGCGACGAGAGACCGCGGGTCGCCGCCCTCTGCGGACACGAGCAGCAGATCGTTCACACCGCCGCCCCGATTGAAATCGAACACGAGTTCGGGACCGCTGGGTGAGGGCCACACGCCGCCGATGCCCATCGTGTCGTTCGTCAGCCGGCGTTCCGTCCCGTCGCCAAGCGACAGTGCCCAGATCGCCTCGCGCCGCGTTGCGACCTCGTACTTGAGCTCGGTGCTGTTGGGCCGCCATCTGAGGTTCGTTTCGACGTCGGTATCGTCCGTGACACGAATCTCAGGGCCGCCGTCCACGGACACCAGCCACACGTCGGTCTGCCGGCCGCGAGCGGACAGAAACGCGAGCCAGCGCCCGTCCGGAGACCACCAGGGTTGATAGTCCGCCCGGACATCGCGTGTGAGCTGTCGTGCCTCCCCACTGTCGGCCGGAACGATCCAGATGTCGCCGAACCCGGTTCGGTTCGACACGTAATAGAGATAGTGACCCTCAGGCGACCAGTCCCATCCCGCCAGGCGATCGCCGGGCACCGTCAGCTGCCTTGCCCCGCCCCCCTGGCCGTCGGCCACCCAGAGTGTGTTCTCAACCCCAATAAAGTCGAGTTCGTACGCCATTCGTGTTCCGTCGGGTGACCACCAACCGACAGCCGGGCGGCCGTGGAGCATGATGAGTCGCGAAGCCATACTCTCGAGATCGAGATCGAAGAAGCGGATACCGCCCTCGAGGGTCGCGAGGTACGACAAGCGGCGTCCGTCGGGGTGATACCGCAGGGGGGCCTCGAGGCCGGGTGCGTCGGTGAGCTGCCGTGGGGCGCCTCCGTCCACGGGCCACGCCCAGACATCGAGGCCTCCGAGCAGCATGTGGGCGATCTCCCTGCCGTCCGGCGACCAAACCGGATCCCCGCCGTTCACGGCGGTGGCGAGTCGCACGGGATCGCTCATGTCCGCATTGGCAACATACAGCTCGAGGCCCTCCGATCCTTCCGTGTAGTAGGCGAGGCGGCTGCCGTCAGGCGAGTATTCGGCCTGGTTGGGAAGTTCGTGTGCCGCATCCAACACCCGCGGAACCGGCAACGTGCTCTCGCCTCCGCCGCAGGCAGTCGCCATGATCGCACCCGCCACAACGGCGCATGCGTTCCTCCGCATTCCCGTGAACTCGCTCATTCGCTATCTCCTTGGGCACCGCGCCCGGTCACTCCGAGCGCCGCTCCTACGCCGGCCGTGATGCGCTGGACAATGTCGGTTTGCGCTGCCAGAACGTCTGAGACGTTTCGTTCGTATGTGTCGGACCAGAGACTGCGCGTCGTGACGGGATCCACGAACTGGACGTTGATACTCATGACGTCACCCGCTCTGAAGACCGTCATCTCCAGCACCGCATCGAGACCCAATTCGCGCGCGATCTCCCGCGTGGGCTTGGGCGCCGCCTTGTACGCCATCATTGTTGAGCGTGGCGCGACACCGGCGGCGCCGAGCCCACCCAACGCGTTGGTGAGGGCCGCGTGCATCGCGTCGACGAACACGTCGTCCTGACCCGAGATGTCCTCGATGGGGAGCACAGCAATGCGCTGGATGCCACCGCCGCCACGACCCACGCCAAGGAGCCAACCTCCCAGGCCGCCGCCAACGATGATGATTGTGGCCGCGACGCCCGCGATCCAGGAGCGGCGGCTCGCGCGTGGCCTGGCTGGGGTGGCCTGCACCGGGCGCGTGTCGGTGGGGGTCACACCGCCACTCGGCGTGGCGCCGATCGTCTCCAGATGGGCGAGTAACTCGTCTGCACTCTGCCATCGGTCGGCGGCGCTCTTCGCCAGGCAGCGTTGCAGCGCCTCGGCGAGGGCTGGTGGCACCGTCGGCCGGAGTTCTCGAAGGTCCGGCGGAGCGGTCATGACGTGGGCAGACAGGATCGCTTGGGCCGTCGGGCCATCGAACGGTGGCTTGCCTGTCAGCATCTCGTAGCCCAACACGCCCACGGCATAGAGGTCCGCGCGATGATCGATGTCGGACTCGCCCATCGCCTGCTCGGGCGCCATGTATGTGGGTGTACCGACGGCGATCCCCACCGTGGTGAGCTTTTCACCGCCCGCCGCCCTCACGGCCTTCGCCACACCGAAATCGGTGACCACGGCGTGCCGTCCGGACAGCATGACATTGTCGGGCTTGATGTCGCGGTGGACGATGTCGCGGTCGTGCGCGTAGCTCAGTGCATCGGCGACGTCGCGCAGGATCCGCACCGCCTCGCTGATGGGGAGCTTGCCTTCGCGTTTGATCCGTTGGCGCAGGGACTCGCCATCCACGTATGGCATGACGTAGTAGAGGAAGCCATCGGTTTCACCCGAGTCGTACAGGGCCAGTACGTGTGGATGGTTGAACTGTGCGACGATGCGGATTTCACGAGGGAACCGATCGGCGCCAAGCACCGCCGCCAGTTCTGGACGCAGCACCTTAACCGCGACGTCGCGATCGTGCTTGATGTCGCGCGCGAGATAGACCGTCGCCATCCCGCCCTCGCCGATCTCCCGGTGAATGGTGTAGCGATCGGCAAGGGCGGCCGTGAGACGCTCGTGGGTCGTGGTCATCGGGCAGCCTGCTGGAGCCGCCCTTCGGACGCTCGAACGCCGGAAGTACGAGGGCTGTGGGAGGGCATCGCGAACATGGCTGACCAATCTAGGCACGCGTGGCCGTGCTCGCGAGTCCCGTAGGCACGATCTTCCGCCAAGGTCGGGGAGACCTCGACGAGGCTACCTAGGCGAGGTGCGTGCGGGAGGATATGCTTGGGGCGTTGCGGTCGCTCGTACTCCCTACGCGGAGCCTTGACCCGTGCGTTTTCCCAACCTGCTCCCTCGAGAGGAACACTTCTTCGACCTCTTTGTCGAGGTCGCCAAGCGTACGCAGGAGGCTGCGGGGCACCTTGCGGCCTTCTTCGCCGGTGAGGCCGACCCCGCGTATTGCGTCGAGGCGATCAAGCGTCTGGAGAATGAGGCGGACGACCTCACGCACGAGGTCGTGAATCGTCTCAACCGCACCTTTATCACTCCGATCGATCGCGAAGACATTCATTTGCTGGCTTCGGATCTCGACGATGTCATGGACCGTATCGACGGCACGGCTCGGCGCGCACAGATCTTTCGTCTGTCGGGTTCTCCGCCGGGTGTCACGGAGCTGTGCGACGTGATCGTCCGTATCACCGCGGAGGTGGCGGCCGCCGTCGGAAAGCTCGCGGGGAAGGGTGACGTTCTGTCGCACTGTATCGAGGTGAAGCGCCTCGAAGAAGAGGGCGATGCCATCTATCACCAGACGCTCGGGAACCTGTTCGACCACGAGCGAGACGCGATTCGACTCATCAAATGGAAGGAGATCTACGACAACCTGGAGCACGCGATTGACGAGTCTGACGACGTCGCGAATGCCCTCGAGTCGATCGTCCTGAAAAACGGGTGATGCCGGACACCGTTTGGTTCGTGCTGGCGATTGTCGGTATCGCCTTGCTGTTCGACTACATCAATGGATTCCACGATGCGGCGAACGCGATCGCTACGGTGGTGTCCACGCGCGTCCTGTCACCGCTCATGGCGGTCGGCTGGGCGGCGTTCTTCAATTTCGTGGCGGCGTTCGGCTTCGGCACCGCGGTGGCCAAGACCATCGGGTCCGGACTCATCGATATCTCGATCGTCGATCCCCTGGTCATCCTCGGAGGACTCTGTGGGGCCATCACGTGGAATCTCATCACGTGGTATTACGGGATTCCGTCGAGTTCCTCTCATGCTCTCATCGGCGGGTACGGTGGCGCCGCGGTGGCCAAGGCAGGGATTGGCGCGCTCTTTCTCGGTGGGTGGGTGAAGCCGATTCTGTTCATCGCTGTTGCCCCCTTCCTCGGTATGGCGCTGGGCATGGGGTTGATGGTGGGCACCGTCTGGACCTTTCGGCGCGCCTCTCCCCGGGGCATGGATCGGGGTTTCCGCGCGATGCAGCTCATCTCGTCCGCGGCGTTCAGCCTAAGTCACGGGACCAATGATGCCCAGAAGACGATGGGAATCGTGGTCGGGCTGCTCGTAGCCTCCGAGCCGCTGTTTCGGGACTTTCCCGTGCAGGCGTTTCATTTGACGACGCTCACCGAGATTCCGCGCTGGGTCATTCTCTCGGCCCATTTCGCGATCGCGTTGGGAACATTCTCTGGCGGCTGGCGCATCGTGCGCACCATGGGGTCGCGATTGACCAAGCTGACGCCGGTACACGGCTTCTGCGCCGAAACCGGAGGAGCGCTTTCCGTGTTCGTCGCGACCTGGCTTGGCGTGCCGGTCAGTACCACACACACGATTACCGGGTCCATCGTCGGTGTCGGAGCGACGCAGCGGGCGTCCGCCGTGCGCTGGGGTCTGGCGACCCGCATCCTCTGGGCGTGGTTCCTTACCATCCCGGCGGCGGCGGGCCTCGCTGGCGTCGCCTTCCTCCTCCTGCACACGCTCCTGCGATAGCGAGTCCCGTCAGGCGGTGGTGGCTGGTGTTTCCTCCGGGGGCCGGAGGTTTCTGAACCCGGCAAAGAGGCTGAGATCGTAGGTGATCTTGAGACCCGCGCCGAGCAGCAACGGTGCGCCGAGTCCGAACCCGACCATTGCCAAGCCAGCCAAGGTTGGGCCAACAGCCCACCCGAGGTTGCGCACCAAACCCGTGACGCCGAGGGCAAACGTGCGCTCGCTGGGCGCCGCGACGGCGGCGATGTACGACTGTCGGGTCGGGACATCCATCTGCACGAGCGCTTCACGCGCCAAGAAGAGAGCGACCGCGGGCCAGACTGAGGGGATGAACGGCAGCGCGCAAAGCGCCAGACTCGACGGAAGGTGAGTGAACACCATGGTGCGGATGAGGCCGATGCGGAGAGCCAGTCGTTCCGCGGCCACGTATGATAGCGCATTCAGGATCTTGGCGACAAAGAACACCGGTCCCAACACCTCGGCGCCCAGTCCGAACCGCCGGAAGAACCAATAGGTGATTATCGAACCGGCGAGGAACCCGCCGCCCAAGCTGTCCACCGCAAACAGCCCAGCGAGTCCACCGACACGTCGCTTGGCGACGGGCGACAGCGGTACCGACCACCAGGCGCGACGCGTGTCACCCGATCGGCGTGGGTCCGCCGGCAACCCCAGATACAGCGGCACAGTCGCCAGCATCAGCATGGCGCCACCGACCAGGCTCCATCGGAACGCGACTAACGGCGCTACCCCGACACGCGAGCCGATCAGCGCGGGGACACCGGCGGCGAGGGCACCCAATGCACCGGCCACGTCCTGGACCAGCGCGTAACGCGCGAAAGCGCCTGTGCGGTCGCGGTCGGTCACGCGCTCGGCGAGCATACTCTGTTCCAGCACTTCCGCCGGTCCGCGATCGCGGCCCATGCCGTTGACCATTCCGACGAATGCCGCCGCCAGCAGCACCCCCGTGGAGTTGCCCAGGGCAACGGTCGCAAGCCCGCCGCCGGCCAGGCTGGCGGTGACCGCGAGTGTTCTGCGCTTGCCCCAGTGGTCGCCGCGCAACGCCACCACGGTCGTGCCCGTCGCCATCCCGGCAAGCCCGACTCCGATGACCAAACCGAGGGTTTGCACCGGGACGCCAAGCTGCGCCAGATGGAGACCCAGGAGAACGCCGGTCAGGCCGAGGGCGGCAGATCGAAGGCCGGCAGCGATCATGAGGGTAGTGCGCAACCGTCGGTTCTCCGGCGCTCGCGTGGAGCGGCGTTAAGTCGAAGCAGAGAGGGCGCCACCCGCATTCGCGGGTGACGCCCTCGTGGATGCAGCCGCGCCGACCTAGAAGGTGGCCGACACGCCGCCCAGCACCCTTCGGCCGACCACGCTCCCACCGTAGAGGTGGAAACGTTGCTGATCGAGGATGTTGGTTCCGACCGCGAAGACCCGCAGGTTGTTGTTGATGGCGTAGCTGGCGGTGGCATCGATCGACAGGCGCGACGGCACCCAACCGTCGAACACCCCCGCGAGCCAGCGGTGCCCCGTGGAATAACGAGCCGTGACGTTGCCTTCGATGCCGAGATGGCCGCGATACGCGATCCCGAAATGTCCCCGATACTCGGGGGTGTTGGGAATCAACTCGTCACCCTGCTGGAACTCGCGAACCTTGACCTTGATGGACGAGAAACTCCCGTCCACCGTCAGCTCGCTGGTGATCTTGGCTCCCAGCCCCACCTCGACGCCGTACTCGATCACTCGGCCGGCATTCCCGTAGGAAACGACGATGGCACGAGTCCCGTCCGGGAGCGTGGCAAGTAAAGCTCCGGCTTGCGCTGAGAGTGCGGTATACCCGACTCGGAGCGTAGGAATGGGTTGACGGAGCGCGGCGGCTTGCGCGGCAGAGATCAAGTTGTTGGCCTCGAGGAAATTAATTCGCGCCTCGAGTGCATTCAGATCGGCCAGGAGATCGGTGCCCTGATCGTTCAGCGAGTAACTCGGGTAGGCCGGATTCACCCCGGGCAGGAGGTCCGTGACGAAGTTCTTGAGTTCGCTGAAAAACAAATCCACCGACACGAACACGCGGTCCTGTATCGTCCCTTTGTACCCAAACTCCCACCCGCGCACCGTCTCGACTTTCAGGTCGTCGTTCCCGAGCGCGAGGAGAAGCGTCGACGGCTCGAAGTCCCAGGGGAGGTCGGTCGGCAGATTGAGATCGGCGACCCCCGCGCCCAACGACGCGTTGACGGTCTGGAAGTAGCCTTCGGCTCCCTGCTCCAACGAGGCGAGACTGGTGGATGGTGCGCCGGCGGGGGCTCGCAAGTAGTACTCCGAGTAGTTCGGGGTCTGGAACGCGCGGCTGAAACTCAGCCTGATCGAGTGGTCCTCGGTCGGACTGAACACCAGCGCCGCCTTCGGCGAAATCTGGGACGAGATGAGGTCACCCTCGTCCCAGCGCGCAGCCACCACCGCGCGAATCTGCGACACGGGGCGGTACTCGAGCTGGCCATACGCGGAGTAGTAGTTGTCGCTGCGCGCATCGTTGACGGGGTCCATCAGGGTGCCCTTCGTGTCCACCTGGTAGTTCCGGAACGACGATCCGAGCACGATGCGCGCCCGGTCACCCAGGAACGCTCGGTTATACTGCCCCTCCACGTGCCAAATCGAAGACCGCTCCTCGAAGTTGATCCCCGAATTGAGCGTCAGCTGCGAGTCGGGCGACGACCGGCCCGAGTACCAGGCCATGACGTTGTAGTTGCTCGCGGCCCAGTTGAGCCGGGCCCAAGGCCGCAGGCTCTCCTGGATCTGCACTCGGCCCAGACCCGTCACGACGGTCAGGTTCTTCGCTTGCGCGATCCCGCCGTCTGCCGCAAGCACCGATCCGTTATCGAAGTAGTAGTCGAACCGACCGCTGCCATACAGCGACGTGAGCGCGCTGGGATCACCAACCGCGTCGCCGGTCGTGGGATCGACGGTCTGTCCCGTGAGCGGCGCCACCTCGGTTTGGGAGCTGACCGTCGAATCCGTCGCCTCCGCGTATTCACGCGCGAGGTCCGATCCATCGAAACGGGTACGCGCTGTCGTCCACGTGCCGCTCCGCGTGTAGCCCGCGTTGATGCGATACCCGACCCGTCCCTGGGCCAGCACGCCTGCGTGGCGTACGTCGGCCTTGAGCGTGCCGAGCTCACCCCCCGCCAATGAGATCTTGGTGCCGACCACGTCACGGGCTGGTGGCGTGATGATGTTGAGCACGCCACTGAAAGCATTCGCTCCGTACAGCGCCGAGCCAGGGCCGCGGACCATTTCCACCCGCCCGAAGTCCTCGGTCGGCATCGCCATGGCGTTCCATTCTTGCGCGCCAAGAAAGGCGACGGCGAGATCTCGTCCGTCCTGGAGCACCAGCACCCGGCGGTTCAGGGTCGTGTTGAAACCGCGGGTATTGAGGTTGAAGTCGTTGACGTCGCTTTGAACGAGATCCACACCGGGGACCGTTGCCACCAAGCGTGGGGCTTGTCCCGTTGCCGAGACGTCACGTGCCACGATCGGGTCGACCACGGTAACCGCGGCGGGAGCTTCCACGACGCGTTCTGGGAGGCGCGACGCGGAGCTCACGATCATCCCGCCCAGCGTGATCGGTGCGTCACCCAGGGCCGCGTCCAGCGTCAGGGTGGTGCCGCTGGAGACGGTGGCCGGCCGGGTCTCGACCCGCTGCCCAAGGCGCCGAAAAACGATGGTCTGCGGGCCGCTGGGAACCCGGGCCAACCGATACCGGCCGTCCGTGCCGGTGACCGCGCTAAGACCCGTTCCTTCGACACTCACGAGCACCCCTGACAAGGGACTCCCGTCTCCTTGCCGCGTCACCAGCCCCTCGATAGTCCCGATCGCTTGAGCTGCCAACCCCCCGGGGGCGACAGCCATGATTCCAGCCGCCATCAAGCCGACAAGGTTCCAGCACAAACCGCGGTCGCTCACTGACATCCCAACCCCCTTGCAGGTCACCAAGATAGAAATCCGCGGGCCGCGAGAGGACGGCACCCCAAACCGCCAAAATGCACTCGGGAAGGCGACTTGGCGAGGGGGCAATGGAACGCCGGTCTCCTAACTGTGTTTCAGATATGGATATCCCCTCTCCCCGGAAGGCCGTATGCGCTCCTATCCGTCTCTTGGACTGGCCGGCATTGCAGTCCTCCTCGTTGCCGCAGCATGCGCCGGTGACGGTACGGGTCTTGGAAACGGCAATGGGAACGGCAACAACGACCCATGTTCCGCCGCCGCAGATCCGACCGCGACGTTTTCCTGCGATGTGCAGCCCGTGTTCACAGCAAGCTGCGCGCTTACCGGCTGTCATGTGGCCCCCAACCCACCACACGGGCTGATCTTGAGCCCGGGGGCGGCCTACAGTAACCTCGTGGACGTGACGTCCGGCGAGGCCCCTGCGCTCAAACGCATCCGACCGGGACTGCCCGACTCGAGCTACCTGGTCCACAAGATCCAGGGCACCCAGGCGTCCGTCGGCGGGTCTGGAGGCAGGATGCCACTGAATGGCACCGCGCTTTCGCAGGCGGTCATCGACACCATACGCTCCTGGGTAGCCGCTGGCGCGGCGAACAACTAGGCCCAACAAAGGGGGATCCATGAGTCGTGTCAGCGTAGTCGTGGCTGCCCTGATCATTGCGGAATTGCTGCTGACTCCGCCGCCGCTGGCGGCGGAACCGTACCTGTCGCTGCGAACCGGACTCAAGTGCTCCACCTGTCACGTCAATCGGACCGGTGGTGGTGGCCGGAATGACTTCGGGAGTGCGTGGGGGCAGACCCAGCTTCCGTTGCGCACGGTGGGCATAAGGACGAGAAACCTGAATGATTGGGTCGCACTGGGGTTTGATGTGCGATCGCGTTTCTCCGCCGCCGCCAGCGACGCATCCCCACAAACGGTGTTCGATATTCCCGAGGCCCAGGTGCAGCTCCAAGCCACGGTCATCCCCAACGCGCTGTCTGTGTATGTCGACGAGACCGTGGGTCCGGAACGCGCCAGCGCGCGCGAGCTCTTTGCCCTCGTGAATCTCCCACTCGGCGGATGGGCCAAGGCCGGCAAGTTTCTGCTGCCGTACGGATGGCGGCTGTGGGACGACAACGCCTACATCCGATCAGAAACGGGCTTCACCTACGCGACTCCGGATGTGGGCGTGGAAGTGGGGATCGAGCCGGGCCCACTTTCGTGGTCACTGGCGGTGTCGAACGGGAGCCAAGGGGGCGGTGAGGGTGATGACGGCAAGATGATCACGTCGTCAGCGGCGCTCATCTTCCCGTTCGGTCGGGTCGGCGCGTCGGCGTCCCGCAACGCGAGTCCAGTGGCGACGACGACGGCATTCGGGGGCTTTGCCGGCGTACGGGTGGGCCCGGTGGTGGTGTTAGGGGAGGCGGATTGGATCCAGGGGAGGTCTACCGGTCAGCCCGATCGCGACCAGCTCGTCGCGTATGTGGAAGGTGACCTGCTTCTTCACCGGGGAGTGAACGTCAAGATCGCATACGGATATCACGACCGGAACCTCGACGTCGTGGAAGATCAACGCATTCGTATGCGCTTTGGTGTGGAGATCTTTCCCGTTGGGTTCGCCCAGCTGTCACTGTTCTATACACTCCTCGACGACATCCCACAGGTGACGACCGACGTCGACCAGATCGGTCTCGAAGCACACATTTTCTTCTAGCGGACGACACCCGTGACTCACCGTTATCTTAGACCCCGCCGGATGAATCTCGGCGGGGCCTTGCCGGTCGGGCAGGCAAGAAGACAGTTCCGCGACCAAGGAGAGCGGATATGAGTGGTGAAGTCAGGGTGCCGGCGGTCGTGAACGAACCGATTCGCGACTACGCGCCGGGGAGTCCCGAGCGGGAGTCACTGAAGAGGCGTTTGACGGAGATGGCGGGCGAGCAAATCGAGATTCCCCTTATTATCGGCGGGAAGGAAGTCCGAACCGGGCGCACCGAGAAGGCAGTGATTCCCCACGCGCATGGTCATACGCTGGCGACCTGGCACAAGGCGGGTCGCGCGGAGACCAATCAGGCGATCGCGGCGGCGAGTGCAGCCTACCAGGACTGGTCGCGTTGGCCGTGGGATGAACGTGCCGCGGTCATGCTTCGAGCCGCCGATCTGCTGGCCACCACCTGGCGCGACACCGTGAACGCCGCCACCATGCTCGGACAGAGCAAGACGGTGCAGCAAGCGGAGATCGACAGCGCGTGTGAGCTGGTTGACTTCCTCCGATTCAATGTCGCGTTCGCCGAGCGCCTGTATGCCGAACAGCCGATCTCGGCGGCGGGCGCGTGGAACCGTATGGAGTATCGCCCCCTCGAGGGATTCGTGTGGGCGGTGTCGCCATTCAACTTCACGTCGATCGCGGGCAACTTGCCCAGCGCACCAGCCCTCCTGGGCAACGTCGTCCTCATGAAGCCGGCCAGTTCGGCGGTATTCAGCGCCTACTATCTGGCCAGGCTCTTCGAGGCCGCCGGACTGCCGCCGGGGGTGATCAACTTCCTCCCCGGGAGCGCATCTGAGATCGCGGAGGTCGTGCTCAACCATCCCGATCTCGCCGGCATCCATTTCACGGGCTCGACCAAGGTCTTCCAGGGAATGTGGCAGACCGTCGGGGGGCAGATCGAACGGTATCGATCCTATCCGCGGATCGTTGGCGAAACGGGCGGCAAGGACTTCATCGTCGCGCACCCCAGTGCCGACCCCGAGGCACTCCGTGTCGCGATCGTGCGCGGCGCGTTTGAGTACCAAGGGCAGAAATGCAGCGCGGCATCCCGGGCCTATATCCCCGAGTCGCTGTGGACGTCGATGGGCGATGCCCTGCTCGACGAGGTGAGTCACATCGCCATGGGTGACGTGGTCGATTTCCGCAACTTCATGGGCGCGGTCATCGATCAGGCCGCGTTCGACAGCATCAAGGCCTACGTTGACGGCGCCCGCGCGTCGGACGATGCAGCAATCCTCGTGGGCGGGGGCTGTGACGACAGCGCCGGATATTTCATCGAGCCCACAATCATTCGGGCACACCGACCCGACTACACGACCATGTGCGAGGAGATTTTCGGCCCCGTGATGACCGTGTATGTGTACCCCGACGAGCGGTGGACCGACACGCTCGACCTTGTGGATCGGACGTCGTCCTACGCGCTGACTGGTGCCGCATTCGCCACGGACCGCGCGGCGGTGCGGCAGGCAACCGAGCGGCTGCGTCACGCGGCGGGTAACTACTACATAAATGACAAGCCGACCGGCGCGGTCGTTGGACAGCAGCCGTTCGGTGGCGCCCGTGCGAGTGGGACCAATGACAAGGCTGGCTCGATGTGGAACCTGATACGGTGGGTATCGCCACGCACGATCAAGGAGACGTTCGTGCCGCCCACCGAGTACCGGTATCCCCACATGGATGGCCGGTAGCAGCGTTGGGGGGGGCGACCTGGGACCTTCCTACTTGATTCCCTTCTCGCATCCGCGGAGTTTGCACGGGAGGGGAGGACACGCCGCATGATCAAGTGGCTCGTTCGGGTGCAGGCGATCGCCGTCGGCCTGATGCTGGTCGCAGGCTGTGAACCGGCATCCATCACCGAAGCCAAGGATCAGCTACGGCGGGGCCCGGCTCGCTCCGTCACGTTGGCGGTACCGGTAGCGCGAGACAGTTTTGGCGTGGGTGACGTGTTGGAGGACATCGGCGGATTGGTCACCGTCACGTTGCCAAGCGGTGTGCTCGGTGTCGCCATGGACCGCGATTCCCTCGAGATTTCCAGCAGCGGACTGGTGGGTGGGACGGTCACCGGGATTCTCGATCCCACCCTCCTCACCTACGACGTTGAAGCATCCCGGGAAATACCCGCGGCGGCGCTGAGTTTGGGAGAGCTCGAGAACGTCATCCGCGACGCGACGCTGCACACCGCGCCGATCGGCGCAGCCGTGGAGAACACGGCGGATGCGCCGATGACGTTGACGGACTTTGCCCTTGGGCTGGTCCGGATTGACCTACTCACCGGCAACCCCAGGCGCGATCCGACCACGAACGAATTCGAGTACGAAACCGAGGCTGGGGCACCAATTCTGATTCCCGTGGCGGACCCGGGGGTCAATACGTTGGCCTTGGGTCGTCAAGCCACCGTGAACCTCACCCTCGACGGAGCACCACTCGTGGATCGCCTGGTGGACCTGCTGATCGACGGCGTGCGCACCGCGATCGTCGGCGCGGGGACCGTGAGCATCGGCGACGGCACGATCGGAACGGTCGGACCGAGCGATCGCATCGTGCTCCGGGTTGACCCCGTCGTGGGGTTCGACCTGACCGTGCCGGCGGGTGGCGTCTCATTTGACAGCAGTCTGGCGGTGCCGGGGCTCGATCTGGACGCTGATGTCACCGAAGAGATCATCGCCTTGCTCGACAGCGCGGCCGTCGACTTGGCCGTCACGAATGCGACGCCGTTCGCGGTGGAGGCCACGACGGCCTTCGTGGCCGGAAGTGTGGCGGGTGACGTGTTCGCGACCCCCGGGCGCGTGGACGTGGCCCCGCTGATCGTGAGCGCCCCGGCCGTCAGTGACGATGGGATTGTCCTGGAGCCCCTGAGTGACTTTCTCACGGTGGCGCTCGCACCCGGTGACCTGCTACCGCTCCTGGGCGCAGAGTTCACGGCCGGTGTGCGGATTCGACTCCTGCCCCCGGTGGGCGGTCGAGGTGCGCTGCGTGCCACGGACTATATCCGGGTACGCGCCGGCGCGAGGATCGTGTATCACACCGGCGGTGCGCCGTGAGACGCTTCCTGGCGGTCCTCGGGTTGCTGGCCACGGTCTCACCGGCGTTGTATGCGCAGGCTGTACCGGATGAAGCACCGGCCCGCCGCGTTGACTTCGGGTACCGCCGAACACCGCTGCGAGGTATCGACCCATTCCGACACGTCGCCATGCATCACTGGGGCCTCGTGCTGTCCGCCGGAGCGACGGCCGGCAACAATGCGCTGACGTTCCGGGATGGGCGAGCCATCGTGTTCCTTGACGACCAGGGCGCCCTCGAGGTGGGAGATATCGTCAACGCCCTGGGGCTCGTGCCGGCGGGCAGTGGACTCCGCGGCGAATTCGAGGCGGAGGCTGGCGCCGCACTTGGTGGCCCGTTTGGTCGACACCTCTCGCTCGGGTTCACGGGAATGGCACGCGGGTACGGCGGATTCGACTTAGACGACGCGGCGATCAGTCTGTTGCGCGATGGCACGGGTGCCCGGCAAGATTTTCCCGTCGGCACGACGCAGGGCTATGGCTTGGCCACGGCAGAGTTCGGCGGACATGCGATCGTGCGGCTCGGGCCGATCGGGACGGAAGATGGCGTCATCGTGAGCGTTGGCGGCGGCGCCCGTGTCGTCCGACCGGTCTTGTACGCCCGCGGCGGATCTACGTTGGACAGCAGAGTCTTTATCGGACCGGACAGCGTGGGCGCGCACGTCGGTGTGGACATCGCGTTCACGCCGGACCCGACCATCGCCTTTGACCGTGGGTCTGGACTCGCCGCCGACTTCTTGATGCGCCTGGATTGGCCGACACAAGGCCTTGCGGTCGAAGCGATGGTGATCAACATCGGCCAGGTGACCGTGCGGGGCGTGGAGCGCAGCAGCTGGCGGTTCGATGTCGCGAGCGGAACGCTCGCGGAGGTCGTCGATTCGCTCGACGCCGATCCCTTCACGCCGGGATTCGACCTGCGGGATCGCACGATCCTCGACACGAGCGACGTCGAGGTCGTGCTGCCGCGCACGCTGCGGCTGACGGCGACAACCTGGGCCAACAGGATTCTCCAGCTCGATGCCACGGCAACCATCCCGCTCGGCGGAGACTTCCAGACGCCGTTTGCGGTGGATGTGGTCTCAACGTGGCGGTTTGTCAGAGTGATCCCGCTTCGGGCCGGACTCGTGTTCGGTGGACGCCACGGGCTCGGGTACACGGCTGGTGTGGGGATCGAAGGCCGTAATCTCCTGCTGCGGTTTACCGCCGGCTCGTTGGGTGGTCTGTTCCAGGACGCGACGGGGGCCATGGGGCGGTTCGAGTTGGGACTTCTGTTCTAGCGGGCTCGTCAGGCCTGCGTGGGACCCCCCGGATGCCATCGAGCGTAATGTTATACTGGCCAGCCCTAATCGAAGGATCGAAGCCGACCACGTCTTTGCGGGGAGCGAGCATGCGGTATGTGAGCACATTGGTGGGGCTGGGGCTGACGGCTGCGATCGTCGCGTGCGGCAGTGAAGAGAGTCCGGCGGCTCACGCGCACGCTCCAGAAGAGGGGGAGTCGTTCTTTGGACAGCTGACGCAACTCACGTTCGACGGCCAGAACGCCGAAGCGTATTGGTCGCCGGATGGGTCGCGTCTCATCTTTCAACGTACGGCGCCCGAGGATGGGTGCGACCAGCAGTTCACGGTCAGGATCGACGGGTCCGAGTTGACGCGCGTTTCGAACGGACATGGCGCGACCACGTGCGGCTACTACTATGACGGTGGGGCACGCGTGCTGTACTCCTCGACGTTTCACGCGGACGAGACCTGCCCGGCCCGACCCGACATGTCGCGCGGGTACGTCTGGGGACTCCACGATTTCGACGTGTACACGTCGCTTCCGGACGGGAATGACCTGCAGCGCCTGACCGACACGCCCGGGTATGACGCCGAGGCGACGCTCTCGCCAGACGGCGAGACCATCGTGTTCACGTCCACACGAGCGGGCGATCTCGACATCTACACCATGCGGGTGGACGGATCGGACCTGCGACGCCTGACCGACACGCCCGGGTATGACGGCGGCCCGTTCTTCTCCCATGACGGGACCAGAATCGTCTACCGCGCCTGGCACCCGCCCGACCCGAACGAGCTGGCGGAGTACCGGTCGCTACTCGCCGACAACTTGGTTCGACCGAGCCGGATGGAGATCTTCGTGATGAACGCGGACGGATCCGACCAGCGGCAGGTGACGGACCTCGGCGGCGCGAACTTCGCGCCGTACTTCCACCCGGACGACCGGCGGATCATCTTCGCGTCCAACCATCACGAAACGGATCCCCGGTCACGGAATTTCGACCTTTTCCTCGTCAACCTGGACGGGACTGGGCTGGTGCAGGTGACCCGAACAGGCGTGTTTGACGGGTTTCCGATGTTCTCCCCCGATGGGACGAAACTCGCGTTCGCGTCGAACCGTCATGCCGTGGTAGAGGGAGAGACGAACATCTTCGTCGCGGAGTGGGTAGAGTAGGTGAGCGTTCCTGGAGGTGTGATCGCATGAGCAAGAAGGGCCGACCCAACAGCCCCCCGCCCGCGCCCCCAACGGCGCCGGTACCTTCGGCGGCCACGGCGGCCACGGCGGCCCCCGCGCCCCGTCCCAACTCGGCGTGGGAATGGACGAAGTCCATTCTCGTCGCTCTCGTGATTTGGTTCTTCCTGCGATCCCTGCTCGTGGAAGCGTTTCGGATTCCGTCGGGAAGCATGGAGAATACGCTGCTTATCGGTGACTTCCTGTTCGTCAACAAGGCGCTGTACGGCGCCGAAATACCGCTAGCCCGCGTCCATCTGCCCGCATTCCGGGAACCAGAGCGCAACGACATCGTGGTGTTCGATTCGCCGGAAGAGCCGGGCGTGAACGTGGTCAAGCGCCTGATCGGCGCCCCCGGTGACACCCTGGCCATGGAAGGCAACGTCCTCTTCCTGAACGGCAGGTCCGTGGACGAGCCCTACGTGGTTCGCACCAACCCGATGCACGATCCCGAGGACCCGCGAATGCGCTTGTGGCAGGTTCGCCATTTGGTCGACCGGGACCCGACTACGTACCGACCGTCGCTCAAGAACTGGGGGCCGATTGTCGTGCCGCCGGATTCGTTCTTCGTCATGGGTGATAATCGGGATAATTCCTACGATTCGCGCTACTGGGGATTCCTAGGCAGGGATCGCATCGACGGCCGGCCGCTGTTCATCTACTACAGCTATGACAAGAACGGGCTCATGCCGCTCCCGTTCTTTACCGGCGTACGCTGGAAGCGCTTGTTCTCCACCCCCGACTGAGCCAGCCTGGCGGAGCCGGGCCCTCCAACACCGTCAGTCCAGCAAGTCACAAGCTCGGCAGCCGCGAGAACAGTTGGGCTTGTTCGCATGATACTGACGAAACGTGCGTTGCCGGCACTCAGCTACCTAAGTATATTTTGCACATTCGACAATGTGACTAAGTTCATGTCATGAATGATCCCATTGATATAAGAATCATAGGACTGCTTCAACGCGATGGTCGAGCCACGTATGAGGAACTCGGCCGCGAGGTCGGATTGTCGGCTCCGTCTGTGTTCAGCCGGGTGCGCCGGCTCCGGGAATCGGGTGCGATCAGCGGGTTCGGCGCCAGGGTCGACCCCGCCGTGTTCGGGTATGGGGTTCTGGCGTTTGTCCGTGTCGAGTTGAACCGGGCGACGGATGCGCAAGCGCTGATAGACCGCTTCGCCTCTTCGCCGGACTGCGAGGCGTGCTACGCCTTGGGGCACGCCGAGGAACTGCTGCTGCGGATAAGACTGCGTTCACTCGAGGAACTCTCCCCTTACCTTGGGGCAATTCGTCGAGGTGGTGGCCGTCCCCGCGCGGAACTGGTTGTCCGCACTGTGTTTGAGAGGGACTTCACCCCACGGCTTGCGTAAGCATGGCCGCCGGGTCGGTCAGCTTCCGATGAGTTCCTTATCCGAAGGCTGCGTCGCGTTTGCCGGCACGTAGGCGGCCTGTCGTCCGCACTTGCTGCACCGCAGTGTCACCTGCCGGTGCACCTGCCACCGGCTTCTCGGGAGCCGCCGCTTGGGCGTTCGTTCAATCACTTTGTGCCCGCAGGACGGACACGGCACGCGTTCCCGATCCCTGTCGGCCAGGATGAGTTGGAGGGCTTCAGCCGCTCGGTATTCCTTGATTCCTCGACGTCCCACGTTGCGCACTCCCGCGAATTCGGTGATACGAGGGAAGTGAATCTATCCGCCAGCGGGCCGGTCGGCAAACCGAGTCCCTTGACGCGAGCCAAGCCCGGGCGCAAGCTCGTGGCAGCACCTGGGCCAAGAGGCGGAGCCATGACTGACACCCCAGAGAGAGAGTCGCTGGTGTGCGTAGCCGATGTCGAGATTGACGCGGTGGCGCCTGCCGGTTCGGGATTCGTGCTGTCGGGTCGGGGGAGGGACGGGGCGGACTACCGTCTCGAGGTGACGCTCGAGATGCCGATGAACTCCAAGACGCGGGCCGTGGTGGCCGAACTGCTTTCGCAGTCAGACTTTAGGCTTTTCCGTCAAGCACGGCCTTCCTTGCGCGGCGGACCCCCGTCTCGCAAGAATGCGGCGGCGGGGTAGCGCCGACAAACTTGCGTAACTGATTACAACTAAACGTTTTACGCTGTAGCTCGGTCTTTCTGACGCGGCTTGACTCGGCGCGGCCGACCCGCTAATCTTGCCCCCCACTCATCGTCATCCCCAGGAGTATCCATGGCCGAGCTCGGTGGCTCGCAGATATCGGCGCTTCTCGAATCAGTCCCGGGGATCGCCAAAGTGCTCAGAAGCCCCGTGGCGGACGCGCTCGTGGCGATGATCCGAGCTGGAGCGGGTCTGGACGAGTTCCGGCTCGCGGACGTGGACGAGCTTGTCCAGTACTCGGTTCGCCGCGGGCTGATCTCCGCCGATGAGGGCGAGCGTGTGACCGCCGAAGTGAAGGCCGCGGGTAAGGGTCGGGTTCGTGGCGCCAAACCGACTGGGCGAGGTCGCAGCAAGTCCGGCCAATCCTCCAAGCCTGCTGCCGCGAAAGTGCCGCGCCCCGGCAGGCGAGCTCCGGCGAAGAAGAGGCCGGCAAAGGCCACGAAGACCGCGACCCGACGAACGGCAAACAAGCGACGGTAGCTTGGGATGGAGAAGCCCCTTGGCGGAAGTGGCGTCTCGAGGAGTTGACGTGAATCGGCATGCCTGACGCTGTTCATCGATTTGCCGAGGCGCTCCGAGGCGTCTTGCGCGAGGACACTTCGCGCGGCGTCGAAGATCAGTGGGAGTCGGTTGACCTCGATGCTCTCGGATGGTCGGCACTGTTGGAGGCGTGGCAGCAAGATGCGCCTGCTTGGGAGACCACGCTGGATGAGGTCGACGGTTTGCTCCTGCGCCTGCTCGACCGCCTACCTGTGTTAGTGCGCGACGCGTCCGGTCCGGTTGCCCACATTGAGATGTTCCGCATTCCACAGCTCGAACGACTCCAGCACGCGACGGCCGCGGCGCTGGTTTCTCAACGGTTCGGGCCGGCCGGGCTCGTGACCGTCGTCAAAGATGCGCTGGCGCCGCTGGCGCGACGGTATTTCGCGTTTCTGGCCTTGGCGGAGCATCATCCCAAGCGCGAATGGCCGGTGTTCGAGCGCTATCTCGTCCCAGAAGCACACCATGCGTTTGTCGGAACGGCCGCCGAAGCAGCGCGATTCTATCCGGAGAAGAAGGCCGCGATGTTGCTCATGCGGCTGTTCGACGAGGTCCGTGAGGACCTACACCTCAGAGAGTTCCTCGCCCCGCGAATCCTCCGCTCGTTGTACGTACTGAACGACCCGATCACCCTGGGATTCCTTCGGGGTCTGCTGGTGGCCGGCCACACGCATCAGCACCCGGCGCACTGCGAAGTGACGCAGGCGCTGGTGATCGTGCGGCGGTTGACGGGACGGGTGGAACCCAGCAGCAAATTCCCGGAGGGGAGCGAGCGGGCACGCGACGTTCAGGTTCGCGGGGCGGAGCACGCGTTGCGACGCGCCACCGAGGCGCTCGAGCCGGTCGCGGTGATTTGAGACGCCGGTGAACTAGCGGCGGTACACGCGGCGCAACACCGCCGTGCCACTGCCGGCGAACGTCGAATCGAACAACAGTGCTCCACCGGCCGGATCATACTGCCCGACCCACTGCGTCGAGTCTGGATCCCAGGTGAACGTGATCATCCGAGAGGCCCGATCCCACTCGCCAGGAATCCACCGGCCGTCCGGCAGTCGCCGCCACTGCGCGGTCCCCCCCCGCACCAGGAGGAGCTCAATGAGATCCCGGACCGCGAGCGGAGAACCCCGCCAACGTCCCTCGAGCGGCCGCGCAAGGACATCCTGGTGGGCCATGGTGACCACCGCACCCTCAGCGGTCTCAACCAACAGCCGGTCCATCGCGAACCGGAACGTCACCGTGAACGACGAGTCTCCCCAGGTCAGCAGCGAGTCACCCCGAACCTCGAAGTGCAGTGGCAGCGAGTCGTTGACGACGAGCATTGTGTCGGCATAGAAGTCGAACGTCAGGGGGCGTCCCTCATGGGTTCCGACCCAACGGGTGAGTAAGGCCGCCGGCGCCTGGGCGGTGGCACTGGCGGCACCAGCGAGGGCCAGCACGCCCGCCACTGTGAGAGATCGAATCCACATACCACCATTGTACACCCGCCGGCGCGGAGGGGAACACCGGGTGGTGGCGGTCCAGGGGTCGTTATCTTGACCCATGGCCTCAACGAAACACACCAGCTCACATTCGGCGTTGAGCGATCGGGCCGCCGCGTTGGGCCGGTTTTTCCAGCGTGCCGGCGAAGCCCCACGGCTGATGGCGTACGACGAAGATCTTGGGTGTCCGCTCGATCACGCGCTGTCGGCGATCGAGTGGACCATTGCCGTGGGGATCCTGGCGGAGTCTGACCTGCTCCACGCGGCCCGGCTCGGGCCGGAGTCAGCTGCGGCCGTTGTGGAACGGCAGCGCGAAGGGCGCCGGGTATTTGTGTACTTGGGACCTCGCATGGACGCTCCTCCGGTAGACGCCATGGAGGGCGCGATGCTGTACGACCAACCCGGCGTTCGTGCCTACGAGTTTGCCCAGCGCGCGAGTGCAATGGGGCATTTCCTCCGTGCCACCCAAGGGGTTGGGGCAATGCTCTCCCTCCTCTCGCGACGCGCACCGCAGCTGCTCCACGTTCGACGCTGGTTGAGTGAGGTGTTTGGGGCACCGTTGCCGGAAGGGTCCAAGACGCTACTCGCAGGATGGTTCGCGACCACGGGTGGCGGCTTGCTCTTTGCGCCGGTGTCGGTCGGTGAGCCCTATCAGTACATCGAGGTCGGTCGCGAGCCTTCGTGACGGTTTTGCCAGTGTGGAGTCGCTGTGTCTTGGGCGATTACACAATTCCACACGGGAGTGGAAAGCGCGGGTGACCCCCCAGTTTCGAGGGTCGTCTTGTCCACATGAGTATCGACACAAGGTGACGTAACCCAAAGAAACATCGGCGCTTGCGCGCTCGGATCCGACCCCTACATTACGTGATGTGTGCAGAAGGGGCGGGGCTCGTCTCTGCCGAATCTGTGACAAGGTCCACCGGAAGAATTCCGGGGAGGAAGCCCACAATTAAGGTTGGGGCGACCGACGATCCGGGTAGCTGCCTTCTGGGGACTGGCAAAGCCAGTCGCGTGCTTTGCCCGCGTCGATGTGGCGCCTCGACGTGCAGTGTGGGAGATCGGTCCGCGACTCGATCGACCCGCAGCGCCCGCAGCGGTGAACCATGTGGCCCGGCCAGGCTGCATGGGGATGGAAGCCGGAGCTCTCGACCGCCCTCCCGCGGGGAATCAACCTCGGCGGCGGTGAGAAGAAGAACAGCGGGAGTCAATCCCCTGGCTCCGGGTAGCCGATGCGATAGGCGGCCTGCCATCCTCCGGGATGCGCAGGCCGCCTGTGTTTTCTACCCCTTCACGACGCCAATCGGCTCCAGTCGGGCCACCTTTCGACCGATCCCGGCACCGTGGACGACGTCGACCACCTGGCGCACGTCCTTGTACGCCTCGGGCATCTCCTCGTCCACCGTCCGCCGGCTGGCGGCCCGCACCAGGATTCCGCGGTCGGCGAGTTCCTGAGCGATGTTGCGGTGCCGGGCCACGCGTTTTGCCTGCGTCCGGCTCATGCGGCGGCCGGCGCCGTGGCACGTGGAGGCAAAGGTCTCCGCGCTCGCGGTGGCGGTGCCCAGCAGCACATAGGAGTAACGGCCCATGTCGCCGGGGATCAGCACGGGTTGTCCCAGGTCGCGGAAGCGCGCGGGAAGCTCCGGGTGGTGCGGTGGGAGAGCCCGCGTCGCGCCCTTGCGATGCACACAGAGGTTGCGGCGCCGGCCGTCGACCTCGTGCTGTTCGATCTTGGCAATGTTGTGCGCCACGTCGTACACCAAGTTGATGCCCTCGGCGACTTCGGGCCCGAAGACGCTCGCGACACTCCTCCGCACGTAATGCGACATGAGTTGACGGTTGGCGAATGCGTAGTTCGCCGCGGCGCTCATGGCCCCGAGGTACCGCTTCCCTTCGGGGCTTTCAATTGGCGCGCAGCAGAGTTGCTTGTCGGGAAGGTCGATGTCGTAATCGCGGGCGGCTTGGACCATCACGTCCAGGTAGTCGTCACAGACCTGATACCCGAGGCCGCGCGATCCCGAGTGAATGAAGAATGTGACGGTACCGACCTCGAGGCCCAACAGCGAGGCCGCGTCCGGGTCGAAGACCTCCGCCACGTGGCCCACCTCGACGAAGTGATTGCCGCTTCCGACCGTCCCCAGCTGCCGCAGACCTCGCTGCTTCGCGCGCGCGCTCACGGCATCGGGATCGGCGGGCAGAGTCCCGCGGGCTTCGGTGGCCTCTAGGTCGGCTTCGTGTCCGTATCCCTCGGCGATGGCCCAACTGGCTCCCTGCGACAGGACCGCCTCGAGCTGATCCGCGGACAGTTTGAGATCCGATCGAGCGGCACCCACGCCTGAGGGAATGTGTCGGAACAGGTGGTCGAGGAGCCGTTCCAGTCGCGAGCGCACTCCCGTCACGTGCAAGGGTGACGTGAGCAATCGCACGCCGCAGTTGATGTCGTAACCCACGCCCCCCGGGGAAATAACTCCGTTGCGCTCGTCGAACGCCGCGACGCCGCCGATCGGAAAGCCGTAGCCCCAATGAATGTCGGGCATCGCGATGGACGGACCAACGATGCCCGGGAGATGGGCGACGTTGACGACCTGTGATAGCGCCTGGTCACCCTCGATGTCACGCATGAGAGTGCTGTCGGAGAAGATGAGACCGTCCGTGCGCATGCCGCCGAACCGCGGCACGCTCCACCGGTACTCATCCAACCTCTCGACGCGGATATCGCTCATGGAGCGAAAGATACCGGCGGGTGGGGGCAGGCCTTCACAGGTCCAGGAGCACGGTGGCCATCCACCGCTCGGCCGAACGGCGGACCTCCAGGCCGTGTCGCGTCACCGCCTTGACTTCGGGTTGGGGCAGATGACGGCCGGCGCTCAGAGCCTCGACCCAGAGCGCGCCCTCCAATTCGACCGCCGATGCGTGCGAGACCACCAAGTGACTCGGGGCCTCTCCCTCCGCCGAGAACCGGTAGAGGACCTCGCGGAGCAGACCCAACAGCAGCTCGTCAGGCGTGTCCGCACGAAGTGAGATGCGCACGTGCTGCACAGGGGATACGGGGCTTGACCCCACCAACAGCTCGCGCATCGCGCGAGCGCCGTCCTCGAACAGCTCCTCCAGAGAGGGCGCTTCGATCCGCAAGCGGAGATCCGCGGTGTGGGGCAGGAATTCGTACGTCATTGTTTGGACGCGGGTAACGTGTTTTCGGTACGGCGGATCGGTGAGGGAACCGCAAGTTGCATCATGCCAGGGCTCCGGGTCGATCACCGGCCGTTGTCGCCCGCCGACCGGGCGGTCGTGCGTGACGCGGAACGCACGATCAGCGCGGCGGTGTGCGGGCTCATGTTGCTCGGTCTCCATCAGGGGGGGCCCGAGGCGGCCACACTCGTAGCGGCCGTGCGGCGAGAACTCCGTCGCGTGTGCGGCCTGTTGTCGAGGCTCGAAGGCGCTTCGATCGACGACGGCGCCTCATGGTGAACGACCCTCACCATCCTGGACACCCCAATCGCTCGAACCGCGGTAGACCCGTCGATGGTCCAGAGTCCACTGCGGGGTGGAGAACTCCCCGTGCGCGAACTGCTCGGGATCGCGCAAGACGTCGACGAAACTCGTCGTCTTTGCCGAAGCAATGTCGGCCCAATGGAGTACGTCCGCTTCCAGTGTTGCCGGTACGACCGGACTCCCAAACTCGAGCCGGCCGTGGTGACTGAGCACCAGATGGAGCAGCATATCCCGCTCGGCATCGGTGCAAGGGTGCGGCACGGTCTCGCGCAGTCGGTTCTCCAGCATCAGCGCGCCGAGCGCGACGTGCCCGATCAGCCGCCCCCGCTCGGTGTAGCGGAACATCCCATCCCAACGATACGTCTCGAGCTTGCCGATATCGTGAAGCAGCGCGCCGGCGAGCACAAGATCCGGATCGGCGCCAGACGTGCGGGCAATAGTGCGCCCGATCGCGGCGACCTCGACCGTGTGCTTGAGAAGCCCGCCGAGCATGGCGTGATGCCCGCGGACAGCCGCTGGACACTGCTCGTAGGCGTGGCGAAACGTGTCAGCCTCGTAAAACGCGTCGAGTACCGCCCTGAGGCGGGGCTTCGCAACGTCCCGCCGCCACGCGTCGAGGACTTCCCAGAACCGGTCCACGGATCCCACCGACGGCAACAAGTCACCCCAGTCGATGCTCTCCGGAGTCAGCACGCGCAGCGACAGAACCGTGAGTTGACGACGATCCCGGTACAGGCTCACGTGTCCCTGTGTCATCACGACGTGGCCCGCGCGGATGCCGCGGACAACTTCCTGTCGGTGGGGCCAAAACGGTTCAGATTCGAGTGCACCGGTACTGTTCCCCAGGGTGAGCACCGTGTACGGGTCACCATTCGCTTGTCTCCGCTGGCGTACTTCCCGCACGAGCAGGGGTGCGTTGACTCGGTCCCCTTCTTCGAGCGCGGGGAGATCGACGAGCGTAGTCATGGAATGCATGTAGGCCCCGGGCTACGGTTGACTGGTCCGACCGACCTAGGCCGTCTCAAAGAGGTGGCCTTTGGTCTCGAGCCGATAGGCCATGGCTTTGAGGCGGGCAACGCGCAGCGCCATCGGGGGATGGGTCGCCAGGAGGTCGGCGACGAACCCCTGCTTGTGCGTGAGACGACGTCCGAGCGGATCCGCGATGCAGAGGTGTGCGGTTCCTCGCTTGATGCTCTTGGTGGGACTCGATTGGGCCTCGATCTTCTCCAACGCCGACGCTAAGGCGGCGGGGTTGCGTGTAAACTGGGCTGCCGATGCGTCGGCCAGAAGTTCGCGCTTGCGGCTGACGGCGAGGGCCAGGAGCCGAGACACCACGGGTGCGAGAATCATCGAGATGAGCCAGAACACCAGCACCACCGCTGCGAGTCCCCCACCCCCTTTGCCCCGGGACCGTCCGGATGAGCGACCACCCCCCGATCGCAGCACGCGCGCTGTGCCGTCGGCAATGATGGCGAGCGTTCCGACGAGCGCCGCCAGGAGGGTCATCAGCCGTACGTCTTCATTTCGGACGTGGGCCAACTCATGGGCCACGACGGCCTGGAGCTCGTCGCGATCCAGGGTCTCCAGCAATCCTTGCGTGACGGCGATGTGGGCATCCGTGGTGTGGATGCCGGTCGCGAACGCGTTCGCATCTTTGTCGGGCACGATCCAGATGGACGGCCGTGGCAGACCTGACGCGATCGCCATTTCCTCGACCGTGTTGACGTACCGCTGTTCGTGCTCGCTGGACGGATTGACGAGTTCCCAGGCACCAGTGGCCCAGAGCACCTGCTTTGGGCCGCGGCGCCAGGACGTGCCGACCAGGATGACCCCCAGCAACGTGGTCCCGAAGCCGAACCACGGAATCGTGTGACGATAGCTTCCAGGCGGCGCATGCTTTGTGGTCAAGTAAAACCCGACGTCGCCGCCGAATCCGATCCAGGCGAAGAACACCACGAAGACACTCACTAACGCCAGGGACCGTCTCCGATTCGCTCGCTGCTGTTCGAAGAGATTGCTGCTGCTCACTCGTCCTTCTTGCGCGACAAATCGACCTGGGGCACTTCGCGCTCCGCCTCCGCGACGATCTCCCAGAGTTCCACCTGTGTTGCCTTCGCGAACCCCGCGACCAGGTTCCATGGGAACTGCTGCTGTTTGACGTTGTAGCTCGTCGCGGTGTCGTTGTAGAGCTGTCGGGCAAACGCCACGCGGTTCTCGGTCGACGTCAATTCCTCCTGCAGACTGGTCACATTGGAGGTGGCCTTGAGGTCGGGATAGCGTTCCACGACCACCGCCAGCCTGGAGAGCGCGCCGCCGAGAACAGCCTCGGCGGCAGCGAGTTGCTTGAGCCCGCCCGTGGGTGACGCGTCTGCCTGGACCTTCACGGCTTGGTTGCGTGCTTGTATGACGGCCTCGAGCGTCTCGCGCTCGAACTCCATGGCGCCCTTCACCGCCTGGACGAGGTTGGGAATCAGGTCATGCCGGCGCTTGAGCTGCACGTCGATCTGCTTCCACGCGTTGAGCGTCTGCCCCTTCAGGTCGATGAAGCGATTGTAGGCTGCGATGGCCCATCCGACGACCACCACGAGGAGAACAAGAAAGATGAGGGTGCCCACGGCGCACTCCTTCCTGAGGATGCCCGAAATCTATTCAGGATGTTGCCGGCCGGCCTTCTCGAGGATCTCCCGGAGGGCCGCGACGATCTCTTTCGCATCGAGCGAACTCAAGAGGTGCGCGCGATCGTCGCGGATCGTCACTTCAACGCCGTCGGCGACGGCAATGTGCCGCCAGGCACGACCCGGGACGTCGAGCGCCGTTCCCGCGTCCGTAGGCGCCGCCACGGCGCGCCCGGCGCGGCCGCCCCGCAGTCCCTGTCCGTCGGCCAGTGGGAGTAGCGACGGTGGCGGAAGGGTCTCGCCGAGCGCAGCGGCCACTCTCCGCTCGAGCACATCGCCCGAGGTTTCCCGCAACTCCGCTCCGATCCTCTCGAGCGTGGCACCTTCCATCTGACGCAGCTTGACCGCCAAAACGTGGAGCAGATGTCGGTAGGCGTACGTCGCCGCAGTTCCACGGCCGTCGGGCGTGGTTACGAGGCCGCGGGTGACGTAGAAGCGGATGGTTCGCTCCGACGGCAGGGTGCTGGCGGCGGCGTTGACCGGCTTCACCCCGGACGCGCGCAGAATGCCGCACGCGATGCTCGTCAGATCCTTCAAACTCCACGGGGCCAGCGCCCTGTACGTTCGCAATGTGAGCAACGGGTCAGTCACGCGATCGTCGCCTCGGTGGCGTGGAGGTCCACACCGTGCCGTACGCTGTGCAGCACCACGGGCTCCGGCACGACCTGCCCCGCTGTTTTGCGCCGCCCTGCGTGGTTCTGGTTCGGCGGTGTCCGCGATGGTTTCCCACCGTGTCGGGAAGCGCTGCGACGCGTGCCACCTAACAACTCCTTCGAGGCGAGACGAACCAGTGAAGGAAGTCAAGTATGGAAGTGGGTCCAACGCGCGGCAAGAGGGTCATTGCGGCGGGGCGACACTCCTGGAGCTAATGTGGGCGATCGCGATTGTGGGGACGCTGCTGGTGGTCGCGATGCCGCACGTCGATCGCTGGCAAGATCGCCTGGCGACCCACCGGGCGGCCACCGAGCTCATGAGTTTTTATCATCACGCGCGGTACGCCGGCATGATGCGGGCGGCCCGTGTCCGAATGCAATTCGCACCGGATACCTTACAGGCGTACTACGAGTCGCTCCGCGATTCGCTCTTCCTGTCCGTTCCCGGGCCGGCGGCCAGGGGCGTCGCGATGCGCGCGAGTCGGTCGGTGATCCGCATCCAGGCGAACGGAATCGGCTGGGGTGCGGCGAACACCAAGATCGTGCTGCGGCGCGGAAGCGCCGCGGAGTCGCTGACCACCTCCCGACTCGGCCGCCTCAAATGGTGGTGAGACGGTTACCAGTTGAACACGGGCGTGGCTTCGGGCCAGCTGGTGAGACTGCGCATCGGTGAGTCGAACCGGACCAACTCCACCAACGTGGAGGCCGTGAGGTCGTAAACGAGGAGGCGAGCCTCACGCTCGTCCGCGGCCAGAATCAACAGGCGGCCGTCGGCCGTGACCGCCAGGTCCCGTCCGGCAGCAGGGAGTCGCACCGCGGCGGTCACCGCGCGCCTCCGGAGATCGAGGAGGAGCAACTGTTCGGCCGAGAGCGCGATACCGCGGCTGCCGCTCACAACCAGACGACCTCCGGGTTCGCCGAGGGTCAGGCGCGTCAGCGTAACCAACGTGACGCGGTCGAGATAGAGGATCTGCTTGCTCGCTGCGCACGAGACGAAGAGCAACGTCCCGTTGTCGCTCATGCTCGCGCCGGCCGGGTCACATGGAGCGTGCGGATCATCGATGGGCGTGGTTCTGAGGACGGTTTGCAGCCGTGTATCGATCTCGGCTACAACGTCATCGGTGCAAATAACAAACATGCGCGACGTCGCTTCAAACGGCACGAGTGCCGCGGCACGGCGTGAGCAGACGGTGAGCGTCCTGGACCGCGTCCCGTCGGCCAGCTGGACGATTTCGAGTATCGAGCCGCGCGCCACGAACGCGCGTCGCCCTTTGCCGTCGAGCACGAACAGCTGGGCGACATCCAACAACCCGAACGAAGCAAGTACGCGGCCGTCCGGCCGTCGGGTGCGGAGAATACTTGGAGGTTCTGCCGCAGAGAGGACGAACAAGGACCAACCATCGCGGCCGAACTGCACTTGGTTCGGGGTTGCCGAGTCGGCTGCCACCAGCAACGTATCACTCGTACCGTCCGCGGCCACGGTGACGATTCGGCCGGTGCCGTCTCCAGTCACCGCGATCCACCGAGCATCGGGCGCGCACCCGACGGCTGCGACCGCGACCCACGCAAGCGATGCGATGCTCCACCTGCCAGGGCGAAGTCGTCGGGTGCGCGCCGTGGTCACTGATGCCGCCTGCTGGCTCAGTCGCCCACGAAGTCGACCACGATCCTGGTGGGAACGATCCCGGCTGCCGCCGCACGATCCAGCAGCTGTTGCACGGCGCGCCGGCCTACGTCACCGTAGTCCACCGTAAAGTCGTTCACGTACATGCCGATAAACTCGTCGGCCCTCGCGCGATCCAGCCCGCGCGCGTACTGCATGGCGTGATCGAGGGCATCTTCGCGATGCTCGAGCGCGAACAGTATGGAACCGCGAAGATCGCGCGACACGGCGGCGATCAGCGGGTCTCCGAGGTCACGCCGGATCACGTTCCCGCCCAGCGGGAGCGGCAAGCCGGTTTCGGTATGCCACCATTGGCCCATGTCGATCCAAAGATGCAGGCCGCCGTTCCGATAGGTGAGCTGACCCTCGTGAATGAGCAGGCCCGCGTCGACGGTGCCGGTTCGCACCGCGTCCTCGATGGAATCGAACGGCAAGACGATCGGCTCGAACGTCGGCTGAAACAATCTCAAGGCGAGCGTCGCGGTCGTGTGCTCGCCGGGGATGGCGATGCGCGCGCCCAGGGTGGCCTCACGCACGTCGTCCGGCACGGGCGTTCGACCGACCAGCCGCGGTCCGTACCGGTCGCCTACCGACGCACCGTGCGGGAGCAGCGCGTACCGATCCGCGAGGTATGCGTACGCGTGGATCGAAACTGCCGTGACATCGAGCTCTCCACGCAACGCGCGCTGATTGAGCGTTTCGATGTCTTGCAGCTCGTGCACGTATCGTCGGTCACCCGTGTCGATCTTCCCCGCCGCGAGCGCATAAAACATGAACGCATCATCGGAATCCGGGCTGTGAGCGAGACGAATCGTGGGCATTAGTTCCCGGTGGCGGCCACATCACGCTCGGCAGCGGCGCGAAAATTGGTGATGGCAGTCGGGTGCGCCTCGTACTCAGGCCGCCTTGCGGCAATCTCGGCCTCGTAGCTGTCGAGGAACGCCCGATAGGATCGATGGATTGCGGCGGTGTCGCCCGCGCCGGCGGCAATGCTGTTTCGTAGCATGGCGGCCATCAAGTGCCCCGGCACAGCGGCCTCGAGCGAATCGGCTTGGGCGAGGGCATCGTCGGCTTGGCCGAGAATCGAGTGGATCAGCCCGATGTGATAACGGGCATCGGCGTCGAGGCCCCCAATCAGGTCGTAGGCCTGGATCGCCATCGGGGCAAAGAACGTCACCTGCTGCGTATCACCCTGCTCGTGCGCGATCATGACGCGATCGAATAGTCGGTCCGCCTGTTCGCGCGGGCTCATCGTGGACAGATCGGTGGTGGCCCGGCCAAACCCTCCCTGCGCCGCGGTTTGGCCGGTCGCCGCCCCCGCCGAACTTCCTCGGGCCGAACGCCCCAACGTGTAGCCGAGCACGGCGATGGCGATCACGGCGATCATCGCCGCCATGATCCAGGGCCAGGGGCGCCGGGTCGCCATCGCCGTGCTCGCGCCATACGCTGGTTTGCCGCAGACGTGGCAGAACTTCGCTCCGGCGGTGATGGACGCTCCACACGCTCCGCAGGTCGCGCCGGCCAGCGGGGCCGAGCAGTTGCTGCAGAACCGTCCCGAAGCGGGCGCCCCACACTGGGGGCAGGTCGTCTGTGTCATGATTCAAGCCTGCGCGAGAGAAATGGTGCGCCGAATAATAACAGCGGCCTCGTCGCGGGGGCCCGCCACGCTAGTCTACGGTGGCGGCCATACCCCCACTGGTATTACTGTAGCGCGTTATGCGGTCACGAGAAGGGGGCGAGCGTCCCTCCCGCTTTGATCCACACCTCCACCAGATTACGGCGCGTCTGATGGGAGAACTCCAGCGTGGCGAAAGCCGGTGGGATGTGCTCCTGGAGAGCGCGCCGGACACCGACGTCAACGCCGTTCGGGGGCGCATCCACTTCGTGTCCGGGACGATACATCGCCTGTCGAGTTGGATCTTCCTCGAGTTCTCTGACAAGGATTTGGAGACGCGCTTTGCGGAATTCTCGGCGCAGGATCTTTGGACGCTGCTGAACTCGCTCGACGAGCGTTGACGTCATTCTCCTCGGTCCCATGTCCATGATCCGCGTGTTACAGGCTTTCCGGGGAATGACGCGTGTCGGCGTGGTTGCCATGTTGACGGTCGCTTGCCCGGCGCGCTTGTCGGCCCAAGAGCCTTCCGCTCCGGTCATCGACTCGATCATCGTCGAGACAACCAACGTGTTCGATCCGGCCATGGCGGAAACCAATGTTTTGTTCCGGATCGCGAACGCGTTGCATTTTACGACGAGGCCGAGCGTGGTCCGGTCCGAGCTGTTGCTGAAACAGGGCGATCGGTGGGACGGCGCTCTGCTCGAAGAATCACTGCGGAATCTCCGCGCTCGTGGACTGTTCCGCGACGTGCAGGCGGACACGATCCGCGCGGGAGATCGGCTCCATCTGATTCTCCGAACGTACGACGGGTGGAGCACGCAACTCGTATTGAACGCCGGGTCGGTAGCCGGCGAAGTCACCTGGGCCATTGGCGGGCAAGAACGCAATGTGCTCGGTCTGGGTGCCCGCCTCGGTGTGGTGTACAAGCATGAAGTCGATCGTAATTCGATGACCTTCCGGGCCGGACACGATCGCATCGGCGGCACGCGGGCGGGCTTCGACGTGAGCTACGAGGACCTCAGCGACGGCAACATCGGCACGTGGGGGTTCGGCGTACCGTTTCGAGCGTTGAGTGACCGCCACGGTGTCTATTTCACCGGGGAAGCGGGACGCCAGCGAACCCTGCGGTTTCGCAACAGCGCACAGCTGGCCGAGTTCCAGCGCCGCGTGCTCAGCCAGCGTGTCGACGTTGCGGTGGCGCCGATGGCTGGCGCGAATGGCTACCTGCGGGTCGGGATGACCGGGGAGATTCGGCGCGAGGACTACCGAGCCCTGGCCGATTCCGCGCTCGCCATTCCCGATACGGTTCGCGGGGCGGTCGGGTTGTTCGGCGAATGGATGTCGGCGCGCTTCAAGGTGGTAACGCATTACAACGGGTTTGCTCGGGAGCGGGACCTCGATCTCAGTACCAAGATCACCCTCATCGGGTGGGCGGCTCCATCGGGATTCGGATATGAGCGCTCGGGGATTGGGCCCAGCCTGACGGTCGTGACCGGGTTCGACGCCGGTCCTGTGTTCGGCTGGGTGCTGGCGCACGCCAACGGGCTGTTCACCGCCGCGGGCCTCGATTCCGGGCAGGTGAAGGGAGCGGTGACCGTGGCGATCCGTGGGATTCCGCGCGCGCCCACGGTCCTGCACCTCCAGGCCGCCGCTCGTCGTGGCCAAGCACCCGGTCAGGAATACGATCTTGGACACGGGATCGGGCCGCGCGGTTTCGCGTCGCACGCCTTCACGGGGAACCGCACCGTGTGGGGTTCCATCGAGCAACGGGTGTTCCCGATCGACGAAGTGATTGGACTCTTCGGGGTCGGATTTGCTGCGTTCCTCGACTACGGCGGCGCGTGGTACTCTGACCAGGCCGTGCGGTTGGGCGGCAACGTCGGGTTCGGGTTGCGCATCGGCGCCACACGATCAGCCGGCCCAAGTGTGGGTCGTTTCGACGTGGTGTACCGGTTCGGTGAGGGCCTCACCGGTAGACCTTGGGCGATGAGCTTTGGCCGGGGGTTCGCCTTCTAGGCGGCATCGGCGTGGTCCGGCGGTCCGCGCCGCGGCTCACCAGCTGATACGCACCGCCGTGCCCGCCGCACTCACCATGAGCATCGACCCTCCGCGACCGACCTGGATCGTCTCGTAGTCGAGGTCGACCGCGATCACGGCATTCGCGCCGAGTTCTTCCGCCTTCATCGCCATCTCATCCATGGCGATGTCACGAGCGGATTGCAGCTCCTTCTCGTACGCGGCCGATCGTCCTCCGACAATGTCGGTGATGCTGGCGAACAGATCCTTGAAGAGGTTGGCGCCGAGAATGGCTTCACCGGTGACGATACCGAAGTACTCCACCGTCTCGGCCCCTTCGATGCGCGGCGTAGTGGACAACAGCATGTGTACCTCCCCGTTCGGGATCTGTGGATTCGGTTTGATGAGCCGTGCGGGCCGCTGGCCAGCGGGCTTCGATTCCCGGGTTGGTGGAGCGTCGGTTCCCCCGGGCCTCGTCCTCTGCATGGGACTCCTGGGACACGATACTAGAGCCGACGCGAACGGAACCATGCCGCCGCCCGAGCGACACTGCGGCGGAGCGCGTCGTCCACGCGGAAGCGGTCGAGATCACGGATGCCGCACCACACCCAGCTCCCCTCTCCGCGGTGATGCGGCTCGCGGGCGGTGGCCACCATCGCAAACGTCAGGTCATGATGCAGGTGGGCTGGTTCCCCCTTGGCGGGAGGAATCGCGTGGATGTCGATGCGGACGAGCGGTGCAACGGCGGCCGTCAGCTCGAGCCCTGTTTCCTCCAATACTTCTCGGCGGGCGGTTGCCTCCACGTCGGCGTCGTGCCGCTCGACGTGACCGCCTGGCTGTATCCACCGTCCCACTCGTTCGTGTCGCACCAACACGATGTCGGCGCCCTTGGGGTCGAATACGACCGCGCTGCCCGTCACGTGTCCGGGCTCAAATGTCGTGCGCGCCAAGGCGTCCGGCACCGTGTCGAGCAGGGCCAGCGTTGCCTCACGGCTGCGTGTCGCGGCGACCTCACCGGCGGGGTCGAACGCTGCGACAATCGATTTCACCTGCATCGTTCTCACGGTTCCACCGGCTCGACGCACCTTGGGTCTTCGTTCGCCGGGCTGTTCACATGCGTGCTTACTCGGTACGCCTCGAGTTCCTGATCGGTGCACGGAACCAGGAACTCACCCAGCGTTGTGGGATCGGTGGTCCGCGGGTCGAGCCAGGCGAGCAGGCCGCTTTCGGGCAGTACCACCGGCATGCGATCGTGGAGGGGACGCACGACTGCGTTGGGGGTGGTTGTGATGATGGTGAACGTTTCGAGCGGGCCGGTAACCCGGTCGATCCAGCGGTCCCATAGGCCGGCAAGCAGCATTGCTCGACGGTCGCGGCGCCTGATGAAATGGGGGTGCTTGCCGTGCGGCGTCTTCCGCCACTCATAGAACCCAGCGACCGGAATGGCGCAGCGCCGGGTCGCGAAGGAGTCTCGGAACGCGGGCTTCTGAGTCAGGCTTTCGGCGCGGGCGTTGATGGTCCGATAGCCGATCTTGGGGTCGTGAGCCCAGGATGGGATGAGGCCCCATCGGAGTTGGTCGATGCGATTGCCGAGGCCCCCGTGCCGGATAACCGCGGCCTCCTGACTCGGCGCCACGTTGTAGCGTGGCGTCGTGGTTTGGAGCCCGTCCAGGATCCAGAGCACCTCCCGGTCGAGTTCGGCAATGTCGGCCTGGCTGAAGCGTCCACACATGTCGGTAGTATTCGCAAGGTACGTTGGTAGGGGGCCTTGAGGAGTGGGGGGGGCCTCGCCAAGTTGCATGCGCTTCCGGCGCCGTAGCCAAGTGGTAAGGCAGAGGTCTGCAAAACCTCCATTCGGCGGTTCAAATCCGCCCGGCGCCTCTTGGATCTTGCTTGCTCTCCGGCTTACCTTCCGGCTGGCCGGCCCGTTCTGGGAAGGTCGGTGGGAAGGTGTGAACTTGCCGGACCCTACTTGAGGCCGTGCTTGCAGGACTTCAGACAGGCTAGCACGGACGGTGTATATCCATTAGAAATACTGCGTGGGCACGGCGCCCCCCCTTTACCTGCTCATCACCCGTGAGAGCGAGGCGTTTCTGGACTTGACGCCAGAAGACAGGCTGCCTGAATACGAGAATCCGCCTGTCGCCGAAGTGGTGACGGGGGTGTATTTCAGAAAAATCCCCCTCCAGCTCCCGCACTTCGGCCTGCTGTGGAAGCAGTTCCAGCACGACTATCCTCGATTTGAAGAAGCACCACCGCTCATTACGACCATCGAACAATCGGACACGCCGGACTTTCCGATGCCTCGCGTTTGGTTTCTGTCCCGGGATGAGACGGGCGTCATCCAAGTACAAAACAGCTATTTCCTAGCGAACTGGCGCAGGGTGAAGGCGGACGATGCGTACCCACGTTACCACCGAGTGATGGAGCAGTATCGCGACAGGTTGGGGCGTTTCAGCGCATTCCTGGAGTCCCAATCGCTGCCCGAGATTGAACCGGTCCACTATGAAATGACCTACGTGAATCACATCCCACAGGGCGACGGGTGGAACGATCTCGGGGATATAGGTCGCGTACTTCCGGACCTCTCATGGCGGAAGGAACCCGTTCGTTTTTTCAGCGGGCACGAAACTTTGAACTGTGTCTGGGGGTTTTCACTTCCGAAAGGGATGGGGCGTCTTCGGGTGTCGGTAAAGACGGCCAGGCGACGCGCAGATGATGTTCCGGTGCTGATCATGGAGCTGACCGCGAAGGGAAAGCCAGAGGCCAGTGCCAGCTTGGATGCATGGAATTGGTATTCAGTTGCCCGAGAGTGGATCGTCCGAGGGTTCGCAGATCTAACTTCGAGCGAAGTGCAAGAAACGGTTTGGAAGAGGACAGGATGACTACTGCTGCGTCCGTGATGCAGTTCTTTCATGACGATGCGTTCGTCAGAAATGTCGGCGAGGAGCCGAAGGTGACGACGTTGGATGCTACGACCGGCGAGTGGTCGGTATACGACGTGCGGGCACCGTTCTGCGTCAAGTTGCCCAACGTTCGATTCTCTACGTCCGCGGCATTTGTTCGACCGTTTGCCCCTGGGTTGTTAGCCACGTGCGGTGAGGACCCTTCTGGCAAGTTCGTGACGATTCTGGTTCCGTCTGCTCGCGTCGACCGGTTGTCGGACCTGATCGCTCTGCACCGGGCCGACGTCCCGTTGTGGCTCGACGCCGAGACCGAAGCGGCCTTCGAGGAGATTGACCGAGCTTCGGAACCCGCAGCCACTTGGACGCAGCTAGCGGCACGCTTGTTCCCCCACTCTCGGAGCATGACCGCGGAAGAGCGTACGGAGTTTGATGCAATCGCTCAACAGTGGCAGAGGCCGCTTCGCCGCCCCCCCAAAAAACTCCCCCCGGCGCCGTGACGGATGCTGAATGCGTCCTTTGCGGAATTTGTGGAGTCTCTCTTTCCGGGCGTGAACCCGGATACCGCCAGGAAGTGCATTGACCAGCTCGTAAACGACCCTCCTGAACCGCTAGAACTGTTCGCGCTCAACCTACCAGACGACGTTTTCCAGGGCGACGTACTTGATCCGGTCGATTTCTTGGGCTACGGCCCCGGAGGCGATTACGTCGAGAGTTCGATCACCGGTATACTCGTGTCGCACAGTTGCGATATGGCGCAGGACGACAAGGTGATCTTTGCCGCGTGCTATCCAGCAAATCACTTCGAAGGGCACCGTTCATGGGGGCAGATCCGTAGAAACAGATTCTATGAGTTGATGTACCTCGCGGATGTGCCATCTAGAGGTGATATCATTGTTGATCTTGCCACCGTACAGACGATACCCACCGCCATCGTACGTGACCGGCTTGACCAAGGAAACATGACCCGAGTGAGCAGCTTCAGCGTGCTCGGCCACTACTTCTTCATCGCAAAGCTCACGGTGCATCTCTTGCGAGCGAAGGAAGACGACGAGGTGAGAAACCCCCCTCCGCCTCGGGGGCTTCTCCGACGCGCAATCGCAGCGGTCCGGCGGACCGTTCGTGGTGCCTCAGCGCGCACCAGGCTTGTTTGGCACCAATTGATTCGGGGTCGTTGGGCTGTAGCAGCGCTTTGAGGTTCTCGCGGACTAGTTGACTGTAACAGCTGATTGTTAAGCGACACGAATGCGGTGCGTGGGATCAGAATACTGCCACCGGATGGGCCGCGGGTCCTTGTTGTACAGGCGGATGTACTGCATGATGCGTCGCGCCAGATCCTTCACGGAGAGAAAGACGCCGCCGAGAGACATGGTACGATCCCCTGGAGTGGTAGTCGATGTTCCGCGAGAATGTACGCCCCGGTCCGGGGCTGCGGTACGGTCGTGACACGAATCGACGGGCGCTTGCGCTCCTTCTCCGCCGTGCGTGATGTGCGTCGTCGCGACTGGCGCAGACCCGGGTCCGCCGGCTTCACGAGGTTCGCCAGCCGGCCGGCGGCAATGCTCAGCGCAGTCATGACTCGGCGTTCGGTCAAACCCACATTACGTCCACCTTGTGAGGACCTTGCGTGGCATCCGCCACGCCCGGGAGGGGCCGCCGCATGTTGCCGGCGACCCCTCCACGCTTTGCCCGCGACTACAGCACCGCCGTGACGATGCCGCTCGGCTGTCCGGTGCCGGCCTTGTTCACGGCGTACACGCGGTAGCTGAATTCCACGCCGCGAGGCTGGTTGCCGAGCATGTGCTGCGTTTCGGTGGACATACCGACTTCCTCCCACGGCCCACCGTCCTGCTTGCGCTGGATCCGATAGACGCCGACGGGTCCGCCTTCCACCGGCGGCTTCCATTCGAGCGCGATCCAGGTATCGCCCTCGGCCACGACCTTCTCGTTGCGGACCTGACCCGGGGCTTCGAGCGGGGATCCATCCCGACGCGGGCCCCAGCCCAACGCCTTGAGCTTGTCGGGCCGATCGCGCACGGCGATTTCCCCGTACTTGAGGTTGGCCTTCATGGAGTCGACGAGGTTCTCGAGCGCCTCGTCCTTGACGGCATGCTGCCGCCCGAACTCCGTTTCGGCCACCGTCGCGGCGAGCGTCGCCGTGTTGTAGGCCTCGAGCATGTCCCTCATCTCGGCCGCCGGCACGGGCGGGGACGGGAAGTCCTCCGCCGACTGTTCGAGCCCATCGATGATCTGCAGCGCGAGTCGCGCGATCTCGGGCTCGGTTCTTGGAAACCTCGGCATGTGATGCTCCTTTCGGGATGGTGAGGTGAACGACGACCGCTTGGCGGTCGCCAAACGTCCGATGTGCCCTCACGCGCCGAGCATGCCGGCGCGCAACGGGCCGATGTAAGCGTGCAATCACCGTTTGTGAGGTCGCAGACGCCGGATGCAACACGTGCAACCGGCGGATGTGAACGTGCAAACGGCGGATGTGAACGTGCAGACGGCGGATGGAAGCGTGCAGCGGGCGGTTGCACCTGGGGCGACCGCCAAATGTGAACCCGCAAACGGCGTGTGCATCGTTGCAACCGGCAGATGTAAGCGTGCAACCGGTCGATGGAAGCTGACAAACGGTCGTTGCAAATCACCCGTGCGCGCTCGCAATCCTGGCCGTACCAATGACTTGCGACGTTTCACGAGTAGTGGCCGCTGGGGGTCTTGTCGCCGCTCCACCAGCCGACGGTGTCGTGGGCGTCGTCGGACACCGTGTGGTGGAGCGCGATGCCGGACTTGGGGCACGGCTCGGCGAAGTACTGGGTGTCCGGAAGCTCCAGGGTCCGGTCGACGTGCATGCTCATCGGTTCCTCCCGTTGAGTGACCGCGGTGGCGGCGGCGGGTGCCTGCCGGCCAGCGGGTCCCTACATATCCTGTACGATGGGGAGCCGATGTTTTTGCACTTCGCGGTGTAAGTTGTTCTGCGGAAGTGAGTTGACGGTTCGGGGTGCGTTCGGGAAATGAGGTGATGCGGGCCGTGCGGGGGCGCGCCGGGGCGCCTATTGGCGATCCATCGGCGGCGAGTCGAGGAGGGGTTTGAGCTTCCGTCTGAGGTGCTTGCGCGCGCGTGAGAGGTAGCTGGCTAGTGTCGCCCTGGGCACGCCCATGAGGTGCGCGATGTCGTCGCACGTTGAGCGAAGCAACCAGCAGCGCGGCGTGGTACAGCGAACATGAGGTAAACCGAGGGACGCGAAGCCGCTCGGCAAGGCTACGTGTCCTCAGAACGAAGGCGCTTGACAGTAGCGCCCACATAGAAGGCTGCGGCAGGTCTCTTGAGGAGTCCTCGTGTGAAGCCAGTTGCCGCGATCGTCATCGCCTTCATTGTCGGTGGGGTTGCTGGTGGCGGCAAATGCCACACTGCCATCCGGCGCTGCCCCGGAAAGTGCGGTTGCCAGTGCGCCAAATGGCGCACGGACGCCCTTCGATGTGCCTGGCGAGGAGGTCGCCCAGTTCCGCGGCTCGGCGTGCGGGGGTCCAGGCACGGCGCGCCGAGAAGGCTCGGGCCATGCAGGGCCGTACCGAGTGGCCGGTCGGCGAGTACCGAGCTGCCGCCCGAGTTCTTCGGGTGATCTGAGCCTCGCGCCGCTCCCACCCATGGCGTAGGTTCCGGCAAGGGAGGCCCCTCATGCCGACGTACCGCCAGCTCCACGAGCAGAGCCTGGCCGAGAACCGGCCGGACCTGTACCGCGACCTCCAGCGCCAGTGTGAGTTGACGGGCTACCTCGATGACATCGCCCAGGAGGCCCGTGAAGAGCACACGCTGATCGTCCGGCGGATGGCGGAGCGGCACCCGTATGACCCCGCGGAGTGGAAGGGCAGCCGGGAGGCGTGGGAGGGCTGGCTCGACCGGACGGCGCGGGAGTTCGTGCTGAACGACCTCGTGTTGGTGCCGGACGAGGAGACCGAGCGGGCCATGCGGGAGGGGGCCTACACCGATTGACTCCCTCCGTCAGATGTCCCAGCGGAAGCGGCGCCAGCTCCCGCCAGAGGCGTTCGGCTGAGCCTTGCGCCTGCCGACCTCTCGACCCCGCGGAGAACCCCGTTCCTGTCGGCCTCACACGCCACCCGTCGGTCGTGGAGGGGCCGTGCTACGCTATGCCAGCCTCACTGCTACAGAACCGCCGTCTTGCCGTCTGAGGCCAGGTACAATGCCACCCCTGCCGGGCTCGCTTAAGAAGGACGACAGGAGTGGATAAACACGCCCGCTGGCTGAGTACGCGATCGCAATCTGCCGAAAACGATCGAGCGGCCCCTCCTGTGGCGTCGTCGGCCCAAGGACTGAGCTGGGCGTCTGGGACACTCCGCCACCTCGCCCCAGGACGGCGCAATGCTCGCGGGAACAACGCGTGAGTTGGCGTCCGGGTAGGGTATGGAGGCGCGGCGCCTACTACAAGGTCCAGGTCCAGGACGCTAAGGTCGGAGCGTGGACTGACGAGAAGCCGGCATTCGACAATCTCTCGGATGCCAAGAACTACATCCGAGATCGTATTCCTACCGGCACAGTAACGCGCATCATGGTCGTGGAGGGCAGGAGGCGTCGCCATCCTCTTTCGGAAGGCGGGGAAAGTTGACGCCGGCCCGCGCACTGAGCGACGCTAGGCCGCGGACAGCGCCGTTTCCGCGTTGGCCCTCCAAGGCCATTTACGGAGCCTTCTACGCCTACCGCACCGAGTACAAGCTACTAGCCGTGAGCGCTTCGCGGCGGGGTACAATAACGCCAGCGGTACAACTCGGGTTATTCCAGCAATTGTGCGATAGAGTGATTCGGGACGCTGTCACTTCTCTTTTCGATCGATATCCACTCCAGTCGGCGTTCGGCTGGCACCTTTCCCCTGATAACTCCAAGCTTGCCCGGCGGCCTTCATCGGTACGCTTAGCCTGCCAAGGGGCGTTGGCCAACTTGTTTACGCCCGCCACTAGAACGTGGTTTCAGTCGCTCGCTAGCGTCCTTGGTGGACTTGCCCACCTGAGCGTCAGCCACTCAGGAGAGGTCAACAACGATCGCCGCACAAGACGGACCATGCCCACGTATCCGACCGAACCGACAGTCCTCCGTCGGTTGTCGGAGGACGTGCTCGGACCAGTGTGTCAGGGGCTTGGCCGCCTGAACGCCTCAGAAGAATCGGCCTGCCTCTTAGACCCCTCGGTTGAGTCAGGGCAGATGCTGCTTGATGGAGCACTGCATATTCTCGAGTTCAAGTATGGCGACGTTGACTCCCTCGCAGCATCCTCCGCTCTTGTGCGGGAGAACGCGGGCCGTTGGCTCACAACCACGCTCACAGGTGTAGATAGGAACGCACGCTGCCTTGTAGCCACGCGTAGCCTGCTTCGTTTGCTTGCGTGGCGCTTCCGGCTTCCGGGCTACCGGCTGGGGACACTGCACCACGGTGACGCCTACTCTTGGCTTACGCGCGGGACAGCACGCTGCACCGTGTTGCTGAACAACCCACCTTGGGGAGCCAGCGTCCCCGAATGGGTCGTGAGGCGGATGACGCGCAGGGGGTTCTCCGGGGCCGTTGCGCGAGATTCTGCCACCGTCTTCTCGGTTCTCGGCCTCGACCGCCTCCAAACCTTCGGGCGGTATGGCCTCATCCTCCCGGCACCTCTTCTCGCCGGTGAGAAGGGGGCCCAAGTGCGAATGTACCTGGCGGAACACACACGGCTCGAATCAATCGAGTGGCTGCCGACCGAGTCATTTGCACCGGCAACCCTGCGAGGAGTCTCCGTTACAGGAAGCCTCGGGGGTCCGGTGCGTTTTGTGAGGATCGTTTATGGGGGCGAGAACCACCGCCGCAGAGTTGCCCGCGTCCGGCCCTTTGCCCTTACGCGTCCAGAGTCGTGCTGGCACGCACCACGTCGTGGGATTCCAGGATGGTCGTGCCCGGTTGTCCCCTTGGGTGAGCTCGCCACGATTCACACGTGCACACAACTTTACGCGAGGGGACGTGGCTCGCAGCCACAGGGACCCGAGACTCTGAGAACTCGACCCTTCAGCAGTCGCACATTCAAATCTGGGTTCTGCCCTGCCGCCCGCGGGCGGGACGTCACGCCGTTCCTGCTCCGCACCCCTCAACTCTGGGTGAACTGGGGACCTTGGCTGGCCTATCCAGGACCGAGCCCGTACGATAGCGCCTCGTCAGCGAGGCTCTTCTTACGCGAACTGGTTCGGCGCGACGGGTCGGTTTCGGCAGCTGTGGTCCGCGAGCCCATTGTCGCCACGTCTGGTGTTGTCGTTATCACACCGCATTCCATCAATGCGGACGTTCTCTGCGCGTTTCTGTGCTCCCGCCTCCTTGCCACTCACATCCGCGACACGAGCGCCGCCTTCGCGAAGGTGGACTTCCAGCGGTTGACGATCACCGAGCTTCGCCGACTTCCGGTACCGATGGCCCTTCGCTCCGGCGAGAGTTGGAGCAAGCTTTTACGACGCCGGCTGGCCATGCACGCCCGGTACCTCGCGAATTGTCAGGACGCACAACGTCGGAACGCCCGATTGCAGGCTTTGGACAGCGTGCTAGACGACTTCTCCAGCTGGGGCCTCTGATGTATCCGCTCTTCCTTGGCTTCTTGCTCCTGGGTCTGCCTCAGGAGACGCCTCGGTCGCAGGTTCCCGCACCGACTGATTCTGTATCGGCAGGGGATTCGACGGCGCTGACCCCTTTGGCTCACGTGCGCCTGCTACTTGAAATGGGAATGGTCAACGAGGCGCGCGCTTATTCGGCCTCGCATCTTCAGGACCCCAGGTTCAGAGATTCATTAGACCGCGTTCTCGAGGCGACCGAGGCCGCCGAACGCGCCAACGTCCTCCGTGTGCAGGATTCCCTTCTTACCCTCGCGGCGGCGTTGCTAGAACACGGAGACAAAGTCGGGGCAAGACAGCTAGCGATCCGCGTATTGTCATCTGCCGCTGACTCGCTGCACCAATCCCAGGCGCTCGAGCTCCTGTTGCGGCGTGACCTCACCCAAGGGCGTGTGGCTGCGTCATTCGAACAGCTGCTCAAGTGGGTCACCTCGGCACTTGTTACGGCTCTGGCCGCGCTGATAGTTGTCTTCCTCTACTGGTTACTGGAGAAGCTCGCCCGCAGAATGAGACTAGCTCGGCGGGCGCGCAAGAAGCTACCTCCTCGCATCGTGCTCACCCGAATCACTGACCACACCAAAGGGGACCTCGAAATCCCTATGGCCACGTCGTTTGCATCTCTCGCCCTTCCCCACCGAGCGAGCGCTGGACTGCTCGCTCTCCAAGAGCGGGAGTTCATCAACGAGGCCCGTGCCAACCCGACGGGCAGCAATTTCCAAGATCTTAACGCCGCACTGTCGTCTCTCCCCGGGTACCCAGGGCCGATAGTATCAGTGCTCCGCCAGTTATACTGGAGAATCAGGAGTGCCGGCGACACTCCAGTAGCCGCGAGCCTTCGCGATGCTGGCGGACAGATTGAGGTCCGTTTGACCGCCAGAACCGCCCCCGGTACGATTCTGCAGGTGCGAAGCGTGAGCGGCGCCCAAGATTGGTATGACCCAGGCCTAGATGCGATACAAAAGGCGGTGGCGAAGTTGTACTATCTCATTAGCCGGCCGGAAACCCCAGGCGCCGCAAACGACGCATACCATCGAGGGCTTGACGACCTAGACCGGTATGCCAGTAGCCGGAACGGGGGCGCGCCGCTGGCCGCAGCGCTGAAGGCGTTTCAAGAAGCTTCGTTCGTCGATCAGACCATGTGGGACGCCCAACTTCACCAGGGTATTGTCCTGGACCTTCTGGAACAGCACTCGGACGCGCAGCGCGTGTTCGAAGGAATGGAGGAGGATTCTCGATGCCCCCCTCCCTTGAAGCACAGAGCGAGCTACAATCGTGCCATTTCCTTAATGCGCCAGTACAACCCTGAGAGGCTAAAAGCATCTGCTGAAATACTCGCCAACCTCGAAAAGAAGGCCCCTGACCTGGGGGCGTGGGCTCCATTACCCAACCTCGCCCACGCCAATGTCATCGCACACTATCCCATTTTTTGGGAGAGAATACTGTACGGAAATCGAGCCCCTGATGAGCAGGAGCGGCTTCATAGGAAAAAGGAGCAGGTAGCCACACTCGAGCAATGGCTCAGAGAGGTTGAGCAACGCACTACCGTCGCGAATACGACCCCCGACCCGCTTCTCGATAGGCAGCTTGAGTGGGCCCGCATGAACGCGCGCGGCAATGTATACCTCAACATCGCGAACGGCTTTCTCCTTCCCCCAGCGCCTGTGGAGTTCATTCCAAACCAGGACGCGCTGCTGCGGATGGCGCTCTCCGAGTTCGAGAAATGCGAAATCCTACTGCCGCCGGGTGTGGAGACTCTTACCAACCTGGCAGCAACCCATCTTGCATTGGGGAATCGTGAACGGTGCCGAGAGTACTGTGACCGAGCGATAAGGTTGAACGCTTCCTACGAGTACGCGTACTACCGAAAGGCTCAGGCGTGGGTAGGCGTCGATAACGCGAAAGCTGCAGAGGTGTGCCTGTCATTCGCCGGGCAGAAGGGCATCCGGGAGTTCCGGGAGTTGTGCGACAAGGTCATCCGGCATGGCTGAACTAGTGCCCTGAACGCGGCGCGTCTGAACATGACGGAAGCTGCTCGACTGGCTCGCGCCGCGGCATCGCGAGGTCCCCGCGGCGTCGTCGCCGGCCGTCAGCACCGTGGGGGACCTGCTGCTCCGCGAAGGCTTGGTCAGCTTGGAACGTCCCCCGCCATCCGTGGAGTACCCCAGCGATAGATAGCGCCAGTTCGCCAACGTCCTGCATGAGGAAGCTCCTTTCCTGATCGCTGCTTCTTACAGCGATCGGTTTCGGGTTCACTGCACCCGAGGAGCTTCCTCGTTTTTCTCCCCCCTGTCGAGGGGCAGCTAATTACACAAAGATAGGGACACTACCGAAAGAGTGGTCAAGCGGCTGATGCTACCGCCTTCCCGATCGGCCGCAGGTGGGTAAGCGAGTGACGCGTCTAGATCCGCCCGGGCTGGCGCGTAGCCAGTAGCCCGGGTTCAACGGCATCAACCCCAGGGCTTTGGGGCCCCACCCCACCCGACCTTTCAGGAGACGCGCGCGACCCGAACGAACCGGCGTTGGGCTATTCCGAGTTCGTCTGCTTGAGTCGGGGCCAGTTCAATAGTCTGTTGTCGCGGAGCCTCCCCAGGGCCCGAAAGCCTCGAGCCGTATTCAGAGGGCTGGCGCTGGAGTCCCGTTTGTAGATGTGTCGGAACAGTCCTTCGAGCTCGCGGATTCCCTCGTCCCGGATATTGTCCCACACCTCAAAAACCGAGAAGTGTGTCCACCGTCCTCGCTTGGAGCGACGGTGGCGGCGAAGGCGGGTTCGCAATCCCCCCGTGCCAGCCCATCCCACGCCGACGTAGACAACATCGTAGTGCGGCTTCGCGTCCCGAGTCAGAGAGCAGCACGCGCATCAGCGCAAGGCGCTCATAGAGCATATGCAGGTAAGAGTCGGTTCCCTTTCCCACGTGTCCCGGTAGGTAACCATTTCGAGGAGAGATTGGTCCTTCAGGGCTAGCTTGTTCTCGTCCCCGATCCCGACCGTCATCGTGAAATCTGCCCCGACGTCGAATGGCGGGTCGATGTAGATCAGGTCTATCTCGCCTCGGAAGTCCTTCAACAGGGACGCTGCCACCGGCTTGTTGTCGCTCCAGATGAGCATGTTCCGGAAGTCGTCTAGGTGCGCCGTCTGAGTGTCGAAGAGCCCACCCTGCGCCTCCGCGCGGGCGCGAGGTTCGTCTACTGTCTCGATGCGCTGGAGCGGCATGGTGAGCCCGGCGCCATCGACTTCCCGCCGGTTACCGAACTCGTCGTACTTTCCTTCCCACACCAGTTCCGTCTTGAGGGTCGCGAGCGGGTGCGGATTCCCGGGGCCGAAGGGTCCGGCTGCGGTTCGAGGATCCTGTCGGTTTCGTGAGGCCATCTGTCGCGCGTTCTCCTCTTCTGTCACAGCTTGCGCTAGCGAGCACCTGGGCTCATCGTCCCCTGCCTGCCACCCCGCTAGCCCGGGGGCCGCTCCTCGGGTGGGAAGGTCTTAGGAAGATCGGACAGGCAAGGGATGCAACACGGCGCAAACCGGCGCAAGGGACGCTCCGTAAAAGGTGCTGGAACCACAAGGCCTTACGACTCGGTGAGACCATGATGGAAGGGTCCGACAGAACTGCAAAACCTCCATTCGGCGGTTCGAATCCGCCCGGCGCCTCTTGGAGAAGAGCCCGCAGTCATGCGGGCTCTTCTCTCATGCGGCGCCGGGCCGCGTCAGTCCTCACCACTCGTAGCGTCCGGATCAAGCCGGTGGTTCCGCTCGGTGACCTGGGGTCGGCGTCATGATCCGTGGCCCCCCGGCGGGAACCGTCGATTCCGGTAGGGGGTAGTGCTCGTGTTGGCCCCTCGTCTGCCCTACCCTCCCGGAGGTGTTATGCAAGCCAACGTTCGTTCGAAGCAGTCCCCTCGTTTTGGTCCTCTCGTTCTCCTGCTCGGGGTGAGCCCCGTGGTGCTCGCCGGGTGCGCCGGGTCGGAGGGCACGAGTCCCGATGACACGCCCGCCAGTATCAGCATCGTAAGCGGGAACAATCAGACCGGCGAAGTCGACTCGCCACTCGACGCCGGTCTTGTGGCCGTCGTCAAGAATGCCGGTGGTGACGGGCTGAGTGGAAGAACGGTCCAATGGACCGTGATAGCCGGTGGCGGCACGCTCGGGGCACCGAGCTCGACGACGTCCGCTTCTGGACAGGCCTCTAATACCTACACCCTCGGTTCCAACGTGGGCACGAACACCGTCCGAGCGGCGGTTCAGGGCACCTCACTTTCGACTGATTTCAACGCGACGGCAAATGCCGCGCCGGACCTCGTGCCTGCGAGCATCGCGGTGGTGTCCGGGAACAATCAATCCGCCCCGGTCTCAACGGCCCTTGCACAATCACTGGTGGTGGTGGTCAAGAACGCGGGGGGGGGCGTGCTCTCCAATGTTGCGGTCGATTGGTCGGTGACGGCCGGGGGCGGAAGTCTTGGCTCCGCGGTGTCGACCACGGCAGGCAACGGGGAGGCCTCCAACACGTTCACCGTCGACGATACTGAGGGTTCAAGCACGATCGAGGCGGCCGTGCAAAGCGACGCCACGCTCACGACCCAGTTCACGGCAACGGCCACGGCCGTGGCCGACGCGGCCGTGAGTGTCAATGACAATCAGTTCGATCCCAACGCCGTCAACGTTGGGCTGAACAGCAAGGTCACGTGGACATGGGCGGGAGCGAACCAACATAACGTGACCTTCGTCGATGGTGGACTGACTAATTCCGGCACGCAATCCAGCGGCACGCACGAGGTCACGTTCACGCAGTCAGGCTCCTTTACGTACTACTGTACCATCCACGGAAGCCCGGACGGAGGAATGCGGGGTTCCGTGACCGTACCGTAGTCCGGAACAGAGGCGCTCCCGGGTCCGACCAACCACCGTAGGCGGTCGGACCCGGGAGTGCCGCGGGAGAAGGGCGCGCCGGTGCCGGTGCCGGTCGGCAGCGGCCTACGCATGCCCAGGAGTCACGCGTTCGACAGGGTGCTCCCCGGGGGTCGTCCACTCTTCACGGCTGTTTCAACGTCGATTCACCCCTCCCCAGGCATTATTCTCTCGGTGCCAGTGGGAGGTGAACCATGGTGCGCCATATCGCTTGCCTTTGTGCCGTCGCCGCGCTGGTGGTTCCGGCGCGGGCATCCGGACAAGAACTGTCTCAGGCGTTGCGACAGCTCAACACGCTCCTTGCCGCCAATACATTTCGGGATCACAACGGTGCGACCGGGAGTTCCAAGGTGATCGTCGAGGGCGACAAGCTGGTGGTGGAAGTCCGCAAGCTGAAGGACACGAACGACATCACCAACGTGTACGAAGCGCGGCTCATCGACCTGAACGTGGCCGCGATGGCTACCGATTTTCGGGATTCGCATGCGTCGATCCTCATTCCGTCTCAGGGGCCGGTCGCAGCCAGTCTGCGCTGCGTGACTGGCGGGAGCCCCAACGAATGGGCCTTGCCGTCGGTGCAGTCCGTCACGCTCTTGCTCAGGGCCGATCGGGGAGCCGTTGCTCAAGCACGAGACCTGTTGACGCAGGTCATCCGCCTCGGTCGTGCGCAGGTGAGTGCAGTGCCGTAGCTACGAAGACCGATGACCTTTCGCGCGCCCGAGGAATTCCGTACGTTGGCGCACTGTTGAACGCGCGATCGCATCAGGAGGCAGCTTGTGGGTTATCGGCGTTTCGTAGACCGCGAAGGCCACGCGTGGGAGGTTCGCGACGAGTCACGCTCGTCGTGGCGTTTTGCGCCCCTCGCGGGCAATCCCGGACCTCCGCGGACCGTTACGCCGCCCGGATACGAGAACGATCCGTTCGAGATGAGCGATGAGGAGATGCAGCGCTTGTTCGACGCCCACCCACCGCGTACCGGTCCATCACGGAAGCCGCCACCCTTCAGAGACTGAGCGACGCACTCGGTCGCGTGAGAGTTGACACGGCGTCCCCGGCGGTGGCTGGGCGGCGCTCGGGATCGAGTTGCAGCGCGGCGAGCAATCCCATCTCGACGTCATGGCCGGCGAGTTCCATGGCGCGGCGATGGGCTTCCGGCACATCCCGCCATCTGCCCATCACTAGCTCACCCACCGTTGCGGGTCGGGGCGGCAGATCACCGGTGAGCAGCTCGTACAGGGTTGCGCCGAGCGCGTAGACGTCCGCGCGCTCGTCGAGGTCCCGCACGCCGAGGGCCTGTTCGGGAGCCATGTACCCCGGTGTGCCGATGGCCTCGGGACAGTACCGCTGTGCGTCGCAGCAGAGGCAGCAGGCCGCGGCAATGCCGAAGTCCGCGACTACCGGGCGCCCGCCCTCGAACAACACGTTTTCGGGCTTGATGTCCCGATGAATGATGCGTTGACCGTGAGCGTAGTCGAGCGCCGCGGCGATGTCCTGTGTGATTCGGATCGCCTCCCCCGGGTTCAACGGCCCTCCGGCCACGAGCAACTGCCGGAGCGATCCCCCCGGATAGTACGGCATGGTAAAGAACGGCACACGGTCGGCGTATCCCGACGTGTGCAGGGGAACGATCCGGGGGTGACGAAGCTGAGTCAGCATCCGGATCTCACCCAGAAAACGCTCCGCTTCGAGGGATGGGGCGAGATCCGGTCGCAATACCTTCACCGCGACGTCACGGTCGTGGGAGTTGGGGCGTCCGCGGTACACGATCCCGGCACCACCGTGGCCCAGCTCCTCAAAGAGGGTCACGCCCGGTATGGTCGGCGTGCGCTTCACGGCTTGCGCGCTCGGACGAACGCCGAGAGGAACCGCCCGGCCATCTCAGGCGCCAGCGCGTCGACATCGAGTCCCGCTTCTGTCAGCAACGCCCTCGCGTCCTCCAGTTGATACACTCGCACCGGCTCGATTGAAATGTCCTCGAACCCCACGTCCCGCAGCATGCCGCTGAACTCGGTGACTTCGAGCGCGCCGGCTGCGCATCCCGCCCACATCTCCAGGCTGCCGCGCACATCGGCGGGAATGCTGCCTTCGACCACGATGTCGGTGACTGTCAGGCGGCCGCCCGGTCGCAGCACGCGAAACGCCTCGGCCATGACGGCCGGCTTGTTCTCCGAAAGGTTGATCACGCAGTTTGAGATGACTACGTCCACCGACGCGTCCGGCAGCGGGATGTCTTCGATCCGGCCTTTCAGGAACTCGACGTTGGTGAGTCCGGCGGCCGCCTGGTTTTGCCGAGCGAGCTCGAGCATCTCATCGGTCATGTCCAGACCGTAGGCCTTGCCGCCTGGAGTCACCCGGCGTGCCGACAACAGGACGTCCAGCCCACCTCCGGAGCCGAGATCGAGCACGACGTCACCCGGATGCAACTCCGTGAGCGCCGTAGGGTTGCCGCAGCCGAGCGAGGCCGCGACCGCCTTGGCGGGCAGACCGCCAACCTCCACTCCGTACAGATCCTTGGTGATGGTGGCGCCGTCATCGCCACAGCAACTGGGTTCGCAGCCGCAGGACGCTTTCTCGCCTTCAAGCGCGTTTACGGCCGCCCGGGCGTATTTGCGCCGCACCGCATCGACCGTGGATTCGGGGTTCGTCATGGAACCGACCTTTCATCAAGATTAGTTGATATATGTTACCAAAAAAACTCACCGGCAGCAAAACCGGCCGGTTTCCGCAGCGGCGGCTCCCGCCGCAAATGCGGCCAGCTCGGCGAGCGCACGTGGGTCGAGTCGGTAGTAAACCCACCGACCCTCTTTGCGGTCAGTCACGAGGCCAGCGCTCCGCAACGTCTTCAAATGGAATGACAACCTCGACTGCTGTGCGCCCACGTGGTCCATCAACTCACAAACGCAGTGCTCGCCTTGTTGAAGATGACGAACGATCTCCAAGCGGGTTGGGTCCGCGAGCGCCCGAAACTGCTGGGCACGTCGGTCGAGGTCGGTGGTCGATGCCGTGGTCATGGAGAAAACGTAACAAGAGTGGTTGATATGTCAACCCTGGCGGGCGGCGGCGTGACACGACCGGGAGATGCTGGCCCGCGAGCAGCAAGGGTTGGGGTCGGCGTCTTGACCGGGCGCGGCTCTAAGGATGAAGCGAGACCGGCCGCCGCCACGGATCTGCAGCGGCGGGCAGTCCTCGAGGCATCGGAGGCGACCCACGAGGGTCGCGTCGGCACGGCCACCCGACTGGGTGTCAAGCAGCTCATGGAGGAACTCGAGATCCGGTCGGGCGACCCTACAGAGGCTCGAGGCGCGCGGTGAAATGCCGCAGCACCTCGGCTGACTGCGTGATCCGCATGCCGCGTATGGCCTGGCGGTTCGCGAAGAGCTGGCAACAATGCTCGCCGACGTACTCCATGTGACTCCTCGTGTAGACGCGCCGCGGCACCGCTAGGCGCACGAGCTCCAACGCCGGCCACTCGTCTTGTTCTCCGAACATCAGCCCACCGATTTCGACGCCGCGAATCCCGCCCTCCAGATACAGGGCACAGGTCAGTGCTTGGGCGGGGAACTGCTCTTGAGGGATGTGCGGCACGAAGCGCCTTGCGTCGAGGTAGACGGCGTGCCCACCCACGGGGAGGACGATCGGCACACCTCCGTTCGTCAGTACGCGACCGAGATCTTGTACTTGCTCCACGCGGTGCGCGAGGTAGCGCTCGTCCAACACTTCCTCGAGACCTCGTGCCATCGCCTCGAGATCGCGCCCGGCTAGTCCTCCATAGGTCGGGAATCCCTCGATGAGGACCAGCATGTTCTTGATCTCTGCCGCGAGCCGCTCGTCATTGAGCGCCAAAAACCCGCCCATGTTGACCAGGCCGTCCTTCTTCGCCGACATCGTGCACCCGTCGGCCAGTTCGAAGAACCGCAGCGCGATGTCGCCGATCGTTCCCTCCTCCTGGCCGCGCACCTGGTTAAAGTACGCGTTTTCCGCGAACCGGCAGGCATCGTAGAAGAACGGAATGCCATGGCTGCGGCACCAGGCGGACACCTGGCGCGCATTGTCCAGGCTCACGGGTTGGCCGCCCCCGGAGTTGTTGGTGATGGTCAGCAGGACGAACGGGATGCGGCGCTTCCCCACGTCGGCCAGCACATGATCGAGCTTGCCGATATCCATGTTTCCCTTGAACGGCAGCTCGGCGAGCGGGTCGTAGGCCTCGTCGATCGCGCAGTTGACCGCGATGCCGGCGTTATGCTCGATGTTTGCACGAGTCGTGTCGAAATGGATGTTGTTGGGGACGTGATGCCCCGGTTTGACCAGAGTGGTGAACAAGAGGTTCTCGGCTACGCGGCCCTGATGAGTGGGAATGACGTGACGATAGCCGGTAATTCTCCGCACCACGTCCTCCACCCGGAAAAAGTTGCGGCTCCCCGCATACGCTTCGTCGCCGAGCATCAACGCGGCCCATTGTTGATCAGACATGGCCGACGTACCAGAGTCGGTGAGCAGGTCGATCGTGATGAGGCGCGACGGGATGTTGAACAGGTTGTAGCCGGCCTCGATGAGGGCGGCCTCACGTTCCGTGCGCGATGTGAAGGCGATCGGCTCGATCGCCTTGATCTTGAAGGGCTCCATGTCTCAGAAGGCCGTGGTGAGCCCGACGGGGAGGCGCATCACGTTGAGCCACCGGGTGATGTCGTGGGCGCGAACGCCGGAATCGCCTCACCGGCGCGCGACGAGGGCGTCCGCACCAACAGGAAACTCGCGACGGGCGATGGGGCTATCGATCGCACTGTGAAGACCATGGGTTGCATCGGACACCCTTGATTGGAAGACCTCGTGGGTTGCCCCTACGTTGCTGGTGGAGCATGCTTCGGGTCGAATACGGAGCGAAACTCTCGGACCTATGATGAAGCCGCGAACAACCATCTGTGAAGGGTGGCTGAGCCGCCGCAGTGGGCGCGGATTTGCTGCGGTTGTGGGTGTCGGGATCGGGTTGGGCGGCGCGCCTCTTCTTGCCCAAATGCCCGATCTCGTAACCGACCGACCGGACCAGACCGAATCCACGGCGATCGTGCCGCGGGGGTATGTGCAGGTGGAAACCGGATGGACCTTCGCGAGAGCCACTGAGGCGGGTTTTCGTTCGGACCTCCATACGGTTGCCTCCAGCCTGGTGCGCATCGGCACCGTCAGTCGCATGGAGGCACGGATCGGTTTTGCAGGTTGGCAAAGGGTCAACCAAACGGGGTTGCCGCCGGTTGCCGGAGCCGGCGACCTCGACGTGGGCATCAAATATCAGTTACTCCCGGGCAACGGACGGAATACTGAGATCGCTCTGCTCACCTCGATCGTGCTTCCCACCGGCGCCACCGCGTTTCGCAGTTCGCGAATCGAGACCGCGGTGCGGCTCGCCGTGTCCCACTCGTTTGGGGAGCGCGTGGGATTGGGCTACAACGTTGCGACCACGGTTGCGAGCCAGCGGTCCGGTCCTCGTGGCATCGTATTCGAGGAGCTCGCCTATACGGTGTCCTTGGGTCTCAAGGCGACTCACCGTGTCGGCCTCTTTGTGGAATCGTTCGGTAGCTTCTCGACGAGCGCCCTCACGCGATCCGAGCATTCATTGGACGGCGGCCTCACGGTGGCGTTGCTGCGTCTCCTGCAGTTGGATGTGAGTGGCGGGTTTGGACTGAATCCCGCCGCCGCCGACTGGTTCATCGGTGCGGGCCTATCTGTTCTCGTCGGTGGGTAGCTGCCAACAGGCGCGTCGGGTTACCCACGCTCATCACTTGTGCGAGAGACTCCACACGTAGGCTGCGACGTCCTGCAGCTGCTCGTTCGATAGCTGACCGCCGCCGCGAGGGGGCATCGCCGCGCCCGTGCTCGATCGGTCAGAGCTCACGCCTTTCCGCAGCGTCTCGAGGATTCCCGCCAGGCTCCCATCGCTGTGGAGCCACTCGTCATCGGCGAGGTTCGCCCCGAGATTCGGGATCCCCTTCGCATCCGTCCCATGACACGCCATGCAGAGCCCCGTCCCGTTGAACAACGCAGCCCCACGTTGGATGGCGGCGTCGGTGACCTCCGGGGGACGGGTGGTTTGCGCCCCCGCCGTGACCGGCAGCAGGACAAGCGCCGCGACCAGCCAAGCCTTCATGGCGACTGCTCCATCATGAGGAGATCGAAAGGTACGACCGGTGTGTGGAGATTCGCTACAGCATCCGCTCACGCCGTGTGGTGAGGTCGAGGAGGGAGTACAACCAGCACCGACGCGTAATGCCGGTCGCGCAGACATACACGGCCGCCAGTCCGATTCCCAGCGACAGCACAACGATCTCGTGTAAGAGACCAGCAACAAACAACAGGGCCACGCCAATGATCGCTCTCACCAGCGCGTCCAATCGCCCGACATTCATGGGACGCCCTCCAGCCAGCCCGCAGATCAAACGTGGCGGGGCCACCGTGAACTCCGGGTCAATAAGCTATGAAGACTCGGTCAAGCGGTCGTGGGCGGCCGAAACGGAACAGCGATGCTGATTGCCAGTCCTCCAGGCGCCGAGCGCTGGGCCGAGATCGTCCCGCCGTGGGCATTGACGATCGCTGCCGAAACCGAGAGCCCGAGTCCCGCGCCGCCACGGGTGCGGGCGGAATCTCCGCGGACGAAGCGCTCAAACAACACGGACAACAGCTCGTCGGGCAGCCCGGGGCCGGTATCCATGACGGTCATGCTCCACCGCCGCGCATCGCCGTCGAGCGCCACGGTCACCGCGGTACCGTCAGGAGTGTGCTTGATCGCATTGTCCAGCAGATGGTCGCATACCAGCCCTATCATGTGGGGGTCGACCTGCGCCAGGATCGCCGGACCGGGTGTGAGTGCAAACCGGTGGCTGGGTCCCCGGCCCAGCGCGCGTTGCACCGACCGTTCCACCAGCGCCCGTACGTCTGTCTCCTCCATCGCTGGGCGGAGGTCCTTGGCGTCGAGCCGCGCGAGGAGGATGAGCGAGTCGCTGAGCGCAGCGAGATGAGCCACTTCCTCGAGCAGGCTTTCGAGCACCGCCTGGTATGTCTCGGGTGAGCGTGGGTGGCGTAACGCCACCTCTATCTCGCCCTGCATCGCGGTGATCGGCGTGCGCAGATCGTGGCCGGCATCGGCGATCATGCGCCGCTGCGAATCGAGGGCGGACTCGAGGCGGGCGATCATACGGTTGATCACGGCGACGAGGCCCGCCAGCTCCGTGACGTCGGCGTGGGCCGAGATCCTCTGTCCAGGGTGCTCCGGCTCGACCGCTTCGGCCTGGGCGGTGATCGCCAGGACCGGCTCGACACTGGAGTCAGCGAGCCAGCGCGCTCCTAGGGACGTGGCCAGCGTACCGAGCAACACCGTGCCGAGCATGAGAAGCAGGAGGTCATTCCGGCTCCTGTCGAGTCGTTCGTAGGACGCGGCCACCTGGACGACCAGCCGTCCTTGCGGTCCGCGCACCGCGACCGGTACGTACAGCGCGCGAATACGCTCCCCGAGCCAGGGTTGCGTGGTCCACACGTCCGCGCCGCTGGCCGCCTGAGTAAACGCGGCCGTATCCAGCGGGAGGTCGGCGGCGAGACCCGTGTTCGCTGCCACAATCGTCCCAACGGAATCGCGCGCCACGACGAAGCGATTCACCTCGTCGACGAACTCGTCCCATGTGAACAGATCCGGATGTGGATGGAGCGGAAATCCGGCGCGCAGGTATGACGACTCCAGTTGCGCACCGGCCGCGAGGTCGCGATCGAGCTGTTCGAGCATGAGGCGCCGCGCGCCGAGGAAAGCCCAGGCAGCGATGAGGAGAAGCGCGGCGAAGAGGGTGGCGGAGAACCGCACGCTCAAGGTGCGGCGCAACGAGTACATCAGGTCCGTTCGCCGTTAGGCCTCTTCAGGCAGAACCCGACGCCGCGCACCGTCTGGACGTATCCGTCCTTCCCGGCGTCGCGGAGCTTTCGTCGCAAGTTGCCGATGTGGACGTCCACCACGTTGCTCTCTGGATCGAAGTGCATGTCCCAGACCTTCTCCAGCAACTCTGTACGCCGCACGACATCCTCGGGGTGGAGCATGAAATGCTCGAGCAGCTGAAACTCCCTGGGAGTGAGGTCGAGCGGCCGCTCACCGGCCCAGGCGCGATGCTTGAGGCGATCGAGTTCGAGCGGTCCGTAGCTCAGCCGGTCGAGTCTCGCGGCTCCGCCGCGCCGCACCAGCGCGCGCAGGCGGGCAAGGAGCTCGTCGAACTTGAACGGTTTGGTCAGGTAATCGTCGGCGCCGGCGTCCAATCCACGGACCACGTCCTCGGTGGCGTCGCGCGCCGTGAGCATCAGGATCGGCGTACTGCGACCCTCGCGTCGAAGCTCCGACGCCACCTGCAGACCGTTCTTTTTGGGCAGCATGAGATCCAGCAGAATGGCGTCGTAGTCGTTGATGTGGGCCAAGGCCGTGGCTTCCTCCCCGTCCTTCGCCACATCGACCGCATATCCTTCCTCGCGCAGCCCCATCTCAATGAAGCCGGCGACTTTACGATCATCTTCGACGACGAGTATTCGCATGGACGTTACCGTACCCGGTTTGGCGTAACTGGTGCAACAAGGGTCTATGAAGAGCCCTTCACTCCCCTGAGGCGTATCGTGGGATCTGCAGCACAAAGCGGCATCCTTGTCCCGCGGTGCTCTCCACGGTGAGATCGCCACCGAGAATGCGGGATAGCTTGCGCGAAAGGGCGAGTCCGAGTCCGGTTCCGCGATCGGTCTGTACGCCCGCCCGCTCGAACGCCTCGAAAATGACGAGCTGCAGCTCGGCCGGAATGCCGTCACCGTGATCGATGACTTCGAACCGCAGCTTGTGATCTGCCGCATCCAGCACCACCTGGATTTGCGCACCGCTAGGGCTATGCCGCACGGCGTTGGTGAGCAAGTTGATCAGCACCTGCCGCACCCGTTGGGGATCGGTACTGCAATCGACTGGCCCCGGCGGTCCCGCAATGGCAATCGGTACACCCTTTCGTTCCGCCGCGGGTTCTACGGTCGAAACGGACTCCCGGACGATGGTCCATGCATCCACGGCGCGCACGATCGGCTGCAGCTTGTCCGCGTCCAAGCGACTCAGATCGAGAAGGTCGTCGAGGAGAACCAGCATGCGCTCCGCTGACTCGTGGACTTCCTTGGCCGCTCGCGGCGCTTCGCCCCGTGTACGCCGAATCCACAGATCGGCCCATCCGTAGACCGCAGTCAACGCATTGCGTAGCTCGTGGTTGATCATCGAAAAGAACCGATCCCGCGAGATCTGCATCGCCCTGAGTTCGTTCAGGAGCCGTTCGCGTTCGCGACTGAATCGCGCGTTCTGGACGGCCACGGCCGCATGGGCCGCGAGGAGGACGGCAAACGACTCGTCATCTTCCGTAAAGGCGGTGCCACCCGCTTTTTCCGTGAGGTAGAGATTCCCGATTGGGCCGTCGCGACCGATCACGGGCACGCCCAGGAAGGTCTCCATGACCGGGTGGTTTTCCGGGAAGCCGGCGGCGTCAGGGTGGTCGGCGATGTTGTGGAGTCGCAGTGGGCGAGGGTCGCGCGTGAGGATGCCGAGGACGCCGCGCCCCTGAGGCGGGTCGCCGATGCGCGCTCGCTTATCGTCACTGAGACCGCTCACGACGAAGGTTTCGAGCTTGCCCTCGGCGCCGAGCACACCGAGTGCGGTATAGCGTGCGCCGATCACCTCGCGGGCGGAGTCGACGATCTCCTGGAGCACCCGATCGAGATCGAGTTCGGCCGTGATGCGCACCGTCGCGTGTGACAAGCGACGAATACGATCCCAGGTGCCAGTGGGTGAGCGTGGGGAGGTCGTCATGCCGACCGGAAGGTACGCATGCGCCGCATGCGGCGGCCAGGGTGGGGTGGAAGGCCCCCTACCGTTCGACGTCCCGTTGCGCCCTATTCGAGTCACGATCAAGGGACGTTATGGATCTTGGAACTTCTCAAGCGACGCTGCTCCTGCTGGCTCTCGCCAGTGGTGCGGCGTTACTCGCGGCCGTCGGCGTCGTCCCGCTCATCGGACGCCCGACACCCCCGCCGGGCCTCATTGGGTGGACCAATGCGGTGGCGGCCGGGCTCATGCTGGGTGCGGGATACGCGCTCGTTGCTTCCGGTGTGGCCGTGGAGCCGGTGCCCGGAGTGATCGGCGGAGGGTTCGGGGTGCTCTACGTCGCGTTCGCGCACTGGATCACGGGAACTGGGCAACTGGAGCTCAATCGCATGGGTGATGCAGGGCCCGTCTATCCGTACCAAGTGCTCATGGTGCATGTGTTGCACTCCGCATCTGAGGGCCTAGCGATCGGGGTCGCCATGGCAGTGAGCACGTCGTTTGGGGTCTTCATGTGCGTCGCGATCGCCGTCCACAACATGCCGGAGGCGACGGCGCTCTGCGCCATCCTGCGCAGCCGCGGCCTGACGCTCCCCCAGGCTGCGGGGATGGCGATCGCCGTGCGGCTGAGCCAGGTGCTGTTGGCGGTGGCGACGTTTGCGGTGGTGTCGGCGGCTCCGGCGCTGACCCCCTGGGTCCTGGGCGTGGCGGTCGGCGCCCTCATCTACCTGGTGATGGCCGAGTTGCTGCCCGAGTCGTATCGGGAGGCCGGGCACCGGAGCATCGCCCTCGTGACAATCGTCGCCATGATGATGCTCGTGCTGTTGAGCGGCAGGGCCCTGTGACCGGGCACCCAGCCCTGCTCGTCTTCCTGTATGCTCTGGTCACCGCCCTGGCTACGGGGCTGGGGGCGCTACCCTTTGCGCTCGTGCGTCGCGTGTCGCCCCACGCGGTGGCCTACGCCAACGCGATCGCCGCCGGCCTCATGCTCGGGGCGAGCTTCGGGTTGGTGGTCGAGGGGACATCCTTCGGCCGGCTGGAGACGGTGATCGGCGTGGCAGTAGGTGTCTTGTTCATCCTGGTGACACAGCATGTGCTGGCAGGTCGAGAAGTCGAACTTGCCGACGTACGCGGAGCCGGCGCGCAGCGGATGCTGCTCATCGTGATCGTGATGACGGTACACTCGTTCGCGGAAGGTGTCGCGGTCGGCGTGTCGTTTGGCGGTGGGGTGACGCTGGCAGCGGTCATCACGATTGCGATCGCCGTCCACAACATCCCCGAGGGCCTGGCGATCTCCGCGGTCTTGCGTCCACGGGGTGCGACGGTCGCCGCCTGCGCCGGCTGGAGCATCTTCTCGTCGCTCCCGCAGCCGCTCATGGCCGTGCCCGCGTTCCTGTTCGTCGATGCCTTTCGCGCGGCACTACCCTACGGCATCGGGTTTGCCGCTGGCGCGATGGTGTTCATGGTGTTCGTCGAGCTGCTTCCGGAGGCATTCGGACAGGCGCGCCGCTCGGTGGTCGCGACGCTCGTGAGCCTCACGATGGTGGCCATGATCTTCTTCCAGCAATACCTGTAGCGCGTTACCTCGGGAAAGTCGAACGGCCAGGTTCGATCCTGGCCGTCCGTTCCGCAGCGCGTGTCGTAGTGGATTAGAAGGGCTTGAATCCCGGCGATCCAAAGCGCTCGAGTTGCAGGTGGCTGAGGAGTGGGTACGCATACGAGACGATGACGAGGATCACGGCGACCGCGAACCACGGCCAAAAGCGATCAAGCCATCCGACGGTGGTCGGCGCGCCTTCAACCGGCTCCGCAAACTCGATGTCAGGTTGCTCAATGCGCTTGCCGGCCACCACGGTACCCAGCATCACGAGAAGGAAGAAGGCGGCGCTGATGAACAGGATGATACCGCCAACCGCGGAGAGCGCTGTCAGCCCCTTCCACGACTCCGCGATGGCGCTGCCGCCATAGGTCGCCTCGTACACCCGCCTCGGCATGCCCTGAAGGCCGGTGATGTGATTGCTGATCGAGAAGAACACCATCCCGATGAACCACAGGAAGGGTTGGACCTTGGCGAGCAAGACGAGTTCGAGATCGCGCTGCACGAGTTTCGGCACCAGCCAATAGGACACCCCCATGAAGGTGAGCGCCGTGGCCGATCCAACCGTCAGGTGGAAATGTCCCTGAATCCACGCGGTGTTGTGGATCATCGCGTTCATGCCGAACGCCGCGTTGATCGCGCCCCCGAAACCCCCGATCGCGAACAGTATCATGCTGAGCAAGACTGCAGAGACAAGCGGATCGTCCCACGGCAGCGCGCGAATCCACCCGAACAAGCCGCGACCGCCTCGTACTCGACCCGCGATCTCGAACGACGCGACCACGGTGAACGCCGTGACAAAGCTCGGGAACAAGATGGCCGACGTGTTGACGGTGTGCAGCATTTTCCAACCCGCCGCGATGCCGGGGTCCATGAACTGGTGGTGAAACCCGACCGGGGTCGAGAGAATCACGAACAGCATGAACACAAGGCGCGCGAGAGGGTCGCTGAATAGCTTGCCGCCGGCGACTCTGGGTGCCACGGTGTACCACACCACGTACGCCGGAATCAGCCAGAAGTAGACCAGCGGGTGGCCGAAATACCAAAACAGCATCCGGGCAAGCAAGGGATCGACGGTTTCGGATAGCCCCAGCGACCAGGGGATGAGTTGCAGCAGCATCTCCGCGGCCACGCCCACGGTGGCCAGCAGCCACACGAGAATCGTCGCAAGCAGCCCGTGGACGGGGAGTGGAACCGGGCGGCCCGGGTGATCACGCCGCCAGGCGGCGTAGGTCGCCAAGATTACGCCGGACCACAGCCAGGACCCGACAACCAGCAGCGTCGCGCCGATGTAGAACACCGGGTGCGCCTGCAGCGGCGGATAGAACGTGTACAGCACGGTCGCCTTGCCCGTGAGGATGGCCCAGGCGGCACCAGCCGTGCCGAACAGGGCAACCCAGAATCCCGCCCAGGCGACTTTGGGTGCCGCGAGGGGTCGGTCCAAGGCCTTCGTGGTGAACGCGACGCCAATCCCCATGATGACGAATGTGGTGAACACCAGCGCCATCAGCACGCCATGCGCGGTCACCGACATGTAGTACATCTGCGGTGACCGAAATGGCAACTCGAGACTGGCGCGAGAGATGGCCTGCATCAGCGCCATGAATGTGGCGACCCCAAACGCTCCCAGCCCGACGCCGATATTGGCCGTCGCGAGCGATCGTTGGTGGATCATGGCGCCTCCACGATCAGGGTCGCATACATGCCGTGATGGCCCACCCCACAGAACTCGTTACAGGTGATCAGATACTCTCCCGACTCCGGAAACGTCATAGTGAACTGGCTGACGTAGCCCGGGACGATCATCGTGTTTCCATTGGTGCCCACAATCTGGAACCCATGAACCACATCGGCGCTCGCGATGCGGAACGTCACCGGTCGGCCGGGTGGTACACGAATCTCGTTCGGCTGAAACGCGTACATCATCGCGATCAGCGTGACGGTGACGGACCCGTCCGCAGCGACCGTCACCCCACGGTTCGCGAACCGGGCGTCGGTCCAAATGGAGCGCGGGTCCACCGTTTCAACGTGACTCGGTGGGATGCGTCCCTGGGAAATGGTCGCGAACGCGATCATGCTCAAGAACAGCGCGATAATCCCGGCGGCGCTCCACATCCACACGCGTTCGTACACATGAATGTGCATGTGCCCGTTACCTCGTTACCGCACCACGCGGCAGATACAACAAGACGAAGAACAGCAACCAGCCGACGACGAATACCAGGCCGTAGAGCCCGATCAACGCCAGCGTGCCTCGAGGATGGTCCGGAAGTTCAGGAGGGCCATTCGACATGGGTGATGCTCCTTAGAAGAGTGGCGTTTCTGCCGGGAAGGCGTGGTCAAGTGCTCCCTGGTGGCATGCCGCCCCACAACGGCCAAAGGGTGAGGGTGTCCCTGTGGAACGCGCATAGCCTAACTCCGTCAGTACCATATGGCGACTGGAGGCAAGACTGGCAACCCGGAGTTGGACGGCGCGCCACGCGGATGCGCGACCTAGTTCTGCCCAAGGGCGCGTCTTCGCACCCGGCGACGCCCGGACCATTCATGCCGGTCCGCCGCCGCGAGGGTCGTGGGAGATCCGCCCGGGCCCCGGACCGGAACGACGAGCAGCGATCTGGCCATCCGGGTGAGGAGTCGTTCGGTTGTGCTGCCGATCAGGATTCGATCGACCCAATTGCGTCCGTGCGAGCCCACCACCACGAGATCCGCGGCCCATTGATCCGCCACCTGCTGAACCACGTCCAGTGCCTTGCCCCTGTGAACCTCGATGTCCGCTTCACGGCCGAGCGACGCGTCCACGGCGTCTCGTAGAGCCACCTCTGCCTCCGGGACGCTCGTGGGTTCCTCACATTGCCAATTGGTGTCGGTCGTGGTGGGGTGGGCTTCGAGGACGTGAATGGCCAGCACCTCGGCATCGAGCGCAGTGGCGAAGCGCCGGGTGGCCTCGAGTGCCGGCCCGCCGGCATACGATAGGTCGCTGGCCACCAGAATTCGTGCCATCCGCTCCGCCGTCTGGGCGACCACAAGAACAGGTACGTCGACCGACCGGATCATCCGGTGGGCGGTGCTGCCGCTCCACCAGCGCGAAGGAGCTCGGCGGCGCTTCCGTCCGAGCACCAGCAACCCGGCTCCGTGGTCGTCGATCGCCTTCTTGAGTCCCCAGCTTGGTGTTCCGAGGCGGACTTCGATCTGGTGGGTCTCGCCCGGAAACTGCTCTTCCATGCGGGCGACCACATGCCCGCGTGCCAGATCGCTGATGTCGTTCGCGAACTCGGGCCGTACGGCGCTGTGGGCGAGATCCAAGGGGACGCGTGCGACGTCTTGCGTCACGTGAACCCAAGCACACCGCGTACCCGTGCAGTCCGCCAGCAGCCGGGCCATGCGCGCGGCCGCCGCCGCCTCCGCCGATCCGTCGACCCCCACAATAATGGGCTTCCAGCACACGATATCGATCTCCGAATTGTCGTTGAGAAGGGCGCGTTTGCGGGTAACCGAGCCACGGAATGATGGAACTGGAGCCGTGACGAAACCCTGAAATGCCCCTGAAGCTGCTCAAGCGGCGTTCAAGGGCTTTTCACCAGACCTTCATGGGGGTGGGGATAGGATTTGCGAGTCATCCAGCAAGGGTGGCTTTTCTGCGGGAGTGCCCTGGAGGGAGGGGCCGACGTTCGCGACGTCGCCGAGTTCTCGAGGGGCTTCAGCCACCGGCCGCAGGCGAGGCGATAGGGGATCGCCAAGCACGCAATCCGGGGCGAGATCGATGGAGTCCTGTGCTAGCGGCGATCGCTAGCGCGATGACCGAAACTCGGAGGGAGATCCCTCACCCCCGGTGCACGGGAGGGCGCCGGGGGTTTCTCGTTGTATCCAATTTTCAGATGCAGCTCTTGCGCGTCGAGTCCGGCAAGTGGTGACGGCGAGTCGGGCGCGCGAGCGGCGCTCGCTACGGCCGCCCGGCGGTGATCGCGGGGGTTGGCGCGGGGATTGCTGTCGGATGCACGACCATCACCGACGCGGGAAGGTCATGGAGCAGATCGTAGCTCACACTGCCGAGCACCGCCCGGTCGAAGCCGCTGCGCCCGTGATGACCCACGACGACGAGATCGGCTCCCCACGAACGGGCCTCGACCTCGATCACGGCGGTGGGGTTCCCTTCCCTAACGAAGCGCTCGGCGTCTGGGTCGGCGATCAGCGGCCATACGCTCTTCTCGAGCACGGTCATCGTGGCGTCGTGCATGGCGGTTAGGTCAACCAGCGGCTCGAGTTCCAAGGCATACGGGATCGGTGCCAGCGCATGCACGAACCGGACTTTCGCTCCCAGCCGCCGTGCGAGTTGCTCCGCGGCGGCGATGGTGCTCGCAGCCGTTTCATCGACGTCCAGCGCGACGAGCACCCGTCGCACTCGTGCCATCGACGGCGTCGCCACGAGCACCGGGAGGTCCGACGTGCGCAGCAGCTGGTGCACGGTGCTTCCCGCAAGCCACCGCCCCAGGGCGGAGTGCCGCTTACCCCCCACCACAATCAAGCTCGCCCCGGACTCGACGGCAGTTTCCGCCAGCACATGGGCGGCGGGTCCTATGCGCACCTCGAGGCAATCGAGGCAACCCGCAGGTACTCGATCGCCCAGTGAGGCACGGACGATGTTGACCGCGTGGAGCAACAGGTGTCTGCGAATATCATGCTCGGTGATGCCGGGCGGATGACCGGGCAGGACCCAGGCGTCGCTCACGGCGTGCACGAACACGGCGCGACCTGACACAGCGTTGGCAAGGCGCCAGGCGGTCACAGCGGCCCATCCGCCTTCGGTCGAGGTGTCCACGCCGGCCACCATGACCGGACCGGTCATGTGGCTTCACCCGGGCCTGGACCCCCGGCAGGATCTGGGGACCGCACGATCAGTACCGGCGTGGTGGCACTCCGAATGACCTTGTCCGCCACGCTGCCGAGCAGGAGTCGAGGCAGGCCGCTTCGCCCGTGCGTCGTAACCACGATCAGGTCGGCTTCGGTCTTCCGGGCGAACGTCGTCACACCAGGTCCTGGCTGCACTCCCGGCAAGACGGCTGTCTCGATGGTTCGCCCCGTTTGGCTCCACCTCGTCTTCACGTCGAGTAGATACCGGGCGGCGTCCTCTCCCTCTTGACCCGCGACCTCCTGCGGCTCCTTCACCCCGTAGGGCATGTACGGTGAGGCGGCAAACCGCGGGGGCACCGCACGCACCAGCACGTAGGTGGCTCGGGCCGGCGCACCGATCCGGTGCGCCCAATCGAGTCCGGCCTCGGCATACTCCGATCCGTCCAGCGCCACCACGATGCGCGTGAACGCATAGGGCGTTCGCAGGTCGATGGGACCTTCCTGGGCAGGTCTGAACAGCAGCACGGGAACGCGAGAGTGACGGACGAGGCGGTCCGCGACGCTGCCCAGCCAGGCACGACTCAGCGGTCCGCGCCCGTGGGTGCTCATGACCACGAGGTCGTCGGGCGAGGATGACACGTGCTCGCGCAGGGTCTCGGCGACACGTCCGCTCAGGATCGTCGACGTCACGTCGACGTCGATCGTGTCTCCCACGCGACCGATGACCGCCTTCAAGTACTCCGCGTACGATGCCCGCAGTTCATCTCCTGGGATCTGCCACTCGGCGATGAGCGGCTCGTCCAGGCAGACCGACACAAGCTCGACCCCGCTCTCCAGCAATCCCGCGAGACTCAGCGAAATCGGGATGGCGTTCTCGGCGAACGGTGAGCCGTCCAGCGGCACGACGATCTTCATTATCGGGGACTCGCCCCTTCCCCTGGGTGATTTCACCGTAGCGCCCGACGAGTGAGGGTGGGCTAAACGCACCTGTAACCCGGATTCATGGACGACCGGTCCGCCCCGGAGCGCCGGAGGTGTAGGTTTCGTCAGCGCTCATGTGAAGCGAGGTTCGATGCGGTGGTCCTGGAGTCTCGGCCAGCTTGCGGGGATTCGCGTCCAGGTGCACTGGACGTTTCTGATCCTTATTGGGTGGGTCGTGCTTCAACACGTGTCCCGCGGGGCAAGCGCGGTGGAGGTCGTTCATGGCGTGCTTCTCGTCCTGGCGGTCTTTGGATGCGTCGTATTGCACGAACTTGGCCATGCGCTGACGGCCCGAAGGTTCGGGATTGCCACGCGCGACATTACGCTGCTGCCCATCGGTGGCGTCGCCCGCCTGGAGCGTATGCCGGAACGGCCGCTCGAGGAGCTTCTGGTTGCCGCCGCGGGACCGGGTGTGAACGTCGTCATCGCTGGCGTCCTCGCAGCCGGCCTCCAACTGTTCGGCGATGTGGACCCGTTGACGACCGCGTTAGCGGTTGACGGGACGTTCGTCGCCCAGCTCATGTGGATTAACGTGATTCTGGTGGCGTTCAACCTCCTCCCGGCGTTTCCGATGGACGGCGGTCGAATCCTGCGTGGAATCCTCTCGATGCGACTCGCATTTGCGCGCGCCACCGCTATCGCGGCGCTGGTCGGGCAACTCATGGCGATCTTGTTTGGGGTCGCGGGGCTCATGGGAGGCAACCCGTTCCTCGTCTTCATCGCGGTGTTCGTCTACCTCGGGGCGCAGGCGGAGACGCGCTATGCTCAGACCCGCTCGGTGCTCGAGGGCGTGACGGTGGCGGACGCGATGACGACGAGGTTCCAGGTGTTGCGATCGGACACCGCCCTCGGAGCGGCAGCGGAAGAGTTGCTGACCGGCGGGCAGGAGGACTTCCCGATCGTGCGGAACGGAGGTTTGGAGGGGATGCTCCTGCGACGCGATCTCGTCACCGCTGTTCGAGCCCGGAAGCACGAGGTTGCGGTGGCGGACCTGATGCGAACGGACTGCGTCGTTGCAGAGGCGGATGACTCGCTCCATGCGACGCTCATGAAGATGCGCGCCGCACGATGCTCCTCGGCGCCCGTGGTTCGACTGGGTATCGTGGTCGGGCTGCTCACCCTCGAGAGCGTCGCGGATCACGTGACCTTGGGGCAGGCGACACGCCGGGGTGAACGAGCCGGCGTGGCGTCGATCTTCGCCACCGATTAGCCACCGTCGAGGTACGCTATTGTGGTTGCGATCCGCTGTCGGCTGCCGCTGAGGGGCCCACCAGACTGACGAGGGTCTGACCAGGTTTGGGTGCAGGCGGCTTCTCGGCGGTGACGATTTCGACAGTCGCCCGACTCCCGGATCACAAAGAGCTGGAGGGCGCTCTCACCAGACCGCTTCCGATATGCCGCGAAATCCAACTCCTCGGTCAGACGGGTTCGCTTGATCACGAGGACGCTTGCCAGGCCGACGAGACCGTGTTCCATCAGACGTTACGTCCGCGCCTGACGGTCAAAAGCTAGGCGCGTGCGCTTCGGCGCCGGCTATCGCGACGATGCCCGATCCGGTGGCGCAGAGCTGGCCTTGGTCGTCGGAGAGTCTGGCATCGACGAACACGAGCCGGCGACCGGTTCGCGTTGGTCGCCCTTCGGCCACCAGGCTCGTGCCGCGCACCGGCTTGAGAAAGTTCACGTTGAGCTGCGCGACACCGACTTGCTGTCCCTGGAGCTGAAGGTAGCCCGTGAGGCCGATGACCAGATCGATCATGCCTGCGATGACGGCACCCACCACCGCGTCCGTGCCCAATCCACCACGGTGATATGGTTGCAAGTGGTCGATTCTCGCCCGGGGCACACTGGGATCGGACAGGTCAATCCGTGCCGCCATGTGCTGCATGGCCGGATGCCGGTTCCACTCGGCCACGAAGGCCGCGATGAGCTCGGGCGTCGCCGCGCTCGGATGAGGAGGCAGATGCGTCATAGCTGCGAGAGCGAACTTCCGCCGTCCACCACGAAGATTTGACCAGTGATCCAGCTGGCGGCAGGTGAGCAGAGGTACGCCACCATCTGCCCGACGTCCTCGGGGGTTCCCCAGCGTCCGAGCGGGATCGCTCGGCGCATACCCTCCGTCAGAGAAGCCGCGTCCCCTCCGGCGGAGAAGGCTTTGGAAGCGCCTGGAGTCGGAATCGGCCCCGGGGCAACGGCATTTACCGTGATGCCGTCAGCCGCCCATTCGAGCGCCAACGTGCGTGTGAGGGCGTCCACCCCCGCCTTCGCCGCCGTGGCATGCGCCATCTTGGGCCACCCGCGATAGTGCAGGGTCATCGAGATGGAGATGATGCGCCCGCCGCCCTGTTGTCGCATGACGGGATACACCGCCTGGGAGGAATAGAACGTTCCGTAGAGGTCCGTCTCCACAACCGCCTTCCATCCCTTGGGCGACAGCTCAGCCGACGGCGAATAGAAGTTTCCGGCGGCGTTGTTGACGAGAACGTCGAGACGCCCCAGGGCGTCCGTCGCTCGCGCGACGGCATCGCGGAGGGAGTCGGGGTCACGAACGTCTCCCGGAATGGGCAGAGCCCGTACGCCGCGCTCGACCAGCTGCCGAGCCGCCGGATCCAGATGGACCGACCGCCTACTGACCAACACGATGTCGCAGCCCAGGTCGGCAAGCACTGTGGCGATACCAAAGCCAATGCCGGTTCCACCGCCGGTGACGAGTGCTACTTGCCCGCGGAGGAGTCCATCCTGGAAGGTCACGTTCAGCTCACCGCTAGGTGAAGAGGCGAATAATAATACGCGGGCTCGGTGTCCGAATCGTGGCCGCAGCAATCGACGACCACCCGCCGAGCCTTGCGGCGATCCGCGCCGCGGGGCATGTTCCCGTCCCCGTCAAAGGAGGTGGTGGCAGTGCGTGTATATCCAGCAGAAGCGATCCGCAATGTCGCTGTAGTTGGTCACGGCGCCAGCGGCAAGACAACCCTCGTTGATGCCCTTGCGTTCGTGACCGGAAGTTCCCGCCGCCATGGTTCCGTGACAGACGGAACCGCCCTCACCGACTACACCCCAGACGAAATCGAGCGGCAGTATTCGATCAACCTTGCCCTCGCGCATGCCGAGTGGCGGGACGTCAAGATCAATCTGGTCGATACGCCGGGATACCTCGACTTCATCGGGGACATGCGTGCCGGCCTCTCCGCGGCCGACAGCGCGCTGGTTGTCGTGAGCGCGACCGGTGGCGTTGAGGTTGGAACGGAAGAAGCGTGGGCTTTCGCGGAAGAATTGGGGCTTCCGCGGTTTTTCTTTCTGTCGCTGCTCGACAAGGAGCACGCGGATTTCGAGCGGGTATTTCGCGACATCAAGGATCACGTCACTCCGAAGGTCGTCCCGATCGAGATTCCCGTGGGCGAGGGTGTGGCGTTTCATGGAATCATCAATCTGTTCTCGAAGAAGTGCCACCTCTACAAACCGGGGACGAAGAACGGCGAGTACGATGAGGCGGACATCCCCGCGGAGTATCGGGAGCGCTTCGAGACATACTCGCAGGAGTTGATTGAGACCATCGCGACCACGGATGACGCCCTGCTGGAGCGGTACTTGGGCGGTGAGGAAATTTCCCGGGACGAGACGATCGCGGCCATGAAGCGTGGCGTGCTCAAGGGAGAGCTCTTTCCACTTCTCTGTGGGTCGGCGTCGCTCACGTACGGCATGCGTGCACTGCTGACCAAGCTCGTCGAGTTGGCGCCCTCGCCCCTGGAGCGTTCCGTGATTGCCGAGCGGTGGGGTACCCCGGAGCCAATCGAGCTCCAAGCTACGGACGACGGCCCGTTCGTCGCGCAGGTATTCAAAACGATCTCTGAACCCCATGTCGGCGATGTGTCGTTCTTCCGGATCTATTCGGGTGAGGTTGCCAACGGCACGTCGGTGTTCAACGCGCCCCGCGATGTCACCGAGAAGCTGAACCACCTTTCGGTGACACAAGGGAAAGAGCGGCAGGAAGTCCCCATGCTGCACGCGGGCGACATCGGCGTCGTTGCGAAGCTGAAGGACACGCACACTAACGACACGCTGTCCACCGCGGCGGTCCCGGTTGTGCTACCCAGGATCCCCTTCCCGCCCGCGCTTACGGTGCTGTCCATCGACGTCAAACAGCGGGGGGAGGAGGACAAGCTGTCCACCGGGTTGCACAAGCTCCACGAGGAAGATCCCACGTTTCGCCACGAGTACAGCGCCGAACTACAGCAAACGCTCATCTCCGGTCGGGGTGAGCGCCACCTCGAGGTCATTGTCGGGCGATTGGAACGGAAGTTCGGCGTGCACGCTGAATTAGGGCGGCCGAAAGTCGCTTATCGCGAGACCTTCAAGGGCAAGGCCGAAGGTCAGGGTCGACACAAGAAGCAGACCGGCGGGCGGGGGCAGTTTGGCGACTGCTGGATTCGGATCGTGCCCCAGCCGCGCGGTGCGGGCTACGAGTTCGTGGATCAGATCAAGGGCGGGGTGATCCCCTCGAAGTACGTGCCGGCGGTGGACAAGGGAGTACAGGAAGCGGCCGTCCGAGGGGTCATCGCGGGGTATCCGGTCGTGGACTTCCGGGTCGAGTGCTACGACGGGTCATATCACGACGTGGACAGCAACGAGCAATCGTTCAAGATGGCCGGCATTCTCGCCTTCAGGACGGTGGCTCAGAAGGCCAAGCCCATCCTGCTGGAGCCGATCCTCGAGATCGAGGTGCAGACTCCCGACGAGAACTTGGGCGAAGTGATGGGCGATCTCTCCTCGCGGCGCGGGCAGATCCTCGGAAGCGAGGCCGATGGGAGGCTGACCAAAGTGCGGGCCTACGTGCCGGAGGCGGAGTTGTACCGCTATAGCACCCAGCTACACTCGATGACACACGGCCGAGGCACCTGCAGTTGGAAGCTCTCGAGCTATCAAGAGGTGCCTCCGGACGTGGCACAGAAGATCGCCGAGGACCACCAGAGGGAACTCGCCGAAGCTAGCAAATAGCGGCACCCCTATTGGCATGGGCGAGCGAGGCGTCAGGTGACGCTACGCCCGCCCGCGTTTCGGCGATCGACGAGACGCGCGCTTGCCGTTCCCATTCCCATTCGGTTGGGCGTTGCGTGCGCCGAGAAACGGGGCGGACGCTCCATCGAGCATCCCGAGAAAATCATACTCCGGGTCGCGATTCCTGGCACCGACGAACGCCTCCTCGCGCGGTTGCGTCCAGACGTAGCGCTCGCCGCGATAGTTCCGCAACACGACCTCGGTCTCGGTCACTTCCTCGACGTACTCCGGCAGCAGAGGGATCTTCCCGCCGCCACCCGGTGCATCAATGACGAAGTGGGGCACGGCCAAACCGCTTGTCCACCCTCGCAGACCCTGGATGATCTCGAGGCCTTTCTCGACCGTGGTCTTGAAATGCTCGACCCCAGCCACGTTGTCGCACATGTAGATGTAGTATGGCCGCACACGGGCGACGAGCAGGCGCTGCATGAGTTCCTTCATCACGTCCACGTCGTCGTTCACGCCCTTCAGAAGGACGGTCTGACATCCCAAAGGCACGCCGGCATCGGCGAGCATCCCGAGCCCTCGCACCGCGTCCGCCGTGAGCTCCACGGGGTGATTGAAGTGCGTGTTGATGTACAGCGGGTGGTATCGCCGCAGCACTTCGCACAGCTCCGGAGTGATGCGTTCGGGGAGGTGGCACGGCACGCGGCTCCCGATCCGGATCACCTCGAGGTGCGGGATCTTGCGGAGGCGTGACAGGATAGCGTCCAGCCGGCGATCGGACAGGAGGAGGGGATCGCCGCCCGAGAGAATGACATCGCGGATCTCAGAATGCTCTTCCAAGTACCGAAACGCACTTTCCAACCGGGAGAGGGCGATCTTCTCCGGATCCCCCACCTTACGCCGGCGCGTGCAGAACCGGCAGTAGCTGGCACAGACCGGACTGACCAGAAACAACGCCCGGTCGGGATACCGGTGCGTGATGTTGGGCACGGGGCTGTCGGCATCCTCGTTCAGACTGTCGAGCACACCGTCGATGACCTCCAGCTCGTCGAGGTCCGGCACGTACTGACGCCAGATGGGATCGTGGGGTTCCTCGATGAGCGCCGCCATGGGTGGCGAGATACGGAACTCGAAGTTCTCGATCGCCTGATGGAGTCGGCCGAGATCGGGAAAGTGCTCCGGTCCGAAGCGCTCGACGAGCTCATCGAGCGTGCGGATGCTGCGGTCACGGAGGAGCTTCTGCCAATCGGACATGATCAACCGCCGCTGCTGAGGGAGGATGGAATCAGCTGCTTCGTGTAGACGACGAGTCCGTCGTTGCGTGCGTAATAGTCAGGAATGACCGCGGCGCGCTCGTACCCGAGGTGTTCGTAGAACGAGCGGGTGGGATCATAATCGGGTCGCGAAGACGTCTCCACGACGACCAGCCGGCCGGCGTGTTCCGCGATCAGTGTCTCCGTGGCGGCCATGAGTCGTCGACCTACGCCGTGACGGTGCACCGAGGGGCTCACCGCGATCCAGTAGAGATCCCACGTTGCCTCCGTACCGGGAATCTGGCCGTACAGGGTGAATCCAACGAGCTGATCCGCGTCGTACGCTCCGAGGCCATGGTAGTCGACGCCCGGTTGTTGGGCCGCGCCGTCAAACACCTCGAGTGCGATGGCGACCTCCGAGGCCCGGAATACGCCGGTCGCTTTCACCAGGTGCCGAACGAGGTCACGGTCCGCCGCGCGCACGGGCGCCAGAGTCAGCGTCGGTGCCTCCGTCGCGCTCATCAGTGGACCCCCGCGGGGGTCGTCCTGGCGGCATGGGCGGCCAAGGCGGCATCCACGATGCGGAGAACCAGGTCGTCATACGACCAGCCGTGCGCGCGCGCCATGTTTGCCAGGCCGGCGTTGGGGGACGCGTCCGGGCAGGGATTCACCTCCAGGATCCACGGAGTGCCGCGGTCGTCCAAGCGCAGGTCGACCCGGCCGTAGCCGTGACCGTCCACGGCCATCCACGCGCTACGGGCCACGTGCAGGATTCGGTCGGCGAGATCGGGATCGACCTGTGCAGGGCACACCGGTTGCGTGCCGAGATCCTCCGCACTGTCAGGCTCCCATTTCGCGGCGAACGATACGATGGGCCATGCGTCGGAGGGCATGTTGGTGAAATCGATTTCGGACACGGGCAACGCCTCGTCCCCGACGAAGCCCACGTTGAACTCTCGGCCCGCGACATAGCGCTGCGCGATCACGCGTCCGAACCGCGCCCGCATCTCCTCCACGCGGTCCCGCAACTCGGCACGCGTGGTCACGACGGACCGCTGGTCGATCCCGATGCTGGCATCCTCCTCGGCGGGTTTCACGATCGCCGGCATGGATACCGCGCACGGGTTGCTCGGGGCCGAGACCTCACACCAGTCGGGGACGGGGAGGCCGTGCCTACTGAGGAGCGCGTTCAGCGTGGACTTCCGGTGGCACAGGGCAATCGTGCGGGCCGAAGTTCCGGTCATCGGCAGCCCCCACAGTTCGACCACGGCGGCCACCTGATACTCGAGTCGACTCACCCCTTCGACGCCCTCGCACAGATTGAACACGAGGTCCGAGCGGGCGAGCGCGCCCATCCACACGCGGTCCCGCCGCACCGGCACGACCGCGACCGCGTGGTCGGCGCGATCGAGCACGTCGGCCACGGCGTCGACGGATTCGCGCACGGCACGCACGTCGGCAGCCGCCCAGTGATCTGCGCCGGCATCATACAGAATCGAAGTTCTCAACTGGCAGCTCGCGTTGGCTCGCTGACTTCCAGGATCTGTCCGCTCAGGCGCCGCCACGCGATCGCGGCGGCCACCTGGATCAACTCGTCGTACGTCATTCCGGCGGCGCGGGCCGCCCAAGGAAAGCAGCTGTGCTCGTCGGGGTCGGGAATGACACCAGGCAGTGGATTCAGTTCGAGCACGTGCGGATTGCCGTGCGCATCGAGTCTCACGTCCACCCGACCCCAATCGCGGCACCCGAGGGCGCGGTACGCCGCGAGCGCGACGGTCGTGAGGCGTGCTTCGAGCGCCGCCGTGATCTGCGCGGGGCACTCCAGGACATCGAACTGCGCGCCCGGGTGATCCCACAGCCACTTGGCCTCGTACCCCATGATCGGCAAGGCCCCATCCGGCAGCGCCTCGAAGCGATAGCGGATGACGGGGAGGCAACGTGCTTCGCGGCCGTTGCCGAGAATGGCAATCGTGAACTCCTGGCCGGGGAGGTACGCCTCGGCGAGCACCGGCTCGTCGTAGGCCTTCAGCAGCTGCAGCGCCCGCTCGATGGCCGCGTCGGGTGACGCCACGTGGTTCGCCTCGGCGATGCCCTTCGATGACCCTTCCCAGACCGGCTTGAGGAACATGGGAAAGTGGGTGACCGCTTGCAGCGCGTGGACATCCTCCGGCGACTCGAGCAGTACGGAGTCGGGTGTGGGGATGCCACGGTGGCGGAGAATCTCCTTGGTCCGCCCTTTGTGCAGGGACAGTCCCAACGTCAGTGGGTCGCTCCCCAGGTAGGGAACACCGAGAAACTCGGCGATCGCCGGCACATGCGCTTCGCGGTTCGGGCCGCGCAGTCCCTCAGCCATGTTGAAGAGAAGGTCGACGCGCGCCCGTGCGAGCCGGGCCGGGAAGTCGTCGACGGCCTCGAGCAGCACAACCTCGCCGAACGCTCGCAGCGCACTGGCGACGGCGTCGATGGTCGTCGCCTCATCCCATTCGACGAAATGATCGGGCTGAGATTGGAACTCGCGGGGGACACGATCTGCGACGTCGAGCGAGGCCACGACGTCGTGCGGTCGTTGATTAAACGCGAGTCCGATTCGCAATGCCACTCCATTCACGGAGTTTCGTTGCGAACCACGATACGAAATGCTGGAAACTTATGCAATAGTCTCGCGGATACTTTTTTTGTGGATCGAGGTCGCGCGACGGCGTCGCGCGAGCGATGTGCCGCTACCGATTCCGTTCGTAGCGCTGAAACGAGAGAGGAAACGCGTTGCGATCGTCGGCGGGATGATGCTCAGTATCCATCAGACGCCATGAGCCGCGCGCCAGCGGGGGGAACATGGTATCACCCTCGAACTCAGCATGCACCAGCGTGAGGTACACGCGGTGAGCGTGGGGCAATGCGAGCCGATAGAGCTCGGCACCACCCCCGACGAAGACCTCATCGTCCGCGTCGGTCAGGGCAAGCGCCTCGTCCCACCCGCCGGCGCGCCGCACGCCCTCAGGCAGGCGGAGATCGGGATCGCGCGATACGACGATACAGTGTCGCCCCGGTAGTGCGCGTCCGATGGAGGCAAAGGTGCGTCGGCCGATGATGAGGGCATGGCCCATCGTGAGCCGCTTGAAGTGCTGGAGGTCGCGGGGGAGATGCCATGGAAGCGCGTCGCCACGTCCGATAACGCGATTCTCAGCCATGGCGACGATCAGGGAAATCGTCAGACCGCCACCTGCGCCTTGATGGAGGGGTGGGGGTCGTACCCGGTCAGCGAGAAGTGCTCGTAGCGGAACCCGTCAATGGAGTGGATCGATGGGTCGAGCGCGATTCGTGGCAGCGGCCGCGGTTGCCGTGCAAGCTGGAGCCGCGCTTGCTCGAGGTGGTTCAGGTAGAGGTGCGCGTCCCCGAAAGTGTGCACAAACTCGCCCGGCTCGAGACGGGTGACCTGTGCGATCATCATCGTGAGCAGGGCATAGGACGCGATGTTGAACGGGACGCCCAAGAACAGATCGGCGCTGCGCTGATACAACTGGCAAGACAGGCGCCCGTCGTTCACGTAGAACTGAAAGAGCACGTGGCACGGCAGCAGTGCCATGTCGGCGAGGGCGCCCACGTTCCACGCGCTGACCACGAGACGGCGCGAATGCGGGTTCGTGGCGATCTCACGTATGACACCCCCGATCTGGTCCACCGTCCGGCCTTGAGGCGTCGGCCAGGACCGCCACTGCGCACCGTAGATCGGTCCGAGGTCGCCACGCTCGTCGGCCCAAGCATCCCAGATCGACACGCCGTGTTCCTTCAGATAGGCGATGTTGGTCTCCCCCCGCAGGAACCACAGGAGCTCGTGGATAATCGACTTGAGGTGGAGCTTCTTCGTGGTGACGAGCGGGAACCCCGCCCGCAGGTCGAACCGCATTTGATAGCCAAAAACCGCCAGCGTTCCCGTGCCGGTGCGATCCTGCTTGCTGGCGCCGTGCTCGAGAACGTGGCGCAACAGGTCGAGATACGGTTTCATCTCACGTCGTGCCGTCGATGGCGAGGCTCCTCGCCGGTCTGGGCCACCGCTCACCCGCGAGCCACCTGAAATACAGTCGGACCAGGGAATTACTGCGAGCGACGAGGCGCGTCGTCCGCAGAGTCCGAAACACGTCCTTTCGAGAGATCTTCACCTTGTGCGTCGGGTCGAGCAGCCGCCGATCGCTCTCCGCCAGGCGCAAGGTGCGGACGGCGAAGAACAGGGACGAGAGGCAGAACTGCCGCACCTCGGGGAATCGCCGGGGCAAGGTGGTCGAGTACTCGAGTGCGTCCCGGAGGTGACCCTTGGCCTTGTCAATCAGGGCCGCCATGACCCGGCGGGCGGCTTCGGGGTGCCGGCCGTTCTGCAGATCTTCGGGATGGATGCCCGCGGCGTCGCACAGTTGGCGCGGGACAAAGCTCCAGCCCCGCTGACGATCATCCGCGACGTCCTTGATGATGTTCGTCAGTTGCAGGCCGACTCCGAACGACGCCGCGAGGCGGGCGAGGTCGTCATAGCGCGCGCGGTAGGAGGGGCCGAAATGCTCGCGGAACAGCGCTGTGAGGAGTTGGCCGACCGTCCCGGCCACGTAATAGCAATAGCGTTCGAGTTCATCCACCGTGCTCAACGCCTCGATCGTTCGCGTCGGTGCATCGCCGCGACGGCGTACGAATCCGGCCATCCCTTCGCACATCTCCTGGATCCACGGTCGGACGGCCTCCCGGTGGGACGTGGGGAGCCGGCGGTACTGGTCGAGCACGATGTCGGCGGACGCCACCAGTTCCTCCTCACTCGACGTGGGGTGAGGAAACGCGGCAGTGATCCGGTCCCCCGAGGGGCCTTCGTCCTCGAGACACCTCGCGAGATGGTCGAGCAGTTGGGCGCGCTCGCCCGCGGGCAGGCTGAGCGTATCCTCGAAAGTGTCCGCAATGCGGCAGAGCAGATAGGCGATGAGAACCGAGTGCTCCAGCCCCGACGGGAGCAGGCGAATACAGACGGCAAATGTCCGGGAGACCCGGGGCAAAACCTCCTCGCAATAGGCTCTGCCGTCTCGTGCACCTTCAACGACGGTCATGAGCCGGGAACCCCGAGGCGTGCCGCCGCGGCATGCATCACACTGTCCAGGAGCACCATGCCCGCATGGTCTAGGGGCACCAGGGCTTCGATCTCCCGCTCACCCCTCGAAGGGTCGAGCCTCGTACGGTACACCACCTCGGAGACCACGACCGACTGCAGTGCGCGCGCGTCGTCGACGAAGAAGCGCAGCCTCACGACGGCGCCAGGATTGCGGGCGTAGCGGCCCCCGGATCGCCCCGCACGGGTGTCAAACCAATACGTTTCGAGATACCCCTCCTGCGCGCTCATGGCCTGGACGCGAAAGCCGACGGCCTGAACCGATGCCGCGAGTGCGTCAACCACCGTCGTCGCCACGGCCGGCAGGGTGTCGGCGCGCGCGCCGGCGAGCGGGCCGAAGTACGGTCGCGTCGACGCGGCCGTGCAGGCCAACGCGAGCAGGAGCGCGCCAACGACCCACAGCCAGGGTCGACGGGTACCCATCACGACCTTACTCGTGCTCTTCACCATCCGTGTGGCTGTGATCGAGGGACCGCTCTTGGATGGCGCCGTCGAGTACGGTGGTGGGGATGCCGCCGCCATATTCGAACACGATCGTGCCACCGACATGAGCGGTCCACGCTGAAAACACCGCCCCCAACGCCGCGAGCGAGTAGAACAGCTTGCCCTCGATAGGGGCGAAGCCCCGGCGGCGCACGACGCGCCATACGGCGAGTCCCACCAGAATGACCGTCATCCAGATCCCCATGGTCTCATGCCGTTCCATCACGAGATGGACGCTGCCACCGTGTTCGATGGACTCCTCGGCGGCCAGCCCAGACCAGAGAGCGAGCAACGCGCCACCTCCGCCAATGACCAGCGTCCAGAATCCCGCCGCCTTGAGCGATTCACGCTTCGTGATCGCCCCGGCAAGCTCCAGCGCCACGGCAACCACGAGAAATAGCGAGGGGAAGTCATTGAGAGCGGCGTGCCACTGGGCGAACGTTTGGGGAAGCACGGTCAGATTCCTAGGTCGATCACACGCGGCGGTGTGGATGTGTAGTCATAAAACCCCTTCCCAGACTTCTTCCCGTACAGGCCGGCTAACATCATCCGCTTGAGAAGTGGAGGAGGAGCGTAGCGTTTCTCACGGTACTCGTCAAACATGATCTGCGCGATGCGGTACGTCGTGTCGATCCCGACAAAATCGAGGAGCGTGAAGGGACCCATCGGGTGCCCAGTGCCCAGCACCATGCCCTTGTCGATGTCCTCGACGGTCCCGACCCCCGTTTCGAGCGCGCGGATCGCGTCGAGAAGATACGGTACGAGCAGCAGATTGACGATGAATCCGGAATTGTCCTTGGCGGCGATGGGCTCTTTGCCCAGAGCCTTGGCGAATGTCATGGCGCGGTCAAACGTCTCGCGTGAGGTCGTAACCGTTCTGACGACTTCGACCAGCTTCATCAATGGAACGGGGTTGAAGAAGTGGAGGCCAACGAAGCGGTCGGGTCGGCCGGTCGTGGCAGCCATTGCCGCGATCGTCAGACTGGAGGTGTTCGACGCAAAGATCGTATCCACGTCGCAGGAGCCGTCGAGCTCGCCAAACAACGCATTCTTGACCTCGAGGTCTTCCGTGACGGCCTCGATCACGAGGTCGCAACCCGCCAAGTCAGCGACCGCCGTCGTGAACGTCAGCCGATTCAGGGCTGCGGTGCGATCGTCGGCGCTGAGCTTGCCCTTCTCCACCAAGCGGTCGAGGGATTTTTCAATCCGTCCCCGCCCTTTGACGTTCAGTTCCTCCGAGACTTCGCGCACGACCGTCTTGAAGCCTGCCTGTGCCGTCACCTGCGCGATGCCACTACCCATCAACCCACAACCCAGTACACCGACTGTCTTGATCTCTCCCATAACCCCCCACCTTCGTGTGTTAAGGCCCCGGATCAAATACCCAGATTGCGTCGAACTTCCTCCGCGATACGCGTGAGGGGGCTCGGCCGCGTGGTCTCACTGGGCACCTGAATCTCGCCATGTTCCAGTCGATCGAGCACCTGTTCCAATGCGACTTGGACGCGGTCGAGGCGTCCGATGCGACTCCGCGCCCAAGCGAAACCGCCCAGGCCTCCCGCCACCGCGGGGACGAGCGCGAGCAGTTCCGCCACGCCGAGTGTCGTTCCTACGATGGCAGCGGCAGCCCCGCTTACCGCGAGGAACGCCCCCCCTCGGATATGCACCCGTCGCGTGTTCTCGAGATCGGCCACGAGCCGGACATGGGTTCGCCCGTCCCGGAGGGACGTGCATTGGGCGGTGATCTCGCGGGCGCCGGCCAGCACATAGGAACGTCCACCAAGTTTGAAATCACGGCGCACCGTGGACAACAGGTCGGATTTGGGCTCCCATGACGTGTGGTCCGCGGTCCGTCGTCTCACGATCAACAACTCCCCGGTCGTCATCCAGTGGCCCAATGCGCGCTCGACCATCGCCAGGTCCTGCGGGACCGTCCGCGCGGCCATGACGTACTGTGGGCCGGCCAACCAGTGCCGGAATCCCCGTTCCGTCGCGACGAACGCCTGGGTTCGTTCTTCAAGCAGCGCCTGCTGGAGATACGGCGTCGGTATCCCGACATCGCTGCCCATCTTGAGCAGGTCCGACTCGGACAACCCTTCTCCAATATCCTGCTCTGCTGCCTGGAGCTCCGCAGCACGCCGGATGATCCGCTCCAGCGCCTGACGGTCGATCCGGTCGGACTGAGGAACTAGATCGGTCATGACCGCCGTCCGGAGTACGGTGCCACCGCTGGCTTCGATTCCGTCAGAGTGCCTCGACGATCACCGCCGCTCCCTGCCCACCACCGATGCATGCGGAGCCGAGCCCGTACCGCTTGCCGGCCGCCCGTAGCGCATGCAGCAGATGAATCGTGATGCGGGTACCACTGGCGGCCAGCGGGTGCCCGATCGCGATCGCGCCGCCGTGTACGTTGGTGCGCGCTCGGTCGAGGCCGAGTTCCTTCTCCACGGCGACGTACTGTGGTGAAAACGCCTCGTTCACTTCCACCAGATCCATCTCGCTCAACGACAGCCCAGCGCGATCCAGGGCCTTTCGCGCCGCCGGGGCCGGTCCGATGCCCATGTATTTGGGTTCGACGCCGGCAATGCCCCACGCCACCAACCGTCCCAGCGGCTTCAAGCCCCGTTGCTTGGCCACTGCGGCGTCCGCCACGACGGCGGCCGCCGCGCCATCGCAAATCCCGGAAGCATTCCCAGCGGTGACGAATCCGTCCTTCTTGAAATACGGCGGGAGCTTGGCCAGACCCTCCAACGTCGTGTCCGGTCGCATGTGCTCGTCCGCTCGCCACTCGACCATCTGCTTGGTTTGGCGGTCCTTGATCGGGATCGGAATGACCTCATCGTCAAACACACCGTCTTGCCATGCCTGATAGGCCCGCTGCTGACTCGTGAGCGCATACTCGTCGACTTCCGCACGCGTGAGCTGATACTTGTCGGCCAAGTTCTCCGCGGTTTCCGCCATCGAGAACCCACACTGGGGGTCCTTCAAGGATTCCCATAGCGTGTCCTCGAGCGGTGACGTCGGTCCAAGCCGCAGACCCCAGCGGGCCCCGCGCAGTACGTGCGGAGCCTGGCTCATGGACTCGGCCCCGCCGGTGAGCACCACCGTCGACTCACCCAGGAGAATCTGCCGCGCACCCTGGATGATCGACTCGAAACCCGAACCGCACAGCCGATTCACCGTGACCGCCGGCACTTCGACCGGGAGCCCGGCCTGCAGCCCGACATGCCGCGCGAGATAGATCGCATCTGCCGATGTCTGCTGTGCATTGCCAAACACGACGTGATCGATCGCGTCTCCCGCGACGCCGGAGCGCTCGAGGGCATGGCGGGCGGCCGCGGCGCCCAGCTGCGTGGCGGAGAAGTCCTTGAGCGTGCCACCGAACTTCCCAAAGCCGGTTCGCACGCCGGACAGGAAGACCACGTCTCTGTCGTGATTCTGCGTTCCCATGTCTCAACCCCACCAAGAGGACAGAGTGTGAATCGAGAATATAATGGAAGGGTCCGGGTGCCCATCGGCGGGAACGCCCCCCGGTCGTGAGGCGCTAAAAGCGGATCTCGTGAACCAGTACTGCGGTCGCGGTGCCCAGCAGAGCCCCGGCCACGACGTCCGAAGGAAAATGCTGTGCGCCGACGACACGTGAGACTCCCACCAGCGTGGCGCCTCCGAGCGCCAGCCAATGCTGCGGGCCCCGATGCCCTCGCCCGTCCAGCCAGTAGTTCGTCGCGATCGCGAACGCCACCGCGGCGTGTCCAGAGGGAAAGGACCGTCGAGCGCCGACGGATTCCGCCGCCACGTCAGCTTGGCCGGTGTACATGACCGGTCGCATGCGGCCGAATGAGGCCTTGGCGAATTCCGTCAGTGCGAGGGCCCACGCGGCGGCCTCGGCCGAGGTCGCTGCGCGGCGCGCCCCGTTCGCTCCGCTGGATAGGTCGATCAGCGTCGCGAGGCCGAGAGCGGCGAGGCTCGCATCGCTCGCCCGGGACCACCCGCTGCTCGGCGGCCGCACTGCCCAGCGGTCGAACGCAGGGAGGTTGGTCGGACTGCACGGGGCGCACGGGGGTGGGCCTTCGTTGATATGCAGCAGGTGGGGGGAGGCAGCCGTCAGGCCGGCCACCAGGGTGGAAATCGCGGGACCGACAAGATCGATTCTCGGACGATTCGGTTCCTGCCCGGCGAGCCCTGAGGTCCATCCGACGAGACACGCGAGCGCCGCAAGCAGCCGCCTCTGCCCCGCACGTGCTGGGCCGCCTGCCAACCGGTCTCTCGGGTGCGAGCCGGTCGTCCTGCATACTCCGTGGAGCGCTGCCGCGCGTATCCCAGCCGACGCGTCGGTGCGCCGCAGCCCGATCTCGCTGGCGGAGGTGATCGTGACCGCCACTGAGCCGAACGTCGTCAACGGCGGAGAGGTGCGCCGCACGTCACGCAGTAGCTCCAATCGCTGTCCGTACGATCGCCGCAGACGGAGCAGCGAGCGGGCGCCAACACCGATCCACAGTGGGGGCAGAAGGACACCGCGCGCCTGGTGGGCAAGGCCCCCGCGCAGTGCGGGCAGATGGGCACATCCATGACAGGCGCAAACGGAGACACCGGCGACGGTGCCGGGTCGGCGGCGATCTCCGGCATGGGCTGCTCGAGAGCGGGTTCACTCTCGACGGGCGCCGCGGCCGCGGGGATCGGGCCCGCCACGGCCGGCCGGTCGGGCGCTGGAGCGTCTGGCGGTGGTGAGGAGAGTGGTTGATATGCGGCTCGATCGGACAGCACCGCGCGGACGGCCTGGGGTGACAGCGTCACGCGAGCTGCCGCGAACTCACGATACGTGGTCGGATCGGGGTCAACCTCATCGAGTTCGGCAGCCAGCCTGGCCCGGGCGTCATCCGGCTCGAGCGCGACGAGATCGTGCTCTCCCGCCAGCAGCCTCAGTAGCGCCGTGTCGTAGTCGTCGATCGTATCGAACCCGAGTTCGAGTTTGAAACGACGGTACGGCGCCACACGCTGATATACCTCCGAGATCTGGAGTGGCGTGTGCAGACGTTCCGGGTCCTCCGTGTTGAGCCGCATGACGAGGAAGCGAAACAGCTTGACGACGTCGTCCATCGCCCGTCAGCGCCACTCGCCGCGCCACCGATCGTACAGCACCGGGGTCACACCCGCCCCCTGGAGCAGCTCGATACCGCTCGGGTCGCGGTAGGCGCGCCGATAGAAGACGTGTGACACGCCTGAATTGATCATCAGCTTGGCGCACATCAGACAGGGGCTGTCCGTGAGAAAGATCACTTTATCGCGCATCCCGCCCGGGGCTTTGATCAGCGCGTTGACCTCGGAGTGAATGCAGCCGCATTGTCCCGGCACCGTGGAGTCACAACGATTGGGCAGCCCGCGCGCATTCCCGTTGTAGCCGATCGCCACAACGTTCTCGAGGCGAGCGTCCGTAATGACCGTCCCTACCTGAAGTCGCGCGCACGTCGAGCGCTTGGCGAGTTCCTCGGCCATCCGCATGTACACCTCGAACAGCGGGATACGCTCGATCGCCGGACCGTGCTGTCCGCGATTCAGTGGGTGCGTATTGGCTTCGACCCCGTCCTTGAACCCCGTCATCCTTCCCCCCTGCCAGCGGCCTCATCCAGGAATGTCTGATCCGGATCATAGCCGGTGAACTTGTTCACCCTCTGCCGATCGGCGAGCCAAGCGAGAAATCCCGAAGGCTCGGCGCCCGACGAATGAACTTGGTCGCGGGCGGCCCGCACCGCCAAGTGATCTGCGTATTCGTTCTTCGGATGGCCCGCGTGTCCCCGCACCCAGGTCCACTCCGGATCGTGATATGCGGCGACATGCACGAGCTGCTTCCAGAGTTCGAGATTCTCAATCGCGCCGCCCTTGCGACGCCAGTCGCGCGCGCGCCATGCGGGTACCCACTCGCGCATCCCCTTGACCAGGTACTCGGAATCGGAGACATACGTGACGCGGAGTCGACTCCCCTTCTGGGACAGCAAGCCGAAGACGGCGATCGCACCGCATAGGGCCATGCGGTTGTTGGTGGTGTCCGGAGCCGAGATGAAAAGGTCACGCCGGGCGATAACACCGGCCGACTGGATCTCGATCAGCGCACCCGCACCCCCCGGTGTGGGTCCATCCCTGCCGTTCCCGAGACAACTCTCGTCGGCGTGGACGACCACGACGGGTGGCGGCGGCTTAGTCATCGTGCTCGATCGCGATCGTCCCAGGGACACCGTCGCAGATCTCTCCAACCTCGGAGGCCTCCACGTCGATCGCGTGAAGGTCGGCAAGCAGCGAGGCTGCCGCGGTCGAGGCGACCGCCATCAGCAGCCCGCCAGAGGTTTGAGCGTCAGCAAGAGCTGTCCTGAGTGTATTAGACACGCCCGCGCTCCACGACGCGTATGCGGCGGCCGCCGCGACGTTGCGTTCGGTGCCGCCCGGAACGGCTCCGGCATCGATGAGCGACAGCACACCTTCGAACATCGGGACTCGGGCGGCGAACACGCGGGCGGCGACGGCACTCGCGACGAGCATGTTGTGTAGATGTCCCAGAAGGCCGAACCCGGTCACGTCGGTGGCAGCGTGGAGCGCGTCGCCCGCGCGGCGCATGCAACCCGCGGCGTCGGCGTTGAGCGTCCTCATGGAGGTGATCGCCACCTCCATGAACTCCTCTCGGATCAGTTCTCGCTTGAGCGCCGTACTCAGAATGCCGGTTCCCAGGCGTTTCGTCAGTACCAGCCGGTCGCCCACGCGAGCGCCGGCGTTGGTAATGACCGCGTCGGGGTGCACTTCGCCGATGGCCACCATCCCGAGTTTCGGTTCCGGGTCGTCGATCGAATGTCCGCCGAGGATGAGGGCCCCGGCCCTGGCGGCCACATCGGCCGCTCCCCGCATCGCCTCTCCCAAGAGCTCGAGCATCTCGGGGTCGCGAGGCCACGCGACTAGATTCAGCGCGAACAACGGTTGGGCACCCATGGCATAGAGGTCGCTGAAGGCGTTTGCGGCGGCGATCGCGCCGAACGCACGTCCGTCGTCCACGATCGGCGTGAAGAAGTCCACCGTCGCCACGATCGCTCGATCCGGGCTCGTGCGGTACACCGCGGCATCGTCCCGCGTGAACGCACCGACGAGCGCGCGGGGGTCGGTGACCTGAGGCAGGTGACGCAGGACCTGCGCCAACTCAGCTGCGCTGAGCTTGCAAGCTCAGCCAGCGCCGTGGGACAGGCTGGTCAGTCGGATCCGAGGCCGCTGATCGCGCGGTGCGTCGGACATGCGTCCTCCCAAGGGAAGGCCTGCGATGAATGATATGTTGGCCGTCTATGCGGCCGCCCTCGTTCTCGGCGCGACGCACGCGCTCGAGGTCGATCACATGGTAGCAGTGAACGCCTTCCTTGGAAACCGACCACGGGTTGCGTCCGCCGTTGGATATGGGATCCGCTGGGCTTTGGGGCACAGTATCGTGATCGTGGGCGCGGGGAGCGCGCTTGCGATCAGCGGCCTCGTCGTGCCCACCGCGTTCGTGGAAGCCGCCAACGTCTGCGTCGGGGCCGTGCTCATCGGTCTTGGCGCATGGGCCTTCCGTGCCACGCATCGGCTGCATGTCCACACGCCCGCGGATCACGGAGATCACGCCCATCTCCACGTTCATGCGCCGGGAAGCCACCCGCACCGGCACGGCGCTGGGGCGTCAGCGCGTCACCACCGGCACCTTTCCACGGTTGTCGGTGCGGCGCACGGGCTGGCCGGCACGGCCCCGGTGACCGCACTGGTTCCCGTCACACTCCTGGCCGGCTTTTGGGGGCCGTTCGCCTATCTGCTGGTCTTTGCGGTCGGGACCATCGTTGCCATGGCGGCATATGCGGGCCTGGCGGCCGTCGCTGTACGGCGACTGGGATCGTCGGTGCGGGCCGCGAGATCGCTTGCCGGTCTCACAGCTGGGGGAAGCGTCGTCGTCGGTGTGTGGTGGATCGTGCGGGTATTCCTGCCGGCCTAGTCGCGCGTCCCAAGCGTTCCATGCAGACGACGAGTCCCGGCTGGTTCCTCCTGTCGCTGTCGTACCGGCGGCCTCAACGCCCCGCGCAGCCGGGACTCGAAACCTCTCCCGCGCCTCACGCCGCGCGGAGCGCAACCCTGAGCGCCCGGAGTCCAATCAGCGTCCGTTCCTCCTTCACGCCCCCTTCCCACGAGCCGTCACTGAGCTGACCACGCAGCAGATGCGGCACGGTGCGGTCGACTGCGGCCCGCGCCCGCAGACTGGGAGTGGCCGCCAGGACATCGAGCACATTGAACAGCTCTGCTCCCGGCCAACTCCCGTCCGGCGCTTGGCGGGCAACGACATCTCCGATGCAGGCTTCCACCTGTTCGCGCAGATCATACGGTCCGAGGGTAATGGCCCCGAGTGCCAGACACGCAAGGTCGAGCGGCCATCTGGGATCGTCGTCCTGCCACAGAACCGACAGATCGATGAGGCAGCGCACGTGCTGGCGCACGGCGTCACGTCGATCCTCCCCGGCGCGGAGCACGACACGGAGTGCAAAGCAACTCGCGGCGAAGCGCGCTTGCTCCTCGTCGTGAATCGTGAGGCCGCAAGGGAACTGGAGGGGTGCCACTGCCTCGTCCCGCAGACCGGCCGAGAAGAACCCCGACAAGTAATGCGTGCAGAGTCGCGCAACGTGTCGTTCTGGATCGCAACCCTCACCGAAGTGGCCGGGACCATTCTGACGAGACAGCACGAACCCAAGGGTGCGAACCACAGGGGCGTCATCCGGTCGACAGCCGAGGTCGAGCAATTCGCCGGTTGCCCACGCAGTGCGCACGAGAGACCCCTCCACGCTGCCATCCATGCGGGTCTGACGCCGGGTCTCGCGAATCGCGAATCCGGCGGCTGCGTGGTCCTCGGCGCGGTGAAGGCCCGTGAGCTGGCGGGCGAGAATGGCCTGGCGGGATTCGCGCCCGGCAAACCACTCCACAGCCCGCGCGAGCGCCCGCTGAGTATCACTCGTCTCGAGATTGCCCGTTCGTACCGGATTCGGGGCTTCGAGCCGTGGTGGGGCAGTTGGCGAGTGTGGGCGGGTCATGCGGTCCCGTCGTGTGATGAGTGCCTGGAAATCTGGAGTGCCGGTACCGACCGGGGCTAGGGGCCGGCACGACCGACGTTCAACGACGCTTCTTGCGCAGCGTCTTGGTGGCCTTCTTCGTGGTCTTCTTCCCTCCCTTCGCGGCCTTCGCCGTCTTCTTCGGCGCCTTCTTAGCCCTGCTCCGCGGTCGGGCAGCTTTCCCCCGCCTCGACGCGGCCTTCTTGACGCGACGGGTCGTGGCGCCTGGCGTACTCCGATCCCCCGCCCCGGGCGACTCCTCCTGAGGTGGTCGCGACCAAATCAACTTGGTCTCGTCGACTTCCTCAGCCGGCGATCGCGGCGGTACCCCAGGCATCGGGTCCCACATTCCCGGGCCGCCCGGCCCGCCGAACGGATCGGAGCCGATCATCAACACCTCCCTGCCGCTATGGGTTCGCCAGTGTCCCTTAGATTTCCGAATGGTGCGGGCCGGCGCAAGGGGTACGCGAGCGCGCGACAGGTGGGCGGGAGCGGCGGCTTGCTTGACACGGCCGCTGAACGAACCTTACGTTCGCGCATATCTTTTGTACTGACTGCGAGTTACGCGATCTCAGGGAGTCGGTTTGTGACGATGCGGGTGGTACTCCAGGCGGTCCGGCTGGCTGGGCTTTGTGCGGCGTTGATGGCGACGAATGCCGAGGCGCAGGTTGCGCAGCTTCAGGTGGACCCGAACCAGGTGACCTTAAGCGTGGGCCAGCGCTTCGAGGTGCTGGCCACCGCGCTCGATCGGTCGAACAACGTCCTGCTGGGTGTGGAGTTTCGCTGGACCTCGCGACAGCCCGCGGTGGTCGCGATCGAAGCTGAACCTGACGGCATCGCAAAGCTGGTGGGTCTCACCCCCGGGTCGGCCCAGGTGGAGGTTGCCGTCGGCTCGCGCACGGCGACGATCAGCGTGGAGGTGCAGGGGTTCACGTACGCGGGCCCGATTGGTGAGGGGACGCCAACGCGAATCGAGATTGAGCCCCCGACCGCGCTGCTGCTCCCGAGCGAGGACGTACAGCTCCTGCCGCGGTTCCTCAAGGACGACGGCACGCCTGCCGCTCCGGTTCCTTTGTCGTGGCACTCGTTCCGCCCTGACGTCGCGAGCATCGATCAGTCGGGCATGTTAGTGGGGATTCAGGAAGGGACGGGCCTGGTTGAGGCGACGTCCGAGAGCGGCCTGCGACAGCGGGTGCAGGTCCAGGTGGGGGTGGTTCCGTGGAGCTTCGGCGTGCCCGTGGTGTCCCTGGCGCCGGCGGAGTCGGACACCCTGGAACTGCGTGTCCCGAGGCAGGGGAATCGGTTGCTTGACCCCAAGTGGGTGTCGTGGAGTTCCGCCAATCGAGACGTCGTGACGGTCTCGGCGGGTGGAGTCGTCACCGCCATTAGTGCGGGGCGGACCAACGTCACCGGCTTCGGGTTCGGCCAGGAGGCGTCGGTCGAAGTGCGCGTACACCAGGAGGTGGATGGGTTCACGGTGGCGGCGATCGGTGGCGACACGATCTTGCTGCCGGTGGGTGGGACCGCGGGGTTCCGCGTGGTACCGGTGGCGGCGGACGACACCCCGATTCCGGATGCGCCGATCACGTGGATCGTGGGAGACCCCACGGTGGCGTCCTATCAGGCGACAGATTCGGTTGCGCGGGGGCTGAAGGTGGGTGTCACCACGCTCGAGGCGCGCTATCGCTCGGAGACAGTCCGATCGTGGACGCTCAATGTCGTTCCCGCCCGGGTCATGATCGAGGATCGCCGGATCGCCCTTTCGTTCGGATCCAGTCGGCAGGTGCGCGCCTGGTTCACCAACGACGTCGGAGAACGCGTGGCGCCCGCCGAGGGGCTGCAATGGTCCACGGCGAACGCCGCCGTGCTGGGGGTCAGCGGTGACGGCACCATTCAAGGAGTGGAGTTTGGCGGGACACAATTGATCGCGGGCTCCGCTTGGGGTCGTGGCGATACCGTCCCCGTCTTCGTCGTGGGCGACTTGATGTTCACGTCCATGCGTACGGGATCCGCGGATGTCTTTGCCGCGAGCCTGAGCGCGCCCGGCATCGCTGGTCGGTTAACGGCGGAGACTTCAGCCGAGTTGGAGGCGGCGTACTCGCCCGACGGTACGCGGTTCGCGTTCGCTTCCGATCGTGGCGGTCAATTCGATCTCTTCGTCGCGGATGCGGACGGCTCCAATCTTCAGCGCGTGACGGACAGTCCGGAGTCCGAACACCTGCCGGCGTGGACCCCGGACGGACAGCGGCTCGTCTACGAGTCGGATCTGAGCGGCAGCGCACAGATTTGGATCGTGGATGTCACCGGGGCCAATGCGACGGCCCTGACGGCTGGGGATCGTGACAACCGCCATCCAGCGGTCTCGCCCGACGGGCGGATGATCGCCATGACGTCGTTTCGCGACGGCAACGCGGAGGTCTATTTGATGGGCATCGACGGTTCCAACCAGCGGAACATCACCGCGTCGCGGTTGGAAGAGTTCATGCCGAAGTGGATCGACGAACAGACCGTTGCGTTCCTCAGGGGTGAGCGGCGGCACCTGACGGAGCAAGTCGAGATCGTGAGCCTCGGCTTGAGGCAGGGCGAGGAGCGCATCCTTTCACCGCCGCGCCCGGTGCTGGCGTTCGACGTGCGACCAGGCGGGGACTTGCTCGCGGTGATCCTGTCGCTCGCGGGTCCCAGCGGCGACCACGTACGGCGGCTATTCGTGCTGCCGCCCGAGGGCATCGACGGCGTGGCGGTGGAAATCAGCCCAGCGGACGAGTTCGACCAGCTGGCCTATCCCGCGTTCCGGCGCTAGCGTCGTGTCCCCGGAGTTCGTCGTCTGGATCCCGAGGCCCGGATGCTCCCAGGGGAGCATGCGGACCAGCGGTCTCGGCGTCGCAGCTGGCCAACAGACTTCGAATCCCGGCTGGATGGGGCGTTGAGTCCGCCGATACGCCAGCGACCGGAGGGGTCCGCCGGGACTCGTCTTCTGCAAGGAACTCCTGGGACACGACAGTAGGTCGATGCGGGCTCTCGTCCTCACCGGTCATGGTGACCTCTCTCAGCTCGAAGTCTCCGAGGTGGAGCAGCCGGTCGTGCAGCAACCCGACCATGTGCGGGTGCGGGTCTATTCGGCGGCGCTGAATCACCTGGATCTCTGGACGCTCAAAGGACTTCCTGGAGTCTCGCTCCGGTTTCCGCACACCCTGGGCGGGGATGGTGCCGGCGTGGTGGAAGAGGTCGGAAGTGGCGTCGAGTCTCTCACGGTTGGTGATCGGGTGTTGCTCAACCCGGGTCTGTCCTGTGCGCGCTGCGAGTACTGCGCCGCAGGGAAGGACCCGCTCTGCCGCTCATACAGGTTGTTGGGAGAGCATGTCAACGGGACCGCGGCGGAGCAGATTGTCGTGCCCGCTGCGAACGCCGTACCGATTCCGTTCATCCCGGAGGGGCACCCACCCCTCTCGTGGGTCGAGGCGGGTTCCTACGGACTGGTTGGTCTCACCGCCTGGCGGATGCTGGCCCACCGCGCAAAGGTGCGGGCGGGCGAGACCGTCCTCGTCTGGGGCGTTGGCGGCGGGGTCTCAGGCATGGCGCTGAAGATTGCCAAGCTCATGGGCGCCACCGTCGTCGTCACGTCGTCGAGCGATGCCAAGCTCCGTGTGGCGGAGTCGTGGGGGGCCGACCACACGATCAATCACGCGACCGAGGACGTGGTGGCGAGGGTGCGCGAGATCACGGGCCGTCGCGGGGTCGATGTGGTGGTGGAGAACGTCGGGGAGGCAACGTGGGACCGGTCGCTGCGGGCACTCAGTCGCGGTGGGCGTCTCGTGACGTGTGGCGCGACGACCGGACCGACAGTGACGATCGATGTCCGGCGACTGTTCTGGTACCAGTGGGACATCCTGGGGTCGACGATGGGGGGACGGGAAGACTTCGACGAGGCGGTCCGGCTACTCGCGGAGGACCGCCTGCGCCCTGCGATCGACTCGGTGTTTTCCCTGGAGCGCAGCGTGGAAGCCGTCGCGCGACTCGCGAGCGGCGACCAGATGGGGAAGATCGCGATCGCCATCCACGCGGAGGCTCAGTCCTCAGCGATGTAGCAACACCGTGGAGCCAGCGGGACCGAAGCGCGCGCCTGGATCTGGGCGGCGCACGATCCCAACGAACCGCCCGACATCATCGAACAGCGCGAGCCCCCGGCGCGTACGGATGAGTCGTGCGCCGGCAGCGGACCGCACGACTCGGTCAAACACAGGTGGGTGAACGGCGCGCTGCCCCGTGGTGTCGATCCCGTGCACTGCGAGCGGTCGAGCGGTCATTGAACGTCACCTCTTTGCGCGGCCCCTGCGGGAGCCCGGTTACCATCTCACTGGCTTAGATGCTCCGGGATTCGGGATGGTTGCAAAACGACCGACGACCTCCTGCGGACCCACCCGCGGTCATGGTGACTGCGGTCAACTCTAAGTGATTGCCAATCAACCGGTTAGGAATGTTCCGCCGAGTTGATTGGCGTCTTCGATCGGGGTATATTACAGGGACCTCCGACGGGGTCGAATCCGACCCCATTTTTCGTTTTCCAGGGAGCACCATGTCGGCACCGAATCAGCGGGAGCGAATCCTCCCCAGGCTCATCGAAGACGAAATGCGCGAGTCGTTCATCGACTATTCAATGAGCGTGATCGTGCAGCGCGCACTGCCCGACGTGCGCGACGGTCTCAAGCCGGTCCACCGTCGCATTCTCTATGCGATGAACGAGCTCGGGCTTCAGCCGGGTCGACCGTACAAGAAGAGTGCGACCGTGGTGGGCGACGTGCTGGGCAAGTACCACCCACATGGGGACACCGCGGTCTACGACTCTCTGGTGCGCATGGTCCAGACATTCTCGTTGCGGTACCCGCTGGTGGACGGACAGGGGAACTTCGGGTCGGTCGATGGCGACAGCGCGGCGGCCTATCGATACACCGAGGCGCGGCTCACGGCGCTCGCGGTCACGATGTTGGAGGACATCGACAAGGGCACCGTGGAGTTCACTCCGAACTTCGACGATCGGCTGGAAGAGCCCACGGTTCTGCCCGGCAAGCTCCCCAATCTCCTGGTCAACGGATCGTCGGGCATCGCGGTCGGCATGGCAACGAACATTCCCCCACACAATCTCGGCGAAGTCGCCGCGGCGGTAAAACACCTGGTGGAGCATCCGGATTGCAGCGTGGATGATCTCCGCCAGCATATCACCGGTCCTGACTTTCCGACCGGCGGGTTCATCTACGGCACCGAGGGCCTCAAGGAGTGCTACGAAACCGGCCGGGGGCGGATCGTGATGCGGGCGCGGGCGCAGGTCGAGGAAAGGGAATCGTCGGGCAGGGAACAGATCGTGGTCACGGAGATTCCATTCCAAGTCAATAAGTCGCGCCTGATCGAGCAGATCGCTGGTCTCGTGCACGAAAAGAAGATCACGGACATCTCCGACATGCGCGACGAGTCGGATCGCGACGGGATGCGGATCGTGATCGAACTGAAGCGAGACGCGAATCCCACGGTCGTCCTCAATCAGCTGTACAAACGGACCCAGATGCAGACCACGTTCGGTGCCATCATGCTGGCGCTGGCGAACGGTCAGCCGCGTGTGATGTCGCTCAAGGAGCTGCTCGAGCATTTCATCGAGCATCGTCACGACGTCATCACCCGCCGGACGCAATACGAGCTGGATCAGTCGTTGGCCCGCGAGCACATTCTCGAGGGTCTCAAGATCGCCGTCGACAACATCGACGAGGTTGTGCGGATCATCCGGAAGGCGAAAGACGTTCCGGACGCAGATGCCGCGCTTCGTGCGCGGTTCGATCTGTCCGAAAAGCAGAGCGAAGCGATCCTCAACATGCGCCTCGCCCGGCTCACGTCTCTGGAGATCGGCAAACTGGAAGAAGAGCTTGGCGAGGTCCGTACACTCATCACGTCGTTGAAGGCGCTCCTGGGCTCTCGCCCGAAGCGGATGCGGGTGCTCACGGACGAGCTAGCGGAGCTTGCCGGGCGTTTTGGGGATCGGCGGCGGAGCGAAATCGTCGCCGATGAGGGCGACTTCTCCGTCGAGGATCTGATCGCCGAAGAGGATATGGTGGTCACGATCTCGCATGCGGGATACATCAAGCGCATACCGGTGACCACCTACCGGCGCCAACGACGAGGTGGGCGCGGGCTCAACGGCATGGGAACACGCGACGACGACTGGGTCGAGCATCTCTTCATCGCATCGACCCACGAGTACGTGCTGTTCTTCACCGACCGTGGTCAGGTCTATTGGTTGAAAGTGTATGACATCCCGCAGGGTGGTCGCGCGGCTCGGGGTAGGCCGATCGTTAATCTGATTCAGATCAGCGGGGAGCAGCGCATAGCTGCGTTCGTCTCCGTGCGGGAGTTCGGCGACACCCAGTATCTGATGTTCGCGACCGCCAAGGGCATGGTAAAGAAGACGGTTCTCTCGGCGTACGGGAACCCACGCTCCTCGGGTATCAATGCCATCAACGTGGATGACGGTGACGAGTTGATCGACGTGCAGGTGACGGACGGTACCAACGACATCGTACTGGCCACTCGTAACGGCATGAGCATCCGGTTCAGCGAAAAGGACGCGCGCGAAATGGGACGCGCGACGTCCGGGGTACGTGGTATCCAGCTTGCCACGGCCGATCGGGTGATCGGCATGGTGGTCATCCGCCGAGACGCGACGTTGCTCGTCGTCACGGAGAAAGGTTTGGGGAAGCGCTCCTCCATTGCGGACTATCGCGTGCAGCGGCGGGGCGGGAAGGGCATTATCACGGTCCGGCAGAGCGAGAAGACGGGTGCGGTGGTCGCGCTCAAGGAAGTTCTCCAGGACGACGAATTGATGATGGTTACCCGCCACGGTGTCATCATCCGGGTCCCCGCGTCCGGCATACGCGTGATCGGACGCAACACTCAGGGTGTGAGGGTCATGAATCTCGACTCCGGCGATACGCTCGTTGACGTTGCGCGCGTCATCAGTGATGACACGGTGGAAGGAACCGACGCCGAGGTTGTGGCGGAGGGGCGTGACCAACGGGAGATGACGCTGTAGCGGGGTCACTCGGATTACCAGTCACGCTGGCGGACGTCGAAGAGGCGGCAGCCGGGTTGTACGAAGTGGTCGTGCGCACGCCCGCCCTCCCGTGCTCTCCATTGTCCAACGCACTGGGCGTGCCGACGTATCTCAAGTTGGAGAACCGCCAACCCACCGGGGCTTTCAAGCTCCGGGGCGCCTGGACCTTCATTCGTCGGCTCGCCCCGCAAGTCCGCGCGCGCGGCGTGGTCACCTACTCCAGCGGGAACCACGGGCAGGCGTTGGCCTACGCCGCCCAGCGGGCCGAGGTTCGCGCCGTCGTCGTCATGCCGGAGTCAGCGCCGGCGATCAAGGTCGAGGGGGTACGGCGGTGGGGTGGCGAGGTGGTGTTTGCTGGTAGCACATCGGATGATCGCCGCCGCCGGGCGTTAGAGCTCGCGGCGGCGGAGGGGCTGACCGTGGCGCCTCCGTATGACCACTGCGATATCATTGCGGGCCAAGGCACCGTCGGCCTCGAGATCGTCGAGGACGTGCCGGACGTGGCGATGATCGCCGTGCCGGTTGGTGGTGGAGGGCTGGTCGCCGGAGTCGTCACGGCTGTGGCGGCCCTGCGTCCCAAAGTGAAGATTTGTGCGGTGGAGCCCGATGGTGCCCGTGCCCTCGGCGCCGCGCTGGAGGCAGGCCATCCCGTGCGCCTCGACCGCTCGCACAGCATCGCGGACGGCTTGCTGCCTCTGGCGGTCGGCGAGTTGAATTTCGCCCTCGTCGCTGGACGCGTGCTGGCCTGCGCGGTGAGCGATGAGGAGATTGCGTCCGCGACCGCCTGGCTGTATCGCACGATGCGGGTGTTGGCGGAGCCATCGGGTGCAGCGACGACGGCCGCGGCCCGGGCGGGGCGACTCGCGCCGGACGGGCCGGTCGTGCTGATCGTGAGCGGCGGGAACGTCGATCCGGAATGGGTGACAGCATTGGACCGCACTACGTGACTTCATGAGCGACAGTCCTCAGAAGATCTTGGTCGCCGACGACGACCGAGCGTTGCTCAAGACGCTGACGACCATACTCACGTCCAAAGGGTATCAGGTGGAGCCCTTGGAGAGCGGGGAGAATCTCCTGGCGATTCTGGAACTGGAGCGACCCGACCTCCTGATGTTGGACATCATGATGCCAAAAGTCGACGGGCTCCAGCTGCTGGCGCAGGTAAAAGCCGACCGTCGCTACGCAGACCTCCCGGTGCTGATGATCTCGTCAATGTTGCCGGAGGAAGCCACGGTTCGCTCGCTGGGTCTCGGCGCCAACGACTTCATTAGTAAACCGTTCCGCGTCAAGGAGCTGCTTGCGCGCGTGGAGGCGCATCTTCGGGTGGGCGCGGCCCTGCGTGCCGTGCGGCGGGAGGCCGAGCAGCAGGCCAAGGAAGCGGCAACCCATGCCGAGATGCTCGACATCCTCCATGAGGTCACGGATGCGCTCGCGCCCGAGGAGATCTATCACATTCTGACGCGGCGCGTAGCGAATGTGCTACGGGTTGGGCGGTGCTCGGTGGTCCTCGCCAAGTCGGGAGACAGCGTTGGAACGGTGGTCACCGCCTCCGAGAACCCCATGCTGCGCAACCTGGACGTGCGGTTGGATCGCTATCCCGAAATCGGTCGCGCGCTCGAGACCAACCACCCCGTGCTGGTCAGAGACGTGGCGACGGACCCGCTGTACAACGATGTTCGCCAGGAGTGGGCACGAGAGGGCGTAACAGTTGCCACGCGGTCGGCCATCACCGTGCCGTTTGGCCTGCAGGAGCAACAGACCGGCGTGTTCTTCGTGCGCACGCTGCAGAGTGAGGCCCCGCTCACCGAGCGCGACGTGCAGTTCGCGTCACGTGCAGTCGAGACGGCGATCAATGCCGTCGAAAAGGCCTATCAACTGCAGTCCGCGGAGTCCGACAAGCTCCGGTATCGCTGGCTCGCGACGACCGACGTGCTGACCGGATGTCTCAATCGACGGGCGCTCACGGAGCGGCTCGAATCCGAGTTGAAACGCCTGCGCCGGTATGGACTGGCGTTGTCCATCTTGATGATCGACGTCGATCGGTTCAAAACCATCAACGATACACTGGGGCACCTCGTCGGCGACCGTGTGCTTCAGCAGGTGGGCAAGCTCTTGCGAGACGAGGTGCGAGAAGTGGACGCGGTGGCACGGTATGGTGGAGAGGAGTTCGTCGTCCTCTTGCCGGAAACAGATCGAGACGGAGCGGCGCAGTTTGCCGAGCGGATTCGGGTCTCCGTGGAGCGGCACGACTTTTCCGATGGGCAAACGCCGCTCCACGCGACGGTATCGGTTGGCGTGGCCAGCACGTTGGCCACGGATCTCCGGCACCCCGATACATTGATCAAGCAGGCTGACGAGGCCCTCTACCGCGCGAAGCGGGACGGCCGCAACTTGGTACGGATATGAGCCGACGCTGTCCGCGCTGCAAGACTGTCTATGCCGGTGAGGCACGGTTCTGCCCGAAGGATGGCACTCCGCTCGTCGACGTGAGCGGTGGGGCGCCGCCCGCGGTGAAACCGAGGGATCCGGAGGCCAAGAAGTTGGTAGGGACGCAGGTGCGTGCCGCGGTGCCGAAGAAGCAGGGAGCAGGACTGGACCGCGCTGGCTCGCTGGTGGATCAGATGTTGGATCGGCGGTACCAGGTGCTGAGCAAGCTGGGTGAAGGAGGAATGGCGTACGTGTACGAAGCTCGGGATGTGCATTCCGGCGAGTTCGTCGCCATCAAGGTGCTGACCCCGAAGCTCAGCAAGGATCAGAGCTCCGTCGAGCGCTTGCGCCGCGAGGCCGGTCTGGCCATGCGTCTCGACCACCCGAACGCGTGTCGCATCCTGCGCCTGGGGGAGACCGAGGACGGCCTCATCTATCTCGTGATGCCCTTCCTCAAGGGAGAGCTGCTGTCCGATCGCGAGGCCCAAGTCGGACCGATGGAGGTGCATCCCGGCGTGGAGATCATGGTGCAGTGCTGCGCTGGCCTCCATCACGCCCACCAATTCAATATCGTGCACCGGGATCTCAAGCCTGAGAACATCATGCTCGTCAAGCATGATGACGGCTCCGACCAGGCTGTGGTCATGGACTTCGGGCTCGCGAAAGAGAGTCGTTCCGGGAGTGGAGCTGCCAAGCTGACGGCGACGGGCATCATACTCGGGACACCCGAGTTCATGAGTCCCGAACAAATCCGCGGGAAGGACCTCGACGCGCGTAGTGACGTGTATGCACTCGGGATCGTGGCGTTCGAGTTGTTCACCGGCAAACTCCCGTTCCAGGGACGCACCCCGCAGGAGATGATGATTGCGCGTCTCCGCGGGCGGCCCACGCCGCTGCGGCAGTTGCGGCCAGCGTTCCCGGAAGCGCTCGAGGCGGCTCTGACGAAGTCCATGGACTCCGAGCCGGACCGGCGTTTTCCCACGACGCTCGAGTTCGGACGCGCGCTCGTGGAGGCAGTTGCCGTTGCGGAGCGCGACCGGTTGCGCGCGTTTCTTCGCTAGGCGCCTTTGGCGTGCAGCGGTATCCCGCCTTCGATCCGCCGGAGTACGTCTCGTGGCACGGGGATCCAAGCTTGATCGAGGAGTTCGAGGCCACATGGCGCCGCGATGAGCACCGCGCCGAGACCGTTCTGGCGCTATCCCGCGATGCGCTGCTTGGATTGTACCGAGGGTTGGTGCGGGCGCGCCTGCACGACGTCGCGCTCAAGCGTTGGGTGTGGCAGGGAGTGATCTCGAAGGCCTGGCTCGGTACGGGAGAGGAGGCGACGACGATCGGACCCGTGCACGCCCTGAATCGCGCGGAGGACGTCGTCGCCCCGATGATCCGTAACGCCGCCGCCTCCTGCGAGATGGGGATGCCTGTTGCCGACATGCTGCGGGGGTATCTCGGAACCGCCGACTCGCCCTCGCGGGGTCGGGACGGCCACGTTGGAGATTTCTCGCGCCGGGTACTCCAGCCCGTATCGCATATCGGGAGTATGCCCCCCGTCATCTGCGGGATCGCCTTGGCGTTCGTCCTGCGCTCGGAGCGGCGAGTCGCACTGACGTGGATTGGTGACGGTTCGGTGAACGCGGGGGCAACCCATGAGGCGCTTAACTTTGCGGCCGTGCTTCGCTTGCCGGCCATCTTTATCATCCAGAACAACCAGATCGCGCTGGGCACGCCCGTGAACGAACATCACCCGACGGGGCACTTCGATGAGCTCCATGAAGCGTACGGATGCGCCGGCTGGGCCTTCGACGGCAACAACGTGCTTGACGCGTTTGCGGCGACGAAGCTCGCCGTCGATCGATGTCGCGCCGGCGAAGGCCCGGTAATCCTCTCGGCGGCGACGTTTCGGATGGGCGGTCACGCCACGCACGACGAGCAGGACGCGCGGCGCATGATTCCCGCGGAGACCTATGCGTATTGGGGTGCGCGTGATCCTATCGGTCTCTATGAGGAGCAACTCAAGCGGTTCGGCGTTCCGCAGGAGCAATTGGACCAGGCCGAGCGACAGGTGATCGAGGAAGTCGACGATGCAATCGAGGTCGCCCTGGGCAGTCGCGATGCGCGGACGCCGCAGCCGGAGTCCGCCGTGTTCGACGTGTATGCACCAACCAGCGCGGCGTGACCGCCGCGGCATGACCGCCGCTCGAGTCTCGTGGGCGGCCTCCCGCCCGCGCGGCCGACGATCGGTGCCTTGCCTCGCCCGGTGACCGGCCGGTCGCCGTTACCTCGGCTCACGAAACGACAAGACCCCACACGAGGTTTGCCAGGATCGCGGTGATGGCAATCGGGCACACGTAGCGGATCAGGAGATTCCAGGTTCCCTCGAATGGGAACTGACCGTCATTGGCCCGCACTTCGTCGCCTGCTCGCTTCGTACCCCAGATCCACGCCGTGAACACGCTGATCAGCAATGCACCGACGACGAGCGCGTACTGGCCGAAGACGGTGAACAAGAAACTCAGGAAATCCATGCCGATGCCCGGCAACGAAGTCAGGAAGGGTACCGCGCCGTTCGCCAGCGCGCTCGGGATACCGAGCACGAACGCCAACGCTCCGAGAAGAATCACGGCCTTCTTGCGCGAAATGTTCTTCTCGTCGACGAAGTACGCCGTACCGACCTCGAGAAGCGAGATGCTCGACGTGAGCGCGGCAATGAAGAGAAGCACGAAGAAAAGCGTGCCAAAGATGATGCCGCCGATGGGTGCCGGCGGGATCGTGCTGAGTAACGACGTGAGTACGACGAACACCATGCCCGGTCCACCAGCTCCAGCGTCCAGCCCGGCGTGAAATAGCGTTGGGAAGATCAGGAGACCCGCCAGGACGGCGACGAACGTATCGAGCCCGACCACCCACAGTGCGGATGAGACGAGGTCGTCCTTCTTCGAGATGTAGGAGCCGTACGTGATCATGGCGCCCATGCCGAGACTCAGGCTGAAGAAGGCCTGGCCGGCCGCGGCGAGGACGGTGCCGCCCGTGATGCTGCCAAAGTCAGGTTTAAGGTAGAACTCCAGGCCGGCTCCCGCACCCGAGAGGGTGACCGCACGCGCAACCAGTAGCAACAACACGATCGCGAGACCCGGCATCAGCACCTTTGTCCAGCGCTCGATACCGTCGCGCACGCCACCGATCACGACGGAGACCGTGATTGCCATGAAGAGCAGATGGTATCCGATGGCGGGCACCGGACTGGCGGCCACGCCGGCGAAGATCGTGGCCGTGTCGGCGCCAGGCGGGAATGCGCCGGTCGCGCTCTTCCAGATGTACGCCAGGGTCCAACCAGCGATGACCGAGTAGAAACTCAGAATCACCACGCCAGCGACAACGCCGAGCCCACCGACGACGATCCATGCCGAACGCGGCGCCAGGGCTCGGAACGCGCCCACCGGGTTCTTCTGAGTATTCCGTCCGATGGTGAGCTCCGCCAGCATGACCGGAGCGCCGATGAGCGCCACGCACAGCAGGTAGACCAGCAAGAACGCGCCGCCACCATTGGCCGCGGCCATGGTCGGGAAGCCCCAGATATTCCCGAGCCCCACCGCGCTCCCGGCCGCAGCCAGGATGAACGCGGCTTTCGAGCCCCACGTGTCGCGCGGTGCATTCGAGTTCATGAAACCGTCTTCCTTTCCATGCGAAAGGCGAATCTGGGCGAGAGCCTTCGGGTTATGAAAACTCTCGAAATTACCGGGCGCAGGTCAGATGTCTAGCGGGTGGGAGCCGCAATCGCGTCCCACGCGGCGTCGAGCGCCAGGGCGGCGGATGGGTGATCCGGTGGCCAGCGTCCGGCGGCCGTTTCCTCCAACACCCTCCGAACGATCGCCAGCCAGCAGTCGGCCAGGACCGCGGCCGGGCCCGCCCGCACCATGCCATCGGCCTTTCCGGCGGCCACGATAGCCTCGATCGCGAATCGGAGGTTCCCACGCATTTCAAGGCTGCGTGCGTCGAGCAGGTCCTTCCAGTCAGTGAGCATGACACACCTCACGAGCGGACCGTCGCGTAGCGCCATCGTGCGCCAGTGCTCGGCGAGGTCCCGCAACCGGGCGCGGCAGTCGCCGGGCGGGGAAGTCCTGGCGCGGTCCAGGAAGATGCGTGCCCCGGCCCGGTAGATCTCGTTGAGCATGGCCTGCTTGCTGCTGAAATGCCGGTACATCGTGCCTTCGGCGACGTTAGCCGCACGGGCAATCTGCGGGGTGGTCGTCGCGTGGTATCCCCGTTCGGTCATCAGGCTGACCGCGGATCGTACCAGGCGATCGCGCGTTGCCTGGGCGTTTCTTGGACCGGTCTTGACGGTAGCCATGGTCTGTGGGTGAGTCATCACTCACATCTTACTCAGCCGCACCGTGGAGCGGAAGTCACTGCGTCCTGACGAGGTCGTGCTCCGGTTATCTTTAGCGCCCGAACTTGGGCCCCGGGGGGCCGGACTCACTGTGGATGGAGGTGGGGTCGAATGAAGATGCTGGTGTTAGGCGCGGGCCTTCAGGGATCCGCGTGTGCATATGATCTGCTGCAGACGTCCGACGCCCAGGTCACACTTGCCGACAAGCAGATCGGCGACCTTCCGGCCTTCCTGCGCCCGTATCTGGGCCATCGCCTGACGGCGCTCGAGCTCGACGCTCGTGAGCAGGAGGCGGTGGTCAGCACGCTGCGCAGCTGTGACGCCGTGATGTGTGCCCTGCCGTACTACTTCAATCTCCCGGTCACGCAGGCGGCGATCGAAGCTGGCGTCCACTACTGCGACCTCGGTGGCAACACGCAGATCGTGCATGACCAGGAGGCCCTGCACGGATCGGCTAATGACCGCCGCATCTCGGTGGTTCCGGACTGTGGACTGGCTCCCGGCCTGGCAAATATTCTTGCGGCCGAATGTGTTCGCCGAGTGGGAGGTCGCGCGCATTCAGTGAAGCTCTTTGTAGGTGGGTTGCCGCAGCACCCGAAGCCTCCCCTGAACTACCAAGTCGTGTACTCGCTCGAGGGGGCGTTGGATTATTACACGACGCCCTCCTGGATCATCCGCGAGGGTGAGCGCATGCAGGTCGAGCCGCTCACCGAGCTTGAGGACGTGTGCTTTCCCGCGCCGCTCGGCACGCTCGAGGCGTTCCACACCGGAGGAGGTCTCTCCACGATGCCGTGGGCGTTTAAAGGGATCGTGCAGAACATGGAGTACAAGACGCTGCGCTATCCGGGGCATGCACACATCATGAAGGCAATCCGCGATCTGGGGTTGGTGGACCTCGATCCCGTCGTCGTCGGGAAAGTGTCCGTGCGGCCCCGGGACGTGTTCGTCGCCGTGGTCGAGCCGCACCTGCGCCACCCTGACGCGGAGGATCTGGTGGCGCTCCGGGTCGTGGGTGAGGGGGAGCACGACGGACAACCGGTGCGCGCGGCGTTCCGCGTTTTAGACCGCTACGACCGGAAAGTCGCGATCACCGCCATGGAGCGGACGACCGGGTACTCGTTGTCGATCACGGGTCAGATGCAGGTCGCGGGGGAGATCGCGCCGGGCGTCCAGCCCGCGTTCCAGGCCGTGCCGTTCCAGCCGTACGTGGATGCACTCGCCCGCCGCGGCATCGAAGTCGTCGAGGAGTAGGTCCTCAATAGGACCATTGGGTGTGGATCGTGAGGGTTCCACCGTCCTCACCGAACCCCACCGTTGCTCCCATCACCGCCGCACGGAAGAAGTGCAGCATGATGCCGCCGCCAGCGCCCACGTGGAGTCCCTCGGCGGTGAGTCGAAGACCATCCTGGTCGAACACCCGCCCCGCGTCGAGGAACGTGAGCAGGGTGACGCGATACAGCGTGGGAGTCGTGATCGCTTCCCAACGGATATCCGCGTTGAACAGCAGCTTGTCTGCCCCGAGAAAACGGCGCTCGAGGAACGCGCGATGCGACCGCTCACCCCCGACTCCTGCATAGACGTTCTCACTCACTTCGACGACGTCGAGCGCCTGCAGGGGCGGATCTCCGCCCGCGATCTGGGCCACCACTCTGCCGGCAAAGGTGACGCGACCGAACGGGGTAACGTACGCCGCACCGGAAAGCGTCGTTCGGTGAAAGCGGCTTTCCCCACCAAACCGAGAGTGGATGCCTTCGAGCAGGACCCCTCGCGCGGGCGCCACCTCGTCGTTTCGGGTGTCGAACACGAGCCCGATTCGTACACCGAGCTGGGCGACGGCGCGCTCTACCTCGAGGCTGGGGTCCGCGGCGAAGTTCTGGGCGAGGAGGCTGAGTCCGGCCACGGTGTCGGTGCGCGAGCGCTCGAGATGAACGCCGACCAGCGCCCGCAGCCCGCCGACGATCTGGCGCTGCGCCTCGGCGCGGAGGAAGGCCGACTTGTGGTTCCATCGATAGTAGAGTGGCTGCTGGTCGTTCTCGAGGGTGCCGTCATAGGCGGTTTGATTGCCGAGGCCGAAGTAGTACGCGCGCGCCTCCCGGCTCACTTTCGCCGTGGCGGCAAACCTCCACCCCTCCACGAGCCGGGGGAGCCGCGCCTCGAGCACGAGGAGCTTGCTCCCCGATGTCGAGACTTGGCCGTCGATCTCGAGCGATCCGCCATAAGGCTGGGGTTCGAAGAAATTGAGGAACCCCATGGGGCGGATCTGCGCGTAATACAGACCCGCGGTAAACCCGTCCTTGGACGTCCAGAACAGCTTGGGGTAGGAAACGTCCGTCCAGTTCCTGCCGATCTTGGGAAGGTCCGGAATCTGAGCACGCACCTCCCCGGTGATCGCGCCGACAAGCAGCAGCGATGCGAGCCAGTTCCTCACCGCGACTGCTCAAAGAGGTACGCCGTGTCGTAGCGGGCGGCGGTTTCGCCATTCCACGCGGCATAGCGTGACGGAGTAAACGTCGCCGCACCGAACTCGCCGCGCTTATTGACGGCATAAAAGCTCAAGCCGAACGTCGGACGCCCATCGTCGCCGATGAGACGTGGCTCCGACATCGTGAGCACTCTCCGCAGCGTCTCGAGGCACGCATCCGTTGGAGCCATGCCTCGTCGCATGAACTCGACAACCAGAAACGACCCACAGGTCTGAATCGCCGATTCGCCTCGCCCGGTGGAGCCCGCCGCTCCCACGTCGTTGTCCGTGTACTGGCCGGCGCCGATGATCGGAGAATCACCGACCCGGCCGGGGATCTTCCAGGACAGGCCGCTGGTCGTGGTGACCGACGACAAGTCACCGTCGGCGTTCACCACGTTGCAGTTGATCGTGCCCGTGACGCGCCCCATGTCGGGGGCATCGTCGGGCACGTCGAGCCAGTCGTCCGCGGCGCCACGGTTGGCGCGCCATCGAAGCCACCGTTCGCGCGAGGCTTCCGTCAGCAGGTCTTCTTCCTTGAATCCGTAGGACAGCGCGAAACGTTTCGCGCCTTCTCCGACCAGCATCACGTGATCGGTGTACAGCAAGACGTACTTGGCGACGACGCTCGGAGTCTTGATCCCCTCGAGTGCCGCGACGGCCCCGGCGCGCTTGGACGGTCCGTGCATGCACGAGGCGTCCAGCTGCACCACCCCCTCCTCGTTGGGCAGCCCACCGTACCCTACCGATTGGTCGTTCGGATCCAGCTCCTGGATCTTCACTCCCTCGATGGCGGCATCCAGCGTATCGATCCCTTCGGCGAGGAGTTCCCCGGCCCGCTGGACAGCCCGGAGTCCATTACTGGAGGCGACGGCGGCGGCGCGCCCCTGCTTCGAGCGCCGGACGGCCGGAGCAGCCAGCGCGGGTTCGACTCCAAGTCCAATACCTCCCGCGACCGCAGACACGGCGCCCACGAACGATCGCCGACTCAGATTCTCTGTCATGATCTTCGCCTTGCTGTGAGTAGGTTACTGGCACGCGAATTAACCGAAATCCGCGCGAGCTTGTCAACTTGATTCCCATACCGGCCGGGGATACGTTCCTCGGCTCGACCTCACGGGAGGTGGAGGAGCGGGTGGTTTCTCTCGTACTGCCCGTGTTCAACGAGCGCGACAACCTCGAGCCGGTCATCGCCGAGCTTACGGAAGCCCTGCGATCGGTGCGGCACGAGGTCATTGCGGTGGACGACGGCTCGACCGATGGATCCCTCGAGCGGCTGCGCGATCTGACCCGCGCGTTCCCGAACCTGCGCACCGTGGTGCTGCAAACCCACACCGGCCAAAGTGCCGCCATTGCGGCTGGCTTTGACGCGGCCGGGGGAGGAGTGATCGTCACGATGGATGCGGACGGCCAAAACGACCCGGCGGACATTCCGGCGATGTTGACCGCGCTGGAAGCGGACGCGCGGCTGACCGCGGTGGTGGGCTTTCGCACCGAGCGGCGCGATTCGCGCTGGAAGCGGGTACAAAGCAGGGTGGCGAACACCGTCCGGAGCTGGATTACGGCCGACGGCATTCGCGACACCGGATGCTCGCTCAAAGCCATGCGGGCCGACGCCGTGCGGCGGTTACCTCGGTTCGACGGCATGCACCGCTTTTTGCCGGCGCTCATTCAATATCACGGCGGTGTCGTGCGGGAACATCCGGTACGCCATCGGCCCCGCCTCGCAGGCCGCAGCAAGTACGGCATGTGGCGGCGCGCGGTCCGGGGAGTACATGATGCGTTCGGCGTGCGCTGGATGGGGCGCCGCGCCCTGCGGTACACCGTCACCAGGAACGGGAGTGCTCGTGGCCGCAAGGCGTGAGCGGCTCGACTCCGCGATCTTCCATCTCCCGGTCGACAAGATGCGCGCCGGGTATTACAGCGACAAGTACTTTCAGCGAGCGCGCGACATCTTGGTGGCGGACGATCACCACCCGCATGTCACGATGCAAGTGTTCACCAAGTCGGAGGGCGTGCTTGGCGGCATGGACGAGGCGATCGCGATCCTCAAGCTCTGTGCGTTCTCGTGGGGTGATCTCGTCGTCAAGGCGCTGTTCGACGGTGACCGCGTCAAGCCGTGGGAATCGGTGTTGACGGTCGAGGGGCCGTATGACGCGTTCGCACATTTGGAGACGCTGTACCTTGGCGTGCTGGCGCGGCGCACGCGCGTCGCGACCAACACGCGGCGCGTGGTGGATGCGGCGAAGCCGAAAGAAGTGATGTTCTTCCCGGCGCGACACGATCACTGGCTCGTGCAAACCGGCGATGGTTACGCGGCGCACATTGCTGGGGCGATCGGGGTGTCCACGGACGCGCAGGCGTCGTGGTGGGGATCGGAAGGGGTTGGCACGGTGCCCCATGGACTGATTGCGGCGTACGGTGGGGACACGGTGCTGGCCAGTGAAAAATTCGCGGAACACATGCCTGTGCACGTCAAGCTGATCAGCTTGGTCGACTTCGAGAACGACAGTGTCGGCACGTCGCTCGCGGTTGCGCGTGCACTCGGAGACCGCCTGTATGCGGTCCGTCTCGACACGTCACGCACGCTCGTCGACAAGTCCGTCGTTCCGCTGATGGGGGCGTTCGATCCCCGCGGAGTGAATCCGCAGTTGGTCGCCAATGTCCGACGGGCACTCGACGCCGAAGGATTCCACGAGGTGAAGATCGTGGTGTCGGGTGGATTCACCGCCGAAAAGATCCGTGAGTTCGAGGAGCTGAAGGTTCCGTGCGACGCGTACGGTGTCGGGTCCTCACTGTTCGCCAACGAAGGGAAGTTCGATTTCACGGCCGACATCGTCATGGTGGACGGCGAACCTTGCGCCAAGGTGGGTCGCCAGTACCGGCCGAACCCGCGCCTGCGCCTCGTCGAGTGAGGAACTGATGCCATGACGCCGGAGTTCGGACAGTTCTTCCTCCCGGGCCCCACGGAAGTCCATCCCGATGTACTGGCCGCGATGACGCGGCCGATGATCGCGCACCGCGGTCGGGAAATGGTCGACCTCATGCGGCGGCTCGAAGGCCCCCTGCAACGTCTCTGCCGCACCAAACGGCGAGTGCTCGTCGGCACCTGTGCGGCAACGGGGTTCATGGAGATGGCGGTCCGTTCGGGTGTGCGTCAGCGTGCGCTTTCACTGGTCGGCGGGGCGTTCGGCGAGCGGTTTGCCGCCATCGTGGCCGCGACAGGCCGGGAAGTCATGCGCCTCGAGGTCCCCTACGGGCGCACGGTGGAGCCGGACATGCTACGCGACGCCCTGCGACGGACGGAGGTGGACGCGGTGACGCTGGTACACTCCGAGACGTCGACGGGCGCGTTGGCGCCCCTGGAGCAGCTAGCGCAGGTGGTGCACGAGCGTGACGACGTGCTCTTGCTCGTGGACGCCGTCACCTCGCTTGGCGGCTCGCCGGTCGAAACGGACGCCTTGAAACTGGATTTCGTCTTCACGGGGAGTCAGAAGGCCCTGGCCCTGCCTCCGGGTCTCTCGGTGGGCGTGGCGTCGGAACGGATGATCGAACGCGCCAAGACCGTCCCCGAGCGGGGGGCGTATCTCGACGTGCTGGCGTTCGATCAGGCCGCGGCCGACTACCAGCCGACGAACACACCGGCGCTTTCATTGCTGTACGCACTGGACGCGCAGATGCAGCGCATTGAAGAGACGGGCGGAGTCACGGCACGGTGGGAGCGACACCAGCGCATGCGCGAGATGGTGGAAGCTTGGACGCAGAACCGCGGGGCGGAGTTGGGGGTAGGGTTGCTGCCAGCGGAAGGCCGCCGATCCTGGACGGTGTCATGTCTCACCGTTCCCGCAGGACGCAACGCGCGCGATTGTGCCTACGCGATCCGTGATAAGGGGTGGATCGTCGGCACGGGATACGGCAAGCTCAAAACGACGACGTTCCGGATTGGTCACATGGGCGATCATTCCCCGGAACGACTGCAAGCGTTGCTCGGCGTTGTCGAGGAGGTGATGGCGTGAAGTACGTGGTTGTGGTGGCGGACCGCATCGCCGAGAGCGGGTATCACATCCTCCGGGCCGAACCGTCTTTCGACTTGGTCTCCACCGCGGGGGCTCCCGCGGAACTGCCGGCGGCCCTCGCACGGGCGCACGCGCTCATCGTGCGATCGGAGACGACGGTCACGGACGCCATGATGGCGGCCGCGCATGATCTGCATGTGATCGCGCGCGCCGGGACCGGTGTCGACAACGTTGATGTGCATGCGGCGACACGCCGGGGGATCGTCGTGCTCAACGCTCCCGGGGCCAACACGGTCAGCGCGGCGGAGCATGCCTTCGCCCTTTTGCTCTCGCTCCAACGCAAGATCCCATGGGCGGTCAACAGCATGCGCGAGGGAAAATGGGATCGCAAAGCGTTTCCGGGCCGCGAATTGCGGGGGAAGACGATCGGGATCGTCGGACTGGGCCGGATCGGCCAACACGTCGCGCAGATCGCCCGGGCGTTCGGCATGGAAATCCTGGCGCACGACCCGTACTTGCCGGAGCCCCGCGCGCGCTCACTCGGTGCGGAACTCCTGTCCATCGACGACTTGCTGCCGCGGGCGGACGTCGTGTCGCTTCATCTCCCGCTCAACGAGGAAACGAAGCACCTGCTCGACGCACGACGTCTGAGGCTACTGCGTCCCACCGCGGTGGTCGTCAACACGGCGCGGGGCGGGTTGATCGACGACGACGCCCTGGCTGACGCGGTTGCCTCGGGCGCCCTGGCCGGCGCGGCACTCGATGTGTTCGATCCCGAACCGCTCCCGGCGGATTCCCGGCTCCGCACCCTGGAGGGCGTGATTCTCACCCCCCATCTGGCGGGCTCGACCACGGAGGCGCAGGACCGCGTTGCGCGCGAGATCTGCCAGGCGGTTCGGGATGCGCTCTTGTCCGGATCGATTGCCGGAGCCGTCAACCTGCCCGGCGTGAGTGGGAAGGTTTTGGGGCGTCTGGCGGGAGTCCTCGAACTGGCACGGCGGGTGGGTTGCCTCGCTGCCAGCATCGCGCACGGTCGCACGCAGGCGGTGGAAGTGGCGTATGGCGGGGCGGACGACGAGGCCCCGAAGCCGGTCATGCTGGCAGCGGTGGAAGGAGTGCTGACGGCCATCGGGGTCGGTCCAGTCAGTCTGGTGAACGTGGCGGCGCTGGCGGCGGAGCGCGGCATGGCCGTCTCACGCCGCGTGGGCAATCCCGTTGCCGGATTCGAAACCACTGTGGGGGTGACGGTCGAGACCACGGACCGGCGCACGACGGTCGTCGGGGCATTCATCGGCGATCGGCTCGGAAGAGTGATTCGCGTGGACGACTTCATCGTCGACATACCGGTGGAGGGACACGTGTTGGTCATTCGGAACCGTGACGTCCCGGGTGTGATCGGTCGCGTGGGCACGATTCTGGGCGGGGCTGATATCAACATCGCGTCCTATCATCAGTCCCGCCGCAACCACGAAGCTGTGGATGTCCTGGCCGCGATCGTGGTGGACAATGTGCCGGCGCCGGCAGTGCTGACGGAACTCGCGCAGCTCTCGGACGTCCTGGAGGTCAGAATCGCGGATCTGTCGGGACAACGCCTTCCGGGCAACGCGCGCACCGCGTGAGCCCAGAGGACGAGAGTGTTCAGCGTGTGTGGCTAGATTAGGGGCACGATGACCGAGCACCCTCCGATGCCAGATCGCTACGATCCCACGGCGACCGAAGCCAAGTGGCAGGCGCTGTGGGAGCAGTACGGCACGAACCTCGTGGACCTCGCCGGCTCCGTGCGGCCGTACTACAACCTCATGATGTTCCCCTACCCTTCGGCCGAAGGGCTGCACGTCGGAAATGTGTTCGCGTTCATCGGCGCCGACGTGCACGGCAGATTCCGGCGGCTCCAGGGGTGGGATGTCTTCGAGCCGATAGGGTTCGATGCCTTCGGTATCCACTCGGAGAATTATGCGCTGAAGGTCAACACGCACCCGGCGGACCTGATTCCGGCCAACATTCAGCGGTTCCGCGAGCAGCTTCGGCGCATCGGGCTGATGCTCGATTGGACCCATGAGGTCCGCACCACCGATCCACGGTACTACCATTGGACGCAGTGGATCTTCCTCCGGCTGTACGAAGCCGGCCTGGCGGTGAAGCAGAAAGCGCCGGTGAACTGGTGCCCGGAATGCAAGACGGTGCTCGCGAACGAGCAGGTGATCGACGGATTCTGCGAACGCCATCCCGATACGCAGGTCCACCAGCGCTTCCTCGAGCAATGGTTCTTCCGCATCACGCGGTTCGCACAGCGGCTCCTGGACAACCTCGCCGCGATCGACTGGTCGGAATCGACCCGCACGATGCAGCGGAACTGGATCGGGCGCTCGGATGGTGCGGAGTTGGTGTTCACGACACCAGGGGAACATGAGATTCGCGTCTTTACCACGCGGCCGGACACGGTATTCGGCGCGACCTACATGGTGCTTGCGCCCGAGCACCCGCTCGTGGATCGGTTCACGACGTCCGAGCAGCGCAGTGCGGTACGCGACTATCGCAGAGAGGCGGCGACCAAAGATATCGTCGCGCGCCGCGTCGGCGAGCGCGAAAAGAGCGGTGTGTTCACAGGCTCCTATGCGCGGAACCCGGCGACCAATGAATCGATTCCGATCTGGATTGCCGACTACGTGCTCATGGAGTACGGGACGGGCGCCATCATGGCCGTGCCGGCGCACGATGCGCGCGATCACGAGTTTGCCACGCGGTACGGCCTGGAGATCAGGGAGGTCGTGGTGCCCAACGCCCCGGATGCCGAGCGGCCGTTCACGGGGTGGGACGGCGTGCTCACCAACAGTGGTGCCTTTGACGCGATGGAGTGCCGGGCGGCCGCGCGGGCGATCACGAGTTGGCTTGCGGCGCGAGGTGCGGGTTCCGCGACGGTGCAGTATCGCCTGCATGACTGGTGCATCTCGCGCCAGCGGTACTGGGGACCACCGATTCCGATCATCTACTGCGAACGGTGCGGTACCGTGCCCGTCCCGGACCGTGACTTGCCCGTGATTCTGCCCCCGCTGGAGGACTTTCGCCCCGACGAGAGCGGCGTCTCACCGCTCGCCCGCAACGAGGAGTGGTACCGCGTGGCGTGTCCAACGTGCGGCAAGCTCGCGCGCCGTGAGACGGATGTTTCGGATACGTTTTTGGACTCTGCCTGGTACTTCCTGCGCTATCCATCCACCGCGTTCGACGATCGTCCCTTCGACCAGGATCTCACGGCGCGGTGGCTCCCCGTGAACTCGTACATCGGAGGAAACGAGCACGCGGTGTTGCATCTCATGTATGCGCGGTTCATCACCATGGCGCTGCACGACCTTGGCCATCTGTCGTTCGAGGAACCGTTCGTCCGCTTCCGAGCGCACGGCATGATCGTGAAGGATGGCGCGAAGATGTCCAAGTCTCGGGGCAACGTGGTCATTCCGGACGAGTACATCACGAAGTGGGGAGCGGACACGTTTCGGATGTACCTGATGTTCCTGGGTCCGTATCAAGAGGGCGGTGACTTCCGCGACGAGGGGATCGCTGGGCTGCGACGATTCCTGGATCGCGTCTGGGATCTGATCGTGCGTGCGGTGACCGCCGGCGGCGGCGGAGAGGTGCCCGACGCCGCCGTGCGGAAGCTCCACCAGACCATCGCCGGCGTCGCCGAGGATTGCGAAGCGCTGCGCTACAACACGGCGATCTCGAAGCTCATGGAGTACGTCAACGTCTTGCGGGGACGGGGGGAGGACGAGGCCGGGGATCGCGTCGTCGCCACGGACCTGCTCCGGCCGCTGGTGATCATGCTGTCGCCGTTTGCTCCGCACTTTGCCGAAGAGTGCTGGGAGTGTCTGGGCGGTGGAGCCTCGGTGTTCGGGCAGTCCTGGCCGACGTCCGACCCGGAGCTCTCGAGGGAAGACACGGTGGAGTTGGTCGTGCAAGTCAATGGCAAGGTCCGGGGGCGAGTGGTTGCCCCGGCAGGCCTCGCGGAAGACGATGCCGTGCGACTGGCCTCGGCGGACGAACGCGTGCGGCGATTCGTGGGCGGCAAGCCCGTGCGCAAGGTCGTGTACGTGCAGGACCGCCTGGTCAGTCTCGTGGTCGGTTGAATCACGTCGGAACCTGAGCGGTCTGCAGGACTATGACGTGAGAACCCCAACCGACTGGCCCTCCGCGATACACTACTCGCGGCGAGTCGACGAACCCATTCGCGCGCTGTGCTCGGTTTGGCCCACGATCACATCGAACGGCTTGCTGAACTGCTGAACACGGTCGACAGGCTCGTGCTTCCCTGGGCGACGCCCGACGAGTCGCCTCGCGACAGTACGCTGTTGTAACCAATTGTTAGCACACGACTTGCAAGCACGCCCCCACGTCGGTGCTCGACCTCGAGGTCTCCTCATGCGACCCTTTCTGTTCCCACTGCATCTATCCTATCGGGCATGCCAGAACTTGCCGTTGCGGTAGACGAGCTCGCGATCCGCCGGGCGAAGACGGGCGATCTCGATGCGCTCGAGGCGGTGTACCGCGCCTATCAGTCGATGGTGTACACGCTCGCCCGACGCATCTGTCCGACACCGGAGGATGCCGAAGAAGCGTTGCAGGAGACCTTCCTCGAAATCTGCAAGAGCATACGCCGGTTTCGGGGGTCGGTTCCAGGGAGCCTGACGGCGTGGGTGAAGCGGATCGCGGCGAGCAAGGCCTTGATTCGCGTGCGCCACGAGAAGTACCGCGAAACGGACGAGTGGCGTGACGATGGGTGGGGGACGGCAGGAGTTGATACCGGACTGTCGATGGATCTGGAAACGGTCTTGAGTCAGTTGTCCGCGACGGCACGTGCGGTGGTCTGGCTGCATGACGTCGAGGGATACACACACGAGGAGATAGCCGGGCTCATGGGGAAGACGGTGAGCTTTTCCAAATCGCAACTCTCACGGGCACACGTGCGGTTGCGACGCATGCTTGGCGAGGAGGCCTGATGTACAGGCATCTCACGATGGCGGAGCTCCTGGAGCTGCGCGACAGAGAAGGGAAGGTGGCGGCACGCCAGCACGTGGACACGTGTGAAGCGTGCGCGTTCGAGTTCGAGCTTATCCATCAGCGCGTTGCCGCGCTTCGCGCACTGCCGGCGCTGCAGTCGCCACGCGATCGCTGGGAAGTAGTTCGGCAGCAGCACGTTGCCGGCCGACGGCGCGGCGCGTGGCGGGCTGCCGGCATCATGGGCATGGCGGCAGCGGCGATGTTGGCGGTGTTCGTGGGGGTGCAGTCATTCACTACGGATGCGGTTCGAGCCGAAGCCGATCTGCAGCAGGCATTGGCCCAGTGGATGGCGGAGTCACGACGGCTCGAGAGTCTGTTGCACGCGGTGGATCGAGAGCCTCGGGTGATGACGGGAATGACGGCGGCAACGATCGCGGATCTCGAAGACCGGATTGCCTTCGTGGATGAGGGGATTGCCCGGGCCACGGCCGCACGGTACGCGCCGGATCAGGTGGGCGCGCTGTGGCGTGAGCGTGTCGCGCTGATGGGGACGCTCGTCAACACACATGTACGCAACGTGGCCTACGTAGGCTACTGACGCTCTTGGACTGCAATCAACGGATGTTGGAAGACATTCGGGGAGTGACCATGAAGATACGGCGATTGATGTTACTGACACTCTGCGCGCTCGGGCTCGCCGCTCCGGTGGCCGCCCAGGAGCGCGACGCCGAGCGCGCGGCGGCGCTCGATCGGTTGGAAGAGGCCCGCGACGAGCTGGACCACGCGTTACGCCAACTGCGCGAAAGCGACGTGCCGGAGGCGCGCAGGAACCTCGAGCGGGCGATGGAGCGACTGCGGGAAGCCGAGCGCGCGTTTCGAGGTGTGGACCGAGTATCCGTGTTCCGCTATCGCAGCGGCCCTGGACGCTTCGAGATCCTCGAGCCGGAAGATCTGCCCGGGGTCGTGATGTTCGACTCGGATCGTCCGCGGATCGGCGTGATCGTGGAGACGCGTGAGGGCGAGGAGGCCCGCGACGGGGCCGTTTTGGCGGCGGTAACGCCGGGTGGTCCGGCCGCGGAGGCGGGGCTCAAGGCGGGCGACGTCATTGTGGCGGTCAACGGTACGTCGGTTCTCGGGCGCGACGGTGGCAGCCGCTTCGTCGACCTCGTACGTAACGCGGAAGAAGGTGACACACTTCGCCTCGAGTACCGCCGGGAAGGCGGCCGGCGCGTGGCGCTCGTCGCTCCGCGCAAGCTCGACGATGTGAGCACCTCGGCATATGCGTTTGGCGAGTTCGCGCGGGGCCTCGAGGGGATCGGCGAGCGTTTAGAGGGGCGACTCCTGAGCCGGGCGGATTCAGGACGTAGGTGGGAGCTAGTGGAGCCCGGAGTGGTGGAGTCTCTTCGCGGGTTCGGTGGAGAGGGCGACATGGCTACAGCCATCGTCTCTCGCCTTCGCGGAGGGGCGTTCCTCGATCTGCAACTCGTGATCGTGAATCCGGACCTGGCGAGCTACTTCGGGACCGACAAGGGTGTGCTCGTGGTGAAGGCGTCGACGAACGAGGACATTCCGCTCAAGGGTGGCGACGTCATCATCAGCATTGACGGCCGCGAACCGCGGAATCCGGCGCACGCCATGCGGATTCTCCAGTCGTACGAACGCGGCGACAAGATCACGCTGGAGATAATGCGGGACAAACGCCGACAAACGATTGCGGTCGCGATGCCGGACGGGGATCGGTAGCTCCGGAGAGGCACCGCGACAAATGCGGGGGGCCGGAGGAAGCCGGCCTCCCGCATTTGTCGTTGTAGGGCCCCAGGTGAGAGGGGGTTGCACTCTCGATATATCGTGCGATATTACGTACGTAATATCGCACGATATATCTGGGGAGGTGGCGTCATGCAAAAGGAAGAATGGAACTTCGGATTCGGGCCGGGCGCATGGTGGTGGAGCGGGCGCGGGGCCAGGAGAGGAACACGGCGTCGGGTATGGTTCGAGTCGGGGGACCTCAAGTACGTGATCCTCAAGCTGCTCAAAGAGAAACCGATGCACGGCTATGAGGTGATGAAGGCGCTCGAGGAGCACACGCACGGGTGTTACAAGCCTTCGCCTGGGTCGGTGTATCCAACCCTGCAGTGGCTCGAGGACGAAGGGCTGGTGGCGTCGAAGGACGTCGAAGGGAAGAAGGTCTACGAGATCACCACGGAGGGCCAGGCGTTCCTGGACCAGCACCGGTCGACCGTGGAGGACATCTTCGAGCGCGTCGAGGACACAATCGATGCGTTCCTTGCCGATCCGATGCCCGAGGTCACGCGACTGGTAGGGAAACTGGTGCCACAGGCCTATCGCGTTGCCTGGCGCTATCGGGACGACGAGACGAAGCGTACCCGATTGCGCGAGGTGCTGGAATCAGCGCTCGGAGAGTTGGAAGCCATCGGCAAGTAGGACACGTGACACGGGCGGCGCGGGTCGTTTCCGGCGCCGTCCGTGTCACGTCGGGCATCACGGACGCAGTTTGGTCGACAGCCACGTGACGATCGTGTCCAGTACTTCGCTCGGTAGCGACGCATCCTCGATGGCCATGTACTCGTGGGGAGACCCGTCCTCGAGGCTCATGAGGAACAGGTGGTTGAGCTTCGGGAAGATGCGGACAGTGACATCCCGGTTGCCACCCTCGCGGATCGCATCCGCGAGTTCCGTCGCCTGTTCCACGGTGACCTGCCGGTCGTACTCACCGTGCAGCACCAGCACCGGCTGAGTCACTTGGCGGGCGGCAACGAGGGGATCGTAGGTCCAGAAGTACCGCATCCATGGGTTGGCGGCTGCAAGGGTCGTCATCGCCTCGGCCAAGATCGAGTCGCGCAGCTCCGCGCGCTGCGCGTCGGTGAGCCCGGGGGCGGTCTCGATCGGTCTCGTCACCTGGTAGTGGATGATCTCTTCGCCGGTTTGTGATGATCCAGCCATGATGACCAAGGCGGCAAGCTCCCGATCTTCCGCCGCCACGATCGGACCGATCACGCCTCCCTCGCTGTGCCCGATCAGCGCCAGCAGCTTCCCGTTGATCTCCGGGCGCGCGCGAAGCCACGCCAACTGCGCTCTGACGTCACCGGCGAAATCACGCGTCGTCGGCGCGCTGTTCCCGCCCCCGGACGCGCCGACACCGCGGTCGTCCACGCGCAGCACCGCGATCCGCGCGTGCGCCAGCCGGTCGGCGATCTCCGCGTACGGTCTGTAGTCCGGCACCAGCGGCCACAAGTTCTCGTCGCGGTCTTGCCCGCCCGAACCCGTGATGGTCACGGCTGCAGGAAACGGCGGTCGCCCAGTGGTGGGCACGGTGAGCGTACCGGCCAGCTCAAACGCGTCGCCGCTCTCGGAAGTGACCGGGATGCGCACTTCGGTGGCCGTGTACGGAGCGCCCGGAGGCGGCGCGTAGTCCGGTTTCGGGCGTTCCAATCCGGGGAGCGGATCGAGCGGCAAGTTGGGCTCGACCCGTTCGACCCGCAGGCGTTGCGGGAGAACCTCGATCTCCCCCACGCGCCCGTCCGGCCGGAGCTTTACGGTGAGAGGCAACGGCCCCAGCGTGAACTCGACCGTATTCGTGCCATGCCGGATCGTGGCCTGCACCACCGCACCGCTCTCCGGCGACCACAGCTCCCAGATCGTATCTCGTCCGGCGACACGATAGGCGATGTCCGCGAACACCGCGGTGGTCTGGCTGGGCACGACGGCGGATGGCCGGCCCGCTGCCACGCCGGAGGTGTCCTGCCCGCCGCGAAGCTGGCGCCAGCGCACCGAATCCCCCGCCGCGGTGGCCCAGTACTCGGCCACCAGACTGTCGTTCGCGAGCAGATACACTCGACTCTCGAAGGCGGTCCAGCGCCCGTCCGGGCCGAATTCCGTACGGTGGATCAAACGCGCCTGGAGCACGGGGATCTCCACGGTACTCTCGAAGTGCCGTGCGTCGCGCGTGAACGACTCCCGCCCGACTTCACTCTCAGCCTGGTACATCCGCATCATGGCGGCGTCCTGGCCGACCTGCGCCACGGCCGATGCGTTCCAGCAGCACAGCCCGATAATGGCCAATCCCAGCACTTTCACGATTCCCCCCTTTTCCCCAATGACTCGACGTCGTTGTCGCCGAGCCGGCCGGCACGCAAGAGCACCTGCCTCAAGAGAAACTCGATCTGTCCGTTCACGCTGCGCAATTCGTCGGCTGCCCACCGCTCGATCGCGGCATAGACTTTGGGGTCTATGCGTAACGGAAACGACTTCCGTGGAGTCACGTCGCGCAAGCCCTAGTACAGCGAGCCCGCGTTCACGATCGGCTGTGGACTACGGTCCGCGCACAGCACCACCAGCAGATTGCTGACCATGTTCGCTTTGCGCTCGTCGTCGAGCTGCACGACGTCTTGTTGGGCCAACATCGTCAGCGCCATCTCGACCATACCCACCGCCCCCTCCACGATCTTCTGGCGCGCGGCGATGATCGCGCTCGCCTGCTGTCGCTGGAGCATTGCACTCGCAATCTCCGGTGCGTACGCGAGGTGGCTGATTCGTGCCTCGACGACCTCCACCCCCGCCTTGGCGAGGCGGTCTTGTACGTCGCCCTTCAACTGATCGGCGATCTCGAACATGTTGTGCGAGAGGGACATTTGTCCCTCTTCGAACGCGTCGTAGGGATAGTTGGTCACGGTCGTCCGCAGCGCCGACTCACTCTGCACGTGTACGTATTCGACGTAGTCGTCCACCTCGAACAAGGCTTCGGCCGTGTCCACGACGCGCCAAACGACGACCGCGGCGATCTCGATCGGATTGCTATTGAGGTCGTTCACCTTGAGCTTGGCGGTCTCGAAATTCCGCACGCGGACGGAGACTTTGGCTTTGGTGAAGAACGGATTGGCCCATCGGAGTCCCGTCACCCGCTCCGTTCCCGCGTAGGCTCCGAACAGCTGGAGTACCCGGGCTTCGTTGGGGTGCACCATGAAGAACCCGCCCCAGAGAATGCCTACGAGCGTCGCGGCGATCGCCGCGATGACGATCGAGGCCGTTGCCTCAGCCTGCAGCGCGGCGTACAGCCACAGCCCCACACCCACCGAGACCAAGAACAGCACCACGAATGCGACGTAGCCGGACGCCGTGCGGCGCGCGTGTTCGCGAACCATAGGACCCTCTCGAATAGCTGGTATCGATATGATATCATATAGATACCAAACGTCAAGTGGCGGGAGAGTGGGAGGATGCCTGCGTCTTGTCGGATACGAGATGCGTTGGAGTCGGCTCGCCCGGTGACCTTACTCCCGTATATACGCGTGACTGATGATGATGGGCTCGATGGGAAGACTGCGAAGGCGGCCTTGAGGCCGCGTCGGGGTCCCGGCGATCACGTCGACGACATCCATCCCCTCGATCACGCGACCGAACACCACATAACCCCACCCCTCGGCGGTACTGTCGCGATAGTCCAGCCTCGCGTTGTCCGCGAGGTTGATGAAGAAGTCCACGAGCCCGCTGTGCGGGTCCGCCGTGCGGGCCATGGCCAGCGTCCCGCGCGCATTCAGCAGGCCGGTCGGGTTCTCGTTGGCGACCGGGAAGGCGCTGGTGCGTCGTTCGCGCATGTCAGGCTGGTATCCCCCCGCCTGAATGACGAATCCCGGCTCGACCCGGTGCACGATGATTCCGTCATAGAACTGCGAGCGCACGTGCGTGAGGAAATGCCTGACCGTTTGTGGCGCGTGCTCCGGGGCGAGTTCGGCGACAATCGTTCCCAGGCTGGTCTCGAAGACGACCACCGGTGGCGAAGAGGTGCTGTCCGTAGCCGGTGCCGCATCCTGTCCGGAGCAGCCGACGATCCACAGCGCCACGAAGGCGGCGAGATTCCGTTGTCTCACGAGCACTCCCTGTCGTGTCGGGACGCTACCGGTTGCGCAGCGGCCACTCGACCACGGTCGGGCTCAGCCGGTAGATCCACCGTACGGCCTTCGTCGCCCCCACCGCGATTTCGACCCTGTCGGCCTCGATCCCCCGGAGGGCCTCGGCGGCCACTTGTTCCGGCCTGAGCTTGCGACGGCCGCGCCCGGTCGTCATGGCCGTGTCGACGATCGGCGGCGCCACCTCGACGACCCGAATGTGCGGGGCCTGCTCCGCGAGCTGGTATCGCAGCGCCTGGGTGAACGAGCGCACGGCAGCTTTGGTGGCGCAGTACACGGGCGCGCTCCTCTTGGGGCTGATGGCGAGGATCGAGGAAACGTTGACGATGGCGGCCTCGGGTGCCAGCAACAGGAGTGGCATGGCGAGGGTGGTGAGCTTCACTAGCCCGGTCAGATTGGTGCCCACCTCCCGATCCACGTGTTGGCAGATCTCGTCCGCATCGGCCGTGGCATAGTCGTCGTTGTATTGAATCCCGGCGTTGTTCACGAGGAACGACAGTCCACCGAGCCGCTCTCTCACGACGGAAAGCAGTTCTCGGATGGAATCTTCGCGGACCAGATCTACCGTCGCCGTGGTGACGCCTTCGAGGTCGCGCGCCGCGTCTTCGAGTGGCTGGGATCGTCGGCCGGCGATGAGAATCCGGTTGCCGCGGCCAGCCAACGCGCGCGCAAAGGCGAGACCTATGCCGGTGCCGCCGCCGGTAATCAGTATGCGATGGTCGGAGATCCGCATCGACGAGCCGCCCTCTACTGATACATCGAGACGTGGGCCAGGCGACCCGCCGGGCCCACGGCCCATCCTTCATGCGGCGATCCGAAGCCCACGGCCCAGTAGCTCAGCGTGTCGAGCGAACGCCAGCTCATGCCGCCGTCGATCGTGAAGGCCATGCCGTTGGGACCGGTCACGACGAGCGCCACGTCCGGCGCGCCGGTGACCACACCCGATCCGTAGATCGCACCGCGAAACGGTGGGGATGTGACGAGTTCCCATGTTGCGCCGCCGTCCCAGGTGCGCGCCGCGTTGTTCGTGACGCTGGCCGGATCCCCAATCCTCCCCCCGAATGCCCACCCTAACAGCGTATCGGTGAACATCAGGGACGCGATGCCCGTTGCCTCACCCGCGGCGACGGGCGTGTCCGAGACCTTCCAGGTGGCCCCGCGGTCGTTGGTCCGGAGCACGCGTGCAATGGTGGCGTTCCCGGTGCCGATCCAGCCATGCCGGTCGCCCGCCGTCACGACGCACGTGCCGCTGGCGGCGAAGCTCCCTTCCGCCGCGAGCGCGGGTGGGGTATTCGAGGCAGGGACGCGCGACCACGTCCGGCCGTCCGTCGTCCTCAGGATGACAAACCGCCCGCCCACGGCGTCGCTGAACGCCACCCCGTGCATGCCATCCCAAAACGCAAAGCAGTCGTAAAACGTCTCTGGATCGTTGCTTTGAAACTGCAGGTCCCACGTGCGTCCCCCGTCTTGCGTGTGGTAGATCCGCGAGCGATCGCCTGGGCCCGCGCTCATCAGCCAGGCGATGTCGCTGCTCAGCGCGTGCACGTCGCGAAACTCGAGGGAGTCGGCGTTGGGCACCTTGTTCACGGCCCACGTCTTGCCACCGTCCGTGGTGCGGGCAAACGTGCCGCTGTGACCACTCAGCCAGACCGTTTCGTTATCGACGATGCTCACCGCCTGCAGGAGGTCGCCGGTGCCGATCGAACGTGGCGTGACCCTTGGCGCCAAGCGGTACTGCACCGCCACCGCTACACCCGTCAACGTGATGACTCCAACCAACGCCAGCCTGAGTGCTCGTGTCATGATCGTCCCTCGAAGCGGGGGAATCTTTCCTGATCTTCGCGTTCCCAAAGGTACGGCTCGGGTCAACGTCCGTCACGCGACCCGCGTCCACGTTCATGCAAACGCGACCTCGAGCGTCACGACTTCAAACGACGTCATGTCGAGCGCAATCGCGCGCCTCGACTGAACGGGAAGCTCGTCCTCTCGCTCTTCAAGCAGATTCGTGCGCCACGCCCCCGCAAGGTCCTGGGCGAAAGCGAGCTGCTGGGTCGAGGGCTGCCCGCTCCAATCGTACAGGCGCACGACAAGCGTGTCGCGATCCGCGTGACGCTTCACCGCCGAAACCGCCGCGGCGGGGTGCGTGCCGGTGGGCCGGATTTCAAAGAGCCCTCCGTCAGGTGCGATCCCATGGGCGCTCTGCACTTGGACGGCCACGGGGCGGACGCGATAGGCCGCGCTGAGGCGCTTCAGGTCCGCCGCACGGTGGGGCTCGCACAACGGAACGACACCGTAGTGGAACCGGTGCGGGCCTTGGCACTGCGCGTCGGGCGTCGGTAGGATCGGGCCGACCGCCCTATCGCGGCTCGAGAGGTCGTCGCGTGACAGCCAGCCGACGCACCGCAATAGCGTGAGTGCGATGCCCACGGTCTCATCGGACGCGCGAAACGGCGCTACTTCTGGCAGGCCGCGATTGAGCACGGCCACGCCGCGCGTTCCATTCTCCACGAGACTGAACTCGCGTTGTGGATAAGCGTCCGCCGGCTGCTGGACCCAGTCAGGTCGTTCGGCAACGTCGACGGGTCGGTGATCGAGATGAAAGGCGCCGTCGCTCACGATCTCGGTTGCGCGCAGCCCCGTCGGGAAGAGCGCTCGGAGGCGATGGTCGCGTGCGTCGTTGTCGAACGCCGTCTCGATCTCCACCACAGGACTGCCTCTCGTCACGCTCGCCCGAATCCGCACCCGACAGCCGATCCGCTCTTCAGTACGGCGTGTGCGATCGCGGGTGAGGGCCTCGGGCAGGTTCCAGACGAAGGCCGTCTCGAGCGTCGCGCGGAAACCCGTGTCCTCGACGATCGCGACACGACCGTGCAGGCCGACCGCGGAGACCGAAAGAGGCTCCTCGGCGTGCGCATAGTCGTATTCATCGCCGGCGTCCTCGTCATCGACGAGCCGATTGAGCCCCTCGTAGCGAGCGTCGTTGCGCTTGTCGTCGATGGCGAGGCGACCATCCGGACTCATCGTCACGCGGATGAACTCGTTCTCGATGGTTGTCTCGTCTGCGGCGAGACGGTGCGGCAGCTGGGTCGGCGCGCGGTCGGGGGACCGATGTCGCAGCGAGACCACCCCGACGCCAATCGCCGGTAGTGTGACATCGAACTGCACGGTCACAAAGAGGTCATGTCTATCGCCGCTCACCTCGAACCAACCGGGATGCTCGCGCTCATACAGCTCCAACGCTTCGCGCTGTGCTTCCGCGTCGATGATCCTGGACCACTCGGGCCCCCAAAACCGTTTCACCCGGTCCGCGCGCACGACCGTGAAGGGCAAAGGCATACCCGCACGGTCCACCAACTCGATCCGCGCGACCTCGATGTCGGCCGACAGCACCACGGTCTGTTCAACGATCGCGCGGCGTGGGAAGGGTAGAGGATTGAACACCGCGAGGTGGGCGCCGTCCGAACCCGTGCGAGGGAAGAGCCGCTCCAGACCCGTCGCAATGTATTCCTCGGCGACCTCGACGATGCCGTGAAATCGTGTCATCATCTCCCGGTGCACGAGATCGGTGCCGCAGCCGCAGATCGAGTCGTGGGGATGGTTGGCGAGGAGTTGTTTCCACAGCACGTCGATCGCGTGCCCAGGGTACGGCGCGCCGCAGACGAAATGGAGGTAACTCGCCAGCGGCTCGAGCACCGCGGCGACTAGGCACTCGCAACGCTCGTTTGCCTGCTTGATCGGCATACGCGTCGAGAGCACGCCCGGCAGCAGATGCTCCGTGCGCGCGCCCCGCAGCTCGCCGGCATAGACGCTGAGTCCGGGCCCGGCTGGGCGCAGGCCGTCCAGAAAGGTCGTGAGTGATCCTATCTCGAAGTGGCTGCCGGGGTTTGCCTGACGCACCGCGGCCATGACCTCCGTCAGGCCCTGTTGAGGCGGCAGATGGTCACAGCCGTTGGTGAGCAGCCGGCGGTCGGAGCGGGCGAGCGGAGCCATGCGATCCAGGGCGCGCCGCACCCGGTCGATGGCCCGATCAGGGTCGGCGGTGTTCCCCGAGAACATGTCTCGGTCGGAGTCGAATCCCAACGCACCGGCGTTGCAGTAGCCGCCGACCAACTTGATTGCCAGGACCTCACTGCCGTCCGGTGCGACCCAGCGAAACTCCGATCCGGTTGCGGAGAGCTCGTCGCCACTCCCGCGAGTGAACACGAAGGTGTCGATTCCGGCCCGTCGCAGGATCTGGGGCAACTGTGCAACGTGCCCGAACGCATCCGGGACATACCCCACCTCCTGTCTGCCACCCAGGTCGGCACATACCCGAGCGCCGACGAGCAGGTTTCTGACGGAACTCTCACCGCTCGTCAGAAACTCGTCGTGCAGGACGTACCACGGGCCGATCGCGAGCCGGCCGGCTGACACATGCCGCCGGATGCGTTCCCGGTCCGCCGGACGTTGAGCGAGATAATCCTCGAGGACGATCACCTGGCCGTCGAGTAGGAAGTGTGGCAAATCGTCCGGCCGGTCGAGACGCTCGAGCACTTCCGACACGATGTCCAGCAGGCGCACGCCGAATCGCTGTACGGTGAGGTACCATTCGCGGTCCCAGTGCGTGTGGGGGACGAGGGTGACGTGTGTCGGTTCCGGTGTCACCGGCTGCTCATTTGCCATGCTTCCGGGGCGCGGGGTTGTGGCGTATTGTTGACTCTTGACGAACCGCGAGCCGAAAGATGCCCAACCACACACGCCGCCGCATCCTCCACCTCGCTGGGCTCCTCGGCGCCATGCAGCTTGCCGCATGTGCGCCGGCCACGCCGAGCGCCGAAGCCCAAGAGGCCATGAATAGCCTGACGCCGTCGGAGATCGAGGTCGGTTGGCAGTTGCTGTTCGATGGCGCCACCCTGCAGGGGTGGCGCGGCTTCCACCGTGAGGGTGTTCCGGCCGGTTGGCAGGTGATGGACGGGGCAATCACGCGGGTCGGTGGGGGTGGTGACATCATCACCGGCGAGGAGTTCGCAGATTTCGAGCTCGTGCTCGAGTGGAAGGTCGCGCCCGGGGGCAACTCAGGGATCATGTATCGGGTGAGTGAGGAGGCGAACCGTACGTTTGAGAGCGGTCCGGAAATGCAGGTGCTCGACGACGCCGCGCATGCGGATGGAACGTCACGGCTGACCGCGGCCGGGTCGAACTATGGACTGTACGCCGCGCCTGCGGGTGCGGTGAAACCGGTCGGGGAGTGGAACGCCGTGCGGATCGTGGTCCAAGGAGCGCACGTCGAGCACTGGCTCAACGGCGTGAAGGTGGTCGAGTACGAGTTGTGGAGTCCGGAGTGGGAGCAGTTGGTCAGGGACAGCAAATTCGTTGAGTGGCCCACCTATGGGCGCGCAAGACGGGGGCACATCGCCTTACAGGACCATGGTGACTGGGTCGCCTACCGCAACATCAAGATCCGGCCGCTAGGTGAAAGATAGGCGTGAGACGCCCACGTTCAGCTGTCGTTGACCGTGGCCCTCAAGGCATCCATCGCGTCCGTGAGTTGGGCGTCCGACAGGTACGGAGCAGGCCCAAAGCGTAGCACGTCTCGGCGATAGTCCGTCCACACACCGCGCTGCCTGAGTCCGGCGGAGAGCCACGCAGCCCTAGGAGCCCGGAGCGCAAGGAACCCGCCCAATTGCTCCAGGGGAACGGACCGATCCCGCGTGACGACCGCCGGGTCAAGATCGAGCGCATCGAACGCCGCGGCCAGCGTCCCAACCTGATGTTGCGACACCTCACGCAGAAACGCCGGTGTGAGATCGTGCTCGCCGAAGAAGTCCAGCACCGCCGCGGCTCGGTAGTGACTCGTTGGATCGTACGTGGCCCCGGCAAAGCGCGCCGGCCCCGCGCCGTATGCCACCTCGTCGGAACGCTGCCCCTCCGCCAGATCGGCGAACTCGCTGAACCAACCGGTGATCACGGGTCGCAGGGTGCAATCGGGAGGAAGTCGTAGGAAGCAGTTGCCCTCACCCAGTTGGCAGTACTTGTAGCCACCCCCGACCACAAACGCCTGCTCCAGTGCCTGGTCGGCGAGCGAGAACGGGACAGCATTGAGGGTGTGGTAGGCATCGACCAGCAGCGCGGCCCCCACGCGACTGCACGCGTGAGCCACCACGTCGAGGTCGGGGGCGATGTGGGCATTGAGGTAGAAGACACTGGAAACGACGACCAGCGTCGTACGGTCGTTCACGGCGGCGGCCAGCCGCTCAGCCACGGCAGCGGCGGGCTCGTGCGAGATGCGCGTGATCTCGATGCCTTCCTCCGCCAGCCGGTCCAGCTGCCGCCGCACGGTGTGAAACTCTCCGTCGGTCGTCACGATGCGAGCCCTTTGCCGCAAGGGCAACGCCGACAGGAGCCGTACCAGAAGGTCGTGGGTATTGCTGCCCAGGGCGATGGTGCCGGTCGTGTCGCCGAGTAGCGCGGCGAGGGCCTCGCGGACGCGGTCGGCCTTGGCGAACGCGCGCTGCCACTTGTCGTCGACCAACTCCGCCGCATCGGTCCACGCTGCCTGCTGCGCCTCGAACCCGACATCGGGCCACGCTTGGTGGGAGTGCCCGGTCAGCAGGAGCCGTTCCGCCACACGAAACCGCGAGTAGTGTGGCGCGAGGGCGTTCTTGGATGCGCGCAACGACGATAGCGAGGGGCGGGGCATCAGAGTTCGGTGCGGATGTCCCACAGATCCGGGAACACGGGTTTGAGCAGCGTTGTGACGAGATACTCGGCGCCGGTGGAACCGCCGGTCCCCCGTTTGGTGCCAATCGTGCGCTGCACCATCTTGACGTGACGATAACGCCATTCCTGCACGCCTTCGTCCAGATCCACGAACCGCTCGCACAGCTCTCCAGCGCCGGGATCGGTGCGGTACGCCTGGATGAGTGCCTGCTTGTTCGCGGCGTCGGGTTCGATCGGTGTCGTCACATCGGCACGTCGATGGACCGCATAGCCGCTCAGGCGGAGGTGGTCCAGCAGCGCGTCCCACAGCGTCGGTTCCTGGAACCGCCGATGTAGGTTTGCCCGAGCCGTCGAGCCCTCCGGAAAATGATCGAGCGCCCAGCGGTGCTTCGCGCCGAGTACAAACTCCAACTCACGGAACTGGTAGGACTGAAATCCACTGCCGGATTCCAGGCGATCGCGGAACGAGAGGAACTCCAGCGGTGTCATGGTCTCCAGCACGTCGATCTGCGCGACGAGTGTCTTCAGAATCGTGAGGACGCGTTTGAGCGTGTGGACCGCCCGCGGACGATCGTTGGCGTGAAGCAGACGCTTGAGATAGTCGAGCTCGTGTAGGACTTCCTTGAACCACAGCTCGTACACCTGGTGAATGACGATGAACAGCGTTTCGTCATGCTCTGGCCCATCGGACAAGGGTTCCTGTAGGGACAGGAGCGCGTCGACCTTCAGGTATTCGGAGTAGGTGGGCATGAGTGGGCGTTCGCGTTAGCCGTTAGAGGACGTGAGATGGTGGACGTGAGGTCCCACAGAGCGTTGCCCGCTCACTTGAATCGCGGGGTGTAGCTGTTGAGCGTTGCGTACTGCTCCGGCCAGGGCAGGTCGACGCCGAGTTCGTACGCCGCGTGGCGAGTCCAATACGGATCCCACAGGTGCGCTCGGGCGAGCATGCACAGGTCCGCTCTTCCGGCGGCGAGGATGGTGTTCACGTCCGTGAACGACGAGATGTTTCCGACGGCCATGGTTGCGAGTCCGATTTCCCGTCGTATGCGATCGGCAAAAGGCGTCTGGAAGAGCCGCCCATACACCGGTTGCTGATGGGGAACGGTCTGGCCCGCTGAAACGTCCACGATGTCACAGTCGTGGTCCTTAAGCCGTCTGGCTACCTCCACGGCATCCCCCGCCTCCATCCCGCCCGGCGCCCAGTCGACCGCGGAGATGCGGACGGACATGGGTTTGTGTCGGGGCCACTTGGCGCGTACGGCGTCGAACACCTCCAGCGGAAACCGGAGTCGATTGTCCAACGTGCCACCGTAATCGTCGTCACGCAGATTGGTCAGGGGCGACACGAAGCTCGCGAGCAGGTACCCGTGAGCGAAGTGCACCTCGAGCATGTCAAACCCCGCGTCGTTCGCCATAGTGGTCGCGCGTTCGAACTCCCGCACGACCCCGAGCATATCCTCGCGGGTCATCTCCCGAGGGACCGGACTGTGATCGAAATAGGGGATGGGTGACGCGGAGACGATTGGCCAGCCGCCGTGCTCCAACGGCTGCACGTCACCCTCCCACATGCGCTTGGTTGCCGCTTTCCGGCCCGCGTGCCCCAGCTGGAGGGCGATCTTGGCATAGGAGTTCTCATGGACGAAGTCCACGATGCGCCGCCAGGCCTCCACGTGCTCTGGCTTGTACATCCCCGTGCACCAAGGAGAAATGCGTGCCTCGGGGCTCACATCGGTCATTTCGGCGAACACGAGCCCGGCGCCGCCAATGGCGCGCGCACCCAGATGCACGAGGTGCCATTCGTTTGGCGTGCCGTCTTCGGCGGAGTACTGGCACATCGGAGAAACGACCACGCGATTCTCGAGCACCATGTCGCGCAGCGCGAACGGCGTGAACATGGGCGGCCGCACCGGCGTCGAGGGCGCCGAGGGTCCGGCGTGACGCCCGGCACTGTCGGCGAACCATCGGTCGATCTCACGCACGTAGGCGGGATCGCGCTCCCGCAGGTTTTCGTGCGTGACGCGCAGGCTGCGAGTGAGGAGGTTGAAGCCGAACTGAATCGGCTCCAGATCCATGTAGCGTTCGGTGTCCTCGAACCACTGCAGACTCACCTGCGCGGCCCGTTGGGCGCTCGCCACGGCGGGCCGTCGCTCCTCTTCATATGCCATGAGCGCCGCCCGCACATCTCCGGGGTGGGCGCGCAAGGCGGCCGCGAGCGCCACACCGTCCTCCATCGCGAGCTTGGTGCCCGAGCCGATCGAGAAGTGTGCCGTGTGGGCGGCGTCACCGATGAGCACCATGTTTTCGTGCCACCAGCGCGCGTTCCGGATCGTGGGAAAACGCCGCCAGACGGACTTGTTGGTCAGCAACCGGTGACCGTTTAGCTCCGGACCGAAGAGATCCTCGCAATACGCCAAGGCGTCGGACTCCGACGCCTCCGCCATTCCCGACGCGCACCACGTGCGTTCCGTTCCCTCCACGATGAACGTGGAATGACCCGGGGCGTATTGATAGGCGTGGACTCGCCAGAGTCCATGCGGCGTTTCCTTGAAGTAGAACGTGAAAGCCGGAAACGGCTTGGTCGTGCCCAGCCACACGAAGCGATTGAGACGCCAGTCGATCGTCGGCTGGAAGTGGTCGGCGTACCGCTCGCGTACGGTACTGCTCGCGCCGTCCGCGGCGACCAGCAGGTCACAGTCTCGCAACGAGTCGACGTCCGTGATCTCCGCCTGAAACCGGAGGTCGACGCCAAGTTCGCGGGCGCGCGCGGCGAGCACATCCAGGAGCGTTGTACGCGCCAGCCCGCTGAATCCATGTCCGGTGGACGTCAGGATCTGATCGCGGAAGTGAATGTGGATGTCATCCCAGCGGAAGAACTGCCGGGAGATGGCCGCATGAACTTCGGGCTCCGCCTCGGCGAGGTTGTGTGCAGTAGCATCGGAGAATACCACCCCGAACCCGAACGTATCGTCCAGGCGATTGCGCTCGTACACCACGATGTCGTGTCGTGGGTCATCGCGCTTGAGCAGGATGGCCAGATAAAGTGCGGCTGGTCCGCCGCCGACCGCGACGATCCTCATGCGTGCGGATCGTTCACGGCGTCCAGGAGCTTGCCGGCGATTATCAGGTGCTGGATCTCGGTCGTTCCCTCGTAGATTCTGAGCGCCCGAATGCTCCGGTAGAGTCGCTCGACCGGATGGCTGGCCAGCACGCCGGTTCCGCCCAAGATCTGGACCGCGTGATCGATGACACGCTGGGCCGCCTCCGTGGCGAAGGCCTTGGCCATGGCCGATTCCAGCGTGACGCGCTCGGCGCCTTCGTCGCGTTCCCAGGCCGCGCGGTACGTCAGCAGACGCGCCGCCGTGAGATCGATCGCCATCCGCGCGACTTTGTCTTGCACGAGCTGGAACTCCCCCAGGGGCTTGCCGAACTGGTGACGCCGCTTGGCGTGATCGAGAGCTTCCCGGAGCGCGCGGGCGGCCATGCCGCAGGCGGCGGCGGCGACCGTCGCGCGCAGGCGGTCCAACGTCGCAAGTCCGAGCTTGAAACCCTCCCCCGCCGGCGCGAGCAACGCTGAGCGCGGTAGCCGGCAGTCGTTGAACGCGATGTCCCCCAGCGGGTGGGGAGCACTCATCACCTGGGGCCCGACGAAACGGAGGCCAGGGGTGTCGGCCGGAACGAGAAAGCACGCGATGCCGCGATGGCGCTGGGACGGATCCAGCGTCGCGAACACTACATAGAAGTCGGCGATGCCCGCGTTGGAGATGAAGCTCTTGGCGCCGTTCAGTACGAATCCCTCTCCACTCTCCTCGGCGCGGGTGTTGAGCGAGGCGACGTCCGAGCCGGCGCCGGGTTCGGTCATTGCGAAGGCGGCGAGGGCGGTGCCGGCCAGCGCCGGTTCAAGCCATCGCGCACGCTGTTCGTCGGTGCCCGCCAAGACGAGCGGGGTGGCTCCCAACGCTTGGAGCGCGAAGACGGCGTCGGCCAACGGAGACGCCGCGGCCAGGGCCTCGCGCATCAGACAGCATGCGCGGAGATCTTGGTCGCGTATCGGCTGTAGCCATGCACCCCCGAGGAGCTTCAGGACCTGGCGCGCCTGAACCCTCGCCGCCTCATCCTCACCGACCCCCGGGAGCGCCGCGATGTCGGTCGTCGCAAACCGATCGGCCGCGGCGGCAAAGGCGATGTGCCGCTTGGTGAGGAACGCGCGCACGGGATGGACGTCGAGCATCGGGCGCTACACGAACACGGCGTCGCGCTTCGAGCGAAAGGCTTCGTAGGCTTCACGGAAGTTGGGGCTCAGCATGCAGTCAGCTTGCGCATGGGCCTCGAGCTCGAGCGCGGTGGCGAGATCCAACGTGGCTTCGCAATTCAAGGCTGCCTTCGTGACGCCCAGCGCGTGCGACGGACCGCGCGCAAGACGCTCGGCAACACCGCGCGCTTCTACGAGCACCCGATCCTGCGGAACGACTCGATTGTACAACCCAATGCGATGCGCCTCTTCGGCGGAGATGAACTCGCCGGACATCAATAACTCGGTGGCTCGCCCGAACCCGACGATACGCGGCAGCATCCACGCGGCGCCCATGTCCGCGCCCGAGAGGCCCACCTTGGTGAAGAGGTACGCGATCTTGGCGAACTCGGCGGCGATGCGCACGTCGCACGCGGTCGCGATCACGGCCCCGGCGCCGGCCACCGTGCCGTTGAGGGCGCCGACGATCGGACGCCGGCAGGCGCGCATGTTGTAAATCAGATCGCACGTCATTCTGGTGAACTCGCGCAGGCCGACATGATCGCGCGCGAACAGCTCGCCGATGATGTGCTCGACGTCGCCGCCGGAGCAGAATCCGCGACCCGCGCCGGTCATCACAATGGCGCGCACACCGGGTTCGGTGTCTAGCGCTTTCATCGTATCGCGCAGCTCTGCATAAACGTCGAAGGTGAGCGCGTTCAGGCGCTCCGGTCGGTTGAGCGTGATCGTCGCGACCGAGGTGGTGGCGTCGAGATCGTAGAGGAACGTGGTTGGTGAGATGGCCATGCTCAAGACTCCGTCGCCGCGTCGGCGGTTATCCAGGCGGTCGCTTCGATTTCCACGAGTGCTCCCGGCTCGAGCAGTCCTCGCACATGTAGCAGGGCCATCGCCGGGAAGTGTGTGCCCATGACGCGACGATAGGCCGCGCCGATATCCCGCAATCCGGTACGATACGCCTCGACGTCCGTGACGTAAATCGTGAGCCGGCCAATATCGGTCGGCGCGCCACCGGCGGCGCGGACGACCGACACGATCTTCTCGAGGGCTCGCTCCCACTGGGCGGCCATGCCGTGCGGCATGGAACCGTCGGACCCAGCCGCCGACTGGCCGGCCACAAGGAGGATCCGCCCGCCCGTGGGCCCCAGCATGCCGTTGTTCCACCCCCGCGGCGCTCCCAACGCCTCCGGATTGATGATCTCGAAGGTCATGCGTGCGTTGCTCCGCCATCGATGACGATCGCCTGGCCGTTGATCCCCCCGGCGCGCTCGTCGCAGAGTCCGGCCACGACGTGAGCCACCTCGTCCGGTGCGATGAGACGACCCTGCGGCGACCGATCACGCATGGCCTGTCGCACGGCTTCCGACTCCCTCCCGGTCTTCTCGACGATCCGCGCGACCGACTGATCGGTCATCGGCGTGTCGACATAACCAGGGCACACAGCGTTGACGGTCACGCCACGGCCGGCTACCTCCGCCGCCAGCGCCCGCGTGAAACCGATCAGGGCGTGCTTCGACGCGGTATATGCGGCGATGTACTTCGCTCCCGTGAGTCCCGCGACCGAGGCGATGTTGACGACCCGACCCCAACCCGACGCGAGCATGGTGGGAAGAATGGCCTGCGTCAGCAAGAATGGACCCGTGGCGTTGATCGCCAAGAGCCGGTTCCAGTTCTCCAACGTGATGCGATGGACCGGAGCGGAGTCCGCAACCCCCGCGTTGTTGATGAGAATGTCCACCGCTCCAAACCGTGCGATTGCACGCTCGGCCAGCTCCACCACCTGGGCGGCGTCCGTGACATCGCACGCGATGGCGACCGCCTCGGCGCCTCCGGCAACCAGTTCCGCAGCGACCGCCTCGATCTCGGCTTCCGTGCGGGCGGACACCACCACGGCGATGCCTTCGGCGGTCAGCCGCCTGGCAATGGCCGCTCCGATTCCCCGACCGCCGCCCGTCACGAGGGCCGTCCGTGCGCTGCCGGCGGGTGAGCTCACGGGGAGGGCCGCGCCATGTCGAGTGACTCCTCGACGATGCGGCCAAGCGTCGCGATCAACATCTCACCCTCGGCCGCGGTGGCCTCCGCGGGAAACCCAAAATATGCCTGCGTCCCCCCCACTTCCATGAAGGTCTGCTTCCCCTCGCGGACGGCATCCGACAGGGACAAGTGGTTGGGTTCGAGCGACCGCATGGTCTCCTCATGAACGAGGTCGGGACGTGCCGCGAGCACGATGGAACCCTCGTAGCGTCCGGCATGACAGGCCCCGCTCGCGAACTCCGCGCCCAGGCGGGACGCCCATGGTTTGCGTGTGACGTTGGGGAATATGACCTGCAGCAGGCCTTCCTGCCGGCAGATGTCCTCGGCTTCCGACAACGCCGACAGATGCGTCGGGTCGAAATGTGCGTTGATCAGCATCAGACGGCTGCACCCGACCGCCGTAAGCGCCCGAGCGATATCGACGATCTGCCCGACCACGTGATCGGGGTGGATCGACAAGGTTCCGGCGAAACTCTCGGCGAACGGAGCGGGGGTGTAGGCCAAGGTAGGGAGGATGAGCACGGTACGGCCACCGCCCGCAATGCGACCGGCGGCGTTTCGGGCCATGGCCTCCGCGATGATTACATCAGTCTGCAACGGAAGATGAGGGCCATGCGCCTCCAGGGCCCCAATGGGAAGCAGGCAAACGGCGTCCGCCGAGAGCGTGCTCGCGTCGTTCCACGTCAGGTCGGCCAACTGGTGTACGGGCATACGTGGTGACAATTTCCCCCGATGACGTTCATTCCACCCGAGCAATTCAACATCGCCGACTATTTTCTGGACGCTCGCATCCGCGAGGGTCGCGGATCACGCATCGCGCTCATTACGGACAACGGCACCCTGACCTATCGCGAGGTGCAATGCCTCAGCAACCAGTTCGGCGCGGTGCTGCGCGCCGCAGGGGTGGAGCCGGAGCAGCGGGTGATCGTCGCTCTCCCCGACGGACCGGAGTATGTGGCGGCCCTGTTCGGCGTGTTGAAGATTGGGGCCGTCGTGGTGATGGTCAACCCACATCTCCGGGCACACGAGGTGGAGTACTTCTTCGCGTACACACGCGCCAGCGCGGCACTCGTGCAGCGGGATGCGCTGGACACGTTCAGGGCCGCCGCGACCGCCTCCCCGCATCTGAAGCGGTTGTTGATTGTCGGGGACCGTGAGTTCGACGCCGAACGCACAAGCGCGCCCACTGAACTCGTGTCATTCCCGTCCCATCGCGACGACGCGGCCATCTGGCTGTTCTCCGGTGGGACCACTGGCAGGCCCAAGGCCGTCGTGCAGACACACCGGGCGTTTGCCAATACCACCGAGTGCTATGCCAAGGGAGTGATCGGTTACACGGAGGACGACGTCACGATTGCCGTGCCCAAGCTGTTCTTCGGGTACGCGACCGGATCGAATCTTTTCTTTCCGTTTGCCGTCGGCGGGACAGCGGTGCTGTTTGCCGACCGCTGTACACCCGACGTGCTGTTTGCCAAGATCGCCGCCCATCGTCCGACCATCCTGATCAACGTCCCGACGATGGTCCATCAAATGGTAAGTCATGCCACGGCGCGCGAGCAGGATGTCAGCAGCCTGCGTCTCGCGACGTCGGCTGGCGAGGCGCTCCCTGGCGAGCTGCACTCCCGCTGGAACGAGACGTTCGGTGTGGAACTGCTCGACGGCCTTGGTACCGCCGAGATGTGGCACATCTTCATCTCGAACCGGCCGGGCGCTGTGCGTCCAGGCACTCTGGGTACGGTCGTGCCCGGGTTCGAGGTGCGGGCGTGCGACGAGTTCGGGCATGCGGTGGGCGCGGGTGAGATCGGGGCGTTGTGGGTGCGTGGAGATTCGCGGGCCCTGGGCTACTGGCAGCAAATGGACAAGACGGCGGGCGCGTTTCGCGGCGAATGGTACGTGTCGGGCGACATGATTGCGATCGATGCGGACGGGTATGTGACCTACTGCGGTCGCGCGGACGACATGTTGAAGGTCTCCGGGAAGTGGCTGGCGCCGCAGGAAGTCGAGAGTTGCCTCCTGGAACACCCGGCCGTGCGCGATGCGGCCGTCATGGGGATGCCCGACGCGACCGGACTCACGCTGACGCGGGCGTTCGTCGTGACCGATGGCGACCGGGGAATGGTGGAGACCGAGCTCCGCGCGCTCGTCCAGGAGCGCTTGGCCGCGTACAAGCATCCGCGCGCCTTCGTGTTCCTCGAGACCATGCCGCAGACACATCTCGGCAAGATCGATCGCGGGGCGCTGCGTCGATTGGCAACCACCTAGCGAAAGGGCGCCCGCGGCCGCGAGGACCCCTGCTCTGTGTCCCGGTGCGTCGGCCGCCGCTGCGGGGGCCTCGAGGTCTTGAGACAAGCACGCTGGCGCCCCTCGGGCCCGACCGGTACTTTGGCGCGAACCCTCCGCGGAGAATCCAGGCATGCACCACGCCGGAGCAGTTCGCACGCGCCTCTCGGCGATGATGTTCTTGCAGTATTTCATCTGGGGTGCCTGGGCAGTCACCATGAGCACCTATCTCGGGCAGACACTCCGGTTCGAAGGCGGACAAATCGGTCTCGCGTACGGCACCACGGCTATCGCCGCGATGATCTCTCCGTTCTTCGTGGGGATGGTGGCCGACCGGTTCTTCGCCACCGAGAAGATGCTCGCGGCGCTCCACATCGGTGGGGGCCTGATGATGTACTGGGTCTCGACCGCCGGCGATTTCGGCACATTCTACCCCGTGCTGATCGGATACGCGCTGCTGTACATGCCGACGTTGGCGCTGACCAATTCGATCTCGTTCCACAACGTGGACGATCCGGCGAAGGATTTCCCCAGCATTCGGGTGCTCGGCACGATCGGCTGGATCGTGGCGGGCCTGTTCATCGGCCTCATGGGCATCGAGGCCACGCCGTGGCCGATGCGGATCGCCGCCGGGGCGTCAATCGTGCTGGGGTTGTACTGCCTCTCGCTTCCGCATACGCCACCAAGAGCCGCCGGTGGTCCCGTTCGCGTGCGGGACGTCCTCGGTCTGGACGCCTTGGCACTCATGCAGGACCGTTCGTTCACGATCTTTCTGATCGGATCGTTCTTGCTCGTGATTCCGCTGCAGTTCTACTACGGATTCACGAACCTCTTCCTCAACGAGTCCGGGATGATGGCCCCCGCCGCCAAAATGACGTTCGGGCAGATGTCCGAGATCGTGTTCATGATCGCTCTGCCATGGTTTTTGCTGCGCTGGGGCGTGAAGCGGATCCTGATGATCGGTATGGCCGCGTGGGCGCTTCGCTACGTGTTCTTCGCGTACGGGGATGTGCAGAGCGGGATCTGGATGCTCTACGGGGGCATTCTCCTTCATGGCGTGTGCTATGACTTCTTCTTCGTAACTGGCCAGATTTATGTGGACCAGCAGGCGGGCGAACGGATCCGTGCGGCGGCGCAGGGCTTCATCGCCTTCGTGACCCTGGGTGTAGGGTGGTTTATCGGCTCGTGGGTGGCGGGGCAGGTCGTGGAGGTATATCAGCTCGCGCAACCGGTCGGTGCGCTCGAGCATGACTGGCGCATCGTCTGGATCGTTCCAGCCGTCATGGCCGCCGTAGTCCTGGGGCTGTTTGCCGTGGCATTCCGTCCGTCACCCAGGGCCGCCGCACGGGTGGTCGCGTGACGGACCAGTAAATTGAGTTCAAGACCCTTCGCGGGAGTCGGATCATGAGTGCAAGCGAGTTGTCGCGACGCGAGTTCATGGAGGGAATGTCGGCGGCGGCGGCGTTCACCATCGTGCCCCGCCACGTATTGGGCCGCGGGTACCAGGCGCCCAGCGACACCCTCAACTTCGCGTGCATCGGTGTCGGGGGAATGGGGTGGAACGATGTACGGGGCGTCGGCAGGGAAAACGTCCTTGCTCTGTGCGACGTGGACGCCCGGAGCGCACAGCGAGCGTTTGCGGCCTTCCCGAAGGCGAAGCGGTATGTCGACTTCCGCGAGATGCTCGCCAAGGAAGGCGACGGCATCGACGCGATCACGGTCTCCACGCCCGACCACGTCCACGCTGCGGCCACCATGGCCGGGCTGCGGATGAAGAAGCACGTGTACTGTCAGAAACCGCTGACAAGGACCCTGCACGAGGCTCGTACCGTGGCGGCCGAAGCCGCCCGAGCGGGCGTCACCACGCAGATGGGCAATCAAGGCCATGCCGGCGAGGGCGTTCGCCTCATCCGCGAGTGGGTGGACGCCGGCCTCATCGGCGCCGTCCGCGAGGTGCACTACTGGACCAACCGGCCCATCTGGCCGCAGGCGATCGATCGTCCGACCGAGGCCCATCACGCACCGCCTACCTTGAACTGGGATCTCTGGCTCGGGCCGTCAGCGGAGCGCCCGTATCACCCGGCCTATGCCCCGTTCCGCTGGCGAGGTTGGTGGGATTTCGGTACCGGTGCACTCGGCGACATGGCCTGCCATGCGATGGACGCCGCCTTCTGGGTGTTGGATTTGGGCTATCCGGAGCGCATCCAGGCTGATGTGACGGAGTGGTACGCCGAGACCGCCCCGAAATCGTCGCGCATCGAGTACGCGTTCGGACCGAAGGGCGCGCGTCCGGGAGTGACGGTCGTGTGGCGCGATGGGAGTCTCCTGCCACCCGCGCCTCCCGAGGTCGTCGATCCACGAGCCTGGCCGCCAAGTTGGGACGGGGGGCAGCTGTGGATCGGCGACGACGGCAAACTCGTGGCCGGCGTGTACGGCGAGAACCCGCGGTTGCTCGATGCCGCAAAGCACGAGGAGGTCACGGCCAACCCACTGCCGCAGACGTACCCGCGCGTGGAGAACGTGTACGCCGAGTGGATCAGCGCGATCAAGGCCGGAACCAAGTCCGGGTCGGATTTCGCGACCGCGGCGGGCCCCCTCACGCAGATGGTGTTGCTGGGCAACCTGGCGGTGCGGACGGGGCGCGCGCTCGACTTGGATCCTCAGACGGGCGAGGTCACCAACGTGCCGATCCCGCCCGAGCTGATCCGGCCGGCGTACCGCGACGGTTGGACGCTCTAGCGGGAGTGTTGCGGGGCCGCTGTACGTGATCGCCGGTGTGGCACTGCTCCTGTGCCTGAGCGGTGCGCCGCAGGACACCACGCTGGACGGAGTGCTGCGGCGCGCGTTCATGCAGGGCCCTGAGAGCGGCATGCGCGCCTTCGCGAGCGCGCGGGGCGCCCGGCCGCGGAGTGTCACGCCGTCGCTCCTCATCGACGTGGCCAAGGACCTCGTGACGCAGGGGGACACGGGGGCCGCGGTGGCCGCGCTCGAGCTGAACGCGACCGAGTTTCCGGAAGCGGCGGCGGCGGCCGATGCGTTGGGACACGTGTTGGTGGCCGTGGGGCGGCTCGAGGAGGCCGCGGCGGCCTACCGGCGATCGTTGGCGATCGACATCTACAATCCCGACACCGGCAAGCGACTCGATTGGATCGATGGGCTGTTGGCCGCGCAACGCGAGCCGATGGTGGTGCCGGACAGCATACTCCGGGCCTACGGTGGTACATACGGGCCCTACGACATCGAGTTTAAGAGGGGTTGGCTCACGGTGCGCGCTGCGGAGGTGGCGCGGAGCCCGCTCCTTCCGCTGTCCAACGGGCTCTTTGCGGTCGAGGGCGTGCCGACGCTGCGCCTGTGGTTCGTGCGCGCGGCGGACGGGTCGTATCAGCGACTCGTCACGCTACACTTCGGTGCCGCCGGGCAAGTGTGGCCCCGGGAGAATCGCTAGTCTCGCAGGAGCGTCTCAACATCGAGCGCCTCGGTGATCATGGCCAGTGAGCCATCGGGATTCCGAGGCCACGCTTCGGGCGGGCGATCGCGGTAGAGTTCCACGCCGTTCCCGTCGGGGTCGCGCAGATACAGCGCCTCGCTCACCCCATGGTCGGCAGCGCCGTCGAGCGGTATCCCGGCGCCGCGCACGCGGCGGAGCGCGTCGGCGAGGGACGCGCGATCCGGGTACCGAATGGCCACATGATAGAGGCCGGTCGTCCCCCGTGGTGGCGGCGCGCCTTTCCGGCTCTCCCATGTGTTGAGGCCGATGTGATGGTGATACCCACCGGCGCTCAAGAACGCGGCGTGGTCGCCCATACGCTGGGTGACCTCGAACCCCAGCGTGTCACGGTAGAAGCGGAGCGCCCGCTCGAGATCGGCCACCTTGAGGTGTACGTGGCCGATATCCGTCCGCGGATCGAGGGGCGGGGTCACCGCCTAACGCCCGTTGTTACTGGACACACCGCGCCTCGGGGTCACCCACGGGTCCATCGACGAGCGGACGTTCATCTAGGTTCGCGACGTGGCGCACGAAGTCACGCACGAGCGTCGCGACGCGGGCGAGCCCGTCGTAATCGATGTACTGCGGTTCATCGGTGAGCTGATGGTAGTCGGGATGCCCTCCGCGCCCGAGCGACGCCACCGGGATGCCGTGCCGCGCATAGCTGTAGGCGTCGACGCGACAGTAGTATCGCAGTGGGTGTCCCGGTGCGTCGAACTGGTAGTCGAACAGGAAGGACGCTGCCATGCCGGCGTTGGCCACCTCGAGGAGATCGCCGAAGCGGGTGGACAGCCGCCGCGAGCCGACGATTTCCAAGTACTCCGGGTCCGCCGCCCCCGGACCGCGGCCCACCATGTCGAGGTCGACGTCGCCGATGATGGAATCACGCGGAACGGTCGGGTGCTCCGTGAACCACCGAGATCCCAGCAACCCCATTTCTTCACCGGCGTGCGAAACGAACAGTACCGAACGCCGCGGCCGCTCGCCCGCGGCGAGCGCCCGAGCAATCTCGATGAGACTGACGGTACCGGACCCGTCGTCGTCCGCGCCGTTGAACACGGAGTCCCGCCGGCTCGGACGCAACGCGCCGAGACTGTCGCGTATCGCTTGAATCCTCTTCGCCTCATCCGCCGTCGCGTCACGATTGCGCGAATCGGCGCCGAGCGGTCGGATCACCCGATTGTGTGCGAATAGCGAATCGTGATCCACGGGGGTCGAGGTCGTTCCGACGTGATCGTTGTGCGCGGTCACCGCGATGTACGTGTGATTCAACGCCGGATCTATGCCCCGCAGGATCCCCACCACGTTGCGGACCGGCCACTCGGGTGAACTGCGGGAATAACTATAGCCGCCCTGCAGCGCCGGACCGGTCGTTCCCGGGCTTGCCGACTCGAGATCTCCGCGCAGCATGGTCGCCGCCGCGTGCTCGCTCACCATGACTTGCGGAAGGGGCGCTCCCGCCGAACCGCCCTCCATCACCAAGGAAGTGCCCAGCGCCCGCGCGGCGTAAAATCGCAGCCCCTGCTCGGCAACGATCAGCCCCACCGCGCTCGCGCCGTCCGCCTGCAGTCTTTCCGCCGCCTGGTCCAGCAGCCCGCGCGCGGCCCTCCCGCTCACCTCCCCGCTCGCGAAGAGCACCAATCGCCCCTTCACCTCCGGTCCACGGGGCCAACTGGCGGTGTCACCGATCGCACCACCGTGCAGGGGCTGCACGCCTGTGGCATCCCAATCGCTCCGATTGCCCGGCACGACGCCGGCGCCGAACGGGATGGGTTCCTTTCCGGCCATGATGGAGGCATCCGCCCGCAGCGTGACCTGAACGAACGGAAGATTCTGGAAGAACGTCCCATCGTCGCCGGCCGGATCGAGACCGGCTGCTCTGAAGCGCGCCGCCACATACGCGGTGGCCATGGCGTTGCCACGGCTTCCCGTGTTTCGGCCCCCCATGGAATCGTGACTGATGGTGAAAAGATGTTCCCGCAGGGTCGCGGCGCTGACCGCGTTCGCCGCCTGTCCGTACACGGGTGAGGTCGGCGCGACGATCGCTAGCGCGGCCACAAGCGCGAGACTGTGAGATTGTAGTGACATATGTGTGTTGGGTAGGAGCTGTGACAGAAGTACCCTGAGCCGCCCGCGAAGTTGCGATGCGGGTTTCACGGTTCGCGGTCCTTGCGGTACACGCGGATGCGAACCGACTCCAGCGTGGCGACCCCTTCATCCACGTCAGGGTTTCCAGGTGCCCCGTGCCACCGCCGGGACGAAACTGTCCAGTCCCTTGGGGGGGAACGGCACGGTGCGCCGTTTCTCGGCGCTCATGTAGCCCGCCATGAGCAGCTTCACGACCTCCAGACCGTCGTCGAACGTCAGCATCGGTTCCTCGAGTCCCAAAAACGCTCGGACAAAGTGGCGGTCCTCCGCCTCATATCCGTACGCCACCGGTTCGTTGGCGACGACGGGCATGAGTCCCGTTTCCGCGTTCTGCTTCTCGACGAGGTCCTCGCCCGTCTTGCCCTTGACCGCCCGGCTGAAGAAGAGCTTCAGCCCCGCGTCGAGGGTGTTCCAGGACAAGGAGTATTCGGGGCCCAGAAGCTCGGCGGAAAGGCGCAGCCCGGCGCCCACGAAGCTCCACGACGTCGTGGCTTCGCCGAGCACGGTCTGCCCGTCATCGGTCTTGAACTCGATGGTCATGCTGGCGAAGTCCTCGGCCGGCGCTCGCGCATAGTCGACCTCTTTGCCCATCGATCTCTGCAGCTGCCGCACGTACTCCGGGCGAGTCCATTTGAGGCTCGCGATGTGACCCGTCACGCGCACCGGCTTCACCGACGCCAACGGCGATCCGGGCTGTGTGAGCAGGTGCCACACCACCAGCGCCGAGTGGCACATCATGTCGTTGAGCACTCCGCCACCCTGCAGGTTGCCCTGCCAGAACCACGGCATGTGCGGCCCGCTGTGCTCCTCCGCGGCTCTGGCGAGGTATGGCCGTCCCGTCAACGACGCGCCGCGCGCCCACAGCAGGGCGTGACCATGTACCACCTGGGGCGCGAACGCCTGGTTCTCGAGGTAGCCGTGTTTGATGCCCGCGCGCTTTACGAGCCGCGCCACCTGTTTGGCTTCCGCGACGTTGCGAGCGAGCGGTTTCTCGCAGGCGATCCCCTTCAGCACGCCCTTGCCGTGCCGCACCGCGTCGACGATTTCCTTGATGTTCTCGATGCGGGCATGATTGGGGCCGCAGATCCACAACGCGTCGATCGCCGGGTCGGCGACCATGTCGGTGATGGAGGTGTAGGCCTTCGCCTCCCCGACATCCAAAGCCCGCGCGATGCGCGCCGTCGCTTCGGCACGCTGTCTGTTGGGACTCCAGATGCCGCGCACGTCCCCGTCGCGCACCCCCACGAACGCCTGCAGATGGAATCGGGCATTAAAGCCGCTCCCGACGAATCCGATACCAAGTCGCTCCCGTGCCATGTGCAGTTCCTATCGCTCCCTGATCACCCGCCGTCCACTCCCAGCTTGCGCAACTGATCGGCGGGACACCCCGTCCACTGGGCAAGCGCCGTGTTTCCGATGTACTGCAGGTCCATCACCCCCATCTTGCTCGACCAGAATCCACTCGCCGTCAGATTCCGGAAGCTTGTGAAGAACGCCGCCCCTTGCGCGTAGGCCGGCGCGGTCCGATCCGGATACGCGATGTCATCGAGCACGGCGATGCGTTGCTGTGTGGTGCAGGAAACGAAGTCGGCGTCGAACCGCTCGCGGCACTCGATGTCGAGCCACGCGAGGCCGCCGCGCATCGCCGTCTGGCGCCGTTCATTGTCACCGTCGAGCATGATGAAGTCCATGAACTCGGGCACCCCCGCGTCGGTAGCGCTGCCGGATCGTTCGTCCCGCGGAATGACGAGGTCCACGAGCAATCGGACGGTGTCCCATTCATGCGCAGTAAAGAACCGCGGGACCGCTCCCTGGCGTGTCGAGTCGAGATTGGGCCGCAGCGCGTGCTCGGCGGCGCGGGCCACTTCGTCGGGCGTCCAGGTGAACGCCGACGCCGCGCCGGCTGCCGCGAGGGCGCGCACGACGTCACGTCGGGAGACCGCCCCCCGGAGCTTCGCCTGGGTGTTGGCGCGTCCGCTCGTCGCTCGGTCGCTCATAGCGCCCCCGCTCGCCGCTGCTCGACGATGTAATCGGCCGCGCGCCACGCCAGGGCGAGGATCGTCCACGTCGGGTTCTTGTCCGCTTGGGACACGAAAGGGCCGCCGTCGGCCACGAAGAGATTCTTGACGTCGTGCGCCTGCGACCAGGCGTTGGTGACGGACGTGGCGGAGTCGTTGCCCATGCGTGTCACGCCGAGTTCGTGGATGATACGGCCGCCCGGCGCGATGCCGTAGCCGCGCTCCGCCGACGGCATGTCGCCAAATGGCTCGCCACCCATCTGCCGGATCAGCGTGCGGAAGGTCTGCTGCATGTGTTTGACCTGAAGGCGCTCATGATCGGTCCACTTGAAGTGAAACCGTAGTACCGGGATTCCCCACCGGTCGACGGTGTCGGGATCGATATCGCAGTACGAGTCGTCATTCGGCACCATCTCGCCCCGTCCGGAGAATCCCACGATCGACCCATAGTAGCGTCGATAGTCCTCCTTGAGTGCCCGGCCGTACCCGCCGTCCTGGCCGGGGTAGTTGTGAATGTTGCCCATGAAGCCGTAACCGGGCATCCCGCGCCCACCCCAGATCTCGATATGGTATCCGCGCGGAAAGTCCAGTGTGGCGTTGTCCAGCCACCACGGCATGTACAGATGCGCCCCACCCACGCCGTCCTCGTTGTGTGGAATACCGTTCATCAGGGCGGGAATGAAGCCGGACACGTCCGTTCCCGTCGTATCCGTCAGGTACTTGCCGACGGTGCCACTGGAGTTGGCCAACCCGTCAGGGAACATGCTCGAGCGGGAATTGAGCAAGATCCGCGCGGACTCACACGCGCTCGCCGCCAAGACCACGATGCGCGCCCGCACCTGCTCTTCCCGTCCGGAGTCTTTGTCGATGTACACCACGCCGGTCGCAAGCCCGCGCCGGTCGTGCGTCACTTCTCGAACCATCGCGTTGACCCGCAAGGTCAAGTTCCCCGAGCTGAGGGTGGGGAGAATGAGCACGTTCGGGGACGTAAAGTTCGCGTTGGTGGAACACCCGCGACTGCATTGGCCACAATAATGGCATGCCGGCCGTCCATGTAGCGGCCGCGTGATGATCGAGAGTCTCGAGGGGATGCAGGGAATATCCAAGCGGCGGGATGCTTGCTGAATCAGGAGTTCCCAGCAGCGCGGTTGTGGCGGCGGCTGGAAGATCCCGTCCGGCTGGTTGGGGATGCCCTCCCGACTGCCGAAGACGCCGATGAGGCGGTCCACGCGATCGTAGTACGGCGCGATGTCGTCGTAGGTGATGGGCCAGTCGTCGCCGAGGCCGTCGAGCGTCTTACGGCGAAAATCGTCCGGCCCGAAGCGCAGCGAGATTCGCCCCCAGTGATTGGTGCGGCCGCCCAGCATGCGCGACCGGAACCAGTCGAACTCGGTGCCGGTCGCCCGCGTGTAGGGTTCGCCGCTGAGTGACCACCCTCCGAGGTTCGCGCCGAACTCGCCGAATTGCCGTTCGGGGGTCGATGCGCCACGTCGCGGCGAGTCGTACGCCCACTTGAACATCGCGGCGTCCTTCGTGTTGTCCCACATCGGCCCGGCCTCGAGCATGATGACCTTGACGCCGGCGTCGCACAGCGCCTTCGCCGCCATCCCCCCGCCGGCGCCCGAGCCCACGATGCACACGTCGTAGGTCTCCTGCCGCCGCAAACGCATATCGGCTCTCCTTGTCGTCCGCCGGAGAAGGTACGCGCGAGGCCGTGTGCTGAACAGTAGAAAAGGGGCCGGGTCGCCGGACGACCGAGCGCTGGCGGGTCCTGGGCGGTGGACTATCCTTCTTGAGCCATGGTGACGCTCCTCGTTTTGCAGGGACTGACCGAAGCCTTGACCGACAGCCCACCAATCGCCCTGGTGACGCTGTTCGGCGCTGGGCTGCTCACGAGCTTGACGCCTTGCATCTATCCCATGATTCCCATCACGGCGAGCGTCATCGCCGGCGCCGAGGGAGCAGGGGCGTCATTCCGCCGCCGCCTCGGGCTCACCGCCACGTACGTCGCGGGGCTCGCGTTGCTGTACGCGAGCGTGGGCTTGGTGGCCGGGCTCTCGGGGTCGCTCTTCGGCTCGGTGGCGTCGCACCCGCTTGCTCGGGTGGCCATTGCCGCGCTGCTTATTCTGTTTGCGCTCAGTATGTTCGGGGTGTTCGCGGTGGCCCTACCCGCTCGCGTCGTCAGCTGGGCCGGATCACTGCCGGGCGGGAGTTACCCGGCGGTATTCACCTTGGGCGCCACCTCGGGGATCGTGGCTGCTCCCTGCGGTGCGCCGGCGTTTGCGGCCGTGCTGACGTGGGTGACCACGACGGGCAGCGGCGTCCTCGGTTTCGCCTACCTCTTCGTGTTCTCCCTCGGCATGACGGCGGTGCTGGCGGTCGTGGGAGTCTTCTCCGGCACGCTGGTGTTGCTGCCGCGGTCGGGTCGCTGGATGGTATGGGTGACACGCGGCGCCGGTGCGATCATGCTTGGTATGGCGGGGTATTACCTCTGGCTGGCCGGACTGTCCTATTGGGGATAATCGTGCGTATGAGACATCTCACCCTTGGCGTTGCCGCCGCGAGTATCGTCGCCGGGACACCGCTCGCCGCCCAGGATCAAATTGGTTTGGCGCGCGGCACGGTGGCCGCGGGAGTCGTGATCGAGGACCTCGACGGCGAGCCGTTCGATCTCGGGCAAGTCGTCGGCAAGACGCCCGTGCTGCTGCAGTTTTGGGCAACCTGGTGTCCCGATTGCACCCGTCTGTTTCCGTACATGAAGGCGATGCACGCGGAGTATGGAGACCGCGTGACGTTCATCGCGGTCGCCGTGGCCGTGAACCAGTCGCAACGGACGATCCGGCGCCATCTGGAAAGTGAGGCACTGCCGTTCATGGTCTTGTGGGATACGCGGGGCCGGGCGACCCGCGCCTTCATGGCTCCGACGACGTCGTACGTCGTGATTCTCGATTCCAGCGGCACTGTCGTATATACCGGCGCGGGGAGCGATCAGGACTTTGCGGGGGCACTCGAGGCGGTGGTGGTCAACAGGCGGTAGGGGTCGGGATGCACCTCGTAAAGCAGCCGAGGAGGTCGATCTGGGCGAGTCGGTTTCCCTAAGTGCTTCAAGTCATTTGCGCGTTAATCACCGGCGTTGAGACCGCGTCTCTCCCCCGTCGCCTCCGGCGTGCGACTCCGTCCCTCGTCAAGCAGAGCGCGAAACGCTCGCGAATCCCGCGCCGTGACTGCGGCGACGATCCGATCCAGCGCGGCGCGCAGCCGCTCGAGTGCCACCGCCGAATGTGGGTTCATGGCCTGAATCTCGTAGTAGACGTCCGGGCTCTCGCGCACGGCCGCGGCGGCGAGCAACTCCAGAGCCCGGAAGGTGGTGCTGCGAACGGGGTGGTCGGTCCTTGGCAGGGCGAGCGCAAAGGCGATCGCGGTGGCGTGTGCCACGCTCAGGAGGTCGGCCATGATCCGGTCGTGGTCGGAAAGCGGCATGTGCACGACATTGACGGTGGTCGGCTCGAAAAGCTTCTCCACCGTCGAGGTGGCTTCAGAGTCGCCGGTGTCGCAGATCACCACGTCGGCATCGCGCAACAAGACAGCGGACGGCCCGAACATCGGGTGGATCGAGGCGACGCGGCCGCCGGCGCGCTGAAGTGCGCGGATCGGCTCGATGAGGGGCGTCTTGATGCTGGCGATATCGACCACCACTCCCACCGGCGGTGTCGCGGACCACTCCGCATACAGCTCGGCGGTGGCGGCCGGCGGCGTGGAGCACACGATGAGGTCCGCCGACGGCAACGAACGGCGAGCCCAATCGCTTTCCTCGGGCGCCGAGCCCGGGTCGAGAGCACCCGTGGTGTACCCTTGGGCCGATAGGAACCGGCCCAGCCATCGGCCCATCCGACCGGCGCCACCGACGATGACCGCGTTCTTGCCCGCGCCCACGGCCGCGAGGCGTATCCTGTCGTCGTCCTGAGCCGTCACCGAGGCACGGATGAGCCCGGCGAAAAGATCTTCGGCCACCTGCGGATCGAGGCCGCGTTCCTGCGCGATGGCGCGGGCGCGCTCCAACACCACCCTTTCCTGAGCGAAGTCCACTGTCGAGAGGTTCTGTCGGCGCTTGAGCTCGCCCACCTGCCTCGCCAGCTGCACACGCTCCGCCACCCGCGCCAGCAGTTCCAGATCGAGTTGGCGAATGCGCTCACGCAGACCGTCGAAATCCTGCTCTGCCATGGAAAACCGCCGCTCCTCGAGCCCGCCTACGTCGTGTCAATAGGCCGCGGCGCCTTGCCACCGAGGGTGCAACGGCGCCCCCTTGCGCCCGCCCGGTCGCCTACTGCCCGCCGCCGTCCTCCACGGGCGCCGCGATGCGATCCAGCGCCTCGCCGAGTTCCTCGTAGGCCGTCGGATCGATCTCGCGAAAGGGAATGGCGCGCCACGCGATCTTTCCGTCCGGTCCCACCACAAAGAGGTTCCGGTTGGTAAGACCGGGCCGACTCGCGAGCGCACCGTACTGCTGGCCGACGAGCGCGCCGAGGTCACTGGCCATGACGAACGGGAACTCGTCGTCGCGAGCCCACGACGCGAGGGCGTCCACCGAATCGGCGCTGATGGCGATGAGTACGACGTTGCGGCCGTTGTGGAACAGCTGTGCGTACTGATCACGGTACGCATGCATTTGGATCGTTCAGCCACGCGTCCTTGCTCTAAAGAAGAACGCCAGGACCACCGTCTTCCCTGCGTAGTCACTCAGGCGAACCGGTTCCCCGAGCACGCCATAGCGCGTGGCGCCGGGCAACGCAAAGTCGGGTGCCACAGCGCCGATGGCCAACGGTACGGCCGGTGGGGTGTCCTGTGCCGCCGCCGCCGTGGCGGCGATGGAGGCTGTGCAGATCAACGTAAGCAGTCGCATCACCGAGGCTCCCAAGGAGGGTGCCTCAAGTATACGACGGCCGGTGGCGGGGTCGATAGGCGCGGGCGCCGGCTACGAGTCGCGCCGCCACCCCGCTCCGCTCTTGCGGAAAAATGCCGCGTCGGCGGCGTAAGGGCCGGTGGCGGCTTCGAGGGCCGCCATCTTCTCCGGTGAAAGCGGTTTGAAGTCGCGGGCAATCGCGACGTTCTCCTCGATCTGTGCCACCGTGTCGCAGCCGACGATGACGGTGCTCACCGGCAGCGTGAGCACGTAGTTCATCGCATCGCGCATGGTGGTGACGCCGCCCGCGCGGAAGATGCGACCGCGCGCGGGGATCTTCATCCCGATGATCCCAATGCCCTTGTCCACCGCCACGGGGAGTAACGTCTCGATGAAGGAGTCGACATGCCGATCTGCCGCGTTCAACGCCATCAGGATGGTATCGAACTCGAACCGCGCGAGACCTTCGACCAGCACGTGCGGATCCCAGTGACCGGTGATGCCGAGGAATCGGACGATGTCCTCGTCCCGCGCCTGGAGCATTGCCTCGATCGCTCCGCCGGGTCCGAAGATCTGGTCGAGCTGCTCGACCGTCATGACGTTGTGCAGCTGCCACAAGTCGAGATGGTCCGTCTGGAGCCTCGTGAGGCTGTCCTCGAGCAGGGCCCGCGAGCCGTCGCGGGTCCGGTCGTGCGTTTTGGAGGCGAGGAACACTTCGTCGCGGCGACTCGCCATGACTTCGCCGATGTAGGTCTGGCTGATGCCTCGCCCGTAGGCGGCGGCCGTGTCGATGTAATTCACGCCGAGGTCGATCGCGCGATTGACGATCGCGACGGAGACGTCACGCGTCCCATTCTGCTCGAGCGTCGCTTGACCGCCGAGACTGAACAGGCGCACGCGATGCCCGGTCCGGCCGAGCGCGCGTTCCGGCATCGGTGACTCAGGCATTGGAGATCCCGGCTGATGCAGCAGGGCCGCCGTGGCTCCGGCGGCTCCCATGGCCACGAATTCGCGGCGGGACACGGGTGTGGGCGTCATACGATCCTCGCGGGCAGAGCGGTGTTGCAGCGAGCCTACGCGAGGGCCCCTGAAGAGATCTTGAGCCTCCCGTGAAGATGCGCCGACCGTCTAGAATCGGAGACTCCGCAGCGCGGCATGGCTAGCCGTGATGCTCGCGAATGGATCCTCCGGCGCGTCGTGCTCCACGAAGAAGTGATGGACGCCTGCGGATTCGCGCTGGGCGAAGAGCTTCGCAAAGTCGATCTCCCCGGCGCCCACATCCACCATCGCCCCGTCGGCCGCCATGTCCTTCACGTGCACGCAGGGGAATCGCCCGGGATGCGCCGCGAAGGCGGCCATGGGATCTCCACCGCCCTTGGTGATCCAAAAGAGGTCCATCTCGAACTGGACGAGCGCGGGGTCGCATTCCGCCAGGAGCGTGCTGTACACCGTGCGGCTCCCGACGGTGGCGAACTCGAAGTCATGATTGTGATAAGCGAACTTCAACCCCGCGGCATTGAGCGCTTCACCGATACGATTGAACCGGTCGGCCGTGCGTTGGAGCGCCGCGACCGAGTTCCAGTCGGTTTGGGCGAGCCAGGCCAGGATCAGATACTCGTGGCCGATGGTCTTGGCGAGGTCGACGAGTTCGGTCGTCTGGCCTTCGAGTTGCTCCAACGGTACATGGGCGGCGGGCGCGGTGAGATCGTTGTCGTCGAGCATGCGCCGGATGTCCGCCGGCTTGTGGTCGAAGTACCCCGCGAATTCCACCTCCTGATACCCGATATCCGCGACCCGCGCGAGTGTAGCCCCGACATCGTCCCGCATCGCGGCGCGCACCGTGTACAGCTGCACCCCGATCCGCTCCAATCGATCCGTGGGGTTCGCAGGCGCCTCCGGCGCCCGATCGAGCTCGCCGGATGGCGTGCAGGCAGGAAGAGCCGGCCAGCCGGCGGCGGCCACGGTCACCGCGCTGACCGTGCGGAGAAAGTTGCGCCGATCGTTCATCTCACAACTCCTTCCCGTCAAAGGGCCAAGTCCGTGACGGAGGGGTTCTGGTCGCCCGGCGACGTCACGGAGGCCCGTCGGGAGAAGTTGTGGGTGCGTGCCGAGTCCCGCTAGAGAACGTCAGTGGTGATGCGGACTCCGAACTCCTGAAACGCCGCAACTAGATGCACACGCCGAAACTCTGACGCCAGACTTCGCGTGAGCGCTCCGTAACCACGCCCGAGGATGAGACGTGCAGCAGGAACCGGTCCGTTTGGATCGGATCACAATACGCGACCAGTTTGAGCACGAGGAGCTCCCACCCGTCCGCGGCGGCGCGGTACCCTGACTCATCGAGGTCGCCTCCGAGGTCGAAATCGTGAAATGTCACGAGCAAGGCGGCTTCCTCGATCGTTCCAAGAGGGCCGAGAAAGGTGAGCAACTCGTCCGGCGTGCTGTAGCTCCAGATGGAGTCGTTGCGAATCGCGGCAACGTAGAAGAAGCAATCGCCCGGCAAGCACCGATGTGACGAGCCGGTCGGGGGGATCGTACTGTCGAATGTCGCCAGTGTCGCCGAGTCGAGTTGGTCCCGGGTCTTCGTGCCGGCGCCACCCAGCACCTGCCACACCGCGGTTGGCGAACCGATCCGAAACTCCCAATAGTCGACGGGCTCGGCGAGAGCAATGACCGCCAGGTCGAGTTCGGCCTCGTCGGGCAGTGGCGTGAGTCCGTCGAGGTCGATCGGCGTGTCGCATGCCGCGGACAGCAGCAGGGTGGCTGCCGTGGCCGCTGCGGTGACGAAGGTGTAGGCGGAGCGTCGCATGCACTCAAGAATACCTCGCCCGCTGCCGCTGAGTCACGCAGCCGCGCCGTCCGCGGCGCGACCCTCGGACGCCGATCCCTTACCAAGGCTCGACCGGCCGGGAATATTCTCCGCCAGCGTGTCATCCATCACGAGCAGGAGTGCGCCAATGTCCGTCGTGCAACGAGGGATCGTCGTGGTCGCGGGGATCGCGATCGCCCTACCGAGCGTGTCACTTGGCCAGGGGCCCGTTCCCAATGCCATCGCAGGGGCGATCGCGTCGATGGAGTGGCGTGCGATCGGCCCCGTCAACATGGGTGGTCGCGTGTCGGCCATCGAAGGCGTGCCGGGAGATCCGTTGACCTTCTGGGTCGGCGGCGCGGACGGCGGCGTGTTCCGCACCACCAACGGCGGGACGACGTTCACCGACCAGTTCACCGACCAGCCGGTGTATTCGGTCGGCGCCTTGGCGTTGGCGCCGTCGGATCACAACGTCCTGTGGTTGGGGTCCGGAGAGGGAGACCCGCGCAACAGCACGTCGTACGGCAATGGCGTCTACCGGTCGACGGACGGCGGCGAGTCGTGGACCCATCTTGGACTGGACGATACCGAGCGGGTCAAGCGGATTGCCGTGCATCCCGGCGACCCCGATGTGGCCCATGTGTGCGTACTCGGCCACGCCTGGGGACCCAACGCGGAGCGAGGCGTGTTTCGCACGACCGATGCAGGCGCGTCGTGGGAGAAGGTGCTCTTCATCGACCAGGACACCGGTTGCTCGGACCTCTCGATGAACCTGTCCAACCCGCGCGTGCTGTACGCCGGGATGTGGACCTTCCGACGGCGCCCGTGGCGGTTCGATGACGGTGGGAGGGAAACGGCCCTCTACAAGACGACCGACGGTGGGGTGACATGGGTCAAGCTGCGCGGTGCGGGGATGCCGAACGAGCCGATGGCGCGGATCGGCGTCGCGGTCTCGATGAGTCACCCCGACGTCGTGTACATGGTGACCGAGACGCCCACACAGGGCACCCTGTTCCGGTCGAACGATGCGGGATCCACCTGGCGGATGGTGAGCGACGAGCGGAGCATCAACTTCCGCCCGTTCTACTACAGCGATATTCGCGTCGACCCGACGAACCCGGAGGTGGTGTACTCGCTGTCGGGAGGACTGTTCAAGTCCACGGACGGTGGACGGACGTTTGACCGCATCGGTCGGGGCGTGCACGGCGACCATCAGTCGCTTTGGATCGACCCGATGGACTCGCGTCGGCTGCTCAGTGGCAGCGATGGCGGCTTTCAAGTGTCCCGCGACGCCGGCGAGTCGTTCGACATCATCAACAACGTCGTTCTCTCGCAGTTCTACCAGATCGCCTACGACCTGCAGAAGCCCTACAACGTCTGCGGCGGTCTGCAAGACAACGGGAGTTGGTGCGGACCGAGCCGCACCACGCACAGCGCGGGCATCATCGCCGACGATTGGTTCAGCGTCAGCGGAGGTGACGGGTTCTACGCCATTCCGGTGCCTGACAAGCCTCACTTGGTGTACTCCGATCTGCAGGGCGGCGTGTTCATGATCACCGACATGCGGAGCGGGGCCACGAGGCGCATCCACCCGTATCCCAACCGCATCGGGTCGGTCGGCGATGCGATGCTGGGGCACAAGTACCGCTTCAACTGGGATTCGCCCATGCACGTGTCGCCGCACGACCCCGGCGTCGTGTACATCGGCGGCAACATGCTGTTCAAGAGCGATGACTACGGTCACTCGTGGCGGGTGATCAGTCCGGATCTCACCACGAACGACACCACGAAGCAGCTGTCGAGCGGCGGGGAGGTCTATCAGGACAACACGGCGGCGGAGTTCCACACTACGATCCTCACCATCGCGGAGTCGCCGGTGCAGGCTGGCGTGATCTGGGCCGGCACGGACGACGGCAAGATCTGGATCACCCGTGACGGGGGGGTGAACTGGACGGACCTCACCGGCAACATTCGCGGACTGCCGGCGTTCGCCTGGGTCGCCAAGATCGATGCGTCCCACTTCGACCCTGGCACGGCGTACATCGCGGTGGACCAGCATCGGATGGACGATTTCCGACCCTACGCGTTTCGGGTGACCGAGTTCGGCCGCCGGTCCGAAGCGCTGAGCGCTGGACTGCCGCAGGATGACTACGTGAAGGTCGTGCGCGAGGACACTCGGAATCGTTCCCTGCTGTACGTGGGAATGGAACGCGGGCTGTTCGCCTCGTGGGATGGTGGTCGGCAGTGGGTGAGCATTCGGAACGGGCTCCCGCCGGCCTCGGTGCGCGACATCCAGATCCATCCAGTGGAGAACGACTTGATCATCGGCACGCACGGTCGCGGCGCCTACATCATGGACGATATCGGTCCACTCCAGGAGTTGGCGACCGTGATGAGCGAACCGACGCACCTGTTCCCCATTCGTTCGGCGGTGCTGTGGGAGGGAGGGAGTCGCGACGCGAGCCTGGGCCAGCGGGTGTACCGAGCACCCAATCCCCCGGACGGGGCCTATATCAACTACTACCTGGCCGCTGATCCGGAGCGGCCGCCGCGCGCGCGCATCACCGACGCCGCCGGGGAGGAGGTTGTCGTGCTGACCGCCCGGGACGCCAAGGCCGGCGTGAACCGGCTCGTGTGGAATCTGCGTCACGAGGGGCCGAAACGGGTCCCCGAGGAGAATCAGGGCGGGTTCCTAGGATTCGGCGGCGCGGCGGGGCCCAACGTGATACCAGGCACATACACCGTGTCGCTCGAGGCGGCAGGGCACACGATGACGGGACAGGTGAAGGTAGAGGCCGATCCACGGGTGGATCTACCGCCCGCGTACTATGTGGCGCAGCGCGACGCGGCCATCGCGGTGCGCGATCTCATCTCGCAAGTCAACGGCATGCTCGGCCAGGCCAACAGCGTCGAATCTCAGCTGCAGGCCCTGCGGGAGACGCTACGGTCGGCCGGCGAGCGGGGTGGCGAGCTGAACGATCTGGCGCAGACGGCGGCCGATGAAATCGCGGAGATCAAGGATCACACGCTCCGACCGCCACCGCGAATGGGGTATCGTCAGACCCCCAGGCTGCGCGAAGAGCTGCAATCGCTGCTGGGGTCGATCTCGAGCACCGCGTCGCGTCCCACGGAAGCGGAGATGCTCCGGCTCGGGGAGCTGCGGGAAGAAACGGCCGGAATCCTCGCCGACTTCAACCGCGTCCTGAACGCCACCATCCGCCGCATCAACGAGTTGGCGAACGACAAGCCCCGCATCATGGTCGATCGACCGATTCCGTAGGGAGGAAATGCCGAGCGTCTAGCCTTTCAGCTTCGTCGCGAAGAGCTTCCGGGCCTTGGCGAGCTTCGGAGCCACCACGAACTGACAGTAGCCTTGACCGGGGTTACGGCGATAGTACCCCTGGTGATACTCCTCGGCCGGGTAGTATCCCTCGTAGGGAACGATCTCGGTGACGATCGGATCCGGGAATACCTCATCCCGGGTCAGTTGTTCGACCACCTCCTTCGCAATCCGCTCCTGCTCCGGCGTGTGATAGAAGATGGCCGAACGATACTGGGTGCCCACGTCGCCACCCTGGCGATTCATCGTGGTGGGGTCGTGGATGCTGAAGAAGATCTCGAGGATCTCGCGATATGAGAGGTCCGCGGGATCGAACACGATCTGCACGACCTCCGCGTGTCCGGTTGCGCCCGAGCAGACGAGTTCGTAGCTCGGGTTCGTCTCATGCCCCCCGGCGTAACCCGACACGACGCGCTCGACACCCCGCAGCCGTTCGTACACCGCTTCCAAGCACCAGAAGCACCCTCCTCCCAGTGTCGCGACCTCACCCGAGGAATCGCTCATATTGCAATTGCTCCCGTCATCATCGTACCAGTCGAACCGCGGCGACGATGAGAATGAGTCCAACGACGGCGTTGATCCGGGCAATCCAAGCCGATCGGTGCCGCAGCGCGGCGGCCTGTGGGGTGCCCGGTGCCGCGCGCGACGCGGCCGGCCCGAGTACGAAGTCGTGCACCGCCCCCAGCACGATCATGAGCACGACACACGTCAACTTGAGGGCCAGGAAGCGCCCGTACGTGGTACCCCAGAATTCCGCCCGTAAGAGCGTTGCGGATTCGAGCAGACCACGGAACTGCAGATTTAACACGCCCGTCATCAGGAGCACGCCGACGGCCGCCCAGCCGATGGACCGGAACCGGCGGCCAAGGCGCTCAAACAACGCTTGCCGGAGCTCCGGTGGCTCGATGGATCGCAACACCGGTGCGCCCACGGCGGCGAAGAAGAACATACCGCCGAGCCAGAGCATCGCGGCGAGCAAATGGATGACCACATTGACGTGATAAGGCGACATCAGTTCGGTCCGGAGGCCTCCACCTCTTCGACCTCGGCAGTCTTATCCTCCGGCGCAGGCCCAAACATAGTCAACCGGCAGAGGCAGATCCTCGGAGTCCTGAAGGTACGAAGAAGTGGCGGTCTGTGCAGGGGACGATGAACTCACGAGATTCCGGTCAGGAGCGCTTGCGGGCGAACTTGAGTCCCGACCACGTGGAGTCGATGGCCGCGACCTTGTAATCGACCAGCCCCTGCCGTAGCCCGGCCCGCCGAACGTGGTGTTGGGTCACGTCTGTGGGCGTTCCGGATGCCTGTTTGGGCCAGGCGATCCACATCCCGCCGCCTTGGGCGAACGCGGCACTCATCCGCACGATCTTCTGCTCCAGGTCACGCCGCCGCTTCACGAACCAGAGGACGAGCTGCGCGGACGGGCTCGCACGCTTCACCAGCCGCACCCCGTCCGGCAAGGGGCCGAGGGTCCCGATGAACTCTGCCGGGGCGCCGATAAGTGCGACGGTCAGTCCCGGCTTGATCCCCAACTTCATCGGGAGCGGGGTGCCGGAATAGCCCGCCATCTGGCCGGGAACGCTGGGTTGAGCAACGGGCTGCGCCAGCGCGCGGCCGATCGCACTCCGGATGCCGCGCCATGTGGCGTACGTCGCGTCCGGAAGCAGCCGCTTCAGCCGCCGGACCTTGGCCGGCTCGCCACCGACGAAAACGATTGGTACATGACGCGTGCTCGACGCCTGGCGGAGCGCCAGCGCGACGTCGCGGCCGCTCGAGAAGCCCTTGGCGAGGTCGATGACCATCGCGTCCGGCGGGGTCCGCCGCAGCGCCCTCGAATCCGCACCGGAGTTGAGTGCTCGGTCATTGACGACAAACCCGACCGCGCGGAGCTGTTTTGCGGCCGTCCGGGCGGTGGGCGAGTTCCAGTGGATGAGCCGGAGTCGGTTCGGCATCCGATCGAGACGGTGTTCGGCCGGAGGATGTCCTAGCGGAAGTCGAACTTCTTGATGTCGTCCCATCCACGGGTCATGCGGCGGACATCGTTCACAACCTGCAGAAGCTCGAGGGGCCGGACCGGCTTGACGAGCACCTTGTTAGCGCCTTTTTCCTCCGCCAGATACAGGTGTTCGGGACTCTTGCCGGTGATGGCGATGATACGGGCGTTGTGGTCCATCTTGCGAATGTCCTCAATGACCTGGAAGCCGTTCTTCTTGGGCATGACCAGATCGACGATCACCACCGAGTAGGGACGCTGCTGGTATAGTCCCACCGCGAGCTCCCCATCCTTGGCGTAGGACACCTCGTACCCTTTTGCGGCCAGCACCTCGCCATAGGTCTTGCGAGTGACTTCGTCGTCGTCGACGACCAGGACCGTGTACACCATGGGGTCCCCCCAAGCACCTCAACATGTCAAAATAGAAGCAGTATGCCCCGCGCCGCCAGCCCGAGTTCCGGGGGGCACAACGGCACTTTGCCCCGAATCGCCCGGACGATACGTTCCCGCCATCCGACGCCGTCCGTCCATCTCTCGATCCGAGGAGCGCATGACCACGGTCTTCTTTCAGCAGGTTCCGGGCGTCCAGGTTCCGGCCAGGGCCACCCGCGGATCGTTCGGTCACGATCTGGCGACGGTACGCCAGGAGACGATTGGCGGGCGTGAAACCCGCGTGCTGCCGTGTGGCCTCCGCCTAGCGCGCGACCTACCCCACGACGCCAGCGGCGGCATCGCCATGCTTGTGCTTCCCCGCTCCAGCCTGTCAATCAAGTACGGCCTCATCCTGCCCAACTCCCCGGGACTCATCGACGCCGACTACAGCGACCCGATCGGTATCATCGTGCACAATCTGCGTGACACCCCGGTGACGTTGGATGCCGGTACCCGCGTCGCTCAAGCCCTGTTCGTGCGGGTGGAATTCCCGACGATCGCCGTTGGGGACGACGCGGATCCCGCCCGGGGGCGCGGCGGGTTTGGCTCGACGGGGTAGGGCGAAGCAACCCGCTGGGACGCGAGGCTAGCCCGACTTGCGGCCTGTGGTCAACTTGCGGCGCACCTCCCGGCGTACTCGCGCGGCAAGGGCATCGTGGTGTCGCTTGACGAACGCGTCGGCCGATCCGGGGTCTCGGGCAGCGAGCGACCGCAGGGACCAGGAAAGCGCCTTGACGACCATTCCGTCCCGATCGCCCACCAGCAGAGAGCACACGGACAACGTCCGGCGGGGGTCGCCCTGGCCCCCATCGGATAGCGTGTTGAGTGCGACGGTGCTCACCAGTGCCGCGCGGCGCCACCAACGGTCCGGGGATCGTGCCCACTCATGGACAACGCCATCGGCGATGTTCCGCCGGACCCAGCAGGGTCCGGCCAGGATGCGGGCGAACGCGTCCACGGTCCCCCAGTGGCTCATTCCGTCGCCGAGCGCCGCGAGCGTCGGGGCGTCGAGCGAGCCGAACGCTTCTCGATGATATCGCACCAGCTCGAATCCGACCCATCGCAGCGTGGGGTCGCTTCCCAGGGCTCCTGCCAGCGCATAGATCGTGCTGGCTGGTGCTCCGCTGAGTTCGTGTGACAACCAGCGGCGTGCGGTGCGGAGTCGTGGAACCGATCTGGTGGGTAGCGCGCGAAGTCTCTCGACCAGCTGCGCAATCGCGCGATCCGTCCGCTCGGGGACTCGCGGAAGCGAACTCATGTCCGGGGGAGCGGCTACTCGGTCAGATCGAGGGCTTCGCGAGCCGCCTGGAGCCGGTCGGCCGGCACGCGCACATCCACCCCCCGCACGCTCATCCCGCTGTGGCCCGGTCCGAAGATTCCGACGGCGTCGTGGCGATCGACGCGTGCAGGAATCCCGCAGGACTCGAGACGGCCTGCGGCGAGGTCCGCTTCCACCGAATCACCATAGTTGGCTACGACGACCCACTCCGAATCACTCATCGTTCGGCTTCGCTCACCGGCGCCCCCTCACTCGGTACCTTGCGCCTTGAACACCGCCGCGGCAAGAGCTCCACCCATCAAAGGGCCGATGAGATAGAGCCAGAGACCGCCCCAGCCGCCGTCGCCCATGAGCGCGTGGATCACGGTCGGGCCGGTTCCCACGGCGGGATTGAAGGCGCCGCCGGAAACCGATCCGCCGGCAAAGACGGCGGTGGCAAGCGTGAATCCAATCGCGAGCCCGTAGTACGAGTTGCCTGCCGTCGCTTTGGCCGTGGCGACCTGCAGTACCACCAGGGCGAGCGCGAACGTATACAGCACTTCAATCAGCAGGGCAGCGAGCGTCGATGCTTCCGCAGCCGGCGTCGGAGCGAACGTTTGCCCGGTAATCGCCCGCACGATCACCGCGGCGACGAGAGCGCCCGCGAGCTGTGACATCCAATATGGCAGGAGGTCCTTCGAGTCCAGTTTGCCCCTCAGCAGAACGGCCAGGCTCACGGCGGGGTTGTAGTGCGCGCCCGAGACGTGCCCGCCTGCGTACACCATAATCATGAGCGACGACCCGATGGCCAGCGGTGCCATGGAGATGCCTCCGACCACGACGAGCCCGACGGTGAGGACCAGGAAGAATGTGCCGATGAACTCGGTCAGGTACTTGGACATGTCCACCCCCATGGGAATGAGCGATCCTGGCGAATGTGCGTGCCGGCACGGAGCGGCGTAAGGTCCTGGCCCCGAGGCGCATCAAGGTGCATACATTGTCTGGTCGTCGAGGCGGTGTCACGGCGTTGCTCGCGGTGGTCCACCTCGAGAGTGGCGGCAACCCTGGTGCTGTGAGAGCGAAGACGTGAACGACCTTCCCGCGCCGTTGGTGCAAATTCGAGACGAACTCGAGGCCGCGCGCGCGCGGGTGCATGCGCTGGCAGACGGGGTGGGGGAACGTCTTGCCGTTCGACCGCCGTTGGGAGGCTGGTCGGCGGCGGAGTGCATCTGGCATCTGACGCAGACGACAAAAATGACGCTGCCGAACATCGAGATCGCGCTGGCCGCCCGCCGTGTGCCGAGGCTCCCCGACGCCTGGCGGCCCAGGCACAGCTTTTTCGGATGGCTGCTGTGCTGGGTGCTGGAACCGCCGTCACGAATCAAGGCGAAGACGCCACCGGCGTTCGAACCCCGTGACGTGGGCCCGATCGACGACGTGCTGGCGGATTTCGATGGTCAGCAAGACGCGTTGATCGCGTGCCTCGAGGCGTGCGCCACGGTGGATATCGCGCGCCTTCGCATGACCTCCGCGTTCTCCACCCGGGTCACGTACAGCGTGTACTCGGGCTTCCGCATCCTCGCGACCCACCAGCGCCGCCACCTGTGGCAGGCGGAAGCGGCACTGAAGGCGGCCACCTAGCCGTCGATACCGTCCTCAGACGTACCGCGCGATCGCCATCGCCGCGACCGCGATCGAGAGCAGACCGGCGACCCACCGACCGGCGGCGCGGACCCGCGCCTGGAGGTTGCTCATCTCGGCGGCGAGCGCACCACGCTGTGTATCGTCGGTCTCCTGCTGCATTGCCATCGCCTTGTGACCCATCTGCATCGCGGCCGGTCGCATGGCGGAGACCCCGATCGCGAAGGCGGCGATCGCCGCGGTCATGCCGATGCTCAACGTCATTCCGAAGGGCGATGAGAACCACTCGGACTGAAACCCGGCCGAGTCGCGCCACACGAGCCAAAGCCCCGAAAGCAGGGTGACGAGTGCCACCGCGGGCATGACGTCGAGATAGCGCCGTTGCATGATTCCGCGCATCACGGGCGCACCGTTCGGGCCGGCCTGGCGCACGCTGGGTTCCAGGAACAGGACGACAAAGAAGATGGCGCCCACCCAGAACGCACCGAAGGTCACGTGTAGCAGGCGCATGATGAGCATCAGCATGGTTGGACTCCGTGGGAGGGGAAGACAAGTTGCTGCTGCACCCGGCGCGGCTGCTAGATCTCCACCTGCATACCGAGTTCCACGACCCGGTTGGACGGCAGCTCGTAGTAGGCCGTCGCCTCGAGCGCATTGCGTGTCATGAGGGAGAACAGATGCTCCCGCCAGCGAGCCATTCCGGGTTTGGCCGTAGAGATCACGCGCTCGCGTCCAAGGAAGTAGCTGGTCTTGAGCGGGTGGAACGGACCACCGGGCACCTCGACTCGCGAGAGCAGGGCTGGTACCTCGACGGCCTCGGCGAAGCCCACCTGGATCTCCAACTGATACATGTTGAGCCCCAACTCCTCCAGGTGGAAGCGTTCCTCTTCATCCACATAGGGGATATCCCGCGTCTTGATCGTGAGAAAGACGACGCGTTCGTGGAGCACCCAATTGTGCTTGAGATTGTGCAACAACGCCGGTGGCGTGCCGACGGCCGACGACGTCATGAACACGGCCGTACCCTGCACGCGGTGCGGGGGGCTGTTGCGCATGTTGTCCACGAACAGCTGGGTCGGCATGATGCGATCGGCCATGCGTGCTGAGAGTAGCTCGCGGCCCGTCTTCCAGGTGGTCATCACCACGAACACCACACCCGCGATCATGAGCGGAAACCAGCCTCCTTGCGGAACTTTGGTGAGGTTGGCGCCCCAGAAACCGAGGTCCACGGCGAGGAACACCGCAATAAGCGGGACGATCATTGTCGGGTGCCAGCCCCAACGCCGCAGCGCCACCACGGCGAAGAGCAGCGTGGTGAAGACCATGTGGGTGGTGACCGCGACGCCGTAGGCCGCCGCGAGGTCGCCGCTCGAGCGGAACCCGAGAACCAAGCCGACGCATGCGACCATCAGAAGCCAGTTCACGACCGGCATGTAGATCTGCCCGCGCTGCTTGGCCGACGTGTGGAGAACACGGAGTCTCGGCAAGTAGCCGAGCTGCACCGCCTGGCGGGTCAGCGAGAACGCGCCTGAGATGACCGCCTGCGACGCGATGATGGTGGCCGCGGTGGTCAATCCGACGAGCGGGTAGAGCGCCCACCGGGGGGCCATGAGAAAGAAGGGTTGCTCGAGCGTTTCCGGTCGCGCGATGATCAGTGCTCCTTGGCCGAAGTAGTTCAGCAGGAGCGCGGGCAGCGCGACAGCGAACCAGCCCAACCGGATGGCGCGCCGCCCGAAATGTCCCATGTCGGCGTACAGCGCTTCTCCTCCGGTCACGACCAGGAAGACGGACCCGAGAACCAGGAACCCCCCCGCACCGTTGCGCTGGAAGAACGTGAATGCGTGGTGAGGGCTCAGAGCGATGAGTACGCCGGGGTGACGAACGATCTGCGTGATCCCGAGAACGGCGAGCGTCAGGAACCATACCAGCATGACCGGGCCGAATACCGAGCCGATGCGCTCGGTGCCGTGCCGCTGTGTGCTGAACAGCAAAACCAGAATGACGATGGTGATGGGAAGCACATAGGGGTTGAAGAAGGGAGTCGCCACACTCAACCCCTCGACCGCACTCAGAACGGAAATCGCCGGGGTGATCATGCTGTCCCCGTAGAAGAGGGCGGCTCCGAAGAGTCCGGCGAGCACGAGTGCCTTACGGCGGCTCGTGATCACCGCCGAACCGGGTGTCACGAGCGCCGTGAGCGCCATGACGCCTCCCTCGCCGCGGTTGTCCGCGCGCATCACGAAAAAGAGGTACTTCACCGAAATCACGATGATGAGGGACCAGAAGATCAGCGACAGCGTGCCGAGCACGTTGGCCGCCTCGGCGCTCACACCGTGGGCCAAATGAAGCGCCTCCCGGACGGCGTAGATCGGACTCGTGCCGATGTCCCCGTACACCACCCCGATTGCCGTGAGGGTGAGCACGAGGAGCCGACGTCCGCTGGGTCTGGGTTCTTTGGAGGCAGCGGTCATCCGCTCAAGCCGGCCATTGGCACCTTCGCGGTGGAGTGTCCGATCCGGTTCGACAGCACGCTGGCTGCGCCGAGGAATTAGCGCAGAAGATAGAGCGTTGACAAGCGAACGTCAGTAACGCCGTTTGGGTGCCTGTTCGTGCCATCCCCGGCGGGTGTACGTGCCCCGCGTAGACCCGACCGGATGCGGCGAGACCATCTGGTGTGGTGCTAGCGGTGGCTAATCGGAACTGCCACGACGACCACGACGAACGCGACGATCAACAGTACCGCTAACACGAGCCACAAGGTCTCCGTCGGTACGCGCTTCGTCGTGAAGGTGGCCCAAGCGCGCCGGATGCGGAGCGTCATCATGCATCTAGTCTTGAACGTCCGCCGCGTTTGGGCAAGTTCCTCCCGCGCGACGGTTCTCGGGGCCGTCCTCGTCCGCGATGCCGCGAGGCCCCGGCGAGGGTCGTCCTCGCACCCTGAACGGCGTGGGTTCCACGACCATGTCCGGGCTCGACCCCCCTCGGGGTGCCTCGCATTCGGCCGCGCTTGCGGCGTCGGCGACGCCATAGTGGGCTCGAATCAACTCGAGGGACGCCGGGGAGCGGATGCGCACGATGAACAGATTGCCGAACTGGTTGTGACACAGTTCGGGCATGTCCGGGCCTCCGAGGGCCGTGATGATGGCGGGGACGGTATTGCTGTGTCCCACGACCAGAACGGTTTGACCGTCAGGGACGGCCAGCGCGGCGGACGCCACCGCGCGCACGTGCGCCTCGATCCCGCCCGCCACGTCAATCTCGATGGGCCGCAAGTCGCGGTCCCGCAGCAGGGGCTCTGCCGTGAGCCTCGTCCGCGCGAGGGAACTCACGATCACGGCCTCCACGCCAGCGTCGCGGAGCGTCGCGGCGAGCGCCTCAGCCCGCTCGGCGCCCTGCGCCGTGAGTGGTGGATCGCTCCGGGGCTCACCGGCCGCCTCCGCATGCCGCACGAGGATCACGAGTCGGCCCGACTGGGCGTGGAGACTCGGAGCCGCCGCGCAGGATATCGCGGCTAGGATTGAGAGGAGTCGGCACGCGCTCATCGTGTACCTCGCGCTAGGTCGTTAGCAGTGGCCTTCAGCCCGTCTTCAGCCCGGCTTCAGGATTCGTAGGTGAAGATGCATACCTGGCGCGCATTGCGCCCGTCCGGGGTCGATGGGTCGGCATCCCTCGGGTCATACCCGACCCGCGTTTAGGTGGGACTGGTGGTAGCGACGATTGCGGAGCGGCAACAGGCGGCGCTCGAGCACCTCGGATTCCAACTGGAGCGTGCCGCGCCGGTCGTGGAGGTCGAGCGAGCGGACCCGCGCGGGTTCCGCGGGGCCGTAACCGCATCCGCCATGGGCACGCGCGTCGCCATCACGGTGGTCACCAAGTCGCGGTCACGGGCTGAATCGTCTGCGTTGGCCGCGCTCGAAGCCATGCGGCGGTACGTCGCGATGTTCGATCGCCACGACGCGTCCTCGGTGCTCTCGCACTTCAATCAAACTGGGCGGCTCGATGCCACGCCACGGCCGCTCAAGGATCTGGTGCTCCGTTCCCGGGCGTTCCACCGTTTGACCGGCGGTGGCTTCGACATCACAGTTGCGCCGCTCCTCGAGCTGCTGCGCTCCGCGGCCGGCTCCCCAACCCCGCGGCTCCCGACGCTCCGGGAGATCCGCGAGGTCCGCGAGCTCATCGGTCAGGAGTACCTGGTCGTCGAGGGTGAGCGCCTGTCGTCCACACGGGCCGGCATGCAGATCACGCTCGATGGCGTTGCAAAGGGAGCCATAGTGGACGTGATGGCGGCGACGCTTCGCCGTCACGGCATCAAGAACTTCTTGATCGACGCCGGAGGGGACATCCGTCTCGCCGGACGCAACGAGCGCGGGGTTCCCTGGAGGGTCGGTGTGCGAGATCCGGCCGGCGACCGATGTCTCCCAGAGGCGTTGGACCTCACGGGGGGAGCCGTCGCCACGTCGGGCGACTATGCCCGCCCCATCGGGGACACAGGGCTCACTCATCACATCGTCAACCGGGCCGAAGCGGCATCCCCTCGCCACTGCCGTAGCGTCACGGTGATCGCGCCCACCGCACTCGCGGCGGATGCGCTGGCCACGGGGGCGTTCGTGGTTGGCCCCCGCCGGGCGCTGACGCTGATCGACCGGCTTCGGGGCTGCGCCTGCCTGGTGATCGATCGGCAGGGCGCCCTCATGACGTCGCGTCGCTGGCCGCGCATGACGCCGATACAACGAGAAAGAGTGGAAGACCATGACCGCACCAGCTGATTCCTACACCAGGTCGCAATCGGTCGTGTTGGTTGTCCTCCAGGTCCTCATCGGGTGGCACTTCCTGTTCGAGGGTCTGGCCAAGGTGACGAGCTCGCATTGGACGGCTGCCGCGTATCTCGCGGAATCGCAGTGGTGGTTCAAGGGCGTCTTCGTTCGCCTGGCCGCGTCACCGGCGGCGCTCGTGGTGGTGGACTTCCTCAATTCGTGGGGCCTCGTCGCGATCGGGGTCGGACTCGTGCTGGGGCTGCTGACGCGGTACGCCGCCATTGCCGGAATCACGGCCCTCGCGCTGTACTACGTCGCCGCGCCGCCGTTCGTGGGGCTCAGCTATGCCATGCCGTCCGAAGGGAGCTACCTGATGGTGAACAAGGTCCTGATCGAGGGCGTCGCGCTTCTGGTTCTCGTGATGTTCCCGACTCGGCGCCTCTACGGGTTGGACCGCCTGTGGTTTGCGCTGCGCCATCGATCGACGGACGCTTCGGTTCACGCGCCGGCGTGAGGAGATGATCATGTCAGAGCGACCAACCAGCGATTCAGGATGGGACAGCATGAGCCGACGGGGTTGGTTCAAGACGTTGGCGTCATTGCCCATCGTGGGAGTGTTCCTCTACAACTTTTTCCGCAAGAGGGCGCGGGACGAGCGGATCGAGCGTGCCATCCTGTCGGAGCTCGGGGTGCGGGAAACCGGCCCCGCCGTCATTCCCGATCTGATCTCACGGCCGCCCAGCCGGCGCATCCGCCTCGGGATCATCGGTTTCGGCGGCGAGGGGGAGTCGCTGATTCGCCACGCCGGCTATGCCCATCCGGACTGGATCGAGGACCAGCGTGAGGCGGCCCGCCGCGACCCGGGCAACAAGAGTCTCGAGACCTACTTGAATCAGGAGGATCTCAACGTCGCGGTCACGGCGGTCTGCGACGTGTTCGACGTGCGTGCTGCGCGTGCCATCGCCGCCTCGCAGACGGCGACGCCCGCGGGCGGCGGACCGTCTCAGCCTCCGGCGACGCGCTACCGGCGGTATATGGACCTCCTGGAAAGCGATGACGTCGATGCCGTCATCATCGCCACGCCCGATCACTGGCACGCCAGGATGACGATGGACGCGGTGCGGGCCGGGCGCCACGTCTATTGCGAGAAGTGCATGACCCGCACCGAAGACGAGGCGCTGGCGGTGTACGACAGCGTCACGAACTCGGACATCGTGTTTCAGTTGGGGCATCAAAACCGGCAATCGGAGAGCCACAACAAGGCGCGCGAGGTCATCGATGCCAACATCCTTGGTCCGGTGACGCTCGTGGAGGCGACCACTAACCGAAACACGACCTGGGGCGCATGGGTGTGGGAGATTCACGAGGACGGCAATCCCGACACCATCGACTGGGAACAATTTCAAGAACCGGCCCCGCACAGAATGGGGTTCAGCCCCGAGCGCTTCTTCCGCTGGCGTTGCTGGTACGACTACGGAACGGGCTTGGCCGGCGACCTGCTGTCTCATGAGTACGACGCGGTCAACCAGGTGCTGCGCTGCGGAATCCCCCACTCGGCCGTCGCCTCGGGCGGGATCTACTACTTCAAAGACGGCCGTGATGTGCCCGACGTGTTCCAAGTGGCGTATGAGTACCCGGAGCGCGACATGACGGTGGTCTACAGCGCCACGCTCGCCAACGGGGCCAACCGAGGGCTGAAGTTCATGGGACACGACGGCACGATGCAGGTCAGCAGCACCTTGACGGTGTCGGCCGACAGCGATTCCACACGGTACGCTGACAAGATCAAGGCTGGGATCATCGATCCGTCCCGGCCGATGTTCACGTATCGCGACGGGTTTCGCGGCATCGATGCCGTGACGTCGGCCACCGAGCAGTACTTCACCAGTCGGGGATTGTTGTACACCTATCGTGGCGGCCGTCGCGTGTCGGCGTATCACCTGTTGGTGAAAGACTGGCTCGACTGCATCCGCGAGGGGGGCGTGCCGAGCTGCAACATCGAACGAGGGTTCGAAGAAGCGATCACGTGCCACATGGCCACCCGATCGTTCATGGAGGGCCGGCGCGTCGAATGGGATCCCGTGCGTCGCCGGATCGTGTAGTCCGGCTCGCTCCCATCAGTCCACGCTGCGTCGGACAGGATAGATGGTGGCGCCCTCCAGTGCCCGATCGAGGACGTTCCAGTTGGTGAGGCCGTCGTCCGATCGTGGCTCGAGGAGCGTGAAGATGAGACGGGCAAGGGGTTGATCGGTCGAGACAACATACCAGCCGCGGGGGATCGTCATGGCAATCGAGCGATACGCGCCTTCCAACGTGCGCTCGTGGTGCTGTTGAAACTCGCGCTCCGCCGCCGTGCTCGATGTGATGGCGAACTCCTCGACCTGTTCCTGCCGGTCGTCGGTGAGGCGGGTGGTTGTGATCCCGTGGTCCCGCAGCTTGTCGAGGACGCCGGTCAACTCCGCGGGCACATAGTACCGGGCGGGGACCCGGGCGGTCTCGCCGGCGGCAAACGTCCCGTAGTCCTCCATCGAGACGCGGTTGACCACGTCGCGACGCCGCAGCATCGGGGCGCCGGAATACGGGTTCCGCTCCACCGCCACCTCGCCCATGAGAATTTCTAGGAATCCGGTCGAGGTCGGGGCGGCCGTCACGGCGAGCGACTGCCCGCCTAGTGGCGTGCGATCCACCTCTTCGGTGATGTGGCGGATGCGACCGGCATGCGCGGCGGCGAAGTCGACGGCGCCTTCCACAAACCGCAGCGTGGCGGTCACCCGCTCCTCGAATGTGGCGTACGCGTATGCCTCGCTCAGAATGGCGAACCGATTGCGCAGCCCGACATAGTTGTTGTTGAACCGCGGACGGTGGTCGAAGGTGCGCCATTGCTGCACGCCGTCGCGGGGATTCCCGGTGGCGTTGCCGTAGTAGAACGCCTCCCATCCCTCCGTAGCGTGGAGGTGCTCCCGGGCGGCGGGGAGCCACTCGGTTCGCAGAAAGCGATCGATGCGGGGGTCGGTGTTCGGATGCAGCGGGGGCGAGTAGGTGATGTGGTACGCGTGCCGCGTGCCGTTGGTCGTGTGCAAGTCCAGGGTCACGTGTGGGTCATATGCGTTCATCAAGGCGACGAGTGCCCACGCTTCCGGGCTGTCGAGCTTCATGTGGTCCCGATTGAGATCGTAGTCCTGGGCGTTCGGTCGCTGGCCCATTCCTCCCGTCGGGCCGTGCTGTCCACGCCGATTCGTGAGTCGTACCCGCTCGTTGCCGTCCGCGTTGTAGATCGGCGCGATGAGCAGGACCAGCGAATCCAACCAGGCGCCGTGCGCGCCCCGCGCCACGTCGCGCAGCATCATCAACATGGCCTCCTTGCCGCATACCTCACCCGCGTGGATGTTGGCCTGGATGAATACCCGCGTCTTTCCGGTGGCACGCACGTCGCTCGCAGCCGCACTGGCAACGTCGCCGACGACCACAAGCGGGAGCGCCCGGCCCTCGAACGAGTATCCGAACGTCGTGTGGTGAATGCGTGGCGATGCGTCGGCCACGGCCCGCACGAAACGCATCACGTCGTCGTATCGACTGGTTTCGATGTAGTCCGTGTACTCGGCGCGCGTCAGCAGCGAGTCCAGCCGGTACTGCGCGCCCGCCGCGGACGTGCACGCGATTGTCGACACGGTGAGAACGGTCGCGGCTCGAACGAATCGATACATGGAGGACCCTTTGTCGGAGTTGGTCAGAGGTTCTTCAAGATCTCGCGATATCGAGCGGTCGCAAGCCGGGACGGCCGCCCCCTCGCGCAGAACCCAAGATTCCCCAAACCGCGATGCGGTCGCTCGACCACGATATTGCCCGATACATCGAGTTTCGTTTGCAGCGTCGCGAGTGCGTCGTGAAATCGGGCATCGCCTCGCGCCCGCGCGTAGAACGAGAGTACATACACGTAGAAGAAGAGGTTGTACCTGAGAAACGGGTACTCCACCTGCATGAACAGACTTCCGATGCCGTAGTGACACGGACCGATCGGCCGGCGCACGTCCCAGTGATCCAGCAGCGACTCCACTGCGCGATCGGTTTCCCCGCCTCCTTTGACATGCTCCGTAAACCGCAACGCGTCGAGCACGTACAGTGTCGCTCCAGGGTTGGCGCACCGTGTTTCAGGTCCCTTGCCGAACTTCGTGAAATTGCAACGCCAACCTCCCGACTCGTGTGCGCTTTCGAGCAATGACGCGATGGTCCGCTGAAAGCGCTGGTCCGGCGCGAATCCAAAGCGACCAAGCACGCGGGCAGCCTCGGCGGAGTAGCAGGGATAAAGCGGTGCCTTCGGCGCCAGGCGGATGCGGCCGTCGTCACGCGACGCCTTCCACACGAGCGCGACGCCCCCGCGAACGGCTTCGTGCGAGACCCGCACCCCGAGCTCGTAGAGCATCAACAACGAGCTGAGCGTACTGAAGGGGTTACCGACGTACAGCCGGCCGTCCTTCGTGGCCCAGAAGTCTCCACCGTTGTCATGCCGTTTGGCGAGGATCCCCCGATGTCGGATCGATGGGTGGTCGCAATCATGATCGCGTTGCAAGGGCGGCCGTTCCAGCCTGGTGTCGCATCCCAGAAATGTTTCGCAGCAGACGAGTCCCGGCGGATCCCTTCGGTCGCTGCCGTACCGGCGGACTCGACGCTCCACCAAGCCTGGAGTCGAAGCCTGTTGGCCTGGTGCGACGCCGAGACCGCCGGTCCGAACGCTCCCTGCGGGACCCACCGGGGCTCGCGATCCAGACAACGAACTCCCGGGACACGACTAGGCCAGCTTCCGGTTCTTCCAGTTCCACCATTTGAGCAACCGTGGCGAGGGTCGGGGCGTTCGGGCGTAATAGACCGCGCATCGGAAGCTGTAGAGCACACAGGGGTCCTGCCGCTCTCCGCGCAGGCGGCTGAGCGCGAGGTACATACGCTCAGGGCTTCGACGTTTCAGATCCGCGATGCGGTTGACACCGAGCGCGCGGAGGTCCCGCGCCAGGCTCGGGCCGATCGCGGGGATCGTCTGCAACTCGTCGTGCGCCGATCGTTTTGCTCGCATCTTTGGTCCCTCCGAGGTCAACGAGTTTCACTCCGGCAATCGGACGCTCGTGCGAACGATGGAATCCAGCAGCGGAAAGTGTCGTACGAGGTAGTCGTTCCCGACCCGCGCAATCGAGTCCTGTCGCGGCTGATTGCCGTATTCACTGTAGAGCGAGTCCACGGCTTCCATCCCGGTCCGCACGCGACCGATCGGTGGGTATCCCACGACGCCGCCGACGGAGAGTGTGTCGAGTCGCGGGTTGTCGGCAAGGTTGATGAACAGCGTGTATGAGCGCGTACGTGCCCCGCCACGTGCGAACGACACGGCGCCCCGCTCATTGCTCGGACGCACGGGCTCGTCGTCGAGGCGCAATTCGCCCCATATCGAGTCCACCGCCGGCCGCCCACTGAAACCAAACTGCGCCACGAAGCCGTCGACCACTCGGTAAAATCGTGCACCGGCGTAGAAGTTGTGACGCATCAGATAGAACACGCGGTCCACCGCCAGTGGTGACCAGGCACGATGCATCACGATCTCGAAGGCGCCCGCACTCGTCTCGATGTCCACCAGGAAGGAATCAGGGGCGACGGCGGCCAGGCGGTCCGGCGTGGGACGGAGGAGCGGGCTGCCCGCGCCGCAGGCCGCGACGAGCAAGGCGAAAACACACAGCAGCCCATGTCGCACCCACCCATGGCGGCCAATCGGCACTGGAGACTTTGTCGACATTACGCTGCGCGAACGTTTCAGCCGTTAGGCCTCGATCTTGAAGTACTCTCGACGTCCGCCGAGGACCAGGTCGTGATATCCGGCCATGATCTGACCCATCTCCTCGTCGCTCATGATCTTGCTCTCGATCGCGGCAAAATCGCCCATCGACTCCACCTCGAACTCCAGGACCACCGTCCAGAATCGCTCGCCACCCGCGTCCGTGCTGATGCGGAACGGTTTGAGTTTCAGGCGTTGCATCACCGGGACGACCCGCTTGAACCGCTTCACCATTTCACCGACTTTTCCGGGCTTGCAATGCAGAATGTCGCGAACGAGGTACATGGGAGGCTCCTTCAGGCTGAGCATTGTCGATTGCGGCTGCGGAGGCACTACATGTGCGGCCGATGGTCAAAGCTGCGCGTTGTGGAGGACGCGCGCCACGGCAGGTTCACGGCGAAGATGACGAGGATCTTTCCAGCGAGACGGAGTTTCAGGGACATGCCCGTCTCCCCGCCCGCTCACGCATTGGGGGAAATGTCGAGCTTCCAGTACTCGAACACACCATCATCGACCCCGCCCGGCTGATCGATCCAGGAGTCGGCCCCGCAGGATCACCCAGGCAATCTGGGTCGTGGCGGCGATACTCTCGAGAGGATTCGCCGACAACAATATGAGGTCCGCGACGAACCCGGGCGCGATTGCCCCGTGGTTTCGTGCTCTTCCCATGGCGCGGGCCGGCGTCACCGTGGCCGCCCTGAGCGCCTCCACGGGGGAGAGGCCGGCCGCGACGAGTGCCGCCATCTCCCGATGAATGTTGGGCAGGGCGCGCGCGTCCCGATCGATGAGCCCGTCGGTGCCGGCGAGGATGGCGACGCCCGCGGTGGCCGCCACACGCGTCACCGCTTCGGACCACGCGATCAGAACGCTGTCGGGAGTGCCGCGCTGGAAGACCCAAAGCGTGGGCTCGAGGTACATCCCTCCAGCGGCCATCGTGCGCATCACCGCTCGGATTTCCGGCCCATCGGGATCAACTTGCGTGTACGGGCCGTTTTGTCGTTCCCACGCGTCGTCAGCTCCGATCGCCGCGGTTCCTTGCCATGACAGGTACGGTGCGTGCGTCAGCACGTCGACTCCCGCACGGACGAGTTCGGTCGGTGTGGCGGGGAAGACCGTAGCGTGAGCCACGACGCGCATCCCTTGGCGATGCGCCTCGGCGGTGAGGCGCGCGACCAGATCCCCATCCATCATCGCGTACAGTTTCAACACTTCGGCGCCCGAGCCGCGCGCGGCCGCGACAGCCGTCATAACATCGGTCTCGCTGGTGACCGCCTGCGCCCACGGAGCCATGCCCGCCTCGAACCCGAGCCCGGCGCTCTGAAACCGCGGATCGCGGAAGAAATCGGGTCCCGCCATCACGGAGGCGTAGGCAATCCGCGGCCCGGCGATTTCGGCGGCCATCACGGCGCGCGCCAGATTGCCGGCGGCACGGTTGTCGCCCGCCATGGCCTGCACCATCGTCACTCCGCCCCGTGCGGCCCGCTCGATGTCGTTCACCATATCGGCGCTGAGATGCACGTGATGGTCCACGAGGCCCGGGATGAGGTACAGGCCCCGTCCGTTGATGGTGACGCCGGCATCGTCCGAAAGGGGAAGCGAGGCGGAGAGCACGTCCGCGATCGTGTCGCCGCGAACGATCACGCGCCGGTTGGGGATCACGGTTCCCGCGATCACGTCAACCACCGTCACGTCGTCGATCACGAGCGCGCGCCCCCGCGCGGCGTCGGCGTCCTGGGAACGCGCGTCACCGGCCGCCAACACGGAAACGGAGAGCAAGCAACGGAGGATTGTGAAGGCGCTGGGCCAAGCGCCCGCGGTCACAACCATGGTGTACTCCGGGCGGCGGACACCCCCCGCGTGCCGAAAGGGCACGCGGCTTGGATTTGTCAAACGTACGACACGGGCCGTGCGTTGGCGACAGATGCCGCCGCGGCATGATTCCATCCGCGAGTGTGCCGCCTTCATAGCAAGATCCGTCCGTCAGACTGGTCCCAAGTTCATCCTACGTACACCGTCTTGACGTTGACGAACTCGAGAATGCCGGCGCGGCCGAGTTCACGCCCGTAGCCGGACTCACGCACGCCACCGAAGGGTAGCCGCGGATCGGATCGCACGAACGCGTTGACGAAGCAGCTCCCCGCCTGGAGTTCCTCGCGGGCGATCCGCTCGCCCTCCGCCACGTCACCCGTGAACACGGCCGCGCCCAGGCCGAACGCCGTATCGTTCGCGACCCGCAGGGCCTGGCGACGGTCCCTGACGGGGATGATCGCGGCGACCGGCCCGAAGACCTCCTCGTCATAGGCCGGCATGCCCTTGCGCACATTCGTGAGCACGGTGGGTGGATAGAAGAACCCCGGCCCGTCCGGCAGGGTGCCTCCGACGAGGCAACTGGCGCCGGCCGCGATGCTCTCCGTCACCTGGCGATGTACGGCGTCGCGGAGATCGGCCCTCGCCTGCGGCCCCACGTCCGTGGTCGGATCGAACGGGTCGCCGACGCGCGCGGCTTGCATGCGCCCCACCACGAGTGACTCGAACTGCCGGCGCACGGCGTCCACCACGATCAGGCGCTTGGCGGCGATACAGCTTTGACCCGCGTTGATCAGTCGACTGGTGACGCACGCGGTGGCGGCGGCAGCGGGATCCGCGTCCTCGAACACCACGTATGGGTCACTCCCGCCGAGCTCGAGCACGGTCTTCTTGATCTTGGCGCCGGCTTGCTTGGCCACCGCCTTCCCCGCCCGCACGCTGCCCGTGAGCGTGACGGCACGGACCAGCCGATGGCGGATGAGCGTCGCGATCTGCTTCTCGGTCACGAAGAGGTTTGTGAACAAGCCGGAAGGGAAGCCTGCCTCGCGGAACAGCGACTCGATGGCGAGCGCACACCCGGGCACGTTGGGCGCGTGCTTGAGCAGCACGGCGTTTCCGGCCATGAGCGCCGGCGCCGCGCAACGGATCGCCTGCCAGAACGGGAAATTCCACGGCATGATCGCGAGCACGACGCCCAGTGGTTCGTAGGCGACATAGCTGCGCGCCGCGTCGGATTCGACGGTCTCCGAGGCCAGGAACTCCGCGCCGTGGTCGGCATAATGGTCGCACGCCCACGCGCATTTCTCCGCCTCGGCACGTCCGGCGGCGAGCGGCTTCCCCATCTCCTCGGCCATCGAGATCGCAAGCTCGGATGCCTTCGCCCGAAGCTGTCCCGCGAGGCGTCGCAGCAACTCGGCCCGATGCGCGAGCGAGGTCTTCTTCCACTCGTGGTGAGCCTTGTCGGCTGCCGCCAAAACCTCCTTGGCGTCCGCTGTCGAAATCGTGTCGAATCGACGGAGTTCCACACCCGTCGCGGGGTTGATGGCTACAAACGTCATCGATCCTCCAGAATTGACGCCTCGCAAGCACGCGATGCTGCTCCCCGGCTACAGCGCGTGATTGGTGGCGGTGAGTTCCTCTTCCCGAGCTGACGCCACGGCTCAGTTCTCCCGTGAGGCGGACGGCGACCAGAGAGAACCAAGTTCATCGTTGGTTATGATTGTGTAAAGAATGAATGCGTGGCGCGGCGGTGTCAGTGCCGTTTCGTGGGTCAGGTGAAGTCCGCGGCTGATACCGTGTCGACCCGCGCCGGGACAAGTGGCGGCACGCGGCCTTCCGGCGCAGATTCTCAGCGATCTGCGGGGGGTTTGCGTAGGCAAGGTAATGACCGGACCTCAGGGGCCCGGGCAGGTGACGGATCATGTAAGGTGTTATCAGCACGGGAGTTTGTGACCGCACATGGATGTACGAATAGCGATACGGTTCGGAATGGCAGCGATGGGTTTGGTGCTCGCCGCGATGACTGCGTGCTCGAGCGACGAGGCCCAGGAACAGGCGTACGCACTTGCCGACGTGGTCCGCCGCGACATCACGGTATCGGCGAATGCGGCCGGCCTGGTGGAACCGGTGAAGACCGTCGAGGTCAAGTCCAAGGCCTCGGGCGAAATCGTCGAGGTCCTGGTGGAGGAGGGGGATGCCGTCCGGGCGGGGCAACTTCTGGTTCGGGTGGATCCGCGGATCCCGCAGAACGCCGTGATGCAGGCCGAGGCCGACTCCGTGGTAGCCCGAGCCGAGTTGGATAACGCCGAGGCGCAGCTTCGGCGGGCGGAGAGCTTGCACGAGACGCAGTCCATCACCGATCTCGAGTACGAGCAGGCCCGCCTCGCGCAAGCAAGTGCGGCCGCGCGGCTCATCAGCGCTCGCCGAGCGCTCGAGGATGCCAAGATCGCGTTCGAGGACACGGAAGTGCGGGCGGCCACGGCCGGCGTGATTCTCGGTCGCAGCGTCGAGGTTGGCACGGTGATCGCTTCGGCCAGTCGGGACGTGAGTGGCGGTGCGGTCTTGATGCGCATGGCCAGTCTGGACACCGTGCAGGTGCGTGCGTTGGTCGACGAAACCGACATCGGAATGATCCAGCCGGGGATGCCGGTCTCCATCACGGTCGAGGCCTATCCCAATCGCCCGTTCGAGGGTCATGTACTGCGCATCGGCGCCGAGGCGATCGTGGATCAGAACGTCACCATGTTCCCGGTGCTCGTGCGCATCTCGAATCGCGAGGCGCTGCTGCGTCCGGGGATGAATGCCGAGGTGGAGGTACACATCGGCGAGGTGACCAACACGTTGGCCGTGCCCAACGCGGCGCTGCGGACGCGGGAGGAGCTGGGTCCGGCGGTGGACGCGCTCGGGCTCACCATGGAGGCGGTCGAGGCGCAACTTGGTTCCGCGGCGGGCGATGGACCGCCGCGCGGAGGCATGGCGTCGCACGACGGCACGAACGGTGGGGAGTTTCGCTCCGCTGGCAATCGGGGGCGGGATCAGAGTCTGTTCGGCGGTTCGTACATTGTGTTCGTTCTCGAGGAGGGCGAGCCCTGCGCGGTCGCGATTCAAACGGGGCTCACGGACTTCGATTACACCGCGGTCGTGAGCGGGCTCAGCGAATCCGACGTGGTCGTCGTCCTTCCGACCGCGGGCTTGATGGAGGACCTGCGCCGTCGTGAGCAGTGGGCTCGCGAGCGTGCCGGCGGCCCGTTGGGGAATCAGAGTCGGTAATGACGTACCTGGAGATCCTGCGCGTCGCCTTCTCGGCGATCCGGGCCTCGAAGCTGCGATCGTTTCTCACGGCCCTGGGGATCGTCATTGGTGTCGGGGCCGTGATCACGATGGTGGCGCTGGGATCGGGTGCGCAGGCGGCGGTGCGGGAGCAACTCGAGGCCCTGGGGACGGACCTGCTGTCGGTGACCGCCGGGCAGTCGTACATGCATGGTGTCGCGCGCGCCGAGCGGGTGAGTCTCACGAGCGATGACGCGTATGCGCTCATGCGCGACGGGACCCGTTTCAAAGCCGTGGTTCCCTCGCTCGATCGCCGCTTACAAGTGGAATTCGGCGATCGCAACGTGAGCATCGACGTGATCGCGACGACTCCGGAGTTCGCCGGCGTCAAGCGACTCGAGCTCGGCGTGGGCCGTCTCTTCACGCAAGGCGACGACTACGGGCGCCGCCGGGTGGCAGTGCTGGGGAGCAATGTCCCGAACGAGCTGCAAACGGACGCGGCGACGTTGCTCGGCAGCGAGATCAACATCCGCGGCATCGCGTTCGAGGTCATCGGGATCTTCCAACCCAAGGGGACGGAGGGCCGAGACGATCCGGACGAAACGATTTACATCCCGTTCCGCACGGGTGAGTACCGGTTGTTCGGAAGCAATCGTCTGAGCGAGGTCACGGTCCAGATGTACAGCACCGCCGACATGGGGCCGGTGCTGCTCGAGATCGAGACGATTCTGCGTGCCGAACATCGGTTGCGGCCGGAGCAGCCGAACGATTTCCGCATTCAGGACCGTACGCAGTTCCTTACCGCGCAGGCCGAAGCGGGCGAGACGCTGACCTACCTCCTCGCGGGTATCGCGGCGGTGAGCCTCATGGTGGGCGGCATCGGGATCATGAACATCATGCTGGTCTCGGTCACGCAGCGCACGCGTGAGATCGGCATCCGCAAAGCACTTGGCGCCACGCGCCGGAACGTGCTCCTGCAGTTCCTCGTCGAGGCGCTCACGCTCTGCATCCTCGGGGGAATCGTCGGGATCGTCGGGGGATGGGGAGCGGCCGTGTTTTTCTCGAACCTGAACGGCTGGCGCGTGATCGTGACCCCCCAGGCCGTGGGCGTCGCCGTCGGATTCAGTGTGGCCGTCGGGTTGTTCTTTGGTGTGTGGCCGGCCCGTCAGGCCGCGGCGCTCGATCCCATCGAGGCCTTGCGGTACGAATAGGGACCCGGACACGGGAGGGGCGTTCCCTCGGCGGGTCCTTACGCCTCAGCGTGCGGAACCGGCAACCGCGACCTGCCGGCGCTGACGACGCAGTAATCGGGAGCACACTAGCTGTCGAGAGTTCGGGCAGCTGCGCGTGCGGCGGCGAGGATTCGGACCGCGCTCGACAGCACCAGCGCCGCGATGCCCGCGCCGAGAATCAGGTCCCACACGGTCAAGTCCGTCAGCGCCACAAGACCGCCGCCCACGATCACGCTCACATTCACGAGCACGTCGGTTTGCGAGAAGATCCAGCTCGCCGTCATGTGCACCCCCGCGTCGCGGTGACGACGCACGAGGCGGAGGCACCAGGCGTTCGCCGCAAGGGCGACGAACGACACGAGGATCATGGAGGCAGGCTCGGGATCGCTCCCCATCAGCGTCCGCCTGATGACTTCCGCGATCGCCGCCAGCGCGAGCAGACCCTGAAGCACGCCCGCGACGCTCGCGGCACGTGCCTGGGCGCGACGCCCGCGATGCGCGCCGTAGAGTGCCACGGCGTAGACGGCGGCGTCGGTCAGCATGTCGAGCGAGTCCGACAACAGGGCGGTCGACTCGGCCAGCCAACCTGTGGTGGACTCCACCGCGAACATGACCGCGTTGATGGCCAAGACGGTGACGAGAACGGACGCCGGGGTTTCCCTGGCTATACGGCCCTCCGAGACGTCAGCAGTAATTCCGACTGATTCTTCACCCACGAGCGCTTCGTCATGGAACGCCGCGGGGTCCACCGGCCGCGCGGCGGCTAGGGCCCGTTACACACCGGTTCCCCTTCACGGCCCTTGCCAAGCGGCGGCTGCGCGCTGCCAGCGAACGTGGCGCATACCAGGCCGGGGATCCCTTCATAAATCGCGACTTCACTGTGACCCCCGTCGCTCGACGTCAGCAGGATGAGTGTCGCACCACGACTAGGGGCGTAGATACTCGCCATTTCCCGCAACGATCCCGCATAGGTCCGGTGGTCCGCGTAATACCTCTCCTGCGCCGTCAGAAAGTTGCGCAAGTCGCTTTGGAGAACCCGACGCGCCGCTTCCACTCGAGCGGAGTCGGGAGGTGCCGCCTGCGCAGGCGCCAACCGCGGTATCAGCGTGAGCGCCCCAACGACGGTCGTGAACGCGACTGACCTCAGCATGCCGACCTCCTTGAGCCATGATGGCTGCTAGCGTAATACGATCTCACCAGGATCCCTACTGCGCGCCGGATAGGGGCGCGCTGTTTAACGGCGTCCCACCTCAGGTGGGTGGTCGCGCAGTGGTGTCAGCAGCGGTGGCCTTACGCGCAAGCCAGCCGCGATACCCGAGGGCAATGGCCGCCACGAAGAACACCACGCCTCCTATGCCAAAGGCATAGCGACCACTCGCGAACGCCCCGCTGATGGCTATCACGGCCAGTACCGCGATCAGAAAGCGAATGACGCCAGAGAGGCCGATCGAGCGTCTCAGTGGGGAATCGGTTTCAGGCACGTGACCCTCCCGTGTGGTCTAGGGCCTATTGAAGACATGCCTCGTGTTGCAACCATGGAGGTGTGGAAGACCCATGGCCGCCACAAGAGCGGCTCTCATGACGCGCCGTAGGAGTATGTCGCCCTGGGCGTGCATCGGGCAACCGCGGTCCCGCAGGTACGCGAACCTCACAACTCGAGCGCACCCCCTCGGTAAGCTCTCCAGGGGGGGCTTCATGAGTATCGAGGAAGTGGACCCGGCGAGCGCGGACGATCTAAAACGAAGTCGTTGGTTCGAACGGGTGGCGGGATCACCATCCGTTCCGCATTGTACCTACACGCGAGCGAGTCGCTCGCGGGTCACTTCCGAACCGTTACGCGGGTGTGAGAGCTTCGACTATGGGGGCGTTCATCAGGAGACCGACTTGAGCGAGCGGTTCGCGATCACTGGGACGGTTCGTGCGCGACAGGGTCCGCTTCTTTCTCGGGTCTGGTCGACGGCGCTCGCGATGGCCCTCGCCGTCGGTGCGCGTCGATGCACCGATTCATCCGACGCTCCGGACGTCGGTGTGATCTACGACACGATCGCGGGCGTCGAGCGCGTCATCAGCACTGGCCGAGGCGTGTGGGCAGACGCCGGTGGCGCATGGCGGCTGAACGAGGCCGGTGGCATGGCGATCGGGGACCTTGAGCCATGCTGAGTGCTCGGGATCTGTCCTTCACGTACCCCGGCCGCACGTCGCCGGCGATCCAGCGACTCAGCTTCCAGGTCCACGAGCAGGAGGTGTTCGGATTCCTGGGGCCCAGTGGCGCGGGGAAGACCACGCTGCAAAGCGTACTGATCGGCGTGCTGCGGGGATGGCAAGGCGCCGTCACCGTGCTGGGCAGGCCGCTGGAGCGATGGGGGTCGGAATACTACCGATCGATTGGGGTGAGCTTCGAACTTCCCAACCATTACCTCAAGCTGACGGCCCGCGAGAATCTCGAGTACTTCCGGGCGCTGTACGACGGACAGACGGATACCGTGGCGGACGTGCTGGAACTGGTGGGTCTGGGGGGCGACATGGATCGTCCAGTCGCTGAGTTTTCCAAGGGTATGAAAAACCGGCTGAACGTTGCGCGCAGCATGCTGCACCGGCCGAATCTCTGGTTCTTGGACGAGCCGACCTCGGGGCTCGACCCAGTCAACGCTGTGGAGATCCGCCGAATCATCCGTGAGCGGCAGCATCTTGGCGTCACGACGCTCCTCACGACGCATGACATGCACACGGCGGAGCTGGTATGCGATCGCGTGGCGTTCATCGTGGATGGTCAGGTTGCGACCATTGACACGCCCGATGCGCTCAAGCGGCGCTTTGGAACACGTGAAGTCGAGGTGCGCTGGGAGAACGAGACGGCCGAGGAGGTCGTTCAGCGCTTCTCCTTCGATGGCCTGGCCGACAACACGGCGTTTCGCGATGCGCTGAGACGGTCGGGGCTCTCGGCGATCCACTCGCAGGAAGCCACGCTGGAAAGCGTCTTCGTGCAGGTAACCGGCAGGTCCCTGCAATGAGTCTCTTCGCCGCGACCGTAAAGCTGGATGTCCGGCTCCAAGCGCGGAGCAAGTTGTACACGATCGGCATGGGCGTGGCGATCCTGATGGGCCTCATCGGGCGATTCCTGTTCTCCGCTGAGCATGCCGGACCGCTCCTTGCGGCATTCTATTTATTGGGCATCGGCGGCACCACGTACGTGTTCAGCGCCTCGCTCGTGTTGCTCGACAAGAGTCAGGGAACTCTTCAAGCACTGCAGACGACGCCTCTGACCTCGAGCGCGTATATCTCCTCCAAGGTTGTCACGCTGACGGCGTTCGCCATGCTCGAAGGCACGATCGTGTACGCCGTCGCATTTGCCGACGCCCCTCTCGCTCCCTGGCCGCTCGCGACGGGCGTTTTCTTCCTGGGGGCATTCTACACGCTCGTGGGGCTGGGGCAGGTCGCGTCGCACCACTCCGTCCTCGCGTTCCTTATGCCGGGCGCGCTCGTGGTCGGCTCGTTGTTGCAATTGCCCGTGCTGTACGTTCTGGGGGTCGGGCCGCCCATGGTATGGCACCTGATCCCCACCCAGGGCCCGGTGTTGCTGATGCTTGCCGCGTCCGAGCCGCTCACGCCGTGGCAGTGGGCGTACGCGATCGGCGTATCGGCCGCGTCCCTCGCCGGCGCGGGATGGTGGGCGCGGCACCGGTTCCGCCGGCACATCGCCCTACAGGACGGCTGAACGATGCCTTCAGGGACGGCGGTGCTGGCAATGCTGCGTACGGACGGCCTTCGGGTTCAGCGGGACCGGTTTCTCCTGGGCATGAGTATCTACGTCGTCGCGATCTCCGTCGCGATGCGCTGGGCGATTCCGTGGATCGCGGGTGAGGTTGAGAGGCGCTTCGCCTTCGATCTCAGTCCATACTTCCCGCTGGTGGTGAGCCATTTCGTCATCCAACTCACCGGCCTGCTCGTGGGCATTCTCGGCGGCGTGCTGCTGCTGGAGGGCCGCGAAGACCGCACGGTCAAGGCGCTGCTCGTATCGCCGGTCTCTCTGGGAGCCCACCTCGCCGTGCTCGGCACAGCACTGTGCGTGGCGTGCGTCATTCTGACAATCGTGGAGAGCGCTCTCATCGCCATCACCCTTCCGCCGTGGACATCGCTCCTCGGCATCGCCATGGCGGGAGCCCCCGCGCCAGTGTTGTTCGCCCTGTTCATCGGCACTGTCGCGGAGAACAAGACGGAAGCTTTTGCATACATGAAAATAGTCGGCGTGGTACCGGTGTTCGCTTCGGCGGCATGGTTTGTTCCAGAGACGTGGCATTGGATGGCGGCCGTCTATCCTCCATTTGCGGCCTCAAAGGCATATTGGGTGGCCGAGGCCGGAGTACAGACATGGCCGTGGTGGGTCCTGGGAGCGCTCCTCTCGTCCGCCCTATGGTTGGCCGTCCTGGCCCGAAGCTTCATGGCTGCCGCGCGTCGGTGACACAGCACCGGGGAGAAGTACCCGAGCCTCGGCCCACCACGGTCGTGGAAGAGCGCTCGCAACCCATTGGCCATGCCGGTAAAGTCGCGTGGTGATCGCATGACAGCCACTGCTGCACAAAAGCGCTCTTGGCCGCTGCTAGCCTTCGCAGCGTTGTCATTCATTCCCGGGTTCGGGTTCTTCCTTGGCGCCGTCGCGGTCACTTGGGGTTTGCTCTCGAACCGACCACGCGCCAAGCTCGCCATCATTCTCGGGGCTAGCGGCTGTCTGCTGAGTCTCGCGGAGAGCGCCGCTTTGATGTTCGTGATGTACAACAATCCCGAGGTCGCGACTGCGCGGGTCGTTATGGCGCAGGAGGATCTCCGGCGCATTGCGACGGCGCTAGAGCGTCATCGTTCGCGCACGGGCTCATACCCGCCCGACCTCAAGATCTTGACTCGCCCGGTGTCCGGCAATCCTTTGCTGAATGTCGTCGATCACTCGGCGAGCCTGTTCAGCGTGCGACCGTACCAGTATCAGGTACTGCCGGATGGCAGCTACAGGCTTTTTGCGGTCGGTGCGGACGGCCTTGCGAATAGCGCCGACGACGTTCAGGTGCCAACGGACTCATTGGAGGACGACACCGCAGTGCGACGAGGTAACGACACCATGAGGAACCGGGAAGACAGGTAACAGATGGCGGCATCGCGCCCGATGTGGTGATGAACCGCCGAAAGGTCGGGCAACAGGGGCCATCATCGCGGGACCCCCGACATCTGTCGCTGGTACTCTGCCTCGTCGTAGTGTCCCTTCGACTCGGCAATGAGACCGTCAGCGCCAAGCGTCCACTCCTCGTACCCACTAATGTGCACTGATCGGCCGCTACCGCCCGGACCGGTATTGGTCCCCGTCCACGTCCAGTGGAACACGGCCTGGCTTTGCCGGTCGATCACGGAATCCATCGTGACCTGCATGTCGGGGAACGCGGTCATGAACTCCTGAGCCGTGGCTCGGATGGCTGAACGTCCGACCGAGCGAGCACCGTCGTTGACGGTAAGGGAGCCATCCACGGCATAGAAGGACGCCAATCTATCCGCATTCTGGCTGCTCCAGGCCGCGGCATACCGAGTCGCCAAGTCCGTCAATTCAACTTGCCCCGTTGATGCCGCTCTCGGACTACAACCCGCCACGAAGGCCACGGCGCAGGCCAGAACCAAAAGCGCGCTCGAGATGGGGCGTAGCGAACCTGCCGTTGAATATGCGAGGAGATCTCCGTCCGAGTGGAAGTCTGTCAGTCCGCGTTGCGGTCTCGTTGACGCGTGCCGCGTGCCGCGCGTCAGCGGCGCCGACGACCGCGTAGCTGCTCGAGGGCGCGGCGCACATACACGCGCGTCATCTCCTTGCGCCAGGCCAAACCGAAATCGGTGTTGTCCATCGGTTTCGAGGGTTTGTACGCGGCAAGCGCGGCGGCCTCGATCGTATCGTCCTCGAGTGAGGAGCCGATGATCGCCGCGCTGGCTTCCTCGTTCTCATACGGGAAGCTCGCGACGGCGCCCAGCACGATACGCGCCTCGGCGACGAGATCGTTCTCCCACCGCACCCATGCCGCCACGCCGAGCACCGGGAAGTCGAACGAACCGCGCCGGCGCAACTTGTGATACACGGCGTCCCACCCGTTCTGCTCCGGGAGCCGCACCTCCGTGAGGATCTCGTCCGGTTGTTTGGAGAGATAGGCGATGCCGTCGTTGTTGAAGAACCGCGCGGCGGGGACGGAACGCTCGCCCCGGGGTCCCACGAGCAACAGCTCGGCGTCCAGCGCGATCACGACGGGGGCGGTATCGCTGGAGTTGACCGCCCAGCATCGCGAGCTCGACGGCGCGACCCAGCAGATGGCCCCGTCCTTCTTCATGCAAAAGTCGATCGCCTTCCGCCACTCGTGCGACTGATTGTAGTAGTTGCAGCGCGTGTCGAGGCACAGGTTGCCGCCCAGCGTCCCCATGTTGCGGAGCAGCGGCGTGCTCACGAGCCGCGCCGCCTCCGCGAGCGCCGGATACCCCTTCACGACCTTCTTGTGGGTATGGAGACGGGTGAGCGTGATGCCGGCGCCCACCGACAACACCGATCCCTTGGTCCCGCCCGTGACGCGCTGGAGCGCCCGGATGCCGGCCAGCGAGATGACGACCTTGGGCTCCTGATGACGGCGCTTCATGTTGGGATACAGATCGGTGCCGCCGGCCACGTACATCCCCTCCGGTCCGGCCTCCTCCTTCATCTTGAGGGCCTGGTGCAGCGTCGTGGGCTGCAAGTACGTGAAGATGGGCAGACGCAGCATATCAGCCGGCAACGTGATCGGGCGGGTTGACCGGCCGGTCACTCTTCTTGCCGTCACCACCCTCGGCGGGCGGCAGCACGAAGATAGCCTCGGGCCATGGCACATCGGGGAACTTCGCGGGACCGAAGCGGCCTTCTTTGCCGCGCGCCTTGTCCTTCATCGCGCGCAGCACCTTCTCTGGCGTGATCGGCACTTCATCGATCCGTACGCCGACGGCGTCGTACACGGCGTTCGCAACCGCGGGGGGCACCGGCAGCAGCGGTCCCTGACCCACTTCCTTGGCGCCGAACGGACCATTGGGGTCCGGGTCCTCGACGATGTAGGTCACGACGTCGCACATCTCGAACGTCGTGGGGCTCTTGTACTCCAACATCGACGGGATCTTGTGCACGACCTTGGCGGTGGTCCGCTCGCGATAGGCCATCTCTTCCATCAGCGCCTCGCCCAACCCCATGTACACGCCGCCCTCCACCTGACCCATCGCGCTCACGGGGTTGATCGACCGGCCGATGTCGTGCGCCACCCAGACGCGCGGCACGGTCACGACGCCGGTGTCGGCATCGACGTCCACCTCCGCGACACACGCCGAGTAGCTGTAGGTGGGTGACGGTCCCACGCCCGCGCCGCGATACCGGCCCGGACCGCGGGATGGGGCGTAGGACCCGACGGTGCCGATGGTCCCCTGCGCGGCCTCGGCAATGCGCACGGCCTCGGCGAACTCGACCCCCGTGTCCGCGTCCTCCACGTCGAACACGCGCCGATCGGCAAACGCCAGTCGCTCGACGGGCACGCCGAGCTTCGCGGCCACGTGGCCGGCCAAGATCTCGCGCGCGCGCTCGGCGGCCTGGATCGCGGCATTGCCCGTCATCAGCGTCACCCGGCTCGAATAGCTCCCCAGGTCCACCGGTGTCAGATCGGTGTCGCCCGCCACCACCGCGATGTCACGCAGCGTGACGCCCAGCACCTCGGCCACGATATGCGCGAGCACCGTATCCGACCCCTGACCGATCTCGGTCGAGCCGCAGAACACGGTGACGCCGCCCCCACGATCCAACCTGAGCTGCACGCCGGAATGCGGCATGTCGTTCCAGTAGATCGGCAGCCCGGCGCCGGTCAGATAACTCGAGCACGCCAAGCCGAGTCCTTTGCCGTACGGCAGCTTGCCACGCCGCTCGTTCCAACCGGATCCCGCCACCACCTTGCGGATGCACTCGCCCAGTCCGACGGTGCCCAGCTGGAGCCAGTTGGCGGTGAGGGACCGCGGCGCGGCCAGGTGGCGGAGTCGCAGCTCCGCCGGGTCGATCTTCAGGTCCTCGGCGATGCGGTCGAGATGCACCTCCAGCGCGAACCGCGGCTGCGGAGTCCCGTGGCCTCGTTTGGGCCCGCACGGCGCCTTGTTGGTGAACGCGCGGGCGCCCTCGAACTTATAGCGGTCGATCTCGTACGTGACGGTCTGGAGCGCGCCCGTGTAGTAGGTGCTGGCGACTCCGTAGGAGCCGTAGGCGCCGCCGTCGAGCAACGAACGGAAATGCATCCCCTTGATGTGGCCGTCGTTGGTGACGCCGGATTTCACCCACATCAGCACCGGATGGCGTCCCCGGTGGCAATAGAAGACCTCCTCCCGTGTGAGCGTGATCTTCACGGGACGCCCCGTCACCATCGCCAGCTTCGCGGCCGCGAGCTCGTGGCTGAACGGATCGCTCTTGCCGCCGAAGCCGCCTCCGTTGGGGCAGGCGATCACGCGGATACGCGCCGGCTCGAGTTCCAGGACCTTCGCCAGCGCGCGGTGCACGTAATGCGGCGTCTGGGTGGATGACCACAGCGTGAGCTTTTCCGCCGTCCAATCCGCGACGCACGCGTGCTGCTCCATCGGCAGGTGGGTGCTGCCCTCGTAAAAAAGCAGGTCCTCGCGCACGTGATCGGCGCCGGCGATCGCTTCGTCGACGTCGCCGAACTCGAGCGCCACCAACTTGTGAATGTTGCCCGCGTCGCCGTAGTCGTGAATCGGCGGGCCGCCGTCTCCGAGCGCGGCCTCCGGTGTGCCGACGGCGTCCAGCTCCTCGTAGGCGACCTCGATGAGTTCCGCCGCCTCGCGCGCGACTGCTTCAGTCACCGCGGCCACGGCCGCCACCGGATCGCCCACGAACCGAACCTTGTCGACACACAGCGCGTGTTCGTCCTGACTCACCGGGAGGATCCCGAACGGGATGGGTGTGTCTCCCCCCGTGATGATCGCTTTCACGCCCTCGAGCGCCAGCGCTCGGGAAACGTCGATCGACACGATGCGCGCGTGGGCGTGCGGACTCCGGAGCAGCTTGCCGAACAACATGCGTGGCAGCACAACGTCGTCGGCAAAGCGCGTCTTGCCGGTGACCTTGGCCTCGGCGTCCACCTTGCGGAGCGGCTGGCCGACGACGCGGAGTCGCGCCCCGCTCATCCGCGCGCCCCGCTATCGACCATAGATCGACTCCCTCGTGGGCTCGGCGTCCTCCCCGCGCATGCGCGCGGCTGCGATTTCCACCGCCTCGTAGATCTTGAGGTAGCCGGTGCAGCGGCACAGGTTGCCCGCCAAGGCATCCTTGATCTGCGCTCGACTGGGGGCCGGATGCGCGTCGAGGAGCTGTTTGGCCGTGAGGAGAAACCCCGGCGTGCAGTAGCCGCACTGTGCGGCGCCGAGGTCGGCGAAGGTCGTCTGCAGCGGATGCAACTCGGGTCCGTGCTGCATGCCTTCCACCGTCTCGATGGCGACGCCCTCGCAAGCCAGACCCAACACCAGACATGACAACACGGCCTCGCCGTTCACGAGCACGGTACACGTCCCGCACTCCCCGAGCTCGCAACCGTGCTTGGTGCCGGTGAGTTGGAGATCTTCGCGCAGCACTTCCAGCAGGGTCTTGTACGGAGCGAACGCCACTTCGACGGGTTCGCCGTTCACCGTGCAGCGAACGTGCGCCTTACCGTCGCCTGGCTTACGCTTGGGACGGGCCAAAGAGGTACGTCTCCGTCTGTTCGGTGAGAAACTTGCGTGCTTGCGGGTCGCGCAGGTCGAGCCCGTAGTGGTTGATCACGGCCGTTTGGTGCTGGAGCCAGTCCCGCCAGCAGACCTGACAGATCGTATCATAGATTCGATTACCCAGGTCATTGGGAAACGGCGGAGCGCCCATCTGGCTCCGCGTCGTGCCGCAGCGGACACAGGTCACGTCACTCATGCGAGGGAATCTAACGGGCCGCCGGGGTCGTTGCGACCGAGCCTTGCGGGCCTCGCGGCGCGCCACCACGTTACCAGTAGACCGATGCTTGAGACGCGCGACGAGGTCGGCTTGTGCGTGGATTGCGCGCACCGACGCCACGTGCCGACGCGGCGCGGGACGATGTTCTGGTACTGCAAGCGGGCGGACACCGACTCGTCCTTTCCCAAGTATCCCTCACTCCCAGTACGGCGCTGTCGCGGGTACGAGTCGGAACCGCGGCGATTCTCCGACGAACGGCAACTATGAAACGACGACTCACACTCCGACTCGCGCTCATCGCGGTTCCGATCATGAGCTCCGCGGCGTGTATGCAGAACACCGAAGATCGCTCCGATTACCTGCGGCGTGCCGAGCGGCTGCTGGACGAAGTGCCTCTCATTGACGGGCACATCGATCTGCCGTGGGTATTGCGCGACAAGTACGAGCTGGACTTCGCCAAGCTCGACATCGCGCGGCCGCAGCCGCAGATCATGACGGACATTCCTCGGCTGCGCGCCGGGAAGGTGGGCGGCGTGTTCTGGTCCACCTACACACCGTCGAATTTCGCGGGCGGTATCGCCGCGCGTGCCGGCATGGAGCAGAACGACGTCGTCCATCAAATGGTGGCGCGGTATCCGGAGACGTTCGAGCTCGCGCGCACCGCCGACGACATCGTCCGCATCTTTGGAGCGGGCAAGATCGCCTCGCTGATCGGGCTCGAGGGCGGTCACATGATCGAGAATTCCCTCGGTGCGTTGCGGGCGTTCCATCGCGATGGCGTAAGGTACATGACCCTGACCCACAGCAAGAACACGGACTGGGCGGACGCTGCCACGGACTCGACGGTGCACGGCGGACTCACGCCGTTCGGGGAGGAGGTCGTGCGCGAGATGAACCGGCTCGGCATGATGGTGGACCTGTCGCACGCCTCGGACTCCACGATGCTGGACGTGTTGCGAGTCACCGAGGCGCCGGTGATTTTCTCGCACTCGTCGTCGCGGCACTTCACTCCGCACAAGCGCAACGTGCCGGACGACATCGCCGCGATGATGACCGACAACGGCGGCGTCATCATGGTGAACTATGTCGCGTCATTCACCTACCTCCCCGCGTGGGAACGCAGCCAGCGCCGCAACGCGCTGACGCGCGACCTCCAGGCGCGCGGCGTGGACACGACGGCGGCGCTGGCCGAATTCGACGCCGCCGATCCGCCGATCCCGTCCACCTTGAGTGTGATCGCGGATCACATCGACTATCTGCGGAACCTCGTCGGCGTCGATCACGTGGGGATCGGGTCGGATCTCGACGGTATCGAGACCCCTCCGGAGGGCCTGGAGGACGTCTCGACGTATCCGAGGCTCATCGCCGAGCTGTTGGCCCGCGGGTGGAGCGACGAGGACGCGAAGAAGCTCGCGGGACTCAACCTGCTCCGCGTGATGCGCGAGGTGGAGACCGTCGCCGTGCGGCTCCGGCAGGAGCGCCCGGCAAGCGCCGCGCAGATCGAGATGCTCGACGGGTGGACGTCGAGTCCGCCATGGCGGACACCATAAGCGGTCAGGCGGACAGGCGGGCACCCGGGGCGGCCTGCCGCCGGACGGTCGGTGGCCTGTGGTCGGCGGTCCGTGCGCTGTCTGCTGTGGTCTCCCTGTTTCTCATGACGTCGTGTACCTCCGCCGACGTCGGCGCGATTCGCGAGACGGACCTGACTGAGGCGGCCGTATTCGTCCAAAGCAACATTGCGGCCATCCAACGACACGATACCGAGGCCTACCTCGGCCACTACGTCGACTCGCCTGAGCTCACGATCGCATCTGCGGACTCGATCCGGCGGGGGTTCTTTCTCTTCTCCGAAGCCCGCCGGGCAAGCGACGAGTGGCCCGACACGCTGGTGACGGCACCGGCGACCCTCGTGTGGCTTGCGCCCGGCGTGGTGTGGGCCGGATTCCGCTTCATGGCGGTACTCGAAGGCGATACGACCCGTGGTGTATCCGAGCGGGTGCTTGTGAAAACCCCGTCCGGATGGAAGATCACCGTGACGGGGTCGATGGAGCAGTGAACGACAGGCGCTCGCTCAATGCCGTGCGAGTTCAGGCGGCGGTCGGTGGCTTCTCCCGCCTCGTGGTGACCCAGGCCAGACGGTATTGGATCTGCGCGGCGTGGTGCCGGCAATGGACGTAGTGGAACCGTGTCCACTCGGGGAGATTGAGGTCCCCCAAGAGCGGATGTCGCACGAACACCGCCACCTGTAGCTCGGGCGGCCACGTCTTGTAGTACTCCTTCATCCGCTCCACACCCATGCGGAACTGCGCCGCGACCATCTCGGGATCCGGTCTGTCGTCCGGGTGCGTCACCTCCGCGGCCTTGAAGCCGCCCGGAATCCTCCCCGCACTGAGCACGAGGTGCCGGAGCACCGCCTGATAGGGCTTGGCCCGCCGGGACATCGGCTTGTTCTTTCGCTCTCCCATCATCGTCGCTACGAGATCCATCCCGATGGCCAGATGGTGCACGATCTGCGCGACCGACCACTTTCCGGATGGAGCGCCATGCCACTGCTCGTCGGTGAGCCCCCGCAAGGGGCTCAGCACCATCGGCTCGAGTCGGTCGAGATGTCGTTGGACTTTCATGCGTGTCCGGGTCGATTCGCTGGGAAAGGTAACTAGGCGGGGGCGCCAGCCGCCTGACCGTCCAACGCCTTGCTGCTAACGCGCCAACGTCCGATACCCGCTCAACCCCATCCCCACCGCCACGACCGTCACCGCGCCGATGACGTTGTGCCACAGGAACGAGACGTCGGGCGCCCCGAAGTTGACGGCGCCGACGACGGTCATGCCGGCTATCAAGCCGAAGAACGCGCCCACCGGCCGTGCACCAGGCAGCATTGCCAGCAGAAACACACCCAGAATCGAACCGTAGAAGAACGACCCGAAGCGGTTCACTACCTCGATGAGTGATCCGAGTGTGGCGGCGAACGTCGCGACGAAGCAGGCAAAGAGCCCCCAGAACGCGGTCGCGCCCTTGGATACGAGCAGATAGTGCCGATCGCTGGCCTCGGGCTTGAACCACCGGCGATAGAAATCGATCACGGTCGCGGTGGAAAGCGAGTTGAGCTCCGCGGCGATGCTGGACATGGCCGCCGCCATGACGGCGGCGATGAAGATCCCCGCAAGTCCGATCGGAAGCTCGTGCAGCACGAAGCGCGGGATGATGTAGTTCACGTCGTCTGACGACTGGCCGGTGACGGCCGTGGCCATCGCCAGGGCCTCTTCGCGAATGCGAGTGACGTCATCCTCCCGTGCGAGATACGCCGCCATGGCGTCGTCGCCGCCCGCATCGCGGGCATCGGCGACGGCGCGGGCCGCCACTTCGCGGCCGGCAAACGCCTGTCCGTACCGGGATTCGAGTTCCGCATACGCGGCGGGATCTGCGTCACGTACCCGCTGCTCGTGCGCCGGGTTGTACAACAGGGGCGGCGTCTGGAACAGGTAGTAGACGAACACCAGCACGCCCACGAGCAACACCATCGCCTGGAGCGGGATCTTCCAATAGGCGCTCATGAGCAAGGAACTGCGGGCCTGATCGACCGATTTGGCCGTGAGGTACCGTTGCACCTGACTTTGATCGGTACCGAAGTACGACAGCATCAGGAACGTGCCGCCGATGATCCCCGACCAGAACGTGTAGGTCTCGGTGAGGTCGAACGAAAAATCGAAGGCCCTGAGCCGGCCGGTGGCGCCGGCGATGCGCAACGCATCATCGGGGGCGACGGGCAACTGCACCAGGAGCGCGATCACCACCGCCACGAGGGCGAAGACGATGAGGACCATCTGCTTGACGTCGGCCCAGGTCACCGCCTGCACGCCCCCGATCATCGTGTAGATCACGGTCGGGATGCCGATCAGCGCCACCGACCACAGCAGGTTGATGCCGAAAACGGCGGAAAAGACCACGGCGGGCGCCGCGAGAATCGTCCCGGCCGACATGCCGCGCGAGGCCAGAAACAGGAAGGCCGTCAGCGACCGCGTCTTGGCGTCGAAGCGCTTCTCGAGATACTCGTAGGCCGTGAACACTTTGGCGCCGTGCAGAAACGGTACGAGCGTCACACCAAGAATGACCATCGCGATCGGCAATCCAAAATAGAACTGCACGAAGCGGATCCCGTCCGTGGCTCCCTGACCGGTCGTGCCGATCATGGTCACGGCCGAGAGCTGTGTCGCCATCACGGACAAACCCACCGCCCACCACGGAAGGCTGCGGTTGGCGAGGAAGTATCCCTCGATCTTGTCGGTCCCCTTGGCTCGGCGGATGCCGTCCGCGACGACGTACGTCAGGTAGGCGACGACGATGACCCAGTTGATCCAGTGCATGTCAGCCGCCGTAACGCATCTGGAGCAGCCAGAGCAGCAGCAGCGCAATGACCTGCACCGCCATCACGCGCGCGAGTGTGCGGCGGAACAGTCCTGGCTCTGTGGGCGGCTGGGTATCAGGGGGCATCGGGAGAGTATCGAATATGGGGTATCGAATGTCCGAATATCGCAATATCGAAAGCTGCGTGCCAATCGTCAGAGGCCGCAGCCGACTATCCGCTATCGGAACGCGGGTGCGATCCTCAATCCCACGCCATTCGCGCGCGCAGGCTCGTCACGTGGGCCACGTGGTGTTTGCCATGCCACGCGTACAGCGCCAGAAGGTGTAGGAGGCCCAGTGACCCGTCCAGCTCGGGATGGTAAAACGTGCGTCGCCACTGGTTCGGGGTGATCGCGCGGAGCAGGACTACCCAGCGGACGTGAAGGGCGTGGAGGAAGTTCAGGGACATGTCGATGGGCGCCCTCGACGCATCGGGTAGCTCGGCCCAGAGCTTCTCGTCGTAGGGTCGAATCGCGGCATCGTCTTCGGTGAGGGCAAGTCGGAACCGCACGTAGGCATTCACGTGACTGTCGGGCAGATGGTGCACGACTTGGCGAACCGTCCATCCACCAGGCCGGTACGGTGTGGCGAGTTGCTCGTCCGACAAGTTGGCTACGGCCGTCCGCAACGCCGCGGGGGCTGCGGCGATCTCGGCGATCCACGTCTCGATATTGGCCTGGGCTCCAGTGGCATCGTACGCGAACCGCCCGATGGGGTATCGCAGATCGTCATTGGTCATTGTGGCGACTCCGTTGCGTGTCCGCTTGGCCCCGTGCCCCCGGTCTCACGTCTGAGCCGGTTTCAGGACCCGGGCGAGTGTTGCATCTGCCGAATCGTCCCGACACTCGAGAGTGCCGAGACGCAATAGGGCACGAGGATGGCGCCGACGGCCACCGCGTACTTGAGCGCGCGAAGTACGACAGGCCTCGAGCAAAACAGGCGGCACCACGCGAGGAAGGTGGACATCACACGGGCCCTTTCCGACAATGGGCTGGCGAAGAGTTTGCGATCGGTAGTATAAGGATAGATACTCCCCGGAAGTTCCCGAGGCCCCGCCCTGGCTGGGGCGAACTCCGAAACGCCCAAGGTACAACGACCCGGCTCCCGAGAGTGAAGATGGACGATTCCCGCCGCCGCGACACCTTGTCGGAGATGGCCGAATTCCCGGATATGAATCCCGGGCCGGTCTTCCGACTCGACAAAGATGGCGTCATCGAGCGGGCCAACAAGGCGGCCAAAGCGGTCTTTCGGAATGATGACCTTCTTGCCGCCCGCTGGCTCGACGTCTGCCCCGGCATGACGGCGGAGCTGTGGGCGGAGGTGTCGCGGTCGGCGGAACCCCTACGCCACGAAACGCGGGTGCATGACAGGTGCCTGGTGTTCACACATGCGCACCGCGCCAAGGACGACCACGTGTTCGTCTACGGAACGGATATCACCGAGTTGCGGGACGCCCAGGAAGCGCTCGCGGATCAGGCGCGGGCGCTCCAGGAGCTGGGGGAGTTCCCCGACATGAATCCGGGCCCCGTGCTCCGCCTCACGCAGGCCGGCATGGTCGAACGCGCCAACAAGGCGGCAAGGGTGGTCTTTCCGGGCGACACTCTATCCGAAGCATCGTGGCTCGTGGTGTGTCCCGGCATGACGGTCGAACGATGGAGGGAGGTGTGCGGGAGTCGCGAGCCCGTGCAGCATGAGGCGCTGGTCGGCGAGCGGTGCTTCGTGTTCACCCACGTGTGTCGCCCGGCCAGCGGACATGTCTTCGTGTTCGGCAGCGACATCACCGAACGCCGAGCGGCGGAGCGCGAAGTGGCGGAGATGGCGCGATTCCCGGAGATGAACCCCGGGCCCGTGCTCCGCCTCGATCATGACGGCCGCGTGCTGCTCGCGAACGCGGCCGCGCGCGGACTGTTCGCGCGGCCGAGCGTGGTTGGCTTGCGCTGGACGGAACTGTGCCCGGGAGTTGACGAGGGGTTCTGGCAGCGCGTCCTGCGGGCTACCTCGTCCTGCCTGGTGGAGGCGCGCGTCGGTGGGCGCGAGATGGTGTTCAGCCACACGCCCCCATCGGATGGGCGGTACGTGTTCGTGTATGGCGCCGATGTCACGGAGCAGAAGAACGCGGAGACGGCACTGCGGCAGACGGAGAAGATGGCGACGCTCGGCACGCTCGCCGCCGGCGTCGCGCACGAACTGAACAACCCCGCGGCGGCGGCGCAGCGCGCGGCGGAACATCTCCGGGACGAGTATGCGCAGCTCCAGGCCGCGCAGATCACGCTGGGCGCCATCGCGTTCGACGAGGCACAACGGTTGCAACTCGCCCAGCTCGACGGCCACGCCCGGGGCCAGGCCACGTGCGCCTGCGATCTGGACAGTGTGGCCCGCAGCGATCGCGAGGAGGCGTTCGAGGAATGGCTGGACGGGGTCGGGGTCGACGAGCCGTGGGACTTGGCCGCGCCGTTGGTGGACATGAACTACTCGATGACCGATCTCGAAAACATGGAACAGACGTTCGACCGCGTGCAGCTCCCGCTCGTCCTGGTGTGGCTCTGCCGTTCGTACGGGGTCTACCGGCTGCTGGACGAGATTCATCACGGCGCCGGTCGCGTGTCGGAGATCGTGGGAGCGCTCAAGTCCTACTCGTATCTCGGACAGGCGCCGCTCCAGAGCGTGGATGTCAACGAGGGTGTGCGGAACACGCTCATCATTCTGCGCAGCAAGCTCAAGCAGGGTATCGACGTCGTGCAGGACCTGGCCAGCGACCTGCCCAGGATCGAGGCGTACGGGAGTGAACTCAATCAGGTGTGGACCAACCTGATCGACAACGCGGTGCACGCGATGGATGGAGCGGGGACCCTGCGGCTCCGGAGCCTGGGTGACGGGGACTACGTGACCGTGGAGGTGGAGGACTCGGGTCCGGGCATTCCCAAGGAGATTCAGTCGCAGATCTTCGACGCGTTCTTCACGACCAAGCCGCCGGGCACGGGGACCGGTCTGGGATTGCACACGTGCTACAGCATCGTCGTCAAGAAGCATGGCGGCACGCTGACCCTGGATTCCAAACCCGGATCCACGCGATTCATCGTTCGACTGCCGCGCGTTGCGGTCGCCACCGGATAGTAACCGCCGTATTTTGAGGACCACGATGCCCAAGCCGATCATCTTCTCCATCGATGACGAACCCGACGTACTGAACGCCGTCGAGCGCGATTTACGACGACATTATCGTCGGGATTATCGCGTCATGAAGGCGGGCTCCGGCAAGGAGGCGCTCGAGGCGCTCCACGGGCTGAAGGAGCGGAGCGCGACCATCGCGTTGTTCCTCGCGGACGAACGCATGCCCCACATGTCGGGGACCGAGTTCCTGGCCGAGGCGAGACAATTGTACCCGGACGCGCGCAAGGTCTTGCTCACGGCCTACGCCGACACCGAGGCGGCGATCGCGGGGATCAACCGCGTCGGGCTCGATCACTATCTGATGAAGCCGTGGGACCCGCCGGAGGACCGCCTGTATCCGGTGTTGGACGATCTCCTGAGCGACTGGGCCGCCACGTATCGACCACCGTTCGACGGTATCCGGATTGCCGGAACGATGTGGTCGCCGTCGTGTCACGCCGTGAAGGATTACCTGTCACGGCATCAGATTCCCTACGAGTGGGTCGATATAGAGAGCCAAGACGAGCTGCGTGCGACCGTCGAGGCACTAACGCCCGGCGCGGCACGCCTGCCGGTCGTGTTCTTCCCGGACGGCGATCCGATGGTGGCCCCGTCACTCCAAGAATTGGCGGGGCGGGTGGGTCTGCGCACACAGGCCACGCAGCAGTTCTACGATCTGGTGGTGGTCGGTGCGGGCCCGAGCGGTCTGGCCGGCGCGGTGTACGGCGCGTCCGAAGGCCTGCGGACTGCCTTGATCGAATGTGACGTTCCGGGCGGGCAGGCGGGGACGAGTTCGGCGATCGAGAATTATCTCGGGTTCCCCAGCGGGGTCACCGGCGCCGATCTGGCGCGCCGGGCCGCGGCGCAGGCCAAGCGCTTTGGGACGGAGTTGATTGCCCCGAGCCGCGTGACGAAGGTGCGGACGGACCACCCATATCACTTCATCACGCTGGACGATGGCGCGGAGATCAGCTGTTACGCGGTGTTGGTCGCGAGTGGGATGCAGGTGCGCCGGCTCGACGTTCCGGGCATCGACAAGCTGACGGGGGCCGGGGTGTACTACGGCGCCGCCTTGAGCGAGGCCGCGTCCTGCCGAGACAAGGATGTCTACATCGTCGGTGGAGCCAATTCCGCCGGACAGGCCGCGTTGCTGTTCTCCCGCTATGCTCGCAAGGTCACCATGCTGGTGCGGGGCGCGTCGCTCACCACGTCCATGTCCCAGTATCTCATCACCCGCATCGAGGAGTCTCCCACGATGGAGGTGATGACGGAGACGCGCGTGGTGGCGGTGTCGGGCGAACAGCGGCTCGAGTCCATCACGCTCCTGCGCGCCGGAGGGGAGGCGTTTACGCTTCCCGCCGAGGCGCTGTTCATCTTCATCGGCGCCGCGCCCAACTCCGAGGCCGTGGCCGGCGCGGTGATGTTGGACGAACACGGGTTCATCTGCACGGGGTTGGACCTGCTGCGGGACGGAAAACGGCCGGACGGCTGGCCACTCAAGCGAGATCCCTTTCTGTTGGAGACGAGTGTGCCGGGGATCTTCGCCGCCGGCGACGTGCGTCATGGATCGACCAAGCGCGTGGCGTCCGCGGTGGGCGAGGGGTCATCGGCGATCGGCATGATACACAAGTACCTGGAGACGGTGTAACGACGCGGGGGGGTGGGCACTAGACGGAGGTCCTGGCGTTTCTTACGGATCTCACGGTGCGTGGTCGGATGTCGCACAGCACGCAGATGCAGGCGTTGAGCGCGTTGCTGTTTCTCTGCCGTGATGGGCTGGGGCGTCCGCTGGGGATGCGGTTCCGCCCGAGGTGGCGGGAACGTGGTGACTGGCCGCAGCAGGGGGACCCCGTGCGTGGGCCGCCGTGCATGAGGCCCGATCCGCGATGGGTGAGGCCTGCTCCAAGGCGGATCGGCTCCGAATCGGACTCCGCGAAGGATGACATGCGCCGGATGAGGCCCGACCCGCCGGAGGTGAGGTGATGAGGAGGCCACCGCGGGCCTCACGTGAGCCGGATGAGGCCCGACTTGCCACGGATGAGGCCCGATCCGGCGTGGGTGAGGCCTGATCTGCCACGGGTGAGGTCTCACCTGAAGCGGATGAAGTCAGGCCCGCATTCGCTTTCACGGGCGGCGGCACCCGCGCGAGCTGGGGGAGGGGGAGGTCGCGGCGTTTCTGAATCACCTCGTGTTGGCGCGTGGGGTAGCGCCGTCGGAGGTGGCGCGGGTGGTTGGGGAGTTGCGGGGCCCCTCGCGGTTGGTGGCGATGCTGCTGTATGGCAGTGGCCTGCGGTTGCTCGAGTGTTTGCGGTTACGCGTCAAGGATGTCGATCTTGGGCGCGGGGAGATTCGCGTGCGGGACACCAAGGGTGGGCGTCCGCGGGTGACGGTCTTACCGGCGGTGATTCGGGAGCTGTTGGGGCGGCATCTGGCGGTGGTGCGGCGCTTGCACCAGGAGGATGTGGCGGGCGGCGGGGGGTATGTGGCGTTGCCGGGGGCGTTGGCGCGCAAGTATCCGAGCGCGGCGCGGGAATGGCCGTGGCAGTGGGTGTTTCCGGCCACGCGGCGACGTGTGGACCGGCGCACGGGGGAGTGCAAGCGGCATCATCTGCACGAGAGTGTGATCCAGCGTGCGGTGAAGGCCGCTGTGCGGCGCAGCGGGATTGCCAAGCGGGCGACGTGTCACACATTGCGCCATTCGTTTGCCACGCACCTGTTGGAGGCGGGCTACGACATTCGGACGGTGCAGGAGTTGTTGGGGCACAAGGATGTCAGGACGACCATGGTGTACACGCATGTTCTGAACCGTGGCGGGCTCGGCGTGCGGAGCCCGGCTGACGGGCTCAGGGTGCCGGAGCCCTCGTAGCGCCGATATGGACTTCAGTTGCAGGGGAGCGGATGGGAGGGCACATTGGGGAAGCGGTACAAGTAAAGTAGAGGTTAGGGAGCAAGCGAGTACCTGCAACCAGGCGCTTCGCCAAATTGACACTTGCACGCCACGACGATGAACGAGTTCAGCCGGTGGGCCAGCCTTGATGTGGGCCAGAAGTCCTACACGGTGCAAGTGCTCCATTGGTTTCATTATCGACCAGGGGCGGTCGCTCAATCGTGGACACGCGAGGAGGTGCTAACGTGGGAACTGGTGCGCGCCCTTGACATCCTTCCCAGGGACCTATTCCTCGCACCGTTGCTCCTCAAGATCAGTGAACTCGGTGCCGACGCGGCCAGGGTTGCGCGACCCCTCGCGGCCGACCCTCAGACCGTAAGGGTCGACCCTTTTCCCTCGCTTCAACTAAAGGGGGCAAAGCGTAATCGGCGATCTGACATCGGCCTCATCGGGCAGTCAGGCCTCACGCTGTGGCTCGAACTGAAGACGGGTCCTTTCAAGCCTACCCCTCTCCTCTCCCAACTAGACGACCAGCGAGAGGCGCTTCGCGTACTGTGCAATGGAAAGCCGTGCGCCGTTGTACCCTTACTTCCCGCCGGCCGCCCAGCACCTGCCTTGCCGACGCTGCGGTGGGATGTGGTCTCATTCATTCTGATGAGTTGCATCGGCGCGCTCACTAACGGCCCGGAACCGGAGTCGTTGCGGCGCGGCCTGCGCGCAGTGGCGCGGGAACTCTACCAGCGGATCGGTACCCACCCAGCCCGCTTGCTCCCTAACCATGCGTTTGCAGCTGACCGCCGCGCACGTTCAAAAGGAAGGCGTTGATTTGTGCGCCCGCCGGCTTCGCCGTACGTTGACCTGCGGACTGCCCGCCGTGAATTCGGCGGCAGCTGAAACGCGATTCGTTAGGTGGCTCGCCCAACATCGAGGAGTCCATGCGCTTCGCCACCATACTGCCTGTGTTGCTCACCGCCGCCTTCAACACCGCGCTTTCGCAGGCTGCAGCTCGGTATCGTCCTTCTCCCGACACCCTCCGCTACGAGTCTCTCAATTCCTACCTCATGTACTTCGTGCAAGGCGGCGACACTCTCGGTCAGCCGGTCACGACCCGAACGCTTGAGTTCCGGCGCTTTCAGCCAGCCACCTCTGGCTTGCAACTGTGGGTGCGTTTGGAGGGCACGGAGCCAGAACCGTTCAGCTCCGACGAGACATACACCATTACCCCCTCGGGGCGGGTCCTCGCCGTCGACGGCCAGCCGGTCTCTGAGGTTCCGAATGCTCGTGTGGACGTCCTGCCCCGGTTCCCAAGCAGCGGTGGTGCCTTGAGGCAAGGGACGGAGTGGCGTCTCGTCCTCGAGCCTGTGTGAAAACTTGTGACGATCACGGCTTCTTAGAAAACCGACGCTCGTATTTTGCGCAGAAGCGACGATCGAGACTCCGCGAGACATCGGAGGACCCCCTCTTGCTCCACATCAACGAGTTTTCACACAGGCTCCGGTTGCACCTGACGGTCGCCTGCGGCGCCCGCAGGTGAGCGGCAAGGCGTTAGACCGCAGCGGCGCCGACCTACTTCCGGCTGGGTCGCCTGGCCGGGATGCCCTCAAGCATGCCACGAACGCTGATGTCTTCATCGACATCCGGCCAGTGGATGCCCTGCCCGTTGCCGATGAGCTCGAACCGCCGCCGCTGAACTGGAGTGGCATCGGCCAGGCGCCAGGACCAGGCCAGCGGGACACTGATGGTGCGGCCGTCCGTCAGGTGCACCGTGATCAAGTCATCCGTTACGTCGACGGACTGAGCGAGGGGTTCACTAGTTGCGACAGTGCTCATGCCACGCCTCGACGATTCGTTGCTGAGTCTCTAAGATAACGCTCCGAATCCGTGAAAGCTCATGCGGAGCGAAGCCGTAGTTCGTGGCCAGGACTACGGGTTCCAACCAGAACTTGCATGTCGCGCGGTCCCGTCGGACATGGACATGCATCGGCTCGTTGCAATCGAAACTGTAGAAGAAGAACCGGAATGGTCCCGCAATGTTCTTAATCGTTGGCACCGTGACCCACTCTTGGAATGGCCAGACGTGCTCGCACCTCCGAGCCGCGTGAACATAGGCCCGCTACCGGCAATCCGAAAGCGCTGCCGTCTAACCCGCGCTGGCACACCGACGGGCGTTGGGCGCTGCTAGGGAAACCGTTCATTTGCGCGCCCGCCGTCATCACTGCACGTTTCAGCATCGCGCTGTCCGTTCGGCACGTCGCCCGCGGGTGAAGCGCGGACCGTTAGCCAGCAGCGCGAGCGGTTGCTGACGGGGGCCCCCTCTGTAAGATTGAATCCATGCCGACGGTCCTCTGGTCGGGCCCCTATCGAGTATTTTTCTACTCGGGCGACCGGAAGGAGCCGCGGCACGTCCATGTGGCGCGAGACGATTGCCGCGCCTAAGGTGTGGCTCGATCCAGTTCAGTTACATGACAGCACCGGGTTCGGCCGCACGGAGCTCGGGAAGGTCGAGAGACTCGTAGCTGAGCACGCTGACGAGTTACGGAAGGCATGGGATGACTTCTTCACCCGTTGAGGTAGGAAAGCCGCTCGCACAGGACGTCAAAGTGACCAAGGACACCCTGATCGTGGACCTGGCCGACGGTCGCACGGTTTCGGTGCCCGTGAACTGGTACCCTCGTCTCGCCCACGGGACTCCCACCGAGCAAGCCGAGTGGGAACTGATCGGGCGCGGCCACGGGATTCATTGGCCGAAGCTGGACGAGGATATCGCGGTCGAGGACCTCCTCGCGGGACGTCGATCCGGCGAATCGCCCATCTCTCTGACGCGCTGGCTTGCGTCGCGGAAAGCTGCTGGCTAACCCAGCGCCTGCACCCGGCGGACGCTGAGCGGTACCAAGGAAGCCATTCCATTTGTGCGCCGGCCCGCATGACGTGCCAGTCAGGCACCGCGTGGCCCGTCGGCGAGTCGCCCGCGGGTGAAGCGCGGGTCTGTTAGCCAGCATGCGCGAGCGACATGGTCCTCCTGAGACCCACCCGTAAGCTGCTGGCCGCCCTCCCGCTCTCAGCCGAGGGCGATGAGGTTTCGAGTACTGCCTTGGGCGATTGGTATGTGAACCGGATCGTTATCGACCGCCGACCCCTTCTCCTCTTGTGAGTTCCCAGTCCTTGCTGCCCATGCTCACGCCAGCCCGCGACGTCCGTACTCTCCCTGAGCGTTTGCCACAGCTGCTCGCAGCCCGCCTCAAACGCCTCGGTGTTCCCTCGCGCCTCGTCGACGCCGAAGTGACAGCTATGCCACCCGTTCGCATCGCGAAGACCATGGATCGGTCCGTTTTGGGAATCATGGTGGATTTCGCAAAGAGTATCCCGTTTTACCTTGAAGTCGGCACCTGGGATGAAACGACGCTCCCGTTTGTGGAGGGGCGCCTGGCCGAGACGCCGTGCCACGCGAGCCGACCGTTCAAGGAAGTCATCTTTCCAGAGAAGAAGGCCCCGGAATTGCTGGCCGCGCGATGGCATGCTGGCTAACAAGCGCTTGCACACCGGCGGGCGCTGTTCAGTGGTAAGGAAGTCGTTGATTTGCGCGCCCGCGATCATCGCTGCACGTTTGACCATCACACTTCCCGTCAGACGCGTCGCCTGCGTGTCAGGCGCGGATCGTTCGGCAGATCGACCATGCACATGATCGAGAATCTCGCCCTTATTGGCTTGGCTCTTCTCCTTCTCTTCATTGGAGCTGAGGCGCTCGTGCGGGGCAGTGCATCGCTAGCGCTCCGAGCCGGCCTCAGCCCACTGACGGTGGGCCTGACGATCGTTGCGTTCGGGACCAGTTCTCCGGAGTTATTCGCAAGCGTCAAGGCGGCCTTGTCCCAGCAGGGTGACATCGCGGTCGGTAACATCGTCGGCTCGAACTCCTTCAACATTGGCGTCATTCTCGGTCTTGCAGCCTTGGTGTGCCCGATACCAGTTCATAGCCAGGTCATCAAGATCGACGCACCGATTGCCTTGGCGGTGGCCCTCCTGCTGCCTTTCCTGCTTCTGAATCACACCGTTGGACGTGTCGACGGATTGCTGCTCGTTGGGGGAATCGTCGCCTACACATCGATGAACATCGTGCCCGCGCGAAGGCAGGCTAGAACAGGCGCCGAGGATCCCACTGGTGCTCCCGTGCCGGGCGTTTCTCGGCACTGGGGCATGGACATCGCCTCTATCATGGTAGGGCTTGGACTCCTCGTGCTCGGATCGAGCCTGCTCGTCGATAACTCAGTCGCCCTGGCCAAGGCGTTCGGTGTCAGCGAGGCCGTGATCGCTCTGACGATCGTGGCTGCCGGAACCAGCATGCCGGAACTTGCAACGTCCATCGTCGCAGCTGTTCGCAAGCAGCCCGACATAGCCGTCGGGAATGTCGTTGGGTCCAACGTCTTCAATATCCTCGGAATCTTGGGGGTCGCCTCCATCGTGTCCCCGTTGCGCGCGCCAGGGGTGTCGACGTTGGATTATGTTGTGACGATTGGCTTCACGTTGCTCTTGATCCCTTTGCTTTACACGGGACGTGTGCTCCATCGTGTTGAAGGTGGCGCCCTTCTCGCACTGTATGGTGTTTACCTCTTCGTTCTCTGGCCGCAATGACTGGCCGAACAACAGCATGCAGCGGACGGCGCTGCGCGCCGTCGCTGATGCTGAGCGTTAGCGCGCCGCAAACGACAATCTTTTTGACCACCTCGGAACCGCCCAGGCGACGGCCCGCCGGAGCGCCGTCCGCTGTCTTGACGCCCTCAGCCCGTCACGAGACCTTGGAAGATGGTCCAGTTTGATCGAACGCGGCTCGCGGACGTGTGCCGGCGGCACGACGTCACCCGGCTTCGCCTTTTCGGCTCCGCCTCCCGGGGCGAGGCCGGGCCGGACTCGGACATCGACCTCCTCGTGGATTTCGGCTCCCCGAAGGGGTTCTTCGAGCTGCTCCGCCTGGAAGACGAGTTAGCGGCGTTTTTCGGGCGCCCGGTGGACGTGATTACTGAGCCGGGACTGAGTCCATATCTGAGAGAGCCGATCTTGGCCAGCGCGTCGGTCATCTTCGATGCCGCTGCCTGACGCGGTCTTCCTTGGTCACATGCTCAGTGCAGTGGATCGCCTTGCGGAGCTCGTTGCCGAGACTGATCGTGAGGCGTTCAACGGAGACTGGGTAGTTCAGGATGCAGTGATTCGGGAGCTCGAGGTGCTCGGTGAGGCGGCTGGCCGGGTGTCGACGGCGTTCGTTGCGGCGCATCCTGAGATCCCCTGGCGTGAGATCACGGGCATTCGTCACAAGCTCATCCACGACTACTTCGTCGTTGATCTCGGGATTGTTTGGCGGACAGCCACCGTGAACGTGCCCGAGGTCGAGCGCGGGCTGAGGGCCGCCGCCAGGACACTCGGCACGGACGCACCCGATGCAGGGGCGCGCTAACATGCGGTTGCTGCTGTCAAACGCGAATGCTGTGGTTGGCGTTCGCTGCGCAAACGCTTCTATTCTCAGCGTTTGCAGCAGAACCGCTGATCGTTAGACTGCCCCACGACGCTTCGGTTTCTTGATGTGATCTTTGAGCCATTTTCCGAGCGCATGTTCGGACACATTGCCCGCGGCTACGGCGAGCATGACCGTCACGACCTCGGCCTCATCAGCTTCAAAGATCAGCCCGTTGAGTTCGAGGAAAGTCACCATCACGACGAACGCCACCCGCTTGTTCCCGTCACGATAGGGATGGTTTTTGCAAAGGCCGAGCCCGTACGCCGCTGCCAGCGTCGGCAAATCGGTGGCCTTCTCGTAGTGCCACTTCTGCCGCGGCCGGGCGAGCGCAGACTCCAGCGCATTCTCGTCGCGCAGACCCGCTAAGCCTCCGTGCTCTCGGAGCTGATCGAGATGCACAGCGTCCACCACCACCCGCCCGACCCACCGCGGCTCTGGCACCGCCTACTTGGCCAGCTGCCGGAGCGCATTGCGGTACTTCTTGGCGGTCTTGGCAGCGATAGCGAGGGCCTTCTCGACGGTGGGGTCATACGGACTCAGCAGAATGCCCCGCTCCGTTTCCACGGCCAGTACCCGATCGCCCGCGCCCAGGTTCAGCCGATCTGCCATGTCCTTGGGGAGGGTCGCGCCCACCGACCCGCCGACCTGGCGCAGCTTCAGTTCCCGCACCATGTTGACCTCCTGGAAAGTGCCACACACGGGAAAGTAGCATACATGTGCTACTCACGAAAGGGGCAGTCTAACACGCCGCTGAGCGGCATGACTTTAACGCGCCGCCAGGGCGTCTTCCTTATCCGCATGCAGCTCACCCTTGAGTGACGCCTCGAAGAGGTACACGGAGAGAGAGTTCTCGCTAATCCTGTCGACGGCAGCGGAGCTCGCCGGCTCATCCAACTCGGTAGGCCGCATGGAAGACGGCCTCACCCTCAAGGAGATCACATCGATCGCGGCTGAGGCGGGACTGGATGCTGATTCGATCGCGCGCGCAGCCCGCCTCATCCCAGATGAAGGCCAACCTTCCGTTCTCCACCAAGTCATGGGTGGCGCCTTGCGCGTCCGACGAGGCTTTGACCTCCCGGGTGAGCTCACCAATGAACGCGCCCAACGGATCCTCAACTCGGCACGGAGGACGATGCAGGCCCATGGCGTCGGCGACGCCGACTCTTCTGGTGTCTCGTGGACTACGAGGCAAGCCGGCCACGTCTTCGTCTCCGCCCAAGGCGAAGCTGCGGAGACTCGTGTACAAGTCACTGTCGATCACCGCGCTTTGTTGATCCTACCACTCCTGCTCGGAAGCGTCGGCGTGTTCGCGACCCTGTACGCGGCGATCGCAGCTGGAGACAACGGGTTTGCCAATCCGTACCTGGTCCTCGCGGGTGGCTCGGGGATTACCGCAGCGTGGGTGTGGTCCGCAGTGCGACGAATTACTGGCAAGACCCGGGCGACGCTCGAGCGCCTCATTGAGGCAATAGGCGAATCCTCGGACCGGGAACCCGCGAGCTAACGGGGAGTTGTAGCCGACAGCGCTCTCGCTTCGGTCGCGGCCTGCTCGCTGCGCTCGCTGGCCGCTACTATCATGGAGCGCTGCAGCTACACTCCAATCGCGTTAGGCCGCGAACCCGTCACTTTTAGGGAGGTCTCGTGAGCAACCGAAGCGTCATCGCCTTCGCAGTCCTGGTGCTGGCCTCGCACGCGAATCCGATCGCGCTATCGGCACAACGCCCGCCGATCATCGATATGCATCTGCACGCGGCGAGCGCGACAATGGGCGGCCCCCCGCCCATTCCGACCTGCGCGGAGCAAATGGTGTATCTGCCGCGCGACCCCCTGCGCCCGTATCCTCCCTCGGAGTGGGCGGCGTGCGATCGGACGCTTCAGTCGTCAATGACCGATGACGAGTTGATGCGACGCACGCTAGCCATCATGGAACAGTACAACGTGATTGGCGTGACAAGCGGATACTCGATGCCGCTCGTGCGCCGTTGGCACGCCGCGGCGAAGGATCGCATTATCCCCGCGATCGCTGAAGGTCCGAGAACACTCGACTCGCTTCGCGCCTGGGCCACTAATGGTTCGGTTCGCGTGCTCGGCGAATTGGGCTTCCAATACGCTGGCTTGGCGCCGACCGACTCGCTGCCGGTCGCCTACTTCGCTCTTGCCGAGGAGCTCGACCTCCCCGTCGGCATTCACGTCGGTCTCGGTGCGCCCGGCACGCCGTACTCCATATCGCCGCAGTACCGGATGACGCTCAGCAATCCCCTGCTTCTCGAGGAGGTCCTTGTAGCACACCCGCGCCTGAGATTGTACGTGATGCACGCCGGGTGGCCGATGCTCGACGCAATGATCGGCCTGTTGTACGCGCATCCGCAGGTGTACGTCGATGTCGGGGTTATCAGTTGGTTCCTGCCGCGCGCTGAATTCCATTCGTATCTCAAGCGGTTAATCGACGCGGGGATGGCGAAGCGCATAATGTTCGGTTCGGATCAAATGATCTGGCCGGACGCGATCCCTATTGCCATCGAGGGCATCGAGTCCGCGACCTTTCTGACCCCCTCGCAGAAGCGTGATATCTTCTACAACAACGCGGCTCGATTTCTCCGGCTTAACGAGGCAGAAATAGCTAAGCATCACGGTCGCTAGCGAAGCGTTGCTGTGCCGCGGCCTAACATGCGTTGGAGCTGTCGAACGCAGACTGGTCGGTGGCGGCGGCTGCGCCGCCGCATTCATTTTGAGCGTTCGCATCTCAACGCTATCGTTAGACCGCGTGGAGCGGCCATCTCGTCAGTTCAGGGGAGGTGCGGGAGATGAGACCCGACAGATGGGTGCTGTTACTGTCCATCCTCTCCGTCGCGAGAGTTCCCGTCACGCTACAGGCACAGGAAGCTGACGTCCGGGAGGCAATCTTACGGACATTCGCGGCACTCAACGACGCCAGAGTAGACGAATTTCTGTCGCACTTCGTGCCTCGTGCTCAGGTGGTAATGGGCGGCATCGACGAACTCGAATTCCAACGGATACGTACGGCGCTCAACGATGGCCGCCGGTACGATTGGCGACCCCAGCAAATCAGGACCAGGGTTTACGGCAACACCGCCGTGACTACTGCCTATGTCCACGGCACCTTGCGACTCCGCGGTGGCAGTGTAGTGGCCGGGCCATGGCGTTACACGGAGACCCGAATCCTTGACCAGGGCCAGTGGAAGATTCTGCAGCAGCACTTCTCGCCGCTGGGCCAGGGGGTCGGACAGGTTGCAGACCCGAGCTTCCATCCTGCCATCGAGGATCCCACCTTCGCGATTGGTACCGGCCCATTGGTCCTGATCGACGAGGCCCACTTCAATATGCACACCGCTTGGGGCACCTATCGCCCATTTGCAGAATTGCTGCGCCGAGACGGATATGTCGTCAGAGAGTCGGATGCCACATTCACATCCGAAGTCCTTATGCCGGCAAGCGTACTGGTCATCGGCAATGCCATGAGTATCAACTTGACCGAGGACCAGCGATCACCGCCCTTGCCGGCGTTCACGGCCGACGAGGTCGCTGCGGTGCGCAGCTGGGTTCACGGCGGCGGCTCTCTCTTACTACTAATCGACCACAACCCCTACCCAGCGTCTGCCCAAGCCATGGCGACCGCTTTCGGGCTCCGATTCTTGAACTGCGGCGCGACATATAGAGATGTTGCCAGTGGACGGCTGATCTTCACACGCGCCGGACACGACGGCCGCGGTCGCCAGGCCGCTAGGGGCGCTGACTGGATCACCTACGGAGTGGGCGGAACCCTCGTGGATCATCAGGTGACAAGGGGTATCGACTCCGTCGCGACCTTCTTCGGCTCCGCCTTTCAAACCGACCTGCCTCACCAGCCGCTCCTTGTGTTTGGACCCGGAGTAGCCTGCTATTCGGCAAGAGAGCTGGAAGCATCGCTCCCGGACTACCTACAGGGCGCCCTTCTCGAGTTTGGCGCCGGCAGAGTGGCGGTATTTGGCGAGGCCGGCATGTTCACCGCCCAGATCAACGTATCGGCGGGAGGCACCAAGATGGGGATGAACAACCCCATCGCAGGGCAGAACCCTCAGTTCGTGCGGAACGTGATGAACTGGCTGACCCGCCCGCGTGAGCCCCGATAGTGCAGGACAGGCAGTTGACACGGGGCCTAACACGGGAAATGAGCGGACGAGCCGCGGCGCGGGGATTCAATGCGAGCGAGTACGTATCACGCCCTGCGCCGCAGCTCGCCGCTCATTTCCGAATCGCGTTAGCCGGCCCGGCGATCTTCTCGATGCGTTTTGCGTTCCGCAGGCCACACTTCCCCGTGATCATCGTGGTCGGTGATTACGTCTTTGGCGCGACCTCTCCGGCGGGCCTCAAGAAGTGCCTCCGGCGTGCGTTACGGCCTGGAATCGAGGTCAAGTTGCTTGACCAAACATGGGAGTGGTTTGAACTGGCTCCCGACTCGGACCTGCTGATCCCGTCCTTCCTCAATCGCACCACGCCCAGCAAACGCGCCGTCGTGGCTCTGGTTAACGGCCGCGCGAATCGACCACCCGAGGCGCCGTTATGCGAGCCTCGGTCCCTCTCGAGTCACACGCGCGAGGACATCTTTGCAGAACTCTTGGCACTGTTACGGACGAGCTAGCCGGTGGGCCCGGTGCGAGAGGGAGAATGGGCGGTGGCCCAATGGAGACGGCGCTCCTGCGAGCAGGATTTGTGGCTCAGAGAGCTAAGTCCTGACGCCCCGGGACAATGTCTCCAACCCGGTACTTGGACTCGGGACTCACCGCCCAAATGCACATTGGCGCCGGCAACGGCTGTTGTCAATCGCGGCCGGCCAACCCGGAATTGGAGCCGGTGGGCGGTCGTGGGCCGTGCGCCCGTACGTCGGCTGGCGCCGACGCGGCCGAGAAGGAAGAATTGTGTTTGTGTGGCGACCAAGTGGTCGACCGCGGCTCAATTCCAAATCGTTCTATGAGAGCGATTGTTAGACCGCGCCAAGAGTGACATGGAATCCGGACGCCAATTCAGCGGCGGATCATCCCCGCACCAGATCGAGGTTCGCCTCAGCCAACGGGACCGGGACCTGATCGTGAACCACACGTACATCGGCGGTGATGTGGAGGCCCGCCTCCGCGTGGCGCGGAGTCACAGCAAGGGCATCGTGGTGTACTTGGCGTCGGATGATCTCGAGGATCTGATCGGGCACGTGGCTGCTGCGGCCAATCATGCCGAAGGACGAACCCTCGCGCGTCAGCTCTACGGACTCTATGACCGGCTGGCAGCGGTGCAAGCTGCACTGGATGGCGCAGCTGAGCCAGCTACCGCCGGTGCGGGTGTCTCCGCGACACCGACGTCGCCTCGCTTCACGCGGAAGCAGGGTCAGTATCTGGCTTTCATCTACTACTACACGAAGCTTCACGGTCGGGCACCAGCGGAAGCGGACCTCCAGTCGCATTTCAAGGTCACGCCGCCGTCCGTGCATCAGATGATCCTCACGCTGGCGGAGCGTGGTCTCATCTCCCGGAAGCCAGGCCAGCCGCGGAGCATCCGGTTGCTGGTCCCGCGGGAGGCGCTGCCTGATCTCGAATGAGCGCTCCGCATAAGGTGAACAGCCGGGAAGATAGTTGACAGAACGTCCGGGGACATGGTTAACACTTTTTCTTGAGGGAGGGGGCCCCGGTAATGGTGTGGGTCTCCTCGTCGAAGCGGCCGAGGAGTGTGTCGTAGTAGA